>BNJV01000652.1_pt1 | contig 811374 bp, 867 predicted proteins | sample 8540591 | NCBI WGS metagenome assembly BNJV01 (sample SAMD00202457, study PRJDB9452) | human saliva metagenome | host: Homo sapiens | reverse complement strand
TTCCTTATGAAAGCAACCAAAGGACAAGCCAACCCGCAAGTTGCCCTTAAACTACTTGCCCAGGAATTGTCCAAGTTGAAAGAAGATTAAAAAATAATCTCCAGATCAGGAACTATCAGTGAGTTCTCTAGTCTGGAGATTTTTTTCAATATACCTCGTTATTGGGGTTTACCTTACTTACATACCCTACTTCAAAAAGCCCTTCCCCTAAGAATAGAGGAAAGGCTTTTCGTGATTATTATATACTTCAGAATGATAGATAAGCGACTCATTACTCTTTATACCATTTCTTACTCCTTATCATCTTTACGACGTCTTGAAACTAAACCTAAGCCAGTCATTGCAGCTAAAGCTCCAAGAAGGAGAGATGACGTTGATGATTGAGTACCTGTATTCGGAAGTTCCCGTTTACCATCTACAAATGTTGATTCATTTGAATTCGTTATTTGAGTTGATTTATCTGATGTCGCTATTACATCTGAATGTTCTGGGATATCTGATTGTCCAGGAATTTCTGAACGAGAAGGAGTTGGTGTAGAAATTTTACGATAGATATGAACAGTATTTCCTTCTTTATCTTTTTCTGTACGTACAAATTCATATCCTGGAATTGAAGATTTATCCTTCGTACCATTTTCTCTAGGTTTTAGAGTTTCCCCATCAACTGATTTCCAAATTGTAGATTTAGATTCATCTGTATTTGGCGTTTCAGGGGTTGGTTTATTTGGTTCCACTGGTTTGTTTGGTTCCACTTCATATACATATGTTACGTTTTGTGGGGTTTCTGTTACTTTTCCACTTTCGTTTCCTTCTGTACGTGCTGGTACTAGGTTGTATACTTTGCCACTTGGCGTTGTAATCTTAGTTGGTTTCAACGCTTCTGTTGCTGTATTGAAGTCTTTTCCTGTTGGTGCAGCTTTTTCTGCGTCCTTAGGTGTTTCGTAGCCTTCAATTGTATTACCTTCAGTATCTTTATAAGTTACTGTTACGTTACCTTTTGCTAATTCATATACATACGTTACGTTTTGTGGGGTTTCTGTTACTTTTCCACTTTCGTTTCCTTCTGTACGTGCTGGTACTAGGTTGTATACTTTGCCACTTGGCGTTGTAATCTTAGTTGGTTTCAACGCTTCTGTTGCTGTATTGAAGTCTTTTCCTGTTGGTGCGACTTTTTTTCTGCGTCCTTAGGTGTTTCTGTAGCCTTCAATTGTATTACCTTCAGTATCTTTATAAGTTACTGTTACGTTACCTTTTGCTAATTCATATACATACGTTACGTTTTGTGGGGTTTCTGTTACTTTTCCACTTTCGTTTCCTTCTGTACGTGCTGGTACTAGGTTGTATACTTTGCCACTTGGCGTTGTAATCTTAGTTGGTTTCAACGCTTCTGTTGCTGTATTGAAGTCTTTTTCCTGTTGGTGCGACTTTTTTTCTGCGTCCTTAGGTGTTTCGTAGCCTTCAATTGTATTACCTTCAGTATCTTTATAAGTTACTGTTACGTTACCTTTTGCTAATTCATATACATACGTTACGTTTTGTGGGGTTTCTGTTACTTTTCCACTTTCGTTTCCTTCTGTACGTGCTGGTACTAGGTTGTATACTTTGCCACTTGGCGTTGTAATCTTAGTTGGTTTCAACGCTTCTGTTGCTGTATTGAAGTCTTTTTCCTGTTGGTGCGGCTTTTTTTCTGCGTCCTTAGGTGTTTCGTAGCCTTCAATTGTATTACCTTCAGTATCTTTATAAGTTACTGTTACGTTACCTTTTGCTAATTCATATACATACGTTACGTTTTGTGGGGTTTCTGTTACTTTTCCACTTTCGTTTCCTTCTGTACGTGCTGGTACTAGGTTGTATACTTTGCCACTTGGCGTTGTAATCTTAGTTGGTTTCAACGCTTCTGTTGCTGTATTGAAGTCTTTTCCTGTTGGTGCAGCTTTTTCTGCGTCCTTAGGTGTTTCGTAGCCTTCAATTGTATTACCTTCAGTATCTTTATAAGTTACTGTTACGTTACCTTTTGCTAATTCATATACATACGTTACGTTTTGTGGGGTTTCTGTTACTTTTCCACTTTCGTTTCCTTCTGTACGTGCTGGTACTAGGTTGTATACTTTGCCACTTGGTGTTGTAATCTTAGTTGGTTTCAACGCTTCTGTTGCTGTATTGAAGTCTTTTCCTGTTGGTGCAGCTTTTTCTGCGTCCTTAGGTGTTTCGTAGCCTTCAATTGTATTACCTTCAGTATCTTTATAAGTTACTGTTACGTTACCTTTTGCTAATTCATATACATACGTTACGTTTTGTGGGGTTTCTGTTACTTTTCCACTTTCGTTTCCTTCTGTACGTGCTGGTACTAGGTTGTATACTTTGCCACTTGGCGTTGTAATCTTAGCTGGTTTCAACGCTTCTGTTGCTGTATTGAAGTCTTTTCCTGTTGGTGCATCTTTTTCTGCATCTTTCGGTGTTTCGTAGCCTTCAATTGTATTACCTTCAGTATCTTTATAAGTTACTGTTACGTTACCTTTTGCTAATTCATATACATACGTTACGTTTTGTGGGGTTTCTGTTACTTTTCCACTTTCGTTTCCTTCTGTACGTGCTGGTACTAGGTTGTATACTTTGCCACTTGGCGTTGTAATCTTAGTTGGTTTCAACGCTTCTGTTGCTGTATTGAAGTCTTTTCCTGTTGGTGCAGCTTTTTCTGCGTCCCTTAGGTGTTTCGTAGCCTTCAATTGTATTACCTTCAGTATCTTTATAAGTTACTGTTACGTTACCTTTTGCTAATTCATATACATACGTTACGTTTTGTGGGGTTTCTGTTACTTTTCCACTTTCGTTTCCTTCTGTACGTGCTGGTACTAGGTTGTATACTTTGCCACTTGGCGTTGTAATCTTAGTTGGTTTCAACGCTTCTGTTGCTGTATTGAAGTCTTTTCCTGTTGGTGCAGCTTTTTCTGCGTTCTTAGGTGTTTCGTAGCCTTCAATTGTATTACCTTCAGTATCTTTATAAGTTACTGTTACGTTACCTTTTGCTAATTCATATACATACGTTACGTTTTGTGGGGTTTCTGTTACTTTTCCACTTTCGTTTCCTTCTGTACGTGCTGGTACTAGGTTGTATACTTTGCCACTTGGTGTTGTAATCTTAGTTGGTTTCAACGCTTCTGTTGCTGTATTGAAGTCTTTTCCTGTTGGTGCAGCTTTTTCTGCGTCCTTAGGTGTTTCGTAGCCTTCAATTGTATTACCTTCAGTATCTTTATAAGTTACTGTTACGTTACCTTTTGCTAATTCATATACATACGTTACGTTTTTGTGGGGTTTCTGTTACTTTTTCCACTTTCGTTTCCTTCTGTACGTGCTGGTACTAGGTTGTATACTTTGCCACTTGGTGTTGTAATCTTAGTTGGTTTCAACGCTTCTGTTGCTGTATTGAAGTCTTTTTCCTGTTGGTGCGACTTTTTCTGCGTCCTTAGGTGTTTCGTAGCCTTCAATTGTATTACCTTCAGTATCTTTATAAGTTACTGTTACGTTACCTTTTGCTAATTCATATACATACGTTACGTTTTGTGGGGTTTCTGTTACTTTTCCACTTTCGTTTCCTTCTGTACGTGCTGGTACTAGGTTGTATACTTTGCCACTTGGCGTTGTAATCTTAGCTGGTTTCAACGCTTCTGTTGCTGTATTGAAGTCTTTTCCTGTTGGTGCATCTTTTTCTGCATCTTTCGGTGTTTCGTAGCCTTCAATTGTATTACCTTCAGTATCTTTATAAGTTACTGTTACGTTACCTTTTAATAACTCATACTGATAAGTTACAGTGATTTCATTTTCTTCTACTTTACCAGACGCTGGTTTAGATCCATCCAATAATCCATCACGTTCAGCAATTAGTCGGTAAACTTTACCATCTTCAGTTGTAATCCTAGATGCTTTTTTATCTGCTACAGTGTAATCAGAATTTACACTTGCAGCTGCTACAGGTTTTAATCCGTCAACGGTTACTTCTTCGGTTGAATTATTAGGCATTGTTGCAGTTCCGGCGATTGGTTGTCCAGCTTTATCAACATACTTCACATTAACTGCTGATTTTTTCTCTTTGTAGACGAATGTTACTACTTTATCAGCTTCTGTTACAGTTCCGGTTTCTGGCTCTGATGTATTGTATAATCCATTATTTTCTGCTACAAGTTCATATACTTTTCCATCTGCTGTTGTAATCTTAGTAGCTTTTTTCTCAGCTACTTTATTATCATAACTTGAGCCTAATTCTGCTTCAGTGACTGCTTTTACGCCATCTGCTGTTACTTTTTCAGTTGTATCACCTGGCATTGAAGCTGTTCCTGCTAGTGGAGTTCCTTTTTCATCTACATATTTAACCAGAACATTTCCTTTAACTTCTTCATATACATATGTTACTTCAAGTGTTTTTCCTGCTACTACTTGTCCTTCCACAGCTCCAACGTTTTCTCCGTTTGTTACAACTGCTTCTGCAGAGTAAGTTGCGTTAGTTGTAGTAGTACCCTCTTTTGTAACTAGTTTATATTTCTTATTATTAAATTCAATTGTTGCTGGTTTTTCATCAGTTTCAGCTGCATTATATGCTGTACCTGCTTTAACATTTGTAGAATCTTGTACAGATGTTTTAATTTCAGTACCGTCAGTATTAATGTATTTGATGACTACTGAACCTGCTTTTTCGTAGACATAAGTAACTTCTTTTGTTTTACCTTCTTCTACTGTTCCAGTAACTGATGCTGATCCAACTTTTACTCCATTATCAGAAGATACTAGATAATATACTTCTCCAGTTGCTGTTGTAATCTTATTCGGTTTGTTAGCTGGAGTGCTTGCGTCATAATTTGTACCATTTGATACATCTGTTGCATTTGCAACTGCTAAACCTTTTTCTTCTACTGTAGTTGGAGTTGTAGCATCATCAAATGTTAATGCACCTGTTAATTTCGTACCATCTGATAATTCATATTTAGTAACTACACTTCCTACTAACTCATATTGATAAGTTACTGTAATTTCGTTTTCTTCTACTTTACCAGTTGCTAGTTTAGAACCTGCTTGTAAACCAGCTCTATCAGCAATTAGTCGGTAAACTTTACCATCTGCTGTAGTAATCTTAGATGCTTTTTTACTAGTAACATCATAGGTAGAATTAATACTTGCTTCCGTTACTGGTTTTAATCCATCAGCCGTTACTGTTTCAGTTGTATCTCCAGGCATTGTTGCAGTTCCTGCAATTGGACGTCCTTGACTATCTACATATTTAACATTAACACCTGATTTTTTCTCTTTATAAACGTATGTTACTTCTAATGTTTCAGCTTTAACACGTCCAGTTACTGCTGAAGAGTCTTTCTTAAGTCCTGTTGCATCATATTGAACATCACCTTCAGTTTTTGCTTCAGTTACTAATTCAAAGATTTTACCTTCTGGTGTTGTAATTTTAGCTGGTTTATTTGTTGCATCTGTTACGTTATATTGTGTTCCCGTAGTTACATTATCTTTATCAGTACGGTCATCTTTAATCTTATTACCTTCTGTATCAATATAGTGAACAACTACGCTTCCTTTTTTCAGCTCATAAATATAAGTAATTTCCTTAGTACCTTCAGCGACTGTACCAGACGGTTCTGCTTTTGTAGCTTGGTTTACATTAGTTCTGATACCGTTAGCATCGTATTGAACAGTACCTTCTGTCTTAGCTACTGTTACTAACTCATAAACTTTTCCGTCAGTTGTTTCATAACGAGTTGGTTTGTTTTCTGAAGTTGTAGTATCGTACGCTTCACCAGTTGGAACATTATCTTTAATAACCTTATCTGCTAAACCGAATGGTCTTCCATCTGTGTCTTGATATTTAACTCTAACTGTACCTTTAGCCAATTCATATACATAAGTAATCTCTGTAGTACCCTCTACTAAAGTACCATAATCTCTTGGTGTGTTTGGTTTCACTCTTCTCAAGTTATAGATTTTTCCATCTTCCGATGTAATCTTATCAGGTCTAAATTTTTCTCTTTTCTCACCTTGAAGAGCACCCATACTATAACCATTTTTATTAGCCCCTGTAAGCTCTGTTCCATCAACATCAGTGGCATTTTTTAATTTCTGATCTGTTACATAGGCCTGCTTAGTTTTAATAACATTACCTTCTGTATCTTCATAATTAATATTAATTGAACCTTTTTTAGCTTCATAAAGAACAGTATATTCTTTATTTTCAATAATATCTCTTGATACAGTTACTGTTACCGGTGCATCTTGACCAGCAGGAGTATAAGTAATATCCATAGTATATGCTTCACTTACCGGACTAATAACAGCATCTTTCTTATTACTGATTGCAGGTAGACTTGTACTATTTCCATTACTATCTTTCGCTACAGTTGTAACGCTTTGACCAAATTCTCTCTTATCTTTAGAAATCGTTACTTCTCCAGTACTTGCATTTACAGTAATGTTAGTATCTGTTGTAGTCCATCTGTTTCCTTCTTTTGTAACAATAGAAGTAATTGGCTCTGTTTGACCTTTAGGAATGTAAGTAATTTCTAAACGTGTAGTTTCTGAAGCTAATGGAGAAATCACTTTATTGCCCGCATCATCTTTTGAAGAAACATTTGTTAATGTATTGTTTGAATCTTTTGTCACTACAGAAATTTGTGTTCCTGCTTTTACTTTATCAGCTGCAATCGTTACTTTTCCTGTAACTGGATCAACTTGAATATCAGCATTTGGAGCTTTCCATGTAACGATTGGTTCTTTCTCAACATTTTTAATCGTTTCATCATCTTTTCTACCAACTAAATTATATTCACTATTACCAGTTGAAGAATTTTCAGTTGGCCAATCTAAAGGCGCTGTAAAGTGAACTCTTTGCCATGGTCCATAGATTTTCTCTCCAGCTCTTGGTCCCTCTTTAATTGTATAAACAACTCTTTTAGCTGGACGTGTGAATGTTCTTTGAGGGAAAATGACATTTCCTTCGTTATCTTTTTCTACATAGTTGATTGTACGAGTGACATTTTTACGTTCTTCTTGACGATCTGCTTCTACATAAACATAGATAACTTTTTTCGTTTGTTGTTTTTCATATGTTCCACTTGTAGCATCAGACTCATTATGAACATGGCTATAAATATAAGCTTTCCCATCATTCGCTCTATCAATAATACTGTATGATGAAGTAGTATAATGCTCATTTTGGAATCCTTTATCACTAGTTTCTGACATAATATCATTACCTGATAAATTAACATGTTTCACTTTTAACTGACCACGTTGATCTTCTGTTGTTAATCTTACTTTATTAGATTCTAACCAAGTATTTTTAGCATCTTTTAACCAAATTTGTGATTGACCTTCAACGAAGTTAGGATTATCGGTATGCACATTAACATCAAATTTTGTTTGGAATGTTTCACCTTTATTAAGAACATATTCTCTATCGAATACATACTTAACAGCTGTAACAGTACTCCAATCTGTTATCTGATCTGCAGTTAGGTATTGTGCTACAGTTTTTTCAGAGTTTGTTCCTTTAGACGTTGTATATACCACGTGATAATCAGCTGTACTTGGGATTGGTCCTTTCAGACTTGTTTCCGCTACGTTATGAGGTTCAGTAGAATTCTTAGGAATCTCAACCATGACTTCTTTTAACAATGCTGGTGCATCAGCTGCATTTGTTACAGATGGTGTAAGAACAACATCTTCACCATTTTTAACATTGATAATTTCCATTACTCCAACTTCATTTTGCTTAGCAATCGTTAGTTGTGTATAGTATTCTGATGCTACTTTTAAGGTTACATCTGTAGTTGCTTTAGCGACTTGGCGTCCAGGTTCATGACCTTCTAAAACATCCGCACTTAAACTTGGATCCTTACCTACTAATCGTTGTGATTCTTTATCCCATACTAAGTATGAATCAATGTGATAAGTTCCATTTTCTGCTTGACCATTATTGACAACTTCAAAAGTTAAAGCAACTGGACCATCACCGTTCAATTGATTTAATTTTAAGTCAACAGATTTTAGACCTAAATCTTTTGCTTTAAAGATATAAGCTGTTTTACCTTTTTGACCTTTATAGTCTTTTATAATTTGATCTGGATTAATGACCTCTGTATCTTTTACGACGTTTTCATAATCTCCCGCACTGTAGTTTGCTCTACCTTGTGTCGAGAATTTATTTGAATATAGTTTGTTATCCATTGGCATACGGAAATTCGTCAATGGAAGTGCAGAATCTGCCACTAACATAACTGTCGCATTTTTAATACTTTCATCTAACTCTTCTGACTTCAGTACTTTTTTGCCATCTTCAGTTTTTATTGCGTTATTAAAATACTCAGGTGCTGTATAACGGACCATAAATGGTACAGTTTGTTGACGGCTAATATTATTCTTATCTTTTCCGCGGTTCGCATCATAACTTACAGCATTTTTATCACCATTTGGAAGTACTGGACTAATAGCCAAACCTGCTGTAAAACGCTCTTTTGTATGAACTGCTGTATTATATTTATCTGCCTTAATTGTTGGAGGATAAGTCATTGTTGTTGCAGCATCCAATGAATTCCCACTAGTTGATAAGCTCACACCAATATTATTTTCATGACGAGTAATATTATCATTCGCTGCCATTTCTTGCCAGTTCGCCATTGTTGTTCGAACATTCGATCTAAATCCTAATGGAACATAATTATCTCCTGCTTCGATAAATTTATCAGCGATATCTGGATGCTCTAAGACTAAACGTGTGAATTGTTTTGATTTATCAATTTCAACTTCTTCAAATAATTGATTAGCTGTTGACATTTCTTTTAACTCTTCACGAGTTCCATCTGCTTTTACACCATATAATTTAAATGGTTTCGCAAATGTATAGTTAAAGCTTTGTTTACTTGCATCTGAATTATTATAATATTCTAACTTAGTTGTTCCATCTTTTTGAATGACATTTGCATGGGTCTCAGTTAATTGGAAATGAGTAAAATAAGTATTTGGCTTATCTTTTGGTACAGAATATACAAAATAATTATTATCTAGTTTATCTCCATTACCTTTTAATGCTCTAGGAGTCATTGCACCATTTGCATCTCTTAATGGTCCTGAATTGTAGGCATAAGCAACATTAAATTCATCCGTATCGCTCTGGTTAGAAATAAACGTTGTTTATTAGGAGTTGTAACCCCAGTAGCCATACGTTGTGCTGGTATTGGGTTTGGAATATCATCACCAATCGAGAATTTCAATTGGTTATTTAGAGCTTCTGATGTTGCTAAAATTTGAGTATATGTAGAACCATCTGGACGATGACCAATTGCCTTATATTCAATATTGACTTTTTTACCACCATTAGAACTTAAATATTCTTCCATTTTTTGAGGAGAATCAAAATATCCTTCTTTTACACGGAAGACTGGACCATTATTATTAATGTTTAACCCAACTCTTGTAGGTCTATTATATTTGTCTACAGATGCTTTATCGTAATTTAACTTAGCAACATTTCCTTCTAAAGTCCAATAACGATTTGTTTCAGCTGTTGGAACTAATTCTAGAAACTCTGGAATACCTGTAATCGTATAATCTACATCTGTTAAGCGACCATTACCATTTTTATCTCCTACATCTGTTCCTTGTAAAAATTCTTTTCCACGATCATATGTAATAAATGGAAGAGTAAAATTATTCCCTTTAATTGGATTAAATGATCCGTCAGAGTTTTTAGAGCCTATGATTAGATCTCTATCATAATATCCTGGAACATAATCAAAAAGATTTTTATTTTCTTTTTTATCTGACTCTTTATAAAGAATTTGAGATAAATACTCATATCTAGCTGTCGCAGTAGTTGTTGAAACTAATTCATTCCCACGATAAAATTCTGCTCTAGCAATAGTTGTATCGCCGGCTGACGGACTCTTATCAATGGATGAACTAATTTGTTGATCAATATTAATTTGACCTACCGCACCACCAGTAATAGTGTTCAGATTAATTTCATAAATAAAGTTATCATTATCTGAAAGATCTTTTGGGCTTCCACTAGCTAGCGCTGAGTTAGAAAGTGATGGTTTAACTTCTGTATTAAGATGCTTTTTAGGGATAATATAACGAATTTTACCATCTTTGATTGGCGTTGCTGATGAACTTGAAAAGTCTAATTTTAATTTTAAAAGACGTTTTCCATCACCATCACTTACTACTGGGATGGTGTCTTCACTTACATTTTTACTATTTCCATTTGAATCTAAAAATGATAAATGACCATAAAGTGCTGTATCACTAACACTTTCATCTGCACGTAATTCTTTCTTAGGGATTTCTTTCCCGTTACGAACATCTCTTTTACCACTAAATACACGTGTAGATAAGTTTACAATAGAGTTTCTGCTTTTTTGAACCTTTTTATAAAGTTCTCCTAGTACTACTTCATTTGGATTACCTTCTGAAGCTTTTACTTCATTAAGAACTTTCCATGCTTTCTCTATCGTTTTCTTGTCATCATCTGACGATAAATCAGATATTTTTGAAACTGCTTCAGTTAATTCATTAGTCAATTTCTTTAATTCTTCTTTATCAACTGAAAACGACTCTTTTTCACTAGTTACTTCTTTTGATTCTGTTGCTTCTTCAACTTGATTTTTGTTTTCTTTAGGTGTTTCTTCAGCCTTGATTGATTTTAAGATAGAAGTTAATGAGCTAACTTCTTTTGCTTTTTTATCAGCTCCTGACTGTGTTGCATCCAATTCACTTAAGTATTGCTTAGCTTCTGCAACTAGTTTTTCAGCATTTTGGATTTGAGAAGCTTGTTTTTTATTTCCACGGATACGTTCAATTTGAGCTTCCAAATCTGCTAATTTTGCTTGCAAGAGAGATAAATCAACAGATGGTTTTGCCGTAGTTTCTTCTGCTGAATTAGTGTTATTTGAGACTGTTGAAGCTTGTTCAGTATCTTGTTCACTTTCTTTTACAGATTTTGCTGGCTCAGCTGACTTTTCTAGCTCTGCATTTGATTTTGGTTGCTCAACTAATTCTGATTTTGCTTCAGAAACAGTCTCTACTTGAGTATTTCCTTGAGCTTGGTTTAGTCTCGTATCAGCATCCTTCGTTACTACCGTTTCAGTAGCAGAGTCTGCTTCTACCGTATCTACATTGTAGCCAAACAAAAATCCTGCCCCTGATTAATACACTCCATAGACCAACTTTTTAATTTTTTTAATCGAATATTTTTTTCGTATCTATTTCCACAAAAAAATAACGATGATCTTTTTGTTGTCTCGACAATTTAAACATTTTTTTCTCCTTTGTTTAATATATATATATATATATGCATATTTAGGTATGCATATTCTCTTATTAATTATATCACATTTCAATTTCAAAGAAACTTTTAAGATATCTTCTTATAAATTTTTTTTGAAAAATCATACGTGTAACTTCTAAAAGTAATTTCCACCTCTCACCTCTATTTCCACAAAAAAATAACGCTGATCTTTTTTTGTTATCTCGACAATTTAATCATTTTTTTCTCCTTTGTTTAATATATTTATATATACATATGCATATTTAGGTATGCATATTCTCTTATTAATTATATCACATTTCAATTTCAAAGAAACTTTTTAAGATATTTTCTTATAAATTTTTTTGAAAAATCATACGTGTAACTTCTAAAAAGTAATTTCCACCTCTCACCTCTATTTCCACAAAAAAATAACGCTGATCTTTTTGTTATCTCGACAATTTAATCATTTTTTTCTCCTTTGTTTAATATATTTATATATACATATGCATATTTAGGTATGCATATTCTCTTATTAATTATATCACATTTCAATTTCAAAGAAACTTTTAAGATATTTTCTTATAAATTTTTTTTGAAAAATCATACGTGTAACTTCTAAAAGTAATTTCCACCTCTCACCTCTATTTCCACAAAAAAATAACGCTGATCTTTTTGTTATCTCGACAATTTAATCATTTTTTTCTCCTTTGTTTAATATATTTATATATACATATGCATATTTAGGTATGCATATTCTCTTATTAATTATATCACATTTCAATTTCAAAGAAACTTTTAAGATATCTTCTTATAAATTTTCTTTGAAAATCATACGTGTAACTTCTAAAAGTAACTTCCACCTCTCACCCAAAACTGGAAGTTAGTCTCAGACGACGAATGATGCTAGAATTAAGTCTGAGACTTTTCGAATTTATGTAAATATTCCCATTATCCTACCTACAACTTTCTTTTTCATTCCTTTTATGGTAAAATGAAAAGTAATAATATTTATTAAAGAGGTAAAAACATGATTGAAGCAAGTAAATTAAAGGCTGGTATGACCTTTGAAACAGCTGACGGAAAATTGATCCGCGTTTTGGAAGCTAGCCACCACAAACCAGGTAAAGGAAACACAATCATGCGTATGAAATTACGTGATGTCCGTACTGGTTCTACATTTGACACAAGCTACCGTCCAGAGGAAAAATTTGAACAAGCCATCATCGAGACTGTCCCAGCTCAATACTTGTACAAAATGGATGACACAGCCTACTTCATGAACACAGAAACTTACGACCAATACGAAATTCCTGTAGTCAACGTTGAAAACGAATTGCTTTACATCCTTGAAAACTCAGAAGTGAAGATCCAATTCTACGGAACTGAAGTGATTGGTGTTACCGTTCCTACTACTGTCGAATTGACAGTTGCAGAAACTCAACCATCTATCAAAGGTGCTACTGTTACAGGTTCTGGTAAACCAGCAACGATGGAAACTGGACTTGTCGTAAACGTTCCAGACTTCATCGAAGCAGGACAAAAACTCGTTATCAACACTGCAGAAGGAACTTACGTTTCTCGTGCCTAATCTCTAGAAAGAGGTCATTCTATGGGAATTGAAGAACAACTTGGCGAAATCGTTATCGCCCCACGTGTACTTGAAAAAATCATTGCTATTGCTACTGCAAAAGTAGAGGGTGTTCACTCTTTTTCAAACAAATCAGTGTCTGATACCCTTTCAAAACTTTCACTCGGCCGTGGCGTTTATCTAAAAAACGTGGACGAAGAACTCACAGCAGATATCTATCTCTACCTTGAGTACGGAGTAAAAGTTCCTAAGGTAGCTGTTGCTATCCAGAAAGCTGTTAAAGATGCCGTCCGTAATATGGCTGATGTAGAACTCGCTGCTATCAATATCCACGTTGCAGGTATCGTTCCAGATAAAACACCAAAACCAGAATTGAAAGATCTATTTGACGAGGACTTCCTCAATGACTAGTCCACTATTAGAATCTAGACGCCAACTCCGTAAATGCGCTTTTCAAGCTCTCATGAGTCTTGAATTCGGTACGGATGTCGAAACTGCTTGTCGTTTCGCCTATACTCATGATCGTGAAGATACGGATGTGCAACTTCCAGCCTTTTTGACAGAGCTAGTTTCTGGTGTTCAGGCTAAAAAGGAAGAACTAGACAAGCAAATCACACAGCATTTAAAAGCAGGTTGGACCATCGAGCGTTTAACACTCGTGGAGAGAAACCTCCTTCGCTTGGGAGTCTTTGAAATCACTTCATTCGACACCCCACAGTTGGTTGCTGTCAATGAAGCTATTGAGCTTGCAAAGGACTTCTCAGATCAAAAATCTGCCCGTTTTATCAACGGACTGCTCAGCCAGTTTGTAACAGAAGAACAGTAAATAGAAAAAGTGTTTGACAATTATCAAACACTTTTTCTTTACTTCCTACTATCTAAAAATCAAATAATAGATATAAAATAAGAGCGACGGAGCATAGGGGATAACATTATAGAAACTATGACAAACAATGGTAAAACGAAGACTGCCTGTAACTCGATAAGCGACTGCAAATAGAAGACCAAGAATACTATACATTATGAGACTGATGGGGTCACGATGGGATAGAACCAAGTGACTGAGCCCAAAGATGAAAGAAGACAAGATCACATCCAAATAAAACTCCGACTTCGGAAAGAAGGTATTCATAAAATAACCTCTATAGATTGTCTCCTCAACAACAGGTACAATCGAAATGTTAAAGATTAAAAATATAAGACTTGATAGAGTCGTTTCTCTTCCGTTTAAGTAAAGTTCTGAAAGAAGCTCTTGGAAAATAAAGCTATGGTCAATCAATCGGATATTTTGCATTCGAAATCCATTTAAAAAAGAATAGATAAGAAAGCAAGCCACTAAGAAAGCGAGATATGACCAGTGCCAACCCTTTTTCTCGAAGATAAAGAGCATCTTCTTCTTTTTCAACCACAAAACGAATAAAAAGAAAATAAGCAACACTTCTCCAACTAGGAAGATTATATAGCTGTCCATTCCTAAACTAAAGGTCCTAGCTAGAATTATAGCTCCTAACGGCGTTAAATAAATGTACAGGAACATTAAAATCATACAGATTCCTAAATGTATTGTCTTTTTCATTCTTTCTCTCCTAATGGTAAACTCTCTATTAGGGCAATATAGAGGATATACCATTGATTGTTTTTCTTATTTATCTAGAGTATTCATGTTTATCTATGCTCTATTATCAAAATAGCTAGAACAAAATGTTCTAGCTTTTAAATTTTCTTAGTATTTTCTAAAGCGTTGGTAACGTTCTTCAATAAGTTGGTCGAGTGGTAGTTCTTGCAACCTATCTAGTTCTGCACGCAATTCATTTTTAACGCAACCTAGCAGTTCTTTACTTGACAGCCCTGCTTCTGAGATTACCTTGTCTACGATTCCCATTTCTAGGAGTTCATGTGAAGTGATTTTCATCAACTCCGCCGCTTCCATAGCACGACTTCCATCCTTCCAAAGGATAGAGGCAAATCCTTCAGGGCTAAGTACGGCGTAGATTGAGTTTTCTAACATCCAGACACGATTAGCTACGGCTAGAGCTAGAGCACCACCAGATCCTCCTTCACCGATAATAATCGCGATGATTGGAACCTTGAGATCACTCATTTCCATCAGGTTTCGGGCGATTGCTTCACCTTGTCCACGTTCCTCGGCTCCAACACCTGGGTAAGCACCCGCCGTATTGATAAAGGTCACAACTGGACGGCCAAACTTTTCTGCCTGTTTCATCAGGCGAAGAGCCTTACGATAGCCTTCTGGATGAGGTTGCCCAAAATTGCGTTTGAGGTTGTCATGAAGACTTTTTCCCTTTTGGATACCAACGACAGTTACTGCTTGGTCACCTAACCAGCCAATTCCACCGATAACCGCACCATCATCACGGAAAGAGCGATCTCCATGCAATTCGATAAACTCATCAAAGATTCCATTGGCAAAATCAAGTGCGGTCAAGCGACTCTGCTCGCGTGCCTCTCTGACTATTTTTGCAATATTCATCCGCGACTTCCTCCATGCAATCTCACTAATTTAGCAATTGTTTCAGGCAATTCTCTCCGTTTGACAATTGCATCAACAAATCCATGTTCAAGCAAAAATTCTGCCTTTTGGAAGTCATCCGGCAAGGTCTCACGAACTGTATTTTCGATAACACGACGCCCAGCAAACCCAACCAAACTCTGTGGTTCCGCTAGGATAATATCACCTTCCATAGCAAAAGAAGCTGTCACCCCACCTGTTGTCGGATCGGTTAAAATAGTTAGGTAAAAAGTCCTGCCTTGGAATGGCGTTGAACTGCCGCAGAAATCTTAGCCATCTGCATCAAGCTCATGATTCCTTCTTGCATACGGGCTCCACCAGAAGCTGTGAAGAGAACGACTGGCAAGTTTTCTACCGTTGCATACTCAAACAAGCGCGTGATTTTTTCACCCACAACGGTTCCCATAGAAGCCATGATAAAGTTAGAATCCATGATCCCAAGGGCAACTTTTTGTCCCTTGATGCTAGCTGTACCAGTCAGTACTGCTTCATCCAAACCTGTCTTTTCACGCATACTAGCTAGTTTTTTCTGGTAGCCAGGAAAGTTTAATGGATCTTGAGTTTCAATACCCGTAAACATCTCCACAAAGGTGTCAGAATCAATCGTCAAATCCAAGCGTTCCTGAGCTGAAATACGGAAAGTATAGCTACAATGGGGACAAATTCGTTCGCTCCCAAGATCCTTTTGGTAAATGGTGTGTTTACAACCAGGACACTGGGAGAAGAGTTCATCCGGAACCTCAGGCTTGGCTTGTGGTTTCTGCCTTACGGAACGGTTAGGATTGATCCGAATATACTTATCCTTTTTACTAAATAGAGCCATAACTCCCCCTTTTAGTTCTCATACTATTTGAAAGTCTATTCTTTTTCTTGGTATTTTGGCAAGAAAGTTTCCATCAAGAAGGAAGTATCGTAGTCACCAGCGATAACTCGGCGGTCTGAAATCAGATCCAACTGGAAGTCTGCATTGGTTTGCACTCCTTCAATATCAAGTTCATAAAGTGCCCGTTGCATCTTCATTAAGGCATCAAAACGATTCTCCCCATGAACAATGATTTTGGCAATCATACTATCATAGTAAGGAGGAATGGTATAACCTGGATAGACTGCAGAATCTACACGCAATCCAACTCCTCCACTTGGAAGGTAGAGGTTGGTGATTTTCCCTGGGCTTGGAGCAAAGTTAAATGCTGGATTTTCTGCATTGATCCGGCACTCGATAGCATGACCTCGTAGGACGATATCTTCTTGTTTGAAAGGTAAAGGTTGCCCGGCAGCAATGCGAATCTGCTCCTTCACGATATCAACACCTGAAACAAACTCTGTGACTGGGTGTTCAACTTGTACACGAGTATTCATTTCCATGAAGTAGAAATTGCCACTCGCTTCATCGAGAAGAAATTCAATCGTCCCTGCATTTTCATAGCCTACAGACTCTGCTGCACGAACGGCTGCAGCACCAATTTCATTACGAAGGGTTTTGCCAATCGCAATGGATGGGCTTTCTTCTAAGACCTTTTGGTTATTCCGTTGGAGTGAACAATCCCGTTCACCAAGATGGACAACATGACCCTCTTGATCTGCAAGAATCTGAACTTCGATATGACGAGCTGGATAAATCACACGCTCAAGATACATAGCGCCATTTCCAAAATTGGCCTTAGCTTCACTGGATGCTGTCTCAAAGGCTGCGACCAAGTCTTCTGCCTTTTCAACCTTACGAATCCCTTTTCCACCACCACCTGCCGATGCCTTAAGCATGACAGGATAGCCAATTTTTTCTGCAACTGCAAGGGCCTCTTCAGCCGTGTGAACTTCACCATCAGATCCTGGGATAACTGGAACCCCAGCCTTGATCATTTGTTCACGCGCATTGATCTTATCACCCATGGTGTCCATCACAGCACCAGAAGGGCCGATGAACTTAATCCCTACTTCATCACACATCGTGGCAAATTTGGAGTTTTCGCTAAGAAATCCAAAACCTGGATGGATGGCTTCTGCTTCTGTCAAGACCGCAGCAGACAAAATTGCATTGATATTGAGATAAGATTCTGTCGCCTTACCAGGTCCGATACAGATAGCTTCATCCGCTAGGAGTGTGTGAAGGGCTTCCTTATCAGCAGTTGAATAAACTGCCACGGTCGCAATGCCCAATTCACGCGCAGCTCGAATAATGCGAACCGCAATCTCACCACGGTTGGCAATCAAAATTTTACGAAACATGGAGAACCTCCTTAGTTTCCAATTGCAAAGGTAAGAGTACCACTCGCTGCAAGCTTACCATCTACTTCAGCCTTTGCTTCAACCACAGCAATCGTACCACGACGTTTAACAAAAGTAGCCGTCATGACTAATTGGTCACCTGGTACAACTTGCTTCTTGAACTTAACCTTGTCCATGCCAGCGTAGAAGACCAGTTTCCCTTTATTTTCAGGTTTGGACAATTCCAAGACACCAGCAGTCTGAGCCAAGGCCTCCATGATAAGAACACCTGGCATGACTGGGTATTGAGGAAAATGACCATTGAAGAAAGGTTCGTTGATGGTCACATTTTTAATGGCAACAATGGTATCTTCGCTCACTTCCAAGACACGATCCACTAGGAGCATGGGGTAGCGATGGGGTAGAGCTTCTTTGATTCCTTGAATATCGATCATTTGATACGTACCAATCCTTTACCGAACTCAACCATTTCTTCATTTGAAACGAGAATTTCTGTCACCACACCATCTTTAGGTGCAGGGATTTCATTCATGACTTTCATGGCTTCGATGATCACCAAAGTCTGACCTTTTTAACACTGTCTCCGACTGTGACAAAGGCAGGTTTATCTGGTCCAGCAGCCAAGTAAGCCACCCCTACAAGTGGACTTTCAACGACATCACCCGCTGGAGCAACCGTCGTTTCAGCTGGTGCTGGAGCTTCTTCCACTGCACTCTCAACTGGAGTTGAAGGGGCCGAAACTACTGGACTTGCAGCTACTGCAGCTGGCGCTGGAACAACTTGAGCTGGTACTTCAGAAGCCATTCTTGCTTCATTCTTACTGAACTGCAATTCGTCCGTTCCATTTTTATAAGAAAATTCTCTCAAACTTGATTGGTCAAATTGAGCCATCAAGTCCTTGATCTCATTTAAATTCATAATTATTTATTCTCCCAACGTTTGAAAGCAAGAACCGCATTGTGTCCACCAAAACCAAAAGTGTTTGAAATAGCATAAGGGATTTCTTGCTCCAATCCTTGTCCATAAACGACATTCGCTTCGATATAGTCTGACAACTCACTTGTTCCAGCTGTCATTGGTACATAGTTATGACGCATGGCTTCAATGGTAGCGATGGCTTCTACTGCCCCTGCAGCACCAAGCAAGTGTCCTGTAAAGGACTTGGTTGAAGATACAGGTACTTCTTTACCAAGGACAGCTACAATCGCACCACTTTCTCCTTTTTCATTAGCAGGAGTTGAAGTTCCGTGGGCATTGACGTAAGCCACTTGCTCTGGAGAAATTTCTGCTTCTTCCAAAGCCAACTTCATAGCCTTAATCGCACCTTGACCTTCTGGATGAGGTGAAGTCATATGGTAAGCATCACAGGTATTACCATAACCAACTACTTCAGCCAAGATAGTTGCACCACGTTTTTCAGCATGTTCAAGACTTTCAAGAACCAGCATTCCAGAACCTTCTCCCATGACAAAACCGTTACGGTCTTTGTCAAATGGAATAGAAGCACGAGCTGGATCTTCTGTAGTTGATAGGGCTGTCAAAGCTTGGAATCCAGCAATGGCAAAAGGAGTGATTGATGATTCTGATCCACCAACTAGCATGACATCTTGGAAACCAAACTTGATTGAACGGAAGGCATCCCCAATGGCATCGTTTGATGAGGCACAGGCTGTATTGATTGATTTACAGATACCGTTTGCTCCGAAACGCATAGCAACATTTCCTGAAGCCATATTTGGCAAGGCTTTTGGAAGTGTCATTGGTTTAACGCGTTTTGGACCTTTGTCATGAAGACGGATAACTTGATCTTCGATTTCCTTGATACCACCGATACCAGAAGCAACGATGACACCAAAGCGATCTTTATCGATTGCTTCTACATCAAGATTTGCATTTGTCACCGCTTCTTGAGCTGCATACAAGGCATACAAAGAATAGTGGTCAAAACGGTTGGTATCTTTTTTGACAAAGTATTTATCAAATGGGAAATCTTGAACTTCTGCCGCATTGTGCACAGCAAATTCGCTGTGGTCAAATTTAGTGATTTCTCCAATTCCAATCTTCCCAGTTTGCAAACTGTTCCAAAATTCTTCTGGAGTATTTCCGATAGGAGAGGTCAATCCGTAACCTGTTACTACAACTCGATTTAGTTTCATCTGTCTTACCTATATCTTTCCTTATTTTTTACATGCTAAGTCCGCCATCAACAGCGAGAACTTGTCCAGTCAAATAATCCTGTCCAGCCAGGAACACTGTAGCATCTGCGATATGTTCTGCTTGACCAAAATGTTTCATTGGGATTTGGGCCAATGTCGCTTCCTTGACCTTATCAGACAAAACAGCAGTCATATCTGACTCGATCATTCCTGGTGCAAGAGCGTTTACGCGCACATTACGATTGGCAACCTCACGTGCAACTGACTTGGTAAAACCAATCAAACCTGCTTTAGAAGCTGCATAGTTGGCTTGTCCGATATTTCCCATCAAACCGACCACACTCGACATGTTGATAATCGCACCTTCACGTGCCTTGATCATCTGTTTCAAGACTGCTTGCGTCATGTTGAAAGCACCTGTCAAGTTGATCTTAATCACTTTCAAAGTCTTCTTCGGTCATCTTGAGCATAAGCGTATCTTGAGTGATCCCAGCATTGTTGACCAAGACATCGACAGAACCGAGTTCTGCAATCACTTGATCTACCATACGCTTGGCATCTGCAAAGTCTGAAACATCACCTGAAATCGGTACTACTTTGACACCATAGTTTGAAAACTCAGCCAGCAATTCTTCTGAGATTGCTCCTCGACTATTCAAAACTACATTAGCGCCTAGTTGGGCAAATTTGTGAGCAATGGCAAGTCCGATACCACGACTTGAACCTGTTACAAAGACATTTTTGTTTGTAAGTTGCATTCTATTTCTCCTGTTTCCTGTTGTATTTTGTGGGAGAAGGGATCATTAGTTTCCTAACAAAGCATCCAAGCTTGCTTGGTCTTCAACGTTAGCTAGCTGAGCTGTTTTATCAATTTTTTTGACAAAGCCTGATAGGACCTTTCCAGGACCAATTTCAATAAAGTTGGTTACCCCAGCATCCTGCATCACAGCAATACTTTCATAAAAACGAACAGGTTCTTTCACCTGACGCGTCAAAAGCTCTTGGATTCGACCTTTTTCCATAACAGCAGCTTCCGTATTGCCGACTAGTGAGCAAGTAAATCAGAGAAACTCACTCCCTCAAGAGCTTCAGCTAGTTGCTGACTGGCTGGCTCAAGAAGGGCTGTATGGAAAGGACCAGATACATTTAAAGGAATCAATCGTTTTGCTCCTGCTTCCTGCAAGAGTTCAACTGCGTAGTCAACCGCAGCCACCTCACCACCGATAACAATTTGGCTTGGGGTGTTGTAGTTGGCTGGAGTCACTACTCCAACTTTAGAGGCTGTTTCACAAGCTTCCTCAATCACTTCAACCGGAGTATTAAGAACGGCAACCATCTTCCCAGAGCCTGCAGGTGCAGCCTCTTCCATATAAGCACCACGCTTAGCAACCAAGGCAACTGCATCCTCAAAGTCCAAGGCACCACTTGCTACAAGAGCAGAATATTCCCCAAGAGACAATCCTGCTACCATATCCGGCTGGTAGCCCTTTTCTTTTAATAGTCGGTAAATAGCAACCGAAGTCGCTAAAATAGCTGGTTGCGTATAGCGAGTCTGGTTTAACTTGGTTTCTTCCTTATCAATCAAGTCACGAAGGTCATAACCCAAAACCTGACTGGCTTGGTCAATTGTTTCCTTGACGATAGGGTAGCGATCATAGAGTTCACGCCCCATTCCTAGATACTGAGCACCTTGACCCGCAAATAGAAAGGCTGTTTTAGTCATTTCTTACAACTCCTGCCCAACGAGAGGCTTCTTCTTGAATTTTTTTGGCTGCGCCATAGTATAAATCTTTTAGGATTTCTTCAACAGTTTCCTCTTTAGAAACCAAACCAGCGATCTGACCTGCCATGACAGATCCACCTTCTACATCTCCATGAACAACGGCTTTAGCAAGAGCACCAGCTCCCATTTGTTCAAAGATTTCTAAATCTGGATTTTCTTGTTTAAAGGCATCTTTTTCAGCCTGCTCAAAGTCACGTGTTAACTGATTTTTAATGGCACGAACAGCATGACCAAAGTGTTGAGCTGAAATAGTCGTATCGATGTCACGCGCTTTTAAGATTTTTTCCTTGTATTTTGGATGGGCGTTAGATTCCTTAGCTACCACGAAACGCGTACCAACTTGAACGGCCTCAGCACCAAGCATAAAGCCTGCAGCGACACCTTCACCATCCGCAATTCCTCCAGCTGCGATAACTGGAATTGAAACAGCTGCAGCAACTTGGCGAACCAAGGTCATCGTCGTTAATTTACCAATATGTCCACCGGCTTCCATTCCTTCTGCAATAACTGCATCTGCACCAATTTTTCCATGCGTTTTGCCAAAGCAACACTTGGAACAACGGGAATAACTGTAATTCCTGCATCATGGAAACGAGTCATGTATTTACTTGGATTTCCTGCACCAGTTGTCACCACCTTGACCCCTTCTTCAATCACGAGATCAACGATGTCTTCTACAAAAGGTGACAAGAGCATGATGTTAACACCAAAAGGTTTGTCCGTAAGTGATTTGATTTTATCGATATTAGCCTTTACGACCTCTTTAGGTGCATTCCCACCACCGATGATCCCTAGACCACCAGCTTTTGATACTGCACCAGCCAAGTCACCATCCGCAACCCAGGCCATTCCTCCTTGAAAAATAGGATAATCAATGTTCAATAATTCTGTAATACGTGTTTTCATAGTGCCTCCATCATTCCTTGCTTACGTAATAGTTCGATGAGTTTATCATTTGAGTTTCAAACTATTACCTAAACAAGAGGGAGTGGGTTTCCCCTACTCCTTCTAGTAATATGTTAATTATTTTGTTTGCTCTTCAACGTAGGCAACCAAGTCACCAACTGTTTTCAAGTTATCTTCTGCTTCGATTTGGATATCGAAAGCATCTTCGATTTCAGAGATTACTTGGAACAAGTCCAATGAATCTGCATCCAAATCATCAAAAGTAGATTCAAGTGTTACTTCTGATGCGTCTTTCCCAAGTTCTTCAACGATAATTTCTTGTACTTTTTCAAATACTGCCATGATAGGACTCCTTTAAAATATAAAAAATTTATAACTATGTGTTTACCACATGATTACCTAGATTGTAAGAATGAGTGTGCCCCATGTCAAACCTCCACCGAAGCCTGATAGGAGAATCGTCTGGCTACCATCTAAACGAATCATGCCATTTTCCACACACTCTGAAAGCAAAATCGGGATACTTGCTGCACTGGTATTTCCATACTCCATCATATTGGCAGGAAGCTTGTCTCGGTCTACACCGATCTTCTTAGCCATCTTATCCAAAATGCGGATATTTGCCTGATGAAGCAAGAGATAATCCAATTCCGATGCTGCGATTGAACCATTTTCAATGGTTTCTTTGATCGATCTAGCAACATCACGATTTGCAAAATCAAAAACTGCTCGTCCATCCATTTTCAAAAAAGCAGGAACTGCTTCTTGATCTGAGAAAGGAGAAGCCAAAGCCGTTTGGCCATAGGTCAAGCACTCGCTCCTAGAGCCATCCGTATAGAGACTTTCCACAAGGAAGTGACGTGTTTCGCTCGCTTCCAAGAGAACCCCACCAGCGCCATCCCCAAAGAGAACAGCTGTTGAACGATCTGACCAATCAACTGCCTTAGATAAGGTCTCAGCCCCGATAACAATCCCTTTTTTGAACTGTCCAGAACTTAAAAACTTTTCTGCAGTTGAGAGAGCGAATACAAAGCCACTGCAAGCTGCTGTCAGATCAAAGGCGAAAGCTCTGTGCGCTCCGATATTTGCCTGAACTCGAGCTGCTGTGGAAGGCATCATCGAGTCTGGGGTAATTGTCGCTACAATGATAAAATCAATCTGTTCCGCTGTTAAGCTCCCTTTAGCCAACAAGCTCTCAGCTACTTCTGTCGCCAAGTCACTTGTAGACTCTGTTTTTGAAATATGTCTCTGTTTAATTCCTGTCCGACTTGAAATCCACTCATCGCTTGTGTCCATGATTTGGGCTAAGTCATGATTAGTGACCACTTGCTCTGGAACATAATGAGCAACCTGGCTTATTTTTGCAAAAGCCATTATTTCAAATCCTCCAAAAATTGATAAAGGTTCGTTAAGCCTCTGCCCATGACTTCTTTTTCCTCAGGGCTCATGCCATCGATGATTTTTTCGACCATAGCCTTGTGGAACCGTTTATGAAGGCGGTGAACCAAACGACCTTGCTTTGTCAAATGCAGATAGACCACTCGACGGTCTTGGTCAGAACGAATACGCTCAATATAACCTTTTCTCTCCAGGTTATTCAAACTCGTCGTCACTGTCCCAAGAGTTACCATCAGTTCTTTTGAAACCTTACTTGGCGTTGCCTCTGGGAACTTCCCAATCACATCGATCGTGTGCATTTCTTTGATGGAGATGTCTTTGAATCGACTACCTCGTAAGCTAACCTCCTCAATCACAAGGACGTTATTAAAAATAGATGTTAGATAATCATTTACTTGTTGGTAGTCCAAATCGTTTCCCTCCCCCTCAAAAAGCTTTTACAATCAAAACATTTGATAGAAAAAGTATAACAAACTTCAAAAAATTATGCAAGTATTTTTTTATTTTCCTGAAAATTTTGGTCTTCTTCTTTCAGAATGTGCTCGAACCCCTTCTTTAAAATCTTCAGTTAAAGATAACGATTCTTGTAGTTTCAATTCTAATTCAGCATAATTCTGCCAATCCTTGAATTGACTTTCCCAAACTAACTTTTTAATCGCTGCGTATGAGTTTGCTGAACCTCTTCTTAATTTTTTCAGAACTTGTTCTCTTGTTTTTTCTAATTTGTCAACTTCACAAACACGGTATACCACGCCCCATTCTAGCGCTTTTTCAGCAGTCAAGGCTTCTCCTGTCATGGCAAGTTGTGCAGCCCGTGTTACCCCGATACTTCGACTCAAGAGATGAATCCCACCGGCGTCTGGCGCCAATCCAACTCCAACAAAGGCTTGAATGAATTTTGCCTTGTCAGTCGCCAAGCAAAAATCGACTGCTACTGCCATATTTGCCGCGGCACCAGCAACCGCTCCATCTACCTCCATCAAAACAGGTTTAGGAATTTGCTTGATTTTAAAAGAAATTGTATTGACTAATTCTGCAATCTTATTCAAAGAAGGGATATCATCTTCGTCCACTGCTCGTTTCATCTCAACCAAGTCTCCCCCAACTGAAAAGACCTTCCCATTAGCATTAATCAAGATGAACTGCACAGCTTGATCCTGCTCTGCTAGGTTCAAAGCTTCTAAAATTTCCTCACACATTGGGATATGGAAACCATTTGCCACTTCGGGACGATTCAAAGTAATGATAGCCAGATCATCTACGATCTGATATAAGATATGATTCATAGCTTCTCCTTTTCTTTTATAAGGCAATAAAATTATTTTATCATCAAAGTATACCTTTTTTTAGATAAAGAGGCAAGGAAAAACTAAAGGAAAGTGTCTCAGCTGATTATTTTCCCATTTATTATGAATGTGAGAGAAATTTTACACACTTACTTTTAAACTGTTATTGCTTTTCAGAATAAGTTAGTGTTTTCTTCTATTATAATAGGAAGTTATTTTCTTCATTGAAAAATGCCCCTCTTTCTGCTATAATCGTATAAAATACTTACTTGAGGAGTCCTTATGAAGGTTGTAAAATTTGGCGGAAGCTCGCTTGCCTCTGCTGGTCAGTTAGAAAAAGTCTTAAATATCGTTAAAAGCGATAAAGAACGCCGTTTTGTAGTCGTTTCTGCACCCGGCAAACGCAATGCTGAAGATACCAAGGTAACTGATGCCTTGATCAAATACTATCGTGACTATGTGGCTGGAAATGACATCAGTGCTAGCCAAAGCTGGATCATTGACCGTTATGCCGCTATGGTTAGTGAACTAGGGTTAAAACCTGCTGTTTTAGAAAAAATCTCTAAAAGTATTCGTGCCTTGGCAACTCTTCCTATAGAGGACAATGAATTTCTCTATGATACCTTCCTAGCTGCTGGAGAAAATAACAATGCCAAATTGATTGCAGCCTACTTTAACCAAAACGGTATCGATGCACGCTATGTTCACCCAAGAGAAGCTGGGATCGTTGTCACAAGTGAACCTGGAAACGCACGTATCATTCCATCTAGTTATGATAAGATTGAAGGCTTGGCTGATAGCAACGAAGTCCTTGTCATCCCTGGTTTCTTTGGTGTGACTAAGGAAAATCAAATCTGTACTTTTTCACGTGGAGGTTCAGATATCACAGGTTCTATCATTGCAGCAGGTGTTAAGGCTGATCTCTATGAGAACTTTACAGACGTAGATGGTATCTTTGCTGCCCATCCTGGTATTATCCACCAACCACACTCCATTCCTGAATTAACCTACCGTGAAATGCGTGAGTTGGCTTACGCTGGATTTTCAGTTCTTCATGACGAAGCCCTTCTACCCGCTTACCGCGGAAAAATTCCTCTTGTCATCAAGAATACCAACAACCCTGACCACCCAGGAACACGCATTGTTTTAGAACACAGTAGTGATAAATTCCCAGTAGTAGGGATTGCAGGTGACTCAGGATTCGTCAGCATCAACATGTCAAAATACCTCATGAACCGCGAAGTCGGATTTGGTCGCAAGGTTCTGCAAATCCTTGAGGACCTCAACATAGGTTGGGAACACATGCCCACAGGTATCGACGATCTTTCAATCATCCTCCGCTCCCGTGAATTGACTCCTATCAAAGAAGAAGAAATTCTACGTCAACTCGTTCAAAGCTGAAGTGGACCATGCTGAAATTGAACATGACCTTTCCATCATTATGATTGTCGGAGAAAAGATGAAGAGCCATATCGGGGTAACTGCTACTGCAACACGTGCTTTGTCTGAGAATAAAATCAACATCCAGATGATGTCCCAAGGTTCAAGTGAAGTTTCCATCATGTTTGTTGTCAATAAAGAGCAAGAAAAGGCCGCTATCAAGGCTCTCTATCATGCCTTTTTCGGTGAAAGTAAGGAAGACTAATCATGGCCCAATCACTCAATCAAGTCATTGACCTCCAAACTACTGGGACATCTTACCTCTCTATCTCTGGAAAAGTTGGAAAATTTCTAGTTGGGGATCAAGCCTTAGAGTTTTATCCTGATGTCAATGTCGAACAATATATCCAAATCCCTTGGTCCAGCATTCAGCAAATCGGAGCCAACGTAAGTGGTCGCAAGATCAGCCGCCACTTTGAAGTCTTCACCGCTCAAGGAAAATTCCTCTTTGCTTCAAAAGACTCTGGAGCTATCCTCAAAATTGCTCGAGAAAAACTTGGCAATGATAAGGTTGTGAAACTTCCGACTCTACTCCAGACCATTGGACAAAAACTTAAAAATCTATTTGCAAAAAAGTAGAAACTTTAGTATAATCATAGCAACGGATAAGTAGGTTATCCTCTTCTTTCAGAAAGTCTGCGGGTGTTGCGAGCAGATAGGAGGGATAGGTGAAATTCTACCGTTGTTCACAATTAAATACAGAATCAAGTGCACACCTGTGAAGTTGGATGGAACCGTGGCCCTGCCACTCCAACACTTTGTCAGGTGTGCTTTTTTTCATAAAGGAGTTCTTATGTTAGATATTAAACGTATTCGTACAGATTTTGATGCTGTCGCTGAAAAATTAGCTACACGTGGTGTAGATGCTGCTATCTTAAATGAGATGAAAGAAATCGATGCTAAACGTCGTGACATCTTGGTCAAGGTTGAAACTTTAAAAGCAGAACGTAACACAGTTTCAGCTGAGATTGCCCAAGCTAAGCGCAACAAGGAAAATGCCGATGACAAGATTGCTGCGATGCAAACCCTATCTGCTGAAGTCAAAGCCTTGGATGCTGAATTGGCAGAAATTGATGCTAAATTAACAGAATTCACCACTACTCTTCCAAACATCCCTGCTGACAGTGTTCCTATCGGAGCTGATGAAGATGACAATGTGGAAGTCCGCCGTTGGGGTAGCCCACGCGAGTTTGACTTCGAACCAAAAGCTCACTGGGATCTTGGTGAAGACTTGGGTATCCTTGACTGGGAACGTGGCGGTAAGGTAACAGGAGCTCGTTTCCTCTTCTATAAAGGACTTGGGGCTCGTTTGGAACGTGCTATCTACAATTTCATGTTGGATGAGCATGGTAAAGAAGGCTATACGGAAGTTATCACACCTTACATTGTTAACCATGACTCTATGTTTGGTACTGGTCAATATCCAAAATTCAAGGAAGATACTTTTGAATTGAAAGACACTAATTATGTCCTCATTCCTACAGCTGAAGTGCCTTTGACAAATTACTACCGTGATGAAATCCTTGACGGTAAAGATCTACCAATCTACTTTACCGCTATGAGCCCATCTTTCCGTTCAGAAGCTGGGTCTGCTGGTCGTGATACTCGTGGTTTGATCCGTTTGCACCAATTCCACAAGGTTGAAATGGTCAAATTTGCCAAACCAGAAGAATCATACGAAGAATTGGAAAAAATGACAGCCAACGCTGAAAATATTCTTCAAAAACTCAACCTTCCATACCGTGTCGTTGCGCTCTCTACTGGAGATATGGGCTTCTCAGCTGCCAAGACTTACGACTTGGAAGTTTGGATTCCAGCCCAAAATACCTATCGTGAAATCTCAAGCTGTTCAAATACAGAAGATTTCCAAGCCCGTCGTGCCCAAATCCGTTACCGTGATGAAGCCGATGGCAAGGTGAAACTCCTTCACACTTTGAATGGTTCTGGACTTGCAGTTGGACGTACAGTGGCTGCCATTCTTGAAAACTATCAAAACGCAGATGGTTCTGTAACCATTCCAGAAGCTCTTCGTCCATATATGGGTGGAGCTGAAGTTATCAAACCATAAAAAAAGGCCTAGCTATTTCTAGCTAGACCTTTTTTCGTAACCAAATCAGATAACCAACCAAGACAAAGAATAAAATAGTGAGGCAAATAACGGTTTCAGCCAATACCAGATAATCCAGAAATGGAAGTTTCAAAATTCCCTGAGCCATCTTGAGCGAGGTAGCTGTGATAATGGTTGGGAAGGTGAGGGCTGAGAAGGCTGGTTGAAAGCCTTGTTTTAAAATATTGGGCAGACGAGTCAACACAAAGAAAAAGAAGGACTGAGATGCCAAAATCATGACAATCAAGAGCCAAGTCGGTAGGCCTGCTCCTCCAACTCGAACTAGGGAAGCTAAGAGTAGGGAAAAGGGAGCACAGTAGATTCCTTCCTGTCCAAGCAAGGCCACTGGGAGTGGATCTTTCTTTAAATCGCTATAAATACGCGGATAGAGATAGAAGGTCAAGACAAAACCAAAACTCAAGGTTGCATAGGCAATCTCGATAATGCCTACCAGAGGATAGGTCAAGGCTGCCACAGCTATCCCCACATAGAGCACCGTCCAGCTAGGAGTCGCATTGACCCTCCGACCCGGACAGGCAAATTTGATGGTGAAAGTCCCAATCAACGCCAAATCCAAGAGAAATGAAAACCACCAGATCCCTTGTGCTACTATAGGAAGAGCAGGGAATACGCGAAAGACATAGGTCGACAAAATCATCCCAGCCATGGGAAAGGTAGCCATCCCAGACAAAAGAGGGGGCTTGGTCAATTCTTTCCTGGTTTCTTCCCAATTAAAAAGATGAAGAATCAGAAAGAAAAGCCACAAAACTAATCCAGTCAGACTCAATAAATGCGACAGAACTGGCCAAGTATCTGCAATCAGATTTCCTGCACCTGCTAAACCTAATAAACAGCCAGAGAATACTAAGGGGAGCTTTTTCATCCGAGCCTCCAATAATCATGTTATTATTAGTATAGCATAAAAGCGCTTAAAATAGCATAGAAAAATGAAGACTGGATTGCTCAGTCTTCATTTTTTGCTCAGATATGAATTATGCATAAGGTTGCAATTCTGGGTTAATAGGCGTATTGGCTAGATTGTTTGCATAGTTGCAAAGACTGGCAAGACTAACACCGAGAACCACGTCCAAGGCATTTTGTTGCGTGTAGCCAGCTTCCAAATTCAGCCAAGGCTTCATCTCCTACGCGCCCTTTGGTATTGATGACCGCCAAGGTAAACTTAGCTAGGGTGTCCAATTTAGGATCTGTTTCAATCGGAGTGCGGTTGCGGAGAGCTTGGAGGAGATCATCATTCATCTGGATTTGTTTGATTGAAAAGGCTGTGTGACCTGCGACGCAGAAAGCACAACCATTGGTTACGGCAGCTGTTATTTGCACTACTTCACGCTCTACTGGTGTCAGGCTGTTGCGACGGTTGATGGCTCCGACAGTTCGGTAGGCTTCAAGCGCGGTAGGAGCGTTGGCCAAGAGACCGATTAGGTTGGGAATATAGCCATTGTTATCTTTTTGTACTGTTTCAAGAACTTCTTTTACTTCTGCTGGTGCTGATTCTACTGTGTGGATGGCAAATGTTGTCATAAGAAACCTCTTTTCATTTTATTGTCATTTAGTCTATCATAGAATTTTCCACTTGGATAATATATATTTTCAATCGCCTTGATAAGAAATGTCTATGAAATGAAAAAATCACACTAAAAGTGTGATTGGGTTAGTGTTTAAAATACTTTTTAGTTTCAGCAATGACGACAGGCGACAAGACTAAGAGGGCAATCAAGTTTGGTAGAGCCATTAAGGCATTGACGATATCTGCGATAATCCAGACCATATCCAACTCGATAAATCCTCCTAACAAGACCATGACTACAAAGACTACACGATAGAGCCAGATAAAACGAACACCAAAGAGAAACTCAAAACAGCGTTCTCCGTAGTAGTTCCATCCGAGAATCGTCGTAAAGGCAAAGAGTACAAGGAAGATGGTCAAGAGGGCAGGTCCAAAGTGTGAAAACACTGTTGAGAAGGCTGACTGAGTCAAGGCAACTCCATTCAAATCACCACTCCAAACCCCAGTTACCAAGATTGTCAGACCTGTCAGAGTACAGATAATCAACGTATCAATAAAGGTTCCTGTCATAGAAATCAAGCCTTGCTCAACAGGCTCATTTGTCTTAGCCGCAGCCGCTGCAATGGGAGCAGAACCAAGACCAGATTCGTTAGAAAAGACTCCTCGCGCCACACCATTCTGGATAGCCATCCGAATGCTGGCACCTGCAAAACCGCCTACCGCAGCAGCTGGACTAAAGGCTGAAGTAAAAATCAGGGCAAGTGTGGCTGGGATTTTCTCGATATTAAAGAGAATAACTGTAAGAGTCCCTAAAATATAGACAATAGCCATAAAAGGAACAACTGCTGTCGAAACTTTTGATATGGATTTGAGGCCACCAAAGATAGCAACCCCTACAAAAATGGATAAAATCAGAGCTGTGATAGCCGGATCAACTTGGGCTGTATTTTGAATGGATTCTGTAATCGAATTGACTTGGGTAAAAGTACCAATCCCTAGAAGGGCAACCAATACACCCGCTAGGGCAAAGAAGATAGCAAGTGGACGCCACTTTTCTCCCATCCCCAAAGGATGTAATGCATGGGTCCTCCAGCTACAGCTCCATTTGCATCCTTAGTACGGTATTTGATGGCCAGCAAGCCTTCGGCATACTTGGTCGCCATCCCAAAGAAGGCCGCCATCCACATCCAAAAGAGGGCCCCTGGTCCCCCAACCTTAATGGCTGTCGCGACTCCGATGATATTTCCCGTACCAACGGTGGCTGCTAGAGCCGTACAGAGAGCAGCAAAGCTCGACACATCGCCGTGCCCCTTGTCCTTGGTAAAGATCAACTGAAAGGCCTTAGGGAGACGAGTAACCTGCAAAAGGCCCAGTCGGGTGGTCAAGTAGATACCCGTTCCGACCAATAAGATCAAGAGGGGGAGGCCCCCAAGCAAAAGCATCAAGCGCTTTAAGCAATTCTAACATGTCCTTCTCCTATCTTTCAACCCCAAAAGAAAGAGCACATGCAAGATACATGTACTCTGGAATGCTTAGATAAATGCCAAAAAGCGGTCTATCCTAGCTCTGTCCTTTTACCTGAGAGTTTGAGCAGTTACCTGCCTTGCCCCTTCGGTGCCTTTACGGTCTCTCCAGAGTTCCGTCCATTTACAGTCATGGAAAACAAACCTTTCTCCACTTCTATTAAACTTCATTCGGTGTTGGTATTTAATTTTTTATTATTTTACAAGAAAAGTTAGTCTTTGTCAATATATTATTTGGAAAAAGATAGATTTTCACTTCTTTCAAAAAAAGAGACGTACTCTTTTTTTAACCTTTAAAGGTTACAATGGTGGCGCCACTACCGCCAGCATTCTGTGGAGCATAGCCGAAACTCTTAACATGCTTGTTTCTTTGTAGGTATTTGGTGACGCCCTCACGGATGACTCCCGTACCGATACCATGGATAATGTCTACCTGCGCCATGTTATTGAGCAGGGCTTGGTCGATAAAGGCGTCCAGCTCATTCATAGCCTCTTCGTATCGTTTGCCTCGGAGATCCAGTCTTGCTTGCGGACCACGACCAGAAGCACGTTTGACGACATTGACTTGTTTTTTCTTGACTGGGGCTTCTTGCTGAGCCTGAACAAGGTCAAATTCTTTCTCTTCCAATGTCATCTTGATCAAACCAACTTGGGCTTCCCAACGGCCATCCTTGAGCTGATTGGTCAAGGTTCCACGTTGGCCATAACTGAGAACCACGATATCATCCCCAACCTTTGGAGCTCGTTTTTTCTTAGCCTTTTGAAGGACCTTGTTTTTAGACAAGTCGACTTTTTCAGGAGCCAGTTTTTTCAGCTCAGCCTTGGCCTCAATGATTTCGTGGGGTTTGAGTTGAGACTTACTGTGGAGGTTTTTCAGGATTTGGTCACTCTCACTTAGCGCTAGTTCCACAATCTCAGCAGCTTGTTCACGCGCCTTGTTAAGCTCAGTTTCTTTTTCACGACTGAGTTCGTTGTAGAGTTTTTGAGTGCTCGATTCATCTTGAGGTTTTCTTGCTCCACCTCACGGATATTGTCCAAGCGTTTGCGACTTTCAAGCGTTTGCTCTTCCAATTGTTCAATGATACGGTTGACATCATTATCTTGGTTGACCTGCTGACTGGCATCCCCGACAATGACATCTGACAAGCCCAGACGTTTGGCGATTTCAAAGGCATTGCTTCGACCAGGAACTCCCTGCATAAAGCGATAGGTCGGACGCAGACTAGCTGTATCAAACTCCATGCTGGCATTCTGCACAAAGGCTGTCTCAATACCATAAGCCTTGAGTTCTGGATAGTGGGTCGTCGCCATGGTCTTGACCTGACGCAGACGAAGATCCTCCAGAATAGCCATAGCAAGGGCGGCTCCCTCTTGAGGATCTGTACCAGCCCCCAACTCATCCAAGAGTAAGAGTGAATGTTGGTTGACCTTGCCAAGAATATCTACGATATTGGTCATGTGGCTGGAGAAGGTAGACAAGCTTTGTTCGATAGACTGCTCATCCCCGATATCTGCGAAGATTTCTTCGAAAATACCAACACGGCTTCCCTTGTCAGCTAAGATGGGCAAGCCTGACTGGGCCATGAGTTGAGTCAAGCCCAGGGTTTTGAGCATGATGGTCTTCCCACCCGTATTGGGACCTGTAATGACAATGGCTGTTAATTCCTTACCAAAGTGTATATCGTTCGCGACAGCATTTTTGACCAAAGGATGGCGAACATGAAGGAGTTGAATCTCTTGGTTCTCTGAAAGTTGAGGAACAACTGCTTGTCTTTCTTGGATGAAACGCACTTTGGCACGAATCAGATCCAGATGGCCGATAATCCAAGCGTCATTAGCGATCTCTGCAGCATGAGGGCGGACGCGTTCTGAGAGCTCCTGCAGGATGCGAATCATCTCATAGCGTTCGTCAGCTCGCAAACTAGCGATTTCTTCGCTCAGCTTGACGACCTCACGTGGCTCGATGTAGACCGTATTACCACTGGCAGAGATGTCATGAACAACACCCGCAATCTTGTTACGATAGGTGTTCTTGACAGGTAAAACCTGACGCCCATTTCTACTAGCGATTATGCCTTCCGTCAACATCTGCGCTTTTTGCTTGAGCAAGTCTTGCAAGACATCTCGAACTTGACTCTCGCTATCATGGATTTTCCGACGGATACGTGCTAGCTCTTCACTGGCGAAATTTTCGATAAATCCTGCATCATTTAGGGCTTGGAGACTTCCTTGCAAGTGTGGGAAATCATGTAGTTTTTCAAACCATCTCGCCAACTGCTCCAAGCGTACGTTTTCGAGATTGGTATAAAAGCCTTGCAACTCTCTGCTAGCCAGCAAGACTCGTTTGAGGAGCAGGAACTCCTCGATATTGAGGTCTGCTCCCATCTCCAGACGCTTACAAACCGCTGATATCTCACGCGTCGCTAGGATGGTAAAGTGAGGCTGCTCCACAAAAAGGGCTTGCATTTCCTCCATCTCTGTAAAGGCTTGTTTGATCTTATCCACCTTAGCAGTTGGAGCCAAGCCTTTTAGCTCCTCTAAGCCTTGCTCAGTCAGGAGATGCGGTTCAAACAAGGCTTTGATTTTATTAAATTCTAAGGTTTCTAGTATTTTTGTATTCATATTTTTTCCTTGTATACTGGTTTACAAGATTATAGCAACTAGAGGTTTTGACCTAGTCGTCCAATCTGTAAACAAAGGGCTAGGAAAAATCCCGCCCTTTTTATCCGATTAAATTTGTCACCCAGAGTTGTTTGATAAGGTTTGTCGTAAAAGGGACACTTTGGATGATATGTTTGGCTACTATACTTTTTTCGAGTGAATTTTGAATGACTGCCAGAGGCACCGTTGCAAGAATGGTCAGAGCCATTTGCAAGACAAATAAGGTTACCAATAGAGACAAAAGGCCTGATCCGATACGCAACCATTTGACATCGAGCTTTTTAGTTGGAATCAAGTGCAGGAACAAACCGATAAAACGTCCGAAACTATAACAAATCCCAAAAACTAGAAGATAGGCTAGACCCGCATAAAAGACCTTGTCTAGATGAAACAGCTGGTCTGAAGGGAAGAAAAAGGTGCCCTGTCCTTCCTGAGGATTGGCATAAGGGACAAGCAAGTGAAAGTGGTCACCCAGTGATTTATAAAACTGTCCCGCAACAAAGGCTGAAATCACTGCCACGAGGAAATAATAAACTTGCAGGACCAAGCCTCTACGGTAGCCGATGTAAAAGCCCCAAGCCAGAACCAATAAGAGTAGGATTGAAATCATAGGGAATCCTCAATCTTGCTCTGTTCTTGTTTAACAGCAATCAACTTGTGGCGGAGTTCTAACAACTCTTGCTCCTTGTCATCAAATTCAATCTCACGGTTGAGTTGTGTAGACAGACAATTAACCGCCAAAAGAAGCGCAATGGTTTCATCATCCGCCCCAGGCATTTGTTCTTTAATTGCTTGGTATTTTTCAGTCGCAACCTTGGCAATTTCCTCCATAAAGAGGTTGTCATGCTCGGTTGTCAAGGTTAATGTCTTTTTCCCGAATGTAAACTTATATCGATTTAGATTTGCCATAAAATTCACCTCACGATATTATACCAAATTTCGCTAATTTTGTCAGTTTTTACCAATTCTCCTGCTTTTGTGGTACAATAGAGACTATGGCAAGTATCACACTCACACCAAGTGAACAGGAAATTCAGAGCTTTTTAAGTCAGTATCAGAAGGCTCTCAGTCCTAGTAAAAATCCTTATATTCGCTATTTTTTGCGCCTGCCTCAGGCAACGGTTTCCATCTATACTTCTGGAAAAGTCCTCCTGCAGGGCGAAGCTGCTGAACAGTACGCTAGTTTCTTTGGCTATCAAGTTGTAGAGGAAACCAGTGGACAAGATTTTCCTATGATTGGGACTGATGAGGTGGGAAATGGTTCCTACTTTGGTGGGCTGGCTGTCGTGGCTTCCTTTGTGACACCTGACCAGCATGACTTCTTACGAAAACTCGGCGTAGGGGATTCAAACTCTGACAGACCAAAAGATTCGTCAGCTTGCCCCTATCCTCAAGGAAAAGATTCCGCACCAAGCGCTCCTCCTTTCACCGAGCAAGTACAACGAAGTTATCGGAGAGCGTTACAATGCTGTTTCTGTAAAGGTTGCCCTTCACAACCAAGCTATCTTTCTCCTGCTTCAAAAAGGAATCCAGCCAGAGAAAATCGTGATTGATGCTTTTACAAGCGCTAAAAACTATGACAAGTACTTGGCGCAAGAAGCCAACCGTTTTCCAAACAAGATCACTTTGGAAGAAAAAGCCGAGGGCAAATACCTGGCTGTTGCGGTTAGCTCCATCATTGCGCGTGATCTCTTCCTCGAAAACTTGGAAAATCTTGGACGAGAACTAGGCTATCAACTGCCAAGTGGCGCTGGAACTGCATCTGATAAGGTTGCTAGTAAAATCCTGCAGGCCTATGGTATGAAGGGACTTCATTTCTGTGCCAAACTGCATTTTAAAAATACTGAAAAAGCCAAAAAACTTCTATAGAGGTAAACCATGAACTATTTAAAATCATTTATAAAAGAATGGGGAGTTATCTTCCTCATTATCGCACTGGTAGGTCTTAGTCGCATCTTTCTATGGAGCAATGTCCGTGTGGAAGGACACTCTATGGACCCTACCCTAGCCGACGGAGAGGTTCTCTTCGTTGTTAAACACCTCCCAATTGACCGCTTCGATATCGTGGTTGCGCACGAGGAAGACGGAAATAAAGACATTGTCAAAAGGGTTATCGGTATGCCTGGAGATACCATCCGCTATGAAAATGACAAACTCTTTATCAACGGTGAAGAAACGAATGAACCTTACCTAGCTGAATATCTCAACTTGTTCAAAACAGAAAAGTTGCAAAACACCTATACTGGCAAAGGATTTGAAGGCAATAAGGGAGTTTACTTTAGAGAACTTGCTCAAAAAGCACAAGCCTTTACGGTCGATGTCAATTCCAACACCAGCTTCAGCTTTACTGTCCCTCAAGGCGAATACCTTCTCCTTGGTGACGATCGTCTAGTCTCTAGCGACAGCCGCCATGTCGGTACCTTCAAGGCCAGCGATATCAAAGGCGAAGCAAAATTCCGTTTCTGGCCACTTAACCGTATCGGAACATTTTAAGATAAGGAAGAGGCCGAGAATGCTAAGTCTCAGTCTCTTTTTCTATTGTGAGAAAAAACTTTTCGTCATCTAGTTTTTTCAAAGTGGACAAGAGACCAATTCTCACGAACTCATGTAAAGGAAACCTATGGAAGTTTATTTTTCAGGCACCATTGAACGCATTATTTTTGAAAATGTCAGTAATTTCTATCGCATCCTCCTCCTAGATATCGAAGATACCAATGCGGAAGACTTTGACGATTTTGAAATCATCGTTACAGGAACCATGGCTGATGTGATTGAGGGCGAAGACTATACCTTTTGGGGACAAATCGTTCAGCACTCCAAGTATGGAGAACAGCTACAGATCAGTCGTTATGAGCGAGCCAAACCAACTAGTAAGGGTCTAGTCAAGTACTTTTCTAGTAGCCATTTCAAGGGAATTGGACTCAAAACTGCCCAGAAAATCGTTGATAGCTACGGTGACAATACCATAGACGAAATTCTGGAGCATCCTGAAAAGCTGGAAAGCATTGCTGGACTCTCTGCCAAAAACCGTGAGGCTTTTGTCTCCACCCTCCGTCTCAACTATGGGACAGAAATGGTCTTGGCAAAACTAGCTAACTACGGCATTCCCAATAAACTAGCTTTTCAGATTCAAGACTTCTACAAGGAAGAAACGCTGGATATTGTCGAAAACTATCCCTACCAACTGTTTGAAGATATCAAGGGTTTGGGCTTTACCATTGCTGACCAATTGGCTGCCGAACTAGGTATCGAAAGCCAAGCTCCTGAACGCTTCCGTGCTGGCCTTGTCCACAGTCTCTTTCAGGGATGTATGGATACGGGCGATACCTATATGGAAGCCCGAGATTTGCTGGAACAAACCCTTACTCTTCTCGAATCTTCCCGTCCCGTGGAACTCGATCCCAGCCAAGTAGCTCAGGAATTGTCTCATCTGATTGAAGAAGACAAGGTTCAGCAGATTGATACCAAAATTTTTGATAACAGCCTCTTTTTTGCTGAGGAAGGCATTCGCAGTCACTTGGTTCGTATCCTTGAAAAAGAAAAGCAGAAAAATCAGGATTTGGAAACCATTCACAAGCATATCTCTACTGTCGAGCAAGAACTGGGGATTCAGTACGATACCATTCAAAAACAGGCTATCTGCGACGCTATCCAGAACAAGGTCTTTATCCTGACAGGTGGGCCTGGTACAGGTAAGACGACTGTTATCAATGGAATTATCGCTGTTTATGCCCTTTTAGAAGGGCTTGATCTCAGGAAAAAAAGCAATCTGCCGATTCTTCTAGCAGCTCCAACTGGTCGAGCAGCTCGGCGCATGAATGAATTGACAGGTTTGCCGAGCGCGACCATACACCGTCATTTGGGGATGACAGAGACGATGATACCAGTCATCTGGAAGATTATCTGGATGCCGACTTCATCATCGTGGATGAGTTTTCTATGGTGGATACTTGGCTAGCCAACCAACTCTTCTCCAATATCTCCTCTAACAGTAAAATCCTCATCGTGGGAGACAGTGACCAATTGCCTTCTGTCAGTCCTGGACAAGTCCTTGCTGACCTGCTCCAGATACCCCTGATTCCGCAGACCCGCTTGGAACGGATTTACCGTCAGAGTGAAGAATCAACTATCGTCACCTTGGCTAGTCAGATTCGACAAGGCATCTTGCCAGCTGACTTTACCCAGAAAAAGGCAGACCGTTCCTACTTTGAAATCGCTAGTGGCCATATCCCAGCTACGATTGAGAAAATTCTTGGTGCTGCCCTCAGAAGTGGCATTCCGGCTCGCGATATTCAGGTGCTAGCGCCTATGTATCGAGGAACTGCTGGTATTGACGCCATCAACCAACTCATGCAAGACCTGCTCAATCCTCAGCAAAAGGGGCAAGTGAGCTTTGAAGCAACTCAGTGTCACTATCGAACAGGGGACAAGGTCATTCACCTAGTCAACGATGCCGAAGTCAATGTCTTTAACGGAGACCTGGGCTACATCACAGACCTGATTCCTGGAAAATACACCGAGTCCAAACAAGACGAGATTGTCATTGATTTTGATGGCAATGAGGTCATCTACCCACGTAACGAATGGTACAAGATTCGACTAGCCTATGCCATGAGTATCCATAAGTCTCAGGGAAGTGAGTTTCCCGTTGTCATCCTGCCCATCACCAGTGCTAGCAAGCGCATGCTGGAGCGAAATCTCATCTATACAGCTATCACACGGGCCAAGAGCAAGCTCATCCTTCTTGGTGAATTACAGGCCTTTGACTATGCAGTCAAGCATATCGGGACTGCCCGCAAGACCTATCTGATTGAGCGTTTCAGTGATTTAATTGAAACTAATATTGAAGAAAGCAAACAAGCCTTCTCTGAAACTGCCACACCAAGTGACTCTGAACAATCCTACATCCTCACCGAGGAAAACTGGTCTAGTATTCCCGCTATGATTGGAATTACAGATGCTGACTTGAAAGAGATTTTTGGAAAATAGTGCAACAGAAAGCCCACCTAGTCAGGTGGGCTTTTTCTCTTTTAAGATTATTTAACTGTTGCTGTGCTTGTAATCAATTCAACAGCTTTTTTGATAGTGATATCGTGTTTCAACATGTCAGCTGAAAGCAAGTTTTGTACTTGTGCAACTTCCATATTGTAGTCTGCTGCCAATTGCTCAATTTCTTTTTGGATTTCTTCTTCTGAAGCGTCAAATCCTTCAGCTTTGGCAACTGCTTCGATAACAAGGTTAGTCTTCGTACGTGACTCAGCTTCTGCTTCGTATTGTTTGTGAAGGTCTTCTTGAGTAGTTCCTGTGATTTGGAAGTACATGTCAGGGTTGATCCCTTGGCGTTGCAAGTTTCCAAGGAATTCATTTACTGAACGGTGAACTTCTTCGTGGATCATTTCTTCTGGAAGTTCTACGATTTCAGCGTTTTCTACAGCTTTATCAATTGCTGCACCTTCAACGGCATCTTTGTATGCTTCTTCTTTCGCAGCAGTCAATTCTTTGCGGTATTTTTCTTTCAATTCGTCAAGAGTTTCCACTTCTTCGTCGATATCTTTTGCAAGTTCATCGTCAAGAGCTGGAACTTCTTTTGCTTTACTTCGTGGATAGTTGTTACGAATTTAGCTTCTTTACCTGCAAGGTCTTCTGCTTGGTAGTCTTCTGGGAATGTTACGATAACATCAACAGTTTCGCCAGCTGAGTGTCCAACCAATTGGTCTTCAAAACCAGGAATGAATTGACCTGATCCAAGTCCAAGTGAGAAGTTTTCACCTTTTCCGCCGTCAAATTCAACACCGTCGATAGAACCAACGAAGTCAATCACAACAGTGTCGCCATTTTCAGCAGCGCCTTCTTTGATAACCAATTCAGCCAAGTTGTTGCGTTCGCGTTCGATACGTTCTTCAACGTCAGCATCTGTCACTTCTTTTTCTACATCAACTGATACTTCAAGGTTTTTGTAGTCACCCAATTTTACTTCAGGTTTTGTCACGACTTCAGCAGTGATAACCCAGTCTTGACCTTTTTCCATTGAAGTTACGTCAATTTTTGGTTGCGCAACCACTTCAAGACCAGCTTCTTTTACTGCAGCTTCATAAGCGTTTGGCAAAAGTGCGTTCATTGCATCTTGATAAAGAGCTTCTTCACCAAATTTTTGGTCGAAGATAGGGCGTGGAAGGTGACCTTTACGGAAACCAGGAACGTTAAGAGTTTTCTTTACTGAGTTAAATACACGGTCCAATTCTGGTTTGATTTGGTCTTGAGAGATTGTGAAAGTCAAGACACCACGGTTTGTTTCTTTGTTTTCAAATGATACAGACATTCTGTCATTTCTCCTTAAAATTTTTAATACAGTCCATTATACCATATAATAGCGACTTTTTTCAAGTAATGAATGCGCTTTTCAATAGTGCTAGAGGTACTTACTCGCTTCCTTGATACTAAGTTCAGCCATTCGTTTCCTATTTTTTTCAATAAAACGTGCTACCCATTCGGGATTGATTTTAGAGTAGTCTCTTAGAGCCCAGCCGATGGCTTTGGTGATGAAAAATTCTGTCTGGTCCAGATTGTTGAGCAGAATCTTTTCCATCAGTTGGACATTTGTTTTCTCTTTTCTTAACAACTGGTGGTCAATAGCGACTCGTCTCAGCCAGATATTGTCTGAGAGGCTCCATTTTAAATCACTTCTTCAAGTTCCTGATGGTCGGCCACCAAACTTCCTACTACTCGATCTAGGATATCTACCGTGTCCCACCAGGACTTGGTCACGACCAGACGCTCAAGTTTAGGCAAATCGTCCTTCGTTAGATAAGACTGCATAGCTTTCAAATAGTTGGCAGCCACATATTGGTATTCTCTAGGTTCCTTTTCCCAGCAAGTGTCTACAAAATCCCAATCAATCATCTTTGTTTTTTTCGCACTTGGAAAGTATTTTTTGTAGAGCGCATTTCTTTCAGGAGCTGCAATACCTAAAAAGGAAAACTGGTGGCGCATATAGGCTTCCATGGGCCCTGCTTTATGCGGATCTTTCGCCGCTTCTAGCTCCTCAAGTATATCTGCAAGACTCATCTAAAAGTCCTCCTGCCCTACCAAGTGGTGCTGGAAGGCGTAGACCGCCGCCTGGGTGCGATCGCTGACCTCAAGCTTGGCTAGGATGTTGGATACATGGGTCTTGACCGTCTTGAGAGAGATGAAGAGTTCATCTGCGATGCGCTGATTTTCGTAGCCCTTAGCGATGAGTTGGAGCACATCTCGTTCACGCGCAGTCAATTCCTCATGAAGTTCCATATGATTGCGGTGGTATTCAACCTTCTTGCTGACCTCTTGTTCAATAGCAAGCTCTCCAGCAGCCACCTTGCGAACTGCATGGAGCAGTTCGTCTGCACTAGAAGTCTTGAGCATATAACCTTTGGCACCCGCATTCAAGACTGGCATAATTTTTTCATTGTCCAAGTAAGAGGTCACAATCAAATCTTGGCTTCGGGCCATTCTTTGAGGATGGCTAAGGTCGCGTCAATCCCATTCATCTCAGGCATGACGATATCCATGACAATGACATCTGGACGCAGTTTCAAGGCCAAGTCAATACCTTGAGCCCCATTGGCAGCCTCGCCCAAAACTTCCACATCGTCTTGGAGATCAAAATAGCTTTTCAAGCCCAATCGGACCATTTCATGGTCATCTACCAGTAAAATTTTCATCTCTACTCCTTTATGATTCCTTGTCTAGCAGGGGAATACGGATATCAACCGCCAGTCCTTGCTTAGGTGCTGTCAAAAGTTGAATGTTTCCTGCCATATCTTCGACCCGCTCCTTGATATTTCGCAGTCCATAACTCAAGTCGTCTAAACTCCCTAACTGGAAACCAATCCCATTATCCACCACCTTCAGCTGCACTTCAACATCTGTCTGATAGAGGTAGACATCTAGACAAGAGGCCTGGGCATGGCGAAGGGTATTGCTGATCAACTCCTGCAAAATACGGAAGATATGTTCTTCAATCTTCTTAGGCAATTTAGACACATTTTGCTTGAGACTAACCTTGAGATCACTCTTGTCCTCAAGCTCTTTTAAGAGGATTTGAATCCCCTCAATCAAACTCTTCTCCTCCAACTCAACAGGTCGCAAATGTAGGAGCAAGACCCGCAAATCTTTCTGGGCTGTTTCAAGGATAGCTGCAACACTTTGCAACTGGGTCTGCATCTTTTCTCTATCCAGCTTCAAAGCCTGCTGACTGACACCTGATAAAATCATATGGGCCGCAAACAACTCCTGACTAACTGTATCGTGCAAGTCACGTGCTATCCGCTTCCTTTCCTTCTCGATGATTGCTTCTTCCTTGACCAGGCTTTGATTTTCAGCCTTTTGAACAGCCTCTGTCAAGAGGTTGAGCTTGCCAGACAAGGACTTAAAACTAGCATCCAAGTCTGGATCTGCAAAGGCAACCACCTCTTTCCCTGCTAGCAGTCGCTTGAGATTGACTTGCATTTTTCTGCGAGAGACTTCTTCTATCACGCGCCAAAAGAGGACAAAAAAGAATGTCATGGAAAGGCTAAAGACCAAGATCAAGAAGATGAGTTTCTCTGTTTTCTCGATATCCCGTAGCAAATAGGACCAGTCTAGTTCAAAAATATCAAGTAAACTATTAGTCAAAAAGAGGATAAAGAGGAAAGAAGTCAGGCCGATTAACAGATAAGATTGCTTTTTCATCCTCTGACCACCTCCACATCGCCAACCATAGTAGTTAGGAAAATCTTGACGCTCTTGTTACTCTTGAGGTAGTCTCTGGTTTCCTGATGATAATGTTCATTACGAAGGGCTCGCTTAGGCTGATGAAGGAAGGTAAGATCTCCATAGAGGCAGTTGACACTGAGACTGATTTCCACATCTACAGGTACGATAATCCTAGTCGTTCCGATCATCTTTCTAAGGATAATGACATTGTCATGATTGGTTAGGATAACTCTTTCCAAATGAATGGTATCCTTGCCCATGAGGCGAAAGAGGTTGATATCATCAAATTGGCAGGTCTGGTGGCTAGAAAAATGATGGAGATTGCCAAACCAAGGATTGCGTTCATTTTTCACCGTTACCACCTCTTCAAAGACCAAGTCGGTCTCCTCTCTTTCTTGATTCATCATCGGATAGAGAAGAAAGAGACTGTATATGACCGCTACAAAGATGGCTAAAAATCACAAAGGGATTGAGCATGACGATGAAAAAAAGAAAAGAATGGTTGCTACAAGGAGGAAAAACGTTGTTGCCCTCTTTACCTGTATAATAACGAAGCAAAAGCAAAAAGAGGAATAGAATCAGCAGAAAACGCGAAAAAAATGCTCTGATACCATCAAAAATCAGAGCTCCCGTCAAGAGACAGGCTTCGATAAATAAAAAGATTTGAAATTTTTTTCATAGCTGCATCCTCTTTTTCTATTTTATCACAATTCAAAAAAAGTCACCTCGGTCTGAGGATGGAAAAAGGAGATTGGGCAGAAATCGCTCCTACAAGCTTGGTTCTTTCAGCTCACTACAGTTGACAAAAGGCTACAAAAAAAGGGCGGGATTCTTGTCCCGACCTCTCTACATCTGATCTTTTGCTTCTTTTAGTTTACCATAAAGAATATAGTCTACGTTTTGCAGATCCGCTATGGTGGCACAGTTAAGGGCACACATGATCAAGCGTAAATCTTCTTTCCAGCCTTGGACAATGCTAATCACCTCTTCGACGGAGTAGGTTTCAATCAACTCAAGAACGGTACGTGACAGTCCTATAGCCTTGGCACCAAAGACCAGGCACTTAATCATATCAAGAGGATTTCGAACCCCTCCGCTGACCAAGAGTTCGACCTTTTCTTTCCAGTCTTGGGCATTGAGGAGGGCTTGCATGGTGGACTGGCCCCATTGATTGAGGTAATCACGCTGACCACTGCGACGGTTTTCGATATAAGCAAAGCTGGTACCACCACGACCCGACAGGTCAACCGTTCGAACGCCCTGTTCATAGGCTCTTTCGATAGTCTTCACATCCATCCCAAACCCCACTTCCTTGAGAATAATAGGAACAGGTATTTGCTTGCTATAGTCTGCTAGATGCGATTGCCAGCTTCGAAACTTTCTTTCTCCCTCTGGCATGAGCAATTCCTGCATGACATTAACATGCACTTGGAGGAGAAGAGGATTCATCTCTTCTACAGTCTGAAGGCCTAACTCAACAGGCTTGTCCAATCCAATATTGGTTCCAAGGAGGAGATTTGGATGGCTGGATTTGACAGAAAAAGAATCATCTGTTGGATCTTTTAGGGCTGCACTATAAGAGCCCGTTACAAACAAAATCCCACAGGCTTCTGCCACCTGAGCCAGTTTTTGATTGATTTCTTTACCTTTTTTGCTCCCACCTGTCATGGCATTGATATAAAAAGGAAAGTCCCACTTTCGACCTGCAAACTCTGTAGACAAATCAATCTCATCCAGGTCATAAAGAGGCAGGGAAGAATGAATCAACTCCACCTCATCAAAGCTATTATAGGAACTTTTCTGCTCAAGGGCATAGCGGATGTGCTCATCCTTACGATTTGTCGTCATGTCCTATCCTTTCTTGGTATAAGAGCTCAATCCCCAGATCGGCCCAACGGTTTTTTAAGGTTTCAGTTGATTGCTCATCAAAACTCAAGGCAATGCCACAGTCACCACCACCAGCGCCACTACTTTGGCAACAGCCAGCAAATCTTGACTGGCTTCTTTCAACTGTCTCAGCGAAGGCGTGTAAATATCTGGGCTCAAGCCTTCTAAAAGCTGACTGGCTGTTTCCACCTGATCGATAATTTTTTCTGCATTCCCCTGCTCCAAGGCTTCTACCAAAGTAACCACTGTTGCTTTTGAGGAAGTTAAAAAGTTCTGGTCTATGTTTTGTTTGATTTGCTTGACCATTTGACTCGATACGGCCACTTGCTTGGTCCATCCCACTAGGAAATCACATTCTAGGCCCGGTTGCACTTGTGAGATAGAAAAGCCCCAGTCACGCTCCAAAACCGTCGCCAAGCTTTCTTCTTCCAACCACGCAGCTATCTTCTTTCGATCAAAAGACTGGTAGAGAACCAAATCTTCTGCCACAATACAGGCAAGGTCTCCCATAGAACCATTGTCGCCTCGCTTGAGCAAGACCGCGCTAGCCAGCTTAAACAAGAGTTCCGGATCAACCGTAATATCATATAGAGCCAGCAGGGCCTTAATCACCAAGACAACGACGCTACCACTAGAACCTAGACCAAACTTTTTGCCTTCCCGTTCCATTTTTCCACGGATTTCCAAGGAAAAAGGTCGCAAAGTCTGACCACGATTGGCGAGGAAGTCCCCCATCAAAGCAATCGTTTCTTGAATCAAACTGTAGTCAGGATTTGGCGTCAAGTCCACTGCAAAATCAAACAGATCTGAGTAGATACGGTAGCTGTCAGAAAAAGCAATCTCAGCCTTCATATAGATGGGGATGGCCTTTATCAAGGCCAACTGCCCTGGCTCTAGAATAGCATATTCACCTGCCCAATAGAGTTTCCCGCAAGTTTTAACAGCAATCATCTTGGCTCAAATCCTTTGTTTTTGACACAATCAAGCGATAACGTTGACCAAAGATTTCAGATAGATGATCCAAATCTTTCTCCTGACAGAGGACCTTGACATTGGGACCGGCATCCATTGTAAAGTAACAGGCTTCACCTTGCTCACGAAGCTGACGAACAAAGTCCATCGCTTCATAGGACGCATCCGTTAGATATGAAAAGGCTGGACTAGCAGTCTTGGTCGTAGCGTGCATAGCAAGGGCATTTTTCTCCGTTAGTTCCCCAATCTTGGCAAAGTCATTATCTTTGAGATAGACCAGCATCTCCTGATAGTCCTTTTCAGACTGGCGCACCCAGTCGTCAAAAGTCGTCGAGGTTTCCACACAGAGTTTCATCCCATCACGGCTAGAGATTGGTTTTTTCTTGTCCTCCAGCACCAACATAATCATAGCTAGTTTCAAGTCTGTTTCTACAGGGTAAATTTCCCCGCTATCCTTATCCCAAGCACCTAGCGGTCCATAAAAACTGCGAGAGGACGACCCTGAGGCAAACTTAGCCTCCTGCGCCAACTGGCTCCGATTCAGACCAAGCTGGAAATAAGCATTGCAAGCCTTGACCAAGGCGGACAAACCACTAGAACTGGATGACAAGCCAGCCGCAGTCGGCATGTTGTTTTGGGTATCGATACGGACAAATCCCTCACCTTCTGGACGGTAACGGTTGATGATTTTGCTCATCTTGGCATGCTCAGCCTCACTCTGAAGCTGACCATTGATATAAAAGGCATCAGCAGTCGCATCCGTCGGTAAAGGCGACAAGGTCGTCTCTGTGTACATGTTTTCTAAAGTCAGAGAAATACTGCTGGTCGCAGGAACCATTTCTTTTTCTTTTTTCTTTCCCCAATATTTGATAATGGCAATATTTGCGTAGGAACGTACTGTTACAGGCTTTCGATCCATGTCTGAACAGCTCCTTTCTCTTCTAATCGTTTTGCTAGTTCTTGCGCTTGGTCCAGATTGGCTACCAAGGCGATAATACAGCCTCCTAACCCACCACCACTCATCTTGGCACCTAGAGCACCATGGCTAAGAGCCATTTCAACGAGGGAGTCTGCCTCAGGGCTACTGACACCAATTTCTTTTAAATGTAAATGCGCTTGACTAAGGATTTGTCCCAGTTTTTCAGCATCTTTTCGTCTAATCGCATCTTCTGCTTGCTGGGTCAATTCTCCCAAGGCATGCAAAAACGGTAGGGCATCCTTCCCCTTGCTTTGAACCACTTGGATGGCTTCACGAGTGTGGCCATACACGCCCGTATCTGCAATGACCAAATAAGCGGATAGGTCCATCTTAAGCTCTGTAAATCCAACGTTTTTAATAAAACGAATAGGTTGGTCACTGAGACAGGTTTTGGCATCCAAACCACTCGGATTCATATGGGCAATCATCTCAGCCCGATTGACCAAGATTTCTAGTACATGATGAGGCAGTTCGGCTTGATAGTAGTCAAAAACAGCTCGAATGGCTGCAATGCTGATAGCTGCAGACGAACCCATCCCTCGTTTTTCAGGAATAGCTGAGTCAATCTGACAACGAATGCAAGCATCCTGAATATTTAGATGCTCAAGCGAGGCATACACCGCCATAGACAAGGTATCCTCCTCATAAAGACGCCATGGACTTTCAGCTGGGACCACCTTACAAGTCACCTCCACTTCCAAAAGAGGTAGGGAAATGGCAGGATAACCGTAAACGACAGCGTGCTCTCCTATTAAAATAATCTTACTATGTGCCTGACCGACACCAACTTTTTTTGTCATGTTTTCCTTTAACCAGACGAAAAGACCGTATCACTTTTCATACAGTAGTATTTCTCCTATCTATTTATTATATTTTCACAAAAAAAGCGATTGTTTCCTTCACAATCGCCTCTTTCATTATTGAACCCATTCGCCATTATAGTTGACGTAGTAGCCATCTACGGTAGTATTCACCGCCAAAGCACCTGAGCTATAAGCATAGTACCATTTGCCATTGACCTGGAACCAGCCTGTCTTCATATCTCCATTACTTGCATGTAGATAATACCAAGTCGAACCTTCTTGATACCAACCAGTTGCCATAGCTCCTGATGAACGGAGATAGTACCATTTGTTCCCAAGGTTTTGCCAACCAGTTTTCATATCGCCATTTGGTTGGTCTAAATAATACCAAGTGGTACCTTCCTGATACCAGCCAGTCGCCATTGCTCCTGATGAACGGAGATAGTACCATTTATTACCAAGATGTTGCCAACCTGTTTGCATGATGCCAGTTGTTGGATCTAAGTAATACCATGGAGCAGGTTTACTTCTATCAATGCCAAAAGTAACATGGAAATCTTGAGTCCAACCCTTAGCAACTTCACCAATTGGTAGTGGATTGTAAGAATCATCGCCAGAAATTCCTAGCTTATTTAAATAATACCAATTGCCGTCTTCATAAGTCCAGCCTGTCTTTACAGCATAATTATTATCAAAATAATAAGTTCTCTTTTCAGCAGATGGAGTATATTGTTCACCGTATACTTTTCCTGTATTTTCAGACGTTTTTGCCCCTAGTACTTGTTTATCTGTTTGTTCTAGCAAAGCACCATCTTGTCCAAAATAGTACCACTTCTCCTGAAGGCCAATTTCTAAGACTGGACGATTATTAAATAAATTATCACGATAACCTGTTCCATGAATTTCTACGTATTGCCAACCGACAACCATCTCTCCTCTATCACCAAAATAGTAAGTTTTACCGTCTATTTTATGCCAATAGATTGCTTTATGATCATCTTTTACATAATATTTTCTATTATCCTTATCAACAAATTGGCCACCTGTGGTATCCGCAAATACAGTATTTGTAGCTAGCAAACCAAAGAAAAATGTTGCTAGTGCGACTTGCATCATTTTTTTCAAAAGCTTCATTTGTATCTCCTCCAAGATTAAATCCACTCACCAGATGAAGCAAAGTTATAAACTTTACCATCGATAGTTTGGCTACCTGTAACCATTGCTCCAGAGGAATTGAGATAATACCAGTTTCCATTTACTTTGGTCCAACCTATCTTCATATCTCCATTACTTGCATTTAGGTAGTACCAAGTTGAACCGTCTTTCACCCAACCAGTTGCCATAGCTCCTGATGAACGGAGATAGTACCACTTGTTACCAAGATATTGCCAGCCTGTTTTCATATCGCCATTTTCAGCATCTAGATAATACCAAGTCGAGCCTTCCTGATACCAGCCAGTTGTCATAGCTCCTGATGAACGGAGGTAGTACCACTTATTGCCAATTTGCTTCCAACCAGTTTGCATGATACCAGTTATTGGATCTAGATAGTACCAAGCTGAACCATCATTTATCCAACCTGAACGTCTTTCACCACCAATATAGTTTTCTCCATTAATTTCCGTTTTAGCTAGATAATACCAATTAGACTGATCATAAAGCCAACCTGTCTCTAAAGAATGATTTTGATTAAAGTAATAGTTCGTGTAAAAACTCTTCTCTTCTTTATCTTCCGGATTTGTACGTTTTTCCCCATACTTTCTTCCAACACTGTCTTTAGTTTTAACCTCTAATGCTTTCCAACCAACAAACTCTTGTAGCACTCCATTTTTATCGAAATAGTACCACTCTGACTTTGGAAAACCTTCTAATCTGATACCATTTGGGTAAGGACCAATTGTAGTACCTTTATCTGGCATGGGAATATACTGCCATCCAACAACCATCTCACCTGATACATGATCGAAATAATAGTACTTGCCATCAATCACTCGCCAGGCCGTTTCTTTGAGTTCCCCCTTTTTATAGTAGGTTCTACCATTTTCTTGGACAAATTGCCAGCCTTCTGAATCAGAATCATCCGCCAATACGGTATTTATCGCTAGCAAAGCAAAGAAGAAGACTGCTAATGCGATTTGCATCATTTTTTTCAAAAATTTCATTGATTTATCCTCCAAAATGATTATAGCAAAGAGAATACTATATGTCAATATATAACAAATTCAAAAAAAGCAGTCACACAACTGCAACTGCTTTTTCTATTCTTGCATGGTGTACCCAACACCACGCACGGTTTTAATGTAGCTTTTTGACCTTTTACATCAAGCTTGCTACGTAGATAACGGATATAAACATCCACGATATTGGTTTCTGTCGCACTTTCGTACTTCCAAACACTTTCCAACAACTGCTCACGAGTCAAGACCTTCTTGCTTCCCATGAGAGTGGCCAAAAGATCATACTCACGGCGCGTCAGAGCAATCATCTCCTCGCCACGATAAACAGTATGATGTTCTACATCCATACGAAGGTTGCGGTAAGACGTTGGGACCTTCATCTGACTACAGTGTTGGTCGATAAAGTCCCGACCTCGGAAAATCGCTGAAATACGAGCCACCAGCTGATCAATAATCACTGGCTTATAGATGTAAGAAACGGCGAAGCGCTGGATTGTCTCAATCTGGTCTTGCAATTCTTCGCGATGGTCCAAGACCATGATCACTGAGGCTGGTTTTGTCCGACTAAGCCTCTCTGCAAAATCCTGGGCTGTCATATCCCCCAGACGAGCATTCAGTAAAATCAAGTCATAATCTGTCTGGAGAGCCATTGAGAGGGCTTTTTGCCCCTCCTCTACAAGATCAACACGGTATTGCTCTTTTTGGAGTTCCAGACTGAGAAAACGAGCGAGATTTCGTTCTTTCTCAAGTAATAAAATCCGTTTCCCCATGGCAGACCTACTTATTTTTCGTCATACCAAGAGTAGTGGAATGTTCCTTCTTTGTCTTTACGTTGGTAAGTGTGGGCACCAAAGTAGTCACGTTGCGCTTGGATCAAGTTAGCAGGAAGGTCAGCTGAACGGTAGCTATCAAAGTAAGTAATAGCTGCTGAGAAAGTTGGCACTGGTACACCAGCTTGAACAGCAAGAGCTACGATATCACGCACTGCTTGTTGGTACTTAGCAGTAACATCCAAGAAGTACTCATCCAAGAGAAGGTTAGCAAGATCAGCATCGCGGTTGTAGGCATCTGTGATCTTTTGCAAGAAACGTGAACGGATGATACATCCATCGCGCCAGATAGATGCGATGTCCGCAAATGGCAAGTTCCAGTTATTTTCTTTAGAAGCCACACGCAATTGGGCGAAACCTTGTGCGTATGAAATGATTTTTGAGAAGTAAAGAGCTTGACGAATCTTTTCGATCAACTCAGCCTTGTCACCTTCAAATTTGAAAGTAGCTGGTTTTGGAAGGACCTTGCTAGCATGTACACGCTCTTCTTTGTATGTGGAGATGTAGCGGGCAAAGACTGACTCAGTAATCAGTGACAATGGCACACCAAGGTCAAGTGCTGATTGGCTAGTCCATTTACCAGTTCCTTTGTTTCCTGCAGCATCCAGGATGTAGTCTACGATTGGTCCATCTTGACCTTCATCGTCTTTACGGCTCAAGATATCAGCTGTGATTTCGATCAAGTAGCTGTCCAATTCACCCTTGTTCCACTCAGTAAAGATTTCAGCCATGTCTTCTGCAGAAAGACCAAGCAAGTGTTGCATCAAGTCATAGCTTTCTGCGATCAATTGCATGTCACCATACTCGATACCGTTGTGGACCATTTTCACATAGTGACCAGCTCCATCAGGACCGATGTAAGTCACACATGGTTTGCCATCTTCTGGTGCTTAGCTGAGATTTCTTCAAGAACATCCGCTACCAATTCATAAGCTTCTTTTTGTCCACCAGGCATGATAGAAGGGCCTTCAAGGGCACCTTTTTCACCACCAGAAACTCCAGTACCGATAAAGTTGATACCTGAGTTTGCCAATTCTTCATTACGACGGATGGTATCTTTGTAGAAAGTGTTTCCTCCGTCAATCAAGATATCACCCTTGTCAAGGTGGGGAAGAAGAGCTTGGATAGTTGCGTCTGTACCAGGTCCAGCTTGAACCATCAGCATGATACGACGAGGTTTTTCGATTGAGTTTACAAAGCTTTCCACATCATAGCTTGGCACAAAGTTCTTTTCAGGATGGCAAGCAATTACATCTTCTGTTTTTTCTTTACTACGGTTGTAAATGGCAACTGTATAACCACGAGATTCGATATTTAGGGCAAGGTTACGACCCATTACGGCCATACCAACGACACCAAAGTTAGCTTTTGTCATGTGACACTCCTCTTGTTTAATATGTTTTATTTTATCATTTACCTATGAAAGGAAAGAATTTTGTAACGGAGTCTTAGTAGTCCAAGTCATCTGCATGACCAGAACCATTTCCTACAAAGTAACCTGTCTTACAGTTGAGAGTGAAGAGATAGGTTCCATCTGGTTTATAGAGGTTGTAATAACCATTTCCGTTTACGATATTGACACGTTCTAGGATATATTGATTTCCAGTGATATAGCCACGAGCACGTGATGTTGCTAGGACTTGTTCCAATACACCATCCGCAAAGGTCCAAGCAGGGTTGTTGCTATCATCTACAGCTGATTGGTTGTAAGGTACACGACTAGCACTTCTTTGAAGATTAACCCCATCGCCAGACAAACCACCATTTGTATCTCTAGCTGGTGCCGCGGTGCTTGTAGAAGGGGTCGTACTGCTTGCATTGCTTTCTGTAGCTGAACTTGAGCTTGCTTGACTCGTGCTAGAGCTCGAACTTGAGCTGGAAGCACTGGTTTGTTGGCTCTTACCAAGACTAATGGCCTTATCCAAGAGCTTGTCTAGTTCTGTGTTGCCTGTCTTGATTTCTGTAAACTTAGCGTCTGCTTTGACTTTCGCATTGGTATCCAAGACACCGTCAGTGATTGCTGGACTTTCAAAGAGGGCATTGACATCTTGAATAGCCTTGATTTGAGTTGCTAGGCTATCATATCTTGACTTAGCTAGTGTATAATCACGGCTACCTTCTAACTTATCTAGCAAGGTTTTCAGTTGGCTCAATTTATCAAACTGGCTGTTTTTCAGAGCAGTCTTATTAACATCTGTATAGAAAGTATCATAGAGATCATTGAAGTCTTTCAAAGCTGTTTGTGTCCCTTGATCATCCGAAGAGGCTGCTTGAGAAGACTGGATTTCTTGATTTGAACGAGATACTTGACGGTAGACATAATATGTTCCAGCAAGCACAAGGATTGCAGCTACTACAGAAGCAATGATGATGACACCTTTCTTCTTAGAGCCTGTTTCAGGTTCTGTTTGAGCCGAACGTGATAGAGGTGTATAGGTCTCCTCTTCTTGTTCCTCATTTATTTCCTTGGGCTCTGTTTCTGTTAAACGAGAGGCTCTATTTCAGCACTTTCTTCATCTTGAAGTGGTGAGACAAACTGAGTAGTCTCTTCATTTTCTATCTCTTCAATAGATTCCTCAGCAACCATGTCTGAATCGTCTACCTGATCAGAAGGTTCACTTGATTCACGAACTTCTTGGATCATTTCCTCTAGGTTTTGAGTAGAAGCCAGTTCTTCTTTTTTAAACTGACGAGTTTCAAACTTGTCAGCTTCAATCTCTTCACGGTGTTGTTTGATGTATTTGTCTAAGATACTGTCCTCAGGCAATACTCCTGCTTCAACCTCTTCATTCTTACGAATGACTTGACCAACAGTCAAGTCTTTTGCTTCGTCAAAGTCGAATTGTGGTTCTTGATGTCCTTTTTTATGACGATCACGTCTTTTCTTACTCATGAGTTCACCTTTCTATTTTACCTCTTGGCGTTTGACACGCTGACCAAAGTATTGATACAAATCCACTTTTAAGGTCCCGTTATAGAGTTTTCGTTTTTTATCAGCTGGACTTCCGTACTTGCTTTCAAAAGCTTCGTCACTCGTCAGGATAAACTTACTCCACGTTTTCAGTGGTGCAAAGACTTGTCCCATCTCAGTATAGAGCTTGGTAACTCCTGCATCATCAGACAAGCGTTCCCCATATGGTGGATTGGAAATGATAACGCCATTAATCTTGTCTGTACGCAAGTCCTGTACCCGCATTTGCTTAAAGGTGATATCACCTGCGACGCCTGCTGCTTGGGCATTTGCCTTGGCAATCTCCACCATGCGAGCATCAATATCACAGCCCATAATGTCCAGCTCAAGTTCACGATCCATTTTCTTAGCCGCCTCTGTGCGAACTTCCTGGATTAATCGATCGCTGACCCAGTTCCATTCCTCAAAAGCAAAGGAACGTCGAAGTCCTGGTGCTATTTTTCTGGCAATCATAGCCGCCTCGATACAGAAAGTTCCTGAACCACAGGTCGGATCAATCAAGGGCTTGTCTGGATACCAGTTAGAGAGTTGTAAAATGGCCGCTGCCATATTTTCCTTGATCGGCGCTCCACCCTTTTCCGTACGATAACCACGTTTAAAGAGACTGGAGCCTGTCGTGTCAATCATGACAGTTGCCACATCTTTCAGGATAGATACCTCGATCTTAAACTCGGGACCCGTTTCCATCAAGGGAACTCCTTCTGGACGGGCATAGTGTTTTTGTAATTTCTTTACAACAGCCTTCTTAGAAATAGCCTGAACACTGGGCTCATTGTGGAGTTTAGACTTTACACATTTTGCCTTTGATATCGGGAAACGTGCTCCTAACGGGAGATAGTTTTCCCAATCCAGAGCAAAAACTCCTTGAAAAAGCTCTTCAAAAGTCTTAGCTGGAAAACTTCCGACTACAATCTTGATGCGATCCGCTGCACGAAGCCAAAGATTGGTCTCGATGATTGCCTTCACATCTCCTTGGAAGCGGACACGCCCATTTTCAACCTGGCAATCATAACCCAGGTCTCGCACCTCTCGTCCAACGACAGCCTCAAGACCCGCCGCAGCAGTTGCGATTAAATTAAATTGTTCTTTCATTTCTAGTCTTGCAAGACCTTTCTCTTGTTCACTTTAAAAAATGAGGTTGAGAAAGATTTCTCAGCCCCAACCTATATGCAATTTTCTATAAGCCATGTTTGTTCCAGAAGTGACTAGGACCACTTCCTTCGATAATCATCTGTCTACCGCTAACAGCATAAATCTGCTAGCAGTCAGAGTACTACGTTCGTTTCCGTGCACTCCATGCCCCGACCAAAATTTGGGTTGCTAGCTTGAGGGGTTTACCGCGTTCCACTCTCTCTGTTTCCAGAAAGACTCCGTCACTGTGGCACTTTCAAGTCTATTCTGACCTATCCGAAGACTTAGCCATTTCGACTGCCGTAACGATTTCTCGTCCCTAGGCTTATGGATTCGCCTAGCACAAACACTACAGGCATCACAGCCTGTGCTAGCATGGACTTTCCTCATGAAAAGAGAACCTCTTCACGCGATTATCCAAAAATTGCACTCATTCCTTAGTCAATTATAAATCTTGGTTGTCTAAGATTTGCTTACCAAATACTTCTTTTTCGAGACGATTTAAGCGTTTCAAAATATCAAAGTTTGTCATTGAAGTAGAAGCTGTTACTTCAATAGAGTCTGGTTGAGTTGGCGCTACCTGTGGTTTATGAGATAATTCTTCCTTCAAATCAGCAATCTCTTGACGAAGGGATTTGACCAAAGCTGCGTAGGTTTCATAATCCTTAATCACATCGTCTAGGAATTCATCTACCTCTGCTTTGCTATATCCACGTACTTCACGTCCAAATTCTTGTTCAAAAATATCTTTCGCTGAAAATATAATACTTGCCATGTCTCTCTCCATTCTGGGTTACTAGTATTATTATATAAAAAAAGACAAGTAAAAATCAAGGTCAAAGGCTTACTTTTCAGAAAAATTTTCTACTATTTCATTCAAGTCCTCAAATGTTAATCTTCTTGTAACATAGTCCGCTTGATTTTTCATCATTTGGTAAAAATATCGTAACTTGGTTTCGTTTTCTTCGTCGTAAAAAAGGTAACAAGTATCTGTATTTTCCAGCAGAAATTTTTGATAATCGCGTAATTGTCCCTTGTGCTCATATTGTGGATAGGCGTATTTGACAAAATCAACTTGCTTGAACTCACTCAATTTCGCTTGATTTGCTTCATTCCAATTACTGCCATGGGTTTCAAAATCAAAAATGGTCGCCAACTGAAATCCATAGTCTGCTTTCATGTCTTTCGCCACCTGAAGCGCCCAGTACTCAAAGCCCAAGGTCCCTGTAAAGACAAGCCAGTTCACCCCATCCTCTGCTAGACGTTCCAGGTCTCTCCGAATGGCTGTTTTGATAATATCAACGCGAATATCCTTGTCATTAAAGAGACCAAGGTCGAAGGCTGAATAGCCTAAAATCAAGGCTGATGTCATTTTTAACCCTTTCTTTGTAAATTTATGATATAATAGAGTGATGTTATTGTACCAATAAGGAGAATTATGGTCAACTATCCACATAAAATTTCATCTCAAAAGAGACAAGCATCCCTGTCACAAACTAAAAATTTCGCAAATCGGGGAATGTCTTTTGAAAAGATGATCAATGCTACGAACGACTACTATTTGTCGCATGGGTTAGCTGTTATTCACAAGAAACCGACTCCCATCCAAATCGTACGTGTCGACTATCCCCAACGAAGTCGAGCCAAGATCGTTGAAGCCTACTTTAGACAAGCTTCAACTACTGACTATTCAGGGGTTTATGATGGATACTACATCGACTTTGAAGCAAAGGAAACCAGGCAAAAACATGCGATACCGATGAAGAATTTTCATCTCCATCAGATCCAGCATATGGAACAAGTCCTTGCCCAACAAGGAATCTGCTTTGTACTCCTTCACTTTTCTTCTCAGCAAGAAACCTACTTATTGCCGGCTATTGACCTCATCCGTTTCTATCATCAAGATAAGGGACAGAAGTCAATGCCACTTGGATATATTCGAGAAATGGATATAGGATTGAGCCGGGTGCCTTTCCTCAAATTCCCTATCTCGACATTATCAAAGAACATTTACTAGGTGGTAAAACAAGATGAACAAACAAACTTTTCTGCGAATAGCTAAGTATGTCAGTATCAGTCTCTTAACTGTATTTATCGCAGCTGTAATGCTTGGTGGTGGTCTCTTCCTCTACTATGTTAGCAAGGCTCCCGAACTTTCTGAAAGTAAACTAGTCGCTACAACGTCAAGTAAGATCTATGATAGCAATGACGAGCTTATCGCGGATCTTGGATCGGAACGTCGGGTCAATGCCCAAGCAAACGAAATACCAACCGATTTGGTCAACGCTATTGTTTCAATTGAGGACCATCGCTTCTTTAATCACCGAGGAATTGACACGATCCGTATCCTCGGTGCCACTCTACGAAATCTTCGTGGTGGTGGTGGCCTTCAGGGAGCTTCAACCTTGACGCAGCAGTTGATCAAGTTAACTTATTTCTCTACGTCAACTTCTGATCAAACCCTTTCTCGTAAGGCTCAGGAAGCTTGGTTAGCCGTTCAGCTAGAACAAAAAGCGACTAAACAAGAGATTTTGACCTACTACATCAACAAGGTTTACATGTCAAACGGTAACTACGGAATGCAGACAGCTGCCCAAAGTTACTATGGCAAGGATCTCAAAGATTTAAGTATTCCTCAACTGGCTCTCCTTGCCGGGATGCCTCAGGCTCCAAACCAGTATGATCCCTACTCGCATCCAGAAGCTGCTCAAGAACGTCGTAATCTCGTCCTCTCTGAGATGAAGGGACAAGGTTACATTACAGCTGAGCAATATGAAAAAGCGATTAATACTCCGATTACAGATGGACTTCAAAGTCTAAAATCGGCTAATAGTTATCCTCCATACATGGACAACTATCTCAAAGAGGTAATCGATCAAGTCGAACAAGAAACAGGCTACAACCTCTTAACGACTGGTATGGACGTCTACACCAACGTTGATCCTAAAGTTCAACAACATCTCTGGGATATCTACAATACCGACGAGTATGTCAACTATCCAGATGATGAAATGCAAGTAGCTTCAACGATTGTGGATGTGACAAATGGGAAAGTCATTGCTCAGTTAGGTTCTCGTCACCAATCAAGCAATGTTTCCTTCGGAATCAACCAAGCTGTTGAAACCAACCGTGACTGGGGTTCTACCATGAAGCCAATCACAGACTATGCTCCTGCCTTGGAGTATGACATCTACGACTCAACTGCTTCGATTGTACATGATGTTCCATATAACTATCCTGGAACAGATACCCCTGTTTACAACTGGGATAGAAGTTATTTTGGAAATATCACCATCCAATATGCGCTCCAACAATCACGGAACGTTACAGCCGTAGAAACCTTGAACAAAGTCGGTTTAGATAGAGCCAAGACCTTCCTAAATGGAATCGGTATTGACTATCCAGATATGCACTATGCCAACGCGATTTCAAGTAACACGACTGAGTCAAACAAAAAGTACGGAGCAAGTAGTGAGAAAATGGCCTGCTGCTTACGCTGCTTTTGCTAACGGTGGTATCTACCATAAACCAATGTATATCAATAAAATCGTCTTTAGCGATGGTAGCTCAAAAGAATACGCTGATCCTGGTACTCGTGCCATGAAAGAGACGACCGCCTATATGATGACAGAAATGATGAAGACTGTCTTAGCATACGGAACGGGTCGTGGTGCTTATCTCCCTTGGCTACCTCAAGCTGGTAAGACTGGTACATCAAACTATACAGACGATGAAATTGAAAACTACATCAAAAATACTGGTTATGTAGCTCCAGACGAAATGTTTGTTGGTTATACTCGCAAATATTCAATGGCTGTGTGGACAGGTTACTCAAACCGCCTTACTCCTATCGTTGGTGATGGCTTCTATGTTGCAGCTAAGGTTTACCGTTCAATGATGACTTATCTGTCTGAGGATAACAACCCTGGCGACTGGACTATGCCAGAAGGCCTCTATCGAAGTGGTGAGTTCGTCTTTAAACGGTGCTCGTTCTGCATGGACTGCTCCTGCTCCGCAACAGGCCCCAACACCAGAAAGTTCGAGCTCGACATCAGAAAGTTCAACTTCACAGTCAAGCTCAACTACTCCAAGCACGAATAATAGTGCAAACAATAATACCAATAACCAGCAACCAAATACAACGCCTGGTCAACAAAACCAGAACCAAAATCAGAATCCTCAACCAGCACAACCATAACATTTATCACCCAGAAAAATCTGGGTGATTTTTTCATAGCACTATTGCATCTATCTGCTTAACAAAAGCCTGAGAAGACATCTTCTCAGGCTTTTTCTGTACTATAAACCTCATTGGGAAAGATAGGAAACGGATTTCGTAATCTTGTTAAGAGGTTTTACTAAATACTAGTCTTTCTTTGTTTTTGCTACAAAGAGAGCAGATAGGGCTAGGCTAACACCTGCTAGGAAGAGGGCTGTGTCAGATTGACTCTCACCTGTTGCTGGCAAGCTCTGTTTTGCTGTTTCTTGTCTAGCAATTTCTTGTTTATGATCTGGAGTCTTACCTTGATCAGAAACTAGAGTGCTAAGTTTAAACTCAGGTTTCTACTGTTGGAGCTGCTTGGTCGCCTACTGTCGATAATGGACCTGTGTATTCTGGAAGCTCATGTACCAGTGCCATAACAGCATTGACACCGCCATTGAACTCAGGTTTCTCTACTGTTGGAGCTGCTTGGTCACCTACTGTTGCTACTGCGCCTGTGTACTCTGGCAATTCATGCACTAGAGCCATCACTGCATTGACGCCACCCTTGAACTCAGGTTTCTCTACTGTTGGAGCAGCTTGATCACCTACTGTCGCTACTGGGCCTGTGTACTCTGGAAGTTCATGTACTAGGGCTTCAACTGCATTGACACCACCTGTGAATTCAGGAACCTCAAGAACGGGTGCTGGCTCTTCGCCCTTGCTTGACTGAACAGGTTCTTCTGTTAATTCTTGATGGAAGCTTGCCAATTCATAAAACTCAGCCTTGCCACCTTCCCAGACTAATTTGACGTCTAGAAGAGAGCCACCATTTCGGATAGCGAATGTTTGGAGACTTGATGTAATATCACCGAGGTCTGTCCAACTGTCTTGACCATCCTTGAGTGTTCTAGCAAGAACACGTGCTTGCGCTCCTTCAGGGAGACTAGAAACAAGACGAAGGTGGTTAGCTTTGGTTGGTTCAGACAAGTGATACACCAATTCGCCCTTGTCTTTTTCAGACTTGTAGCTGGTCAAGACTTTGCCGTCTACAAGATTATTATAAAGGTTGCCTTGGCTTTCTCCACTACTTCCTTCTACTGTTGGATCATTGATTGGTTTGACAAATTCACCATCGTTGATGACCAATTCTGTAAAGCCTACAAAACGGGCATCATAGTCTGCTGTATAGAGGACACGGAGATAGTTAGCTTTAACTGGTGTCGTCAATTCACCTTCGATGTAGCGATTTCCTGGCATTTTAGAATCATGTGTCCAACCATCTGTCAATGAATCATCATGTGTGCTATTGGCCACACCATCTCCTACTGTAACGACATCAGTCCAAGTTTTACCGTCTTGGCTGACTTGAATCTTACCATCACGAAGATAGTTTTGAGTTCCGTCTTGGATGTAAGCTCTAATCTTCTTGATGGTGCGTTCGCTACCAAGTTTCAAGGTTACGTGGCCATCTTTATGGGCATAGTCTGAAAACTCAACGAAGTTGTTGTAAACACCGTCAAACAGTTGATCTAGGTTGTTCAGTTTACGAACATCATTGCTTCCGTATGTTGGATGAATGCCCATAGTTGTAGATTCTAGTTTGGTTGGTTGTACTTCTTTGGTTGTCACAAGGAGAGAAGTGGCTGTCACAGCTTGTTCCTGATCTGTTTTATTGACCAGACGAACATAACGAACCAAGTGGCTCACTACAGATCTGTCTGTCAACTGGCTAGCTGGTGTCCACTCTTGCGCATTTGCAGAGTACTCTAGAGTAAGAGCAGTGTTGACCTGACCTTTGAGCTGGATGCTCTTGATTTGATGGATACGGTCAAGCTTCATTCCTAGATAGCTATGAGCAGGGAGTTTGGTTCCAGCTGGAATTTGAAGCTCGTAACTGCCCAAGCTATCCACTACTGGTGTTTCCTTCAAGGCGTCGACGTTGGTGTCCGTTAACTCACTGTTTCCAGAGCGTGTCTCAACAGAGAAGTCCTGGATACGCCACCAGAGGTCGAGTGCCTTGGTATTGCGGACTCGGATATAGCGAGCATTTATAGCTCTGGTCACTTCCTTGGTTTGTTCTCCTGATAGGCGATCCAACTCTTGCCACGCAGTTCCATCTGTAGAATACTCAAGTACACCTGCAGCAAGCTTATCACCCGTTCCTTGGCGAAGTCGTACTTTAGTGACTGACTTGACTTCACCGAGATCAAGTTGTGCCCAGGCATCTACTGGAGTGGTATTGCTACCGTCAGCGTTTGCCATCATGGCTTCTGTATTGTCCTTGCCATCAGTGATTTGACGGGCTGAGGTATTTAGTTTGTAAACTAAGTTTGAGCTTAGACTAACTGTCGTTGCTTGTTGGCTACGAGCTTTTTCAACTGGACGGTTAACTGCAATTTCCTGAACTGCAAACCAAGTGTTCTCGCGGTCTGCTGTCGCAATCATGCGAACTGCCTTGGCCTTAATAGTGAGATTTCAAACTTAAGAAGGGATTCATTTCCGACATAGCTTGGCTCTTTCAAGGTTACCCAGTTATCATTTTCATCTAGATACTGCACTTCTGCCTTACTAAAGGTGTCATTTGGATTAGCCTGCGTTCCCATAGCAAAGGTCAAGGTTTGGATCGCTACCGGCTTGTTGAACTTCATACCAATATAATCACCTGTCTTGATGCTGTTTGGTGATTTAATAATCGCATGGGTTGCCAAGTCGCCATCCGTTACTTCTGCCAAACCACCTTCTACACCTGTTCGATTGGTAATAAAGGTGCTGATGATTTGGTCTGGGTGCAAGACTTTTTGAACTTCAGACGCTAGAACTTCCTTCAAGGATAGGATAAATGGACGAATATGTTGAACACCCAATTCAGCTTTTTCCATATGGTCTACATAATGGAAGGTGTGAGTTTGAGACTGTTCGTACAATTTCAAACCTTTATAGTAGCTATCCCAAAGTTTGGCTGCATCGTTTGTAGCCATGGCTTCAGTTCCTGTAAGGAAGGCATCGAGAGCATTCATTTGATCGATTGCATTATCCAACCAATAGTGGATTTGGGCAACCATTTTTTTATCCCCTGATGCTTTATAGAGTTCGGCTGCTTCTTTAATCTTGGCAAATTCTGCACGCAAGGCTGCACGTTCGGCAGTCACATCCTGACCAGCTTTGAGCTTAGTCATGAAGTCTGTTAATTTTGGAGCCAAATCTACAGATTCTTCCAGTTTGACGACACGATTATCCATGTTTTGGTTAATCATGTGCTTACCAAGTTCGCGGAAGGCTGCTGATACCTTGCTATCTTCAAAATGACCATTTTCTACAAAGTTGAAGGCAATATCATTGATTTTCTTAGCTTCTTCTTCTGATTTCCACTGTTTCCATGAGTATTGAGCTCCTGAAAAGAGGGCAATCTTAGATGGTTCAGACTGTTGCATTGGGTTCAACATGATACCAGATAGCAAGCTAGGATCCACATTCGGATGAAGGAATTTCTCACCACCACCTAGAATCAAGTGCTGTTTAGAGTTATCTGTTACAGGCCAGTTAATCCAAAGTGAAACTGGGCGATAGGTCTTGCCACCTGCGGATAGATTGTTTTTGAGAGTTGAAAGGAAGCTTTCAGAGACTTCACCCCAAATCTTACCACCCGTCAAGGTCATGGATGTTGAACTTGGGAGATTTTCATTGAGGGATTTCAACTCATCTTCACGTCCATTACCCCAATACTGTCCAGGAACAAAGATCATTTCTTTACGAAGACCGCTGTAAGTTCCCTGCATTTCAGTCAACCACTTGGTCATATCTTGCATCAAGCGGTTGTAGCTATTGTAGCCTCCGACTGGGCTTGGAGCATCATCTGCAAGGATACCAAATTCGCGGACACCCACTTTCATCAACTGGGTAAATTTAGCCTTGATGGTTGCCAAATCTTCTTGGTAATGCGCTTCATTGCCAAAGCGGATGCGGTTGTTCATGAATGGATGGATAGTCCAGACATAGCGGGTTTTACTTTGATTTCCGACACGAGCGAGTTCACGGATTTCAGCTAGTTTTTCTTCCGGATAGAGTTCACGCCATTTCTTGTTGTGGTATGGATCGTCTTTTGGTGCAAAGAAGTATTGGTTCAATTTCAAATCGCCACCAAAACGCATGAGTTCTGCACGATCGGCATTCGACCATGGGTTTCCATAGTATCCTTCGATGAAACCACGGTTCTTGAGCTCTGCGTAATCTTCTACTGTTACATTGCGAAGGACTGGTACTTGGCTTTCCTTGAGCATGTGTTTCAAGGTTGTCAAACCATAGAAGACTGCATCAGTGTCTTTTCCGACGATAGAAATCGAATTATCCTTGATACTCAAGACATAGGCGTCAATCTTGTCAAAGAGACCTGCTGAAACCTTGGACAAGTTTTGCTCTGCTTGTGAACCTTGTCCATGCACTCCAAGATAGATGTTGGTTGCGCCAGCGATTGCTGACTTACCAGTTGTATAAGATACTTGATTGTCCTGCAAAACACTCTTCAAGCGATTGCGAGTATAGATATCGAGTTGATCACCCATGACCAGATTGACTTGCTTGCGAAGAGCTGTGACACCTTCTCCATAAGTCACTTTTTGTGGAGTTGGGAAGACCTTGTACTCTTTCTTGAGATAGTCTGCGCTCTTGCTGGCAGCTGCAATGCTGTCTTCGCTAGCTGGTTTACTTGCAGTGAATTGATCTGCCAATTCAACTGTTCCATCACCGGTTTGGTCTACTTTTGGTTTTTCAGGAGTAGTTGGTTTTTCTGGTTGACTTGGTGCAGGCGTTTCTTGCTCTTCTTTAACAGGTTTCAATAGATGAATTTCAGCAGCACTTGCAAAACCACCAACGCCTTCCAATACTTTCAACTCAATCTTGTTGGTATGTACCGCCGCAAAGTTGACTGTTTTTTCTTGGGCGTTGTTGTCCCAGCTTCCTTCTGAAACCTTGACCATTTGGCCATCTTTTTGTGCGTAGATTTCGTAGCGCGTCACAACACCATTTCCACCACCTGGACGTGGGAGATAGGTCAAACCATTGATTTTTCTGCTTCTTTCAAGGTCATAGTAAGAGTGTATGGCGCAGTGTCACCAGTCCATTTAGTATGCCAGAAGGTATTTGGATCATTGTCAAAGGCCTTTTCAACAGCGCCTTCAGTCGCGTTTCCTGGAAGTTGCTGACTGCTTGCGGTTGCAGTAATCTTATCATTTGAAATCAAACGAGGGTTTACAAATGCTTTGTCTGACAACTCTGCACTATGCAAGATTCCTTTGAAACCACCGATGCTTTCAAGCGGTAGAACCAAGCTATTGTGGGCAAAACGAGGGTGGGCTGGATTTGCAATACGCTCAATCTTTTCACCATCCACATAGACTTCTGTAGATTGTGGTTTGGTCACGATGGAGATTTGATAACGTTTGTTCTTTTCAAGTTTTTTATTGAATTGGATATGGAACTGTTCAAACTGGTAAGCAAGATAGCCGTCTTTATCAGCTAGATAGATACGATTGTCCCCACTTGTTGAGAAGGTTTGTTCCCCGTCTCCAGTGACAGTTACATCAAACTTCAAGACGTGACTTGGACCAACATCACCAGCCAAGCCTTCGATACTGCTGTCTTTCTCAAAAGCCAATCCCTGTTCGCTTGCCTTCACCTTCTTACTTGCATAGTTCTTGACTGTTTCAGAATTGATGGTAAACAAGTCGCTTTGATCAATCTCTTTATCAGGATTTGACTGTGGTGCATAAGGGCTCGTTGGTAGGGTACGTTCTGCAAAGGTTGCAGCCGCACGATCGGATCCCCAAGTACGTTCTGCAGTAGTTTGCATGCTCTTGAAGAAGCGTTTAAAGATATCATAAGAGGTCAAACCGGTCTCATGAAGGTCGATATTATCATTCCAAACTGCGTGACCACCACCAAGGATACTTGGATGAGAAGCTGGTAGAAGTGGACCTCCACCTGTTCTAAAATCATTCGGTGTCCAGCTATTGTACTGACGTTCGTAGTTAGCATAGTCCCCGTAGGCTGCTTGACTATTGCTTCCACTTGGCACACTATAGGTCGGTACATCTGTGATGTTGATAATCTTAGCTCCCTGAGCAATGGCTTCATTTGGTCGTTGCCATCCGATACTCCAGATATCAACCTCTACTCCGTTCCAATCAACAGGAGTGCTCCCACGTTTCGCACTGAGCGAGCCCCAGATACGAGGGGTATAGCCTTTTCCTTTAATGTATTTGATAAGGTCATTGACATAGCGGCGATAGCTTTCTCTGCTACCATAGTATTCATCCGTTCCGATATGAACCGTTGATACCCCATGAAGTGGTGCATCTGGACCATCGAGGAGTTTGTCATAGACGGATTTGACAAAAGCCAGCGTTTCATCGTATTTTTTATCTAGGTCCAGCATGGCTACGCGCTCGACATTGTGCTTGCCTGCATAATCGCTCAAACTACCTTGATACATGAGGTCTGGACGAACTTTGACAAAGGACAAGGCGTGACCTGGCGTGTCAATTTCTGGTACTAGGTTGATATGAAGAGCCTTGGCCAATTTAATCAGATTTTGCATTTCTTCCTTGGTATAATGCTCATCTGATGTTAATTTTTGACCATTCTTACCGACAATATCTGTCTCCAAACGGAAACCAGTCTTAGCGTGTTCAAGTACATACTTGAGTTGTTCTTCTGAACTCAAATTCTTACCTGCCAAGTGTTCCTTGAGGAAGATATAGTTATCATTAAGGTGCAACTGCAAGTCGTTCATCTTGTAGTAGGCCATGTTGAGCATGATGTCTACGAGGGTGTCATAAGGGATAAATTTACGACCTGTATCCAACATAAAGCCACGGTGGCTGAAACTTGGGAAATCTCGAATTTCGCCATTTTGTAGGTCTGTTTCTCCCATTTGAAGAAGAGTCCGAGTGGCGTAGAAGGCTCCTGTATTCGTTGCGGCTTCGATGGTAATCACATCACCTTGGATAGTGATGCCGTAGCCTTCCTTGCCATAACCTTTGTTTTCAACCTTTTTAAACTCGATTCGTTTTTGAGCCTGCTTGTCACCTGTTGCTAGTTCCAATCCACGGCTTGCAAGGTCTGACTGGTAGAAGCTTGCTGCCTGATCAAAGCCTGAATCTCCTGTCGCAAGAACTGTATCTGAAGTGATAGAAGATTGGCCTTCTTTTCCATACCATTGTTGAACAGCTGGTGCTACTTTTGGTTTTACACCCACACCTTCGTCCTGATGTAGCCCCTTGATGACTACTTCGAACTCTTTGGTAAAGGTATGACTGTCTCTGATTTGTTGGACCATGACCTTGACACGTTGGTCTGTCAAAGGCTTATAGATGTGATTTTGAAGGTCAATTACACCTTGTTTATTGCTTCCGATGAGGCTGACTTTTCCTGGTAAAGTTGGTAGAACAAGAGACTGTCCATCTTCTGCTACTGTGAGTTCGGTTACTTGGCGGATATCCGTTACCTTACTATGGTCCGGAACGTTTGAATAAGCTCGAATTTCTTGGATACCAACGTTTCTCCAGCCCATTGTGCCCGCTTGATAGTCGTTAATTTCTAACTTAAGATATTTAGCTTGAATACTTTCAGCTAGATCTACTTTCTCATCTAAAACAGGATCTCCAGTCTTGGTATGAGCGAGTTTCCATTGTTTTTCTCCGTTAGCGCCCACGTCTTCTTGACCTGCGTAGTAGAGACTCCAAGATTTGATATTTGGATCATTTTGCCCATTACGAAGACGACGATCCCAGTCAATTTCCACATGCTTGATGAGGGTAGTTTTTGGAAGAGTTAATTCAAAAGTTGGTTTTACTGCATCTCTATCTGTAGCCCAACGGGTATTGTCATCTCCATCGATAGCCTTATCTGCAGTAAAGTTGGTCCCAGTCTCATGGTTGCTCGCCTGAGCAGTAGCACCTTCGAGATGGTTGACATCTTCTCTATCTTCAATTTGCTTTTCAGCTGGTTTTACTGCTGGTGTAGGGGTTTCCGTAGGTTGATTTTCTGCCTTTGGTGTTTCAACCGGTTTGGGCGTTTCTGCTGGCTTGGGACTTGCAGGACTTGTCTCTGGTTTTGCCTCTTCACTTGCTGCAGGTTTGGTTCCCTCATCAGTCGCTGGAGTTTCTTCATGACTTGCTTCTGTTGCAGCTTCTGCATCTGCTTTTTCAAGCGCAGCGGCTAAATCATCTGGTAACTTATCCAGAGCTTGAACATGAGTGATACTTCCCTCTGTCTCTGAAGGCGTTGCTGTTTCTGCCGCCTGAACCATATTGGCGCCAAAGATACTAGCACCAATCATAACGGAGGCTGCACCGATTGCAAATTTTCTTATACTATAGTGACAGCGTTTCTCAAAAAAATGTCTATCCATCTTTCTCCTATTCCTTTCTTCCGCATACATGAGTAAGCGGTATCATTTCTCCTTTGAAAAAAGGAAGAGAACCTAGAGGTCCTCTCCGGCTGTTTGTTCCTTTTTGATTCGAGTTGCTTTGAACTGCTAAAATCAAATCTCATTACTCTTCTTTACGTTTTGTCGCAAGAATCGCAGCAGATAAAGCGATGCTCACACTTGCTAAGAAGAGGGCTGCTTCTGAACCATGTTCTCCTGTAGCAGGAAGTTTCTCTTCATCTTTAGCTCCCGGAGTTTTGGTATCAGCTACTGGACTTGGAGTGAGCGGGTACTCAGGTTTTTCAACAGTTGGAGCTGCTTGATCTCCAGCTGTAGCCAATACACCTGTGTAGGCTGGTTTCTCGTTTACCAAGGCTTGGACCGCATTGACGCCACCCTTAAACTCAGGGACTTCATTTGCAGCCGCTAGGACCGCATTAGCGCCGCCCTTGAACTCAGGAACCTCATGTACAACTGCTTCTGCTGCATTGACACCGCCCTTAAACTCAGGTAGTCATGTACAGCTGCTTCTGTTGCATTGACGCCGCCTTTGAACTCAGGTACATCAAGAACTGGTGGTTGTTCTTCACCCTTGCTACTTGTTGGAGCATCTGGTTTCGTAGCAGAATCTTTTAATTGGTTGAGATAGTCTGCGAAGTAGGCCACCATTCTTTCCGTCAAGAGATGGTTATCCGTCGCATATTTCATGCTTGCCTGAACGCTAGCTACTTCCTCTTGATTGTCTTTGTCTGTTAATTTCTGCGCCTTAGCTAAAGCTGCTTCATAGCCAGACATGTCAAGAGGTGTTTCTGCTACTTGCGGACGAGTAAAGATAAGTTCCGCTGCAGATTGGTATTTATCGCCACCATCTCCGTAAGTCTTGGTACCAGTAAGGACAATTTTCTTAGCCTTGATTGTCTTTCCAAAGTCAATGTCTTTTGGTTTGTTGTTATTTGGCCAATCTGTTACGGTGAAAGTATGTTCCTTACCAGACTCATCTGTGACAACCAGTTTCACATCTCGCAAGTTTCCATTTGAATCAGAGGCACGTGGAACATAACGAAGTCCTGTGATTTCAGTAGGTTCTTTCAAGACCATGGTTGCAGGCTTGCCTACATCTCCACCATTCCAAGATGTATGCCATAGGCTAGAAACATTGCCATCAAAGGCATTCTCTAGACCTTCACCTGGTTGAGCTGGCGCATCCAAACTTTCAAAGTCTTCTGCTACCAAGGCTGTCTTCTTCTGAACCAAAGCATTCTTCAAAGCTTCAATCTTGGCAATCTCTGCACGCGCCTCTTCCACGCTAATATCATCATCTGCCTGACTGAGGTTAAAGACCGCCTCCTTCAAAGCATCCATAGACTCTTTGGTGTAGTTGGTCATGGCTACAGTTGGCAAGTAGTTCTTCAGTGCATTTTCTGTCAGCATCTTACCAGTTAGGGTAATTTCCTCGATTTGAAGATTATCCATCATGAAGTCGTTATAACCACGGAAGTTGGCATTTCCGCCAGCATCTCCACGAGTATTGCTTGCGTTTCCAGTTGAGTAGATACCTACCCAAGTATCGCCTGTTTCTGCACCAGTCACGAGGAAGGTTACTTTCTTGGCTTTCTTAGAATCTGTCCAAGTATTTGGCAATTCATGCATTTCCAAGTTGCTTGCTTGAGTACCACGACGACCTGACTGGAATTCTCCCTTACCGACTACAAAGGCATAGGTATTGTCTGATCCTGCTTCATATTCAAAGGTTACACGGTAGGTCTTACCAGCTTCAAAGCGGAAGTTTTGCGGAATAGTTTGGTAAACCAAGTTACGACGACTCACTAGTCCATTTGTCTTGAGTGACCAATTTCCTTCGATAACATCATCGACTTTCTTACCATTCCAACCACGCTGTGTATATGGATCGTGTTTTTCAGACAAGTGAGTGCGGTTGTCTTCGACACCTTCGACACCACCTACTACAAATGGGAAGATTCCTTGAGCAACATTTTCAAAGTCTTGTTTGAAGGTTCCTTTACCTGTATCATGCTTGTCTCCGTACATGCTTGAATTGTTTTCAAAGGTACGAATTTCATCAAAGTATGTTGCTTCATCACCAGCTTCACGACTCAATGTCAGAGTGACATTTGATACATCAGATCCAGTTGTAAAGAAGGCGTACATATTTTGGAAGTAACTTGTATCGTCAACTGTAGCATTTTCACGACGATTGTTATGAGCATAAGCTTTGATATAGTTGAGAGCGAGTGACTTATTGGTATAAGTAGTCACTTCTTTCTCGCCAGTATTCACTGTGATACTTGCCTTAGCATTACTACGGTTATCGACACCAACATAAACCGCATACTTGGTATTTGGTTTCAAGCCAGTCAGTTTCTGAGTAAGGCTAACCTTGCTCTTATTGCCTTGGATACGAAGCATTTCATTTGCACCCTGTGATTTGACAATTTCTGCCTTGGAAGCATCACCAGAAATAGTCCAGTGTTTCAAGGTTCCACTGTTAAATCCTTGGTCATAGATGTGCATGCCTTCGCTCCATGACATTTCAGGATTGGTTTGTTTTGAACGGTAAAGAACGTATGGTTGATTTGCTAGAAGGTCTAGGGTAATCTTGCCATCTTTTACAGTTAATTCTTTCTCTTCTGTCTTACCTTGGTCAGTTAGCTTGTAAAGGTAAACCTTGCTATTTGCCCAATCGCTTGGAAGTGTCCAAGTTGTTGCACCAGCTTGCGTATTGAAGTAGTACATTTTTTCCTTATCAGTAGGAAGTTTCTTACCATTTGCATCCCAGTTCCAAGGAGTCAAGTAAGCTGAACCATCTTGGATGACACGTCCGTTAAGCGTTACTGTACGTTCGCGGTATTGCGGGCTATTGACATCGTTTGACTTACGAGTCACAACAACCTTGTTACCTGCCGCATCGACTAGCTCAACCTTCATTTCTGGAGTCCATTTATAGGTGCTACCATTATCGGTCATGGTAACTGGTGTACCATTTTCCCATTTGCTTACAGTAAAGTGTTGGAAGTACTTAGTCATGACATCATGGGCAAAGAGGTTAGTTACATAGCCATTGTAGTCACTTCTTCCCTGCCAACCTTCAAAGTCTTTCATGCTGTAGCCGCCTAGAAGTGGATAGTTGGCTGCACCACCGTAACTTCTATAGTCCCCAACCCAAGAATCTTTTTGGTGGTTACGGATAAAGCGCGTGATGGCGCTGTTGATACCTTTATTAGTGTAGCCACCATAGGTCAAGTCAGCTGCCCAGTGTTGGAAGGTAGAGTCGTATTCACCACCATGGCCCCACTCAATCGCAAAACGCCAGCCTTGTTTATTAATTTCTTTAGCAAGAACGTGGGTAGCCCAGGCACCGTTATCACCTGATTGGCCATTGCCCCAAACGTCCACATAGATAAAGTCGAGACCATCACCAAGTTTTTTCTTCAAGTCTTCCCAGCGAGCCAAACGTCCATGGGCCAAGTCATAAGCAGCATCAATGTTGATCCCTTGGTCTAGCCAGTTCCAACCATAGCTGTAGCTTCCATCTGGATTCTTACGAAGAATATTTTCATTAAAGTATTTAGACTCAGGATAAGTCTCAGAAGCGTTCACGTGGATACCAAGATGAGCTCCATATTTCTTCGCTTTTTCAATCAAGGTCTTGAAGTCTTCGACACCACCAATACGTTTACCAATATCAGCATAGTTCAAGTGACCAGAGTCGTGACCTTCACTACCATATCCTTTAAGGAGAACACCTTGCCCAAGACCATCTGTGTGGAGATTGATCTTCTTGATACCATCCAAGGTCATAAGGAATGGGTTTTGTGCTTGAGAACCAAAGTTCATCGCGATACGATAAGCTGTGATATCCTTGACTTTTTCCCAACCTTGAGGGTTGTTCATAATGCTACGATAAGCAATGGCACCATCTTGCCAGTCGACTTTGTTGTCTGCGTTGGCATCTTCGGTGATAACAACCTTGGCACTTGGAAGTTCTTTGGTGTACTCTGGGAAAACAATGCCCTTATAAGCTTTCCCATTGCCATTCAGAACTATGAATTCCGACATAGTTGGCATTTCCAACTGTTTCTTTATAGGCTGTCAAACGAGTCCAATCATACGAACCACCACCGTAGTTGTTTTGAGAGTTGCTCCAAACACCTGCAGCAAGCTTATCTGTAGAAACAAATCCATACATGTAACCCTTAGCCAAGTCCTTCATTGGATTGGTTACATCGATATGATCATCTCCGCTGACGTGGGTATTGTTTGACATGGTTGCCCCATCAAACTTAGCACCAGCTTGATCACTCGAAACAGAGACTAAAGCATTGCCAAGGAAACTAATCGTGGAAAGCAATTTTCTTTCGTCATCAATCTTTTGACCTGGAATAACTTGATTGTGGTTGACAATCTTGGTCACATCAAAGTGCAATTGATTGTCCACAACTTGCAAGCGTACTGTCATTTCCGCATTGATAAGATTAGCATCATCACGAAGTTTCATCAAATACTCTGCAGTTGTATCATTGATTTTTTTGTAAGTAACTTCGGGTGTCACTTCGTGTTTGTTGATAAAGACTCTATTGAATTGTTGAACTTGCCCTGGTAAAGTATGGCCATTCAAAGTGTATTCTTTCACACGAGGAAAGGCTTGGTCAATCACTGCCTTGAGGACCTTAGACTGGATCGTATCATAAGTCACCTTGCTATCGTCAACAACCGGACCTGTTTCTTTCTGGGCAGGAGTATCATCCGCTTTTACGCCTTCTTGATTGTCTGTTTTAACGCTGACAACTGTGCGGTCATTGCCATAAGTTCCTGCTTTGAGAAGGATCTTCTTCTCATTTTTCAGATTATCATTGACCGCCCCTGGCAAGGTCACTGTGTCAAAGAGATTGACATCGTTATTGCTGGCATTGAGCTGACCATCTGACTTAAGAGTGATTGATAGACGGTTTACAGAACCTGTTTCTGGTGCTGCTACACGGTTGCCTTTATACCAAGTGCTATTTCCTGGAGTTTTGTATTCCCAGAACCAACCACCTGAGTCGTATCCTACAAAAACATTGTTATTGGTATCTTTAAATTTCAAGAAGACACCAAAGCGTGATTTGCCTTTTTCCGAATCTTCTTTGAAGGTTAGAGCAACCGTCGCATTTCCATTAGCGTCAACTGTCAATCCTTGTTTTTCAAACAAGGCTGGTTTATCGCCATTGTCGTTCTGTGCAGTTGATGACAATTGATTGTAACGAACACCTTTTTCTTCGCGAATAGTGACGGTTCCTTGTTGCTCTTTATTCGCTACTGTTTGCCATTCAGGAGTTACTGTCTTAGGTGTTTCAGGTTTCGCATCTGCAGGTTTGTCCTCTTTTGGTTTTTCTTCAGCCGGTTTTTCTTTCTCTTCCAAGTCAGCTGGTTTCACACTTGAAATTCCCTGTATGTGGTCTTGGATCCATTTTAGTTGAGCTGGTGAGAAGAGAATGCCTCCACTACGTTTTCCAACTACACCATTTTGGTGAACACCGACGAGTTTTCCTTCTGTATCAAAGATACCACCGCCGCTAGCTCCCGGTTTTCCTCCTTGGTACCCAATTCCTTGAACGCCTTCTCCGTATGGTTCCGCAAAATCAACTGTAGTATTTACAATCGGTTCCAATTTCCCTTCTGGATAACCAAAGACATGGAGTTTATCTCCGATTTTCTTAACAACTGGCTTTTTAGTCACTTCTACTGGAGTGTTTTCAAGAACCGTACGCAATCTCACAAGCGCCAAATCATTCTTGAAGCCTTTTAGATAGCCCTCACGATCCCAGTGGATGACGTCTTTCTTGCCAAACTTCACATCCGGCATACCTGGGTAGGAAATGCTATAAATATCTCCATCCCCTTGGTCATTATCCACAACCTTACGGATATTTCCATCTTGGCTGTCCTTGATAAAGTTATGAGAAACAGTCAAAACAAGGTCTTTCCCAATAACAATACCACTACCTTCGCCAGATGGCGTCTTGATTTTAACAGTCGCGCCGTAGTTTAATTCCCCGTTAGTCGTTTTAGCTACATCTTCTGGAACAAGTTTTCCAGTATCTTGGGCCAATTGATCCTTGTCAACTTCGCGCCCATTGTCTTCAGCTTTCTCCAACTTATCTTCTAATTCTTTTGGCAGATTGCTTGGCTTTTCAGACTTTCTTTTTCTTGAGCCAACAACTCTTCTTCTGTTTGTGGGCCTTCAGTAGTTTCAGCTGAACCAGGATTCTGAGCGGCAGCTTCCTTGTCAAAATCGTGCCCCTCATCACTAGCCTTCTTATCCAAATCAGCTAGTTCACTCGGCAAATTATCTGTTGAACCAACTCTTGCTTGATCAGCTAATACTGGGCTAGCTGCGAAGAAAGTCGCTCCAATCATCACCGAAGCTACTCCAAGCGTAAACTTACGAATACTGAACTTACAGCGTTTTTCAAAAAATCGTTTATCCATGAACTCCTAAATCCTTTCATTTTCCAGTAAGCGTTTACATTTCTTTTTTAAAAAATACTCCTTTCTCTGAAAGTGCTCTGCTTAACTGTTATAAATAAAAATTAATTGTACTTTTAATATAACAAATAAAAAGGCAGAAAGCAATAGGAAATAGGTAAAATTCACTAAAATTTTTTCTTTTCTGAACAGTTCTAACGCTCAGAATTTTAAGAATCGCTTTACAGCTATAAAAAAATCCTATCTCTAATCATTCAGGGACTTATACCAAGATAAAAAAGGACTTAACCATCATGTCGATGGCTAAATCCTTCACTTTTTTAAAGTTATTTCACATGGTTTGCGAGATCTTCTTGGGCCTTTTTATTTGACTCTTCTTTTTCTTTCAACCATTTTTCTTGAGCTTTTTGGTATTCTTCTGTTGTCACTGCCTTATCTTGTACTTCTAGATATTTGTACAAAAGGGCTTCACTCATACCCTTGTTACCAGAGTATGCAAATGGAAGTGTAAATGGTACCATCTTAGACAACATTGGACGACCAGTTTGAGAAGTTGTTGGAATGAGCAAGGCACTGTCTGTCAACCAAGCTTGGGCAGCAGCATATTTCTCATAACGTTTTGAAACATCAGTGGTTTCTTCACCAGCTTCCACAACCATTTTTTCGTAATCTTCTAAACCAACTTGCTTAGCGGCAGCGTTGTTTGTCCCAGAATCAAATCCTAGATATGTTTTCGTATTTTCTCCTACAGAAGGCTTGATAATATCAAGATAAGTAGATGGATCGATATAGTCTGGAGACCAACCCACGTTATCTGAGATATCCCAGTCTTCTCCAGCCGCAGTCTCAGCGAAGTAGGTAATGTTTTGAACATCGTCTTTTTGGAGCTGTTGGATATCGATAACCACATTATCTGATCCTAGATTTTCTTCAACTGACTGTTTAAAAGATTGAACACGTTGAACTTTTGTTGTATTTGTTTGATCTACAGGCATATCCAAGTGGATTGGGAATTTCACACCTTCCGCTTGAAGGGCCGCCTTAGCTTTAGCGAACTCTGCTTTGGCTTTGTCAGGATTGTAGAGTCCATCTTGGGCATCATCCAAGTTTACGTTGCTCCACTCATCTCCATAGGTCACCAATTTTTCCTTAACTAATTCCCCAAAGTTTTTCCCATCTGCCTGTACAAATGTAGGAGGAACAAATAAGTTACGAAGCAGTTTAGTAGCCCCGCTTGCACCATTTACTTGAGAAGCGTAGGCTGTTCTGTCAAAACCAAATGCAATAGCTTGACGGAAGTCCTTATTCAAAAGTGCCTTCTTGGTTGATACTTTTTCCTCATCTGTTGTCTTAGAAGTGTACTTATAAGACTGGCGATCGATATTTGTGCCTACTAAATAAGTAGTAGAATCTTGTTGGGTATAAACGATATTGTCTTTGAATGTTTTTTCAGTCTCTGAGTAACTAGCACTTGTTGGGAAGAGGCGAGCCATTGTAAAGCTACCGTCTTTGAAAGCTTCAGTTGGCTTATTAGTATCTTGACCATCCCAGAAGGATAATTTTACTTTATCAAGATGGACATTGTCTTTGTCCCAATAGTTTGGATTCTTTTCGAACTCGACTGATGATTTGGCTACGATTGATTTGAGTAAGAATGGTCCATTATAGAGAATGCTGCTTGGGTCCGTACCTTTAGCAAAGTCATCCCCTTTAGAGTTCAAAAATTCTTCATTAACAGGAGCCAGAACACCCATTGTTGTCTTAGAATTCCAGAAACTTTCTGGCTTGTTCAATGTGTATTGAACGGTATAATCATCAAGAGCTTTGATTCCTACTTGAGAAAAATCTGTAATTTCTCCTTTGACGTAAGCATCCAATCCCTTGATAGATTCCTGAACCAGGTAAAGACCATCTGATTTCTTATCAGCAGCATACTTAAGACCAGTTACAAAGTCTTGAGCTTTAACTTCTGCATACTCCTCACCTTCAGATGTATACCATTTTGCATCCTTTCGGAGTGTATACGTATAAGTCAATCCATCCTTAGATACAGACCAATCCTCAGCCATAGATGGTACAAAGTTACCGTAGCGGTCATTTTCAAGCAAGCCATCGATAACGTTGCTAGTAATATTTGCTGTAGCTGCCTTACCAGTTGTCAAATAGTTTAGGTTATCAGGATCCGTTTCGTAAATGTATGAGAATGTTTTCTCACCTTTAGCATTTGAACTTGATCCAGAGCAGGCCGCAAGAGTCGCAGCTGCCAATAACGTCACACCCGCAAGGGCAAGTAGTTTTGAACTTTTCATTGTTTTCTCCTTTAAAACTTTCACCCCATTATAGTCCCTTTTCAGAAACATGTCAATATAATTTTCAGAATTTTTGAATTAATTTGGTAAATTCTGAAAAATATGTTTTCTATTATAAAATTATGATTCTCTAATACTATATTTTTATATCTTAAACCAGCAAAACAAGGACCGAAAATCAGATTTTTTATCATTTTTTTGCTATGATTAGATAGAAGAAAAGTTAAGGAGAAGATAATGATATTAATTACAGGTGCAAATGGTCAACTCGGTACCGAACTACGTTATTTACTAGATGAACGAAATGTGGACTATGTTGCCGTGGATGTGGCCGAAATGGATATCACCAATGCTGAAATGGTTGAGAAAGTCTTTGCCGAGGTTAATCCAACTCTGGTCTATCATTGTGCAGCTTATACTGCTGTTGATGCGGCAGAAGATGAGGGAAAAGAACTGGATTTTGCCATCAACGTAACTGGAACTGAAAATGTAGCCAAGGCCTCTGAGAAATACGGAGCTACTCTGGTCTATATCTCAACAGACTACGTCTTTGATGGGAAGAAACCCGTCGGACAAGAATGGGAAGTCGATGACCTACCTGATCCGCAAACAGAGTACGGGCGTACCAAGCGAATGGGTGAGGAACTTGTTGAAAACCTTACGTCACAGCATTATATCATCCGCACTGCTTGGGTCTTTGGAAATTATGGCAAGAACTTTGTCTTTACAATGCAAAATCTTGCCAAAACCCATAAAACTCTCACTGTTGTCAACGACCAACACGGCCGCCCAACTTGGACACGTACCCTGGCTGAGTTTATGACCTACTTGACTGAAAATCAAAAAGCATTTGGCTACTACCACTTATCAAATGACGCAGCTGAAGACACCACTTGGTATGACTTTGCTGTCGAGATTCTTAAAGACAGTGATGTCGAAGTAGTACCAGTAGACTCCAGCAAGTTTCCTGCCAAGGCCAAACGACCTCTCAATTCAACCATGAGCTTGACAAAAGCAAAGGCGACAGGTTTCGTCATTCCAACCTGGCAAGATGCCCTTAAAGAGTTTTATAAACAAGAAGTAAGAAAATAACAGATTACGACATACATAAAAAGCAAGAGAACTCAAAGTCTCTTGCTTTTTAGTATCTGATTAGTTAATGACTTGTTGCGTCTTGGCATAGTTAGCCTCGACTGCTTCTTTTTCAGATTTCCACCAGTCTTGGTTGTCTGTGTACCATTTGATGGTATCTTTGAGACCTGCTTCAAAGTTGGTAAACTCAGGCTTCCACCCTAGTTCATCACGAAGCTTGCTAGCATCGATAGCATAGCGAAGGTCGTGACCAGCTCGGTCCGTCACATGGTCATAAGCATCAGCTGGTTGCCCCATTTCCTTGAGGATGAGTTCTAGGACTTCCTTATTGTTCTTCTCACCATCCGCACCAATCAAGTAGGTTTCCCCGATTTGACCTTTGGTTAGAATCGTCCAAACACCTGATGAATGGTCATTGGTGTGAATCCAGTCACGGACATTCTTACCTTCACCATAGAGTTTTGGCTTGATACCACTCAAGATATTGGTGATCTGGCGCGGAATGAACTTCTCGATATGCTGGTAAGGACCATAGTTGTTTGAACAGTTAGAAATAGTCGCTTTAACACCAAATGAGCGCACCCAAGCTTTGACAATCAAGTCTGAAGCCGCCTTGGTTGATGAGTAAGGCGAGCTGGGATTGTACTTAGTTTCAGCCGTAAATTTCTCACCTGGACCTTCTCCATGACCTGGCAAATCTTCACGCAGAGGTAGGTCACCATAGACTTCGTCAGTTGACACATGGTGGAAACGAAGGTCGTATTTACGAACCGCTTCCAAAAGTGTATAAGTCCCGATGAAGTTGGTGTGGATAAATGGACTCGGATCATTGAGCGAGTTGTCATTATGGCTTTCTGCCGCATAGTGAACAATGGCATCTGCTTGAGCAGCTAGCTTATCGACCAAGGTTGCATCTGCAATATCTCCAACAACCAACTCAACACGATCACCTAAAATTGCTTCAATATTGGCACGATTCCCCGCATAAGTCAGCTTGTCCAGCACTGTCACATGAATATCTGGAAAGTTATTATAAACATAATGAACAAAGTTAGAACCGATAAAACCAGCTCCACCTGTCACGATGATATTTTTGTATTCAGTCATTTTTATTCCTTAACTTTTTTACAAATCTTCTTTTCTTAGAGGTTTGACATCCTTAAGTAGCGGATGGTTCTTGTCCGCTTCTGAGACTTCTGCTTCTGCCAGGTTTTCCCACTGGATGCCCAAGGTTGGGTCTGCATAGTTGACAAAGGCATATTTAGGCTTGAGTTCAAGTGCCCAGTAGTCATTGACCAGATAGCTATAAGAAACTGTATCCGAGAGTACTTGGAAACCATTGGCTACGCCACGAGGGACAAAGATTCCCTTACTTGCATCAATCTCGGTCTGATAAACATTTCCAAAAGTCTCACCTTCACGTAGGTCAACCCAAGAACCCAGAACCTTGCCACCATCTGCTACTGAGATATACTTGTCCCAAGGTTCAGCATGGAGACCTCGAAGAACATTTTTGCGAGAAAAGCTGACATTGTTTTGCAGTTTTCCTTCAGCAAAGAAGCTTTCAGGAAAACCAAGCGGTAGCATCTTTTCTTTCTGAAAATTTTCCTTAAACCAACCACGATTGTCACCATGAACCGGAATGTCAAACTCTAACAAACCTGGAATGGCATCAATCTTGTGCACTGCAAGTGTTTTGCCGAAAAAATTATCTGTCATCTAGATTTCTCCAATCAAACGAAGCAAGTACTGCCCGTATTCATTCTTCTTGAGAGGTTGCGCCAACTTCAGCACATCTTCGCGGCTGATATAACCCATTCGGTAGGCAATTTCTTCCAGATTGGCAACCTGAACATTTTGCATCCTTTGAACCGTTTCGATATATTGGGAGGCCTCTAACAGGCTCTCATGCGTCCCTGTATCCAGCCAGGCAAAACCACGTCCCATAACTTCAACTGACAAATCCCCACGCTTCAAATAAGCATTGTTAACATCTGTGATTTCCAACTCTCCACGAGCGCTTGGTTTGATCTGTTTGGCAATCTCCACAACGTCATTGTCATAGAAATAAAGACCTGTCACTGCATAGTTAGAGCGAGGATTCTCCGGTTTTTCTTCTATGGAAATAGCATTCATGTCTGTACCAAACTCGACCACACCAAAACGCTCTGGATCCTTCACTTGGTAGCCAAACACAGTCGCACCCTTCTCTTTCTTGGCTGCCTTTTGAAGCATTTTGCTCAAACCAGGCCCATGATAGATATTATCGCCTAAAATCAAGGCAACACTATCGTCGCCGATAAATTCTTCACCGATAAGAAAGCCTGAGCAAGTCCGTCGGGACTAGGCTGTTCCGCATAGGAAAGCTTGATCCCAAATTCGGAACCATCCAAGAGCAGGTCCTTAAAACGGGGTAAATCCTGTGGTGTTGAGATAATCAAAATGTCCTTAATCCCAGCCAACATCAAGGTTGACAAAGGATAGTAAATCATGGGTTTATCATAAACTGGCATCAGCTGTTTTGACGCAGCTCGAGTAAGTGGGTACAGGCGCGTTCCCGAACCACCCGCAAGAATAATACCTTTCATAATAGGCTTCCTTTCTGGCTAATTACCTATCCTATATTATATTTCATTTTGTCCCAAATTCCCTAAGGAATTTACTTCAATTTGGATAAGGCAGCTTTTAAATAGGCTCCGTCTCGAAGAGCAGCTCCAACTTTCCTAGCTTGTTCTGAAAGTTCCTTGTAGTCTTGAAGTGTCAAATCATCTAGTACTTTTTGGAGGTCGTGTAGAGAATCAACTGCTAGACCACACTGTTTATCCAGAACAAAATGTGCGAGAGCCGACTCTTTCCAGACTATTAGGGGAAAACCTGAAGCTAAGTAGAGAGAGGCCTTGTGCGAGTTGTTAAAGCGTAGATAGTTTCCGTAAGAACCTTGGCAGGTCTCTGAGCTGTCTCCGTCCCATACCAAACCAAAACTACCTTCAAGAGCAGCGGGGAGGTCATCTGGCATAAAGGAACCAAAGTAGCTAGTGTTTTTCAATGCACGACTTTCATCGTAGCCCACCCCATACAAGTTATAGGCGGGCTGGTCTGGCAAGTTATAAAGATAACCTGACTTTGCAGGATTCAAATTTCCAGCTACGATAATAGGTTGGTCTTTTTGAGGAAGAGTTTGTACCTCAAAGTTAGGAATCAGATAGTCAAAAATCTCCAAGCTAACCATTTTATCTGCTGGCACTCCTTGACCTACCAGAACTTTCTTCATGATATCGTTATGAACGATAATGCCATCCACTGACATCAAGGCTTTCTTTTCCTGGAAGTAATTGCGCACTTTATGACGGAATTTCACTTCCGAACCTGCTGCATGACGCAAGGTTTCAATATCATGGATCAAAAGATAGAATTTTGCTCCTCTCTTTTGCGCCTGCTTAATGAGTTGTGAGATGAAAAATGTATGGTGGATAATAGGGAACTGAATCACCAATTCATCTCCGGCTCCCAACTGATCAAACACAGACTTGGTCGCACGATATTTGTGTTGTTGAGCTTTAAAGAAATTCATCTTATACCAATTCTCAACCTTGAGCTCCAACCCCTCATAACCCTCTGAGATTAGAATAGATTCTACATCATTTCGCGCCTTACTCCCTGCATTCTTTTCGTGTGCATTATGCAGAAATGAATCCTTCAGATAATATTTCACCTTTTCTCCCCTTTATCTGTGATGTTCTTAGATGCTCTCTAGTTCTTCTTCTACCACATCCAATGCACGTTCAACAGTCACATGCATATCATAGTATTTATAATCTGCCAAGCGTCCACAGAAGATAACGTGGCCATTTTTCTCAGCTTCTGCTAGATACTGCTCATAAATAGCATTGTTTTTGGCATCATTGATTGGATAGTAAGGTTCATCTCCTCTCTTCCAATCTGCTGGATATTCTCGAGTAATAACCGTCTTGTCCTGAGTCCCAAACTCAAAATGTTTGTGTTCGATGATACGTGTATAGGGAATATCACGCTCAGTATAGTTGACTACGGCATTTCCTTGATAATTTTCTTGGTCCAAAATCTCATGCTCAAAACGGAGACTACGATACTCAAGTTCACCAAACTTATAGTCAAAGAACTGGTCAATCATCCCTGTAAAGACAATCTTAGTTGCTGAAGCCTCCAAGTTCTCCCGATCAGCAAAGAAATCTGTATTAAGCTCTACTTCGATTCCTTCCAACAACTTTTCGATGATGACATTGTAACCACCAATTGGAATCCCTTGGTAACGGTCATTGAAATAATTGTTATCATAGGTCAATCGAACAGGTAAACGCTTGATGATAAAGGGTGGTAGTTCAGTAGCAGAACGCCCCCATTGCTTTTCGGTGTAGCCCTTGATTAGCTTTTCATAAACATCCGTACCAATCAACTTAATGGCTTGTTCCTCTAAATTTTTAGGCTCAACATCTTGCATGTGTGTCGTCTGCTCAGCAATCTTGTCCTTGACTTCTTGGGGTGTCTTTGTCCCCCACAAAGCATAGAAAGTATTCATGTTAAAAGGCAGATTGTAAAGATGTCCTTGATAGTTGGCAATAGGAGAATTGATATAATTGTTAAACTCCGCAAACTGATTGACATATTCCCATACCTTTTTATTAGATGTATGGAAGATATGAGCCCCATACTTGTGGACATTGATTCCTTCAACAGATTGGCAATAGATATTCCCACCAATATGTTCTCGTTTATCAATCACCTTCACCTTCTTGCCACGTTTGTTAGCTTCGTAGGCAAAGATTGCACCTGACAAGCCAGCACCGACAATCAAATAATCGTACATAAAATCTCCTTATTTCTTTAAGACATTTTTTAGTTCTTGAAAATCCAAGACACGTAAGACCAAAACCAAGCCACCGTAGACTAGGAAGCCAAGCAGAGAATAGATCAAGACATTCACAACAGATGAGAAGTGCATGAAAACTTGCACAGAATACAGGGCGCTGTACATCAAGAGAGCAGCTAAAAGTATTTTTAGCATGGATGGTAAAATCTTGACCTCTTTTAGGTACGAACGTGTAAAGTAGAGTTGAATCAGCCAGACCAAACCTTCAGTCGCAACAGACACGATTGACGCCCCAATATAGCCTAGAGGTGGGATTAAGAGGAGATTCAAGCCTACACTGAAAATAGCTGGAATAGTTGTTGACAGCATAAATTCACGATTCTTATTGTGAGGAATCAAGATTTGAATTCCCATTATATTGGTCCAGCCAATAAAGAACATTCTAAAGGCCATGATGGCAATCGCATAGCGAGCATCTTGGAAGTCTTGCCCTAGGAAAAAATTGACAAAATCTTTGTTAACAATCAAATCCCCGCAATCATCGGAAAGATGACCAAGTTATACACTAAGAAAGACATTTCATGTAGCTTGTTAACCGCCTTTTGATTGCCTGATGAGAGAAGATTAGAGACCCGAGGCAACATGACACTACCTAGCGAAGTTACCAAGGTCAACAAAATATTCAATAATTTCAAGGCTTGATCATAGATCCCGACATCCTTGGTCGAAGACAAGGCACCTAACATAGTGCGATCTAGCGTGATGTAGAGCGAAATGGCAATCTGTGGCAGAAACAAGAGAATGACTGGTTTGATATGCTCTTTGGCATAGGCTATATCCAGATGCGGCTTGCGAATGTGCTCCCGAGCAGGAAGCCACATACTCAACTGACCTAGTAGATCATAGGCAACCAAGAGGATGATATACAAGTACAAGTCAGATGGTTTCTTAACAAATAGGAATATCGATACAACACCTAGAAGTTTGACCATTGTGTTACGAGCAGTGATTTTTTTGAAATCTTCTAACCCTTGAAAGAGCCAAGAGATATCAAAACCACGAGACAGCAAACTAAAGCCAAGAATATAAGCAATTGGATTGTTCATTGACGGTACAAGCAAGCAGACAACTATATAAAGCGTAACCGCTAAACAGGTTGAAAGGACTTGTAAACTGTAAATACCCCAGAAGGTCTTTTCGACTTCCTTACGATGGCCGGAAATTTCCTTTGTCCCATAATTGGCCACCCCAAGTGTCGCTAAGAGTATAAAGTAAGTTACTATTGAGTTGTAGTACCCATAGGAACCTAAGTCATTGGATGAGAAAACCCGAGTAATATAGGGTGTAGTAATGACTGGTAAAACGATTACTAACAGCTGATAAGAAAGATTATATAAATAATTTTTTAATACTTTCACAAGGAGTTCCTCGTTGTGGATTTCTTCGATTCAAATTCAATAACTGGCAAGGTTGCAAATAGAGTAAACATAAAAATATTATAAGACGGGCGAACCCAGAAGGCCTCAAACATACAGTTGACTGCTATTAAGGATAAGGCCGTCAATAGCAAATAATTCTTTTTGCGATAAAGTGACCAAGACCTAACTATGTATAACACGACCAATAAGAGAACTGGAATCATCCCATAGGTAAAGAGCATCTGAACGTAGGAAGAGTCTACATAGTCGTAGCTCAAAACGGATTCTGTACGCCCCCCATAACCGACAAATGATATGCCCCGAATCCCAAACCACTGCACTGCATATTTTTTTAGTGCCTCATGTCCTAGGTGTAATCTCATACTAAAAAAATTGTTTAGAGCCACATACATTGGATGAGACCAGGTAAATTTAGAAGAGAGATAAATCATTATTGAAGACGCTATACCAGCCGATAAAGGAAGTAAAGCAAAAAGCCGTCGCTGTTTATCATTTCGGAAATAAAAGTACAGAAAAATGAGCGCCATTACAGTAATAGAAGCGGCATTAAGCCTCGCATCGCAATATCGAATAATGAAATAAGCCAGACCAAATCCTAAGGCAGTCCGTAAAACAATGAATTTCTTTCTAAAGATATACGATATAGCTGTATATAGATAAAAACAGTGAGAAGCAAAATCAGTTGGATAAATAAAGCCAAATGAATTTCGAACAACGACTCCCGCAGATCGTGATTGGACAAATTGCAAGTTTGGAATAGCACCAATCACGGCCAAGAACACTATCAATACAATAAAAAACAAGGCTACAACAGAGTATATTTTAAGTACACTTTCCATCTCAGCCTTGTAAAGAAAGACAAGCAGAAACATATACATCAATGCATTAAGGTTCCCAGTCTTATAGTAAACCATGCCCCCAGCAAAAAGAAGAATTGGTGCAAAGATGAGATAGCTTATAGAGTAGTGATGAATATAAGCAAATCGCATAGCAAGTAACAGGACCGCAAAAAAAGGAACTACATTAGGAATATTAGGTAAAACAGGAGCTAACATAGACGTATTGATCATATCTATGGAGACAACCACTATTAAAACTGCTGCAATTAGCAATTTATCACGTTCTAACTTTAACATTTTCTTTTTCCTTTTCTTCTTTCATCCCTAACTCTTACTTAGGATTTTTTTAACTTTTTAAATTGATAATAGAGCCGCGGATACTTAGTAATTAAAACATAGAGGATCCTACGTTTCTTGCTAACTCTAGCATTCTTCAAGACAAGAGGCAAATAAGGCCTGGTTTTCTCCTGAAGTCTCTTGAATTCTACCGAATCCCCATCCTTAATCATCGTAAAGATAAGAAGACTTCCTGTAAAGAAGCGTGAAATGATGGCTTCTTGGAGTTCTGAACTCTCAGGATAGGTTGCATTCACAACCTCTTTTAAATGATCAATTGCTTCGTAAAACTCGTATTGTTTTGGCGTGAAAGCCGAGGCAGTAATGCTACCAGGTCTATGGTAATAATGGTAAATCGGAAGATGGTACAAGGCCACGGATTGGGCTTGGTTGAGATGCTCACTGATAACATAGAGGTCTTCGTAGATGCGCCCCTTGGGGAAGGGAGCTTTCTCAAGAAGTTCTTTCCGATAGAGTTTCCCACAAGCAGAGACCGTTACAAGGTCTCCATAAAGCATCTCAGTCAGAGCCTTTGCCTTGTCATAGACCTTAACTTGCTCTAAATCAAGCTGATCCAAGTGAAAATTTTGAAAACGATGATAGTGAGCTGTTGGCTCTACTTTGCCACTCACCATATCTGCTTGGGTACGACTTTGTAGCTCTGCTAGCAGTTCCAAGGCGCAGGGTTCCAGATAGTCGTCTGGATCTAGGAAAGTAATCCAGTCGCCCTTGGCTTTCAAGACCCCATAGTTCCGAGCATCAGACAAGCCACCATTGACCTTATGGTAGCTAGTCACCCAATCATATTGCTGGGCATACTGGTCACACAAGTGTCCTGAGCCATCACTCGAGCCGTCATCAATCAAGAGGACTTCCATATCCTTGTAAGTCTGATGTTCCAAACTCTCCATGGCATAATGAAGGTAGTCCTCCACATTATAAACAGGCACAATTACCGAAATCATATTTTCTTTTCTTTCTCTTACTTAGTTTTACAGTTTAAATCTCAAATGAGCTTCTATCTGGAAGCAGTTGATCCATAGCCTTGATAAAGTCTGTCATCACCTGCTCCTCGTCTTGAATGTTAAATCCATCATTGATACACATAATTTGGTATTTGCCAGAATTTAGTATCTTCCAAAAATCTGGTCCGGCATTATCCAAAGAAAAGAGTCCTCCCAACTTAGGATTTCCGATAGCGTATTTACCACTGGCAATCTGCCAATACTTAAAGAGCCAAACATTGGTATCAGAAGGATTTCTAAAGCGACTAGCAGAGGTTCTTTCCAAGACAGCTTTTTCCTTTTCCCATACCAAGTTCATCGTTGATCTTAGTAGAGGATAGGGCAGATGACTCTCCCAGAAACCACAGATAAACTGACTATTTCTGTATAGTAGCGACTTAACGATACTTTTTAATCCCTGCTTTGGATCAAAGAATTGGCCATTCTTCAAAATTTCATTTCGACTGAAATAGCTAGTGACAATCTCCATGTCATTTATCTGAAAATTCCCCGTTCCATATCGCTCAGGAATAATCGGTGAAAGAGCCGTATTATATTTAGGTAAACCATCCTCTGAGAAAAAATCTGTCGGCTCGACTGGAGCTGTCAAATACATATCGTCATTAAAAAAAACAAAATGCTCTGAGAGACCAGGGATTCGATGGATGTTACTTTCGATAGGATTGGCAGAAAAAACTGGCAGGTAGTCATTACAGATAATCTCTGTATGATCTACCAACACCAATTTTTCACTATTTATATCTAACCAGCTTGGCTTTTGCTGGTCGGTCACGAGGTAGACCTTATTGACCCAAGGAGCAAATTTTTCAACTCCTCTAAACCAATATTTAAAGGTCCCCCATTCTCGGTAAGCCTTGACTGAATTCATACTCTGTTTAGAAGTATTAACCGAGCCATCATAGCTTGATTTTTTTTCTTGCCACACAGGATCATTCCCATCAACCCAAGTAACAACAAAATCTATTTTATTCATAACTAATCTTTTCTATCTGTTTTATACAACTCCGAAAAGTTCTTGATGTAACTCTCCAAAGAAAACAGCTCTTTTTGTCTCTGATATCCTACTCGCCCAAATTTTTCTCTTTTTTCAGAACTATCTAGTAAGAGAGAAATGGCATTAGAAAGTTCTTGAGGACGATTTGGTTTGACTAAGCAACCACTTTTGTCATCTACTACCATTTCAGCTATTCCCCCATTGTTATAACCAACAACTGGTTTTGAACAAGCCATAGCTTCTAGGACTACTGTAGGTAGGGAATCAGGTTTTATACTTGGTAAGACAAAGATATCAAACATATTATAAAGTTCAGAAGTCTTATCGTAGTAATCAATACGATGAATTTGTGACACAACAGATGAAGAAGCTATTCTCTTATCTAGTTCTTCTAAGCGCCATTCTTCACCAGGAAAAACACCTCCAGCCAGGAAAGCCACCGCTTGCTCATTCTTTTCCAAAAGTGGCTCGACTGCTTCTATGAAATCATTTTGTCCTTTAATAGCATTGACCCGACCAATCATGCCAATCACAAGTGCATCTTGCGCAATGTCAAATTTTTCACGAATAGAAGACGCATCCATTGGATAATAGACAGCATTATCGACACCGTTATAAATCACTTCCACTTGGCTATCTTTGATAAAGGGAGACTGCTTGATATGATTAGCGACCGCTTGGGACACCGTCACAATCTTGTCTGCATATCGTCCCATGAGCATATTGATAAAGTCAGAAATAGCTTTGGGTTTGACGATAATCTCATGAACATGCCAAATCAAGGCAGCTTGAGCTTGCGTTTCAAATAGATGCCCTCCAAAACAGCCGCTGTATTATTGTGAACCATATCTATACTGTGTTCTCGAGCATAGAGGGCGATTTGCTTAGCATAGAAATTATAAGAGCGAATATAGTCGGCAATGCCTTTAGGATTAAAGTATTTTCTACGTAAAATCGGATAATCCAACACGCTGACCTTAGCTCCAACTTGGCGCAAAGCCTCGACTAAAACACCGTCATTTGGCAAGATGACGTGAGCTTCAAATTCTTTGGAATCCAATCCTTTTATCAATTCCAATAAAACCTTATCTGCTCCATACATTTCTGCACCAGCATGCAAGTATAAAATCCGTTTCATTCCCTATCCTTTAAACACTTCTTCATAATCTGACACAATCTTTTCCCATGTGAAAGCTGTGATAATTCTTTGGCTTGACTTGAAATCCAAGTCAGCTATCACTACCTGATCAAATCCCTCTACTTCCTCAATGACGCGTGCCAACTCATCTTTTTTCCAATAAATGGCCCCGTCTTCACCAACCTCACGGTTAAAACCAACATCTAGCAACAAATTTAGTTTTGTGGATGCTAAAGCTTCCAGTAGAGAAGGGTTGGTTCCTCCAACCTCATGCCCATGTAAATAGGCAAAGGCATTTTCACGGATGTACTTGAGCAACTCTTGGTCATAGACAGTACCGACAAATTTGACCCTAGGATCTTTGTCAAAACCAGTATCCCGTAACAACTGGTCGTAAAATTTATTCTGCTCCACATTTGTGATGAGAACAAAGTCCTTTTTGGACTTGGACTTGATAAATTCACGAATCATGGCTTCGTAGTTATTTTCAGGAACAAATCGTCCCACTACTAGATAATAGCCATTTTCGCTAACTTCTTTTTCCTTATACCAATCTCGAACTTTGGCATCTTCTGCTTTCAGGATTGAAGGAGCTGTATCTGTCCCATAGGCAATATAGGTGGTCTTTGGTTGGTACTGCTTATAATCCTCTTGGATATATTTTTCAATGTTTTTACTGTCACAGACCAGTAAATCTGCATGTTTGACCATGAGCTGCTCTGAAAATTTCCAGTACTTACGAACTGGAAGGCTCCATTTTGCTCGCAACCATTCATGACCATCAGGATTCACCAGCAAAGAGCCACCAATCGCACGAATTTTTTTCTTAAGTCCAGAAATAAAAGGACCGATGCGACAAGCTAGAATGTAAAAAATGGGAGCCTCGTCCTTGTTTTCCTTAGCCAATTCAATAGCCTTGTTGACCGCTGCAATATCGTAAGCGATGGCGCGGGCCGGGCCGATATTGGGTACATCGATGTTGAAGCAAATGGCTCCATTGTGCTCAAACTGGTCTTCCGTAATGCCAGACTTAGCAGAATTTTCACGCATACAAGCAACATAGTATTGTATGTTGCTGTCTTTTTGATATTCGGTTAATTTTTCAACAAAGGTTTCAAATCCTCCATACTTAGCAGGAATCCCCTTTGAACCAATAATATAAACTGACTGTTTCATTTCTCTCCTAACAGGACCGAGGGGCAGGAATTACTTCGCCCCATCTCTCATAAATACAACTTTAACGGTCTTCAATAAAATTTCAATATCTTTCCAAATTGTCCAATCATCAATATAGGCCACATCTAACTTGACAACTTCATCGAAATCCTTGATCTCGCTTCGTCCACTGACTTGCCACAAACCTGTTATCCCAGGTTTAAAACTCAATCGACGTTTTTGCTCAGGTGTATATTTTTCATACTCATCCACTGTTGGGGGACGGGTTCCGACCAGACTCATATCTCCCATTAAAACATTCCAAAACTGCGGTAACTCATCTAGGCTGGTCTTACGAATAAAGCGACCAATTGGAGTGATACGAGGATCATCATCGACCTTAAACATGCCCCCCTGCATAGTATTTTGCGCCAAAAGTTCTTGTTTCCGCTGCTCAGCATTCACGCACATAGATCTAAATTTATAGAAAGTGAAATGTCGACCATTTTTTCCAATACGCGTTTGAGAAAAAATCGCTGGCCCACCATCTTGTCGAATCATCGGAACCAAACAATGCTCACCAAACCACAAATAATCAATCCGACAATCGAACCGACAATATCAATGAAACGTTTGGCAATGACATGACTGGTCTTATAAAATTTTGTAGAAAACGTGATAACATTCAGCCCTGCCATCCCACGAATCTTTTTATCACTACCTAGATAGTTATTAAAAGCATTCAGATTAACTGTAACATCAATTCCCAATGTCTCAAAAAGTGAGATAAACTCCCCGATGTCGTACTCTTCACTTGGTAGATTGATAAAGACCTCATCGACAACTTCATGAGTAGCAAAGTCTAAGATATTCTCAGCAGGTACAACGGTTAAGGTTTGATGCCGAAAATCAGGCTGGTCTAAAACACTGACCGCCACCAAATTCCAAAAAATTTCTCCCGACTCTATCAGCCTATCGATGACTTTTTCAACCCTAGAGGTCGCTGTTATCAAGAATATCTTCTTACTCCCCTTGAGATTTGGAAAGATGCTTTTTCTATAGCGTTTAATGCATAGATTCAACAAATACAACAGAATAGAGTGTATTGTCAAAAAATAAATCATTCCTCGTCTAGAGATACTAAAACGATCTTCTAAGAAAAAATTCGAAATACTGATAGCTAAAGCAAAGAACACGATATACTTTGTCGTGTTGATAAACTCTGCTAAATAACCCCTTTTAAAAAAAAATCATGCCCATAATCACTGATATAAAAAATAAAAAAATGAAGAATGAACAAGATAATAACAGAAGTATTTACAATCTCTGTTTCCTTAACAAAACTAAGTAAATAAGCTAATAAAATGACAAGAAAACTCTGGATTGTCGCCAAAGTAATCTTCAATCCCTTTTCTTCCATAATATCTTCCCTAAACTATTTATTATTTTTTGCCATAATTCCCATAGTTTCCATATGCTCCATAGGAGCCATATTTTTCAACTGAAGTATTGAGTTTATTAAGCACAATTCCTAAGAATGGTTTGCCTGTTTGTTCGAGTTGTTCTTTAGCTTTTTGGACATCACGACGATTTGTTTCACCAGCAGCAGTTACTAAAACAGAAGCGTCACACTTCTGCGTGATAATCGCCGCATCGATAACAACTCCAATCGGAGCAGTATCTACAACGATGTAGTCAAAGTACTTACGTAAGGTGTCAATCATGGTCGCAAAATTTTCACTTTGTAACAAAGCTGTTGGGTTTGGTGATACAGAACCCGCTTGAATGACAAACAAATTTCAACATTGGTTTCACATAAACCTTGTGATAGGTCTGTTGTGCCTGACAAGAACTCTGTTAGGCCTGTAATCTTTTCCCGTGATTTAAAGACACCTGACATGACTGAATTACGGATATCCGCATCAATCAACAGCGTCTTATAGCCCGCACGCGCGAAAGCCCAAGCAATATTGGTAGAAGTTGTTGATTTTCCTTCTCCTGGTTTGACAGACGTAACGGAAATCACTTTCAAGTTATTCCCACTCAATTGAATATTGGTGCGAAGGGCATTGTAGTATTCTTCTGCTTTTCTTGCCAAATCTAATTTTTTTTGTGCAATTTCTAACGTTGGCATTTTTCTCTCCTATTTCAATTTATCCAAATTTGGAACTACTCCCAATAGTGCAATTTGCATCACGTCCTCAATATCTTCTGGACGTTTCACTCGTGTATCCAAGAGCTCAACAAGGAGAACTGTGACAACCATCACAACCGCCCCCGCAAGGAATCCAACCATGGTATTGCGACGAATATTTGGTGAAGATGGCGATGTTGCAGGGCGTGCTTCTTCAAGTGTTGTCACATCCGAAACGCGAGTGACGCTGATGATCTTTTGAGCCGCAACCTCTCTCAAAGAGTTGGCGATACGGCTAGCTTCCTCAGGTGCACGGTCTGTAACAGAAATCGATACAATACGCGTATCCACTGGAACTGTTACCTTGATTTTACTAGCTAGACCTTTTGGAGGGAGTTCTAGTTTCAAATCAGTCGCAACCTTCTCTAAAACGTCTTGCGAGAGAATGATTTCGCGATAGTCTTTTACCAAATAAGATCCTGCTTGCAAGTCTTGGTTAGTCAAGCCAGGCTTATCTCCCTGATTACGATTGACCACATAAATTCGGGTCGTACTCGTAAACTCCGGCTTCACAATAAAACTACTATAGGCAAATGCTACTATCCCTGTCACGAATGCTACCAAAGCAATTAACAATTTTCGCTTCCAAAGGATTTTAAGCAAGTGAAATACATCGATTTCCATCATATTTTGTTCTTTCATTTTTTCTCCTAAATCAATTGATCCATTATTATTTTTCGGGGATTATCCTTAAAAAGTTCCTTAGCCTTATCTTCACTGTATTTTTTAGCAATGATATCATAGGCTTCCTCCATATGAGGAGGTCTGTGATCCAAGTTATGCATGTCACTTGCTATCACGTGAACCAGATCTCGTTCCAAGAAATACTGGGCTCTCTTTTTCATGAATTTATAAGTTTCTCCGAAGAGTTTAGGTTTCAAGACATGAGAACTATTAACCTGAGTATAACATCCCATATCAATCAGCTCTCGCACGCGCTTTTCATTGTTTTCCAAAGCATCGTAACGTTCAATGTGGGCAATGACGGGTGTAATGCCTAACATTAGAATATTACTCAGCCCCTTATGTATATCCCGATAAGCTGTATTCATACTAAACTCAATCAAAGCATAGCGACTATCGTTGAGGGTTGGGATTAATTTCTTTTCCAACTTCTCAACAACATCTGGCGTATAGTAGATTTCTGCCCCATAGGCAATGATTAAGTCATCCGCAACTTCCTTAGCCATTTCTCGCACCTTCAAAAAGTTAGTTGCGATTTTTTCTTCAGGAGTTTCGAACATCCCTTTTCGTCTATGCGAAGTGGAAACAATTGTCCTCACTCCTTGACTATAGGCCTCTCTAAGTAGTTTTTTACTGTCCTCTATTGACTTTGGACCATCATCCACATCGAAAACGATGTGCGAATGGATATCTATCATGCTACTTGCCCTCCATCACATCATTGATAGCAGCTTTGGCGGCAGCCAAGCTACTTTCATCGATTTCCATCATGTAGAGGTTACTATCTGGCATAGCGTATGAAGGAAGGTCCGTGCGTCCAGTTCCCCTTCAAGTCTTGAGAGTTGACTTTGTAGTTCCCACCACTCTCCAATTGAGTATTGACTAGATCCATCATGGTTTCCAAAGGCATATTGGTCTGAAGAGAATCTTGCAATCCTTGGATGATATTGTCATAGTTCTTCAAAGCTTCGGTTGACGTCAACTTCTGAATAACAGCTACAATAACCTTTTGTTGGTTCCGACCACGGTCACGATCTCCATCTGCTAGAGAGTAGCGCTCACGAACAAAACCAAGAGCCTGCTCAGAGTCTAGATGGACATTCCCAACGGGGAAATGGTACTTGCCATGCAAAGAAGTGAAATCCTGATCATTATAGACATCAACGCCACCTAAAAGGTCAATCAATTTCAAGAAAGAAGTGAAGTTCAAGCGAACATAGTAGTTAATATCCACTCCATAGAGATTTTCCAAGGTATGAATCGACGAGTCCACTCCATAAATTCCAGCATGGGTCAACTTATCCTTTTGATTATTTCCCCCATCCGCAATCGGAACATAGGAATCTCGGGGTGTTGTAGTCAGAAGGATTTTCTTGGTATCTCGGTTCACAGTCATCAAAATGTTTACATCTGAACGCGAAACGGAACTAATCGGACCATAGGTATCAATACCACTCACATAAATATTGAAAGCTTTATTCTTTGATACCTTTGGTGCCGCTACATCCTTAGTTAATTGTTTTGTATAGATTTTTTTGATTTTTGAAGCATAATCTGGATACTCTGCTTCAATGATATTTTCAAAAACACTATTTAAGACAATTGCTTTCGTTTCGCCAGAAAGCAGACTCTTATAAGCTGCTAGATAAGAAGTACTCTGTTCAACTGTCAAGTCTTTACTCTGTGTCGTCTTAATATCCGCCACCAACTTTTGGATATTATCATTATCTGTTTCAGTCGGACCTGTTACACTATCCAACTGGGTCACATTATTGATTTCACTATCTTTCAAAACGACCACACTCATCGAATACTCTGAGTAGTTTGAGGTCGCATTGATATGATTGGTAAAACCGACAAACTGTTGCAAAGCATAGAGAGAAACGGAGCTAACTACGATAGCAAGTGTCAAAAAGAAAACCGTAAACTTCTCGGCTTTTTTATACACTATCAGAAGGATTGCAATTACAGCAGAAATAAAAATAAGAACCGCCGTAAGGATATTGAGGTACCGAAAAGCTAAGATATTATGTTTAAAAATTAAGAACAGCAAAAAACCACTCAATAATAAATAAATGGTTGCTAAAACTATATTAATATTTCGTTTCACATTCCCTAAACGAGCTCTCTTTGAACGTCTACTCATGATAATCCCCTATACACGTTAATAGTTATAAATATTATATCACAATCATGATGGAAATTCCATCCATCCTTGCTATTTTCAGCGTTTTCATTCGCTTTTGTTCTCTTAAGTTGCTCTAAAATATAAGCAAAGTTCCAAATGCCATTCTGCACAAAAAGACAAGGCGCTCAGGGGCAACCTTGTCTGTAATCTTATTTTACGTGGTTTTCAAACTCTTTTTGGCTCTTTTCGATAGCTTTTTTACTTTCTTCTTCCCACTTAGCCTTGGCTTCATCAAATTGTTTCTTGGTAACAGGGTCTTTTTGTAATCTCATGTACTTATAATTATTTCCGTCACCCTTGATTCCCACTAGGGAGTAGGCACGTGTAAACGGAGTTACTTTGGTTACAGAGGCTGTACCACCATTTGACATAGCAGACATAACTAGAGAATTGTCAATCATCCAAGCTTGAGCTTCAGCGTATTTTTCATAACGCTTAGTGACATCTTTATTCTCAGCATCTGCTTCTTTTAGAAGTTTCGTATAGATATCGAGCCCCAAACTCTTAATGAGCTCTTGGTCTTCCTTGGCATCAAGACCAAAAATCTTGAGATAGAAGCCAGTTTCAGCATTGAAGGGATCTAGATAAGTTGATGGATCCTGGTAATCACCAACCCAACCATCAAAGTTTAGGTCGTAGTCACGAGCTGCTGGATTTGGTGCTAGGAAGGCAACATTTCCAAAGTCATCTGTAGAAAGCTGTTGAACATCAATGACGATATTGTCAGAACCTAGTACTGTTTCAAGGGTTTGTTTGACCGAGTTCATACCAGAGACCGCATTTTTATTCGTCTGATCAACAGGGACATCCAAATGGATTGGGAAAGTCACGCCTTGGGCTTCCAATTCCTTTTTAGCTTCCGCAAATTTTGCTTGGGCCTTTTCCTTGTTAAAGTAGGCATCTTGAGCATCTGCCAAATTGATACCTGACCACTCAGTTCCGTAGTTCACAAGCTTAGAAGCTGTTACTTCTCCAAAGGTCTTATCTCCCACCTGGACAAATGTTGGAGGAACTAGAGTATTACGAAGGGTTTTGCTCGCTGCTTCTTCACCGTTAGATTGAGCAGAGTAGGCTGTTCGATCAATACCAAAGTTGATAGCTTGACGGAAATTTTTATTTAAGATAGCTGTTTGAGCTGATTTCTTTTGTTCATCCGTTGTTTTAGCGGTATGATTATAGGTTTTGCGGTTGACGTTAAAGTTGAAGTACCAAGAAGTCTTGTCTTGTAAACTATAGACGATATTGTCTTGGTATTTTTCTTTTGTCTTAGCATAGTTCGAACTATTTGGATAGACTCCTGCAATCGAGTAAGCACCACTTTCAAAGTTTCGAATGGTCATCTCCTGATCTGACCCATCAAAGTAAGCTAACTTAACTTTTTCAATGGTTACTTTATCATGGTCATAATAGTGTGGATTCTTCACATATTCGATCGAAGATTTTGATGTGAAATCTTTTAACAGATAGGGACCGTTATAAAGGATACTGTCTGGTGTCAAGGTACCAAAATCTTTATCCTTTGATTTCAAGAACTCTTCGTTGACTGGGAAAAGAATACTATTGGTTGTCTTTGAATTCCAATACGGTTCTGGTCGAGTCAAAGTGTACTCGACTGTGTAATCATCCAAGGCTTTGACACCGACAGTTGAAAAGTCATTGGTCACACCCGTCACATAGTCATTCAATCCCTTGATTGAATTTTGGATCAGATCCATGGCTTGCCCCTTATTGTCCGCGGCATATTTGATCCCAGTGACAAAATCCTGAGCTTTGACTGAAGCGTATTCCTCACCATCAGCCGTATACCACTTGGCATCTTTTCTAAGCTTGTAGGTATAGGTCAAACCATCTGATGAAACAGACCAATCCTCCGCAAGAGCAGGTACGAGGTTCCCATAGCTGTCATTTTCTAACAAACCATCTACAAGATTGGTAATAACGGCAGTGTTATCTGCATAATAATCTAGAAGATAGTTAAAAGTTGTTGGATTTGCACTAAATGTTGATGAATAAGTGCTAGTATCTGTGTTGGACTGCCCACATGCCGAGAGCAAAATCCCTGTCGCTAATACAAGACCTGTCCCGATTAGTCTTTTTTTCATTTTGATCATCATTCACTCCTTTATGTCACTTTTTATAACATAACCATATTTTATCAAATTTATTCAAAAATGTAAAGTTACTGCTTTTATGACAACTGGTGTCTCAAAACAAAAAAGGAAGCACAGTTTCCTGCAACTTCCTTTTCTTTTTATAGATTACTTGACGTGTTTTTCAAGTTCTTTTTGGTATTTGGCATTTGTTTCGATTTTTTCTTGTTGCCATTTCTTGAAGGCTTCTTCGTATTCTTTTGCAGTCACAACGTCATTTTGCAACTCCAAACCTTTGAACACAAATGGGTCTCCCTTGATTCCGACTTGAGAGTATGCTTTTGTGAATGGTACAGTTCGGCTAACAGTTGGAGAACCACCTGAAGAAGCAACTGGAATCAAGAGCGAGCTATCCGATACCCAAGCTTGAGCTTTGGCGTATTTTTCATAGCGTTTGTTGAGGTCGCTGGTTTCAGCTGCAGCATCATCCAAGAGCTTTTTGTACTCATCAAGTCCAACTTGAGCCATCACTTCTGGATCTTTTCCGCGAGTGATCCCCAAGTGTTTAAGGGCTGAACCCTTCTTGGCATCAAGGATGTTGAGGTAGGTAGCTGGGTCTTGATAGTCTGGCCCCCAACCAGTTCCGTTCAAGTCATAGTCTTTTTGAGATGGAACCTTGGCTTGAGACGTAATGCTTATTTTCTCATTATCGGTCATTTGAAGGACATCAACAATGACATTTTCAGTACCAAGTGATGATTCGATAGACTGCTTGAGTGAGTTGGTTTGTTGAACCGCGATTACATCTGTTTGTTCAACGGGGATATCCAAATGGATTGGGAAGGTAACACCCTTGGCTTGCAATTCTTCCTTGGCTTTAGCAAAGGCTGCCTTAGCTTTTTCAGGACTGTAAATCGTATCCTTGCCATCTGTAAGGGCTACATCTTTCCACTGGTCTCCATATGAAACGAGCTCTGCCTGAGCCAACTCTCCAAAGGTTTTTTCACCCACTTGAACGTAGTCATGTGGCACTAGGCTGTTACGGATAATCTTGTTCGCACCTTCTTCACCATTCAACTGAGCAGTATAAGAATGACGATCAAGGGCAAAGTTCAGCGCCTGACGGAAGTTCTTGTTGAGAAGAGCTTCTTTCGTTGATGTTTTTGAGCTTCGTCTGTTTTAGCTGTTTTATTATAAGATTGGCGGTTTACGTTAACAGTGAGGTAGTAGCTTGTCGCTTCTTGTGGACTGTAAACAATCTTATCGCCGTACTCTTGTTTAGTCGACTCAAAGTTTGAGCTTGTTGGGAAGAGACGGGCTGTTGTATAAGCTCCTTGTGTAAAGCTACGAATCAAGGATTCTTGGTCTGATCCATCGTAGAAGGTTAGTTTAATATTGTCAATCTTGACATTGTCCTTATCCCAGTAGTTTGGATTCTTTTCATATTCAATGACTGATTTTGAAGTCAATGATTTCAAGAAGTAAGGACCATTATATAGGATACCCGATGGAGTTGGTGCACCGTAGTCGCTCCCTTTAGAATTCAAAAATTCTTCATTAACTGGAAGCATGGTTGCAGTTGTGACCTTAGAGTTCCAGAAACTTTCTGGTTTGTTGAGCGTGTATTCTACCGTGTAATCATCAACAGCCTTAACTCCTACGGTAGAGAAATCATTGCTCTCACCACTAACATACTCTGCCAAACCTTTGATAGAATCCTGAATCAAAGAAAGACCATCTGATTTTCCGTCAGCAGCATGTTTAAGCCCAGTAACAAAGTCTTTGGCCTTAACTTCAGCGTATTCTTCTCCATCAGAAGTATACCATTTTACACCCTTACGAAGTTTGTAGGTGTAAGTCAAACCATCCTTTGAAACAGACCAGTCTTCTGCAAGTGATGGAATTAAGTTCCCATACTTGTCATTTTCCAAAAGACCATCAACAACGTTTGCTATAACGTCAGAAGTTGAGCTCTTGCTCGTCACACTATAGTCCAGAGAAGATGGATCCATAGCGTAGACATAAGAGAATGTCTTGGGAGCATCCGCTTTCTTTTCACTTTGCCCACAAGCAGTTAACAGTAGGGCAGCACTCAAAACAGCACCTGCTCCTAAGAGCCACTTTTTCGATTTCATAAGTAATCTCCTTAAAGATAGTGTTTTCACCATTATACCCTATTTTTTCATAAAAGCAAGGACTTTCGCCAGATTTTTTAGAAAATTCTAACAAATATTTTTTAAAGGCTTTTCTATATATTTTTTAGTAAAAAGCAAAAAAAGCGGACGATTGTCCACTGGGAAAATCAAATTTTAACAGACACACCCGGAGATTCTGAACAAAAAAACATCCAAGAAAATATTCTTGAATGTCTGGACAGATTATAACTCCGTTAACCTTGTCAGTAGGCTGGAAATGATGATATTATGACCTCCTTATCTCAAATATTGCTGTATGAACCCACTCATTATGAATGTATAAGTCATTTTCTATCATCCTACTAAAGGTGAAGCCATTTTTTATAAGCACCCTCTGAGAGGCTAGATTACCCGTTGCCGTTCCTGCAATGATTCTATTGAAACCATAAGTCATGAAGGCCTTGTCTAAAACGAGTTTAACCGCTTCGCTAGCATAGCCTAAGTTCCTAACATTTTCCCCAATCCTATACCCAAGCTCTGCTGTTGTTCGATCATTCTCTAAAACACTTAAATTGATTCTCCCGACCATCATACCTTGCGAATCTCTGATAAGATGCATGTAGACATTCCGATTCGTTTGTTCTGTTAACAATTCCCTCGTGATTTCTTTAAAACCTTCTAAATCAAAATAGTTAGCTGGTCTAGGAGGTAAATTTCGTTCAAAATACTCTCGATTTTCTTTTTCAAAAGAATAAACGTCTAGACTATTTTCCTCAGACAACAGCTCTAAACTAATCATTACAAAACTTCCCTTCTCTTCTTAGTAAAAATATTGTTAGATAGAGTTTGACTACCTTTTATTAGGGTCCCCTTTTTCCTTATTACGATAGTATGTAATAAACTCTTCCTGACTATTGACAATATGTTCCTGTCCATCTACTGAGTTTTCCGCAGGAATTTTCACATTTTCAAATAGATTCGTTCCTTCCTTATACAAAAAATGATAAATTTGCACTCCATAAAATACCTATTTCACGAATATCTGACCGGTATCGCCCTAGCAACTCCTACTCTAATTTTTGCAACAGCTTTACAACTTGACGATTATCAATCCTCACATAGTATACACCACTATCATTGACAAGTTTATCCTCTTTATACTTAGCAATTTTGACAGCATACAGACCTCTTGGTAGGGGTTGGTTGGCAAAAAATTCCTTCATGAGCGCTTCAAGCTCTTTAAGATAGTCATCATACAAGAGATCTCTTTTTTCCTTCGGAACGAAATATTGAAATTCAAATGTCGGTATAAAAATCTCTTTTTGGAAAAGATATTGAGCATCCATGGGATACATTCCTTGCAGTGCTTGGCCCTTGCTTTGATTTTCCTCTAATATTTCATTATAAAGATAGATATTATCAGATTGGTTATTAAATTCAAAACCAATACCTTGATACTTCAAATCAGGCAGTTTAGGATCTTTGATTGAACTGTCCAGTGTTTTTAAAAATTCGCTGGTGCTTGGACTAACCTCAATCCCTAAATAGGCTAATTCTGGGAAAACATCATAAATTTTTTTATCATTTTTGTAATCAACCTCTGCATCTGTCTTCCCATATGTTTCATTTTTCGAAAAGCGAGTATAGTATTTAAATCGAGTTTTAACCTGATAGGTTTTTCCGGCTATATTTTCACTATAGGTACCGTGGATTATAAATCCTCCCACACTTGTATAGTTTTTCTCGTATTTTTCTAACTCAAACTGTCCTGTAAGACCGTAATTTTGATAAGAACGATGCACAGCTTGCTCAATCTCAGTTCGACTTGCATGGGCAAACAGCCCCCACATATCCATTAGAGAAAAAATCGGACTGAACACTATGAAGATTACCACTGGAATCACTATGGATAAGCAACCTATTAATAGCCAATTTCTTTTCTTGGCGTTTCCTTCAGATTTTTTAGCAGTTTTCTGTTTCCTTTTTAAGATTAGGATGAGCAAAACCAAAATCCCTAATACTAATAAAACCAATCTACAATCTCCTTTTACTTTTGACAGTTGTTAACAGGTAGATAGGAGATTGACAGAAATACTCATCTCACCTGCTAACTTATCCTGAATTCCATAAACTCGTCTGAAACGAGGAACAATCCTTATCCCATTATACCACATGGGCAATGCCGTGAGAAGACGAGAAAAGCAAAAAACACCCCATGATGTGAACCATGAAGTGTTTCGAAACGTTGATAGTATCGTATTGATTAACGTTTTGAGAATTGTGATGCTTTACGAGCTTTCTTAAGACCTGGCTTCTTACGCTCAACTTTACGTGAGTCACGTGTAAGAAGTCCTGCGCGTTTCAATGAATCGCGGAAGTCTGGGTCTACTTGAAGAAGGGCACGAGCGATACCGTGACGGATAGCTCCTGATTGACCAGCGTATCCACCACCTACAACGTTAACGAAAACGTCGTATGAACCTACAGTTGAAGTAACTGCGAATGGTTGGTTGATAACAAGACGAAGGTCAGCGTGTGGGATGTACTCTTCAACATCTTTTTTGTTAACAGTGATTTTACCAGTTCCTGGAACAAGGCGAACGCGTGCAACAGCGTTTTTACGACGTCCAGTACCTGCATATTGTGCTTGTGACATACTTTATTGTTCCTTTCCTTAGATAAGTCCTGAAATATCAAGAACTTCTGGTTGTTGTGCGACGTGAGTGTGCTCAGCTCCAATGAATACTTTCAATTTCATACCTTGAGCGCTACCAAGAGTATTGTGTGGAAGCATACCTTTAACTGATTTTTTTCGATCAAACGTACTGCATTTTTTTAGAACGAAGTTCACCAGCAGAGATTTGTTTCAATCCACCTGGGTGGTTTGAGTGAGTGTAGTAGATCTTATCAGTTGCTTTTTTACCAGTCAATTTAACTTTTTCAGCATTGATAACGATTACGAAGTCACCTGTATCAGTGTGTGGTGTGAATGTTGGTTTGTTTTTTCCGCGAAGTACGCTAGCAACAACTGCTGAAAGGCGTCCAAGAGGTACATCAGTTGCGTCAACAACGTACCATTTGCGTTCTACTTGGCCTGGTTTAGCCATGAATGTAGTTTTGTTCATGATTTCTCCTATATGAATATCGTTTTTGTTTACAGGGCGGATGTTCCGGTCCGCGGGGTATTTGAAAGGTTCCGGGGCCTTACAAATGGGGTAAACAATACCGTCTACTATCATACCAAATTTCACTACTAAAAGTCAATAGATATGAAAAATATTTTTGCCGATTTCAGTGTTTAACATCTAGAAAAACCTCGCTTTTGCGAGGCTCTCCTATTTATAAGCTAAGGCACGTTTAAAGGTTTTCCAGATTCCCAAATCATCTGTTTGAAGGACTAGACTAGCATACATGCGTCCGATAAAGGCTGTTGCAGTGACTGCAAAAACAACCGTTATGGCAAGCGAAATCCAAGCTTCTAGACCACTTGCATACCCATTTATAGCTCTAAATGGCATAAAGAAGGTCGAGATGAAAGGAATATAGGAGCCAATTTTCAGAACTAAATTGTCCCCAGCAGCACCTAGAGAGGTCACACCGACAAATCCTGCTATAATCAAGATCATCAATGGCGACAAGGCCTTTCCTGAATCCTCAGGGCGAGAAACCATAGAGCCTAGAAAGGCTGCTAAAACAACGTACATAAAGAGGCTAACCAAGACAAACAATAAGGTATTGAGCGAGAAGGCCTCTCCTAGATGATTTAAAATCCCAGATTGTGCCAAGATAGGGATGTCTTTAAAGAGCAGAATGGCAGCAAGTCCACCCACGACGTAAATGCCAATATGAGTCAAAATCACAAGAAGTAGAGCCAGCATGCGAGCGTAGAAATAATGACTTGCTCGGATACTAGAGAAGACCACCTCCATGATTTTGGTTCCTTTCTCGCTAGCCACTTCCTGAGCAGTGACACTAGCATAGGTAATCAAAATCATATAAAGGAAGAAACCAAGCCCTGCGGCCGCAATGGTCTGAACAATTTTTTTGTTTTCCTTAGATTCATCAATCTTCTCAGTAAAACCAACGGTTTGACTCAGGCGTTTTTCCTGTTCTTGAGACAAATTAGCTGCTGAACGATTGAGTTGGTATTGCAGTTCGTTTAGCTTATTGGTTACTGCTAGTTTGATACCTGTTTCAAGAGAAGTTTCACCGTGATAGACGGCCTTGAGGACACTGTCCTCTTGATCAATGGTTAGGTAACCCTTGATTTCTCATCTTTGATAGCAGCTTGGGCACTGGCTTCATCCTTATAATCAAAGTTGATACCATTGGTACCCTTGAGCCCTTCTTCCACAGATGGCACAGTTGTTACTACTGCTATCTTACTATTCTTGGCCATAGAAGACCCTTGGAGAAAGCCGATTCCTACAGATAAGGCTAAAAAGAGGAACGGCGAAATGACCATAAAGAAGAAACTCCAGGACTTGACATGTCGCAGATAAGTTTCTTTAATAACTACCCACATATTTCTCATACTTCCACCCCTGATTCTAGTTTAAAGATTTCATCGATTGTTGGAGCTTGTTGGTCAAAGGTCGCGATGTATTGACCTTGAGTGAGGATTGGGAAGAGTTCCCTTCCAGCGCTCTCATCATCTAGGATCAATTTCCAACTGCCTTGCTTGGTCAAGCACACCTGTTTGACATGAGGAAGACTTTCCAGCTCTTCCTTGCTTCGTTCACTTGAGACAAAGAGACGTGTTTTACCGTATTGATTACGAACTTCTTGGACCGGGCCATGCAAGACCACACGCCCATCTCGAATCATGAGAATATCATCGCAAAGCTCCTCGACATTGGTCATGACATGGTCTGAAAAGATAATGGTCGCACCACGCTCTTTTTCTTTTATGATGACCTGCTTGAGTAACTCAGTATTGACTGGATCCAAACCACTAAAAGGTTCATCTAGGATAATCAAGTTTGGTTCATGTATGAGGGTGATAATCAGCTGGATTTTCTGTTGATTCCCTTTTGAGAGGCTCTTGATTTTATCTGTTAATTTCCCCCTTAACTTCCAGTTTTTCCATCCATTGAGGGAGTTTTTCCTTGACCTCCTTAGCATCCATGCCTTTTAGAGTTGCCAGGTAGCGAACTTGCTCAAGAACTGTCAACTTGGGCATGAGACTGCGTTCTTCAGGCAGATAGCCAATCCGAGCATAAGTTTCCTGGCGAATCTCCTGCCCATCCAGACTAATCTCTCCTTGATACTCCAAAAATTTCAAAATACTGTGGAAAATCGTTGTTTTCCCAGCACCATTTTTCCCGACCAGCCCTAGAATTCGTCCTGGGCTTGCCTGAAAATCGACACCAAACAAAACTTGCTTGGAACCGAAACTTTTCTCTAGATTTCTTACTTCTAGCATCTTCCACCTCCAAAATATGTTGCACTTATTATACTCCTTTTTGATAGCCTTTACAACGATTTATGTCCATTTTATCATGATATTTTATAGTAGATAATACCGTCTCTAAGAATTTTAAGTGCTTCAGTGATAGCTTTAGTATAACTCATTAAGGACTGTTTGGGAGGATTTTCCCCCTCAACTGTCACTTTCTATTCCTGAACTGGCATTTTAAGAAGAAAAATCCACCCCGAAGGATGGATTGAAAATTTAACGCACTTCTGCATGAACTTTTTCTTCGAGAGAAGTTTGGATTTTTTCCATGTAACGTGCTACTTCTTCGTCCGTTAAGCTATCTTCTGGATTTTGGAAAGTCAAGCTATAGGCCATTGACTTCATGCCAACTCCCAGTTTTTCGCCTGAGAAGACGTCAAAGAGTTTGATATCAGTCAAACGTTTCACGCCTGCAGCTTGGATAGCATCTACAACTTCTTGATGAGTGACTTCTGCCTTGAGGAGTAGAGCCACGTCACGACTGACTGCTGGGAATTTTGTGATTTCCACAAATGGAGCAGCTGGCTGAAGCGCTGCTTCGATAGCTGAAAGGTTAAGCTCCGCTACATAAGTTTCTGGAATATCATAGGACTTGGCAGTGACTGGATGCACTTGTCCAAGGAAACCAAGAACTTGGTCACCAAGTGAAATCACAGCTGTACGTCCTGGGTGGAGACTAGCAATTTCAGCTGTAGCTGTATAGGTCACTTCGAGGCCTAAGCGAGCAAAGAGAGCTTCTAGGATTCCCTTAGCATAGAAGAAGTCAACTGGAACGGCTGCTGTTTGGAAGTCTTTTTCTGCAACCAAGCCTGTCAAGGCAAAGGCAAAACTATTGATCTCATTTGGTAAATCTTCTTTTGGATTACCTGTTTGTTCAAAGACTTTTCCAATCTCGTAAAGAGCCAAGTTTTTGTTCTTACGAGCCACATTGTAGGCAACGGTATCAAGGATACCTGAGACCATATTTTGACGAAGGACAGAACGGTCCACAGTCATTGGCCACATGAGTTCTGTAAGGTTACTTGGTTGAGCTGTAAACTCAACTGCTTTTTCAGGCGTTGTTAGAGCGTAGGTAATGATTTCTGTCAAACCAGCTCCTTCAGCGATGGTACGAACTTGGCGACGCAATTTTTGTGTCGCAGTCAATTCACCAGCTGTACCGTCATCTTTTGGAAGACTAGTTGGCAAGCGATCATAACCATAGATACGGGCGATTTCTTCAAAGAGGTCTGCTTCGATAGTGATATCCCAACGACGACGTGGTACGCTGACTGTAAAGCTTTCTGCATTTCCAGAAAGACCAAAGCCAAGACGACGGAAGACATCTTCCACATCAGCATATGAAAGCTCCGTACCAAGGACGCGGTTAACGTCTGCAAGGGTTGAAGAAACTTCCACATCAGAAGTATCAAGCTGGCCTGCTGAAACGATGCCCTTACGCACCGTAGCACCTGCAAGTTCTGCAATCATGCTAGCCGCCGCATCAAGGGCTTCGTTAACAGTTGCCACGTTAATCCCTTTTTCAAAGCGAGAAGATGATTCCGAACGAAGGTTGAGGCGTCCGCTAGTCTTGCGGATGGATTTACCATTGAAAACAGCCGCTTCAAGGACAACACGACTAGAATTTTCAGAGATTTCTGTTGCTTGACCACCCATAACACCTGCAAGGGCTACTGTCTTGTCTGCAACAGTGATGACTAAGTCAGTTTCTGCAAGTTCACGCTCTTCCCCATCCAAGGTCACCAATTTTTTTCACCAGCACGCGCTTCACGCACACGGATGTCAGTCCCTTCAAAGGTATCCAAGTCAAAGGCATGCATCGGTTGACCAAAAGTAGAGCAGGATGTAGTTGGTTACGTCAACTACGTTATTGATCGGACGGATGCCTTCATTCATGAGGAGGTTTTGCAACCATTGTGGACTTGGTGCGATGGTCACATTGTCCAAGATACGAGCGGCATAGTAAGGCGCCTTGTCTGTCTCAATGCCTACAGAAAGGGCGTCTGCTGCAGCTTCATTTGTTTCTGTTAAACTGAATTCTTTAAAGTTGACTGCCTTGTCATAGATGGCTGCCACTTCATGAGCCACCCCACGCATAGATAGAGCGTCTGCACGGTTTGGTGTGATAGAAAGTTCGATGATTTCATCATTCAAGTCTAGATATGAGAAGACTTCCTCACCTGGTACTGCATCTTGAGGCAAGATTTGGATACCATCTGCGAATTCCTTTGGTACAACGGAGTCAGAAATTCCCAATTCACCCAGTGAACAAATCATTCCAAGTGACTCAAGACCACGGATTTTCCCTTTTTTTGATCTTGTAATTATCAGCGATACGAGCTCCCGGAAGTGCCACCATGACCTTGATACCTGCACGCACATTTGGGGCACCACAGACGATTTGACGGGTTTCTTCTTCACCGACATTAACCTGACAAACATGAAGGTGAGTTTCTGGCACATCTTCGCAAGACAAGACCTCACCGACGACAATTTTTGAGAGACCAGCAGCCGGTGATTCCACACCTTCGACCTCAATCCCTGTAGTTGACATTTTCTCAGCCAACTCTTGTGATGGCACATCAATGTCCACCAACTCTTTTAACCATTTATAAGATACTAACATAATTCTGATCGTAAGATCTCAGCAAGCGAGACCTTTTCAATTCCTTTCTTTTTCTTCGAGTCAGTCGTTTCTATTTCTAAACTATGAGAAAACGAGAACGACTGTATAGGACTGTGTTTCAGGTTTCAATCTTATTTAAACTGTTCTGAGAAGCGGACATCCCCCTTGGTAGAAGCCACGGATATCGTTGATTCCGTAACGGAGCATGGCTACACGCTCTTGTCCAAGACCAAAGGCAAAGCCAGAGTAAACAGTCGCATCGATTCCACTCATTTCAAGGACACGTGGGTGAACCATACCGGCACCCATAATCTCGATCCAACCAGTTTTCTTACATACGTTACAGCCATCTCCCCCACACTTGAAGCAGGAAACATCCACCTCAACAGATGGCTCTGTGAATGGGAAGTAAGATGGACGCAGACGGATCTGACGCTCTTCACCAAACATTTTTTGCACAATCAACTGAAGCGTTCCTTGCAGGTCAGCCATAGAGATGTTTTTCCCAACAACCAAGCCTTCGATTTGGTGGAATTGGTGACTGTGGGTCGCATCGTCCGTATCACGACGGAACACACGCCCTGGTGAGATCATCTTCAAAGGACCTTTTGAAAAATCATGGGCATCCATGGCACGCGCCTGAACTGGAGACGTGTGGGTACGGAGCAAGATTTCTTCAGTGATATAGAAAGTGTCCTGCATATCGCGAGCTGGATGGTCTTTTGGAAGATTCATCCGCTCAAAGTTGTAGTAGTCTTTTTCAACTTCAAAGCCATCTACGACTTGATAACCCATACCGATGAAAATATCTTCGATTTCTTCACTGGTTTGCGTAAGGACGTGACGGTGACCAGTCGCAACTGGACGACCTGGAAGGGTCACATCGATGCTCTCGCTAGCAAGTTGTGCTTCAACTTTCTTTTCTTCCAAGAGCTTTGCTGTTTCTTCAAAAGCGGCCGTCAAGACATCACGAGCCTCGTTGACGTGTTTCCCGACGATTGGGCGCATCTCAGCAGAAACATCCTTCATTCCTTTAAGAATCTCCGTAAGTGAACCCTTTTTACCAAGGACAGAGACACGCAAGTCTTGCATCTCTTTTTCATTTTCAGCAGTAATCTGCTTCAAGCTAGCTAGCGTTTCTTCACGAAGCGCTTTTAATTGTTCTTCAATAGTTGACATAATTCCTCCATCAGTCTCTCGTAGATAAAAAGAAAACCACATGCCAAAAACTCCATACTCGGAGCGTTGACACGCGGTACCATCCGTTTTCATCTGACAAGTCAGACCTTCATTTCTAAATCCATGCGCAAGTGAATTCACCCAGCTTTCATATAGAGAGCTTACAGTCACGGCTCTCCTCCCTGATATACTTCCCTTGGGCTACTAGTCTTGCGGATTCCTATTCAATTACTACTTAGTTTATCAGATTTTCACCATTCTTGCAAGACCTATCTCACTTCTGCTTGCCTTTAAATCGCCATTGGAAGCGGAGCTTGTCATAGAAGGGAAATTCAATAAACAGGACTCCCAAACCCACACAGAGACTGGCAAGAACATCTGATGGGTAGTGAACTCCCAGATAGACTCTTGATGCCAGCACACTGACTAGGTAGAGACCTAGCACGATTTGCACAATTTTTCTCCAAACCGGATCTTTAATCCGTTGACTGAGAATGACAATCAAAGTGCCTACCATCAGCGTCACTGCCAGAGAATGCCCACTTGGGAAGGAAAATCCCTTCTCCTCGACTAAGTGTAAGATAGCTGGTCGTGGGCGCTGGTAAATATTTTTAAAGGTCACTATTAAAAGACCAGCTAAGGCTAGATTGCCCGCCATGAAGTAGCTTTCTATCTTCCACTGCTTACGATAAAAGACAAAGGCTGCGATGGCAACCCAGGTGATAATCACTGGGATATCAATCAAATGTGTAAGGGCACGGAACAGAACTGTCAAATAATCTGGCAAGTCCCCACGAAGAGCAGTCTGAAGCGGTTGGTCAAAACCGACCAGCATTTCGGGGTAAAATTTGACCATATAGCCAAGAAGAACGAAAAGTAAAAGGGCAAAACTGCCCTTCATTAAAAATGTTTGTTTATCTCTCATAATGTTTAAGGTTGGTTTCAAGAGGACGTATAACAACCAGAATGAAACGGCAAAGATTACACCTTCAAGCAAGTTAAAAGGCAATACCATAGTCATGAGGTAGTTGGAAAGTCCCATAATTTTTCCAATATCAAAGTTGGCAAACTTAGCGTACAAAGGAACAGCATAGACATAGTTGAGAACTAACATAGCAGCAGTCAATCCGACAGTTCCCGCTAGAGATGCTAGTAGAAAACGAAGAGTGCTGCGTTCCTTTTTCCAAATCATAGCAAATACGATGACAAAAACTCCCAGAGCTACGACATTCATTGGCAAACCAATGTAGGTGTTCACTCCTTGGCTATTCAGAAGCAACTTCAAGAGTGAGCGCGTCAAGAGAATCCCGAGAGCAGCAGGCAAATCCATGACCACCAAGCCCACAAGGACTGGCAATATACTAAACTCGATCTTGAGGAAGGTCGTCGCTGGCAAGAGCGGAAAGTCAAAGTACATCAGCACAAATGAAATGGCTGATAAAATCGCAATGGTCGAAAGTCGACGTGTGTTTGTCATAACAGGTTCCTCCAATTTTCTATAAAATCAGAAGAAGTTGGAAAGGATTCCTCTATCTATTCTCACTTTTTATATCCCAAAAGTCCCCCCTCACTCTTTTGAGCAAGCGGTTGCAATTTATCTATAAACTCATCAGAACAGACAAAGCTATTCTTTCGTCTTCTCCCATCCAGACTATACTGTCGGTTGTGGAATCGCACCACATCAGCTTGCGCTCGCGGACTTATTTGGCTAAGATATTTTAGATTTACCTAGGCGTCGCAGTCGAAGATAATACTTAAAGTATATCGAGACAAGACAACGACGAGAAAGCTAAAATAGCTAGTCAAATTTACCGCCGGTCGGGAATCTCACCCTGCCCTGAAGACCCTTTAATCATAACAAAAAACGCTTGCAAGTGCAAGCATTTTGATTATTTCAATTTATCTGCTTCATAGGTATGAACAAGCTCAAGACCTGCAAAATTCTGCTGACGGAGGGCTTCATAAACAATCATGCATACGGTATTCGAAACATTGAGACTACGGACATGTTCATCGTTCATAGGAATACGGAGAGCTTTCTCTGGATGCTCACGCATAAAATCCTCTGGCAAACCCTTATCTTCACGTCCGAAGAGAAAATACTGATCTTCACCACTTGCCAAATTCGCCTCAGAATAGACCTTTTCAGCAAATTTCGAAATCAGATAGACTTGTCCTTTCATCTGAGACATAAAGTCTGCCAAGTTACCATAAAAATGAATCTCTAACTTATCCCAATAATCCAAACCAGCCCGCTTCATCTTGCGATCATCAATGGGAAAACCCATTGGTTTGATGATGTGGAGGGGAGAATTGGTCGCAGCGCAAGTACGCGCGATGTTGCCAGTATTTTGTGGAATCTGAGGTTCAAATAAAACAATGTGATTTGTCATAATTGGCTTCCTTTTATCATTGCAAAAAAATAGCCACACTGCCCGGAGTCAAGCTCAGCAAACAGCGTGGTTAAGGCGTCGTTAACTTACCTCACAACAGGTTTGAAGTAAATCAGCGAAACTACTTTCTTAGTATAACACTTTCAGAACCAATGTCAATAGAAATGACTTGATTTTTTTACTTTTTTTGATGATATTTTCATGTTTGGTTATTCCCTTTCTGAAAAGGTATGGTAAAAGAGCCAAATCACTTCAAATCGGTGACATTGTCATAGAAGTTAAACAAATGTATCTTCAAAAGTTAAAAAAGACCTTTCTTCCTCTAAAAATCGCCTTAGCAAGTGCATTTTTTGCTAAAAAAGGGTATGATAGTTACATCATGAAAAAGTAGGTTTTTTATATGAAAATTGTCCTTGTTGGTGGAGGGAAAGTTGGTTTCGCCCTCTGTCGTTCACTGGTTGCAGAAAACCATGACGTTGTCCTCATCGAACAAGATGAGGCCGTCCTCAATCACATTGTCAGTCGCTATGATATCATAGGTCTCCTTGGAAATGGGGCTGACTTTGCCATCTTAGAGCAAGCCGGTGTCCAAGAGTGCGATATCTTTATCGCCCTAACCGAACACGATGAAGTGAATATGATTTCAGCGGTACTTGCTAAAAAAATGGGGGCTAAAGAAACCATCGTTCGGGTGCGAAATCCTGAATACTCTAATGCCTATTTTAAAGAGAAAAACATTCTTGGATTTTCACTTATTGTTAATCCAGAGCTCCTGGCAGCGCGTGCGATCTCAAATATCATTGATTTCCCTAATGCCCTCTCTGTCGAACGATTTGCTGGAGGTCGGGTCAGTCTCATGGAATTTGTTGTCAAGGACTCTAGCGGTCTTTGTCAAATGCCAATCTCAGACTTCCGTAAAAAATTTGGTAACATCATTGTCTGTGCTATGGAGAGGGATCATCAACTTATGATTCCAAGCGGTGATGTTATTATCCAAGACAAGGATAGGATTTTTGTTACGGGAAATCGTGTAGATATGATGCTTTTCCATAACTATTTTAAATCTCGTGCAGTGAAAAGCTTACTTATCGTTGGAGCTGGAAAGATCGCTTATTATCTGCTTGGCATTTTAAAAGACAGTCGCATTGATACCAAGGTCATCGAGATTAATCCTGAAAGAGCTCGTTTCTTCAGTGAAAAGTTCCCCAATCTCTATATTGTCCAAGGAGATGGAACTGCAAAAGACATTTTGCTGGAAGAAAGTGCTCCCCACTATGATGCAGTCGCAACCTTGACTGGAGTTGATGAGGAAATATCATCACTTCTATGTTTCTTGACCGTGTTGGCGTCCATAAGAATATCACCAAGGTCAACCGAACAAGCCTTCTAGAGATTATCCACGCACCTGATTTTTCAAGTATCATCACACCAAAAAGCATCGCAGTGGATACCATTATGCACTTTATCCGTGGTCGAGTAAACGCTCAGTACTCAGACCTTCAAGCCATGCACCATCTCGCAAACGGTCAAATTGAAACTCTCCAATTCCAAATCAAGGAAGCTAATAAAATGACTACCAAACCTCTATCACAGTTGAAATTGAAAAAAGAGGTTCTCATCGCAGCCATTATCCGAAAAGGAAAAACAATCTTCCCTACTGGAGAGGATATGCTTGAGGTGGGAGACAAGTTACTCGTGACGACCTTATTGCCAAACATCACCAAAATTTATGATTTGATTGAGAGGTAAAAAATGAATAAAAGTATGATTCGTTACCTCCTCTCAAAACTTCTCTTGATTGAGGCTGTTCTCCTCCTAGTCCCTGTTAGTGTAGCAATCTATTACCAAGAATCCAGTCAAGTATTTATCGCTCTCTTTTCTACGATTGGAATTTTAGTCCTTCTCGGTAGTCTAGGCGCTTTACGAAAACCAAAAAATCAACGGATTTATGCCAAGGAGGGTGTCTTAATCGTTGCCCTCTGTTGGATACTCTGGTCTTTCTTTGGTGGCTTACCCTTTGTCTTTTCAGGACAAATTCCCAGCATCATCGATGCATTTTTCGAGATCAGCTCTGGTTTTACAACGACTGGTGCTACTATCCTAACAGATGTTTCCGTTCTCAGTCGTTCCCTCCTCTTCTGGCGAAGTTTCACCCACTTGATCGGAGGGATGGGGGTACTCGTCTTTGCACTTGCCATTATGGACAATGCTAAGAATAGTCACTTAGAGGTGATGAAAGCAGAGGTCCCTGGTCCTGTCTTTGGTAAGGTTGTATCCAAACTGAAAAAAATACTGCCCAGATCCTCTATCTCCTTTACCTAGGACTCTTCTCCCTCTTTGTTGTCATCTACTATCTAGCAGGTATGCCCTTGTTTGATAGCTTTGTCATCGCTATGGGAACAGCAGGAACGGGGGGATTCACCGTCTACAATGATGGAATCGCCCACTACGGCAGTTCCCTAATTACCTATCTTGTCAGTTTTGGCGTTCTGGTTTTCGGTGTCAATTTTAACCTTTATTACTTTCTCATGCTCCGTCGGGTCAAGGCCTTCTTTGGAGATGAGGAACTGCGGGCTTATGTCATTATTGTTCTGGTGTCTACCGGCTTGATCACCCTCAACACCCTCCACCTTTACCAAGGTGTCTCTAAGAGTTTTGAGATGGCTCTCTTCCAAGTATCCAATATCATTACGACAACTGGATTTGGTTACGGAGATATTACCAACTGGCCCCTTTTCTCCCAGTTTATCCTCCTCTTCCTTATGGCAATCGGTGGTTCAGCTGGGTCAACAGCAGGTGGTCTCAAAATTATCCGTGGACTGATCCTCACAAAAATTGCTAAAAATCAAATTTTGTCCATCTTATCTCCTCACCGTGTCTTGACTCTCCATGTCAATAAAACGGTGATTGATAAGGATACCCAACACAAGATTCTCAAGTATTTTGTGATCTATGCTATGATTTTATTGTCGCTCATCTTTATCATCAGCCTAGACAGCAATGATTTCTAGTCGTGACCAGTGCGGTCTTCAGCTGTTTTAACAATATCGGACCAATTCTAGGTACAACATCGAGTTTTGCCATCTTCAGTCCCATCTCTAAAATCCTGCTCTCTTTTGCAATGATTGCAGGTCGCTTAGAGATTTACCCAATTTTGCTACTCTTTATGAAACGTACTTGGTCTAAACGTTAATTACAATACAATCCCTCTTTTACAAGCAAGTAAAAGGGGATTTTTTCTATTAAAAATGAGAAGACCTTTTGGTCCTCTCCGAATCTAACTATTTTTTAAAAGCTTCCTTGTAACGAGCAAGTTCTGCTTGATTGGCCCAAACATAGTGACCTGGACGAATTTCCACCATAGATGGCTTGTCTGTCTCATAGTCATGTTGGTCAGGATCGTAAACTTTCAAGACTTTCTTGCGTTCCAAGATTGGATCAGGAATCGGTACAGCAGATAGAAGCGCTTGAGTGTATGGGTGGACAGGATTATTAAACAACTCCTCTGTCTCCGCAACTTCGACGATAACTCCCTTATAGATAACTGCGATACGATCCGAGATAAAGCGAACAACTGACAAGTCATGCGCGATAAAGAGATAAGTCAAGCCCAACTCTTTTTGGAACTTCTTGAGCAAGTTTAAAACTTGCGCACGAACAGATACGTCCAAGGCAGAGATTGGCTCATCCGCAATAACGAAATCAGGTTCCATCACAAGGGCACGGGCAATCCCGATACGCTGACGTTGCCCACCAGAAAACTCGTGTGGGTAACGGGTCAAGTGTTCTTTCAAAAGTCCAACTTCATGAATCATCTTTTGAACTTTTTCTTTTCGGTCTTCTTCATCTTTAAACAAGTGATAGTTGTAAAGACCTTCAGAGATGATATAGTCAACTGTCGCACGCTCATTCAAGCTAGCTGCAGGGTCCTGGAAAATCATCTGGATACGACGGATCAAGTCTGAGGATTCCTTATGAGATTTTTTTCCATTGATCTTATGACCATCAAAGATGATCTCACCTTTACTGGTATTATTTAGACCAATAATAGCACGACCAATCGTTGTTTTCCCACTACCAGACTCTCCTACAAGAGAGAAAGTTTCTCCCTTGTTGATAAAGAAGTTGGCGTTTTTAACCGCGACAAACTTCTTACTTCCTTCACCGAAGGAAATTTCTAAATCTTTAATTTCTACTAATTTTTCAGACATTTCCTTCCTCCTAGTCTTCTAGATGAGCAAAGCCCATTTTGTCACGAATTTTGTCATGCAAATCTGCAATGACCCCAGGTTTTTCAACTTTAGGAGCATTCTCATGAAGCAACCACGTCTTAGCCCAGTGGGTATCACTAACTGAAAACTGAGGTGCTTTTTGTTCAAAGTCAATTTGCATAGCATAATCTGAACGAAGGGCAAAGGCATCACCTTTCAACTCAGTATAAAGAGACGGTGGTGTTCCAGGGATAGAGTACAATTCCCCTTTATCGTCAGCAAGCTGTGGCAAGCTAGACAAGAGACTCCAAGTATATGGATGACGTGGGTCGTAGAAACTTCCTCAACAGTTCCGTATTCTACAATTTCACCAGCATACATAACCGCTACCTTATCCGCAATACTTGCTACCACACCAAGGTCATGGGTGATAAAGATAATGGTAAAGTGGTACTCATTTTGCAAGGTTTTAAGCAAATCAATGATTTGCGCTTGAATGGTTACATCAAGGGCCGTTGTTGGCTCATCACAGATCAAGATATCTGGACGACAGGCAAGGGCAATCGCGATAACGATACGTTGGCGCATCCCTCCAGAATATTGGAAAGGATACTCTTCAAAACGTTTTTCAGCATCTGGGATTCCGACCTTGTTCATATAGTCGATTGCCATCTCTTTGGCTTCCTTAGCTGTTTTCCCTTGGTGTTTAATGATAACTTCAGTGATTTGGCTACCGATTGTATTGATTGGGTCCAAACTTGTCATAGGGTCTTGGAAGATGGTCGCAATTTTAGCACCACGAATCTTCTCCCATTCTTTGTTAGAAGTAAGAGCGGTCAAGTCTTGTCCACGATAGTCGATGCTTCCTTGGGCAATACGTCCATTGTCTTCTAACATCCCTGTAAAGGTTTTTGTTAAAACAGATTTACCAGAACCGGACTCACCTACCAAGGCAAGAACTTCTCCTTCAATCAAGTCTAGAGAAACTCCTCGGATAGCCGTCAGAACTTTGTCACGAACGTCAAATTCCACGACAATATCACGAGCAGTCAAAATTACATCTTTTCCTTTTATCATGTCTACTCCTATCTATGTGTACGTGGATCACTAGCATCCGCTAGGTTTGACCAACAACGAAAAGAGATAGGGATACCAAGATCAAGGTTGTCAACGGAATCCAGAATAAGTAAGCGTTGGTCGTAACGTTTTGTGAGTAATCTGAGATCAAACGTCCCAAACTTGGCACTGTTACAGGCAATCCCAATCCAAAGAAGGAAAGGAAGGCTTCATAAGAGATGAAGCTTGGCAACATCAAGGTCATTGTAGAAACAATAACAGATACCAATTGCGGCATGATGTTTTTAACAATGATTTTAAAGGTTGGTGTTCCAAGTGTTTGAGAAGCAAGGTTGTATTCCAAGTCACGGTAACGCATGATTTGGATACGAATCATATAAGCAATCCCAATCCAAGTTGTCACACTCATGGCAAAAATCAAATTCCAGAAACCAGCACCGATTGAGTAAGTCAAGACAATGACAATCAAGAGAGATGGAATGTTTGAAATAATGTTATAAACTTCCATCATGACACGGTCTACAGATTTTGAAATTCCCCAGATTCCACCAACAATAACCCCGATCACAAGGTTGATAAAAGTTGCAATTACAGAGATGAGGATAGAGTTACGCGCACCAAACCAAACCCCGTCAAACAAGGATTTACCATTACTATCTGTACCAAACCAATGTTCAGCATTGGGTTTGATAAAACGAGCAGAAAAGTCATTGACCTTACTTACATCGTTGAAGTCAAAATCTGAGAACATTGGGTAAATAAAGCTCATCAAGATAATGGCAACCAAAATCCCCAACATAATGACTGTTGATTTTTTCTTTAGAAATTGTCTAAATACAGAACCCCAGTATGAATAGGCAGGAGCATCAATTGTTTCAGAGGCAAAATCGTCACGTTTTACGAACTGAAATTTTTCTTTATCGATTGTTGACATTATTTGCCTCCTTTCTCTGTCAATTTAATACGTGGGTCAAGCATGGTCATCCAGATATCTCCTACAAAGAGTGAGAAGATAGAAATACATGTAAAGATAAAGACGAGACCAACAACCATTGAGTTGTTTGATGCCTTAACAGAGTCAATCAACATTTTACCCATACCTGGGAAAGCGAAGACCGTTTCTGTCAATGTTGCACCACCAATAACTCCGATTACGGCACCAGGAATACCTGAAACCAGTGGAACCATGGCATTTTTAAAGATATGTTTGTTTGAAATTTCTTTTTCAGACAAACCTTTGGCACGAGCAAAACGTACAAAGTCCTGAGATTGCAAGTCGATCATGTAACGACGAATCCAGATAGCCGTACTTGGTGCACCCAACAAACCTAGAATAACTGCTGGCAAGACATAAGAACGCCAATCTCCAGCACCCAAAATAGGGAATGAGTCAGGCAGACCAATTGATGATCCAATCAAGCGGACGATGTAAACCAAGGCAATCGTTGGAAGGGCAAGCAAGAAGGTCAGAGCACCTGTCGAGAAGCTGTCAATCCAAGTATTCTTGTGGCGAGCCATGGCAGATCCAAGTGGAATCGCAATCGCATACGAAATAATCAAACCGATCAAACCAGCAACCGCTGAGCTTGCAATCATTGATGGGTATTGGTAATTGCTTTCTGTAGCTGTATATGGATCGTCTTTACCATAGTTGGCTACCTCACGCGCGTCTGCTTGACTTGGAGATTTGTAGGTACGAGAGTAAATATCTACAGATGAAGTCTTTTTACCCATAGGGAATTGAACTTCTGATGTCTTAGTTTGTCCCTGACCTTGTGTGATAACCTGAAGCACTGGTGTGTTTGCATAAGTTGGGTAAGAATCTCCCAAGTTAATGTTCACAAAGTTTTGGTGTACAAATGGGAATTGATTGTTGAAATACAAAAGGTATTTATGTTTTGTACCTGAACCAACCAATGACCAACCGATAGCAGGGTCATTTTCAAAACGAAGATAACGTTGCAAGTTTGGATTTTCAGGATCTTGAATCTTGTTTGGATGATCAATATCAATCAAGTTCGCATAGAATTTGAAAACACGTTCAAAAATCGGAATTTCACGCGTAGCATAGAATTGACCACTTTCTGAGAACACACCGAGTGTCCAACCATTTCCTAGTTGGTTAATGTATTTTTCGTAGATTGCCTTATTGGTATCATTGGCATCCACTGTTACAGATGAGTCCATTGTGCTCGCTCTTTCTTGCAACTCCTTGGTATCGTAGTACTCGATATAACCCATCCGTTCATAAACGGTATTTTCATAATTATCCCGCTTGTCCGGTGTCGTTGCAATCTTGTTATAGTTGGTATCCTGCTTGAAAATCAATTTTCGAGGAACCATCGTATAGATAATTGTGTAGGTCAAGGTTGTCACCAAGAAAATTGACAACAATGAACGCAATACACGCATAAAAATATATTTCTTCATATCGTTTCCTTTTAAAATCCCAAAAGAACCTTCTCCTCATGGAGAGAAAGTTCTCTTGAGAGTTATTTATTTAACGTGATTAGCCAATTCTTTTTGAACTTTTTCGTTTGATTCTTTTTTCTCTTTGAGCCATTTTTCACGAGCTTGTTCATAGTCAGCTTTTGTTACAACCTTATCTTGTAACTGAATATACTTGAAGTATACGTCTGAGCCCTTATCTCCAGATTGGCTGTATGATGCTGTGAATGGTACAACACGAGAAATGATTGGTGCAGCACCACTTGATGACATAGCAGGAATAAAGAGAGAGCTGTCTGTCAACCAAGCTTGGGCAGCCGCATATTTTTCATAACGAACATTCAAGTCGTTAGTTTCCTTAGCAGCTTCATCAACTAACTTATCGTATTCTTTCAAACCAACTTGAGCCGCTGCAGCGTTATCTGCACCTTCATAACCCATGTATGTTTGTTTGTTCAGCATTCGTTGTTTTCAAGATATCAAGGTAAGTTGATGGATCTTCATAGTCTGGGTTCCATCCAACAGCACCTGAGAGATCCCAATCTTCTGCCGCAGCGTTTGCAGCATAGTAAGTGATATTGTTCAACTCATCTTTAGAAATTTGTTGGATATCGATAACTACATTATCTTCACCAAGTACTGTTTCAACAGATTGTTTGAAGGATTGGATACGTGCAATATAGGCTTTAGAAGTTTGGTCTACTGGGATATCCAAGTGGATAGGGAATTTCACACCTTCTGCTTCCAATGCAGTTTTAGCTTTGGCAAATTCTGCTTTAGCTTTATCGGCGTTGAAGAGTCCATCTTGACCATCCGCAAAGTTTACGTTCTTCCATTCATCACCATAAGCAGCCATCTTTTCAGTTACCAAGTCACCGAAAGTTTTTTCGCCTGCTGAGACAAAGGTAGGTTTCACAAAGAGGTTACGAACTGCAAGAGGAGCGCCTTCTTTACCATTAATTTGTGCTGAGTAAGACGTACGGTCAAAGGCAAAGTTCAAAGCCTGACGGAAATCTTTGTTAAGAAGGGCTTTCTTAGTAGAAGTCTTCTCCTCGTCAGTTGTCTTAGAAGTGTATTTGTATCCTTGACGGTCAATATTCACACCCAAACCACCAATACCAGGTCCTGATGGATTGTAGTAGATATTTTCCTTGTAGCTTTCTGCTACCTTAGAGTAGTTTGAACTTGTAGGGAAGAGACGGGCATAGCTATAAGCTCCGCTTGTAAAGTTACGCTCAAGCGACTCTTGGTCTGATCCATCATAGAAAGCAAGAGTAACTTTATCGAGATGAACATTGTCTTTGTCCCAGTAGTTTTCATTTTTAGCGAACTCGATAGAAGACTTAGCAGTCAACCCTTTCAGCAAGAATGGACCATTGTAAAGCAAGGATGTAGGGTCTGTTGCTTTAGCAAAGTCAGCTCCTTTTGATTTTTCAAAATCTTCGTTCAATGGCCAGAAGATTGAATAAGCCATCTTAGAGTTCCAGTATGGTTCTGGTTGGTTCAAAGTATACTCAAGAGTATAATCATCAACTGCCTTTACACCTACTGAAGAAAAATCTTTTGAATTGCCTGATAAATAATCAGACAAACCTTTAACAGAATTTTCTGCTAGGTAAAGAGCTTCTGACTTGTTATCAGCTGCGTGTTTCAAACCATTTACAAAGTCTTTGGCAGTAACTTCTGCGTACTCTTCTCCGTCAGATGTCATCCATTTGACTCCTTTACGAATCTTGTAAGTATAAGTCAAACCATCTTTTGAAACGGACCAGTCTTCTGCAACTGCAGGAACTAGGTTCCCATACTTATCGTTTGTGAAAAGACCATCGATACCATTTGAAGTGGCAACCTTAGTACTTTGTTTCCCTGAAATGAGGTAATCCAACGTTTCTGGATCAGCTGTATAAACATAACCATAATTTTTTGGCGCTGTTGAATCAGATGATTTTGAAGAACCACAAGCAGCTAAAACGCCAGTTGCTAATAGGGCAATTCCTGCTGCGACAAATACTCTACTTTTTTTCATATTGTTAACTCCTCTTTGAAAAATTTAGGCTTATTGTCAATTATATCATATATTATCTAAAAAGTAAACGAATTTTCAGAATATTTTGGCGCATTTCCTCAAAAAACTTCTATTTGTCAAAATTTCTGCATTCTTTGTTTGTTTCTTCAAGAAATACTTTCTAGTCTGATCTTCTTTAGAAAGGGATTTTTACAAGCTTTTTCTCACTTCTTCAATCATCATCTGTTTTCCTAAATTGGATTTTAGAATAAGAAACTATTGACGGGAAATGATTTTCAAGGTATAATAATAAACGTTGAGGCGGTATAGCCAAGTGGTAAGGCACGGCTCTGCAAAGCTTGATCGTCGGTTCAAATCCGTCTACCGCCTTTCAATACCTGAATGAACAGGAATTAACCAAATGAGAAGCCCGTAAAATCGGGCTTTTTGTTATTCCTAATAAGTGGGGATAACTGTACCTACCATATAGATTTACAAAAAGCAGTGACTCAAGTCACTGCTTTATTCTGTTTCTTCTTCAGGTTCTAGTTCTGTGATTTGAACTTTTACCTTGGTAACACGTCCATTTTTCACCTTATCATTGGTCAGGACGATTTGTTTGTTTTGACTGACCAGTTCATAACTGATTTTTTCAGTTGTTGGAATCGTACCAACACCCGTCAAATAATAACCGGCGATGGTATCCACATCATCACTTTCTAGTTCGACACCAAAGTAGTCATTGAAGTCGTTAAGGTTCATGGTTCCCTGTGCAATATAGGTGTCCTCACCGATTTGATGGACTTCGATTTCTGCCCTATCCGTCTCGTCATCGATCTCACCGACAATCTCTTCTAGAAGATCTTCCAGAGTTACCAAACCAGCCATACCACCGTATTCGTCTAGTAAGATGGCCATTTGGTTTTGGGTATTTCGAAGCTCTTTAAGGAGGTCGTCCACAAAGATGGTCTCAGGCACAAATAGCGGTGTTTGGAGGATTCGTTTCCAGACAATATTTTCAAAGCCATCTGCATAGGCGGCGTTTAGCAAACGCTTGGTATGAATCAAACCAATCACATTGTCCTTATCCCCATCGTAAACAGGGATACGTGAGAAATTTTGCTTTAGAATACTTTGGATAATCGTTTGACTGTCATCCTGAATATCTACCATAAAGGCATCTGTACGAGGCACCATTAGCTCACGAGCCATCAGTTCATCTAGAGAAAAGATTCCCTGTAGCATTTCAATCTCATCTGCATCCAGTGTTTCTTCACTATTGGTGAGCATGTACTCTATTTCATCACGTGTCATCTTCTCATCAGCATCATCAAAGGTCATTGGCGTTACACGGCTCAATAGATTAGTTGAAGCCGACAGAAGCCAAACAAAGGGGCTGACAATTTTCCCCAAGCCAATAATGACTGGTGCGGTTCGGATAGCCAAGGTATCTTTCAGATTTAGAGCGATTCTCTTGGGATAGAGTTCCCCAAAAACAATAGAAATATAGGTCAAAAACGCTAAAGATAGAAAACTTGCAATAGCGTAAGCTGTTTCACTATTTCCCATCCAAGATGCGATTTCGCGTCCTAGAGTTTCTGCTAAACTAGCCCCTGACAAGATGGTAATTAACGTGATACCAACTTGAATCGTTGATAAAAAGTGGTTAGGATTTTCAAGTACCTTTAACAAACGAATGTAACGTTTGTCTCCCTCTTCTGCCTTTTGTTCCACTCGGGAACGGTTTAGTGACACCATCGCCATTTCAGTGGCTGAGAAAAAAGCATTTAACAAGGTCAAGATAAATAACAATACAAACTGTAGCAACAAATTCTGACTGCTCGGGTCTTCCATAGTCCTTCTCCTAAAATAGTATCTTGTGTTCCATTATATCATAAAATCCCTCAGGATTCACATTATTTTTCATTTAAAGAACAACTCCCCTGCCTCTAGAAGACAAAGGAGCTGTTTTTATAGTATCTATTGTTTCTAGTCCGTCACTGTTACTTGACCCGTTTGGTAATCAAGCTGGATTCCCTTTTGAACATTGGGGATTAGGACATTGAATTCCAATTCGCCATCTGAAGACTTGGCTTCGATTTGTGAAGCGGATGGAACTAGGTCCTCATTTGTCGCATAGTGGAGCGTCACCCGATAACGGACCCTCTTGTTTGGTCCAAGGCTTTTCTGACCAAACTCTCATAGTAGTTCTGACCTGTCGAATCTTCAGCCTGCGCTTGGTTTGCCCAAGCTGTCTGGACTGCAATGTTCTTGGGATTGCTAGTAGAGGCATCAAAACCATCCAATCCACCTATCAAGGCATAGCCCAGCAGGTGTCCTCTATCAACTGCATGTGTGTAGGCTCCCTTTAGATTCTTAACCTGATGCCATCCTGGTGGCGTCCAAGAGGTTGAGCCATTTCCAGTCTCTTCACGATTCTTATACTGCCGAGTCGCTTTGGATAAGATGGCATTGGCAACAGTCGGGACTGTTTCTTTTCCAACTGTCTTTGTTTTATTATCCGCATAGGGTTTGCTAGAAACCTTGGCATCTAGATTGGTTTTATTGCCATTGACAATGAAGGCCCCTGCTCCATTCCACTCGAGCCCCCCCTTGATTTGGTTTTTGATTGACTCAGTTAAGACACTTTCAGCAAGCTCCTGACTGGGAGCTTCTGAAGCTTGTTTTTTCTGACTAACCTTGGTTCTAGGGGTGTTTGGCGCTGTCTGCATCTGCTTGATGTAATAGCTTCCAGCAGCCAAGAGTAAGAATAGAAGTAACCCTATCAGAGCTTGTCTTGTTTTTTTGTCCATTTTTCTCCTTATTTCTTTAGAAAAAGACTGGTCTCCCAGTCTAATTTCCTGTAAATTTGCTAATCAATTCCTGCCACTTTGCTGGAGACAAGATTGCCCATGGATCCTGTCCCTTTCCTAGGATACCATAACCAACCATCAAGCCGATTCCTAAAGCCAAAAAGCCTAGCAATAGTACGATAAAAATCAACAGTAAACGACGGAGTACATAGCGTAAGTTTTTATTCTTCTTCATCATTTGCCTCGATTCGCTGAATCTTCGCTCCTAGCTGAGCCAATTTCTCATGAAAACGGTAGTAACCTCTATCAAGGTGGACTAACTTACCGACAACTGTTTCTCCCTGCGCCACCAGACCTGTCAAAATCAAAGCAGCACTAGCGCGAAGATCCGTTGATAGAACTTCAGCCCCCTGTAAAGCTTGTCCCCCCAACAATACGAGCCGTGTCACGGATAATCTCTGAATGCAAGCCCATACGGCGCATTTCCTCTAAGTGTTGGAAGCGATTCTCAAACACCGTTTCCACCATGGTGGATTCCCCTTTTGCGACTGTCATCAGAGCTGTAAATTGCGCCTGCATATCTGTTGGGAATCCTGGATGTGGTAAGGTTTTTACATGAACAGCCTTGAGATTTTCCAGTTGAGAACGAACACGGATGCCTTCTGACTCCTCTGTCACTTCAACGCCCATTTCAAGTAGTTTTGAGATCAAGGGGCGATTATGTTCCCAGACTGCATCTCGAACGAGGACATCGCCACCTGTCATAGCTGCCGCTACCATAAAGGTTCCTGCTTCGATACGGTCCTGTACCACATTATGAGTCGTACCATGGAGTTCCTCGACACCAGTCACTGTGATTGTTTCGGTACCAGCTCCCTTGACCTTGGCTCCCATTTCATTAAGGAGGATAGCGAGGTCAACAATTTCCGGTTCACGCGAAGCATTTTCTATCACTGTCACACCGTCAGCTAGAGTTGCCGCCATCATGAGGTTTTGTGTTGCTCCGACACTAGGGAAGTCCATGTAGATATGAGCGCCATGCAGGCGTTCTGCCTTGGCTTCGATGTAACCAGCTGTCTGGGTAATCTTTGCCCCCATAGCTTCCAAACCTTTGAGGTGGAGGTCGATGGGACGACTCCCGATAGTGCACCCTCCTGGCATAGAAACTTTGGCATGGCCTACACGAGCAAGGATTGGTCCCAAGACAACGATGGATGCACGCATCTTGCTGACATACTTGTATGGAGCTTCCTCCGTTATATCACCAGTCGCATCAACCTCGACAACATGAGCTTCCTCATCAAAGTCCACCTTGGCATTCAGACCTCGAACCACTTGATTCATGGTGAAAACATCTGACAAGATTGGGACGTTCTGCAAGACTGTCTTACCCTTGCTTGCTAGAATAGTCGCTGCCAACAAGGGCAAGACTGCATTCTTTGCTCCCTCGATGGTCACACTCCCGACCAGACGATTATCTCCGCCTTGAACCACAATTTTTTCCATAGTTGTTTCCTTTACTTTTGATTTTATAATAGTCCTCTAAGTGCTTCTTGCCACAGTTGGTATAAACTGATAAAGAATGAACTCAAGATATAGCCCATCACAATACTAAAGAAGCCTACCAACAAACGAACTTTTTTTGTGTTAGTAGCGGTCACTTTTAAAACCTTTTCCCATCTCACAAGATCCTTCAAAAGGTAAAAACTCAAATAAATAAAGAGTATATGACTACTTAGAGTGAATAATAATTGAACCATTTGACTATTATACCATCTTATCCGCTTACGCGCTAGTTTTCGATTTTTCTACGAATTAGGGATTGTTTTTAAGGTAATCAATCGCATCCTGCAAGGTCTTAACCGGAACGATTTTCATCTCTGTCTTGATCGTTTTGGCAGCTTCTAGGGCTGTTTCATAGTTGCTTTTCGCATTGGGATCTGCTTTTTTTGCTTCCTCGGTGACTGGATTGTCAGGAGCAAAAAAGATGTTGGCTCCCTGACGAGAGGCTGCAACTACTTTTTTGTCAATTCCACCGATGTCGCCAACATTTCCATCGCGATCAATAGTTCCCGTTCCCGCAACGATGCGGCCATTACGAAGACCTGGATCTGCTATCTGGGTGTAAATAGCTAGGCTAAACATGAGACCGGCGCTTGGCCCGCCGATACCAGCTGTTGAAAAACGAATCGGAACATCACTGGTCACTTCCGTACGGTCAATCAGACCAATCCCAATCCCGTTTTTCCCGTTTTCGAGAGTGATAATTTTACCTTCAGCAGACTTGACTTTTCCGTCTTCTTCATAGGTTACCTTGACCGTATCCCCTAATTGTTGAGAATTGACATAGTCGACCAAGTCTTTTGAACTGTCAAATGTTTTGTCATTAACAGCCGTCACGGTGTCTGCAATGTTCAGAATGCCCTTAAAAGTTGAATTGTCCGTCACGGTCAAGACATAAACTCCCAGATACTTGAGTTCAATATCCTTACCAGCGGTCTTCAATCCTTGATACTTGGCCATGTTTTGAGAAGTTTGCATATAGAACTGATTGATCCGCATAAACTCCGCATCAGTAGAGCCACCCGTAGTCTCCTTGGCGCTTCTAATATCTGTGAAAGGTGTTAACCAAGCATAGACAAGATGCGATAGGGTTGCGTGTCGAATCCCAACTGTCACAAACTGGTAAGCTCCTGCTTCTGTGTCTTCTGTTTCATTGACTTTCAAAACGCGACGGATATCCTCCGCTCCACCCGGAACTTCTATGTAGTAAGGTAAAGGTACTACAAAGGCTAAAAAAGTCAATACTAGTGCTAGGATGACATATAAGGGCCATCTAGTTTTTTTCTTCATGTTCTAATTCCTCCACAACACTGTTTGGGACATATTGCTGAATCTCCTGACCAAACTTCAGAAGTTCTCTCACGGCCGAAGAGCTAATATAAAGATGCTCTGGGCGGCTATATAGGTAAATGGTTTCGATTTCTGGAGCCAGTTGATGATTGTAGTAATCAAAACTAGACTCGTATTGCAAGTCGGTGGCATTCCGCAAGCCACGGACAAGGGTCTTAGCACCCAGTCTTCTTGCAACATCGATAACTAGTTGGTCATGAGAAGCCAGCACCTCTACATTATCTAAATGCGCCACCGCTTTTTCGACTGCCCGTTTGCGGTTTTCAACAGGGAGAAAACCTTGTTTGTGGGGATTGTAGAACACCCCGACATAGAGCTTATCAAAAAGTTTGCTGGCACGTTCAATCATATCCAGATGTCCATTTGTCATCGGATCAAATGAACCTGTAAATAATCCAATTTTATCTGACATAGACCGTCACCTTACTAATCCCATATATTTTTTCCTTCCAGATGCCTAAGCAGGCGATTTCTTCTGGTAGTTCTACAGACTTATCGGTTTCACAGACAACCATGATCTCTTCGGAGAAAAGGTTTCTTTCTGCCATTTTTTCGATATCTGCAACGATTTGTTCCTTGGCATAGGGAGGGTCTAAAAAGACCAGGTCAAAGGGACCATTAACTTGCTCCAAGGCCCGTTCAGCCTCCATCTTTAATAGCTGAAATTTGGAAACTTCCTTGGTCATTTGGATGTTTTCAGCGATGATAGCTTGCGCCTTTCGATCCCGTTCCACTAAGACAGCATGGGACATCCCACGCGAAACTGCCTCAATGGATAAGCCACCACTGCCAGCATAGAGATCCAAGACACGACCACCCTCAAAATAGGGACCTATCATGTTAAAGATGGCTCCACGCACCTTATCTGATGTCGGCCTCGTCGTCTTGCCTTCTAGCGTCTTGAGGGGACGCCCTCCGTAGATTCCTGATACGATTTTCATACCGTTTATTATACCAAATTATAGGCAAAAAGAGAAAGAAAACCGAACCTTACGGTTCGATTCTCTACAAAATATTTTCGTACGTATCGCGAACTTCTTGAGGCCAAACACTGGTCTGGACCTCTCCGATGTGTTTCTTACGAAGAAGGAACATGGCCATACGAGACTGTCCGATACCTCCACCAATTGTCAGTGGGAAAAGGCCGTTAAGCAAGGCTTTATGCCATTCCAGCTCAAGACGATCTTCGTCTCCTGTAAGAGCCACTTGGCGACGAAGGGTATCCTCATCTACCCGAATCCCCATTGATGAAAGTTCAAAGGCACAACCAAGAGATTCGTTCCAAACGAGAATATCGCCATTCAACCCCTTGTAGCCATTTTCAGACTCTGTTGTCCAGTCATCGTAGTCAGGTGCACGGCCATCATGAGGTTTTCCGTCAGGCAACTCGCCACCGATACCAATCAAGAAGACTGCACCGAACTCTTTACAGATCGCATTTTCACGCTCTTTCGGTGTTAGGTCTGGATAGCGTTCCACCAACTCTTCTGTATGGATAAAGGTGATTTGTTTTGGCAAGATGGATTCGATATCATAGCGGGCTTCTACGGCTAGCTCTGTCAGACGGATAGCCTTGTAAATCTTCTCAACAGTTTCTTTGAGATAGGCGATATTGCGTTGACCGTTTGGGATAACCTTCTCCCAGTCCCACTGGTCCACATAAACTGAGTGGGTCGCGTCGAGCGAATCTTCGTCTGGACGAAGGGCCTTCATGTGAACAAACAGACCCTCACCTTCACCGAAACCAAAACGAGCCAAGGTGTGACGTTTCCATTTGGCAAGTGAGTGAACGACTTCATAGGTTTCATCTGGAATCTGCAAAACCTTGACAGATACTGGATTTTCGACACCTGACAGGTTGTCCTGCATCCCATCTCCGACCTTACTCAAGATAGGACCTTGAACTTCAACAACTTCTAACTTATCTTTCAAATACTGGGTAAAAGTGTTTTTGACAAAGGAAATTTCTTCTTGTTGATGAATAAAACTTTTCTTCATAAACAGCTCCTCAAAAATTAGTTAAAAGCATTATACACCTATTTCCAAGAAAAGAAAAGAGTAAATAAGAAAAAGTCAGTGCTCTTTTTAACACTGACTCTGTCATTCATTAATCGTTTCGACCAAAGATACGTAAGATGCTAAGGAAGAGGTTGATAAAGTCTAGATAGATGCTGAGCGCCATTGAGATGACCCATCCTGTCGCGACTTGTCCTCGTGACTGCTCATAAACATAGCGAATCTTTTGGTTGTCCCAAGCAATCAAACCTGAGAAAACCAAGACCATGGCAATACTAATCATGTAGTCAAAGAAGCTATTGGCTAAAAATAGATTCACAACCATGGCAATGATGAGACCAACAAGCGCTGCCATCAAAGCTCGTCCCATTCCACTCAAATCTTTCTTGGTGAAAATTCCGATTGCCGCCATGACAAAGAAGAGTAGGGCACTGGATACAAAGGCTGACAAAACTGTTCCCGGCGTATAGAAAGCTACGACAAAGCTAAGGGTAAAACCATTTAAAACAGAATAAACTAAAAATACTGGGAGAGCTGCTGGGCTATTTTTTGCAGCCATGCTACTTGCAACAAAGACTAGAGCAAGTTCTGCAAAAGTTGCAATCATCAACCAGAGACGGCCATGCATTAAAAAGTAGATCAATTGGGACTGAAAGACCGTCAACATCAAAGCTGACACGAGAGCCGATAGACCAATCCCAAGTCCTACAAAAGCATAAACCTTAGCGTAAAATTGATTGAGACCTGAACGTTCTTGAATAATCGTTTGATTCATTCTGATTCTCCTTTTTCTATAAATATGTCTTGATTATAACAAAGATTTTATAAATTAGCTGAAATAAACATCAATATACCTGCTGCAACTGCCACGTTGAGACTTTCTGCTCGACCTTTCATGCCAATATGAACCAGCTGATCAGCACTCTCAGCCATGACAGGACTAATCCCCCTGTCCTTCATTTCCCATGACTAAAACAAAGTCTTTTAGGAGAGAAAGCTCACGATAGTCCTTGGATTCTTTGGATAAGGTCGTTGCCAGAATGGGCAAATTGCTCTTCTTTGCCTCCTCTACAAAGGTAGCAAGAGGCAGACGATAGATGGGCAAGTGAAAATGACTTCCTTGCATGGAACGCAGGGTCTTGAGACTGTAGATATCCGCTGACTTGTCTGAAACAATGACTCCTGTAAAACCTGCTGCATCCGCCGTCCGAATCATGGTCCCCACATTGCCAGGATCTTGGACATCTTCTAAAAATAGAAACTTGCCCTGATGGAGATCGGGCAGACCCACTTCTTCTTTTTGGACGATTGCTACGATTCCCTGTGGTGTTTGAGAATCTGCCAAATCCAGCAAAATCTCCTCTGAAACCCAGATAGTTTGAGGAAAAGCAGCTAGCTGATCTCGGTAACTTTCTAGGGCAAAGACCTTTTCAATCGTCACTCCTGCTTGAACAGCTTCTTCAAACAAGTGCCAGCCCTCAATCAAATAAGCAGACTTTCGATATTTTTTTTGATGTAATTTCTTGGCATTTTTACCACTGAATTGGCTTTTGAGGTTATAATAGTCATAGAAATATTATAACACAATCAAAGGGGTTTGGTATGCAAAAGGTTAGAATGATTGCCCAAGGCAGGGTGCAGGGTGTTGGTTTTCGCTGGGGTGTTTATACTTTAGCTCTTGAAATCGGTGGCATCACTGGTCGTGTCTGGAATAACGATGATGGAACTGTCGAAATCCTTGCTCAAGCAGATTCCTCCGCCACTATGGCAAAATTTATCCAAGAAATCCGAAAAGGTCCGACACCTTTTTCAAAAGTTACCTATCTAGATGTACAAATGAGCAACTTTTCATCCTATTCGGACTTCAAAGTCGCAAATTAGGTCTCTAGAACTATTGTATATTTTACAAAAAAACAGTAGAATAGAAAGGTATAATTTTTAAAGAAGGAATGAAAACATTGAAATCTATTAAACGTTTTGCCCTCTCTGCTATGGGAGTGGCTATGCTACTCGTCTTGACAGGCTGTGTCCAAGTAGACAAAGCAACAGGACAACCCACAGGATTGATTTGGAATACCATCGGAGCGCCTATGGCTGAAGCCATCAAATACTTCGCTACTGATAAAGGTCTAGGCTTTGGTGTGGCTATCATTATCGTAACCATTATCGTGCGCTTGATTATCTTGCCACTTGGTATCTACCAATCATGGAAGGCAACGCTTCACTCTGAAAAGATGAATGCCCTCAAACACGTGCTCGAACCACATCAAACACGCCTCAAAGAGGCAACAACTCAGGAAGAAAAACTAGAAGCGCAACAAGCTCTCTTTGCAGCTCAGAAAGAACATGGCATCAGCATGTTCGGTGGTGTAGGATGTTTCCCTATCCTCATTCAAATGCCTTTCTTCTCTGCTATCTACTTTGCAGCCCAATACACTGATGGAGTAGCTAGCTCTACCTTCTTGGGTATCGATCTTGGTTCACCAAGTCTGCTCCTTGTCGCTTTCGCTGGTATCCTCTACTATCTCCAATCACTCCTCTCACTTCATGGAGTAGAAGACGAGATGCAAAGAGATCAACTAAAAAGAATGATTTACGTGAGTCCACTCATGATTGTCGTCTTCTCCCTCTTCGCACCAGCCAGTGTGACGCTTTACTGGGTTGTCGGTGGTTTCATGATGATTCTCCAACAGTTCATCGTTAACTATGTTGTTCGTCCAAAACTTCGCAAAAAAGTTCGTGAAGAATTTGCCAAGAATCCACCAAAAGCAAGTTCATTTTCAACTGGAGGCGGACGCAAAGATGTCACTCCAAACCAAGCAACTGCGATCATGACCAATAAGAAACATAAAAAACGCAATGCTGGTAAACAACATTCTAGAAAATAAGAAAAAGCTTAGCTGAAAGGCTAAGTCTTTTTGCATCACAAAAGCCCGATGTCTCCATCAGGCTTCTTTTTTATCCATGAACACGTTTCATGTAGTCTTGATAGCTCTCTGTATCCATGAGTTTTTTAGCATTCTTAACGCGGTCTGCTGTTGGTGGTTTGACCCCTTCGAGCGAATAAGGAATTCCTAGTTCACGCCACTTGAATTCTCCCATCGTGTGATAAGGTAGGATTTCAAACTTGTCAACGTTTTTGAGGGTTTTTACGAACTTCCCAAGTTCGATCAAGTCGTCATCTCTGTCTGTCAATCCCGGAACCAGCACATGGCGAATCCAAACAGGCTTCCCGATATCTGATAGGTACTGGGCACAGGCCAAGATGTTTTTATTAGTTTGGCTTGTGACAATCTTGTGCTGTTCTTCATTGATTTCCTTGATATCCAAGAGAACCAAGTCTGTCACCGCCATGAGTTTATTAAACTTTTCGAGATAACGTGGTTTATTACGGAACGGAAGGGCACAGGTATCCAAGGTACAGTGGATTCCTTTTTCCTTGGCCTTGGTAAAGAGGGCAATCAAGAAATCAATCTGTAAGAGGGCTTCTCCTCCACTGACAGTGATTCCTCCCTTGTCTCCCCAGAATCCACGGTAGCGAAGGGCTTCTGACAAAACATCGTCTACTGTCCGTTCGCGTGATTTATTGGTCTCCATCGCCCATGTATCGGGGTTATGACAGTACTGGCAACGCATGTGACAGCCCTGCAAAAAGACAATAAAACGAATCCCAGGGCCATCTACCGCCCCAAAACTCTCTGTCGAATGCACCATTCCTGTCACTTGTCCATAGTCAATTGTTTCTTCAGACATATCGTCACCTTCCTTGAAACCGTTTTATAGTTTTATTATATCACGAGTAAGGTGAAAAACAAGGTTTTTTTGTCTATTTTTTAGAAAGCAATCTGTTTTTCACTTTCATTTTCAATTTCTTTTAATGATCCGATTCAAAATCAAAACCATACAAGGTTGCAAAATAGTCCTCAGGGCGCTCTGCACGGCGGATTTGGCGGGCTTTTCCTTCTTCGGTATAGAGGATTTCTGCCGAGCGTAGTTTGGCATTGTACTGGTAACCCATGGAGAATCCATGTGCACCTGTATCATGAATCACTAGCAAATCACCGATTTCTGTATAAGGTAGTTCGCGATTCACTGCAAATTTATCATTGTTTTCACAGAGTGAACCGACCACGTCTACCATCTCAACTGGTCCGTCTGGATGAGTAAGATTAGTGATATGGTGGTAGGCCCCATACATGGCTGGACGCATGAGGTTAACTGCTGAGGCGTCCACGCCCAGATAGGTACGATAGGTTTTCTTCTTATGAGTGACTTTTGTGACCAAAGCTCCGTGAGGGGCTAACATAAAGCGGCCCAATTCGGTGAAAATCTTAACCTGACCAAGACCTGCTGGCGTAAGGACTTCCTCATAAACCTTACGCACCCCTTCACCAATCACAGCGATATCATTTGGCTCCTGGTCTGGGCGATAGTTGACACCAATACCGCCGGAAAGATTGATAAAGTCTAGTGAAATGCCCAACTTTTCCTTGATTTCAACAGCCAATTCAAAAAGCTGACGAGCCAACTCTGGGTAGTAGAGATGGGTGACAGTATTGGATGCTAGGAAAGAGTGAATCCCAAAAGTCTTGGCTCCTTTTTCCTTCAAAATCGCAAAGGCTTCAAAAAGCTGGTCCTTGGTCATCCCAAACTTGGCTTCTCCTGGATTGTCCATAATGTCGGTACCCAGTTCAAAAACACCTCCAGGATTGTAACGACAAGAGATAATTTCTGGAATGCCTGCCGCTCGCTCTAGATGTTCAATATCTTCAAAGGCATCCAAGTTAATGGTCGCACCTAATTCACGCGCATAGGCATATTCCTTGTCAGGCGTGTTGTTAGAAGAGAACATGATTTCAGAACCGGGGAAATCCAGTTTATGGCTCATCAAAAGTTCCACATAACTAGAACAGTCCACACCACAACCTTCCTCTTGGAGGATTTTCAAGATGGCTGGGGTTGGAGTGGCCTTGACGGCAAAATATTCTTTGAATCCCTTATTCCAAGAAAAGGCCTGGTTGACGGCTCTTGCTTTTTCACGAATCCCCTTCTCATCATACAAGTGAAAGGGAGTCGGGAACTCTGCAACAATTGTTTCTAAATCTTCACGGCTGATAAATGGTGTTTTCATAAGCATCCTTCTATTCTGTTTGCAAAGAAAGGCTGGGACAAGCGTTCCAACCTTTAGTTCTATCTCTTATTTGTCTTCGTCAAAGATATTTCCAATCTCGACATCGATGGATTGGTTCTTAACATCAATATTAGTTACTTTCAAGAGTGACTTGTAATCGAACTGCTTTTCACGTTCTTCTTGGGCATTGTCTGCAAAGACTGCGACACCAGCTAGTTCAGAATCGAATTCACGCAAGAGACTAATCATCCCGTTGACAGTTCCGCCGCCTTTCAAGAAGTCATCCACAATCAAGACACGACTGCCTGCCTTGAGACTGCGTTTTGAAAGGAACATTTTCTCAATGCGGTCACCACTGGAACCTGAAACATAGTTGACGCTGACCGTTGAACCTTCGGTAATTTTCAAGTCACGACGCACAATGACAAATGGAACGTTGAGGACATTGGCAACTGCATTTGCGAGTGGAACCCCTTTAGTTGCTACTGTCATAACGGCATCGATTTTTTGGTCCATAAAGCTCTTGGCAATGATACGCCCAATATTTTTCAAAATGGCAGGCGTACTAAGCAAATCAGACAGGTAAATGTAGCCACCTGGCAAGATACGGTCGCTTTCTGAAAGTTTGTCACGCAAGTCTGCGATCATTTCTTTGGCTTCATGACTCGAAATTGATGGTGTAAAGATAACGCCACCACCTGCTCCAGTCACAGTCTGAATATGGCCGATTTCGATTTCCTCAAAGGCACGCTTGATAATCACGATGTCCTCTGAGATAGATGATTTAGCTGATTCGTACTTTTCCGCAAAGGTATTAAGACTGGTTAGTTTGTATGGATTATTAATCAAATAGTTGGAAATGACAACCATTCGATCACTTCTTCTTAATTTCATTTTTATTTACCATTCCATTTAATTTTGATATTTTATCCATTATACCACATTCACATAAAAAAACGAACATTCTTGTGTAAAAAATGCTCGTTTTTCTTAATTTATTAATCTAAATCTGGTTTATAGAAGGAACGATTGTCCATGGCGAAGATTTTGTTGGTCATTTCTCCTTTATCCACCAAAGCAAGTGCTGTTGTCATCATCATCATGCTAGCATCGAGATTATCGATCATATGAATGATTTCAGCTTCCATCACACGAGGACGAACAGGACTACCATACTCCAGTAAGCCATGATGACTGAGGATGACATGGCGCAGTAGCACCACTTCTTCTCTAGTATCATCGATGCCCAGTTCCATGACAGTCTTGGTAATTTCACTATCGATGAGGGCGATATGGCCGATGAGATTGCCTCGCACTGTGTACTCCGTCTGGTCTGGTCCCGTCAACTCAATAACCTTGGCCAAGTCATGCAACATAATTCCCGCATAGAGGAGGCTCTTGTTGAGCTGAGGATAAATCTCACTAATGGCATCTGCCAAGCGCACCATGGTTGCTGTATGATAGGCCAAACCCGTCTCAAAGGCATGGTGGTTGGTCTTGGCAGCTGGATAGGAGTAGAATTCCTTATCATACTTGGTGTAGAGACTGCGAACGATACGCTGCCAGACAGGATTTTCAATCTTGAAAATCATTTGCGACATGTAGTCACGGATTTCCTTGACATCAACTGGAGATTTAACCTTGAAGTCAGCTGGATCATTGGGTTCCCCAGGCTGAGGTAAACGAAGAGTAATTTGATTGACTTGAGGAGTGTTATTGTAAACTTCTCGACGCCCCTGCATGTGGACGACTTTCCCTGCGGTAAAGGCCTCAACGTTATGAGGTTGGGCATCCCAGAGTTTCCCTTCAATCTCGCCACTATCGTCTTGGAAGGTAAAGGCTAGGTAGTTTTTCCCAGCACGCGTCTGTCTCAGGTCAGCTGACTTAATCAGGTAAAAACCTTCAAACAGCTCATCTTTTTTCATGTGACTAATCTTCATATTCTTCCTCATCTTCTTGGAAATGGAGTAGATCAAGCGCAGGCTCACCTTCTGATAATTCAATGTGACGGAGCGTCCGCTCGATAGCTGTGGTACGACGGTTTAATAATTCATCAATATTGCCAGAGGCATGTTGAAGATGTTTTTGTGCCTTAACCAAAATCCCCCCCGAACTTGCCAAACTCAGTCTTAACGCTAGCAAGGGTCTTACTGATATGGTCGGCACTCTTTTGGATATTGAGAGTTTTGAAGCCAACTGATAGAGAATTGAGCAGAGCTGATAGGGTACTTGGACCCGCGACAATAATCTGCTCCTCACGTCTCAAATCATCAAAGAAGACCGGATTGCGAACAATCTCTGAGTAGAGTCCCTCTGTCGGAACAAACAAGACTCCAAAATTGGTCGTCCGCGGTGGCGCTATGTACTTGCTCTTGATATCCTTGCCAAAGCGCTTGACGCTAGCTAGGAGTGATTTGCGACAACGTTCGATTTCGTCCTTATCGCCTGCTTCATAGGCTTCTTCCAAGCGATAATAATCTGCCAGTGGAAACTTGGAGTCAATCGGCAAATAGACATATTCCTGGTCGCCTTGGCCAGGTAACTTGATGGCGTACTCTACTCGCTCGCTAGAGTTTTCAACAGTTGCGTATTCTCGTTCGTACTGGGCTGGTGTCATGATGTCTTCGATGATTTGCCCCAGTTGCAATTCTCCCAGAATCCCTCGCGTCTTGGTCCCAGAGAGAACCTTGTTAAGAGCACCAACATCGCGGGCAACTGTCTGCATCTCTCCAAGGCCACGATTGACAGACTCTAGTTGCTTGGAAACTGTCTCGAAGGAAGCCTGCAAGCGCGTCTGCAAGGTCTTTTCTAGTTTTTCCTCGACTGTTTGGCGCATTTGTTCCAATCGTTGCTCATTTGATTCTTGCAGGGCTTGGAGACGTTGGTCAGTCTTGTCTCTGGTTTGCAAGAGATTATCTGTCATTTCTTGACGGACTTGAGTCAAGCCTTGATGCAACTCCATTCGCACTTCCTGCAAGCGGTCGCTAACAGCCACTTCCAAGTCTTTTTGGTCTAGTTGACTAGCTTGTCTGGCTTGTTCAAAGCGATAATCCAGTTGATCTGAAAGATTGTCTGCCTGATCCTCCAAGCTCTTGGCTAGGTACTTGTCTTGCTTATCCTGCCTCTGCCAAATGAGAAAGAGACCAGCTAGGTTGGCAATTAATAATAGTAGTAATACAGTCTCCATCCTACCTCCTGTCCTTGCTATGCAACACGACGACATAGCCATCTGGGCAAGTTACCGAAACTTCCCTATCTATATATTCGTTAGAAGCATACACTTTTTTAAAGAAAAAATTCTCCTCTGTCAACTCATACTTGGCACCAAGAATAGTCAGCTGACTATCTCGAACTGGCATAAAGGCTAGATAATCGTAGTCTGAACGGGGCTCTAGCTGACTGGTTCCTTCTGGACAATAGGCAATCAAGTTTTGCCCATCCTCAATCGCTATCTGGCGCATATAGGGTGCCAACTTGGGATTGCTAGGCAGAAAGACATTAGCCAGCATATGATCAATACGACCACCCAAAGCCCCAAAAATGGTCACTTGGGCTTGAGGATTTTTTTCAAAAATCGTTAAAAGTGCTAGTTCCAGATCCGTATCATCCTTTTCTGGCTGGGCTTGAACAAAATGTTGGGCACGTTTTTGAATCACCTGACGTTCGTCTGCAGTCACCGAATCAAAATCCCCAACTGCTAGAGTAAGAGGCAGGTCTTCTTCCAAGACCCAGAGCGAACCGCGATCCACACCGACAAAGCAATTAAAATCCGTCCGATAATGACCGCGATCTCCGCCGGCAAAAACAGCAACCCTAGTCCAATTGTTTTCTAAGAGTTTGCACTCGTTCATTGACATCTCCCTTAAAAACATAAGACCCTGCTACAAAAACGGTAGCACCAGCTTCTTTAGCCTGAGAAATGGTTTGATCATCAATCCCACCATCGACTTCGATCTCAAAGTTCAAACCTTTTTCCTCACGAAGGGCAACCAACTCACGAACCTTGTCCATGGTTTCAGGCAGAAAGGCTTGCCCGCCGAAGCCAGGGTTAACCGTCATCACCAAAACTTGGTCAACTAGGTGAAGTACGTGTTTGATAGCTTCAACCGGCGTACCAGGGTTAATGACAACAGAAGGTTTCACTCCCAAAGAACGAATCTTTTGAAGTGCTCCATGAATATGAGGTGTTGCCTCGACATGGATGCTGATGATATCCGCTCCCGCACGCGCAAAGTCTTCTAAATGATGCTCTGGATTAGCTACCATCAAGTGGCAGTCAAAGACCATCTTGCTATGAGGCGAATAGCTTCAACCACACCTGCACCAAAACTGATTTGTGGTACAAAGTGACCATCCATGATATCGATATGGGCATACTCTGCCCCAGTTGCTTCTAGGCGTTTGATTTCACGTTCAAAGTTGGCATAATCTGCTGCCAGAATTGACGGAGCAATCTTGTATTGAGACATAGGTTTCTCCTTATTTTGGAATTTTTTTGCTGACTTTTTTATAGGTTTCTCTGCGATTTTCAATTTCACTGAGAAATTGCAGGTAGTTGTCAAAACGGAAGGTTGCAATAGCGCCTTCTTCTACAGCTGGCTTAACCGCACAAGACGGCTCATGGGTATGGGTACAAGTACGGAACTTGCAGTCTCGACTAACACTAGCAATCTCTGGAAAGGCCTGATTGAGGTCTTCAGCCGTTGACACTTCATAATCCAGTGATGAAAATCCTGGTGTGTCCGCGATTTTACCACCATTGAGGTTGTAAAAACTAACCGCTCGAGTGGTGTGACGACCACGACCCAGACTGTCTGAGATTTCTCCTGTTTCAAGATTGAGGTCCGGTGCGATTTTATTGAGGAGGGTTGATTTTCCAACACCAGTCTGCCCCATAAAGACCGTCACTTTCCCTGTCAACAGAGGTAAGAGCTCTTCCTTACTGGTCACAAAGTCATAACCAATAGTACGATAGGTCTGTTCGTAAAAATCCAGTTCTCCCCTATCCTCCAGCAAGTCCATTTTGGAAATATAGACGATAGGATGGATGCCCTTGTGTTCCAGAAGAACCAAGAACCGATCCAGCAAATTGCTATTAAAATCAGGTTCCTTGACGGACATGATCACCACGGCTTGGTCAATATTGACAATAGGAGGACGGACCAGACTGTTTTTCCGTTCATGAATCTTAAGGATATAACCTTCAGAATTTTCCTCGGCAGAAAAGTCTACCCAATCCCCAACATAGGGCGTGTGCCCTTTTTTACGGAAATTCCCACGCGCACGTGTCTGGTAAACTTGACCACCACTCTCTACATAGTAGAATCCTGCCAAGGCTTTAATAATTTGTCCCTGCATCTTAGAGTCCTTGTCCTTTAAGCGCATCTGCCAGACTGGCAAATTCTTCCAAGCTAAGTGCTTCCCCACGCACAGATGGAGACAAGCCTGCCTGATCCAAAGCCTTGGTCAACTTTTCCTTGACTTCATCAGTCTTGCCAAAGTAGCCTGTTAAGTTATTCCACAAGGTCTTGCGACGATGAGTGAAACTAGCCTTGGGAAACTTTAAAGAAAAATTGTTCATCTTTTACTGCTACAGCAGGCTCTGGACGACGCACCATTTTCAGGATAGCTGAGTCTACGTTTGGCGCTGGCACAAAGACCGTACGAGGCACGATGAAGGCAACCTTAGCTGTCATATAATACTGCACCGCAATCGACAAGCTACCATATGCCTTGGTATTGGGTTGAGCGGAGATACGATCTGCCACTTCTTTTTGCATCATGACGACAAACTCACTAAAAGGAATGCCACTCTCGATCAAGTGCATGAGAATAGGAGTCGTAATGTAGTAAGGCAAGTTGGCTACTACCTTGATTGGTAGGTCTGGATTTTTGAAACTCTGGATATGCTGCGCCAAATCCACTTTGAGAATGTCCTCGTTGACTACTGTCACATTGTCAAAATCACGCAGGGTATCTGCTAAAATCGGTACCAAACGGTGGTCGATTTCAAATGCCATGACTTGAGCTGCACGCTCAGCCAAAAATTCTGTCAAGGCACCAATCCCTGGCCCGATTTCGATAACATTAACCTGATCATCAATTTCAGCTGTATCCACGATTTTTTGAAGGATATTGGTATCCGTCAGGAAATTTTGCCCGAAGGACTTTTTAAAGGTAAAACCGTGACGCTCCAGTACTGCCTTGGTCACGCTATAATCTGCAATTCTCATTTATTCTCTTTTCTAATATAGTATGCTTCCGGGGTATAATGATAGAGCAAAACAAATAGGGAGTCTCAGTAATTCCTTCCAACATCTCTTTTAAGACCGCATCTGGATGGATAATCTCTCGTGTTTTGGTGAAATAAACACCGTGTTCCCCATTTCGATTACGGAGTTCCCAGGCCACATTATTTCCTTGAACAGACGGCAAATAACGTTCCTTTTCTAGAAAGTCAAAAAATTCTTTCACCGTCATATCTTCAGAAATCTCGAATTCTGTCTCATGGGGCAATACATCATCCCCAATACACACAGAATCTCTGTCAACTCGGATTTTCATTTCGTTCTGTCCTTATAAGTTTCTATTTTAACGCTATCAAAATAAATCTAAGTACCTCTATTGTAACACATTCCCCTTATATTTTCGGGTTATCTGGTTATTGTTATCACTTTTCAGAACTCTCCAAACAGATTTCGATATCTAAATTTCTTTCCACTATTGAAGTAAGCATAAAATTTATTTTTCTAATTCTTTATAGATTGTCTCTTGAAAATGTCAGTTGTTCAAGTAAGGAGTAGAGTTTTGCTTGCTCCTCTTCTTCGTAAGCAGATTTATTTGCTCTTACTTCCCTGCATTTCTCGTCATACAAAAAACCGTCATATCTATCTTCTGTAGATAAGGCTGTGTAGACTTTGGCCATTTCTTCCGGGCTAATTGAAAATCTTGACTTGATTTTATACAAATTTTTCATAACAGTGCTGAGGTGATCATAGCGGCGCATATCAACTTTGACATTGGTCACACGGATTGCCTGAATTTTGATACCTTTCCAATGTTTCCGCATATAAAGCGACAGCATCAACAAGGCCAGTTTATTCTGATAATAGGTCTTGGCAGGACTATAATGTTTTTGACCAGTTAAATTTTCAAAATCAAGCTTCATGAAAGGATAAAGCATCAGCCCTTGGGAAGAAATATTAATAATTCGGCCACGCTCAGATTTTTCCAACAAACCTTTCAACAAGATAGAAAGCAAGAAAGGGGCGACAACATTGGTCGCAAATTGCTTTTCTAATCCCTCCCTAGTCAGGATGGGCTTTTTGACTGACAAATCAAAGTCAGCTGCATTGTTCATTAAAACATCTAAAGTCTCTTCCTTTTGGATATACTGTTCTACCGCTTTCTTGATACTCTCCAAATCAGATAAATCAGCCAAGATATAATCTACATGCGGATTTCCTGTTTGTTGGCAGATTTCCTCACAGGCTTGCTCAGCAGCTTCTTTCCGTCTACAAAAGAGAGTTACCGACCAACCCTTTTCAGCCAACTGTTTAGCAGACTGGTAGCCAATACCACTATTGCCACCCGTAATAATCACTTTTTTCATTTCTGACTCCGTTAGTCTGAATACTTAGCCATCACTTCTTCCACTTCTGCCAAGGTTACCCCAAATAACTCCAACCGCTTGAGGAGTTGCTTGCCGTTGGAATAGCCGATGCGGAGCTGTTCGCCTAGATACTCTCGGCGCCTACGACTGTCCGCTCCCGCCAAGAAACCTAGTCGAATCAAGTCACCACGACTGATGTCAAACTCGTTCTCGTTTTCAAATTGCTCTGTCACCTGAGTCAGCGCTGTTTTTAGATCTTCATAGCTGGCGTGTTCGATTCCCAGAGAACGTCCCTTGGACTTAGATTTGGGAACAGCCTCATCTCGCTTGAGAAAGGCATGCTGTACTGTTGGAATGGCCGTCATAATCATGCGACGAATCCGCTCCCCATTAAAATCTGGATCTGTAAAAACAATGACTCCATGTAATTCATGCAGACGCTGAATGCGTTCTATATCCTGGTCATTTATTGCGGAACCTCGTGTTTCATAGGTCTCTACATCAAAGTAACGTTTGAGATTGGCCGTATCATCGCGACCTTCAACCACGATGACTTGGGAAATTTTTTCTTTCATCACTTGCTGTCCAATCCAAATACGCTCTGCATTTGCAGTCGTTGCTACCGCCAGCTCTTCTGTCGTCATCCCACGCAAGTCGGCGATAAAGTCCACCACGTATCGTGTGTAGGCTGTTTTGTTTTCACGGCCACGTTTAGGAACAGGAGCCAGGTAGGGCGCATCCGTTTCTACCAAAATCTTGTCTAACGGAAGTTCCCTAGCAGCCTCTTGAATATCCGTCGCTTTCTTAAAGGTCACCACACCTGAGAAAGAAATGGTCATGCCAAGCTCGACAAACTTCTCAGCCCACTCCAAAGAGCCTGAAAATGAATGCATAATCCCACCACGAGGACCAACGCCCTCACTCTTGATAATCTCATAAGTATCTTCTAGCGCATCACGGGTATGGACCACAAAGGGCAAATTCAAGTCCTTAGACAACTGAATCTGACGACGAAAAACCTGCTCCTGTACTTCCTTAGGTGCTGTCATCCAGTGATAGTCCAGACCAATCTCACCTAAAGCAACAACCTTGGGATGTTTTAGTTTTTCAAGCAAGTAGGCTTCGACCTCGTCTGTGTAAGTCCCTGCTTCCGTCGGATGCCAACCAATAGTTGCGTAGAGCTGCTCATACTCATCTGCCAGCTCTAGGGCTCGTTCAATGGTCGATTTATCAAAACCAACAATATTCATCTGTGTCACACCCATCTCAGCAGCCAAGGTGATTTCTTCTGCCTCACGTCCTGCAAATTCCTCTACATTTAAATGTGTGTGCGTATCAAATATCATCTCTTCTAACCTCATTTTCTTCCATCTATTATACCAAAAATAGCATTCCTCGGCTTGTAAAAATATTCTAATACCAATCATTCTCCCTTGACTGCCTTTTTTCAAAGCAGTATAATAACACTTATTGAAATTTTCATCAAAGGAAAAGAAAATGTTTAGAAAATTAAAATATACCTTTATCGGTCGACCACTCAAGTCTCTCTCAGATGGTGAAGGGGGATTGTTAGGGAAAATGCAGGCACTTGCAATGTTATCCAGTGATGCCCTGTCTTCTATTGCCTATGGACCCGAACAAGTCATTCTCGTATTAGTCAGCCTCTCTCCTCTCGCTATTTGGTGGAGCCTCCCTATCGGTATCTTTGTCCTCTTACTGCTCGCTAGTTTGACCATTTCCTATCGTCAAATCATTCACGCCTATCCTCAAGGTGGTGGGGCTTATATGGTCACTCGGGAAAATCTCTCCCCTGAACTAGGCTTGATTGCAGGGGGCAGCCTCCTTGTTGACTATATGCTGACAGTAGCCGTATCCGTTGCGTCTGGAGCTGATGCTATTACTGCAGCCATCCCTGCCCTCCATCCCTATAATCTTCATATCTCTATTTTCCTAGTCTGTCTGCTCATGCTCTTGAATTTAAGAGGATTGAAAGAATCTGCCAGCTCTCTGATGATTCCCGTCTACCTCTTTATCTTCAGTACCGTCTTTCTCTTGCTTTATGGGTTCTTTCAACTATTCACAGGTTCCCTAAACTATCAGGCTACTTCAACCATTGGGCAAACCGTTCCGAGCCTTTCCATCGTTCTCCTATTGAGAGCCTTTACCAGTGGCTCTGCCTCTCTGACAGGGGTTGAGGCTATTTCAAATGCGGTACCATTTTTCAAAACTCCGAAAGAAAAGAATGCTGCTCAGACCCTGACCATCATGTCTCTTATTTTAGGATTTCTTTTTGCGGGCATTACCTTCCTAAACTACTGGATGGGCATCACTCCTCAAAATGGAGAAACCATCCTCTCGCAAATGGCCAAGGGCATTCTTGGTGATTCATTCTTTGGTCATGCTAGCTACTATCTCTTCCAGTTCTCAACAGCCTTGATTCTAGCTGTAGCTGCAAATACTGGCTTTTCAGCCTTCCCTATGCTGGCTTACAATATGGCTAAAAACAAGTACATGCCCCATCTCTTTATGGAAAGGGGATCGTCTTGGCTACTCCAACGGTATCTTAACTCTGTCCTTTGGGGCTATGATTCTTCTTCTCATTTTTAACGGGAATACTGAACGCTTGATTCCTCTTTATACTATCGGGGTCTTCGTTCCCTTTGCCCTTTCTCAGACTGGGATGATTCGCCATTGGAAAAAGGAAAAAGGAGCAAACTTCTTAAAACCTGCCTTTGCTAATATCCTTGGGGCCATCATTTGTTATGCTATCGTTCTCATTTTACTCCTCTTCAGACTGGGTGATATCTGGCCATTCTTCCCAATTATCCTAGTTTTAACTTTCCTCTTTTTGTCCATTCACAGCCATTACCAAAAAGTGGCAAAACAACTGCGACTCTACGAAGGAGTTGAAAAGCGCACTTATGACGGTAATCTTGTCCTTGTCCTAGTAGGAAATGTTACTCGAGTAAGTGTCGGAGCCATTAACTACGCTCAAAGTATCGGTGACGAAGTGTTGGCCATGCACATTTCTACTAAAGAAACGGCGGAAAAAGACCAAGAAATCCTCCAGGAATTTGCCGATTACTTCCCAAATATCACTCTGAAGAATATCAATACTAGCTACCGCGACATCATCACCCCTAGCGTTAAGTATGTCAAACGAATCGCCCAAGAAGCTAAGCAAAAAAACTACACCGTTACAGTCCTTGTCCCACAGTTTATCCCTAACAAGCCTTGGCAAAATATCCTGCACAATCAAATGAGCCTCAAACTAAAATACGCTCTCAGATGGCATGAAGACGTCGTTATCGCTAGCTACTCTTATCACTTAAAAGAATAAACAAAAACTCAAAATCAGTAACTTATATCTGGTTTTGAGTTTTTTGTATGTGACCTTTTAAATGAGCCCTCCATGAGTTCCATCTGAAATGACCGATTTCGTGGACAATGCACTCTTTAAAATCAAAAGAAAAGCCAGTAGACTCGAGTTCCTACTGACTTCTTTGTTGAATTCGTTTGGATTAAGCAGCCAAAACTTTGCGTCCTTTACGACGACGAGCTGCCAATACGCGACGACCGTTTAGTTGACATACGGTTACGGAATCCGTGTTTGCGCGCACGACGAAGTTTACTTGGTTGATAAGTACGTTTCACGATGAATACCTCCTCATAGATTTTGTATTCGTTTAGCCGGCTATAAAGTGATCAGTTACTAAACATACTTTACTATTCTATCTGATTCTTACCTATTTGTCAATAGCTCTAAGGAAATGTTTCCTGCTTTTCCCTATGAAAGCCTTATCTACGATACTGACTCAAGAAACGTGTCATCTTTTCTTGGATTTGCGCCAATTCGTCCACACGAGGAAGGTAAACGATACGGAAATGGTCTGGTTCCTTCCAGTTAAAACCACGACCATGAACCAAGAGAACCTTTTCCTGCTTCAAGAAATCAAGAACAAACTGTTCGTCATCATCGATGCGGTACATATTGCGGTCGATTTTAGGGAAGATATAAAGACCCGCCTTCGGCTTGACTGCAGATAAACCTGGAATATCTTGAATGGCATTATAGATAAAGTTTCTTTGCTCGTAAATCCGTCCACCTGGAAGGAGCAATTCGTCCACTGACTGGTGACCTCCTAGCGAGGTTTGTACAACCTGCTGGGCCAAAACGTTGGAGCAAAGGCGCATATTTGACAGCATATTGAGCCCTTCGATATAGCCCTTAACATGAGTCTTAGGTCCAGATAAGACCATCCAGCCTACACGAAAACCTGCGATACGGTGAGATTTTGACAGACCATTCATGCTGACACAGAAGACATCTGGTGCCAAGCTCGCCACAGGCGTATGCACATGTCCATCCATTACCATGCGGTCGTAGATTTCGTCCGCAAAGATGATCAAATCGTTTTGACGAGCAATCTCAATAATCTCCAACAAGAGTTCCTTAGGATAAAGGGCTCCAGTTGGGTTGTTCGGATTGATAAGAACGATTGCCTTAGTGTTGGAAGTAATTTTTGACTTGATATCGTCAATATCAGGGTACCACTCTGCAGCTTCATCACAGATATAGTGAACGGCATTTCCCCCAGCTAGGCTGACCGCGGCTGTCCAGAGAGGATAGTCTGGCATAGGCACCAAGACCTCATCGCCGTTATCCAAAAGCCCTTGCATGGACATAACAATCAGCTCACTGACACCATTTCCAAGGTAGATATCATCAATGTCTACATTGGGAAATTTCTTCAGTTGGCAATACTGCATGATGGCCTTACGGGCTGAAAAAATCCCTTTGGAATCAGAATATCCCTCACTATCACGCGCATTCATAATCAAGTCATGAATGACCTCATCTGGCGCTGTAAAGCCAAATTCTGCTGGATTTCCTGTATTCAGACGTAAAATCTTTTCTCCGTTTGCTCGCATCCGCATAGCTTCTTCCAAAACAGGGCCACGGATATCATAAGCAACATGCTCTAACTTACTAGACTTATTATATTCTTTCATCTTGTTTCCTCAATTCATCGAGATAGTAACATTATACCACTAGAAAGGGATTGCGACAAGTTTCCTGAAATGAGCAAGCAAAGAAAAACTCACAACGACTAGGTTCTCACCGTCTAAATAACTAGAGTACAGAAGTATTTTCTCACATACCAAAAGACAAACCTAGAAAGACTAATGCTAAAAAGGAGTCATACAAAAGATTAAACATGAGAAAGAGCCCCCACGTGACCAAATAGTCCAAACGACCACTTCTCTTTGCAATCACCAATAAAATGATGTGGTAGACCAAGTGAAAGAGAAGAAATCCAATAAAACCTGGATAGAGAACGGGCATGACTCTTTCCAGCTGCCAAAGCATCACTACTTCACCTACAAGTGACGCAAGGATAATTCCATGATAAAGAAAACTTATTTTTTTAGAAGCTTTAACAGACCCTTTCATACTTTCTCATCCCCTCGCTGTGTTTCCTACTATCCCGTTTTCTTTTATTTTAACATATCTCCACCAAATCGAATCTCCAATAATATTTATTTAAATATGATTTTTACTTTACTTCTTTAGTGAAAAGGGTTACAATAACAGTAAGAAAATTTCAGGAGGTTTCATTATGGCACAACGTTACCAAAATGTTATGGTCGCAATTGATGGTTCTAAAGAAGCGGACTTGGCTTTCGTCAAAGGTGTTTACACTGCTCTACGCAACGAATCCAAGCTCACCATTGCCCATGTTATCGACACACGCGCTCTTCAAAGCGTGTCTACCTTTGATGCTGAAGTTTACGAAGAACTCCAAGTCGATGCCGAAAGTCTGATGAAGGAGTACGAAAAGCGCGCAAGAGATGCTGGTGTGACCGATATTCACATCGTTATCGAAATGGGAAATCCAAAAACCCTCCTTGCCCGTACTATTCCAGACGCAGAAAATGTCGACCTGATTCTCGTTGGTGCAACAGGTCTCAATGCCTTTGAACGCCTCTTGGTTGGCTCTTCATCTGAGTACATTCTCCGCCATGCAAAAGTCGATTTACTGGTCGTGAGAGAAAGTGAAAAAACATTGTAATCATTAAAAAAGGGAGCCTTGAGCTCCTTTTTGTTTGTCCTGATTGGGTCACAAAAAGGCTTTAAACAATTGTTTAAAGCCTCTATCTTATTTAGAAAGTAGTCAATCTCAAAAGATTGAATTATTTGTAACTGTATGCCCAGTAGTATACACCGTTTCCATCAACTACTGCTGCTACAGCTCCTTCAGTGACATTCGGATCGAGAAGCAAGTCTCTCAAACCACTGTTTGCCCATTTCTTAACGACAACAGCAGCATCTTCATCACGACGTCCTACAAAGCCTGTGCTATCGTATTGACGTGAAATTTCATTTACTTTCGGAAGTGCTTGATTTTGATAAATGTCTTCAGACCAAGTCAATTCTTTCAATCCTTGATCTTTACGAGTCTCATTGATTTTAGCAAAAGCTTCTTTCGCTTTTGAAACATAGTCATAGTTTGTATCGTTTGTTGCTTCAACACGGTAAACAAACTTCACATAACCAAATTCTACATCACTGTATTTCTTGTCTTCGACACCACTCTTGAGATTTGCAATCAAGACATAGTCCTTAGCGTATGGGTTTTCTTTCGTCTTCTCAAAGATTTCTGGATCTTCGATTTCCCACTCAACTTTAGCATCCCAACCAGAGTTATCAAGGAACTTAGGATTCATTTTTTCGATGACATAGTTTTTGAACTCTTCAACATTCTTGAATGGCAATGCTTGACCTGCTTTAGCAGTCGTTACCAAGTTAGTTGAGTAAAGTTTCACGCTTGAGTTCTTGTCGCTGTACATGTACTCGTCATCAGCAGTGTTTTCGTGAAGTTTTGGATCACGAGCTGGATCGTTTGGAACAGTCATCCCTTGAAGTTTCCATTTTCCTCCAAGCCACTTCCAGTATGCTGAGTAACCTGTACGCTCTGAGTTAGATGGTACATAGTAGTAATGTGCACTACCGTCGAAGTAGTAGTTTTTATCATTCTTGAGGACTGCATCACCTGGTTTACCTGGTGGGTAAACCAATTTGGGAGTTTGTCCATTTGGTGCCCAAGCCAAGTGTTCCAATCCTTCAGCTGGTTTTTCAACATAATCAGGGATTTGGTTTTCACTTGGCTCTTCAGTCGTTACCAAACCTGGTGTTGTTTGGATAGCTGGAGTTGCTGGTGTTTCTGGTTTTGGTTCCGTTGGCGTTTCTGTAGATGGTTTGAATGGATCAAATTCACTATCAGCACCATTAATTGGTGGGTTTTCTGGTAGGTCAACACTTGGAGTTGCTGGTTGTGGCTCAGCTGGTGTTGTTGGCTCTTCAGGTTTATCACTAGGAGCTGGTGTTGGAGTCTCTGATTCTGCTGGTGTTGGAGCGGGAACTTCAGGTTGACTTGGTTGTGCTGGCTCAACCGGAGTTGTTGGTTGTTCTGGTTTGGTTCAGCAGGTGTTGCCGGTTGTGCTGGTGTTGTATCAGCAGAATCTTTCACCAATACCCACTTACCATTTTGGTAGTAGTAATAATCGCCATTGTCCAATACATAGTAATGGTAACCATTTTCGTAACGATAGTGCGGATCGTTTTCCAAGTTGTTAGTAGATGAGTTGTTGTTACTATTGCTTGTCAAAGGTTTCCACTGACCGTTACGATAAATACGGTAGCTACCATCGTTCATACGGTAGTAGTGATTGCCATTCCAGTAAATATAGTTTTCATCGCTAGCAAGGTTGTTGTAATTATTCCAATAGTTATAACCATAGTAGTTGCTACTGTTGCCATAGCCATAGTAGTTATTCCAATTATTGTAACCGTAGTTGTAACTTGGGTAATAGCTACCATATCCATAGTTATAGCTTGGGTAGTAGCTATTGTAGCCATAGTTATAGCTTGGGTAATAACTGTTGTAGCCATAACTTCTTACAGTATAGTTTGATGTGCGGCTACGATTTGCAGTAGTACGGTTAGAAGTACGATTGCTTGAACGGCGGCTAGTTCTTGTATAGTAACTATTATTTCCATTCCAATTGTAAGCAGCGTGAGCTTCACTTGGTGCAAAAGTTGGAAGCATTGTTACAGCTGTTAAAACAGAAGCTGTCAAATAGGTATATTTTTTCTTCATTTCAACCTCTTAATTCTTTAATTTTTAAACTTGAAAATTAAAATAATAAAAATTTGGAAAGCAATTGTGCACAATTTTATAACTAAACCTCAAAGCTAGAGTGAATTCTTCACATCAGCTTGTTAACAGGCCTGAAATAAACAAGTTGACTTTCTGTCTTTAAAAAGAGCATATTATAGCGGCATGAGGTTTTTATATTTATTCGCTTTCTTAATTTATTCTAACATATCAACTTTCAAATATCAAATAATTTGACTTGTCTTTTTTTGATGTTTTTTTAAAAGAAAAGCTAGATACATTACTAATATATCTAGCTTTTTTTAACTATCCTTTGTAAGAAATGTAATTTCCTGTTATTTTTATTTTCACTATCTTTTCATTTTTTTCTTTTCTTTTTCTAGTATAAATATGCTAATAATAATTAGTGATATATATAAAATTGTTCGGTTTTTCAGCTCAAAAAATCCCCGAATTTTTCATCCAGGGAAAAGAATTTTCTCTTATTTTCTATTTTTTTCTTTCTTTATGTCGCTCATAAGCTTTAAACTGACGTTGTAGTTCCTGTCGGATGGCAGGTTCTGGAGCATATTTTTCTTCCCAGTCATCTGGCTTTAAAATCTTGTGTGTAACTGGGTCAAAATGAGCTTTTCCATCAGGGAAAACCTTCCCCATATTCGCTTCATGAACAATATCAAAAATGCGTTCTGGATCTACTCCCATCAATACAAAACTACCGTATGTAAAATACAGTGTATCAATCAAAGCATCCACTTGACCGACCAGATTTTGCTTAGCAGGCGTCTTTTTCGCCACTTTCTCTGCCTCCTTATCAAGTGCCTCATGCATGCTTGCAAGGGAGTCTTGGAATTCTTCCTCCGAAGAACTTGCTGCGCGAACAAACTCCACTAATTCTTCAATTTTAAAGTCTGCGCGGTGGGTTGCACCTTCAGCATCCCATGCCTGTGGCTCTTCTTGAGTTCGTTCATCCATCATGTGGTGGAAGGTTTTAACCTTATTAAAGTGGTAGTCTCGACTGACAAACACTTTTTCTGAAGCCAAAACACCAAAGTGCTCGAGCGCCTTGTGGATACCATCTTGTTGATTACTTGCCGTAATATGCTTGGCAACTTCTTTGACACTGCTACTGCCATTTCCCATAGCGACCGACATACCAACACCCGCCAACATTTCCAGATCGTTGTCTGAATCACCAAAGGCCATGACTTGATTGAGATCAAAACCATATTCTTTCCCGACTCGGCGAATGCCTTCTAGTTTGGAATTTCCTTGGTTAATGATATCTGCAGCAAAAGGATTGCTTCGAGTTAATTTCAAATCTTCAAAATCAGTTGCTGCCTTCTCAGATTCCTCTGGCGTCATCAGCATCAAAACTTGATAAATGGGTTGATTAATCAAGTTAAGCAAGTCGTCTTCCTTTTGAGGAACTGCCTTGCTGACCATTCGATTAAAGGAACGGCTAACGGTTCTTGTCAGAACAGTCGGAATAAAACGACTAACCAGTTGGGAAAAGGAGCCGAGACCAAATGACATAATTTTCGAACCAACAACGGCATGCTCGGTTCCAAGAGCGATTTCTTTACGCTCCTTTTTAGCATAAGCAATCAGTTGACGTAGGCTTGACTTAGCGATTGGGCTTGCAAAGAGTACCTTTTCTTTATTAAAAATGTATTGGCCATTGTAGGTCACCGCAAAGTCTAGGTCCAAGTCTTCCATCAATTCCTTGACAAAAAACGGCCCTCGTCCTGTCGCTACTCCAACAAGCACTCCTTGCTCTTTGACAATCTTAATCGCGTCCTTAGTGGATTTCAAAACACTCTTGCGATCGTTGACTAGCGTTCCATCGATATCAAAAAAAACAGCCTTGACTTCCATCCTATCCCATTCTCCCCTTTTGTGTTACAATGATTATACCACATTTCAGAAAGAGTGACTAAATCATGCCTAAGAAAATCCTTGTTTTACATACAGGTGGGACTATTTCCATGCAAGCAGACGCCACTGGTGCCGTTGTAACTAGCCAGGAAAATCCCATGAACCATGTTTCCAATCCGCTTGAAGGAATTGAGGTTCATGCCCTAGACTTTTTTAATCTGCCAAGTCCCCATATCAAACCCAAGCATATGCTTGCACTCTATCATAAGATTAAAGAGGAAGCTGATAACTACGATGGTGTTGTCATCACACATGGTACAGATACCTTAGAAGAGACAGCTTACTTCCTTGATACCATGAAAATTCCGCCCATCCCCATCGTTCTAACAGGGGCCATGCGTAGTTCTAATGAACTTGGTAGCGATGGTGTTTATAACTATCTGAGCGCTTTGCGAGTTGCCAGCGATGACAAAGCAGCCGACAAGGGTGTACTGGTCGTCATGAACGACGAGATCCATGCAGCCAAGTATGTTACCAAAACTCATACGACCAACGTCAGCACCTTTCAAACTCCTACTCACGGGCCTCTCGGCCTCGTCATGAAGCAAGAAATCCTCTACTTCAAAACAGCCGAGCCACGAGTTCGCTTTGATCTTGATTGCATACAAGGTCTGGTTCCCATCATCTCAGCCTATGCAGGTATGACAGACGAGCTAATTGATATGTTAGACTTGGAACAGCTGGATGGCTTAGTCATTCAGGCCTTTGGAGCAGGCAATGTTCCCAAAGAAACAGCTCAAAAGTTGGAAAATCTCCTGCAAAAAGGAATCCCAGTCGCCTTGGTCTCACGATGTTTTAATGGTATTGCTGAACCTGTCTACGCCTACCAAGGTGGAGGGGTGGAGTTGCAACGAGCTGGTGTTTTCTTTGTCAAAGAACTCAACGCTCAAAAAGCACGCCTCAAATTATTAATTGCCCTTAATGCTGGACTAAAAGGACAGGCTTTGAAAGACTATATGGAAGGATAAACCTCTTCTCTAGAACGCAAAAATAGGAAATCTTCACAATTTCCTATTTTTACTATTTACGTTTTCGTGTAGAGCGACGTTCTGTCAAACCATGAGGCAAGAGAACTTCACGTTCTTCCAACTCTTCCTTATGCATAATCTTAGTCAACATACGCATGCTGATAGCACCTAGGTCATAAAGAGGTTGGGCAATAGTCGTCAAGTTTGGACGAGTGAATCGTGCAATCTGAGAGTCATCTGTCGTGATGATTTCAAAATCTTCTGGCACAGATACACCATGGTCAGCCAAACCATTCAACACACCTGCCGCCAATTCATCACCTGTTACAACTGCGGCTGTAGCTTGTGATGAAATCAAGCGTTCTGCCAAGGCATAACCATCGTCATAGCTGTATTTTGATTCAAAGACCAATCCCTCACTATAAGAATGTCCTGCTTTTTTCAAGGCTTCCTTGTAACCGATCAAACGAACCTTGCCATTGATATCATCGACGAGTGGTCCACTCACAAAAGCAATCTTTTCGTTTTCTTTGAGAAGGTAGCTTACAGCATCAATCGTTGCTTGTTTGTAGTCGATATTTACACTTGGAAGTTGGTGTTCTACATCTACAGTACCAGCAAGAACAACCGGTGTCCGTGAACGAGAAAATTCTGAACGAATCTTTTCAGTCAAGTGATAGCCCATAAAGATAATCCCATCGACTTGTTTTGAAAAGAGAGTGTTAACCACTGAAACTTCCTTTTCATCATCCTCATCACTATTTGCTAGGACAATGTTATACTTGTACATTTCAGCAATGTCGTCAATCCCCTTAGCAAGCGTTGAGAAATAACCATTGGTAATGTTCGGAATCACAACTCCGACTGTCGTTGTTTTCTTGCTAGCCAAACCACGTGCTACCGCATTTGGACGATAGTCCAAGCGATCAATCACTTCTAGGACTTTTTTTCGAGTGTTCTCTTTAACATTCTTGTTGCCATTAACGACACGGCTAACTGTTGCCATTGAAACTCCTGCTTCACGGGCGACGTCATAAATCGTTACTGTATCATCTGTGTTCATTCCGTTTCCTTTCTATAATGAAAATTTCGCTTTCACGCATCTACTTACTCCATTTTATCACTTATTGTAAACACTTTCAAGTATTTTTTAGAGAAACTTTGAAAAAATTTCACAGTTTATTCCCATTTTGAAAAAGCGAGTAGGATTCCTTGATTTTTAAGACATTTTGCTGTATGATAAGGAAAAATAAAAGGGGGAGGAAAACATGGCTTTTACAAATACACAGAGACGATCCGCTAGTTTTGGTGTTGTGACCAGCCTGCCTGATGATGTCATTGACTCTTTATGGTATATTATCGATCATTTCCTGAAAAATGTCTTTGAATTAGAAGAAGAACTTGAGTTTCAACTGCTCAACAATAAGGGGACCATCACCTTCCATTTTTCTAGCCAGCATCTTCCGACTAGCATCGATTTTGATTTCAATCATCCTTTTGATCCGCTTTACCCGCCTAGGGTCCTTGTTTTAGACCTAGACGGCAGAGAAACCATCCTCCTTCCAGAAGAAAATGACCTATTTTAAAAACTCTAGCTTCTCGGCGCAAACTGCTGAGGAACTAGAGTTTTCTTTTTCTAATAAATGGAGCGACTGACTACTAGACCGTTTGGTTTTGTATACTCTAAATCAAGGTAATCCTGATAAGTCCCTGGAACAATGAAACCTTGGGGACTCAATATATCAGTTCCAGCTTTTCCCACGATAGAGTCTGCCAGCAAGACACAATTGGTACTGAGAACAAAGTAGGTCTTAAACTCGGATGAGCTGAATTTATAGAGGGTCGCATCTGCTTCCTCTTTAGTTGGTAGGAGTAGGTATGCTTGACCTCTCCCTCTCTTCTTTTCATCAACTGCGAGCTTGGTTCCCAAGGAATTAACAGGTCTTCTATCTCCACTAAACGCGCTTGGATGGCTGCTTTCTGTTGGTCCGTCAAACTCAGACCATAAGCAAACAAGGTCTTATGACTTTCCCTCTTACAAAGCTCGATGTATTTTTCCCGATTGGCCTTAAACAAAACACCGTCTCCAACCATACCAAATAAACGCTCCGAGTGGGGATCATAGGAACCATAGGAAATAACCTTCCCTTGATAACAAATATCCACATGTCCCATAGCAAGGAAGAAAGAGGTTTCTGAGGTATGGACAAAAATTTCCAGATCAACCGTCTGGTCGTTTTTTCTTTCCGAATGAACTTCCCCTTCTTGGCTTTCATGATTTGCCAGCCACTCATTTAGTTTGCGCAAGGTACTGATAGGGATCAGCGCTGTCACAAAGATCGGCAAGGTCATTCGCATTCGTCGTTTCAACTTGGGATTGTTTTCTATCTTTTCAAAAAAGAAACCGTCCCGGAGGCTACTGGCTCCTAGCATGAGCAAGTAAAACCCAAGCAAGAGCAATTCAAAATTCGCTGCATCGTGAAAAGGAGAGATGCTATAAAGCCCGAATCCTATCATCCATACAGCATCGAAGAGATGATGGAGCCGAGGATGAATGGCATTTTTTCGATAGAGAGACCAGGTCACAAGACTAATGATGCCCGTAAACAGCTGGTAGCTCGCAATGATAAAAACCAGGAGATAGAGGGCAAGGTCTTGCAAGATGATAGAGTCAAACACCAGAGCCGCAACCACCAGCTTGGCCAAGGTTACAAAAATGTTTTCCCGACGTTTTTTATCCTGAAACCAGCGAGTCAACAAGTGCCAAACTGCTGACAAGGAAAAGTAGCCCATCAGCAACTGGTATCCCATTCTCGGAATAACTTGTCCAAATCGGATCAAGAGAAGCCCTAAACAATAGCAAGTAGTCCCTCCCCGATACTCTTCCACTTGCTATAGGTCTCGGAAAGCTTAGGCATTTCCTTTCTCCAACTGGTCAACCAAGTAACGAATTGGTTTCTTTAGGATCGGATGGATAAAATGGGGAGCTATTTCTTGCAGAGACTCAAGGACAAAGAGGCGTTCTGCTATATAAGGATGAGGCAAGATGAGCTCGTCTGTGTAAATGATCTGGTCCTCCACAAAGAGTAGGTCCAAATCAATCAAACGAGGCCCCCAATGCACCTCTCGAACCCGTCCCATTTCTGACTCAATAGCTAATAATGTTTCTAACATGACTGGTGCTGGTAGCCAGGTTTCTACTTCAATCACCTGATTGACAAAGCTATCCTGTTCCACACCTCCCCAAGGCTCTGTCGCCAAAACACTGGATTCTTTGAGAATATGGATGCCGCGAGCTCGCAGTTTGTCGATAGCTTGTTCCAAGTTTGCTTGTTTGTCCCCCATATTGCTTCCTAGGGCGATAAAGGCACATTGCTTGCGACGGTGGATGGTTACCGAGCAGGTATCAAGTGGCAAGTGGACTGGAGCCCAAGGTTTTTTGAGTTCCAGTTCAATCTCTTGGACCAGAGGATAGGTCTCAAAGGTACGCTCTACTAGTTTGTAGGCTACCGTTTCAATCAAATCCTCAGTGCTTTCCTGAAACCAAGTCGTCCACTGCTGACACAATTCTCCGTAATGGACAGAAGCTGTCAAATCCAATTCTGTCGCCGCCTTGGTCATATCATAGGATAAGCTTGCGGAAATAACAAACTTTTGCCCCAATTCCTTCTCACCAGGGAAAAGACCATGATAGGCAAAAATTTCCAAATCTTTAATCTGCAGTTGATCCATAACTAGTCCTTTCTAGAAAAATCCGCTTAAAGCGGATTCTTTTATAGTCCCATTAAACGATAAGCCTGGTCTCGGAGGTCTTTATCTGTTTCAAATAGACCACGAGCTACTGTCGTCAAGGTTGCCGTGCCTGGCTTTCTGACACCACGCATGCTCATACACATATGTTCCGCCTCAATGACAACAAAGGCTCCCTTAGCCCCCAGATAGTCCATCAAGGCATCGGCCACTTCGATATTTAACCGCTCTTGAATTTGTGGTTTTTTAGAATAAACTTCAACAGTACGGGCCAGCTTAGACAGGCCTGCCACACGACCATCTGGAATGTAGGCAATGTGCGCTCTCCCATAAAAAGGCAGAAAGTGGTGTTCACACATGGTGTGGAAAAAGATATCCTTCTCCACTACCATATTATCGTCGATAATCTCAAAGGATTTTGACAAATGTTCCTCCGCAGTTTGGCCAAGACCTGAAAAAATCTCTTGGTACATACGGGCTACACGAGCAGGTGTTTCCTGTAAGCCCTCACGGTTAGCATCCTCACCAACAGCCTCGATAATCATTTTTACAGCTGCTTCAATTTTTTGTGTATCCATTCTCGTTCTTCCTCTCCATCAGATAGGCTCTCACTTGGCTCAAGAAATACAAGGAACCCGTGACAATCCTAACTGTTTTTTTCTCTTCATTTTTATCTGTCAATTTCTGCTCTAGAAAATCCTGCCAACTTTGGTAATTGAGATTTCTAGACTTGGCTATCTCTTTTAGCACGCTTTCATCCGTCGCCCGACTATCGTCAAAATGTGTCAGGGTAAGCTCGGTATCTGGTATTGTCCCCAGCAAATCCAACATATCCTCCAAAGCCTTGGTTTTAATACACGTAAAGAGGATTTCCTTATGATAATCCGCAAAGCGTTCTTGCAAGTTTGCTAATAAAGCCTTGATAGCATGAGGATTGTGGGCCCCATCCAAAAGCAACAATGGGTCACTAGACATGACCTCCAAACGCCCTGGCCATCTGGTCTCTTTCAAAGCTTGAGCAATTAAGTCATTACTTGCTAACTCCCGCCCATCTTCTTGACAAAAAGTATCAAGTAAAGCTATGGCCATCCCCGCATTCTCTATCTGATGTAAACCAAGCAGGCCTGTTTGAAAGCGATCTTGTCTGACAGAACTGGTATAATCAAAGATTTCGCCTGTCACCACACTCTTTTGGTGACTGACCTGATAATCTTTCCCATATCGTATTCTCGGTGCTTCTTTCCCTTCTGCAATGAGGTCAATAACAGTCAAGGCTTCAGGAACAATATGACCTGTCACCAAGGGAATACCTTGTTTGATAATACCAGCCTTCTGCTCTGCTATAGCTTCCAAGGTGTCACCAAGTAGGGCTACATGATCCAGTCCAATGGTCGTAATACCTGTCAAAATTGGCTGACAAACATTGGTACTATCCAGAAGGCCACCCATACCGACTTCCATGATGGCCACATCTACTTGCTCTGAAGCAAAGTAATCATAAGCTAGAGCTGTGATAATCTCAAACTCGGTCGTTCCTTGTAAAACAGCGCTCTTCTCCCCCTCAAGCAAATACTCATAGTCTGCCATCAGGGCTTCTAGTCTAGCTTCTGGGATGGATTCCCCGTTGATGCTAATCTGGTCTGTATAATGAATGAGATAGGGCGAGCTGAACACCCCAACTCTCAGTCCTAATTTTTCCAGCATCTTTTTCAAAAAAGCAATGGTAGACCCCTTGCCGTTGGTCCCTCCAATATGGATAACCTTGAGTTTGAGATGGGGATTGCCTCGCAGAGCTAGGAGTTCTACCATGCGTTCCAAGCCAAAATGTGGTTGGTCCGTCCGGTAGTGGGCAATCCACTGATTGTTTTGAATTTCGTTCATCTTACTTATATTGTTTAAATCTAGATTTTCTGCATCATCTGCCAAACGAATGGCTGACGCAATTTCAACTGCCATCCTGTGACTGGCTACATCGTGCACGCGCACCACTTCCACACCCTGTCTCGCAGCGATACTGGTTACATGAGCCGAAGCTGTGTCCCGATTGCGGAAACCAAGTTCGGTTTCAGGATTAACTTCAAAGCCATTTTCTTCTAGGATATTGATGACAAATCGCTTGCGCGAAACTCCAAGAAAAATCGGATAGCCTTGCTGGTGTAGTTTATCTAGATCCCGTAGAAGGAGTAGATTTTCCTTTTTGGTCAGGCCAAAGCCAATTCCTGGATCCAGCAGAATATTTTCTCTTGCAATTCCAGCTTGGTTCGCTCTCGCTAGAGCACGTTCAAAGAAAGCCTCCATCAAGTTTTCGATTGGCACTTTTTCAAAGTCAGCTAACTCTTCCTCTGTAAAAGCTTGCCCAAAACCAAAATGAGGAAATATGAGCGAACTAGGGTGCTGAGGTCGAGCCATGACTGGATTAAACATGATAACCACTTCCGCTCCAGCTTTAGCAACCACATCCGCCATTCTCTCATCTCCCATGAGACCAGTGATATCATTGACCAGATTGGCACCAGCAGCCAAGGCAGCTTCTGCCACTTGACTTTTCCAAGTATCGATGGAAATGAGAACATCACTTTCCTCACGGATAGCTTTAATCACTGGAACAACACGCTGGATTTCCTCTTCTATTTCAACATAGCTACTGCTACTGCCCGGCCGAGTCGATTCTCCACCGATATCTAGCATACTCGCTCCTTCAGCTATCAATTTACGAGCTTGCTGGAGCGCCTGGTCAAGAGCAAGAAACTGCCCACCATCCGAAAAGGAGTCTGGGGTTACATTGATAATTCCACAAATAGCTGTTTTTTTGTGGTTGACTTTATTGGACATAACGGTCACTTCCTTAAGGTTCTTTACCATATTATATCTCTATTTTACCATAAAAAGAAAAAGATGGATACGCAAGCATTCATCTTTTCCAAGCGGTCAAGGGTCTAGAATTATAGGCCCAGATTTCTACTAATCAATACCAATATAGCTATCAAACAAAAGGCTACACCATTGAGAATCATATGAAGCAGGATGGACATCTCTAAACGTTCTGTCTTATAGGCTGTCCAAGTCAAAACCGTTGACATTCCTCCGTAAATAATCACAGAAGGTAGATTGGTTGGCATATGAAGCAAGGCAAAGACGATTGCCCCAACAACAAAGCCAAGTTTTTCCTTACCTCGGAAGATTTTTTTAGGAATAATCCCACGACACAAATTTCTTCACAAATTGGCGCAATCAAGACTAGTAGGAAGAAAGTTGAAATCAAGGAACTATTCTGAACCAAACCATTCAGTATTGATTGGTTACTGGTTGTTGCCTCATTTGTTAGTCGAAGCAGGAGTGAACCCAAGAGATTTGTCGCAAAAATCACTAGATAACTCAGTACCAAGCGAGCCAAGTCTTTTGCCTTAAAAAAGGATAGATTAAAAGTAGCAAGTTGTGTTTTTCGTGCGCCAATAATGAATACAATCAAAACGACTATGGATAGGGCACCAACTAAGAGCCCTGACTGTAAAATCGGAAACTGATTGCTAGCTAAAAACAAAGCAAGTCCTATGGGAAATTGAGATAGAACAAAAGCTACCAAAAGGATGATCACCCATTTCCCTCTGTTTAAAACCTCTTGCCAAATCGTCTTATCTTTCATGATGTACCTCCTTATAATTAAAAAGGGGAGACTCCCCTTTTTCTATTATACCATTTATAGCGCCATACTGATATAGTTAAGGATAAACAAGGCATCCAAAATCCAAATCATTACGTGCACATCCTTGGCTTGACCTTTGACAACTTTTGTCAAGGTGTATGTCAAGAAACCAACAGCAATCCCTTGTGTGATAGAGTAGCTGAATCCCATAAAGATAGATGTGAAGAAGGCAGGAACCGCTTCAGCCATATCATCCCAAGGGATATTTTTCAAGTTAGAAAGCATCATGATACCGACGATGATCAAAATTGGTGCTGTTGCAGCTGTCGGAACAATCGCTAGAAGTGGGCTAAAGAAGCTAGATAGAGCAAAACAGATCGCAACCACTAGGGCAGTCAAACCAGTACGTCCACCAGCACCGATACCCGCCGCAGATTCAACATAGGTCGTAACGTTTGAAGTACCAGCAATGGCACCTACTGAAGTTGCAACCAAGTCAGAGTAAAGAGCCTTGTCCAATTTAACTGACTCATGGTTTTCCCCACTTGTCGCAACGATACCAACTTTTTCACCAGTACCGATAAGAGTACCGATTGTATCAAAAATATCCGTTAGTGAGAAGGCAAGAATAGCCATCAAAGTTTCTGGTAAACGTGAAGTGTTTGAAATCAAAGATCCTAAACCTTCTGAACCCAGAGCAGCACCAAACAAAGTTCCTAAATCATTAACCGCTGATGAAAGATTGTTGCTAGCAAAGTCAATCCCTGATAATTTGACAACACCAACAGCAATAGCAAGGACAGTCGTTGTTAAAATAGAAAGAATAATTCCACCCTTGATGCCTTTAACAACAAAGAAGATGGTAATAGCCAAACCAGCAAGAGCCACCAATACTGCTGGAGTATTGAAGTCTACCAAGCCTGGAACGGCTGCTGAGTTTGCAGTAAGTGCAGCTTGAGCCTTGTCTGCTCCTTCACCTGCTACCGTATAAGTACCTGGGTCAATTGAGAATTTCAAGAGACCAGCATTCTTAATCCCAACATAGGCAAGGAAAACACCAATACCAGCGGAAATAGCTGAACGAAGTGTTGTGGGAATAGATTCGATGATCATTTTACGAACATTTGTTAAGGTAATAATCAGTGAAATAATTCCACAAATGAAGACCATACCAAGAGCTTCTTTCCAAGTATAGCCCATCCCAAATACAACTGTAAATGTGAAGAAGGCATTTAGTCCCATACCTGGTGCTTGTGCGTATGGCAAATTAGCATAGAAAGCCATCATCAAAGTACCGACTACAGAACCGATAATCGTTGCCAAGAACACACCTTGAACAGGCATACCCGTTTGGGAAAGCATTTGAGGGTTTACAAAGAGAATATAACTCATTGCAAAGAATGTTGTTAAACCAGCAAGCACCTCTGTACGGACATCTGTCCCGTGCTCTTTTAGTTTAAATAGTTTGTCCATTTTTAATCTCCTTTTGTTTTTTACGAACAATATTAGTATTATATCATTTATCATTCACCTTTTCAATATATTTGTTTGATTTATTTAATAAATCAAAGCAACTGTAGTTTTTGTTCTTATCTGCTTTTCTTCCCTCTTTTTGATATAATAGTAGACATCTTATCTGGAAACGACTAGGAAGGTTTATATGACTAAAAAAATTATCGCAGTCGATTTGGACGGAACCCTGCTAAATAATGAAAGCAAGCTCTCCGATTTCACCAAAGAGACGATCAAAAAAATTTCAGAAAAAGGACACCATGTCATCATCACGACAGGCCGTCCGTATCGTATGGCAAAAGACTTCTATCGTGAGCTAGAATTGCATACTCCCATGATTAACTTTAATGGTTCCCTTACCCATCTACCAGGACAGGCTTGGGCGCATGAAAAGTGCTTGACCTTGGACAAAAAATACCTCCTAGACATGGTCAAGCGCACGGAGGACATCCAGGCTGATTTTATTGCGGGAGAATATCGAAAAAAATTCTATATCACGACACCGAATGAAGAAATTGCAGATCCTAAACTATTTGGCGTAGAGAACTTCCGGCCAGAAATCAATTCAAACCTGAACGAGTAACCAAAGATCCCAACTGCATCCTCTTGCAAACAAGGGCTGAAGACAAATACGCTTTAGCGGACGAAATGAATCGTTTTTATCAGCACCAACTAGCTATCAATACATGGGGCGGTCCCCTCAACATCCTCGAGTGTACTCCCAAGGGTGTAAACAAGGCCTTTGCTCTAGAGTACTTGCTCAATGTGATGAATCGTGATAAAAAAGACTTAATCGCCTTTGGTGATGAGCATAATGACACTGAAATGTTGGCATTTGCAGGCAAGGGATATGCTATGAAAAACGCCAATCCTGCTCTTCTTCCATATGCAGACGAACAACTTCCTCTGACCAACGAAGAAGATGGAGTTGCCTACGCTTTACAAAATTTATTCCTATAAAAGGGAAGATTGCATGGTCGCAATCTTTCCTTTTTGTTTTCATTTTGTTTTCACAAAAGCGACTTATTTTCTGTATTTTTATATTAAATTTTCCATTACCATTTTCATTTATCTCTCAAAAACATTGATATATTAATATTTTTAAAAAGTCATTCTATGAAAACTTTTACATCTTTTTAGAAAAAGTAGTTGATTTTTATATGAAAACGGTTTATACTTAAAGTTAGGCTTAAAGTTTTCTTAAACATATAGTCAAACATTTTATAAGGAGGAATGACAATAATGAGTATCGGAATCATTATTGCGAGCCACGGCGAATTTGCTGCGGGTATTCATCAGTCAGGATCTATGATCTTTGGTGAACAAGAAAAGGTTCAAGTTGTAACCTTTATGCCAAATGAAGGTCCAGATGACCTTTACGCTAAATTCAACAACGCTGTGGCTGCATTTGACGCAGAAGATGAGGTTCTAGTATTGGCTGACCTTTGGAGTGGATCTCCATTCAACCAAGCTAGCCGCGTGATGGGAGAAAATCCAGAACGTAAGTTTGCCATCATCACAGGACTGAACTTGCCGATGTTGATCCAAGCCTACACAGAGCGCCTTATGGACGCGAATGCAGGTGTGGATAAAGTCGCTGCGAATATCATTAAAGAAGCCAAAGATGGCATCAAGGCTCTTCCAGAAGAGCTTAACCCAGTTGAGGAAGTTGCAACTGCTGCAGCTGCTCCAGTTGCCCAAGCTGCTATTCCAGAAGGAACAGTTATCGGTGATGGTAAACTGAAAATCAACCTTGCTCGTCTAGACACTCGTCTCCTTCACGGTCAGGTTGCCACTGCTTGGACTCCAGATTCAAAAGCAGATCGTATCATCGTTGCTTCAGACAACGTTGCAAACGACGAGTTGCGTAAAGAATTGATCAAACAAGCAGCTCCTAATGGAGTAAAAGCCAACGTTGTCCCAATTCAAAAATTGATCGACGTTGCAAAAGACCCACGTTTCGGCGAAACTCATGCCCTTATCTTGTTTGAAACTCCACAAGATGCACTTCGTGCTATCGAAGGTGGCGTGCCAATCAAGACCCTTAACGTTGGTTCTATGGCTCACTCAACAGGTAAAACAATGATCAACAACGTTTTGTCTATGGACAAAGAAGACGTTGCAACCTTTGAAAAAATGCGTGACCTCGGTGTTGAATTTGACGTACGTAAAGTACCAAACGACACGAAAAAAGATTTGTTTGACTTGATTAAGAAAGCAAACGTTCAATAATTTTAATCTGTTTCGATCATTTTTGAAAACAGGATTAAATACTTTATTAAAACTAAATAGAAAAGGAATAAAACCATGTCAGATATTTCAATCATTTCTGCTATCTTGGTTGTAGTTGTTGCCTTCCTTGCAGGTCTTGAAGGTATCCTCGACCAATTCCAATTCCATCAACCAATCGTCGCATGTACCCTTATCGGACTTGCAACTGGTAACCTCGAAGCAGGGGTTATGCTTGGTGGATCTCTTCAAATGATCGCCCTTGGTTGGGCAAACATCGGAGCTGCTGTAGCTCCTGACGCTGCCCTTGCATCTGTTGCCGCAGCGATCATCTTGATCAAAGGTGGTAACTTTACTACTGATGGTATCGCCGTTGCAACAGCAACAGCTATCCCTCTTGCCGTAGCTGGACTTTTCTTGACTATGATTGTTCGTACAATCTCAGTTGCCTTAGTTCACTCAGCTGATGCTGCTGCTAAAGACGGAAACATTGCAGCTGTTGAGCGTGCTCACTTTGTTGCACTTCTTCTTCAAGGTCTTCGTATTGCAATCCCTGCTGCCTTCCTTATCGCTATCCCTGCTTCTGCTGTTCAAGACGCTCTTGGTTTGATGCCAGACTGGTTGAACGGTGGTATGGCTGTCGGTGGTGCTATGGTCGTTGCCGTAGGTTATGCTATGGTTATCAACATGATGGCAACTCGTGAAGTATGGCCATTCTTCGCTATCGGTTTTGCTCTTGCAGCAATCTCTCAATTGACTTTGATTGCCCTTGGTGTCATCGGTGTTGCCCTTGCCTTCATCTACCTTAACCTTACAAAACAAGGTGGAAACGGTAGCGGCGGAGCTGCAACTTCTAACGACCCAATCGGTGATATCCTAGAAGACTACTAGAAAGGGGAACAATCATGGCTGAAAAAATTCAATTATCAAAATCAGATCGTCAAAAAGTTTGGTGGCGTTCACAATTCCTTCAAGGTTCTTGGAACTATGAGCGTATGCAAAACTTGGGTTGGGCTTACTCTTTGATCCCAGCTATCAAAAAATTGTACACTAAAAAAGAAGACCAAGCGGCTGCTCTTGAGCGTCACCTTGAGTTCTTCAACACTCACCCATACGTAGCTGCTCCAATCATGGGGGTTACTCTTGCACTTGAAGAAGAGCGCGCTAACGGTGTTGAAATCGACGATGCGGCTATCCAAGGGGTTAAAATCGGTATGATGGGACCTCTTGCTGGTATCGGTGACCCAGTATTCTGGTTTACAGTTCGTCCTATCCTTGGAGCTCTTGGTGCATCACTTGCTGCATCTGGTAACATTGTTGGTCCCCTTCTTTTCTTCTTTGGATGGAATGCTATCCGTATGGCCTTCCTATGGTATACACAAGAGTTCGGTTACAAAGCTGGATCTGAAATCACTAAAGACATGTCAGGTGGTATCTTGAAAGACATCACTAAGGGTGCATCTATCCTTGGTATGTTCATCCTTGCCGTTCTTGTACAACGTTGGGTATCCATCAACTTCACTATCAACCTTCCAGGCAAACAATTGTCAGAAGGTGCCTACATCAACTTCCCAGAAGGTCCTGTTACAGGAGCTGAGTTGAAGGGCATTCTTGGTCAAGCGCTTAGTGGTATGAGCCTAGATAGAGTTCAACCACAAACGCTTCAAGGTCAGTTGGACTCATTGATTCCAGGATTGATGGGACTTCTCCTTACTTTCCTTTGCATGTGGTTGCTTAAGAAAAAAGTATCACCAATCGCAATCATCCTTGCTCTCTTTGCAGTAGGTATTGCAGCTCGTTTCTTCGGTATCATGTAAACCATCGAGAATATAAATAAAAAAGAATCAGGATTAAATCCTGATTCTTTTTGTGTATCAACTTTTTCTCCTAGTAAGATAATGCAAGCCCCCAATCACGACTGCTAGTATGGAAACATAGAGTAGCTGTTTGGCTTCTAAAGGCACAAAAGCTCCTTGCAGGATAAATGTATTGGCAAATACACCAACAAGGGCTGCAAGGCTCAAAAGTATGAGCAAGACTAGTTTGTATCGATTAAATGGCAGACTGACCTTGGCAACTAGACACAGACCATTGATTAAAGCCAGTAGGAAGCAAATAAATTTGACCTGACCAGGGACAGTGATAAAGAAGTTCGTCAAGAGTACACTAGCGACTAGAATGCCACCACCAATCGCTGCGTTGGTCAGGATATCTCGCATAAAATGTGTGCTGACCTTTTCTTTATTGGACTCAAAAGTTAGGAAGAAGGATGGAATCCCAATCGTAATGGCTGAAATGATTGTAAACTGAATGGGGATAAAGGCGAATTCCAAACCAAATACCACACTCAAAATCGCAAAAACGATGGAGAAGAAGGTCTTTGTTAGAAAGAGAGAGGCTACCTTTTGGATGTTATTGATGACCCGGCGACCTTCCATCAAGATATCATAAAATACCGCAAAATCATCGGTCAAAAAAACAATATTGGATACACTTTTGGCTGCGCTAGTAGCACCATTCATAGCAAAACTGATATCTGCTTTCTTGAGAGCCAGAACATCATTGACCCCGTCACCACTCATGGCAACTGTCTTACCCGCATTTTGCAAAATAGATACCATCTTTTGCTTCTGTTCAGGTGTAACACGTCCAAAGATTTCGTGTTCCAAGACCACTCTTTCAAAATCTTGTTCACTCACCTTGGTCATATCAATCGCACGGGCTTCTTCCTTAAAACCTGCCTTACGAGCCACCCCATATACAGCTACATGATTATCACCACTGATAATCTTCACTTCAACACCTTGAGATTCGAAATAGTCAAAGGTTTCCTTGGTATTGTCCTTAATCTCATCTGACAAAACGACGTGGCCTAGTAGTTCCATATTAGCTGGACTCGTAATCTGGTCCTTGCTATGAGCGAGTGTTAAGATTCGAAAACCTTGCTGTTTCAGATGCTCATAGTAGGCATCCATCGGCTGGGTAAAGCCTAGAAATTCATAGGCTCCGAAGAAATAGGTCCCACCATCTTTTACTTGAACAAAGGAATACTTGTTTTTGCTTGAAAAGGCACCGACTTCTTGAACTTCCCACTTTTTCTCACAAGTTAAGTAAGTCTTCAGAGCTCGGGAAGTTGCATTTTCATCGTCAAAATAGGCTAGATAAGAAGACAGTTTCTCTTCTACATTAGCATCCATTTCTTGAACCTTCATATTACCAGTTGTGATGGTACCTGTCTTATCAAAACAAAGAACATCTACTCGCGCTAAAGTTTCCACACAGTATAGCTCCTGCACCAGAACCTTCTTTTTAGCCAGCTTCATGGCCGCTACCGCAAGGGAGACACTAACAAGGAGAATCAACCCCTCCGGAATCATGCCGACCAAGGCACCTGAACTTCCCAATACAATTTCAACATAAGACCGTCCTAGACTAAAACCTCTGACATAGAGCAGAATGGCAACTGGCACCAGCAAGATCGAGACGATTTTTAAAATCTTATCCATGTAATCGCGTAGTTGAGAAGGGTATTTTTTGAATTCCTTGCTGGATTTTGCGAGTTTGTTAATATAGCTATCTGGACCCACAGCCGTTGCCATAACCAGACAAGTACCGCTGACGACATTGCTTCCGCTCATCAGCTTATCACCAACCGTTTTAAAGACCGAATCACTCTCACCAGTCAGCAAGGAATCATCCACTTCAATATTCCCCTTCAAGCACTTCTGCATCGACAGGCACCTGATCACCCAGATTGAGATGCAGATACTCACCCAGAACGATGTCCTCCGGATCAATCTCAATCGTTTGACCATCTCGGTTGACTCTATACTTACTTTTACCAAGCAAACTTAGCTTTTCCAAAGCATTTTTTGAACGCACTTCTTGGAAAATCCCAATGGCTGTATTGATAGCAATCACACCTAAAAAGAGCATGTTCTCAAATCGCAAGGTTGTGGCTACCAGAACTGCCAGAGCCAAGTTCATGGCATTAAAGAAGGTAAAGATATTTGAAACGACGATTTCCTTGGTTGTTTTATAGGGTTTAATATCGCTGATATTTCGTTGACGATCCTTGATGTCTTGGCTACTTAAATACTTCATTTCTACTCCGATATCCTTTTGTACTACTATAATAACACATATCTTTTTCTCTGTCACTTAAAGACTCAAAATAAGAAGAATTCCCTTGGCAAGCATTATCTATCACTACTTTAAGAAGCACTTAAAAACAAAGAGGCTAGGATTCCCCTAACCTCTTTTCTTTATACTTTATTCTGCCAAGGCTCCCATTGGATCCCATGGTGCAAGTACGATTGGTTCTGCTTCATAGGCAGCTCGTTCTTCTGCTGTTAGTAATTCTTTACGGACAACGATTTGGTAAGTGTATTCGTCCATCCAAGCATCTGAGGCAACGAAGTAACCATCTGCACCGACCTTGTCTCCCCATGAGTTTTCAACCTTCCACTTGGTTGACTTGCCATTTTCATCCAAATCCACACCTGTCAAGACCATGGCGTGAGTCATCAAACTTTCGCTGTAGTCCAAACGTCCAGCCTTGTCTTGAGTGAGTTGAATATCCATGCTTGATTCAAAGTCATAAACATCAGTCGCAAGGATTCCAGCTTTGCGGTTGCTGAGCTGGCCGACATCTGAACCAAACCAAACAGTTTCTCCTGTCTGCATTTGGGCAATCGCCAATTCTTTCAAGCGCTCCATTGGAACGTTGATATAGCGAACCGCACGGCTACCGACGACATTTCCCAACATCTCAACTGTGTAAGATTTACCGTAAGGCTTGTCAGCAGTTGGGGCGTTGATAACAGAAACATAATCTTCTAGAGGAAGGTCAACATATTTCTTGTAAAATTCTTGTGGTGTGATACCCTTTTCGCTTTGGTAGTTGTTATCCTTATCGCGATAAGCAAAGTCAAATTTACGCGGTGGAAGTCCTAGTGACATAGCAAGGAAGTTAAAGATTTCTTGCAAGAGGTCTTCTTTCTTAGCTTGAACAGTCACTTGGTCCGCACCAGAAGCGAGCAAGTCACGCAAGATTTGGGCATCTTGGCGAAGCAATTTGTTAAGGATGGCATTGAGCTCACGACTATTGCTAGATGAGATAGACTCAGGGTAAACAGACTTGGGCACGACACCGTATTTCTCAAAGAGGGACACTACCATATCCCACTGACCACCGTCTTGTTGAGGAGTTTGGAGTAGGAAGCTAACCTTGCGACTGGTCAAGTCTTGGTCTGCAGTCGCAATCACTTGCTCCAAGAACCAGTTAGATTTTTCATACTTGTCCCAGAAGAAAGTGTGGGCCTGTGACAACTCAAAGTTTTCCAGTTTGTATTGAGAGATGAGTTTGTGGCGGAAGGTGTTGAGAGCTGCAAACATCCAGCAACGACCAGACGCTTTCTGGTTAGTAACCTTGTCCTTGGTCAAATCCAATGAGAAAACAGGTGTATTGTCTACATGGCTTTGACGACGTTCTAGGGCTGCAAAAATTCCGTTGTGGCTGGCAGCATTTTCGATCGCTTGGTATTTGACATTTGCTTCATAGTTGGCAAATAGTTTATCTGTAAATGATTCTTGAATCGCGTTCATAGATTCCTCCTTTTATTCTACTGTCTATTATAACTCTTTTCACAAATGAAGCAACTGAAAAACGAAAAAGGTAAGGACATTCTCCTCACCTTTTTCTAATATAAAGCAAATTAAGTAATACTTGCAAAGAGAACTTCTAACTCCTCCTTGGTCAAGCGACGCCATTCTCCTTGTTCTAAGTTCTCATCCAAGACTAACGTTCCCATCGTCAAACGTTGTAAGTCCACCACTTCCTTACCACAGTAGGCCACCATGCGTTTGACCTGATGAAACTTCCCTTCAGCAATGGTCACACGAACCAGACTTTGATTCTTTACTGAATCTACCGACACAATCTCTAGCTTAGCTGGCTGGCAGGTAAAATCCTTGAGCGGAATGCCCTTGACAAATGTCTCCACATCTTCTTGAGTCATAATTCCCTCGACGTGTGCCAGATAGGTCTTATCCACATGACGTTTGGGTGAAAGAAGAGCATGGGCAAGCTGGCCGTCATTGGTCAAAAGCAGGAGGCCATGCGTGTCAATATCCAAGCGCCCTACTGGAAAAACTTCCTTGGTCCGAGCAATATCATCCAACAAGTCCAACACTGTTCTGTGTTTAGAATCCTCAGTCGCTGAAATGACTCCTTGGGGCTTGTTCATCATGTAGTAGACAAACTCTTCATACTCCAGCACTTGGCCATCAAAGCGAATCTCGTCTTTTTCTTCATTTATTTGCAATTTTGCTGATCTTTCTTTCTTGCCATTGACCGTCACGCGTCCAGCCTTGAGCAAGTTTTTGACCTCCGTCCGACTCCCTACAGCGCAGGCAACTAAAAATTTATCTAATCTCATAAAACTATTATATCATACTCAAAAGTAGGCTGGTACAATGACCAACCTCCTTTTCTTTTCATACTCTTCAAAAATCTCTTCAAACCGCGTCAACGTCGCCTTGCCGTATAGATGTTACTGACTTCGTCAGTTCTATCTACAACCGCAAAGCAGTGCTTTGAGCAGCCTGCGGCTAGTTTCCTAGTTTGCTCTTTGATTTTCATTGAGTATCAGATTTAAGAAATTAACTTCCTCGTCTCCAGAAAATAGCTAAGACAACCATAGCACCTAAAACAGCTGGAACAACAGCTATCCCCGCTAGGTTTGGACCCCAAGTTCCAAGAGCAGGTGCCCCAAAGAAGCACCAATCCAGCCGAGAAACATTTTCCCAAAGCATCCCATGCTTTCTCCGCGATTGGTTAAAGCACCTGCCAAGAGTCCCACTAGGAGACCAACAAACATACTTCCAAGCATAGCTTCTCCTTAAATTGCCCAATCTCCATTGCGGAAGAGTGGTACGCGTGTTCCATCCTCACGGATACCATCGATATCCATTTGATTCGAACCAATCATAAAGTCCACGTGAACATCTGAACGGTTAAGCCCTGCAGCTTCAAGCTCCTCTTCGCTCATCTCCGCTCCACCAACAACGCTGGTCGCATAGGCTGCACCGATAGCCAAGTGATTTGAAGCATTCTCATCGAAAAGGGTGTTGAAGAAGGTAATGCCTGACTGAGAAATTGGGCTTGGATCTGGTACCAAGGCACATTCACCCAAGGCACGCGCACCCACATTTTCAAAGACAAGATCTTTCATGACCTGATCACCCTTTTCAGCAGTAATGTCTACGATTTGACCATCCTTGAAGGTTACTTTAATCCCTTCGATGATATTTCCGTTATAGCTAAGTGGTTTTGTAGAGGTTACATAGCCATCTGCACGACGGAAGTCAGGAGCCGTAAAGACTTCTTCTGTCGGCATATTTGGCAAGAATCCTTCTCCCTGTGCATTGATAGCACCAGCTGATTCCCAAACGTGGTTCTTTGGCAAGCCAAGTGTCAAATCTGTTCCTGGCGCTGTGTAGTGAAGGGCTGAGAATTGTTCTTTATTGAGCATTTGAGCCTTGCTCTTAAGAATGGCTGCATGTTCTTCCCAAGACTTAACTGGATCTTCTTCGTAGACACGGCAAGTCTTGAAGATTTGATCCCAAAGGAGGTTCACTGCTTCTTCATCGCTCGCAGCATTTGGAAAGACCTTCTTAGCCCACTCAAGCCCTGCTGCAGCTGCTACAGTCCAGCTAACCTTGTTGGATTGCGTTGCGATACGCATTGGCTTCATGGCAAGTCCCATAGCTTTGGCAGAAGCTGAAAGCTTGTCAGCATCCACTCCGTTCAAGGCACCTGGGTCAGAAGAACGGACACCGAGACGACTAGCCTTGTTCTCCAAGAGATAGTTCATCTCAGCAATCTTGTATTCTGGTACATTGTCCAAACGCTCCATTGGCGCGTGGAGGAATTTCTCGCGATTGATGACATCATCTGTCCACTGAACGATAACCTCATGCGCACCAAGTGCATAGGCTTCTTTGACGATTAAATGTGCCAACTCGCGTTGCTCCACATCGATAGAGAGAGCTAAAGTATGACCAGGTTGTACGTTGATTCCGTTCGCAACCAACAATTTCGCATATTTTTCTAGATTTTCTTTAAAATTTGGTAAAACCATTTTATTTTTCCTTTTCTATTGTTATTTTTCCTTCAAAGCAGAAAATAATCCTGCTAAAGCAATGGCACCAGACAAGAGCGCTGTCGATAGAATAATTGTTTCATCTGCCAGCTCTAGCTGATAGTCAAAAATCTTTTCAGCAGGTTTATCTTCCGCAAAATCCTAAGCTTCATAAAGATGTTCTCCATTCTAATTCTTAAAATAAATCATCAAACAAACTCAACTGGTTATCCTCTGGCATATTACCGAGAATCCCCATTTCATCCATCTTCTCAACCAAGGTTGATGAGAGTCCGCCACGCTTGCGCAGTTCTGTCTTAGAGAGAAACTCACCCTCTTCACGCGCACACACCAACTGCTTAGCAACGTTCTCTCCCAGACCATCCATTGCTACAAATGGTGGGATGAGGGTATCTCCATCAATGATGAATTCAGTCGCATCACTACGATAGAGGTCTAACTTGCCAAACTTAAAGCCACGTTCCCACATTTCATTGACAATCTCAAGAGTGGTATAGAGGTCAATTTCCACATTAGAGGCTTCATTATTCTTCCGTTTTTCAGCGATTTCTTCCATTCTACGCTTGACGGCATCCAAGCCCGCACCCATGGTTTTGATATCAAAAGCCTTGGCGCGGATAGAGAAGTAAGCACAGTAATAATAAATGGGATGGTGAACCTTGAAGTAGGCTACGCGCAAGGCCATCATAACGTAGGCTGCCGCATGGGCTTTGGGGAACATATATTTGATTTTCCCACAGGATTCGATATACCATTCTGGCACCTTATTAGCCTTCATGGCTTCGATATAGCCATTTCTCTCCTCTTCTGAAATCTTCAACCACAAGCCCTTACGTACCCGTTCCATGATGGTAAAGGCCATCTTAGGCTCGAGACCCGCATGCATGAGTAAACCATGATGTCGTCCCGACAACCGATAACGGTTGATAGGTCCGCAATCCCTTGCTTGATCAAATCCTGGGCATTTCCCAACCACACATCGGTACCGTGGGACAGACCAGACAGCTGAAGTAACTCCGCAAAAGTCGTCGGATGCGTTTCATCGACCATCCCACGTACAAAGTTGGTTCCAAATTCTGGAATCCCCAGCATACCCGTTGGCGTTCCGATTTGTTCAGGAGACACACCTAGCACATCAGTCCCTGAAAAGAGGGCCATCACGCCTTCATCATCCATAGGAATTTCATTAGGGTCAATCCCAGACAAGTCCTGCAATTTTCGAATCATGGTCGGATCATCATGCCCCAGTACATCGAGTTTGAGGACATTCTCATCGATATCGTGGAAGTTAAAGTGGGTAGTCTGCCATTCAGCCGTCACGTCATCCGCTGGATACTGAACAGGCGTAAAGTCGTAGACATCCATATAGTTAGGAATAACAACGATTCCTCCCGGGTGTTGTCCTGTTGTCCGCTTGACACCAGCCGCACCCTGAGCGAGGCGCTCCACCTCTGCATCACGATAAAACTTCCCATAGTCACGCTCATAGCCCTTGACAAATCCATAAGCAGTCTTAGCAGCAACTGTACCAACCGTTCCCGCACGGAAGGCATACTCCTCACCAAAGATATCACGCACATCCAAGTGAGCGCTAGGCTGGTCTTCTCCCGAAAAGTTCAAGTCAATATCGGGAACCTTATCTCCATCAAAACCAAGGAAGGTCTCGAAAGGAATATCCTGTCCATTTTTGCTAAGTTTGTGACCACACTTTGGACAATCCTTATTGGGCATATCAAACCCTGAACCGTAAGAACCATCCGTGATAAATTCACTATACTGACACTGACCACAAACATAATGAGGAGAAAGAGGATTAACCTCCGTAATCCCAATCATAGTCGCAACAAAACTGGACCCAACAGACCCACGAGAACCAACCAAGTATCCCCGTTCATTGGAACGTTGCACCAGCATCTGCGATGCCAGATAAATCACGGCAAATCCATTCCCCAGAATAGAAGTCAATTCTTTTTCAATCCGCAAATCAACGATATCTGGCAAGCGGATTTCCATAAATCTCAAAGGCCTTCTTGTAGGTCAGCTCAGCGACCGTTTCTTCAGCCTTATCGATAAAAGGTGTATACAAGTCACCCTTAACAACCTCAACAGGCTCAAAAATTTCTGCCAAGTCATTGGTGTTTTCAATGACTAATTTGCGTGCTAAATCTTCTCCCAAGAAAGCAAATTCATCCAACATTTCATTGGTCGTTCTAAAATGAGCCTTCGGTAGCGGTGCTGGTTGGGCATGTTCACCATGACCGATGGTTCGGTTAATCATAGCCCCTTGGCCCAAACTACGGACAATAATTTCACGGTAAATCTCTTCTTCCGGTTCGATATAGTGGACATTTCCCGTAGCTAGAACAGGCTTGTCAAGACGGTCCCCAACCTCTATCAAACTCTTGATAATAGTCTGGAGTTCCTCCATATCCTTGACCTGTTCCTTGGCAATCAAGGGAGCATATATAGCTGGTGGCATGACCTCGATAAAGTCATAATACTTGGCCACTTCAACCGCCGCGTCCACACCTTGGGAAACGACTGCGTCAAAAACTTCACCCTCCGAGCAAGCCGACCCCAAAATCAAACCCTCCCGATGGGCATCTAGAACCGTTCTCGGAATCCGTGGCACCCCTTCAAAGTACTTGGTATTAGACAAAGAAACCAGTTTAAAGATATTCTTCAGCCCCACCTGATTCTTGACATAAATCGTCGCATGCTTGATTCGAGCTTTTTTTATAAGAATCTGGACTGATTAGATCAATATTTAACCTAGCCAAATCCGTCACACCATGTTTGTCTGCTACCTCTTTGATAAAGATGAAAAAGCAGACGACCAGTAGCTTCCGCATCGTAGTTGGCCATGTGGTGATGTTCAAGTGCTACACCAAAACGCTTGGTCAAAGGGCCCAAACCATGACGTTTATACTCAGGATAGAGATTTCTAGCAAACTCCAGTGTATCGATGACTGGCTGGCTAATCTTAGGCAGACCATGACGCTCATAATTAGCGTTCATAAAGCCAACGTCAAAGGTAGCATTGTGGGCAACTAGGACTGTATCCCTGCAAAATTCTTGGAATTCTAGTAAAACTTGTTCTAGCGGTTTGGCATTTTTGACATGATCATCTGTAATACCTGTCAACTCAGTAGTAAAGGCTGACAAGGGATGCCCAGGATTGATAAATTCATCAAATTCAGCAATGACATTCCCCTTGTACATCTTAGAAGCTGCAACCTGAATCAAATCATTATAGATGGCTGAAAGACCTGTCGTTTCCACGTCAAAGACCACGTAAGTCGCTTCTGATAAGTCCATCTCCACTTCGTTGTAAACGATAGGAACACGGTCTTCAACAATATTGGCTTCCATTCCATAGATCAGCTGAATTCCAGCTCTCTTAGCTGCCTTATAGCCATGTGGGAAGGACTGAACATTTCCATGGTCCGTAATTGCTACCGCTTTGTGACCCCATTTTGCAGCTGTCGCAACGATTTCTTCGACCTCAGGCAGAGCATCCATAGTCGACATATTTGTATGAGCATGAAACTCAACTCGACGCTCACCTTCTGGCATCAAATCCTTCCGCTCATAGTGAACAACTTCCTGCACATCCTGTACGTTCATTGTCAAATCGCGTGTGAAGTTATTCATCTCCACATTCCCACGAACTCGGAGCCATGAATTCTTCTTAATGATGTCAAACTTCTGAGCCTCTTCTTCATTCTTAACCCATTTTTGCATTGAAAAACTTGACGTGTAGTCCGTCATTTTAAAATTGATCAAAACGCGACCAGTTCTGGTCACTTTATGTTCCACATCAAAAACGACCCCTTCAAAGACCAAACGATTTTCCTCAGTCGTCACATCAATCATCTGAGTCACTTCTGCCTTGTCTAATTTTGGCTTGGCAGCAACTTTTTTAGCCTGAAAATCAAAAGCTGGCTTCTCTTCTACTGGAGGAGCCATTTGTTCCAGTTGCTCCATAGCCCGCAGAGCTTCTTCGTTGGCAGCCTGAACAATCTGTTCATTCTCCACATGAAAGGCTTCCTCCTGCTCTTGTGTAAGGGCATCGTTCTTTTCTATTTGGCATACAAAGGATGGGAAACCAAATCTTTCAAGTTGTTTCGCTAGATTAGGAAGATGATTCTTCTTAAAGTGTTCCTTATCAATCGCCTCGGAACCTTCAATAATGAGCTGATTTCCCTCCGCACGAACTTGCAAATTCTGATAAAGAGATTTAAATCCTTGGCTGGCACACGGACCTTCAGAAAAAGCCTCCTTGTAGTAGTCCTGTAAGAGTTGATTAGAAAATTCTTGAGACAGAGCCTTGATTTCAAAAACAGCTTGATTGCCTGTCTTAGAAAATTCTTCACTCAACCCCTTCTTTAACTCCAGAAAGATTTCAATAGGCAAAATTTTAGAAAATACAAAATGAAATTCCCAAACCTTACTACTTTTATGAACCACGACACGCTCAATGCTTGCATCGATAAGAGCAGGATCCTGTTTTAGTTGTTCAGAGATTCCTAATTGATTCATTAAAATTTCAAACTTACTTGACATTCATTTCCCTCACATTATTCTCTTACTATTTTACCATAATTAAAGAAAATATATGACTAGTACCATTCCTTAAGCACTGCTAGTTTACACAAATTTGTTCCGTAAACAAAAAAGAAGACTCTTAGAATCTCCTTAGTAAATAAAAAAAGATACCCTAAAGTATCCTCGTAATCGATCGGGAAGACAGGATTCGAACCTGCGACACCTTGGTCCCAAACCAAGTACTCTACCAAGCTGAGCTACTTCCCGCGTTAAATAAAAAAATGCACCCTAGAGGAGTCGAACCTCTAACCGCCTGATTCGTAGTCAGGTACTCTATCCAGTTGAGCTAAGGGTGCTCATCATTATATGCCGAGGACCGGAATCGAACCGGTACGATCGTTACCAATCGCAGGATTTTAAGTCCTGTGCGTCTGCCAGTTCCGCCACCCCGGCCTCTCTAAGCGAACGACGGGATTCGAACCCGCGACCCCCACCTTGGCAAGGTGGTGTTCTACCACTGAACTACGTTCGCATCGACCTCTTATTCTATATAAAAAAATGCCGGCTACATGACTTGAACACGCGACCCTCTGATTACAAATCAGATGCTCTACCAACTGAGCTAAGCCGGCTGATTTCTATTATGCGGGTTAAGGGACTTGAACCCCCACGCCGTTAAGCGCCAGATCCTAAATCTGGTGCGTCTGCCAATTCCGCCAAACCCGCAAATATGACCCGTACTGGGCTCGAACCAGTGACCCATTGATTAAAAGTCAATTGCTCTACCAACTGAGCTAACGAGTCTAAAATAACTTCCGTTATCTTAAACGGTCCCGACGGGAATCGAACCCGCGATCTTCGCCGTGACAGGGCGACGTGATAACCGCTACACTACGGGACCTATGGGAGTTAACGGGATCGAACCGCTGACCCTCTGCTTGTAAGGCAGATGCTCTCCCAGCTGAGCTAAACTCCCAAAGGGTGGAGTCTAGCTCAGCCAACGGTAAGAAACTTCGTTTCTCTCATCCGCCGATTGTAATTTCGATTTCCTCTCAATTACAACTAAGCTAAACTCCCTCGAGCTAAGCGACTTCCATATCTCACAGGGGGCAACCCCCAACTACTTCCGGCGTTCTAGGGCTTAACTGCTGTGTTCGGCATGGGTACAGGTGTATCTCCTAGGCTATCGTCACTTAACTCTGAGTAATACCTACTCAAAATTGAATATCTATCAAATACCAAGAAAACCTCACACTTCGTATTCTCAGTTACTTTGGATAAGTCCTCGAGCTATTAGTATTAGTCCGCTACATGTGTCGCCACACTTCCACTTCTAACCTATCTACCTGATCATCTCTCAGGGCTCTTACTGATATAAAATCATGGGAAATCTCATCTTGAGGTGGGTTTCACACTTAGATGCTTTCAGCGTTTATCCCTTCCCTACATAGCTACCCAGCGATGCCTTTGGCAAGACAACTGGTACACCAGCGGTAAGTCCACTCTGGTCCTCTCGTACTAGGAGCAGATCCTCTCAAATTTCCTACGCCCGCGACGGATAGGGACCGAACTGTCTCACGACGTTCTGAACCCAGCTCGCGTGCCGCTTTTAATGGGCGAACAGCCCAACCCTTGGGACCGACTACAGCCCCAGGATGCGACGAGCCGACATCGAGGTGCCAAACCTCCCCGTCGATGTGAACTCTTGGGGGAGATAAGCCTGTTATCCCCAGGGTAGCTTTTATCCGTTGAGCGATGGCCCTTCCATACGGAACCACCGGATCACTAAGCCCGACTTTCGTCCCTGCTCGAGTTGTAGCTCTCGCAGTCAAGCTCCCTTATACCTTTACACTCTGCGAATGATTTCCAACCATTCTGAGGGAACCTTTGGGCGCCTCCGTTACCTTTTAGGAGGCGACCGCCCCAGTCAAACTGCCCGTCAGACACTGTCTCCGATAGGGATAACCTATCCGGGTTAGAGTGGCCATAACACAAGGGTAGTATCCCAACAACGTCTCCTTCGAAACTGGCGTCCCGATCTCTTAGACTCCTACCTATCCTGTACATGTGGTACAGACACTCAATATCAAACTGCAGTAAAGCTCCATGGGGTCTTTCCGTCCTGTCGCGGGTAACCTGCATCTTCACAGGTACTAAAATTTCACCGAGTCTCTCGTTGAGACAGTGCCCAAATCATTACGCCTTTCGTGCGGGTCGGAACTTACCCGACAAGGAATTTCGCTACCTTAGGACCGTTATAGTTACGGCCGCCGTTTACTGGGGCTTCAATTCATACCTTCGGATTACTCCTAAGCACTCCTCTTAACCTTCCAGCACCGGGCAGGCGTCACCCCCTATACATCATCTTACGATTTAGCAGAGAGCTGTGTTTTTTTGATAAACAGTTGCTTGGGCCTATTCACTGCGACTGACCTAAAGTCAGCACCCCTTCTCCCGAAGTTACGGGGTCATTTTTGCCGAGTTCCTTAACGAGAGTTCTCTCGCTCACCTGAGGCTACTCGCCTCGACTACCTGTGTCGGTTTGCGGTACGGGTAGAGTATGTTTAAACACTAGAAGCTTTTCTTGGCAGTGTGACGTCACTAACTTCGCTACTAAACTTCGCTCCCCATCACAGCTCAATGTTATAGATATAAGCATTTGACTCATATCACACCTCACTGCTTAGACAGACACTTCCATTCGTCTGCTTTAGTTAGCCTACTGCGTCCCTCCATCACTACATACTCTAGTACAGGAATATCAACCTGTTGTCCATCGGATACACCTTTCGGTCTCTCCTTAGGTCCCGACTAACCCAGGGCGGACGAGCCTTCCCCTGGAAACCTTAGTCTTACGGTGGACAGGATTCTCACCTGTCTTTCGCTACTCATACCGGCATTCTCACTTCTATGCGTTCCAGCACTCCTCACGGTATACCTTCTTCACACATAGAACGCTCTCCTACCATACCTATAAAGGTATCCACAGCTTCGGTAAATTGTTTTAGCCCCGGTACATTTTCGGCGCAGGGTCACTCGACTAGTGAGCTATTACGCACTCTTTGAATGAATAGTCGCTTCTAAGCTAACATCCTAGTTGTCTGTGCAACCCCACATCCTTTTCCACTTAACAATTATTTTTGGGACCTTAGCTGGTGGTCTGGGCTGTTTCCCTTTCGACTACGGATCTTAGCACTCGCAGTCTGACTGCCGACCATAATTCATTGGCATTCGGAGTTTATCTGAGATTGGTAATCCGGGATGGACCCCTCACCCAAACAGTGCTCTACCTCCAAGAATCTTTATGTCGACGCTAGCCCTAAAGCTATTTCGGAGAGAACCAGCTATCTCCAAGTTCGTTTGGAATTTCTCCGCTACCCACAAGTCATCCAAGCACTTTTCAACGTGCCCTGGTTCGGTCCTCCAGTGCGTCTTACCGCACCTTCAACCTGCTCATGGGTAGGTCACATGGTTTCGGGTCTACGACATGATACTAATTCGCCCTATTCAGACTCGGTTTCCCTACGGCTCCGTCTCTTCAACTTAACCTCGCATCATAACGTAACTCGCCGGTTCATTCTACAAAAGGCACGCTCTCACCCATTAACGGGCTCGAACTTGTTGTAGGCACACGGTTTCAGGTTCTATTTCACTCCCCTCCCGGGGTGCTTTTCACCTTTCCCTCACGGTACTGGTTCACTATCGGTCACTAGGGAGTATTTAGGGTTGGGAGATGGTCCTCCCAGATTCCGACGGGATTTCACGTGTCCCGCCGTACTCAGGATACTGCTAGGTACAAAGACTATTTTAAATACGAGGCTATTACTCTCTTTGGCTGATCTTCCCAAATCATTCTTCTATAATCTTTGAGTCCACATTGCAGTCCTACAACCCCGAAGAGTAAACTCTTCGGTTTGCCCTCCTGCCGTTTCGCTCATCGCTACTAAGGCAATCGCTTTTTGCTTTCTCTTCCTGCGACTACTTAGATGTTTCAGTTCACTGCGTCTTCCTCCTCACATCCTTAACAGATGCGGGTAACAGGTAGTACCTGTTGGGTTCCCCCATTCGAAAATCCCTGGATCATCGCTTACTTACAGCTACCCAAGGCATATCGTCGTTTGTCACGTCCTTCTTCGGCTCCTAGTGCCAAGGCATCCACCGTGCGCCCTTATTAACTTAACCTTATTTTTCTGACCTTTCAGTCATAAACTCTTTTAATACTACAGCGTTTCGGTTTATTTTTCTTGTTACTATTTGATATAGATATTCAATTTTTCAATGTGCATTACTTGGTGATCTCTCACCAATGGAGCCTAGCGGGATCGAACCGCTGACCTCCTGCGTGCAAAGCAGGCGCTCTCCCAGCTGAGCTAAGGCCCCACAAGACCTCTCAAGACTAAACAAGACCAATGTGCAGTTCCTTATCCTTAGAAAGGAGGGTGATCCAGTCGCACCTTCCGATACGGCTACCTTGTTACGACTTCACCCCAATCATCTATCCCACCTTAGGCGGCTGGCTCCTAAAAGGTTACCTCACCGACTTCGGGTGTTACAAACTCTCGTGGTGTGACGGGCGGTGTGTACAAGGCCCGGGAACGTATTCACCGCGGCGTGCTGATCCGCGATTACTAGCGATTCCGACTTCATGTAGGCGAGTTGCGACCTACAATCCGAACTGAGACTGGCTTTTAAGAGATTAGCTTGCCGTCACCGGCTTGCGACTCGTTGTACCAGCCATTGTAGCACGTGTGTAGCCCAGGTCATAAGGGGCATGATGATTTGACGTCATCCCCACCTTCCTCCGGTTTATTACCGGCAGTCTCGCTAGAGTGCCCAACTGAATGATGGCAACTAACAATAGGGGTTGCGCTCGTTGCGGGACTTAACCCAACATCTCACGACACGAGCTGACGACAACCATGCACCACCTGTCACCTCTGTCCCGAAGGAAAGCTCTATCTCTAGAGCGGTCAGAGGGATGTCAAGACCTGGTAAGGTTCTTCGCGTTGCTTCGAATTAAACCACATGCTCCACCGCTTGTGCGGGCCCCCGTCAATTCCTTTGAGTTTCAACCTTGCGGTCGTACTCCCCAGGCGGAGTGCTTAATGCGTTAGCTGCGGCACTAAACCCCGGAAAGGGTCTAACACCCTAGCACTCATCGTTTACGGCGTGGACTACCAGGGTATCTAATCCTGTTTGCTCCCCACGCTTTCGAGCCTCAGCGTCAGTTACAAGCCAGAGAGCGCTTTCGCCACCGGTGTTCCTCCATATATCTACGCATTTCACCGCTACACATGGAATTCCACTCTCCCTCTTGCACTCAAGTTAAACAGTTTCCAAAGCGTACTATGGTTAAGCCACAGCCTTTAACTTCAGACTTATCTAACCGCCTGCGCTCGCTTTACGCCCAATAAATCCGGACAACGCTCGGGACCTACGTATTACCGCGTACGCTGGCACGTAGTTAGCCGTCCCTTTCTGGTAAGATACCGTCACAGTGTGAACTTTCCACTCTCACACTCGTTCTTCTCTTACAACAGAGCTTTACGATCCGAAAAACCTTCTTCACTCACGCGGCGTTGCTCGGTCAGACTTCCGTCCATTGCCGAAGATTCCCTACTGCTGCCTCCCGTAGGAGTCTGGGCCGTGTCTCAGTCCCAGTGTGGCCGATCACCCTCTCAGGTCGGCTATGTATCGTTGCCTTGGTGAGCCGTTACCTCACCAACTAGCTAATACAACGCAGGTCCATCTGGTAGTGATGCAATTGCACCTTTTTAAGCAAATGTCATGCAACATCTACTCTTATGCGGTATTAGCTATCGTTTCCAATAGTTATCCCCCGCTACCAGGCAGGTTACCTACGCGTTACTCACCCGTTCGCAACTCATCCGCTCGGTGCAAGCACCAAGCTTCAGCGTTCTACTTGCATGTATTAGGCACGCCGCCAGCGTTCGTCCTGAGCCAGGATCAAACTCTCATTAAAAGTTTGAGTTCTCACTCATTTCTGTCACTGACAGATTTATTGTTTTTTCATTGTTCAGTACTATAACCTTAGTTATAGTGCCCTGCACATTGGTTCGTCTTGTTCAGTTTTCAAAGGTCTTTGTCACTCAATCTCTCTCAAGCGACAACTATATTAGTATATCACAGCTACCTGTCTCTGTCAACAGATTTTTTAAACTTTTTTCAAGTTTTTTTAACCGCAATACACCATAGTCCGTACGGGATTCGAACCCGTGTTACCGCCGTGAAAAGGCGGTGTCTTAACCCCTTGACCAACGGACCTTGAGCTTTTCAACTCTTTCTATTATACCTACTTTTTTACCTTTGTCAAGAACTTTTTTCCTCTTTACCGAAATTCTGAAAAGATTAGGGAAAGTTCTCTCAGGAGAGCTTTACGTCCTCTAAAGACTTCCCCTCCCATGAGACGGTCTATTAATTCTTGTTTTTCCATACTCTGCTTTGATTTGTAATTCTTTAGAAGTTCGTGAAAGAGATAATAATCGTCCAGCCTGAGTCCTTTTTCTCCTAGACGATGGCTAATCTCACTCACCTCTTCATAGGGTTCTTTGTCAAAACGGCGCTTGTGACTTTCCTGTTTACGGATGTAATCTAGAATACGATTTCTAAATTTTGTTTTAAAGCAAACATATAGTTGATGGCGCTCCCCCTCTAGTAACTCTGGGTTGCGACTCACCAGCTCATACAGACATAACATGCCTTCCTGATCCCAGTCCTCTTTCTCCCACAGATGCAAATGATAATCTTTGCGACACTTATGGACGATTCCCTTGCTTTCTTCATATAAGTTTTTTAGATTCATAGACCTCTCCTTTCTGCATTTAGTTTAACAAAATGCGCGAGTCCATGGGTCTACTTCCTCTGTTTTATACTTCTTCCTCCCTCAACAGCACATAAAAAGAGAGGCAAAGCCTCTCTGGGGTTATAATTCTGCAATTTGGTTGAGATTCACTTCTGCAATCGTGTCATTACCAAACATAGAGATAATCATCTTCACTTTGTTATTATCAATTTCAGTAATTTTACCTGTGTAGTCTGCAAAAGCGCCATCAATGATGCGGACTGTCTGGCCAACTTCAACGTCAATATCGAACTCTTGAACAGTTTGTCCCATTGAAACCAGAATATCACGAATTTCTTGTTCCAATAGTGGAGTTGGTTTTGATCTGTTACCGTGTGAGCCGACGAATCCTGTTACGTTAGGCGTGTTTCGAACGACGAACCATGCTTCATCGGTCATGACCATTTCTACAAGGACATAACCTGGAAAGCGATTCTCTTCAACTTCCTTTTTCTTTCCATTTTTCTCAACTTGCACGGTTTGTGTTGGAATCTCAACACGTAGAATATTATCCAACATGTTATATGTTTGCGCACGTTGCAATAGATTTTCTTTTACCTTATTTTCATAGCCAGAATAAGTTTGTAGAACAAACCATCCCTTGTCAAAACTATCCATGATATTTCCTTTCATATATATAGAAGAAAGTTAGCAGAACTTCTCCACTTTTCTTCTAAAAAATGTTAATAAATCGAATCAAACCTGATACAATCAACTGGTCAAAAATGTAAATGATGACCACAAAGAAGGCTGTGTATTCCATAATAGAGCGAAAATCTCTCCAGCTTTCTTTGCGAGTTGGCCAAGTTGTTTCTTTAAGAAGTTTAAAAATATCCTTAATAAAACCCATCGTTCTCTCCTATCTCGTTTCTCTATGTGTCGTATATTTTCCACAATGTTTACAAAATTTATTTACTTCTAGTCGTGTTGGCTTGGGGTTCCCACTAATTTTGATTGAGTAATTCCTTGAACCACAAACTGCACAAGCTAGGCTTGCTTTTTTTAGTGCCATAACGCCTCCATCTTATCTATTATAACAAGAAACCGAGGCTTTGACAAGCCTCTTAACGAAATAGATTAAGGATTGAGTCCCATATTGTCTGGGCTTTTTCTTTTATCTTAGCTTCTGAAATCGCACGGCCTGCTTCATCTACAAGATTTTGTGCACGACTACGAATATCTCCTATCGGGTCCTCAGACTGGTTTGTCTCATTTTCAACAACCTGCTTTTTCGTATTTTCTGGTTCAATACCATTTTGTTTATAAGCATTTTCAACTGTAAAAGTGCTACCTGGAGTGTAAGGTAAAATGGTATTAGCCATACTTCTAAAGACATGGGCTGCTCCATTGGAGGTCGAACCTGCTAGATAATGGTTCTCATCTGTTGTTGGGAAACCGAGCCAGTGGCTGATTACCACATCCGGAGTATAGCCGATCACCCACTGATCACTGGTATATTCTGGGTTGAAAACAGCTTCAGTCGTACCTGTTTTACCAGCCATAACGTAATCCGCTGGTGACGAACTAATTCCCGTACCATTGGTAAATGTTCCTAGCATCATGCTGGTCATTTTATCAGCTACCGACTTATCAATCACTCGTTTTTGGGAGTTTTTATGACTCTTGATGACCTGACCGCTGGCATTTTCAATACGAGTGATGAAATGTGCTTCAGGCATCAAACCTCCATTAGCAAAGGCTGCATAGGCTTGCGCCATCTGGAGAGGATTCGTTTCCACACCTCCACCAAGAGCAACTCCAAGAACTCGGTCAACTTTTTCCATATTCAGACCAAATCTCTCCCCAGCGTCAAAAGCTTTGTCAATACCTAATTCATTTACAGTCGCAACAGCTGGCAGGTTGAGTGATTCCGCCAAGGCCTGATACATAGGTACTTCTGGAGATGTCTTAATACCCGCATAGTTATCTACTTGATAACTGTTGTACTGCATCGTATGATTATCCAGTTGCTTGTTCAAGGCCCATCCTGCTTCTACTGCGGGTGTATAAACGACTAAAGGTTTAATAGTTGAGCCTGGGCTACGCTTAGACTGAGTGGCATAGTTGAAATTGCGGAAGCCTGGTTTGTCATCACCAGCTACACGGCCAACAACTCCACGCACTCCACCCGTTTTAGGCTCTAGAGCAACACTACCTGATTCGGCATGCGTTCCATCTTCTGCCGTTGGAAATAGCGAAGTGTTTTCGTAAATAACCTGCATGTTTGCTTGGTAGTTTTGGTCAAGCTCTGTGTAGATTCGATAGCCGTTGTTGACAATCTCTTCTTCTGTGAGATTGTACTTGGAAACTGCTTCGTTGACAACTGCATCAAAATAGGACGGGTAACGATAATCCGAAACTTTGCCTTCATACTTATCTTGCAGTTGAGAAGCCATATCTACTCCAGCCGCTTCGGTTTCTTGATTTTTATCAATATAGCCCGCTGCAACCATATTTTGCAAAACAGTATCCCTACGGTTGGTCGAAGTTTCAACAGAATTTAATGGATTGTACAATTCTGGTCCCTTGAGCATCCCTGCTAGAGTAGCCGCCTGATTAAGCGTTAGTTGTGAAGCCGATACACCAAAATATTTCTTACTTGCATCTTCAACGCCCCATACTCCATTTCCAAAGTAGGCGTTATTGAGGTACATAGTAAGGATTTGCTCCTTGCTGTATTTCTTTGTCAACTCTAAGGCAAGGAAAAACTCCTTGGCCTTCCGTTCAACGGTCTGGTCCTGGGAAAGATAGGCATTTCGCCAACTGTTGAGTGATGGTGGAACCCCCTCCAGAACGACCCGCTGTAAGGATGGCTAGAAAGAAACGACCGTAGTTAATCCCATCATTTTTATAAAAGGAACGGTCCTCTGTCGCGACGACAGCATTCTGCAAGTCTTTACTAATATCTGTCAGTTCAACATAGGTTCCCTTTTGACCTGATAGGGCTCCTGCCTCTTTTTCTTCGCGGTCAAAAATCAGAGTTCGCGTTTTCAAGGCATTTTGCAAGTCATTGACATTGGTCGACTTGGCTATCGCAAATAGGTAGGTTCCTACTAGCAAACCTGCACTTAACCCTAAAATGATGACAATTTTTGTCAGATGATAACGGCGCCAAAATTTCCGAATCGGGCCTACTTGGGACAATTTTTTTCTATCGCTCCGTGAACGGCGCATGCTAGTCGAATCAGACTCCGCTGATTCATTCGTTTCTTTTTTAAAGAGAGAAAGAAACTTCTCAAATAATTTATCTAATTTCATGCGTTTATTTTATCATCTTCACCATAGGAACTCAAGAATTTAGCTACTCCCTATCCAAATAGGGCTTTTTTTGTTACAATATCTGTATGCAATTCACATTTACATTACCCGAATCCTTGCCTCAAATGACGGTCAAACAATTCTTAGAGGAACAACTCCTCATCCCTAGAAAAATCCGCCATTTTTGAGAATAAAGAAGAACATCTTAATGAACCACAAAGAAATTCACTGGAACGAGATGGTCAAGCCAGGGGACATTTGCCAGTTGACTTTTGACGAGGAAGATTATCCCCAAAAAGAAATCCTTTGGGGCAATCCAGACCTCGTTCAAGAGATTTATCAAGACCAACATCTCATTATCGTCAACAAGCCCGAAGGCATGAAAACTCACGGAAATCAACCTAATGAAATTGCCCTTCTCAACCATGTCTCTGCCTACGTTGGTCAAACCTGCTATGTCGTTCATCGCCTGGACATGGAAACAAGCGGTTTAGTGCTTTTTGCTAAAAATCCTTTTATCTTACCCATTCTCAATCATTTGTTGGAAAAAAAGGAAATCGTTCGTGAGTACTGGGCACTTATAGAAGGGCGAGTAGAGAGTAAAGAACTTATCTTCCGAGATAAAATCGGCCGTGATCGCCACGATCGTAGAAAAAGAATAGTTGATGCAAAAAATGGACAATATGCTGAAACGCATATCAGTCGATTAAAGCAATTTCCAAATCAGACTACCCTTGTCCGTTGCAAACTAAAGACCGGTCGAACGCATCAGATTCGTGTTCACCTTTCTCATCATAAGTACCCTATCCTGGGCGATCCTCTCTATAACTCTAGATCAAAAGTAAGCAGGCTCATGCTCCATGCCTTTCGACTTTCCTTTACCCATCCACTTACCTTAGAAAAATTGAGTTTTACTGCCCTCTCGGATACTTTCGAAACAGAATTAAAACAAAATGGATGACACTATCATCCATTTTTCTATACAAAAAAGCAAGACCAGAAGGCCTTGCTTTTATCGACTCAAGAATTATTTAGCGATTTTTGCAAAGTATTCAAGAGTACGTACAAGTTGTGCAGTGTATGACATTTCGTTGTCGTACCATGATACAACTTTAACCAATTGTTTACCATCAACGTCAAGAACTTTAGTTTGAGTTGCGTCAAACAATGAACCGTAAGACATACCTACGATATCTGAAGATACGATTGGATCTTCTGTGTAACCGTATGATTCGTTTGAAGCTGCTTTCATAGCTGCGTTCACTTCATCAACAGTAACGTTCTTTTCAAGAACTGCTACCAATTCAGTAACTGATCCAGTTGGAGTTGGAACACGTTGTGCAGATCCGTCAAGTTTACCGTTCAATTCTGGGATTACAAGACCGATAGCTTTAGCAGCACCAGTTGAGTTAGGAACGATGTTTGCAGCACCAGCACGAGCACGGCGAAGGTCACCACCACGGTGTGGTCCATCAAGGATCATTTGGTCACCAGTGTAAGCGTGGATAGTAGTCATCAATCCTTCTACAACACCGAAGTTGTCTTGAAGAGCTTTAGCCATTGGAGCCAAGCAGTTTGTAGTACATGAAGCACCTGAGATAACTGTTTCAGTACCGTCAAGAACGTCGTGGTTAGTGTTGAATACAACTGTTTTAACGTCGTTTCCACCAGGAGCAGTGATAACAACTTTCTTAGCTCCACCTTTAAGGTGTTTTTCAGCTGCATCTTTCTTAGCAAAGAAACCAGTTGCTTCAAGAACGATTTCTACACCGTCAGTAGCCCAGTCGATTTGTTCTGGATCACGTTCAGCAGAAACTTTAACGAATTTACCGTTAACTTCGAATCCACCTTCTTTAACTTCTACAGTACCGTCGAAACGACCTTGAGTTGTGTCGTATTTCAACAAGTGTGCAAGCATAACTGGATCTGTAAGGTCGTTGATGCGAGTAACTTCAACACCTTCTACGTTTTGGATACGGCGGAAAGCAAGACGACCGATACGTCCGAAACCGTTAATACCAACTTTAACTACCATTAGTGATTTCCTCCTTATGAAAATCATGAAAATTTTATTGTGAAAAGAGTAACTTGAATCACTACAAATCACCTTTCAACAAACCTATTATATAACTATTTGAGTTTAATTGCAAGTACGGGCGTTGATTTTCTCTCCCGCTTTTCTACTTTTTCTCCCCCCTTTTTATTCATTCATTCTTTTATTTCCAAAGCATATCTCTAGAATCTTTTATAATATCTGCATATTTTCCTCATTTCAAGGTAAAACTCCGATTTCAACTCTTTCAGAGTTTACAAAAAAGAGACAGGATAACTCCTGCCTCTAGGCTGATAAACAATTATTTGCGACGTCCTGGTCGTTCCGCATAACCATAGTAAGCATCTGCCATGATTTCTTCCATGTCAGCTACCATTGGCAAGCGTGGGTTCGCAGGAGAACATTGGTCTTCATAAGCAAGCAAGGCAATTTCATGCAAGCTGTCTTTCCAAGCTTTTTCATCGATTCCAAAGCCTTTGAAGTTCATTGTGATTCCAACTGCTTCACCAAGATCGTAAACTGCTTTGGCATACGCTTCAACCGCTTCTTCTGGAGTTGAGTGAGGCAATCCAAGCATTCTAGCAATATCTTGGAATTTTTCATCAGCTTTCCAGTAGTTGTACTTAGGCCATGTAGTCGTCTTAGATGGGCGAGTACCATTGTAACGGATAACGTATGGAAGCAAGATTGCGTTTGTACGTCCGTGAACAGTATGGTGAACCGCACCGATCTTGTGGGCCATTGAGTGGCTCATACCAAGGAAGGCATTGGCAAAGGCCATACCAGCCATTGTAGATGCATTGTGCATTTTTTCGCGAGCTTCTGGATCAGCTGTCTTAACAGATTTTTCCAACCATTCAAACACAAGTTTGATTGTTTGAAGGGCGATACCGTCTGTGTAGTCGTTAGCAAAGTTTGAAGTGTAAGCTTCAGTCGCGTGAGTCAAGACGTCCATACCTGTATCAGCAGCGATGAAGTCTGGAACTGACTCAACCAAAGCAGGGTCAACAATGGCAATAGTTGGTGTCAATGAGTAGTCAGCCAATGGGTATTTACGATTGTTTTTTTCTTATCAGAGATAACGGCAAATGGTGTTACTTCTGAACCTGTACCTGAAGTTGTTGGAATACCAATGTATTTCGCTTTTTTTACCAAGTGATGGGAAGCGGAAGGCACGTTTACGGATATCCATGAATTTTTTTGAACCAAGTCACGGAAGTCGATTTGTGGTTGTTCGTAGAAGAGCCACATTACTTTTGGCCGCGTCCATTGGAGAACCACCACCAAGAGCGATAATTGTGTCTGGCTCAAATGCTCTCATCACTTCAGTACCACGTTCTACAGTTGTGATATCTGGATCTGGTTCAACGTCTGAGAAGACTTGGACAGTTACACGGTTGCTACGTTTGTTCAATTGGTCAATAATGCGTTGAACAAAAACCAAGTTTTTCGATCGATTTGTCTGTAACAATCATAACGCGTTCAATATCTTCACATGTTTGAAGGTATTGGATAGAATTGCGTTCGAAGTAAATTTTTGAAGGAACTTTAAACCACTGCATATTATTTCTACGTTTCCCTACTTTCTTGATGTTTAGAAGGTTGATCGCACTCACGTTATCACCGACTGAGTTGTGTCCATATGAACCACATCCAAGTGTCAATGATGGAATGAAGGCATTGTATACGTCACCGATACCACCGAAAGTAGATGGAGAGTTCCAGATAATACGCATAGCTTTGATTTCTGTACCAAAGCGTTTAGCAAGCTCTTCGTCTTTTGTATGGATAGCTGCTGAGTGACCAAGTCCGTTAAACTCAACCATTTGACGAGCTTTTGTAAGACCATCTTCTGTGTCTTCAGCTTTTAGGACAGCAATAACTGGTGACAATTTCTCACGAGTCAATGGTTCTTTCGGTCCTACTTCTGCACATTCTGCAGCCAAGATGTTTGTTCCTTCTGGAACGCTAAATCCTGCTTGTTCAGCAATCCATGCTGCTGGTTTACCAACGATGTTTGCATTTAGTTTAGCACCTGCACAGTTTTTGCTATTAGCTTTTACACCGAAACAGAATTCTTCAAGAAGGGCTTTTTCTTTTTTGTTTACAAAGTAAGTGTGATATGATTTGAATTCTTCTACAAATTCGTCATATACTTCTTTATCAATGATAACGGCTTGTTCTGATGCACAGACCATCCCATTATCAAATGACTTAGACATAACAATATCATGAGCAGCTTGACGAAGGTCAGCAGATTTTTCTACATAGGCAGGAACGTTTCCGGCACCTACCCCAAGAGCTGGTTTTCCACATGAGTATGCAGCTTTAACCATGGCATTACCACCAGTTGCAAGGATAGTTGCAACACCTTCGTGGTTCATAAGCGCTCCAGTTGCTTCCATAGATGGTTCTGTAATCCATTGAACACAGTTTTCAGGTGCTCCAGCCGCAATAGCTGCATCACGAACGATTTGTGCTGCGTGAGCTGATGATTCTTGAGCAGATGGGTGGAAGGCAAAAACGATTGGGTTACGTGTTTTCAAAGCAATCAAGGATTTGAAAATCGCTGTTGAAGTTGGGTTGTTGTCGGAGTGACACCACAGATTACACCGACAGGCTCCGCAATCTTTGTCAAACCTGTAATTGGATCATCTTCGATAACTCCAACTGTTTTAACTCCACGCATATTGTTCACTACGTGCTCACAGGCAAATAGATTCTTTGTTGCCTTGTCTTCAAATACTCCACGACCAGTTTCTTCAACTGCATGTTGTGCAAGGATACCGTGCGCGTCAAGTGCTGCAACCGAAGCTTTTGCCACGATGTAGTCAACTTGCTCTTGGTTCAACTTGCGCATTTCATCAAGCGCAACCAAGGCTTTTTTCACGAGACCATCGACATGCTTTTCAGCAGCAAGTTGTTTTTCCTCTGGTGTTACTGTTTTTTTATCAGCCATATTATCCTCCATAGCCTTTAAGGATTTTATCCTTTGTTAATTTTTTCACAAATTTATTATAACTCTTTTTTTATGCTTTGTAAACAGTTTCATAAGTATTTCACAAAGAATTTTTCTAAGTTTGTGATTTTTTTCTCAATATAGCTATACAATAGAGTTTTGTCTGGACGATTGTGAAATTATGGAGAAAATTTTTTTATTTCACAAAGTTTTTCTAGTTGATAGTTAGTTATCGAATTCAAACGAAGAAAGCGCTTTCTTTTCAGACTTTGAAAATAGCCTCCTAACTTGGAGACTACTGTTTTTGCTGAAAAACGCCTTGTTTAAAGGTCCCTTCATAAACAACTTCTTGCTCTGTCGTCAACTTCCCTTGACCTTCAGCTTGACCATTTACAAAATCACCTTCGTATTTCCAGCCATCTTTTGATTGGAAAGTTCCTTTCCCATTAAAGGCTCCATTATTGAAATCACCTGTATATTGGTCTCCGTTTTCAAAGGTCAGGGTTCCCTGACCATTCATTTTTCCTCGTACCAAGGTGCCATCATAAACAAGAGCTCCACCATCAAGTGTCAGGACACCCTTTTTAGGCGTATTTAGCAGAAATACCGAAAGAGCACAGAGTACCATTACGACAACTGCAATGAGCTCTATCCTAGGACGAGTTAGGTAAACTCTACACTTCTCATAAAATTGTTTAAGCTTTTCCATTGTCACTCTCTTTTTCTAATCGATCTAGCCAGCTTTGACATCCACTTGTGATACGAGTATAGGTTTCCTCAAAATCTCCTGTATACCAAGGATCTGGGACACTTTCAGATGCAAAAGAGTAAATTTTGTACTGTAGTTCCTGAGGACACATGTGACGCAGATCTGAAAGGTTTGAAGCATCCATACCGATAATGTAATCAAACGATTCAAAGTCCTCTCTGCCAATCTGAAGCGATGTTTTATCTTTATCATACGGGATCTGATATTGCTGGAAAATTCCTTGCGTTCCCTTATGAATCGGATTGCCATGTTCCCATGATGACGTCGCCCGACTCTCGATGTGGTAATCGCTCGTCATGGACTTCATCACAAACTCTGCCATGGGGCTACGACAAATATTTCCTAGGCAAACAAATACTATTTTTTTCATCCCTTTTCCTCTCATATCATAGAAACGGGAGTGATAGGATCCCGTTTTATTCTTCGATTGCTCCGCCTTCGTCAACAACTGTTCCTTCTGGTGTCACAGCTTCTTTGAGTGGCAACACTGTCTTGATAGCAGCTAATTCAAAAGTCAAATAAACACCATCTACGTCTAGTACGATTGTTTGTTTCTCAGTATCGACTTCATCCACTGTTCCGTAGAGTCCACCGATTGTGATCACTTCATAGCCTTTTTGAAGCTTGTTCAAGCTTTCCATACGCTTTTGAGCTTGTTTCTTTTGAGAACGTTGCATAAAAAACATCAAGGCAAACATACCTACAAGCATGATTAAAAAAGTAATATTTGGATTCATTGTTTTCTCCTTTGTATTTTACATAGGACTACTATATCAAATTTCAACTACTTTTACAAGGTTGTGCCTTGTTTTTATGCCAATAAAAAAATCAGAGTTTTCACTCTGATTTCTGCGATTATTTCAAGTTTTGAACAACTTTGACTAGATTTTCCACAGTAAATCCATACTCTGCCAATACTTTTGGTGCTGGGGCAGATGCTCCAAAGGTATCAATACCGAGAACGGCACCATCAAGACCAACATATTTGTACCAGTTTTGGGTTGCACCCATTTCGACTGCAACACGACGACGAACTGCATTTGGAAGGATTTCTTCCTTGTAAGCTGCATCTTGTGCGTCAAAGACATCTGTAGATGGCATGCTGACTACACGGACTTTTGCGCCTTGACTAGCCAATTCTTTGGCAGCTGCGACAGCGAGATTCACCTCTGAACCTGTTGCAATCAAGATCGTATCAAAGTCTGCTGCATTTTCATAGACAACATAGGCACCTTTTGCAACTTTGTCAAAGTCTGTTCCCTCTTCGACAGTCAAGTTTTGACGTGTCAATACAAGGGCAGTTGGTGTTTTTTCGCTTGTCACGGCAAGGTACCAAGCCGCTTGAGTTTCACGCGCATCTGCTGGGCGGAAAACATTCAGATTTGGCATAGCACGGAGACCTGCTAAGTGTTCAACTGGTTCGTGCGTTGGACCATCTTCACCAACTGCGATTGAATCGTGGGTAAAGACATAAGTCACAGGAAGTCCTTGCAAGGCTGACAAGCGGACAGCTGCTTTCACATAGTCAGAAAAGACGAAGAAAGTACCACCGTATACACGAAGTCCACCGTGAAGGGCCATCCCGTTCAAGATCGTTCCCATTGCAAATTCACGAACACCAAACTGAATGTTGCGGTTCAAGCGATTAGCATCGTCTTGAAGTCCATCAGTCTTAATATAAGTCATGTTTGAGTGAGCAAGGTCAGCTGAACCACCTAGGAAGGTTGGCAATTTAGTAGCTACAACGTTCAAAGCATCTTGACTTGAGTTGCGAGTTGCTTGAGAAAATCCATTTTCTAAGGCTGGGAAGTCTGCTGGAGTCACTTTAACTGGATCACGGCCGTCGATGATGGCTTCTACTTCTGCAGCCAGTTCTGGATGAGCTTCTTTATAATCAGCAACTAATTTAGTCCAAGCTTGATAAGCTGATGCGCCACGATCTGCAACATTTTCTTTGAAATCAGCGTAAACTTCAGCTGGGATTTCAAATGGTTCATAGTCCCAACCAAGAGCTTGGCGAGTAGCCGCAGTTTCATCTGCTCCAAGAGGAGCACCGTGTACCGCATTAGTTCCTTGTTTGTTTGGAGAACCGTATCCAATAACAGTCTTCACTTCAATCAAAGATGGCTTGCCTGAAGCTTTAGCTGTTTCGATAGCAGCATGGATAGCTTCCAAGTCTGTTCCATCTTCAACCAAGGCTGTATGCCAGCCGTAGGCATTGTAGCGATCACGAACACTTTCAGTAAAGGAATCCTTTGTCTCACCATCCAAGTTAATGTCATTTGAATCATAAAGAACCACCAACTTGTCAAGTTTTTGCAAGCCTGCATATGAAGCCGCCTCACTTGAGACACCTTCCATCAAGTCTCCATCTCCACAGATCACATAAGTATAGTGGTCAAAGATATTGAAGCCTTCGCGGTTATACTTCGCTGCAAGGAAACGTTCTGCTTGGGCAAAACCAGTAGCAGTAGAAATCCCTTGACCTAGAGGACCAGTTGTAGCGTCAACCCCTGCTGTATGACCAAATTCTGGGTGACCTGGTGTTTTTGAACCCCATTGGCGGAAGTTCTTGACTTCTTCCATGCTCACATCTTCAAATCCAGAGAGATGAAGAAGGGCGTAGAGGAGCATAGAGCCGTGTCCTGCTGAAAGAATAAAGCGATCGCGGTTGATCCAGTTTGGTTGAGCTGGATTGATACGAAGTTGCTTTGTAAAGAGGCTATAGGCCATAGGAGCAGCCCCCATAACCACCCCTGGGTGACCTGAGTTTGCTTTGTTGATGGCGTCAATACCTAGAAAACGAATTGCATTAACAGATAGATTTGACATAGAATTTCCTTTCTCTTTGAGGTGATTAATAAATCACACATCCTATTTTACTATTATATGAAAAAATGCATAGAATAGCAATAAACAATTTGCGTTCATCTAACACATTTGATTTTCTATTCCCTCGTCACTTCATAGTACGGAAGCAAGCGCGCATAAGCCTCTTCTAGCTTCTCCAATATCGCTTCTACTGACTGATTTTCAATGAAGGAAACATCTGCCTTAACCAAAACTTTACGGACTTCCTGACTTCTCACCTTCTCGCGTAAAGTACGACGATTCTCCTCAGTAGCCTCCACCTTATGACTTTCCCCATTTGAGTAGACTAGATAATAAATTCCTTCTACCGCTGGAAGTTCTAAAACCTTGGCTTGCTTGTCTAAAGTCTGTTCATCTTTCTTGCGCTCAATGAAGCTGACCTCAAAAGAAATCCCATAATTAGTAGGTGTTCCATACAAACGAAGAGCCATCATAGGTTCTGTCACTTGTCCGTCTCTCTGTAGATAGGCCCAGAAATGCGGTCGCAAGCGTTGCGCTTGGTTCATCCACTGACTAGTCTGTTGCAGTTGCCATTCTGGATGACTAGCTTGAAAGGTTTTGGCCAATTCTGTAAAAGACTTCCGAGCCTCTTGACCTTTTTGCCGCAAGGTCAACATCTTTTCTCTTTCATCGCCAGCTTTATCAGGATTACGGTACTGGACTCCTGCAAATGATAGGTATTCTCTAACTGTTTTCAGCATATCTGAATCTTTCCTTTCCTAGCAAAAAATCAGGATGAACCTGATTTTGCTTTGCTTATTCTGCATCTACGACAACATAGCGATTTGGCTCGTCACCTTCAGAGTAACTCGTCACGCCATCCATGCGTGAAATAATGCGATGGATTATCTTGCGTTCGCTATTTGACATTGGATCAGTTTGTTGACTACGCCCTTCCTCTAAAACGCGAGTCGCCAATTTGAGCGTAGGTTTGCAAGACTTCTGCACGGTGTTCAACATAATCATTGACATTGATCGTGATGTAGAAGGTTCTTGAATAGCGGTTATAAAGATAATTTTGAGCCAATAGTTGCAAGGCCTTCAAAACTTTACCATGATAACCGATAATACGGCCTGGTTCATTGGTGTCAATTTGAAGATTGATGGTGCGGCGATTGTAGTCGCTTGAAATCGTCCCTTCAACATCCATATCATCTACAATGGTTTGAACGTAGCTAGCTACTTCAGTTGCCACTTGTTCGATGTCATAACTTGGTTCTACTTTCAAGCCTAAATCTTCCAAAGATTGACTTGTTGCTTCCTGCGTTTCAGTTTCTTTTTCTGGAGCAGATTTCACTTCCTCGGTAGTATCCTCTGGTTCCAATTCATTTAAAATTGAAATATGGCCTGTTTCTTCCAAAATCGTGCTGGCGTGCTTTTCATTTTTCAGGATTTCAGCCTTGACCTCTTCAGAGACACCTTGACCTTCTTCTTCAATCTTCTTGATGGCTTCAACCACATATCCCAAATCAACTGTCGCTTCACTTACTGTTTTCACTGGTTCATTTTTTTCATTAACTTCTTTTGGAACCCCTTTAATGGCCTGCTGGTTGGCTTTGATTACTGTCGTTTCACTAATGGCTTCGATATCAACTTGAGCTGGCTTCTTACCAAACAAGCCTAAAAATCCTTTTTTCTCTTTCGAAACGACCTTGATGTGGGCCTTCATTCTTGGAATGTCTAATTCTTTCAATCCTTTTTGGATTGCTTCTTCAACCGTTGAACCTGTAAATAATACCATTATCAGATTCCTCCTTATTTTTTCTTTTTCTGTGCTTTTTTCAAAGCTCTTCTCTTCTTGCCTTCTAAATCTTTTTCTGCTTGCGCCACTGCTTCTCTTTCGGCAATAATCTTGAAAGGATTGTTCAAGAAATAGGTTTGCAGAACTTGGTAAGCATTGGATACGGCCCAGTACAAGGCTACACCACTTGGGGCGGAGATGGCAAAAACAAAGATCAATACAGGCATACCATACATCATCCCTGTCGTAGCTCCACTTTTTTCGGACAAAGCTTTATTCGATAACCAGCTACTCAAGAAGGTAAAGACTGCCGCCAAAATCGGAAGGACAAAACTTGTATCTACTCCTCCCAAATTAATCCATAAAAAGTGACCTGTTTTCAAAAAGTCTACTCGACTCAAGGCTTGAAAAAGTGCCAAGAGAACAGGCATTTGTATTAAAATCGGCCAGAGAGAGGATGAATGTTTGATTCCTAACTCTTTATAAACCTTACGCATCTCCTGGTCTAGCTTGGTTCTACTTTCCATATCACGACCTGGGTATTGCTCTCGCAAAGCCTTGATGCGCGGTTGAGCCTCTTGCATTTTTCTAGAGGCAACCATCTGTGTCTGAAAGACCGGCAATAAAATCGTCCGGATCAAAATCGTGAAGAGAATAATCCCCACTCCGATACTAATATCAAAGGACAAAAAGCGGATAATTTCAGCAAAAAAATAGACGAATTTGCTCCAAAGTCTGTCGAATCTGCTGTTATATCGCTAGCTGTACCATTTGTTGCACAGGCTGTCATGATAAACAAGGACAGGCCCAACAAACTAGTCAACTGTAGTTTCTTTTTCACTCCCATTTCCTTCCTGGTAAATCTTTGATAACTTTAATACGTGGAGTAGGTTTTTCTCCATCTCTGCATATTCCAAGGTTTCCACCCCTTTTCGGGCAATCACGACAAAATCAACATGCTCTACTAAACTCCCTTTTACACTTTGTAGAATGTGCCGGATTCGTCTCTTGATTTGATTTCTGGTAACTGCATTCCCCAGCTTTTTGCTGACGGACAGTCCTACTCGAAAATGGTTTTGCTGGTTTTCCAATTGGTAGACAACAAATTTTCGATTGGCAAAACTTGTTCCGTCCTTGAAAATCGCCTTAAAATCTTTCTCTCTTTTTACACGAAAGCTTTTCTTCAAAACTCAACTCCATCTATTAAATTACTACTATTATACCATATTTTTTGAAAAAGCCAATAACAGCAAGGTTTTAGACATTTTCTACATAAAAAAAGCTGGAAAATCTCTTTCCCAACTTCTTTTTACAATCAAATTTTACGTGTATTTACTTATTTTTCAAGCGCTCAACATCGCGTGCAATCACCAATTCTTCATCTGTTGGAATAACCAAGACACGGATTTTCGCCGCATCAGTTGAGATATCTCCCGTTACACCAAAGACGTTCTTTTCTGGATCCACATCACAACCAAACCAAGAGATACCTGAGATGACATCTTCACGTACGTTTGCAGCATTTTCACCGATACCTGCTGTGAAGATAATCGCATCTGCTCCATTTAGGACTGCAAGATATTGGCCGATATGTTTTTGGATACGATCAACATACATTTCATAAGCCAAAGTTGCATCATGGTCTCCTGCTTCCATGGCAGCAATCACATCACGCATATCGCTTGACTGGCCAGAAACTCCCATGAGCCCTGATTCACGATTGAGAACGCGACTAATATCTTCAGGGGTATTGAAATCCTCTGTATATTGCATGAGATAAGGGATGATAGCAGGGTCAATATCTCCTGTACGAGTTCCCATCATCACACCTCCAAGTGGTGTGAATCCCATAGAAGTATCCACAGACTTCCCACCCTTAACAGCTGTGATAGAAGCCCCGTTACCAATATGGCAGGTAATCAATTTCAAATCTTCTAGAGGACGGCCCAAAAGTTTCGCTGCTTCTTCTGCGACAAACTGGTGGCTTGTCCCGTGGGCACCATATTTACGAACCTTGTTGTCTGTGTAGTATTTAGTTGGTAGAGGATAGCGGTAAGCCTTCTCTGGCATGGTTGTGTGGAATGAAGTATCGAATACAACAACACTGGTAATATCTGGAAGCAGTTCCTTAAATGCACGAATTCCAGCTGCGTTGGCTGGATTGTGAAGAGGAGCCAAGAGTCCCAACTCCTCAACTTTTTCTATCACATCTCCCTCAACAACTGTTGATTCCTTGAAATATTCACCACCTGCAACGACGCGGTGTCCGACACCTGTAATCTCGTCGTACCCTTTGATGATGTCAAAACGAATCAAGTCATCCAATAAAATTTTAACGGCTTGTGTGTGGTCTTCAATATCAAGAATTTGTTGTTCCGAACGACCGTCAAATTTTACTGTTGAAATTGAATCTTTCAATCCAATACGTTCAATCAAGCCTTTAGCCAAAACTTTTTCCTCAGGCATTTGATAAAGTTGCCATTTCAAGCTTGAGCTTCCTGCATTGATTGCAATTGTTTTTGTCATAAGATGATACCTCTTTTTAAGCGTTTTCATCTATTATAACAAAATCTCTTTTATATTTCAGTACCTTTGCTCCAATTTTGAAAATTTTCTTTAAAGGTTAACAAAACTGACGGATCTTGCAAGCTAGTAAGAGGATAGACAAAGGGTTCTAGTTCCTTATCTCTTTTCTTCTGTAAAACAAAAATACTTTTAGCTTGGCTTGCTGTTGAGAAAATATCCTCTGGCAGAGCGATGATAGTAGCCAGACTTACTTCGTCTTTGAGCCACCCTTTTAATAAGTCACTTTGAGGGCTGGTCAATAAATCACTCGGAGCTAGAAAAATAGCATAGCCATCTGACTTAAGGTACTTGAGGCCTTGTTCCATCAGCAAATGATGGGCATAGGTGTGTTCTTGACTAGAAGACACTTGATAGCGTGAAGCGATGGCATCATCTGGGTAATAGCCAACAGGCAAGTCGCTGATGACCACGTCGCTTTCTTTAAGCATTTGCGGACGAACGGCATCTCCTTGGACAAAGCCAGCCTGCAAACCAATCACATCTGACATACTGGCTGCCAAATCAATCAGCAAGTCATCCACTTCAATTCCCAAGTAATCTACTTTTTTAGCGAGAGAAGTCAAGAAAGTAGCCCCCAAATCCCCATACCAGAACCTATTTCGAGGATGCTAATTTCCTCTTGTTCAAACAACTCTTCTACAACAAGTACCAAGAGGAGGGCAATGGCATCTGGTGTAAACTGGTGATTGGCCTGTAAAGGTTCCGTTTGTCCTGCCTTCATCAAGAGAAACTGGTAGGTCTTGAGCCACTCTTCCTTGCGAAGCGCTAAGCGCTTAAGGGCTTGATTGTTCTCCTTGACCTGCTCCAGCTCTGTCTCGCCATCTAGGTAGATACTATTTTGCTCTACTAAGGCATCATAAAAGTTGGTCGCCAAATCACTTTGGATGACTTGGACATTCTCTAGTAAATACGTATAAGCTTGTTCAATTTTTTCAAAATCCATATTCCTATCTTATCAAAATTCCCCTATTTTTTCCATCTGAAGAGAAAAAATCACTGCTTTAGTCAGCGAGTGATTTTTGGGCTACTGTTAAAAAGAGCTCTGCGTAATTTCCTAGGAAAAGACCTTCAGCACTATAGAGAATCTGACTGCCAATGCTCGAAAAACCAAACTGGGCGAGCTTGGTTTCCAGTTCAGCTAAATCAAAACCATGGTGGTTGGTATCTGTCTTGACAAAATCAGCGATGAGAACTTGTCCATTCTCCCTAAGGTGATGGTAAAACATGGCAAGAGTTGCATCTAGATCAGGCATATGATGAAGAACCCGACTGACAACAATCAGGTCAAATTGTTGCTCCAAAGGATTCACCAGTAAATCCTGCTCCAAGAGTTGAAGATTTCTGATTTCTTGTTGCTCTGTTTTCAAACGGGCTTGCTCCAGCATTTTCTCTGAAATGTCCACAAGGGTAACCGACTTGGCCTGTTTGGCTAGGGGCAAAGCTAATAGACCCGTCCCACCACCAAAGTCCAGTATTGCCTTGTCTGATAGAAAATCAATCTGTGCTTCAACTGCTTGACAAACCAAGTTTGCAAGGAAGATATTTTTAGGGGAATCAAAGGTTTCTGCTTTGTGATTAAAATCGTGTTTCATGTTTTTAGTTTAGCACAAAGTAGTTGAATTGACTAGGAATTATCTTTCTTTTCAGGCTTTTCTTCTGATTTTTTCTTCCCTGCTTGATTGCTTGAATCAGTCGCTACCTCTTCCTTTTTAGCTGTTTTCTTTTCTTGGGTTTCCATCGGAGGAAAGAGAAATTCATAGTCTCCCTTATTCATACGAACACTTGTTGCAAAACCTGTTTTCGTATTTTGATATCTGACTTTTCCTAAGTTAAAGACTCGTTCTCCACTTTCTTGCTCAGCCTTATCCTTACTTCGCTTGGCCATGGCAAAAGCGATCAACTTTTCTTTGTTTAGGGCAAAGTCTTTGTGATGGGCTACTTGTCGATTCAAATAAAACTGCAACAACAGACTAAAGATAGCTGCCATGGTGACTGCATATAAAAGAACGCCTGCCTTAACTTTTTGCTTTTTCCACACGATAGATGAACTCCCTTTCTAAGCCTTTTTGAAATTGGAAACGAAAGCGAACCAATTGATTTTCCTCTGTAATTTGAGCTGATTTAAGTCCATAAACCATAGGTTGGTAGCCCCGTCCGCTGGTATCCGTTTTTCGAAAATCATCCGATTTAGACTTACCTATAGAGATATCCTTACCATCCTGTTTCATGTAGAGGCGATTACCTTCCACCTTTTCAAACTGCGAACGCTCTAACTCTGCCTCCAGTTGATCCACAAACAAGAGCCACTCCTTTTGCTCGCTTTGCTGCTGGTAACGAACTTCTGAAATGAGGAGCTGACTCATAGCTTGAAACAGTAACAAGCCTCCGCTAATGACGATAAGGGCAATCAGAGATTCTAAAAGAGTAAACGCCTTTACCTTACTGATCTTTAAGGTCGAGTAACTGCTCTGAACCATGATAAACCTCCAATCCCTTTTCACTAGAAAACACCTGAATCTCCACTCCGTTTATGTTTACCTGATTTTGACCTGTCTGCAGAGCCATCTTCGCCACACGCAAGACTTCTTCCTTTTGCAAGATTTCTGCCTCTTCTTGTCTATTTTTCTGAATTTGTCCCAAGAGGAGGGTTGCAATACTGGCAAATATGGCTAGCGCTACTACTGCTTCTAGTAAGATCACTGCCTTAATTTTTAGTTTCCTTAATGCGTTTAATTTTTCCATTTCCTAGATATAATTGATAGCGAATCGCTCCTTTGCTGGTTTGAAATTCAACCTTAGCCAGGGACGAATTGCCCCCAGCTCGGTCAAATATAATGCTTTGTCCTGAGGGTGCCTGAATTCCTTTAGGAACGGTCAAGTTTTGACTGCCATTGCTAATGGTCCGTCCGTCTAAGCTTAAACTTGTCTTTTGCTGACTAGCTACGCTGCGTTTTTGCGTTTCCCGGTAGAGTTCTTCAAACTCCATAAAGAAAATCTGCTCTTCTACCGCTGCAAAACTGGATTGAACAGAACCAGACAAGCCCAAAGCAAGGATACTCACAAGTCCCAAAACTAAGAGACTTTCCAGCATAGTAAAGGCCTTAATCTGCAACAGTTTGACTTGTTTTTTGTTTTGCATGGTAGTCTTTATAAGCTTTGGCTTGCTCAGCTGTGATACGACCGTCCGCTTGTAATTTGCTGAGACTGGCGTCATCATTTTTATCCAAACGATAGAGTTCTGCCTGGCTTTCCACGACCTTGACAACAGCAGCTTTTCCTTTGTCATCTACGGCATCCTTTTGCTTGGTCAAATTGGGCACAAAGAGCAAGAGGAGTACGCTGATGATTAGCAAGACGACTAACATTTCTACCAAAGTGAAAGCTTTCGCCTTGGCTTTTTTTAAATTTGTCATGAGTTTTTTCATTTTAAAAATTTACCTCCATATTTTGATACATGGGCATGAGCATTGCCGCATAAAGTAAAACGATAATCATGGCCACAAAGATAAAAACCAGTGGCTGTACCAGATTCATGGTGCGGTTGACTCGGGTAAAAAAGGCTTCCCAAGTTTTTTCAGCATAGATTTCCAACTCACTCCCCAGCTTGGACTTGACTTCTCCATACTCGATGATGAGACTCAACTCCTTTTTAAAGAAGGGATAGGTCGCTATGGTTTGAGAAAATTCGCGGCCATTTTGCAGGGCTTGAGCCAGATCTTGACCGATTTCTTTAAAGAGCTGGGAACCCTGTCCCTGCATGATCTGAAAAATCTGCGTCAACTCCATCCCCTGCGAAATCATATTGCCCCATTCACGCGCATAATAGGCTGTCAGATAAGTCTGGACAAAGATTCCAAGAAAGGGAATCCGTGCTAACATAGAGAAGACTCGCATCTTGGAACTTCTTTTGTAGAAAGTGAGAGCTAAAAGTAGAGACAGAGTGCAAACCAACACAAGTCCCAGAAAAATTTGTGGCAGATTGCCGATGATTTGAGTGGCAATATTGCTACTGTCCAGTTGAGGCAGCAAATAGTTTCTCAACCCCAGCATGATTAGCAGAAGAAATCCCAGCAAAATCAGGGGATAGGTCGCCACTTCGATTAATTTTTTCTTGACCTTGGCTAAATTGTCCAGATATTCTTCTATCTTTGCCAAACTCAGGTGAAGATTTCCATGCACTTCAGCTAGAGATAATTGGGTCACGATAGCACTTGAAAAACCCAAGCTGTCCATCATCTCTGAAAAGGATTTCCCCTGAGACAAGCCTTGGTGCATCTGGGCCACATAGTCCTTTTCTAGCAGGGCACTTCTTCCCAAGAAAGAAATAATTTCCACCAAATGAAAGCCACTGGAGAAGAGGTTGTTAAACAAAGTGATGATTTTCTTCTGCTTAGCTGTAGCTAATTTTTCCGTTTCAGCCTGAAGACTTGTGATATGTCCATCTTTAAGAAGCTGATCAATCTGCTCATTCCAGCTAGTTGGCTGGTGTTCTTGATAGTCTTTGTTTGCAAAGTCAACGATTCCTCCTCCCCCGATTAATCTCTGGTAGCAGACTCCTTGCAGGACAACTGCTAGTTCCTCCTCCGTCACACCCAACTCCAGAAGGCGTTCATAAACACCTCGGATACTCTTGGCATGAATGGTTGAAAAGACCGTCGCCCCTGTCAAACTAGCTCTGACCACTGCACGCGCCGTCTCGCTATCCCGAATTTCACCGATAATCAAGAGGTCCGGACGATGCCGGAGAGACAGTTTGATCAGATTTTCATAGGTCAAGCCAATCGCCTCATTCAACTGCAACTGGAGCATGTCGTCCTGCTTGATCTCGACAGGATCTTCAATGGACATAACCTGCTGTCCTTTAAACAGAGACTTGGCTAATTCGTGCATCAAGGTCGTCTTGCCACTGCCGACCGGACCCGCAAAAAGGTAGAGGCCCCGTTGCCTGTACTGCTCGCCCAGTTCGTTCATATCCTGAAACCAGAAATGCAGGTCCTGCTCCTCATCGTGCAACAAACGAATGACCAAACTCTCATGTCCCCGATAATCTCCCACGGTAGACAAACGCAGAGAAGACAGCTTCTCCCCATGCTGATAGTCGCAAGAGCCCAGCTGACTACGTCTCTTCTCTCCTACGTTCATACCTGCCACAAACTTAAAATGACTAATCACAGCAGCTAAAACATCAAACTCATAGGAGTCAACTAGACACCGTTCGTCTCCAACCCGCATGTGAAGCTCGTAGGACTTTTCCTTGGGAATGAAATAGATATCCTGAGCCTTCTTTTCTTTCGCAGTAGCAATAATTTTCTGTGCAATTTCTTGTACCATACCGCCCTCCTTATCTAACTATTCGCAAAAAAATAAAAAAAGCAACTTAAAAAGTTACTTTTTTATCTCCATTTCATGCGGCAAGAACGGTGTTTTTCTTGACCTGTTTGTTTTTCGTAGCCTGGACGTAGCTTTTCATCGGGGATGACTTGCTCATCCTGTAAAAGTGCCAAAGAATGGTACTGCTGCAAATACTCATCGCACTCATCACACCAGCGTTGGTCGGCAGGATCCCAAAAAATAGTCATCAAATCACTCCGACTTTTATAAAGAGGATTCTTCTTTTCCAGCTCAAACCAGCATGATTTATAATATTTTAGAGCATCATAATACTTGTCAAAAGATTGACTCATGATGACATCTTCTTCCCAACCTTCTATGAACCACCACGGTTCAAAATCCCCATACATTTCTATAACACGATACATTCTTACTACTTCCTTTGTATCGTATATTATATCTAATTTTTTATTACAAGAAAAGGATTTTGCTTGTTTCCCCCATTAGCAATTTCTTTAATCCTATTATTTTCATCTGATAATAAAAATAGGAGTCCTTTATTGACCCCTATTTTTATCATCTTAGGCTTGATAACGTTTCACACCATCTAGGTAGGTTGCTACCAATTCCAAATCTTTATCCAGTACGATAAAGTCGGCATCATAACCTTCACGGATTTGACCACAGACATCATCGATGTGAACAGATTTTGCTGGGTTGAGGCTGGCCATCATGACTGCTTCATGCGGATTCGCAATGCCCCATTCGACCACATTCTTCAAACCATCTTTGAGTTTAAGGATAGAACCTGCCAAATTGCCTGTAGATTTGAGGCGAGCAGTTCCATTAGCAACTACTACTGGGAATTCTCCCAACATGTAGTCGCCATCTTCCAAGCCACCAGCTGTCATACAGTCTGTGATAAGGGCGATATTTTCAGTTCCCTTTTGTTTGAGCAAGATATCACAGGCCTTTGGATCCACATGGTGACCGTCACAGATCAACTCTGCATAGGTATGTGGCAACTCATACATGGCTCCCACCATACCGAGCTCACGGTGAGTCAACCCACGCATTCCATTGTAGGCATGTACCCAAACGCTTGCTCCAGCATCCACTGCTTTTTTAGCTTCATCAAAAGTCGCATTTGAGTGTCCAAGAGCAACAGTCACTCCTTCACCCGTAATTGTACGAACAAAGTCTTCTACACCTTCACGTTCTGGCGCAAGGGCAATTTTATTGAGCAGGCCATTAGCTGCTTTTTGCCAAGCACGAAACTCATCCATACGAGGATCTTTCATGTAAGCAGGGTTTTGAGCTCCCTTGTATTTCTCTGTGAAATAAGGCCCTTCAAAATAGATTCCACGAATCTTGGCTCCACTTGCTTCCTGGTAACGAGCACCGATATTTTCAGTTACCGCAAGCAACTGCTCGTAAGAAGAAGTCAACGTCGTTGGCAAGAAGCTAGTAACACCTGTGCTAAGCAATCCTTCACTCATAGTATGAAGGGTTCCTTCGATGTTATTATCCATGACATCGACACCACCAAATCCATGAATATGGGTATCCACAAGTCCTGGGGCAATGCTATAACCGGTATAGTCAATCACCTCAGCTCCTTCAGGAATCTGTTCTACATGTTTACCAAACTTGCCATCCACAAGTTCCAAGTAACCGCCACGACGAACTCCGTGTGGGTAGAAAAACTGATCCGCTTTAATATAATTAGGCATAATGATAACCTCCTTGATAGATTGATTCTAGAATTTATTATGTCAATTACATTATAAACCTTTCTTTTTCATTTGTAAATGGTATAGACCTATTTTTCGTGGATATTTTAAAAGAGCTGGATTTCTCCAACTCTTTGATCTTATTTTGATTTTACAGGCAGTTCTTGAGCAGCCTTAACAGCAGCTGCAATCGTCTCTGCGTAAAGTTTAGCACCTTCTTCAATCATGTTGCTATCATTCCCAAAGTGGACTTGGTCGGTTCCAGCCCAGATTTCAGGGTGTTCCTTAGCGACCTTATTCCAGTCAGCGATGCTCACGTAAGGATTCTTTTCAGCTAATTCCCGCGCATAAGCCGCATACTGCTCCACTGATGTGTAAGTGTCCTTACTCTTATCTCCCTCATAAGGTGTCACCAGTATCAGATGGTGTCCTTTCGGTAGATTGTTCACGATGCTGTCCAAGTCATTCTTATAGCCTTCAGGATTATTGACTCCCGTTGCAATGACAACAGTTTTTAGCAGCGCCTTGTTCTGACTGTTATTGAGCATAATGTCATTGGCTTGCTTGGTCGTTCGACTAACCTGAGCATTGATATTTGCTTCAGGAAGTGCCTCTTGTAAGGCTGTATTGGCACGCAAGGCTACCGAATCTCCTATCAGGCTTGTTCCCTCAGAAATTCCTAGACGACTCAGTTCAGCTTGTTCAGCAAGAGTCTTTGTTTGTCCTATATTGGTCTGGGCTTGTTTGAAACCATTGACCATCAAGTCTGTCTCAAAAGCTCCAACTTGAGGAGCCACAGCTATGATAATCAAGCTAATCAAGGTAAGAATGCCAGCACCAGTAGCACTAATTGGTTTAATATGGGGCAATCGACTAATCTTCCGTATTAAAGGATTGGATTTACCGGCAATCAATGGCTCAATAATATAGAAGGATAGGATAGCAAAGAAATAAGAAAAGATAATTGTCAGAATAACAGCAGGCAGATTACTCATCAACTGAGAAAAGATAATATAAAAAGGCCAGTGGAAGAGATAAACCGCGTAGCTGGTATCCGCTAAAAATGTAATGATCCGAGGTTCTTGTATCTCAGGCGTTTTCTCATGCAAGACACGCGCAGCAAAAATCATGGTCACTGCCGCTAAACTTGCTAGCAAGAAGCCAAATAAGTACGCAAACAGGTAGGTGAACTTGACAAAGAAGGTCAAGAGCACTAACACCAAAAGCCCAGCAGCAAATACCAGTAGATTCTGACGAATATCCCATGTCCGGTCAAACTGCTTGACTAAATCGCTCGTCTGACGAACCCCCACAACCGTCGCCAAAATGCTTCCTAAAAAGAAGGGATAGACATGGGTCAAACTTGAAAAGTAGACAGATGAATAGGAACTCGCCATTAGACTACCAATAAACATGGAGAAAAAGCTAATGATAAAAGCTCCAGCAGAAAGGAGAAAGACCATCCCTCTCAATTGACTACTAGATTTTGAACGTTTCGATAAAAACCAAACCGCTAAGCCCCAAAGGATATAGTAGTGAACCTCAACAGCTAGACTCCAGTTGTGAACAAAGAGATGCGGAATGAACTGGGATTCATAACTACCCCCTGTTAACATTTCGTAGAAGTTGGTCATAAAACCGAGAACTCCCGCAATCTGGCCACCAATTCCAGCAACATAGTCTTGACGAACCAAGAAAGTAAAAGGCATGGTCACCAAAACCATCAGCACCACAGGTGGCACGATGCGGTAAAACCGTCTCTTAAAAAAGCCCAGCAAATCAATCTGGCGTGCCTTCCCAAATTCTTCTAAAAGGAGGGAGGTGATCAAAAATCCTGAAAAAGTGAAAAAGACATCTACCCCAAAAGAATCCTCCAGGAAAGATCGTTTGAAAGAAGTGGTACAAAAAGCACCAAAAAGTAAACCTGTAATCCTAATCAAGGAAAACCATTTAATACGCATACGAGTCTATTCTCCATTAAATTAGGAAGCAAAACACCACCTAATTTCCATTCCATTATACTCCCTATTCTATCAAAAATAGGAAAAAAATCCTAAGAGAAAACTTAGGGATTTTGGCATTCTATTTTTACACTTTAGAAATTGCGCCCTGACTTGTTGTAGCCATATTTTTTTCTACAAAATACTCACGAAATTCCAAGAGATTGTCATCCATGATGGCTTGGCGGACTTGCTTCATCAGATTGAGCAAGAAGTAGAGATTGTGGTAGCTAGTCAAGCGGATACCAAAGGTTTCATCAGCCTTGAGCAAATGACGAAGGTAGGCGCGTGTGTAGTTCTTACATGTGTAGCAATCACACTCAGGATCCAGTGGCGTAAAGTCTTCAGCGAATTGGGCATTTTTGACAACCAAACGTCCCTGACTAGTCATACAAGTTCCATTACGAGCGATACGAGTCGGCAAGACACAGTCAAACATATCCACACCACGAATAACCCCATCAATCAAGCTATCTGGCGCTCCCACTCCCATCAAATAGCGAGGTTTGTTTTCAGGAAGAAGTTGGGTTGTAAAGTCCAAGACGGCATTCATTTCTTCGTGCGTTTCTCCCACTGCCAAACCACCGATAGAGTAGCCAGGGAAGGCCATGCTGACAAGGTCATGAGCTGACTGACGGCGAAGGTCTTCAAATCCTGCCCCCCTGTACAATTCCAAACAAACCTTGGTCATGTGGGCGACGGTGAGCCTTCAAACCACGCTCAGCCCAACGGCTAGTACGCTCGATTGATTTCTTAACGTAGTCATAAGGTTGGTAAAACTGAGGACATTCATCAAAAGACATCATGATGTCTGAGCCCAGATTGTTCTGAATAGAGATGGCTTTCTCTGGTGATAGGAACATCTTGGAGCCATTGAGATGGTTTAAAGGTTACTCCTTCTTCGGTGATATTGCGGCTATCTGCTAGGGAATAAACCTGGAAGCCACCACTATCTGTCAAGATTGGTTGGTCCCAGTTCATAAATTTGTGGAGACCACCTGCGCGTGCGATGAGTTCATCTCCAGGACGAAGCCACAGATGATAGGTATTAGAGAGGATAATCCCTGATCCCATCTCCTTCAACTCCTCTGGTGACTGGGTTTTTACAGTAGCTTGGGTCCCAACTGGCATAAACATAGGCGTTGGAAAGGTACCGTGCGGGGTGATGATTTCTCCCAGACGAGCTCCCGTGTGTTTTTCTTTCTTAATCAAACGGTATTTGATTGGTGAATCTGACATTTTCTACCTCCGAAGCTGGGAAAGACAGTCCCAGTTCATACTTTGTGCCCAAAGGCATACTGTATGATTTTATCAAAAAAACCAGGAACTGTCACGAACTATGGTATAATGAGAGAATGAAATACCCAAAAATTGATTTAAAAACTATTCGTCTGCAGACGAGGCAGTTTCAGGCTGAAAATCCCCGCCTCTTTCTGGTCTATCTCTTACCTAGCATGCTGGTCATCTTATCAGGCTTTCTCAACCCCTTGGCTCGTCTCCAAGACAGTGTTTTAGAGCAATCCTTTTTCAGCATGCTGGCACAAGTGCTCCAAGCCTATCTCTTCCCACTAGTGGTTTCTTTTGTGAGCACGATTTTTCTAGCAGGTGCTGCTTTTGCGACACTCCGACTCCTCAAGGATCCTGATACAGAACTCTCAGTAAAATCAAGCCTGGCCCTCTTTGCTGAAGAGCGCTTCTCGCAAACCTTCCTAACTCTGCTCCTCAAACGTTTCTACCTCTTTTTATGGAGCATTCCAAACTTAGTAGGCGTTTATTTTCTCTTTTATAGCAATCTCTTGGCTCGGAGATTTGTCGCCTACATCCTGAATTTCCAAAATTAGACCTCTCATCCGTTGAAACCGAGCAATTCCTTCTGACCTTTGGCCTCTACTTTTTCGCGAGTCTCATCTTGATGATTGTAGGGAACACCCTCTACGTTCCGCAACATTATGCCTACTCGCAGGTAGAATTTCTCCTCTGCGATACTCTAGATTTAGGACAGGCTAAACCCCGTCAAATCCTGAAAACCAGCCGTTTCTTGATGAAGGGTTACAAATTCCAGTGCTTTGTCCTCGACCTACAACTACTCCCTTGGTACTTCCTCAACTGGCTCACTTTTGGAATTGCTAGTTTTTCAATCCTTCCCTATATCCAGAACAATCATATCTTCTTTTACAGAGCCCTACTAGCCCGTAAACGTCGAAATGGATAAGAGCATACAAAAACCAGCATCGTTCAGGACGCTGGTTTTCTAATTTAAAAAGCAAAATACTCAGCAGAGTCAAAATAGCAGGCCCACCTTGCTTCAGAATAATCTTCTTGTCTGCTGTCAGAGAACCGTAGGTCACTGCACCAAGCACAAATAAAACAAAGATGGTCACAATTTCCAAACTTTGTGAGAAATAAATCCCGTACAAGAGAAACACACCTATCAAAGCATTATAAATTCCTTGATTTTTAAATAATGAACTCACTGAAGGACGAGCCAGTTCTTCCTTATCCACATTAAACACTCGACTAGTAGTATCTGATTGCGTAGCCACACTTTCCAAATAAAAAATGTAAAAATGCTCCAAAGCAACGATAGTTGCTAAATAATTGTAAAAATAGACATATTCTTCTCCTTAAATTTTTATCTCTTCTAAGCCAGATATCAACTTTTCTAACAAGCGACTGAACTCTTCTCGCTCTCCTTTTGTAAGTACACTCTCCATCTGATTTTTTACGTTTATATGTTGTTGAGGAGAGTTGGTTACTAGTTGTTCTCTCGCAAAGTCTGTCACTTCCACCAAAACCTCCCTCTGGTTTTCAGGATTCCGACGTCGATTAACCAAACCTTCCTTTTCCAGAATTTTAAAGTGCCTTGTCAAGGCAGCCTGATCAATCTTCAATCTATCCTGAACTGCTATTTGATTACACGGTGACTGATTGATTAAGAAACATAAGATTTGATAACGAGTCAGACTAATTCCCAATTGGCGTTCAAATAGTTGTGTCATAGACTGATCTGCTAATCGTAGTTGATACAGTAAATCATGGATTGCTACCATAAATCTTCTCTCTTTAAAGTTGATTTATCAACGATTGACTTATCAAGTATATTGCAGAAAGATTAAAAACGCAACCATTTTGCTTACTCACGAAAAATAGCCTCTTGGTTTCAATCCCAAAAGGCTATTATTTCTATATTCTAGATAAAATCCAGCACTAACCTACCAAATCTGCTCGAAGGATTTCTCCCTCTTTATCAATGACAACTTCGATGGCATGGCCTGCAAAAATTTCCTCGCTATCATCATAGTAGAGGGTCAATTCCCCGTCTTCGTTGATCGATAGTTCACTCAAGGAAAGAGAGTTGGTAAAATACTCTTCTGTTAACTCCACATCATTTTCATCTGAATCTATCCAGTCTTGAGCTGTTTCCCACAGTTCTTTGACAATATAGTCTTTAATCCGAGTATCTTGAACTTGGAAAGTTCCCATAAATTTCTTTAGATCATCAAAAGAACTTGGAGGGAGACTTTCATCTGCACTCGCAGCAAAGATAGCATGAATCTTACCACCCTCGTAAGTGATAAATCCTTCAAACCAAGAATAGGCTCTGTTTAAGGTGAATTCGCCAATATCGTCTTGAATGATGACCGGTTTTTGATAGGTTTCAATCAAGGTCTCTAACCTAGAATCTGAGGATTGGTCATCTAGGTATTCCAGCAAGTGGTAGCAGTTATTAGCTACTTCTGACATATATGGCTCTAACTCCATGAAGGGGCGTTTTTGACATTTGATATGATGAATTTTGTAGGGTTCAAAACTAAAGCCCCATCTCTTTTCTTCAAATTCCTCAGGAGTCAATACCCATTCCAAACGTCCCTCACGTTCAGAGAATTCCTGGGTTGCAACATTGACACTAGCTTTAAAATGAACGGACGGCATTTTACAACCATCTTTTAAAGAAGCGGCCCCAGTTACATTTTGGAGGGTAAAAATCAAGAATTCGACAATTTCACCACAAAATTCCTCTTCAAAATCATCTCTTGTTTTCTCAAATGGAGTTTTTAATCGATTTGTCATTCACTTCATCCTTTCTCTCTATGCTTAAAAGAGTTAGTATAGTTTTGTATTCGCTTACATTTTAACATGTTTTAGATTTTATTTCACTTATCAATACTATTTTACACAAAGAAGCTACACTTTTAAATGTATAGCTTCTTATTATTCTTAATTCATAGATACGTGAACATGGTCATAGTGATTTTCGGTCACACTACCACGGTCTGGCATTTGATTCCAAGTGTAGGCAGGTCCATATTTACTATCATATGGAGCATAGAAACGTTGCTTCCAGATAATATAGTTGATACCACGGCTAGCCATATTTTGAACCGCGTATTCCGCGATTTGATCACCAAGTGCTGAACTCACTGGGACCATAAAGTCGATGGCCAAACCTTTACCATGGTCGCCACTGTCTCCAGGACGGTAACCACTAAAGGATATGATGCCAAACAAATTGGCGATTTCTTCTTTAAAGGCTGCAGTTTGCGGTTGTAGACCAGCATTCTCAGACTTGGCTACAGCAAGTCCTGCATAGTCAGGAGCCGCTGGAGCCGAATAAATTCTTGAAGGAGCTTGGATTTGCTCTGCTTGATAAGTCAAAGTTGTAGTATCAGAATTTGTTGTTTCTTCTGCTGCACTTGTTCCTGTTGTATCAGCAGGCGTTTCAGTTGCTGGAGCAGCTGCTACTGGTGCTTCTGCTGGAGTTGTTGCTGCCGTTTCTTCGGTAGCTGGAGTCGCTGCTTGAGGAGCTTCTTCTTCAACTGGGCGAGTTGTTTCTGCTACTGGTGCTTCCGCTGGAGTCGTTTCTGCTGATTCTTCAGCTACAGGTGTTTCTGTAGATGGTGTCTCTTCAGCAACTGTCGCTGTATCAGAAACTTCTGAACTTGGCGCTACTTCTGCTGGTTTTTCAGTCTCTGTTGCAGTTGGAGCTTCCTCAATTGGTTGAGAAAGGTCTTCTACTTGAACTGTTTGTTCATCGACTGTCACTTGATTCGTCGTCAAATCAGCTGTTGCAGTCGTCACTTCTTCACTAGCATCTGATTGAGGAGCTTGGATTTCAACTTCCGTTACCTCTTCTGCCTCATTGACAGTTGTAGTGAGGACAGTATCTGGGAAAATCAAGTCCATATTGGTGATTTTGTTCAAATTAGCAAGAACCGTCACATCTACTCCCAAAGCTTCTGCAATCGTGCTCAGGGTATCACCATACTGAACTGTATAGCTGTTTTTGTTCTCGTTTTTCGTCACATCATTTTGAATTTGCTCAACGCTACGTGCTGTCCAAGAGATTTCTTGAGCTTTCGCTCCTAATGTGGGAGCAAGAGACAAGGCTACTGTTGAGGCTAAAATAATTCTTTTCTTCATTCGTTCATATTCCTTTCAAATGAGTACCTGTCTATCATAACACAAAAAAAGCAGAAAAAAAGCCCTCTCGGGCCTATTTAACAGAACTGTCTATTCCTTGTAACAAACTCGATTACTTGAAATAGTTTGTTAGGTTTCTGTCACAAAACTGACACAATTTTCTCGTCACTTATCCTCAGAATATGAGGAATATCTGCTAACTCTTGAATCCTGTGATTCCCTTCATAAGAAGACTCTAAAAAGTTGATGCTTTGAAGGCCACTATTCTGGGCAAATTCCACATCCAAAGTCCGATCCCCTATATAATAGGTCTTCTCAGGATCCAGCTGATACTTGTCTAACAGATAGTTAGCCGCTTGTGGACTTGGCTTCCGCTCAAAACCGCTCTGACTGGTTAAAATCTCTGTAAAATAGGACTCCAATCCCAAGTCTCTTAGAATGGTAAAAGCATTGTCCCCCTTATGAGTATAGACAAACTGCTGAATCCCTACTTCGTCTGCCCAAGCTAGCACTTCACGCGCACCTGGCATCAAAACTACCTGGGCATTCTTCTCAGCTAAACTCTGGGCACGCACCTGATTGAGCACTCCCGCATCTAGATTTCTCTCTTCTGCCACCTGCTCCAGCAAATCCTGCACAGAGTACCTGAGGATAAACTCTCTCACGCTCTCCTTATCATAAGGAATAGAAAACTGAGCAAAGGTCTCCTCAATCCCTGATAAAATCGCTTCGTAAGAATCCAATAAAGTCCCGTCTAAATCCCAAATAAAAGCTGTTTTTTGCATTTTCTATCCTTTCAACATCATATAACGTTGGTAACGGTAACGTAGAAATAACCAACGGAAACCATTATCCAAAAGAGTCCCTGCCCAAATACCAGGCAAGCCCCAACCAAGAACAATGCCCATCAGATAAGCTGTCCCAATACGGATACACCACATCCCTATACTTGTCGCATAAAAGGGAAGGCGAGCATTTCCCAATCCCTGCCAAACCGCCGTATAAATAACTGTCCCTGTCGCCATGGGAGTCCCTAGTAGTGAGAACAGTACCACCAAAACGCTAGCTTCAACCGCTACAGGATTGGTCGTATATAGATGAGTCAGTGGTATCCCTAAGGCATAGATACTAAATGTCAAGGGCAACATGAGGAGCAGAGAAAGCCAAAAGGTTTGTTTACTCAAATTATCTACTCTTTTCCAATTATCCTCTCCAACTGCTCGAGCCACCAGCATGACCGTTGCCGTAGCGACGCCAAAGGCGGGCATATAGTTAAACTGGGTCAAAACCTCCCCGATTGCATTTCCCGCTACTGACTCCGTCCCAAAAGAAACGACCAAAGCAATGATCACTACATCCCCAGCCCGCATCATAAGCCGCTCCCCAGCTGCTGGCAAAGCCAAGGTCAGTAAGTCTTTATCCAGTCCAAAAGTCGGTTTCGTATAAGGCAGTTTTAATTGTGACCACAAAATCACAAGACCAACCAAACGAGACAAGATAGTCCCCCAAGCAACACCAGCTATCCCCATATCAAGGACAAAAATAGCTAGACTTGAAAAAAGAATATTCAAGGCATTGGATAAAAGACTAACATAGAGAGGCAGACGCGGATTATGCGTTGCACGAATCAAGGCACCTAGACTGGTCATCAAGCCCAAGAGAACAATCGATCCACCCACCAAAGATAGGTAGAGCCCACCACTCTCAGCCACCTCCTGCTCAGTTCCCAAAAGTCCTATCATCTCTTGCCCAGCAAAGATGGATAAAGCGCCTAAAAGTGCACTCAGCAATAGGGTTATCTTGAGAGCCTCTGTCACGTGATAAGCCAACTTGGACTGATCTTTCTGCCCCAAACTTTTTGAAATAACACTGGAAATAGCAGCTCCCAGAGCGATAAATCGCCTGGTAAATCGTGATAATATTGCCAGCCACTGAAACACCTGAAATAGCGATCAAGCCCAAGTGGGCGACCAAGTAGCTGTCCACCATTCCCATGAGCATCTGCAAAAAGTTTTCACCCATAGCTGGCAATGCAATATTAAGAATGTCTTTATTTTTCTTAAACAATCTCTCCTCCTGATGAAAAGAAACTCAGTTGGTTTCCCAACCGAGTTTACGCCCTCTGTCTTAAAGTCCTAGATAAGCCTCCACCGCTGCTTGCATGTCAGCAGCTGCCACTGTTGTTTTATGACGAACTGGAGCTGTTTCAAGGCCATCAACCGCTGGTGGCACTGCCACTCCTGAAATGTCATGTAATTGAGCCAAGGCTTCAAAGTCAGTCAAGCCTGCTTTTCCTGTTACCGCTTCTACGGCAACCACTGGGAACTTGTATGGACTAGCTGTTGATGCAATCACTGTCTTAGTCGCATCGCCAGTAGCTGCTTGGTATTTTCTATAAACAGCTGAGGCAACCGCGGTGTGTGGGTCCTCGATGTAAGCATCTGTTTGATAAACACGTTTAATTTCTGCCGCAGTTTCTTCCTCAGTCGCATATTCAGCTGCAAAGAGTTCCAGAATCGCTACATCAAAGTCTGTCAATTCATATTGTCCTTGTGTACTCAAGGCATTCATGAGTTCAGCTGTCTTAACCGCATCATTCCCCAAAAGATGGAAAATCAAACGCTCCAAGTTTGAAGATACCAAGATATCCATAGATGGACTAGTTGTTACTTTAAACTCACGTTTCTTATCATAAACACGTGTCTTGAAGAAGTCAGTTAAAACATTATTGTCATTTGAAGCACAGATCAATTTACCAACTGGCAGACCGATTTGTTTAGCATAAAAGGCAGCCAAGATATTTCCAAAGTTTCCTGTTGGTACTGTGAAGTTGACCTTATCACCAGCCACAATCTCACCAGTCTTGACCAACTGAGCGTAGGCATAAACATAATAAACAATCTGTGGTACCAAACGACCAATGTTCATAGAGTTAGCTGATGAAAATTGCAGTTTATTGGCAGCCAATTTTTCACGAAGTTCCACATCGTTGAACATATGCTTCACATTTGTTTGGGCATCATCAAAGTTACCATCAATAGCGATAACATGAGTATTGTCTCCAGTTTGAGTGGTCATTTGCAACTCTTGCACCTTGCTGACACCATCCTTTGGATAAAAGACGATAATCTCAGTTCCAGGCACGTCCGCAAATCCCGCCATAGCAGCTTTCCCAGTATCACCAGATGTAGCTGTCAAAATGACGATTTTGTTCTCCAAACCATGCTTCTTAGCTGCTGTTGTCATAAAGTATGGCAAGATAGACAAGGCCATATCCTTAAAGGCAATCGTTGAACCATGGAACAATTCCAAGTTGTATTGCCCATCCAGTTTCACCAATGGCGCAATAGCTGGAGTATCAAACTTGCTATCGTAGGCATTGTTGATACAGTAGTTCAACTCCTCAGCCGTAAAGTCATCTAAAAAGGCTGATAAAACTAATTTGGCCACTTCTTGGTAAGAAGCATCTTTTAATGTTTCAAAGTCCAAATCCACCTTTGGATAAGTAAGTGGTGTAAACAGACCACCATCCGTCGCCAAACCTTGCAAATAGCTTGGCTGGCAGTTACTGTATTATTGGCATCACGCGTTGATTGATAAACTAATGTCATGAATCTCTATCCTTTATCTATAGTCTCTTCCATTATATCATGATTTTTCAGAAAATTCTCCCTTTATAAGAGAAATTATAATCCCAATTCTTTCTTCAAAGGCTCTAAATAAACCATTTCTTGCTTATCTCTTTTCTCCAGCCCCTCCTCAGCAAGGGTGAGTAAGTCTTTAGAAAACTCGAGAACCGCAGCTTCTTCTTCATCTGTAAGTTTTTTCTTAGAAAATTGTCGTCTTAAAAGCTTATAATCACGACCAGCTGTGGTAAAAAATGGAGCAGTTCGCAAGTAAGCTTCAAGCTTGTCTAAATGAACCAACAAGCCCAAATGAAAGGCTGCAGAAGCAAAAGTCCTATCAAGCGGCTGAGTACACACACTACGAAACTCAACTGTCCCTCGAGTCGTTAAGTCTTGGTACTGGTAACTACGATGAGTTTGGAAATCTTCCTCCTGAGGATGAATTAACACCTCATCCCCATTAAGGGTAAATGCTTGGATTTCAGGTGTAGCCAAATAGTCCCTAGCCTGAATCGGATAAAAATAATAGGTCTGCCCATCACGCTCCGCAGTAAAAATCGCAGAATGATTTAGATAGTCAAAAAAATCATCCTCATCTTTAAATAGTCTAGTATTGACACCTACATTCTCAGGATAGATACCATGCATGGATTCTTCCCAAAAAATATCTCTCGAAATTTTGGTATCCCAATCTGCCCCTGAAAACTCAGAATTTGCAAACAAATAAGCTTTAGCAGCTTCAATTTGCGTAAAAGCATTGATAACACGCAGGTAGTTGAACCTTGAAATGTCTAGTTGAACCTGACTCCCACATATAAAGGCTCCATACTCAGGGAAATGATGTAAATCTGATTTAGTTACATTTCTACTCAAATTCAGATAATCCATCAACATCTGATAGCGGGGATAAGCCACTGGACAATTCTCATTTTTATCCCAGTTGGGATGAATGCCGCAGCCAACAATAGCATGATTAGCTCCCCCCAACTTATTCTGAATCGTAGCCATATAGAAGGTAAAGCGTTCTTCTACCTCTCGGATAGATTCAGCCTTTCCGAATGCAAACTCAATTGTCGTATAAGCAACCTCAAACAAGATCGTATCTTGGCTGACTGGATCAAGCAACTGAATTGGATTCCCAAAATCATCCACTTTTTCGATAGTAAAGCCCAGTACTAATGGTAAATACCGAAAGAGATCCTTAACAACTTCACCATCTGTAGCCTTACCCTCTAAATTTACAATAGGAAATTCTAACTCAATTCCAATAAATAAATCTGGGTTCTCTTTTATATTCTTTAAGTAACGTTTCTTTAGTAATTCAACAGACCGAGACATTAATCACCAAACTCTTTCATAATCAAAATAAATTGTGAATAAGTAATATTATACCAAAAATACACTAAAAATGACTAGAATAAGAAGAAAAAGATGTTTCATCAGTTATCTGTACTTAAAGAAAAAATATCAAAATCTTCACCAAATCAAAAAACAAGGTCCAAAAACCTTGTCTTTATTACTATACCGGCGGCCGGGGTCGAACCGGCACGTCCTTGCGGACACTGGATTTTGAGTCTAATATTATTAGTTTTAAATCTCAGAAATATTGATTTTATAAGCTTTTTTTCCATAATATTTTTTAAAACTTAGTATCACTTCCAAAGTTTAGATACTTTTTTTAGTAACTATAAAATGCTAGAAAGTATACTCCTTATTAAAAAGAGTTTTGGACTAGTTTTGTGCAATTTTATTACCCATATCCGTAATAAGAGAGGCTAAATTAATTGCCTTTAATGATTGTAGAAATTGGTTGTGAATATCATTAGACACATAACCAGCTAGCAAAAATATGCTCAGCCATGTCATATTGCTTAATCAAGAGAATCTTATCATGTTTTTCATTAAATAAAATCGCACTAATTGCTGTATTAAAGACTGGAAAACGAAAACTCGCACATTGTGAACAATAAGGAATATCTCCCTCATCTTTTAAAAATTTTTTCTCCAAAGGATGCCCACATTCGGGACAACAAGTCATTGTTTTGTCAAATATAGAAGCCTCTTTTTTAAAGTTCTTAAAAAGTAATTTTACCAGTAAAATCGAGACCACGCAAGACATTGAAATAAATCAAGACTTTATTTAAAATTTATCTTATGATATACTAAACTTATCAGCTATTGGTTCTGAAAAAGTGTCTGCCACAGTTTTACTACAAATTCTCATGACTTGTGCCAAGATTTATAAAAAACGGATAGCTATAATAGCTCTTAGAGCAAAAACATGACATATAGGAGGTTAAAGACATGTCATACTTTTATCTTTTTATCGCCATTGTAGGAGAGATATTGGGAACTAACCTTTTGAAATTATCAGACGGTTTTACAAAGCCTATTCCAACCGTTTCTGCCCTACTTAGCTATGGCGTTTGTTTCTATTTCTTATCACTAGCAATGCAAAAAATTCCTGTAGGAATAGCTTATGCAACATGGTCAGCTGTCGGTTTAGTTTTGATAGCCTCTATCGCAGTAATGATTTTCAAAGAAACACTAAATGTTTATAGCATTATCGGTTTAATTTTGATTATCATTGGTGTTGTCATGGTTAACTTATTAGGAAATGCAGGACATTAATAAAACCGGCTCTATACTATTTGTAGTGGGTAAATCCCCTATGGATATTATGGAGCCTATTTTGTTGTAGAAAAAAAGTTCCATAAGAACTATAATGAAAAGCTAGAATTCTGTCAATATTTTGGACACATTTTGGGAGGGAATTTTGAAGACTAGCGTCCTCCTAATTTTCCCAATAAGTTTTAACTTCTTCAAAAATCTTATTCAAAAGTTCTGCATCTTTTTCTGACAACTGATTTTTTTCTATAACTCTATCTTTTAGTTCTGTTGCCTTTATTTTATTTCTTGCCACCGAAACTGCTATTGAATGTTTCAAAATATCAAACTCATCCTTTGAAAAGTTTGCAATATTGGTAAGATCTAATTGTTCTAGAGGTAAACTACTGATAATTGAATAAGGTTTTTGTCCCAGCAAATAATCTGTAGTAGTCCCAAAGATATTTGCCAATTTCACAACGAATTCTAATCCTGGTTCTAACGTTCCATTCTCCCACCGAGAATATGTCCCTTGTTGAACTCCAATTAATTCCGATATTTGTACTTGAGTTAACTTTTTTGATTTTCTGAGAGTTTTTAACCTCTCTGAAAATTTATAATCCTCTGTATACATAATTCTCCTATAGATATTCTTATTCGTATATTTTAGCTTGACAAAATATTCCAAACGGTATAAAATAGAATTATTCCATAAGGAATATTTATTTTGAGATTGAATATTCCATTGAGAATATTATAGCATAAAAGGAGGTAAAAGCGTATGTAACTAGTAGTCGATTTAAAAAATTTTAATAAAGGAGGTAAGATTCGACAAAATAAAAAATCTTGAAACAAATGTGCCGTTCGTTCCAAGATCAAAACATATTATGTAACAATTATACCACAGAAAACTCTTCAGTTGCACAAGAAAATTTCGGAGGTTTCACAAAAAGATGACCAATAAAGAGTTAGTCAATCAAATTTCTGGCCTAAACTCTACCTCTACTCTTAAAAATTGGATTCAACTGATTAAAGAGATAAGTGGCAAGGAATTTAAGAAAATTAAAGTTCCTATCAGTAGAAATCCCAGAACTCATCAATTAAGTTATACAGTTGCCTATGATTTTACAGACGAAGACCTTAGACAATTTCAAAAGTTAGCTAAACTAAAACTTGAAATAGGTCTAAAAGAGGCTATACAAGCCGTATTTGGGAGTCTAGCAGACAATGAGCATGAATCCCTAAACCAAGTAATAGATGAGCTCTACGATGAACTGAGCGCCTTAAAACAGGAATTTAAGCGAGAAATGCGACTGATAAAAATTGAGAATTCCAACCTAAAAAAGAAAATCCAAGATATTGAAGAGTCGATGCAAACCGGCTTACTAGGGTTTGTTAACGAGAGGTCAAAAAATAGGTTCGGCTAATAGCGAGTTTTCGGCTGAGCCATGAGGCAGAAAGCCGAAAATGAGCGTAGATGCGGACGGACCATTTTTGACCGATAGGGTGTGTAGTAACACCACCCTCTGCAAGTTAGGTGTACCATCGAAAGAATTCAGTATTTCCAAGGGTTTCGGAGATTTTAAGGGTGGCAAAATTAGGCAAAAAGTTGAATCAAAATCTATGGCAAAAAATGAACATTTACGTTCTGTATTTGACTGGATTCAAATTCAGTTTGATAAGACTGAATTTTCGCCAAGAGAAATAATCGAAGACATTCTATTTCTTGATTATGACCTATTTATTGAGAATAAAGGAAGCCTTAAATACTATAACTATGATAGCCAGCTTCATCATGGGAATATCCGTATCTACTATGGAGCGAAAGAGTCGTCCTACATGCTTGTCATGTCAGGACAGGCACTCGAGTTCTTTAGAGATATGGTATTAGATCCAAATAGTCTGTCCGAAAGACAGTTTCTGAACAACCTCTACTACAATTACAATCAGTTTTCAGTAAGACGAATTGATATTGCAATAGATGATTTTAATGAAACACCCTATTTCACTCCTAATCAGCTTCTAAAGATTTGTCAGAAGAAACGCTTTATATATGGAAAAAGCACTTACTACAATACCTACGGAGATGAAACAATCGGCCAAACCTTATATTTGAGAAAACCCAATGATGATGAAAGACTTAGAATTTACGATAAACGCTTAGAACGAGCTGAGAAGCTCGGTATCAGCAAGCGTTTTATAGAAAATTGGATAAGAACTGAGTTAGAACTTAGGAAAGAAAAAGCTCACTACTTCATTCAAGAATGGTTGCATTCAGAAATAGATCTTCTCAACTTTACCAAGGGATATCTCAAAGAAAAAGTGAGGTTCTATAGTGATAGTCACTTCTCAAAACCTTTGAGATCTTGGGAAAAGTTTTTAGGTCACTCAAAACCTGTCTCTATCATTATTTCAAAACCAAAAACAGAACTAGAACAAAAATTAGAATGGTTTACCTATAAAGGTTCAGGAGCTATTCTAAAAGCGTATAAATTTCTATACGACAATAACTTACTGCATGAGTATGAGAAAGCTAACTATCTCGCACTCAACAATATGGAATATCCACCAGATTTAGCAAGTGGATTAATAGAAAGAGCAATACTCTTTAAACGAGAGGATTTGATCCCTACAATCAAAGAAAATATTAAAAGGAGAAATTAACTATGGCAAAAATGCTTTCACAAAATGACTGGAATTTTAATAACATTGGAACAAAATTTGAATTGGATGAAGTCATTCCAAAATTTGAAACGGAAGTCCGAGCAGATGCAAACGGAGAAATTATCAAAAACCGAGATGGTAGCGAAAGACGTTTTAATACCGATAAAATCATTGGTTGGAAATACAATGTAACAATCAAGGATGGACAATTCAAAAAGAAATCAACCCAAGTCTCAGTAGACAATCCAGATGCCTTGGTTGATAATGACTATATCCAAGCAATGGATGAAGTACCAGTTACATTTGACAATTTACAAGCTACTATGATTAGCACGACAATGTATTACAAGGCTGATGCTATCCATTTAGTAGATGTAAAACAAAAATAAGTAAAATACAAGGGGAGTTAATCCTCCCCTTAGTTAATCTAATTAGAAAAGGAGATCACATGATTAAAACTGTAACAAAAGATGACCTTATCGAACTTGGATTTGCTCCAGGAACTGCAAGAAAGATTATCCATACCGGCAAATTACTATTAGTGAATCGTGGTTTTAACATCTACGATAACAAAAGGATTGGTACAATTCCAGCCAGTGTCGCAGAAGAACTATTAGGAATTGAACTCCAGAAAGAAGCGTAGCTTATGGCTTTACGTAAAAGTAGAGACGGAACTTGGATTGTTGATGTTTCCAATGGTATAAATCCAATATCTCTAAAACAACGTAGAATTGTAAGAAAAGGATTCAAAACTAAAAAAGAAGCATTGGAGGCCGAACAATACTTACGAAGTGTCGAACTTAAAGAAAAAAGTTTCAACTCAAAAATATCAATTGATATCCTTTATGATCTCTTAAAAGAAGAGGATAGAATAAACAACAGAAAACAAAGCTATATAGATACACAAGAAAACAACTATAACAGGCATATAAAAAACTATTTTGAAAAAGTTGATGATGTAGCTAAATTAACTTATGAAGATATCTATCAATTCAGAGAACATCTAAGAGATAAAAATACTCAAAACTCAGAAAAGAAGCTAAGTCCAAACACTATTAATAAAATTATAATTTTACTAAAGAAAATTCTGGATGTTGGATTAAGAAAGGGATTTTACAAGGAACATCCCGTAGGATTACTGAAAAAATTACCCATAGAAAAAGTAAAATTAAATTTCTGGACAGTAAAAGAATTTAAGCATTTCTTAACACTATTTAGCAACGATGAATACAATATAAAATTACTATTCACAGTTCTATTTTTTACTGGTCTAAGACTCGGAGAAGCTCTTGCTCTAACGTGGAAGGACATAGAGTTTTCTACAAATACAATCCATGTAAGTAAATCAATATACGTTAAAAAAGGTGAAGAACACATTAGTAGTACAAAGACAAAAGCTGGAACCCGAAGAATCATCATGAACACCAAACTAGTGGAGACACTAGAAGAATGGAGGCAAACACAGCATGAAAGATTAAAAAGAATTTTACAACCAACCTAGATGATCTACAGATATTTCAAAATAGCCCGATTACGATAACTAAGGATTCAATCGAAAAACAATATAAAAAAATATTACAAAGAGATAGTTCTTTAAAAAAAATAAGAATTCATGACTTCAGGCATTCACATGCTTCCCTACTAATAAACCAAGGAGAAGATTATCTTGTCGTAAAAGAAAGATTAGGACATGCTTCTATAACTACAACAATAGATACATACTCTCATTTGTATCCAAGCAAGCAACAAAAATTAGCGGATAAATTAGATGATTTGTTATAAAACTAGTAATTTTAAGTAACTCAGCGTTACAAATTCAACAAATAAAAGAAAAAGACAAGGTCCGAAAACCTTGTCTTTAATACTATACCGGCGGCCGGGGTCGAACCGGCACGTCCTTGCGGACACTGGATTTTGAGTCCAGCGCGTCTGCCAATTCCGCCACGCCGGCAAATAGTAACTGGGGTAGCTGGATTCGAACCAACGCATGAGGGAGTCAAAGTCCCTTGCCTTACCGCTTGGCTATACCCCAATAATATAAAATAGGCGAGTGATGGGGATCGAACCCACGCATGCCAGAGCCACAATCTGGTGTGTTAACCACTTCACCACACCCGCCATAATCATATTAACACGGGCAGTAGGAATTGAACCCACACTGAAGGTTTTGGAGACCTTAGTTCTACCTTTAAACTATGCCCGTAACTAAAGTAATGGAAGGGGAGGGATTCGAACCCCCGAACCCGAAGGAGCGGATTTACAGTCCGCCGCGTTTAGCCTCTTCGCTACCCTTCCAAGTTATAAATAAAATATGGCGCGAGACGGAATCGAACCGCCGACACATGGAGCTTCAATCCATTGCTCTACCAACTGAGCTACCGAGCCAAATTGCGGGAGCAGGATTTGAACCTACGACCTTCGGGTTATGAGCCCGACGAGCTACCGAGCTGCTCCATCCCGCGTTAATATAAAAAGGAGGATGTGGGATTCGAACCCACGCACGCTTTTACACGCCTGACGGTTTTCAAGACCGTTCCCTTCAGCCGGACTTGGGTAATCCTCCAATAAATAGTCCGTACGGGATTCGAACCCGTGTTACCGCCGTGAAAAGGCGGTGTCTTAACCCCTTGACCAACGGACCATATTTATAAATGGGCACGAGTGGACTCGAACCACCGACCTCACGCTTATCAGGCGTGCGCTCTAACCACCTGAGCTACGCGCCCAAGTTTAAAAAACTTGGTAATTGAACAAAGTTCAAAGCGGGTGACGAGAATCGAACTCGCGACAACAGCTTGGAAGGCTGTAGTTTTACCACTAAACTACACCCGCTAAAATGGGAGTTAACGGGATCGAACCGCTGACCCTCTGCTTGTAAGGCAGATGCTCTCCCAGCTGAGCTAAACTCCCAAAGGGTGGAGTCTAGCTCAGCCAACGGTAAGAAACTTCGTTTCTCTCATCCGCCGATTGTAATTTCGATTTCCTCTCAATTACAACTAAGCTAAACTCCCTCGAGCTAAGCGACTTCCATATCTCACAGGGGGGCAACCCCCAACTACTTCCGGCGTTCTAGGGCTTAACTGCTGTGTTCGGCATGGGTACAGGTGTATCTCCTAGGCTATCGTCACTTAACTCTGAGTAATACCTACTCAAAATTGAATATCTATCAAATACCAAGAAAACCTCACACTTCGTATTCTCAGTTACTTTGGATAAGTCCTCGAGCTATTAGTATTAGTCCGCTACATGTGTCGCCACACTTCCACTTCTAACCTATCTACCTGATCATCTCTCAGGGCTCTTACTGATATAAAATCATGGGAAATCTCATCTTGAGGTGGGTTTCACACTTAGATGCTTTCAGCGTTTATCCCTTCCCTACATAGCTACCCAGCGATGCCTTTGGCAAGACAACTGGTACACCAGCGGTAAGTCCACTCTGGTCCTCTCGTACTAGGAGCAGATCCTCTCAAATTTCCTACGCCCGCGACGGATAGGGACCGAACTGTCTCACGACGTTCTGAACCCAGCTCGCGTGCCGCTTTAATGGGCGAACAGCCCAACCCTTGGGACCGACTACAGCCCCAGGATGCGACGAGCCGACATCGAGGTGCCAAACCTCCCCGTCGATGTGAACTCTTGGGGGAGATAAGCCTGTTATCCCCAGGGTAGCTTTTATCCGTTGAGCGATGGCCCTTCCATACGGAACCACCGGATCACTAAGCCCGACTTTCGTCCCTGCTCGAGTTGTAGCTCTCGCAGTCAAGCTCCCTTATACCTTTACACTCTGCGAATGATTTCCAACCATTCTGAGGGAACCTTTGGGCGCCTCCGTTACCTTTTAGGAGGCGACCGCCCCAGTCAAACTGCCCGTCAGACACTGTCTCCGATAGGGATAACCTATCCGGGTTAGAGTGGCCATAACACAAGGGTAGTATCCCAACAACGTCTCCTTCGAAACTGGCGTCCCGATCTCTTAGACTCCTACCTATCCTGTACATGTGGTACAGACACTCAATATCAAACTGCAGTAAAGCTCCATGGGGTCTTTCCGTCCTGTCGCGGGTAACCTGCATCTTCACAGGTACTAAAATTTCACCGAGTCTCTCGTTGAGACAGTGCCCAAATCATTACGCCTTTCGTGCGGGTCGGAACTTACCCGACAAGGAATTTCGCTACCTTAGGACCGTTATAGTTACGGCCGCCGTTTACTGGGGCTTCAATTCATACCTTCGGATTACTCCTAAGCACTCCTCTTAACCTTCCAGCACCGGGCAGGCGTCACCCCCTATACATCATCTTACGATTTAGCAGAGAGCTGTGTTTTTGATAAACAGTTGCTTGGGCCTATTCACTGCGGCTGACCTAAAGTCAGCACCCCTTCTCCCGAAGTTACGGGGTCATTTTGCCGAGTTCCTTAACGAGAGTTCTCTCGCTCACCTGAGGCTACTCGCCTCGACTACCTGTGTCGGTTTGCGGTACGGGTAGAGTATGTTTAAACACTAGAAGCTTTTCTTGGCAGTGTGACGTCACTAACTTCGCTACTAAACTTCGCTCCCCATCACAGCTCAATGTTATAGATATAAGCATTTGACTCATATCACACCTCACTGCTTAGACAGACACTTCCATTCGTCTGCTTTAGTTAGCCTACTGCGTCCCTCCATCACTACATACTCTAGTACAGGAATATCAACCTGTTGTCCATCGGATACACCTTTCGGTCTCTCCTTAGGTCCCGACTAACCCAGGGCGGACGAGCCTTCCCCTGGAAACCTTAGTCTTACGGTGGACAGGATTCTCACCTGTCTTTCGCTACTCATACCGGCATTCTCACTTCTATGCGTTCCAGCACTCCTCACGGTATACCTTCTTCACACATAGAACGCTCTCCTACCATACCTATAAAGGTATCCACAGCTTCGGTAAATTGTTTTAGCCCCGGTACATTTTCGGCGCAGGGTCACTCGACTAGTGAGCTATTACGCACTCTTTGAATGAATAGCTGCTTCTAAGCTAACATCCTAGTTGTCTGTGCAACCCCACATCCTTTTCCACTTAACAATTATTTTGGGACCTTAGCTGGTGGTCTGGGCTGTTTCCCTTTCGACTACGGATCTTAGCACTCGCAGTCTGACTGCCGACCATAATTCATTGGCATTCGGAGTTTATCTGAGATTGGTAATCCGGGATGGACCCCTCACCCAAACAGTGCTCTACCTCCAAGAATCTTTATGTCGACGCTAGCCCTAAAGCTATTTCGGAGAGAACCAGCTATCTCCAAGTTCGTTTGGAATTTCTCCGCTACCCACAAGTCATCCAAGCACTTTTCAACGTGCCCTGGTTCGGTCCTCCAGTGCGTCTTACCGCACCTTCAACCTGCTCATGGGTAGGTCACATGGTTTCGGGTCTACGACATGATACTAATTCGCCCTATTCAGACTCGGTTTCCCTGCGGCTCCGTCTCTTCAACTTAACCTCGCATCATATCGTAACTCGCCGGTTCATTCTACAAAAGGCACGCTCTCACCCATTAACGGGCTCGAACTTGTTGTAGGCACACGGTTTCAGGTTCTATTTCACTCCCCTCCCGGGGTGCTTTCACCTTTCCCTCACGGTACTGGTTCACTATCGGTCACTAGGGAGTATTTAGGGTTGGGAGATGGTCCTCCCAGATTCCGACGGGATTTCACGTGTCCCGCCGTACTCAGGATACTGCTAGGTACAAAGACTATTTTAAATACGAGGCTATTACTCTCTTTGGCTGATCTTCCCAAATCATTCTTCTATAATCTTTGAGTCCACATTGCAGTCCTACAACCCCGAAGAGTAAACTCTTCGGTTTGCCCTCCTGCCGTTTCGCTCGCCGCTACTAAGGCAATCGCTTTTGCTTTCTCTTCCTGCAGCTACTTAGATGTTTCAGTTCACTGCGTCTTCCTCCTCACATCCTTAACAGATGCGGGTAACAGGTAGTACCTGTTGGGTTCCCCCATTCGGAAATCCCTGGATCATCGCTTACTTACAGCTACCCAAGGCATATCGTCGTTTGTCACGTCCTTCTTCGGCTCCTAGTGCCAAGGCATCCACCGTGCGCCCTTATTAACTTAACCTTATTTTCTGACCTTTCAGTCATAAACTCTTTTAATACTACAGCGTTTCGGTTTATTTTCTTGTTACTATTTGATATAGATATTCAATTTTCAATGTGCATTACTTGGTGATCTCTCACCAATGGAGCCTAGCGGGATCGAACCGCTGACCTCCTGCGTGCAAAGCAGGCGCTCTCCCAGCTGAGCTAAGGCCCCACAAGACCTCTCAAGACTAAACAAGACCAATGTGCAGTTCCTTATCCTTAGAAAGGAGGTGATCCAGCCGCACCTTCCGATACGGCTACCTTGTTACGACTTCACCCCAATCATCTATCCCACCTTAGGCGGCTGGCTCCTAAAAGGTTACCTCACCGACTTCGGGTGTTACAAACTCTCGTGGTGTGACGGGCGGTGTGTACAAGGCCCGGGAACGTATTCACCGCGGCGTGCTGATCCGCGATTACTAGCGATTCCGACTTCATGTAGGCGAGTTGCAGCCTACAATCCGAACTGAGACTGGCTTTAAGAGATTAGCTTGCCGTCACCGGCTTGCGACTCGTTGTACCAGCCATTGTAGCACGTGTGTAGCCCAGGTCATAAGGGGCATGATGATTTGACGTCATCCCCACCTTCCTCCGGTTTATTACCGGCAGTCTCGCTAGAGTGCCCAACTGAATGATGGCAACTAACAATAGGGGTTGCGCTCGTTGCGGGACTTAACCCAACATCTCACGACACGAGCTGACGACAACCATGCACCACCTGTCACCTCTGTCCCGAAGGAAAGCTCTATCTCTAGAGCGGTCAGAGGGATGTCAAGACCTGGTAAGGTTCTTCGCGTTGCTTCGAATTAAACCACATGCTCCACCGCTTGTGCGGGCCCCCGTCAATTCCTTTGAGTTTCAACCTTGCGGTCGTACTCCCCAGGCGGAGTGCTTAATGCGTTAGCTGCGGCACTAAACCCCGGAAAGGGTCTAACACCTAGCACTCATCGTTTACGGCGTGGACTACCAGGGTATCTAATCCTGTTTGCTCCCCACGCTTTCGAGCCTCAGCGTCAGTTACAAGCCAGAGAGCCGCTTTCGCCACCGGTGTTCCTCCATATATCTACGCATTTCACCGCTACACATGGAATTCCACTCTCCCCTCTTGCACTCAAGTTAAACAGTTTCCAAAGCGTACTATGGTTAAGCCACAGCCTTTAACTTCAGACTTATCTAACCGCCTGCGCTCGCTTTACGCCCAATAAATCCGGACAACGCTCGGGACCTACGTATTACCGCGGCTGCTGGCACGTAGTTAGCCGTCCCTTTCTGGTAAGATACCGTCACAGTGTGAACTTTCCACTCTCACACTCGTTCTTCTCTTACAACAGAGCTTTACGATCCGAAAACCTTCTTCACTCACGCGGCGTTGCTCGGTCAGACTTCCGTCCATTGCCGAAGATTCCCTACTGCTGCCTCCCGTAGGAGTCTGGGCCGTGTCTCAGTCCCAGTGTGGCCGATCACCCTCTCAGGTCGGCTATGTATCGTTGCCTTGGTGAGCCGTTACCTCACCAACTAGCTAATACAACGCAGGTCCATCTGGTAGTGATGCAATTGCACCTTTTAAGCAAATGTCATGCAACATCTACTCTTATGCGGTATTAGCTATCGTTTCCAATAGTTATCCCCCGCTACCAGGCAGGTTACCTACGCGTTACTCACCCGTTCGCAACTCATCCGCTCGGTGCAAGCACCAAGCTTCAGCGTTCTACTTGCATGTATTAGGCACGCCGCCAGCGTTCGTCCTGAGCCAGGATCAAACTCTCATTAAAAGTTTGAGTTCTCACTCATTTCTGTCACTGACAGATTTATTGTTTTTTCATTGTTCAGTACTATAACCTTAGTTATAGTGCCCTGCACATTGGTTCGTCTTGTTCAGTTTTCAAAGGTCTTTGTCACTCAATCTCTCTCAAGCGACAACTATATTAGTATATCACAGCTACCTGTCTCTGTCAACAGATTTTTTAAACTTTTTTCAAGTTTTTTTAACCGCAATACACCATAGTCCGTACGGGATTCGAACCCGTGTTACCGCCGTGAAAAGGCGGTGTCTTAACCCCTTGACCAACGGACCTTGAGCTTTTCAACTCTTTCTATTATACCTACTTTTTTACCTTTGTCAAGAACTTTTTTCCTCTTTACCGAAATTCTGAAAAGATTAGGGAAAAGAGCCAGTTAAACTGACTCCCTTTATTTATCTTGCCAATTAGTTGCACGTTCCTCTCCCCACCAGTAAGGGATCAATTCGGCAACCTTAATTGTTTCTTGTTTCGTAGTCCATCATGAACTCTACTTCTTTATTTTCAGCATTCAATTCTAAGAGAAATTCTCTGCAAGCGCCACAGGGCATACCTGATCCTTCGCCGTAAGGAGGTTTATCTCGAAAGGCGAGGATTTTCTTAACTTTAGTTTGTCCTGAAAATTGATACATATTGAAGAGAGCCGCTCGTTCTGCACAGAGATGAAAAACGCCACAAGTGCCCTCCATACAAAATCCTGTGAAGATCTGACCATCTTCTGCTTCTACTGCAGCAACAACATGGTTAGCATAAACAAAGTCAGAAACTTCATGGGGATTGAATAAGGTTCGTGCTTCTTCATACATTTTTTCCCATGTATCCATCGGAAGTCCTTTTTATTTAGAAATCTCTTTCAGCATGTTTTCAATATGCTGGATTGACTTTTCACGTCCGAGTAAGAAAATGGTGTCTGGTAATTCTGGTCCATGCATTTCACCTGAAACGGCAATACGAATCGGCATGAAGAGGTTTTTCCCTTTAATACCTGTTTCTTTTTGAACTGCTTTGATTTGTGGGAAGATGTTTTCTGTCACAAATTCTTCATCTGTCATTGCTTCTAGTTTCGCTTTGAAGGCTTCTAGAACAACCGGAACGGTTTCTCCTGCCATGACCTCGCGCTCAGCGTCTGTCAACTCTGGGAAATCTGAGAAGAAAAGATCTGTTAGTGGAACAATCTCGTCTACTGATTTCATTTGTGGTTTGTATAGTTCCACCATTTTTTCAGACTTGTCAGTCAATCGTCCTGCTTCTTCAAGGAATGGTTTGGCCATTTCAAAGATAGTTGCCAAGTCAGCTCTCTTGATGTAGTCATTACTCATCCAGTCTAGTTTCTTCTGGTCGAAAGCCGCTGGAGATTTGCTGAGGCGGTTTTCATCAAAGAGCTTGATGAGCTCTTCACGAGAGAAGATTTCGTCTTCCCCACCAGGGTTCCAGCCAAGAAGGGCGATAAAGTTAAAGACGGCTTCTGGCAAATAGCCTTTTTTACGGTAGTCTTCGATAAATTGAAGGGTATTGGTATCGCGTTTAGACAATTTTTTACCCGTTTCAGAGTTGATGATCAAAGTCATGTGACCGAATTCTGGAGCTTCCCAACCAAGAGCCTCATAAACCATAAGCTGTTTGGGTGTGTTGGCAATGTGGTCATCTCCGCGAATAACATGGGAAATTTGCATGTCGTGGTCATCGATGACAACGGCAAAGTTGTAAGTTGGGTAACCATCTTTCTTTTGGATAACCCAGTCACCACCGATGTTGCCACCTTCAAACTCGATATCACCTTTGACCATATCATGCCATTTGTAGATACCAGACTCATTGACAGCCAAACGAACAGTTGGGATGATACCAGCTGCTTCACGTTCTGCGATGTAAGCTGCTTTTTCTTCTTCGCTCATGCCAAGATATTCATTGATGTAGCGTGGTGTTTCACCAGCTGCTTCTTGGCGTTCGCGCTCAGCTGCCAACTCTTCTTCTGTAACGTAAGATTTGTAGGCTTTTCCTTCGGCTAGCAATTGGGCGATGTATTTTTGATAGAGTTCCAAACGCTCTGATTGGCGGTAGTTTTCATGAGTTTCTGGGCTTTCATCCCAGTCAATCCCCAACCAACGAAGGTTTTCAAGCTGTGAACGTTCTCCATCCTCAACATGGCGTTTACGGTCAGTATCTTCGATACGAATGATAAAAGTTCCACCATGATGGCGTGCGTAAAGGTAGTTAAACAATGCTGTACGGGCATTTCCGATGTGTAGGAGTCCTGTTGGACTTGGTGCGTAGCGTACGCGGATATCTTTTGACATAGTTTCTCCTATAAAGTCTCTAGGCGTCTGCCTTTTTGCTTTCTATATTATATCACAAGTCTCGCCTGAGTCCAATGTCTACGAATAAAGAGAATAAAAAAGAGTGGACAAGCCACTCTTTTCTTCTATTATAGACGTGCGTTAAGCTCTTTGCTCAATTCTTCAAATCCTGGTTTTCCAAGAAGGGCAAACATGTTACGTTTGTAGGCTTCAACACCTGGTTGGTCAAATGGGTTGATGGCATTCAAGTAACCTGAAAGGGCGATAGCCAATTCGAAGAAGTAGATAGTGTAACCAAGAGTGAAAGCGTCTTGCTCAGGAAGAGTCACGTACATGTTTGGTACATCACCGTCAGTGTGGGCAAGAAGAACACCGTCAGTCGCTTTTTTGTTTACAAAGTCAACGTCTTTTCCTTGAAGGTAACCAAGTCCGTCAAGGTCTTCTTCCAAAGTAGGAATGATCACGTTCTTACGTGGTTTGTCAACACGAACAACTGTTTCAAACATGATACGAGTTCCTTCTTGGATAAATTGTCCCAACGAGTGCAAGTCAGTTGAGAAGTTTGCTGAAGTTGGGTAAATCCCTTTTTGATCTTTTCCTTCTGACTCACCAGCCAATTGTTTCCACCATTCTGAGAAGTATTGAAGTGATGGTTCGTAGTTTACCAAGATTTCAGTAGCGTAGCCTTTACGGTAAAGGATATTACGAACGGCTGCGTATTGGTAAGCTTCATTTTCAGCAATCTTGTCTGAAGTATAATCCTTACGAGCTGCGTTGGCACCTTCCATAAGGGCTTTGATATCTGCACCTGATGCAGCGATTGGAAGCAATCCAACTGCTGTCAATACTGAGAAGCGTCCACCGATGTCATCTGGAACAACGAATGTTTCCCAACCGTTGGCATCTGCTTCAACCTTAACAGCACCTTTTTGGCGGTCAGTTGTAGCATAGATACGTTTGTTAGCTTCTTCTTGACCGTATTTCTTAACCAAGAGTTCTTTAAAGACACGGAAAGCAATCGCTGGTTCTGTTGTTGTACCTGATTTAGAAATCACGTTTACTGAGAAGTCTTTGTCTGCTACGTACTCTACCAAGTCAGCAAGGTAAGTAGATGAAATTGAGTTTCCAGCGTAAAGGATTTGTGGCGCTTTACGCTCTTCTTTTGTTTGTAAGTTAGCAAAGTGGTGGTTCAAGAAGTCAATAGCTGCTTTGGCACCAAGGTATGATCCACCGATACCGATCACCACCAAAACATCGCTATCTGACTTGATTTGCTCAGCAGCTTTCAAGATGCGGTCGAATTCTTCGCGGTCGTAGTTTTCAGGAAGGTCCAACCAACCCAAAAAGTCGCTACCAGCACCAGTTCCTTTACGAATCAATTCGTCTGCAGCTGTTACTTGTGCTTGCATGTATTCCACTTCATGTGGGGCAACAAATTTGTCTAAAACTTTTGAATAATCAAATTTAATATGTGACATGATAATCCTCCAATATTTCTTCTTTTCTATCATAACGCTTACCTTCGATTTTTTCAAGCTTTTTTATTGAATTTGCCCAATTTTTATCAGAATTCAAACGTTTGCGTAAATTTGCTAAAATATAAAAAATCTGAAAGAACGAATAAAAACGGCTAGAGACTCTAACCGTTACAATTCATTTAATAAATACTCAAATAGTTCTAAATTGCCGTCTTCTTCATTGACCAGGAACTCTGGGTGCCACTGTAAACCGATAATACGATGCTCGTCGACAGACTCAATCGCTTCCACTGTCTGATCTCGAGGGTCCACCGCTGTCACACGGAAATTAGGTGCCAGATCTTTGATACTTTGACGATGGACTGAGTTGACCTGACTTTCTCTTCCAAACAACTTAGCCACCACACTCCCTTCTACCGTCTCAATAGAATGAGAGGTCCCAAAAGGCAAGCCTTGCCAGTGACCTTCAATTTCTTGGTGGAGAGTACCACCAAAAGCAACATTGACAAGCTGAACCCCGCGACAGATTGCCATAATTGGTTTATTCTGACGAAGCGCTTCTTTCAAGAGGGCTAGTTCAAACTCATCGCGTACAAGGTTGTAATCATCGCTCTCAATGGTCTTTTTCTCTCCATAAAACTGAGGATGGACATTTTGCCCACCTGTCAAGATGAGTTTGTCGATCATTTCCACATAATCGCGCACAATGGACTCATCTCCTACAGGAATCACTAAAGGGAGACCGCCGACTTGACGAATGCTCTCTGCAAATTTACAGGATACAGATGAGTGGATGTTTTTCCCTTCTGCATCTACAGGACATAGATTCGCAGCAACTCCTACAACCGTTCTAGCCATGATGTGTCTCCTTTCGATTTTCTTGCGACAGTCTTATCTTATCACTCCACCCCTTTCCTGTCTAATATGTTTTTTTAAAGACCGTGATAAGTATTTTTTATGGACAAGAAAAAGCTGCCCAAGAGGACAACTTCTTTTTTATTCGAAGACAAATTGATTGTGATACAGTTCTGAGTAGAAACCGCCAAGTTTGAGCAACTCGTGATGATTTCCACGTTCAATAACCTCTCCATCTTTGAGGACAATAATCTGATCGGCATTGAGGATGGTCTTTAAACGATGGGCAATGACAAAACTGGTTCGACCTGCTACAACTGCCTCCATGGCATGTTGAATCTTGCTTTCTGTTACGGTGTCCACATTGGAAGTCGCCTCATCTAAGATTAGGACTTGAGGATCTGTCATCAAGGTCCGAGCGATGGAAATCAATTGTTTCTGCCCAGTCGAGAAGATATTTGCTCATCATCAATAAGGGTATCATACTTATCAGGCAGGCTTTCGATGTAGTCATGAATATGAGTTGCCTTGGCAGCTGCTTCGACCATTTCCTGACTGGCATCTGGCACACCAAAGCGGATATTATCCCGAATTGTTCCACTAAACAAGACCGAATCCTGCAAGACAATACCAACCTTGCTCCGTAGGCTGTCCAAGTCGTAGTCACGGATGTCTTTGCCATCAAAGGAAATGCTACCTGCATCCACATCGTAGAAACGATTGATGAGGTTCATGATGGTCGTTTTCCCTGAACCAGTCGGACCGACAACTGCTATCATCTGCCCTTTAGGAGCTGAAATGCTGACATCTTTTAAAATCGGCTTGTCTGGCACATAAGAGAAATCAATGTGACTGATTTCAACACCTTCTCGCAATTCCGTAAAGGCAGGCGCATTTTGCGGACGAATCTCTTCTTCTGCATCGAACATTTCTTGGATACGATCCGCTCCAGTAAAGGCCAACTGGAGGCTCCCCCAACTCGCAGCCACCTGGATAATCGGCTGGTAGTACTGCTGAGAAAATTGGGTAAACATGACGATCAAACCTAGGGCTGTCGTTGTTTCGATACTTGGATCGTTCAGCAAGACCGCAGAACCTGCAAAAATGACGATGGCCGTATTGACCAAGCTCATCCCATTCATAACTGGGAAGAGGATACCTGAGAACATTCTCCCTTTAAAAGTTGCCTTGCGCACGCGCTCATTTTGCTCCACAAAGCCTGCTACGATGTCATCTTGAATTCCTTGTACGATAACAGCTTTCTGCCCTGAAATACTTTCGTCCATGTAGGCGTTGAGTTTCCCAACCTCTTTTTGCTGGAGATTTGTGTACTTGCGAGCCATTTTCACGATGAAGACCAACATGAGAAAGGCCACTGGGGTGCTGGCTACTGTTATCAAGGCTAGCGTCACATTTCTTGAAAACATGACAAATCAAACCGATGTAAAGAGCAATATTGCTCATGACCTGAACCAGGCTTTCATTGAAGGCTTGAAGGATGTTATCCAAGTCACTCGTAAAGCGAGAAAGGATGTCGCCATCCTGATGGCGGTCAAAGAAAGAAACCGTCAGACGAGAAAGTTTGCCAAAAAGGCCCTTACGCATCTCATTTGTCGACTCAGCAATCACACGGGTCATCAAGGTCATGTAAATCAAACTGGATACCACTAAGGCGAGAACAACCAGAGCTAGATTCAGCATCAGAGCTGATAAACTCTGCCAGGCTAGGTCGGAAGTTCCATTTTGATAAGCCAGAACTAGGTTAGCGAGCTCCGTCACTGCTTGACCTGAAAAAACTGGAAAGAGGGCTTGGGCAATCGTCGCAACTGCAACCATTAGAATCACAATGACAAAGGAGAACTTGTAAACTTTAAAATAATTCCAGAAAAATCGAACGGTTTTCATTTTATTCCTCCTTTCCCTTTTGTGTTTCGTAGATTTCGCGGTAGACGGCATTGTTAGCTACCAAGTCTGCATGCCGTCCTTCTCCAATCAAACGCCCTTGATCCAAGACCAAAATCTTGTCCGCATGGACGACTGAACTGATCTTTTGAGCGATGATAATGGTTGTCGTCCCTTTCAGGTCTTTATTCAAAGCTTCCTGCACGAGTCTCTCTGACTTAGCATCCAAGGCTGAAGTCGAATCGTCAAAAATCAGGATACGGGGATTGCTGACAATCCCTCGGGCAATGGACATCCGTTGCTTTTGTCCACCAGAAAAGTTGGTGCCACGTTCTTCGACCTGACTCTCAAATTTGTTTTCCATGCGTCCGATAAATTCACTGGCTTGGGCAATCCGTGCTGCACGTTCCATTTCTGACACGCTGGCATTGCCTTTCCCTTGACGAAGATTATCTGCAATGGTCCCACTAAAGAGAATAGCACGTTGCAAGACAATGGAAACTGTTTTACGTAAGGTTCCCTCGCTGACGTCTCGAATATCCTTGCCACCAATCTTGATAGACCCCTCCTGTGGATCAAAAAGTCGTGGAATTAACTGAGCTAGGGTGGACTTCCCTGCTCCAGTCGCCCCAACCACACCGACCATCTGACCAGGCGTAATATCAAAGGTCACATTCTTCAGCATAGGCTCATCGTCATTAGGATAGGTGAAGGTTACATTTTCAAAAGAGAGACTTCCTTCTAACTCTTCATCTGGGAGATCTTTAAAGGTCATCGCTGGCTCGGTATCTAGAATTTCGCGGATACGACGCAAGGAAATCATGGCACGACTGACAGAATTTCCTAAAAATCCAACCATGATGATGGTAAAGATAATCTGGCTGAGATAGTTGATAAAGGAAGCAATCGAGCCCACTACAGACGGATCTGACTGAGCCATTCCAGCCACCAACCAGATAGAGAGGAAGACCGCTCCATAGCCGACTAGCATCATAACGGGTTCTATAACTGAGAAGGCATAACCGATATAAAGATTTTTGGCCGAGAAGTTCATCAGAAACCTCGGTAAATTTGTCAAATTGTGCTTTTTTTCCTGTACAAAGGATTTGACCACGCGCACACCACGTAGATTTTCTTTGGCGATAGCATTGATCCGTTCAAGAAGGGTTTGAAACTTAGCAAACCGTGGTCCCATCATTCCCATCATGATGGCAGTTAGTGCAAAGATTAGGAGCACCATGAGGACAATCACCCACCAAAGTGACGGAAGAGTGTGAACCGCCAAGATAAAGGAACCGATAAAGAGAAGAGGGAGACGGAAAAGAATTTGAAAAGCCATCATCACCACGTTCTGAATCTGGTTGATATCATTGGTCATACGAACGACAAGGTTTCCGGCATTGAATTGCTCAATATTGGCATAAGAAAAAGTCTGGATCTTGCGAAAAGCGTCTTCACGAAGGTCCGAAGACACTCCTTGAGCAATATAGGCTGCAAGCGTTACATTGACCCCACCTGCAACCAGACCAACTAGGGCTACCCCTATCAACCAAGCGCCAATACTATAAATAGCCTCATGTTGACCGGCCAACAAAGCCTCTAACACCTCTTGCAAATAGCGCGGTTGCAAGAGCGAGCTCGCAACCATCAAGCCTGTCATCATTAAGGATGCCAAGGCCTGCCATTTATAGGTTTTTATTTTTTTAATGAGCATATTTCCTCCTAATAAAATAGATAAAGGGAGCGACATCCTGCGTCAGCTCCTTCTCATTCCTTCATATTGATGCTATTCTAGCAAAAAAGAGACATCTTGTCAAAGAAGTCTCCTTATTATAAATTAGTACGCTTTCATCTACAGGTGATGCATGAAAAGGCTTTTTATGGTAAAATGAAAGGAAGAACTCTTACAAGGAGGAAAAGATGAAGAAACAAACCATCGCTGTCTTGGGTCCTGGTTCTTGGGGAACTGCCCTTTCGCAGGTCCTAAACGACAATGGACACGAGGTTCGAATTTGGGGAAATATTTCTGACCAAATTGATGAAATCAATAACCAACATACAAACAAACGCTACTTCAAAGATATCCTACTCGACGAAAAAATTAAAGCCTATCATGACTTAGAAGAAACACTAAAGGATGTGGATGCTGTTTTATTTGTAGTCCCAACAAAAGTAACGAGACTGGTTGCCCAACAAGTAGCAAAGGTGCTTGATCACAAGGTTGTCATCATGCATGCCTCCAAAGGATTGGAACCAGATAGCCACAAACGTCTATCAACTATTCTTGAAGAGGAAATTCCAGCCGACCTTCGTAGTGATATCGTCGTTGTTTCAGGACCTAGCCACGCTGAGGAAACGATTGTTCGGGATATTACCTTGATCACTGCAGCCTCTAAAGACCTTGAAACGGCCCAGTACGTCCAAAATCTCTTTAGCAATCACTACTTCCGTCTCTATACTAATACGGATGTTATCGGGGTTGAAACCGCTGGTGCTCTTAAAAACATCATTGCAGTTGGTGCGGGTGCATTACATGGACTAGGGTTTGGCGACAATGCCAAGGCGGCCATCATCGCACGTGGCTTGGCGGAAATCACCCGTCTAGGAGTCGCTCTAGGAGCTAACCCTCTGACTTATAGCGGTCTTTCTGGAGTTGGGGATTTGATTGTAACGGGGACATCTGTCCACTCTCGTAACTGGAGAGCTGGTGATGCTCTCGGTCGTGGAGAATCCCTCGCAGACATCGAAGCAAACATGGGTATGGTCATTGAAGGCATTTCAACGACTCGAGCAGCTTACGAACTGGCTCAAGAATTGGGTGTCTACATGCCAATCACACAGGCTATTTACCGAGTCATCTACGAAGGTGTCAATATCAAAGAAGCAATCACTGACATCATGAACAATGAATTTAAAGCAGAAAACGAATGGTCGTAGACCCTTATAGAAAGGAACATCATGAAACAAAAAGTCAGAAAAGCAGTCATCCCTGCCGCTGGATTGGGAACCCGTTTCCTCCCAGCAACTAAGGCCTTGGCCAAGGAAATGTTGCCAATCGTAGACAAGCCAACTATCCAGTTTATCGTTGAAGAAGCCCTCAAGTCTGGTATCGAAGACATTTTGGTTGTTACGGGTAAGTCAAACGTTCTATCGAGGACCACTTCGACTCAAACTTCGAATTGGAATATAACCTTAAAGAAAAAGGGAAAACAGATCTTTTGAAGCTGGTTGATGAGACAACTGGCATGCGCCTGCATTTTATCCGTCAAACACATCCACGTGGTCTCGGCGATGCTGTCTTGCAAGCCAAAGCTTTCGTCGGAAATGAACCTTTTGTTGTTATGCTTGGTGATGACTTGATGGATATCACGGACGAAAAGGCTGTTCCACTTACCAAACAACTCATGGATGACTACGAGCGTACCCACGCATCTACTATCGCTGTTATGCCAGTCCCTCACGACGAAGTCTCTGCTTACGGGGTTATTGCTCCACAAGGCGAAGGAAAAGACGGCCTTTATAGCGTTGAAACCTTCGTTGAAAAACCTGCTCCAGAGGATGCTCCTAGCGACCTTGCTATCATCGGACGCTACCTCCTCACACCTGAGATTTTCCAAATTCTGGAAAACCAAGCTCCAGGTGCTGGAAATGAAATCCAGTTGACGGATGCGATTGACACCCTCAATAAAACACAACGTGTATTTGCTCGTGAGTTCAAAGGAGCTCGTTACGATGTCGGAGATAAGTTTGGCTTTATGAAAACATCCATCGACTACGCTCTCAAACACCCACAAGTCAAAGACGACTTGAAAGACTACCTCATCCAACTTGGGAAAGAGTTAGCTGAGGGAGAATAGAAGAAAAACAAAGCTCTTAAATAAGGGCTTTTTTTGTTGAAGCTTGCAATAAAAAAGCCATCATTGCAGATGACTTATTAGCAACCGAATCGGTACTCGCTTTTTAACTATTCCCCCTTACACATAGCTCATTCCCTTATAGCAAAGGAAAACAGCTAGTGCAATAAAAAGTACCGTTGCTCCGATTCGCTGGCTAGTACTGTACATCCTTCTCTCCCATTTGACTGGGAAGATGACTGCTAGAAAGGCACCGCCTACTGCCCCACCAATATGCCCAGCTAGGCTGATTCCTGGAATTAGAACACTTCCAATGATATTGATCACGAAAAGCGTCAGGTAGGATTGCCCCAACTGCTGGATATAGGGGTTGCGAGTTGCGTAACGCAAGACGATAATCGCAGCAAATAGTCCGTATAGGGAAGTTGATGCTCCTGCTGCTACAACTTTCGGTGTGAAAGCAAAAACAAAGAGATTGCCCATCATTCCAGATAGGAGATAGAGAAAGAAGAACTGCTTAGAACCGAAAATCTCCTCCACCTGTCGTCCAAGAAAGTAGAGTGAAATCATATTGACAATAAAATGCTCCCATCCAATATGCACAAATATGGCCGAAAAAAGACGCCAAATCTGCTCAGGGAATAGGCGAATGATCGGTCCATACATGGCTCCAAACTGAAGCAGGGTATCTGCTCGCTCAAAATTTAAACCTGTAAAAACCAACATCAAGAGAAATACCAATGCTGTTACTAGGAGGAAGAAGCTAGTCACAGGATAACGTTTATCAAAGATTTCCTTCATCTATTAGCACCTCCTGGACGGGAATATCATGGTTTTCCGAGTTAAACTCCTGAACTTGACAAGGATAGATTGTACTCATGGTATGCCCAGCAAAATGTTCTAGATAGCGGTCGTAGTATCCTCCACCATATCCAATCCGATAGCCCTCTGTTGTAAAAGCCAAGCCCGGAACATGAATTAAATCAATCTGAGACGGTTCCACCACTTCCAAGTCTCCTTGCGGTTCCAGTAAACCAAAGGAAGTTTTTACCAACTGCTGCGGATGATAGACCACAAACTCCATGCGCCCCTTGGGATAGGTTTTGGGTATCAAAACCTTCTTGCCGTCCTTCAGCGCCCGCTCGATCAATTCTTGCGTTTGAAATTCATGAGGGAAGGAGAGATAGGTTGCGATGGTCTTGGCTTCTTGGTAAAAAGGGTGTTGTAAGAAACCCTCAGTTAAAACTCGATCCATAGCCTGTTTTTGCTCCTGAGATAAAGTCTTCATTTCTTGCAAAATTTTCTTGCGTAGTTCAGCTTTCATAGTCAATTCCTCTACTCTGCTGCCTTCTTTTTCAAGAAACTAGAGACCGCATCTACCCCAATGGCTAAGGCTTCTTCCTTAGGACTCATCTGAGGGTGATGAAGGGCGTAGGGACTATCGATACCTAGCCAGAACATAACTCCATCTACCTTCGAAAGGAGATAACCAAAGTCCTCACCAGTCATAGCAGGCTCGATATCAATCAACTCAATTCCCTCTTTCTCTTCAAAAAAAAGTCCATCAGTTCACGCGCCAAGGCTGGATTGTTCTCAACAGGTAGGTAGCCTCCTTGCTTGAGTTCTACTTCGACTTCCATATCAAAGGCTGCTGCAACACCTTCTGAGACTGTCTTGACTCTTTTTTGTACCAAGAGGCTCATGTCCTGAGTCAAGGCGCGAATAGTTCCATGTAAAAATGCTGTGTCTGTAATGACATTATTGGTTGTTCCAGCTTGGAAAAGGCCAAAGGTCACCACCGCCCCCTCGATTGGATTGACATTGCGGCTGACAACTGACTGCACCTGGGTTACAAAGTAACTAGCAGCCACCAAGGCGTCATTGGCTTCATGTGGAAAAGCTGCGTGTCCTCCTTTTCCTTTGAAACGAATCTTCACCTCACAGGTCCCTGCAAAGAGAGTATGTGTATTGGTCGCAATCTGGCCGACTTTCAAATCCGGACGAACATGGAGACCATAAAACTGATCTGGCAACCAATCTCCAAAAGCACCATCCTCATACATGAGCATACCACCAGCTTCATTTCTTCAGCAGGCTGAAATAGAAAGAGCAAATTATTCTTGGGTTGCTCCTCAAGAGCACGCTCGAGACAGCCCAAGGCAATGGTCATGTGAAAATCATGTCCGCAAGCATGCATACGACCTTGGTTTTGAGAGGCAAAAGGTAGACCTGTTTGTTCGACAATAGGCAGACCATCAATGTCTGTTCGCCAACCAATGGTTCGCTCCGGCTGACTTCCCTGCAGGTAGACCAAAATTCCTGTCCGCCAGGTACGAACTTGAACAAAGTCCTTGTTCGCAGTCAATTTCTCAATCACATCCAGCAAATAAGCCTGAGTCTTGAACTCCTCCAAGCCAATCTCTGGAATCTGGTGTAAATCTCGTCTAGTCTGAATCAAATCTAACATCTATCTGTCCTCCTATATAGAAGAAAGAGGCTGGAAGAAGTATCCGCCTCTTTTTATTTTTACAAGGTACGAAGCGCATCTTCTAGCGCTGTTTTTTGTTGGGTTTGGGCATCAATTTCTTTGATGATGCGAGCTGGAACACCTGCTACAACCACATTTTCTGGAACATCTTGGGTAACAATAGCTCCTGCTGCAACAACTGAACCACTACCGATTTTGACTCCCTCGATAACCACTGCATTGGCACCGATAAGAACATTGTCTCCAACACGGACTGGTTCAGCGCTAGCTGGCTCAATCACACCCGCCAAAACTGCACCTGCACCAACGTGACTGTTTCCCAACGATAGCACGACCTCCAAGGATGGCACCCATGTCAATCATGGTTCCAGCACCGATTTCAGCACCGATATTGATAACAGCTCCCATCATGATAACAGCATTGTCACCAATTTCCACCTGGTCACGGATAATAGCACCTGGCTCGATACGAGCATTGATCGCACGTTTGTCTAGCAAAGGAACTGCAGAATTACGAGCATCTTGCTCGACAACATAATCTTGATTTTCTACCAAACCTTCAAGAAGCGGAGCGACGTCCTTCCAGTCTCCGAATAAAACATTTCCTAGTTTGACAACAGAGCTAGGTACAGCAGTTGCAAGTTCTCCTTCAAAGGTTACTTTGACACTGGTTTTCTTTTCAGCATTGGCGATAAATTGGATAATTTCTTGAGCATTCATTTTTGTAGCAGTCATAGGTGCCTCCTGGTTCGTTATAATGATACCTATTCTACCAAAAAAGGCCTCAAATTTGAAGCCTCAACTATCAAATAATCATCTTTACCTGGCTTGTTTTGCTTCTTCTATAGATAAAAAAATCATCGGAACGATAATCAACACCATAGCTAAGGCCAAAAAACCATCCATGACCAATCCCAAAAAAAGAACACTTAATAAAGCTGAAGAGAGCGGTTCGCTAGCACTCACCACCGATACAACCAGCGGAGAAACGAGTGACACGGCCTTCATAGATAGAAAGAAGGCAAAAGCAGTACCAAACACGGCAATCGTCAGACAAATCAGCACACTTACCAGATCCACTTGAAAACTTATCTGATAAATAGGGTAAAGGAAATTACTAAAGAGCCCTGCCAGAATCATCCCCCAACCAACAGTCGGAACAAATCCGTAGCACCGTGCAAAACGCTGAGGAAGGATAACATTAAACATGACCCCTACTGCACTGAGCAAACCTGTTACTAGAGCCAAAGGTGTCATGGATAACTGGGACAAATCCCCTTTTGTAGCCATCAAAAAAACACCTAGCATGGCAATCAAAACATAGAACACAGCTGTAATTGAAGCCTTCTTCTGGTAAATGATTCGATTGTAAAACAGGATAAAAACAGGGCTGATAAATTGCAAAATGGTCGCCGTCGTCGCATTGGAATACTCAACGCAGAGATAAAAGAAAAATTGCACAGAAAAAATACCTAGAATAGCATAGGCTAAAAAAGGTAGATAATTTTTCTTATCTTTCCAGATATCCAACAAGCGACTACGCAACTGAAAGGCAGATAAAGCTAAAACCAAACTCCCCGCCACCAGCAAACGCATAGAGGTAATCCAACCAGACGATACTGGATAATGAGTGAAAAAATACTCTCCTAAAATCCCGCAAATCCCCCAAATCAGACCTGAGAACAGTGAATACAAGGTTCCCTTAAAAATCTTCTTTTGATACTTATTCATTCCCTTATTGTAACACGAAATAGAAAAAGAAAAAAGTAGCTAAGAGAAGAAAAATTGCCTCTTGCTACTTTTTTTATTATCGATTAAATAGACGGAAACGACCTGACGAACCACTTTGAGTGTTGTTGTTCGAATTTGTCCCTGAGCTACTGCTTGAACTTGATCCGGATCCACTGCTTGAACTTGGAGGAGTCACTGCAGGTAGGCTTCCAAGAATGGTTTTCCAAGCGTTCAGATAGTCTGCATCGCTACCTCCGATGGCAAAGCGGTAAGTGGTTACTGGCGCCCCCTCTTTGCTAGCCCAGTAGCTTGTCACTGTAGAACCAGAAAGTTCGATTTCCTTACCATTGATGGAAACCTTGCCGGGCTTTTGGCCTGTTGATCGGAGAACTTGGGACTTAGTCACACTTGGGTCAAGATTAAAGCGATCATTTCCCCATATTCCAGGTTCAGCTTGCTGGATAGCATTGACCAAGTAAGCCATGTATTTGGCATTGCGGTAGTGACCAGCACCCTTGGCTAGCGGTCGGTTATCATCATGACCTAACCAGCCACCTAGAGTCAATCGAGGAGTAGAAAGCATGAGCCACATGTTTTCATCTTCATTGGTCGTACCAGTTTTTCCGATCCAGTCAGCACGAGCTAGGCCTGGATTGATCGAAGCCAAGTCGGTCTGGAAGCTAGAAGTAATCCGAGATGAAATGACGTCACGGAGCAGACTTTGCATGATGGTTGCTGTCGCTTTTGAATAAACCTGCACAGGCTCATCCTTATGCTCATAGACCACTCGACCATCCGTTGATTCGATCTTGGCAATCATGTGTTTCTTGTGGTAAACCCCGTTGTTAGCTATGGTCTGATATCCGTTGGTATGCTGGGCAACTGTAACCTCAATTCCTCCACCCATCGGTAAACTTTCAATGCCATATTCTGGGATTTCATAACCCATTTTTCCATATAGCCCTTGACATCGACACCCTTCTCTCGAAGCGTACGATAAGTCCAGTAGGCTGGAATGTTCCATGAATAGTTGAGGGCTTCTCCCAAGGTCATCATCGCTGTACCAGGACTATTGACATACATGATAGGATTGCCGTTTGAGAAGTTTGTCGGATAGTTTGATAAGATACTTGCACTTCCCATCAAACCTTGGTCAATCGCGATACCATAGGCCAGTATAGGCTTAGTAGTTGAAGCTGGAGAACGTTTGGTATCGATAGCGTGATTGTTCTGATTTTCTTGATAATTACGACCACCAACAAATCCAAGGATGGCTCCCGTTTGGTTGTCCATGAGGACATTCCCTACTTCAGGCTGGCCTGTCGAATCATCTACCAAACTGCCGTAGTTAGCAACTGCATTTTGCATAGCAGTGTGGACGTTTATTAATAGTCGTGGTGATCTTATAGCCACCATTCTCGATTTCCTTCGTCGCTAGATCGCGGTAAGCTTTCTGGATCGATTCATTTTTTTGCTCTTGCGCAGAAACATTATCTCTCTGGATAAGGTAGTCGTACATCCGATCCGTTGCTTCTGCCAAGGTTGCATAGTAGAGATAGTCGCGCGAAGTACCACTGACACTACCTGATGGTAGAAAGTCTTGCTTGAAGTCATAATCCTTGTACTTGTCGTAGTCTTCCTGACTCAGAACTCCTGTCCGATACATATTGTAGAGGACATCCTTGGCACGCTTGATTCCCAAGGCCATATCCTCATCGCTCTTCATACTGCCGTCAGATTCATAAGGAGAATAACTGATCGGACTCTGTGGCAAACCTGCGATAAAGGCGGCTTGAGGTATTGTCAAATCCGATGCATTAACTCCAAAAATTCCCTCTGCAGCCTGCTGGGCACCTGCAATATTTTGGCCTTTATGATTGCGACCAAAAGGAGCTATGTTAAGGTAGGTTGTCAAAATCTCATCCTTACCCATAGCCCGTTCTAAAGCTAGAGCATCAATAATCTCTTTAGCCTTACGAGCTAGAGTTGGAGCATCCCCCACCACTTGCTGCTTGATGACCTGCTGGGTCAAGGTCGAACCACCACTAGACGAGCCTAGACCGACAAAGGTTCCCAAGGTCGCACGAATAACAGCCTTAGGCACAACTCCCTTGTGCTCATTGAAATGCTCGTCCTCTGTCGCAACAATAGCTTTCTTAAGGTTATCTGAGATCGCATCTGAAGCGACTGAAGTGCGCAACAAATCACCCTCGATCGAGGCAATGGTACTGCCGTCAGAATAAGTGATTTCTGAGATAGAGGCAATATCCTTCACTTGCTTGACCAACTCTTCTGCTTGAGGGACCTGGGCCTTGTCAAATAGAGCGACTCCATAACCCATAGCTACACCAGCGCCAAACAGTCCACCGATAAAGCCTAGGATAAAGAGAGTGTTAAAAACTATTTTAAACCCACTCAAAACTTTAGCAAAAATAGACCCAGCCTTTCTAACTTTGTCAGAAGAGGCCCCCTTTTTACCGGTTTTCTTATTAGCTAATTTTTCTGCTAGTCTTTTCTTCCATTTTGCAATTCGTTGCATTAGCTGCTGGAAAAAATGCAGCATTTTTGTTTTTAATTCATTAATTCTTTCTTTCATGAATGTCCTCGCTTTCTCTATTATACCATAAAAGGGAAACTTTCAATAAAATAGCCACTTTCTTCCCTATTCCACTAGGCTATTAATCAAGTTTGTGATACAATAGGTAGAAACAATATTTTAAAAAGGAGAAAAGACACATGCACATTTTTGATGAGCTAAAAGAGCGTGGTTTGATTTCAAACGACTGATGAAGAAGCTTTGCGTAAAGCCCTAGAAGAAGGTCAAGTTTCTTATTATACTGGCTACGATCCAACTGCTGATAGCCTTCACCTAGGTCACCTTGTCGCAATCTTGACAAGTCGTCGTTTGCAGTTAGCAGGTCACAAACCTTATGCGCTCGTTGGCGGTGCTACAGGTCTCATCGGAGATCCGTCCTTCAAAGATGCTGAGCGTAGTCTCCAAACAAAAGACACAGTAGATGGCTGGGTCAAGTCTATCCAAGGACAACTTTCTCGCTTTCTTGACTTTGAAAATGGTGAAAATAAAGCTGTCATGGTCAACAACTACGACTGGTTTGGCAGCATCAGCTTCATTGACTTCCTCCGTGATATCGGAAAATACTTCACTGTCAACTACATGATGAGCAAGGAGTCTGTGAAGAAACGGATTGAAACAGGGATTTCTTACACTGAGTTTGCCTACCAAATCATGCAAGGGTACGACTTCTTTGTCCTTAACCAAGAGCACAATGTAACCCTTCAAATCGGTGGTTCTGACCAGTGGGGAAATATGACTGCTGGTACCGAATTGCTTCGTCGTAAGGCTGACAAGACTGGTCACGTTATCACTGTTCCACTCATTACAGACGCAACTGGTAAGAAATTTGGTAAATCTGAAGGAAACGCTGTTTGGCTCAACCCTGAAAAGACTTCTCCATACGAAATGTACCAATTCTGGATGAATGTTATGGATGCCGACGCTGTTCGCTTCTTGAAAATCTTTACTTTCTTGTCACTTGATGAGATTGAAGACATCCGCAAACAGTTTGAGGCTGCGCCACACGAACGCTTGGCTCAAAAAGTCTTGGCTCGTGAAGTCGTGACTCTTGTTCACGGCGAAGAAGCCTACAAGGAAGCCCTCAATATCACAGAGCAACTCTTTGCAGGAAACATCAAAAACCTTTCTGTTAAAGAACTCAAACAAGGACTCCGTGGCGTGCCAAACTACCAAGTACAAGCAGATGAAAATCACAATATCGTGGAACTCCTCGTGTCATCTGGTGTGGTGAATTCAAAACGTCAAGCCCGTGAAGATGTCCAAAATGGAGCCATCTACGTCAACGGCGACCGTATTCAAGACCTTGACTATGTCTTGAGTGACGCAGATAAGTTAGAAAACGAACTAACTGTTATCCGCCGCGGTAAGAAGAAATACTTCGTCCTTACATACTAAAAAAGCAGACTGGAGGCATTTGCCATCCAGTCCTTTTTTTGCTAGACTAAAACTATGAATACAAACCTCAAACCAAAACTCCAACGCTTTGCTACTGCGACTGCCTTTTCCTGCCCTATCTGCCAAGAAAATCTGACCTTGGTCGAAACTAGTCTCAAGTGCAGCAATCGCCATTCTTTTGACTTGGCAAAATTCGGCTATGTCAATCTGGCTCCTCAAATCAAGCAATCTGCCAACTACGACAAGGAAAACTTTCAAAACCGCCACGAAATCCTAGAGGCTGGCTTTTATCAGGCTATCTTAGAAGGCATTTCTGACCTACTAGCGACTAAATCATCTGCAAAAACTGTCTTGGATATCGGCTGTGGCGAAGGTTTTTATTCTCGTAAACTCCAAGAAAGTCATTCTGAAAAAACCTTCTATGCCTTTGATATTTCAAAAGATTCCGTTCAAATCGCTGCCAAGAGCGAACCCAACTGGGCGGTCAACTGGTTTGTCGGTGACCTGGCTCGTCTTCCTATAAAAGACGCCAGCATGGATATCCTGCTTGATATCTTCTCGCCTGCCAACTATGGGGAATTTCGTCGCGTTCTATCCAAAGATGGGATCTTGATCAAGGTCATCCCAACTGAAAATCACCTCAAAGAAATCCGTCAAATGGTGCAGAACCAGCTGACAAAGAAGGACTATTCTAATCAAGATATCAAAGAACATTTCCAGGAACACTTCAGCATCCAATCTAGCCAAATAGCTTCCTTAACAAAACCTATCACAGCAGAGCAACGCCAAGCCCTGCTTGCCATGACTCCCTTACTCTTTCACGTTGATCAAACCAAGATTGACTGGAGTCAGTTGACTGCGATTACCATCGAAGCAGAGATTTTGGTTGGGAAAGCAGAGTAATTAAAACTTTCAGATAAGACAAAACCCGCACCTTCAAGGTACGGGTTTAAATTATGTAATTATTAGTTCAAATGCCAGATATCTTCGTTGTACTGAGCGATTGTACGGTCAGATGAGAAGAATCCTGCTTTGGCAATGTTAACGATGACTTTATCCAACCATGCGTCACGGTCTTCGTAGTCAGCAAGCATTTGCTCTTTGACTTTGATGTAGTCTTCCAAGTCAAGGAGAGTCATGAACCAGTCTTTGTTGATCAATTCGTTGTAAAGACGTTCCAAGCGTTCTTTCTTACCTACTGCAAGAACAGCGTCGCTCACGATGAAGTCAACCAATGGTTTGATGGCTTCACGAGCATAGAATTCGCTTGATTTGTATGCTGCTTTTGCGTAAAGGTCGATAACAGTTTCTGAATCTTCACCGAAGATGTAGATGTTTTCGTCGCCAACCAATTCAGCGATTTCCACGTTAGCTCCGTCCATAGTACCAAGAGTCAAAGCTCCGTTCAACATGAATTTCATGTTACCAGTACCTGAAGCTTCTTTAGAAGCAAGTGAGATTTGTTCTGAGATGTCACATGCTGGGATAAGGAAGCTTGCTGCAGTAACGTTGTAGTTTTCAACCATTACAACTTGCAAGTGTGGAGCTACTGCTGGATCGTTAGCAATCACTTCTGACAAGCAAAGGATCAAGTGAATGATGTCTTGAGCGATTGTGTAGGCAGGAGCTGCTTTACCACCAAAGAAGACTGTAATTGGACGAGCAGGGATGTTACCAGCCTTGATATCAAGGTATTTGTGGATGACATACAAAGCGTTCATTTGTTGGCGTTTGTACTCGTGAAGACGTTTGATTTGGATATCAAAGATAGAGTTTGTATTGATTTCCACACCTTGGTGCTCTTTCAAGTGACGAGCCAATTTACGTTTGTTGTGAGCTTTGATGCTTTCCAATTTTTCTTTGACAGCAGCCTTGTCTTCGTATGACAAGAGTTTTTCAAGTTCATCTGCTTCATGGTGCCAACCATGTCCAAGAATCTCATCCAAGTAGTGAGACAAGCTTGGGTTAGCATGCATGAGCCAACGACGGAATGTGATACCGTTTGTTTTGTTGTTGAATTTTTCTGGGTAGATGTCGTAGAAAGCTTTCAACTCTGAGTTCTTCAAGATTTCAGTGTGAAGAGCTGCAACCCCGTTTACGCTGTATCCGTAGTGGATATCCATGTGAGCCATGTGAACACGTTCGCTCTCATCGATGATTTGAACAGCTGGGTCTTTGTATTCTGCCTTCACACGACGGTCCAATTCTTCGATGATTGGTACCAAGTGAGGAACCACTTCTTGCAAGAATTCAAGAGGCCATTTCAAGGGCTTCAGCAAGGATTGTGTGGTTAGTGTAGGCAGTCATGCTACGAACGATAGAGATTGCTTCATCAAGTTCGATACCACGCGCAGTCAAAAGACGGATCAATTCAGGAATCACCATTGATGGGTGAGTATCATTGATTTGTACAACTGCATAGTCCGCAAGGTCATGCAAGTTGCTTCCTTTTTCGATTGCTTCGTCGATGATTAATTGTGCACCGTTTGAAACCATGAAGTATTGTTGGAAGATACGGAGCAATTCACCTTGCTTGTCGCTATCGTCTGGGTAAAGGAAGAGAGTCAAGTTGCGAGCGATATCTGTCTTGTCAAAGTTGATACCATCTTCGATGATAGAAGAATCAACTGAATCCAAGTCAAACAAACGCAAGCGGTTTTTAGTAGCTGTCTTGTAACCAGGTACATCGATATCGTAAAGAGTAGATGTCAATGTGAAGTGTGCAAATGGCACTTGGTAGCTACGGCTTGAGCGAACCAACCAGTTTTGCTCAGTCAACCAAGCGTTAGGAATTGTTTCTTGTTGGTTGTTTTTAAGAACTTGTTGGAAAAGACCGAAGTGGTAGTTCAAACCAACACCGTCACCATTCAAACCAAGTGTAGCGATTGAGTCGATAAAGCAGGCTGCCAAACGTCCCAAACCACCGTTACCAAGTGATGGTTCCAATTCTACTTCTTCGATTTCGATCAACTCTTTACCTGCAGCCGCAAGTTCTTTTTTAACTTCGTCATAAAGACCAAGGTTAATCAAGTTGTTTGACAAGAGTTTACCGATCAAGAACTCAGCTGAGATGTAGTAAACTTTTTTCTTACCAGTGTTGACTGGTTTTTGGCTGCTAGCAAGCTTGCTGTAGTTAAGAAGAGCAAGGTAAAGCTCTTCATTGCTACATTCTGCAATGGTTTTATTGTAACGTTTTTGTACAAATTCGTTTAATGGTAACATGTTTATGTGTCTCCTGATAATGTCTTATTTCTTTAATTCTACCAAATTTTCATTGATTCGGCGATAAATTGTAGTCAAGTCAAGCAAAGTTTCTTCAACAGCTGGTGTGAGTTGGTCTGCTGTCATACGCCATGACCAGTTTCCGCCAAGAGTAGATGGGAAGTTCATACGAGCTGACTCATCTAGTTCTAGCAAGTCTTGCATAGTTGCAATAGCCATGAAGCTAACAGATGAAAGACTGTGCGAAGCATTGCGTGTGGCACTGTTTCGTACTCTTTACGGTTCGTGTAACGAGCCATGTATTCACGAGTTGGATCGTCGATTTCATTACGGTACCAACCAAGGACTGTATTGTTATCGTGTGTTCCTGTATACATAACAGAGTTGGCAGGTGCCAAGTGTGGGCTATCGATACTTTCGTCTTCTGGATTGAAGGCGAATTGAAGAATCTTCATTCCTGGGAAGCCAGTACGTTCACGTAACTCAATGACTTCATCTGTCATGAAACCAAGGTCTTCTGCGATGATGTTTAGCTCACCAAGCTCTTCCTTAACGGCTGCGAAGAGTTTGTAGCCTGGACCTTTCACCCATTTACCAGGTGCTGCTGTATCGGAACCAGCAGGAATTTCCCAGTAAGATTCGAACCCGCGGAAGTGGTCGATACGAACGATATCGTAGATCTTGAAGCTTTCGCGCAAACGTTCAATCCACCATTTGTAACCGTCTTTGTCCATTGCTTCCCAGTCATAGATTGGGTTCCCCCAAAGTTGACCAGTGGCAGAAAACTCATCTGGTGGGCATCCTGCGATACAAGTTGCTTTACCATTGGCATCTGTCTTGAAGAGATGTGGATTTGCCCACATGTCGCTTGAATCTTCCGCAACATAGATTGGCATATCCCCAACAATTTCGATGTGGTTATCGTTAGCATAGGCTTTCAATTTCAACCATTGTTGGAAGAAGAAGTATTGAGTCACACGGTGGTAAACCAACTTGTCTGCCAATTTCTCACGGTAGCTTTCAAGTGCTGAAGCTTTACGAGCACGAGCATCTGCATCTGGCCATTCTGTCCAAGCAAGATTGTCAAAATGCTCTTTGATAGCCATATATTCTGCGAAGAGTTCGAGCCATGATTGGTTGTCTTGAGCAAACTTCTCAAAATCTTTGACATCACCCACTTCCAAGAAGCGTTTGACTGCTTTTTCTAAAAGCGGACGACGTGCATAATAAATCTTCGCATAGTCAACTTCAGATGCATCGCTACCAAAGTCAACACCTTTAAGATCACTGGCTTCGAGCAAGCCTTGCTCTACCAAGATATCAAGGTCGATAAAATGCGTATTCCCAGCAAAGGCTGAGAATGATTGGTATGGAGAATCTCCATAACTTGTTGTCCCAAGAGGGAGAATTTGCCAGTAACGTTGCTTGGTACGAACCAAGAAATCAACGAAATCATAGGCAGTCTGCCCAAATGATCCAATCCCGTATGCTCCTGGCAGAGAAGAGATGTGCATCAACACACCACTTTGACGTTTTTCATAATAGCACCTCATGTGTTTGTTATAAAACGTTGCGCAATTAAGGCGCAAACGTTTGCGTTAATTTAAGTATAACGCATTTCAAAAACAAATGCAAGCGTTTTTAAAAAAATTTTTTGAATTATTTTAATCAAACAAAACTTGTTGCCACTGATATTTTATGAAATAAGCGAAAAAATTTTAAAGATTTTCTGATTTAAGATAATTCATTCCCAATATCTGCTCTATTTTCTGAAAAACCGAGCCGAATTTACGCAATCGTTTTCCTAATATATTTTCAATTCAAAAAAAACAAACATTTTAAGTTCTTTCCTATATATGGGCTTTAACAAATGTTTGAAACCTTAAAATTTTTTTAAAAAATTTCCTAAAAACGCTTGCAACCGTTTTCTATTTGTGCTATACTAAGTTCGTAAAAGAAAACGTTTGCGTTTTCTCATTAAATTATTTTTGTTATTCTTTAGGAGGAATACACTATGTCATCTAAATTCATGAAGAGCGCTGCTGTGCTCGGAACTGCTACTCTTGCTAGCTTACTTTTGGTAGCTTGCGGAAGCAAAACTGCTGATAAAGCAGCTGATACTAGCTCATCTGAAGCAAAAGAAATCACTTTCTACGTTGAAGACCAATACAAAGCCTACGCTGAAAAAGTTGCTGCAGCTTATGAAAAAGAATCAGGTACAAAAGTTAACATCAAATCAGGTGACCAACTTGGTGGACTTGACAAACTTTCACTTGACAACCAATCAGGTCAAGCTGCTGACGTTATGATGGCACCATACGACCGCGTAGGTAGCCTTGGTACTGACGGACAACTTTCAGAAGTTACTTTGAGCGACGGCGCTAAAACAGATGATAAAACTAAATCTCTTGTAACAGCTGCTGACGGTAAAGTTTACGGTGCTCCTGCCGTTATTGAGTCACTTGTTATGTACTACAACAAAGACTTGCTAAAAGAAGCTCCAAAAACTTTTGCTGAATTAGAAGAACTTGCTAAAGACAGCAAATACGCTTTCGCTGGTGAAGATGGCAAAACTACTGCATTCCTAGCTGACTGGACAAACTTCTACTACGCTTACGGACTTCTTGCTGGTAACGGTGGTTACGTATTCGGACAAAACGGTAAAGACGCTAAAGACATCGGTCTTGCAAACGACGGTTCTATCACTGGTGTCAACTACGCTAAATCTTGGTATGAAAAATGGCCTAAAGGTATGCAAGATACTGAAGGTGCTGCAAACTTGATCCAAACTCAATTCCAAGAAGGTAAAACAGCTGCTATCATCGACGGTCCTTGGAAAGCTCAAGCATTCAAAGATGCTAAAGTAAACTACGGTGTTGCTACTATTCCAACTCTTCCAAATGGTAAAGAATACACACCATTCGGTGGTGGTAAAGCTTGGATCATCCCATCAAGCACTAAGAACCTTGAAGCTGCACAAAAATTTGTAGACTTCCTTGTTTCAACTGAACAACAAAAAGCATTCTACGATGCAACTAACGAAATCCCAGCTAACACTGAAGCTCGTTCATACGCTGAAGGTAAAACGATGAGTTGACAACAGCTGTTATCAAACAGTTCAAGAACGCTCAACCAATGCCAAACATTTCTCAAATGTCAGCAGTTTGGGATCCAGCTAAAACAATGCTCTTTGACGCTGTAAGTGGTAAAAAAGATGCTAAGACAGCTGCTAACGATGCTGTTACATTGATCAAAGAAACAATCAAACAAAAATTTGGTGAATAATTGAATTCGTTACAAGGGGGGAGAATACAAATCCCCCTTTGATTTTATAAATTTACGAATGATTGCAGTTGCCTATCTAGTGATTGGAGACAAACTTCAATCTCGTATCCTATGAAAGGAGTATTCATGGAAAACCAACAACCTAGCAAAGCAGCCTTGCTTTCAGTGATTCCTGGGTTAGGACAGATTTACAATAAACAAAAGGCCAAAGGTTTTATCTTCCTTGGTGTCACTATCGTGTTTGTTCTTTATTTCCTAGCACTTGCAGCCCCTGAATTGCACAATTTGATCACTCTTGGTGACAAGCCAGGTCGTGATAATTCCCTCTTTATGCTGATTCGTGGTGCCTTCCATTTAATCTTTGTAGTCGTTTATGTGCTCTTTTATTTCTCAAATATTAAAGATGCACATACAATCGCAAAACGTATTAACAATGGAATTCCTGTCCCACGTACTTTTAAAGATATGATCAAAGGTATTTATGAGAATGGTTTCCCTTACCTCTTGATCATCCCATCTTACGTCGCTATGACATTTGCGATTATCTTCCCAGTTATCGTAACCTTGATGATTGCCTTTACCAACTATGACTTCCAACACTTGCCACCAAACAAATTGTTGGACTGGGTTGGTTTGACTAACTTTACAAACATCTGGAGCTTAAGTACCTTCCGTTCAGCCTTCGGTGCGGTTCTTTCTTGGACCATCATCTGGGCCTTGGCTGCTTCTACCTTGCAGATTGTCATTGGTATATTTACAGCAATCGTTGCCAACCAACCATTTATCAAAGGAAACGTATCTTTGGTGTTATTTTCCTTCTTCCTTGGGCTGTTCCAGCCTTCATCACTATCTTGACATTCTCAAACATGTTTAACGATAGTGTCGGAGCGATCAACACTCAAGTATTGCCTATCTTGGCTAAGGTTCTTCCTTTCCTTGACGGTGCTCTTATCCCTTGGAAAACAGACCCAACTTGGACGAAGATTGCCTTGATTATGATGCAAGGTTGGCTAGGATTCCCATACATCTACGTTTTGACTTTGGGTATCTTGCAGTCGATTCCTAACGACCTCTACGAAGCGGCTTACATCGATGGTGCCAATGCTTGGCAAAAATTCCGCAACATCACTTTCCCTATGATTTTGGCTGTTGCAGCACCAACATTGATCAGCCAATACACCTTCAACTTTAACAACTTCTCTATCATATACCTCTTCAACGGCGGAGGTCCTGGTAGCGTTGGTGGTGGAGCCGGTTCAACTGATATCTTGATCTCATGGATTTATCGTTTGACAACAGGTACATCTCCTCAATACTCTATGGCGGCAGCTGTTACCTTGATCATCTCTATCATTGTCATCTCTATCTCTATGATCGCATTCAAGAAACTACACGCATTTGATATGGAGGATGTCTAAGATGAATAACTCAATCAAACTCAAACGTAGACTGACTCAAACCCTCACTTACCTCTACTTGATTGGTCTTTCAATCGTGATTATCTATCCACTTTTGATTACTATTATGTCAGCCTTTAAAGCAGGTAACGTCGCAGCCTTTAAACTAGATACTAACATCGACTTCAATTTTGATAACTTTAAAGGACTCTTTACTGAAACCTTATACGGTACTTGGTATCTCAATACCTTGATTATCGCCTTGATTACCATGGTTGTTCAAACAAGTATCATCGTACTTGCTGGTTATGCCTACAGCCGTTACAACTTCTTGGCTCGTAAACAAAGTTTGGTCTTCTTCTTGATCATCCAAATGGTACCAACAATGGCCGCTTTGACAGCCTTCTTCGTTATGGCCCTTATGTTGAATGCCCTTAACCATAGCTGGTTCCTCATCTTCCTATATGTCGGTGGTGGTATCCCAATGAACGCTTGGTTGATGAAAGGTTACTTTGACACCGTACCAATGTCTCTTGATGAATCAGCAAAACTAGATGGTGCAGGACACTTCCGTCGCTTCTGGCAAATTGTTCTCCCACTCGTTCGTCCAATGGTTGCAGTACAAGCGCTCTGGGCCTTCATGGGACCTTTCGGAGACTATATCCTCTCTAGTTTCTTGCTTCGTGAGAAAGAATACTTTACAGTTGCCGTTGGTCTACAGACCTTTGTCAGCAATGTGAAACTTGAAGATTGCCTACTTCTCAGCAGGTGCTATCCTCATCGCCCTTCCAATCTGTATTCTCTTCTTCTTCCTACAAAAGAACTTTGTTTCAGGACTTACAAGTGGTGGCGACAAGGGATAATCTATCCCCGCCACCCTTTTTCATTTTGGATCTTGTTGCTAAAGCTGCAGGATTGGACACAAGGTAGCAAATAGTCGCAAAATCGGCTTTTCAATCAGCAATTTATCTCCTAGACTTGAAATAAAGCACATTTCTCTATATAATAATACTCATATAGAAAACACTTTTAGAAAGATGCCTATGCTTCCATATCCATTCTCGTATTTCTCTAGTATCTGGGGATTTCGTAAACCCCTATCAAAACGTTTCGGCCTCAACTGGTTTCAGCTTCTCTTTACGAGCATTTCCTCATCAGCTTGTCTATGGTTCCGATTGCCATTCAAAACAGCTCACAGGAAACGTATCCACTGGATACCTTTATCGATAATGTCTACACTCCACTGACAGATGAAGCGATCATGGACTTGTCAGAGAATACACAAATCGTTGATGGAAAGCTGAACTACTCAGGTACGAAGAATCATCAGCCTTCTCTTTTAATTGGTCCAAGCCAAAGCAAGGAATTTCCAAAGGACTTGCAACTTCATTTTGATACGGAAGAACTCGTCATCAGCAAGGAAAGTAAGGAACTGACTCGCATTCGCTACCACGCCATTCAAACGGAGAGTTTCCAGAGTAAGGAAGATCTTACCCAGGCCATTTCTAAAGACTGGTATCAACAAAACCGGGTCTATATCAGTCTCTTTCTCGTTCTTGGTGCAAGCTTTCTCTTTGGATTGAATTTCTTCATTGTCTCTCTTGGAGCTAGTCTTCTTCTTTATATCACAAAAAAATCACGCCTCTTTTCATTTAGGACTTTTAAAGAGTGCTACCATTTTATCTTGAACTGTTTAGGATTACCCACTCTGATTACGCTTATTTTGGGGCTTTTTGGCCAAAATATGGCAACCCTTATCACTGTACAAAACATTCTTTTTGTTCTTTATCTGGTCACCATTTTTTACAAGACACACTTCCGTGATCCAGATTATCATAAATAGGAGATTTTTATGCCCGTTACGATTAAAGACGTGGCCAAGGCAGCAGGTGTCTCACCTTCAACTGTTACCCGCGTTATTCAAAACAAATCAACGATTAGTGATGAAACCAAAAAACGAGTTCGCAAGGCGATGAAGGAGCTCAACTACCACCCCAATCTCAATGCTCGTAGCTTGGTAAGTAGCTATACTCAAGTTATCGGCCTGGTGCTTCCTGACGACTCGGATGCCTTTTACCAAATCCTTTCTTCCCATCTGTTCTACGAGGGATCGCCCAAGTGGCATCTGAGAACCACTATGCTATCCAGATTGCAACGGGGAAAGATGCAAAAGAGCGGCTCAAAGCTATTTCCCAGATGGTCTATGGTAAGCGTGTAGATGGTTTGATTTTCCTCTATGCCCAAGAAGAGGATCCTTTGGTTAAGCTAGTAGCAGATGAGCAATTTCCTTTCCTTATCTTAGGTAAATCTCTATCTCCCTTCATTCCGCTCGTCGATAATGACAATGTCCAGGCAGGTTTTGATGCAACAGAATATTTCATCAAAAAAGGATGCAAGCGAATTGCCTTCATCGGAGGAACCAAAAAACTTTTCGTAACACAAGATCGTCTAATGGGTTATGAGTTAGCTCTTAAACGATACCAACTTCCTATTGATCCAAATCTGACCTACTTTGCGACCGAATTTCTTGAAGATAATGGTTATCGCTTTAGTAAACTTCTCTTCGAGCATGATCCAAATATTGATGCTATTATTACTATTGATAGCCTTCTTGCTGCAGGGGTCTGTGATTACATCGCAAAACACCAACTGGATGTCCCTGTCCTCAGCTTTGACTCGGTCAACCCTAAACTGAACTTGGCAGCCTATGTGGATATCAATAGCTTAGAACTCGGGCGCGTTTCCTTTGAAACCATTCTCCAGATTATTAACGATGCTAAAAACAATAAACAGATTTGTTACCGCCAGTTGATTGGACACAAAATTATCGAAAAATAAAGACCAGCCTCAAGGCTGGTCTTTTGAGTATTATTAATTGTCTGTTTCTACGAATCGTCCTAGGATGTGGACATTTTCGGATACAGAGACAAAGGCTGTCGGATCAACTTGTTTCATGATGTGTTTAAAATCATTAAACTCTGCTCGCGTGATAACCGTAATCAGGACTGCTTTTCTCTCATGATTATAGGTTCCTTCTGCATCGTGGATCATGGTTGCTCCGCGGTGCAATTTTTTATGGATTTTTGCGATTACCTTGTCAGGATTATTGGTCACAATCATGGCCTGCATGCGTTTTTGCTTGGTAAAGACCGCATCTGTCACACGGCTCGATACAAAGATGGTAATCATAGAGTAGAGGGCGTATTTCCAACCAAAGGTTAGACCTGCTATCAGCATGATGGTTCCATTTACCAGGAAAGAAATGCTACCGACATTCTTACCTGTCTTCTTACGAATGGTCAGACTGACGATATCTGTACCTCCGCTAGAAATATTGTTACGGAGCGCAAAACCAATCCCCAAGCCCATGACAACACCCCCAAAAAGGGCGTTGATAATGGGATCCTCTGTCAAGGTCACAACTGGTACAAGCTGGATAAAGAGGGAACTCATGGATACTGTGATGAAGGTAAAGATTGTAAACTTATGCCCAATCTGATACCAAGCCAAAATCATCAACGGAAAATTGATAGCATAAAAGGTTAGCGATATCGGAATGTAAAAACCAAACCAGTGATTACTCAAGGCAGAGATAATCTGTGCCAGACCTGTCGCACCACTGGAGTAAACGTGCCCTGGTTGAAAAAAGAAATTGACTGCTACTGCTGACAGAAAGCCATAAACCAGAGAAGCCGATACTTTCTCATCATATTTTTCCCGAGAGATACTTTGTAAAACTCGTAAGATTTTTATCTGATAAGCAAAGCGGCGCAAATAATAGCGCCACCGCTTAATTCGTTTTGCTTGTTTCATCTTCTTCTACTTGTAAGCTGAGTTCCTCTAGTTGTTTGAGAGCGACTGTTGATGGAGCTTGTGTCATTGGGTCGGTTGCCTTATTGTTCTTAGGAAAGGCAATGACTTCACGGATATTTTCTTCTCCTGCTAAGAGCATCACAAAACGGTCAAGACCGATAGCCAAACCACCGTGTGGTGGGAAACCATAGTCCATGGCTTCAAGAAGGAAACCAAACTGGTCATTGGCTTCTTCAGCTGAGAAACCAAGAGCCTTGAACATGCGTTCTTGAAGGTCTTTTTGGTTGATACGAAGGCTACCACCACCAAGTTCATAACCGTTCAAAACGATATCGTAAGCAATGGCACGAACCTTAGCCAAATCACCTTCTAATTCGTGAGCTGTTTCTTCCTGTGGAAGAGTAAATGGATGGTGGGCGCTCATGTAGCGACCTTCTTCTTCAGACCATTCAAACATTGGCCAATCAACCACCCAAAGGAAGTTGAACTTATCGTTATCAATCAAGCCAAGCTCTTTGGCGATACGGCCACGAAGGGCGCCTAGTGTTGCATTGGCCACTTCAAGCGTATCCGCCACAAATAGAACCAAATCCTTATCTTCAAGACCAAGTGCTGCAGTCAATTCTGCTTGGATACCAGTTAAGAACTTGGCAACTGGTCCATTTAATTCTCCATCAACCACCTTGACCCAAGCAAGACCTTTGGCACCATATTGTTTGGCTACTTCAGTCATCTTGTCGATGTCTTTACGGGAGTAGTTGTCTGCAGCTCCTTTGACTACAATGGCTTTAACGGCAGGTGCTTCTGAAAAGACTTTGAAATCAACACCTCTAACCACTTCTGTCAAGTCCTGAAGCAACATATCAAAACGAGTATCAGGTTTGTCAGAACCGTAAAGAGCCATCGCGTCATCATACTTCATACGAGGAAATGGAAGAGTTACTTCGATGCCTTTTGTTTCTTTCATCACGCGCGCAATCAAGCCTTCTGTGATATCTTGGATCTCTTGCTCCGTAAGGAAAGACGTCTCCAAGTCGACCTGAGTAAACTCAGGCTGACGGTCACCACGCAAGTCCTCATCACGGAAACATTTAACGATTTGGTAGTAACGGTCAAACCCAGCATTCATCAAGAGTTGCTTAGTGATTTGTGGACTTTGAGGAAGAGCGTAGAAATGCCCTTTATTGACACGAGATGGCACCAAATAGTCACGCGCCCCTTCTGGCGTTGACTTCGAAAGGAATGGCGTCTCCACATCGATAAACTCCAACTCATCCAAGTAGTTACGGATAGAGTGGGTCACCTTGGCACGAAGCTTAAGGTTTTCTAGCATTTCTGGACGACGAAGGTCAAGGTAACGGTAACGCAAACGTGTATCGTCATTGGCCTCAATCCCATCTTTAATCTCAAAAGGTGTTGTTTTGGCTGTATTAAGCACCGTCAAAGCTGTCACGTTCAACTCAACTGCACCAGTCGGCAATTTATCATTAGCTTGCTCACGCGCAGCGACTTGTCCAGTCACCTCGATGACAAACTCACTGCGAAGACTTTCAGCTGTTGCCATGACCTCTGCAGATACTTTTTCAGGGTTGATAACCAACTGCATGATTCCTTCACGGTCACGAAGGTCGATAAAGATTAAACCACCCAAGTCACGACGACGGCCAACCCATCCTTTCAAGGTCATTTCTTGTCCGATGTGTTCCTCACGAACACGACCAGCATACATACTACGTTTCATGTTTTCTCTCCTCTTTTATTCTGTTACTATTTTACCATAAAAGCGCAGGCTCTTCATGAAAATCAGCAGAAAAGTTTGATTGTCTTTAGAAATCAAAACGAACAGACAAAAAATCCGATGAAAACGTCATCGGATTCTCTGATTATGATTCTTAACCTTTTTTACGCTTTTCAGCAATCTCAGCTGCCTTTTTAGGTAGAACAATCTCCGTCGCATAAGCCGAAGCAAAACGCAAGACACCTGCAATAGGCGCAAAGACAACTGCTAGATAGTTGTAAAAGAAGTCGCCTTTAAAGGCATAGGCAAGCGCCCCGATGATAAAGAAGAGAACGACCGCCTGTATCACTGCTAATAATAGTACTCGTTTCATAATTTCCTCCTGAGTCTATTATAGCATCATTATCATGATAAACGAAATTAAATTATTCAAGGCATGTAAGCCCATACTATAAGCCAGACCACCCTTGTTGATATAAGCCAAGCCCATACTAAGACCAAGGCCACTATAGACTAGGAATTGTTGGGGAGTAGTAGGGAAATGAACAAGTGCAAAAAGGATGGTACTTACAAGAAGAAAGAGAGCTGTCTGCTTGATGTTATCTTGTTGAGGGAAGACAAAGCGAGCTAACATACCTCTAAAGGTTAATTCTTCTGTCAGAGGTGCAAAGACGACTGCCATGAAGAAGGTGAAGAGAGGTTGATCTTGAGCTAATTTTTCCATAGCCTGTTGATTAAATGACGGATCACTTGGTAAAAAATTTTCTGCAACTATGACAAGTACCCATACCAAGGCAGGCAACCAAATGTATTTGTTAAGGGCTGTTTTTTCTATTGTAACAGTTCCAGTCTTATACCACTTGTAGGTAACGAAGGTGAAAATTCCTGCCAATAAGACATAAATTGGGACAAAAACATATTCAGGCGCTCCCATAATCATGGCCGCTAAACCTACGCCCTGAATAAAACTATAGACCATAAGAAATGATAAGAAGGCAAGGGCAAACCAGCCGATATTTTTAAGTGTTTTCATAAGTTTCTCCTATTTGAAATAACGTTTTGTTTTTCTTAATTGTGCCACATTCATGTACATATGGATGATAACTGCCACAAGCAGAGCCACCAACTGTACTTGTCCTAATACTACAGATAGAACTACTAAGACAACATAGATACCTGGTATGAGGAGCTGATTGACCTTAAACAAGATCAAGTAAGCTTCTTCCATCTCAGCCTGTTTTTCTCCCTCATCATAAGTATCGAGGTACTCTAAAACTTCCTTGGGAGTCGCCATAATAGAAAGTTTGTAGTTACGAATCTTGCTGGTGATTTTGAGACAGTAAGCACCTGCCCAGATACCTAAAACTATCAAAGTAAGGAAGCTGCTGATGGGCCTAAACCTCCCAAATCTATCAGTAGGCAGGATAGCATACTAATTTGGCAAACATTCCAAGCTACTGTACCATAATCTAAGAAGCGATATGTAGCAAGGTAGTCTTGCTCATTTCCTTCATCCTCTTCCTCTCTTTGATATTTCTGATAGGCCTGATGACTTTTTCTAGTGAAATAAAAGGTTAGAATCACCGTAAGCATCCCTAGACCAAGAAAGAGTGATTTCAAGGCGATGATTACTTGAGCTTGACTGATACCTAAAGGATTAACACCAAGGAAACCAGCAAATATTCCTAATAAAACTCCTGCAATAAAAAGCTTCAATGCAAAAATGATATCTTTCTTTTCCATCTTTAAACCTCTTTCTAAAACAGACCAGCCAACCACTGACCAAATGCTTTCCCTGATTCATAAATAGCTGTTAAGCCTTCTGTTCCAAGTGATACCAAAATCAAACAAACAGCAAGTAAGATAATAGCTTGATTTCTAGCTTTTTTTGCTCCATCTCCCAAGGGTTCATTCCCAAGCCAACCTGCTAGATAGGCATAGAGAGTTACTGTTATAATCCCAATCTCTGTCGAAGAGAGAAATAACAAGACTGTCACCAAACGAACGATATTGGCTTGAATGTTAAAATAATTTGCTAAACCTGCACAAACACCCGCAAGTTCTTTGTGCTCAGTATCGACTTGAAAACCTGCTAAAAACTCTTTCATATTCATTCTCCTTTTTCACTTGCTAGATTTTTTGCTTTCTTTTCAATCCATTCAATTACTGGTATGAGGGCAAAGTAGACCCAAATAAATTGATTACTTTGATAGGGATTAAACCAGCCTAGGTCCATCCCAATCAGTAGAAATACGCTGACTAATAGAGCTATGGTAACTACATAATAGATTACTTTATACTTGTTCATCATTTTTCTCCTTTTTCTTCAACCGATTGAAAATGGACAAGAGGACTAAATTAATCCAAAACAAATACTTACTTTCAACAAAATAGAACCAACCCAGTAATGTTCCAATCATAGCAAAAGCATTCACAATAAAGGCAAAAACACTCATATAATAAATTACTTTATACTTGTTCATCACTCGTCCTCCTCTATACGAAATACCGACTCGACTGGTTCATTGAATATCTGTGAAATCTTCAGGGCAATCACAATGGACGGGGTGTATTCGTCCCGTTCTAGTAGGCTAATGGTCTGTCTGGAAACTCCTGCTAACTTGGCCAGTTCGGTTTGATTGAGACCATCGCGAGCCCGAAGCTCTTTTAAACGATTTTTAAGCATTCCTTTCTCCTTTACTCTTAACTTGCTTACATTGTAACACATCCTTTTCTTTTTGACAAGTATATTTGTCAAAAAGTTTAAGATTTTTGTCATTTTGCAAAAGAAAAAGGTCAGGAATGGTTCCTGACCAGTTTTTCTACTATTAAAATCCTAGTTTTTCAAAGATTTCTGAGAAGTTTTGGCTGATGGTCTCAAGTGACACTTGAACTTCTTCTCGAGTTTGGTTGTTCTTAACTGTCACTTGTCCGCTTTCGACTTCGCTCTCTCCGAGAGTGATGAGGGTCTTAGCAGCAAAGACATCGGCTGACTTGAACTGAGCTTTGAGTTTACGGTTGAGGTAGTCACGTTCTGCTTTGAATCCTTGTTGGCGAAGGACTTGTACCAATTCCAAGGCCTTAACATTTGCTCCTTCACCCAAGACTGCGATATAGACATCTAGGGCGTTTTCGATAGGGAGAGCCACACCTTGCTTTTCAAGGATGAGAAGCAGGCGCTCTACACCAAGTCCAAAACCAAACCCAGCAGTTTCAGGACCACCAAAGTAAGCAACCAAACCATCGTAACGACCACCCGCACAGACTGTCAAATCATTGCCCTCAATCTCAGTGATAAACTCGAAAATCGTGTGGTTGTAGTAGTCCAAACCACGTACCATATTGGTATCGATGATATAGTCTACACCCAGATTTTCCAACATCTGACGGACGGCATCAAAATGAGCTTGGCTTTCTGCATCAAGGAAGTCCAAGATAGACGGCGCATTTTCTACTGCCACCTTGTCTTCTTTTTCCTTAGAGTCCAAGACACGGAGAGGATTTTCCTCCAAACGACGTTGGCTATCCTTCGACAAGGTCTCCTTGAGCGGTGTCAAATAGTCGATCAAGGCCTGACGATAAGCCGCACGGCTCTCAGGATTTCCCAGAGTGTTGAGGTGTAATTTGACACCTTGGATGCCGATTTCTTTCAAGAAATGAGCTGCCATAGCGATGGTTTCCACATCGGTAGCTGGATTGCTTGAGCCAAAACACTCAACACCAATCTGGTGGAACTGGCGCAAACGCCCTGCTTGCGGACGCTCATAGCGGAACATTGGGCCCATGTAATAGAACTTACTTGGCTTTTGCACTTCTGGTGCGAAGAGTTTATTTTCCACATAGGAACGGACAACGGGCGCAGTTCCTTCTGGACGGAGGGTAATATGGCGGTCACCTTTGTCGTAAAAATCGTACATTTCCTTGGTTACGATATCCGTTGTATCTCCGACAGAGCGACTGATGACCTCGTAATGCTCAAAAATAGGCGTACGCACTTCCGCATAGTTATAGCGCTTGAAAATTTCACGGGCAAAGCCCTCAACGTACTGCCACTTGGCAGATTCAGCAGGTAAAATATCCTGCGTTCCTTTTGGTTTTTGTAATTTCATAGGGAATCCTCTTTAAACTTAATAGTCTTATTTTACCATAAATAGAGGGATTAAAACAGTGAGAGTAGAAAATCTCAAGAGAGTCTTTTCAGAAAATTCATCAAAAACTTGCTAAATTGTCAGAATTATGAGAAAATAGAGGATATTTATCACGTGGAGGGACTGTTATGAGAGACGATATCAAAATCAATGACCGCGCTTTGGCCTTACAAGACCAAATTATCGAAAAACTAGAGAAGGTTTTTGATACAGATGTGGAATTGGATGTGTACAATCTAGGATTGATTTATGAAATCAGTCTGGACGAAACAGGTCTCTGCAAGATTGTCATGACTTTTACGGATACTGCCTGCGATTGTGCCGAAAGCCTGCCTATCGAAATCGTCGCAGGTTTGAAACAAATCGAGGGTATCGAAGATGTCAAGGTTGAAGTTACCTGGTCCCCCGCTTGGAAGATTACACGAATCAGTCGCTACGGTCGTATTGCCCTTGGACTGCCACCTCGTTAATACTCTTCAAAAATCTCTTCAAACCACGTCAGCTTTATCTCCAACCTCAAAGCTGTGCTTTGAGCAACCTGCGCCTAGCTTTCTAGTTTGCTCTTTGATTTTTATTGAGTATAAGCAGGCAAATCACTTTTGAAGATGAAAAGAAGCAAGCCGAAGATGGCTTGCTTTTTGAGTTTATTTTTTACCTGACTTGTCCATATTCCAGAAGTCTGTCACGGCTCCGCGTGAAGCGGATGATACGATATGGGCATATTTACCGAGGACACCACGGCTATAGAGTGGTGGCAAGGTTGTTTCTGCCTTGCGTTTTTCAAGTTCTTCTTCGGATACGGCCATGGAAATTTCTTTGGTATCTTGGTCAACCGTAACGATATCACCTGTACGAAGGTAAGCAATCGGTCCACCATCCTGAGCTTCAGGAGCAATATGTCCAACAACCAGACCATAAGTACCACCAGAGAAACGGCCATCCGTCAAGAGGGCAACCTTATCTCCTTGACCTTTACCAACGATCATAGATGAAAGTGACAGCATCTCAGGCATACCAGGACCACCCTTAGGTCCAACGAAACGGACAACGACAACATCGCCATCAACGATTTCATCTGTCAGAACAGCCTGAATAGCATCTTCTTCTGAGTCAAAGACCTTAGCTGGTCCAACGTGGCGACGCACTTTCACACCTGATACTTTAGCAACCGCGCCATCAGGGGCAAGGTTCCCGTTCAAGATGATAAGCGGACCATCTGCACGTTTTGGATTTTCAAGTGGCATGATGACTTTTTGACCTGGTGTGAGGTCTGCAAAGTCGGCTAAGTTTTCAGCGACTGTCTTACCAGTACATGTGATACGGTCGCCATGAAGGAAGCCATTCGCTAAGAGGTATTTCATAACCGCAGGGACACCACCGACTTCGTAGAGGTCTTGAAAGACATACTGACCAGATGGTTTCAAGTCAGCCAAGTGAGGCACGCGCTCTTGGATCGTATTGAAGTCCTCAAGTGACAAGTCAACATTAGCCGCATGGGCAATGGCAAGCAAGTGAAGAGTGGCATTTGTAGAACCACCGAGAGCCATAGTTACAGTGATGGCATCTTCAAAAGCTTCACGAGTCAAGATATCTGATGGTTTGAGACCAAGCTCCAGCATCTTGACAACAGCACGTCCTGCTGCTTCGATATCTTCTTTCTTGTCAGCTGATTCAGCTGGATGAGATGAAGATCCTGGCAAACTCATACCGAGAACTTCGATAGCAGTTGCCATGGTATTAGCTGTATACATACCACCACAGCCACCAGGGCCAGGGCAGGCATTACATTCGAGACGTTTCACGTCCTCAGCTGTCATGTCACCATGGTTCCATTTTCCGATACCCTCAAAGACAGAAACCAAGTCAATGTCTTTGCCATCAAGGTTTCCAGGTGCAATGGTTCCCCCATAGGCGAAAATAGCCGGGATATCCATATTAGCAATAGCAATCATAGAACCAGGCATGTTCTTGTCACAGCCACCGATAGCGACAAAGGCATCGACGTTATGACCACCCATAGCCGCCTCGATAGAGTCCGCAATGATATCACGAGATGTTAGAGAGAAACGCATACCAGGCGTTCCCATGGCAATCCCGTCCGCTACGGTAATGGTTCCAAACTGTACCGGCCAAGCGCCTGCTGATTTGACACCTTCTTTGGCCAATTTCCCGAAATCATGCAAGTGAATGTTACATGGTGTATTTTCCGCCCAAGTCGAAATCACTCCCACAATCGGTGTTTCAAAATCCTTATCTGTCATACCAGTCGCACGAAGCATGGCACGGTTTGGTGATTTAACCATGCTGTCATAAATGCTACTGCGGTGACGTTTATCTAATTCAGTCATTTGTTCCCTCCCGTTTCAGTTTTTACTATTATAGCACATTTTAAAGGCAATGAACAGAAGAAAATTCTTGAATTTTCAGAAAATTTCGATTACTAGCTTCTAATTTTTTCATCTTTTTTTGTCAAGTAACTTTACTTTACAAAAAAAATGTGTTATCCTAGTATGGTTGATGAAAATCAGTAGATTGAATCGAATTTAAATACCTAAAGGAGAAATCAAAATGGCAGTACCTGCACGTCGCACGTCAAAAGCGAAGAAAAACAAACGTCGTACTCACTACAAAGTAACAGCTCCATCTGTAAACTTTGACGAAACTACTGGAGATTACTCACGTTCTCACCGCGTATCACTTAAAGGATACTACAAAGGACGTAAAATCGCTAAAGCTGCATCAGCTGAATAATAGAAGGGAGATACCATGCGCGTAAATATTACACTTGAACACAAAGAATCTGGTGAACGCTTGTACCTTACTTCTAAAAACAAACGTAACACTCCAGACCGTCTTCAATTGAAGAAATACTCACCAAAACTTCGCAAACATGTTGTGTTTACAGAAGTGAAGTAAGCATTCAATACGAATCAATACATAAGAAAAACGCTGATTTTAAGCGTTTTTTCTTTTTTCCAATTTCAATACATTTCACTATATTTCAGTTCAATCTCTACCTTTTTCACTACCTTTTTAGAAATAAGAATAATGATTCGGATATTTAAAAAAAGAGGAACTTTAGTGTGAAGCTCCTCTTTTTTATTTGTTCTTTTACTTATAAATCGTATGACCTGGTTTGGAAAGTATGAGTTTCATTTGGACTAAAAATAGCGTAATACCAAGTCTTTTCAGAACGATATCTACTGATTCATTTCATAAAATTTGAATCAATATTTTTTAAACGGGGGAACAGTTTAGGTCATTAAATATTAAACAATACACCTGCAAAGATTATTATATCAGATTTTTTTCCCGTTTTAGAGAAAAAAAGGTAGAGATTTAAATAACATCTAATCGATTGAAAAAAATTATACTTTAAATCAATCTTTTTTTTGTCGTTTTTTTAGAATTTCATCAATCTTTTTTTATTTTCTTCTACTACAAAAATTTCTAACTTCAAGATACAAAAAGATATCACGATAAGAACTCCATTTACATAGATTTTCCTTAAAAAAATTTTTAAAAATTATCTTACTTAATATCTGGTATAACTCATAATCTTGAGTAGTAATTAATATAACTGAAATTTCGTAAAGGTTATAAAAGTCTAGGGCTTCAAAGTTTCTTTTTTTATTTCTCCTTTAAACCATAATTCAATATTTTCTCTTTGTTTTTCTTTACAACTTAAATAATACAGGAAAACTGAATACCAAGTTAGATTATACTGGTTTTTTTCATTAATATCTATAGCTAGTTTACCATCTATGATTTCCTTCACTCTAATAGGGTTAGGGTTCTAATATCTCTTTTATTTCTTCCCATTCTTTTTCCCAAATATCAACGCCTATATATTTAGAAATTAGTACACCCGTTAACACTATAATCGGATTAACCAAATTCGCTTCAGTATTAACTATATTATAGAAAGGTGTCAAAGGATATTCCATTACAGACAAATTTGAGACAATTCTACCATGTGCAATACTATTTCTTATTTTAATTATTCTATCGACAAAAATAAGATAAATTTTTCATCAAAGAAGCCTATATTTTTTTGAAGATAATACTTGAATTTATCACTTAAATTAAAGGAATTCACCTACTAAAAATTTCTTTTATTAATCTATTTTTTTGATTTACCTTATCATTAATTTTATTGTTATCAAGGTTCCCCACTTTTTGTATAAAAATTCAAAAAAAGTAACTTTTTAGATTGTTCATCTATAAAACGTTCATATTCCTTCTTAGTTGTATCCGCTAAAAAGTTCAAAAAAATATTAAAAACAATTTATAACGGTCTCGTCTAAAAAAACAAAACATGACTATCATCCACATTTAATAAATAATTCGCTTTATTCCACTTATCTAACAAAAGTCAGAGTAGTATTTTTTTATCATTTTTCAATTTTTTTGAAAGTATTATTCTAAGTTGAGAACTAAGGTCTACATCATTAAACTTAAATTTAAATTTATTACACTTAGTTTCTTCCTCATCCTCATTAGGTATAAGACTATTACTTTGATGATTTATATCATATATAGTTATAGAATCTCCTATTAAAAAGGAAATAATATCAAAAAAATAGCAATTATTTTGGGTCTACACTTTTGCAGTTGCCTCTTGAATACTCATTATTTCATAGCTACTTATGAAACCTTTAAATACTATTTCTTTATTAGTTGTATAAACTTTTTACACCCTCAAAATTAAACTCACATTCAAATTTTGGTAAGTTACTTTCGAGTCTATCAAAAATCAATATGAATCTCAAAATTATTAATCATAAATAGCCCTTTATTGATAATTTTTTTCCATACGTATTCTTGTAGAATTCAGCATATTAAAATTTTTTTCCCTCAACATTATTAAGGGGATAATATAATCCCTCTCTTCAAGAGCAAAAATATTTTTTTAGTAATTATACATATCTAGATTATTATATCATTCAATCTTTAGTTATCCAATAATTCTTTTTCTTATTTAAAATACTAAGTTTCCAAAAAAATTTATATTTTTTTCAGAAATATATTTTTTTATTTGTTGATTAATCATTTATTATTACTTATTACACTAAAACGTTCGCTCCTAGTATTTTATGCTAAGTTTTTTAAAATGAGTATCGTATCGACATTCTTCTATTGCAAAAGTTTGATTTTTAATAAAGCTTTTTCACCAACGCATCCAGTTCTTTTTCTAGTTCAGTGATACTTAAATCTTTTTTGGCATTTAGGTGAATAGCTTCGGATTTTCTTGCAATATCAACATGTAAACTGTTGTTCTCATCAAATTTAGGAATTCTAATGTTTTTCAACACATCTACGCCTCTATTTAAGCCCACTGAATATGCATCAATAATATCTCTTATACTTTTTGAATTTAATATAGCTGATATATAATACGCTTCCTCCATGGTTTCAGTTGCTAACATTAGAACTTTTGAATCCACTACAACAGGTTTATCATTGCCGTCAAACAGAGATAAATCCGCATTAGGTAAAGAACTATAGTTCCCGATTGCAACAGCTGCAAAACTACTTGCTTGTTCTTTCCAAATCACCTTACAATCTGCAAATGTATAGTCACCCACATTGTCCAGTCGATACCATGGTTGCGTGTCTGGATTATAGAATTTCCCACTCTGTATTCTGCTAGCTAAAAGCCCTTCTCTATAGTATTCTAACCATATATAGGTTTGTGGAGCCTCTGCAGCTAAAATAGTTTCATCAAGTCCATATGGGGTATCAATTTTGTGAGGAACCAACATAAACTCATTTGAAACTACTTTCCATCTTTGGATATTTCGACCTCCTAACATTGGATATACAAATGTATCTTCTATTATCCCTCTCTGTTCACCCTTTGACTTCAAGTCTTTCCTTCTCTGGCGAGACATATCATTTATTATATTCAACGAGCCATCTTTATTTTTAGATGGAGTCTGTAGTACGTATACTCCTTTAGCACCAGCAGGTTCAATACCTTTTCTTCCTCTGTATTCTGCAGCCGTACCATTTAGTAATACATTGTTGACTAGTGCAATTTCATCTGCTTCCAGAGTTAACCAAGACGATTGAATATCAGACTCATCAATCGGCTTCGCAGATAATTTCCGGTTTTCAATATATTCTGAAACCTGATTCCAACTAAAATGTGCTTCAAATGGAACTTTTTCCTTATAAGACCACTCATACCAGGAGTCCATTGGATAGGACATTAGCTTATTTTTTTCAAATAGCACCCCTATTGTTCTTACGGTGTGTTTGGTTTGAAAATTTGGATATCATTATAATCATCTACCGAAGTAATTTTAACCGGAATTTGTTGCTCATTTCTTGTTATGGAAAGTTTCCTAAAACCTTCCCCACCTTTTGTTGACTTCAAAAATGTCCACGGAAGCAGGAAGTACATTTTTCCATTTTCCTTAAGATATTGGTCTAGTGCGACATATGTTACCGCCATTCCAAAGTCATCATGTGTCGTTTTCTTGTCGTAGGCATTCTTTTCAAAAATTCCATAGCTCTTCCAAACTTCTAAGGTTCCTTCTCTGTAGACTTTACTCATTGATTTCCACGCTATCCACGGTGGATTACCGACTACAAAATCAAACCTTTGTTTCAGCATTACTGGAGCAAAGCTATTTTTCAAAATACGTCCCCAAAATGAATCTTGTGCACTTCTATGGTAGCGTATCATATCTTCGTACATTTCTGCAACAGCTTTTCTTTGCGATTCAGAAAGTTCAAGTTCATTTAAAATGAGTGCCTCAAAGACTGAAAATGGCCTATCTTTTTCAACAGAATCGCTAATATCATCTAAAAATCTGCTTCCTGCATCAAAGCTATCAAACTTCGGTATTACAAAATCTCCTACAGAAGTCTGAGCTTTAAAAGTTTCTCTGTTTTCTTCTGAATATACGATAGGTGATAATACGGAATCTGAAATATATATCGGGATTGCGAGCGGTTCAGGGAAATCAGAGAATTTTCCCTCTATCGATGAAAACAGAGTCAGTATGTAGTTCGCTTTTGCGGAAACTGCTGAAATTGGATTTAAATCAAAACCAACAATGTTTTCTGTAATTACTCTTGCAGCACCAAAATTTACACTATTATTTTCGCTATGAATCGTCCTTTTTAGAGCTTGAATCACAAAGGCACCTGAACCACAAGTAGGGTCAATTATTTTTTTGTCAAGTTCCCCTGTATAACCGATTCTATCTAATGAATGTTCAACAACCCAATCAGGTGAAAAATATTCTCCCAAAAGATGTCTGATTTTATCAGGGATGAGAGTCATATATATTTCTTGTAAAACATCTTGGACGCTTTCCGGCCTTAACTTATAGGTTGCTAAATCGAAATTACTGAGCATCACATAGATATCCTTAACGATTTCCAACATTTCACTTGTATCTGACTTATCATAGAGATAAGTAAACCATTCATAATAGTGGATTTCAAAAAAGTTAGAGATTATTTTTGAATTCTCTGTATTCCTTCCTTCAAACAATGAAACCACTTCACTCCATGTTGGACTAAAATTATTTACTAAAGCTGGATTGACCATCTTATTTATAAAAGAATCAATCAATAATTTCAGAAAAATATTAAAGTATGTCTGCGTTGAAAAAAGGAAAAGCTTAGAATCTATATCAATTTGCTCTTCCACACCATAAAGTTTTTTTATAGCATCAGAAGTTTCATTGAATTCCGTTTCCTGTTCCTCATTACCAAACATAACTCCGAATGTCCTATCCCATTCATAATAAAGAGTCTTCGTTCTTTGGTTTCCATCCAGCAAGAGTTGGGAATCTATAATATTATAGATTTTCTGAATTCCGTCTGAAATCTTTTGGTTCCTAGGAGAAAAAACCGCTGATAAATTTTCCTTGGTGATTTTCGTTTTTTCTGTTGAATTAAATAGAAGAATTAGTTGCTCAAGACCATCTCTAAAATTATACTTCTTCCATGTAAATTTATATGGACACTTTGTCTCATTACTTTCGTATATCTCCTCAAAACGTGTCCGAGTTAAATCGATACTATGTTCTTCAACAACTTTTGCAAATCTAGCAAATAACCACTCATTACCATCAAAGCCGACACCGAAAGTTTCTAGAATCGAATCGTCAATTACATCACCTATAACACTATTTAATATATATTGATACAATCCACTATCATTTTTGCTTTGTTCACGTCCAAATAGCGCCTCGAGCTCACCCTTGCTTCTTTCAAAATGATTATACTTTTTATACTCAATAACTAAATTTGCTATCGTCCCATCCGCTCTACCACCTTTAACAAAGGTTCTTTCTGATTGAAATGTAGTATGCGGCGCGTACTCTTTTTGAATCGGGGAAAATATATCACTATAAGCATATATCTTTACATCGTCTTCTGTTTTTAGAGTTCTACTCCTAAACTCTCTAAGTAAGTCATCAATATGTATCGACATTTGTTTACTCCCTGTTTATCTTATTACATTCTATTATACCACAGCTAAAAATCGCTAGAAAGTATTTCCTCTATATCTAAACTTCCTCACTCCCACTTCATTCCCACTAGACTCAACAGTAAAATTGAAATTGTGGTCTCTCCCGTCCTTACTGTGACGCTTGCTGAGCTTGAAATAATTCTTCTGGCTCATTGTCATTGCTCTGAGGATATCATCAGTAAGAGTTATCAGTGGCTCCCCTAGTGCTGAATATCGGTAAAAGTCCTCCTCAAACTTGGGGTAAGAATCAGAGAAATAATCGATTTGTAGTTTACCTTCATAAATTTCTTTTCTACTCAAACTCTGTCTCCTCCGTCATATTGATGGATAAAATATTCTTTACTTGAAGCAGCTGATACTTGTCAGCTATTTTTATTCTTGTACTTCTTTCTGCGCAGCCTTTCCTTGGTCTAGAAGGGCTTGTACGATTTTTTCATCGCGGAGTTTAACAGAGTCGTTGATCATTTCTGCAGATTTGACGATGGTTGTTTCTAGTTGAGCACGTTTCTGGCGTCCCAACTCAATGGCAGCAACGATACCTTGGTTTTGAGCGACTAAACTTTCAGCAAGTTTGGTGACGGATTCAACAGCTACTGTTGGACTTTGAGCAATTCGTTCCATCTGCGGAATCACTTCCTTGCTGGTTTCAGCTAGCATCTGAAGAGCAGCATTGTTGGCATTGACAATGGCATCTGCCACGACACCTGATTTCATCGATTGTTGCAAAATACCAAGTTGAGCAATCGAAAGCTTCATGGTTGGAATGGTATTGCGACGAAGCATGCCCAATTTTTGACGCATGTCCGATGAAACTTTGACGAGATTACGCATTTGTGGAGTCGTTGTCCAAGCTACGTAAAGGCGGCCAACATACTCTGTATGTTGTTGTTCCAGTGTATTGACCACTTCAGCCATACGAGCTAATTCTTGGGACTTGGTTTGATATTCTACCGTACTTGTATCTAGTTGGTCAACTTGAGTCTTCAATTCAGCAGCACGATTCCCAGCTTCTGCCTGACTGGCCTCGATAAAGGAAATAACTCCCACTAGATTTTCAATGGATTTGGTATTGTCCTCAATCAGCATTTCAGCAGAAACAATATTTCGCGCCAGCACATCTTCTTGCTTGACCACAGCAGCAGCCATACCATCTAGCTTTTGCTCAACTGTTTTTGAGTCAAAATAAAATTCTTGCAGACTGTTCTGGCTCTTTTTAAACAATTTTTGCAAAAAGTTTGGCTTTTCTTCCAATTCTGCAATTTCAGCATTCTTATATTTGGCTACAAAACCTTGGAGCTCACGGTTGGTATTTTTCAGCAGGTCATCCACCTGAGGAATTTGCAGTTTCTTCTGCTCGGTCAAAATACGGTTAACCGTACCATTGACACCTTCCACCGCTAATTGACCAAAGTCCAAGAGAGCATTTTGGTCTGTGACAAACTGATCCACCAACTGAGGCACGCGCGCCTTAATCTGCTCTTGTTGCTCAGGACTTAGCTTTTCAAGAAAGGTGATCGTCTGGGCTGAGCCTGTATTAGTTTCGATGATTTCGGTTGTCTTGTCCACTTTGGCCACTGTATTATTTGCAATCTGATCAATATCAAAATTAAATTCTGTCATGGTTACTCCTTTGTGTCTACCCTATTCTTTGCGATCTTTTCCTAAGATACGCAGGCTAATATCAAAATCGCGCATATCTGTTTCATTGAGCTCTCTCAAAACTTGGTCTAGCTCAAGGTCAAATTGTTCGATGGCTGCTTTAGCTTGTTCCAAGCGTTCTTCCGCCCGATTATAATTTTTGGGATTTGCCTTAATCTTTAGATAGCCTTCTAAAATCGTTTGGAATTTCTCCATTTTTAAACTATGGATGGCCGTCAGCTCTTCTTTGGCTCCAACATCCGATGACTCGATTTTGTCGAGAATCGCTTGATGGTCCGCAGACAATATTTGCCAAGGTCTGAGACAATTCAGGCGCCAATTCTTCGGGCTCCTTGTTTTCAATGTCTACCAGACTCTCTCTTTCTAGTCGCTCTAGCTGGACGTCTATGGTCGCCCTTACTGAGCGAACCTTTTTTTATCAATGCGACTATAAACAGCTTCGTCAATATAAGATTTTTAAACGATTGGCCTCTTGATGAATTTCTTGAAGTTCAATCAAGACCTGATTAGCTAGGCTTTTATAGGCTGCTGATCCTTTTTCAGACAAGGTCTCTTCTAACTGCTGGATATCTTTATCGGCCTGACGAATCCGCGCTTTTAAAAGCTCAATCTGATCTTCCAAAGAACGATCCTTCAAGAGAGGATAACGCCAACGCTTATAGACTAGATAAGCCCCGAAACCTATCAAGCCACAAATTGCCAAAGGCAGAGCTACCTGAACCAAGAGACCTAGTAAAAACAAGCCACCCCAGAAATAAAGGCATCCTTTCAATAATACATTACCCGATTTCATAAACATTCCTTATCTTAAGTTTATAAATCTATTTTAGCACAAAAGCTGAAAATGAGGGCGGAAAAGTCAACTAAAACACGGATTTCTTTACACTATAACTAGAAAGATTCTCGATGACTAAAAGCACTCCTTCCGACAATGCCCAAACCCAGAAATCAACGGTTTAAGACAAAGCAAAAAGCCCACTGTTGTAGGCTTCTTGCAATATAAAGTCTTATCTTAAAGCATTTTGTTGTAGAATTCAACGACAAGTGCTTCGTTGATTTCTGGGTTGATTTCGTCGCGTTCTGGCAAGCGAGTCAATGAACCTTCCAATTTTTCAGCGTCGAATGATACGAATGCTGGACGTCCAAGAGTAGCTTCTACTGCTTCAAGGATTGCTGGAACTTTCAATGATTTTTCACGAACTGAGATCACTTGACCTGGAGTTACGCGGTATGATGGGATATCAACGCGTTTTCCGTCAACAAGGATGTGACCGTGGTTTACGAATTGACGAGCTTGACGACGAGTAGTCGCAAGACCAAGACGGTAAACAACGTTATCCAAACGACGCTCCAAAAGAAGCATGAAGTTGAAACCTAGGATTCCGCCTTTGATTTTTGTAGCTTGTACGAACAAGTTACGGAATTGTTTTTCACCTACACCGTAAGTGAAACGAAGTTTTTGTTTTTCAGCCAATTGCAAACCGTATTCTGACAATTTAGAACGGTTGTTTGGTCCGTGTTGTCCTGGTACGTAGTTACGACGTGCCAATTCTTTACCTGTACCTGTAAGTGAAAGGCCAAGGCGACGAGCTTGTTTCCAAGATGGTCCTGTATAACGTGACATGTGTATGTCCTCCTGATATAAATAATATTTGGCGGAAATAGTCACTTAGAAAGCCCTGATTCGTGCAGATGCCCTTCGCCTAAACAGCCAAGGTTACTTGTTATAAGACACCTGTTGACGAGCTTCATGCTTTCCTGCTGCTATTTCACACAAAGGCTATTGTACCATGAAAAGCTAGATTTGTAAAGGGATTTTACGACTTTATTTCAAATTGAGGCTGAATGTAAACTTGCTTCCTAAGCCATATTGACTTTCTGCTGTGATTTCGCCACCAAGCTGATGGGCTAATTCTCTTGCAATCGCAAGTCCTAATCCATGTCCACCTGTCTTCATATTGCGCGAAGTTTCTACACGATAAAGTCGTTTAAAGATCTTTTCCAAATCTTCAGGAAGGATCCCCTGACCCTCGTCTTTCACACTGATTGTCAGCTCTTGTTCTGTTAATTGGGCAAGAACCTCGATTCTGGTTCCTGGTTCTGAATATTTAAAGGCATTGTTTAACAAATTAACTAAATGCGAGAGAGTTTGTCAGAATGGCTCTTGATTTTCGCCGACTCAGGTGACACTTGAATGTAAACATCCCGCTCCTCTTGTTCAATCTGGAGTTGAAATTCACTCATTGACTCAATCAACAGCTGATCTAAAAAGACCTCTTCGACTTCTTCATCAGCAGTATCTTGAGGTTGTGTATTGAGAGTCAAAACATCCAACTCCTCCACTAGCTTGTTTAGACGCTCAGTTTGCCGACCAATCGTGGCTAAGTAGTGGAGCCGCTCCTCTTCCTTAATCACTCCATCTAGAATTCCCTCAACAGTAACCTGAATGGAGGTAATGGGAGTTTTAATATCGTGAGAGAGCTGCGCAATCATCATTCTCTTTTCTTGCTCGCTCTCATCAAGTGATTGAAAGGTAGCCTGCAAATTGTGGGACATGTCATTAAAAGCCTGGCCCAGCTCTTGAAATTCTAATGGGCCCTTTGTTTCAATTTCTGTGCTGAAATCCTTGCTTGCTATATCCTGAGCTTGTTTTTTCAAATGTTTCAAAGAAGAGAACACTGGCGACAAAAGAAAGATGCTTACTGCAGCGCCAATAAAACTAGCAATCAAGGTCATTCCAACTAGAAAGTAAACTTCACTTTTCTCGATCAACATCCGTTGGACTGCCCAGAAAACGACCAAAATCGTTAGTAGAGTCGACACTAGATACCCCACTAAAATATAGTTTTTTAATTTCATTTTCTACCTCTTGGTCTTTCCATCTTATAGCCCAAACCCCAGACAGTTTTGATAGCAGGAGCATTTGAATTCGTATACTTGGTCAACTCTTGCCTCAAAGCATGGATATGAACATTGAGTGTATTGGTATCATCCACATAGTCCTCTTGCCATACCTTCTCGTAAAGTTCCGTCTTTGAAAAGACTCTCTCGGGATTGCTAGCTAATATCCATAGAAGTTCAAAGGATTTACTGTCAATTCCAAAGGTTGCTCCCCAATGCGAACCTCATGAGTCACATGGTTGATTACTAAGTCACCAAACTCAATCTGTTCTGTCTCTCTTCCACGGCTAAGGCGACGCAAGATATTATTCACTCTTAAAACCAATTCGCGTGGGCTAAAGGGCTTGACTATAAAATCATCTGCCCCCAAACTTAATCCATAAATCTTATCCTGTTCGCTTGTCTTAGCAGTTGTAAAGAGGAAGGGTTGATCCGGAGCGATATACTGAACTTCACTGATAAAATCATAACCATCCATATTGGGCATCATGATATCTGTGATAATGAGGTCGATAGATTTTTTTCTGAAAAGTTCTAATCCCTCCTTACCATCATGGGCGACCAAAACATCGTAACCTGCCTGTATAAGATAGCGGTTTTGAATATCTAGAATATCTATTTCATCATCAACCAGCAAAATTGTCTTTTTCATCTGACACTCCTTCGATAAAAACAGTGTTATACTTGCTTTAGTATAACACTATTTTCTCTAATGTTTAAGTGATTTGAATCTTAATCTTCTCGTTTGGTTGTCAAACCCAAAAGTCCAACAAGCCCTGCCAAGGCTAGACCAACGATACCAAGGCCAGCTGTAGCTGTTTTAGCTTCCCCAGTATTTGGTAGCATCGCTTTATCATCTTTTTTCATCATATTAGCCATTGGGCTAGAAGCTGGTTGATCGACCTTCATATCTGACATATGGTGATTTGTACCCATCATACCCTCAGTCGTACCTGTAGAGCCTGTTTCAGAAGGCTCCGTATTCATCTGACCTTGTTGAGATGGTATTGTCACCATTTCTTTTCCACGAAGCTGAATCGTTACTTGACGAGTAGCAATCAGATTGGTCAAATCAGGTTTGCCATCTTTAGAACCATAGACTTTAACAGTAGCTAGGTATGTATGTGTTCCGTTAGCTCGAAGTTGATCCAGCAAGGCCTGACCATCTTTGCCAACCGTATTGCCATTCAAATCCACTTCGTAGAAATATTGACCTTTAGCCAAGCCTTCAAGCGGCAATAGAGCTGGATTTTTCGCCGTTCCGTTGTCTGACCATGGGGCTTTGTCTGAAGCTTTTAACAAGAGGCGAGTCAACATACCATCTCCACCAAAAGCTTCGTATGGAATAACTTGGTTGACGCCGGCCAAGAAAGGTCCAGGAACCTTAGCCTTATCAAGGTAGCTAGCTGGAACATCAATCATGTCTTTGACATTGTTCACAACAGAGTCTTTAACCTGATTTGGTGTGGTCAAGCCATTCAAATTAACAGTCAAATCTTTAGTCGCTACCAGATTAGTTAAGTCAGGCTTGCCGTCTTTCGCACCGTACACCTTGATAGTAGCTTTATAGCTTTGAGTACCATTTTGTTTCAAGAGGTCAAGCAACTCTTTATCTGATTTTCCTTGGGTGCCTGCTAAATCCACTTCGTAGAAATATTGACCTTTAGCCAAGCCTTCAAGCGGCAATAGAGCTGGATTTTTCGCCGTTCCATTGTCTGACCATGGAGCCTTATCAGAAGCTTTCAAGATCAGGCGAGTCAACATGCCGTCTCCAGCGAAGAATTCATATGGAATGACTTGATTGACACCAGCTGTAAATGGACCTGGGAAATTGGCTTTGTCAAGGTAGCTAGCCGGAACATCTACTGTATCTTTGGTGTTGTCAGCCACGCCTTTTTGCACTTCAGCTGGGGTGGTCGCTGGTTGCGCTTCACTGGCTTCACGGTCTTGTCCAGAAACTGTAGACGCAGGACTTTCCACAGGTTTAACTGCATCTTCTGTTTGTTTCTTAGAGTCAGGTTGTGCTTGTACTTCTTCTTTTGGCGCTACTGCAGGCTCTTTAGCAGTTGCATCCGCTTTTTCTGAAGAGCTTGTAGTATCCAAGCTTGCTTTAGGTGCTGAGTCTGCTTGTTCTGAAGGAAGAGCTACATCGACTGCTTTTTTGAGAACCTCTGCTGGTAAGTCGCTTTTTTCACTCACCGAAGCAGCGTCTGGCACGACTTGGGCAGGAGTCGGATTGACGACATCAGCGCGTGCAGAACTTGGTTGACCAACTAGGACAAAGAAGCCACTAGCCACAACAACTGAAGCAACACCGACACTGAGACGGCGAATAGACCAACGAGTATATCTCTGATTTGGATTGAATTTCATAGGATTCTCCTTAGAGTTTTCTTTTTTTGATGACTCTAGTATAATCTCCTAAAATTAAAAAGGATTAAGAAAAAGTTAAAATTTTTCTTAAATCCCTCTTATAAAATACTTATATTGACTCGTTAATTATTTGGAAAGAGAGTACCCTTCCTCTCCTACTCACTCAGTTCAGCTAGGGTGTCCAGATGTTGGTTATTAATGACGGCCATGATGTAGGCATCTGCCTGCAAGAGGTCATTGGGTCCGAATTGGACATCCAGAGGAGCATTTTCGTAGGCACGAAAGCCAAGTACGTTGAGGTTGTATCGCCCACGCAAATCCAACTGACTGAGGCTTTTATCTACCCATGATTGGGGGATTTTCATCTCGACAATCGATACATTCTTGTCCAGCTGAAAGACGTCTACACTGTTATGAAAGAGGATGGTCTGTGCCAATGAGCGCCCCATTTCAAACTCTGGTGAGATGACTGCGTCCGCGCCAATTTTTTCTAACACCTTTTTAGCTGTATGACTTTTGACCTTGGCAATAACGGTCGGCACCCCTAGACTCTTGCAGTGCATGACCGCGAGAACACTGGATTCTAGATTTTCACCCGTTGCGACAACTACGGTATCACAGGTGTCAATCCCCGCTGATAGAAGGAGTTCTTCATCCGTGATATCTCCAACTACCCCACGCGCCAGCACAGGTTCAAATTGATTAATGCGTTCCTCGTGGTCATCAATAGCAATGATATTCATGTCATGCTTGGCTAGAGCAGCCAAAACACTGCTCCCAAAAATTCCCAAGCCTAAAATTCCAATTGTCCGATCTGACATCGTTCTTCCTTTCTTATCCAATAGTGATATCTGCTTTCATATAGTGAATCGTATCTTTCTTGTCTGGCTGGTATTCCGCTACACTGACCAGTAGTGTCAAGGGACCAATACGGCCGATAAACATCAACAACATAACGATACTGAGGGCTATCTTGCCTAGCTCTGGTGTTAAATTTGCCGTCACCCCAACTGTCGCAAGGGCTGAAATGGTCTCAAACATGAGGTAGATAAAGCGCGGATTTCCTTCTGCGGTTACCCCTAGCAGAATCAAGCCCAGCAAGAATGTTAGCAAGAAGATAATAAAGACACTGAAAGATTTTTGCACGGTTCGGGGTTCAATAGTCCTCCGAGCCACATTGGCATGAGGCAAGCCCAATAGTTCGCTACGAGCGAAGACCAACAAGACAAAGAAGGTCGTAATCTTGAGCCCCCCTGCTGTCCCTCCAGGCGCCCCTCCTAGAAACATCTGTAGGATATAGATGAACAAGGTAACTGGTCGAGCCTGGGTGTAGTCAATGGAAGCAAAACCTGCCGTTCTCATGCTGACGGTCTGGAAGAAACTAACCAGTAGTTTCTCTGGAGCGCTGAGATTTCCAATCGTCCCAGGATTGTTCCACTCAATTAAGAGAGTCGATACGGTTCCAAAGAGTAAAATTCCTACCGTTAAAAAGAGAACTAACTTGGTATGGAAACGCAGGTGGCGTTTTTTCTTTTTTCCAAACTGGGTCGCTAAATCAAACCAGACCATAAATCCTAGCCCACCCGTGATAATCAAACCTGCAATGACTAGATTGATCAAGGGGTCCGTTTGAAAGGCTAGCAAACTCGTACTTCCAAAATTATCAAATCCAGCATTACAGAAAGCTGAAATGGCCAAAAAGATAGAGGTTAAAATCCCTCGCCCCCAGCCAAACTCAGGAATAAAGCGGAAACTCAAGAGAAAGGCACCAATCCCTTCCACCAGAAAAGTCGTCAGAAAGATCGAGCGGATAAAGTCCTTTAGAGACTGAGTTTCCCCATAACTGAAACTTTCTTGAATGGTCTCACGACCACGAAGACTGAGCTTTTGCTTGCCTTGGATATAAAAGATTCCGATAAAGGTCATGAGCCCCAAACCACCGATCTGGATCAAGATCATGCAGATCAACTGGCCCCAGATATTGTAAGTAGAGGCCACCGGCTGGGTGAAGAGCCCTGTCACACAGACCATGGACACAGTTGTAAAGAGATGGTCAAAGTAGGTCGCTTGTGACGTTCCTGCTTGCACAAAGGGGAGACTTAAAAGAAGCGAACCTAAGAAGATCACTAGGGCAAAACTTAAAAAGATGCGACGGGCTGGCGACAAGCGTCCCAGTATCGTCTTGATTTTTTCCAAAAAAGATTTGAATAACATAACTACATTCTACCATAAAAACAGTCAGAACACTCACATGTGGTGCACAATGGCAAGACAGAGTTCGAGTGCCTTATCAAAAGCTTCTGAGCCCCAGTCGCGACTGTCGTAGTTCTCTAAATCTGCTAAGGAATCTGCGGTAAAGAGCAATTCCCCCCAGACAACCCCACGTAGTTGGGCTACTGCCGCAAGAGCCGAGCACTCCATCTCCACAACTGCACAGCCTTCTTCCTTGCGATAGGCAACCTTTTCAGCTGTCTCTCGATAAAAACCATCTGTCGTCCAGGTCATGACCTCCTCGTAAGGAATGCCTCTTTGTTCCAAGACTTGCTCAATGGCAGAGATAGCCTCAAGCTGCATCTCCATATAACGAGAAGGCGCTGCATAGTGGTAGCTGGTCCCCTCATCTCGCAGAGCGCGAACAGGGACGAGAAAGGCATTTTCCTCTATATCGGCTAGGACTCCACAAGTACCAGTGGAAATGATTTGCTCCACACCATAGCCAATCAACCAATCCATAAACTGGGCCGCTGGGGCAGAGCCCACGGGCGCCTGGGCTAGACAGATCTCCTCGTCCTTGTAGTTGATGACATATACTGGATAGGTTTTGGTGGCAGAAACGAACTCACCAACACAGTCCGCCCCTACTTCCTGAGCATAGCGGTCAATCTCCTCCTCCAAAAATGCATAGATACACTTCTTTGGCAACTTCAAGTCTAACCCCTCATGTGTTGGCATAAGGACCGCTTGGGGGTTATCATCAAACTCTAAAATGGGAATCGCATGCTTCTGAATCATCGCCCACCTCCTGTAATTTTGTACTATTGTATCAAAAACTGACGGAGTGTCAAGGAGTTGTCTTTATCAGTCCAGAAATCTCCTCTTCCATACACTTGAGAAATCGTTGCACCGCTGGAGAAGTCGGTTTCTGTTTTGGCAAAGTGATTGAGGACTATCACCAAAATACCAAATTCAATAATAAAAAAGCACAAATCTGCATCAGGTAATGTATACCCTTTTATATTATCTTGTACAAGAAGCCAAACCAATAGAATCTAGCCTCCATTTTGTCTAGGCCTACTCTATTTCCACAAACCACCTAAAATCTGTTTTTCTAATAAGTCTAGATCTTCTTCCTTTATTTCTCCGTTGTCACTAACGATATAAAGCTGAGCGAAGTAAGCCAACAACGGGCCAACACAAATACGAACCATTTGAGGACTCGTTAACTCTGGATTTACACGTGGATCTGCCAACAATTCCTTATGAAGTACTCGAAGTTTATCTTGAATAGCATTCCAGATAAAAATCTGTTCATTTTTTAGTTTTTTATTTGAAAAACTCTCCTGCAGAATGATTTTCATCAAAGCACGATTTTTTTTGAGATAGCTCATACGATTGTGGACGAGATAACGAACCCTCTCTTCTGTCGTTTCAAAAGCTAAGAGTTCCTCAAAAAAACTACCAAAAATGCCTGGGACTACAGGATGTAAAATAGCCGTCAGTAAATCATCCTTCGTCTTAAAATACTTAAACAAAGTTGCCTGGCTTAGTCCAGCACGCTCAGCTATGTGAAGAGTTGAGGTCCCATGGTAACTCCTGGTTGATATGAGATCCACTGCTGCCTGCATGATTTTTTTCTTTCCTTGAGGGTAATTCGCTTCTTCTAAGTAATCTTCAAACGATTCAAACAGTCTTATCCATCTAATCTTCACACCTTTTTAGCATTATTTATGTTGATTTCTAAACTTTACGATAACGACGCAATCCAACAATATTAAGAATTGTTAAAATGATCAAGAAAATCATTAAAACACCAAGATTTGACAAAATATCACCAAGATTGTGCCCGTAAAGAATAATCTGGCTTATTGCATCACCAGAATAGGTTAATGGCAAAAATTTCCCCACAGTTAGAGCCCATTTCCCCATGGATGACAATGGAATAATTCCTGAGAAAAAAAGTTGGGGCATAATCACGAGAGGAATAAATTGCATCATTTGGAATTCTGATTTTGCTAGAGTAGACAAGAGAATTCCAAAAGCTAGTGCTACAAGAGCCAGTACCACATTAACTATTATAACATTTAAAATACTTCCTACAACTTCTACATCTAGTAGCCAAATTGCTGCTAAAACGACAACTGCCGTTTGAAAAATCGCAATAATACCGTAAGACAACATATAGCCATAGACGATTTCAGATCGTTTCACTGGTGTTGCTAACAAACGTTCTAGTGTTCCACTGGTGCGCTCTTTCAAAAGCGCCATACCTGAAATCAAAAAGACAAAGAAGAAAACTACAAAACCTATCAAAACCGGAATCATACTGGTAAAGAAGCTTGTATTTTCATCTCCATACTGGTAAGACTCCTTGATTTCTGGTGTTTTTGCGTCCGAGTCCAATTGTGGAAGAGCTTGTTTAACACGAGATAGTAACTGATCGGTGCCTTCACTGGCGATACTCGTTCGTAACACTTGTCGTATCATAGATGTTTTGGAGGCGTCTGTGTTTGCGTAGTCGACCTGGTACTCACCGTTTTTATAAGAAATCACAGCATCGACTTTTTCATTTGCTAGCGCTTCTTTGGCTTGATCTAAGTCTTGATAAGTCTCGACGTCCACATGATCGAGCTCATCCATTTTCGTTACCAAACCAGTTGGTAGATCCTGTGTTGCTAACTTGACATTCACGGTTGTACTAGCTGAAAACATGAGGTTCATCAACCACATGATAAAAACAGGTGCTATAAACATCAGGGCTAGAGTTCGTTTGTCACGAAGTAATTCTTTGATGACTTTTTTTGCAATCGCTATTGTTCTCATTTTACTCACCTTCTGCTTTTAAAAATACTTCTTCAATACTTGAAACTTGATAACTTTCTTTTAAGTGTTGCGGTGTATCAAAAGCAATGATTTTTCCGCCTAATAATAAGCCGACCTTATCCGTCAACTCTGCTTCATCCATAACATGGGTAGTAACTAATATCCCAACCCCATTGTCTCTAAGCGCGAATAATTCTTTCCAGATTTTCTTTCGAAGAGAAGGGTCGATTCCAACTGTCGGTTCGTCCAAAATCAAGAGTTGAGGATTTCCTAAAAGCGCGATAGCCAGTGACAAACGCCGTTTCATTCCTCCAGAATAACCAGATACCGCCTTGTTTAAGTAGTCTGTCAGATCTACTACTTGAGCTATATAAGCAATTTCCGCCTTCAGGTCTTTTTTAGAAAGCCCCTTTAGCTGACCAAAAAATTCCAGATTTTCTTGGCCTGACAAGGACTCGTATAAAGCATCTGATTGGGCCATATAGCCAATATCTCCTAAAAATATAGCGATTGGGCATAGTGTGATTTAACACTAAAGCTACGCCTCCATCAGCCTTTTTCCATTCCTAACGTAGTCTTAATCATAGTTGATTTACCAGCACCAGACGGACCAATTAAGCCTATAATTTCTCCTGGGCTGCAATTCAAAAGCTGACATGATTCAGAACTATTTGATGGTCAAAAGATTTTACTAAATCTTGTAAATGTAGTAATGTTTTCATTTACTTCCTCCTTGGTGAGTGATTACTCACTTTTTAAATCACCGAAGCTATTATAGTGAGTAATCACTCACTTGTCAAGAGAAAGGGTTAAATTCTTTAAAAAAATAAAACACCAGATTCGTATCTGATGTTTATAATGGATAGCTATTGCTTTTAGAGCTGTTTCTAAATCTCTTCACGATACTCCGAAATGGTCTTTCCTGTCCACTTTTTAAAGGCCTATTCTTCCTCTACTTTTCTCAGCCAATCCTACTACTGTCATCACAATAGCAACCTTGATAACCTTAGCTATGGAAATTCACTTTATCCGTTTTTATATGAAACAGACCAAGAAGTTCTCAACTCCGGATTGGTATTTATTCTAGAAAATCCTTCCTACATAAAACTCTCCCTTCTCTTTCGAGAAAGGAGATTCTTTTTTATCCTTGTCCGCCAGGGGCTGGACCGTCGCCTTGAGGGCCTCCATTTGGTCCACCGCCTCCAGGTATAGAATTGACGATTTCCGTTTGTTTTTCACCGTTGAGATAGATATCTCCACCTGTGTAGGTCGCTGTTCCATCAAAGTCAAAACCTGTTTGACCAGTCATTTTAATGGTCCCATCTGTGACCGTAATATTGCCGTTTGAGTCGATTGGGTCTGTGTCTCCTTGGCCGACTTCTACAGTCAGATTCCCGCCGTTCATAGTGAAGAAGATTTCATTCTGTTGGGCGTTTTTGTTAGCTGCGTTGACTCCATCATCTGTTGAGTAGATGCTAATATCCCCACCGTTGATAGTGATTGACTTACCTTCAAGTCCTTCTGTCGAATTCTTGACGGTGTAGGTACCACTATCGATGACGAGGTCTCCAGATGCGTGGATGCCATCATCTCCTGCTGTGACGGTGATGTTGTTGTTGGATAGGTACATGGTCCCAACTGAAGTATCCTCGTCATTGTCCACCTTTACGCCATCTTCCTTGGCATCGATAGTCATGGTCGTACCAGTGATGTTGAGTTCATCATTGACATTAAAGGCATCGCCAACTGCTGTGATGTTATAGGTTCCACCCGTGATGTGGAGGGTGTCGTTGGTCTTGATACCATTGTTCTTCTTGCCATCTACATTGAGAGTTCCTTTCCCGTTGATGGTCAAATCCACCTTAGAAAAGAGAGCTGCATCTGCTTTTTCGTCACTGTTAGAGCTTGAGTCAGAGAGACTGTTGGTGGTTCCCTCTGCTAGAGTCAAGTAGACATGGCCAGCTGATGTCGCAGATATCGCTGCATTGGTATTGGTCATGGTCGCACCTTTTAGGACTAGATGAACATCTGCAGACTTATCTGCCTCGATCTTGATCTGCACTCCGTCAGACTGACCTGAAATCACATAGGTTCCAGATTTTGTGATGGTCACTGTTGATTCAGAGACTGTCACCCCATCTCCAGAGACGTTTGCAGATGAGCCAGATAGCTCAATTTTAGAAGCTGTGCTTTCGTCATAAGAGGTATCATTGTCCTTATCTGTAAAATAGGATGATTGGTTTGTCTTTGTTGCAGTTGTTGTGGCACTATTTGTCGTTGCATTGGTATTGGATGTAGTTGTTGACTGGGCACATGCTGCCATCAGCACCATTGCCGTTAAACTCGTTGCGAGTAGGGTCCATTTTTTTGATTTCATACCTTTTTCCTCTCCTTCGTATGATATAGCTAGACAGTCTACAGAAGATTCCTGAAACAAAACTAAAACTTTTCTGAAAGTTTCCTTAAATTCAGTTTCGCTCAGTATTCTTTTGAAAGGGCTACTAGAAACAATTTGAGAGTACTAAAATGCATTTAATAGTTTTTAAAAGCAACATCCCCAAGTGTGATGTCACTCTAACCCAAAAAGCCAAAAAAGAAAAATCTATAAGACTAAGATAAAGATTATAAAAAGAACAGCCCAAGCTGTTCTTTTTAGTTTTCTTTTACAGGGACTTCCTTGATAACACGCGCAGGATTCCCAGCTAGGACAACATTGTCTCCAAAGGACTTGGTAATCACGGCACCTGCTCCTGCAACTACGTTATTTCCCAATGTCACTCCAGGAAGGACAATGACGCCACCTCCAGCCCAGAAATTGTCTCCAATGGTGATGGGCTTGCCATATTCGACCCCTGAATTGCGTTCATCCGGATTCAGTGGATGAAGTGGGGTTAAAAACTGACAGTTGGGGCCAAGCATAGCGTTGTTCCCGATGCGAATCTGACAAACATCCAGCATGGTCAAATTCCAATTAGAATAAAAATTTTCCCCTAGATGGATATTGACTCCATAATCGACCACCAAGCGTGGATTGACGTAGAGATTTTGTCCAGTTGAGCCAAACCAAGTCTTGATAATATCTGCTCCCTTCAAGGGATCTTCTTCCTTGTTAAAGGCAGCCTGTTTTTGGCGAGAAGCCTGCGCCAAGGTCCGTAATTCAGGATCCGACGGACGGTAAGGCTCCCCTGCTATCATTTTCTGGTATTCGCTAGCCATCTTATCACCTCACACTTACTTTGGACCCATCATATCAAAAAGCCTTTGAAAGGTCAAGAATAGCCTGCTTTCTAGACTCTCGAAACTAATTCCCTCCCAAGTTAAAACAACTTGCTTGACAAAAGCTTGACTTCATGGTTTAATATACCCCATAAGGGTATATGTGGAGGTGCCTATGTTTCACTTATTTACAAAAATTGACAGTATTTCTACCAGCGAGTTAGAAGCTAAACTCAGAGAACCAATTCAGCTACTGGATGTTCGGACGCCTATGGAATTCCGTAGGGGTCATATCAAAAATGCCAAAAATGTTCCTTTAACGGAAATCGGTTCTTACACACCTGCGACAAAAGAAACACTTTATGTCATTTGTCACTCTGGTGTACGAAGCAAACTAGCTGCGAAAAAACTTAAGAAAAATGGTTACGATGTCATCAATGTACGAGGCGGTATGAGCGCTTGGACAGGCAAGGTCATCTAGAAGCATCAAATGGGCTACGCAGCCTTGAACCTTATCGAAGGTCTGAGCGATAATATCCAATGGTGTCAGCTCGGAGACGATCTGAATAAGGGCAAAAAATTCCTAGATGTACACATAAGTGGCGAATTTCAGGTGGCGACCCAAGATTGATACCATCCATAACCCCTAAATGAACTAGGGGAGAGCTTGGATGAACCAGACAAGAACCAAACCTACATCCTTAACTGCCACAGTGTTTTGCGCAGCTAGATCACAGAGCGTATCCTCTAGTGGCAGGATTTACCGTCCAAAACCTTGATGGCGCTTATTCACTATATAAAATGGCTAATCCAGAAGGAGTCGAATATGGAAACGAGTATCAGCATGGCTGACTTTTATGAAAAATACCTAAATGAAAATCTAAATCTTATCGATGTACGTGAAGTGCATGAATTCCAAGCAGGACATGCACCAGGTGCTAAAAATCTGCCTTTAAGTACCTTGGAGCAAGGTTACAAAGAACTCAAACCTGACCAGGAATATCATGTCATCTGTCAAGGTGGAGTCCGTTCCGCATCTGCTTGTGAATTTCTAAGCGCCCAAGGCCTCACCGTTATCAATGTAGAAGGTGGTATGAATGCTTGGCCCGGTCAAGTAGAATAAGCAAAAAACCGATTAAGTTCCTTAATCGGTTTTTTCATTTCTGCAACCCACTGATATAGGGCTCGTAGCCCGCCGCTTCTAAAAAACGAAACACATTGATGGTATCTAAAAAGAGGTTGCTCATTGGTATTGGGGGAACTCATCCGTTTGTCCGACATGATTTCTTTATCGAAATAGACTTAAATACCTTTGTCTGCATTGTTTATCAATAGCAAATTAGTTTATTTCCGTTTAATCAGGTATCGGATGGCCTTTTCTAGGCGTTCCTTTTGAGCCTCGGGGTCGTCTAGTGGTTGGTTGATACAGCCTGTGAGATTTTCAGTAATTATCATCTCAATCACGCGCTCAACGCTAGATTTCACTGCTGTCAACTGCGTAACAATATCTGCGCAGTCGCGATCTTCTTCAATCATCTTTTGAATCCCACGCAACTGACCCTCTGAACGCTTCAGGCGTGTTATATACTTTAAGTTTGTCATTGATTTATCCTTGGTCACTTTTTCTTCATTATATCTCGAATAAGGGGCTTTGTCAAAATTCACTTCCTGTCTGTATTTGTGGGAGGCAACCTTTTCTCTGTATCAGAAAGAAAAGATTGGTGAGCAAGAAAATGGAAAAGAGACTCTGTCCTCCTTGAAACTCGATGGGAAGTAAAGTTTCCTATTAACCAACTGACTTTTATACCTTATATCTTGGACAAAAAGGCTAGGATTACTATCCCATAGACCAGGACTAGGGCCAGTCCAAATCCGATACCGAACCACTTGTAAAACTTGTCCATCCCGCAATAACGTTCGACATAGGCCCTGGTCGGCTTGTCTGGATCATACCAGACCGTTAGCTCCGAATGAAGGGGGAAATGAGTCTGCATCAAACTATCAAAGGAAACAAAGGAGTTGCTGTAGCGAGTAATCGATGGCGCCAGCATTTCTTCCCTTGTATAATCATTTGAAACCTTAGTAGGCCCCCACGGAGTCATGACCGTTTTGATCATAAAATACTGCAAGGTTTTCTTATAAGTAATCCCATCCACCGTGTATTCAACGATAGGTGGATAACCCTCACGAAAACGACTATAGCCAACAACCGTTCCCTCTACAGATGACTGGGCAAGCCGTACCATCTTCCGATCTCGAAGATAGAGGTAGAGGAAGGTCCCACATACAAACACAAAAGATAGGAGAGTGACGACTGTCCCAACTATCAAACCAATCACTTCTTTAGTCATATGAACTCCTCCAGTTATTCTATAGAGTGAAATCTCAAAGAAGGAACTCGTCCAGAATCGGTATCGAATCCCTCGAATCTACTCCTCGGATTTTTCTTTTGACTCTTGTTCTTTCAAATCTTTCACAGATTTCGATACGATATCTCTCACCTGTTCGTCAGTAAGCCCTGGAATCTGATAATAAGAATTATTGGACTCGCTTTTTGACGGCCGTGTTTCTGAACTTTCGGTTTTAGAACTTTGTTCAGTCGAAGACGAGGATTTCGACTCTGAGGAACTGGATTCTTTGGTCTTAGAGGAGCTGGACGACTCAGACTCAGAAGACTTGGACATTCCATGCGTGTTAAAATCAAGCTTAGGTGGCTTGTTTACTTGGACGTTCGGCTGTTTCACAGGTTTATAGAATAGCCCAAAAGACAACAGCAAGGCCGTCAAGATCCCAATACCAGCCAAGGTTCTTTTATTGGCTTCAGCCGAGGGAACCTTTACTCCCTTCGTACTGAGTATTTTCCATTCTGGATGCTCTTTTTCTATAGCTTTTTTCTGTCTCCTAAGAGGACCAAGTAGAAAATGATTAAAAGGCACAATCGTTACCATAGCCACCGTTACAAGCGGGACATAATTGGAATGACTTGATACCAGTAGAACATCGAGTATAGCGAGAAGAATGAAGAGGAAACGCCCCACAAACTTACGAACTTGATGCTCTTTTTTGATCTGCAAATATCTCTCTTGTGACATTATCATCCTCTCTTTTCTATTTCTTCATTAAATATCACTTTCCCCTGTTCATATTTTCGCACAGCTAAGAACCAGCGGATAGGGTTGTTTTGGAATAAGAAAAGGTACAACAAGGCAGGAAAGAGACCTGCTAAAGGCGAGAAAAAGATTTGTATATCAAATGCCTCTTGCTTATTGAATGAGTCAATAGTGCCCGGAATTGCAGCAGCAAATATTACTATAGTAGTCATAAAAACTAGTAGCATGACAATCATAAAAGCCAACATTTTCGCAAACGTCGCTTTTTTCTCACTAAAATTTTCCCAGAACAAATTTGAATAAACTGCTTCTTTAAACTCTTTCTTTGTTGCTCCTTGGACTCGTTTCACTCCTTTATATAAGGCGACTTCCATCATCCATATAAATCCAAATAGGATAAAGGAAAGACAAAGAATAAAAATAGGAACCATCCCACTATTATAACGAAGGCCTGAGAAAATTGGTATTGCAACAAATCCTCCGAGTAAACCTAACAAAGAGAATATAGCAATTAAAGGAGCAATCCCCCTATTCGATCTCCTAGCCCCTTCTGTATTTAACAAGGCACTCTTATCTGCTACAAGAGCCTCTTTTGTTCGCGTATTATAGTAAACGGCCTTATCACCGCTCTGTCCAATAAAAATTATTTTTCTCATATAAAATCACCACAGTTTTCACTAATCACTATAATCAGAAACTTCAATTTTATCATAGGTTGTTGATAAAACATCACCATCACCAACCACTGGTAATGGTAATAGCGTTCTCTCGTGTTTCTAGTTCTTCTCTTCCCTAAATAATACTTTCCCCTGCTTGTATTTTCGTACGGCTAAGAGCCAGCGGATTGGATTATTTTGAAATAGAGCAATTACGACCACTGCTGGAAGTACCCCTGCCACTGGTGAAAATAATAATGAAAGATCAAACCACTCATGGTTATAATAAGGAATAAGCATTCCTGGTATTCCAAATAAACTTACAATTCCTAAACAAAACAGAAGAACCAAGATAACAAACGAGAAAAAGAAAATTTTACCTAATGTTGCTTTCTTATCGGAAAATCCTTCCCAAAATAAATTTCCATTCACTGCAGCTTTAAATTGTTCTTCGTTTGCCAAAACTGTGGAACGAACATTTTTATACAATGCTTTTTCCAACATATAAATACTTCCAACAAAAACTAAAAATATGGCTAGTAAAATGATTGGAATCATCCTCTCGTTTAATCTAAATGGAGAAGTAAAGGAAAAAATAGCAAGTCCAACACCTCCACCAAATAACGCAAAAAGTAATATCAAAGGAATAATAGCCTTATTGGTCTTCCTAGCTCCTTCTGTATTTAATAAGGCGCTCTTATCGGCTACCAGAGCCTCTTTTGTTCTTGTGTTATAGTAGACAGCTTCATCACCGCTCTGTCCAATAAAGATTATTTTTCTCATCTTACATTTCTCCCTCTTTCCCTCGGCTACCGTCCTGTAATGTCTCCATCAGCTCCTTGAACAGTCGTTTGCGCGTTTTCATCCGAAAATCATAAACTATATATGTAAGAATACCAATCCCTAACATGTACATAATTAAAAATTGAAAATCAGGAACAGCCAGATAACGATAGGCTGAAAAAATCGTTATTAAAACAAAAATGTAGCCAACTACTGTCAACGCCCTTGATTTTCTCCTAAGTGTTTTGATATTGGCTTTTGTCAGCCGGACTTTTCTAAATCTATCTGTCTTCATGTTACGTCGGGTAGACTTGGCAAGGAGAATGGTCCCAAAAACTAAAAACAGCGACATCAAGATAAAGAAGATTAGATTAAGAGGGGATGAGACATCTCCAAAGGTTTGGTTGAGCAACTTTGACAGCCGTTGCAAGGAATAGATTGCAATAGGGGCTGCAATAGCTGAATAATTCATGCCTTGTTTTACACCGTAGAATACTTGATTCTTCAGATCGTAATAGATAAAAGAGTCCTCCAGAGGGCCCATACTGATTAAATTTTTTACACTTGTGTCCATCTTATTTCCCGTCTCCTAAACTCAATACGGATGTTCAAACAAAGTTCTACTTTCTCTTAAAAGCATCGTGACGACGATTGCCAGCATTCTAGCTGATTTTTAGCATTTTCCTTCCTAGAGAAAGAAAAGTTTATTAGTATTATAGCATGAACCCCCCAGAAAAGGGAAAATATCCCCGGCAGATACCATTGCTAAAGACAAGAAAGGATTCGTCATTTCATAAAAAAGCGGACAAGTCCGCATTCTAAAAACAGAATGCGAGCTTGTCCGCCTTTTCCTATGTCTCTAAAATAAATAATGTGTTTTCCTCGTTTCATCGTGCCAAGCGAATGCGAGTCACAATCCCATCTGGGTCTACAAGATCCAGTTCACTCGAATTTAGCCATTCGATCGGTGCTTCTAGCTCTTGTGCTTGCTGAACGATGTTCAGGAGTTCTTCCTTGCTTTCGACCTCAAGGACGTAGTAGGCCAAGCCTGGCAAGCCTTGCTCACGCGGAGCTAGCCCTTTTCCAGCCCATTCGTTGACAGCCAGGTGGTGATGGTACTGACCAGCCGCTATCCAACTAGCACTAGGAATGCTAAATTTATCTTCTAGTCCTAACACCTTTTGATAAAACTGGCTCGCCTCACGACTATCCTTCACCGATAGATGGATATGCCCCATTCTCGTCCCTTCAGCTAGGATAAAGGGATCCACCTTTTCCCCTAACTCATAGATGTCCTGTGCCGCAAGGGCTTCGGTCACACCGATAATGCGACCGTCTTCTCGAATATCCCATGAAGACACTGGCTTATCACGGTAGAGTTCAATGCCATTCCCTTCCAAATCCTCTAGATAAATAGCCTCGCTGTATCCATGATCTGCACCCCCAACCAGAGGAATCCGCAAATCACTTAGGTGTTTCAAGACATCTGCCAAGGCTTTTCGTGTCGGCAACAAAATCGCCAGATGGTAGAGCCCATAATGCTCCCTTACTTCGCCAGACTTTTCTGCCTGAATCAAGTGAACCAAGGCTTTTCGACCAAGTCCCAAAATCGCTTCTGTCTCTGTTTGAGATAAAATTTCCAAGCCAATAATCTGGTGATAAAAAGCCGTTTGACTCGTCAAATCCTTGACATTTAAAACCGCCTCTGCTAGATAAATGTGGCTTTGGTATGCATAAGTCATAGGGTGTCTCCTTTTTTGTTGTAACTTTATGTATTACATCAATTATACACTATTGAGATAAAATGTCAACGAAGACAACTCAAAAGAGCTGGAAACCAGCTCTTCTTTTTATTTTACAACAAGCTCGTAGCGAGTTTTGCTGGTGAAAGTTTCCCCTGCTTTGAGAATGACTTGGTCTTTGAGGTTGCTGTGAATGGCATCTGGTAAAGCTTGCGCTTCAAGGGCAATCCCATTGTGCTGCACCATTGGCTGGCCTCCGATGAGTACGCTCTCATCCACAAAGTTTGCTGTGTAGACCACAAAACAAGGGGCCTCTGTCTTGAAAAGTAGGAAACGACCTGAGTTTGGTCATAAAGGAAACCAGCATTGTCATGGCCTGCAGGAAGGGCAAATGGGTGATCCAAACCAGATACCAACTGGATTTGCTCATCTTCCTCTGCAAAGATGTCCTTCAACAAAGCTCCATTGTAGATGTGTTTAACCACATCACGAGTAGCATCTGGAGTCTTATCTGGAACACCGTCAGGAGCGATTGGGTAAATGCCCTCCGTATTTAGCTGGAAGACATGGCGGTCAATTGTCTGCGTGAAATCACCAGACAAGTTGAAGTAGCTATGATTAGTTGGATTGACAAGCGTATCCTGATCAGTCGTTACCTTATAGCTGATTTCGTAGGCACCAGTTTCTTCCAAGTGATAGCTGATCCAGATCTTAAGATTACCAGGAAATCCTCCTGTCCCGTCTGTACGCTCTGTGTAGAGGGTTAAGCCATGGTCGCTCACTTCGACCAATTCAAACAAGCTTGAATCCCAACCTGTTGAACCACTGTGGTTACAGTTGCTAGCGTTGTTGACTTCAAGATTATAGGTCTGGTCATTGAGCTCAAATGTTGCACCTGCAATGCGGCCCGCTACAGGACCTACACTTGCTCCATGCTTGGGACTATTGCCTACATAGCTATCAAAATCATCAAAGCCCAAGATCACATTGGCAAAATTCCCAGCCTTGTCAGGCGTGACATAGCGCAAGATGGTCGCACCATAGGTCATTATTTCTAGTTGGTAGCCACTGTCAGTCTCAAAGCGATAGGCCAAGACATCCTTGCCCTCATGATTTCCAAATACACGCTCTGTGTATGCTTTCATTCTTCTCTCCTTTGATCCATTTCTCTTAAGTAAACAAACCATAGAGAGTGTATGCACCATCTATGGTTGTAGTTTTTATTTTCAGAATCCTTTGTCAGAAAACCTTAAGTAGCTTCTTAACAAAAAGGGATTCTTCTATACTTGTTTTATGCTTCCACACGTTCTTTCCATGAAGTCGCTGTGGTTTGAAGAACTTTGTTGAGTTCGTCAATGTTCTCAAATCCAGTTGTACGCAACCACTCACGAGCTGCTGCTTCACCGTCTTTGATGTAGGCTTCAACTGATCCAGCCCATGTAGCACGGCCACAAAGAACTCCGTTGAAGTTTGCGCCTGATTCATGAGCAAATACAAGAGTATCTTGGAAAAGTTTAGCTGATACACCCGCACTCAAGTAGATGTATGGCAAATTAGTTGCTTCGTCTTGTGCTTTGAAGAAGGCTGCTGCTTCTTCACGTGTATGCACAATTTCACCATCGCCAAAGCCTTCAACGTATTTAACATTGACTGGAACTTCCACTTTCAAGACATCAATGTTAAAGCGTGGGTCTGAGAAGACCTTCATGGCACCGATAACCTTGTGTGGTTTCACTTTTGCGTATTCTGCAGAACCTGCGTCAGCGATTTTTTCATCGTAAGCCAAGATTTCAAGGAAGAAAGGAATGTCTTCTGCCACACACTCAGAGCCGATACGTTCGATGTAGGCTTGTTTTTGTTGGTTGAGTTCGTCAGAACTGTCTACATCATAGTAAAGCAAGAATTTGACTGCATCCGCGCCTTGTTCCTTGATGCGTTTTGCAGACCAAACATCCAAGCAGTCAGGCAAGCGTTTGGTGCTTGTTGTGTCGTAGCCAGTTTTCTCATAAGCAAGGAGAAGACCAGCATTGGCATCAAGCGCTTTTGTAGCTGGAAGACCATACTCAGGGTCAAGAAGCATAGATGATGCGTATTTTGTCAATTCATCTGCAACCAAGACTTTGAGTTCTTCCATTTGAGCAACAGTCGGCTCTTCTGTTTGGTATTGAGCCATGAGGCGTTTCAAAGCACCACGTTGGTCAAAGGCAAGAGCGGAGATAATGCCGTTCTCGTCAGAGAGTTTTTGCAAGCAAGCTACTTTATTAGGACTTAATTGTAATTTACTCATAGATACTTCCTTACTTTTGATAGTCATGAATGATAACACCTTGTACCACACGGTTTACAGTGCCAGTAGGAGATGGTGTATCTGGTTTATTTTCTACCTTGAGTGAAGTCAATAGGGCAAAGAGTTGGGCATAAACGATGTAAGGGAAGACACGGTAAATATCGTTCAAGACACCGCCACAACCAAGGGCTACTTCTTTAACATTTTCAAGACCAAAGGCTTGATCACTCAAGAGCACAACACAACGAGCAATGTGATCACCAGCCACTTCACGAACCAAGTCCAAGTCGTACTTGCGAGTGTAGTCTGTCGTTGTACCAAATACCAAAACAACTGTATCTTCGTTGATCAGTGATTTTGGACCGTGACGGAAGCCAACTGGACTTTCATACATAGTCGCCACTTGACCAGCTGTTAATTCCAAAATCTTGAGCTGAGCTTCATGAGCAAGTCCAAAGAAAGGACCAGCACCTAGGTAGATAACACGGTTAAAGTCGAGGTCAACCAGCTCTTTGACATCTGCTGCATTATCTAGAACTTTACGGGCAAGACTAGAAACAACTTCAAAACGTTCAGCTTTCACAGCAAATTCTGTAGGATCAAAAACCAAGAGTGCTGTCAACATCATAGATGTAAAGCTAGAAGTCATAGCAAATCCAGCGTCATTAGAAGCAGCCGGTTGCAAGAGCAAGAGATTGCGGTCATCGCCATGAGCTTGAAGAGCCAATTTCCCTTCTGCAGCACAAGTAATAGTCACTTGATAGAGGTCGTCCACCAAGGCTTTAGCCAAATCAACAGTTGCCACACTTTCAGGTGAATTCCCACTACGAGCAAAGGAAACAAGGACAGTCGCCACATCTTTTTTCAAATAAGTTTCTGGATTGGCAACGATATCTGTTGTCGCAATGGCATTGAAATTCCATTTGCGTTCGTCATAGACTTCCTTAAAGTAAGGCACCAAGGTATCTCCCACATAAGCAGAAGTCCCAGCGCCTGTCAAGATGACCTTGATATAGTCATGTTTATCAGCGATCCCTTGCAAAAAGGCTGCAATTTCTTCTCGTTTCGCTTGATAGGCTTCAAAAGCCTCTTTCCATACATCAGGCTGTTGGTAGATCTCACGAGTCGTGATTTCTGCACCCAATTCAAGTAATTCTTCTTTTGTGTAATTTAGCATAGAGTTCCTCTAATCTATTATTGTTTCATTCTTATTGAAAATATGGGAATGGGAGTGACTCCCATTCCCATGTATATTCTATATAAGATGCTCTAAGTTACATCTTATACTCAATGAAAATCAAAGAGCAAACTAGGAAGCTAGCCGCAGGCTGTACTTGAGTACGGCAAGGCGACGCTGACGTAGTTTGAATTTGATTTTCGAAGAGTATTATTCATCTTCGTCATCATCGAAGCCTGCTAACAAATCATTGACTTTCACAATGCTTTCTGCAGCACGGCTCTTGTAGTCCGCATCTGCACCTGTAAGGCTGGCATTGATAAATTCAATCACCATTGGAAGATTCATCCCTGCGTAGAGTTCAATGTCGCGACCTTCCATAATCAAACGGCTTACCACGTTACATGGTGTTCCACCGAGAAGGTCCGCAAAGACTAGGAAATCATCCAATCCTTCGATAGCAGCTTCAAATTTTGCAGTAAATTCTTCTGGGCCATCTTCTGGAAGAAGAGCCACTGCATGAATGTTGTCCTGTGGACCCATGATCATTTCAGTGCTACCTTTAAGTTCTTCACAGAAACGACCATGACTCACCAAAATTAATGATTTACTCATAAATTATGCGCCCATTCCAAGCAAGAATTTACCGATGAATGAAAGACCTACTGCAAGAACGATAATGATACCGATCGCTTTAGTAGAGTTCATACCTTTCTTACCAAGCAACCAGAAGATAAAGGCAGTAAAGATTGCTGGAAGCAAACGTGGGAAGATTGAGTTCAAGATGTCTTGGAAGTCAATCATCTTTTCACCGATTGGCAATTTGTAAGAAATGTCAAAGTTAATCATTGTTGCTACAAGAGCACCCATCATGAAGACACCAAGTACAGATGCAGCATCAATCAAAGCTGTCAAAGTACTTTGCATGTTGTTGATAAGGTTAACCCCTTCTTTGTAGGCAAATTCCAATTGTTTCCAACGGAAGATGTCATAAGCAACTGCAACTGCGATCCAAAGGAAGATACCCCATGGTTGGCCAGCGATAGCCATAGTTGCTGCGATAGATCCCATGATAGCAGGTACAAGTGAACCAAAGATAGTATCTCCAAGAGGAGCGAATGGTCCCATCAAACCTGTCTTGATACCGTTAACGGCATCTTTTGAACCCACACCATCTTTTTCTTCCATGGCAAGGTCAAAACCAGCGATAATTGTGTGGAAGAATGGTGAAGTATTGAAGAATTGAGTATGAACTTTCATCATTTCTTTCAATTCAGGAGTCCCATCCCCATACATTTTACGCAATTGAGGCAAGATCATGTAAAGGTAACCAGAAGCTTGCATACGTTCGTAGTTCCAACCTAATTGGAAAGTAAACAAGCTACGTTTGTTGATTTGATTAAAATCTTCTTTTGTAAGTTTGTAATTAGAATTCGTCATCTTCGATTTCCCCACTTTCTGATGGTGTAGAAGGTGCTGCTACAGCTACTTTTTGGCTGTTCTTAAAGTGAACAACTGCAAGGAAGATACCTACGATAGAGATACCGATCATAGACAAACCTTTGAAGTTGTTAGCAAAGCCAATCTTTTCAGCAACATCAGCAGGAAGAGTACCAAGGATACCCGCAACAGCTCCACCAAGACCTGTTACATATGAGTAAAGAACAGTCAACATAGCTGTCAAACCGAATCCCATTGCAAGGTAGTGAAGGTTACGTTTAACTGGAAGGTAACGAAGCAAGATTGCAAATCCAAGACCTGGAAGCATACGACCTGCAAGTGTCAAACCGTCTGCAACCCATTGGTATTCTTTAACAAGGTCTACTACTGATTGTACGAAAGCACCACCAAAAGCAAGAGCAAAGAATACTGGAAGGGCACGAGAAAGAGCCCATGGAAGCGCACCAAGTAGGTAGTTGCGTTCGATACCTTTGTAGTCAAAGCGTTCGATCGCAGCATCAATACGGTGTGCAAAGAAAGTAGTTGTCATACGTCCAAGAACGTCGAAGTATGTCAAAAGTGCCGCTACTGGTACAGCGATTGTTGTGATCGCAAGATCTGTATCAATACCTTGAGAGATAGAGAATGCTGTTGCAAGAACCGCACCAGAAGTTGCGTCGATACGAGAAGCACCACCGAAGGTACCAACCCCGAGAACGAACAACTGCAAGCTACCACCGATAAACAAACCAGTTGTCACATCTCCCATGATCAAACCAGTAATGAAACCAGCGAATACAGGGGAACCTGCAGATGAAACGATTGTCAACTCATCACAGATTTGATAAGCTGAGTACAAAGTGAGAAGTAAAATTTGCCACCATTGTATCATAACAATGACCTCCTAAAAATTTTTTCCTATTTTAATAAGCTCAAAAAGTCTGAAACTGGATCATTTGGAACCATTTGAGCAGTGAGTTTCACACCTTTTTCTGCTAGTTTGTGGAAATCTTCCACATCCTTGTCTACCACGTTGATAGAACGTGTGATAGAGCGAGTTTCTGGTGTTTGAGACATATTGCCGACGTTGAGTGTTTCAAGCGGAACACCTGCTTCAACCAAACCAAGGAAACGGTCTGGTTTACGTGCCACGATAAAGAGACGTTGGCTATCGTATTTACCAGCAAGGATATTTGCTGCTGCTTTCTCAACTGGCAAGATACTGAGTTTCACACCTGGTGGTGTCGCAAGTTTCAAACCACTCTTTCAATATCGTTGTTAACAACTTCGTCGTCTACAACCATAATGCGTGAAACATTTAGTTTTCCAGCCCAAAGATTGGCTACTTGACCGTGGATCAAACGTCCATCGATACGGCATCCTACAATTGTCATAAGTTTTCCCCCTTTATGTGTTTTAGTGTAGGTTTACGAGTTAAATGAATCTCTTCTTTATATTCGCCCTCAGTTTCAAAGATGATGATGCGGTTAGCACCTTCCTTGAGATAACTATGAGGGATATAAAGTGAGAGGGTCGGGCCGACGTTCCAGAAACGTCCTAGGTGACGCCCGTTGACAAAGGCAACTCCCTTACCAAACTCAGACAAGTCTAAGTAGGTATCCTTCGGCTCTTCAACAGTAAAGTCGAAAGCGTAAAAGGCTGGTTGTCCTTCTGTCCATCCTTTTGAAAAATCAATCTTCTCAGGATTATCCAGTGGCAGTGGATATTGTTTCCAATTCAATAAGAAATGTAGATCCTTGCAGACACCTGTTCGAATTCCTTTACGCTGCGTATCTGCCAAGAACTTATGACCGTAGTTGACACGCCCCATATTTTCAATCAAGATGTCAATTTCTGAAAAGTCTTCTCGGTTGCCTTGACAGTAGATATCTTCACCAATCTCTGTCTGGTATTGAGTAGCAATCCATTGACCATCTACAAAGAGTTGAGCTCGGTCACGTCCATCGATGATACGGAGACGTTCCTCTTCTGCATCCCAACTTGCCTCATTGCGGTAGAGAAGGTAGCCATAACTTTGACCAAGTTCTTCCATCGCTTTTGGATAGAGGCTTTCAGTAGGACTAGAGAGATTATCCAGGGTTTCAAACAAGGAAACTTTTTCGACTAGTGGAATGGATTCCATTTCCATGCTTTCCTTGTAAAGTGGTTCCAACTGTGGATACTCTGGGAAGTGTGTTGCCATCATCTTCTTGACTGCTAGGTATTTAGCAGTTGGATTTCCTTCTTCATCGAGAAGGGCATCATAATCGTAAGATGTAACTTGTGGCAAATCCAGAGTTCCTCGAGCCGAGCAACCATTCATGAAACCAAAGTTTGTTCCACCATGGAACATGTAAAGGTTGATAGAGCCTTGCTCCAATACCTCTCGAACAGCTTCTGCCAATTCTTTAGGATCCCGTGTGATGATGGGTTCTTTCCAACGATTGAACCAGCCATCCCAGAATTCCATACACATGAGGGGCCATTTTTGCCATACTCATCAAAGAATTCTTGCATTTGTGAAAAGTTGTAAGGAGCCTTAGAGCCGAAGTTTCCTGTCACAAAGAGGTCGTCTTCGATCAAGGTTCCGGCTTTCAGAGTAGCCCTCCATGGGCCATCTGAAGTAAAGAGTGGGCAATCAATCCCTCGGTCTTCCATCAATTTTCGAATTGCTCGTAGATAAGACTTATCTTCTCCATAAGAGCCATATTCATTTTCGACTTGCATCATGAGAATGTTTCCGCCGTTATCCAACAAGCGAGGCACAAGCCTTGGCAATAATTGGTCATAATAGCGAGCAACAGCCTCGATGTAGGCCGGGTCGGACGAGCGAATTCGCATGTCCTTTGTCAAGAGCCAAGCCGGCAAGCCACCAAATTCCCATTCCGCACAAATAAATGGAGACGGGCGTACAATGGCATAAAGACCCAGATCTTGTGCAAGTTGAAGAAATCTCTCCAAATTTCTGGCACCTTCAAAATCAAACTCCCCTTCAACAGGTTCGTGTAAATTCCAAGCCACATAGGTCTCGACTGTATTAAAGCCAAGCGCCTTTAAGTTATAGAGAGAATGATACCAATCCTCTGCTGGAATCCTAAAATAATGAATGGCGCCGGACAAAATCTTGAACGGTTTTTCGTCTAAATAGAAATCGTCCTCAATTTTAAATCTGGTCATGTTATTACCTCTGACGAATTAAGTTTGCGCTTTCATTTATTATAATATTAACTATAATCAAATCTTTTGCATTTGTCAATAGGTTTTAGAAAATTATTTAAAATTTTTCTATTTTTTTACTTACCGTTTACCGAAATTATCTAAAAATAGCATGAAAACGATCTTTTTATGTATGATAATTCACAAGAACATCAAATGAATTTTTTTACATGTAAAATAACATTTTTAGTCGATTATTTTAATTTTTTGACCTTAATACTACTCTTTTCTCTATATTTGTGGTAAAATCAAAATTGGAGAAAGAGAATCGAGGTGAAATTTATGGCTATTCCTAAATACCAATATATTAAAGATGAATTAAAAAACAAAATCATCTCTGGTCAATTTGCAAGTGGAGATAAATTTTATACAGAAGCCGAATTGATCGCGATGTACGATGTGAGTTCAATCACAGTTGTTCGTGCCTTGAATGACCTTGCTAAAGACGGCTACATTGTCCGCCAACAAGGTAAAGGTACTTTCGTTTCACGTGCCCGTAAGCACAAACTCGTTGAGTTTTCAGATGTCGAAATCTTTGAAACAAAGACGATAAAGTTACTGTCCTTTCTATCGAGCGCGGAAACAAACTTGAATATTTAGATAAACTTGGACTACGTGGAGATCAATTCTACTATAAGATTGAACGTATTCGTCAGACAAACGACGTAACATACATCTACCACACATCTTATATTCCTGAGCAATACATCAATGCCAATTATCCAAATCTTGATTATTATAGCTCTATCTATACACGTTTCAAATTGGATTACCGCATTCACATGAGTGATGAACACTTTGAGGAAATCAACGAAATCGCATTCCCAACACCAGAGCATGCTGCTTCTGTACTCGGAATCGATACACAATTCCCAACTGTCTTCCAAACGAAGACTACAAAACTTGAGGCCACTGGCCAAGTCCTTGCCTATAGTGAAACTTATAAGCGAGCAGACTACTACAAAATCAAATTCACCTCATGTAACCGAGGTCATTAAGAAAAAGCCTGAGCCTAGCTCAGGCTTTTTCTGTATTTATTATAGCACGAGAAAGAAGCTGTGAAAATGCCATGAAAGTTTCTTATTTAATTAGTAGCATTTTTACTAAAAACAAGTTAAATACTTGCTTCGTTTTTCCTTCTATCTTTATCTTTTATTGGCAATTTTCTCCTAAATCTTATGTTTTCCTCCATTTATTATAGTTCTTATATAAACCCACTTGACATTTTACCCCTTAGATAATAAAATAAAATTGGTTTTATGTAAACGCTATCATATATGATAATAACAAGGAGGTTTTGTCATGAAACTAGAAAAGAAACAGCGCTTCTCCATCCGTAAATACGCAGTTGGAGCAGCTTCTGTACTTATAGGATTTGCTTTTAGCGCACAAGTCGCAGCTGCCGACGGGATTACTCCGACTCCAACAGCTGGGGAAACAGTTCAAACTGTCCAGGAGAGTCCGCAAACACCCAATGAGGCTGGAGAGTCCAAGGCCCCAGAAAAACTGGAAGAAAAGGCTGAAGAACCTGTAAAAGAGGAGATCAAAGAAGACACGGAGGCTCCTCATACAGTTGCTCCAAAAACGGAAGAAACAACTGCACCAGCTGTGACAGAAAATGCTAGTCCTACTCCGACTACTGAGAAAGAAAGTCCTGCTCCAACTGAAGTTCCTGCAGAAAACTCTCCTTCAGAAAAGAAAAATGAAGCAGCCACACCTGCAGTAACCACACCTGCAGTAGCCACTCCTAGTACGGAACGAGCAGCTCAGGTAAATGAAAAACTGGCTAAACGAAAAATGATCTCAATTGATGCTGGACGCAAGTACTTCTCGCCTGAGCAACTCAAAGAAATCATCGACAAAGCTAAACACTATGGTTATACTGATCTTCATTTACTAGTTGGAAATGATGGCATGCGTTTCATGCTGGACGACATGACGATCAAAGCCAATGGCAAAACCTATGCAAGCGATGATGTCAAACGTGCACTCGAAAACGGAACCAATGCCTACTACAAGGATCCAAACGGCAACCATTTGACAGAGAGTCAGATGACGGACTTGATCAACTATGCTAAAAACAAAGGCATTGGTCTCATCCCAACTGTAAACAGCCCTGGTCACATGGATGCGATTTTGCATGCCATGAAAGAACTAGGCATCCAAAAACCGAACTTCAACTACTTTGGTAAGGAATCTGCTCGTACCGTTGACCTTGATAACAAAGAAGCTGTTGAGTTTACCAAAGCCCTGATCGACAAGTATGCTGCATACTTTGCTGGCAAATCTGACATCTTCAACATCGGACTAGACGAGTACGCCAATGATGCTACAGATGCCAAAGGCTGGAGCGTTCTTCAAGCCTATAAATGGTATCCAGAAGATGAATTCCCAGACAAGGGTTATGATAAATTTATCGCCTACGCTAATGACCTTGCTCGCATCGTCAAATCTCACGGCCTCAAACCAATGGCTTTTAACGACGGTATCTACTACAATAGCGACACTAGCTTTGGAACCTTTGACAAAGACATCATCGTTTCTATGTGGACTGGTGGATGGGGCGGATACGACGTCGCTTCTTCTAAACTTCTAGTTGAAAAAGGCCACCAAATCCTTAATACCAACGATGCTTGGTACTACGTCCTCGGACGAAATGCCGATGGCCAAGGATGGTACAACCTTGACCAAGGACTCAATGGTATCAAGAACACTCCAATCACTTCTGTACCAAAATCTGATGGGGCTACTATCCCATTCATCGGTGGTATGGTAGCTGCTTGGGCGGACACCCCATCTGCACGCTATTCACCATCACGCCTCTTCAAACTCATGCGTAGCTTCGCAAATGCCAATGCTGAATACTTCGCAGCTGACTATGAGTCTGCTGAGCAAGCCCTGAAAGAAGTCCCAACAGACCTTAACCGCTATACTGCAGAAAGTGTCGCAGCTGTCAAAGAAGCTGAAAAAGCCATTCGCTCACTCGATAGCAACCTCAGCCGTGCCCAACAAGACACCATTGACCAAGCAATCGCGAAACTCCAAGAAGCTGTCAGCAATTTGACCTTCACACCAGAAGCTCAAAAAGAAGAAGACGCGAAACGTGAAGTTGAAAAACTTGCCAAGAACAAGGTAATCTCCATCGATGCCGGACGTAAGTACTTCACGCTCGACCAACTCAAACGCATCGTAGACAAGGCGAGCGAACTCGGCTACTCTGATGTGCATCTTCTCCTAGGAAATGATGGACTTCGCTTCCTCCTTGATGACATGACCATCACAGCTAACGGCAAAACTTATGCAAGTGACGATGTCAAAAAGGCCATCATCGAAGGAACAAAAGCTTACTACGATGATCCAAACGGAACCACTCTTAGTCAAGCTGAAATCACTGAATTGATCGAGTACGCAAAATCAAAAGGCCTCGGACTCATCCCAGCGATCAACAGCCCAGGTCACATGGATGCCATGCTCGTCGCTATGGAAAAACTTGGAATCAAGAATCCTCAAGCCAACTTTGACAAGGTCTCCAAAACAACCATGGACCTTGAAAACGAAGAGGCCATGAACTTTGTCAAAGCCCTCATCGGCAAGTACATGGACTTCTTTGCAGGCAAGACAAAGATCTTCAACTACGGTACAGACGAATATGCCAATGATGCCACCAACGCGCAAGGCTGGTATTATCTAAAATACTACAATCTCTATGGTAAGTTTGCTGAGTACTCTAACACTCTTGCTGCCATGGCCAAAGAAAGAGGCCTTCAACCAATGGCCTTCAACGATGGTTTCTACTACGAAGACAAGGATGATGTTGAGTTTGACAAGGATGTCATCATCTCTTACTGGTCTAAGGGATGGTGGGGTTACAACCTTGCAACGCCTCAGTACCTAGCAAGCAAAGGTTACAAACTCCTCAACACCAACGGAGACTGGTACTACGTGCTAGGTAATCACAAACCAGATGAAGCTTACCCACTATCAAAAGCACTTGAAAACTCTGGCAAAGTACCATTTAACCAGCTTGCATCTACCAAATATCCTGAGGTAGACCTTCCAACCGTCGGAAGCATGCTTGCTATCTGGGCAGACAGACCAAGTGCTGAGTACAAGGAAGAAGAAATCTTTGAACTCATGACTGCCTTTGCAGACAATAATAAAGACTACTTCCGCGCTAACTACAATGCCCTCCGTGAGGAACTTGCTCAAATCCCTGCAAACTTGGATGGATACAGCAAGGAAAGCTTGGAGGCCCTAAATGCAACGAAAGAAGCTCTCAACTACAACCTCAACCGTAACAAACAAGCCGAGTTAGACGCTCTTGTTGCTAAACTCAAAGCAGCCCGCCTAGGCCTTAAACCAGCAGCAACCCACTCAGGAAGCCTCGATGAAAACGAACTAGCTGCCAATGTTGAAACCAAACCGGAACTCATCACAAGAGCAGAAAAGATTCCATTTGAAGTTATCAAGAAGGAAAATCCGAACCTCCCAGCTGGTCAGAAAAAGATTATCACACCTGGTGTAGAGGGCGAACGCACTCATTACATCTCTGTCCTTACTGAAAATGGGAAACAAACAGAAACGGTTCTAGATAGCCAAGTAACCAAAGAACCTGTGACCCAAGTGGTTGAAATCGGCGCCCCTATTACGCACAAAGGGGATGAACACGGTCTTGCTCCAGCCGCAGAGGCAAAACCAAGACTGGACATCCAAGAGGAAGAGATTCCGTTCACTACCGTAACACGTGAAAATCCACAATTACCTCTCGGACAAACGCAAGTCGTCGTTGCTGGTGTAAATGGTCGCCGTACGATTTTCTACTCTGTCAGCACTAGTGCTGACGGTAAGGAAGTGAAAACTCTTGTAGATAGCCTTGTGACTCAAGAAGCAGTGACTCAAGTTATTGAAGTCGGAACCCTTGTAACCCATGTAGGAGACGAACACGGTCTTGCTCCAGCCGCAGAGGCAAAACCAAGACTGGACATCCAAGAGGAAGAGATTCCGTTCACTACCGTAACACGTGAAAATCCACAATTACCTCTCGGACAAACGCAAGTCGTCGTTGCTGGTGTAAATGGTCGCCGTACGATTTTCTACTCTGTCAGCACTAGTGCTGACGGTAAGGAAGTGAAAACTCTTGTAGATAGCCTTGTGACTCAAGAAGCAGTGACTCAAGTTATTGAAGTCGGAACCCTTGTAACCCATGTAGGAGACGAACACGGTCTTGCTCCAGCCGCAGAAACAAAACCAAGACTGGATATCCAAGAGGAAGAAATTCCATTCACTACTGTGACACGTGAAAATCCTCAATTACCAAAAGGACAAACACAAGTTGTTACTAAAGGAGCCAACGGCCACCGTACTGCCTTCTACTCTGTGAGCACTAGTGCTGATGGAAAAGAAGAAAGAACACTTGTCAATAGCGTGGTAACACAGGAAGCGGTCACTCAAGTTGTTGAAGTCGGCACTGCCGTTGAGAAAGCTGAGCAAACTGCACCAACTACTGCCAAAGCAGATGAAAAACAACTCCCTGCAACAGGAAGTCAAGACTCTGCAGGCTTGGTCGCAGCAGGACTTATGGCCACACTAGCAGCCTACGGACTGACTAAGAGAAAAGAAGACTAAGATTCTTCTAAGAGAATACGAAAAAGCGAGATTGAATCTCGCTTTTTTATTTTATGATTAGTCACCAAGTCCGATACGTTCGAAGATATCATCTACTCGTTTGGTGTAGTATGCAGGGTTGAAGATTTCGTCAATCTCCTCTTGTGTTAAGCGGGAAGTGACTTCTGGATCTGCTTCGAGAAGCGGTTTGAAGTCCACTTGCTTGTCCCAAGAGTAGGCTGTTTTGGGTTGCACCAAGTCATAGGCTTGCTCACGAGTCATGCCTTTTTCAATCAAAGTCAACATAGCACGTTGGCTAAAGATAAGACCAAAAGTCGAGTTCATGTTGCGGATCATGTTTTCTGGGAAGACCGTCAAGTTCTTGACGATATTTCCAAAACGGTTGAGCATGTAGTCGATCAAAATGGTCGTATCTGGTGTGATGATACGCTCAGCTGATGAGTGAGAAATATCACGTTCGTGCCAGAGGGCTACGTTTTCATAAGCTGTTACCATGTGACCACGAATAACACGCGCCAGACCTGTCATGTTTTCAGAACCGATAGGGTTGCGTTTGTGAGGCATAGCTGATGAACCCTTTTGCCCCTTGGCAAAGAATTCTTCCACTTCGCGTTGCTCAGACTTTTGCAGACCACGGATCTCCGTCGCCATACGTTCAATGGAAGTTGCGATGCTGGCAAGAACTGCAAAGTACTCAGCATGAAGGTCACGAGGAAGGACCTGTGTAGAGATTTCTTGAGCACGGATACCAAGCTTGTCGCAGACGTATTTTTCAACGAATGGGGGGATGTTGGCAAAGTTACCAACCGCACCAGAAATTTTACCAGCCTCAACACCAGCAGCCGCATGCTCGAAACGCTCGATATTGCGCTTCATTTCGCTGTACCAAGTCGCTAATTTAAGACCAAAGGTTGTCGGCTCCGCATGCACACCGTGGGTACGCCCCATCATGATGGTGAACTTGTGCTCCTTAGCCTTATCAGCGATGATGTTGGTGAAGTTTTCAAGATCACGACGGATGATGTCGTTGGCTTGCTTGTAGAGGTAACCGTAGGCCGTATCCACCACGTCGGTAGAAGTCAAACCATAGTGAACCCACTTGCGCTCCTCACCAAGCGTCTCAGAAACCGCACGCGTAAAAGCCACCACATCGTGGCGAGTTTCCTGCTCAATCTCCAAAATACGGTCGATGTCAAAGTCCGCCTTCTCGCGAATCAAAGCCACATCTTCCTTAGGGATTTCCCCCAACTCAGCCCATGCCTCGTCAGCCAAGATTTCCACCTCAAGCCAAGCACGGTATTTATTTTCTTCACTCCAAATGTTCGCCATCTCAGGGCGAGAGTAACGGTTGATCATGATTAAGATACCAAGGGCGACTAGAAAGCGACTGAATTTTAGGAAACCAACAACGGACGCTTGCGTCCTAGGAGGTTTATCTAAATTCCGAGCTTTCCGCCCGGGTTCAGTTCTGCAAACTAGATGCCCATTTCCTTTCTTTGTTTACAATTAGGAAGTCCGTAGCCCGTATTCAGTTTAAAGGATACGGTGCCCTTGTTCCTTTCTATATTTTAAATGTATTCTTTATAGAATAAGGGAAGTGTTAGAGCAAGTATAGTTACTTAACAAACCTATCGAAGTTACTTCCAACTACCAATTTAACTGTTTAAAAGCCTCTTCTAAAGTTTTCTGTTTTTTTAATTTTCTCATTGCAAAACCTGGCAAAGACTCTACAGTAGACCAATCAAAGAATATTGCTGAAATATTACTTCCTTCCTTTTTTGCTGGATAATAACAACACTTTTTGAGATGATATTTACTGAAAAGCTCTTCTTTAGTATAACTTTCAATCAACATATCTTCTGTTTCTATATGATAGGTCCTATCAGCATCTTTACATGTCAAAAATAAACCTGATTTGCTATTTTTATTTTCTTTTACACAATAAAAAATCTGGTTATGTTTTTCATCAAACGTTCGACTAACTGAACCACTATTATCTATCATAGCAATATTTTTAAAACATTTCTTATATCTTTCATTATATCCATTAGCATAAAATTTTCTATAAGTCTCTCTACCTAAATACCCTTGAATCCTTGATAGATCAAAATCTTCATCAAAATTTGGAATAAAAATATCATTGCATAATTCGGTTTCTGAACTTTTATCCTCCGTTTTGAACGATACTCTAGTCCCTATTGGAATCTGATCATTGTTATTGTAAAAATAAATTCTTACTTCATAAAAAATCTTATTTTTCGTATCCGTAAGATATTCCGCAACTCTATTTTCATAATACGCTTGACTATGTCTAGCAGATTCATTCTTTTTACTCTGTTGCATATTAGCTACACTGAATTGAATAAACCCATTTTTAGAATTACTTTTTATTTTTCTGTAAGCCTCGTCTTTATTAGGAATGAAATTGTAAAATTCTTTTGCTAAAATGTGTCCCCTATGAAAAAAATTCTGCCCGTTTATTTTTTGAGGATTTTTCTTCGGAAGTTTCATTGTTAAATTTAAGTTTTGAGACTTACTGTTCGTAATTCCTCCATCTAACATAGTACGCCACCCTTGAAATTTAGCACCAATCAACCTATCCACAATAGGCTTTTTTCTCAATATTTCAAAGTAAGTATTCTGCTCATTGTACTTAGTTTCAAACCCAAGTATTTTCTCCAACTCGCATCTTCCCTGAACCCCAAGCCTTATATATAATTCTGATTCTTTCATCTACCACTATCCTTTCATTTATTAAAATACAAGCTTAGATGCAAAGCAATAGACCGTCTATTTAAACCCTATCACACTCCTCAAACTCCTCTTTCTCAATCCATACAGACGGATAGTGACCTAGTGTATTCAAATCTGTATTCAGCGGTAAATCATAAATTGCCAAATAGTTTTCTGGGTACTGAGCTACTAGCTCTTCATACTTAGCTCTCACTTTTTCTTGATCACTACTAGCATATAAAACTTCGACAACTGCTCCAGCCTTCTCCTTTTCAATAAATGCATTAACGATGATTTGAATCATATCAATGTCTCCCCTTTAAATAATACCTAGATCAGCCCTTATGACTTGTTCAAGTTCCCAACGAATATCATCCAATTTATTATTTCTACCATCGTTATATTCTAAAAGTCTACCTGCAATAAAAGCGTTGTGCCAAGTAACATCAAACTTGACTAAGCAATTTTTTACGTCTTGACTAGCATACAATTCAATAATCTTATCGGTACTTCTAAATCGTTCATATTCTTTCTTAGCTAAAAAATACTGATTTTTGATTTTTTCTATTTCCTTGATATAGTATTCTCTATTTCGAATTTCCGTTTTGATATCTTCTTCATCCTGATAAGTAAGACCTTTTCGCTCTAATCGCTTTTGATAATCCTCCTTAATCTGAATTTCCAAAATTCTATTCACCGTATCAAAGTCTTCAAAGTTAAATACTGGGGAAAACGATATGTTATTCATAATATCATAGGGTGTTTTATTGGGAAATAAATAAATAATCTTAAGTAACTCCTTATAGGTTTCAGTTAACTTGTCTCGCTTATTTCTTTTTTCCTCTATGTATCGTTCATACTCTTTATCTTTTTTCTCACGAAAATATTTAATAACTCTCCCGAGAGTAGCAATAATTGCTAAAAGAACCCCAACTATCGAAGCGATATAAGACCAATTCTCTAACTGATTAACTTGTAATAACATATATACCAATCAATCCCTTTCAGCAGTAGTTGACTGGCTTCTCTTGCTGACTTTATCAGCTACGACAAATCTAGTCAACCTTGCAGGGGTAAGACAACGAACCTTGTAATTAGGGTACTGTCCTACTCCCCAAATTCAACCACACTATCCGGCACATCACTAAACAAAGTCACATGTCCCATTTTGCGGTTGTACTTCGCTTCTATTTTACCATACATATGGAGGTGGGCGCTTGGATTTTCTGTGACATATTTTTCAGCGGCCTCGACATGCTGGCCGAGAACATTGAGCATGACAGCTGGTCCATGCAGGTGGATAGCTGGTAATGGTGCTCCGAGAACACCGAGAATATGGGTATCAAACTGCGAAAAATCGCAAGCTTCAATTGAGTAGTGGCCTGAGTTGTGTGGACGTGGGGCAATTTCATTGACGATGATGTTGTCAGCCGTCGCAAACATTTCTACGCAGAGAGTTCCAGACAAGTTGAGTTGCTCAGCGATTCTCACTGCCATAGCTTTGGCTTTCTCAGCTAAACCTTCAGAAATCCGAGCAGGCACAATAGTTTTTGAAAGGATGTTGTTTCGGTGAATATTTTCCTGAACTGGGAAAACCGTCACATCCTCGCCGTTACCAGACACGATGACAGAAATTTCAAGGTCAAAGTTGACGAATTCTTCCAAAACGCAGTCTGCTGAGTCGGCTAGTGCATAAGCTTCTTCCAAATCTTCTGCTGAGCGAATGACCTTTTGCCCATGCCCATCGTAGCCACCCGTCGCCGTCTTGAGGACATAGTTTTTCGATAGGTCAATATCTGCCAAGTCTTGGCTTGAGGTCACGACCTTGTAAGGTGCCACAGTGACTTGTGCCTTGTTTGAGAGGAAGTCCTTTTCAAAAATCCGATTTTGCGAAATGCGGAGCAGATCTGTCCCTTGAGGGAGTTGACCATCCTTGATGACAGCATCCAAACCATCGGCATCGACATTCTCAAACTCATAGGTGAGGACATCGCAACGCTCCGCCAACTGACGAAGGGCATCCACATCATTATAAGGCGCCACGATGATTTCCGCCACACGGGAGGCCGGGCAATCCGCCGCAGGGTCCAGCGCGATAACCTTGTGGCCCATGTAGATAGCAGAAATGGCCATCATTTGACCCAGCTGACCGCCACCGATAATTCCGATTGTTTTAGATGAGCTCATTTGTCGACTCCTCTGCGATTTTTCCTTGTTCTTCTGCAAATCTGCCAAAGCTGTCGCAATAGCCTGATCCTCTACCGAGAGGATACGAAGGGCAAAGAGGGCTGCGTTAGTCGCACCTGCTTCACCGATAGCCATTGTCGCCACAGGCACGCCACCCGGCATCTGTACGATAGAGTAGAGCGAGTCCACACCACTAAGGGCACGTGATTTGACGGGCACCCCGATAACAGGCAGAGTGGTTTTTGCTGCGACCATTCCTGGTAAATGGGCTGCGCCTCCAGCACCTGCAATAATGACCTTGATGCCTCGGCTACGAGCCTCCTCCGCATGTCTGAACATGAGATCTGGTGTGCGGTGAGCAGAGACAACTTTCTTTTCGTAGGCTACACCGAAGCGATCTAGGACTTCAGCGGTTTTTTGCATGGTTGCCCAGTCGGATTTTGAGCCCATGATGATGGAAATAATTGGTTTAGTCATAATTTTTCCTTTTTCTTCTTTTTTTATAATGGTCTTAGGTGATGGGGACGGAAGCAAATCTTCGGTTTCATTCCTAAAATTTGAGCCTAAGGTCTCAAATTTTCCCTAGACCAGAACAGAAATTGTTCTGGTCTTTTCACCACGGCGACCATTATCGGGTTTGGCGACTCAGTCGCTTTTGAAATTTTATTTGTTCGCCTTGCTTCCGATATCTGTTCGGTAAAAGAGGCCTTCTGTTTTTTGTTGGGCGAGTTCTTGGTAGATAGTGTTTTGGCCGTCTTTGACGGTATCTGCTGTGGTGACGAGCATATAGACACGTCCGCCGTTTGAGAGGAGGCTTTGGCCGTTTTCAGCGAATTTAGCTCCTGCATAGTAAGTGATGATGTCGCCTTCTGTCTTGGTAGGAAGCTTGACACCTTTCTCATAAGCGAGTGGGTATCCATTTGAAGCTACAACCACGCCCAGTGTCACACCCTTGTCTGTCCAGGTGATGGCTGGCTCTTTGCCGTCTAAAATATCCGTAATATTTTGCGCAAATCAGATGTCAAACGAGGCAAGATAATTTGTGTTTCTGGATCTCCAAAACGAGCGTTGAACTCGATGACTTTCGGTCCATCAGCTGTCAAGATAAGTCCTGCGTAAAGGACACCAAGATAAGGGCGCCCTTCTTTAATCATCCCTTCGAGGACTGGCTTGATAATAGTCTTAACCGCTGTGTCAACCACGCCCTGTGGTAAGTGTGGAACTGGCGCATAGGCACCCATACCACCCGTGTTAGGACCCTTATCGCCATCATAGGCACGTTTGTGGTCCTGAGCCGTTGGCATAATGTAGAACTTGTCCCCATTGACAAAGGCAAAGAGAGAAAACTCCTCTCCATCCAGGAACTCCTCGATGACCACACGCGCACCTGAGTCACCGAATTTATTGTCCAAAAGCATCTCGTGAGCGGCTTCGACTGCTTGCTCAACCGTTTCAGCAACGACGACACCCTTACCAAGCGCTAAACCATCTGCCTTGACCACGATAGGTGCACCCTGCTTTTCAATATAGGCCTTGGCTTCCTCAAAGTCTGAGAATGTGCCATAGGCTGCTGTAGGAACGCCGTATTTGACCATGATTTCCTTGGCAAAATCCTTGGACCACTCCAGCTCCGCCGCCAATCTTGTCGGACCAAAAGCCTTGAGACTAGCTGCATTGAACTCATCCACAATCCCAGCTGCAAGGGCGTCATCTGGCCCGATGAAGGTCCAAGCAATGTCATTTTCTTTGCGAAGTCAATCAACTCAGAATGTTCGGAAATAGAGATATTTACCAATTCCAGACCATCCAGAGTCATCCCGTCATTTCCAGGAGCTACAAAAACTTTTTCAACGTCTTTTGACTCAAGCAACTTCTTAGCAATGGCATGTTCACGACCACCCGAGCCGACAACTAACAGCTTCATCTTTCAACCTCTTTTGCGAATTATTTACTAATATTATACCATAAACGTTCGTTTTAATCTTGTTTTGCTCCGTGTTTTTACGCAAAAAAGGAAAGAAACTGTTTTCTTCCCTTTCGTTTTTTAATGTCTAAAATGTCTCACGCCTGTGAAGACCATAGTCAAGCCGTATTTATCAGCAGCTTCGATAGACTCTTGGTCACGTACTGAGCCTCCTGGTTGGATGATGGCCTTAATACCTGCTTTAGCAATTTCTTCCACGTTATCCGCAAATGGGAAGAAGGCATCCGAAGCAAGGACAGCACCGTCAAGGCGATCTTTAGCTTGGTCAATGGCAATACGGACGGAAGCCACGCGGTTGGTTTGACCAGGGCCAACGCCAAGTGTCATGTGGTCGTTGGTCACGATGATACCGTTTGATTTGACATACTTGATAGCTTTCCAAGCGAACTCAAGAGCAGTCGCCTCTGTCTCAGTTGGCTGGCGTTTGGTCACCACTTGCCAGTCAGCTGGGCTTTCTTTGACCACGTCTTGGTTTTGCACAAGAAGTCCACCAACCACACCTGTGTATTCTGCTTCCACTTCGCTAGCGTCTTGAGCATCAAATGGCAACTCTAGGATACGCAAGTTTTTCTTTTTATTAGTCAAAATTGCTAGCGCTTCATCGGTATAGCTCGGTGCGATGATGATCTCGAGGAAAACGCCGTGCATCTTCTCAGCAGTCGCAGCATCCACTTCACGGTTGAGAACGACAATTCCACCAAAAATAGACACTGGGTCAGACTCATAAGCATAGTCCCAAGCAGTCTCGATGTCATCAGCTTGACCGATACCGCACGGGTTCATGTGTTTGAGAGCCACAACGGTTGGACGGTCTTTAAAATCACGGATAATACGGATGGCCGCATCCGCGTCACGAATGTTATTGAAGGACAATTCCTTACCGTTGAGCTGTTTCGCTGAAGCAATCGAATAGTCAGTCGGCAAAGCTTTTTGGTAGAAGTCAGCGTCCTGCTGAGGATTTTCCCCATAGCGCATGGCTTGTCTGAGGTCATAGGTCAAAGTGAGCTTTTCTGGTTTTGCTTCCCCCACTTGAGCTGTGAAATACTCTGCAATCAAGGCATCATAAGCTGCTGTGTGACGGAAAACCTTAGCTGCTAAACGTTGGCGAGTTTCGTAACTTGTTTCACCATTAGCTGCCAATTCGTCAAGAACAACTGCATAGTCAGCAGGATCTACCACAACTGTTACGCTGGCGTGATTCTTCGCTGCCGAACGAAGCATTGATGGACCACCGATATCGATGTTTTCAACGGCATCCGCATAAGTCACGTCTGGTTTGAGAATAGTCTCCTTGAATGGATAAAGGTTGACCACAACAAGGTCGATCAATTCGATATGATTATCCTTAGCTGCTTCCAAGTGACTATCCAAGTCACGACGAGCTAAGAGACCTCCATGGATATTTGGATGAAGGGTCTTGACACGACCATCCATCATTTCTGGGAAGCCCGTCACATCATCAATTGCAATGGTCTCCACCCCAGCATTGTCAAGGGCAACCTTTGTTCCACCTGTCGAGATAATATCCCAACCAAGTTTTTTAAGTTCTTGGGCAAATTCAACGATGCCCGCTTTATCTGAGACGCTGATTAAGGCGCGTTTAGTCATGTTCTTTCCTTTCATTTACTTATTTTTACTTTATTTTTTTCAGTTCTATTTTGATCAAATATCCCACATTCACCAACTTGGTTAAATTTACCATCTTCATTTTCAAATTTATTATAATAATAGTTTTTCTCGAAAATGTCAGTATATATGATTATTATTTCTTTAATATTTGAAATTTCTATTCCTTTATCAAGAGGAATATCTATATTTTTTTATCATTTCTTTCCACAATTGGAAATTGTTCAATTTTTCCCTTTTTGTTTCATATAAAGATTGAGTATTCTCACTCTGATTTTCAAACTCATTCAATTTCCAAGATTGTATAATCGCATGATTTAATCCAATATTCTCTGCTGATAACTTAAGACTACTATCTATTATGTCTACTTCCATTATTAATTTTGGTAAATTATTATAACGTTGTTCTATCTCTCTAATATCGCTATCCTTCTTGAGTGAAGCAGTATAAATATAAGAAGTCATCAATAATCCTGATATAGAACCTATGTACGCTAACCAACTATTCATATGAATCGGTTTCACACCAAATAATTCAAATATTTTTGTTACTAAGTCAAAAGAATCTACAACAAACAACAAAATTGAGAATATCGAAAAAAATATGATGGTTTTCCAAAAAGGGGACGATTTAATTTTACTTATCATTCATACCTTCTCTCCACTCCCAAGCTATCCAGCACCTCTGGATACAACTTGTACTCTGCCTCATGAATTCGAGCTTCAAAGCTATCGATGGTATCATCAGCTAGTCGTGGTACGCGTACTTGTTTGATGACCTTGCCTGTATCCACACCCGAGTCCACCCAGTGAATGGTCACGCCAGACAGGTCTACGCCAGCATTCCAAGCGTCCTCAATCCCATGAGCTCCTGGAAATTCCGGCAGGTAGGCTGGATGGATATTGATGATTCTACCTTCATAAGCCGCCAATAAGGTTGGCCCAACAATTTTCATGTAGCCTGCGAGACAAACCAAGTCAATTTGGTGTTCTTCCAAAATTTCGATAAGAGCTGCTTCGTAGTCCGCCTTGTTCTCAAATTCCTTGAGTTCAAAAACATAGGACAGGACGCCGAGCTTTCCTGCACGCTCGAGCACATAGGCATCACGATGGTCTGAAAAGACAAACTCCACCGGAAATTCTTCGGCAATCACCTGAAAATTTGAGCCATTACCAGAGGCAAAAACTGCTATTTTTTTCATTTGATGATGACACTTTCGTTTTCTTTCTTGACGATGCGACCAATTTCATAGACTGGTTCATCCAGTAATTCCTTGACACGACCTACATTTTCAGGGCTAACTGCCAACATGAGCCCTACGCCCATATTGAAGATTTCAAACATTTCCTCATGTTTGATCTGACCGTATTTTTCAAGGGCTTTGAAGATTGGAAGGACTGGAACCTTGCTTTCCTCAATCTCAGCAGCCAAGTCAGCTGCAAACATACGAGGGACATTTTCGATAAATCCACCACCAGTGATGTGGGCAATTCCATTGACCAATTCTTCTTTGATCAGTGGCAGAACAGCTTTAACGTAGATACGAGTTGGCTCCAAAAGAACGTCTTTAAGCTTTTTGCCTTCCAATTCTGGGAGGACTTCTTCACCTGTATAGTCCGCAAAGACACGACGGACGAGCGAGTAACCATTTGAGTGAATACCACTGGAAGCAAGTCCGAGAAGGACGTTTCCCTCTGCTACTTTGAACCGTCGATGATTTGAGATTTCTCAGCCACACCGACTGCGAAACCAGCCAAGTCATAGTCGTCTTCACCATACATACCAGGCATTTCAGCCGTTTCCCCACCGATGAGGGCCGCACCTGCTTGTACACAACCCTCTGCCACTCCAGCAACGACTTGTTCCAGTTTAGCTGGTTCATTCTTCCCAGTCGCTACATAGTCGAGGAAATAGAGGGGCTCCGCACCTGCAGCGATGATATCATTGACACACATGGCTACACAGTCCTGCCCAATCGTGTCATGCTTGTCGTACTTGATAGCCAGCATGAGCTTGGTTCCGACACCGTCAGTCCCTGAGATCAAGACAGGCTCTTTGACACCTGTTTTTGAAAGGTCGAACATGCCACCAAAACCACCAAGAGCTCCCATAACACCTGCACGCTCCGTACGAGCCACGTGCTTTTTGATCCGCTCAACAACTTCATAACCTGCTTCAACATCTACACCCGACTGGGCATACGCATTTTTATTTGCCATTTTATTTTTCCTTTTCTTTGAGAAGATTGCGACGTATTTTTAGATAAACAATTATTTTATCTAAAAATACTAGTCAGGGCTCTAGCTTTGGTCCCATAAGGCAAAGCGTCTACTGACAAATGCTTTAGCTTTTAGTCAGTAGTGAGACGTGGAGCATAAGCATTCTTATTTATCATATTTCTCCTCTTCCTTTCCTTTCATGGAGAGTCTTTATCCGTCTATTTGTAAAAACTGGTCTTATCCCCCAAGCTTCTACGATATTCTTCCTCATAGTCGTAGAGAGGAGTTGGGTAGTCTCCATCAAAATAAGCGACGCAAAGCCCACCATTTGGCGCATCTGTTTCAATCCCGATGGATTCAATCAAGCCATCAATCGAAAGATAGGTGAGACTATCTGCACCAATGATTTGACAAGTTTCTTCCACCGTATGATTGGCCGCAATCAACTCCTGACGCGTCTGGATATCAATTCCATAGAAACATGGATAAGCCAGCGCTGGACTACCAATGGCAACGTGAACCTCAGACGCACCTGCTTCTTTCAAAGCTGAACGATACGGCGAGAGGTTGTCCCACGAACAATGGAATCATCAATCATCACCACACGTTTGCCTTTGACAACCCCCGAAACAGCAGACAGTTTCATCCGCACCCCTTGCTCCCGCAATTCTTGAGTCGGTTGGATAAAGGTCCGTTGGGTATATTGGTTTTTGATCAGCCCCATTTCATTTGGCAGACCGGATTCTTCTGCAAATCCCATAGCTGCGCTCAGCGAAGAATTTGGTACACCGACCACAATATCCGCCTCATGTTTGAATTCACGCGCTAATTGGGCCCCCATACGTTTGCGAGCTGTATGGACGTTGACCCCATGGATGTTAGAGTCAGGGCGGGCAAAGTAGATATACTCCATAGAACAAATCGCCAACTGGGTATCATTCGTATAACTATCGTACTGGATACCATTGTCATCGATAATGACAATTTCCCCTGGCTTCACATCACGAATCCACTCTGCTCTGATGACTTCAAAAGCACAGGTTTCAGAAGAAACGACCACCGCTCCGTTTGCCATTTTTCCGATAGAAAGAGGACGGAAGCCATTAGGATCAAGCGCAGCAATCAACTTGTCCTCAAACAGCAGGATATAAGCAAATCCACCTTTGACAAGGCTGAGCGCCTCCTTGATTTTGCCCATCAAGTTCGGATTGTGACTCCGGCGAATGAGGTGAGCCAAGATTTCCGAGTCCGAAGTTGAACTGAAAATAGCTCCTCTTTGTTCCAATTCTTTCTTGAGCGATTCGGCATTGGTCAAGTTTCCGTTGTGAGCAAGTCCAAACTGCATATCGTGAAAGCGAAAGAGGAAGGGCTGGATATTATCTACAGAAGCTTCGCCAGCAGTCGCATAACGAACATGCCCAATCGCGCTCGCTCCAGTCAGTTTATCCAAATTAGCTGGATTTCTGAACACTTCTGATAAAAGTCCCATATCGCGATGGCGCTTCAAGTTCCCCTGGTCATTGGAGAGGATTCCTGCCCCCTCCTGACCACGGTGCTGAAGACTGTGGAGTCCAAAATAGGTCAATTGGGCAGCATCTGGATGGCCCCAGATACCAAAAACACCACATTCTTCATTAAGAGATTTTACTTCGTATGTCATTTTTTATACCTAATTTTTATTTATGTATCATTCCTTCAGTAGAGCCGAATGATACGGTAGAAGCTCGTTACACTCGCAAAACAAACCTTTTGCAATCACCAAGAACTAAATCTACATGACTTTTACATTACGGATACTATCTATTAGAAAATCTGTAAGTCTTATTTCCCAGTAAAGTATTTAACTGCTGATGCAAACAGATGCTGGTCTTTATTTCCTGGGATGTTTTGGAAGAGACCGTCTTCATAACGTTCTGAGTGTCCCATTTTACCGATGATTTGACCATTCTTGCTTGTGATACCTTCGATCGCATTGACAGAACCATTTGGATTGTATTTTGAATCCATGCTTGGTTTTCCTTCGAAGTCAACATATTGGCTAAAGATTTGACCATTGTCACGAAGCTCTGCAAATTCTTCAGCTGTCACGACAAACTTCCCTTCACCGTGCGACACTGGGATGGCATGGATATCACCCACTTGCACCCCAGCCAACCATGGCGAGTTGGTATTGGCAATCCGAGTTTCCACCATCTTGGCCACGTGTTGGTTGGCATCATTGTAGAAGAGGGTTGGGCTAGTACTAGTAGCATCCTCAAAGTTCCCGTATGGAAGGAGACCTGATTTGACCAAAGCTTGGAATCCATTACAGATACCGATAATCAAGCCACCACGAGCGATAAAGCTATCAATGGCTGCACGCACTTTTTCATTAAGAAGGATATTGACAATAAACTTAGCTGATCCATCCGGCTCATCCGCAGCTGAGAAACCACCCGCGAAGAAAAGGATATTAGCCTTACCAATGTTGTCAACCATGGTTTCAACTGACTTGACAATGGCTTCTTCATTCAAGGTCACGAATGGCACCAAGTTAACCTCTGCACCTTCTTTTTCAAAGGCCTTGGCTGAGTCATATTCTGAGTTGGTTCCTGGGAAGACGGGGATATAAACGACTGGTTTTTCGATAGTTTCTTTAGCTTTAATCACAGCATCTGATGCCACAGCTGGCACTTCTTCCAGTTCTTTAGCTTGGGCAAATTCAGTTGGGTAAACTTCTTCCAGTTTGCCTTGGAAGGCACTGTCAAGCTTGTGTCCATCTAGCTTCACACCGTTGACAAGGAGTGTAAAGTTGACACTTGTTTGACCGATTTTCTCTACTCCAGCAATCTCTTCAGGAGATGTGAAGACAAATCCGCCCAATTGAGCTGTCAAGGCTGTTTCAAGTTCAGGCAAGGTTACCTCTGCACCGATATGATTCCCAAAAGCAGCAAGAGCCAAGCTTTCAAGGACACCACCATATTTGACAGCTGATGCAGATGTTACTTTGTGATCAGCTTGGATGGCTTCAAACTGAGCAAAATTTTTCTTAATCAAGTCAAAATCAATCTCTGCAGAGAGTGCTTGACCTGGGATGTAGTAGATGTTTTCACCAACATTCTTGAACTCTGGAGAAAGCACCTTACGACTATCTGCCGTCGTCACCCCAAGGCAACCAAGGTTGGCGGTACGGTCAATTCTTCAAAGGTACCAGACATGGAGTCCTTACCACCGATAGATGGCAAGCCAAGCTGGATTTGAGCTTCGATAGAACCTAGGAGAGCTGCTACTGGCTGACCGAAACGTTCAGCTTGTTTGTCCATCCGCTCGAAGTACTCTTGGTAAGAGAATCGAGCCTTGGACCAATTGGCACCAGCAGCCACCAAACGAGCAGTTGCTTCGATAACCGCATAGGCAGCGCCATGATATGGAGACCATTCTGCCACATATGGATGGAATCCTTGGGCCATGACTGACGCAGTGTGAGTCACACCGTGTTGAACTGGCAATTTCTGCACAGATGCTTCAGTTGGTGTGAGTTGGTAGCGACCACCAAGTGGGTGATTGACCGTTGAACGACCGACCGAACAGTCAAAGATGGTTTGCAATCCTTTTTGACTCGCATGGTTGAGATCAGATAGAACCGCAAGGGTATCTGCTTCAAGTGTATCAACGCTTGTTGTACGTTCTTCTGGGAGTTTGGCATCCTTGTCCACAACCTTGGCATCGACAACGACACGCACACCGTTTGTATCAAGGAAACGACGTTCCAAGTCAACAATCGTTTCACCATTCCAGTGCATGACTAGATTTGGTTTTTCAGTCACTATCGCAACCACAACAGCATCAATATTTTCTTTGTTACATTCAGCAACGAAGGCATCTACGTCTTCAGGACGCACCACCACAGCCATCCGTTCTTGTGATTCAGAGATGGCAATTTCGGTTCCATTCAAGCCTTGGTATTTAAGAGGAACCTTGTTGAGGTCAATTTCAAGACCGTCTGCCAATTCACCGATAGCTACACAGACACCACCAGCACCAAAGTCATTGGATTTCTTGATAAGACGAGTGACAGCGCCATTACGGAAAAGACGTTGAATCTTGCGTTCTTCGATGGCATTCCCTTTTTGAACCTCTGCTCCAGCAGTCTCTACAGACTCAACTGTTTGAACCTTAGAAGAACCTGTCGCACCACCGACACCATCACGGCCAGTCTTACCACCGAGGAGGATAATGACATCTCCCGCTTCCGGTTTTTCACGGACAACGTTGCCCTTTGGAGCCTGCACCGACAACTGCACCAAGCTCCATGCGTTTGGCTACAAAGCCTGGGTGGAAGTATTCACGAACGTAGGTCGTCGCAAGCCCAATCTGATTCCCGTATGAAGAATAACCATGAGCCGCTGTCTTCGAAATGACTTGTTGTGGCAATTTACCAGCGCGAGTTTCAGAAATCGGTGCTGTAATATCACCAGCACCTGAGATACGCATAGCTTGGTAGACATATGAGCGACCTGACAATGGGTCACGAATAGCTCCACCGATACAAGTAGCCGCTCCACCAAATGGTTCGATTTCCGTTGGGTGGTTGTGGGTTTCGTTTTTAAACATGAGGAGCCAAGGTTCCTTGACGCCATCAACGTCCACTTCGATTTCAACCGAGCAGGCATTGATTTCGTCAGACACTTCCATGTCGTCCAAACGGCCATTGGCACGCTCATATCGACCGAAAATAGTTGCCATATCCATCAAGGTTTGCGGTTTTTCAGAACGGCCCAACTCCTCGCGCATAGCGATATATTTGTCGTAGGTCGCCTGTAATTGTTTTTGGAATTTAGAAGCTGAGAAATCAATGTGTTTCAACTCGGTCTCAAAAGTCGTGTGACGGCAGTGGTCAGACCAGTAAGTGTCCAAAACCTTGAGCTCCGTCTCAGTTGGCACGCGCCCGATTGACTTGAAGTAGTCTTGGATAAAGAGCAAATCGTCCACTTCCATGGCCATCCCTTGCTCTGCCTTGTAGCGGGCAAAGTCTTCTGCTGTATAGCTTTCAAAGAAAGTCAATTTTGGAATGGTCTTGTCTGACTCTGAAATTCCTGTTTGGCAATCCCTGTCGCGATGTCCTTAAAACGAGAATCCACTGGATTGAGCAGGTAGTTCTTGACCGCTTCTAACTCAGCAGCATCAATATCTTTATTAACCAAGTAAAGTTGGGCTGTATTGACCATAACATCACTCGAACTTCCCAGCAAAAGCAAGGCTTCCTGTGAAGAAGCTGCACGCTGGTCAAACTGCCCTGGCAAGCTTTCAATAGCAAAGAAAGCATAGTTAGCAAGATCAGCCTGCACAGCCGCTTCATCCAAGACATGGTCTGTCACCTGCTCAGAGAAGATATGCTTCTCGGCAGGCGCAAACAAGTCCTCTGCTAAATCAAAGACATCATAAACTTGCACAATGCGAATACTTTTCAAAGTTGAAAGTCCCAAGTTAAGCTGGAGCTCCCTTACCAAACTCTCTGACTTGACCTGAAAATCAGCCTTTTTTTCAACAAAAATACGTTTATCCATCAATTCTTATTCCTTTATTTCAGCTCTTGCAATGTTCCCAAACGAACTCATGGTTGTTATTTCAACTCCTGCAACTTTTCCCAGACAATCTCATAAACATCTGTCAATTCTCCGAGTCCTCTGCGGAGTGAAAAGGTCTGGGGGACCTTTTCAGCCTGAGTCCTTTTAGTTGAGAGACGAAGGTTTTCCGTTACAAACAGATTATTTCAAACTCTGCAATTTCTCCCAGACAACTTCGTAAACGTCTGTTAGTTCACCTAGACCTCTACGGAAAACATCCTTGTCCATGTGGTTGCCATCCGCATCCCACAAACGGCAGTTATCTGGTGAAAATTCGTCTGCCAAGATAATCTTGCCATCCTTGTCAAAACCAAATTCTAGCTTAAAATCAATCAATTTAAGACCAATTTCAGCAAACCAAGCTTTCAAAAGTTCATTGATACGACGCGTTTCTTCCTTCAAGTAAGCAATCTGCTGGTCATCCGCAATTTTAAGGAATTTCACATGCTCATCATTGATAAAGGGATCATCCAAATCATCATTTTTATAGTAAAATTCGACAATCGGAGTCTCAAATGCGATGCCCTCTTCCACGCCAAAACGTTTTGAAAAGGAACCAGCCGTGTAGTTGCGGAGCACAACTTCTAGAGGAATAATCTCAACCTTTTTATTGAGCTGTTCCGTGTTTGAAAGTTTCTCCACAAAGTGAGTCGCTACACCAGCCGCATTTAATTTCTCAAAAATAAAAGATGAAATCTGATTATTCAAGACTCCCTTACCTGCAATCTGCTCCTTCTTGACACCGTTGAAGGCAGTTGCCTGGTCCTTGTAAGTTGAAATAATGAGATTTTCATCCTCAGTTGTATAGATATCCTTGGCTTTTCCCGAATAGATCAGTTGTTTTGACATTTTAAAGTTCGCCTTTCGTTTTACTTGAGCACATTCTACCACAAAAGCATGAAAAATTCAAGGTTTTTACGAATAAATAACGTTTTCCTATTTTAATCGTAAAGAAAAACTGCAAGATGAACTCTTCTTACAGTTTTAAAATCATTTATCCTCTGAAAAACACGAATATTACCCTTTATTCAAAAATTGATCCCAAAAATAACGGAGATAGCTTTTCTTCCCTGTAATCATCTGTAGACGACCTTCTAAACCATAGCGAAGTGTTGTAGACTGCTCAGAAGTCAGATGGGTCTCCGCCTCAATTTTAAAGAAATTTCCTTGTTCAGTCTTTGTAGCTGTCGCATCAATACTTGTAATCGTAGAATCCAGGAAAATTTGATTCTTCGCATCATTAGTCGTAGTATAACGAACAGAGTCCCCAATCTTGACTCTAGCAACATCTTTTGAACTGAGATAAGCTGTGAGTTTGGTTTTCCCTTCTTTTTCCAAGGATGGGTAGAGTTGGGCTAGCAGGGTTCCTTCTGCGACCATCGTAGATTCACTAGTCTCAGGATTGAGGTGAAGCACCCCATCCTCACTTGCTGTAATCTTCCCTTTATCTAGGAGACCTCCCTGTACCTTCTTACCCGATTCCGCCTCCAAAATTTTCTGATCCAAAAGAGTTAATTCCTGACCGACTTTGACTAAGTGCTGAGATTTGAGCGATTCCAGTTGACTATCCAGTCCCGTTGCATGAGCCTGTTGAGCTCCAGAACCCGCATACTGTATACGATACGTAGCTAGGCTAGACTCTAGCTGGGCAATTTGAGCATCCACTTGCGCAATAACTTGCGATTTAGCTTGCAGATCTTCTTTACCTTGATTTTTATAGGTCTGGTAAAAAGAGTAGGCTGGATTCTGTCTATCCAGTTGATCTCCCTTTTCAATCGCTGACTTAGCTGTTTTGTAGTCTCGGATTTTTTCCTCTGTTTGGCTGATAAGATTGCCAATCTCGGCCTGGCTCTGACTTGCTGCCGCATTCTGCGAGGAGATGCTGGCATTTTGCTGAGAAACATTACTTCTAAGACTATTAGCTTGGCTGAGATAGTCTCGAAACATCTCCTGATAACCAAACTTATCTGCTTCTGGAAATTGATCACTCCCCTCTTTCAAACTGGATTGCAAATATTCCAACTGCTTTTTTTGATCCTTTAACATCTCCAATTGGCTGGCGTATGCTTCGACCTGGACAGCCTCCGCCCCTTGCTGGTACTGAACGAGTAGTTCCCCCCTGCTTGACCAACTTGTTTTCTTCCAGATAATTGGCCACAATGCGTTGATTGCTAGTCGACTGGATATTGGCAATAATCCGACTAGGTTCGACAGTTGCTCTGGTAGACAAACTCATCTCCTTCTCTGCAAAAACTGAAAATCCTAGTAAAAACACGAACAGAAGTGACATAGGTAAAATCACCCTACTGGAAAAATTATGGTAACGACGATTATAAAACTCCGCACTTTCTAAAAATTCTGGTTTCATCCTCTCCTCTTTCTAGCTATTCACCAAATGGGCGTAAAATCCATCCTGTGCAAGCAAATCAGCATGCTTTCCTTCTTCGATAATCTTGCCCTGTTCCAAAACAACAACCTTCTCTGTCCGCTCAGCGATGGTCAAGCGGTGGGCGATGAAAATCAAGGTCTTATCTAAAGCCATAAGATTATCAACAATCCGCTTCTCTGTCAAATATCCAGACTGCTGGTCGCCTCGTCCAAGATCAAGACAGGCGCATCTGTCAAGAGAGCACGCGCCAAAGCGATTCGCTGACGTTGTCCACCTGAAATTCCAGCCCCATCCGAAGTTAATTCTGTCTGGTAATTCAGTGGCATGCGCTCGATATCCTCTCGAATCTCGGCCAATTCGACTGCCCGTAAGATATCCTCTTGAGTCGTCCCCTCCTTGGCTCCCAAAAGAAGATTCTCCAAAATCGTTCCGTTAAAGACATAGGGCTGTTGAGGCAGATAGTTGATATACTGGCGCAGAGCTTTTTTATCAATCTGATTGAGATTGATACCACCCAGACTAATCTCTCCCTGACTTGGATCATAAAAATTAACCATCATCTTGGCCAAGGTCGTCTTACCTGACCCCGAAATCCCCACAAAAGCCATCTTAGACCCTTGTGGAATGGTCAAATTGATATCCGACAAGACATCACGACCATAGCCATACTTATAGTGAACCTGCTTGAAGGTCATCTCTCCCTTCATCATACTCAGATCTTCTACCGTTTTCTTCTCCTCAAACTCCGAAGTTACTAGATAAACCTCATTTAGACGGTTATTGGCAACCTGCGCTGTCTGAAGTTTGGTTTGTAGGTTGATGATATTTTCCAAAGGATTGGTAAAATAAACAAGCAGGGTGTTATAGGTAATCAGCTGACCCAAACTCATTTTCCCATCCATGACAAGAATAGCTCCCAGCCAGAGAACGGCAACATTGAGCAGGAGCTGGGCAACTTTTTTCAGAGCCTTTTGCTGGCTTTCTGCCCGACTATAGGTAAAAGATTTTTTTAGATAAGCCACAAATTCCTTATCAATCTTTTGATAGCGCGAACTCTCACTGGTCAAAGATTTAATGGTCTCAATACCGTTGATGTCCTCGATGATAGAAGAAGACAGAACCGCATTGGCTTCCATGGTATCCCGATTCATCTTTTCAAAAGGCTTCATAAAGGCAAAGATAATCACTGTATAGATGGGAAGCGCAAGTAGACTAATGAAAAAGAGCGTCATATTTTGTGAAAACAAGACCAGCGAGATAATCAAAATCGTCGACACATCTAGGAAAATCGAAAGAATGGTCGAAGCTAGCGCGTCAATGATACTGTTAGCATCTGTAAAACGAGACACGATTTCCCCTGTCCTGCGTGTCGCGAAAAAGGACATCGGCAGGTGAAAAACATGCTTGATGTAGGACAAAATCACATCAATTGACAACCGTTGCCCCAGAACAAGTAAGAGGTATTCCTGCGCATACGATAAAATCTGCTGGAGAATATAGACAATGACTAGTCCCATTGAGATAATGCCCAAGGTTGAACGCATCTGGTCTGGTACGTAACTGTCAATGATAGACTGCAGATAATAAGAACCCACGATATTGATCAGGGTCACCAAAAGTGTCGCTAGGACAATATTGGTAATTAAGCCACGCTGTTTGAGCAAGATTGGCAAGAAGGATAATAGTCCTTGTTTTTTCTCCCTGTGGGGTTTATAGTCTGGAGACGGAGCCATAAAGAGACTGACTCCTGTCCATTCTTGCGCAAATCGCTCACGAGAAATCTTGGCCAGCTTGACACCAGGATCTGGATCAGCGATATGAATGTGCTTTTTATCCTGACCTATCACCACATAGTAGTGGAGCAACTTCCCTTCCTTGAGCACATGAGCCACAAAAGGAAAGGTCAAATCTGGCAAATCAAAGAGCGTCATATCCGCCTTGATAGCCCGCGTTTCAAAACCAATTTCCTCTGCCACTTTTACAAGACCCAAAGCTGTTGTCCCATCCATGGTCGTCTTGGCTAACTCTCGCAAGTGAGCCAAGGAGTAATAACTACCATAGTAGCCAAAGACCATGGCCAAGGAAGCCACGCCACAATCCATCTGATCCACCTGGGGACGATAGTGCCTTTTCCCAAATTTCATATCCTTCTCCTTTTTCTAATAATCTCTTTATAAATTTGTAAGATTATTTTAACCAAACAAAGAAGAAATAAGGGAATTATTTCTGAAAAAACAATATCCTCACCTGAACAGCACTTTTACCAAAGAAAATAGGCAGAACAAGAGTCCTGCCTAGAATATTCAATTACACAGATTTCTTGCCTTTCCCACTTCTTTTGTGAATGGCGTATAAAACGATAAACGCAAACACCGGGGGTACCATATAACTACTTTCACTCATTGTTAGCTGAAAGCCAAGAGTTGCTAGAATCGTAAAGTTGAAAATATTCATTAAAAATAGGAAAATAATATAGTAGAAAATATTTTACAATCCTATTCATTCTATTCTCCTTTTCTTTCTCCTTGGCCCCGACACAGTAAAATAAAAACCACTAAAAACAAGGAAATCGTAGGTAGATTTATTTTGTTTACATCAGCCACGATTCTAATAATTAGATAAGCCATCGAGCTAAATAATACAGTGGTCTCTGGCCAAGTTTTTCCTAGTAATTGAACAACTTTCATCTCAAACTCCAATCTGATGGTCCATCAATTCCCAATCGTACTTTCTTTCGTTTTGTACTTGTATCCTACATAAAACAGACCAAGCAGAATTGGATAGGTTTCTGGATAAAACAGGGTATTGATCGGATTTTTCATAATCATATACGTTGCGATATAAAGAATGATCGATACGACAAAATACCCCTCAGCAAATCCTAATAAGATTTTTTTCATAGCAGACTCCTATTTACCTGATAAGAAAGGCGGAGAAACTCCGCCATTTACATGCACAAAATCCTTTTCATTCAGATTGATTTTTTATAGTTTTGATTATCTTTTGCCAAATCTTTGCAAAAAATACCAAAATAGCCCGAAGCAAGTAAACCAACTACAGTCCATTGCCAATCAAAAGATACTAATGAACCTATACGAATCAGATGAAGCGCGAGATGCAGGCCGATTGCCAACAAAGGAAATATAATGGCTAATTTAGGTAAGAGTGTATTGAAATTAAGATTGTGGTTGTTCGTAATCTAACGCCCACGACGAGCTAAATCTGAACCAAATTTGTAACCAGCATTAAAAATTTGTACGGCTGCGTTCAATACTCCTGCAATCCCGACTGCTTCAGCAAGGCCAAATCCTCCTTTTGTTCCGATTAATTCATCATCAGATAATTGATAAAATTGTTCCAAGTTCATATTCATAGTTACTCCTTTGTGTTATATTTTACTGCTATGTAAACAATTAAAATGAGTATTGGATAGGTAAATACTTCTGAAATCTCCATAAAATTCACACTATACTTTCCTGACAATATTTTATAGTCAATTAAAATTTGAATGATAGTGAAAATAATACGTAGAGATAAATATCCCTAATAATATCACTTCTTTTTTAAAAAACATACGAATGCCTCTCCAGCTACAACCTAACTAGGGTCTATTCGCGTAATACCCCAATGCTGCTCCACCAGCAAAAAGCGCTGTCCCCCCACCTACCACTGCTCCACCTACTTTCCAAATAGACACTCCAGCAATTATAAGAGGAAGTGCTCCCCCATCCACATCCATCAACTCTTCTTCTGTAAGAGCTACAAAGTTCTGTTCCATTTTGTCAAAGTTTGTCATCTTTCTTCTCCTCTATATTTTTCTATATATCTAATCTTTAACCTCTAAGCCACTTAAATAGCCAGATTGGGTAAATTACTGAAATCATTTTCTTCTCTCCTTTCTTTTCTTCTCACTTATCTATTCGAGAAGTAATTTAAAATGAACAGGTAAATTTCATTTATTTTAAATACCATTTGATCAACCATGGCAATAAGATTGGTAAATACATCGCGTAATCTCCTTCCCTTTTTCCTTACCTATCCATTCGCAAAACAATTCAAAAATAAGCAACTTATTCATTTTTATTTTAAAAACCACTTAATGAACCACGGATAAAAACCGGTCACATACATAAACATTCCTCCTTTTTCTTTCTCATCTCTTTATTCGCAATTTCTACTAAAAATTTCTCTTTTTTCTGCAAATAAAAAAACAACATGACTTGCATGTTGCTTTTGGCTATTTTTTATCTTTAATAATCGCTACTACATCCGCTACACTTTGAAGTTGATCGATTTCCTCATCAGTGATTTCGATACCAAATTCATCTTCTAGTGTCAAGACAAACTCCATCAAGTCCACTGAGTCCGCATCTAGATCGTCTTTCAAACTCAAGGCCTCTGTTACGGCAAAGTCTTCTCCCTGTCGCTCTTGGATAATGGTTACAATACGGTCAAAAATTTCTTTTTCTGTCATCTTTTTTATTCTCCTGAAAATTCACGCGCAGTTTGAGCAACTACGTCTGTTTCTAGCATGGTACGAATCTGACGAATCGTACTGTACACAGCCTTGGCATCACTTGAGCCATGAGTTTTTACAACTGGCGCCTTGACGCCAAACAAGACTGCTCCTCCAACATCTGAATAGTTAAGCTGTGTCTTCAACCCCTTAAGACTATCCTTAAGAAGTAGAGCACCTAGCTTCGCTCGAAGGCCACCACCCGTAATAGCATTTTTAAGTAAGCCCATGATTCCCAAAGCTGTACCTTCGATGGATTTGAGAACAGCGTTTCCCGTGAAACCATCTGTTACGACAACATCCGCAACGCCATTCATCAGATCACGCGCTTCCACGTTTCCGACAAAGTTCAAACTTTCATCAGCTACTAACAAGTCGTATGTTTCCTTACGAAGCGGATCTCCCTTGCTGCTTTCTGTTCCATTGTTGAGCAAACCAACACGTGGTTTCGAAATCCCACGAACATTTTTCGCATAGAAGGAACCTAGGACAGCGTATTGGTGCAGATGATGGGCTGTATTTTCTGCATTGGCCCCAAGGTCTAGCATGTCAAACCCTTTCCATCGATGGTCGGCAAGGTCGACATGAGTCCTGGACGATCGATATTTTTGATACGACCCACAATAAAGAATCCTGCAGCCAACAAGGCACCTGTGTTACCAGCAGAGAGGACAGCGTCTGCTTCTCCCTCTTTAACAGCCTTAGCTGCTAATACCATGCTGGCATTTTTCTTCTTACGGATAGCTTTCGTCGGCTCATCGTCTGAGTTGATTTTCTCATCCGTATGGATAATGCTGACACGCTCTGTCGCTGTTAGATATTGCTTGATCTTACTTTTATCTCCATAGAGTTGAACCTCAATATCTGAAAAGTCAGTAAGGGCTTGGTTGACACCCTCAACGATGGCTTGAGGTGCATAATCGCCCCCCATAGCATCTACTGCGATTTTTTTCATTTGTCTTCCTCTTTTAGTAATTGTCCCCAGTCTGCTAGGGAATCAATAAATTTCTTCGATTTTAGGTGAATCCCAACGTATTCTTCGTAGAGTTGATCCATAAATTGGCGTAACTCTTGCTTGATTTCGGCCTTAAGCGAAATGGTCTCCAAGGTTTCAAAATCAATGGCTTGAAATTGATTGAGCAGATAAGGGATATTGGGATTGAGATGACAACGTCTCTCATCTTCATGATAATGGTCTGGACAGATGCAGGCTCCATATTTAAAAGAAAAGTCAAAGGCCTGACCGACCCGATGGCAAAAGACACACTCATTAAAATTAAGGCTGATTCCAAATCGAGTCAAGATTTGAATTTCAAAAATATTGGTTAAGACCTGATAATCTATCCCTGCTTCCATCAACTCCAGAGTCTTCCTCAAGAAAGCAAACAAGGGAGCATCCTGCTGATTATCCTGCAAACTAGCATCTGCAAGAGCTGCCACATAGGTAGCATAGGCCATGACAAAGAGATCACTATTAATCTTTGGAAAGGTCATCACCTCATGGTAGTCCTCGATGTAGCTAAGCCCATCATCATTGATGCGCAAGAGAAATCGTGCCAACACCAAAGGCTGAATAACAGGAGCTAGTTTGGACTGGCCAGCGTGTTTGACGAAAAACATACGCTTGCCCGCCTGCTCGGTAAAAATTTTGACTAGCTTGTCATCCTCACGAAAGTTACGATTGTAGAGTACGAGACCTTGACTCGTGATAGACTGAATCATGCTTCTCTCATGTACTCCTCAAGTCGTTTCATGGCCTCTCTGATCGTTTCCATGCTGGCTGCATAGGACAGACGCACATAGCCTTCTCCGTAACGTCCAAAGGCGGCACCAGGGATAAAGGCAACGGCCTTCTTATAGGCAAAATCCTTCAGAAAAGCAAAGGAGTCTTGATTGTAACCTGCTGGAATCTTAGCAAAGATATAGAAGGCCCCATCTGGTTTGATAATCTCAAAACCAAGAGCAGTCATCTTTTCGATGATATAATCTCGACGCTGGATGTATTCCTTTTTCATAGGCTCTGCGTCGTTTTTACCAGCGGTCAAAGCCTCCACCGCAGCATGCTGAGCCATCGTATTTGCAGCAGTAACCAAATACTGGTGACTCTTGATTAACTGAGCTGTGAAAGCCGCAGGAGCAAAGATAAAGCCTAAACGCCAACCTGTCATAGCATGCGATTTAGATAAGCCATTAATAATAATAGCCTGGTCTCTCAGCATAGTTCCCAGAGACACATGAGCTTCCCCTGTATAGGTTAATTCTGAGTAGACCTCATCACAGATCACAAAAATCTCATACTTGCGTAAAACGTCTGCCAAGGCTTCCAACTGCTCCCGACTATAGGTAATTCCTGTCGGATTGGCTGGATAGTTGAGAATAACTGCTTTGAGCTTGTCCCCTTGCTCCAAAATGGCCTTTTCCAACATCTCAGGAGTCAAGACAAAACCATTTTCAGTTGTATCAATCTCGACAATCTCTGCCCCAACTAGATTGACAATCGGATCATAACCTGGATAAGCAGGAGCTGGCAAGAGCACCTTGTCCCCCTCTTCCAAAATAGCTGTCAAAGTAGCAGATAAAGCCTCTGTTGCCCCAATTGTAACCAAGATTTCATTTTCAGGATTATAATCTAGCTGGTACTTTTCTTTTACAAAGTCGCTAGCAGCCTGGCGCAAGGTCAGTAAACCGCTCATCCCTGTATAGTAGGATTGGTTCTGGTCAATGGCTCGCTTGGCTGCCTCCTTGATATGATCTGGCGTTGTAAAATCAGGTTCCCCCCAAGGTCAAACGCAAGACCCCAGGAATCTCTGAAATTGCCTGGTCAAACTGGCGAATCAAGGAAACTTGAATCTTGTCTAACTGTTTATTAAAGCGTTTGGTTAAGTCCATAGATATCCCCCTTGCTTACAGAACATAGTACTATTATACTACAAAAGCTCCCTGACCGCAAAATCCATCTGAAACCCGCATTTTTCACTTTCTGTTTTACTTTTCTTCTCGACAGGACTATAATAATAAGTGCTTATTTTCGGAGGTTTATATGTCATTTTTATCAAAAAATGGAGCAGGAATCTTGGCCTGCCTTCTCATTTCTATCGTATCTTGGTGCCTGGGAGGATTTTTCCCCGTCGTGGGTGCACCTGTCTTTGCAATTTTTGCTGGAATGCTCCTCCACCCCTGGCTCTCACCTTACAAACAACTAGACGCAGGTTTGACCTTTAGTTCCAAGAAATTACTCCAGTATGCCGTTATCTTACTCGGTTTTGGTCTCAATATCTCGCAAGTCTTCGCAGTTGGACAAACTTCACTCCCTGTCATCCTTTCCACCATTTCGATTTCCTTAATCGTTGCCTACCTCTTCCAACGTTTCTTTGCGCTAGACACAAAACTAGCTACCTTGATTGGAGTGGGTTCTTCTATCTGTGGTGGCTCTGCCATTGCGCGACAGCGCCCGTCATCCATGCCAAGGAAAAAGAAGTTGCCCAAGCCATTTCCGTTATCTTTTTCTTCAATGTCTTGGCTGCGCTCATCTTTCCAACGCTAGGAACCTGGCTTCACCTATCCAATGAAGGTTTTGCCCTCTTTGCAGGAACTGCAGTCAACGATACTTCTTCTGTAACGGCCACAGCCAGCGCATGGGACAGTCTTTATCAGACCAATACCCTTGAGTCTGCAACCATTGTTAAACTCACACGCACCCTTGCCATTATTCCTATCACGCTCTTTCTCTCCTACTGGCAAAGCCGCCAACAAAAAAATAGCCAGGGTTTCCAACTAAAAAAAGTCTTCCCACTTTTTATCCTTTACTTTATCCTAGCCTCTCTCTTAACGACTTTTCTCACCTCTCTCGGTGTGTCTAGTAGCTTCTTCACCCCTCTCAAACAACTCTCCAAATTCCTCATTATCATGGCTATGAGTGCCATCGGTCTCAAAACAAATCTAGTAGCCATGGTCAAATCCAGCGGTAAATCCATTCTTCTTGGAGCCCTTTGCTGGATTGCCATCATCCTCACCAGTCTTGGCATGCAGGCATTGATTGGTATTTTCTAACACAAAAGGTAGCCCATGGCTACCTTTTTATTGCTCAAGAATTAAGCGAGTATGTTCTCTCTTAATACATCGATTCATCACAATGTCATCGCATCCTCCAGCACGCAGGATTTCTTCCGCTTCTAGATTTTCAAGTCCTAATTGCGCCCAGAAAATCTTGGCATCAGCCTTGAGAAAATCACGCGCCACATCTGGTAAAAACTCACTGCGACGGTAAACATTGACAATATCTACAGGAAAAGGAATCTCTTCTAGACTCGCATAAGCCTTTTCTCCCAAAATTTCCCCACCTGCAGCCTTGGGATTAACTGGAATGATTTTATAGCCCCGAGCCTGCATTTCCTTAGTCACTCGATTGCTAGTTGTTTCTTCACGATCGGACAAGCCTACTACCGCTAACGTTTTACTGGTTGCAAGATACTGACGTACCACACCATCACTTGGATTGATAAATTCTTGGCTCATAGAAATCCTCCTTTTCCATCAGTATAGCATATTTTGAAAAGGCTTGCAGATTTTGACTACAAAAAATCTCCTAGCAAGAAAGAAACCTGCTAGGAGAACGATCTATTTCAAGTGAAAGTTTAGATTTTTTTCTCGATACTAAATAATGGAGAAAGAGGACGTTTTTCGTGGATACGAATAATAGCATCGCCCAGAAGATGAGCAATCGAAATTTGTTCAATCTTATCAATCAAACGCTCTTCTGGTAGATAGATAGTATCCAAAACAACCAATTTCTTAATAGCTGATTTTTGGATATTGTCCATAGCTGGCCCCGAAAGAACTGGGTGCGTACAGCTTGCGTAAACTTCAACAGCACCTGCTTCAGCAAGAGCATCTGCCGCATGACAAATAGTCCCAGCTGTATCGATCATATCGTCAATCAAGATACAAGTCTTACCTTCTACCTTACCAATGATGTTCATCACTTCACTGGTATTCATCTTGTCTACACTACGGCGTTTGTCAATAATCGCAATCGGAGTTTTCAAAAACTCTGCCAATTTACGAGCACGAGTCACCCCACCATGGTCTGGGCTGACAACCACGTAGTCAGTGCCAACCATGCCACGACGTTCAAAATAGTCCGCAATCAATGGAGCACCCATCAAGTGATCTACGGGAATATCAAAGAATCCCTGAATCTGTGCAGCGTGCAAATCAATCGTCAACAAACGATCCACACCAGCCACTTCTAGCATATTTGCCACAAGTTTTGCAGTGATTGGCTCACGCGCTCTCGCTTTTCTATCCTGACGTGCGTAACCATAGTAAGGCATAACAACGTTGACAGATTCTGCACTAGCCCGCTTCAAGGCATCTACCATGATCAAAAATTTCAAGCAGATTGTCATTTACAGGTGAGCTCGTTGATTGTAGGATAAAGACGTGTTTTCCACGGATTGATTCTTCGATGTTGACCTGAATCTCCCCATCTGAAAATTGGCGAACAGTCGATTTCCCCAACTCTATCCCAATCTCTTGCGCCACACGCTCTGCCAATTCTCTATTTGAAGAAAGGGCAAACAGCTTTAAATCAGAAAAAGACATGATTTCCTCCGGTATTTATGTATCACTTGTTTTTTACACAACATTTTCCATCTACCATTGTAGCGCTTTTTCCTTTATTTTTCAATCAAAAATAAAACAAGAGTAAACATTTATACCCTTGTTTTATGCTATTTTATATTAGCTATATTAAAACTAAAAATCCTACATTTTAACAATCGATTTTATGCTAGGATGAGATTTTTCGAGACAAAGTTAGTATACTTCTCTCATACTTCCTGTATCCACATCATAGACAGCACCTGAAATAACCACATCATCAGGAATCAGTGGAGACTCTCTAAGCAATTGCATATCCTCTCTCACACTCTCTTCAACATCCTGGAATGGTAAAAAATCTTGATCAGATACATCAACTCCGAGCTCGTGTTTCAAATGTTCATGAAACTTTCATTTTGAAAGGTTTGAGCTCCACAGTCTGTATGGTGAAGCACCACGATTTCTCTTGTCCCCATTTGTTGCTGGGAAATCACCAGTGAACGAATCATGTCCTCAGTTACTCGACCACCCGCATTCCGCAAGATATGAGCATCCCCAAGGGCCAAACCTAGAGCTTGCGCAACGTGTAGACGTGAGTCCATACAGGTCACGATAGCTACTCTGGTTTTGGGTTTAAGTGGCAGATTTAACTGCCCATGTAGGGCAACATAAGCCTGATTGGCTTTCATAAACTGTTCAAAATACGACACGATTCCCTCCTCAAAAATTTGACAATCAAATATTTCTCCTATCTTATCATTTTTAAGAGGATTTGTCACGGATTATGCAAAGACCTTTTTCAAAACTTCCTGAATCGTTGTCACACCAATGACCTCAATTTCCTTGGGTGGAGTGATTCCTGTCAAGGAATTCTTGGGTACATAAATCTTGGTAAAGCCCAGTTTAGCAGCTTCATTGATGCGCTGCTCGATACGATTCACACGCCGAATCTCTCCAGTCAAGCCCAGTTCACCCACAAAACATTCCTGAGGATTGGTAGGCTTGTCCTTGTAACTAGAGGCAATAGCCACTGCAACGGCTAAGTCAATGGCAGGCTCATCCAATTTCACGCCACCAGCAGATTTGAGATAGGCATCCTGATTTTGCAAGAGAAGCCCTGCTCGTTTTTCCAAAACAGCCATAATCAGACTCGCACGATTGAAATCAAGACCTGTCGTTGTGCGCTTAGCATTTCCAAACATGGTTGGTGTTACCAAAGCCTGAACCTCCGCCAAAATCGGACGGGTCCCTTCCATGGTCACAACGATTGACGAGCCAGTCGCTCCATCCAAACGCTCTTCTAGGAAAACTTGACTCGGATTGAGGACCTCAACCAATCCACCCGACTGCATCTCAAAGATGCCAATCTCATTAGTGGAACCAAAACGGTTTTTGACTGCCCTCAAAATACGGAAGGTATGGTGGCGCTCCCCTTCAAAGTAAAGCACCGTATCCACCATATGCTCCAACATACGCGGACCTGCCAAGGTTCCTTCCTTAGTCACATGTCCTACGATAAAGATAGCAATGTTATTAGTCTTCGCCAGCTGCATAAGCTCAGCGGTCACCTCACGCACCTGAGACACAGACCCCTGCACCCCTGAAATCTCAGGAGACATAATCGTCTGGATAGAGTCGATGATGAGAAAATCTGGTTGGATGCGCTCCACCTCAGATCGAACACTCTGCATATTGGTCTCTGCATAGAGATAAAACTCACTATCAATATCACCCAAGCGCTCTGCCCGTAACTTAATCTGCTGGGCAGACTCCTCCCCACTGACATAGAGAACCGTACCCACTTGAGACAGCTGGGTTGAAACTTGTAGGAGAAGGGTTGATTTCCCGATTCCTGGATCCCCACCGATAAGGACGAGACTCCCTGGTACCACTCCGCCTCCAAGCACACGGTTGAATTCCTCCATCTCCGTCTTGGTTCGATTGACATTGATGGAAGTCACCTCAGCCAGTTTCATAGGCTTGGTTTTTTTCACCTGTCAAGGACACTCGTGCATTCTTAACCTCGGCAACCTCAACCTCTTCTACAAAAGAAGACCAAGCTCCACAGTTTGGACAGCGCCCTAGATATTTTGGGGAATTATACCCACAATTTTGACATACAAATGTCGCTTTTTTCTTTGCGATGATAAACCTCTTTCTAAATCTCTACCTCACACTCAATTACTTGGCAAAAATCAATCTTCTCGTCTGGTACAAATTGGCGCATGAGCATTCGATGAGTGACAACTACCACAGTCTGGTAGTCTCTATACTTAGCCATACATTCTAGAAACCGAGACTTCATTTCCGTAGCTGTCTCATATTGAATAGGACTATTAGAAAGTAACTCCCCCTTGTTTTCTAGAAATAGTGTTCTAGCCTCTTCAAATCTATCTATGCCTGATTCATAGACCTGCCATTCGTGTAACAAAGGCTCCACCCTCAAAGGAAGGCCAGTAGCACAAGATACATAAAAAGCCGTTTCTAAAGCTCTCGTTACTGCTGAAGTCACTAGTAGATTAGCCGATTGTAGCAAAGGATTTTGCCAAAGTTCCTGAGCTTGTTGCCGTCCTTTCTCAGATAAAGGTGCTAAATCCATCCCAAACCTGTATAAGAACGTTCCTCTAACTCACGGTAATCTGGCTCCCCATGACGTACAAAGATAATCTTCATCTTAGTGTCCAGTTGACCCAAAACCACCAGTCCGCACGCCATCCGCTTCATCTCCGTCTGCAATCAAAAATGGTGCAAAGACAGCCTGGACTACACGTTCTCCAACTTCGAGGACGACTTCCTGTTCAGTAATGTTTTTCATCTGAGCAAAGATATGACCTTCATTCCCAGGATTTCCATAATAATCCCCATCAATGACCCCAACTGAGTTAATCAAGACCAAGCCCTTCTTGCGAGGGTTTGATGAACGGTCATAGAGATAGAGCACTTCTGTCGGCTGCATATAGGCCTTAATCCCTGTCGGAACCAAAACAATCTCTCCTGGAGCAATCACAGTGCGTTCTGCAACCTTTAAATCATAACCAGCTGCATGGGCTGTCTCTCGCTTCGGTAACAAATTTTCATCTGTAAAACTCGAAACCAATTCAAAACCACGAATTTTCATATCTTTCTCTTTTCTATTCTATAATCATTTATTCTAGGCTATTTTATCTTATTTATTCGAAAAAAGCACGAAAAAAGAGCACACAATTCACATCGCTTAGGGCTGCTGGATTCCTCCCCTGACCCGCTTCACGCAGAACTGTTGCTCCACTATTTATTATACCACATTCCCCTCGGTTTTTAAAGAGAAATTATTTTTTCCGTCGATTTCGGAAAAAGTCCTGCATAATCGCTGCACAATCATCTTCCAAAATTCCCGCTTCTACCTCTACACGATGATTGAGACGCTCATCTGTCAAAATATCGTACAGACTTCCAGCTGCACCAAATTTCTGGTTTTTAGCCCCGTAAACCACGTTTGGAATACGGGCAAGCCCAATCGCCCCGCTACACATGACACAAGGCTCAATGGTCACAAAAAGCGTGCAATCCAGCAGGCGCCAACTCTCTTCACTCACATTCGCATTCTCTATAGCCATGATTTCTGCATGCATGACCGCCCGTTGCAACTCCTCGCGCGCATTATGCCCCCTACCAATGATTTCTCCATCCTTGACAATCACACAACCAATTGGAATTTCATCGTGTTCTAAGGCAATCTCAGCCTCTCTCAAAGCCTCTCTCATAAAGGCTTCTTTTTCTTCAACTGTATAATTCATCGTTCTTCTCTTTTCCTACTTATCGATTTTATTATTATATCATGATTCTCAACACAAAAAAAGCCACCGAATGCGGTGACTTAATAGGGAGATTATTATGAAAAAGAAAAAGTTTAGGATATTTGTTACAACAAGTTAGGAGGTCTTCTTGTAACTGTCTATAGTATACCCAACCTGTCTTAAACTAATCTTAAAAAAATCTCCTATGACCAAACACTTTCTAAAAATATTAGTTTGTTCACGACCAGGTCCTACTGAGAAAGTTGAGATACGAACACCAACCAACTCGCTTACACGACGAACATAGTTACGTGCATTCTCAGGAAGGTCTTCCAAATTACGGACTCCAGTGATGTCTTCTGACCAACCTGGCAATTCCTCGTAGATTGGCTTACAACGTTTCAACTGCTCAAGACTAGCAGGATAGTAATCAATACGTTGACCATCAAGATCATAGGCGACACAGATTTTCACAGTATCCAAACCACTCAAAACATCTATAGAGTTCAATGAAAGATTGGTAATCCCAGATACACGGCGGCTGTGACGCATCACAACTGAGTCAAACCAACCCACACGACGTGGACGGCCAGTTGTTGTACCGTATTCATGACCTACTTCACGGATGCGATTTCCCACTTCATCAAATAATTCAGTTGGGAAAGGTCCGTCTCCTACACGACTTGTGTAAGCTTTACAGACACCTACAACCTTGTCAATCTTACTTGGACCAACACCAGACCCAATTGTCACACCACCAGCGACAGGGTTTGACGATGTAACAAATGGATACGTACCTTGGTCAATATCTAGCATAACACCTTGCGCACCTTCAAACAGCACACGTTTGCCATTATCAAGCGCATCATTCAAGATAACGGATGTATCTGTCACGTATTGCTTGATTTGTTGACCATACTCATAGTATTCTTCAAAAATATCGTCAACTGAAATAGGGGTACTATCATATAATTTTTCAAACAAACGATTCTTCTCCGCAAGATTGCGTTCCAAACGTTCACGGAAAATATCCTTATCCAAAAGATCTGCAATACGAATTCCAACACGAGCAGCCTTGTCCATATATGCTGGACCGATTCCCTTGATTGTAGTACCAATCTTATTGTCACCCTTAGCTTCTTCCTGCAAGCGATCCAACTCAATGTGATAAGGCAAAATAACATGCGCACGATCAGAAATACGCAAGTTATCAGTTGTCACACCTTCCTCATGAAGATAAGTCAACTCTTTCACAAGGGATTTTGGATTCACGACCATCCCATTCCCAATAACAGAGATTTTTTCAGGAAAGAAATTCCAGATGGAATCAAGTGCAACTTAAATTTCTTACCATCGATCACAATCGTGTGACCAGCATTATCACCACCTTGATAACGAGCAATTACCTCTGCATTAGCAGAAAGAAAATCTGTAATTTTCCCTTTACCTTCATCACCCCACTGGGTACCTACAACAACAACTGAAGTCATAATAAAATTCGTCTGAGCTACTAGGAGCTCGTCCTTTCTCATATACATGGCAGGAATTTCACCCACAATTATATCTTACAATTTATTATAAGAAAAAAACACTATTTTATCAAGAAGAAACAGTAGAAAAGATTTGGAAATTCTTTCATTTCTAAATATAAAAACCTTTGATTATAAGCTAATTCTATATTTTTTAAAATATATCCACAACAATCGTTCGTAATTATGATATAGATACTTCCTATTGGATGAGAGTTGTACCACCTTGCAGTAATTTCTCTAGATATAGACGATAAGCTGTTCTAAAGTGATATAGAGAAAAGTCCCTATCACTTTTAATTTTAAATCGGATTAAGTAATATAGTAAAAAACGGAGATGAAGTGATTCCCACTCTGAACAACTCTGGCCTAAAGAGGCATATTCTTGTTCAACTAGTTTCAAAAAGACAAATGCTCGATCATAAAATTTCTGAAGCATATAAAAATTCCCTTTCTTATTAGTAACACTAGTCTAACAAAAAAAGGAACTAAAAAAGCTTCAAATCCTATAAAAGAAGAATTTAAAGCTAAACGAACTATAAATAAAATAAAGAGGTAATTACAGATTTAAAAATTAAAATTTGAAATTTCAACAGTCCACTATATTTATAAATAAAAAAACGCTCAGTTGAACGTTTCGATTTATACTCCGCCAGTAGGACTCGAACCTACGACATCATGATTAACAGTCATGCGCTACTACCAACTGAGCTATAGCGGATAAAAGCTAAGCGACTTCCATATCTCACAGGGGGCAACCCCCAACTACTTCCGGCGTTCTAGGGCTTAACTGCTGTGTTCGGCATGGGTACAGGTGTATCTCCTAGGCTATCGTCACTTAACTCTGAGTAATACCTACTCAAAATTGAATATCTATCAAATACCAAGAAAACCTCACACTTCGTATTCTCAGTTACTTTGGATAAGTCCTCGAGCTATTAGTATTAGTCCGCTACATGTGTCGCCACACTTCCACTTCTAACCTATCTACCTGATCATCTCTCAGGGCTCTTACTGATATAAAATCATGGGAAATCTCATCTTGAGGTGGGTTTCACACTTAGATGCTTTCAGCGTTTATCCCTTCCCTACATAGCTACCCAGCGATGCCTTTGGCAAGACAACTGGTACACCAGCGGTAAGTCCACTCTGGTCCTCTCGTACTAGGAGCAGATCCTCTCAAATTTCCTACGCCCGCGACGGATAGGGACCGAACTGTCTCACGACGTTCTGAACCCAGCTCGCGTGCCGCTTTAATGGGCGAACAGCCCAACCCTTGGGACCGACTACAGCCCCAGGATGCGACGAGCCGACATCGAGGTGCCAAACCTCCCCGTCGATGTGAACTCTTGGGGGAGATAAGCCTGTTATCCCCAGGGTAGCTTTTATCCGTTGAGCGATGGCCCTTCCATACGGAACCACCGGATCACTAAGCCCGACTTTCGTCCCTGCTCGAGTTGTAGCTCTCGCAGTCAAGCTCCCTTATACCTTTACACTCTGCGAATGATTTCCAACCATTCTGAGGGAACCTTTGGGCGCCTCCGTTACCTTTTAGGAGGCGACCGCCCCAGTCAAACTGCCCGTCAGACACTGTCTCCGATAGGGATAACCTATCCGGGTTAGAGTGGCCATAACACAAGGGTAGTATCCCAACAACGTCTCCTTCGAAACTGGCGTCCCGATCTCTTAGACTCCTACCTATCCTGTACATGTGGTACAGACACTCAATATCAAACTGCAGTAAAGCTCCATGGGGTCTTTCCGTCCTGTCGCGGGTAACCTGCATCTTCACAGGTACTAAAAATTTCACCGAGTCTCTCGTTGAGACAGTGCCCAAATCATTACGCCTTTTCGTGCGGGTCGGAACTTACCCGACAAGGAATTTCGCTACCTTAGGACCGTTATAGTTACGGCCGCCGTTTACTGGGGCTTCAATTCATACCTTCGGATTACTCCTAAGCACTCCTCTTAACCTTCCAGCACCGGGCAGGCGTCACCCCCTATACATCATCTTACGATTTAGCAGAGAGCTGTGTTTTTGATAAACAGTTGCTTGGGCCTATTCACTGCGGCTGACCTAAAGTCAGCACCCCTTCTCCCGAAGTTACGGGGTCATTTTGCCGAGTTCCTTAACGAGAGTTCTCTCGCTCACCTGAGGCTACTCGCCTCGACTACCTGTGTCGGTTTGCGGTACGGGTAGAGTATGTTTAAACACTAGAAGCTTTTCTTGGCAGTGTGACGTCACTAACTTCGCTACTAAACTTCGCTCCCCATCACAGCTCAATGTTATAGATATAAGCATTTGACTCATATCACACCTCACTGCTTAGACAGACACTTCCATTCGTCTGCTTTAGTTAGCCTACTGCGTCCCTCCATCACTACATACTCTAGTACAGGAATATCAACCTGTTGTCCATCGGATACACCTTTCGGTCTCTCCTTAGGTCCCGACTAACCCAGGGCGGACGAGCCTTCCCCTGGAAACCTTAGTCTTACGGTGGACAGGATTCTCACCTGTCTTTCGCTACTCATACCGGCATTCTCACTTCTATGCGTTCCAGCACTCCTCACGGTATACCTTCTTCACACATAGAACGCTCTCCTACCATACCTATAAAAGGTATCCACAGCTTCAGTAAATTGTTTTTAGCCCCGGTACATTTTTCGGCGCAGGGTCACTCGACTAGTGAGCTATTACGCACTCTTTGAATGAATAGCTGCTTCTAAGCTAACATCCTAGTTGTCTGTGCAACCCCACATCCTTTTCCACTTAACAATTATTTTGGGACCTTAGCTGGTGGTCTGGGCTGTTTCCCTTTCGACTACGGATCTTAGCACTCGCAGTCTGACTGCCGACCATAATTCATTGGCATTCGGAGTTTATCTGAGATTGGTAATCCGGGATGGACCCCTCACCCAAACAGTGCTCTACCTCCAAGAATCTTTATGTCGACGCTAGCCCTAAAAGCTATTTCGGAGAGAACCAGCTATCTCCAAGTTCGTTTGGAATTTCTCCGCTACCCACAAGTCATCCAAGCACTTTTCAACGTGCCCTGGTTCGGTCCTCCAGTGCGTCTTACCGCACCTTCAACCTGCTCATGGGTAGGTCACATGGTTTCGGGTCTACGACATGATACTAATTCGCCCTATTCAGACTCGGTTTCCCTGCGGCTCCGTCTCTTCAACTTAACCTCGCATCATATCGTAACTCGCCGGTTCATTCTACAAAAGGCACGCTCTCACCCATTAACGGGCTCGAACTTGTTGTAGGCACACGGTTTCAGGTTCTATTTCACTCCCCTCCCGGGGTGCTTTTCACCTTTCCCTCACGGTACTGGTTCACTATCGGTCACTAGGGAGTATTTAGGGTTGGGAGATGGTCCTCCCAGATTCCGACAGGGATTTCACGTGTCCCGCCGTACTCAGGATACTGCTAGGTACAAAGACTATTTTAAATACGAGGCTATTACTCTCTTTGGCTGATCTTCCCAAATCATTCTTCTATAATCTTTGAGTCCACATTGCAGTCCTACAACCCCGAAGAGTAAACTCTTCGGTTTGCCCTCCTGCCGTTTCGCTCGCCGCTACTAAGGCAATCGCTTTTGCTTTCTCTTCCTGCAGCTACTTAGATGTTTCAGTTCACTGCGTCTTCCTCCTCACATCCTTAACAGATGCGGGTAACAGGTAGTACCTGTTGGGTTCCCCCATTCGGAAATCCCTGGATCATCGCTTACTTACAGCTACCCAAGGCATATCGTCGTTTGTCACGTCCTTCTTCGGCTCCTAGTGCCAAGGCATCCACCGTGCGCCCTTATTAACTTAACCTTATTTTCTGACCTTTCAGTCATAAACTCTTTTAATACTACAGCGTTTCGGTTTATTTTCTTGTTACTATTTGATATAGATATTCAATTTTCAATGTGCATTACTTGGTGATCTCTCACCAATGGAGCCTAGCGGGATCGAACCGCTGACCTCCTGCGTGCAAAGCAGGCGCTCTCCCAGCTGAGCTAAGGCCCCACAAGACCTCTCAAGACTAAACAAGACCAATGTGCAGTTCCTTATCCTTAGAAAGGAGGTGATCCAGCCGCACCTTCCGATACGGCTACCTTGTTACGACTTCACCCCAATCATCTATCCCACCTTAGGCGACTGGCTCCTAAAAGGTTACCTCACCGACTTCGGGTGTTACAAACTCTCGTGGTGTGACGGGCGGTGTGTACAAGGCCCGGGAACGTATTCACCGCGACGTGCTGATCCGCGATTACTAGCGATTCCGACTTCATGTAGGCGAGTTGCGACCTACAATCCGAACTGAGACTGGCTTTAAGAGATTAGCTTGCCGTCACCGGCTTGCGACTCGTTGTACCAGCCATTGTAGCACGTGTGTAGCCCAGGTCATAAGGGGCATGATGATTTGACGTCATCCCCACCTTCCTCCGGTTTATTACCGGCAGTCTCGCTAGAGTGCCCAACTGAATGATGGCAACTAACAATAGGGGGTTGCGCTCGTTGCGGGACTTAACCCAACATCTCACGACACGAGCTGACGACAACCATGCACCACCTGTCACCTCTGTCCCGAAGGAAAGCTCTATCTCTAGAGCGGTCAGAGGGATGTCAAGACCTGGTAAGGTTCTTCGCGTTGCTTCGAATTAAACCACATGCTCCACCGCTTGTGCGGGCCCCCGTCAATTCCTTTGAGTTTCAACCTTGCGGTCGTACTCCCCAGGCGGAGTGCTTAATGCGTTAGTCTGCGGCACTAAACCCCGGAAAGGGTCTAACACCTAGCACTCATCGTTTACGGCGTGGACTACCAGGGTATCTAATCCTGTTTGCTCCCCACGCTTTCGAGCCTCAGCGTCAGTTACAAGCCAGAGAGCCGCTTTCGCCACCGGTGTTCCTCCATATATCTACGCATTTCACCGCTACACATGGAATTCCACTCTCCCTCTTGCACTCAAGTTAAACAGTTTCCAAAGCGTACTATGGTTAAGCCACAGCCTTTAACTTCAGACTTATCTAACCGCCTGCGCTCGCTTTTACGCCCAATAAATCCGGACAACGCTCGGGACCTACGTATTACCGCGTACTGCTGGCACGTAGTTAGCCGTCCCTTTCTGGTAAGATACCGTCACAGTGTGAACTTTCCACTCTCACACTCGTTCTTCTCTTACAACAGAGCTTTACGATCCGAAAAACCTTCTTCACTCACGCGGCGTTGCTCGGTCAGACTTCCGTCCATTGCCGAAGATTCCCTACTGCTGCCTCCCGTAGGAGTCTGGGCCGTGTCTCAGTCCCAGTGTGGCCGATCACCCTCTCAGGTCGGCTATGTATCGTTGCCTTGGTGAGCCGTTACCTCACCAACTAGCTAATACAACGCAGGTCCATCTGGTAGTGATGCAATTGCACCTTTTTAAGCAAATGTCATGCAACATCTACTCTTATGCGGTATTAGCTATCGTTTCCAATAGTTATCCCCCGCTACCAGGCAGGGTTACCTACGCGTTACTCACCCGTTCGCAACTCATCCGCTCGGTGCAAGCACCAAGCTTCAGCGTTCTACTTGCATGTATTAGGCACGCCGCCAGCGTTCGTCCTGAGCCAGGATCAAACTCTCATTAAAAGTTTGAGTTCTCACTCATTTCTGTCACTGACAGATTTATTGTTTTTTCATTGTTCAGTACTATAACCTTAGTTATAGTGCCCTGCACATTGGTTCGTCTTGTTCAGTTTTCAAAGGTCTTTGTCACTCAATCTCTCTCAAGCGACAACTATATTAGTATATCACAGCTACCTGTCTCTGTCAACAGATTTTTTAAACTTTTTTCAAGTTTTTTTAACCGCAATACACCATAGTCCGTACGGGATTCGAACCCGTGTTACCGCCGTGAAAAGGCGGTGTCTTAACCCCTTGACCAACGGACCTGAGCTTTTCAACTCTTTCTATTATACCTACTTTTTTTCCTTTGTCAAGAACTTTTTTCAGTGAATTTAATTTTTTCTTTTCTTCACTAACTTAACCACTGCTTCTGTCCGTGCAGTGTGGGGAAACATATCGACTGACTGGATATACTGGAGATCATAAACTTTTACCAGTTTAACCAAATCTCGTGCCAAAGTTGAAACATTGCAGGATACATAGACCATTTTTTCTGGAACATAGGTCAGAATGGTATCCAGTAGCTTATCATCTAAGCCTGTACGAGGAGGGTCAACTATCAAGGCATCTGCTCGGTAGCCGTCACATTAGAACATAAAAAGAGAGGTTGAACCTCTCTAAATTTATTTTTCTTCACTCATTTTTGATTTTACTTCATCATAAGATAGTGCATGGGATTCCTCTTCTACGGTCTCAGGCATTTTACCTGTTTCGTAAAGAGATTTAATTTGAGTACTATCCAATGTTTCGTATTTCAACAATGCTTCTGCAATCAGTTTGTGGGTTTCACGATTTGATTGGATAATTTCAGCAGCTTTGTTTCGTGCCTCATTTAATAATGAACGAACTTCCTCATCAATCTCATAGGCTGTTTGTTCTGAAATTGATTTCTGATGACTTTGTGCACCAAACATAGCATGATTACCTTCGTATTGAACTGGGCCAAGTTTTTCACTCATACCGTATTCAGTGACCATTGCACGCGCCATCTGTGTGGCTTGTTCAAAGTCATTTGAAGCTCCTGTCGTTTGGACATTAAAGATAATCTCTTCAGCTACACGACCACCCATCAAACCTGCTAATTGTTCTTTCATATCTTCTTTAGAAAGAAGCATTTGATCCTCTTTCGGAAGCGCAATCATGTAACCACCTGCACGTCCACGTGGTACAATGGTAACTTTATGAACAACACGGGCATTTGACAAGACTAAACCAACAATGGTATGTCCAGCCTCGTGATAAGCAACTAATTCACGTTCTCTTTGTGATACTGTTTTATCTTTCTTAGATGGTCCAGCAATCACTCTGTCCTCTGCCTCATCAATATCTGAAGCATCAATGATTGATTTGTTGCGACGAGCAGCAACTAAAGCTGCTTCGTTTAGAACATTTTCTAAGTCAGCTCCCACAAAACCTGGGGTTTGTTGGGCAACTAGTTTCAAATCAACATCGTCTGCCAGAGGTTTATTTTTAGCATGAACTTTCAAGATTGCTTCACGACCTTTAACATCAGGGCGACCAACTAAGACTTTTCTATCAAAACGTCCTGGACGGAGAAGAGCTGGATCTAGAACATCTGAACGGTTCGTCGCAGCGATAACGATGATTCCTTCATTTCCCTCAAAACCATCCATTTCAATCAAGAGTTGGTTCAAGGTTTGTTCACGTTCATCATTTCCTCCACCAAGGCCTACACCACGTTGGCGACCAACAGCATCAATTTCATCGATAAAGATGATGGCTGGCGCTGCTTTTTTTGCATCCTCAAAAAAGAGAACGAACACGGCTTGCACCAACTCCGACAAACATTTCTACAAAGTCAGAACCTGAAATACTAAAGAATGGAACGCCTGCTTCTCCGGCAACCGCCTTAGCGAGCAAAGTCTTACCTGTTCCCGGAGGTCCCTCTAAAAGAACACCTGCAGGAATACGCGCACCAAGTTTGGTAAATCGTTTTGGATCTTTTAGAAATTCAACAACTTCTACTAATTCTTGTTTTTCTTCCTCGGCACCTGCAACATCTGAAAATCGTACCTTGATATCTTCTTTGTTTGCAGCTTTGGCCTTGCTACGTCCAAAACTCATTGGATTTCGGCCACTATTTCCTCCCATATTTCCCATCATAGAGAATAGGAAGAAGAAGAGAATAGCAAACGGCACAACAGAGACAAGGATATTGATCCACATACCGCTTGAACTCTCATGTTTGACTGTTACTTCTGCCTGATGTTCAGAAGCAAGTTTTTGCAATTCTGACACTGTTGAATCAGAAGGAAGAATAGTACTTGAGAATCTTTCCACTGTTGTAGCTGTAGGAGTGAAAAATTGAATTCCTGTTTCTTCTTTACTAGTCTTAGGATTTTTATAAACACCAGACACTTCAATGATGCTACCATTTGGCTGATAGGTTAATTCTTTTACATTGTCTGCTGTAATTTCTTTTACCAGTTCTGTATAGTTAATTTTTTCGCTTCGTCCAGCAGTATTTCCAGAGTAAAAATACTGGAATCCTGTCACTAGGAAGAAGATAATTAACAAGTATAGAAATGGATTTCTAACTAAACCATTATTTTGTTTTTTCATTAAAGATAGATCTTTCTAATTTGAATAAACTTCTTCTTTCAAAACTCCGACATAAGGAAGGTTACGATAATTTTCTTTATAGTCCAAACCATAACCTACTACAAACTCATTTGGAATAGTAAAGCAAGTGTAATCCGCTTCAATTTCAACAACGCGTCCCTCTGGTTTGTCCAACAAAGTCGCGATTTTAACAGAAGCTACTTCTCTTGCAATAAACATATCTCGCAAATTCTTCAAGGTTTGACCTGTATCGATGATATCCTCTACAAATAAAACATGTCTTCCTTTGATATCTTGAGTCACGTCTTGCTTGATATTGATCACACCACTACTTGCTGTTCCACCATGGTAACTAGATACCATCATGAAGTCCATCTCAATATGCGTATCAATATGTTTGACCAATTCAGCCATAAAAGGAATTGATCCTTTCAGAATTCCAATAAGAATTGGATTTTTCCCCTCATAGTCTCTGGTTAATTGTTCACCTAGCTTTTTAGCCGCTTCTGTAATTTCATCATGTGAAACGAGGATTTTTTTAATATCGTGTTCTAACATCTTTTTACCTATCTATTTTTTCTATATAAATCACAGTGTTCATTATATCATTTTTCGTGTTTTTACTCAAATCACTGGTCGCAATTCCTGAAATTGAGACAATTTCTCCAAATTGCTCAATAATAGGGGTTGTTTTTCGTTTTTCAATAGGGATTTTCAAATCTATAAATAAACGTCTCAGTTTCTTTCGATGACCATTCAGGGTAATAACATCGCCAGGTTTTCGACATCTAATATGTACAGATGTTTCCCGTGAAACCGTTACTTTTTGAACAAAATCCCCTTCAATAGGAATGCCAAAGGAAAATAAATAGCCCATATATCGAACTTGATTTTGATAGTGTAACACAAGTTCATCTTCCTTTTCATCGGCCTGAGGACTGATTTTGCAAATTTGAAACCGTTGATACTCTTTTATCAATTCGTAGCCATTTTTAAGAGAATGACGATACTGGCTTTTCCTTGCTAAATCTGTCGAACTTCAGCAAACTGAGCTTTTGTCAGATTTAAGTCTGGAAATTGATTAAGATAGTTCTGAAGCAAGATTCCTTGAGTTTGTTGAGAGTATGAAAATAACTCATTCAAATCTTCCACATCAATTTGTTTAGAAAGTTCCGTTATTGTTGCTTGGTAATCTGAAATTTCCCTTCCTAAATCTAAAATGGCGGATTTAAGACGAGGATTTTCTTTTTCAAGTTCTGGTAAATACCTATTCCGAACGCGATTACGAAAATAGGTATTTTCCTGGTTTGTTTGATCTTCGAAATGAAAAATTGGTGAAAAATCCTTTTTATGAAATTGCAACAAGGGACGGATGATTTCAATATCATCAACTACTTGACTTTCTTTTATTCCTGTTAAATGACGTAGCCGACTTCCTCGAATCAAGCGCATCAAAATCGTTTCAACTTGATCATCTGCATGGTGGGCAGTAACCAAGGCAGTCGCTCCAACTTCTTTCATGATTTTCCTAAAAAAATCATAACGAAACTCTCGAGCACGCGCTTCTGAAAAGTCTCCTGAAAAGCTTGTGATATAAATAGGAAGTTCAGCTGCATCAGCTAACTTCCTTAGTTCATTTTCCTCCCAGTCAGACTCACTTCTCTGCTTGTGATTGACATGTGCTAAAATCAACTCAATTCCCAACTCATTTTGATAAGTAGACAATAGCTGGAATAAAAACATTGAATCCAGTCCACCAGACAGAGCTAATAAGACTTTCGAATGTTTTTCGAAATACTCTTTTCGGAGAAAATGATTTAAAAAATCCTGGTCCCTCATTTTAGAACCTCATAGACATCCTTGGCTATCTTAGCAATGGTGTCATAGTCAGAATTTTGGGTAAAAATGGAAAGAACGAAAGGAGAATCCGTATAGACAATGGCAGTGTCATGTTTAAACTCATCGGCATCTCCAATTTTATGAGCTACCTTAACCGAAACACCTTTTGCGATTCGTTGGTTGTCAAAATCAGTCTTACCTAGAGACTCTAAGACAAAACCATTCTGATTATAAATAGCTTCCATGACTTTTCCAGCCATTTTTGAAGAAGTTAGTTTATCATTCACATCCCAATCTTCGCCCATAATGGTGGACATTTTTTCTTTGAAAGCCCCGTCAGATTGATTGGTCACGTAATAACCTAAAATATTATGAGCAACATTATCAGACTCTTTTGTTACCTTGGTAATTAACTGTTGAAGACTGTATTCTTTGTTATCTTCTTTTTTAGGTAAGCTACCACTACCTTCTGGTTTATAGGACCCAGGGAAACTATTTACTTCTGGGATATACTTGAAGCTACTGTCTAGCGTATATTCCCCTTGATTTATCTTATCTTGAGCGTAATAAAGGTAGGCTAGTTTCAAGATGCTAGCTGCATAAAGTTTGCTGTCTTCATTCACCCCAGCCTCTTTACCTGTACTCAGTTGTTTAACATAAATAGAATAATTTTCATTCTGATAGTTGTTTGATAAAACTTCTTGAACCTTCTGGATGCGATTGTCTTCTTCTGAGGTGAACTCTTTTGATACCCACCCAACTTGATTGATATGAAGAAATTCTTGTCCCTCAGCAAAGAGAGCTCTATCCACCGTTACGCGTTGATAGGGAGAGAGGGATGAAGAAATTTCTTTAGTGTCATAAGGGCTGTTATAGATAACAAACCCCTGCTCCAACCATACTTGTCTATTTTGAGTTTGAACTTGACTTTGATCATAGACCAACCGCTTATCTGCAAGGATAAACTGGTGATTATCTAATTTAAAAACAGGAACACCTTGTCTATTCAAACGCCATTCTACTATTTTAAAAGTGGTTCCAGGAGTCAATTTACCAGACTCCTTGACAAGATCCTCATTAGCATAGACAGCTGTTTCTCCATATACCATTGGGGATTCCAGAGTTTCTTTATAGTAGAATCCATAATCAGACTCGGTTAGATAATAAATTTCTTGTGAAGAGTAAGGAAGCTGTTTTTCTGTGCTAACTACTCTTGAGGTTATGATAAAAGCAGGTAGCAATAAAACTACTAAGAACTTACGCATTCTTCTCTTCTCTTTCTTCTTGTAATCGTAATAAATGGTTTTTAGTTGCCAATTCCTCTAATTTTTCATCTGATAAACTTAAAAATTGCTCAACAACTTCCAATAAATTTTCCATGACATTACCTCGGAAGCAAATCAGGAATTGTGTAAATTGCTTCTCGTTTCTTTGAGTAATAGTACTTGGCGCGTGCATACTTTGCTACATAGTCTTCATCTTTCAACTTTGCAGCAAAGGCGGATTCCTTATCCTTTTCATCACTAAGAGTTTGGTACTGCTCTTTCAACTCTGTTAATTGCTGACGTCGTTGCAGTAACTGATCATAGCTTTGGGCCAAGTTATAAGTTGGTAAAATAAACAACAAGATCATCAAAATAAGGACCCAACCCATAAAACGATTTCGTTTTTGTCTCTCCTTCATCAGGTAACGACGACGTTGATGTTCATTTTGAATAAAAGAATTATTCATCTGTACAATATTTTTAGACATTTTCTTCTACCCGTGTTTCACTGAGAATTTCATACATGCCTGCTGCGTCTTCTTTTTTTGTACTATCTTTCATTTCTAGTACTTTAACAAGCAACAACTTATTTCCAAAGCGAATTTCAACTTGGTCATCAACTTTCAAATCCGTTGAACTTTTGGCCAAGATTCCGTTCACCTTGATTCTACCTTTATCTGCTACTTCTTTCGCGACTGTGCGGCGCTTAATAATTCGTGATACTTTTAAATACTTGTCTAATCTCATTTTTATTACCTCAAATTATTATTGTACCATTTTTATCCTTTTTATAGAAGAAAAATGTTAAATGGGATTTGCTTCCTTTGATTCTTTTATCTCTAATAAACTTTCTCCAAAAATCAGCAAACCTTCTAAAATTTCATAATCCTTCTTGTTTCGGACATCAAATACAACTTCCATTAATCCCTTATTCTCAGCTATGGCTGCTTTTAAGTTCGTTGCGGATAAAGCTTTAAAATAATCTTGAGCCAAGAATAATCGCTGAGTGACTTTTTCAAATTGAACTGTAATCTTGTTATCTTTTCTTTCCACACGTTCTACAAAGACCTTGTCCAAATATGACTTAACCAAACCAATCTCTAAAAGATAGGCCACTACGTCTGGGTATTCTCCAAAGCGATCCATCAATTCTTCTTGTAGTTCTTCATAGTTGACACGATTGTCAATTTGACGAATTTTCTTGTAAATTTCAATCTTATGTCGTTGGTCAGAAATATAAGTATCAGGAAGATAAGCATCAATTTGTAAAATCAACTCAGCATTTCCTTTACTTCTTTTATTCCCATTACCGTTCCGTTTAGCAATAGCTTCCTCTAATAACTGTGAATACAATTCAAAACCAACAGAATCAATGAAACCAGACTGCGATTTTCCTAGGAGATTTCCTGCTCCCCGAATCGAAAGATCTCGCATAGCAATCTTAAATCCTGAGCCTAATTCTGTAAATCCCTTAATCGCTTCTAATCTCTTTTCAGAGACTTCACTGATTGATTTTTCTGGACGATACATAAGATAGGCATAAGCAATACGATTACTACGACCGACTCTTCCTCTTAATTGATACAAGGTTGACAAACCCATATGGTCTGCATTTTCAATAAATAAGGTATTGGCATTTGGAATATCTACCCCTGTCTCAATAATAGTAGTCGTCACCAAAATATCATATTGTCCTTCAATAAAGTCCAGTAGAGTATTTTCCAACTGAATTTCACTCATTTGTCCATGAACAAACCCAATCGAAGCCTCTGGAATCAACTCCTGTAATTCTGAAACCTTCCTATCAATAGTGTCAACTTTGTTGTAAAGATAGTAAACTTGACCTCCACGCTCCATTTCACGCAAGACTGCATCACGAATCACACTATCATTCTTTTCCAAAACATAGGTTTGCACTGGATAACGATTGGTTGGAGGAGTTTCAATAACAGACAAATCTCGAATTCCTAGCATAGACATATGAAGGGTACGAGGGATTGGCGTTGCTGTCAAGGTTAGGACATCTACTTGTTTTTTTAGTTCTTTCAAAGTTTCCTTATGCTTAACACCGAATCGTTGTTCCTCATCAATAATCATCAAGCCCAAATCAGAAAACACAACATCTTTAGACAAAACACGATGCGTTCCAATCAAAATATCGACTTGACCATTCTTTAGTTTTTCAAGTGTTTCTGCCTGCTCTTTTTTACTTCTAAAGCGACTCAACACATCAATATTAACAGCAAAATTTTGGAATCGTTCCTTAAAATTCGTATAGTGCTGTTGCGCTAAAACCGTCGTCGGAACTAGAACAACCACCTGTTTGTGATCATTGACAGCCTTAAATGCTGCACGCATTGCAACCTCAGTTTTCCCAAAACCAACATCCCCAACCAGAAGTCGATCCATGGGATGAGAATCCTGCATATCCCTCTTAATTTCCTCAATACTACGAAGTTGATCATCCGTTTCAACATAAGGGAAGGCATCATCAAAAGCATGTTGCTCATCATCATCAGCCGAGAAAGCAAATCCCTTCAACTGACTACGCTCAGAATAAAGCTTAATTAAATCGTCAGCTATATCCTCTACCTGGTTCTTAACTTTTTGCTTGGCCTTTTTGAAATGACCATCATTTAATTTATTAAGTTTTGGAGCTTTTCCATCACTTGAAACATATTTTGACAGTAACTGAATCTGCTCTACTGGGATGGAGATTTGATCCCCATTTTGATATTGAACACTGACATAATCACGGTGAATCCCTTTGATTTCAATTGTTTCAATTCCTAGATATTGACCAATTCCATGGATATGGTGAACAACGTAGTCCCCTTTTTCAAGTTCATTATAATCTTTCAATCGCTCCGCATTTGACACATGTTGTCTTCTAAAACGACGTTTTAATTTCTTTTGAAAAATCTCATGTTCAGTAATCAAGAGAATTTTTTCATCTACAAAGTGAAAACCATGTCTTAGATTACCCTCAATCAAGTTTACAGATTCTTTACAGATACTTGACTTATCTCTGGAATCCAATTTGATCTGATATTCCTCTAAAACATCTTCCAACGTCTTACTTCCCATTGAATTGCTAGACTGCAAAATAATAGTGTAGTTCATTTTTTTGTATCGCTCAATTTCTTCTTTTAAAAATGAAAATTGATTGAAACTCTTGCATGGGGTATTGATTAAATTGATAAATGTGATCAAACTTAAGATTTCCTAAGCCCTTTTGCAGATTGGAGAAAAAGGTAACTGGACTTTGTTTTTTATAGGTTTGCTCTGTATCTACAAAATACTGCATCCCAGAAAATGATTTACCATTCTGTAAATCTTCTGTAAAGTATTGTGCTAATTCTCTTTCAAAGGATTCATACTGATTCATCAATTTTTGATAGTCATCAAAGAATACTGGTGTATCTTTTTCAATATAATCAAATACAGTCCATGTTTCATCGTAACATAAGGACAAAAACTTTCGACTATCTGAATGTACTTGTTTTTGATGAAAACTTGACAAAATCTCTTCCAAATATGATTTTAAAATTGGTGATAGAGTCTTTGAAATTTGCTTTTCTAAAGCTGACTGTCCTCGTTGATAATCTTTTTCTCTCAAAAGTATGTCGCTAGCTGGAAAGATAGTGAGGTTTGTCTGATTTTCTTTCGATAATTGTGTTTCGACTTCAAAAGTACGAATACCATCTACTTCATCGCCAAAAAACTCGATTCGGAAAGGTTCTAACTGAGACATCTCAAAAATATCTAAAATATCTCCTCGAATACTAAACTCACCTTGTGTCCGTACTTGAGTAACTTTTCGATAGCCAATTTCCTTTAACTGGTGAAGTAGCTCGTGTTGGTCATATTCTTCGCCAACTGCAATTTTTATAGTACTTTCTTTAAATCTAGTCGGAGAGGGTAAAATTAACCGACTCGCTGCGATATTACAAACTAAAATCCCTTTCTTAGACGGATCACTCAAAAAACGCAAGGCCTCAACCCGCGAAATGATTTTTTCTTGTGAAGACATCAAAAACTCTACCATAGGAGAGTCATCAACCAAAAATGGATAGACAAGTTCCTCTCCTAAGAGAGAAAGAAGATCACTGATAATTCGTTCTGCTTCTCCATAAGTTGAAGTCAGTAACACAATCTTATTTTCTTTTTCTAGACTGCTTGCAATTGCAATAGCCTTGGTAGACGTTGATAAACCAAGTATTAGTTGTCTTTTCTTATCTATCAGATTTTGATGCCATTTTTTTATCTGGTCATTTTCTGAGAATAAATCTAATAAAGTCACCATTTAGCCGTTATACCTCTGCATTGTTTTCTCAAAGTTTTTCTCTTGTAAATAGTAGTTTACAGCATCGTCAACCTTGTCAATGGACTGTAAAATACCCACATAGTCATCCTGATCAAACTTACTTAAAACATGATGAACAACGGACATGCCTTTTTTAGGTCTTCCAATACCTATTTTAACACGGTTAAATATCTGAGTACCTATATGTTGAATAATAGACTTGATACCATTATGACCACCAGCTGACCCCTTTGCTCTTAAACGAATTTTCCCAACTTCCATGTCAAGATCGTCGTAAATAACGAGTAAATCTTCAATATCCAAACCATAGTAAGTCAATAAAGCATGAACCGCTTTTCCACTTTCATTCATAAATGTTGTTGGTTTGACGAGATAAATTTTTTCTCCATTGAAGAAAAAAGAAGCTAGGTCAGCTTGAAATATCTTGTCATGTGTAAAGGTGACATTTTGTTTTTTGGCCAATTGGTCAATCAACATAAATCCAACGTTGTGCTTGGTTTCAAAATATTTATCCCCTGGATTTCCCAATCCTACAAGTAATTTGGTCATTTATTTTTCCTTTCAAAAGCCAAAAGGGTTGGAATTTTTTTCCAACCTAATTGACACTATTTATTAAATATTATTAAACGTTAAAGCGGAATTCCATGATATCGCCATCTTGAACGATATATTCTTTTCCTTCTTCACGCAAGCGCCCAGCTTCTTTTACAGCCTTTTCAGATCCATATTTCACTAGATCCTCATATGACATTGTTACTGCACGAATAAACCCTTTTTCAAAGTCTGAGTGGATAATACCAGCTGCTTGAGGAGCTTTCATCCCTCGCTTAAAGGTCCAAGCACGGACTTCTTTTTCACCAGCTGTGAAGTAAGTTCCAAGCCCAAGCAAGTGATAGGCTGCACGAGTCAACTTGTCAACGCCTGATTCTGTCAAGCCAAGTGCTTCAAGAAACTCTTGCTTATCCTCATCGTCTAACTCAGAAATTTCTTCCTCAGCACGCGCGGAAATAACGACTACTTCAGCATTTTCTGTCGCTGCAAATTCACGAATTTTCTTCACATATTCGATAGAATCTGGGTCTCCAACAACATCCTCATCCACATTAGCAACATAAAGAACTGGTTTAGTGGTCAAAAGGAAGAGACCTTTGACAACCTTTTGTTCTTCATCTGTAAATTCAATAGTACGTGCTGATTTTCCATCTTCAAGGACAGGTTTGATTTTTTGAAGAACGTTGAATTCTGCAACTGATTCTTTATCTTTTTGCGTACGTGCCATCTTTTCTACACGCGCGTAGCGTTTATTAACTGATTCTAAGTCAGCAAGAATCAACTCCAAGTTAATGGTATCAATATCTGCAAGTGGATCCACAAAGGCGTCTTCACGTCCTTGCTCACGCATAACATTTTCATCATCAAATGCACGCACAACATGAACAATCGCATCTACTTCACGGATGTTAGCCAAGAATTTATTTCCTAGCCCTTCTCCTTTTGATGCTCCTTTTACAATCCCTGCAATATCTGTAAATTCAAAGGTTGTTGGGACTGTCTTTTTAGGTGTAATCATTTCCGTTAGTTTTTGTAGGCGTTCATCTGGAACTTCCACCATCCCAACGTTTGGATCAATAGTCGCAAATGGGTAGTTTGCCGCCTCTGCTCCTGCTTTTGTAATTGCATTAAAAAGGGTTGATTTACCAACGTTTGGCAAACCAACGATACCTGCTGTTAAAGCCATAGTTTCTCATTCTCCGTTCTCATTTCAATCCCTAACATTATAACACAAAAAGGGAAAACTTGCTAACCCTCTAACTAAGGGTTCTTAGTCAATAATCTTATTCATTTTTCGTTCAAAATCATAGCGACTCATCATGACAAGGTGGTCACAATTGCTACATTTGATTTTGATATCTGCCCCTACGCGTGTAATTTCCCAACGATTAGCTTTTTTTCCTGTTGATTTAATTGTGCAAGCATGTGGTTTTTTCATCTCAACAAAATTTCCAACTTGATACATACTACTCTCCTTTTCTTTTTTGATTATATCATAAAAGAGGCGAGCCAGGCTCAACCTCTTTCACTTAATTTGTACGAACTGGTGTAATGAGCTGCATGAAGTCTTCGTCAGTATCTGCTGGCACAAGAGTAAATGGACGAACAGCTGAGATAAAGCTAATAGTTACCTTTTCGCTATTTAAAGCCTTGAGAGAATCAATCAAGTAAGTTGGGTTGAAACTAATAGTTAAATCATCACCAGTCACCTGTTCCGTATCGATTTCTTCGTTTACTTTACCAACTTCTGGAGAGTGAACATGGGCGCTAACAACTCCACCTTTAATTTCAAGCTTCACAGTACCATTTTGAGTCGCACTTGATAAGAGACGTGCACGCTCCATAGATTGACGCAAATTAACCACATCAAAAGTAATTGTAGTGTTAAAGTCTGTTGGAATCAAACGATCCGTATCAGGATAGTTCCCTTCTAGGAGACGAGTGTAGAAGCTAATATTTTCGCTTCTAAAGAGGATTTGATTATTTGCAAAGAAAATCTCTACAGTTTCAATATCATCTGTAAATACCGCTGAAAATTCGCGGAGAGAACGACTAGGAATTACCACATCGAAATCATCTCCATTTTTTTCAAGAGTCAATTTCTTCTGGCTAAGGCGGTGTGAGTCTGTCGCAACTGTTTTTAGTTCCTTGTGTTGGCTCAATACAAAATGAACACCTGTTAAGATGGGACGACTTTCTTGCGTACTTGCAGCAAATGCTGTTTCATTGATAATTTTCTTGAGCAGTTTTGTTTCAAGAACCAAAGGAGTGCTTGCTGAAATTTCTTGGATTCGTGGGTACTGTTCGCTATCTTTTCCTTTTAGGGTAATTTCTGATTTCCCACTGGTTAAGACAATTTGTTTTTGTTCAATCTCTTTGAAATCTAGCGTTACATCTGGAAGACTAGATACAACATTGATAAAGAAAGAAGCTTCAAGAAGAATCGAACCCAAAGAAGTGATCAAAAGACCAGCATCCTCATTCTTTTGAGAAATGAAATTTTCAATAGAAATTTGACCGTTTGAGCCAATTAAAGTAATCCCTTCATTGGTAACGTCAATTTTGATTGTTGATAAAATTGGAATAGCATTTTTAGAGCTTATTGCTCGTTTTGTGGTATTTAAGGCTTGTAGAAATAAATTTTTATTAATTGAAAAATGAATCATGGATTCTCCTTTATTTATTTTTAGTATTAGAAAGTTAATAGTAATAATAGAGTTTGTGAATTCTGTGGAAAACTGAGTGCTATTTAGTAAACTTAAGCTTCTAAGCTTGTTTAAAAAATGTGGATAAAAAAGATAAGAAAGGAAAATTTATCCACAAGCTACTTAATTTTCTTTTTGATTGCTTCTATTTCTAAACGTAAATTATCGTCTTCGTCAATCAATGATTTAATTTTAGCATGGGCATGAATAACGGTGGTGTGATCCTTTCCGCCAAATTCTTTTCCGATTTTCGGAAGACTGTTATCTGTCAGTTCTCTAGCTAGGTACATGGCAACTTGACGCGCTAAAACGATGTTTTGAACTCGTCTCGTCCCCTTCATTTCTTTAACACTCACTCCATAAAAATTACCAACTTCAGTTTGGATTTTCTCAATTGGAATAACAAGTATCTGGCGGGCGTCTTGCTTACGTGCTCTAATAGCTTCCGCAGCAATATCAATAGTAATATCCTTAATCTTCTTCACTCTGGCAATTAAAGTGATATCGTTGATTGCTCCTTCCAATTCTCGAACATTTGAATCAAATTGGCCAGCCAAGTATTCTAGAGTATCACTTTGGAAATGGTAATCCAAGTGCTCTGTTTTACTTTGAAGAATGGCGATACGTGTCTCAAAGTCAGGAGGAGTGATATTTTGCGTCAATCCCCAGCTAAAGCGTGTGACAAGTCTCTCTTCAAGTCCTTCTAGGTGTTTAGGACTTCGATCACTGGTTAGGACAATCTGTTTCTGTTTATCATGAAGAGCATTGAAGGTATTGAAAAATTCTTCTTGGGTCGCGACTTTTTTGCCACTGAGAGATTGGATATCATCGATCAACAAGAGATCAAGACTACGGTAAGTCTTTTTGAACTTTTCCATTTCCCCAAGTCGCAAGTGTTCAAGAAAGTCATTGATAAAGCTTTCGGCAGGAATGTACTTGACACGCGCATCAGGAATATTTTTCAAAATCTCATTTCCAATCGCATTGAGCAAGTGAGTCTTTCCAAGACCAGGTCCTCCATAGATAAAAAGAGGATTATAGGTCAGAGCTAAATCTTCAGATACAGCTAGTGCAGCAGACACCGCCCAAACATTCCCATCGCCTTGAATAAAGTTATCAAAGGTATATTTTTCTTTTAATCCTGTTTCAGAATAGGGAATCGTTGGTAGTGCAGGTGTATAATCGTAAGTAGAGACACTATTCGTATCATTTACTTGAGGAGATTCTGTATTCTGAGGTTTAGTGAAAATATAGTGAGGTTTGATTTCAGAATCATAAATTTCAAAACCAGCAGCAATGATAATATCTTTTAATTGCTTTTCCCACACCATTTCCATCTCTGATCTCGGTAGAAATATAGTAGCTGTGTTTTCTTCTACTTTGATGAGTTCAGCAGGTGTAGCATAGAAATCATACATAGATCGCGTCAATCTTTCTTGAGCAAATTCTAAAATACGATTCCAAAATTGCTTTTCTTTCAACTAATTTTCCTCCTTTACTATGATTTTAGTAGTTTAGTGCTAGACTTATTTTACCATAGATAATAGGATTTTTCCACAGATTGGGGAAAAGAATCCACAATGTTAGTAGTATTTATCCACAGGTTGGGGATAAATAGAAAAATCCTTGATTTATTAGGCTTTTTGATAAAAAAATTGGTGGATAAATTTGTGGGTTGAGAAAATAAAAGAACAGCCTTATTTCAGGCTGTTGATAATTCTGTCATATTCTTCTTGACTTGAAAAGGAGATAATAATCTTTCCAGTATCTTTTTTTGAAAGTTTAATTTCTACACTTAAACCGAGTAGTTTTTTTAATTTATCTTCTTCGTCTTTGATGAAAGAATCACTTTTTTTTTGCTTCTTTTGTTTTTTCTCTGTAAGAAGTGCTTCTAACTTTCTCACAGAAATATCTTCATTTTTGATTAGTTGGAAGAAATAGTCTTGCTGCTCTTTATCTAAACCAACTAGTGAACGTGCATGCGCTTGAGAAATTTTTCCATTTTCTACTTCAGTTAAGATATATTCTGGTAGGGAAAGTAAACGAATAAAATTAGTGATATAAGGACGAGATTTCCCCATTTTATCCGCTATCTCAGTGTGAGTAAATCCTTTTTCTACTAAAGATTCGTAGGCGCGTGCTTCTTCAACAGGATTTAAATTTTCTCTCTGCAAATTCTCAATGATAGACTGAATTATCATTTCCTGATCTGAGAGGTGTTTTACAACGGCTGGAATAGAAGTAAGACCAGCTAAGAGAGAAGCCCGATATCGTCTCTCTCCTGCAAGGATTTCATAACCAATTACAGGAGATTGACGAACGATGATTGGTTGGATGAGCCCATTTTCTTTGATTGACTGAGCCAATTCCTTTAATTTTTCTACATCAAATTCTTTCCGAGGTTGGTAAGGATTCTTTTGTATTTCAGAGATAGAAATCATTTCAAATTTTTCCATGATTCTACACTAACATATCTTTTACTTTCTGTAAAGTTTTCTTTACACTGATGTCAATTAAGACTCTAAATCACTAGAATTCTTATCTAGTTTAATTGAGGTTGTTTCCTCCTTACCATTACGGTAGTAGGTTACTTTGATAGTATCTCCAATAGCATGATTGTAAAGAGCGTGTTGTAGGTCTGTTGATGAAGCAATCTCTTTATCGTCAACTTTGGTAATGACATCGTATTTTTGAAGATGTCCATTTGCTGGCATATTGTTTTGAACAGATCGAACAACTACACCTGAAGTGAGGCCACTTGGAATGTTAAGTTTTCTAAGATCACTAGCTCCAACATTTGACAGATTGACCATTTGAATTCCAAGAGCAGGACGAGTCACTTTACCATCACTTTCAAGCTGTTTAATGATATTTTGTGCATCGTTTGAAGGAATTGCAAAACCAAGACCTTCTACAGATGTCCCACCATTACTTGCAATTTTACTTGATGTAATACCAATTACTTGTCCTTGAATGTTTACAAGTGGACCACCAGAGTTACCAGGGTTAATGGCTGTATCTGTTTGAATGGCTTTTGTTGAAATAGCTTGACCATCTTCAGATTTTAGAGAAACATTCCGATTAAGACTTGAAATAATCCCCCTGTGTAACTGTATTAGCATATTCTGAACCTAGAGGACTACCGATAGCAATCGCTGTTTCTCCAACACTAAGTTGACTTGAATCCCCAAATTCTGCTACTGTTGTAACTTTTTCTGAAGAAATTTTAACGACAGCAATATCAGAGAAGGTATCAGATCCGACAATTTCACCAGGAACCTTGGTACCATCAGCTAAGCGTATATCAACTTTTGAAGCTCCATTGATAACGTGAGTATTAGTTACAAGATAGGCATCTTTATCATCCTTTTTATAGATAACACCTGATCCCTCACTTGCGATTTGTTGATTGTCTGAATCAGAATTAGTGTCGTCAGCATTAAATACACTACTTTGTCTACTGCTAGAAGAAGAATAAGTAATGATTGAGACAACAGCATCCTTAACTTTATTTACTGCTTGAGTGGTTGAATTTTCATTCTTATAGGATGTTTGAGTGACAGTGCCAGAATTATTATTTGTAGCTTGATTTCCTTGTTTTTGATAAAGTTGTAATGTTACGAAACTTCCTAAGGCACCACTTAAAAATCCGATTAGAATGATTACTAGAACTTTAACTCCTTTTTTGTAAAATTTTTGTAAGTGTTTCATAAACGCCTCCGTTTGTTATTTATTTACTCAGATTATAAACCTATTAACTTAATCCAAACTTAAAAGCTTAAAGTTTTACACAAGTTGTGGATAACTCGCTTTATTCTGTGAATTCACTAGTAATTTTGAATGATTTTTGTGTGTATAAGATGTGAAATGAAGTGTGGATATGATAGAATAGAAGAATGAAAATAAAAATTGTAACAGTAGGAAAATTAAAAGAAAAATACCTTAAAGATGGAATTGCTGAATATACCAAACGAATTTCACGTTTCGCCAAATTAGAAATGATTGAGCTCACTGATGAGAAGACACCTGACAAAGCCAGTGAATTAGAAAATCAAAAAATCTTGGAAACAGAAGGTGAAAGAATTCTTTCTAAGGTTGGAGAAAGAGACTTTGTCGTTGTTCTAGCCATTGAAGGAAAAACACTCTCCTCAGAGGAATTTAGTAAGCAACTAGAGCAAGCTTCTATCAAAGGATACTCAACGCTTACTTTTATCATTGGAGGAAGTTTGGGTCTAGCTCCTGTTGTAAAAAATAGGGCCAATCTTTCTGTCAGTTTTGGACGTCTGACATTACCACATCAGTTAATGAGATTAGTTTTAGTTGAACAAATTTACCGTGCTTTTACAATTCAACAGGGTTCTCCTTACCACAAATAGAAGATTGACTTAGCTCTTGTTTTTTGATAGAATGGTCATGTTAGGTCTCATAGCTCAGCTGGATAGAGCATTCGCCTTCTAAGCGAACGGTCGCAGGTTCGAATCCTGCTGGGATCAATTTTAGATGCGAAGCTGGGATTTATCCCAGCTTTTTTCTTAAAAAAGTGCGTTTCAGGTGCAAAAATGTACAGTTGGGAAGAATTTTTTCTTACATGGTCTTCATTTTGTATAATAGGTGTGTAAGTTAACTTACAAGAAAAAATAATACAGGAGATTTCATTATGAAAAATACAGAAAAGTTGGAACAATTTAAAGAAGTAACAGAGGCAGAATTGCAGGAGATTCGAGGTGGAGATTGGAGAATTTCAGAAACAATTCGTAATCTTATTTTTCCAAGAAGAAAGTAATGAAATAAAGGTAGAGAGTAATGGATTTATTTGGATTAGGGATAGCTATTTTTTTATTTTTCTCATCATTAGCAAAAAGTTATGAATGGATTTGTAAAAATAAATAGAAAAAGAACAAATTGTTTTTCTGTTACACATGTATCTCAGTTTTTATACTTGAAGAAATTATTACACTAGTATTTTCTAATAGTTTTTGCTTTTGTCTAAATTTTTTTATTTCCTTTGGTTGTGTACCTTTATTTAAGAAAGTTAAAGAAGTCTGAAAAATACAAAGCTATTTTTTTATCAGTTTACTACTGTCTTTATTATATCACAGTACTCATACTTTTTATATCCGTAACCTTATCTTCTATAATAGGAGATGAAGTAGTATTACACTATAAAAGTACATTCCTTTTTTAGTAGTATTGTTAATGACTTATTTTTCTATTCTAATAATAATCCGTTATTTTTCATCTGGATATTAAATATTTTGATAAAGATTATCTGTACCCTTTTTTTAAAAAAAGTAATAGTTGCTTTCTTTGGTTTACATATCTTATTGTTTATTTCAGATATAGTAAGTACAACTCATCATTTAAATAGCTTCGGAAGTATTTTATCAACCATTGTTTTTATTTGCTTGTTATTGATTTTCTTTGCAATGAATTCTCACAAGGTTCAAATTGAAAAAGAGATTGCTCTAAAACAAAAGAAATTTGAACAAAAGCATTTACAGACTTATACTGATGAAATTGTGGAGTTGTATAATGAAATTCGAGGTTTTCGTCATGACTATGCAGGGATGCTTGTTAGCATGCAAATGGCGATTGACAGTGGAGATTTACAAGAAATTAACAGGGTTTACAATGAAGTCTTAGTAAAAGCAAATCAGAAATTGAGGTCAGAAAAATATACTTACTTTGATTTAAATAATATAGAAGACTCTGCTTTACGAAGTTTAATTGCTCAATCGATTGTCTATGCACGAAAAAATGATGTAGAGTTTACATTGGAAGTAAAGGATATCATTACTAGACTGTCAATAGATTTACTTGATCTTGTTCGTATCATGAGCATTTTATTAAACAATGCTGTTGAAGGTGCTGCAGATAGTTATTTGAAACAAATGGAAGTTGCAGTCATTAAAATGGATTTTGAAACAGTTATAGTTATCCAGAATTCATGCAAAATCACTATGACGCCTTCAGAGGATTTATTTGCCTTAGGTTTCTCTACCAAGGGAAGAAATAGAGGTCTAGGACTTAATAATGTCAAGGAGATTTTAGATAAGTATGACAACATTATTTTAGAAACAGAGATGGAAGACAACACATTTAGACAAATTATTAGATTTAAGAGGGAATTCGAATGAAAGTATTAATTTTAGAAGATGTTATTGAACATCAAGTGAGACTAGAGAGAATATTAAATGAAATCTCGGAAGAATCGAATATTCCTATTTCATATAAGACAACAGGAAAAGTTCGTGAGTTTAAGGAATATATCGAAAATGATGAAGTAAACCAGCTTTATTTCCTAGATATCGATATTCATGGAATCGAGAAAAAAGGCTTTGAAGTGGCTCAGTTTATCCGTCATCACAATCCTTATGCTATTATTGTCTTTATTACCAGTCGATCTGAATTTGCTACCTTAACTTACAAATACCAGGTATCAGCTCTAGATTTTGTAGACAAAGACATCAATGATGAATTGTTCAAAAAACGTATCGAGCAGAGTATTTTTTACACTAAGAGTATGCTGCTTGAAAACGAAGATGTTGTAGACTATTTTGATTACAACTATAAGGGAAATGATTTGAAAATTCCTTACCATGACATTTTGTATATCGAAACCACAGGAGTTTCTCATAAACTTCGGATTATTGGTAAGAATTTTGCTAAAGAATTCTATGGAACTATGACAGATATTCAGGAAAAGGACAAACATACCCAGCGATTTTATTGCTCCCATAAATCTTTCCTTGTCAATGTGGGAAATGTGAGAGAAATTGATCGAAAGAATTTAGAAGTTGTCTTTTATGAAGATCATCGTTGCCCGATTACCCGTTTGAAAGTTCGCAAACTAAAAGATATTCTAGAGAAAAAATCTAAAAAGTGATTGACAATTAGTAAGAAATTGATATAATGGTTATATCTGCTACAGATAGATGGTCCGTTGGTCAAGGGGTTAAGACACCGCCTTTTCACGGCGGTAACACGGGTTCGAATCCCGTACGGACTATTTTATCCGCCATAGCTCAGTTGGTAGTAGCGCATGACTGTTAATCATGATGTCGTAGGTTCGAGTCCTACTGGCGGAGTCAGATAAAAAAAAGAACACCAATGGTGTTCTTTTTTAGTTGACATCACCTAACATTTTCATAAGGAAGTCTGTCATTTCTTGCGGACTTTCTTTTTTTCCGTGAGCAATCCAAGTCTGGCAAACACCAAATAGGGCATTTGTTAGATAAATACTGCTGTATTCTAATTCTATTGGAGTGAGTTGTAATTTCATAAAGCGTTTCTGAAGGTCGGTGCTAAGCATAATGTGAAGCTTATTTCTCAAGAAATTTTGGATTTCTTTTGTCCCATTTTCAGATAAGAGTGCAGCCAAGAGTGGCTCAGACTCTAAATATTCAAATACTTCTAAAATAGCATCTCTTTTGTGATGAGCATGTTTTTGGAAAATATACTCAAAGGTATGAAATAGCTTACTTTGGTAGAGTTCAATCATATCATACTTATCCTTGTAGTGAGTGTAAAAGCTGGAACGACTAATTCCGGCTTTTTCTGCTAACTTGACAGTAGAAATTTGATCAAAGGGCTGGTCCATCAATAATTGAACCATGGCATTTTCGATAATTCGTTTTGTTTTTAAACGTTTGTTACTTTCTTTCATAATTCCTCCTTGTAAACAAAATAGACTATGTGTCTAAAAAAATATTTTTTACCTTGTAATTTAGATTTTTTGATGTATAATCTATTATATCAAAATTTTAGACAATATGTGTAAAAAAGGAGGAAACATGTTTAAAGAATGGAAAGCAATATTTAAAAAACCGACCTTTATCATTGTAATGATAGGGATTTCTCTCATTCCAGCTTTATACAACATTATATTTTTATCGTCCATGTGGGATCCATATGGTCAAGTATCGGAGTTACCTGTGGCAGTTGTCAATAAAGATAAGGAAGCTTCTTATAATGGACAGACAATGAGAATTGGTGAAGACATGGTGTCTAATTTAAAAGAAAATAAGGCTTTAGATTTTCACTTTGTTAATGAAGAGGAAGGGGAAAAAGGGCTAGAAGATGGTGACTACTACATGGTAGTGACTTTACCAAGTGATCTATCTGAAAAAGCTACTTCTATCCTAACGAATCATCCTGAACAGATGCAGATTGATTATCAGACGTCAAGTGGGCATAGCTTTATTGCAAGTAAGATGAGTGATTCTGCAATGACACAATTAAAACAAATCGTCTCTACTAATGTTACTGAAACGTACACTAAGGCTTTATTTCAAAAAATGAATGATTTGAAGTCTGGAATAAATAAGGCAGCTGAAGGAAGTGAACAATTGGCTAATGGAGCCGATCAGTTGGTAACGGGAAGTCAAACATTGACGACAAATCTTAATACTCTAGCTAACTCAAGTGTAACTTTTTCAAATGGAGCGGATCAATTTACAAAAGGCTTATCTAGCTATGTGTCTGCTATAGAGCAATTACATATTGGTTTAGGAACTTTTAATAATGGTTTACAAAGTTATACAAATGCTGTCTCACAAGTTGACACTGGACTTGGTCAATTATCTTCAAAAACTCCTGAGTTGGTGACAGGTGTAAATCAGCTAAATACAGGTATAAAGTCCTATACAGGTGGCGTTTCACAACTGGATACAGGTCTCAATCAATTTTCAGTTGGTGTAAATGCTTATACAAGTAGTGTGAAAGAACTTTCTAACGGAACAAGTCAATTATCCAACCAATCAGATACACTAAGGGATGGAATGGAGCAATTAAATACTGGTATTAAAGAAATTTCAAGCCAATTAGAGTCCTCATCTCAACAAAGTGAAGAAATAGCGCAATTGGCAACAAGCTTAGGAGAACTAAATAAAACACTACAAGCTCTTACAATATCAGATAATACTCAACTGAAAAGTACATTGTCAGAAGCTTTGCCAAATCTAACAACTCTTGCTCAGGATATTGTGACCAAAAGTCAGACAGAACAAGAGAAAACTATTGCTAACCTTCAATCAACAGCTACTTATCAATCTCTTACAGAGGAACAAAAGAAAGAACTGACAGAAGCTATTTCTAAAAATTCTAATTCTACTATTGAGTCAGCAAAAACAATTTTAACGACAGTAGGAGGATTAAAAGAAAGTATAGAGAATTCAGAACAACAAGTATCTAATCTATCTGATGTGCAGACGAAAGCAAATCAACTCTTACCTGCAGCATCTAGCTCCTTGACAACCTTGTCAAATGGATTTACAACATTACAAACTTCTGTAAATAATCAGTTAGTTCCTGGAAGTCAGTCAATTGAAAGGTGTTGTAAACTATACTAAAGGACTGGATACTATTTCTATTGGTGCTAATCAACTAAGTGAAAAGAATACAAGTTTAACAATTAGTCTAGATAAATTAGTTTCTGGATCAAGTAAGTTGACAGAAAATACATCAACCTTGACAGCTGGAGTAGATGCGTTAGCTGGAAAAGCTCCAGAATTAGTATCAGGTATAGAAAGTTTGTCATCTGGTTCTGCTCAATTGAATAATAAGAGTCCAGAGCTGATAGCAGGTATTACTAAATTACAATTTGGCTCTGGTCAATTAACAGACAAATCAACACAGTTACTTTCTGCAGCATCCCAACTAGGAAGTGGCGCTATGAAGATTGCAGATGGTGCTGGAAAACTAGCAACTGGTGGAACAACCTTAACCTCTGGGCTTGAAGATTTACAGACAGGAGTTGATTCATTAGGACAAGGATTAGGCAATGCTAATAATCAACTCAAATCAGCTTCAACAGAATCTAAAAATGCAGAAACATTATCTGAACCTCTAGTTCTTTCAAAAACAGACAACGACCAAGTTCCTGTGAATGGGATTGCCATGGCTCCTTATATGATATCAGTTGCTCTTTTTGTTGCTGCTATATCTACCAATATGATTTTTGCTAAGTTGCCTTCTGGACGTCATCCAGAGAGCCGTTGGGCTTGGTTGAAGTCTCGTTCTGAAATAAATGGGATTATAGCTGTCTTAGCAGGTGTTTTAGTTTATGGAGGTGTCCATCTTATTGGATTGACTGCGAACCATGAGATGAGGACCTTGATTCTAATTATAATCACAAGTTTAGCTTTCATGTCTATGGTGACAGCTTTAACAACTTGGAATAGCCGTATTGGAGCTTTCTTCTCTCTTATTTTACTTTATTACAGTTAGCATCAAGTGCAGGGACCTATCCCCTTGCTTTGACAAATGATTTCTTCAAAGGTGTCAATCCTTGGTTACCAATGAGTTATTCTGTATCAGGCTTACGACAAACAATCTCTATGACAGGAAATATTCATCATCAAGTGATTTTCCTTATTATAACTCTAGCTTTCTTTACTGCTTTAGGTATGCTAGCTTATCAACCTAAGAAGATGCAAGAAGATTAAAAAAATCGACCAATTCCTGTACTGACCCCCAAAAGTTGGACAAATAATTATTTAAAGGATTTAGTTCTGTATTGCACAGGACTGAGTCCTTTTAGTTTGACCTTAATTCGTTTGTTATTGTAGTAATCAATATAGTCTACAATAACTTGTTCTAATTGTTCAAGTGATTTAAACGACTTCTCATAACCATAAAACATCTCAGACTTAAGAATACCAAAGAAGGACTCCATCATGCCATTGTCTGGGCTGTTTCCCTTGCGTGACATAGATGCTTGAATTCCCCTACTCTCTAGGAATCGATGATAAGAATCGTGTTGGTATTGCCAGCCCTGATCGCTGTGTAAAATGGTATTCTCATAGTGTTTCTCTGTGAAGGCCTGTTCCAACATGACTTTCACTTGTTCTAAGTTGGGCGAAGTAGAAAGATGATAAGCAATAATTTCACTGTTAAAGCCATCTAAAACAGGCGATAAATAGAGTTTCTGTGTGCTATTTGGAATGGCAAACTCTGTCACATCCGTATAGCATTTTTCCATTGGCCTTGATGCTTCAAACTGGCGTTGAATGAGATTCTCTGCTTTCTTGCCAACCTCTCCTTGGTAGGAAGAATACTTGCGTTTACGACGAATACGAGCTGTTAAACCAAGTATTTTCATTAGACGTTGAACCTTTTTATGATTCACTGTAAATCCGCGATTTCTTAGTTCAAGAGTAACTCTACGAAAGCCGTAATTTCCTTTATGCTCACTATAAATGGCCTGAATTTCGGTTTTAAGCTTTTTATCTTTATCAAGCCCATCCAGTTGCTTCAACTGATAATAGTAAGTCGAGCGAGCTAGACGTGCTGTTTCAAGAAGAAAATCTAGTCGAAATCCTCCTGAAAGCATTTCTCTAACTGTCTCTGCCTTTCTCGCTCTAGGGCTTCGTCCCTTTCCTCTAACTCTTTTAACTTTTTTAGGTAGGCCACCTCAGTCCGTAAGCGTTCATTCTCCTCCTGAAGTCGCTCCAGTTCTGTCATCTCTTCCCAAGTTTTCTTCCGTTTACGTCCCATTTTAGCTGGTCTCCCTCTTGTTTTCTCAAGAATAGTATACCCGTTTTTCTTGTATTGCGCCAGCCAATTTGGAAGCATTCCTTGGTTTGGGAGAGCATAATCAAGACTGACACTTCTTTGCGAACGACCTTCCAGCAGAACTTTATCAATCATTTCTTGTTTTAATTCTGGGGAATAGTAACGATTCTTCCCTTTTTTAACGATTTCTATTCCATAACGGTCAATTAATGTCACCATGTACTTTAGACCAGCAACATCCACTCCAAATCTTTTTGAAAGCAGGTTGAAGCTTTGTCCTTGCTTTCTTAGTTCATAGATCTGAATTTTATCTTCATAACTCAATTTCATAATAAAACACCCCAAAAGTTAGATTTTTTCTGTCTAACTTTTGGGGTGCAGTTCATTCCTTGGTCGATTTTTATGTCATAGATGAATTTCGTTTGTAATTATAGATTCCAAAAAGTAGAAGAGCAGTTACTGAGCAGACTGCTCCAATAACAAAACCATTGGGAATGAAGGAAAGTGTAATGGTTCCTTTTCCTTTTGGAACATCAACCTTCATAAAACCAGTTTGAGCCTGCTTGATTTCAAGTTTTTTTCCATCTTGATAAGCAGACCAACCTTTGTCATAAGGAATGGTAAAGAAAATAGAGCTATCTTGTTTGACTTCATATGTAGTAAAGACTTTATTTTTAGAGGTGGATACTTCTACAGGCTGTTCTTTAATTTTTTGGATTGCTTCAGTCAAAGCTTGGGTATCTAAACGATAGAAGGTTGGAGTTTCAAATGACACTTGAGAATTTCCAGGGAAGCTAACACTGATATTGAAAGTTTTTTGTTCTTCAGTATAACCCAAATTAAAGAAGTTAAAGGCATTGTCAGTTGTAAAAGTCTTTTTTTCACTGTTGATAAGGATGTCAATTTTCTTTTGTTTATCATTAGTAAAATGAAGGTTTGCAAAAGAGAGATAGACTTGACTATTTTGAGGAACCTCAATCTGATAATCAATCCTTGCATCCTCATTCGTAGAACTTGTGATGCTTGTTAAACCATTAGAATTATCTTTTTTATCATATGCTATTGGATAGAAATAATCTAAGTTGAGATTAGCAAGCTGGTTTATAAATAAAGCCTGATTATCCAGAGTATGATTATTAAAGTTTACATCTTTGTAAATAGATTGTGTAGCAAAAGCAATGGGGAGAGAAAGTTGGTTTTTATATAAGGTTAAATGATCCTTTTGATAAATCTCTTGAAAACCATATTTATCAAGGGGAGTTTCTGAAATGTTGTACTGGATTCCAAATAAACTGTCCGCCAAAATGCTGTTATTTGCATAACGGAGATTGAGGTTGGTTCCAGAGGATTTAAATCCAAGCTTGTCCAAACTAGTACTAGCTGAACGATTTCGTACAGATGAGAACTGAGAGATTCCATTGTAATTAAATTTCATACTATCATTTCCAGTTTGAATTTGCAGTTTCTCAGTACGTGTAAATGGATTGTCAATTTGCTTTATAATAGTTTCCATAGCAGTGACATCTCTATTATAGGCACTGCGAGAAGCAAAGGCCCATTCTTTAGCTATTCCTTCCATTTGAGAAGAAGCATTTAAGCTTATCTCAGCTGTTATAAATAAAGATAAAAGAATTGCAAATAGATTTACAGAGATAAATTTTCTGATGACTGCAAGGAGTAAAAGTGAATAAACTAGTAGAAATTCAAGAGTGAGTAGGATATTTAAATCTGTTAAAAAAGAATAGTGTGATTTAAAGTATACAGTAGCTAAAAATCCTGTCAGTATAAGAAAAAGGGAGACAAATAGATTCCAGAACTTAATTTCATTCAGACGATTTAAGACTTCTGATGAAGTATAAATTAACAGAGTAGAAAAGATCCAAGCATAGCGATGCAAAAACATATTTGGGGTATGCATCCCTTGCCAAAATAAATCAAGTGCCTCTATGTAAAAGCTTGTTATTAAAAAAGTGAAGAAGAGTGCATAGATAAGTTTCACGTGAAACTTTATGGATTTTATTGTGAAAAATAGAATGGTTAAAATAAAAGGAAGCAGTCCAACAAAAATCATTGGTATAGATCCATACTTAGTTGTATCAAAAGATCCAATGAATTGTTTTGCGAAAATATCTAAATACCAGCTACTGTCTGTTTTTAATTTTGTGATGGCAGTTAACTTCTCCCCATGAGTTTGTAAATCAAACAATGTAGGAAGAGTCATCATCAAACTAGCCATTCCTGCTAAAAAGGAGGTAACAACAAAATCAAGAAAAGATGATTTTCGATTTTTAAAGTCCCATGAAATTTGGCAGAGATACCAGAAAATAAGAAACAATGCTGTCATATATCCAAAATAATAGTTTTGAATAAACAAAATTGACAGACTTGTAAAGTATAGTAGACGCTTCTTTTGTGTTATAAGTATGTGTAAGCCAGTTATAATTAAAGGAATTAAGATAAAAACATCTAACCAGGTTTTTATCTCTAACTGACTGACAGTGAAGCTCATTAAAGCATAGGAAGTGGATAAGGCCAGTTTTAAAGGTTGAGGGATAGATTGAAATAATTTATTTAAACTAAAGAAGGTTGACAGACCAATCAATCCAAATTTTAATAGAGTGGTCAGATAAACAGCATCTGGCATATTCGACAGATTAAAAAAGTAAACTAGGGGTGAGAGAAAACTACCTAAGTAATAACTAGATAGAGCATAGAAATTCAGTCCGAGGCCACTTGTAAAGGTGTAAAACAAACTACCATTTCCATGTAGAATATTCCGTAAAGCCACATCAAAAATAACGTATTGATGGAAACCATCTCCTAATAGTGGAGATGTATCACTATTCCAGTAGATACCTTGAGATAGATATACTCCAGACATAATCACTACAGGAATGATGAAAGAAATAAAATAGGTCCAATATGTTTTAAAAAATGATTTCATGTTACCTCATAGAATGATAGAAAACTCAGTTGGTTAACCCAACTGAGTTTTGAAGTCTTATTTAGTCTTTCCAAAGGTCTTTGACTTTTGCTTGTACTTCTGCATTTTCTAGGAATTCATCATAAGTCTCATCAATACGATCGATGACGCCATTTTTAGATAAGACAATGATATGGTTAGCTAGAGTTTGAATAAACTCGTGGTCATGACTGGCAAAGATGATGGATTCTTTAAAGTTTTTCAATCCATCGTTTAAGCTTGAGATAGATTCCAAGTCCAAGTGATTTGTTGGATCATCAAGTACAAGGACGTTTGATTTCAAAAGCATAAGTTTTGAAAGCATGACACGCACTTTTTCTCCCCCTGACAAGACGTTTACAGGTTTGTTAACCTCATCACCAGAGAAGAGCATACGCCCAAGGAAACCACGTAGGAAAGTATTGTCATCTTCTTCTTTACTTGCAAATTGACGCAACCAGTCAAGGATTGACTCTCCCCCTGCAAAATCAGCCGAGTTGTCTTTTGGCAAGTAAGAACGGCTAGTAGTAACTCCCCACTTGACAGTTCCTTCATAGTCGATGTCACCCATAATTGCACGAATTAATGCAGTCGTTTGGATGTCATTTTGTCCAATAAGAGCTGTTTTATCACCTGGACGCAAGATAAAACTAATATTGTCCAAGATAGTCTCACCGTCAATCTTTACAGTTAGATTTTCTACTGTCAAGAGATCATTACCAATCTCACGCTCTGCTTTAAAGTTGATAAATGGATATTTACGACTAGATGGAACAATTTCTTCTAGTTCAATCTTGTCAAGCATTTTTTTACGAGACGTTGCTTGTCTTGACTTAGAAGCATTAGCTGAGAATCGAGCAACGAATTCTTGCAATTGCTTAATTTTTTCTTCTGCCTTAGCATTACGGTCTGCTAGCAATTTAGCAGCAAGCTCAGAAGATTCCTTCCAGAAGTCGTAGTTTCCGACATAGAGTTTGATTTTTCCAAAGTCAAGGTCGGCCATGTGAGTACATACTTTGTTTAAGAAGTGGCGGTCATGGGATACAACGATGACAGTGTTATCAAAGTCAATCAAGAAGTCTTCTAGCCATGTAATTGATTGGATATCCAAACCGTTGGTTGGCTCGTCCAAGAGAAGAACATCTGGTTTGCCAAAAAGTGCTTTGGCAAGGAGAACTTTTACTTTTTCACCATTGGCCAATTCGCTCATGTTTTGGTAATGCAATTCTTCTGGAATATTTAGGTTTTGAAGTAGTTGAGATGCTTCACTCTCTGCTTCCCAACCACCTAGTTCGGCAAACTCACCTTCGAGTTCAGCTGCACGAACACCATCTTCATCGGAAAAATCTTCCTTCATGTAAATAGCATCTTTCTCTTTCATAATGCTATAAAGTTTTTCATTTCCCATGATAACGACATCAATGACGCGCTCATCTTCATAGTCAAAGTGATTTTGACGAAGAACAGAGAGACGTTCATCCGGACCAAGAGAGATGTGACCAGTTGTAGGTTCGATATCACCAGCTAAAATTTTTAAGAATGTAGATTTCCCAGCACCATTAGCACCAATTAATCCGTATGTATTTCCTTCTGTAAATTTGATATTGACATCATCAAAAAGTTTGCGATCACTAAAACGTAGTGAAACATCAGATACTGTAAGCAATGTTTTTCTCCTATAATATGTAATACATTTATTCTACTAGAAAAGAGAGAAATATTCAAATTTTTATTTGTCAATTTTATGTCAACTAAGTTTACAGTTTTGTTTTACAACGAGTGAGACTCTTTGATTTGAATAATTTTCTGTTATTTTAACAAAAAAATGCTATAATTGAAGAGACCATTTCGAAGGAGAAAAAAATGACGAAACCCATTATTTTAACAGGAGACCGTCCAACAGGTAAACTGCATATTGGACATTATGTTGGTAGTCTAAAAAATAGAGTATTACTACAGGAAGAAGATAAGTATGAGATGTTTGTTTTTTTGGCGGACCAACAAGCCTTGACAGATCACGCCAAAGACCCTCAAACGATTGTAGAATCGATTGGGAATGTTGCCTTGGATTATCTAGCAGTTGGATTGGATCCAAGTAAATCCACTATCTTTATTCAAAGTCAGATTCCAGAGTTGGCTGAGCTATCTATGTACTATATGAATTTGGTGTCACTAGCTCGTTTGGAGCGTAATCCGACAGTAAAAACAGAGATTGCTCAAAAAGGATTTGGGGAAAGTATTCCCACAGGTTTTTTGGTTTATCCAATCGCTCAGGCAGCAGATATCACAGCCTTTAAGGCTAATTATGTTCCTGTAGGGACAGACCAAAAACCAATGATTGAACAGACTCGTGAAATTGTTCGTTCCTTTAATAATGCTTATAATTGTGATGTCTTGGTGGAGCCAGAAGGTATTTATCCAGAGAATGAGAGAGCAGGACGTTTGCCTGGTCTAGATGGAAATGCTAAAATGTCTAAATCCCTTAATAATGGTATTTATCTAGCCGATGACGCCGATACTTTGCGTAAAAAAGTCATGAGTATGTATACAGACCCGGATCATATTCGGGTTGAGGATCCAGGTAAGATTGAAGGGAATATGGTTTTCCATTATCTAGATGTGTTTGGTCGTCCTGAAGATGCTCAAGAAATTGCAGAGATGAAAGAACACTATCAACGTGGTGGTCTTGGTGATGTGAAGACGAAACGGTATCTACTCGAAATACTTGAACGCGAACTTGGTCCTATTCGTGAGCGCCGTATCGAATTTGCTAGGGATATGGGAGAAGTGTATAATATGCTTCAAAAAGGGAGTGAAAAAGCTCGCGAGGTTGCAGGGCAAACTCTATCTGAGGTTAAGGAAGCAATGGGACTAAATTATTTTAAATAATAGATAAAATATGAATCGTAAAACTATCTCTTCCATAGAATCACAGAGATAGTTTTTTTATGTTTTCTGTTATAAATATAATTGACAAATTTTCATAGAATGGTATGATAGATACAATACAAAAAGAGTCAAGCTCAAAAAGAAAGAAAAGAGGAAACTTCAATGTCTAATTGGGATACTAAATTTTTAAAAAAAGGTTTTACCTTTGATGATGTATTGCTCATTCCAGCAGAAAGTCATGTGTTGCCAAATGATACAGATTTAACAACAAAATTGGCAGATAATCTGACTTTAAATATCCCAATTATTACAGCCGCCATGGATACAGTCACAGAAAGTCAAATGGCTATCGCCATTGCTCGTGCAGGGTGGTCTCGGAGTAATCCATAAAAACATGTCAATTGCGCAACAAGCAGATGAAGTTCGCAAGGTAAAACGTTCTGAAAATGGTGTTATTATTGATCCATTCTTCTTGACTCCAGAACATACCATTGCTGAGGCAGACGAACTGATGGGACGTTACCGTATCAGTGGTGTTCCAGTTGTAGAAACACTTGAAAATCGTAAATTGGTTGGTATTCTAACAAATCGAGATCTTCGCTTTATTTCAGATTACAATCAGCCCATCTCAAACCATATGACCAGTGAAAATCTTGTCACTGCTCCTGTTGGTACAGATCTTGCAACAGCTGAAAATATTCTTCAAGAACACCGTATTGAAAAACTTCCTTTGGTTGACGAAGAAGGCCGTCTTTCTGGCTTGATTACTATTAAGGATATTGAAAAAGTTATTGAGTTTCCAAATGCTGCCAAAGATGAATTTGGTCGTCTTCTAGTTGCTGGTGCGGTGGGTGTCACTTCAGATACATTTGAACGTGCAGAGGCTCTCTTTGAAGCAGGAGCCGACGCAATTGTTATTGATACTGCACATGGTCACTCTGCTGGAGTTTTACGTAAAATTGCTGAAATTCGTGCTCACTTTCCCAGACCGTACTTTGATTGCTGGTAATATTGCAACAGCAGAAGGAGCGCGTGCCCTTTATGAAGCAGGTGTAGATGTTGTCAAGGTTGGGATTGGCCCAGGTTCTATCTGTACTACTCGTGTGATTGCAGGGTGTGGGTGTCCCACAAGTGACAGCAATCTATGATGCTGCAGCAGTTGCGCGCGAATATGGTAAAAACAATCATTGCTGATGGTGGAATCAAGTATTCTGGAGATATTGTAAAAGCCCTTGCTGCAGGTGGAAATGCAGTTATGCTTGGATCCATGTTTGCTGGAACAGACGAAGCACCAGGCGAAACTGAAATTTTCCAGGGGCGTAAGTTTAAGACTTACCGTGGAATGGGATCAATCGCTGCAATGAAGAAAGGGTTCAAGTGATCGTTACTTCCAAGGTTCTGTCAATGAAGCAAACAAACTCGTTCCAGAAGGAATTGAAGGTCGTGTTGCCTATAAAGGTGCTGCAGCCGATATCGTCTTCCAAATGATTGGTGGTATTCGCTCTGGTATGGGTTACTGTGGTGCAGCTAACCTTAAAGAATTGCACGACAACGCTCAATTTATTGAAATGTCTGGGGCTGGTTTGAAAGAAAGCCATCCTCATGATGTACAAATCACTAATGAGGCGCCAAACTACTCCATGTAAGAAGTAAAAAAGAACTCCTGAAATTCAGGAGTTCTTTTTACAGAGGTGTCAATTTTAATTTACAGATATTTTACCGTTTTGGATGTTGAAAATACTAAGATTTTCTGGCAAGTTTTGCAAGTGGTCTAAACTTGTTGTCGTGATGAAGGTTTGGATAGATTGTGAAATGGTTTCTAGTAATTTTAATTGTCGTGTGTTGTCAAGTTCGCTCATAACATCGTCAAGCAAGAGTATTGGAGACTCGTTGGTAATACTTTCCATTAGCTCAATCTCTGCTAGTTTGATAGAAAGTACAAGACTGCGATGTTGACCCTTGACTTCCAAAATCTAGCATCCATACCATTGATATAGAAAGCAATGTCATCTCGATGAGGGCCAACACCAGTATTCTTTTTAAATAAATCTCTTGATCTACTTTTCTCTAAAGCCATTTTAAAAGAATCCATTAAGACTTTTTCATTAGTGAAGTTGACAGTTGATTGATAAAGATATTGACAACTCTTTCTGATTGATTTGAAATTTCTAAGTGTTTTTTTTGACCAAATTTTTCTAAGTCTTTAATGAATTTTATCCGATGCTTTATGACGCGACAACCATACTCTACTAACTGATCATCCAAGACCGACAAAAATGTTTCGTCAATCTTTTGACTGGATTTTAGGTAAGTATTTCTTTGCTTGAGTATATGGTTATAGTTTGACAAGTCTGACAAGTAGATTGGTTTAATTTGTCCCAGTTCGATATCTATAAACTTTCGACGAACGGAGGGCGCTCCTTTAATTAACTGGAGATCCTCAGGTGCGAAAGAGAACCACATTCATATGTCCGATGTAGTCTGAGAGGCGAGCTTGTTTTAAAGTGATTGACTTTAGTCACACGCCCTTTTGGTGTTAGATCAATTTCTAGAGGGATAGAACCTGTTTTTTTCTGTAGCAAGCCAGAAAGATGGAGTTGTTCTTCATCAAAATGAATGAGATTTTTATCTGTTCGAGTACGATGACTACGTGTTAAGGCCAAGAAATAGATTGCTTCTAGAATATTGGTTTTTCCTTGAGCATTTTGGCCTAAAAAGACGTTTAATTTTGGATTGAAATCAATTTTTGTCTCTTTGTAGTTTCGAAAGGTTTTTATTGTTAAATGTTGGAGCCACATGATTATCTTCCTGGAAAACGTGGAGCTTGTTTGGTTTTAGGTGATGAAGTAGTTTTTTGGTTTTATCTTTCTTTACACCCTTATTCATCTCTTTGACAAGTTTAGCAATCCGCTCTTTTTCAATCTTATCTGCTTGGTATTCTTCTTGCTCTTTTAAACTTGGTTGTGTCAAGGTGATGTCAATCTTTAAATCAGGAATGTCAATCGTATCTCCAATACGGATTTTTTTTCCACGTCTATTTTCTAATTCACCATTAAAGTAAACTTGATGCTCCATTAAAAAGGATTTAATAGCACCACCGCTCTGTATAATTCCAAGCTCTTTTAGAAGGGCTTGGAGCGTAATAAATTCTTCAAATAATTTGTATTCCATAATTCACCTCAATCTTTGGTATTATACCATATTTTCCCTGAAATAACTGAAGGAAAGTCAGTCAAAATGAAAACGATTTTACTTTTAAAAGCTATAAAGAGAACAGGAAAAATTTTCTTTTTCATGATATAATAGAGTTCTATATGTAGGGAGGTAAGGTATGGAGTTAGTGCCTGGAATTTCAGCACATTTTGTTCAATCCAAAAAGTTTAAAACTAATAAAATCACTGTTCGTTTTACTGCTCCCTTATCTCTTGAGACAGTAGCAGGACGCATGTTAAGTGCGAGTATGTTGGAGACTGCCAATAAAGCTTACCCAACATCTCAAGCATTTCGCAGATACTTGGCAAGTTTATATGGGACAGATATTTCTACGAGTGCTTATCGTAGAGGACAAGCACATATTCTTGACTTTAACATTTACCTACGTGCGGGATGAGTTTTTGAGTAAAAAAAATGTCTTGACTTCTCAAATTTTGGAATTGGTGAAACAGACTTTATTTGCTCCCTTAGCTCAAGATGGAGCCTTTGAGCCAGCCTTATTTGAAATTGAAAAAAAACAATTATTGGCTAGTTTAGCTACTGATATGGATGATTCATTTTATTTTGCTCATAAGGAGTTGGATAGCTTGTTCTTCCATGATGAACGTCTTCAATTGAGATACAGTGATTTACGAAAACGCATTTCAAATGAGTCTCCGAAAAGTAGCTACACTTGCTTTCAAGATGCTCTGAAAAATGATCGAATTGATTTCTTTTTCTTGGGTGATTTTAATGAAGTAGAAGTGAAGGAGTGGTTGAGGTCATTCTCTTTTACTGGGCGTCAAATCGATGTCAAGCCTCAGTACAAACAACCATATTCAAACGTCCTTCGGGAAGGAATGGTTCGTAAGAACGTGGGCCAATCCGTTTTGGAATTGGCTTACCATTGTTCTACGAGCTATGGAGACAAGCATCATTTGGCCATGGTAGTAATGAATGGTCTATTAGGTGGTTTTGCTCACTCTAAGCTTTTTACAAATGTTCGGGAAAATGCTGGTCTAGCCTACACTATCTCCAGTCAATTGGATTTGTTTAGTGGTCAATTGAGGATGTATGCTGGCATTGATCGAGAAAATGCGCAATCAAGCCAGAAAATTGATGAATCATCAATTACTTGAACTAAAGAAAGGTAATTTTACAGATTTGGAGATTGAACAGACCAAGGAGATGATTCGCAGAACCTTGTTGCTTGCGCAAGATAGTCAGAGCTCACTAATCGAGCGAGTTTATTTGAATAGTTTGTTAGGGAAATCTACATCAGATTTTGACAATTGGATTGAAAAATTAAATAAAGTTGATAAAGAAGCTATCTGCAAAGCAGCAAATAGTGTTCGGTTACAAGCGATATACTTTATGGAAGGAATAGAATGACACCAGTTACCTTTGAAGAAAAATACTATCCTGCCGTAAAGGAGACGGTTTATCAGACTCGTCTATCAAATGGATTGACAGTGTCTCTCCTTCCTAAGAAACAATTTAATGAAGTTTACGGGAGTTGTAACAGTTCGATTTGGATCAGTAGATACAAACTTTACATTATCTGAAAAAGGTTTACAGTGTTATCCAGCTGGAATTGCACATTTTCTTGAACATAAACTGTTTGAGAGAGAAAATGCTGAAGATATTATGGAGTCTTTTACACGCTTGGGAGCTGATAGCAATGCTTTTACAAGTTTTACAAAGACGAGTTATTTGTTTTCAACAATAGATCATTTATCAGAAAATTTGGATTTGCTTGAAGAGTTGGTAACAGTTGCTCATTTTACAGAAGAGTCAGTTGAGAGAGAGGGGAAATTATCCAACAGGAACGTGAGATGTACCAAGATGATCCAGATTCGCGTCTGTTTTTTGCAACATTAGCAAATCTTTATCCCAATACTCCTCTGGCAGCAGATATTGTTGGAAGTGAAAAATCAATTAACAATATCCAGCTAAATGACTTAAAAGATAACTTTACAGCCTTTTACAAACCTGTCAATATGTCTTTGTTTTTAGTTGGAAATTTTGATGTAGATACAGTTGAGAAGTATTTTTCGCAAAAGAAACTTAGAAACTTGGAAGAAATGGTAGTGAGGAAGGAGAAGCTTACTTTACAAGCTGTCAAAGAAACAGATAGCCTTCGGATGGAAGTCTCTTCACCAAAAGCTTGCTGTTGGAATTAGGGGAGCAGGTGAGGTGGCAGAAGAAGATTGCTACCGTTATAATGTTTTGCTAAAATTACTGTTTACGATGATGTTTGGTTGGACTTCTGAGCGATTTCAAAAGTTATATGAGACAGGGAAGTTAGATGCGTCATTGTCACTTGAGGTTGAAGTCAACAGCCGCTTTCATTTTGTGATGTTGACGATGGAAACGAAAGAACCTGTTTCTTTGTCGCATCAATTTCGAAAGGCTATTCGCAACTTTACGAAAGATTCAGATCTTACAGAGGAACATCTCGATCTTGTCAAGAGTGAGATGTTTGGGGAATTTTTCAGTAGTATGAACTCCTTGGAGTTTATTGCGACACAGTATGAACCAGTCGACAGAGGAGAAACTATTTTGGATTTACCAAAAATTTTACAAGAAATTACTTTAGACGATGTTCTTGAAGCAGGTCATCGTTTGATAGATGATGGTGATCTAGTTGATTTTACAATCTTTCCAGCTTAAAAGATTAAGTAACCCTAGAAAGAAGGAATGCTAAGTATGAGAAAAAAAACAATTGGTGAGGTTCTGCGTCTAGCCAGAATTAACCAGGGATTAAGTATAGAAGAACTGCAGGCAAAAACGGATATTCAGATGAATTTATTAGAAGCTATGGAGGCAGATGATTTTGATCAACTCCCTAGTACCTTCTACGCTCGTTCTTTTTTGAGAAAATATGCTTGGGCAGTTGAATTGGATGAACGAATTATTTTGGATGCCTATGATTCAGGTAGTATGATCACTTATGAAGAGGTAGATGTCGATGAAGAAGACTTGTCTGGTCGCAGACGATCAAATAAGAAAAAAACGTCTTATCTCCCCTTGTTCTATTTCGTTCTATTTGCCTTGTCGATTTTAATTTTTGTGACTTATTATGTTTGGAATTATATCCAGACTCAACCAACGCGTCCTTCTTCGCCTAATTATAGTATTGTGAGCTCAACTAGTTCAACAACTTCAACTAGTTCATCTTCTAGTAGTCAGACGTCTAGCTTGTCTTCTACTACGGAATCAACTATTACAGTGTCAGGCGAAGGAAACCGCATTGAAGCTCGCTATAAAACGAGTAAGGAAACAGCTACTGTTCAGCTGGCAGTTTCGGATGTAACTAGCTGGGTTAGTGTTTCAGGAAGTGAGCTAGAGGGTGGTGTGACACTATCCGCAGACAATAAAAATGCAAAAACAGCAGTTTCAACTAAGAATCCCGTTACTATCACCTTAGGTGTAGTGAAGGGGGTTACTTTAACTGTGGATAATCAAACGATCGATACTTCCAAGCTGACAACTCAGACTGGAACTGTAACACTTACATTCACTACAGATTAAGGAAGAAACCAATGAAGAAAGAACAAATTCCTAATATATTAACTATTGGTAGAATTCTCTTTATACCTCTCTTTATTCTTATTTTGACTTTGGGTCATTCACAAGGCAGTCACCTGCTGGCAGCAATCATCTTTGCAGTTGCTAGTATAACGGATTATCTCGATGGCTATCTTGCTCGAAAATGGAATGTGGTCAGCAACTTTGGAAAGTTTGCAGATCCAATGGCTGATAAGTTGCTGGTTATGTCAGCTTTTATCATGTTGATTGAGTTGGGTATGGCTCCAGCTTGGGTTGTTGCTATTATCATCTGTCGTGAACTTGCGGTGACAGGCCTGCGTTTGTTGCTTGTTGAGACGGGAGGGACAGTTCTAGCAGCAGCGATGCCAGGGAAAATTAAGACCTTTAGTCAAATGTTTGCCATTATATTTTTGCTCTTACATTGGAATTTAATTGGGCAACTGTTGCTTTATATCGCTTTGTTTTTCACTATCTACTCTGGTTATGATTATTTTCAAGGGTAGCGCTCATGTATTCAAAGGGACATTTGGTTCGAAATGAAATCGATTATTGAAGTAAAAGATCTGTCTTTTCGTTATAAGGAAGACCAAGATTATTATGATGTTAATAATGTCTCGTTTCACGTGAAACGGGGAGAATGGCTCTCGATTGTAGGCCATAATGGGAGTGGGAAATCAACAACTATCCGTTTGATTGATGGTTTGCTTGAAGCAGAGTCTGGAGAAATCTGGATAAATGACCAACTGCTGTCCTCTGAGAATGTTTGGGACTTGCGTCGTCAAATTGGTATGGTTTTTCAAAATCCAGATAACCAATTTGTGGGGGCAACTGTTGAAGATGATGTTGCTTTTGGCCTAGAAAATCAGGGACTTCCTCGTGAAGAAATGAAGAAGAGAGTGGCTGAATCCTTGGAGTTGGTAGGTATGCTGGACTTTAAGAAGAGAGAACCAGCTCGTTTGTCTGGTGGACAAAAACAACGGGTGGCTATTGCAGGAGTTGTTGCTCTGAGACCAGCTATTTTAGATTCTGGACGAGGCTACCAGCATGTTGGATCCTGAGGGACGCAGAGAACTGATTCAGACAGTTCAAGAGATTCGAAAAGACCACCAGATGACAGTCGTCTCCATTACGCATGACTTGGAAGAAGTTGCGATGAGTGATCGTGTCTTGGTCATGAAAAAAGGCCAAGTGGAGTCAACCAGCAGCCCAAGAGAACTTTTTTCTCGGGATGACCTTGACCAGATAGGGTTAGATGAGCCTTTTACGAATCAATTGAGAGAATCTTTGAGAGAGACTGGATATCAGTTGCCGGATGGCTATTTGACAGAAGGAGAGCTAGAGGACAAGTTATGGGAATTACTCTAGAAAATGTGAGCTTTACCTATCAAGAGGGACTCCCCTATCTTCATCAGCCTTGACTGATGTTTCCTTGACGATTGAGGATGGCTCCTATACAGCTTTGATAGGACATACAGGTAGTGGAAAATCGACGATTTTACAGCTTTTAAATGGCCTATTGGTACCAAGTAAGGGTTCTGTTCGAGTTTTTGATACTGTCATTACTCCTACATCAACCAATAAAGAAATTCGTCAGATTCGAAAGCAAGTTGGTCTAGTGTTTCAATTTGCTGAAAATCAGATTTTCGAAGAGACTGTTTTGAAAGATGTTGCGTTTGGGACCGCAAAATTTTGGAGTTTCTGAGGAAGAGGCCAAGAAAATTGCGCGTGAAAAGTTAGCCTTGGTGGGCATTGATGAGTCACTCTTTGAGAGGAGTCCATTTGAACTTTCGGGTGGTCAGATGAGACGTGTGGCTATAGCAGGGATGCTAGCGATGGAGCCTACTGTCTTGGTTTTGGATGAGCCAACAGCAGGGACTAGATCCTTTGGGCAGAAAAGAATTGATGACCCTGTTTAAAAAACTTCACCATGCTGGAATGACAATCGTTCTGGTAACGCATTTGATGGATGACGTAGCTGAGTATGCTGATCAGGTTTACGTTATGGAAAAGGGGTGTTTGGTCAAAAGTGGCAAACCAAGTGATGTCTTCCAAGATGTAGCCTCTATGGAAAATGTGCAGTTAGGTGTGCCTAAAATCACAGCCTTTTGCAAACGTTTGGCAGATAGAGGTGTAGCTTTTAAAAAACTGCCAATCAAGATAGAGGAGTTTAAGGAGTCGCTAAATGGATAGTATGATTTTAGGGCGTTATATACCAGGAGATTCCATCATTCATCGCTTGGATCCCCGTAGTAAATTACTCGCTATGATCCTGTTGATTTTGATTGTATTTTGGGCTAATAATCCCCTCGCCAATCTCATTCTTTTTGTAGCAACAAGTATATTTATCGCTTTGTCGGGCGTTTCCCTCTCATTTTTTGTTCAGGGATTAAAATCCATGTTTTTCTTGATTGCTTTTACGACTCTATTTCAACTCTTTTTCATTTCAAGTGGAAATGTCTTATTTGAGTTTTCTTTTATAAGAATAACGGATTATGCTTTGCAACAAGCTGGGATTATTTTCTGTCGTTTTGTGTTGATTATTTTCTTTTCAACCTTGCTAACGTTAACGACCATGCCTTTGAGTTTGGCAGCTGCAGTTGAATCTCTTTTAGCGCCTCTGAAACGTGTGAAAGTTCCCGTTCATGAAATTGGTCTCATGTTATCAATGAGTTTGCGTTTTGTTCCAACCTTGATGGATGACACAATGCGGATTATGAATGCTCAAAAAGCCCGTGGAGTTGACTTTGGCGAAGGCAGTATCTTTCAAAAAGTAAAGGCTATGATTCCGATTTTAATTCCTCTTTTTGCTACTAGCTTAAAGCGTGCAGATTCATTGGCAATAGCCATGGAAGCGCGTGGTTATCAGGGAGGAAAGGGCAGAAGTCAGTATAGACAGTTGAGATGGAGTCAAAAGGATACACTGGCGATTCTTGTGATTCTGGTGCTGGGTTGTTTCTTATTTTTCTTAAAATCTTAGTGGATTTATAAGATTGATAAAAAAATCACAGTAGTAGATCTTTAGTAAAAAGGTAGGAATATGAACCGTTTTAAAAAATCAAAATATCTAATCATCGTTTTTGTCACAGTTCTGGCAGTTTCCGTACTATTAGTGACAACTTATTCAAGTGCTATTGTGACAAAACTAGGAGATGGAATTTCATTAGTAGATAGAATTGTTCAAAAACCCTTTCAGTGGTTTGATACTTTCAAATCAGATTTAGGACATTTGACACAGACTTATAATGAGAACGAGAGTCTAAAAAAACAGCTCTATCAACTAGAGGTAGAATCTAATCAATCAGAAAGTTTAAAAACTGAAAATGAACAACTACGTCAGTTGCTGGATATGAAGTCAAAATTGCAGGCTACAAAAACCATAGCAGCAGATGTGATTATGCGAGCTCCAGTGTCTTGGAAGCAAGAGTTAACAATTGATGTGGGAAGTTCAAAAGGAGCTTCTGAAAATATGTTGGCCATTGCAAACGGTGGCTTGATTGGTAGTGTTTCAAAGGTGGAGGAACATTCAACAACTGTAAACCTATTGACAAACACTGAAAATTCCGACAAAATTTCCGTTAAAATCCTGCATGGTTCTACTGAAATTTATGGAATCATCGTTGGTTATGACAAGGAAACCGAACTGCTTAAAATTAGTCAATTAAATAGTAACAGCGACATTAGCGCGGGAGACAAGGTGACTACAGGTGGGCTAGGAAACTTTAATGTCAAGATATTCCTGTTGGAGAGGTTGTTGCTACAACGCACAGCAGTGATTATCTAACACGAGAGGTAACTGTAAAGTTAAGTGCTGACACCAAAAATCTTCATGTGGTAGAGTTAGTGGGGAATTAGCAATGAGACTGTTAAAACAAGTTGGTATTTTCTTTTTACTCCCCTTTGTTGTGCTAATTGATGCTCATATTGGACAATTGGTGGGATCCTTTTTCCCCCACTTTCATTTAGCCAGTCATTTTCTATTCTTGTTTCTCTTATTTGAGACAATCGAGGTCTCGGAGTATCTCTATCTAGCCTATTGTTGTATAGTGGGTTTGGTTTACGATATTTATTTTTTCCACTTGATTGGAATTGCCACGCTTTTGTTTATCTTGATTGGTGCTTCGCTCCACAAGTTTAACAGCGTGATTTTGACAAATCGTTGGACAAGGATGTTGACCATTATTGTGATCAGTTTTCTGTTTGATATGGGGAGCTATCTTTTGGCTCTTGCTGTGGGACTGACTGTAGATTCCATGCCAGTATTCATCGTCTATAGCCTTGTCCCATCAATGATTCTGAACTTTTTATGGATTGTCGATTTTTTTCAATTTATTTTTGAAAAAATTTATCTATAAGAAAGAAATATAAATGTAACAAAGGCGTAATATTTATTATGTCTTTTTTTGGTATACTAGTAATGTCTCAAATAGAAGGAGTATCGACAGAATATGAAGAAAAAAATCTTAGCGTCACTTTTGTTAAGTACAATGTTGGTCTCACAAACGGCAGTATTGACAACTGTTCGTGCAGAAACAACTGATGAAAAAATTGCTGCTCAAGATAATAAAATTAGCAGTTTAACAGCGCAACAACAAGAAGCTCAAAAGCAAGTGGATCAAATCCAAGGTCAAGTTTCAACTATTCAAAGCAGAGCAAGCAAGCTTGCAAGCTGAAAACGAAAAATTACAAGCTGAATCTAAAAAACTTGAAGGAGAAATTACAGAGCTTTCTAAAAATATCGTGGCTCGTAATGCTTCTTTAGAAAAACAAGCACGTAGCGCACAAACAAATGGAGCTGCGACTAGCTACATTAATACAATTGTAAACTCAAAATCAATCACAGAAGCCATTTCGCGTGTTGCTGCAATGAGCGAGATTGTATCGGCTAACAACAAAATGTTGGAGCAACAAAAGGCTGATAAAAAAGCAATTTCTGATAAACAAGTAGCCAATAATGAAGCAATCAATACAGTTATTGCGAACCAACAAAAATTGGCTGATGATGCGCAGGTATTGACAACTAAGCAAGCTGAGTTGAAGGTTGCAGAGTTGAATCTTGCTGCTGAGAAAGCTACTGCAGAAGGTGAGAAAAGCTAGTTTGCTAGAGAAGAAAGCAGCAGCAGAGGCAGAAGCACGTGCTGCTGCAGAAGCAGAAGCAGCTTACAGAGCACGTCAAACAAGCCAACAGCAATCAGTTGTTGCTTCTGGAAACACAAGTTTCTCAGCTCAAGTACAGGCAACATCAACAACTGACGAGGAAGATTCAAGCTATACTCCAGCACCTGCGCCAGCGCCTGCTAGACAACGTCCAACATACAGCTCAAATGCTTCAAGTTATCCAACTGGTGAATGTACTTGGGGAGCTAAAACATTGGCACCTTGGGCTGGAGATTACTGGGGTAACGGAGCTCAGTGGGCAACAAGTGCAGCCGCAGCAGGATTCCGTACAGGTTCAACTCCACAAGTTGGTGCGATTGCATGTTGGAATGATGGTGGTTATGGACACGTAGCGGTTGTTACAGCAGTTTCATCATCAACTCGTATTCAAGTATCAGAATCAAACTACGGTGGAGATCGTACAATCGGAAACAAACGTGGATGGTTCAACCCAACTACAACATCTGAAGGTTACGTAACATACATCTATCCAAACTAATGTATAAAATGAAGAGACTCAATCGAGTCTCTTTTAATGTTTTTAATCCGAAAGTCCTACTAAAATATCTACTAAAACCAGCTTGAAAAATATCTGTTGAAAATGTGATAGAAATAAAACTTGTCGTGTAAACGATAATACTCATTCTTGATGAATTGTGAAACTGTTGCCCTTGGGTCGTTTTGCAAGTTGAAATCGAGAAGAGGAAAAAACAAAAAGGAGAAATACTCATGGCAGTAATTTCAATGAAACAACTTCTTGAGGCTGGTGTACACTTTGGTCACCAAACTCGTCGCTGGAACCCTAAGATGGCTAAGTACATCTTCACTGAGCGTAACGGAATCCACGTTATCGACTTGCAACAAACTGTAAAATACGCTGACCAAGCTTATGACTTTCATGCGTGATGCAGCAGCAAACGATGCAGTTGTATTGTTTCGTTGGTACTAAGAAACAAGCTGCTGACGCTGTTGCTGAAGAAGCTGTACGTTCAGGTCAATACTTCATCAACCACCGTTGGTTGGGTGGAACTCTTACAAACTGGGGAACTATCCAAAAACGTATCGCTCGTTTGAAAGAAATCAAACGTATGGAAGAAGAAGGAATCTTCGACGTTCTTCCTAAGAAAGAAGTTGCGCTTCTTAACAAACAACGTGCACGTCTTGAAAAATTCTTGGGTGGTATCGAAGATATGCCTCGTATCCCAGATGTTATGTACGTAGTTGACCCACATAAAGAGCAAATCGCTGTTAAAGAAGCTAAAAAATTGGGAATCCCAGTTGTAGCGATGGTTGACACAAACACTGACCCAGACGATATCGATGTAATCATCCCAGCTAACGATGACGCTATCCGCGCTGTTAAATTGATCACAGCTAAATTGGCTGACGCTATCATCGAAGGACGTCAAGGTGAAGATGCAGCAGCAGTTGAAGCTGAATTTGCAGCTTCAGAAGCTCAAGCTGACTCAATCGAAGAAATCGTTGAAGTTGTAGAAGGCGACAACGCTTAATTCATATAAATAGTAATTACCTAGGAGGGCGGGGCGTAGCCCGGCTCTTCTATTTTTAAAAAATATAGGAGAATCAAAATGGCAGAAATTACAGCTAAACTTGTAAAAGAGTTGCGTGAAAAATCTGGTGCCGGTGTTATGGACGCTAAGAAAGCATTGGTTGAAGTTGAAGGTGATATCGAAAAAGCGATTGAATTGCTTCGCGAAAAAGGTATGGCAAAAGCAGCTAAGAAAGCTGACCGTGTTGCTGCAGAAGGTTTGACTGGTGTATTTGTTAACGGTAACGTTGCAGCAGTAGTTGAAGTAAATGCTGAAACTGACTTTGTTGCGAAATGCTCAATTTGTTGACTTGGTAAACGCTACAGCTAAAGTAATCGCTGAAGGAAAACCAGCTAACAACGAAGAAGCTCTTGCTTTGACAATGCCTTCAGGTGAAACTCTTGAAGCTGCATATGTATCTGCAACAGCTACAATCGGTGAAAAAATCTCATTCCGTCGTTTTGCTTTGATCGAAAAAACAGATGCACAACACTTTGGAGCATACCAACACAATGGTGGCCGTATCGGTGTTATCTCTGTTATTGAAGGTGGAGACGAAGCGCTTGCTAAACAAATCTCAATGCACATCGCTGCGATGAAACCAACAGTTCTTTCATACAAAGAATTGGACGAACAATTTGTTAAAGATGAGTTGGCACAATTGAACCACGTAATCGACCAAGACAACGAAAGCCGTGCAATGGTTGGTAAGCCAGCTCTTCCACACTTGAAGTATGGATCAAAAGCTCAATTGACTGATGAAGTAATCGCTCAAGCTGAAGCTGACATCAAAGCTGAATTGGCTGCAGAAGGCAAACCAGAAAAAATCTGGGACAAAATCATCCCAGGTAAAATGGACCGCTTCATGCTTGACAACACTAAAGTTGACCAAGCATACACACTTCTTGCACAAGTCTACATCATGGACGACAGCAAGACAGTTGAAGCATACCTTGATTCAGTTAACGCTTCAGTAGTTGAGTTCGCTCGCTTTGAAGTTGGTGAAGGTATTGAGAAAGCTGCGAACGACTTCGAAGCTGAAGTTGCAGCTACAATGGCAGCAGCCTTGAATAACTAATAAAAAAGGAAGCAAATTTGCTTCCTTTTTCTTATGCTGAAGAGAGTTCCCTGTAGGTAAATAAAAAGCCCTTTAATAAGGGCTAAGTGCATTTAGGAGACTACACTTCAAATTCATAGAGTGCTGTAGACAGATAACGTTCACCGTTATCTGGTGCTAGAGCAAGGACTTTCTTACCTGTACCTAATTTCTTAGCAACCTCAATTGCTCCGTAGATAGCTGCAGCTGAAGAAATCCCAACAAGGAAGCCTTCTTTTCCGCCAATCTCACGACCAAGTGCAAGAGCATCATCTGATGTTACACGGACGATACCGTCATAGGCTTTTGTATCAAGTGTTTCAGGAATAAATCCAGCTGAGATACCTTGAATTTTGTGAGGTCCTGGTTTTTCACCAGACAGAATAGCAGATTCATCTGCCTCAACTGCAAAAACTTGAATATTAAAATTTGCTGCTTTGAGTGCATGAGAAACACCTGAGATTGTTCCACCAGTACCGACACCACCCACAAAGGCATCTAGTCCATCAGAACCGAAAGCAGCTAGTATTTCAGCTCCTGTTGTTCTTTCGTGTACTTCAGGATTAGCTGGGTTATTAAACTGGAGCGGAAGGAATCCGTCACGTTCAGCAGCGATTTCCTGAGCTTTGGCGATTGCTCCTTTCATTCCTTCGCTACCAGGAGTAAGGACGAGTTCAGCACCATAGGCTTGGATAATCTTGCGTCGTTCCACACTCATCGTTTCAGGCATGACGATAACAACTTTATATCCTTTAGCGGCACCAACCCATGAAAGACCGATTCCAGTATTCCCACTTGTTGCTTCAACAATAGTAGCACCGGGTTTTAGAATGCCATCCTGCTCAGCCTTTTCAATCATGCTAAGGGCAATACGGTCTTTTACTGACGATCCAGGGTTAAAAGCTTCAAGCTTTTACATAAACATCTGCAGCACCCTTGGGAACAATATTATTAAGTTTAACAATTGGTGTTTGTCCGATTAGTTCAGTGATATTGTTATAAATAGTCATAGATATACCTCTTTGTATAAGATGATACTAGTATAACGCGCTCAAGGCTATTTGTAAAATATAGAAATCCTATCGAAGCGATAGGATTTTTTTATATCACAGATCTAAGCCATTAATTTTTAGTCGATTGTGATAAGCCAATTCTAATAAATAGGTATAAAGTGGAACAATATCCGTTTTTTTAGGGAATTCAAATTTATGAGCACTAAAATGCTCATTATGTGCTTTTAGAAAGACATTCTCTAAATAAGTGATCGTAATCTCACTATCGTCTATACCTACTCCAGCAGTTTCCATTTCAACATTGACAATGTTCATCAAAAAGATAGATTTCACAGATATCTTGCGACCAGTAGCGCCCTGCTTATCTGTAAAGATAATACGGATATTTGTAAAGATAATTGCGTCACGAATGAGCGTATATCCACTTTGAATTTCTTCGTTCTCTAGTAGATATTGTCCATATTCTTTGATAAGAGTATCTTTGTTTTGCTCGCTAAAGTTACCAGCAAGTCCTTGAATAAATTTTCCCAAATGCCATATATGTTCTCCTTTGTTTACACTAAGTTTACAGGAACTTCAACTTCTCGTAAACCTTGATCTGTTAAAGTAACCTTTCCATTAAAAAACTCCACAAGAGCAGCCTTGGTATTTTCTTTCTCTTCCTTATCAACATAAATTATGGTATCAATTTGATCTGTGAAGGTTGTCTCGAGTTCCATGAGATTATGTTCTTTAAGGAAGTTACTGTACTCTTGGTATTGAGCGTAAGACATCTGAATGGCTATGCCAGCCTGCTCTTTGATTTCGATAATGCCAATTTCTTTGACAGCCAAAGCTACGCTTCCTGCATAAGCGCGAATCAAACCGCCAGCGCCTAACTTAATTCCCCCAAAGTAGCGAGTAACCACTACGCAGACATTCGTAAGATTATGATTTTCTAAGACGCCAAGCATAGGGACTCCAGCAGTACCACTAGGCTCTCCATCATCACTCGTACGCTTGATCTCACTGCGTTCCCCTACAATGAAAGCAGAGCAGTTATGGGTAGCTTTGTAGTGTTCTTTTTTGATGGCAGTGATAAAGTCACGAGCCTCTTCTTCACTATAGACACGCTTTTGCATGACAGATAAAGCGGGATTTTTTGATTTCTTCTTGGACTTGCCCGTCCTCTTTAATTGTTCTAAATTCCATGATTTAATTGTACTAAAAAATTACCTAAAGCGCTAGATTTTTACGAATAAAGAAGTATGAAAGTAAATCCAAACTATCTCGGTCGCTTGTTTACTGAGAAAGAATTAACTGAAGAAGAACGACAGATGGCGATGAAACTACCAGCAATGAGAAAAGAGAAAGGGAAACTGTTTTGTCAACGTTGTAATAGTAGTATTCTAGAAGAATGGCATTTGCCTATTGGAGCCTACTATTGTAGGGAGTGCTTGCTGATGAAGCGAGTTAGGAGTGATCAAGCTTTATACTATTTTCCGCAGGAAGATTTTCCGAAACAAGATGTTCTCAAATGGCGTGGTCAGTTAACACCTTTTCAGGAGAAGGTATCAGAGGGATTGATTCAAGCAGTCGAAAAGAAAGAACCGATTTTAGTTCATGCTGTAACAGGAGCTGGAAAGACAGAGATGATTTACCAAGTTGTGGCCAAAGTGATTGATGATGGTGGTGCAGTTTGTTTAGCCAGTCCTCGAATCGATGTGTGTTTGGAATTGTATAAGCGACTTCAGAATGACTTTGCTTGCGACATAGCACTACTCCATGGCGAATCAGATCCCTATTTTCGAACTCCCCTAGTAGTTGCAACGACTCATCAGTTGTTAAAATTTCATCATGCTTTTGACTTACTGATAGTGGACGAAGTAGATGCCTTTCCTTATGTTGACAACTCTGTTCTTTACTATGCTGTAAACCAATGTGTAAAGGAGGAGGGGGTAAAGATATTCCTTACAGCGACTTCTACAGATGAGTTAGATAAGATGGTTCGCACAGGAGAATTAAAAACGATTGAGCTTGCCAAGACGATTTCATGGAAATCCATTGATCATTCCAAAGCCAGTTTGGTTATCGGATTTTAATCGTTATTTAGATAAGAGTAAGTTGTCAGCCAATTTAAAAACCTATATTGAGAAACAGAGAAGAACTGGTTTATCCATTTGCTGATTTTTGCATCAGAGATTCAGAAAAGGAGAAAGCTTTAAAAGAAATCTTGCAGGAGCAGTTTTCCCGAATGAGAAATATCGGCTTTTGTATCCTCTGTCACAGAAAATCGATTAGAGCAGGTACAAGCTTTTCGAGATGGGGAGCTGACAATACTAATCAGTACAACAATCTTGGAGCGTGGAGTTACCTTCCCTTGTGTGGATGTTTTCGTAGTAGAAGCTAATCATCGTCTCTTTACCAAGTCTAGCTTGATTCAGATTGGAGGGCGAGTTGGGCGCAGTATGGATAGACCAACTGGTGAGTTGCTCTTCTTTCATGATGGATTAAATACTTCCATCAGAAAAGGCAATCAAGGAAATCAAACAGATGAACAAGGAGGCGGGATTATGAACTGTTTGTTATGTGGACAGACAACAAAGAGTGACTTGACTTTTAGTCATCTCTTTCTTTTAAAGAATGAGCAAAACTATCTTTGCTCAGCTTGTGCTTCTACTTTTGAGAAGATTGGTGAGGATCATTGTCCAAACTGCATGAAAACAGGGCTGTCAACAAAGTGTCAAGATTGTAAATTTTGGTGTAAAGAAGGAATTCAAGTTAATCATAAAGCGATATTCACCTATAATCAAGCTATGAAAGACTTCTTTAGTCGATATAAGTTTGATGGGGATTTTTCTGCTTAGAAAAGGTTTTTGCTTTCTGTTCTTGCTAATGAGTTGAAAAAGTATAGAGACTATGAATTTGTAATAATTCCCTTAAGTCCTGAAAGATTGCTTGAGAGGGGATTTAACCAGGTTGAAGGTTTGGTTGAGGCGGCAGGATTTTCCTTTCAAGACTTACTAGGGAAAAGAGAAGAGAAAGCTAGTTCTTCTAAGAATCGCTCAGAAAGATTAGCTACTGAAATTCCCTTTTATATCAAAACGGAAGCCCCTCTTCCTAAGAAGATTTTGCTCATTGATGACATCTATACGACAGGGGCGACTATCAATCGTGTGAAGCGACTTTTTGAAGAGGCAGGTGTTTTAGGAAGTCAAAACTTTTTCTCTTGTAAGATGAGGAAAAAATTTGCAAAATGAAAATGAAAGCGTTATAATATAGTTAGAAAAAAATAAAAAAATGTTTAGAAAGAAGGTACTTATATGATTAAATATAGTATCCGTGGTGAAAACCTAGAAGTAACAGAAGCAATTCGTAATTATGTAGTTTCTAAACTCGAAAAGATCGAAAAATATTTTCAACCTGAACAAGAGTTGGATGCACGTGTCAACTTGAAAGTTTACCGTGAAAAAACAGCAAAAGTTGAGGTAACGATTCCACTTGGGTCAATTACTCTTCGTGCAGAAGATATTTCTCAAGATATGTATGGTTCTATCGATCTTGTAACAGATAAAATTGAACGCCAGATTCGAAAAAATAAAACAAAAATCGAACGCAAAAATAAAAATAAGGTTGCAACAAGTCAACTCTTTACAGATGCTCTAGTTGAAGATGCAAATGTTGTGCAGCCAAAAGTGGTTCGTTCAAAACAAATTGATTTGAAACCAATGGATTTGGAAGAAGCGCTTCTTCAAATGGATTTGTTGGGACATGATTTCTTTATCTATGTAGACGTAGAAGATCAAACAACAAATGTTTTGTATCGTCGTGAAGATGGTGAAGTTGGTTTGCTTGAAGTAAAAGAATCATAAAATAGAATTTTCAAAGTGGTTTACACCAGTGTAAACCACTTTTATATTGCGTCATTAGTCATTATATGAGGTATAAATGGAGGTAGTCATGAAAGACGTAGTTATTGTTTCGGCGGTGCGAACACCTTTAGGTTCCTTTGGCGGGAGTTTGAAGAATGTTTCTGCTGTTGATTTGGGATCTTTGGTCATTAAGAGTGCTTTGGAAAAAGCGAATATTAAACCAGAGCAGGTAGATGAAGTGATTATGGGAAATGTCCTAGGTGCAGGTTTAGGCCAAAACGTGGCTCGCCAAATGAGTATTCATGCGGGGGTTCCTGAATTTACACCAGCCTTTACTATCAATAAGGTTTGTGGTTCAGGTTTAAAGGCAGTTCAGTTAGCTGCTCAAGCGATTCAGTGCGGAGATGCAGATATTGTCGTGGCTGGTGGTGCAGAAAATATGAGTCAGGCTCCATATGTTTTGCCAAACTTCCGTTGGGGCGGCCGTATGGGAGATTCGAAAGTGGTAGATACCATGATTAAGGACGGTTTGTCTGATGCCTTTAACGAATACCATATGGGGATTACAGCTGAAAATGTGGCTGAAGAATATGGTATCAGTCGAGAAGAACAAGATGTTTTTGCTTTAGAGTCACAAAAACGAGCAGTGGCGGCTATAGAATCTGGACGCTTTAAGGAAGAGATTGTTCCGGTGGTTATTCCTCAACGCAAAGGCGATCCTATCGTCTTTGATACAGATGAATTTCCTAGAAAAGATGCTAGCTTGGAGAGTTTATCTAAGCTAGATCCTGTTTTCAAAAAAGACGGTTCTGTTACAGCGGGGAATGCCTCAGGTATCAATGACGGAGCAGCGGCTGTCTTGGTCATGAGTGCTGAAAAAGCTGAAGAATTGGGACTTCCAGTCATTGCTCGTATTCGTTCGTATGCAAGTGCAGGTTTGGATCCTAAGATGATGGGATGTGGACCGATTTATGCGACTCGCAAAGCTCTTGAAAAAGGCAATTTGACAGTTGATGATCTCGACTTGATTGAGTCAAATGAAGCCTTTGCTGCTCAGGCTTGTGCGGTTGGGAAAACACTTGGCTTTAACACAGATATTGTCAATGTCAATGGTGGCGCGATTGCTCTTGGTCACCCAATTGGAGCTTCAGGCTGCCGTATCTTAGTGACTCTGGTACATGAGATGATGAAACGTGATGCTAAAACTGGTTTAGCAACTCTATGTATCGGGGGAGGGATGGGAGCAGCCCTCATCGTTGAACGTTAAGTGACAGTAACCAGAGTATATAGATGTGCAGGAGGATGGTTAGCTTATCCTCCTTTTTGCATTAAAACCATAAAAAAATCAATAAGGAAAAGGAGGCTTATCATTTTTTAAAGGTCGCTTTTTAAGGGCTTTTGTGATATAATAATGCGCAAGAGGTTTAGAATGAAAAAAAATAATTTAACTCCGATTTCTGTGGTTCTACTAGGGATTGCAACTTTCGGAACCTTAACAATGCTGATTATTTTTTCACAAAATATTGCTGTAACGATCAGTGCCTTGTTTTTATTTGTACTTCTTTATCTGCTTTTATTCATCTGGCAAAAAAAACAGTATGAAAAGAGCGAAATTGAACAAATCCAATATGTAAATCATCAAGCGGAAGATAGCTTAAACACGCTGCTCGAACAAATGCCGGTTGGTGTTCTGAAATTAGACTTATCTACTGGCGAAGTCGAATGGTTTAATCCTTATGCTGAGTTGATTTTAACGACTGAAGAAGGCGAAATTGATGTTGACTTGATTCAAACCATCATAAAGGCTTCTGTGGGAAACCCTGGTTCTTACGCTACCTTGGGGGAAACACGCTATGCCGTTCATATGGACAAGACTTCAGGTGTCCTGTATTTCTTTGACGTTTCAGGGGAATACGAAGCAACTGTCGAATTGGTAACTAGTCGACCAGTGATTGGGGTTATCTCGGTAGACAACTACGATGATCTGGAAGATGCAACCTCCGACTCGGATATCAGTCATATTAATAGTTTTGTGGCAAATTTTGTTTCAGAGTTTGCTAGTAAATACGCTATGTTTTCTCGGCGTGTGGGAATGAATCGATTTTATCTATTTACCGATTATACCGTACTTGAGGAATTGATGAATGATAAGTTCTCTGTGATTGATGCCTTTCGTGAGGAGGCAAAGCAGAGACAGTTGCCATTGACCTTGAGCATGGGCTTTTCTTATGGTGATGGAAATCATGATGAGATAGGGAAAGTTGCTTTAAGGAACTTGAACTTGGCTGAGGTTCGTGGTGGGGACCAAGTGGTCGTCAAGGAAAATGATGAAACCAAGAACCCAATCTATTTTGGTGGTGGTTCCGCAGCCTCTGTTAAGAGAACGAGAACACGTACGAGAGCGATGATGACAGCTATTTCAGATAAGATTCGCAGTGTGGATCAGGTATTTGTAGTTGGTCATAAGAATCTAGATATGGATGCCTTGGGGTCTGCGGTTGGTATGCAGTTGTTTTCTAGCAATATCACTGAAAATAGCTATGCTGTTTATGATGCAGAACAAATGTCACCAGATATCGAGCGTGCGGTCAATTTCTTGGAAAAAGAGGGTGTCACCAAGCTCTTGCCTCTGTCTGATGCGATGAAGCTAGTTACAAACCGTTCGTTATTGATTTTAGTGGATCACTCAAAGACGGCTTTGACCTTGTCGAAAGATTTTTACGAACTGTTCACTCAAACCATTGTCATTGACCACCATCGACGTGATCAGGATTTTCCAGAGAATGCAGTAATCACCTATATCGAAAGTGGAGCAAGTAGTGCGAGTGAGTTGGTAACAGAATTGATTCAGTTCCAAAATTCTAAGAAGAATCGTTTGAGTCGTATGCAGGCCAGTGTACTGATGGCTGGTATGATGCTGGATACCAAAAACTTTACATCTCGAGTAACGAGTCGAACCTTTGATGTTGCTAGCTACCTTCGGACACGTGGAAGCGATAGTATTGCTATCCAGGAGATTGCTGCGACAGATTTTGAAGAGTACCGTGAGGTAAATGAACTCATTTTACAAGGTCGTAAATTGGGTTCAGATGTCTTGATTGCCCAAGCTAAGGAATCGACTACCTATGACACAGTTGTCATCAGTAAGGCTGCCGATGCTATGTTGGCCATGTCCGGTATTGAAGCCAGCTTCGTTCTAGCGAAAAATACACAAGGATTTATCTCAATCTCAGCTCGAAGTCGCAGTAAAATCAATGTACAACGCATTATGGAAGAGTTGGGTGGCGGTGGTCACTTTAATCTAGCTGCTGCGCAAATCGAGAATATGAGTCTGTCAGAAGCAGGAGAAAAATTGACTCAACTTGTTTTGGATGAACTAAAGGAAAAGGAGAAAGAAGAATGAAAGTAATCTTTTTAGCAGATGTTAAAGGAAAAGGGAAAAAAGGCGAAATCAAGGAAGTGCCAACTGGCTACGCTCAAAACTTCCTGATTAAAAAGAATTTGGCCAAGGAAGCGACTGCTCAAGCAGTGGGTGAGTTGCGTGGAAAACAAAAATCTGAAGAAAAGGCTCATGCAGAGATGATTGCCGAAGCAAAGGCCATCAAGGCCAAGCTTGAAGCAGAAGAGACTGTTGTAGAGTTTGTTGAGAAGGTTGGACCGGATGGCCGTACATTTGGCTCTATCACCAACAAGAAAATTGCGGAAGAATTGCAAAAGCAATTTGGTATCAAGATTGACAAACGTCACATTCAAGTGAAAGCACCAATTCGAGCAGTAGGTTTGATTGATGTTCCAGTGAAGATCTACCAAGATGTTACAAGTGTCATCAATCTTCGTGTAAAAGAAGGTTAAGTTTACAACTTCTTGACAAGATTGTAAAAGGAAGGAAAGTCGGATGGCAGAAGTAGAGGAACTGCGAGTTCAACCTCAGGATATTTTGGCAGAACAATCTGTTCTGGGGGCTATTTTTATAGATGAGAGTAAACTCGTTTTTGTACGGGAATACATTGATTCTCGTGACTTCTTTAAGTATGCTCATCGGTTGATTTTCCAAGCGATGGTGGACTTGTCAGATCGTGGTGAAGCAATTGATGCGACAACAGTTCGGACGATTTTGGATAGCCAAGGGGATCTCCAAAATATTGGTGGCTTGTCCTACCTTGTTGAAATTGTCAACTCTGTACCAACTTCAGCTAATGCAGAGTATTATGCTAAAATTGTAGCCGAAAAGTCTATGCTACGTCGCTTGATTTCCAAGTTGACAGAGTCTGTCAACCAAGCCTATGAAGCTTCTAAGCCTGCAGATGAAATCATCGCTCAAGCGGAAAAGGGACTCATTGATGTTAGCGAAAATGCCAATCGTAGTGGTTTCAAGAACATCCGTGATATTCTAAATATCAACTCGGGAACCTAGAAGTTCGGTCACAACAAACAACTGATATTACAGGTATTGCGACAGGTTATCGTGATTTGGACCATATGACGACCGGATTGCATGAGGAGGAACTGATTATTATAGCAGCTCGTCCTGCGGTCGGTAAAACAGCCTTTGCTTTGAACATTGCTCAGAATATTGGAACCAAGTTGGACAAGACGGTAGCTATTTTTTCACTGGAAATGGGTGCAGAAAGCCTAGTAGACCGTATGTTGGCAGCAGAAGGTTTGGTGGAGTCTCATTCTATCCGTACTGGTCAATTGACCGACGAGGAGTGGCAAAAATATACCATTGCTCAAGGGAACCTAGCCAACGCGAGTATCTATATCGATGATACACCAGGGATTCGGATTACGGAAATTCGTTCGCGCTCACGTAAACTGGCTCAAGAAACAGGTAATTTGGGCTTGATTTTAATTGACTACCTGCAACTGATAACAGGAACTGGTCGAGAAAATCGTCAACAAGAGGTTTCAGAAATTTCACGTCAGTTGAAAATTCTAGCAAAGGAACTAAAGGTTCCAGTCATTGCTCTCAGTCAGTTATCTCGTGGTGTGGAACAGCGTCAGGACAAGAGACCAGTCTTGTCTGATATTCGTGAATCGGGTTCCATTGAGCAGGATGCGGATATCGTAGCCTTTCTTTATCGCGACGACTACTATGAGCGTGGTGGTGAAGAAGAAGGCATACCAAATAATAAGGTAGAAGTTATTATTGAGAAAAACCGTAGTGGAGCTCGTGGAACAGTGGAATTGATTTTCCAAAAAGAATACAATAAATTTTCGAGTATCTCAAAGAGGGAGGCATAAGATGTCAGATGCATTTACAGATGTAGCCAAGATGAAAAAAATCAAAGAAGAAATCAAGGCGCATGAGGGACAAGTCGTAGAAATGACTTTGGAGAATGGCCGTAAGCGCCAAAAAAATAGATTGGGTAAGCTAATTGAGGTTTATCAGTCTCTATTTATCGTTGAATTTGGGGACGTTGAGGGAGACAAACAAGCCAATGTCTATGTGGAATCCTTCACCTACTCAGATATCCTGACAGAAAAGAATTTAATTCGCTATCTAGACCAAGAATCCTAAAATGAAGTGAGCTTTGCTCACTTTTTTCTTTTTCTCCCGAATAGTATAAACGAGGGCAACCTCGGAAATTTATATTATTAAGGAGAATGAATGACGTTTTTAAAATCAGGAGTTAAGAAGAGTAGATCAACTCAGTTTGGTGTAGTGCTGACAACATTGCTAGTTACAAGTACTTTTTTGTTTGGTGGTGAATCGGTTCAGGCTGACAGTGTAGCGCGTGGAGATGACTATCCGATTCATTACAAAAACGGTAGTGTTGAAATCGATCAATGGCGGATGTATTCTCGCCAGTGTACATCTTTTGCGGCCTTTCGTTTGAGTAGTGTGAATGGCTTTGAGATTCCTCCTGCCTACGGTAATGCGAATGAATGGGGACACCGCGCAGGAGAGAAGGCTACCGTGTTGACACTAAGCCAGAAGTTGGATCTATTGCTTGGTCGACAGAAGGTTACTACGGGCACGTGGCCTGGGTATCAAATGTATCAGGTGACACGATTGAGATCGAAGAGTATAACTATGGCGTTAGGGAGAAATACAATCGTCGAAGCGTAAAAGCTAGCTCTATGACAGGTTTTATCCATTTTAAGGACTTGGTAGGGAATGGTGGTAGAACTGGAAATCCTATTGGATCAGGGTTGTCGTCTAGTGGGACTCATACGTTTACTCAAAAGTCTGCCATTCGAAACCAGCCGTCAAGTACAGCACAAGTTATTGACTACTACTATCCTGGTGAACATGTTAGATACGACCAAATCGTAGAAAAGGACGGTTATAAATGGCTCAGCTATCTATCTTACAGTGGTGCTAGACGATACGTTCAGCATACGGAAACAGAATCAGTGGAGAATGGTTGGAAGAAGCAAAACGGTATTTGGAATTACCGTGAGAACGGGAAACTCGCAACTGGTTGGAAGAAAATAAACGGCAGTTGGTATCACTTTAAAGACAATGGGACCATGTCAACAGGTTGGGTAAAGGATAGTTCGCATTGGTACTATCTAAAGGCATCGGGGGAGATGCAGACAGGATGGCTCAAGGAAAACGGAACATGGTATTATTTGGAGAGTTCAGGGGCTATGAAGTCTAGTCAGTGGTTCCAAGTAGGAGGAAAGCATTACTACGTCAATGCTTCGGGGGCTTTAGCAGTGAATACCACTGTGGATGGCTATCGAGTAGATAGTAACGGAGCTAGAATCTAGAAAGAATATAAAAAAAGAACTTCACGACTATTTGCCTATTCTTTCCGATGGTATTTTTCCCTGCTTTCCTTTATAATGGGTGTATGGACAAGAAAAAATTATTATTAATTGATGGATCTTCTGTTGCTTTTCGAGCTTTTTTTGCGCTCTATCAGCAGTTGGATCGTTTTAAAAATGCTAATGGCCTTCATACCAATGCAATCTATGGCTTTCAACTCATGTTGAATCACGTCTTGGAGCGTGTTGAGCCCAGTCATGTTTTGGTAGCTTTTGATGCAGGTAAGACGACTTTTCCGTACAGAGATGTATGCAGACTACAAGGGTGGTCGTGCTAAAACTCCAGATGAGTTTCGTGAGCAATTTCCCTTCATTCGTGAGTTGCTAGATCATCTTGGGATTCGCCACTATGAGTTAGCCCAGTATGAAGCAGATGATATCATCGGGACCCTAGGTCGCTTGGCTGAGAAAGATTCTTTTCGATGTGACCATCGTTAGCGGGGACAAGGACTTGATCCAGTTGACGGATGAGCATACAGTGGTCGAGATTTCCAAGAAAGGTGTGGCTGAGTTTGAGGCCTTTACACCAGATTATCTCATGGAAAAGATGGGACTCACACCAGCTCAGTTCATTGATCTTAAGGCTCTTATGGGGGATAAGTCTGATAATATCCCTGGTGTCACGAAAATCGGTGAAAAGACGGGAATCAAGCTCTTGCTAGAACACGGCTCGCTCGAAGGTATTTATGAAAATATCGATGGGATGAAGGCTTCTAAGATGAAGGAAAATCTCATCAATGACAAGGAACAAGCCTTCCTGTCTAAAAACACTAGCGACCATTGAGACTCAGGCACCAATTGAGATTGGGCCTAGATGATTTGGTTTATAGTGGCCCAGATGTGGAAAATCTCGGGAAAATTCTACGATGAGATGGGCTTTCAAACAGCTCAAACAAGCTTTTAAATATTTCATCGACAGATGCGGCTGAGAGTTTGGATTTTCACCATCGTTGACCAAAGTGAGTGAAGATATGCTGAGTGCCGACTCTATCTTCCACTTTGAACTCTTTTGGTGAGAAATTACCATACAGATGATTTGGTTGGTTTTGCTTGGTCTTGTGGAGAGAAACTTTACGCTACAGATAAACTTGAGCTCTTGCAGGAGCCGATTTTCAAGGAATTTTCTAGAAAAAAACATCTCTGAAAGTGTATGACTTTAAGAAAGCTAAAGGTTCTCTTTAAATCGCTTTGGTTTGAACTTGCAGGCTCCTGCTTTTGACAGTCGCTTGGCCAAATACCTCCTCTCTACTGTCGAGAATAATGAAATTTCAACCATTGCTAGTCTCTATGGTCAGACTTACCTGGTCGATGATGAGACCTTTCTACGGTAAGGGGGTCAAGAAAGCTATCCCTGAGAGGAGAAAATTCTTGGAGCACTTAGCTCGCAAGGTTGCTGTATTGGTTGAAACAGAGCCTGTTTTACTTGAAAAACTCAGTGAACATGGACAGTTAGATCTCCTCTATGACATGGAGCAACCTCTGGCCTTTTGTCCTTGCTAAGATGGAAATCGCTGGGATCAAGGTCAAAAAAGAAACCCTGCTTGAGATGCAGGCTGAAAATGAGGTCGTCATTGAGCAACTCACTCAAGAGATTTATGAGCTAGCTGGTGAGGAGTTTAATATCAACTCGCCTAAGCAGTTGGGCGTACTTCTCTTTGAAAAGCTCGGTCTTCCTCTAGAATACACCAAGAAAACCAAGACAGGTTACTCGACAGCCGTGGATGTGCTAGAGCGTCTGGCTCCTATTGCGCCAATTGTTAAAAAAATTCTCGACTACCGTCAGATTGCTAAGATTCAATCGACTTACGTGGTTGGCTTGCAGGACTGGATTTTAGGATGATGGCAAGATTCACACGCGCTATGTACAGGATTTGACCCAGACTGGCCGTCTGTCTAGTGTAGATCCAAACTTGCAAAATATCCCTGTGCGTTTGGAACAAGGCCGCCTCATTCGTAAGGCTTTTGTGCCAGAGTGGGAGGATAGTGTCCTTCTTAGCTCCGACTATTCACAGATTGAGTTGCGCGTTTTGGCGCATATCTCTAAAGATGAGCATCTGATCAAGGCCTTCCAAGAGGGAGCGGACATCCATACCTCGACAGCCATGCGTGTCTTTGGAATTGAACGTCCTGAGGATGTGACTCCAAACGACCGTCGCAATGCCAAGGCTGTTAACTTTGGAGTGGTTTACGGGATTTCAGATTTTGGCTTGGCAAACAATCTTGGTATTAGTCGTAAGAAGGCCAAAGCCTACATTGACACTTATTTTGAACGTTTCCCAGGTATTAAAAACTACATGGATGAGGTGGTGCGTGAAGCGCGTGATAAGGGCTATGTAGAGACCCTCTTCAAGCGTCGTCGTGAGTTACCAGATATCAATTCGCGTAACTTTAACATTCGTGGTTTTGCAGAGCGGACAGCCATTAACTCCCCCATCCAGGGATCGGCAGCAGATATTCTCAAAATCGCCATGATCCAGCTAGATAAAGCTCTAGTTGAAGGTGGCTATCAGACCAAGATGCTGTTTGCAAGTGCATGATGAAATCGTCCTTGAGGTTCCGAAATCAGAACTAGCAGCCGTCAAAGTTCTAGTGAAACAAACCATGGAAGAAGCCATCCAGCTCAGTGTTCCCCTTATCGCAGATGAAAATGAAGGGGCAACCTGGTACGAGGCTAAATAAGAAAGCTATGATAGAGTTTGGAGCAATTGGCTTCAAACTCTTTTTCATGGTTTTCTGTAAACAGTTTCCTTGACTTTTCCTTGTATTTGCGTTACTATATGTCCATATAAGATATGGGAGTCTGTGTACAGTCTGAGAGGAAGTGTTAAACTTCGACCGCACCTGATCTGGGTAATGCCAGCGTAGGGAACGATACTTAGCCGAATTCTGCACCTTTTCCATATATGGCAAAGGTTTTTCTTTTTGTCAAAAAGAAAAACTGAGAAGAGGAGGTTTTTATGAAAGCAAGCATTGCCTTGCAAGTCTTGCCCCTATCACAGGGGATTGATCGAATTGCTATTATCGATCAAGTGATTGCTTATCTGCAAGCTCAGTCCGTGACCATGGTGGTGACACCCTTTGAAACGGTTTTGGAAGGAGAGTTTGATGAGCTCATGCGCATTCTCAAAGAAGCGCTTGAAGTGGCTGGGCAGGAGGCAGATAATGTCTTTGCAAATGTCAAAATAAATGTAGGAGAAATTTTAAGCATCGATGAGAAACTTGAAAAGTATACTGAGACGACACATTAGTCTATTGGGTTTTCTAGGAGTCTTGTCAATCTGGCAGTTAGCAGGAATATTCAAACTTTTACCCAAGTTTATCCTGCCAACTCCTCTTGAAATTCTCCAGGCCTTTGTTCGTGACAGAGAATTTCTCTGGCACCATAGCTGGGCGACCTTGAGAGTGGCTTTACTCGGACTAGTCTTAGGAGTCTTGATTGCCTGTATCATGGCTGTGCTTATGGACAGTCTGACTTGGCTCAATGATCTTATCTACCCTATGATGGTGGTTGTTCAGACCATTCCGACCATTGCCATAGCGCCTATCTTGGTCTTGTGGTTGGGCTATGGGATTTTGCCCAAGATTGTCTTGATTATCCTGACGACAACCTTCCCTATCATCGTCAGCATTTTAGGACGGTTTTAGGCATTGTGACAAGGATATGCTGACCTTGTTTAGCTTGATGCGAGCAAATCCTTGGCAAATCCTGTGGCATTTTAAAATCCCGGTCAGCCTACCTTACTTTTATGCAGGTCTGAGGGTCAGTGTCTCCTACGCCTTTATCACAACAGTGGTATCTGAGTGGTTGGGAGGCTTTTGAAGGACTAGGTGTCTACATGATTCAGTCCAAGAAACTGTTTCAGTATGATACCATGTTTGCCATTATTATTCTGGTGTCGATTATCAGCCTTTTGGGTATGAAATTGGTCGATATTAGTGAAAAATATGTGATTAAATGGAAACGTCCCTAAGATAAGGATGTTTTAGAAAAAGAAAAGAGGAAATGAAGATGAAGAAAACATGGAAAGTGTTTTTAACGCTTGTGACAGCTCTTGTAGCTGTCGTGCTGGTGGCTTGTGGTCAAGGGAACTGCTTCTAAGGACAACAAAGAAGCAGAAGTCAAGAAGATTGACTTTATCCTAGACTGGACGCCAAATACTAACCACACAGGGCTGTATGTTGCCAAGGAAAAAGGTTATTTCAAAGAAGCTGGAGTGGATGTTGATTTGAAATTGCCACCTGAAGAAAGCTCATCTGACTTGGTGATCAATGGCAAGGCACCATTTGCTATCTATTTCCAAGACTACATGGCTAAGAAATTGGAAAAAGGAGCAGGAATTACTGCCGTTGCAGCTATCGTTGAGCACAATACATCAGGAATCATCTCTCGTAAATCTGACAATGTCAGCAGTCCAAAGGACTTGGTTGGCAAGAAATACGGAACTTGGAATGACCCAACTGAGCTTGCTATGTTAAAAACCTTGGTAGAATCACAAGGTGGAGACTTTGAAAAGGTTGAAAAAGTACCAAACAACGACTCAAACTCGATCACACCGATTGCCAATGGTGTCTTTGACACTGCTTGGATCTACTACGGTTGGGACGGTATCCTTGCCAAATCTCAAGGTGTAGACGCTAACTTCATGTACTTGAAAGACTACGTCAAGGAGTTTGACTACTACTCACCAGTTATCATCGCAAACAACGACTATCTGAAAGACAACAAGGAAGAAGCTCGTAAAGTCATCCAAGCTATCAAAAAAGGCTACCAATATGCTATGGAACACCCAGAAGAAGCGGCGGATATCCTCATCAAGAATGCACCTGAACTTAAGGAAAAACGTGACTTTGTCATCGAATCTCAAAAATACTTGTCAAAAGAATACGCAAGTGACAAGGAAAAATGGGGACAATTTGACGCAGCTCGCTGGAATGCTTTCTACAAATGGGATAAAGAAAATGGTATCCTTAAAGAAGATTTGACAGACAAAGGCTTCACTAACGAATTTGTAAAATAATGACAGAAATTAGACTAGAACACGTAGGCTATGCCTATGGCGATGAAAAGATTTTAGAGGACATCAACCTGCAGGTGACTTCGGGTGAAGTGGTTTCTATCCTAGGTCCAAGTGGTGTTGGAAAGACCACCCTCTTTAATCTAATCGCTGGGATTTTAGAAGTCCAGTCGGGGACGAATTGTCCTTGATGGCGAGGAAAATCCCAAGGGGCGCGTGAGTTATATGTTGCAAAAGGATCTACTCTTGGAGCACAAGACGGTGCTTGGCAATATCATCCTACCCCTCTTGATTCAAAAGGTGGATAAGGCAGAGGCCATTGCCCGAGCGGATGACATCCTTGCGACCTTCCAGTTGACAGCTGTACGGGATAAGTATCCTCACGAACTCAGCGGAGGGATGCGCCAGCGTGTAGCCTTGCTTCGGACCTACCTTTTCGGGCACAAGCTCTTTCTCTTGGATGAGGCCTTTAGTGCCTTAGATGAGATGACAAAGATGGAACTCCACGCTTGGTACCTGGAGATTCACAAACAGTTGCAGCTGACGACCTTGATCATCACCCACAGCATTGAGGAAGCCCTCAATCTAAGTGACCGTATCTATATCTTGAAAAATCGGCCTGGACAGATCGTCTCTGAAGTCAAACTAGATTGGTCTGAAGATGAGGACAAGGAAGTTCAAAAGATTGCCTACAAACGTCAAATCTTGGCAGAATTAGGCTTAGATAAGTAGAAAAATAGGGAGTTGGTGAAGATTATCCTTTACCAGCGCTCTTTTTCTTTTAAAAATGAGAAAATTTCGGTATAATAGTCAAAGATAGTCAAGGTTCAAAGAAGGAGTTTGATTTACTATGAGATTTAAAAATACATCAGATCATATCGAAGCCTATATCAAGGCGATTTTAGACCAAGCTGGTATCGTGGAATTGCAACGGAGCCAGTTAGCAGATACCTTTCAGGTTGTACCGAGTCAGATCAACTATGTCATCAAGACACGTTTTACTGAAAGCAGAGGTTACTTGGTTGAGAGCAAGCGTGGTGGCGGAGGCTACATTCGCATAGGGCGTATTGAGTTTTCTAGTCATCATGAGATGCTCCGCGATTTGCTTTACTCGATTGGTGAGCGAGTTAGTCAGGAGGTCTATGAGGATATTCTCCAGCTTTTGGTGGAGCAGGACCTGATGACAAAGCAGGAGATGACCTTGCTGACTTCAGTAGCAACGGATCGTGTCCTAGGGGAAGAATCTTCAGTTGTCCGTGCCAATATGCTCCGACAGCTATTACAAGAGGTAGATAGAAAAGAGAAGTAAGATGAACTATTCAAAAGCATTGAATGAATGTATCGAAAGTGCCTACATGGTTGCGAGCCATTTTGGAGCTCGTTATCTAGAGTCTTGGCATTTATTGATTGCCATGTCCAATCACAGTTATAGTGTGGCAGGTGCAACTCTAAATGATTATCCATACGAGATGGACCGTTTAGAAGAGGTTGCGTTGGAACTGACTGAAACGGACTATAGCCAAGACGAAACCTTTACAGAATTACCCTTTTCCCATCGTTTGGAGGTTCTCTTTGCAGAAGCAGAGTATGTGGCCTCAGTGGTCCACGCAAAGGTGCTAGGGACAGAGCATGTCCTCTATGCGATTTTGCATGATGGCAATGCCTTGGCAACTCGCATCTTGGAGAGGGCTGGTTTTTCTTATGAAGACCAGAAAGATCAGGTCAAGATTGCTGCTCTTCGTCGTAATCTAGAGGAACGTGCAGGATGGACAAGAGAAGACCTTAAGGCTTTGCGTCAACGTCATCGCACGGTAGCAGACAAGCAAAATTCCATGGCCAATATGATGGGCATGCCTCAAGCTCAAAGTGGCGGTTTAGAGGACTATACGCATGACCTGACGGAGCAAGCGCGTTCTGGCAAGTTAGAGCCAGTTATCGGTCGCGACAAGGAAATCTCACGTATGATTCAGATTTTGAGTCGAAAGACCAAGAATAATCCGGTCTTGGTTGGTGATGCTGGTGTCGGGAAAACAGCTTTAGCACTTGGGCTTGCCCAGCGTATTGCTAGTGGGGACGTACCAGCTGAAATGGCAAAGATGCGTGTTCTAGAGCTTGATTTGATGAATGTCGTTGCGGGAACACGTTTCCGTGGAGATTTTGAAGAGCGCATGAACAATATCATCAAGGACATCGAGGAAGATGGCAAAGTGATCCTCTTTATCGATGAACTCCACACCATCATGGGTTCTGGTAGCGGTATTGATTCGACTCTGGATGCAGCCAATATCTTGAAGCCAGCCTTAGCTCGCGGAACTCTGAGAACGGTTGGGGCCACCACTCAGGAAGAATACCAAAAACACATCGAAAAAGACGCAGCTCTTTCTCGTCGTTTTGCAAAAGTGACGATTGAAGAGCCAAGTCTAGCTGACAGTATGACCATTTTGCAAGGTTTGAAAGCGACCTATGAGAAACACCACCGTGTGCAAATCACAGATGAAGCTGTTGAAACAGCTGTCAAGATGGCGCATCGTTACTTGACCAGTCGTCACTTACCAGACTCTGCCATCGATCTATTGGATGAAGCGGCAGCAACAGTGCAAAACAAATCCAAGCAAGTGAAAGCAGACGAATCCGACTTGAGTCCAGCTGACAAGGCCCTGATGGATGGCAAGTGGAAACAAGCAGCCCAGCTAATTGCAAGGAGCAGGAAGTCCCTGTCTATAAAGACTTGGTGACAGAATCTGATATTTTAACCACTTTGAGCCGCTTGTCAGGGATCCCAGTCCAAAAGCTGACGCAAACAGATGCTAAGAAATATCTGAACTTGGAAGCTGAACTACACAAACGTGTCATCGGCCAAGATCAAGCTGTTTCAAGCATTAGTCGTGCGATTCGCCGCAATCAGTCAGGGATTCGCAGTCATAAGCGTCCAATTGGTTCCTTTATGTTCCTAGGGCCGACAGGAGTCGGTAAGACCGAATTGGCAAAGGCTCTGGCAGAAGTTCTCTTTGATGACGAATCATCCCTTATTCGCTTTGATATGAGTGAATATATGGAGAAATTCGCAGCTAGCCGTCTCAATGGAGCTCCTCCGGGTTATGTGGGCTACGAAGAAGGTGGGGAGTTGACTGAGAAGGTTCGCAACAAACCATACTCTGTACTCCTCTTTGACGAGGTAGAGAAGGCCCACCCAGATATCTTTAATGTTCTCTTGCAGGTTCTGGACGACGGTGTCTTGACCGATAGCAAGGGACGCAAGGTGGACTTTTCAAATACCATTATCATCATGACGTCAAACCTTGGTGCGACGGCTCTTCGTGATGACAAGACGGTTGGATTTGGAGCCAAAGACATTCGTTTTGACCAGGAAAATATGGAAAAACGCATCTTTGAAGAGTTGAAAAAAACTTATCGACCAGAGTTTATCAACCGTATTGATGAAAAGGTGGTCTTCCACAGTTTGGATAGCGAACACATGCAGGAAATTGTCAAGATCATGGTCAAACCATTGATTGCTAGCCTGGCAGAGAAAGGTATCGACTTGAAACTGCAAGCTTCAGCGTTGAAGTTACTAGCAAGCCAAGGATATGATCCGGAAATGGGAGCCCGTCCACTTCGCAGAACCCTGCAAACAGAAGTGGAAGACAAGTTGGCAGAACTTCTTCTCAAGGGAGAATTGGTGGCAGGTAAGACACTTAAGATTGGTGTCAAAGCAGGCCAGTTAAAATTTGATATTGCTTAAAAATAGAGAGTCAGGAGCAATCCTGATTCTTTTTTGCTACTTTTTTATAAAAAATGATAAAAAAGTATTGACAAAACAAAAATATAGTATATAATAAAAACATAGAAAATAAAAATATCAAAAAGTATAAAAAGGTAAAACGTTTATGAAAAAGAAAACAGCAGTGGTATTTGGGACCTTTGCCCCTCTCCATCAGGGGCATATCGATCTGATCCAGCGAGCAAAGCGTCAGTGTGATCAGGTCTGGGTAGTCGTTTCAGGCTATGAGGGAGACAGAGGGGAGCAGGTAGGTTTAAGTCTTCAAAAACGATTTCGCTATATCCGAGAGGCTTTTCGTGATGACGAATTGACCTCTGTCTGCAAGCTAGATGAGACCAAGCTTCCCCGTTACCCTATGGGCTGGCAGGAGTGGTTGGACCAGATGTTAGCGGAGATTTCCTATGATGAAACCCAGCAAGAACTGACTTTCTTTGTGGGAGAAGAAGACTACCAGCAAGAGTTATCTAAGCGTGGATTTGGCACCGTCTTGCAAGAAAGAAAGTTTGGTATCTCAGCGACTATGATTCGAGAAAATCCAAGCAAATATTGGAAATACATCGCTCAGCCCTTCCGTCGTCAGTTTACCAAGAAAGTCTTGATCATGGGAAGTGCCAGTAATGGGAAGACCACTCTGGCCAAGGATTTGGCAAGGTATTACGATGCGCCCGTTAGTCTGGAATACGCGCGTGAGTACCAGATCAAAAACAATGTCCGCGATGATGAATTGACTCCAAAGGATTACTACTATCTCCTTTTAGGGCAGTATGACCAGACCTCTAAGTTAATCGATAGCAATGCCAATCGAGGCTTAGTGATAGCCGATACAAACTCCTTGGTAACCAAGGGCTACTATGACTATTACATGGAGACTGAGGACCAAGGAGATTTATCAGGAGAAACCTTTGACAATCTCTTTGTTTCAATCTTGGCTAAGGAAAAATGGGATTTGATTCTCTTTGTGCAACCTGTCGGTTCCTATGTCAATGACGGATTTAGAGATATGACCATGGCGGAAGACCATATTCGCTACAGTTTTTCCCAGCATTTGGATCAGATGAGGGAGAGATACTTAACGACTATTCCTTTAGTTTATCTAGCAGAGGATTATCTAGGCAATTATGAAGCAGCAAAAGTGGCTATTGATGCTATTTACCAAGCAGATTAGGAGAAAATTATGAAAACAGTAACTAAAAAAATCACACAATTTATCGAAAACTTTAAAAATGTCCATGCCGAAGCTCGCAAGATTGGTTTTGCAGGAATCATGCGCCTGCTATGGAAAGATCTCTTTGTCGGCCGTAGCCTTTTCCAGTGGTTGTATCTTATCGCCTTATCAAGTGTTCCCTTGATCTTAGAGTTCACACAAAATACGGAAAGTCATGACTGGCTGAGCTTGTTTGCATCTTGGACTGGGATTGTCTGTGTTATCTTGGTAGCAGAAGGGCGTGCAAGCAATTATCTCTTTGGGGCCATTAACTCGGCTATCTACTTGATCTTGGCCATGAATGCGACTTTTTATGGAGAAGTTTTGACGACCGTTTACTTCTTTGTCATGCAGCCGATTGGTCTCTATGCTTGGTTGTCCAATCGTATCAATGAACAGGAAAAGCCAGAAGAATCTCACTTTGAAGCTAAGAAATTATCTGTTCTTGAATGGCTCAAGTACTTGGTCTTGACTGCCATTATCTGGATTGGTATGGGCTTGGCTTATCAAAGTATCAATAGTGCTCGTCCTTTCCGTGATAGTGTTACTGATGCGACCAATGGTGTTGGTCAGCTCTTGATGACACGTCTCTACCGTGAGCAATGGATTTTCTGGATTGCAACCAATCTCTTTAGTATTTATCTCTGGTGGGGTGAAAATATCCACATTCAAGGGATGTACTGGGTTTACACACTTAACAGTTTAGTGGGTTGGTACCAATGGACTAAGGCAGTTCGAAAGGAGGCATAAGATGGCAGACATAAAGATTCCAGAAGGGATGACGGAAAAAGAATATTATGAAATCCATGCCAGTCAGGAGGAGTTTTTAGACTGGTACTATAAGCAGGAACTCCCTCAATACGAAAAACCAAGCGTTACGGTGGATATGGTGGCCTACTGCTTTGTCGAAGGAAAGATCAAGCTCTTACTGATCCGTCGCAAGGCTCACCCTTATCAAAACTGTTTGGCTCTGGTTGGAGGCTTTATGGATAAGGGAGAGGATGCTGCTCATGCCTGTCAGCGCGAGGTGAGTGAAGAAGTCAATCTCGATCTTCCTTTGGAAAAAATCGAGCAATTGATGACCGTGTCGACTCCCGGGCGTGATCCACGGGGCTGGACGGTGACCATTGCCCACTTGGTGTACCTACCTAGTCGTGCCTTAGATCTCGTTCAGGCTGGAGATGATGCTAAGGATGTCGTTTTTCGTAGATGTCGATTTTCAGACAGGCAAATGCTACCTAGATGGGAGTCGAGCTGGGACGAGCAAATCTTCGCCTTTGACCATTATGCCATTATCCAAGAGTCCATCAAACGAATCCAAGGGCGACTTGACTGGAATCCGACTTTCCTTTATCTGCTGGAGGAGGAGTTTACGGTCTATGAAGGGACTGAACTGGTCAATCTCATCAACCCCGGTCGCCCAATCGTCAGCAATAACTTTCTCGTAAAAATACGGCGAATATGTAGAAGAAGTCGGACTCAAACGAGTGCCCTAAAAAAGAAACCAAGAAAAAAACCTATCGATTGAAATAAAAAGTGAGGTCGGGACAAAGTTCCCGACCTCTTTATTTATCATCATTTTTTTATGAATGGCTATCTTTCTTAGGATTACTCAACATGTGAGTAAAGAAGTCTTTATATCGATACTTGAGATAGTTCTCATGTAAAAATAACAAAGCGATATAGACAATCAAAAAGATTGTAGTCAGATAGAAGACATCAAATGCAGTTCGCGCATAGTAAGTGGCTGATTGATAAGAGCCAATAGCTCCCAAAATCAACCAAGGAAGATACTTGTAATACTTATTTAACATAAGAGTGCACCTCCTATATTCTATTTCAATGTTATTATATTCCTTTATCTAATGCAATGCAAGCGATTACATAGGGGCATGCAAAAAATAGGACTCTAATTTTAAAAATTTTCTATTTTTTCGTTTCAATTACGAATAGAAATAGTAGAGAGAAATTTTTTAAAATAGTTTCTCTAAATAGTTGACAGATTGAAGGCTCAATGTTACAATTATATTACAAAATGATTTCTTAACATTTCAAAAATGTTACAAAGGAGTAGAAAAATGAAAAAGAAAACCTATATCAAATTGATGGCAGCGACTGTATTGGCTTCTACCTTGCTACTAGGAGCTTGTGGAAATAAAAACGAAACCACTCAAACCAGTAGCTCTGCAAAGACAAGTCAATCATCAAGCTCTAAAGCAGCTTCTTCTAGCAAAGAAAGCAAGACTCAAAAATCTTCAAGCTCAGCTTCATCTGAAAAGGCTCAGGCATCTTCTGGTCAGTCTTCTACAACGGCAGATCAGTCACAAGCGAAACCAGCACCTGAATCAAGACAAGAACAAGCAGCTCCTAGTCAACAAGCCCCATCTCAGGCACCTTCAACTCAGCAAGGTTCTCAAGCCCAGTCTAACCAGTCAAGCTATGATCCAACAACTGACCGCCAACTTCAAGACAAGCAAGCAGAACACAACAAACGCTACAAGGGTGTTTTAACCATGGTGGATGGTGACTTCTCAGCTGCAGCAGGCAACTGGAAGGGAGCAAATGGCGAAACTATTACGGTTTCATCAGGGGGCCAATTTACAGTAGAAACTGCAGATGGAAAGAAAGAAAACTATTCTATCAGAGGCTACTCTTACACTCTTGATGATGGCAAGTATAATGCCAAAATCGGTGGAGGAAAAATCATCCAAATTACAACAGGTGCGGATGGTAAAGTTTCAAGCGTTGCCTTGATTCAATAATAGTATCTAGATTTTCCTAGGATCTAAAAAACCGTAAACTCCAAGCGAGTTACGGTTTTTTCTATTATGCTTTATCTAACTGTAAGAGGGCTTCAATCTCTGCTAGGGTGCTAGCTTGTGAAATGGCTCCACGAAGTTTGGCTGCACCAGATGTTCCCCGAAGGTAGTGAGGGAGCGAGTCCACGGAATTCACGAACGGCTACGTTTTCCTCCTTTGAGGTTAATCAAGCGTTTCAAGTGTTCGTAGGCGATTTTCATCTTGTCTTCAAAAGTCAAATCAGGGAGAATTTCTCCTGTTTCAAAGTAGTGGTTGATCTGATTGAAGAGATAGGGATTTCCCATGGCTGCACGACCAATCATGACAGCGTCAGCCCCGACTTCTTCGATACGCTGTTTGGCTTCTTGGACAGTGCGGATGTCACCGTTGGCGATAAATGGAATCTTGGTCAAAGCTTGAGCAACCTTGTGAAGGGTCTCGAGGTCTGCGTGACCTGTGTACATTTGTTCGCGGGTACGGCCATGCATAGCGAGGGCAGAGACACCTGCAGCCTCTGCAGCGAGGGCATTTTCCACGGCTAGGGATGGATCAGACCAGCCAGTGCGCATTTTGACAGTGAGGGGGATATCAAGGACAGATTGGACCTTGTTGATAATAGAGTAGATCTTGTCTGGATCCTTGAGCCACATAGCGCCAGCTTCGTTTTTCACGATTTTGTTAACTGGGCAGCCCATGTTGATATCGACGATATCAGTCTTGGTGTTTTCCTGGATGAATTCTGCTGCGCGTGCGAGGCTGTCTTCGTCGTTACCAAAAAGTTGGATAGAAACAGGGTTCTCTCCTTCATCGATATGAAGCATATGCAGGGTTTTTTCATTGTTGTATTGGATTCCCTTGTCAGAGACCATTTCCATCACAACGAGTCCAGCCCCAAGCTCTTTTGCGATGGTACGAAAGGCTGAGTTGGTGACACCAGCCATGGGTGCTAAAACGGTACGATTGGGAATCTCAACATTGCCAATCATAAAAGGTGTATTAAGATTTGTCACGAATGAGTTCCTCCAGGTCGTTTTCATCAAAGTTATAAGTTGTTTGGCAGAATTGACAAGTGATTTCTGCCCCGTGGTCTTCCTCTTTCATTTCCTCCAGGTCTGAATTTGGAAGGCTGGCAAGAGCGTTCAAAAAGCGGTCTTTGCTGCAGTCACACTGGAAACGAATTTCTTCTTCAGATAGGCGTTTGTAGGATTCGTCACCATAGATAGCTTTGAGGAGGGCTTCGATATGGTCGTCGCTTTCCAGAAGTGTCGAGATAGCTGGCATTTCTTGGATGCGTTTTCTCAAAAGCGAGCAATCTCTTCTTCCTTGGCTCCTGGCAAAACTTGGAGAAGAAAACCACCGGCAACTTCGACCTTGTCGTCTTTGTCCAAAAGGAACATTGAGGCCGACTGCTGAAGGGGTTTGTTGGCTTTCAGTCAGGTAATAGGCCAAGTCTTCACCGATTTCCCCAGAGATGAGAGGAGTCATGGAGTTGTAAGGATTTCCAGTGCCGTAGTCTGTGATAACGAGAAATTGACCATTTCCGACAAAAGGTCCGACAAGGACTTCACCAGTTGCAGTCTTTTTGATGTCAACACCTGGATTTTGAACATAGCCTTTGACGTTGCCCTTGGTATCTGCGACCGTGATGATGGCACCGAGAGAGCTGGTTCCAAGAACTTTAACTGTTAGCTTGGTATTTCCTTTTTCATTGGCTGCGAGAATTTGGCTAGCGATAAGGGTACGACCAAGTGCAACAGTTGAACTGGCTTGAGTTTGATGTTTTTCTTGAGCAGTGCGGACGGTTTCAGTGCTATCAAGGACAAAAGCACGAAAAGGCTCCGCTTTCTGATATAGTTTTAATAATTTTATCCATAGCTACTATTTTAGCATAAAAATGCCCAAAGGGGGAGCCGTGTGTTTGCTGCCATCTCTTTAATTGTTTAATGTATGATAATGGGTGTCAGGATTTCGAGGAAAAGAGATTTTTGAAAACAATTTTTATTAATATTTTAACTTATCTTAAAATAAGCTAAAATCAATTTTTAAGTTATGGTAAACAGTTGAAAAAAAGGTTGATAAAGTGGTAAAATGTTAGGAAGATAAGGCAGTAATTGCTGATTTGCATAGCTTTTCTGAAAATTTACAAAAAAGAAGTCGAATATGAAAAAAAAGAGAACATTTTATATTTTTTGTGCTCAAACATTTCTGTATTTCGTTATTTTGCTTGGTTTGCTTTATTTTTTTAGTTACCTTGGACAGGGGCAAGGTGGCTTTATCTATAACGAATTTTAACTCAAAGGAGAAAACCTATTGTGTCAAATAAATCCATAGTTGATATGATTGAAACGATTGAGCACTTTGCTCAGACACAAGCCAGTTATCCAGTTTACAATGTTTTGGGGCAAGAGCATACTTATGGTGATCTGAAGGCTGATTCGGATAGTTTGGCTGCAGCTATCGACCAACTAGGCTTGCCTGAGAAATCTCCAGTCGTCGTTTTTGGTGGTCAGGAATATGAGATGTTGGCTACCTTTGTAGCGCTAACTAAGTCAGGTCATGCCTACATTCCAATTGACAGCCATTCGGCCTTGGAACGAGTTTCTGCTATCGTAGAAGTTGCAGAGCCAAGTTTGATTATTGCTATCTCAGATTTTCCATTAGAGCAAACTAGCGTACCGATGCTGAATTTGGAGCAAGTCCATGAAGCTTTTGCTCAAGCTTCCAGCTACGAGATGACCCATCCAGTCAAGGGGGATGACAACTACTACATCATCTTTACTTCTGGTACGACTGGTAAGCCAAAGGGAGTGCAGATTTCCCATGATAATCTCCTCAGCTTTACCAACTGGATGATTACAGATAAGGAATTTGCGACGCCAAGTCGTCCACAAATGCTGGCTCAGCCCCCCTTATTCTTTTGACCTATCTGTCATGTACTGGGCACCGACTTTGGCACTTGGTGGCACGCTTTTCGCTCTTCCTTCAGCCATTACTCAGGACTTCAAAAAACTCTTTGCGACCATCTTTTCACTGCCGATTGCTATCTGGACCTCAACACCGTCCTTTGCAGATATGGCAATGTTGTCAGAAGACTTTAACAGTGAGAAAATGCCAGGAATCACGCATTTCTACTTTGATGGTGAAGAATTGACGGTCAAAACAGCTCAAAAACTGCGTGAGCGTTTCCCAAATGCCTGTATTATCAATGCCTACGGTCCAACAGAAGCGACAGTAGCTTTGTCAGCAGTTGCTGTAACAGACGAGATGTTGAAGACTCTCAAACGCCTGCCAATCGGCTATACCAAGGCGGATTCTCCGACCTTTGTCATTGATGAGGAAGGTAAGAAAGTTCCAAATGGTGAGCAGGGAGAAATTATCGTTTCTGGGCCAGCTGTTTCAAAAGGTTATATGAATAATCCTGAAAAACGGCAGAAGCTTTCTTTACGTTCGAAGGTCTTCCAGCCTATCACACAGGAGATGTGGGAACTATGACAGATGAGGGCTTGCTTCTCTACGGTGGACGGATGGACTTCCAGATTAAGTTTAATGGTTATCGTATTGAGCTTGAAGATGTCTCGCAAAATCTCAATAAGTCTCGCTATATCGAGTCGGCTGTTGCTGTCCCACGTTATAACAAGGACCATAAGGTGCAGAATTTACTGGCCTATGTCATCCTAAAGGATGGTATCCGTCAGCAATTTGAACGCGATATCGATATAACCAAGGCTATCAAGGAAGATTTGGCAGATATCATGATGTCCTATATGATGCCGTCTAAATTCCTTTATCGGGACAGCTTACCGCTGACTCCTAATGGTAAGATTGACATCAAAGGCTTGATTAACGAGGTAAACAGTCGATGATGGAATTTTTCAAACAGTTTCCTCATTTGGAACCTTATGGGAATCCACAGTATTTTCTATACATCATCGGAGCGACCTTGCCCATCTTTATCGGTCTTTTTTTCAAGAAACGTTTTGCCTTATATGAGGTGCTCGTTAGTCTTTTCTTTATCGTCACCATGTTGGTTGGTGGAAAGACGAATCAAATAAGCGCTTTGATCCTTTATGTTATCTGGCAAGTACTTCTTGTATCTTTCTACAAAAGGTACAGGAAAAAACGGGATAGTAAATGGATATTTTACCTGATTAGCTTTATCCCTATTGCCAATCGTCTTTGTGAAAGTATCTCCTGCTATTCATGGACCTCAATCTTTGTTTGGCTTTTTAGGGATTTCTTACTTGACCTTTCGTGCAGTTGGGGTTATCGTTGAGTTGAGAGACGGTGTCATCAAGGAATTAACGATCTGGCAATTCTTACGTTTTCTTCTTTTTATGCCGACTTTCTCAAGTGGTCCCATTGATCGTTTTAAACGCTTCAATGAAAATTACGAGACCATTCCTGAGCGGGATGAGCTGATGGATATGCTAGAGGAGGCTGTCAAATATATCATGCTTGGCTTCCTCTACAAGTTTATCTTGGCTCACATTTTAGGAGAGACATTATTGCCTCCGCTGAAAAATTTGGCCTTGCAGACAGGTGGTTTCTTTAACCTCTACGCTTTAGCGGTCATGTACACCTTTGGTCTGGAGCTCTTCTTTGACTTTGCGGGCTACTCTATGTTTGCCTTAGCCATTTCAAACTTGATGGGTATTCATAGTCCTATCAACTTTAACAAGCCTTTTTTGTCAAGGGATTTAAAAGAGTTTTGGAATCGCTGGCACATGAGTCTGTCTTTCTGGTTCCGTGACTTTGTCTTTATGCGGATGGTCATGGTGTTGACCAGAAAGAAGGTCTTTAAAAATCGCAATATCACTTCAAGTGTAGCCTATATTCTCAATATGCTGATTATGGGATTTTGGCATGGTGTGACCTGGTACTATATCGCCTACGGACTTTTCCATGGGATTGGGCTAGTCATCAATGACGCTTGGATTCGTAAGAAAAAAGCGCTCAATAAAGAACGGAAAAAAGCTGGAAAGGGTTCCTTACCTGAGAATCGCTGGATTCAGTTGCTTGGCATGGTTGTCACCTTCCATGTCGTGATGGTTTCATTCTTAATCTTTTCTGGATTTTTGAATGATTTGTGGTTTAAAAAATAAAAGGATATTAAATGGATATCAAATCAGAAGTTATTGAAATTATTGATGAGTTGTTTATGGAAGATGTTTCTGACATGATGGATGAAGATCTTTTTGATGCCGGTGTCTTGGATAGCATGGGAACGGTTGAATTGATTGTTGAGATTGAAAACCGTTTTGACATTCGTGTTCCAGTGACGGAGTTCGGTCGTGATGACTGGAATACGGCTAATAAAATCGTAGCAGGTATTACGGAGTTGAAGAATGCTTAAACGCTTGTGGCTGATCTTCGGGCCTCTGCTTCTTGCTAGTATTCTTGTTTTCTTACTAATCTTTTTCTATCCAAACAATCCAAGTCATAATTTGATGGAAGAGAAATATTCTGCAGCAGCGATTAGTTCGGAAAGTTTTAAAGAGAGAAGTCAAAAAGTGAGAGCCTTTACGGAACCAAATATGCGCTTTATTCCCTTTTTTGGCTCAAGTGAGTGGATTCGTTTTGATAGCATGCACCCAGCGGTCTTGGCGGAGAAGTATAGCCGTCCCTACCGTCCTTACTTTTTGGGGCAAGCAGGAGCAGCTTCTCTCAATCAGTATTTCGGCATGCAGCAGATCTTGCCAGAAATCGAGGAAAAGCAGGCAGTATTTGTCATTTCCCCTCAGTGGTTTACAGAGGAGGACTATGAGCCAGCATTCTTCCAAAACTACTTTAACAACGATCAGTTGACAGCCTTTCTAGAAAATCAATCGGGAGATATAGCAGCCAAACATGCAGCTAAACGTCTCTTAAAGCAAAATCCTGGAGTCTCTATGAAGGGTATCGTTGAGAAACTGTCAAAGGGTGAGGAATTATCAGAGGTTGATCATGCTATTATCAAGGCATTTGCACGTTTTAATGAGCGTCAGGCCTCTCTATTTGGACAATTTTCCATTCGAGGAAAACTCAAGTACAAGGAACACGTGGAGAACTATTTAAAAGATCTTCCAGATCAATTTTCTTATGAGGAGTTAGAAAAAATTGCTCGAAAGGATGCAGAAGCCAATACCAATAATAACGATATGGGAATTGAAAATCAATTTTATAAGACCCAGGTGAAAGACTACCTCGAGAAGTATAAGGGCTATCAAAAAAATTACAATTTCCTCAAGTCGTCTGAATATAATGATTTGCAGTTGGTTCTCAATCAATTTTCCAAATCAAAGGTCAATGTCCTTTTTGTGATCCAGCCTGTCAATAAAAAATGGATGGCCCATACAGGGCTCAGCGAGGAAATGTACCAACATGCTGTTGAAAAAATTCGTTACCAGTTAGAAAGTCAAGGTTTCACCAACATTGCTGACTTTTCTAAAAAAGGTGGAGATCCCTACTTTGTCAAGGACACCATTCACATTGGTTGGTTGGGTTGGCTAGCTTTTGATAAGGTTGTCAATCCCTTCTTGACGGATCCGACTCCAGCTCCAGACTATAAGATGAATGACCGCTTCTTTAGCAAGGACTGGGCGACCTATGATGGGAACATCAAAGATTTCCAATAAAATGAGTTAAAAGTTTGGGATTTAAACCCAAGCTTTTTTGTTTAAATGGCGAATATTTAAGATACAAATAGGTCAAAAGTTTCAAAATTTTTAGAAATAGCGTATAATATAAAAGAGAAAAAGAAAAGAAAGGGATTTTAAAATGAACAAACGTTCTTTGTTACCTGTCTTATCGACAGCCCTGTTAGCTCCAGCCTTCTTAGCTGGACAAGTATACGCTGAAGAAGCAACAACTTCTGCAGAAAGTTCAGCTGTCGTAGCGACTCCTGCTACGTCGGCGACCCCAGCTCCTGTTGAGAGCCCTGCAGTACCGGAAACTTCGGCAACTTCAGAAGCGGTTGCACCTGCAGAAGCTCCGTCAGCTCCTGTTGAATCTCCTAAAAGCGAAGAAAAAGACACCGTTATCTTGCACACCAATGATGTTCACGGTCGTATCGTAGAGGAAAAAGGAGTTATTGGAGATGCTAAGCTAGCGACTGTCATCGAGCAGGAACGCGCGAAATCAAATCAAACGACCCTCGTCGTAGATGCGGGAGACGCTTTCCAAGGTTTGCCGATTTCCAACTCTACAAAGGGTGAAGCACGCGCTGAAATTCTTAATAAGATGCAGTATGATGCCATGGCAGTAGGAAATCATGAGTTTGACTTTGGTTTAGACGAAGCTAAGAAATACAAGGAAATCTTGAAATTCCCATTACTTAGTTCAAATACCTACGTCAATGGTGCCCGTCTCTTTGAAGCTTCTACAATCGTTGATAAAGATAAGACTGTGGAAGGTGATGAGTTCGTTGTAATCGGTGTAACAACACCTGAAACAGCTACCAAAACTCACCCTAAAAATGTCAAAGGGGTAACCTTTACAGATCCAATCTCTGAAGTCAATAAGGTCATCGAAGAAGTTCAAGCTAAGGCTCGTGCAGAAGGCAAGGACTACAAACACTATGTTGTGCTGGCTCACTTGGGTGTGGATACTACAACTCCAGTCGAATGGCGTGGTTCAACTTTGGCAGAAGCTCTGTCTAAAAATCCTCGTTTGAAAGGGAAACGCGTAACAATAATCGATGGTCACTCTCATACAGTAGAATCAACGACCTATGGAGATAATGTTACCTATAACCAGACGGGAAGCTACCTTCATAATGTAGGAAAAATCACCTACAAATCACGTCAGCTTTTGGGCAATCCAACTCAGATTCCGGCTGCTGATGCTAAAAAATTACCAGCTAATCCAACAGTTGAAAAACTAGTCAAAGACATTAAACAAAAATACGATGCTGAAAATGCTGTTGAAGTCGTTTCAAACAGCCCTGTAGAACTCAACGGAGATCGTGAAAATGTTCGGGTTCGTGAAACTAACCTCGGAAACGTCGTAGCGGACTCGCTTTATCAGTATGGTCAAACAGGATTTAGCCATCCGACAGACATCGCTGTGACAAATGGTGGTGGCTTGCGTGAAACCATTGCAAAAGGCAAACCAATCACTAAAGGAAATGTCATTGCCGTTCTTCCTTTTGGAAATACCATCTCACAAATCCAAGTGACTGGGCAACAAGTTTTGGATATGTTTGAAAAGTCACTCGGCTCTATCTTGCAGGTCGATAAGGATGGCAAGAAGGTCTTGGATGAGAACGGCCAACCATTGCTAGAACCAAGTGGTGGCTTCTTGCAAGTTTCAGGTGTGAAGGTCTACTATGATACTAATCTACCATCAGGAAAACGTGTCTTGGCCATCCAGGTCAAAAACCGCACGACTGGTCGTTATGATCTCCTAGACCTCGCAAAAACTTACTATCTTGCAACCAATGATTTCCTAGCTGCGGGTGGTGATGGCTACACTATGTTGGGTGGCGCTCGTGAAGAAGGCCCATCTATGGATGCTGCCTTTGAAGAGTATCTGAAAACCGCTGATTTGACCCAGTATGAAAAGATTAATCCGAACTCACGGACGATTTCTGTGGATTCTACAACTTTTAGTCTGCCGGTAGAAACACCTCAAACGAATGCGGCTGCTAACGATGCGACTACAAATGTGCCATTGACTTATGAGGTGGCAGGTCAATTTAGCAAGAAAGCAGTTGTCTCAGAAAAAGCCCTCCCAAATACAGGAAGCGAACAGTCCATCTTCTTGCTTTTGATGGGAATGGTAGCTGGTCTGGCAGGTATCTTATCGAGCCGAAAACCAAAGCTAAAATAGGTTAAATTTCACATCTAGAAGAGTCTAGGGAAACGTTTTTACGCCTTTTTCCCTTGACTCTTTTTTGGTTTATGATATAATTAACCAGTAAAGAATCGGTGGCTATCTATGTTTTTTACGAAAAGATAGCTAGGGAAGGAGTAACACATGAGACAGCTTGCACAGGAAATCGATAACTTTTTAAACGAGGTGATCTTGAGATCTGAGAACCAGCATGAAATTCTGATTGGGCATTGCACGAGTGACGTTGCCTTGACCAACACTCAGGAACATATCCTCATGCTCCTGTCAGAAGAATCCCTAACCAACTCGGAGTTGGCCCGTCGTCTTAACGTCAGTCAGGCAGCAGTGACCAAGGCTATCAAATCTTTGGTCAAAGAGGGTATGTTAGAGACATCTAGAGATCCAAAGGATGCGCGTGTGATTTTTTACCAACTGACAGAACTAGCTCGACCAGTGGCAGAGGAACACCACCATCATCATGAACACACGCTCTTAGCCTATGAACAAGTGGCAAGTCAGTTTACTCCAAATGAACAAGAAGTTATCCAGCGGTTTTTAACTGCTTTAGTAGGAGAAATCAAATAATGCGGTATATTACAGTAGAGGACTTGTCTTTCTATTATGACAAAGAACCTGTCCTCGAGCACATCAACTACAGTGTTGATAGTGGGGAGTTTGTCACCCTGACTGGTGAAAATGGAGCTGCCAAGACAACGCTTATCAAGGCGAGCCTAGGCATCTTGCAGCCAAGATTTGGCAAGGTAACCATCTCAAAGACAAATACTCATGGGAAAAAGCTTAGGATAGCTTATCTTCCCCAGCAGATTGCCAGTTTTAATGCTGGTTTTCCGAGTACGGTTTATGAATTTGTCAAGTCGGGTCGCTATCCGCGAAAGGGTTGGTTTCGTCGCTTGAACGCCCATGATGAGGAGCATATCAAGGCCAGTCTAGACTCAGTTGGTATGTGGGAACACCGTGACAAACGAATTGGCTCCCTCTCGGGAGGGCAAAAGCAACGAGCAGTGATTGCCCGGATGTTTGCTTCTGACCCAGATATTTTTGTCTTGGATGAGCCGACGACAGGGATGGATGCAGGAAGCAAAAATGAATTTTACGAACTCATGCACCATAGTGCTCACCATCATGGCAAGGCTGTTTTGATGATTACCCATGACCCTGAGGAGGTCAAGGACTATGCGGATCGCAACATCCATCTGGTTCGTAACCAAGATTCGCCGTGGCGTTGTTTCAACGTTCACGAAAGCGACCAGGAGGTGGACCATGCTTAGTTTGTTATCTTATGACTTCATGCAGCGTGCCTTCTTGGCGGTCATTGCCATGAGTCTCTTTTCTCCAGTTCTTGGGACCTTCCTTATCTTACGTCGTCAGAGTCTCATGAGTGATACCCTCAGTCACGTTTCTCTGTCAGGGGTAGCCTTTGGTCTGGTTTTGGGAATTTCTCCAACTATTTCAACCATTGCTATCGTCTTGATTGCTGCGGTCTTTCTAGAGTATCTCCGGACAGTCTATAAGAACTTTATGGAAATCGGAACTGCCATCCTCATGTCAACAGGACTTGCAGTGTCTCTGATTGTCATGAGTAAGGGGAAAAGTTCGAGCTCCATGAGTTTGGACCAATACCTCTTTGGGTCTATTGTGACCATTAGCCAGGAGCAGGTGCTATTCCTCTTTGCCATTGCTGCGGTCGTTTTGCTCTTGACTTTCTTATTCTTACGTCCCATGTACATCCTGACTTTTGATGAGGACACGGCCTTTGTGGATGGCTTGCCAGTTCGTACCATGTCTATTCTCTTTAACATGGTGACAGGGGTGGCCATTGCCCTTATGATTCCAGCTGCAGGAGCCCTTTTGGTGTCGACCATTATGGTCTTACCAGCTAGCATTGCCCTTCGTCTGGGGAAAAACTTCAAATCCGTTATGTTACTAGCCAGCGCTATTGGTTTTTTGGGAATGGTGGCAGGACTCTACATTTCCTACTACGCAGAAACACCTGCCAGCGCTAGTATCACCATTATCTTTGTAGCTGTCTTTTTGTTAGTCAGTCTACTGAAACGTTTTATCAAATAGGAGAATGAAATGAAAAAACTGAGCTTACTACTAGCTAGTCTATGTGCTCTATTTTTAGTGGCTTGTTCCAATCAAAAACAGGCAAATGGGAAACTCAATATCGTGACAACCTTTTACCCTGTCTACGAATTTACCAAGCAAGTCGCAGAGATACTGCTAATGTAGAACTTCTAATCGGTGCTGGTACAGAACCCCATGAGTACGAACCGTCTGCCAAGGCAGTTGCCAAAATCCAAGACGCAGATACCTTTGTCTATGAAAATGAAAATATGGAAACTTGGGTTCCAAAATTGCTAGAATCCTTGGATAAGAAAAAAGTGAAAACCATCAAGGCAACAGGTGATATGCTCCTCTTGCCAGGTGGTGAGGAAGAAGAGGAAGGGCATGATCATGGCGGTGAGGGTCACCATCACGACTACGATCCCCACGTTTGGCTTTCACCAGCACGCGCCATCAAACTGGTAGAGCATATCCGTGACAGCTTGTCAGCAGATTATCCTGATAAAAAAGAGACTTTTGAGAAGAATGCAGCTGCCTACATTGAAAAATTGCAAGCATTGGATAAGGCTTATACAGATGGCTTATCTCAAGCGAAACAAAAGAGCTTTGTGACCCAGCACGCTGCCTTTAACTATCTTGCCTTGGACTACGGTCTCAAGCAAGTATCCATCTCAGGTCTCTCACCAGATGCAGAACCATCAGCAGCACGTTTGGCAGAATTGACAGAGTATATCAAGAAAAACAAGATTTCTTATATCTACTTTGAAGAAAATGCTTCACAAGCCCTCGCCAATACACTCTCAAAAGAAACAGGTGTCAAACTAGACGTGCTCAATCCGCTAGAAAGTCTAACAGAAGAAGCAACCAAGGCTGGTGAGGACTATATCTCCGTGATGGAGAAAAACCTCAAGGCTTTGAAACAGACAACGGACCAAGAAGGACCAGAAATCGAACCAGAGAAGGAAGAAATACCAAGACAGTTCACAATGGTTACTTTGAGGATGCAGATGTCAAGGACCGCACCTTGAGTGACTATGCTGGCAACTGGCAGTCTGTCTATCCTTTCCTTGAGGATGGAACTTTTGATCAAGTCTTTGACTACAAGGCTAAGTTGACTGGTAAGATGACCAAGGATGAGTATAAGGCTTACTATAGAAAAGGCTATCAGACAGATGTGACCAAAATCAACATCACGGATAACACTATGGAATTTGTTCAAGGTGGCCAAAGCAAGAAATTCACCTATAAGTATGTCGGCAAGAAAATCTTGACTTATAAGAAAGGCAATCGTGGTGTGCGCTTCCTCTTTGAAGCGACAGATGCGGACGCTGGACAGTTCAAGTATGTTCAGTTTAGTGACCACAATATCGCCCCAGTCAAGGCAGAACATTTCCATATCTTCTTTGGAGGCACAAGCCAAGAAGCCCTCTTTGAAGAAATGGATAACTGGCCAACCTACTACCCAGATAACCTATCTGGTCAAGAAATCGCCCAAGAAATGTTAGCGCATTGATGCAAGAGAGAATCCCGCAAATCTGCGGGATTTTTTGCTGGAAATGATTAGGTTGTTAGGTATTATAGTACCACAGTTGTGCTGTTCACAATGTGATAAAGAGGTCATTTTCTACTGGCTGATTCTCACTAGCTGGCGAATGCAAAAGCTACGATTGTACAAATTATAGAATCTTTTCAGGGGATTTAGGAAGGAATCTTAGTCATATTGACGCTGCTATCGCTTTTTGTTATAGTCAAGGAGAGAGCGGTCTGGAACACTAGTTTATTCACAGTCTGTGGATAAGTCTAGGGGGAAATGACATACAACTCAGGGAGTTGAAGTATCCTGATAATAGTTTCGTATATTAGTGACTTTCTGGAAAGCTAGTATAAACCCTAGTACAGAGGCATTTGGCAAAGGTGTGTTTAGCGTGAAGGCTTCCAAGTCTAAGAGCTGGATTTTGGAGAAACTAGTTTTTAGGCATGTTTTCTTATCCACAACTTGTGGATAACTTTGTGAACAAGAGAAAGAGATGTGAGATGATGACGAAAATAAAACCGCATGGACCATTACCAAGCCAGGCCCAGCTGGATTATTTAGAGGATGAACTAGCTGCCTTTATCCATTTTGGTCCTAATACCTTTTATGACCAGGAATGGGGGACTGGACAGGAGGATCCTGAACGCTTTAACCCGACCAAGTTGGATGCGCGTGAATGGGTTCGGGTACTCAAAGAAACGGGTTTTAAAAAGCTGATTTGGTGGTCAAGCACCACGATGGTTTTGTCCTCTACCCGACATCCCACACAGATTATTCGATCAAGGCTAGTCCTTGGAGGGATGGAAAGGGGGACTTGCTCCTTGAAGTTTCCCAAGCTGCAACTGAGTTTGACATGGATATGGGAGTTTATTTATCTCCTTGGGATGCCCATAGTCCCCTCTATCATGTGGACCGAGAAGCGGACTACAATGCCTATTATCTGGATCAGTTGAAGGAAATCTTGTCAAATCCTGCCTATGGGAATGCCGGCAAGCTCACTGAGGTGTGGATGGATGGTGCTCGAGGCGAAGGGGCCCAGAAGGTCAACTATGAGTTTGAGACTTGGTTTGAAACCATTCGTGACTTGCAGGGCGATTGTTTGATTTTCTCAACTGAGGGAACCAGTATTCGCTGGATTGGAAATGAACGAGGCTATGCAGGGGATCCCTTGTGGCAAAAAGTCAAACTAGACCAGTTAGGAACAGAGGCGGAATTAGATTATCTACAGCACGGAGACCCCTTGGGGACGCTGTTTTCAATCGGCGAGGCAGATGTTTCTCTTCGGCCAGGCTGGTTTTACCATGAGGATCAGGATCCTAAGTCTCTCGAGGAGTTGGTCGAGATTTATTTTTACTCGGTAGGGCGGGGAACACCTCTCTTACTCAATATTCCGCCTAATAAAGATGGACTCTTTGACGAAAAGGATATCCAGCGTCTCTATGAATTTGCTGCCTACCGTGACACACTCTATAGGGAAGATTTAGCTCTGGGAGCCAAGGTATCTGGACTTGCTCTATCACCAGACTTTGCCTGTCATCATCTGACAGATGGACTGGAAACTAGTTCATGGGCAAGTGATTCAGAGTTGCCAATCCAATTAGAGCTCGATTTAGGATCACCTAAAACATTTGATGTGATTGAGTTAAGAGAAGATTTGAAGTTGGGGCAACGCATCGCTGCTTTCATGTTCAGGTAGAGTTGGATGGTGTCTGGCAGGAGTTTGGGTCTGGTTATACTGTTGGCTACAAACGTCTCTTACGAGGATCAGTCGTTGAGGCGCAGAAGATACGCGTGACCATTACAGAGGCACAGGCTTTGCCTTTGTTGACCAAGATTTCACTCTATAAAACACCTAGCTTGTCAAAAAAAGAAGCTGTTCAGCAACTAGAGTTTTCAGAAAAAAGCCTAGCTGTGACCAAGGGAGAAAATGTCCACTTTACAGTGAAGCGCATAGAATCTAGCAGTCCTTTAGAAGCTAAGATTTCGATTCAACCAGGGACGGGTGTGCATGGTGTCGCTTATCGGGACGAGATTCAAGTCCTTGCGTTTCAAGTTGGCGAGACTGAAAAAAAGCTAACGCTACCAACCTTGTATTTTGCAGGAGATAAAACCTTGGACTTTTATCTGAATCTGACGGTAGATGGGCAGCTGGTTGACCAGCTTCAGGTCCAAGTTTCATAAAAGAAGAACCTTTGCGCGATGCAAAGGTTCTTTTGGTTATGAGTGATTTGGCAACCAGCTAAGTGTAAAGGTTAGTTGCTCAGCTTTCAAGAGGTTTTGGTGTTGAATGCTAGATACTATGGTCTTGTCCAATCGGCATTCTTTGACAAAGTTGAAGTGGCTGTGGTTTTGCTTGGCATGGATATCCAGCCATTTATTTTCCTTAGCCAGGTAGATACGGAGATGGTCAAAGAGAGGAATTCCGAGATCGTAACTTGGTTGCCTGGACAGGTCGGGTAGAATCCAAGAGCTGACCAGATATACCAAGCAGAGAGACTGCCATTGTCCTCATCGCCAGGATAGGCTTGCCAGCTTGGGTGAAAGGCTTTCTGACGTATCGACTTGATGAGTAGAGCAGTGTAGTCTGGGTAGTTGCTGTAGCGAAAGAAATATGGAATGTGGAAGCTAGGCTGGTTAGAGATGGCGACTTGTCCAAAGGGAGCTGTTGCCATCTCGCTCATTTCATGAATCTCGTAACCATAGCCGGTGGTTTCAAAGAGAGGAGCGTCCTGACAGGCTTTCAAAAGATAGTGGCTAAAGGTTTCCTTTCCACCCATGAGTTGGATTAAGCCAGGGATGTCGTGGAGGACGCCTAAAGTCGCTTGAATGGCAGAGCATTCGGCATAATCACGTCCCCAGCTATAAGGAGAGAAGTCAGGGCGGAAGTTGCCTTGGCTATCTCGCGCACGCATGTAACCTGTCTCAGCGTCAAATAGATGGCGGTAATTTTGTGACGCAACCTTATAAGTCTGGGCGATGTCATTCTGACCAAGTTTTTCGGCACAGCTGGCGATACAAAAGTCACTATAGGCGTAGTCTAGGTATGGCTGACGCTTTCGTGGTGATCGGTAGAGAGGTAGCCCAGTTCTTGGTATTGGGCTAGTCCGTGGCGACCATTGATGCCGAGAGGGTCGGACTTGCTGGCTGTTTCAAGCATAGCCTGGAGGAGTTCTTCTTCTAGGTCGGGGGCCATGTCCTTGCAGGCGCTATCTGCGATAATGCCATCTAGCAGGGTACCAGGCATCATGCCACGTTCATCTGGAGCCAACCATTTTGGAAGGAACCCAGTATCGCGGTAGCTATTGAGGAAACCTTCTAAAAAGAGGTGATAGTGTTCCGGTATGACAAGGGCAAAGAGGGGGAAGGTGGTGCGGAAGGTATCCCAGAAGCCATTATTGCTAAAGAGGATACCGGGCTTGACAGTACCAGTAGTCAGGTCCATATGGATGGTTTGCCCTGACTCATTCACTTCATAAAAAGTCTGTGGAAAGAGAAAGAGCCTGTAGAGGCAGTGATCAAAGAGGGTCCTGTTAGCTTCTCCTGTCTCCATGATATCAAAACGATGGAGAAGATTTTCCCAGTCCGCTTTCGCACTTGCTTTACAGCTATCAAAGTCCTTTTGAGGTAGATTAAGCAGAGCTTGAGAAGGCGAGATGAAAGAAGTTGCTAGCTGGATGTCAGCATGACTATCTGTCAGGTCAATTCGCCAGTCTCCACCTTCTTGGCTGACAGCAAGAATATCCGTGTTCATTTGTAGGGCAGTAAACAGTATCAGTGGATTTTTGGTAGTCTCAGTTTCACCTTCTTGTCTTAGGGCAAGCGTTCGCTTATCTACTTGCTTGACTGTCAAGTCATCTGCTGCGTGAAGATAGAGGGAGAGGGCTTTGTCTTGCTTTTGCTCCAAACGAATAGAAGCGCCATAGCAAGTCGGTGTAAGCTGGGTTTCAATCTGAAAGCGCAGGGAGAAATCTTCAGATAATGAGGTTGGAAGGAAGCTTTATCCCTATCATAGGAGGATTGACGGTGAAAGAGGCTATCTCCCCCAAGCTGGCCGGTGATAGGTGTCAGAAGCAGCCAAGAGTAGTCGCCAATCCAAGGACTGGGCTGGTGGGTTAATCGAATCCCTTGAAAGATGGGCAGATGTGGTTCGAAAAACCAAGCTCCCTCCTGATCGCTGGTCTGAGGCACAAAATAATTCATCCCAAAAGGAACGCCCGTGTAAGGCAGGGTATTTCCCCGAGAAAAGGCATGCTTGCTAGCAGTCCCAAAGCGGGTATCGATGGTTTCAAGTAGTGGTTTCATGGTATTTCCTTTAGCTGTTTTCTACATTATATCAGAAAAAATGGTCTTTAGAAAAGGAGTTTCAAATATAACAATTTTGTAGAAAAATGACTATCATTTGTGTATATATTTTCTGGGCTAAAAGCTATATACTGAAAATGAATCTTGTTTGAATGAGGTAAAAGTTTATGGTATATTCTAAAGAAATTGTTAGAGAATGGCTGAACGAAGTAGCGGAGCGGGCTAAGGACCATCCCGAGTGGGTGGATGTCTTCGAGCGTTGCTATACAGACACCTTGGACAATACGGTCGAGATTTTAGAAGATGGCTCAACTTTGTTTTGACTGGGGATATTCCTGCCATGTGGCTTCGGGATTCGACAGCCCAACTCAGACCCTACTTGCATGTGGCTAAAAGAGATGCCCTCCTGCGTCAGACTATTGCAGGTTTGGTTAAGCGTCAGATGACCTTGGTGCTCAAGGATCCTTATGCCAACTCCTTTAACATTGAGGAAAACTGGAAGGGCCACCACGAGACTGACCATACCGACCTTAATGGTTGGATTTGGGAACGCAAGTACGAAGTGGACTCTCTTTGCTATCCTTTGCAGTTGGCTTATCTCCTCTGGAAAGAGACTGGAGAGACCAGTCAGTTTGATGAGACTTTTGTCGCAGCGACCAAGGAAATTCTTCATCTTTGGACAGTGGAACAAGACCACAACAATTCACCTTATCGTTTTGTCCGTGATACGGACCGCAGGGAAGACACCTTGGTAAATGATGGCTTTGGACCTGCCTTTGCAGTGACAGGTATGACCTGGTCAGCCTTTCGCCCGAGTGATGACTGCTGTCAGTATAGCTATTTGATTCCGTCAAATATGTTTGCAGTAGTGGTCTTGGGTTATGTCCAAGAAATCTTTGAAGAACTGGATCTAGCTGATAGCCAAAACATCATGGCAGACGCTGAGCGTCTCCAGTCTGAAATCCAAGAAGGCATCGAAAATTACGCTTACACAACTAACAGCAAGGGCGAAAAGATTTATGCCTTTGAAGTGGATGGTTTAGGAAATGCCAGCATCATGGATGATCCAAACGTACCAAGTTTGTTGGCGGCGCCTTATCTGGGCTATTGCGATGTCAACGATGAAGTGTATCAAGCCACTCGTCGCACCATTCTGAGCCCTGAAAATCCATACTTCTACCAAGGAGAATACGCTAGCGGTCTCGGAAGTTCTCATACCTTCTATCGCTATATCTGGCCCATTGCCCTTTCTATCCAAGGCTTGACAACAAGAGATAAGGCAGAGAAGAAATTCTTACTCGATCAGCTGGTTGCCTGCGATGGTGGTACAGGTGTCATGCACGAAAGCTTCCACGTGGATGACCCAACGCTTTACTCACGTGAATGGTTTTCTTGGGCCAACATGATGTTCTGTGAATTAGTCTTGGATTACCTGGATATTCGCTAATACTCTTCGAAAATCTCTTCAAACCACGTCAGCTTCGCCTTGCCGTAGGTATGGTTACTGATTTCATCAGTTCTATCCACAACCTCAAAGCAGTGCTTTGAGCAGACTGCGGCTAGCTTCCTAGTTTGCTCTTTGATTTTCATTGAGTATAAGGAGCGCGCTTTAGTTTCACTGATTCGTGTCAGAATCACACCTTTACATTTAAAACGTTAAAATTTAAATTTAGAATGAGGTTTTACTTCATGGAAAATGTTGTTGTACATATTATCTCACATAGTCACTGGGACCGTGAGTGGTATCTGCCTTTTGAAAGCCATCGGATGCAGCTGGTGGAATTGTTTGACAATCTTTTTGATCTCTTTGAAAATGACCCTGAGTTCAAGAGTTTCCACTTGGATGGCCAAACCATTGTCCTTGATGACTATTTGGAAATTCGCCCTGAAAATCGCGACAAAGTCCAACGTTACATCGACCAAGGCAAACTCAAAATTGGTCCCTTTTACATCTTGCAGGATGATTACTTGATTTCAAGTGAAGCCAATGTTCGCAATACCTTGATTGGTCAAGCAGAATGTGCAAAATGGGGCAAATCAACCCAGATTGGTTACTTCCCAGATACCTTTGGAAATATGGGACAAGCTCCTCAAATCCTTCAGAAATCAGGCATTCACGTGGCAGCTTTTGGGCGTGGTGTGAAGCCGATTGGATTTGACAACCAAGTCCTCGAAGATGAGCAGTTCACTTCCCAGTTTTCAGAAATGTACTGGCAGGGTGCGGACGGAAGTCGTGTCCTCGGTATCCTCTTTGCCAACTGGTACAGTAACGGGAATGAAATCCCAGTTGATAAGGACGAAGCCCTGGCCTTCTGGAAACAAAAATTGTCAGACGTGCGTGACTATGCTTCGACCAACCAATGGTTGATGATGAACGGCTGTGACCACCAGCCTGTACAGCGCAATCTGAGCGAAGCCATTCGTGTGGCCAATGAACTCTTCCCAGATGTGACTTTTGTGCATAGTTCCTTTGATGACTATGTTCATGCAGTAGAAAGTGCTCTACCTGAGCAACTATCTACCGTTACGGGTGAGTTGACCAGTCAAGAAACAGATGGTTGGTACACACTTGCCAATACTTCTTCATCACGAATTTACCTCAAACAAGCCTTCCAAGAAAATAGCAACTTGCTAGAACAAGTGGTGGAGCCATTGACCGTCATCACTGGTGGGCACAACCATAAGGACCAGTTGACCTATGCTTGGAAAGTCCTTCTACAAAATGCGCCACATGACAGTATCTGTGGCTGTAGTGTGGACGAGGTTCACCGTGAGATGGAAACACGTTTTGCCAAGGTCAACCAAGTTGGAAACTTCGTTAAGACCAATCTTCTCAACGAGTGGAAGGGCAAAATCGCAACCCACGAAGCCCAAAGCGACCATCTCTTTACGGTCATCAACACAGGCTTGCATGACAAGGTTGATACTGTCAGCACAGTGATTGATGTGGCGACTTGTGATTTCAAGGAATTGCACCCAACAGAAGGCTATAAGAAGATGGCAGCCTTGACCTTGCCAAGCTACCGTGTCGAAGACTTGGAAGGACATGCTGTAGAAGCGAAAATCGAAGATCTGGGAGCTAATTTTGAGTATGATTTGCCAAAAGACAAGTTCCGCCAGGCTCGTATCGCTCGACAAGTGCGCGTGACAGTACCTGTTCACCTGGCACCACTTTCTTGGACAACCTTCCAATTGCTCGAAGGAGAACAAGAACACCGTGATGGTATTTACCAAAATGGGGTGATTGATACGCCATTTGTAACGGTAAGTGTGGATGAAAATATCACGGTCTACGACAAGACAACTCATGAAGCTTATGAGGATGTTGTTCGCTTTGAAGACCGTGGTGACATCGGAAATGAGTACATCTATTTCCAACCAAAAGGAACAGAGCCTATCTACGCCGAGCTGAAAGGCTATGAGGTCTTGGAAAATACAGCTCGTTTTGCCAAGATCTTGCTCAAACATGAATTGACAATTCCAGTAAGTGCAGATGAAAAACTGGATGCGGAACAAAGAGGCATCATCGAGTTTATGACGCGTGAAGCTGGGCGCTCAGAAGAATTGACAACCCTTCCTCTGGAAACAGAGATGACCGTCTTTGTTGACAATCCACAAATCCGTTTCAAGACTCGCTTTACTAACACAGCCAAGGACCACCGTATCCGTCTCTTGGTTAAGACTCATAATACGCGTCCAAGCAATGACTCTGAAAGCATCTATGAGGTGGTGACACGACCAAATAAACCAGCTGCTTCTTGGGAAAATCCTGAAAATCCACAACACCAACAAGCCTTTGTCAGCCTTTATGATGATGAAAGGGGTGACAGTGGCAAATAAAGGATTGCACGAGTATGAAATCCTTGGAGACGATACCATTGCCGTGACCATTCTTCGTGCCTCAGGTGAGTTAGGTGACTGGGGTTACTTCCCAACACCAGAAGCTCAATGCTTGCGTGAGTTTGAAGTCGAGTTTGCACTTGAGTGCCACCAAGCAGGGGAACGCTTCTCAGCCTTCCGTCGTGCTAAAGCCTTCCAAACACCATTCACTAGTCTTCAAGTTGCTAAACAAGAAGGAAGTGTTGCTGCGACTGGTAGCCTCTTGAGTCATGCGGCACTTAGCTTACCACAAGTTTGCCCAACAGCCTTTAAAGTGGCGGAAAATGAAGAAGGATATGTCCTCCGTTACTACAATATGAGTCAAGAAAATGTGCGTATATCAGAGCACCAACAAACCATTTTGGACTTGCTTGAGCGACCTTATCCGGTTCATTCAGGACTCTTAGCACCACAAGAAATTCGCACAGAATTGATTAAAAAAGAAGACATTTAACAGTTTTAAAGTGTTTGATAACTAATGCTATGAGATAGAAAGGAGGGGCGAAAGAGTAAGGATTAATTACTGATTTGCCCCTTTTTTGGTGAAAATATGACGATTGCAACCATTGATATCGGAGGGACTGGGATTAAATTTGCCAGTCTGACTCCTGATGGAAAAATACTAGATAAGACAAGTACACCGACACCAGAAAACTTGGAGGATTTACTGACTTGGCTAGACAAATGCTTGGCAGAGAAAGATTATAAGGGCATTGCCATGAGCGTTCCAGGAGCGGTCAATCAAGAAACAGGTGTGATTGAGGGAATCAGTGCCGTACCTTACATTCATGGCTTTTCTTGGTATGAGACTCTTGCTCATCATCAACTCCCTATCCATCTAGAAAATGATGCCAACTGTGTTGGACTTAGTGAACTGCTGGCTCACCCAGAGATTGAAAATGCAGCCTGTGTCGTGATTGGGACAGGAATTGGCGGAGCTATGATTATCAATGGGAAACTTCACCGTGGTCGCCACGGCTTAGGTGGTGAGTTTGGCTACATGACAACCATTGAACCAGCTGAAAAACTCAACAACTGGTCACTATTAGCTTCTACAGGAAACATGGTTCGCTACGTAATTGAAAAATCTGGTCAGACTGACTGGGATGGTCGCAAGATTTACCAAGAAGCTGCAGCTGGTAATGCCCTCTGTCAAGAAGCTATTTTGCGCATGAACCGCAATCTGGCGCAAGGTTTGCTCAATATTCAGTATCTCATCGATCCAGATGTCATTAGTCTGGGAGGCTCTATCAGTCAAAATCCAGACTTCATCCAAGGGGTCAAAAAAGCTGTCGATGAATTTGTCGAAACCTACGAAGAATATACGGTCGCACCAGTTATCCAAGCTTGCACCTATCATGCAGATGCCAATCTCTATGGTGCCCTTGTCAACTGGTTGCAGGAGGAAACCAATGGTAATTTTTACAGGATTTAGTCCCAAACAAGAGCAAGCATTAGAGTTGCTTAAAAAGCACATTTCCCTACCAGATGTAGAGGTAGCAGTCGCTCAGTCTAATCAAGCCTCTATCTCTATCAAGGGTGAAAGTGGACAGTATCACCTGACTTATGACAAACCTCACCAACTATACCGCGCCTTGTCTTTATTAGCAACAGCTCTAGTAGAAGGTGACAAGGTCGAGATTGATGAGCATGCGGCTTATGAAGAGTTGGCCTACATGGCTGACTGTTCCCGAAATGCAGTGCTAAATGTCGCTTCTGCCAAACAGATGATTGAGGTCTTGGCTCTCATGGGCTACTCAACCTTTGAGCTCTACATGGAAGACACCTACCAGATTGAAGGGCAACCTTACTTTGGTTATTTCCGTGGGGCCTATTCGGCTGAAGAGTTACAGGAAATCGAAGCCTATGCCCAGCAGTTTGACATGACCTTTGTGCCTTGCATCCAGACCTTGGCTCACTTGTCGGCCTTCGTCAAATGGGGTGTCAAAGAAGTGCAGGAGCTCCGCGATGTAGAAGATATCCTCCTCATTGGCGAAGAAAAAGTTTATGACCTAATTGACGGCATGTTTGCGACACTATCTAAACTACAAACACGCAAGGTCAATATCGGGATGGACGAAGCCCACTTGGTTGGTTTAGGTCGTTACCTCATTCTGAACGGTGTTGTGGACCGTAGTCTCCTCATGTGTCAACACTTGGAGCGCGTATTAGATATTGCAGACAAGTATGCTTTCCATTGTCAGATGTGGAGTGATATGTTCTTCAAACTCATGTCAGCAGATGGCCAGTACGATCGTGACGTGGAGATTCCAGAGGAAACTCGTGTCTACCTAGATCGTCTCAAAGACCGTGTGACCTTGGTTTACTGGGATTATTATCAGGATAGCGAGGAAATACAACCGCAATTTCCGCAACCATCACAAGATTAGCCAAGATATTGCCTTTGCAGGTGGGGCTTGGAAGTGGATTGGGTTCACACCCAACAACCATTTCAGTCGTCTCATCGCTGTAGAAGCCAACAAAGCCTGCCGCGCCAATGATATCAAAGAAGTGATTGTAACGGGTTGGGGAGACAATGGTGGTGAAACAGCCCAATTCTCTATTCTACCAAGTCTGCAAATCTGGGCAGAACTCAGCTACTGCAATGACTTAGACCGTCTGTCTGCTCACTTCAAGACCAATACAGGTCTGTCAGTCGAGGACTTTATGCAGATTGACCTTGCCAATCTCTTGCCAGACTTGCCAGGCAATCTCAGTGGTATCAATCCCAACCGCTATGTCTTTTATCAGGATGTTCTTTGCCCGATTCTTGACAGACACATGACACCTGAACAGGACAAACCGCACTTCGCTCAGGCTGCTGAAACGCTTGCTGAAATCAAAGAAAAAGCTGGAAACTACTCTTACCTCTTTGAAACTCAGGCCCAGTTGAACCAGATTTTAAGCAGTAAAGTGGATGTGGGACGACGCATTCGTGAAGCTTATAAAGCCGGTGACAAAGTCAGCTTACAGCAAATCGCCAGACAAGAATTACCAAAACTCAGAAGCGAGATTGAACATTTCCATGCCCTCTTTAGCCATCAATGGTTGAAGGAAAACAAGGTCTTTGGCTTGGACACGGTTGATATCCGTATGGGAGGACTCTTGCAACGCATCAAGCGAGCAGAAAGTCGTATCGAGGCTTATCTGGCAGGGCAGATTGACCGCATCGACGAGCTAGAAGTTGAAATCCTACCATTTACTGACTTCTACGCAGACAAGGACTTTGCAGCCACAACAGCCAACCAGTGGCATACCATTGCGACAGCTTCGACGATTTATACGACTTAAAAATAAGAGTACCCTACTACTAGTCTATAAACTAACTAAAATACTTGTTTAGAAGACTTGAGAGTAGATTAGGAGATCGAAGCTCAATTTATTGAGGTAATATGATTTAACAGATGGGAAAAGAAAGAAATGCTTAGAATTCTGTCTGGATTGTTGGAGGATTAAGAAGTGGAAGATGTATTGAATGTAAAAGATGAAGAATTCGAACCAATTTTTTCTGATATAGTATATAGATATTTATCAAAGACAAATTTTCCAAAGTTTATTGTAGGAACTGGTTTATCAATGGGGTTAGGTGTTTCTGGAATGTCCGGATTGGCGCATGAATTGGAGGAAAGATTTAATAGTGATGAATACAGTTCATATTTACAAACTTGGAAACAATATGAGGGATTGGTTAGTGATAAAGGTTTGGAGTATGCATTACTTAATATTAGACCAGAAGAAGAAGGATTTGTAGAGAGTATTCGTGAAATTACAGCTGAATTTATCTTAGATTCAGACTATAAAGCAAGAAAGAATATTTTATCTAATCATTCAGGGTTTGAAAATTTAATAGGTTTTTTATCAAGAACAGTAAGTGTAAATGACAAAGTTATTGATATAATGACACCTAATTATGATTTAATTATTGAGTTGATAGTAGATAAACTAAAATTAGAATCTACTTTAGGTTTCTATGGTTCTCTGTATCAGAATTTTAACCAAGATAGGTTGAAAAACCCTCAAAGCTATTTTTCTAAAGATGAAACCATAGTTCGGTTATTTAAACCACATGGTTCTATAAATTGGATTAAACAAGGAAGTAATGTTATCCAAACTAATGATTATAGCTATTTAAAAAAAGAGAGTAAAAACATTGAAATCATTACTCCTGGGAGTATGAAGTATCAGAGGGGATTAACACATGAACTTTTTAGAATCCATCGAGAGATTTTTAATGAACTAATCACAGACAATAAAAACAAATTTTCAATTTTTATCTATGGTTACGGTTTTAATGACCAACATTTTGATACCGTTTTTGAAAATACTACAAAGGATGTTATAGTGTTAACAATGAGCATAAAAAAAGAGATTGTCGACAAAGCTCTGAACAATCGTAATTGGACATTGTTTTACAAACATATTAATCAGGAAAAACCTGGACAGGATTCGTATATGGTTTATAACCAAAAACTATATAAGATAGATAGAGATTTGTGGGGTATAAATGAGTTTTCAAAAATTTTTATAGGATAAGGAATTATATATGGCTAAGATTCAAGATTGTTTAACGACTACAATTGGTACTGTTCAAATTGTAGATACAAAAAAAATAACGGTAAGTGTTGAGGAAGAAGGAATCCTCAATCATTTAAAAATTAATGATTTACTTATTTTATCTGGTAATAATGATAACGAGAAATTAATTGGCATGATCACGAAAGTTAGTAAGAAAAGGATAGATTTTGACGAAGAAAATGATGAGAGTATCGATTATTCATATAATTTTTGTAATGTGACATTGGTCGGTACTTTTTATGTAAAACTGTCTCCTGAAAAAGAGAATATATTCAGACGGGCTGTAAATACTTATCCTGAAATAAATAGCCCTGTATATTTAGCTGATAGTGATGCTCTTTCCATAATAATGAATTCATTGGATAGTGATATTGATAATGAAGGTTTAGTCATTGGAAAATATGCTAGTAATAAAACTGTTAAAGCTATATTAGATGGAAACAAGTTTTTCCAACGTCATGCTTCTATAGTTGGAAGTACTGGTAGTGGAAAATCTTTTACAGTTGCGAATATTTTAGAAAAGACGAATGAACTAGCATATTCAAATATAATAGTTTTTGATTTACATGGCGAATACAATGAACTCTCTTATGCAAAACAAATAAAAATCAACAGCAATGATGGATTACATATCCCTCTTTGGTTTTTCAATTATGAAGAAATCCATTCGCTTTTCATTGAATCTGCTGAAGGCACTTCATCAAATCAGAGAGCCATTGTTATTAAATATATTCTAGAAAAAAAGAAAGAATACATTGCGACTAATAAAAAGTCTTTGTCTCCTGAACTTATTACTGCAGATACACCAATTCCATTTTCTGCAGTCGGGCTAAAAGAATTTCTTGAAAGCGAAAATATTAAGGAAGACGAAACTGGGGAAGTGTATAAATCAGGAGACAAAAAGGGACAAAGCAAAACTAAACAAGGGCAATTCTATGGAAAGCTGACAAATCTTATTACAAGATTACAGACAAAAATAGATGATAAAAAATATAGTTTTATTTTTAATGAAAAGTCCACAAGTAAGTCAGATTATCTGAACTATTTTATATCAGAAATTATGGGTGATACTGAAAAAATAAAAGTTATTGACCTATCCGAAGTTCCGTCTGATATACTTTCCATTGTAATTGGGATTGTTACGAGGCTAGTGTATGATGTTCAATTTTGGATGACTCCTCAGACTAATGAAACAAGACACCCTTTAGCGTTTATTTGCGATGAGGCTCATCTTTATATGCCAAGGGATACTTCAAAAATGAAAGCTGTCGAAAATAAATCACTTGAAATTTTTGAGAAAATAGCTAAAGAAGGAAGAAAGTATGGTGTTTCTTTAGTTATAGTTTCTCAGAGACCAGCTGAATTGAACTCAACAATAATTTCACAATGCAATAATATCATTAGTTTGAAAATCACAAATGATAGGGATAAGTCAGCAGTCTCTACTATGCTAACAGATTCTTTAGTTGGCTTAGTAGATGTATTACCTAATTTAGATGTTGGTGAATGTATTGTTATTGGTGATTCGATTAAGCTACCCACAAAAATCGTTTTAGATAAACCGAAGGAAGAACCTAAGAGCTCGACTATTGATTTTTGGGATAGATGGTATGACAAGAAAAATACTGTTTTTGATATCGATTCTGCCATTAATAATTTGATACAACAATCAAGATAATTTTGGCATCTTTTTGGTAGCCAAAGGGACAAAATATATTATTTTTTCAAAGAGAATATAAAAAAGATATTGATTTATCAACATTATCCTTCATTTAAACCTTAATCTCGGAATTATGAGCAAAGCGTTTCTCGTGAAACCTATTTCTTATAAAAAACTTCTCCACATAAAATAATTTGTGGAGTTTTTTCTATAATTAGTAGTTTAACCTGACCTTCAAATAGGAGTATACTAATAATGTAATCGTTATCAAACCTAAAAATTCGATGAAATCAGTTTTTAGGAATAAAAAGGGAGGAAATTATGAAAAAGTTTTCAAAGACCTTGAGAGATAACTGGATCTTTCTCTTGATGGTTTTACCAGGGGCACTCTGGTTGATTCTATTCTTTTACATTCCAGTATTTGGGAATGTGGTCGCCTTTAAAGACTACCATATGACCAGTAATGGTTTCATAGATAGTATTGTGAATAGTAAATGGGTCGGGTTAGATAATTTCAGATTCTTGTTTAGTTCAAAAGATGCCTTTATCATCACTCGAAATACCGTTCTCTACAATCTTGGCTTTATCTTTATCGGTTTGATTGTATCAGTAGGGATTGCCATCATCCTCAGCGAGCTACGCTCTAAGAGAATGGTTAAGATTTTCCAAACGTCTATGTTGTTCCCTTACTTCCTGTCATGGGTTATCATCAGTTTCTTTACAGATGCTTTCCTAAACATTGACAAAGGGGTTTTCAACCATTTCCTAACATCCATTGGCATGAAGGAAGTCAACTTCTACGCTGACTTAGGCATTTGGCCATACCTTCTCCTTTTCCTAGGTATTTGGAAAGGCTTTGGATATAGCAGTGTCATGTACTATGCGACGATCATGGGAATTGACCCAACCTACTATGAAGCAGCAACAGTGGACGGGGCGAGCAAGTGGCAACGTATTCGCAACGTAACCATTCCTCAGTTGACTCCACTTGTGACAGTTTTGACTATCCTTGCAGTCGGAAATATCTTCCGTGCAGACTTTGGTCTCTTCTATCAAATCCCACACAATGCTGGTCAGCTTTACAATGTAACCAACGTTTTGGACGTATATGTCTTTAATGGTTTGACTCAGACAGCAGATATCGGTATGGCTTCAGCAGCCGGTCTTTACCAATCCGTAGTCGGTTTGATTCTGGTTATCCTATCAAACTTGCTTGCAAGACGAGTTGATCCAAACTCAGCTTTGTTCTAGAAAGGAGGAGAATATGGCAGAAAAGAAAATTAAAAAAGAAAAAATCGATAATGTCGGCATTCACTCCTTCAGTAAGAAAGCAGATATCTTCTTTAGTATTATCTCTGGTTTGATCGCTCTTTCTTGTATCTTGCCCTTTATCTTCGTTATCATCATTTCGGTAACAGATGAAAAGAGCATTCTCCAGTATGGATATAGCTTTTTCCCTTCGAAGTTTGGTGTAGATGGATTTCAGTTCCTAGCTCAGTTTAAAGATAAGATCCTCCAAGCGCTCTTTATCTCAGTTTGTAACTGTAGTCGGAACAGTGACCAACGTCTTCATTACAACCACTTATGCCTATGCCATCTCACGGACAACCTTTAAGTACCGCAGATTCTTTACGATCTTCGCTCTTCTTAGTATGTTGTTCAATGCTGGTTTGGTACCGGGCTATATCGTGGTCACTCGCCTGCTTCAACTGGGTGATACCGTTTGGGCCTTGATTGTTCCAATGCTTCTCTCACCATTCAACATCATCTTGATGCGTTCCTTCTTCAAGAAGACCATTCCAGAAGCCATTCTCGAATCTGCTCGTATCGATGGTGCCAGTGAAGCTCGGATCTTCTTCCAGATTTGTTTGCCATTGTCACTTCCAGGTATCGCAACCATTACGCTTTTGACAGCTCTTGGTTTCTGGAACGACTGGTTCAACGCCCTTCTTTACATCAAGAGTGATAACTTGTATCCATTGCAATATTTGCTTATGCAAATCCAGCAAAATATGGACTACATCGCAAAAGCAGTCGGCCTATCTGATCAACTGGGAGTCGCTCTACCAAAAGAAACAGGTCGTATGGCCATGGTTGTTGTTGCAACCCTTCCAATCGCGATTCTGTATCCATTCTTCCAACGCTACTTTGTTAAAGGGTTGACGATCGGTGGTGTCAAAGAATAGCACTTGTTGAGAAACACCGTTTCTCCCTTCCCAACTTCATCTTAGTGACTGAAGTTAAAAATCATTAAATCGTTTATAAGTTTAAAAATAAAAAAAGGAGTTTTTATCATGAAAAACTGGAAAAAATATGCTTTTGCATCTGCTAGCGTAGTCGCTTTGGCTGCTGGTCTTGCTGCTTGTGGAAACCTTACAGGTAACAACAAAAAAGCTGCAGATACTACTTCAGGTGAAAAACCTGTAATCAAAATGTACCAAATCGGTGACAAACCAGACAACTTGGATGAATTGCTAGAAAATGCAAACAAAATCATCGAAGAAAAAGTCGGTGCTAAATTGGATATCCAATACCTTGGATGGGGTGACTATGATAAGAAAATGTCTGTTATCACATCATCTGGTGAAAACTATGATATCGCATTTGCATCTAACTATGTTGTAAATGCTCAAAAAGGTGCTTATGCTGACTTGACAGAATTGTATAAAAAAGAAGGAGCAGAGCTTTACAAAGCACTTGACCCAGCTTACATCAAAGGGAACACTGTAAACGGTAAGATTTATGCAGTACCAGTTGCAGCTAACGTTGCATCTTCACAAAACTTTGCCTTCAACGGAACACTTCTTGCTAAATACGGTATCGATATTTCAGGTGTAACTTCATACGAAACACTTGAACCAGTCTTGAAACAAATCAAAGAAAAAGCTCCAGATGTAGTACCATTTGCGGTTACGAAGAACTTTATCCCATCTGATAACTTTGACTACCCAGTACCAAACGGACTTCCATTTGTTATCGACCTTGAAGGAGACACTACTAAGATCGTAAACCGTTACGAAGTGCCTCGTTTCAAAGAACACTTGAAGACTCTTCACAAATTCTATGAAGAAGGATACATTCCAAAAGACGTAGCAACAAGCGACACTTCATTTGACCTTCAACAAGATACTTGGTTTGTTCGTGAAGAAACAGTAGGACCAGCTGACTACGGTAACAGCTTGCTTTCACGCGTTGCGAACAAAGACATCCAAATCAAACCAATCACTAACTTTATCAAGAAAAACCAAACAACACAAGTTGCTAACTTTGTCATCTCAAACAACTCTAAGAACAAAGAAAAATCAATGGAAGTGTTGAACCTCTTGAACACGAACCCTGAACTCTTGAACGGCCTTGTTTACGGTCCAGAAGGCAAGAACTGGGAAAAAATTGAAGGTAAAGAAAACCGTGTACGCGTCCTTGATGGCTACAAAGGAAATACTCACATGGGTGGATGGAACACTGGTAACAACTGGATTCTTTACATCAACGAAAACGTTACAGACCAACAAATCGAAGATTCTAAGAAACAATTGGCTGAAGCTAAAGAATCTCCAGCACTTGGATTCATCTTTAACACTGACAATGTGAAATCTGAAATCTCAGCAATTTCTAACACAATGCAACAATTCGATACAGCTATCAACACTGGTACTGTAGACCCAGATAAAGCTATTCCAGAATTGATGGAAAAATTGAAATCTGAAGGTGCCTATGAAAAAGTATTGAACGAAATGCAAAAACAATATGACGAATTCTTGAAAAACAAAAAATCATAAGATTGATTGATTTCGTGTATTCATTCCTAATTCCTAAAAATGTGATCACTGCCTTCCCTAGTTCTCTAGGGGAGGTAGTGATTTTTAGGATGTAAAAATGAAAACAGTGGTTCTGAGGGTTTATGCGATGTGATACACATACATCTACAGAGGATTTATTATGAAAAAATATCGCCTTCTTTTCAAAATGAGTGCAGTCTTGTCTTACTTATTTTTCGTATTTGGCCTTTCTCAGCTAACGCTTATCGTCCAAAATTATTGGCAATTTTCTTCTCAGATAGGAAATTTCTTTTGGATTCAAAATATCTTGAGTTTGCTATTTAGCGGAGTCATGATTTGGATTCTGGTTAAGACAGGCCATGGTTATCTCTTTCGCATTCCAAGAAAAAAATGGCTTTGGTATTCGATTTTGACAGTATTAGTGGTAGTGCTCCAGATCTTTTTTAACGTTCAGACAGCTAAACATGTTCAGTCAACTGCTGAAGGTTGGGCTGTATTGATTGGTTATAGTGGGACTAACTTTGCAGAGCTAGGTATCTATATAGCCCTGTTCTTTCTGATTCCACTGATGGAAGAGTTAATCTATAGAGGATTACTGCAACACGCCTTCTTTAAACATTCGCGATTTGGCCTTGATTTGCTCCTTCCTTCCATTTTATTTGCTCTGCCTCATTTTTCAAGCCAACCTAGTTTGTTAGATATCTTCGTCTTGCAACAGTTGGAATCATCTTTGCTGGTTTGACTCGCTATACCAAGAGCATTTATCCTTCCTATGCAGTGCATGTGATCAATAATATTGTAGCGACATTACCATTTTTACTGACTTTTTTACATAGGGTGTTTGGGTAAAATATTGGTACGAGAGTTAGAAATGATTGTTTTTCAATTTAAGGAGGAAAATGAGAATGACACCATTAAAATGGTTTGCTGGAGGAAGTGAAAGGCGTTGTGAAGCCATGACCATCATAGATTATCTATTGGAAGATATAAAGGCTGCGCCTCAACTTACTCCCTTGAAAAATCAGTTAGTGATTTATCAAAAACGATTAGAGGATGAAGGAACCTCTACTCCATTTATTCTGAGCCAAATGAACGTCGACATCTCACGTGTATTAATTGACAACAAGTTGTGTTTGTCAGAAAGTCAAGCTAAGCAAATCAAAAAATTGAGAGAATTATCTGCGATTCGCTATGGTTACTGATAAAGTGCAGTGGCAGGTCTCTCTATACAATTTCCGGTCAAATAAATTGCATTCGTTTTCTCAAGTGGGTATACTAGAATAGTTGAATGAAAAATTCTGAAAATTTAAGAATAGAAAAGAGAACAAATCTTATGGCAAAAGATATTCGTGTCTTACTTTACTACCTCTATACCCCAATTGAAAATGCAGAGCAATTTGCGGCAGATCATCTGGCTTTCTGTAAATCAATCGGCCTCAAAGGCCGTATCCTAGTCGCTGACGAGGGAATTAACGGAACCGTTTCAGGTGACTACGAAACAACTCAAAAATACATGGACTACGTTCACAGCCTTCCAGGAATGGAAGACCTCTGGTTCAAGATTGACGAAGAAAATGAACAAGCCTTCAAGAAGATGTTTGTTCGCTACAAGAAAGAAATTGTCCACCTTGGTTTGGAAGACAACGACTTTGACAACGATATCAACCCACTTGAAACAACAGGTGCTTACTTGTCTCCAAAAGAGTTCAAAGAAGCCCTTCTTGATGAAGATACAGTGGTCCTTGACACGCGTAACGATTATGAGTACGACCTAGGACATTTCCGTGGGGCTATCCGTCCAGACATCCGCAACTTCCGTGAGTTACCACAGTGGGTCCGTGATAACAAGGAAATTCATGGACAAGCGTGTCGTAGTTTACTGTACAGGTGGCGTTCGCTGTGAGAAATTCTCAGGTTGGATGGTTCGTGAAGGCTACAAAGATGTCGGCCAATTGCACGGAGGAATCGCAACTTACGGTAAAGATCCAGAAGTTCAAGGTGAGCTTTGGGATGGGAAAATGTACGTCTTTGACGAGCGTATCGCAGTCGATGTCAACCATGTTAATCCAACCATCGTAGGGAAAGACTGGTTTGATGGAACACCATGTGAACGCTATGTCAACTGTGGAAATCCCTTCTGTAACCGTCGTATCCTAACATCAGAAGAAAATGAAGACAAGTACCTTCGTGGATGCTCACACGAGTGTCGTGTTCACCCACGCAACCGCTACGTCTCAGAAAATGAATTGACACAAGCAGAAGTTGTTGAGCGCCTAGCTGCTATCGGTGAAAGCTTGGATCAAGTCGCTACTGTATAACATCAAACAGCCTTCAGGGGCTGTTTTTCTATGCTTTTTATCTAAAAATCTAAAATTTGTTTCTGTATCTTTCAGGAAAATAGGGTATACTATATGTAAACGATTTCAAAGGAGGCCGGTTATGGCGAAAACATTTTTTATCCCAAATAAAGAAAGCATTCTAGGACAACAGGAGGTCTTGACTGCCAAGTCCATCTTGGCCTTGGTGGAGGGCTTGGAGTCGCATAGTTATGATGCAGTCTATCTCCGTCAGCCCCTAAATCGTCTCGAATACATGGAGTGTGGGATTGTAGGTCAGTCGCAATTTCTCTTCAAGGTGAACTATGCGGATAGCCGAAAGGGTTATCAAGTGGTGATTCCAGACTTCCTTACCAGAGCAGACTGGGAGATTGTAGAAGCTCTCCTCCAAGCCCTATCTGGCAAGTTGGGGCAAGTGGTAGAAGGGCTAGAAGGATTTGATTTTGAAGCTTATTTCCGAGAAACGGTCAAGCAGTATCTAGCTGACAAAGCAGCTCGTCTAGTATATTGCCAAGGGATCTTGTCCCCTATCTATCTCAACAAGGAATACCTCGAGAGCTTTGGCTGAGGATGGATTGGCACGTTTTGAAGAGCTAGTCAAGAAGGTTCAAGGCTCTGATGCCTACCTTGCCAGTGTGAAATTTTACTCAGATGCTCAAGGCAAGGTACACGGTATCTACCATCTAGCCCAGGGAGTCAAGACAATTTTGCCAAAGAAACCCTTTGTACCAGCACCCTTTACTGAGCAGCTAGCAGGCAAGGAACTTGTTTGGGAGATTGACCTAGTGACGATTTCTGGTGATGGGTCCAAAGCAGAAGACTATGAAGCTATTGCTCGCTTAGATTATGAAAAATTCCTAGAGTCACTACCAGAAGCATTTTACCATCAACTAGATGCCAATCAACTAGAAGTACAAGCCATTTTGGGAAAAGACTTTGAAGGATTGGCAAGCATCGAGTAGACACGGTTCAAAAAAGAGTAAGCATAAAAATCCCTGTCATTAACAAATGGCAGGGATTTTGGTTAAAAGAAGGTCAGGATGCGAAGGTAGTCAACTGTCAGCGCGAGCTCTGCAATGAAGAAGGGCAAGAGAATAGCACCATCAAGTAAGACAGCTAGCAAGAAACGATAAAATGGGTCAAGGCTACTGGTCTTACTTGGCTTGCTAATCACAAAGAGATTTCCAAGGGCAAAGATAGCCATGCTGAGAAGAGTGAGGATGCCAGCAAATCGTAAGCCGCCAAAGAGTGCAAAGAAACTTGCTAGAGCTGTTAGGACAAGCGGGATAGCAAAGAGTCGGCTGTAACGATCGCAAGCTTCTTGGAATGTGAAGTCGCTCTCCTGGTCCAGTACCCGTCGGACAGTAAAGCCTCCCAAAATGATGGAAAAGTAAAATAGAGCGCTAGCGACCAAGATAGAAAGGCCAGCAAAGAGATCTAAAGGTGGGAGCTGGTTAGGTAAACTATTGGCAATAGAGGCCATATAGCCGTAGTAGAGGTGCTTGATATGATAGATACTAAAGAAAAGGTTGATTGACGACAGCAAGGTGAGTAGGGCAAAGACACTATAACGATGCTTTTGGTCCGTATTCTTGCTGGTAGTTGGTTCTTGGATAGCGTCCAGTAGCCAAGTCCAAAATAGTGCGATTTCTTCTTTGAATCTGGCTGTTTTACGAGGGTCAATGTCTGGGATATAGGGACTATCTAAAGCCTTGCTGAGGATGTTTTTTTCTTTTGCAGGGTTTTCTTGCTTGTGTTCCTCTTCAGTTTTCCCTTCTCCCTCTTCCTCGGTTTGGGTTTCCTCAGTCATTTCGGGAGTTTCCTCCTCATGCGTTTCCGACTCTTTAGGTGAGACAGATGTTTCTTGGCTTACTTGTAGTTCGGTCTCCACAGTTTCTGAAGTCTCAGGCTCGTTGGGCTGGATTTCTGATTTTGTCTGAGGTGATTTCTTCTCAAGATCGGCACTTTCAAACCATTCTTGTGTCATGGTGGAACCTCCTTTTTATGGTCGTTTTCTATCTTTAGCCTAGCAGATGAAAGCGTTTTTGTCAATGGTTTCTAGATGGAGAAGAGTACTCTTCTTTAGGTAGGTAGATATCCTGGTTGGCTTTTGCAATGAGCAGGTCCTTGATATCTGCTCTTTCCGTTTTATAAGGGTTGGCAAGTTCATTCTCTTTTTGTCCACGATGTTCTTCTTTGGGTTTACGATAGATACCGCCATGCTGAGAAGAAATATCTAGATTGATACGGTCGGTCTCTTTCTGGGAGAGAATGAGGTTTAGAGTTGAATGAGCCTCTAGCTCGACCTTGCCGTGAACTTGGATATTTTCAGCATAGATGTGTGCTCCCTCCGTCTTGACCTGACTATCTGTCAATTCGGCATCAAAGATATTGATGATATGAGGTGTCGTTAGTGTGCTGTTCTTGATAGAACTTTCAGTTAGTCTTAAGAGATAGCCTTTTGTTTTGATTGTCGCATTTTCAAGATTGGCTTGACGAATATTGGTTTGTCCACGATTGGCTGAGACGGTGATAGCTTGCAGTCTTCTTCCTTTAGGGAGGGAGAGAATGACTTCGTCAAAACGGTGAGAATAACTGCTGGCAATACGAAGTAGGCCTTCGATTCCTGAACCTAGAAAGCGATGTTGGGAGGCTTGTTTGTCAGTGACGGTCAGTGTTTTGTAACTCATGCCAGTAGTCAGATCGTGACGACCAGACACCGAAGGATGATAGGTGATATGGATCTTGTCATCTACAGACTCTGTGATGGTTAGGCTGTGCTCTTCAAGGGTCAAATCAAGTTTTTCCACTTCATTTCCAAAGGTCACTTCTTCGATACGATTGTCATAGACGGGGTCTTTTGACATGGCAAGTAAACTTTGAATACCATTGGACTGCGCGCCTACAATGATCATGATAAAACCGAGGATTGTAGAAACCACACCAAAGATGAGAAATCCTTTTGTCAATTTACGCATGTCTGTCACCTCTCTTTCCTTTTTTAAGAATCCATTGTGCCAAGCGGACGATCAGGAGGCCAAAGAAACGAGCTACATAGGAGATACCCAGTAGAACAAGAGAAGAAGCACCGATAGAAAGCAAACCGGCCCCAAAAATCAAGATAAAGGCAGATTTGGCTTCGACTAGGACGCTAAAGCTCTCTATGATAAAGAGTCCGCCCAGTAGGATACCCGTCACCGAAACAGTGAAAAAGGCTAGAATGACGGAGACAGCCGCGATAAAAATACCGATGATGGCCATGAGAATGCCGATCCCGACCGGAATTCCGATAGGAGCTACTAGCAGGGCCAGGAGGGCAATGTGTAGCAGTTGGCGATCATTCTTTTGAGCAGGTGCCTCATTGACTTTTTTATCGAGAAGATCAGAGAGGATATCATGAGCTGCTTCTTTTGGTGTTCCTAGACTGGCGATGAGTTCCTCTTCGCCCTCTGAACCTGCATCGTCAAATAGTTCCTTAAAGTAGTCCATGGCTTCGACGCGGTCAGCTTCAGGTAGTTTATGGAGATAGTTTCTAACTGAGTCAGATAGTCAGTTCTTGTCATGGCGGATACTCCCTTCTATAATGCCGTTGACGGTGTCGGTATAGAGCGTCCACTCTTCCTTTAGAGTAACGAGCTGCTCTACGCCCCGATTGGTCAAGGAGTAGTATTTGCGCATACGCCCCTGAAACTCTCTAGAGTAGGTGGTCAGAAAGCCACTGGCTTCCAATTTTTTGAGAATGGGATAGAGCGTAGATTCTTTGATATTGGCGATGAGCTTAATGGTTTGACTAATCTCATAACCATAAGAATCCCCCTGCTCCAGTACAGCCAAGATGAGAAACTCGATCAAGGCAGAGGATGTTGGGAAGTACATGGGAAACCTCCTTTATATTATATAAAAATTTTATATATACTCTTTTCAAATATATTGTATCTCAAGTTGAAAGCCCTGTCAAGAAATATGTGTAAAAATTTTACATATAAAAAAACTCCTAGTATAAACTAGAAGTTTAGAGGATTTTATCAGCCCGATCCACCATAAAGAGTGAGACGGTCATGATGATATCGATGACTAGAAGGGCAAGGACAGCTGGGATCCAAGATTGGAAAAGTTCAAAACTGTAACCAAACAAGGTAGGACCAAAGGCCGCCAAGATGTAGCCCCCTGTTTGCGCCAGACCTGAGAGTTGCGCAGTCTTTTCAGGCGAGCTGGTCTTAAGTGAGAAGCAAACCATGAGATAAGGAAAGAGGGCGCTACAAGCCGTTCCAATCAAGAGATGGACGACTAACCAGTAGAGGAAATTATTGGCTGGATACAAGAGCATGGCAATTCCCATCATACCAGCGATAGAGATAATTGCCAGCATGATTCGACGGTGACCATCTGATAGACGAGTCGTCAGACTTGGAACAGTCATTGAAAAAGGAATGCTGATCAGCGAGAAGATAGAAGCAAGGAGAGCCGCATCACTATTAGAAATACCAGCACTAACAGCCATAGTTGGCAACCATGTCATGCTTGTATAAAAGAGCAAGGACTGAAGCCCGCCAAAGATAATGATAGCCCAGACATCTTTACTTTTTAGAATATTCTCTTTGACTTGCATTTCTTTTTGGCTTTCTAGGTGGTGGTTGTGGCGATGATTTGGCAACCAGACTAGCAGAGTGACCAAGCAGAGAAAGCTGAGAACGAGGATGAGGCCCTTCCAAGAACTAGCTTGGGTGATAGGGACCGAAAGATAAGAAGCGATGGCTGTCGAAATTCCCATGGCGGTGACATAGAGAGTTGTTAGGAAACTAATCTTTTGAGGCTGATTTGCCTGGATCATACTTGGGAGGAGTACATTGAAGATCGCAATGCTTGCTCCCACAATTAGGGTCCCTAGATAGAGAAGGGGAAGATTAAAGATACGAACGACAGAGCCAACAGTTAAGAGGAGGAGACAGTAAGTAAAGAGATGTTCCAACCCGATTTTTTGTGCCAAGCGACTTGCAAAAGCAGAGAAAAGAGCAAACATCAAGAGAGGGAGACTGGTTAAAATCCCAAGAGAGCTGACCTCCACTCCTAGTCCCTGAGCGATATCTCCTAAAATGGTTGGAAGAGCAGTAAAGGGAGAGCGTAAAACAGTCCCGATTAAGACAATTCCTAGAACAAAAAAGAGTGATTGTTTTTTCATAAAAACCTCGATAGGATGATTTTAATAACAGCTTATTTTAAGGTTTTTTCCTTATAATGTCAAGTAATGACAGCCAAGACAGATCAATCAATGAAAGTGAAAATAAAGTGAAAAGGGATGGATTTCTTTACTAGATTTTTCCTTGATTTGATATAAAAATAGGAAACTAGGAGAATTTGTGATAAAATAGTGGAAGGAAATCTATACATTGGAGAAAAACGGTGCCTGAAAAGCAAAAAATCAGCGTCTTGATGTCGGTCTATGTAAAGGAAAATCCGACGTTTTTAAGAGATGCTATCAAAAGTGTTGAAAACCAGACCTTGAAACCGAGCGAACTTGTTCTTGTTGAGGACGGGCCGCTCACACCCGAACTCTATCAGGTGCTAGATGAAGTGGAAGCTCAGTCAGACATTCCAGTTAAACGGTGCCCCTTAGAAGAAAATCAAGGTTTAGGCTTGGCTCTTCGATACGGTGTTTTACAGTGCCAGTATGACATTATTGCCCGCATGGATACGGATGATTTAGCCGTTCCGAATCGTTTTGAGAAACAGCTTCAGCTAATGGAGAAAGAAGATCTCGACCTCTTAGGTGGGCATATCGCAGAGTTCATTGACAATCCAGATGAGATTGTGTCTTATCGTCGTGTTCCAACTCAGCATGCAGACATTGTGGCTTATCAGAGAATGAGAAGCGCCTTTAACCATATGACAGTCATGTTCAAAAAGGATATGGTCCTCAAGGCGGGCAACTATGAAGACGGCCTTTACATGGAGGATGACCTCCTTTGGCTCAATATGATTGCTGCAGGTGCCAAGACTGGGAACCTGGATCAAATCTTGTGTAAGGTTCGTGTCGGTGCAGGGATGTTTGAGCGTCGAGGTGGCTTGCGTTACCTCAAACTCTATCGTCAAGCTCGCCAACGGATGCTTGAGCGAGGGCAAATTTCTTACATGGAATATGCTAAAAGTGTAGCCATTCAGGCAATTGTTGCACTTTGTCCAGGCTTTGTACGTCAGTTTATCTTCGTCAAACTTTTAAGAAAGAGAAAGTAAGCCCCGATAGACTGAATGATTCAGGTTATCATAACAACAGTATCATCTGACTCTTTTAAGGGGGAGTAAATTCCTATGAATAAAAAACTAACAGATTATGTGATTGATCTGGTTGAAATTTTAAATAAACAGCAAAAACAAGTGTTTTGGGGGATATTCGATATTCTGAGTATGGTGGTTTCCATCATCGTATCTTATATCTTGTTTTATGGCCTTATAAATCCTGCGCCTGTGGATTACGTGATCTACACTCTTTTAGCCTTCCTCCTCTATCAAATCATGATTGCGTTTTGGGGGCTAAATGCTAGTATTAGTCGTTATAGCAAGATTACGGATTTCATGAAAATCTTTTTCGGAGTGATGCTCAGCAGTGTTCTTTCTTATGGAATCTGCTATGCCTTTCTTCCATTGTTTTCTATCCGTTTCATCGTACTCTTCATTTTGTTGAGTACCTTCCTCATCTTGCTTCCTCGTATCACTTGGCAGCTGATTTATTCTAAGCGCAAGCAAGGTAGTGGAGATGGAGAGCATCGCCGTACCTTCTTGATCGGTGCTGGTGATGGTGGCGCCCTCTTTATGAACAGCTACCAACATCCAACTAGCGACCTTGAGCTAGTGGGGATTTTGGATAACGATGAAAAGAAAAAGGGACAAACTAGGTGGAATCCCAGTTTTGGGCTCCTATGACAATCTGCCTGAATTAGCTAAACGTCACCAAATCGAGCGTGTCATTGTAGCGATCCCTTCGCTAGACCCTTCAGAGTACGAACGCATCTTGCAGATGTGTAATAAACTAGGCGTCAAATGTTACAAGATGCCTAAGGTTGAGACAGTCGTTCAAGGACTCCATCAATCAGGTAGTGGCTTCCAGAAAATTGATATCACAGACCTTTTGGGCCGTCAGGAAATTCGTCTCGACGAATCGCGTCTGGGTACTGAGATTACAGGCAAGACCATCCTGGTGACAGGAGCCGGTGGTTCGATTGGTTCGGAGATTTGTCGTCAGGTTAGCCGCTTCAATCCCGAACGTATCGTCTTACTTGGACATGGTGAAAACTCAATCTATCTCGTTTATCATGAATTGATCCGTACATTCCAAGGGATTGATTATGTTCCTGTTATTGCAGATATTCAGGACTATGACCGTCTCTTGCAGGTGTTTGAGCAGTACAAACCAGCCATTGTTTATCATGCTGCAGCCCACAAACACGTTCCGATGATGGAACGCAATCCAAAAGAAGCCTTCAAGAATAATATCCTCGGTACCTACAATGTTGCCAAGGCTGTTGATGAAGCCAAAGTACCTAAGATGGTCATGATTTCGACTGACAAGGCGGTCAATCCACCGAATGTTATGGGTGCAACCAAGCGCGTGGCAGAATTGATTGTCACTGGCTTTAACCAACGTAGCAAATCAACCTACTGTGCAGTCCGTTTTGGAAATGTTCTGGGTAGTCGTGGTAGCGTGATTCCTGTCTTTGAACGTCAGATTGCTGAAGGCGGTCCTGTAACAGTGACAGACTTCCGTATGACACGTTACTTTATGACCATTCCAGAGGCTAGCCGTCTAGTAATCCATGCTGGCGCTTATGCCAAGGACGGAGAAGTCTTTATCCTCGATATGGGCAAACCAGTTAAGATCTATGACTTGGCTAAGAAAATGGTCCTTCTAAGCGGGCACACGGAAAGTGAAATTCCAATCGTTGAGGTCGGTATCCGCCCGGGTGAAAAACTCTATGAAGAACTCTTGGTTTCGACCGAATTGGTTGATAACCAAGTCATGGACAAGATTTTTGTTGGTAAGGTAAATGTCATGCCGCTAGAAGCTATTGATCAAAAGATTGAAGAGTTCCGTTCACTCAGTGGAGATGAGCTCAAAGAAGCCATCATTTCCTTTGCAAATGAGACAACCCATGCTGAGTAAGAGTGTCCATCTACCTTCATAATGAAACAACTATCGCCAGTTTTCTGAGAGAATCGGAAAGCTGGTTTTTATAAATAGAGAGTAGAAAACATCGTCTCTTTCAAAGGTTTAATAAGTGCAACTATTCAAGGGACGATGTTATGTGATCTATCAGGAGAGTGATTTCAGACAATCTAAAAACTACCTCTATTTTAAGCCGGTAACATAACTTTGCGAAATAAATATTAAAATCAAAAGGAGATTTTTGTATGCTGAGTGCTATTAGGAGTTTTTTCAAAGGCTATGCAAATTTTTCTGGTCGTTCCACACGTCCAGAATTTTGGTGGGTTTGGCTACTAAATATGGTGATTTTCTTGCCCGCCTACTACTCACTTTTTACTGGAGTAGAATCTGATAAAGCCATCAGGAATATTGCGGTCTTCAGTATGTGTATTATTTTGTTTATAATAGAGTTTGTTCCTCTACTAGCACTGATAGTACGTCGCTTACGAGATGTGGGTATCCATTGGGCCTATATTTTTATTGTATTTGTTCCTTTGGGTGCAATAACACTGCTCGTTATGCTCGCTATGCCAAGTCAACGATTTGGAGAAAAAGTGATAGAGAATAGTGAAACAAATAAAGAGAACACTGAAGACTCTCAGTTTGAAGAAATGGTACGAAAATATTAAGATATTTCTACTCTATTTTAAAGCGGCTGAGTCGCTTCGCTGCTTACGAGACGCTGGTTTCCACTGGGCCTTTATCTTCATTGCTTTGGTTCCTCTCGTTGGACCGATTGCTCTTATTGTCATGCTTGCTTGGCCAAGTAAGAAGGATGAAGATACAGATACTGAAGAACAGGATCAAATTACTGCTTAAGCATGGAGTTGATTCCTTCTGATAGTAACAACATATAAAAAATACTCCTCAACCTAGTTCACTAGTGTTAGGAGTATTTTTGTATGGTTAGAGCTGGCTAATGATATCATCAATGGTATGGGCAATCCAGTCAGGCTGATAGCTGAGTAAATCAGCCTCTTCTCCAAATCCCCAAGTAACAGCAAACTTTTTAATGCCAGTTTCTTGGGCTCCAATCATATCAAACTTGGTATCCCCAATGATGAGGACTTGGTCTGCATGGAGTTGATGCGTTTGCAAGGCGTAACGGATGACATCTGCCTTATGTGGCGTTTCAGGACTAGAGCCGTAAATGCCATCAAAGAAATGATGGATTCCCAGATTTTTAGTCATATCATGAGCAGTAGGAGTATTCTTTGTTGTAGTGATGTATAGAGGGTAGTTTTGCGAAAGCTCTTGAAGCAATTCTGTTATTCGGGGGAAGAGTTGGGCTTCGTGGATTCCTTTTTCCTTGTAGTAAGAGCGGTATATCTGCACAGCTTCTGAGATTTGTTCCTTGGGAAGACACGTTGCAAAGCTACTTTCAAGTGGCGGGCCCATGAAACCACGAATGGTTTTGGCATCAGGGCTTGGAACTCCTAGCTCTTTAAAGGTATGGGTAAAGGCATTGTGGATCCCGAGGGAACTGTCAACCAGGGTTCCGTCTAGATCAAAAAGATTGCTGAGATAGAGGGCATAGTTTCTCCTAATAGATATAGATAAGCTTATTCTCCGAAGATTTCTTTTTGTAGGCGACGACCAGTAGGTGTAGCGGCAAGTCCACCCTCAGCTGTTTCACGAAAGGCAGTTGGGAGGCTGGATCCGACTTGGTACATGGCATCGATGACTTCGTCAACAGGGATCTTAGACTCGATACCTGCCAAGGCCATATCAGCCGCGATAAAGGCAAAGCTAGCCCCCATGGCATTGCGCTTAACACAGGGAACTTCGACCAAACCAGCGACGGGATCGCAGATAAGGCCTAGCATATTTTTAATGACAAAGGCAATGGCTTGGCTAGCCTGATAGGGCGTTCCACCTGCAGCCAAGGTCAAGGCTGCAGCACTCATGGCAGAGGCAGAGCCGACTTCGGCCTGACAGCCACCTTCAGCACCTGAGATAGAAGCATTGTTTGCGATGACTAGTCCAAAGGCACCAGCAGCAAAGAGGAAATCTAGCTGTTCTTCGTGGGTAAGGTCTAATTTGGATAGCAGCAGTGAGAACGGCTGGCAGACAGCCGGCACTTCCTGCGGTTGGAGTGGCGCAGACCAAGCCCATCTTCGCATTGTGTTCATTGACCGCTATGGCATTTCGGGCTGCTGATAGGATGGTAAAGTCAGATAAGGCCTTGCCACTTTTGAGATGTCGGTCTAGTTTGGCCGCGTCTCCACCCGTTAAGCCACTACGAGATTTGTTTTCACTGAGGCCGAGCTCGACAGAGGCTTTCATGACTTCTAGATTGCGTTCCATGAGGAGGAGAACTTCTGGCCGTTCCCGACCAGTTAGTTGATATTCTGTCGCAATCATGAGTTCGGCGACATTTCCTTGGAAGTCTAGATCCGCTTGCTCGACCAATTCTTTGATAGAATAAAACATGTTTCCTCCTACTTAAAGAAATTGACATTGTGGAGATGAGGAATTTTTCGGATTTCTTCAATCGCCTCTTCGCAACTTCGACTATCAACTTCGATAATCATGATGGCTTTTTCTCCAGCTTTTTCCCGAGTCACATTCATCTGAGCGATATTGATATCAAAACGAGAGAGGGCTTCAGTAACATGGGCAATCATACCCGGAACATCCTGATGCACGATGATGATGGTCGGTGTGTTCATGTTGAGAGAGACAGCAAAGCCGTTAAGTTCCGTAACTTGGATATTTCCTCCACCGATGGAAATTCCTGTCACACTAATGGATTTGTGTTCATTCTTCACAGTAATTTTAGTGGTATTAGGATGAGGGGCATTGCTGTCTTTCTGAATGGTCCAGACAATCTTGATACCACGTTTATGGGCAATCTCTAGGCTATTTGGAATGTCGGGATCGTCCGTATCCATACCTAATATACCAGCGACGAGAGCAAGGTCGGTTCCATGACCACGGTAGGTTTTGGCAAATGAATTAAATAATTGGAATTCGACTTCTGTCGGCGTATCATCAAAGATGGAAGAGACGATTTTCCCGATGCGAACAGCTCCAGCAGTATGGCTACTTGATGGGCCAATCATAACTGGTCCGATAATGTCAAAGACAGATTGAAAACGAAGTGAGTGCATCTGTTTCCCCTTACAAAGATTCTTATATCTATTATATCAAAGAATGGACCTCTGCGCTTATTTCCCTTATCAAAAGCTTAAAATGATTAAAGATAGTATAAAATAAGGTCTTTTGTGACAAAAACCTCCTTAAAACGGTAAATATAAAACATTTTTGTAATATTTCTACATAAAACCGTTAAACAACGGTAACATTTAAAAGGTATCATAGATATATCCAATGGAAGGAGAATTTTTAGATATGTCATTAACAACTAAAAAAATTAAAACAACTATCGCAGGAGTAGCAACTTTGCTTGCTTTCTTTGCTCCATCACTTGCATCTGCCCAAGAAACTGTAACTTACACAGTTAAATCAGGTGATACTCTTTCAGAAATCGCTGAGAAGTACAACACAACTGTTGAAAAATTGGCAGCAAAAAACAACATCAAAGATATTCACCTTATCTATGTTGACCAAGTTTTGGTTATCGAAGGAACAGCTTCAACTGTAGCTCCAGCAGCAACAACGGAAGAAACAGCTCCAGTAGCTACAGAAACAGTTGAAGAAGCTCCAGCAGCAACAACAACTTATGAAGCCCCAGCTACACCAGCGGCTCCAGCAGCAGAAAGCAACACTGCAGCAGCTTCTACTGTAAGTGGTTCTGAAGCAGAAGCCAAAGAATGGATTGCTCAAAAAGAATCAGGCGGTAGCTACACTGCTACAAACGGACGTTACATCGGACGTTACCAATTGACAGATTCATACTTGAACGGTGACTACTCAGCTGAAACCAAGAACGTGTAGCAGATGCTTACGTTGCAGGACGTTACGGTTCATGGACAGCTGCCAAGAACTTCTGGCTTAACAACGGTTGGTATTAAGATGATATAGAAAAGGAAGTCTCAATGGCTTTCTTTTTTGTTTACAAAGATGTTAACTTCTCGCTCTAGCTCTGTTAGTAAGTGTTCATCTTCTACTAGTTTAGCTAAGGAGAGTCCATTCTGTATCAACTGAGTATCATTAGCACAAATGCCGATACGAATATAGGAAAACGCAAGTGTATCATACTGTTTGCTTGCTTTTGCATCCTCTAAGAGAGTGTAGCAAAGCTGTTTGCAAAGCAACTTATCACCATTGTAAAGATAAAGAGTTGAGAGATTCAGAAGCAACATCATACGAAGCCGAAAGACAGGACTGTAGTGTTTATAAACCTCTAGTCGTTCGAGAATTTTTTCGGTAATCTGATGAATATACTCCATAGGAAAAGCAAAGAGAATGGTATTAAGAACTTTGAGGTCGCTCTCATACCAAGTATCTTGTTTCTCAATCTTATCCCATAGTCTGTTTACAATGTTGTCAACCTTACTTGACAATTTTTCTATTCCATTTTCACGAATGTAGATAACGATTTCGAGCATATCTTGTAACTGCTGGATGGGGAAATCATGATGTGTTTTTAGATAATGTTGGCATTTTTTGAGTAATTTACTTAAGTCGCTCGTACCACTAATAGAAGCCATTTTTAGAAAAGTCTGCATGATAGTTGATCGTTCACTTGGGTGGTAGAGATGGCAAATATAGTCAAACTCTTCAAAGGTCATATTGACTTGCCGAAGAAGAAACTCCATATTTTCATATTTAGGAGTTGTTTTCCCGCTTTCGATTTTTGATAGGCTGGTTCTTGAGAGAACATCCCCACAGACCTCCTCTTGGGTTAACCCCTTTGACTCACGGATTTCTTTATAAACATTTCCAAAATCGTAGCGCATGATTTCCTCCTTATTTGTGAAAAAAGTTAACAAAAAATAGAAATTGATTAAAAATATTGTATCATAGTAAAATAAAAAGTAAAAAAGAAATCTAAAATAAATTTGTGAAAAAGGTTAACAAATTTTACGACAAGGTATATTGTATTTTATAATCAAGATGATGAAGTACTAAGGGGGTACCAAATGTATAAAAAAGTATATCATCTGTTGTTATTTATATTATGGCTGGCTATTTTCTTCCCTTGGGGATGGCTCTTATAAAATTTTGATTAAGTAAAAGAAAGGAAGGTGAGTCCAATGGACTTCGATGTTTACAAATGAATCAATTCATCTGTTTCTGTGAAACAGTTCAAGATATAAGATGTGAGGAAAATATCATGAAAAAATTAGTAAAAATTGGTGTAGCAACCGTAATGGCATGTGGTTTGCTTGCTACTACAAATGTTTTGGCAGTATGGGTAGATGGTGGCCAATGGAACTATGGAGTAGGTTGGACAGGAACTTTTGGGTATTCTGATTATTTACATTCTACTCGATCTCATACAGCAACAGTCCGACATGGTGGTAGAATCTCTAGGGATCGTGAAACTCCCGGGGTTTGGGCTCAAGCTTCCCTTACTAAAATTCCGCCAACAGGATTAGAATATTTCTATGGATTTTAAGTGAAATTTTCCCTCTCCTGTTAGGAGAGGGAGAACTTTATTGGAGGTATCTTTATGAAAAAAATCAGTAATTTCTGTATGTTACTCCTGCTTCTCTGTACTACTTTTTTTGTTTTTAATGTAAACTACACACGAGAAGTGGTTCGGATTCAGGAAATGGGAAAGACAGCGAGTTCTTTGGATGTATACTTGAAAGATGTCAATGAACCTGCAGAATCTGTTCTTCGATTTTTTGAGGATGTATCAAAGGAGTACAAAGTCTCCATCATCAAAACAGACAGTGGTGATGAGGTGATCAAGTCTGGTGTTTTTGATAAAGATACCTTCCCCTACCAAGAGTTTGGACTTTCTTCCCTTGATTTTACCACAGATGGTGAGGGAGTTTACAGTAATAAAGAAATTTCCAATAAACTTGGTACGATTCCGACCTTTCTAAAAACCAAACCTATTCAGCTTATGACTTTTCAAACCTATATCAAGGATACATCTCGTAGTTTAAATGGTCGCTATACGATAACTTCTACACAAAAGATGGACAAGGATAGGATTGTACAGAAATGGAGCGATTTTTTCAATATAGACCAGGCTACCTTGCTAGAGCCAAACTATAAAAGTGCAGTGGAAGTCTTAAATCGAGATTTGCTCTTATCTGCTATTATTTTTGTCTTGGCTATTTTGCTTCTTGTCTTAGTAACAGTGTATCAGCCGATGATGGAGATGAAAAGAGTTGGGGTACAAAAATTACTTGGTTTTCAAGATCGGGCTGTTTTAGCTGATGTTGTGAAAGGCAACCTCTACCTCCTCCTAGGTGGGGCGCTTGTGATCAATCTAGGGGTGTTTTTCTTGCTTGATTATAAGCCGAAAGATTTGTTCCCTATGCTGTGGTTGTCTCATTTTTTGCTTTTGCAGCTTTATCTCTTTATCAGTTGGTTGACTTACCTCTTAATCCAAAAAATGACAATCGGCTCTCTGCTGAAAGGTTTTTCATCTTTCAAATTTGGTCTACTCTTTAATTATTTGATGAAAATTGGAACCACCATTTTACTGACAGTCTTGCTAGTTGGGGTGGGGAAAAGTTTGGAGCAAGAAAACAAAGAGTTGGATTACCAGAAACAGTGGATCAGTCAAGGAAATTATCTGACCTTAGAAACTTTCCAACTCAATGATAACCTGTGGCAAGAGCAGTTGGCAGGCTCAGGGCAAGCAGTGGATTATTTCTATCGATTTTATCAGGATTTGGTAGAAAAAACGCAGGCGGGCTATGTGCAAACTAGTAACCTGCCTATCAAAAATTTTGCCACTGCAGAACAAGTGCAGCAGTATCAACTGGCTGATATGCTAACTGTTTACTATGCCAATCGCAATTTTCTAAAGAGCAAGGGATTCAAGCTACCAGATACTGGCACTAAAAAAGTTATTTTGATGCCAGCAAGTACGAAAGGTGAAGAAGAGAAAAACCAGCTCTTGGGGAAGTTGATTACCTATCAATCAATGAAGTATGAAGAGCAGCAAAAACGAACGATAGAGGAGGTGGATGTCGAGATTGCCTATTATGAAGGAGATTGGTCATTTTTCCCATATAGTGATAAGCGAAAGGAAAATCTCTACAATCCAATTATTAGCTTGGTCAATGATTCTGATATGATGTGGGATGAAAAAGCTTCCCTGTCAACAACAGGTTTAAATAATCCCATTAAAATCGAAAATACGGTTCAACATCAAAAAGAGATTACAGAGTTAGTTGAGAAATTGTCAGATGGGAACTATCTTAAGTTTTCATCTATTCAAGCCATTCAACAAGATAAAGTAGATTCTTATCGAGATGCTGTTCGGAATTTTAATCTACTCTTGCTTTGTTTGGTCTCCTTAGTATGATGATTTCCTACTTCTTACTAGTAACAACTTTCTTGTTGAAGCGAACAGATATTATTACCAAGAAGTTTATGGGCTGGAAATTGATAGATCGCTACCGTTCCTTGCTGGGTCTTCTATTAGCTGTCTATAGCCTCCCTTTTATGGCCTTGCTATTCTTTGCTCATGCTCTTTTTCCACCCTTGCTTTTCGCAGGATTTACAGGCTTAGATATTCTGTTTGTACTTTTCTTGGGCTCTAAGATGGAAAAACGAAATGTAGTGCAGTTATTGAAAGGGGATCACTTATGATAAAGTTGGAAAATGTTACGAAAACCATTGGGGAAAAAGTTATTTTGGAGAACTTATCTCTAAAAATTAACCAAGGAGATTTAGTTGCCATTGTTGGAAAAAGTGGCAGTGGCAAGTCAACCTTGTTAAATCTCTTGGGTTTGATAGATGGCGATTACAGTGGACATTATGAAATTTTCGGTCAGCAAAATGTACCTGTCAATTCTGCTAAGTCGCAAGCGATTATCCGCGAACATATCTCCTATCTGTTTCAAAACTTTGCTCTGATTGATAATGAAACGGTAGAGTATAATCTCATGCTCGCTCTAAAGTATGTAAAATTATCCAAGAAGGACAAAGTCAAAAAGATAGAAGAAATTTTAGAGAGAGTGGGATTGTCATCAACCCTACATCAGAAGGTTTCAGAGTTATCTGGAGGGGAGCAGCAACGAATCGCAGTTGCTAGAGCCATTTTAAAACCCAGCCAGCTCCTTTTAGCAGATGAACCAACCGGTTCTCTAGATCCTGAAAATCGAGATTTGGTTTTAAACTTTCTCTTAGATATGAACAAGGAAGGGAAAACGGTCATTATCGTTACCCACGATGCCTATGTGGCCGAACAGTGCCATCGAGTTATTGAATTGTGAAAGAGAATGTGGTGAGTTCGTTGATCTCTTCATCTTACCTGTAATTGGGCAATTGTATTTTTAAAAACACAAATAGTATAAAAAAGCTTATTATATGTAAAAATATATCATATAATAAGCTTTTTCTTGATTTTAATGAAATAAAATACAGTTTTTTCTTGACAAACGAAAATGAGAGGAGTATTATTTATACAATAATAAAGTATAAAAATAAAAGGAGGCTCTTCTATGAATAAAGTGAAGAAGGTGTTGATGACGATGTTTGGTTTGCTTATGTTTCCCTTATTGTTTGCTTGTAGTAACAGTCAGTCCCAAGGTGTTGAAGCCATTAAGGCTAAAGGAAAATTGGTGGTGGCCCTAAATCCAGAGTTTGCTCCATTTGAATACCAGAAATTGGTCGATGGGAAAAATCAGATTGTAGGTTCAGATGTTGAGCTAGCCAAAGCCATCGCAAAGGAACTGGGTGTAGAAGTGGAGTTCTCTCCAATGAGTTTTGACAATGTACTGGCTAGTCTTGATTCAGGTAAGACCGATCTTGCCATATCAGGTGTTTCTAAAACGGAAGAGAGAAGTCAAGTTTACGATTTTTCAATTCCCTACTACACTTCGAAAAATAAGGTTATCGTAAGAAAATCTGAATTAACGAATTACCAATCAGTCAAGGATTTGGCTCAGAAAAAGGTTGGGGCGCAGAAAGGTTCTATCCAGGAAACTCTGGCCAAAGAAACCTTGCAGAATGCTTCTCTCGTTTCACTTCCTAAAAATGGAAATTTGATAACAGATTTGAAATCAGGGCAACTAGATGCGGTTATCTTTGAGGAACCAGTGGCGAAAGGTTTTGTAGAGAATAACCCAGACCTAGCCATCGCTGAGTTTGATTTTGACAATGACAAAGAAGATTCCTACGCTGTTGCGATGAAAAAAGATAGTAAAGAATTAAAAGAGGCGGTTGACAAAACCATCCAGAAGTTGAAGGATTCTGGGGAGTTGGACAAATTGATTGACGATGCATTTAAAGCCTCTATCGAAAAATAGAAAGAAGGAAGAGAAATGAGTAAGGAAAAAGTTATTTTAGCCTATTCAGGTGGATTGGATACATCAGTTGCTATTACATGGTTAAAAAAAGACTATGATGTGATCGCTGTTTGTATGGATGTGGGGGAAGGAAAAGATTTGGAGTTCATCCATGATAAAGCTCTCAAGGTTGGGGCTGTAGAGTCTTATGTCATTGATGTTAAGGAAGAATTTGCTAATGACTATGTTTTAGTGGCCCTTCAGGCTCATGCCTACTACGAACAAAAGTACCCCTTGGTATCTGCTCTGAGTCGCCCTCTTATTTCAAAAAAACTCGTTGAAATAGCTCATCAGACGGGGGCAACTACAATTGCCCATGGTTGTACAGGCAAGGGAAACGACCAAGTTCGGTTTGAAGTCTCTATTGCAGCTTTGGATCCCAATCTAAAGGTAGTTGCGCCTGTTCGTGAGTGGAAATGGTCTCGTGAAGAAGAAATCCAATATGCCAAAGAAAATGGGGTCCCAGTTCCTGCTGACCTAGACAATCCTTACTCTGTCGATCAAAATCTTTGGGGACGCGCAAATGAATGTGGTGTCTTGGAAAACCCTTGGAACCAAGCGCCAGAAGAAGCATTTGGAATCACATCTTCGCCAGAAGAGGCACCAGACAGTCCAGAATTTATTGACATTGAGTTTAGCTGCGGGGTGCCCATCTCCCTCAATGGTGAGAAGATGAAAGTGGCGGCTTTGATTCAAAAACTCAATGAAATTGCGGGCAAACACGGTGTCGGTCGTATTGACCATGTGGAAAATCGCCTAGTCGGTATTAAGTCAAGAGAGATTTATGAGTGCCCAGGTGCTGTGACTTTATTGGCAGCTCATAAGGAGATTGAGGACTTGACTCTTGTGAGAGAAGTGGCTCATTTCAAACCTATTATCGAAAATGAGTTGTCCAATCTCATCTATAATGCCTTGTGGTTTAGCCCAGCAACTCAGGCTTTGATTGCCTATATCAAGGAGACACAGAAAGTTGTCAATGGAACTGCAAAAGTTAAACTTTACAAGGGGAACGCCCAGGTAGTAGCTCGGAAATCTCCAAATTCTCTTTACGATGAAAATTTGGCGACTTATACTAGTGCGGATACTTTTGACCAAGATGCGGCCGTTGGATTTATCAAGCTTTGGGGGCTTCCGACTAAGGTTTATTCAGAAGTTCAGAAAAATGTAGAGTAGTGACGCGATAGAAAGGGACGACAGGATATGTCGAAAAATACAAAATTATGGGGCGGTCGATTTGAAGGCACTGTGGAAGAGTGGGTAGAACAGTTCGGTGCGAGTATTTCCTTTGACCACCAGCTGGCAAAATTTGATTTGATGGGCTCCCTAGCTCATGTTCAAATGCTAGGACAGACTGGCATTTTGAGCTTGGAAGAGGCAGAGCAGATCCGAGATGGTCTGAAAGCTTTGTTGCGAGATTTAGAGGCAGGAGAGCTTCATTTTGATATTGCAAATGAAGATATTCATATGAATATGGAAGTGTTACTGACAGAGAAATCGGTCCTCTGGCTGGGAAACTACATACGGCTCGTTCTCGGAATGACCAAGTCGCAACGGATATGCACTTATATCTAAAGGAGCAGCTTGGCCATGTCTTGGATAAGTTGGCGAATCTAAACAGTGTTTTGCTGGGTTTGGCTGAAAAACATGTGGAAACCATCATGTCAGGCTATACCCATTTACAGCACGCCCAACCGATTAGTTTTGCCCACCATCTCATGGCTTATTACAATATGTTTCAAAGGGACAGCGAGCGTTTTGCATTTAACCTGAAACATACGGACCTATCTCCACTGGGTGCGGCTGCTTTGGCGGGGACAACTTTTCCAATCGATCGTCAATTATCGAGTGATTTATTGGGCTTCCAATACCCCTATACCAATTCCTTGGACGCGGTGAGTGACCGTGATTTTATCTTAGAATTTCTGTCAAACGCCAGCATTTTGATGATGCATATGAGTCGTTTTTGTGAGGAAATCATCAATTGGTGCAGTTTTGAGTATCAGTACATTAGCTTGTCTGATAGCTTTTCAACGGGTTCATCTATCATGCCCCAGAAGAAAAATCCTGATATGGCCGAATTGATTCGAGGGAAGACAGGAAGGGTTTACGGGAACTTGCTTGGACTATTGACCGTCATGAAGTCTTTGCCTTTGGCTTACAATAAGGATTTGCAAGAGGACAAGGAAGGCATGTTTGATACAGTAGAAACGATTTTGAATTCTCTGGATGTGTTGGCAGGTATGCTATCGAGCATGCAGGTTAATGAGGCCAAAATGCAGCAATCCACAGAGAATGATTTTTCAAATGCGACCGAACTGGCAGATTATTTGGCTGAAAAAGGTCTTCCCTTTAGAGAAGCGCATGAAATTGTAGGAAAATTGGTTCTAGACTCTATCAAGCATAGTAAAAATATCCAAGATTGGGATTTGAAGGAGTTGCAAACCTACCATCCCTTGATTGAAGAGGCTATTTATATCTACTTGCGTCCAGAAACCGCTGTTCAGAGACGGAATTCCTTAGGAGGAACTGGCTTTGAGCAAGTGAAATACCAGATAGAACAAGCGAAGAAAAGAACTTAAAGGGGAAAATTGATTCGTTTGTAAAGGAAGAAAGAGAGGCTGAGATGATTTATCAGCCTCTTCCTTGTCTTCTCCAACCAAGCGTGTTATAATGAATACTGCTCAAGCGACCTTCAATCGTTAAAGCACACACGACCTTCAATCGTGAATAAACGAATAGATGGGAGACTTACCATGAGTGATAACTCTAAAACACGTGTTGTTGTGGGGATGAGTGGTGGTGTTGATTCGTCGGTGACGGCTCTCTTGCTCAAGGAGCAGGGCTACGATGTGATCGGTATCTTCATGAAGAACTGGGACGACACAGATGAAAACGGCGTCTGTACGGCGACCGAAGATTACAAGGATGTGGCTGCGGTGGCAGACCAGATCGGCATTCCCTACTACTCTGTCAATTTTGAAAAAGAGTACTGGGACAGCGTCTTTGAGTATTTCCTAGCGGAATACCGTGCAGGACGCACGCCAAATCCAGACGTTATGTGCAACAAGGAAATCAAGTTCAAGGCCTTTTTGGACTATGCTATGACCTTAGGCGCAGACTATGTAGCGACTGGGCATTATGCTCGAGTGGCGCGTGATGAGGACGGGACAGTTCACATGCTTCGTGGCGTGGACAATGGCAAGGACCAGACCTATTTCCTCAGTCAACTTTCGCAAGAACAACTCCAAAAAACCATGTTCCCACTGGGGCATTTGGAAAAGCCTGAAGTCCGCAGACTTGCAGAAGAAGCAGGACTTGCGACTGCTAAGAAGAAAGACTCGACAGGAATTTGCTTTATCGGAGAAAAGAACTTTAAAAACTTTCTCAGCAACTATCTGCCAGCTCAGCCTGGTCGCATGATGACTGTGGATGGACGCGATATGGGTGAGCATGCAGGTCTGATGTATTATACGATTGGTCAACGTGGCGGACTCGGTATCGGTGGGCAACACGGCGGTGACAATGCCCCTTGGTTCGTTGTTGGAAAGACCTAGGCAAGAATATCCTCTATGTCGGTCAAGGTTTCTACCATGATTCGCTTATGTCAACAAGCCTAGAAGCCAGTCAAGTTCATTTTACTCGTGAGATGCCAGAGGAATTTACGCTAGAATGCACGGCTAAATTCCGCTACCGTCAGCCTGATTCTCAGGTGACAGTACATGTCAAAGGAGACAAGGCAAAGGTCATCTTTGCGGAGCCACAGCGCGCCATCACGCCAGGACAGGCAGTTGTCTTTTACGATGGCGAAGAGTGTCTCGGTGGTGGTTTGATTGACAATGCCTACCGCAATGGACAAGTTTGTCAGTACATTTAGATTGACAAATTTTCTCAATTTGCTACAATAATAAAAGCAATAGAAATGATGGTCAAAGCTCATGGATGTTGCAGGCTTTTTTGTCCTGCACTTCTTTGGAGTTTTGACTGTTTTTGTGTCGTTTAAGGGAAAGGATAAAAATGACTCAACAAGACTTTCGGACAAAAGTGGGAAATACGGTTTTTGGTGTTCGGGCGACAGCCTTGATTCTCCAAAATCGCAAGCTCCTAGTCACCAAAGCCAAGGGCAAGTATTATACTATTGGCGGTGCGATTCAAGTCAATGAAAGCACGGAAGACGCGGTAGTCCGTGAAGTGAGGGAAGAACTGGGTGTAAAAGCTCAAGCTGGACAGCTAGCTTTCGTAGTTGAAAATCGTTTTGAACAGGACGGTGTTTCCTATCACAACATCGAGTTTCATTACCGGGTGAATTTGCTTGAAGAAGCTCCATTGACCATGCAGGAAGACGAAAAAATGCAGCCTTGTGAGTGGATTGACTTGGATGAACTCCAGAATATCCAGCTAGTTCCAGCCTTTTTAAAAACAGCTCTACCAGATTGGGACGGTCAACTAAGACACATTCATCTTGAGGAATAGGAGAGAAAATGACTTATAATTTTACGGAAGAATACGATATTATTGTAATCGGTGCGGGGCACGCTGGGGTGGAGGCATCTCTAGCTGCTAGCCGTATGGGCTGCAAGGTATTGCTTGCGACCATCAACATTGAAATGCTGGCTTTCATGCCTTGTAACCCTTCTATCGGTGGCTCTGCCAAGGGGATTGTCGTGCGTGAAGTCGATGCTCTTGGTGGAGAGATGGCTAAAACCATTGACAAGACTTACATCCAGATGAAGATGCTCAACACTGGTAAGGGGCCAGCTGTCCGTGCCCTTCGTGCGCAAGCTGACAAAGAGCTTTACTCTAAGGAAATGCGCAAGACAGTTGAAAATCAAGAAAATCTCACCCTTCGTCAAACCATGATTGATGAGATTTTGGTGGAAGATGGCAAGGTTGTCGGTGTTCGTACAGCAACTCATCAAGAATATGCTGCCAAGGCTGTTATCGTGACGACAGGGACTGCACTCCGTGGGGAAATCATCATCGGAGACCTCAAGTACTCATCAGGGCCAAACCACAGTCTAGCTTCGATTAACCTTGCTGACAACCTCAAGGAGCTGGGCCTCGAAATCGGTCGTTTCAAGACAGGAACACCTCCACGTGTCAAGGCTTCTTCTATCAATTACGACGTGACAGAGATTCAGCCAGGGGACGAAGCGCCTAATCACTTCTCATACACTTCACGAGATGAGGACTATGTCAAGGACCAGGTGCCATGCTGGTTGACCTACACCAACGGCACCAGCCATGAGATTATCCAAAACAACCTCCATCGTGCGCCTATGTTTACAGGTGTAGTTAAGGGTGTGGGACCTCGTTACTGTCCGTCGATTGAGGACAAGATTGTGCGCTTTGCGGACAAGGAACGTCACCAACTCTTCCTTGAGCCAGAAGGGCGCAATACAGAGGAAGTCTATGTCCAGGGTCTTTCAACCAGTCTACCTGAGGATGTCCAACGTGACTTGGTTCATTCTATCAAAGGGTTGGAAAATGCAGAGATGATGCGAACAGGTTATGCCATTGAGTACGACATGGTCTTGCCACACCAGTTGCGTGCAACACTTGAAACCAAGAAAATCTCAGGACTCTTTACTGCTGGTCAGACAAATGGAACGTCAGGTTACGAAGAAGCCTGCTGGCCAAGGGATTATCGCAGGTATCAATGCGGCTCTGAAAATCCAAGGCAAGCCTGAGTTGATTTTGAAGCGCAGTGACGGTTATATCGGGGTGATGATTGATGACTTGGTGACCAAGGGAACTATTGAACCCTATCGTCTCTTGACCAGTCGTGCTGAATACCGTCTCATCCTCCGTCATGACAATGCCGATATGCGTTTGACAGAGATGGGGCGCGAGATTGGACTTGTGGATGATGAACGCTGGGCTCGTTTTGAAATCAAGAAAAATCAATTTGACAATGAAATGAGGCGTCTCGACAGTATCAAACTCAAGCCGGTCAAGGAAACCAATGCCAAGGTTGAGGAGATGGGCTTCAAGCCGTTGACAGATGCGGTTACAGCCAAGGAATTCCTTCGCCGTCCAGAAGTTTCTTACCAAGATGTGGTGGCCTTCATAGGGCCAGCTGCCGAGGACTTGGATGACAAGATTATCGAATTGATTGAAACAGAGATCAAGTACGAAGGCTATATTTCCAAAGCCATGGATCAGGTTGCCAAGATGAAACGCATGGAAGAAACGCATTCCAGCCAATATCGACTGGGATGATATTGACTCGATTGCAACAGAAGCCCGTCAGAAGTTCAAACTTATCAATCCAGAAACTATCGGCCAAGCCAGCCGTATTTCGGGAGTGAATCCAGCAGATATTTCTATTTTGATGGTCTATCTTGAAGGTAAAAATCGTAGTATTTCTAAAACTCTTCAAAAATCAAAATGATACGTCGTCGGCTTCTTACGAATGAGTTCAAAGCTTGGCTTTGATTCATCTACAACCTCCCATAGTTCCCCGAACTATGGGAGCTAACTTGAGTTATGCTTTTGCCTAGCCTTCTAGTCTGATTTCGATTTTTATTGAGTTTCAATCTCAAAAGAAAGCATAGAGAAAAACAGCTCCGAAGACGGGGCTGTTTTGTTAATGGACTCTAGTTTTTTATTGCATATTTAAATATTTGATTAAAAGAAATCTTTTATGCTACCGATAAATTATTATTAAAACATTTAAAATGATGAGTAAATATAATTTTGATAGAAGAAATGTTGACTTGAGATTGATAGTTGTAAAAGTAATGATAGTGATGGGGAATATTGACTATAGGAGAATCTGTTACTTATTATTATTTATAGAACTATATTTATAAATAAATTTGACATTAAAATTATTTTATGATAAAATGAAAGCGTTAACAAAAGAATTTAGCTAAACTAGAAAGGAGGAGTTTGTCAGTAGTTGTTTTGCTGAATACACTATTCGTATTTTAGTTTATACTTTATACTTTCAAAATTGGCAGATATATACAAATTTCAAATGTAGTTGCGGAGGTTGATCAGAGATTAGTACCTATTACTTGGTAGCTGAAACGATTGTCTCGCCTAAGATTCTTTGAGTGGATTTTAGTTTTCGACATCGTTACACTAACCCTAGTCTTTGCATCTTATCACGAATAAAAAGACACTTCTCTCTATAAGAAGTTCCCATTTTTTGAAAAAATAAAGTATTGTGGAAGGAGCTGATTAAAATTAGAAAAATAAATCCAGATATCTTATTTCTATGTGGTGTTTTGGTCATATGTTGCTCTTTTTTGCTTTTCCATATAAATCCTTACCATGTAGCTGATGACGAGCTAATGTTAAAAATACAATCTATATTTTGGAGTTTGTTGTGGCGTCCAGTTCCATCTTTAGGAATGGTGGTAGGGGTGATTATGATTTTTAAGAGTTTAAAAAAATAATATCGTTTTATTTTTAGTATTCGATTTTCTAGTTAGAATGGAGATTGGATAGGAACAAACTTAAGTTGATATTCTTATTGTTGTTTAGCTTGCTCACTTTTGGAATATTTTTAGACGTCAAAGCAGATACTATTCCAAGTCCTGATTTTGAAGTGATATCAGAGTTGGTATTAAAAGAAAATAAAACTGGAGTAATTTATGAGTTTGAAAATTTAGAAACTAGAGAACAATTTTTAAAATCTAGAAATATAACGTCTTCTAATGCAAGTTCATTCCGTTCTTATGGAGTGAGTAGTGTCCGTAGAACATACCTCAGCTCTTACCGTGATACAGCGGTTTCTGGACGAGTTTCTTATACTGTTTATGGGGGAGCTCAGGAGCTAGTGTGTCAATATCATCAGGACAAAGTTTTTCTTCTTCTGAGTATGGAATAGGTTTTACTTATGGAAGCGCAGCTACTCATTTTGTTCCACCTTATAAATATGGTTATATAGTTTTGAAAGCTTCTTTTACAGTTAATATTTATAAATTAGAGGTTAAATATCAAGGAACTAATGAATGGCGTCCAGCTGGACGAATTAAGACATTTAGTAATAAAAATGTTTGGACCGAGTTGAGAACTTACAGTTAACTACTTTATAAAAATAAAAGAAAAAAATATAACAGACTAGAATAACGAAGATGTGGTGCATAAGCACATCAAATTCCTGAGGAACTGATAGTCCTCAGGAATTTTTACTTAAATAAAGCTCACACAATAATGAAGCACACCCCAAAAGTTGGATTTTACTCTTACTTTTTGGGGTGTGCTTCATGGGTGAGGGATGATTTATTCTTCTTCATCTGGTGTGAGGATCATCGGGATGATGATTGGTTCACGTTCTGTATTTTCATAGAGGAAAGGACGAATGGCGTTGACAATAGCACCATTGACAGACTGCACGCTAGCATCTTTGTTCTTCAGTGCGATACGAATAGCATTGAAGAGGATGCGCTGGCTTTGGCGAATCAAGTCACCAGATTCTCTCATGTAGACAAAGCCTCGGCTGAGGATATCAGGACCAGACAAGATCATTTTAGACTTGAAGTCAACAGTTGCGACTGCTAGAACGACACCATCTTCAGATAGATCTCTACGGTCTTTGAGGACAGCAGCGCCGATTTCACCGATACGATTTCCATCAACATAGATGTCTTGGGCATTGAAGTGACCTGCGATACGGGCTGAGTTAGCAGTAAGAGCAAGCACATCACCATTGCTCATGATAAAGATATTGTTCTTTTCAACACCAGTATCCACCGCTAGTCCAGCGTGGACTTTCTGCATGCGGTATTCACCGTGGACAGGCATGAAGTATTTGGGCTTAATCAAGCGGAGCATGAGTTTTTGCTCTTGCTGACCGCCGTGTCCAGATGTATGGATATTGTTCACCTTACCGTGGATAACTTCGACACCAGCTTCAGAAATGATGTTAATTAACTTGTTGACGCTAGTGGTGTTTCCAGGGATAGGACTTGAAGAGAAGATAACAGTATCGCCGGGTTGGAGTTGCACCTGACGGTGGGTTCCGTTAGCGATACGAGAGAGGGCTGCCATCGGCTCGCCTTGACTACCTGTACAGAGGATCAGAACCTCACCTGCAGGATAGTCTTTGATTTCATTTGGCTCGATAAAGGTTCCCTTAGGAGCTTTGATGTAGCCAAGCTCGATACCGTTGACAATGGCCTTTTCCATCGAACGTCCAAAGACAGCAATCTTGCGTCCAGTCTTAACTGCAGCATCCGTTGCTTGCTGGAGACGGAAGATATTTGAGGCAAAGGATGCAAAGATGATGCGTCCTTCGATGCCTTGGATGATCTTCATGATGGACTGACCAACGACTTTTTCAGAGTTGGTAAAGGTCGGTACTTCCGCATTTGTCGAGTCAGAGAGGAGACAGAGAACGCCTTCTTCACCAAGAGCTGCCATCCGGTGCAAGTCCGCAGGTTCCCCAACTGGAGTAAAGTCAAACTTAAAGTCACCCGTACAGACGATTTTCCCTTGAGGGGTATGAATGACAATCCCTAAAGGCTCTGGAATGGAGTGAGTGGTTCTAAAGAAAGTTGCCTTGAGATTTAAAGGTCAACTCAGTGTTGTGGTTGATTTCGTAAAGTTTGGCGTTGCGCAAGAGGCCGTGTTCTTCGAGCTTTCCACGGATCAAAGCCAAGGCAAGTGGCCCAGCGTAGATAGGGACATTTGCTTGCTTGAGCAGGAAAGGAATCCCACCGATGTGGTCCTCATGTCCGTGGGTAATCAAAACAGCCTTGACGCGGTCGATATTGTCCACGATGTAAGAGTAATCAGGGATAACGTAGTCGATACCCAGCAAGTCATCTTCTGGGAATTTAATCCCAGCATCGACGATGATAATCTCGTCTTGGTATTCAATTCCGTATGTGTTTTTCCCGATTTCTCCCAGACCACCGATGGCAAAAACGCCGACTTCTTCAGGTTTAAGAGTGTAGACCATATTAGAACTCCGTAATCTCGAAAGCGCCAGTTTCTTTTTCGTAATCTAGCAATTTGTCAGACAAGAGTTCGATGAATTCGATGTTGTACTCTGGGCGGTTTTCTTCGACAAGTTGGCGAGCAGCGATACGACCCTCAAGTTCTGAGCTGGCATCGATGTCTAGGTAAAGTGAGCGTGTTGTTTCACGACGTGGGCTACGTTCTTTTGTTTCTTGATAAAAAACTTTGTAAATCATATAGTTCCTTTCTATTTACAGGTCAGCTTATTCCAAACTTTTAGCAGAGATTTGCTTGATTTCATTCCATTTTGTGTCTAGATTGACCTTGATTCGTTACAATTATTTCAATTATACCACAAAATGAAAAATTAGTAAAAGACGGAAATGGAGAAAGTCGGGAGGGGAAGAAGGAACAAAAAGACAGGTAGGATTTGGTCGGAGAGCGCTTAGGTGTTATAATTAAAGGGGGAATCTAAAGAGATAGTAGATTTAAGGAAGAATACAGTTTTAGTTTCATTAATCGTTGGAGTGGATGGTTGGGACAGAATGATATCTTTGAAAAAAGAAAAAGCTCTTGAGAAATCTCGAGAGCAAACAAAAAGGCTGAGACAAATTAAGGGATCTTTCTGAGCAAGCTCAAGGGGCAACACCATTACCTGAAGTGATTGAATCACAACCTTTGAAAGACTTGTCACCAAATCAAACTCGATCTCAGCCTTTACTTAATTCTATCATCTATGAGGCTAAGAAGTCAATCTATAAGTATAACGATGTAGAAATAGCATGGAGTGGAGCGCTTACTAAAAGGTAAAGACAAGCACTTAATTTAAGAGTAAGCAAAAAGAGAGGACCAATGGTAGTCAGGGGTCTTTACAGCTCAAAGCTGAGGGCAGTCCCACACCCGTACCAGAAGTTGGTACCTTTGAACGCTCTGTCACCAGTCGCCCTATGTTATCCTCTCGATATTTATACTTTACTATAACTTACTGAGGGAATCAACTTTAAAAGCATCAAAAAGCTCCTGACCGAAGTCAAGAGCCAATGTTAAAATGGAGAAAAATGTTAAAAGGAGAATTATTAGATGAATGATACAATTGAAATAACTTTATTATTTAATCTATTTTTTTATGAAATGGGACTTTATACAAGAAACGAAAGATTCATTGAAGCTAACAAAAGAAAGGCAATTTCTATTTTAGATGAAGATGCTAATAATCTTAAATATATAGATGAAGGTTTATATAACGATTATAAGGAAACAATTGCTTTTCTTGAAAAAAATTTCAGAAGAAGAATATCAGTATATTAAAAAAATGATATTGTCGAAAAATGTTGAAATAATGATTAAACAATCTAATAAGGGGTTTGGTGATACCCAAAAATAAATTTAAAAAAATTGAAATTAAGGATCGTTTAGAGTTTCTACTCAAATATTCAACTAATATAGAAGACTTTAAAAATAAAGCCCAGAAATTAAATCTTTATGTTGATTTTTCAGGAAAATACGTAAAATATAAACTACTAGATAGGGAACAAAAAAGAAATACACGTGACAGTACGTTGTCCCAAAAAGGTCGTTATTCTTTAAAAAATATAGAGGAGAGAATATAAAAAATGAAATTGTTTATCCGCTTGAATCAATTAAGAATGAGTATGAGAACCTAAAAAAAGATTTGGAATATCTTACTTACTTCCCTGGTCGGTTTGAACAAATCCATCCATTCGCAGATGGTAATGGTCGAGTGGGTCGCTTGCTATTGTTTAAGGAGTGTCTAAAAGAAGGAATTGTTCCTTTCATTATAGGTGTTTTGAATAAGAAATGTTATTACTCTGCCTTGAAAGATCTTCAACTTAGGGATAACAAAGAACCTCTGTTGACTTATTTTCAGGGTGAACAAAAGAATTACATCAACGATTTAAAAAATAAAAATTTTGACGGGCCGATAAATCATGTTAAAAAAATTCTCAAAAAGTCTAAGAGTAATATGTGAGAATTCAAGGATAATATTGAAAAGTCTCTGTTTTAGGTCGAAAAAGAAAAAGCCCTTGACAAAAGTCAAGAGCCATCTAACACTGGGGGCGAACTAATCAATCGCAATTCCGGTTATTTAGAAGGCGAACCCTCAAGGACAGTACCACAGCCTGAAGAGCCAAAGGCTCAACCTGATTTTCCTACCAATGTTCAATTATATTTTAACATTGACAAGTCAGTAAAGTCAAGTTATCGGTTGCGTGGTGGCTACAAATATCCTGAAGATACGGATATAAGGACTTTAAATAAGTATGCGAATGCTTTGCAACGGTCAGCACAACAATATTTAGATAGATTTGCCAATCAAAAAATCATCTACGCTTTTAACGAAGATAACCAACTGAACGCTCTGTCACCAGTCGCCCTATGTTATCCTCTCGATATTTATACTTTACTATAACTTACTGAGGGAATCAACTTTAAAAGCATCAAAAAGCTCCTGACCGAAGTCAAGAGCAGTCAAACACTGGGGGCGAATTGTTCAATCGCAATTTCAGTTCTTTAGAAACCAAAGTTTCAGGGATAGCACTGCAACCCGAAGAGTCAGCGACTCAACCTGATTTTCCAACCAGTGTTGAATTACATTTTAACATTGATAGACCAACATTGTCAACAGTTTATATAGAAATAGGAATACCAAAAGGAGGATTAAGAATGTTTAGTTTGTTTGAATTTGCAGTAGGGGTTCGCCTCTTGATGTTTGTAGTCTTTGTAGCTTGTGTCTATGGGGGGAATGCCCTGTTTGTGCATCTGGAACACCGCAAAACAAAGTTCCTTTGGAAGCTTGCTTTTGTGACGCTCTATTCAATTTTTCTCCTCCTGGTCACCTATGTTGTCTGGCTCGTTTTCTACTTTGGTTTAAATGCCTAAAGTCAATTATTCCTCTAGATATACAGAAAATCCACCTCGTCTTGATAGATGGGATGGATTTTTCTATTTTTAGGTGCTATCTTTAGTGTTATGACGATGATTTCTAACGTCGAAAATCGAGTTAAGGCATATATGACTTATTTACACTTCTTTTTGTCTAAGTGGTAAGCCCTTTTGTTTCAAAAAGAAGAAAATTCCCATGCGCTGGCTTTTGTAGTATAATAGTAAACAGACAAAAAGATAGGAATATGTTATGAAAGTATTAGCTTTTGATACGTCCAGCAAGGCTCTTTCTCTAGCCATTTTAGAGGACAAGCAGGTTCTTGCTGAGACGACGATTAATATCAAGAAAAATCACAGTATTACCCTCATGCCTGCCATCGATTTTTTGATGGCCAGTCTGGATTGGACACCCAAGGATTTGGATCGAATCGTGGTGGCGGAAGGACCAGGTAGCTACACAGGTTTGCGAATTGCGGTAGCAACTGCCAAGACCTTGGCTCATACCCTGAACATTGAGTTAGTTGGGATGTCTAGTCTATTGGCTCTGGTGCCACGCCAAAAAGAAGGTTTGGTGGTTCCTATCATGGATGCGCGTCGTAACAATGTCTATGCAGGCTTTTATGAAAATGCCAAGCCAGTCTTGCCAGAAGCGCATCTGTCTTTTGCGGAAGTGCTAGAGCAGGTCAAGGATGCTGAGCAGGTGACCTTTGTCGGAGAAGTTGGAGCCTTTGTGGAACAGATCCAAGAACAACTACCACAAGCCAGCTACCAAGAAACCTTGCCAAATGCAGCTAATCTAGCTCTTTGGGCCTGGGACAAAGAAGCAGACTCCTTGCACGACTTTGTGCCAAATTACCTCAAGCGGGTAGAAGCCGAGGAAAACTGGCTCAAGAACCACTCCGAGTCTGGCGAGTCCTACATTAAACGCCTATGATAGAGATCAAACGAATCCAACAACAAGCTGACTTGGCACAAGCTATCTATGCTGTTATGGTAGATGTTTACCCAGTCAGCCCTTGGACGCTGGAACAAATCCAAGCAGACCTGTCCCAAGACCAGACATGGTATGTTCTGGCTTTGGACGGGGCAGAAGTGATTGGCTTTCTAGCCGTTCAGGAGAATCTCTTTGAGGCAGAAGTCCTGCAAATCGCTGTCAAAAAAGCCTATCAGGGGCAGAAAATCGCGACAGCCTTGTTTGCTCAATTGCCAGCGGATAAGGAGATTTTCCTAGAAGTTAGAAAGTCAAACCAACGAGCGCAAGCATTTTACAAGAAAGAAAAGATGGCGATCATCGCTGAGCGAAAGGCCTACTACCATGACCCAGTCGAGGACGCCATCATCATGAAGAGAGAAATAGATGAAGGATAGATATATTTTAGCATTTGAGACATCCTGTGATGAGACCAGTGTCGCTGTCTTAAAAAACGACGACCAGCTCTTGTCCAATGTCATTGCGAGTCAAATCGAGAGCCACAAACGTTTGGGGGCGTAGTGCCAGAAGTAGCTAGTCGTCACCATGTCGAGGTCATTACAGCCTGTATAGAGGAGGCTCTAGCAGAAGCAGGGATTACCGAAGAGGACGTGACAGCCGTTGCCGTTACCTACGGACCTGGATTGGTTGGAGCTCTGCTAGTTGGTTTGTCAGCTGCCAAGGCTTTTGCTTGGGCGCATGGCTTGCCACTTATCCCCGTCAACCATATGGCTGGTCACCTCATGGCAGCTCAGAGTGTGGAGCCTTTGGAGTTTCCTTTGTTGGCACTCTTGGTCAGCGGTGGCCACACAGAGTTGGTCTATGTTTCTGAGGCTGGGGATTACAAGATTGTTGGGGAAACGCGGGACGATGCAGTTGGTGAGGCCTATGATAAGGTCGGCCGTGTCATGGGCTTGACCTATCCTGCAGGTCGCGAAATTGATGAGCTAGCTCATCAGGGGCAGGATATTTATGACTTTCCTCGTGCCATGATTAAGGAGGACAATCTAGAGTTTTCATTCTCAGGTTTGAAGTCTGCCTTTATCAATCTTCACCACAATGCTGAGCAAAAGGGAGAAAGCTTGTCTACAGAGGATTTGTGTGCTTCCTTCCAAGCAGCTGTCATGGATATTCTCATGGTAAAAACCAAGAAAGCTTTAGATAAATACCCTGTTAAAACCCTTGTTGTCGCAGGTGGTGTGGCGGCCAATAAAGGCCTTAGAGAACGCTTGGCAGACGAAATCACAGATGTCAAGGTCATCATTCCACCCCTGCGTCTCTGTGGAGACAATGCAGGAATGATTGCTTATGCCAGCGTCAGCGAGTGGAACAAAGAAAACTTTGCAGACTTGGACCTCAATGCCAAACCAAGTCTTGCCTTTGATACCATGGAATAAAGAGTCAGTTTGAATCTGGCTTTTTTGCTAAAATATTTTATAATATGTTAAAAAAGAAAAAGTTTTTACGAATAAAATAGTAAAGGGAATCTTTAAAGGGAGTTTGGCCATGATTGAAAAAATGGAATTGGGAGAATTTTACAAGGAATTACGTCTGGCGAGAAAACTCAAGCAGTCAGATGTTGCTTGTGATGGACTGACAGCATCCCAGCTATCCAAGTTTGAACTGGGACAGTCTATGCTGTCTGCGGATAAGCTGATCCTAGCGATCCAAGGGATAAATGTGACCTTCGATGAATTTGGGCACAAGCTCAACAACTATCAAGAGTCTCCGCATATGAAATTTGGTAGAAGGGTTGTGGATCGCTTTGCCCATCAAGATATAGCAGGTTTAGAGCAACTATTAGAGAAGGTCGAGCAGGAACAGATGGCACAGACTTATCGTCGTTTGAATGCTATTGTGATTAAAAATGCTATCCATTCCTTGGATAAAAGCTATCTACTCGAAGAGGAGGATCGTGAGTTTTTGACCACTTATCTCTATGCTATCGAGTCTTGGACCTGGTTTGAACTCTATATTTTTTGCAATACCATGCCCTTCTTGAGTAATCAAGATCTAATCTTTTTATCAACCTCTTTACTTGAAAAATCCAAGGAATTTAAAGAATTGGCACACAATAGACTGTATATGAAAAGTGGCTTTCTGAATATCATATCAGAGCTTATGGAGCGTAAGCTTTTCTCTTACATCCTAATCTTTGAGTCCGAGTTGGAGAGCATGCTTCGTCCGTATGATGTTTTTGAGAAATTATTGTGGCAATTTTTAAAGAAGATGAGTGTCTTCCTTCAAACCAAAGGAAGTAATCAAAAAGAGATTGAACACTTTATCCAATCTCTGCAAATATTAGAAAATCCACAATTAACAGCCCTCTTTGAACTACGCTTACAGCAATACAAAGAACTTATCGATTAGCTAAAGATGGGAAATGATAATAATATCAGCAACAATTGTCAATAATGTTATGATTTGTTTCTTCATTTCATGCCTCCTACATAATGGTAACTATATTATATCAGTGAAATAATCAAATCAATCAAAATCGCAAATGTGAAATTTCCATAAGAAAAAATATCAAATATGCGATTTCTAAAATGAGGTGGTTTCCATGTTATACTGTCCTTGTAAGACATTTGAAGCAAATCCTAGGTCGCAGAAGTGGTTTACAAGTAAAAATAATTGAAGGAGTGTAAATGATGTTAAATTTACAATTTGCAGAAACAATGGAATTGACAGAAGTGGAGCTAGAGGCAGTTTACGGAGGAGATCTTGTGAATGTTGCGAATATCCCAGGTGGTGGAAATTGGGGAGGCTGGGGAGGCCTAGGAACACCTTGGTCAATTATTGATCACTGGAAGAGAAATTTTAACCATGATTCTTCTACTGTTAATCGTCGCCGTTATTGATATTCAAAGCCCTTGCCTTTTCTTGGGTAGGGGCTGTCTTTATTTCATAGTATAGGAGAAAATAGAATGAAAAAGATAATCTCACACTACTACCTTATTATAGCCATTCTACTTGTCGTTGCTTACCAGTACTTCAGTGGTCTAGTTTTACACAGTGATCTTGCTGCTGGTCTATCTGACTTTGCCTATTATTTGTCGGATATGCTGTTGAATTTTCTTGTGGTTCTGCTTGCTCTTATTGTTATGGTTTGGTCAGGAAAATGGCAGAAAATTAACAGTAGAAAATTTAAAGGTTCTTATCTTTTTTATTCCTTTTTAGCTCTTCTTGCTTTTGTTATTTGGAATTTCGTCACATTTTATCTTTTCCCTCCTACCAAAAATGAAATTGCTTATCAACTGGATGTTCCTACTTTTACAGGAGCAACAGCATTTCTGATGTATTTTTTCTATCCTGTGATTGCAGGTCCCATTTTTGAAGAGATGATCTATCGTGGATTGGTGATGACTGCTTTGGAAAAAGGGAAAAAATGGGGACTGGATGTACTTGGTTCGGCTACTTTATTTGGTATTTTGCATATCAGTAATCATGGTTGGGTCTTGACAGACTTTTTCGTATATATGGGTAGTGGTTTAATAATGGCAGTCTTTTTTAGAGTGACAAAGTCTATTTATTGGCCTATTGTACTGCATATAGTCAATAATGCCATTGCTCAAATTCTGCCCTTGTTGTTTTAGAGGTTTTTGAAGCATTGTAAATAACAAAAGAGAATACTAGTTATGAAATTAAAAATTCCTGAGTCAGTTCTAATAGAGTAAGTTTGTAGTATTGGGAGTTGGTGGCTTTATTTGTTTGTTATTTAATAAATTCTGGGTTGTAGAAGTGGTTTACAAATAAAACTAATTGAAGGAGTGTAAATATGTTGAGTTTACAATTTGAAGAAACGATGAAGTTAACAGAGGAAGAATTACAAGTAGTTAGTGGAGGAGATCTTGTGTATACTGGCAATATCCCAGGGAGTGGTATAGGAACATCTCGGTCAATTACTAATTTCTGGAGAACAATTTTTATCTATGATTCTCCGACTGTTAATCGTCGCCGTTATTGATAGTCAAAGCCCTTGCCTTTTCTTGGGTAGGGGCTGTCTTTATTTCATAGTATAGGAGAAAATAAAATGAAAAAGATAATCTCACGCTACTACTTGTTTATAGCTATTCTACTTGTCATTACTGACCAGTTCTTGATTCGTCTGCTCTTACACAGCGATCTTGCTGCTGGTCTATCTGACTTTGCCTATTATTTGTCGGATATGATGTTGAATTTTCTTGTGGTTCTGCTTGCTATTATTGTTATGGTTTGGTCAGGTAAATGGCAGAAAATCAACAGTAGAAAATTTAAAGGGTCTTATCTTTTTTATTCCTTTTTAGCTCTTCTTGCTTTTGTTATTTGGAATTTTGTCACATTTGTTATTTTCCCACCTACCAAAAATGAAATTGCTTATCAACTGGATGTTCCTACTTTTACAGGTGCAACGGCATTTTTGATGTATTTTTTCTATCCTGTGATTGCAGGTCCCATTTTTGAAGAGATGATTTATCGTGGGTTGGTGATGACCGCTCTGGAAAAAGGAAAGAAATGGGGACTGGATGTGCTCGGTTCGGCTGCTTTGTTTGGAATCTTGCACATTAGTAACCACGGTTGGGTTTTGACAGACTTTTTCTCATATATGGGTGGCGGTCTCATATTTGCCGTCTTGTTTAGAGTGACAAAGTCCATTTATTGGCCTATTGGACTGCATATAGTCTACAATGGCATTGGTCAGATTCTCCCCTTGTTGTTTTAGAGTTTCTGCTAATCATAAAAACAAAAGAACTGACTAGCTAAGTATTGTAAATAAGACTGTTTTTTCAGTCTTTTTTATTTTGAATGTCTGTTACTAATTTTTGAGTAGTCCTTTGTTTCCTCCAAATTTAGAGAATAAGTCTCAAAATGTAATCGGAAAATCCAAAGTTTGTCAGTCTGAGACTTTTCTTGTATAGTAGATATATGAAAATTACAAAAATAATCAGTAGTCTGCTTGCTCTTGGAGCTTTACTCATGCTTTTATCAGCTTGCCATCATATCAAAAAGACGCAACTGGTCTTGTTTGAATCCCTTTCTTTCGGTATGCCTGTTAAATCTTTTGAAGAAGTATTGGGAGAGGCTAGCCAAGTGGTGGAAGAAGAGGAAATGGCCTATCGTGATACTTGGCGTGCAGAAGACCCTTATTTCTATAAAACAGGCCGCTTTTTCTATGATTACGAAAATATTTCTTTGAAGGGCCATACAGGTCGAGTAAGATTCACATTTTCAAAATCGCATCGCTTGGAGACAGTAGCGACTTATTTCCCCGTTTCCTCCAAAGCTGAGCAGAAAGCATTGCTCAATACCTTATCCCAGAATGTAAAAACTGAACTTGAAGCACTCCCAGATTACCAGTCTATGACCACTGATCCGGTAGGACTATACGATGACGGTTATCGTTACAAGGCCAAATTGAAAGGACAGCAGTGGGAACTCTGGGTCGATGTCTATCCGACAGAAGATGAATATGCTGAAAAAACTGAAGCCAACAAGTATATGATTCGAGTGGATCAATTTCTCATGTATCCATAAGCAGGTAAAATTTTTTTACAATGTTTACTAGCTCCAAGTTCCAAACTCTAAACTTTTTTCTCTTTTATGAATATGTTATAATAGTCCGTGCTGTGGCTGTGACCTTGAACAGCCTCAAACGAAGAGAATAAGAGGAAAAAGATGAAAGAAAAAGGATTTTGGGAAGGTGTTCAGGCCGCCATGCCGACTGCCCTTGGCTATGTTAGTATCGGTCTAGCTTGTGGGATTATCGGTGCGCCCTATGTGACTCCTGTTGAGATGGGCCTGATGAGCCTCTTTGTTTATGCTGGGAGCGCCCAGTTTGCCATGCTGGCATTGATTGCGGTTCAAGCACCTGTAGCAGCCATTGCCATGACAGTCTTTTTAATCAATTTACGACTCTTTTTGCTGAGCTTGCATGCGTCGACCTATTTCCGTCATACCAGTCTCTGGCAAAATATCGGTATGTCTAGTCTCTTGACAGATGAGACTTACGGGGTTTTGATGGGAGAATTAGCCCATACAGACAAGGTCAATCCTATGTGGATGCATGGGAATAATCTCAACAGTTATGTAGCTTGGTTTGTTGGGACAGTTGTTGGGACAGCTCTAGGTGGTTTACTGCCAAATCCAGAAATCTTTGGCCTTGATTTTGCCCTTGTGGGAATGTTTATCGGGATTTTTGCTTCGCAGTTCCAGATTATGCAAAGACGGATTCCTGTCCGCAATCTGCTGAAAATCCTAGCAGTTGTTACGGTGTCTTTCTTTTTGCTTTTGACAGTGGTGTCTCAGTCTCTAGCTGTTCTATTTGCGACGCTACTTGGATGTACAATGGGGGTGGTCTTAGATGGTCAGTAAATATCTTTTGTTAGCCGTTATCTTTTCAGGCCTAGTGACTTGGATACCTCGTATGATTCCCTTCATCTTGGTTAAGTACAAGGGTTTGCCAGCTATCGTTGAGCGGTTTTTGAAGTTCTTGCCTGTTTCCATTATTTTTGCCTTGATCCTTTCAAGCGTAGTGACTGGCAAGGTTGGGAGCCTTCCTCAGATCAAATGGCTGGACTTCTTGGCAGTTTTTCCAACGGCTTGGGTAGCCTTTCGCTACCGCAATCTAGTAGGTACGGTTCTTTTTGGGGTAGTCTTGATTGCAGTCTTGCGTCTGGTCTTTTAAATCAGCCATAAAAAAAAACTATCACCGAGATAGATATCATATAATGGCAAAAAAAAATATTTTCTGTTAAGATAGTAAAGTATTCTATTTTGGAGGAAATGACATGAAAAAAATCGTCAAATATTCATCTCTTGCTGCTCTAGGACTTGTTGCCGCAGGTGTACTAGCAGCTTGCTCAGGTGGTGAGAAGAAAGATGCTGCATCTGGTGAAGCAACATCTAGTAAAAAAGAAATTATCGTTGTAACCAATGCTACACCAAAACCATTCAACTATGAAGAAAATGGCGAATTGACTGGTTACGAGATTGAAGTGGTTCGCGCTATCTTTAAAGATTCTGACAAGTATACTGTCAAGTTTGAGAAGACAGAGTGGTCAGGTGTTTTTGCAGGACTTGATGCTGATCGTTACCAAATGGCTGTTAGCAACATCAGCTACACTAAAGAACGTGCTGAAAAATACCTTTATGCAGCTCCAACTGCTAAAAACCCTAACGTTCTTGTAGTGAAAAAAGATGACCCTAGCATCAAATCGCTTGATGATATCGGTGGAAAATCAACAGAAGTTGTTCAAGGGACAACTTCTGCTAAACAGCTAGAAGACTACAACAAACAACATTCAGATAATCCAACTGTCCTAAAGTATACTAAAGCGGACTTCCAACAAATCATGGGACGCTTGAGCGATGGCCAGTTTGACTACAAGATTTTTGATAAAATCGGTGTTGAAACAGTCATCAAGGACCAAGGTTTGGACAACTTGAAAGTGATCGAACTTCCAAGCGACCAACAACCTTACGTTTACCCACTTCTTGCTAAAGGTCAAGATGAGTTGAAATCATTTGTAGACAAACGTATCCAAGAACTCTACAAAGACGGAACTCTTGAAAAATTGTCTAAACAGTTCTTCGGAGACACTTATCTCCCAGCAGAAGCTGATATTAAATAGTCGTATGAAATCATCCAGTCTGAGAAAGACGGATGATTTCTCAATTTTCAGGTATATAGTTTCAAACTATATGTCTGCCTATCTAATAACAATTTGCTAAATCAAATAAAGTATGAGATACTATTACGGTATTATTTTTAAAGGAGAAAGAATCATGAAAATTAAAAAATGGCTCGGTGTAGCAGCTCTTGCTACAGTCGCAGGTTTGTCTCTTGCAGCTTGCGGAAATTCAGAAAAGAAAGCAGATAACGAAACAGTTGTCAAAATTGCAACAGTTAACCGTAGCGGTTCTGAAGAAGCGCGTTGGGATAAAATCCAAGAATTGGTTGAAAAAGATGGAATTAAATTGGAATTCACAGAGTTCACAGACTATTCACAACCAAACAAGGCAACTGCTGATGGCGAAGTAGACTTGAATGCTTTCCAACACTACAACTTCTTGAACAACTGGAACAAAGAAAACGGGAAAGACCTTGTAGCGATTGCAGATACGTACATCTCACCAATCCGCCTTTACTCAGGTAAAAATGGGGAAGAAAACAAGTACACCAAAGTGGAAGAAATCCCAGATAAGGGTGAAATCGCCGTACCAAACGATGCAACAAACGAAAGCCGTGCGCTTTACTTGCTTCAATCAGCTGGCTTGATCAAATTGGATGTTTCTGGAACTGCACTTGCAACAGTTGCTAACATCACAGAAAATCCAAAGAACTTGAAGATTACTGAATTGGACGCTAGCCAAACAGCTCGTTCATTGTCATCAGTTGATGCTGCCGTTGTAAACAATACCTTCGTTACAGAAGCAAAATTGGACTACAAGAAAGCACTCTTCAAAGAACAAGCTGATGAAAACTCAAAACAATGGTACAACATCATCGTTGCGAAAAAAGATTGGGAATCATCACCTAAGGCTGATGCCATCAAGAAAATTATCGCAGCTTACCACACTGATGAAGTGAAAAAAGTTATCGAAGAAACATCAGACGGTTTGGATCAACCAGTTTGGTAATAAGACACAGGGAGGTGGGAGAGAGTTTCCACCTCTTGCTTTTGTATAGAGAGTTGATTTTTAAGAGGCACTTGTGGTCGTTCTGAGGACACAAGTACGTAGTAGAAAGAGAGAGAAAATGGTTTTTCCTAGCGAACAAGAGCAGATTGAAAAATTTGAGAAGGATCATGTGGCCCAACATTATTTCGAAGTCTTACGCACCTTAATTTCCAAGAAATCCGTCTTTGCCCAGCAGGTTGGACTCAAGGAAGTCGCAAACTATCTGGGTGAGATTTTCAAGCGTGTGGGGGCTGAAGTGGAGATTGATGAGAGTTACACAGCTCCCTTTGTCATGGCACATTTCAAGAGTTCGCGTCCAGATGCCAAGACCTTGATCTTCTATAACCACTATGACACCGTACCAGCGGACGGAGATCAGATCTGGACAGAGGATCCCTTTACACTTTCTGTGCGAAATGGTTTTATGTATGGGCGAGGAGTTGACGACGATAAGGGCCACATCACAGCTCGTTTGAGTGCTCTGAGAAAGTATATGCAGCCACCACGATGACCTCCCTGTCAATATCAGTTTTATCATGGAAGGGGCAGAGGAGTCTGCTTCTATGGATCTAGATAAGTATTTAGGGAAACACGCAGACAAACTCCGAGGAGCAGATTTGCTAGTTTGGGAGCAAGGAACGAAAAATGCCTTGGAGCAGTTAGAAATTTCTGGTGGAAACAAGGGAATCGTGACCTTTGATGCCAAGGTGAAAAGTGCGGATGTAGATATCCACTCGAGTTATGGTGGTGTCGTGGAGTCAGCACCATGGTATCTTATCCAGGCCTTAAGTAGTCTGCGAGCTGCTGATGGGCGTATCTTGGTAGAAGGCTTGTACGAGGATGTTCAAGAGCCAAATGAACGAGAACTAGCCTTGGTGGATACCTACGCCCAACGCAATCCTGAGGAAATCAGTCGCATTTATGGCTTGGAATTGCCTCTCTTACAAGAGGAACGTGCAGCCTTTCTAAAACGTTTCTTTTTCGAGCCAGCTCTTAATATTGAAGGGATTCAGTCAGGTTATCAAGGGCAAGGGGTTAAAACGATTTTTGCCAGCAGAAGCCAGTGCTAAGCTAGAGGTTCGTTTGGTTCCTGGCCTAGAACCGCATGATGTTCTGGAAAAAATTCGGAAACAGCTAGACAAAAATGGCTTTGATAAGGTAGAATTATACTATACCTTGGGAGAGATGAGCTATCGAAGCGATATGAGCGCACCAGCCATTCTCAATGTGATTGAGTTGGCCAAGAAATTCTACCCGCAAGGCGTATCGGTCTTACCGACAACAGCGGGAACAGGACCTATGCATACGGTCTTTGATGCCCTAGAGGTACCCATGGTGGCCTTCGGTCTAGGAAATGCCAATAGCCGAGATCACGGTGGAGATGAGAACGTGCGAATCGCCGATTACTACACCCATATTGAATTAGTAGAGGAGCTGATTAGAAGCTATGAGTAGAGATATTATTAAGTTAGATCAGATCGATGTGACTTTTCATCAGAAGAAGAGAACCATCACAGCGGTCAAGGATGTGACCATTCACATCCAAGAAGGGGATATCTACGGTATCGTTGGATATTCTGGAGCAGGGAAATCAACCCTTGTACGGGTGATTAACCTCCTGCAAAAACCATCTGCAGGCAAAATTACCATTGACGACGATGTGATTTTTGATGGTAAGGTTACCTTGACGGCAGAGCAGTTGCGTCGTAAGCGTCAAGACATTGGGATGATTTTCCAGCATTTTAACCTCATGAGTCAAAAGACAGCAGAGGAAAATGTGGCCTTTGCCCTCAAACACTCTGGACTCAGCAAGGAAGAAAAGAAAGCCAAAGTAGCTAAGTTGTTAGACTTAGTTGGCTTGGCGGATCGTGCTGAAAACTACCCTTCACAACTATCAGGAGGGCAAAAACAGCGTGTAGCTATTGCGCGTGCCTTGGCCAATGATCCAAAAATCTTGATTTCAGATGAGTCAACCTCTGCCCTTGACCCTAAGACAACCAAGCAAATTCTAGCCTTGTTGCAAGATTTGAACCAAAAATTAGGCTTGACCGTTGTCCTGATTACACACGAAATGCAGATTGTTAAAGACATTGCCAACCGTGTGGCAGTCATGCAGGATGGGCATTTGATTGAAGAGGGTAGTGTCCTTGAAATCTTCTCAGACCCTAAACAACCTTTGACCCAAGACTTCATCTCTACTGCAACAGGTATTGACGAAGCCATGGTTAAGATTGAGAAGCAAGAAATCGTGGAAAATCTGTCTGAAAACAGTATCTTAGTACAGCTCAAGTATGCAGGAGCTTCGACAGACGAGCCACTTTTGAATGAATTGTACAAGCGTTACCAAGTAACGGCCAATATCCTCTATGGAAATATCGAAATTCTCGATGGCACTCCCGTTGGAGAATTGGTTGTGGTCTTGTCAGGGGAAAAAACAGCGCTAGTAGGTGCTCAAGATGCCATCCGTCAGGCTGGCGTCCAGCTAAAAGTATTGAAGGGAGGACAGTAAAATGACAGAGTTGATTCAAACTTATCTACCAAATGTCTATAAGATGGGCTGGGCTGGTCAGGCAGGCTGGGGAACAGCCATCTACCTAACTCTTTATATGACAGTTCTTTCTTTCATCATCGGAGGGTTCTTGGGGTTGGTAGCAGGTCTTTTCCTCGTCTTGACAGCGCCAGGCGGTGTCTTGGAAAATAAGGTTATCTTCTGGATTTTAGACAAGATTACCTCTATTTTCCGCGCGGTACCATTTATCATCCTCTTGGCAATCATGTCGCCACTCTCTCACTTGATTGTGAAGACTAGCATCGGGCCAAATGCAGCCCTTGTCCCCCTTTCTTTTGCAGTCTTTGCCTTCTTTGCCCGTCAGGTGCAGGTTGTCTTGGCTGAGCTGGATGGCGGTGTCATTGAGGCGGCTCAAGCGAGCGGAGCGACCTTCTGGGATATCGTGGGTGTTTACCTATCAGAAGGTTTGCCAGATTTGATTCGTGTGACGACTGTGACTTTGATTTCCCTTGTTGGGGAAACAGCCATGGCGGGAGCAGTTGGTGCTGGTGGTATCGGTAACGTGGCCATTGCTTATGGATTTAACCGTTACAATCACGATGTGACCATCTTGGCAACCATCATTATCATCTTGATTATCTTTACGATCCAGTTCTTGGGAGATTTCTTGACCAAGAAATTAAGTCATAAATAAAAAGAGCCGAAGGGCTCTTTTTTAGTGATTAGATCTTGTGTGTAAGCTTTTTACTAATGGTTTGCCCAACCACAGCCCCAATCAAGGCACCTAGGAGGATGCTTGAAACAAAGAGAAGGATTTTGTCCAACTCTGGAGCGACCATGATACGGTCAATGTATTCTTGGGATTTCCCACGCGCAAGTAAGGTGGCCACGTAAGTTTTGGGACGGATCCACATGAGGAGGATAGGACCACTTGTGCTAAAAGCAAAGACGAGGAAGGAGAGGGTGTTTTTGATTCGGTCTCTGTAGTTGCCGAGACGAGCGATGGCATCTGCTGCAAGACCACAGGCGAGTCCTGGGAGAAAGGCACCAGCGCCATGCTTGCTAGCTAGGAAGAAAAGTGCCATAAAAAGACCTAGAGTCGTAATAGCGCCAAAACGAGGGACTTTCGTCAAAAGAAGCATGTAGACACTGCCACCGACAAGGGCAGAAAAGGCCGGCGCGTAGAACATATTGCCTGTTTGGTCGACCAGGTGTCCTAGGAAGACTCCAATCCCTACACAAAGAAAGTAGAGGACGGCGGCCAAGAGGGTGGTTAAGATATTTTTCTTCATGAGAATCTCCTTGATATAAACTAACAAAACCAATTGTATCACGCTTTTTGAGGATTGTAAATGGGAGTTCTAAATTTTTGAAAACGCTTGAAATATGATATAATAGTTACATCGTTAGTTTAAGGAGAGTAGCATGGGAAAGTTTCTAGAATTCGTCTTTAATCGTATCTTTTTGGGAATGATTGCGACGGCTTATTTCTGGCTATTAACACTAGCAGGAGGAGTGGTCTTTGGTTTGGCACCAGCTAGTGCCACCCTGATGAGTTTGTATGCGGAGCATGGTTATACCTATCGAGCCTACCATTTGAAGGAAGCTTGGGAATTGTATAAGAGCAATTTTGTCAAGAGTAATCTGGCTTTCTATAGTTTTGTGTTTGTGGATCTTGTCCTAGTTTATGGTTTATACCTTCTAGTTCAATTGCCCCACCAGACGATTTTCCACCTCTTGGCGACCTTTCTCAATGTCCTTGTAGTTGCCCTTGTCTTTCTAGCCTATACTGTGTCCTTGAAACTTCAGGTGTACTTTGATTTATCCTACCAAAATACCTTGAAACTATCCCTTATTGGGATTTTTATGAGCCTACCTGCGATTGCCAAGGTTTTACTCGGGTCCGCTCTCCTTGTAGGAGTTGGTTATTATATGCCTGCCTTGCTCTTTTTTGTAGGAATTGGAATGTGGCATTTCTTTATCAGTGATATGTTGGAACCTATTTATGAAAGTATCCATGAAAAATTGGCGACAAAATAGAATGAAGCAGTTCTGGCTTCACTCTCTTTTACGGATTTATAGTTTGGTTATGATCGTGGTCATTGCCAGTTTTGCGATTATGTTATCGTATGCTGACTGGGACTCGCGTGAGAAGGAGGCCCAACGGGTTGCAGAACGTGTGACCACTCGGACAGTGAGTGAAGTGGAATACTATCACAGAGAGTCAACCCAACTTGCTCAGTCTTTGGTTGAAAATCAGGCCCGCATCGAAGGGATTTACAAGTATTTCAGTCTCAGCACACCAGACTATTTCTATTGGCAATTAGAGCGTAAAACTTCGCCTTATATATCGGTTTCCCTGTATGAAATATTGATGACCTCTATGTTCGGAATGATTTTGTGACTGGAGTGGCTATTGTTCTTCAGGACTACAAGGAAGTGTATGTTTCGACTAGAGAAAAACGCAGTGGAGAGAAAATTCCTGCAGAGGATTTTAAGCCAACAGCCAATAGTTTTGCCATTCCTGTTTCCGATCCTGTGTCTGACAAGGATTTAGGAGTGATCTATATCTCCCTATCCCCGGATGTTTTACATGGCGCTATTGACAATACTCGGGGTCATATCCCAATGGCTGTAACAGTAACTTCGCCTTTTGAGACCGAGATGTTCCATATTGGGGAGAAGGTCTCAGCCGAGCGAGAAAACTGGTTTGTGGGTGTCACCTCTCATGGTTATCAGGTTCGAGTCGCTGTTCCTAAAAATTTTGTTCTTACAGGAACTTTGACGAGTTCAGCTGTCATTATTGGGCTAAGTATTCTCTTTATCATTATTTTGTACGTGACCCTTAGACAGACTTTTTCAAATTACCAAAAGCAGGTCGTAGACCTAGTTGATTCGATCGAGGTGATTGCTCAAGGAGAAGAAGGCCTTCGAATCGATACCTCTGAAAAAGACCAAGAGTTGCTTCTCATTGCAGAAACAACCAATGATATGTTGGATCGCCTGGAAAAAAATATCCATGATATCTATCAGCTAGAGCTCAGTCAAAAAGATGCCAATATGCGAGCCCTGCAGGCTCAAATCAATCCTCACTTTATGTACAATACTCTGGAGTTTTTACGGATGTATGCCGTCATGCAAAGTCAGGATGAACTGGCAGATATTATCTATGAATTTAGTAGCTTGTTACGCAACAATATCTCTGACGAGCGGGAAACGACCTTGAAGCAGGAGTTGGAATTTTGCCGAAAATATAGCTATCTCTGCATGGTGCGTTATCCTAAATCCATTGCCTATGGTTTCAAGATTGCACCAGAATTGGAAGAAATGAGGATTCCAAAATTTACACTCCAACCATTGGTAGAAAACTACTTTGCCCATGGTGTTGACCATCGCAGAACGGATAATGTCATCAGTATCAAAGCCTTGAAGGGCCAAGGCTTCGTTGAAATCCTAGTGGAAGACAATGGTCGAGGAATGCCCGCTGAGAAACTAGCTAGCTTGCAAGAAAAATTAGCTCAACGAAGTTTTGAACACGAGGCAAGCTATAGTGGGGAGCGGCAATCAATTGGAATAGTAAATGTACACGAACGCTTTGTTCTCTACTTTGGGGATCGCTACCAAATCAGTGTAGAGTCAGCTGAGCAAGAAGGTGTTCGTTACCATATCACTATCCAGGATGAATAGAAAGGGTAGAAATGTATAAAGTTTTATTAGTAGACGATGAGTACATGGTGACAGAGGGGCTCAAGCGATTAATCCCCTTTGAAAAATGGGATATGCAAGTCGTCGCAACAGCTAATCACGCAGATGATGCTTTGGACTATATTAAGAAATCCAGTAGATGTGGTCATTTCCGATGTCAACATGCCAGATAAGACCGGACTTGAGATGATTAGGGAAATGAAAGAGCTACTTCCAGATACCTATTATATCTTGCTGTCTGGTTATCAGGAGTTTGAGTACGTTAAAAAAGCCATGAACCTTAGTGTCGTGGATTATCTGGTCAAGCCAGTAGACAAGGTGGAGTTGGGCAATTTATTAGAAAAAATTGCGCAGCAGCTTCAGGAAAAGGTGGAACAAAGTCAGACCCTCAGTCAAGAATTGGATGAGACAGGATTTACGAACTACCTGTCAGGTAAAGACAGCTGGTGGATTGGTCTATCCAAGGAAAAGCAGGGTTCTTTTACCATTCCTTACTATGTTTTGGGGCAAGACTGGCAGATTTTCATCTCTGATCAACCGCTCGATGGCATCGTCGTGACACCATTTGAAGCACCCTACCAGCAGTCCTTTGAGAATTGGAAGATCAACGCTGAAAAAGCCCTCTTCTACGGTTCAGTTAATCTAGAAAAATCCGAGAGTTTGTTTGCCTATTACGAGCCGATTTATCGGGTGATTATCCAAGGGAATATCAATCAAATCATCGAAGAATTAACCTTGCTAGAGAAGGTCGTCTTGGAGAATACCCCGCGCGTGGCTATCACGAAGCAGCTCTTTACCCAGTTTGTCATGGATGTCTTTCATTTGTTTGAACACCTAAAAGCAGATGATATGACCGAGATTGTCAAAGCTATCCATGCCATTAACACCTTTGAAGAATTGGTTGCCTATATCAAAGAAACCTTGACCAAGTTCTTTGGCCAGTATCGCATGAATGAAAATGTGGTGAGCGTTCTGGAGGTGATTGGGCGTGATTATCAGAAAGAGCTCTCACTTAAGGATATTAGCAAGGATCTCTTTATCAATCCTGTCTATCTCGGTCAGCTGATCAAGAGGGAAACCAACTCAACCTTTGCGGAATTGCTCAATAAACAGAGAATTAAGGCAGCGCAGCAACTCTTACTGTCGACCAGTGATAGCATCGAAGATATTTGCTATGCAGTTGGCTATAGTAATGTTGGATATTTCTATAAGGTTTTCCGTAAATTGTGCGGAAAATCACCGAAAGCTTATCGGAAACAAGTTGAAACTAGCTTGTAAAAGTTGTATTCCTGTACAAAAAATGCTATAATGTTCAAAATATCTTTTGGAGGAAAACATGAAAGAATCCTATTTATCTTTGGGTTTTGTTAGTCTTATCAGCCCTCATTTCATCTATGTCATTATTTGGAATCTTGAGTCCATTGCCAAGTAAAGATGTGCTTCGTGCTAGCCTGGCGAATAGCGGGACGCTTACTGCTCAGCAATTAGAAGACACAGTCAACTATACTTACCAAGTAACAGCGTCATCGCACTCTATTTTTAATACGTTGTTGATTGTTTTATCTGCAATTTTAGTTGTAGTAGCCTTTGTATTTCTCCTACGTAAAAATGTGCAATTCGCAAACTATGCTTATATTGGCTATGTTCTACTAGCGATTGTTGGTTTGGTTTATAGCTATATGAATGTTCAAGATGCGGTTCAATTAATCAAAGATACTACTCTCGGCTTAGGAATGGGAGCATTAGCACAAGGAACGAATATTTTGTTTATCATCATTAATGTCCTCTTTTTAGCCTTAGTCTTTTACAAGATGTGGCGCCAACAAAAAGATTTGGCCGAAGAAGTCGAAGCAGAAGAAGTTGCCTAAGTATTGACAAAAGAGAACTATCAAGTTACAATCTTGGTAGTTCTTTTAATATCCAAAAATAAAAATCGAGGTCAATATGAAAAAAATATCCTTAGTTTATATCAGTTTGAGCGGGAATACAGAGAGTTTTGTAACCCGACTCAAGGACTATCTCTTGTCCCAGCACGAAGGGATTGAGGTCCAAAAGATCCATATCAAGGATTTGGTCAAGGAAGGGAAAGATTTCTTTGAGATGGATCACCCCTATGTCGCCTTTTTACCAACCTATCTAGAAGGTGGAAATGGTGTCGATAACGGCGATGTTGAGATCCTAACGACTCCAGTGGGTGATTTTATCGCCTATGGAGACAATGCCAGTAAGTGTTTTGGGGTGGTGGGATCTGGTAATCGCAATTTTAACAATCAATACTGTCTGACAGCCAAGCAGTATAGCCAGCGCTTTGGCTTCCCGGTCCTAGCAGACTTTGAAATGCGTGGGATGCTGGGAGATATTAAAAAGGTCGCAGCGATCATTGCAGATTTGTATGAGTTAGAAACAGAAAAATAAAGTAGTACTGAAGGGCAGTTGAGATTTTCAACTGCTTTTCGCGTATACAAAAAGCACCCCGTAAGGGTGCCATTTTATAAACTATCCTGCTTTTCCGATGGCAAGTGCATAGATAAAGAAAATAGCAAAGCCAAAGAGGAAAATCAATCCTGCGATAGCGAGGAGTTTTAGCCAAGAAGGAAGATTTTTATTCTCACGTGTCACCAATACATAGTTCAAAAGAGCGAAGAATGGTGTTGTCAGGAAAGAACCGATCATGGCAAAGCGAAGCATGGTAGAAACTTGACCAGCAAAGAATTTAATAATTACGATACCAATGATAGCGGTAATGGTCATCCAGATGTTCAAAGATTTGCGAGAATCCTCTTTTTGACGAATCAAGAGTCGCAGCGATTCCTGATTGACTCGAGAGTAACCATCGATAACAGTAATAACTGTTCCAAAGATACAAAGAAAGGCGATAAAGGTGATCAAATAACGGGACCATTCTCCAAGAACAGAGGCATACATACCAACAAATTGAGAAATGTACTTAGCTGAAGCAGCTTCAACTGCCTGTCCTGTAGGATACTGAATAAGTGCTCCTAGTGCCACGAAGAATACGGCTAGGATAGCAGTTCCAATGTAACCAACGTTAAAGTCAAAAAGTGCGTCCGCTGTATTAAAGTTGACGGTCTTTTTCTTTTCAGCAGACCAGAGTGAATTGATGGCCGAGATTTCAATAGGGGCAGGCATCCATCCTAAGAGGGAAACGATAAAAGGGAGGGCCGCCATTTGCCAGGGTGTCTTTTCGACAAAATCAGAGCTGTATTCTGGATGCTTAATTGCCGCAATAATAACTGCAAGAACAGTTGCAATGGTCAAAGCGGACATGATCCATTTTGTCATACCATCCAATAGTTTGTAGCCACCAAAGAGTAGCATGGCCCAAATGACTGCAACAAGGATAAGGGACCATTGAGTGATGCTGAGACCGATCATTGGGAAGGCGCTAGCGATGATGGCAGAGCAAAGGATAGCGACTCCAGCTGTGTTGACCATGGCAGAGAAGACATTGAGGACAAAGAAAATCCAGAGATAGAGTTTCCCTTTTTCGGCGTAGCCTTCGACCAAGGTTTTACCAGTGTCAGCAGTATATTCGGCACCAAAACGGAAAAATGGATATTTAAAGACATGGGCCAAGATAACCAAGAGGAGTAGAGACCAACCATAAGAACCACCAGCTTGAGTAGAGGATACAATGTGAGAGCCTCCAACGGCGGCAGAAGCCATTAGGATTCCTGGTCCCATTGCCTTAAGTTTGCTTGCCCAGGTTGACTGGTTTGATAACGTAACTTGTGACATAATAAACGCTCCTATTTTTGAATTTTCAGAATAATCTGAATAGATAGCTACTATTCTACAAAAAAACTTAAAAGAAATGCAAGGCCAGTTTGAAAAAATATAGAAAATTACAGAAAACTTTACATGCGTTAATGAAATTTCTCCAAGGAAAATATGGTAAGCCTAAAAAATCCGAGAAGAAAGCTTCTCGGATTTTGATTATTTCAATTGATCTGTGACGTCTTTTGAGAGCAACATTCCCAGATGGTAAGTTTTATTGATATGTGCAATGACATCATTGATATTTTCAGTCGTGTGAATTTTCTCTTTGATGTCAGACCTAAATGTCTCGTCCTTCAAGAGTTGCTCTTGGTAGAGTCTTTGAAGTCTTTCCTTCTCGTACTTATTGAGCAGAAAAAGGAAAACCAAGCTAAGTACAACGAGGATATAAGCATATTGGCTCATAAGGAATCTCCCAGTGTGATAAAGAAATAGTAAAAGTGAATAAATTATTTCATTGAACAGCTACAAGGCCGAACAAAATATAAATGTTATTTTGCCTCAATCTTTCAGATTGCTTTCAAGTAATCTAAAAGATTAGAACCTAAACTAAATTGATATTATTTGGTTTGGTAAATTAGTGAAGCACCAAGCCAAATCACCATAGTTACGACGTCATGGGTTCTAAATCGATTATATTTAGGGGCCATGACTAGTGAAGCAGTTAGCTAGTCCGCATATAAGCGGCTAGCTTCCTAGTTTGCTCTTTGATTTTCATTGAGTATTAGATTGCTTTACAATAAAGTGATTAAAAGATTACGACATGAGCCTAGCCAAATCGATATTATTTGGTTAGGTGAATTAGTGAAGCGTTTAGGCAACTCGTACTGGTTACGACGTAAAGAAACATAAATCGACAATATTTATGTTTCTTTACTAGTGAAGCAGTTAGCTAGTCCGCATATAGCGGCTAGCGTCTAACAATTAGGAACTTTAGTTCCAATTGTTAGTGCTGAATCACATCTTCTCCGGCGCTTCTACTCCGAGCAAACGAAGAGCTTCTTTGAGGACCACTGCGGTTGCGTAGCTGAGGGCCAGACGACTGTCGCGCTCAGGACTTTCATCTAGGATACGTGTATGTGCATAGTACTTGTTAAAAGCTTGAGCCAAACTAATCGCAAATTTCGCAATGATAGAAGGTTCAAAGTTATCTGCTGCACGATTGATAATACGTGGAAAGTCTTGGAGTAGTTTAATGATTTCCCAGCTTTCAGCATCATTCAGGCTGTAGTTGCCAGATGTATCTGGTTTGAAATCGGCTTTGCGCAAGATAGATTGGATACGAGCGTAGGCGTATTGAACGTAAGGTCCAGTTTCCCCTTCAAAGGATACCATAGCTTCAAGGTCGAAGTCATATCCATTTGTACGGTCGGTCTTAAGATCATAGAACTTGATAGCCCCGACTCCAACAGCGTGGGCAACCTGGTCTTTATTTTCTAACTCAGGATTTTTCGCTTCGATTTGGGCCTTGGCACGACTAACAGCCTCTGCAATAGTAGGCTCTAGCAAGATGACATTTCCTTTACGAGTAGAGAGTTTTTTCCCTTCTTTTGTTACCAATCCAAACGGAACATGGACAATGTCTTGGCTCCAATCGTATCCCATCTCTTGTAGTACTGCCTTGAGTTGTTTGAAGTGGGCAGATTGCTCTTGACCAACAACATAGATGGATTTTGCAAATTGGTATTCGTTTTTACGGTAGAGGGCTGCAGCCAAGTCACGTGTGATATAGAGAGTTGCACCATCAGATTTTTGATAAGAGCTGGATGTTCAATTCCATATTTCTCAAGATTGACAACTTGAGCCCCTTCTGACTCAACAAGAAGTCCTTTTTCAGCGAGAATGTCTACAACAGCATCCATCTTATCATTGTAGAAGGCTTCTCCGTTGTAGCTGTCAAATTCGACTTGCAATTCATTGTAAAGACGGTTGAATTCCACTAAACTTTCATCACGGAACCATTGCCAGAGAGCGAGGGCTTCCTCATCTCCATTTTCCAGTTTGCGGAACCATTCGCGTGCTTCTTCATCCAAGCTAGGATCTTTTTCAGCTTCAGCATTGATGCGAACGTAGAGTTTAAGAAGTTCATCGATTGGATGCGCTTTAACGGCTTCCTCATTTCCCCATTTCTTGTAGGCAACGATCAACATTCCAAACTGTTTACCCCAGTCTCCCAAATGGTTGACCTTGACCGTTTGATAGCCGATCTTTTGGAAAATATGTGACAAGCTATCTCCGATAACCGTTGAACGCAAGTGCCCAATAGAGAATGGTTTTGCGATATTGGGACTAGACATATCGATAACGACATTTTCTTGCTTGCCAATGGTTTGGTCGGCATAGTGTTCTTTTTCAGTGATAACATCCTGTAATACCTGAGCCGAAATAGCAGATTTATCGAGGAAAAAGTTGACGTAAGGTCCAGTAGCGACAACCTTTTCAAAGGCTTGACTATTGATTTTTTCAGCAATATCTGTTGCAATCATTTGCGGAGCTTTACGCTCGACCTTTGCTAGAGAAAAGGCAGGGAAGGCGATGTCTCCCATTTCTGAGTTTTTAGGTGTTTCCAGTAAATTTAAAATAGCCTCTTGATCCAGGCTATCAATGACGCTAGCCAACTCACTAGCAATCAATTCTTTTGTATTCATAAGGGCTCCTTTTGGGCTTTTTTACTATTTTAACACAATTTACTACATTTTTTGAGAAAGAAAAGAATTTTTTTGAATTATCTATTTTTTTTGGTATAATGTAGTTATAAAATAAATGTAAAACTTGTTATAAATATTCACTTAAGAGGATAATATGAGAAAAAGAGAACGGCATCAATTGATTAAAAAGATGATCACCGAAGAAAAACTTGGGACACAAAAAGAGATTCAAGATCGTTTAGAAGCTCGTAATGTTTATGTGACACAAACGACTTTGTCGCGTGATTTGCGTGAAATCGGCTTGACCAAGGTTAAGAAAAATGATATGGTGTATTATGTACTAGCAAATGAGACAGATAAGATTGATTTAGTTGAGTTTTTGTCTCATCACTTAGAAGGTGTTGCAAGAGCAGAGTTCACCTTGGTACTTCATACCAAACTTGGGGAAGCTGCAGTCTTAGCAAACATTGTAGATGCAAACAAGGATGAATGGATTTTAGGAACGGTTGCTGGTGCTAATACCTTATTGGTTATTTGTCGAGACCAGCACGTTGCCAAGCTGATGGAAGATCGTTTGCTAGATTTGATGAAAGATAAATAAGGTCTTGGGAGTTGCTCTCAAGACTTATTTTTAGCAAGGAGAGATGGAAAATGGCAACAGAAAAGCTATCACCCGGCATGCAACAGTATGTGGATATTAAGAAACAATACCCAGATGCTTTTTTGCTTTTTCGAATGGGTGACTTTTACGAGTTGTTCTATGAAGATGCAATTAATGCAGCGCAAATTTTGGAAATTTCCTTAACAAGTCGGAATAAAAATGCAGAAAATCCGATACCCATGGCGGGCGTCCCTTATCATTCTGCCCAACAGTATATCGATGTTCTGATTGAGCAGGGCTATAAAGTCGCCATTGCAGAACAGATGGAAGATCCCAAACAAGCGGTTGGTGTTGTTAAGCGAGAGGTGGTCCAGGTCATCACACCTGGAACGGTCGTTGATAGCAGTAAGCCAGACAGTCAGAACAATTTTTGGTTGCCATAGACCGTGATGGCAATCAGTTTGGTCTGGCTTATATGGATCTGGTGACAGGTGATTTCTATGTGACGGGGCTATTGGATTTCACGTTGGTTTGTGGGGAAATCCGTAACCTCAAGGCTCGAGAAGTGGTGCTGGGTTATAACTTGTCTGAGAAAGAAGAACAAATCCTCAGCCGTCAGATGAATTTGGTGCTTTCTTATGAGAAAGAAGGCTTTGAGGATATTCATTTACTAGATTCACGTTTGGCAGCTGTGGAGCAAGCGTCAGCTAGTAAGCTGCTCCAGTATGTTCACCGGACCCAGATGCGGAAATTGAACCATCTCAAACCAGTTATCCGCTATGAAATTAAAGATTTCTTACAGATGGACTATGCGACCAAGGCTAGTTTGGATTTGGTTGAGAATGCCCGTTCAGGTAAGAAGCAGGGGAGTCTTTTCTGGCTTTTGGATGAAACCAAAACGGCTATGGGTATGCGTCTCTTGCGTTCTTGGATTCATCGTCCCTTGATTGATAAGGAGCGAATCGTCCAGCGTCAAGAGGTGGTGCAGGTCTTTCTTGACCATTTCTTTGAGCGTAGCGATTTGACAGACAGTCTTAAGGGTGTTTATGACATCGAACGTTTGGCTAGTCGGGTTTCTTTTGGCAAGACCAATCCCAAGGATCTCTTGCAGTTGGCGACTACCTTATCTAGTGTGCCACGGATTCGAGCGATTTTAGAGGGAATGGAGCAACCTGCTCTAGCCTATCTCATCGAACAGTTGGATGCCATTCCTGAGTTGGAGAGCTTGATTAGTGCAGCGATTGCTCCTGAAGCTCCTCATGTGATTACGGAAGGTGGTATTATCCGGACTGGATTTGATGAAACCTTGGATAAATACCGTCGAGTGCTCAGAGAAGGGACCAGTTGGATTGCTGAGATTGAGGCTAAGGAGCGAGAAAACTCTGGTATCAGCACGCTTAAGATTGACTACAATAAAAAGGATGGCTACTATTTCCATGTGACTAATTCGCAACTGGGAAATGTGCCAGCCCACTTTTTCCGCAAGGCGACGTTGAAAAATTCGGAACGCTTTGGTACCGAGGAATTAGCCCGTATCGAGGGAGATATGCTGGAGGCGCGCGAGAAGTCAGCCAACCTAGAATATGAAATCTTTATGCGTATCCGTGAGGAAGTCAGCAAGTACATCCAGCGTTTGCAGGCTCTAGCCCAAGGAATTGCAACGGTTGATGTCTTGCAAAGTCTAGCAGTTGTGGCTGAAACCCAGCATTTGATCCGACCTGAGTTTGGAGACGATTCACAAATTGATATCCAGAAAGGGCGCCATGCTGTCGTCGAAAAGGTCATGGGAGCTCAGACCTATATTCCAAATAGTATCCAGATGGCAGAAGATACGAGTATTCAGCTAATTACAGGGCCCAACATGAGTGGGAAGTCAACCTACATGCGCCAGTTAGCCATGACTGCGGTTATGGCCCAGCTGGGTTCTTATGTGCCGGCAGAAAGCGCCCATTTGCCGATCTTCGATGCCATCTTTACCCGTATCGGAGCAGCAGATGACTTGGTTTCAGGTCAATCAACCTTCATGGTGGAGATGATGGAGGCCAACAATGCCATTTCGCATGCGACCAAGGACTCCTTGATTCTCTTTGATGAATTAGGACGCGGAACTGCAACTTATGACGGGATGGCTCTTGCCCAATCCATCATCGAATACATTCATGAACATATCGGAGCCAAAACCCTCTTTGCGACCCACTACCATGAGTTGACCAGTCTGGAGTCCAGCTTGAAAAACTTGGTCAATGTTCATGTGGCAACCTTGGAGCAGGATGGGCAGGTCACCTTCCTTCACAAGATCGAACCAGGGCCAGCTGACAAATCCTACGGTATCCATGTTGCTAAGATTGCTGGCTTGCCAGCAGAACTTTTAGCAAGGGCGGATAAGATTTTGACCCAGCTAGAGAATCAAGGGACGGAAAGTCCTGCGCCGATGAGACAAACAAGTGCTGTTACTGAGCAGATGTCACTCTTTGATGCGCCTGAAGATCATCCTATTCTAGAAGAATTAGCTAAACTGGATGTATACAATATGACACCGATGCAGGCTATGAATGTCTTGGTCGAGCTCAAACAAAAGTTATAAAAAAATCCCACTCACATTTTTGTGAGTGGGATTTTCTCTATTACTTTTTATGGGCCAAGAGTTGATTGATGTGGTCTACTTTTTTAGCTTCTCTTTTATAGAGAATAGTCCAGATGATGAGGTAGACAATCGCAAACTCTGGAATAAGCTGGAGATAGAAGGTCCAGTGGAAGGGGAACCAACCAGCCAGAGTTGCTAGTGGAACAAAGCCAGCCAGCATGAGGAAGAAATGGGAAAGTGTGGCACGGAGCAAGCTCCAGTCACGGCTGAATAAACGACTGCCAAAGCTAAAGAGAACACCGATAGCTGACCAGATGACCATACAGTAGAGCAAGACTAGAGCACCGTGAACCTGATGTTGAGCCATCGCTTGGCCGATAAGAGACTCGGGGCTTAGTGGGGCATAGGTATTTGGTGCATAAATGAGTGAAAAGAGGATAGAGAGGATGAGGCCGATAAGTACACCAGCGGCTGCATCGTGAAAGATTTGTTTTTTCATAGTTCTAATTTCTCCTTGATGGTTTTTAGGTAACGGCGTGAAGAGTAGGTGAAGCTTTCATTTTTTAAGAAAATTTCAACCAGACCGTTGGGCGTGAGCTTGAGATGAGAGATGGAGTCGATATTGACGATTTCTGATTGGGAAATTTGGATAAATGTGGTCGGCAGAATGTCAAGAACTTGATAGAGACGCAAATCAATAGTGTAGGTATGAGATGCAGTTTCTGCAAGAACCTTGCGATTCTCGATATAGAAGCGTTGAATCTTGCTAATCTTAACTAGATAGACCTGGTCATCAATCTTTCCTTTGATTGTTTCTTTTTGGTCAAGATTTTCTGCGAACTCGATGACTTTCTGGACTTTTTCGGTCGGCTGAGGAGTTTGGACAATCAGCTTTTCCTCCTCATAAGTCTCCTTAATCTGTAGTTCTACTTTCATAAATTTCCCTCCTTACATTTCATACAAAATTGTGATCACTTCCTGTACACCTTTATTAAACACTATTTTACGACCCATGGCAAGAGCTTTTGTCTATGTGGAGAGATTTGGAGTCTATGTGGTATTTGCTTTTTCTGGTAACATCTGAAATATGGTATAATAGCACTAATCAATTTCTAGGAAAATAGATACAGAAAGGGGCTGAAAGATGTCTCATATTATTGAATTGCCAGAAGTGTTGGCAAACCAGATCGCGGCAGGAGAGGTCATTGAACGTCCTGCCAGTGTGGTCAAAGAGTTGGTAGAAAATGCCATTGATGCGGGTTCTAGCCAGATTATCATTGAGATTGAGGAAGCTGGTCTTAAGAAGATTCAAATCACAGATAATGGCCATGGAATTGCCCACGATGAGGTTGAGTTGGCCTTGCGTCGACATGCGACCAGTAAGATAAAAAATCAAGCAGACCTCTTTCGGATTCGGACGCTTGGTTTTCGTGGTGAAGCCCTGCCCTCTATCGCTTCTGTCAGTGTCTTGACTCTGTTGACGGCGGTGGATGGTGCGAGTCATGGGACCAAGCTCGTTGCGCGTGGGGGAGAAGTTGAGGAAGTCATCCCAGCGACTAGTCCTGTGGGGACCAAAGTTTGTGTTGAGGACCTCTTTTTCAATACACCTGCCCGTCTCAAGTATATGAAGAGCCAGCAAGCGGAGTTGTCTCATATCATTGATATTGTTAACCGTCTGGGATTGGCTCATCCTGAGATTTCTTTTAGTTTGATCAGTGATGGCAAGGAAATGACACGGACAGCAGGAACTGGTCAACTGCGACAAGCCATCGCAGGAATTTATGGTTTGGCGAGTGCTAAGAAGATGATTGCCATTGAGAACTCTGACCTAGACTTTGAAATTTCAGGCTTTGTGTCTCTGCCTGAGTTAACCCGAGCCAACCGCAACTATATCAGCCTCTTCATCAATGGCCGTTATATCAAGAACTTTCTACTCAACCGTGCTATTCTTGACGGTTATGGAAGCAAGCTCATGGTAGGGCGTTTTCCACTGGCTGTCATTCACATCCATATCGATCCTTATCTAGCGGATGTCAATGTGCATCCGACCAAGCAAGAAGTGCGAATTTCCAAGGAAAAAGAACTGATGACGCTGGTCTCAGAAGCTATTTCTAACAGTCTCAAAGAGCAAGCCTTGATCCCTGATGCCTTGGAAAATCTTGCCAAGTCGACCGTGCGCAATCGTCAAAAGGTGGAGCAGACCATTCTCCCGCTCAAAGAAAATACGCTTTACTATGAAAAAACGGAGGTAACTAGAGCCAGTCAAGCTGAGGTAGCTGATTATCAGGTTGAATTAACTGAGGAAGGGCAGGATTTAACCTTGTTTGCCAAGGAAACCTTGGAGCAACTGACCAAGCCTGCAAAACTGCATTTTGCAGAGAGAAAGCCAGCTAGCTATGACCAACTAGACCATCCAGAGTTGGACCTTGCTAGTCTCGATAAAGCCTATGATAAGCTGGAGCGAGAAGAATCATCAAGCTTTCCAGAATTGGAATTTTTCGGACAGATGCACGGGACTTATCTCTTTGCCCAGGGGCGAGATGGACTCTATATCATTGACCAGCATGCAGCTCAGGAGCGGGTTAAGTACGAGGAATACCGTGAAAGCATCGGCAATGTTGACCAGAGTCAGCAGCAACTCTTAGTGCCCTACATCTTTGAATTTCCTGCGGATGATGCCCTTCGTCTTAGAGAAAGAATGCCTCTCCTAGAGGAAGTAGGTGTTTTTCTAGCAGAGTATGGAGAAATCAATTTATCCTGCGTGAACATCCTATTTGGATGGCCGAAGAGGAAATCGAATCTGGTATCTATGAGATGTGCGATATGCTCCTCTTAACTAAAGAAGTTTCGATCAAGAAATACCGAGCAGAGCTGGCTATCATGATGTCCTGCAAGCGGTCGATCAAGGCCAATCACCGTATCGATGACCATTCAGCCAGACAGCTCCTTTATCAGCTTTCTCAATGTGATAACCCCTATAACTGTCCACATGGCCGTCCTGTTTTGGTGCATTTTACCAAGTCGGATATGGAAAAGATGTTCCGACGCATTCAGGAGAATCATACCAGCCTCCGAGAGTTGGGGAAATATTAAGAACACAAAAAGCCTTTGTTTTTTCCAAACAAGGCTTTTTAGCTTTTCTAAGGTGGGCATTTTGAATGGACATGGGCAACTTGACACGAGGTTTACACTTGCTTGACAAGACCAGTCCTATAAAAAGTGTTGTGAAAACTGAACTAGGTGACTCAAGATTTCGCAGAATCGTCTTGGTTTGAAGGATTCTCAAGACCAATCACTTTATCAAGATAACGTTGTTTGGTTTTGAGAGCCTTGTTGATAGCAACTGCAGACGCAATCAAGAGAACGAAGGTCAGCCAAATCCAGGCGGTGAACTCGGCTGGAAAACTAGAACCAGCTAAAAAGAGATAGGTAGCCAGAGCCAAGACGAAAATATAAATCACTTGCCAGAGACCAAAAGATTTAACCTCTTTATAGTATTTGTCCTTATCTTCCTCCAAGATCACTTCTATGGAACCTTTTTCAGAGTTTTCATCCAGTAGCAGATAGTCAGTTGTCACTTGAAAAATCTTGCTTATTTCAATGATTTTTTCGATTTCAGGAAGGACTTGTCCAGACTCCCATTTGGAGATGCTTTGCCGAGAAACATTGATTTGTTCTGCTAGCTTTTCTTGGGACCAACCTTTTTCCTTTCGGAGTTCAAATAGTTTTTCTGCGAGTTTCATCATTCTATCCTCCTTTTTCTACTTCTATCCTAACAATTTTTACTTATAAAGAGAATACAATCTCCTGTACAATTTGTCAACCACCGGTTGCACTTGTGTTTGCAGTTTTCAGCAAAAAAATATGATATACTAGGTAAGAAAAAGCGAAGAAATTATGAAAAAGGAATGAAAGATGAAAGAATTTTTTGCCCTCCCCAAGCAAATTCAAATGCGGGAATGGATGAGCTTTGTAGCACGGATTTTAGAGAGTGCCATTACTCCTTTTATGGCCATGTACTATGTTCAATATTTTGGAGCCTTTTGGGCGGGGTTATTGATGATCACAACCAAACTCATTGGTTTTTTAGCTGGGCTGTATGGTGGACATTTGGCGGATCTTTGGGGACGTAAGAAAGTCATTGACTGGGGAAACTTTGGTCTTGCGAGTGGCTACTTTCTTGTGCTGCTGGCAAATATGCCTAATCATATTTTTCCCTTTTTGACTTTTGTCGGAATGTTGCTGGCAGAGACCGCAGGAACTTTCTCTTGGCCGGCTATTGATGCGATGATTATTGATTTGACCGACGAGCAAAATCGCCGTTTCGTTTATACGATTAGTTATTGGTTTGTCAATGTATCCGTTATGTTAGGAGCAGGGCTTGCAGGTTTCTTTTACGACCACCATTTTTTTGAGTTGCTTCTGGTTTTGACGGTAATTAGCTTCTTGAATTTTTTCCTCGCTTGGAAATATTTTTCAGAAAGCAAGCCAGCTAATCTGGTCTTTGAGCATGGTAGCAGTCCTTTGGCAACTGTGAAAAATTATGCTTCTGTTTTTCAGGACAAAATTTTCCTACTTTATACGTTAGGGACTGTATTTAATGGTGTTATCTGGTTGCAAATTGACAATTATATACCCGTTCATTTGAAAGAGTCATTCATCGCGAGTAGTATTTTCGGTATTCATATTTCAGGAGCTAAGATGCTCAGTATCATGGTCTTTATCAATACCCTGATTATTGTTTGCTTCATAACGACTGCCAATCGTTTGACCAAGGAAATGAAGCTCATACCGCAGTTTTTATTGGGAAGTATTATCTTTGACTTGGGTATGCTTTTCACCATTGTCTTCAGGAGTTTCTGGGCTATGTTTTTGCTAGCCATTCTCTATACTATGGGGGAACTCATCTGCATGCCGCCAAGCCAAGTTTTGCGGGCGGAAATGATGAATGAGAATAAGCTCGGAACCTACTCAGGTTTCCTTAATATGGCGCAGCCTTTAGCGTCTATTTTAGCGGGGGCGATGATTTCTATCAGCGCTGCAACAGGTGCTGTAGGTGTTTGGCTCGTTTTTATTGTGTGTGCAGTACTTGGGCTGCTTCTTATCATCAGAGCAGCGCATTTACACGGAATTGCAAATCAATTATAGAAAGTGAAAATAATGTACGAATATTTTAAAGGAATCATCAGTAAAATTACAGCCAAGTACATCGTATTGGAAGTCAGCTCTATCGGCTATATTCTTCATGTGGCCAACCCCTATGCTTATTCAGGGCATCTTCATCAGGAATCCAAGATCTATGTGCACCAGGTGGTGAGAGAAGACGCGGAGCTTCTGTACGGCTTTGCGACCGAGGAGGAGAAGCAACTTTTTCTCAGCTTGATCTCAGTCTCAGGTATTGGCCCAGTGTCTGCTCTGGCTATTATTGCGGCTGATGATAATGCCGGCTTAGTGCAAGCCATTGAGCAGAAAAACATCACCTACTTGACCAAGTTCCCTAAAATCGGTAAGAAAACTGCCCAGCAGATGGTGCTGGACTTGGAAGGAAAGGTAGTTGTGGCTAGTGATGACCTTCCTGCCAAGGTGGCAATGCAAACCAGCGTTGAAAACCAAGAACTGGAAGAAGCTATGGAAGCCATGTTGGCACTGGGCTACAAGGCAACCGAGCTTAAGAAAATCAAGAAATTCTTTGAAGGAACAACAGATACAGCTGAGAACTATATCAAGTCGGCCCTTAAGATGTTGGTCAAATAGGAGATTTTTATGACAAAACGCTGTGGTTGGGTTAAAATGAACAACCCATTATATGTGGCCTATCATGATGAAGAGTGGGGCCAACCCCTTCATGATGACCGTGCTCTTTTTGAGTTGTTGTGTTTGGAAACTTACCAGTCGGGTCTATCTTGGGAAACGGTACTAAACAAACGCCAAGGATTCCGAGAAGCATTTCATGGCTATCAAATTCAAGCGGTCGCGGAAATGACAGATGGGGAGTTGGAAGCCTTGTTAGAGAATCCAGTCATCATCCGAAATCGTGCCAAGCTCTTTGCGACGCGTGCCAACGCCCAAGCATTTTTACAAATCCAGAAAACCTTTGGCTCTTTTGATGCTTATCTCTGGTCCTTTGTTAAGGGGAAAACGATTGTGAATGATGTTCCTGACTATCACCTAGCACCTGCTAAAACAGCCTTGTCTGAAAAGTTATCTCAAGATCTCAAAAAACGAGGCTTCAAGTTCACAGGTCCCGTTGCAGTCTTGTCATTTCTACAAGCTGCAGGCCTAGTTGATGACCACGAGAATGATTGTGAGTGGAAAAACGGAAATTAGTGAGTCCAAGCGTCTAACTATCTGAGAAAATAGAAAAAGCTGAGAATCTCCTCTCAGCTTTTTGATTATATGCTAGTAACTTTTATAGTGCAGTAAGAAATGTCAGTCCACCTAAGACAACGCCAGCTGAGTTTGGAATAATTAGTATCCAATCCTTCTTAGGTTCTTTTGTCCATCCATAAATAACCCAAATTAAACAAGATACTGCTGCGGATAAAGGCTGGAATGGTTGAGCTTTGTTGCCTTGTAAATTGGCAAAAATTTGTGGGATGTAGGCGATAAATACAATAATCCCGATAAAGGCCCCGATTGAACCGACAATTTGATTTATTTTTTGTTTAGTCATATACACCTCCTTCAAAAAGATATCATAGAAATTAGCGAAAATCAATACAAAAGCATAAAAATGGAGAAATTGTTTATTTTTTGTTATAGTCAAAGCGAATGACTTGCTCTTTTGCATCCACATAAGCATAGACGCCAAAGGGTACAATGGCTCTTGGTGTGGCGTGCCCAACGTTTAGATTATAGACAATTGGGATATTGCTGTCAACGATGCTCATTAGTGCCTCTTTATAGTCGTCATAGAAGGCTTCATCCATTGGCTTTCCGACCAAGAGTCCACTGATGACCTCAAATACCCCAGTTTCTTTCAAAGCCAGCACCATCTTTTTGAAGTTTTCCGGCTCAGGCTTCTCTTCGCTTGTTTCTAACAAAAGAATCTTTCCTTCCCAGTCGGATAAGTCAGGGAAGAGTTTGTATTTTTGGCAGAGCTCCGTGCTGTCTGCGTATCGAGAGTTGTCAAAGATATCATAGAGAGATTCAAGGCAACCTCCGAGAATTTCTCCCTCAAACTGGGTATTTCCTTGTAACAAGTCAAAACCTGTATTTACATGACTGATACGAGCTGTTCCCAGGGCCTTGGGACTAAAGTCAATCCGTTCCTCATACCAAACATCGCTAGGGCGGATTTCTGAGATTCTCCCAGTCTTGATCAATTCTTTAAAGTAGTGGAGACTATAGGGCAACATCTCCTTGTCCAATTCACAAATGTCTGCTAGAAAGGATTGCCCATAAAAAGTCTTAATCCCTAGTTTGTGCAACATAAGGTGGTTCATAGTGGTATCCGAGAAGCCAAGAAACATCTTTGGCTTGATAACCTTTTGAAGCTGGTCGTTTTCAAAAAGATAAGGTAGTAAACGATAGGTATCATCCCCACCGATGGCGCAGAGGATCATGTCGATGCTATCGTCCGAAAAGGCCTGCATCAAATCTTCTGCACGTGCCTCAGGATGGTCCTTGATAAAGTCTAAACCCTTTAGCGAATGGGGCAAGAAGACAGAATTAAGTCCCAAATCCTTGAGACGTTGAATACCCAAATCGACTTCGTGTTTGACAAAATCCTCTCCGATAACACCACTAGACAAACTAACAATACTAATAGTAGAAACCATATCTCATCCTCCTAGAAATAGATTGAGCCTATTTTATCACAAAAGATGAGAGAAAACTACAAGAATGAGACTCAGAAGTTCTGTTGGATATCAAGAAAGCAAGTGAAAAAGCAACCACCTATGCAGTTGCTTTTCGTTTTTCTAATCTCGCTGGATATGAGTTACTTGGTCAACTCTTGATTATAGGAGAGGGCTAAATCAATCCAGTAAGGCAGTTCTTTCTGACCTTCGATATCTAGGTCTATATAGCCATGATAAGGTCGCCCTCTCATCAATGTAGTATGAGCTCCTGTTCGGGGTAGAACTTGCTTTTCCATTTCTTTTCCAATTCTCACCATAACCAGTTCGTCCTTTCTGGAACTGACTGTAAGGACCATTTTCCCACGAATCATAAAGGCCAGGCCACCAAACAGTTTCTTTTCTTCTAGCTCTTCTTCGAAAATTTGGGGAGGCAGTTTGAGTGCTAGAATTTTTCGAATCTGCTGAGCTAAGGATTGACTATATGCCATAGCTTTTCACTTTTCTTAATAACGTGATGGGCCCGCGCTTGCACTTCGGATGTTGAAACGTTTCTTGAGATAGAAGCGAAGGGCGAGAAGGGCAGCTCCCAGGATAGCCAAAGGCAATGGAGCAAGGACTGGATTGAGGTTGGCTGGTAGGAAGCTTGTTGCAAAGAAGACAACCAACCAAAGGACCATAGAGGCCAAAATTACTAGGATGGATTTCCAGAATGGAGGACGTTGGCTACGATCTGTGTCTGGTCCATAATACTGGTAGACAAAGTAGTACATCAAGTAGAAGGCAAGTCCCCCTACAAGTCCAACCAACAAGAGGGTAATCACCCCATAGCCAATAGCCTGATCTGTAGAGAAGAAGGTAGTCAGAGCGCTAACCAATGCAAAGAGACTGGTGATAAAAAGAGCTGAGTCCATAATCATGAGTTTTGGATCGTCATTTTCTTTTGGATACTCTTTTTCATATTGCTCCTTGACAGTGAAGCTATGAGCCCAGTGGGTTGGAGCGCCATAGAGTGAACGAGCGGTCGTTCCTTTGGCTTGCTCTTCAAGGATTTTAGGAATGACTTCCTCAAAAACAGCCTTGATTTCAGCGTCTGTTTTACCATCTTTGATAAATTGTTGGGTAGCGATGTGGATAAACTCTTGGTTTTTCTTAGTTAATTTTTGTAAATCAATCTGAGACATAGGGATTCCTCTTAGAACCATTTTTATGGATGAGATAGAGAGTGAGCGAAACACTCATAGCAAAGGCGATAAAGACGATTAACCAGAAGGCGTGAGGCTCGCCGTTCAGAGGGATTTCATTATCCTTGAAGTTCATCCCATAGGCTGAGAAGATCATGGTTGGGACCGACATGACAATGGTCACGAGAGCCAGAGTTTTCATGATGTTGTTCTGGTTGTTGGAAATGATAGAGGCAAAGGTCTCTGTCATAGAGTGAAGGACATTTCCATAGATATCTGCCATCTCGATGGCCTGTTGGGTTTCAATCAGAGTGTCTTCGAGTAGGTCTTCGTCTTCTAGGTATTTCTTGATATTGCTAGTTGCGCTAGTCAATTTCTTAATCACGCGCTCGTTCGTCTTAAGTGAGGCCTTGAAATAGACGATGGTCTTTTCCAATTCCATGAGCTCGATCAGCTCTTCGTTTCGAGTAGACTTGTGAAGTTGACTTTCGATCTGTTCACTCTTACGGTCAATCGAACGAAGGGCCGTAAGGTAAAGTTCGGCGTTGCGATAGAGAATCTGGAAGATAAAGCGTGAACGCATGAAGGTGTAAAAGTTGCGCAGTCTACGGTTGATAAAGACATCGAGAACGGGGAGGGATTCCAAGCAAGTGGTGATAATGGTTTCCTCTGTGATGATAATTCCCAGCGGAATCGTAACGTAGTAGGTACGATTGTTTCTTTCCTCTGTGATGGGAACGTCCACGATGATCAAAGTGTACTCATCTTCGATGGTAATACGGGACATTTCTTCCGCATCGAGCGGTGCTCGAAGGTCGGCAATGTCAATGTCGAAGGCGTTAGCGATTTCCAACGATTCATTTTGTGTAGGATTGACGAGGTTGATCCAAGTACCCGGTTCAAGCGTGTCGATCTCTTTAAATTCCGTTGTTGTTGAGAGAAAAACTTGTTTCATATCCCCTATCCTTTCCTACTATTCAGTGATTCATTTTTTGCACCGTACTATTATACTATAAAAACAGCTTTTTGGGTAATAGAATTTCACATTTTTTGGTATAATGGAAAGCAATAATGGACTAGAAAGAACAAAGATGCAAGATAAAATTGTGATTCATGGGGCTCGTGCCCATAACTTAAAAAATATAGATGTGGAGATTCCGCGAGACAAGCTGGTTGTTGTGACTGGTTTGTCAGGGTCTGGGAAATCCAGCCTGGCCTTTGATACCCTCTATGCTGAGGGCCAACGTCGCTATGTAGAGAGTCTATCAGCCTATGCTCGCCAGTTTTTGGGCAACATGGAAAAACCAGATGTGGATGCCATTGATGGTCTCAGCCCAGCTATTTCCATCGACCAGAAAACGACTAGTAAAAACCCTCGTTCGACCGTTGGAACAACGACTGAAATCAATGACTATCTGCGTCTCCTCTACGCACGTGTGGGGACGCCTTACTGTATCAACGGGCATGGGGCTATCAAGGCTTCTTCTGTGGAGCAAATTGTGGATAAGGTTTTGGAATTGCCAGAACGCCAACGTCTGCAAATCTTAGCTCCTGTCATTCGTAAGAAAAAAGGGCAACACAAGAGCGTCATTGAAAGATTCAGAAAGACGGTTATGTCCGCGTCCGTGTGGATGGGGAAGTTTATGATGTGACCGAAGTGCCAGAGTTGTCGAAGAGCAAGCAACACAATATCGATGTCGTGGTCGACCGTATTGTCATCAAGGAGGGCATTCGTAGCCGTCTCTTTGATTCCATTGAGGCTGCCCTTCGTATCGCAGAAGGTTATGTCATTATCGACACTATGGACGATTCTGAGTTGCTCTTTTCTGAGCATTATGCCTGTCCAGTTTGTGGTTTTACAGTACCAGAGTTAGAGCCTCGTCTCTTCTCCTTCAATGCTCCTTTTGGTTCTTGTAGTGAGTGTGATGGTTTGGGCATCAAGCTGGAGGTGGATGTTGACTTGGTGGTTCCTGATACCAGCAAAACTTTGCGTGAGGGAGCATTAGCACCTTGGAATCCTATTTCATCCAACTACTATCCAAATATGCTAGAGCAGGCCATGACAGCCTTTGGAGTGGATATGGATAAGCCCTTTGAGGACTTGTCAGAAGAAGATAAGAACTTGATTCTCTACGGCTCGGATGGCAAGGAATTCCATTTCCACTATGAAAATGAATTTGGCGGTGTGCGCGATATTGACATTCCTTTTGAAGGAGTGATTGGCAATATCAAGCGCCGTTACCATGAAACTAACAGTGATTACACGCGCACCCAGATGCGCCTCTACATGAATGAGCTAACCTGCGGAACTTGTCACGGCTATCGTCTCAATGACCAGGCCTTGTCTGTCCGTGTTGGTGGCGAGCAAGGACCACATATCGGTGAAATCTCAGATTTGTCTATCGCAGACCATTTGGAGTTGGTGAGCCAGTTGACCTTGTCTGAAAATGAAGCCATCATTGCTCGTCCCATTCTCAAGGAAATTAAGGATCGCTTGACCTTCCTCAATAACGTGGGTCTTAACTATTTGACTCTGTCACGTTCGGCAGGAACCCTTTCGGGTGGGGAAAGTCAGCGTATTCGCTTGGCAACCCAGATTGGGTCCAACCTCTCAGGTGTCCTCTATATATTGGATGAGCCGTCAATCGGTCTCCACCAGAGAGATAATGACCGCCTGATTGCCAGTCTGAAAAAGATGCGTGACTTGGGCAATACTCTCATCGTGGTGGAACATGACGAAGATACTATGCGAGAGGCGGATTATCTGATTGACGTTGGTCCGGGTGCTGGTGTTTTTGGTGGAGAGATTGTTGCTGCAGGAACGCCCAAGCAGGTGGCTCGCAACAGCAAGTCTATCACAGGCCAGTATTTGTCAGGGAAACGTGCCATTCCAGTACCAGAAGAGCGTCGTGTAGGAAATGGTTGCTTTATCGAGGTGACAGGAGCGCGTGAGAACAACTTGCAAAATGTCACGGCCCGTTTCCCACTAGGAAAATTCATCGCGGTGACGGGGGTATCAGGTTCAGGGAAATCGACTCTAATCAACAGTATCCTCAAAAAAGCCATTGCCCAGAAGCTCAACCGCAATTCAGACAAACCTGGTAAGTTTAAAACGATTACGGGGATTGAGCATGTAGACCGCTTGATTGACATTGACCAGAGCCCGATCGGACGGACGCCGAGGTCCAACCCAGCTACCTATACGGGAGTTTTTTTGACGATATACGTGACCTCTTTGCCCAGACAAATGAAGCTAAGATTCGTGGTTACAAAAAGGGGCGTTTCAGCTTTAACGTCAAGGGAGGCCGTTGTGAAGCCTGCTCGGGTGACGGGATCATCAAGATCGAGATGCACTTCTTGCCAGATGTTTACGTGGCTTGTGAAGTCTGCCACGGGACCCGCTATAACAGTGAAACCCTTGAAGTTCACTACAAGGAAAAAAACATCTCGCAGGTCTTGGACATGACCGTCAACGATGCGGTGGAATTCTTCCAACATATTCCGAAAATTCAACGCAAACTTCAGACCATCAAGGATGTGGGACTGGGCTATGTAACGCTAGGGCAACCGGCTACCACCCTTTCTGGAGGAGAAGCTCAGCGTATGAAGTTAGCTAGTGAACTCCATAAACGCTCGACAGGTAAATCCTTCTATATTCTGGATGAGCCGACGACAGGGCTTCATACAGAGGACATCGCTCGCTTGCTCAAGGTTTTAGCTCGCTTCGTCGACGATGGCAATACTGTCCTCGTCATTGAGCACAATCTGGATGTCATCAAGACGGCAGACCATATCATCGATTTGGGACCTGAGGGCGGTGTCGGTGGTGGAACCATCATTGCAACAGGAACTCCAGAAGAAGTAGCGGCCAATGAAGCCAGCTACACAGGACACTATTTGAAAGGAAAGTTACATCATGAATAAACGTGTGCAAGCATTTCTCGCTAAAATGCAAGAAAAAGAACTAGATGGTATCATCATCAACAACCTTAAAAACGTCTATTATTTGACTGGTTTTTGGGGTTCAAATGGAACAGTCTTTATCAGCCGTGACCGTCAGGTTTTGGTGACAGACTCTCGCTATATCATTGCAGCTAAGCAAGAAGTGACAGGTTTTGAGATTGTGGCTGACCGCGATGAATTGGCTGTTATTGCAGGCATTGTTAAGGATATGGGCTTGTCTCGCGTTGGTTTTGAGGACGAGATTTCGGTTTCTTATTACCACCGTATGCAGGCAGCTTTGCAGGTTTGGACTTGCTTCCACAGACTCAGTTTGTTGAAGCACTTCGTATGATTAAAGATGAGAAAGAGATTGCGACTATTCGCAAGGCATGTTCTATCTCAGACCAAGCTTTCCGAGATGCACTTGACTTTATCAAACCAGGAAAAACTGAGATTGAAATTGCCAACTTCCTTGATTTCCGCATGCGTGAGTTGGGAGCGGCAGGCTTGTCTTTTGATACCATTTTAGCCAGTGGTATCAACTCTTCTAAGCCCCATGCCCATCCAATGCACAAACCGGTTGAAGCTGGAGAAGCCATTACCATGGACTTCGGCTGTCTCTACGACCACTATGTCAGTGATATGACACGGACCATCTACCTCGGTCATGTCAGTGACGAGCAGGCAGAAATTTACAATACTGTCCTGAAAGCCAACCAAGCCTTGATTGATCAAGCTAAGGATGGCTTAGGTTTCCGCGACTTTGACAAAATCCCTCGTGATATTATCATCGAGGCAGGCTATGGCGACTACTTTACCCACGGTATTGGACACGGTATTGGTCTCGATATCCATGAAGAACCCTACTTTAGCCAAACCTCGACGGATACAATCAAGGCAGGAATGACCTTGACAGATGAACCGGGCATCTATATCGAAGGGAAATACGGCGTTCGTATCGAGGATGATATCTTGATTACAGAAACAGGTTGTGAGTTATTGACTCTAGCGCCGAAGGAATTAATTGTTATTTAAGAAAATTATGATAAATCGTTGACTTTTATATTTTAAAGGTTTATACTGATAGACGAAAACGGTAGGTGAGGCTACCATAGGGATACGGATGACTACCGCAAAGCAGTGGAGACACTACTCGTTGGTCAACAGTCCTGGTCGCGAAGGCCAAGACTAAGCTCATTACATCGCCCTATGGAGTTAAAGCTTGAACGAAAAAACAGATAACTAGTTTTTTAATCCTGCCATTTTATGGTGGGATTTTCTACTGTTTTAGAATAAGGAAAGGAGACAAACGATGCAAATTGACGATCATCCAGAACCGCACATACACAGCCAATCGCTGATTTGTGTCGTTCTGCCCTTATAAAGTGATTGGTCTCTGTGTATGAAACACATCATTCATACAGATAGGAGAAACCAATGAAAACTACAAAAGAAAGATTAGCAGTAGCTATTCACACACCTTTAAACGAAACTCTATCTTTTTATAAGACAAGTCTAACAGGCTTGACTGAGGAGCAGGTGGAGAAAAATCGTGACCTATATGGCGAAAACACCATCACCAAGGGTCAAGAAGACAGTATCTTCAAAAAGATTTACGAATCGATTATCAATCCATTTACAATCATCCTGTTGGTCATCGCTATGATTTCCATGGTGACCAATGTCTGGTTGGCGAAGCCTGGGCAAGAAGATCCGACGACCTCTATCATCATCGTCGTTCTCGTTCTAATCTCTGGTGGCATACGCTTTGTTCAAGAATTGCGGAGTGACAAGGCTGCGACCAATCTATCCAAATGATTGTGAACACAGCCACAGTTATTCGCGAAGGCCAGAGTTTAGAGGTCGCAATTGAAGATTTGGTCGTTGGAGATATAGTCAAGTTAAGTGCTGGGGATATGATACCAGCAGACCTCATTTTAATTGAATCACGTGATTTCTTTGTCCAACAGTCTGGTTTGACAGGTGAAAGTGACTCGGTTGAAAAACTAGCCTTGTCAAAAATGAGTCAGTCAAACTTCGATAGTCTGCTAGAAGCAGAAGCGCTCGCCTTTATGGGAACCAACGTGATATCAGGAAGTGCCAAGGCTTTGATTCTAGCGGTCGGTGATGATACCATGATGGGAGAAATCGAGCAGACCCTCAATACCTATGACGAACCGACCTCTTTGAACGGGAGATGAACAGCATCTCTTGGCTCTTGATCCGTTTGATGTTGGTCATGGTTCCCATCGTGTTTCTCTCCAATGGCTTGACAGACGGCGACTGGCTGGAAGCAGGTGTGTTTGCACTGAGTGTTGGTGTTGGATTGACACCTGAGATGCTTCCTATGATCATCACGGCCAGTTTAGCAAAAGGTTCCATTATCATGGCCAAGGAAAAAGTCGTCATCAAAAAACTCAATGCCATACAAGACCTAGGTGCTATTGATATCCTGTGTACGGATAAAACCGGAACCCTTACCCAAGACGAAATTGTCCTTGAATATCCTTTGGATATACATGGAGATTTGGATTTATCTGTGTTGAGACGTGCCTATCTCAATTCCTATTTTCAAACCGGTTTGAAAAACTTGATGGACCGTGCCATTATCAGTAGAACTGAAAAAGAAGCTAAAGAACACGCTATTCTACAAAATTTGGATACTAGCTTCCAAAAAATCGATGAACTTCCATTTGACTTTGAACGTAGACGGATGAGTGTCATCGTCAAGGATGAAAACGAAGTTGTTAGTTTGGTAACCAAGGGTGCCCTAGAGGAAATGCTTGCGATTTCAACCCATGTGGAATATCAAGGTCAGATTAGCCCTCTGACGGATGATATCCGAGTGGAAATCTTAAAAGAAGTAGATCAACTTAATCAACAGGGATTGCGAGTCTTGGGAGTCGCCTATAAAACAGGCCTAAAAGAAGGTTTTGCTTACTCCGTTGAAGATGAAAAAGAGATGATTCTAACCGGATATCTTGCCTTTCTAGATCCACCAAAACCATCAGCAGCACCTGCTATCCAAGCTTTGTTAGAACACGGTGTTCAAACAAAGATCTTGACGGGAGACAATGAGAAGGTAACCCAAGCAGTATGCGAAAAAGTTGGTTTAGACGTTGATCAAATCTTGTTGGGTTCTGATATTGACGCCATGACGGACGAAGAGTTGGCCCAAGCAGTTGAGAAAGTGACTGTCTTTGCCAAACTCTCTCCGGATCAAAAAGCACGAATCATTTTACAAATCAAATCGAATGGACATTGTGTCGGCTATATGGGAGATGGGATCAATGATGCCCCTTCTATGAAAGTGGCAGATGTGGGGATTTCTGTTGATACAGCAGTAGATATTGCCAAAGAAACGGCTGATGTCATTTTGTTAGATAAGGATTTGATGGTGCTTGAAAAAGGGCTGGTTGAAGGACGCAAAGTCTATGCTAATATGACCAAATATATCAAGATGACGGTCAGCTCTAATTTCGGGAACATTTTCTCTCTGTTAGTGTCTGGTATCTTTTTACCTTTCCTTCCTATGGCTCCGATTCACTTGATTGTGTTAAACCTCGTCTACGACCTTTCTTGCATTGCCTTGCCATTTGATAATGTAGATGAAGACTTTTTGAAGCATCCCCATAAGTGGGAAGCTAAGTCTATTACTCGTTTTATGATTTGGATGGGTCCGATTTCTTCTGCCTTTGATATTTTGACCTTTATCTTGCTCTATTTTGTCATTGTTCCAATGGCGACAGGTCAAGCTTATGCTCACGGAGCAGAGTCTGCAACGGGCTTTATCATCTTGTTCCAGACAGGTTGGTTCATTGAATCCATGTGGTCCCAAACCATGGTTATCCATATGCTTCGTTCAGCAAAACTTCCTTTCTTACAAAGTCGTCCATCATGGTTTGTTCTTGGAACAACCTTGCTAGCAGCTAGTTTTGTGACCTTCCTTCCCTACTCTTCAATTGCTAGCCTGCTTCATTTAACCCCTTTGGAACCAATTTATTTCCTCTTTTTGCTTTTGATTATCGTTCTCTATATGATAAGTGTTACAGTTGTAAAACGAATCTATATCAAAAAATTTAAAAGTTGGTTATAAATTGATTTTGTCAAGAAAAAAGTACGAAAATCGCGAAAAAAGTTAATTTTTTTTAAAAATAGGTCGCAAGTCGGATGTTTTTTATGGTATAATAGACTAAACTGATAGTAACATGTAGCGAAAGGGGTAGGTACATGATCAAAATTTATACAGTCTCAAGTTGTACTAGCTGTAAAAAAGCGAAAACCTGGCTCAATGCCCACCAGTTAAGTTATAAAGAACAAAATCTCGGTAAAGAAGGAATTACAAGAGAAGAGTTATTAGATATTCTCACGAAAACAGATAATGGAATTGCCAGTATCGTTTCGTCAAAAAACCGCTACGCTAAGGCACTTGGAGTTGACATCGAGGATTTGAGTGTCAATGAAGTGCTCAACTTAATCATGGAAACACCACGGATCTTAAAGAGTCCGATTCTCGTTGATGAGAAGCGCCTGCAAGTCGGCTATAAAGAAGATGATATCCGTGCCTTCTTGCCACGCTCTGTCCGTAATGTAGAAAATGCAGAAGCACGTCTACGTGCAGCTCTATAAAACATCAAGGCTGGGAGTGACTCCTGGCCTTGTTTGCTCTTTTGTTTTAAAATCAAGTGAGGAATTATGAAAAAGTTACTAATTGCTAGTTTTGCTCTCGTCTTTTTGCTTGCGGGATGTGGGCAAAAAAAGGAAACTCCTGCTGCTTCCACAACAGCATCTGAGCCTCTCCAATCCAACCTTCCCGTTTTGGACAATGCCGAAAAGAATACGGTTGTCACCAAGACCTTGCTGATGCCGAAGTCAGAAAATGGGACGCAACAGATTCAGACCATTACTTATAAAGGCAATCAGTTTTTGACCTTGACCATCCAGCAAAAACGACCTGTGGGGGATGAACTCAAGACTTTTATCTCTGAAAATGGCCTAGAGGAGACGCAAAAAGCGCTTCTAGAAGCTGAAGAGAAGGATGAGACCATCCAAGAGGCGCGCAAACTGGCAGGATTTACACTGGAAACCAAGCTACTCAGCGAGACAGAAATCCAGACCACAACGACTTATGATTTTCAAGTTTTGGATGTCAAAAAGGCATCTCAACTAGAATATTTAAAAAATATTGGTCTTGAAAATCTCTTAAAAAACGAACCTAGCCAGTATATTGCTGACAGAGTGGCAAATGGTGCGGTAGAACAGTAAGAAAATCCAAATAAACAAACTGATTTATTTGTAGAACGTAAGGAAATATGCTATAATAGTAATATTCTAAGGAAAGAGGGTGTTAGAATGGGATTTACTGAAGAAACTGTACGGTTTAAATTGGATGATTCCAATAAGAAAGAAATTAGCGAAACATTAACAGATGTTTATGCTTCTTTGAATGACAAGGGCTACAATCCGATTAACCAGATCGTCGGTTATGTATTGAGTGGAGACCCTGCCTACGTTCCTCGTTACAACAATGCACGAAATCAAATCCGTAAGTATGAGCGTGATGAAATTGTTGAAGAACTGGTACGCTACTACCTTAAGGGACAAGGAGTCGATCTATAATCTATGAGAATTATGGGATTGGACGTTGGTTCAAAAACAGTGGGTGTTGCCATTAGCGACCCACTAGGCTTCACTGCTCAAGGACTTGAAATCATCCAGATTAATGAGGATCAGGGCCAGTTTGGTTTTGACCGGATCAAGGAATTGGTTGACAGCTATAAGGTAGAACGCTTTGTAGTTGGTCTGCCTAAAAACATGAACAATACCAGTGGTCCGCGAGTAGAAGCCAGTCAAGCCTATGGTGCCAAGCTAGAAGAACTCTTTGGTTTGCCAGTAGACTATCAGGATGAGCGTTTGACAACGGTCGCTGCGGAGCGTATGTTGATTGAACAAGCAGATATCAGCCGTAACAAACGCAAGAAAGTTATTGATAAGTTGGCTGCTCAGCTGATTTTGCAGAATTATTTAGATAGAAAATTTTAAGACAGAGGAGAAACTATGTCACACGATCACAACCATGACCACGAAGAACGTGAATTGATTACACTAGTAGATGAGCAAGGTAATGAAACCTTGTTTGAAATTCTTTTGACCATCGATGGGAAAGAAGAATTTGGTAAAAACTATGTTCTGCTAGTGCCAGTTAACGCAGAAGAAGATGAAAATGGTGAAGTTGAAATCCAAGCTTACTCATTCATCGAAAATGAAGACGGAACAGAAGGCGAATTGCAACCAATCCCAGAAGACTCAGAAGACGAATGGAACATGATTGAAGAAGTCTTCAACAGCTTTATGGAAGAGTAAAAATGTCCGGGGGACATTTTTAGCCCTGCGCCAGAAATTAGAAACGCAGGAACGTTTGGGGAACATTTTTACCCTTACGCTAAAAATAAAGACCGTAAGTAAGTCCGGTGGATGTTTTTAGCCCTGCGCCAGAAATTAGAAACGCAGGAACGTTCGGGGGACGTTTTTAGCCCAACTCCCAGAAATTGGAGAGAGTTGGAATATCCGGGGGACGTTTTTAGCCCACGTTGAAATTCATAGTAGCTAGTGATTAGCTAACCAGGTAAGAGGTTGGGATTTTAGTCCTGACCTCACTTTTTATTTGTAATCATACTTTGATGCGGTAGTTGATTGGACTTTTGTTAAGGAGACATGTATGTTTGAAGTAGAAGAATGGCTTCATAGTCGGATTGGTTTAAACTTTAGATCTGGCCTTGGACGAATGCAGCGAGCTGTGGATTTGCTGGGGAATCCTGAGAAGGCTTATCCCATTATCCATGTAACAGGGACTAACGGTAAAGGGTCAACTATTGCCTTTATGAGGGAGTTGTTTGTTGCTCATGGTAAAAAAGTTGGTACTTTTACCTCTCCTCATATCATCAGCATCCATGATCGAATCTGTATCAATGGGCAACCAATCGCAGAGGAAGACTTTGTTCGTATAGCTAACCAAGTCAAGGAGATGGAGAAAATTCTCTTAGAAACACATGATCAATTGTCTTTCTTTGAGTTGTTGACCTTGATTGCCTTGCTTTACTTTAAAGAGCAGGGAGTGGATCTAGTCCTGCTAGAGGTGGGGATTGGTGGTTTGCTTGACACGACTAATGTCGTAACAGGAGAGATTGCAGTTATTACTTCCATTGGACTAGATCATCAGGAGACCTTGGGTGACAGTCTGAAGGAAATAGCCGAGCAGAAAGCTGGTATTTTCAAGGCTGGCAAGAAGGCGGTCATTGCTAAGCTCGCTCCAGAAGCTAAACTTGTCTGTCAAAATACAGCGAGAGAGTTAGCTGTTGAACTTTATCAAGCTGGGCGAGACTTCACCTTGAATGCTGGGGATTTTTCAAGTAAGCTAGCAAGCTTTTCACAGCTTGAAATTGGTTTGGAAGGTGCTTATCAGCAAGAAAATGCCGCCTTGGCTTTAGAAACTTTTCTTCTGTTTATGGCGTCAGGAGGTGAAAGGGTCGAAGAAGAGTTTGTCAGACGGGCTTTGAAGGAGACACATTGGGCAGGGCGATTGGAACGGATTCGCCCGCAAATCTACCTAGATGGGGCTCACAATCTGCCAGCTTTAAGTCGTCTAGTAGAGTTTATCCAGGGGAAAATCCAGCAAGGTTACCAGGTTCGCATCCTTTTTGGAGCACTTAAACGCAAGGATTATCAGGGGATGCTAGGCTATCTATCTGAGCAGTTACCTCAGGTAAAACTTAAGGTAACAGGCTTTGACTACCAAGGCTCTCTGGATGAAAAGGATGTGGCAGGTTACGATTTGATTCCTTCCTATGGGGACTTTATCAGAGAATTTGAAGATAAGGCCAATGATCAGGACTTGCTTTTCGTGACGGGATCCCTCTACTTTATCTCGGAAGTCCGAGGGAGTTTGGTTGGAAGCGACGAGATTAGTTGACCTTATAGGTTTATGTTGCTATACTGTAGGTAGGAGGTATATCTGGAAACGATTCCAGCAAAACATTGGCACAAAAGAAAGGAAATCGCTATGAAAACGAAAACATTCACACTTTCTATTGCTTCCCTAGCAATTCTTAGTCTTTTAGCAGCTTGTGGACCTAAGGCACAAGCCCCTACCCAGCAATCTGCTCAGCAATCATCTACTCAACAAGAATCATCTTCTAGCGCTACGACAAGTGCTAGTCAACCACAGGCATCCTCAAGTCAGGACACTACTGTAGCTCAACCTACGAACATCGATGGTACCTATACTGGAAAAGATGAGAATGACCAGATCACTATAGTTGTAACAGGTAAAACTGGTACATGGACTGAGGTCGAGCCAGATGGGGATAAGGAAATCAAGCAAGTCAGCTTTGAGCCAGAAAATCAACGTGTCATTATCGGTGATGATGTCAAAATTTACACGGTTAATGGTAATCAATTGATTATCGACGATATGGACCGAGAGGCATCTGACCGAGTGGTATTAACTAAGCAATAATGATTAAGTAAAAGTTCCAATGAGATGAAAGCTATCTTTTTGGAGCTTTTTTCTTGAAAAAAGGGTTGGCTGTTCTTTACTAACTTTTTACTTAAAACGCTTACAAATGTTTGTAAAACTTCTTATATGCCAACTTTAGAAGAAACCATTGATCTCTACAAAGAACTTTTTTAAAGACTAAGTAGAGTGGAAGGAACTTATTCTTCAAAATATAAATAATGTTGGAAAGAACTATCATTTTGGTAGTTCTTTTTTTAAAAATTTGCTATCCTAGACATATGAGAAAAATCAAAATTGATGTGGTTGTAGTTCCTTTGAGTGGGCATCTCTTCCCAACACTGAATTTACTTGCACCCTTGTTGAAGGATCCCTTGTATGAGATTCGATTATTTACAGGGCCGCAACGAAAAACTGTAGCAGAGGAGATGGGATTCCGGGTGATTCCCATTTTAGAAAATTGTGTAGATGAGTTTGAGCGTGTAGCCAACAATGAAGGGCAATTAAACCTTTTTTCTGCTTATCGACAGTTGTCAGCTAGTCTTGATTTGATCAATGTGGTTTCAGATCAATTAGTGCAAGAGTGGCAGGAAAATAGACCGGATATTGTGATTGCGGACTTTATAACCCTCTCTGGAGGACTTGTAGCGGAACAGTTGAATATTCCCTGGATTACCACAATGGCGACACAGTTTGCCATTGAAACGACAGATGGACCGCCTTGTTTCTTTGGAGGAATGGGCAGTCCAAAAACATCTTTCCAATCTGGTCTGCAATGGCTAGGAAGAAAAGGGACTCGTTTAGGGAAACGAATCGTAAGCTTTTTATTGAGAGAACGATTGAAACGTTACGATTTTAAGCTCTACAATCAGAAAGGTCAGGAAACCATCTATTCACCCTATTCCATCTTGGGAATTGGGATGAAAGAGTTGGAGCTGAAAAGTGGTTTCCAGAGCACTACCTTTGGGTGGGACCTTTTGGCTCTTCGATTGAGAGGGCAGAAAATTATCCCCTCGATTTGTCTCCTTATGCAGGTTATAAGAAGGTCCTTGTCTCCTGTGGCACTCAGCTAGCATGGGCCAAAGACAATCTCCTCTATCAGACACAACAATTGGCAGAAGCACATCCGGACTGTCACTTCTTTGTGACTCTGGGGTTTAGCGGACAAGACTTCCAATGTGAAGAGCTCATGGACAATGTTTCTGTGGTATCCTATCTTCCCTATAAGGAGTACATTCCTCAGATGGATTATGTGATTCATCATGGTGGTGCGGGTATTTTTTACCAGTGTATCATCTATCGTAAGCCTGCCTTGATTCTCCCCCATGACTATGATCAGTATGACTATGCAGTTCGTGGATTAGAGGCAGGGATTGCCTTGACTGCTAAACGAGAGGATACGGAAGCGATTGGACGTGCCTTTGATGAGTTGTTGGCTAGAGATGACTGGCCAGACTTGAACAGACTTAGTTTTGCAGCTCAAATCTATCAGCCAACAGAGATTCTGAAGAGCGAAATACATCGGCTCTTAGGGGACAAGGAGAAGTAAAAAATGAAGAAAGTATTGGTAACAGGTGCTACGGGCTTTCTAGGCAAGTATGTTGTTGAAGAGCTCAGTCAGCAGGGCTACCAGGTACGCGCTTTTGGACGCAATCGCAAGGTGGGTCAGTCTTTAGAGAACTCCTCTGTGGCATTTTTTCAGGGAGATTTGACCAAGCAAGAGGATTTGGCTCGGGCTTGTCAGGGGATGGACATGGTTGTGCATGCGGGTGCTCTTTCTACCGTTTGGGGGCCTTGGGAGGATTTCTACCAGACAAATGTCTTAGGGACCAAGTATGTTCTGGATGCTTGCCGAGAGGCTGGTATTCAGCGTTTGGTTTATGTGTCCTCGCCTAGCATCTATGCTGCGCCTCGAGATCAGCTAGCTATCAAAGAAAGTGCTGCGCCTCAGGAAAACAATCTGAACAACTACATTCGTAGTAAGCTGGCTTCGGAGAAGCTGTTTAAGGATTATCCCGATGTTCCGAGTATTATCTTACGACCTCGTGGGCTTTTTGGGATTGGAGATACCAGTATTTTGCCCCGAGTTCTCAAACTCAGTCAGAAGATTGGCATTCCCTTAATAGGAGACGGTCGTCAGCTCATGGATATGACCTGTGTGAAAAATGTCGCTCTGGCAATTCGCTTGGCACTAGAGACTCCTCAAGCTAGTGGCGAAGTTTATAATATTACCAATGGGGAACCAAGAGCCTTTAAGGATTTGATAGAAGAAACCTTGAGAGGGTTGGGCTATCCAATAACATACAGAAAGTGCCGGCTCCTCTTCTTTCAGTTATTGCTAGTAGTTTAGAGTTTCTGTATAAGGTCTTGAAACTCAAAGGTGAACCGCCTCTGACACGCTATACCTATTATCTGCTCCGTTATAGTCAGACGCTCGACATCAGCAAGGCGGAGGGAAACTTGGGGTATCGCCCTCAAATCAGTATTTCGGAAGGGATTGAACAATATGTCCAAGATTATCGAAAGCATTGATTATTTCCCAGCAGGCTACTGTACCAGCTACACAGGTTTGCTATTTAAGGGAGTTAAGAATCAAAAGATGACCTTTCCAGCAGGTGTTTTTCTTATCAAACATAGGGACAAGGGCTATCTCCTCTATGACACAGGTTATCATTACGATATTAAGACCCATCTTCGCTATGGCTTCTATCGGCTAGGAACGCCCGTTCAAATGACGGAGAAGGACCAGATTTCACGTTTGCTGGAAGCGAAGGGAATCAAACCAGAAGAAATTAACTATGTTCTTCTATCACACCTACATCCAGATCATCTGGGAGGAGCTAGTTTCTTTCCTCATGCAACCTTTATCTTGACAAAAGAAGTATATGAAGTCTACCAAAAACCCAAGTTGAAAGACTTGATTTTCAAGGAGTTTTTACCAACTTCTTTTGAGAAATCTAACCATTATCAGAGCTGACCAGCAAGTTTCAACTTTTCCCTATCGTCCGATTTGTGATCTTTTTGGAGATGGCAGTATCCTAGTTTCTTCTGTTGACGGGCATGCTAGGGGGCAAGCCTGTCTATATTTTCCAGACCTTAATCTCCTCATTGCAGCAGACCTCTGTTGGGGAATTGACCTCTTACCTTACACCAAGCAGATGCACCTGATTCCTTCCTTGGTCCAGGATAATAGGGCCGACTATATCAGGGGTACAGAGTTTCTGGAGGAAGTCTTAAAGGACGGTATCGAGGTAGTTGTTAGCCATGATCCTGTAGAAAGGATAGAGTCAATCTTACATGAAAAAAATAACCTTTCTTAAAACCTTTATCCAAACTCGTTGGCTTCATCATTTCAAATCTCGAGAAGCTGTAGAAAACTATCAGAAAAGGCAATTAGCCAACTATATGGACTTTTTAAAGCGAGAGTCGCCCTACTTTAAAAATGGGGTTCCTAGCAACTTTGACCATATGGACAAGGCTTTTATGATGGAACATTTCAATGAGCTCAACACCCAAGGAGTGGATCGTGATGAAGCCTTATTCTTAGCTATTGAAAGTGAGAAGACCCGTGACTTCACTGAACTTAAAGGGGAAGTGGCCGTCGGTCTGTCTTCAGGGACGTCTGGACATCGGGGGCTCTTTATCACAACAGAGAAAGAGCGAAGTATGTGGGCTGCGGCTATCTTGGCAAAGATGTTGCCAAAGGGGCAGCTTTTTGGACACCGCATCGCCTTTTTCCTGAGAGCTGATAATGAACTCTATCAAACCATCAATACGGCGCTCATTCGTCTAGAGTATTTTGATATTTTCAAACATACAGATGAGCATATCGAGCGACTCAACAACTATCAACCAACGATTATTGTGGCGCCAGCCTCGATGTTGATTGAATTGAGCAAGCGTCTTAAGGATGGAGAGTTAGCTATTCACCCACAAAAAATCGTTTCGGTGGCGGAAATCTTGGAAGATAGTGATAGAGGACGGATCGCAGAAGCCTTTTCACTATCCATCATTGACCAAGTTTATCAGGCGACAGAAGGTTTCCTAGCCTGCACTTGCTCAGCTGGCAATCTACATCTCAACGAAGACATTATCTTTGTGGAAAAGCAGTATCTAGATGACCGCCGTTTTTATCCAGTGATTACGGACTTTAAACGAAGTAGTCAGCCTGTTTATCGCTACCAGCTTAATGATATCTTGGTTGAAATCCGGAGCCTTGTCCCTGTGGCTCCTACTATACACGGATTGACAAGGTCGAAGGACGTTCTGATGATATCTTCTACTTTAAAGGGCAGAATGGGAGGCAGGTAACAATCTATCCAGACTTTATCAGACGTTGCATCCTCTTTGTGGAGAATGTAGGAGATTATCAAGTTAAGCAACATTCTGAGAAATTAGTGGAAGTTTGTCTAAGCCAACGAGATGAGGACGTAGAGACAGCAATTTTAGCACAGTTCCAACTCTTGGCCCAGCAAAAAGAGTTCATAGTTCCTCAAATCCAATTTTCAGATTATCATTGGGATACTAGCCGTAAACTCAAACGTATCCAACGTTTATGAAAGGAAAAAAGACAATGACAGAAGTAAAAAGACATGTAGAAATCGCAGGTTATGGCATTTGCCTTCCAAAGCATACAGTTCAATTTAAAGACCAGACCCGTTATCGTGTAGTTGAAAATGAAGAAACGCAACTTGACTTGGCAGAGGGAGCTATCCAGCGTGCACTTGAACATGCAAATTTGGATATTAAAGATATCGATTGCCTTGTATCAGCTAGCGCAGTTGGTGTTCAGCCTATTCCTTGTACGGCTGCCTTGATTCATGAGCGCGTGGCAAAAGGACTCTCAATTCCAGCAATGGACATCAATACGACCTGTACCAGCTTTATTTCTGCTCTATCGACTATGTCCCACTTGATTGAGGCGGGCGAATACAATCGTGTCTTGATTGTGTCTAGTGAGGTTGGTAGTTTAGGGCTCAATCCCAAGCAAAAAGAAAGTTTTGAACTCTTTAGTGATGGGGCAGCAGCCTTTATTTTCCAAAAAAGTCATCAGGAAAAAGGGGTCATTGCTAGTCTCCAACGTACTTGGTCAGAAGGGGCTCACGATACGGAGATTCGTGGAGGTCTGACTTCTTTTCAACCAAAAGAGTACTCTGAAGCGACGAAGACCAACTATATGTTTGACATGAAGGGGAAGAAAATCCTCCTCTTGTCTGCTCGTAAAATCCCAGTCATGTTTGAAGAGTTTCAAGAAAAAACACAGCTAGCCTTGACAGACGTGGACTATATCATTCCTCACCAAGCAAGTCGTGCTCTTCCTTTGGTCATGGAAAAACTAGGTGTGGCCGAGGATCAGTATCTCAATCTCGTCACTGACTATGGAAATATGGTGTCAGTCTCTGTACCGTTTGGCCTGGCTTATTCTTTGGAGCATGGACTTATCAAGGAGGGAGATGTCGTCTACCTTATGGGGACTGCAGCTGGTATGACGGTCAATATGTTGGCTCTGAAATTGTAATAATCATCTAAACACGGAACGACTGGAACTTGAGCAAAGGTAAAAGGTTGCCATCTACCCCTGAACTGAGGTATACTAGTAGAAACAGTAGTTTATCAAGCAGTTAAGGAGAATGTTAGAAAAGGAAGGGGGATGTATGACAGATAGAAAAATGCAGCTACTCATGTCCAAATATGGTTTTAGTATTACCATCATGTTGGCAGAGTTGTTTATCATCTTTGGTTTATTTCTCTATCTAGGGCAGATGGCTCCAATTGTCTGGATTATCCTAGTCATTTTAGTGAGTTTAGCGACCATTGTATCGATTGTTAATCGGTCCATGAATCCTGAGAGTAAGGTAACATGGCTGTTAGTAGCCTTTGTGCCAGTGTTTGGCCCCTTACTCTATATCATGTTTGGAGAGCGCCGTTTATCTAAAAAAAGAAATAAAGCAGCTAAAGCAGCTCCAATCAATGGTTGATCGAGAGGACAATAGCAGAGCTCTCCGTTTGGAGTTAAAGGAACAAGACAAGTCGGCTTACGGCGTTATCAAATCACTCCTCAGCATGGACACGAATGCCGATGTCTATGATCGAACGGATACACAATTTTTTGCATCTGGTGAAAGCATGTGGCATCAGATGCTAGAGGATCTCAAGAAAGCTGAGAAGTTTATCTTTCTCGAATACTATATCATCGAAGAAGGTTTGATGTGGAATAGTATTTTGGAGATTTTGGAAGAAAAGGTAGCTCAAGGTGTAGAAGTGAAGCTTCTCTATGATGATATTGGTTGTATGGCAACCTTGCCTGGAGATTACACCATCCAGCTTCGTGGTCGAGGGATTGAAGCCCACAAATTTAACAAGGTGATTCCACGTTTGACCGTTGCTTATAACAACCGTGATCACCGTAAAATCATGATTATAGATGGTCAAATTGCCTATACAGGTGGTGTCAATCTGGCCGATGAGTATATCAACCATATCGAACGCTTTGGTTATTGGAAGGATAGCGGTATTCGTCTGGATGGACCAGCAGTTAAGGCTTTTACCAGACTCTTTTTATCTGCCTGGTACATCAACCGTGGAGAGATTAGTGATTTTGACCAATACCATCTCGAAAATCAGCCCAAAGATGGGATGGGGCTCTGTATTCCCTATAGTAGTGGACCAAAACCCATATACAGAGCTCAAGTTGGAAAAACGGTCTACCAAAATCTTATCAATCAAGCTACAGATTACGTCTATATCACGACTCCCTATCTAATTGCTGACTACGATCTAACTGAAAGTATCAAAAATGCAGCTCTGAGAGGGGTAGATGTGCGAATTGTGACACCGTGTATCCCAGATAAGAAGGTTATTCAGTTAGTTACTCGAGGAGCCTATCCAGACTTGTTATCTGCAGGGGTTCGTATTTATGAGTACAGTCCGGGATTCCTTCATAGCAAGCAAATGCTTGTCGATGGAGAGGCAGCTACTGTGGGGACCATCAATTTTGACTATCGGAGCTTGCTCCACCACTATGAAAATGCCGTCTTACTTCATAGAACGCAGTCCATCATCGATATTGAAAGGGACTTCGAAGAGATTTTTAAAGTTTCTCAAGAAATTTATCCCCACACTATCAAAACCAGCTGGTATCAAAGCCTCATCAAGGAAATTGTCCAGTTGTTTGCACCTATGCTCTAACTATCCATCAAGATCTAGCCCAAGGCTGGATCTTATTTTTGTCTTCTTACGAATAGATAAGTAAAGGAGAAAACCATGCTTAATCTAGAAGATGATGATTTTATCAGAGAGTATAGAAACAGTCGATTCCACCGTTTTCGTGAAATCGAACGCTTTGCGCTATTGGATAAGAAATTCAGCAAATATCAATCCCAAGCTGACATTCCTGTAAGATTTTGATATACTAAAACAGATAAACTTAGAGGAGAAATTGAATGAACGTATACGGGAAAATAGATGAGAAACAAGAAGAATCTCATTACCAAGACTGGTCAGTGCCAGAAAAACGAGAAGGAGCTCCCATTCCCTTTTTTAGTATTTTGCTTTGGAGTTTAGTGGCCACAGCCATTTCGGTTGCCCTGCCTTTTATTTTTGGTTTAATCAGTCCGCAACAAACCCAGGATCTTTATACCGGTTGGGCCTTGCATCAAAATGGTCAAATGTATACAGATTATTTTGGGACGGAGGGATTGCTCTATTATGTGCTAACTTACCTTTTTCAAGGCAGTGTTTTGATTGCTTTGGTTGAGTGGTTGGCCTTGTTTGGAGCAGGTGTTTTCCTTTTTAAGGCTGCAGATACTCTTGTCGGCCAAGAAAAGGAAGCGAAGCGAGTTGTCTTTATTTTATACTTGCTTGTAGCGGGCCTCGCTTTTGGTGGCGGTTATGCTCTCTTGCTAGCCCTACCTTTCCTATTTTATTCATTGAGTATCGTTACAAATTATCTCGCTTTTCCAAAGGATGACAAAGGATTTGTACGAGTGGGGATGAGCCTTGCTCTCGCTTTCTTCCTTGCGCCAATCCCAACAGCCTTGTTTGCGGCTGTACTGGCCTTGGGGATTATCGGCTTTAATCTAGGCAAAGGTCATTTTGTTCATGGTCTATATCAGTTCTTTGCGTCAGCCTTAGGATTTTCACTCTTATTCTATCCTTTAGGCTACTATACAGTGTGGACAGGTAGTTTTGGGGAAGCTATTAGCCAGACCTTGTATCCGGTAAATACCCTTAGCCTCTTTTCGAACTCGCATTTGCTTGAAAATGCAGCCTTCTATGGCTTGCTTGCTATTGGATTAGGTTCCCTTGGCTTGCTCTTTACAGGCTTGTTCCAGTCAAAACCAGCCAAGCAATATGCCCTCTCAATTGCTGCTAGCTTGGGATTGTTGGTTTCTTTGGGAATCTTGATTCTCTCCAAAGAACCTATCAACGGTACTCGTCTTGTGGTGCTAATTCCTTTCTTGGTCTTGCTCCTTCTGACAGGAATCAAGGAAGATGTTTCGGATGGAGGCGGTCGTCGTAGAAGAAGACGTGAGAAACAAACTTCTTTCCTTAAAGGAAATTTCTATCTACCACTGATTGCCCTTGCCTACCTTATTGTTCTTCCTATCGTGAGTCGCTACCTTTCGCACCCAGCGACTTATCAGGAGAGAGACCGTCTTGCTAGCGTGGTCAAACAACAAACGAGTTCTGAGGATCGTGTCTATGCTTGGGATGATCGTCCTGATTTCTACCGTGCAAGTGAACGCTTGGCGCCGACTTCTCTATCAACTCCAACACTTTATACTGCAAGCGATGAAAATAAAACCAAACTGATGAATGACCTGAAAGAGAATCAACCGAAGATGATTGTGGTCAATCAAAAAGTTGCCTTGTGGTCAGATGTAGAGAGCTGGATCAGTGAAAACTATGAGCTTGTTCAGACAGATACTAGCGAGTTCAAACTATATAAATCAAAATAACAAAAAATCAATATCTTGTGGAATTTTAAAATTTTTAGGATTTTTAACACAAGATATTGATTTTTATTTTTAGAGTGGTATAATACTGAATATAAACAATTCAACAATATTTTAGAAAAGAGCATGGATATGATTGTATTAGAAGAAAAGCTTGCAACCGTTCCCACCTTGTTCGTTGAAAAACGAGATGGTAGACGTGTGGTGTTTGATGTAGACAAGATTGACAAGGCTCTCCACAAGGCGGCGGAAAAGGTTATGGACGTTACGCCTCTAGTAGAAAAACGCCTAAATGGTCTAGTTGAAAGAATCGTGACTGAAATTCACAGCCGCTTCCCTCAAGGTGTCAAGATTTACGAAATTCAAAATGTCGTAGAACATGAACTCCTTGAAGCCAAAGAGTATGCGCTGGCTGAGGAGTATATCACTTATCGGACACAAAGGGATTTTGAGCGCTCAAAAGCGACAGATATAAACTTTAGTATCCATAAACTTCTCAATAAAGATCAAGCAGTTGTTAATGAAAATGCTAATAAAGACAGCGATGTCTTCAACACCCAACGTGATTTGACAGCAGGGATTGTTGGGAAATCAATCGGGCTACAAATGCTTCCTAAGCACGTAGCTAATGCTCACCAAAAAGGGGATATCCACTATCATGACTTGGACTACAGCCCCTACACTCCGATGACCAACTGCTGTTTGATTGATTTTAAAGGCATGCTGGAAAATGGTTTTAAGATTGGAAATGCAGAGGTAGAGAGTCCCAAGTCTATCCAGACTGCGACAGCTCAAATTTCACAAATCATCGCCAATGTTGCTTCTAGCCAGTACGGGGGTTGCTCAGCTGACCGTATCGATGAAGTCTTGGCTCCGTATGCGGAGAAGAATTACCAAAAACACCTCAAAGATGCTGAAGAGTGGGTCTTGCCTGACAAACGGGAAGATTATGCTTGGAAGAAAACCCAAAAAGACATCTACGATGCCATGCAATCTCTCGAGTATGAAATCAACACTCTCTTCACTTCAAATGGCCAAACACCTTTTACTTCGCTCGGTTTTGGTCTGGGAACCAATCGTTTTGAGCGTGAAATTCAAAAAGCTATTTTAACCATTCGTATCAAGGGTCTTGGATCAGAACATCGTACAGCCATCTTCCCTAAACTCATCTTTACGTTGAAAAGAGGCCTTAACTTGGAAGAAGGGACTCCGAACTATGACATCAAACAGTTGGCTCTCGAGTGTGCAACCAAGCGGATGTACCCTGATGTCTTGTCCTATGATAAGATTATCGAGCTGACAGGCTCCTTTAAGGTTCCTATGGGCTGCCGTTCTTTCCTCCAAGGATGGAAGGATGAGAATGGTGTCGAGGTCAATTCTGGTCGTATGAATCTAGGTGTTGTGACAGTCAATTTACCTCGTATCGCCCTCGAGTCTGAAGGGGATCTGAATAAGTTTTGGGAAATCTTCAATGAACGTATGAACATCGCAGAAGATGCTTTGGTTTACCGTGTTGAACGGACCAAGGAAGCAACACCAGCGAATGCCCCTATCCTCTATCAGTACGGAGCCTTCGGTCGCCGTCTCGGAAAAGAAGAAAGTGTTGACCAACTCTTTAAGAATCGCCGTGCGACAGTTTCGCTGGGCTACATCGGTTTGTACGAAGTGGCTACAGTCTTCTTTGGAAATAGCTGGGAAAGCAATCCTGAAGCCAAGGAATTCACATTGGATATCATTCGCGATATGAAACGTCGTGTGGAAGAGTGGTCTGACCAATATGGTTACCATTTCTCTATCTACTCCACACCGTCTGAAAGTCTGACAGACCGCTTCTGTCGCTTGGATACAGAGAAGTTCGGCTCTATTCCGGACATCACGGACAAGGAATACTACACCAACTCTTTCCACTACGATGTTCGTAAAAATCCAACACCGTTTGAAAAATTAGACTTTGAGAAAGTTTACCCAGAAGCAGGTGCGTCAGGTGGTTTCATCCATTATTGTGAGTATCCAGTTCTTCAACAAAATCCTAAAGCCTTGGAAGCTGTTTGGGACTATGCCTATGACCGTGTCGGCTATCTAGGGACCAATACTCCGATTGATCGTTGCTACAAGTGCGACTTTGAAGGGGATTTTGAACCAACTGAGAGAGGATTTGCTTGTCCCAACTGTGGCAATAGCGACCCTAAAACAGTAGATGTGGTCAAACGTACGTGTGGTTATCTGGGAAATCCTCAAGCACGTCCGATGGTTAACGGACGCCACAAGGAAATCGCTGCGCGTGTCAAACACATGAACGGTTCAACTATTAAAACAGCCGGACATGAAGTAACAAATTAGAAGGAAACGCAATGGGGAAATACCAATTAGACGATAAGGGACGCGCACAAGTGACCCGTTATCACGAGAAACACTCGAAAGGTGGAACAGGTAAAAAAGAACGCTTGCTCAACCTCAGAGAACAGTTTTTAAACAAGAACAAGAAAAAATAAAAGTGAGAGTCCGCTCTCGCTTTTCTCTTAATTGGAGGTAAAAATGATACTACGCAGACCAACATTGGCAGATAAAGAAACAGTTTTAGAGATGATGGCAGAGTTTGAACAGACTCAATCAGCCCACGATGGCGGATTTTGGGATGCTGAGAATTTTGTTTATGAAGAGTGGCTAGAAGAAAATCTTCAAGCGGAAGCGGGACTCAATATTCCTGAAAACTGGGTTCCTGCTATCCAGCTGGTTAGTTTTGACGTAGCAGGCCAGGCTCTTGGCTTTCTCAACCTTCGTCTCCGATTAAATGCCTACTTACTAGAAAATGGGGGCCATATTGGCTACTCCATTCGTCCATCTGAAAGAGGTAAGGGTTATGCCAAAGAATCCCTCCGACAAGGTCTGCAATTTGGCAAGGAAAAGAACATCAAAAAAGCACTTGTGACCTGTAGTACGGAGAATCCTGCTAGTAGGGCGGTGATTGTGGCAAATGGCGGACTCTTTGAGGATGTTCGCAATGGCGTAGAACGTTACTGGATAGATTTGGAGTAGAAGGATGACATGGAATACACCAAAACCAGGTGAATGGAAAAGTGAGGAGCTTAGTAAAGGGCGAATCATTGATTACAAGGCTTTTAACTTTGTCGATGGAGAAGGTGTGCGAAACTCTCTCTATGTATCAGGTTGCATGTTTCACTGCGAGGGGTGCTATAATGTTGCGACTTGGTCTTTCAACGCAGGCATTCCCTATACGGCAGAATTAGAAGAACAAATCATGGAAGACCTTGCCCAACCCTATGTTCAAGGATTGACCTTGCTGGGAGGAGAACCATTTCTCAATACAGGTATCCTCTTGCCGCTCGTTAAGCGCATTCGAAAGGAATTGCCAGACAAAGACATCTGGTCCTGGACGGGCTACACGTGGGAGGAAATGATGCTGGAAACTCCAGATAAACTGGAACTCTTGTCGCTGATTGACATCCTTGTCGATGGACGGTATGATAAAAGCAAGCGCAATCTCATGCTCCAGTTTCGAGGGTCTTCTAATCAACGAATTATCGATGTGCAAAAATCCCTCAAAAGTGGGCAAGTGGTGATTTGGGACAAGCTCAATGACGGAAAAGAAAGCTATGAACAGGTGAAGAGAGAATGAAGAAAAAAGAGTTAGTAGACAAACTGGTTTCAGAGATCGAAACGGGGAAAGTCAAAACACTGGGGATTTACGGTCACGGTGCATCAGGTAAATCAACCTTCGCTCAGGAATTGTATCAAGCTTTAGATTCTACTACAGTAAATTTACTAGAAACAGATCCCTATATCACTTCAGAACGTCACATGGTAGTACCAAAGCAAGCACCAGATCAAAAGGTGACGGCTTGTCTCCCAGTGGCGCATGAATTGGCAAGTTTACAGAGAGATATTCTCGCTTTGCAGGCAGGTATGGATGTCTTAACAATCGATGAACCGTGGAAGGCTAGTGAAATCTTGTCTGGAGCCAAGCCGATTCTGATTGTTGAAGGGATGTCTGTGGGTTTTCTACCCAAGGAACTCTTTGACAAAACCATCTGTTTCTACACGGATGAGGAGACCGAATTAAAGAGGCGTCTAGCTCGAGATACGACTATGAGGAATCGAGATGCTTCCTTTGTGTTAGCTAGCCATCAGATGAGACGGGAGCAGTATCTGCGATACTATAGAGAAACCGAGTCTAAAGCGGACATTTTAGTAGATCAATCAGAAGATAAACTCAAGGTCAAAATGACACACATTATATAGAAAAAAGACGGTTTTTTATAGATATAAATCCGTAATCTTAGAAAGATTAAAAGAGAAAACAGTTTCATCCTAAAAAAACGAAAAAAAGCTCACAAATCCCTTGCAATCGCAGGGGCTTTGTGTTATTCTATTATGGTGCTGTAAATTACAGCCTTAGCTTTGATGCAAGAGGTTGCGACACGCTCGGTTGCATTGCCACGCAACGCGCGTCGGTTTTCTTGTGGAGCTAGCCTATTATCTTAAATAGACGAAAAGGAGAAAAAGATGGCAAACAAAAAAATCCGTATCCGTTTGAAAGCTTACGAACACCGTACGCTTGACACAGCGGCTGCAAAAATCGTAGAATCAGCTACTCGTACAGGTGCACAAGTTGCGGGTCCAATCCCACTTCCAACTGAGCGTAGCCTCTACACAATTATTCGTGCGACTCACAAATACAAAGACTCTCGCGAACAATTCGAAATGCGTACACACAAACGTTTGATCGATATCATTAACCCAACTCAAAAAACAGTTGACGCGTTGATGAAATTGGATCTTCCAAGTGGTGTAAACGTAGAAATCAAGCTTTAATCCAAAGTTTGATACCTTGAGCATGAAAAACGCTCGTTAAAAACTTTTTGAATAAAAAATATAGAAAAGGAACTATTTTCTCATGACAAAAGGAATCTTAGGGAAAAAAGTGGGAATGACTCAAATCTTCACTGAAGCTGGCGAATTGATCCCTGTAACAGTTATTGAAGCAACTCCAAACGTTGTTCTTCAAGTTAAAACTGTTGAAACAGACGGATATAACGCTATCCAAGTTGGTTTCGATGACAAACGCGAAGTATTGAGCAACAAACCTGCTAAAGGACATGTAGCGAAAGCTAACACGGCTCCTAAGCGCTTCATTCGTGAATTCAAAAACGTTGAAGGCTTGGAAGTTGGTGCTGAAATCACAGTTGAAACATTCGCAGCTGGAGACGTTGTTGACGTAACTGGTACTTCTAAAGGTAAAGGTTTCCAAGGTGTTATCAAACGCCACGGACAATCACGTGGACCAATGGCCCACGGTTCTCGTTACCACCGTCGTCCAGGTTCTATGGGACCTGTTGCACCTAACCGCGTATTCAAAGGTAAAAACCTTGCAGGACGCATGGGTGGCGACCGCGTAACAATTCAAAACCTTGAAGTTGTACAAGTTGTTCCAGAAAAGAACGTTATCCTTATCAAAGGTAACGTACCAGGTGCTAAGAAATCTCTTATCACTATCAAATCAGCAGTTAAAGCTGGTAAATAATAAAGAAAGGGGAAATCAGTCACAATGGCAAACGTAACATTATTTGACCAAACTGGTAAAGAAGCTGGCCAAGTTGTTCTTAACGATGCAGTATTTGGTATTGAACCAAATGAATCAGTTGTGTTTGATGTGATCATCAGCCAACGCGCAAGCCTTCGTCAAGGAACACACGCTGTTAAAAACCGCTCTGCAGTATCAGGTGGTGGACGCAAACCATGGCGTCAAAAAGGAACTGGACGTGCTCGTCAAGGTTCTATCCGCTCACCACAATGGCGTGGTGGTGGTGTTGTCTTCGGACCAACTCCACGTTCATACGGCTACAAACTTCCACAAAAAGTTCGTCGCCTAGCTCTTAAATCAGTTTACTCTGAAAAAGTTGCTGAAAACAAATTCGTAGCTGTAGACGCTCTTTCATTTACAGCTCCAAAAACTGCTGAATTTGCAAAAGTTCTTGCAGCATTGAGCATCGATTCTAAAGTTCTTGTTATCCTTGAAGAAGGAAATGAATTCGCAGCTCTTTCAGCTCGTAACCTTCCAAACGTGAAAGTTGCAACTGCTACAACTGCAAGTGTTCTTGACATCGCAAATAGCGACAAACTTCTTGTCACACAAGCAGCTATCTCTAAAATCGAGGAGGTTCTTGCATAATGAATTTGTATGATGTTATCAAAAAACCTGTCATCACTGAAAGCTCAATGGCTCAACTTGAAGCAGGTAAATATGTATTTGAAGTTGACACTCGTGCACACAAACTTTTGATCAAGCAAGCTGTTGAAGCTGCTTTCGAAGGTGTTAAAGTTGCCAACGTTAACACAATCAACGTAAAACCAAAAGCGAAACGTGTTGGACGTTACACTGGTTTTACTAATAAAACTAAAAAAGCTATCATCACACTTACAGCTGATTCAAAAGCAATCGAGTTGTTTGCTGCTGAAGCTGAATAATCTAAGGAGGAAATATCGTGGGAATTCGTGTTTATAAACCAACAACAAACGGTCGCCGTAATATGACTTCTTTGGATTTCGCTGAAATCACAACAAGCACTCCTGAAAAATCATTGCTTGTTGCTTTGAAGAGCAAGGCTGGTCGTAACAACAACGGTCGTATCACTGTTCGTCACCAAGGTGGTGGACACAAACGTTTCTACCGTTTGGTTGACTTCAAACGTAACAAAGACAACGTTGAAGCTGTTGTTAAAACAATCGAGTACGATCCAAACCGTTCTGCAAACATCGCCCTTGTACACTACACTGACGGTGTGAAGCATACATCATCGCTCCAAAAGGTCTTGAAGTTGGTCAACGTATCGTTTCAGGTCCAGAAGCAGATATCAAAGTCGGAAACGCACTTCCACTTGCTAACATCCCAGTTGGTACTTTGATCCACAACATCGAGTTGAAACCAGGTCGTGGTGGAGAATTGGTACGTGCAGCTGGAGCTTCTGCTCAAGTATTGGGTCAAGAAGGTAAATATGTTCTTGTTCGTCTTCAATCTGGCGAAGTACGTATGATTCTTGGAACTTGTCGTGCTACAGTTGGTGTTGTCGGAAACGAACAACATGGACTTGTAAACCTTGGTAAAGCAGGACGTAGCCGCTGGAAAGGTATCCGCCCAACAGTTCGTGGTTCTGTAATGAACCCTAACGATCACCCACACGGTGGTGGTGAAGGTAAAGCACCAGTTGGTCGTAAAGCGCCATCTACTCCATGGGGCAAACCTGCTCTTGGTCTTAAAACTCGTAACAAGAAAGCGAAATCTGACAAACTTATCGTTCGTCGTCGCAACGAGAAATAATAGTAAACTAGTTGCTTAAGCAACTAGGAAATCCGCCAGCTCGGTAGCGCTCCATATGAGCGCAAGCCGCTGTGGTACAACATTTAAAGGAGAAAATATAAAAATGGGACGCAGTCTTAAAAAAGGACCTTTCGTCGATGAGCATTTGATGAAAAAAGTTGAAGCTCAAGCTAATGACGAAAAGAAAAAAGTTATCAAAACTTGGTCACGTCGTTCAACGATCTTTCCAAGTTTCATTGGTTACACTATCGCAGTTTATGACGGACGTAAACACGTACCTGTTTACATCCAAGAAGACATGGTAGGTCACAAACTTGGTGAATTTGCACCAACTCGTACTTACAAAGGTCACGCTGCAGACGACAAGAAAACACGTAGAAAATAAGGAGAACATAAATGGCAGAAATTACTTCAGCTAAAGCAATGGCTCGTACAGTACGTGTTTCACCTCGTAAATCACGTCTTGTTCTTGATAACATCCGTGGTAAAAGCGTAGCCGATGCAATCGCAATCTTGACATTCACTCCAAACAAAGCTGCTGAAATCATCTTGAAAGTTTTGAACTCAGCTGTAGCTAACGCTGAAAATAACTTTGGTTTGGACAAAGCTAACTTGGTAGTATCTGAAGCATTCGCAAACGAAGGACCAACTATGAAACGTTTCCGTCCACGTGCGAAAGGTTCAGCTTCACCAATCAACAAACGTACAGCTCACATCACTGTAGCTGTTGCAGAAAAATAAGGAGGTAACATCGTGGGTCAAAAAGTACATCCAATTGGTATGCGTGTCGGCATCATCCGTGATTGGGATGCCAAATGGTATGCTGAAAAAGAATACGCGGATTACCTTCATGAAGATCTTGCAATCCGTAAATTCGTTCAAAAAGAACTTGCTGACGCAGCAGTTTCAACTATCGAAATCGAACGCGCAGTAAACAAAGTTAACGTTTCACTTCACACTGCTAAACCAGGTATGGTTATCGGTAAAGGTGGTGCTAACGTTGATGCACTCCGTGCAAAACTTAACAAATTGACTGGAAAACAAGTACACATCAACATCATCGAAATCAAACAACCTGATTTGGATGCTCACCTTTGTAGGTGAAGGAATTGCTCGTCAATTGGAGCAACGTGTCGCTTTCCGTCGTGCACAAAAAACAAGCAATCCAACGTGCAATGCGTGCTGGAGCTAAAGGAATCAAAAACTCAAGTATCAGGTCGTTTGAACGGTGCAGATATTGCCCGTGCTGAAGGATACTCTGAAGGAACTGTTCCACTTCACACACTTCGTGCAGATATCGATTACGCTTGGGAAGAAGCAGATACTACATACGGTAAACTTGGTGTTAAAGTATGGATCTACCGTGGTGAAGTTCTTCCAGCTCGTAAAAAAACACTAAAGGAGGTAAATAACCAATGTTAGTACCTAAACGTGTTAAACACCGTCGTGAATTCCGTGGAAAAAAATGCGCGGTGAAGCAAAAAGGTGGAAAAAGAAGTAGCATTCGGTGAATACGGTCTTCAAGCTACAACTAGCCACTGGATCACTAACCGCCAAATCGAAGCTGCTCGTATCGCCATGACTCGTTACATGAAACGTGGTGGTAAAGTTTGGATTAAAATCTTCCCACACAAATCATACACTGCTAAGGCTATCGGTGTGCGTATGGGATCTGGTAAAGGGGCACCTGAAGGTTGGGTAGCACCAGTTAAACGTGGTAAAGTGATGTTCGAAATCGCTGGTGTATCTGAAGAAATCGCTCGCGAAGCGCTTCGTCTTGCAAGCCACAAATTGCCAGTTAAATGTAAATTCGTAAAACGTGAAGCAGAATAAGGAGAAGGCATGAAACTTAATGAAGTAAAAGAATTTGTTAAAGAACTTCGTGGTCTTTCTCAAGAAGAACTCGCGAAGCGCGAAAACGAATTGAAAAAAGAATTGTTTGAACTTCGTTTCCAAGCTGCTACTGGTCAATTGGAACAAACAGCTCGCTTGAAAGAAGTTAAAAAACAAATCGCTCGTATCAAAACAGTTCAATCTGAAGCGAAATAATAGACTAGGGAAGGAGAAATTTCAATGGAACGCAATAATCGTAAAGTTCTTGTTGGACGTGTTGTATCTGACAAAATGGACAAGACAATCACAGTTGTAGTTGAAACAAAACGTAACCACCCAGTCTATGGTAAACGTATTAACTACTCTAAGAAATACAAAGCACATGATGAAAACAATGTTGCCAAAGAAGGCGATATCGTACGTATCATGGAAACTCGTCCGCTTTCAGCTACAAAACGTTTCCGTCTTGTAGAAGTTGTTGAAGAAGCGGTCATCATCTAATCAAACCTGAAAGGAGAAAACTGAAATGATTCAAACAGAAACTCGTTTGAAAGTCGCAGACAACAGCGGTGCGCGCGAAATCTTGACTATCAAAGTTCTTGGTGGTTCAGGACGTAAATTTGCAAACATCGGTGATGTTATCGTGGCATCTGTAAAACAAGCTACTCCTGGTGGTGCGGTTAAAAAAGGTGACGTTGTAAAAGCTGTTATCGTTCGTACTAAATCAGGTGCTCGTCGTGCTGATGGTTCATACATCAAATTTGACGAAACGCAGCAGTTATCATCCGTGAAGACAAAACTCCTCGCGGAACACGTATCTTTGGCCCAGTTGCACGTGAATTGCGTGAAGGTGGCTTCATGAAGATCGTGTCACTTGCTCCAGAAGTACTTTAATATTAAAAAAACAAACTAGTCCCCTAGCTTCAAGCTAGGGTGCCCTTATGGGCGTAAGAAAAATCAAGGAGAAACCTAATGTTTGTAAAAAAAGGCGACAAAGTTCGCGTAATCGCTGGTAAAGATAAGGGAACAGAAGCTGTTGTCCTTACTGCCCTTCCAAAAGTAAACAAAGTTATCGTTGAAGGTGTCAACATCGTTAAGAAACACCAACGTCCAACTAACGAGCTTCCTCAAGGTGGTATCATCGAGAAAGAAGCAGCTATCCACGTATCAAACGTTCAAGTATTGGACAAAAATGGTGTGGCTGGTCGTGTTGGTTACAAATTTGTAGACGGTAAAAAAGTTCGCTACAACAAAAAATCAGGCGAAGTGCTTGATTAATCACGAAGGAAAGGAGAAGTATAATGGCAAATCGTTTAAAAGAAAAATATCTTAATGAAGTAGTTCCTGCTTTGACAGAACAATTCAACTACTCATCAGTGATGGCTGTGCCTAAAGTAGATAAGATCGTTTTGAACATGGGTGTTGGTGAAGCTGTATCAAACGCTAAAAAGTCTTGAAAAAAAGTCGCTGAAGAATTGGCACTTATCTCAGGTCAAAAACCACTTATCACTAAAGCTAAAAAATCAATCGCCGGCTTCCGTCTTCGTGAAGGTGTAGCGATCGGTGCAAAAGTTACCCTTCGTGGTGAACGTATGTACGAATTCTTGGACAAATTGGTTTCAGTTTCACTTCCACGTGTACGTGACTTCCATGGTGTTCCAACAAAATCATTTGATGGACGCGGAAACTACACACTTGGTGTGAAAGAACAATTGATCTTCCCAGAAATCAACTTTGATGACGTTGACAAAACTCGTGGTCTTGACATCGTTATCGTAACAACTGCTAACACTGACGAAGAGTCACGTGCATTGCTTACAGGCCTTGGAATGCCTTTTGCAAAATAATATAGGAGGTAAATCTAATGGCTAAAAAATCAATGATTGCTAAGAACAAACGTCCAGCGAAGTTCTCTACTCAAGCTTATACTCGTTGTGAAAAATGTGGTCGTCCACATTCAGTTTACCGCAAATTTAAACTTTGCCGTGTTTGCTTCCGTGAATTAGCTTACAAAGGACAAATTCCTGGTGTAACAAAAGCATCTTGGTAATTTAAGATATCAAGGGCGTTAAAACTCAAAGTGAAAATAGGAAACTTGACGAAGAAACTGAAGTTTCTAGGAAAGTTTATCTTTTTCACGCAGAGTTTAGCCCGAGTTCAGTTGGGCTTGCCAATTTGAACACGAGCTACAGCTTTGGCAAAAAAGACCAATTTTCTTTGGAGCATCGCTCCTGCATCAAATTGCCTATTTTTGCTCTTGCTGTTACGCTCTTTGTATCATGTATTAACTAGCAAGTGCAACTTGCAAACTACTAGTAAGAGGAGAAAAACAAAATGGTTATGACTGACCCAATCGCAGACTTCCTAACTCGTATTCGTAACGCTAACCAAGCGAAACACGAAGTACTTGAAGTACCTGCATCAAACATCAAAAAAGGGATTGCTGAAATCCTTAAACGCGAAGGTTTTGTTAAGAACGTAGAAATCATCGAAGATGACAAACAAGGCATCATCCGTGTATTCCTTAAATACGGACCAAACGGTGAAAAAGTTATCACTAACTTGAAACGTGTTTCTAAACCAGGACTTCGTGTCTACAAAAAACGTGAAGATCTTCCAAAAGTTCTTAACGGACTTGGAATTGCTATTCTTTCAACTTCTGAAGGTTTGCTTACTGATAAAGAAGCTCGCCAAAAGAACGTTGGTGGTGAGGTTATCGCTTACGTTTGGTAAAATCAAGATACAAAGCTCGTAAAGAACAAAGCAAAATTAGGAAGTTGGAGAAGTTTGTTTACAAACAAGCCAACTTATCTATTTTGCACAGTTCTTAGAGCGTGTTCAATTTAGCTATTGGACTCAATAAGTATCTTTAACCCCCGTGAAAACTGGCCATTATGGCCTGACAATTTAACAGGAGAAAATAAACATGTCACGTATTGGTAATAAAGTTATCGTGTTGCCTGCTGGTGTTGAAATCACTAACAATGACAACGTTGTAACTGTAAAGGACCTAAAGGAGAACTTACTCGTGAGTTCTCAAAAGATATTGAAATTCGTGTGGAAGGTACTGAAGTAACTCTTCACCGTCCAAACGATTCAAAAGAAATGAAAACAATCCACGGAACTACTCGTGCCCTTTTGAACAACATGGTTGTTGGTGTATCAGAAGGATTCAAGAAAGAACTTGAAATGCGCGGGGTTGGTTACCGTGCACAACTTCAAGGATCTAAACTTGTTTTGGCTGTTGGTAAATCTCATCCAGACGAAGTTGAAGCTCCAGAAGGAATTACTTTTGAACTTCCAAACCCAACAACAATCGTTGTTAGCGGAATTTCAAAAGAAGTAGTTGGTCAAACAGCTGCTTACGTACGTAGCCTTCGTTCACCAGAACCATATAAAGGTAAAGGTATCCGTTACGTTGGTGAATTCGTTCGCCGTAAAGAAGGTAAAACAGGTAAATAATGTTGAGTGGTTGATTTTCAACCACCAACCTATTTTCCAACTTAGTGCATAGCACACGATTTAAAACTAAAGAGGTGAAAACTGTGATTTCTAAACCAGATAAAAACAAACTCCGCCAAAAACGCCACCGTCGCGTTCGCGGAAAACTCTCTGGAACTGCTGATCGCCCACGTTTGAACGTATTCCGTTCTAATACAGGCATCTACGCTCAAGTGATTGATGACGTAGCGGGTGTAACGCTCGCAAGTGCTTCAACTCTTGACAAAGAAGTTTCAAAAGGAACTAAAACTGAACAAGCCGTTGCTGTCGGTAAACTCGTTGCAGAACGTGCAAACGCTAAAGGTATTTCAGAAGTGGTGTTCGACCGCGGTGGATATCTATATCACGGACGTGTGAAAGCTTTGGCTGATGCAGCTCGTGAAAACGGATTGAAATTCTAATAGGAGGACACTAAAAAATGGCATTTAAAGACAATGCAGTTGAATTAGAAGAACGCGTAGTTGCTGTCAACCGTGTTACAAAAGTTGTTAAAGGTGGACGTCGTCTTCGTTTCGCAGCTCTTGTTGTTGTTGGTGACCACAACGGTCGCGTAGGATTTGGTACTGGTAAAGCTCAAGAAGTTCCAGAAGCAATCCGCAAAGCAGTAGAAGATGCTAAGAAAAACTTGATTGAAGTTCCTATGGTTGGGACAACAATCCCACACGAAGTTCTTTCAGAATTCGGTGGAGCTAAAAGTATTGTTGAAACCTGCTGTAGAAGGTTCTGGAGTTGCCGCTGGTGGTGCAGTTCGTGCCGTTGTGGAATTGGCAGGTGTGGCAGATATTACATCTAAATCACTTGGTTCTAACACTCCAATCAACATTGTTCGCGCAACTGTTGAAGGTTTGAAACAATTGAAACGCGCTGAAGAAGTTGCTGCCCTTCGTGGTATTTCAGTTTCTGATTTGGCATAAGAAAGGGGATAAAATGGCTCAAATTAAAATTACTTTGACTAAGTCTCCAATCGGACGCATTCCATCACAACGTAAAACTGTTGTAGCACTTGGACTTGGCAAATTGAACAGCTCTGTTATCAAAGAAGACAACGCTGCTATCCGTGGTATGATCACTGCAGTATCTCACTTGGTAACAGTTGAAGAAGTAAACTAATGAATTTTTAGGGGATGTGGCAATACTCATCCCCTAAAACTAGGTATAGTCATCTTAGATGACGATGTATAGGCGAGTTGATAAGGGAGACAACCTTTTCTCTCTTATCGGCGCTAGCATTTTACAAAAGAGGAGAAAATAATAATGAAACTTCATGAATTGAAACCTGCAGAAGGTTCTCGTAAAGTACGTAACCGTGTTGGTCGTGGTACTTCATCAGGTAACGGTAAAACATCTGGTCGCGGTCAAAAAGGTCAAAAAGCTCGTAGCGGTGGCGGAGTTCGACTTGGTTTTGAAGGTGGACAAACTCCATTGTTCCGTCGTCTTCCAAACGTGGATTCACTAACATCAACGCTAAAGAATACGCAATTGTAAACCTTGACCAATTGAACGTCTTTGAAGACGGTGCAGAAGTAACTCCAGTTGTACTTATCGAAGCAGGAATTGTGAAAGCTGAAAAATCAGGAGTTAAAATTCTTGGTAACGGTGAGTTGACTAAGAAATTGACTGTGAAAGCAGCTAAATTCTCTAAATCAGCTGAGGAAGCTATCACTGCTAAAGGTGGTTCTGTAGAAGTCATCTAAGAGAGGTGACCCATGTTTTTTAAATTATTAAAAGAAGCGCTCAAGGTTAAACAAGTTCGATCAAAAATTCTCTTTACGATTTTTATCATTCTTGTTTTCCGTATTGGGACAAGTATTACTGTTCCAGGTGTGAATGCGAAAAGTTTAGAAGCTCTCAGTGGTTTATCTTTCTTGAACATGCTTAGCCTTGTTTCAGGGAATGCCATGAAGAACTTCTCCGTTTTCGCACTCGGTGTGAGTCCGTATATCACTGCTTCCATCGTTGTTCAATTGCTACAAATGGATATTTTACCGAAGTTTGTAGAATGGGGCAAACAAGGGGAAGTGGGACGGAGAAAACTAAACCAGGCTACTCGATATATTGCACTTGTACTTGCATTTGTTCAATCTATCGGGATCACAGCAGGGTTTAATACTCTATCTGGAGCAAAATTATTAACGACAGCTTTAACTCCACAAGTCTTTGTTACTATCGGTATTATCCTCACAGCAGGTAGTATGATTGTAACGTGGCTCGGGGAACAAATTACGGATAAAGGATACGGAAATGGTGTTTCTATGATCATCTTTGCAGGTATTGTTGCTTCAATTCCTGAGATGATTAAAGGCATCTATGTTGACTACTTCGTCAATATTCCAAGTAGCCGTTTGACTTCATCTATTATCTTTGTCGTTATTTTGATTATCGCTGTCTTGTTGATTGTTTACTTTACAACCTTTGTTCAACAGGCAGAATATAAAATTCCAATCCAATATACAAAAGTTGCTCAAGGAGCCCCATCAAGCTCATACCTTCCATTGAAGGTAAACCCAGCAGGGGTTATCCCAGTTATCTTTGCAAGTTCCATCACAGCAGCACCTGCAGCCATTCTTCAATTTTTGAGTGCTACAGGTCATGATTGGGCTTGGGTACGTACAGCACAGGAAATGTTATCTACAACATCTCCGACAGGTGTTGCTATGTATGCCTTGTTAATCATTCTCTTTACATTCTTCTATACATTTGTACAGATCAATCCAGAGAAAGCAGCAGAAAACTTGCAAAAGAGTGGAGCCTACATTCATGGTGTCCGTCCTGGTAAGGGAACTGAAGAATTCATGTCGAACTTCTTCGTCGCCTTGCTACTGTCGGATCAATCTTCCTTGGTGTGATTTCAATCTTGCCGATTGTGGCAAAAGATGTCTTTGGTCTTTCAGAAGCTGTTGCTTTTGGGGGAACTAGTCTTTTGATCATTATCTCAACTGGTATTGAAGGAATCAAACAGCTAGAAGGTTACCTATTGAAACGTAAGTATGTTGGTTTCATGGATAAAACAGAATAAAAGCAAAATTACTTTTGCTTAGAGAGTGGAGTATGAAGATCTATCTATCAGAGAGATTTTCGTCTCCCCTCTTCTATTTTGTTTTTAAATAGGGGTTGAAACGAATTTCTGCTTCTATTTAAATACAAAATAAGGAGATCCTATCATGAATCTTTTGATTATGGGCTTACCTGGTGCAGGTAAGGGAACGCAAGCAGCTAAAATTGTGGAGCAATTCCACGTGGCACACATTTCAACTGGAGATATGTTCCGTGCTGCTATGGCAAATCAAACTGAAATGGGTGTACTTGCAAAGTCATACATCGACAAAGGTGAGTTGGTTCCAGATGAAGTTACAAATGGAATTGTTAAAGAACGCCTTTCACAGGACGACATCAAAGAAACAGGTTTCTTGTTGGATGGTTACCCACGTACGATTGAACAAGCTCATGCCTTGGACAAAACATTGGCGGAACTCGGTATCGAACTAGAAGGTGTGATCAATATCGAAGTGAACCCAGATTGTCTCTTGGAACGTTTGAGTGGCCGTATCATCCACCGCGAAACAGGTGAAACCTTCCACAAAGTTTTCAACCCACCCGTTGACTATAAAGAGGAAGATTATTACCAACGTGAGGATGACAAACCTGAGACAGTGAAGCGTCGTTTGGATGTGAATATCGCCCAAGGTGAACCAATCATTGCTCACTACCGTGCCAAAGGTTTGGTCCACGATATCGAAGGAAATCAAGATATCAATGATGTGTTCAAAGACATCGAAAAAGTATTGACAAATTTGAAATAAAGCGTTTTTCACACTTGCAAAAAATCGCTACAAATGTTATACTGAGATAGTCTGACTTATAATTGTTGTCTCTGTTTTCAGAGGCATCGAATCGAAATTTATGGAGGTGCTTTTGCGTGGCAAAAGACGATGTGATTGAAGTTGAAGGCAAAGTAGTTGATACAATGCCTAACGCAATGTTTACGGTTGAACTTGAAAATGGACATCAGATTTTAGCAACAGTTTCTGGTAAAATTCGTAAAAACTATATTCGTATTTTAGCGGGAGATCGTGTTACTGTCGAGATGAGTCCATATGACTTGACACGTGGACGTATCACTTACCGCTTTAAATAATCGAAAAACTTGGAGGGATAAGAAATGAAAGTAAGACCATCGGTCAAACCAATTTGCGAATACTGTAAAGTAATTCGTCGTAATGGTCGTGTTATGGTAATTTGCCCAGCAAATCCAAAAACACAAACAACGTCAAGGATAAGATAGAAAGGAGAAAAACATGGCTCGTATTGCTGGAGTTGACATTCCAAATGACAAACGCGTAGTAATCTCATTGACTTACGTTTATGGTATCGGACTTGCAACATCTAAGAAAATTTTGGCTGCTGCTGGAATCTCAGAAGATGTTCGTGTACGTGACCTTACATCAGATCAAGAAGATGCTATCCGTCGTGAAGTGGATGCAATCAAAGTTGAAGGTGACCTTCGTCGTGAAGTAAACTTGAACATCAAACGTTTGATGGAAATCGGTTCTTACCGTGGTATTCGTCACCGTCGTGGACTTCCTGTCCGTGGACAAAACACTAAAAACAACGCTCGCACTCGTAAAGGTAAAGCTGTTGCGATTGCTGGTAAGAAAAAATAATATAGGAGGTAAAAAGTCTTGGCTAAACCAACACGTAAACGTCGTGTGAAAAAAAGAATATCGAATCTGGTATTGCTCATATTCACGCTACATTTAATAACACTATTGTTATGATTACTGATGTGCATGGTAATGCAATTGCTTGGTCATCAGCTGGTGCTCTTGGTTTCAAAGGTTCTCGTAAATCTACACCATTCAGTCGCTCAAATGGCTTCTGAAGCTGCGCTAAATCTGCACAAGAACACGGTCTTAAATCAGTTGAAGTTACTGTAAAAGGTCCAGGTTCTGGTCGTGAGTCAGCTATTCGTGCGCTTGCTGCCGCTGGTCTTGAAGTAACAGCAATTCGTGATGTGACTCCAGTGCCACACAATGGTGCTCGTCCTCCAAAACGTCGCCGTGTATAATCATCGCATTACACTGCTTTTCGTTTAAGAGGGAGTAACTAAATGATTGAGTTTGAAAAACCAAATATAACAAAAATTGATGAAAATAAAGATTATGGCAAGTTTGTAATCGAACCACTTGAACGTGGCTACGGTACAACTCTTGGTAACTCTCTTCGTCGTGTACTACTAGCTTCTCTACCAGGAGCAGCAGTGACATCTATCAACATTGAAGGTGTCTTGCATGAGTTTGACACAGTTCCAGGTGTTCGTGAAGACGTGATGCAAATCATTCTGAACATTAAAGGGATTGCAGTGAAATCATACGTTGAAGACGAAAAAATCATTGAACTTGACGTTGAAGGTCCTGCTGAAATTACAGCTGGAGACATTTTGACTGATAGTGATATTGAAATTGTAAATCCAGATCATTATCTCTTTACAATCGGTGAAGGTTCTTCTCTAAAAGCGACAATGACTGTTAACAGTGGTCGTGGATATGTACCTGCTGATGAAAACAAAAAAGATAATGCACCAGTTGGAACACTTGCTGTAGATTCTATTTATACACCAGTTACAAAAGTCAACTATCAAGTAGAGCCTGCTCGTGTAGGTAGCAATGATGGATTTGACAAATTAACCCTTGAAATCTTGACTAATGGAACAATTATTCCAGAAGATGCTTTAGGGCTTTCAGCGCGTATCTTGACAGAACATCTTGATTTGTTTACAAATCTTACTGAGATTGCTAAGTCAACTGAAGTGATGAAAGAAGCTGATACTGAATCTGACGATCGTATTTTGGATCGTACGATTGAGGAACTGGACTTGTCTGTGCGTTCATACAACTGTTTGAAACGTGCCGGTATCAACACTGTGCATGATTTGACAGAAAAATCTGAAGCAGAGATGATGAAAGTACGAAATCTTGGACGCAAGAGTTTGGAAGAAGTGAAACTCAAACTCATTGATTTGGGTCTTGGATTAAAAGATAAATAAAGGAGGAATACATGGCTTACCGTAAACTAGGACGCACTAGCTCACAACGTAAAGCAATGCTTCGCGATTTGACAACTGACCTTTTGATCAACGAATCAATCGTGACAACTGAAGCTCGTGCTAAAGAAATCCGTAAAACTGTTGAAAAAATGATTACTCTAGGTAAACGTGGTGATTTGCATGCACGTCGTCAAGCAGCTGCTTTCGTACGTAATGAAATCGCATCTGAAAACTATGATGAAGCAACTGATAAGTACACTTCTACTACAGCACTTCAAAAATTGTTCTCAGAAATCGCACCTCGTTATGCTGAACGTAACGGTGGATACACTCGTATCCTTAAAACTGAACCACGTCGTGGTGATGCTGCGCCAATGGCGATCATCGAATTAGTATAAAATCATCAATTTTGTTGAGTGTTATGATGATGGAGTCTTGTGCTCTTAGTCTAGCTCTGGTCTACCGCTGGGACTTCGGTCCTAGCGGGAACACTCATCATCATTTGATAGGGTAGACGCTTGTTTACGAAATTGTTTTTTCCTTAAGAACAACTTCGTAAGCAGGCGTTTTTTAGTATTTTCTATGGAAATATGCTATACTAGGAAAAAAGAAAATCAAAAACGTTCAGGTTTTCTAAAAATCGTAGAAATGGGGTATAAGGATGAAGGCTATTATTACAGTGGTTGGTAAGGACAAGACTGGCATTGTTGCAGGCGTGTCTACTAAGATTGCAGAGTTGGGTTTGAATATTGACGATATTTCTCAGACGGTGTTGGATGAATACTTTACCATGATGGCGGTCGTTTCTAGTGACGAAAAACAGGATTTCACTTATTTGCGAAATGAGTTTGAAACTTTCGGTCAGACCTTGAATGTCAAAATCAATATTCAAAGTGCGGCAATTTTTGACGCTATGTATAATATCTAGGAGGTGGCTATGGATATTAGACAAGTTACAGAAACCATTGCCATGATCGAGGAGCAGAACTTCGATATCAGAACCATCACCATGGGGATTTCCCTTTTGGACTGTATTGATCCAGATATTGAACGTGCTGCTGAAAAGATTTACCAAAAAATCACCACTAAAGCTGCAAATCTAGTGGCTGTAGGAGATGAAATTGCTGCAGAACTTGGGATTCCTATTGTTAATAAACGGGTATCGGTGACTCCAATTTCTTTAATTGGTGCTGCGACTGATGCGACAGACTATGTTGTTTTGGCAAAGGCTCTTGATAGTGCTGCTAAGGAGATCGGTGTTGATTTTATTGGTGGATTCTCAGCTTTGGTACAAAAAGGCTACCAAAAAGGAGATGAAATTCTCATCCATTCTATCCCACGCGCTCTAGCTGAGACAGACAAGGTTTGTTCATCTGTCAATATTGGCTCAACCAAGTCAGGCATCAACATGACTGCAGTTGCAGATATGGGACGTATCATCAAGGAAACAGCTGCGCTATCAGATATGGGTGCGGCCAAGTTGGTCGTATTTGCTAATGCTGTTGAGGACAATCCTTTTATGGCAGGGGCTTTCCATGGTGTTGGGGAAGCAGATGTTATCATCAATGTTGGTGTTTCAGGTCCTGGTGTTGTCAAACGCGCCTTGGAAAAGGTTCGTGGAGAGAGCTTTGATGTTGTAGCTGAGACGGTCAAGAAAACAGCCTTTAAGATTACTCGTATTGGTCAGCTAGTCGGTCAAATGGCCAGCGAGAGACTGGGTGTTGACTTTGGGATTGTAGACCTAAGCTTGGCACCAACTCCTGCAGTTGGCGATTCTGTGGCTCGTGTCCTTGAGGAAATGGGCCTAGAAACAGTTGGTACGCATGGGACGACGGCTGCCCTCGCTCTTTTGAATGACCAAGTTAAGAAGGGCGGAGTGATGGCTTGTAACCAAGTCGGTGGCTTGTCAGGTGCCTTTATCCCCGTTTCTGAAGATGAGGGGATGATTGCTGCGGTACAAGATGGCTCTCTGAATTTAGAGAAACTAGAAGCCATGACGGCTATCTGTTCTGTTGGGCTGGATATGATTGCCATTCCGGAAGATACGCCTGCTGAAACCATTGCAGCTATGATTGCGGATGAGGCGGCAATTGGTGTCATTAACATGAAAACAACGGCCGTCCGTATTATTCCAAAGGGCAAAGAAGGCGATATGATTGAGTTTGGAGGCTTGCTAGGGACAGCTCCAGTTATGAAGGTCAACGGGGCTTCGTCTGTTGATTTCATCTCTCGCGGTGGGCAAATCCCAGCTCCAATCCATAGTTTTAAAAATTAATAAAAAAGAGAGAGGATTTAAGTTGAGTTTAAGGATGACTGTGTATACTATAATCATTAAATAAAGACCTCCTAACTTTATTTAATAGAAATCCTAAACTTTTTCATAATAATCTCCTAGGGAAGCTACCATGAGGGTAGCTTTTCTTTTGGATAATTTACAAATGTTGGCTTTGCTTTTGAAAGCCGAATATTTCTTTGATCCATGATATAATAGAAGAAAATGGAGGATAGAAAATGTCTAAAGTAAGATTGTATTTGGTCCGTCATGGGAAAACGATGTTTAACACCATTGGACGTGCTCAAGGATGGAGTGATACACCTCTGACTGCAGAAGGTGAGTTGGGAATCCATGAACTGGGAATTGGCTTGAGAGAGTCTGGCTTGCAGTTTGACCGCGCTTATTCCAGTGATTCAGGTCGCACTATTCAAACCATGGGAATTATCCTAGAAGAACTTGGCCTGCAGGGGAAAATCCCTTACCGCATGGACAAGCGAATCCGTGAGTGGTGCTTTGGTAGTTTTGATGGGGCCTATGATGGGGACCTCTTTATGGGGTTGATTCCTCGTATTTTTAATGTGGACCATGTTCATCAGTTGTCCTATGCAGAACTAGCAGAAGGTTTGGTAGAGGTTGATACTGCTGGTTGGGCAGAAGGCTGGGAAAAACTCAGTGGTCGAATCAAAGAAGGTTTTGAAACGATTGCCAAAGAAATGGAAGAACAAGGTGGGGGCAATGCTCTCGTCGTCAGCCATGGAATGACCATTGGGACTATTGTGTATCTGATCAATGGTATGCATCCACATGGTCTAGATAATGGTAGCGTGACGATTCTTGAATATGAGGACGGTCAGTTTAGCGTAGAAGTTGTTGGTGACCGTAGCTATCGAGAGCTCGGACGTGAGAAGATGGAAGAGCCCTCTATTCAGTCAAAATAGAACGGCTTGCCATAAACTAGAGATTTGATAACCATATCAAAATAAGAAAAAACAGCCAAGGGATATCCTTTTGGCTGTTTTTGATAGGGGAAAACTAGAGGGTAATGCTATTGTTTTTAGAAATTTTCATAAATAGTAATAATGAAGTAACTGTCAAGACAGTGAGGATAGTTGACAAAGCAGCTGCTACGCCATAATTTCCACGAAGTACTTCAGTGTAGATAGCTACGGTCATAGTTTTTGTTTTGGCATTATATAGCAGGATAGAAGTAGATAGTTCTGAAATCATTGTTACCCATGATAGAATAGATCCAGAAATAATACCGGGTAACATCATTGGAACAGTGATTTTACTGAAAGTATTGAGACGGCTACTTCCTAAACTCTCAGCTGCTTCTTCAATACTAGGTGCTATTTGTTGTAAGCTAGCAACAGATGAGCGGATTGTATAAGGGAGTCTTCTTACAGATAAGGAGATAATCAAGATGAAGGCTGTTCCTGTAATCATAAGGAAGCCACTTCCGAAGATACCTGTATTGAATGAAGAGATAAATGCAATACCGAGAACAGTTCCTGGTACGATATAAGGTACCATACTAAGACTATCGATTAGATTCGTAAATAGGTTGCGTTTACGAACAGCAAGGTATGAGATGAAGGTTGCAAATAAAACAACGAGAATCAAGGCAAGTAGAGGGATGCGAATGGTATTGAAAATAGCAGACCCCATACGGTTAAAAGCTGTTTTATAGCTATTTAATGAGTATCCATTAACAAATACCATACCTGATGTTTTAAGGAAGGATGTATAAATCAAGTAAACTTGAGGTAAGACAGAGAATAAAATAATACCATAAACAGTTACATAAATAGCAGCCATTTTCCCTTTTGTAGTTTTTTTCGGCTCAATTGGATGGAGAGAATTCATACTGAAACTATAGCGATTGGAAATATATTTTTGAATAAGAAAGATTGTTAAAGCAATGATAATCGCCATGATTGCTAAAGCAGATGCAAAAGCAGAATTTCCGCCAACCTCACTAATGAATTGATTATAAATTAAAACAGGGAAAGTTCGATATCCTTCACCAATTAACATAGGAGTTCCGAAGTCGGAGAATGCTCTCATAAATACGAGTAGGGCAGCGGCAAGTAAAGTTGGAACTAAAAGGGGCAAAACAACTGTTATCATACGTTTGAATCCAAATACCCCCATACTTTCAGCGGCTTCAAGAAGAGAATGGTCAATTCTTTTCATGGCTCCAGCCACGTATAGAAAAACTAATGGGAATAGCTGGAGTGTAAACACAAGTACAATTCCTTTGAAGCCATAAATATCAATAGCTGGAAGATGAAGGGCATTTGTCAAGAATTTAGTGATGACACCATTTCGTCCCAACAAGAGAATCCAAGAGTATGCCCCTACGAAAGGAGCTGACATGGAAGCGATGATAATCAATATCTGTAAAAATTTCTTTCCTTTGAAGTCATATATAGAAAAGAGGTAAGCTAATAAGGTCCCTAAAACTAGGGAAGTTACAGTAGAAGTAATGGAGACGTTAAAACTGTTTACTAGTGTCTCAGAGTAATAGGATTTACTAAAGAAATCTTCAAAATTAGCGAGTGAGAATTGACCTTCATGTATGAGTGCTTGCTTGAGTACAATAATAATTGGATAAACAAGAAAAATAAGATAGGTAAGAAAGATGAAGAATGAGGAGGCTGTCCAAATATTTAATTTTTTACCTTTCATAGCCAACTCCTGTAATAAGATTTTGGGAACCATCTGCAGAAAAGACATTTAACTTTTGAGTATTGATTCGTAGACGAATTCGATCCCCTTTTTGAAGATCTTCTTCAAAAGTTGATTCTTCGCTGACCTGTATTTTTTTGAAGAAAATGCAGTCTCTACAAAATATTCAGTGGTGAGTCCAAGATAAACACTATCGGAAATGATTCCTTCAATATCTCCAGATTCATCTTTGATAAACTCTTCGGGACGGATACTCACAAGAACAGCTTGTTCCTTAGCTTGATCAAGAGCTGGCATAGGGAGGGCATAGCCATCTGAGAAGACGATATAAGCACTGTCGCTCTTTTTTTGTAGTTTGGCTGGGATGAGATTTGTGCGTCCAATAAAGGTTGCCACAAACTCATTAGCTGGTTTATGATAGAGTTCTTTTGGTCGTCCGACTTGTTGGATGATCCCATCTTTCATAACGGCAATCTGGTCTGAAATAGCCATCGCTTCTTCTTGATCGTGGGTCACATATACAGTTGTAATTCCCACTTCGTGTTGAATTTCTCGAATAACTTGGCGCATATCTAAGCGAAGTTTCGCATCCAGGTTACTAAGTGGCTCGTCCATGAGGAGAACACTTGGATTAACAGCTAATGCACGTGCTAAGGCGACACGTTGTTGTTGTCCACCACTGAGTTTATCGGGCTTTCGATCTGCGTATTGATTAATTTGCATTAGTTCCAGATATTTATTAGTTTGTTGAACTAATTCATCTTTTGGAACCTTTTTTTGTTTAAGACCAAAAGCAACATTATCTCGGACAGTCAAATGTGGGAAAATAGCGTAGTTTTGAAAAACCATGCCGATGTTGCGTTTGCTGGGTTCTATATTATTTATTTTAGTATCATCGAAGTAAAATTCTCCGCCTTCAATACTGTTGAAGCCTGCAATCATTCGAAGAAGGGTCGTTTTTCCACAACCTGAAGGTCCAAGAATGGTGAAAAGACTTCCTTTTGGAATCGTAACGTTTAAATTCTCAATGACAGGAATGTCGTGGTAGATTTTTTTTGCGTTAATAATTTTGATCTCACTCATAGTGAACCTCTTTTACTGTTTCGATTGAATATTAGTGAAAATATCATTGTACTTTTTAAGAATAGCTGATTTATTTTGGATGACATAATCTGAATCTTCAGTAGCGATATTGATTTCTGTCATTGCTTTCATATTTTTATTGATTTTAGCATTTTTTCGAATGGGTCTAATGGTTGTTTCAGTTCCTAGTTTATCCTGAATGTCTTGAGAAAGAAGGAAATCGATAAATTTTTTAGCGTTTTCCATGTGTTTGGCATTTTTGATAATAGCTGCGTTACCAGGCAAAAAGACGGTTCCTTCTTTTGGATAAATGACTTTTACATCAACGCCATCGTTTAAGAGTTTCAATGCAGGATCTTCATAGGTGAGTCCGACAGCCATTTCTCCGTCAGCGACTGATTTGTAGACATTTGAAGAACTAGAAGCAATTTTCCCATCTACTAAGCTAAATAGATTTTTCACATATGTCCAAGCTTGCTCATTTTCATAGCCCCCTTGATCCACAAGCATGTTTGTTAATTGAGCAAAGGCACTAGAAGAATTACTTGGATCAGCAGTAGCGATTTTTCCTTTTAATTTGGGATTGAGTAAATCATTGTAGCCTTCAATTTTAATGTCTTTTGTAAGAGCTGAATTGGCAATGATGACACTGACGTCAAGTGTATAAGGGGTGTAGAATCCGGTTTTATTTTGATATTCAGGGATAATTTGGTCGTTTTCTTGGGAAGTATACGGCTCAAAGAGCTTTTCGTTAGAAGAGAAGAGTGCGTAGGAACCTCCGAAAATGACATCGGCTACAGGAGCTTCTTTCTCAGCCTCAGCTTTCTTGAATAATTCACCAGTACTAGCTTGGACTAAATCAACCTTGATGCCATATTTTTCTTCGAAGGCTGGGATTGTTTCTTCAATAAGATCTTCAGGGTTAGGCGAATAAACAACTAAAGTCTTATCCGTATCATTTTCAATGCTAGTTTCAGCTTCTGTTGTTGAAGAACATCCTGACAAAAGTAGAAATATCCAGCTGAAATAGAGAAGTGATAGTGTTTTTTTCATAATTTTTCTCCTTTTTTACGAACATTATTCTCTGTTTGTTTACCTAATGTTTTCAATTACAGAGTTCTACATCATATAATAAAAACCTTAAAGAAATCTAAAACGAGAAATATGAGTTAAAGAAGTTAGGGGAAGTAGCTACAAGAGACAAATAATCAATAGAAGTTAGCTCCGATTAGGAGCTAATTTTTTTCCTGTTAAATAAGTTGGATTTGCGACTCAGTATTTCTTGTTATCCAAGTCTAAAAGAACATTTCTCGTCTTTCAAATTCCCCCAAAAATGGTATAATAGTAACATCATAAAATTGGAGAGAGACCATGAGTTTTTACAATCATAAAGAAATTGAGCCTAAGTGGCAGGGCTACTGGGCAGAACATCATACATTTAAGACAGGAACAGATGCATCAAAACCGAAGTTTTATGCTCTCGATATGTTCCCATATCCTTCAGGAGCTGGATTGCACGTAGGACACCCAGAAGGTTATACAGCGACTGATATCCTTAGCCGTTACAAACGTGCCCAAGGTTACAATGTCCTTCACCCAATGGGTTGGGATGCCTTTGGTTTGCCAGCTGAGCAATACGCTATGGATACGGGGAATGACCCGGCAGAATTTACAGCAGAAAACATTGCCAACTTCAAACGTCAAATCAATGCGCTTGGATTCTCTTACGACTGGGACCGTGAAGTCAACACAACAGATCCAAACTACTACAAATGGACTCAGTGGATCTTCACCAAGCTTTACGAAAAAGGCTTGGCCTATGAAGCCGAAGTACCAGTAAACTGGGTAGAAGAATTGGGAACAGCTATCGCCAACGAAGAAGTCCTGCCTGACGGAACTTCTGAACGTGGGGGCTATCCAGTTGTTCGCAAACCAATGCGCCAATGGATGCTTAAAATCACGGCCTATGCAGAGCGCTTGCTTAACGACTTGGATGAGTTGGATTGGCCAGAGTCTATCAAGGATATGCAACGCAACTGGATTGGTAAATCAACTGGTGCCAATGTAACCTTTAAAGTTAAGGGAACAGACAAGGAATTCACAGTCTTTACGACTCGTCCTGACACTCTTTTCGGTGCGACCTTCACAGTCTTGGCTCCTGAGCATGAACTAGTAGATGCCATCACAAGCTCAGAGCAAGCTGATGCAGTTGCGGACTACAAACACCAAGCTAGTCTCAAGTCTGACTTGGCTCGTACCGATCTAGCCAAGGAAAAAACAGGGGTTTGGACGGGCGCTTATGCCATCAACCCTGTCAATGGCAAGGAAATCCCAATCTGGATTGCCGACTATGTTCTTGCTAGCTATGGTACAGGTGCGGTAATGGCTGTTCCTGCCCACGACCAACGTGACTGGGAATTTGCCAAACAATTTGACCTTCCAATCGTAGAAGTGCTTGAAGGTGGAAATGTAGCAGAAGCTGCCTACACAGAAGATGGTCTTCATGTCAATTCAGACTTCCTTGATGGACTGAACAAAGAAGACGCTATTGCTAAGATTGTGGCTTGGTTGGAAGAGAAAGGTTGTGGACAAGAGAAGGTTACCTACCGTCTCCGCGACTGGCTCTTTAGCCGTCAACGTTACTGGGGGGAGCCAATCCCAATCATTCATTGGGAAGATGGAACTTCAACGGCTGTTCCTGAAAATGAATTGCCACTTGTCTTGCCAGTAACCAAGGACATCCGCCCTTCAGGTACAGGGGAAAGCCCATTGGCTAACTTGACCGACTGGCTTGAAGTGACGCGTGAAGATGGTGTCAAAGGTCGTCGTGAAACCAACACCATGCCACAATGGGCTGGTTCAAGCTGGTACTACCTCCGCTATATTGACCCGCACAATACTGAGAAATTGGCTGATGAGGACCTCCTCAAACAATGGTTGCCAGTAGATATCTACGTGGGTGGTGCAGAGCATGCTGTACTTCACTTGCTCTATGCTCGTTTCTGGCACAAATTCCTCTATGACCTCGGTGTTGTTCCGACTAAGGAACCATTCCAAAAACTCTTTAACCAAGGGATGATTTTGGGAACAAGCTACCGTGACCACCGTGGAGCTCTTGTAGCGACTGATAAGGTTGAAAAACGTGACGGTTCTTTCTTCCATCTGGAAACAGGAGAAGAGTTGGAGCAAGCACCAGCCAAGATGTCTAAATCGCTCAAGAACGTTGTTAACCCAGACGATGTGGTGGAACAATATGGTGCCGATACCCTTCGTGTTTATGAAATGTTCATGGGGCCACTTGATGCTTCAATTGCTTGGTCAGAAGAAGGCCTGGAAGGAAGCCGTAAGTTCCTCGACCGTGTTTACCGTTTGATTACAAGTAAAGAAATCGTTGCGGAAACAATGGTGCTCTTGACAAGGTTTACAATGAAACCGTTAAATCTGTTACTGAGCAAATCGAATCCATGAAATTCAACACAGCTATTGCCCAACTCATGGTCTTTGTCAACGCTGCTAACAAGGAAGACAAACTCTATGTGGACTACGCCAAAGGCTTTATCCAATTGATTGCCCCATTTGCACCTCACTTGGCAGAAGAACTTTGGCAAACAGTTACAGCAACAGGTGAATCCATCTCTTACGTGGCTTGGCCAACTTGGGACGAAAGTAAATTGGTTGAAGACGAAATCGAAATCGTCGTCCAAATCAAAGGAAAAGTCCGTGCCAAACTCATGGTCGCTAAAGACCTGTCACGCGAAGAATTGCAAGAAATTGCTCTGGCTGACGAAAAAGTCAAAGCGGACATTGACGGCAAGGAAATCGTGAAGGTGATTAGTGTACCAAATAAATTGGTTAATATTGTTGTGAAATAACGAGTTTATTAGCTCTATCTGCCACCTTCAATAGTACACTGGACTATTGAAGCCAACCAAACTTGTTAATATCGTTATTAAATAAGAAATGAATCCTTCAGAGTAGAATCTGAAGGATTTTTTGAATTTTTTCATGAAAGTATGATATACTATGTGCAATTATAAAGTTTGAAAAGTAAAACAAGGAGAAAACAATGCCAGTAAATGAATATGGTCAGATAATTGGTGAGTCAATGGAAGGTTATACTCCAGGAGAATTGCCTTCCATTGATTTCTTAGAAGGGCGCTACGCTCGGATAGAGGCTCTTTCGGTGGAAAAGCATGCGGAGGATTTATTAGCTGTTTATGGTCCAGATACTCCTCGGGAGATGTGGACCTACCTCTTTCAGGAGCCGGTGGCAGATATGGAGGAACTGGTTACCGTCTTAAATCAGATGTTGGCTCGTAAGGACCGTTTTTACTATGCGATTATAGACAAGGCAACTGGTAAGGCTTTGGGGACTTTTTCTCTCATGCGTATTGACCAGAATAACCGAGTAATAGAAGTGGGTGCCGTCACTTTTTCTCCAGAATTAAGGGGAACACGTATAGGGACAGAGGCTCAATATCTCCTAGCTCGCTATGTTTTTGAGGAGCTTAACTATCGTCGCTATGAGTGGAAATGCGATGCTCTAAATCTGCCATCAAGACGAGCTGCGGAGCGTTTGGGCTTTGTTTATGAAGGAACCTTCCGCCAGGCAGTTGTTTATAAGGGACGTACACGTGATACGGATTGGCTGTCTATGATTGATAAGGACTGGCCTCAAGTCAAAGATCGTTTAGAAACATGGTTGGCTCCTGAAAATTTTGATAAAAATGGACGACAGTACAAGAGCTTGAGAGAACTTTAAGAGGTGTTGACATGATCACTATTAAAAAGCAAGAAATTGTCAAGTTAGAGGATGTTTTGCATCTCTATCAGGCTGTCGGTTGGACAAATTATACCCATCAACCTCAGATGCTGGAGAAGGCCTTGTCTCACTCATTAGCGATTTATCTGGCACTTGATGGAGATGCTGTGGTGGGTTTGGTCCGTTTGGTTGGAGATGGTTTCTCATCGATTTTTGTCCAGGATTTGATCGTTTTGCCTAGCTATCAACGCCAAGGGATTGGTAGCGACTTAATGAAAGAGGCTTTAGGTGATTACAAAGATGCCTATCAAGTCCAACTAGTGACCGATCAGACAGAAAAAACCTTGGGATTCTATCGTTCTCTGGGATTTGAAACCTTATCTACTTATGATTGTACAGGAATGATTTGGGTGGATAGAAAAAGATAAAAAAATATTTTTTCTTAAGTAAAGTTTAAGTCTCCTCGTGTATTATATAGTTATTAGATAAAGACCTCCTAACTTTATTTAATGAAATCCCAAACTTTTCTTTTTCATCATAATCTCCTAAAGAAGTCACCCAATCAGGTGGCTTTTTTGTGGCTTGGAGAGGAAAATTCCATTTGAAAAGAATTTTTTAAAAAAATGATAAATCAGAGAAAAAGTTAAGTTAGCTTTAAGATTCATCTTGTATTATATAACCATTAAATAAAGACCTCCTAATACTCTTCGAAAATCTCACCATACTTCGTTAGAGTCGACTTAGCTAACTATAGTTATGCTTGCGTCTATCTGCCTAGTCTGATTTCGATTTTCATTGAGTACCCTTTATTTAATGAAATCCTAAACTTTTCTTTTTCATAATAATCTCCCTAAAGAGGCCACCCAATCAGGTGGCTTTTTTGTTTGTGGCTTGGATTTTTGATATAATAGAGCCATGAGTAGAATTTTAGATAATGAGATCATGGGGGATGAGGAGTTGGTAGAACGTACCCTCCGTCCCCAGTATTTACGTGAATATATCGGGCAGGATAAGGTCAAGGACCAGCTGCAAATCTTTATCGAAGCTGCCAAAATGCGGGATGAAGCGCTGGACCATGTGCTCTTATTTGGGCCTCCAGGTTTGGGGAAAACGACCATGGCCTTTGTCATTGCCAATGAACTGGGAGTCAATCTCAAGCAAACGTCTGGTCCTGTCATTGAAAGCGGGTGATCTGGTAGCCATTTTGAATGATTTGGAACCTGGAGACGTTCTCTTTATTGATGAGATTCATCGCTTGCCCATGTCGGTGGAAGAGGTGCTTTATAGTGCCATGGAGGACTTCTACATTGACATCATGATTGGGGCTGGAGAGGGCAGTCGCAGTGTTCATTTGGACTTGCCACCATTCACCTTGATTGGGGCTACGACACGTGCGGGGATGCTCTCAAATCCTCTGCGGGCACGTTTTGGAATTACAGGTCATATGGAATACTATGCCCACGCTGACTTGACAGAGATTGTTGAGCGGACAGCAGATATTTTTGAGATGGAAATCACCCATAAGGCAGCTTCGGAGTTGGCCTTACGCAGTCGAGGAACTCCTCGTATTGCCAATCGTCTTCTCAAGCGCGTGCGCGACTTTGCCCAGATTATGGGAGATGGCTTAATTGATGATGTTATTACAGATAAGGCTTTGACCATGCTGGATGTAGACCATGAAGGTTTGGACTATGTGGACCAAAAAATCCTTCGGACCATGATTGAGATGTATGGTGGTGGTCCTGTCGGTCTAGGTACCCTTTCGGTTAATATCGCTGAAGAGCGTGAGACAGTCGAAGATATGTACGAACCTTACCTTATACAAAAAGGCTTTATCATGCGAACTCGTTCTGGACGGGTGGCGACTGCTAAGGCATATGAACATTTAGGTTATGAATACAGTGAAAAATGAGCAAGAAATTCTAGATGCTTTCAGAGAAAATCCAGATATGATGACCATTCTGACCATCATTAGTGACCTTGGTCTGAAAGATTCGTGGTTGGCGGCAGGTTCTGTCAGGAATTTCATCTGGAATCTCTTGTCAGACAAATCGCCTTTTGATAGTGAGACGGATGTGGATGTGATTTTCTTTGATCCAGATATTTCTTATGAGGAAACAGTATCCCTAGAGAAAAAACTGAGAGAAGATTTTCCTCAGTATCAGTGGGAGTTGAAAAATCAGGTCTATATGCATCAGCACAGTCCCCACACTGCGCCTTACACGAGTTCTCGTGATGCTATGAGTAAGTATCCTGAACGCTGTACGGCGATAGGGCTTCGCTTGCATGCCGAAGCAACTTTAGAGCTCTTTGCGCCTTATGGTTTAGAGGATATTTTAAAGTTTCAAGTTTCCCCTACTCCTCATTTTTTAGAGAATGAGGACCGAATGAAGCTCTATCAAGAACGCTTGTCCAAGAAAAATTGGCAAGAAAAATGGAAAAATCTCACTTTTTCAAAAAACTTAAGAAAAATTTAAGTTAGGGACGGTATACTAGGTTCATAAGTTAAGAGGAACTTAACTTAAACTCCTAAAACTTTTTCATAATAATCTCCCTATAAAATTAAGTCGCCCAATCAGGCGGCTTATTTTTTGTCTGTACGGAGAGCTAATAACTTAGCAATAGAAGAAAATAGGGAAATATGGTATAATGAAACGATAGATTTTTGAATAGGAATAAGAACATGTTTGGATTTTTTAAGAAAGATAAAGCTGTAGAAGTCGAGGTTCCAACACAGGTTCCTGCTCATATTGGTATCATCATGGATGGGAATGGTCGTTGGGCTAAAAAACGGATGCAACCACGGGTTTTTGGTCATAAGGCGGGGATGGAAGCCCTCCAAAAGGTAACCAAGGCAGCTAACAAGATGGGAGTTAAGGTCATCACGGTTTATGCCTTTTCAACGGAAAATTGGACACGCCCAGATCAAGAGGTCAAGTTTATCATGAACTTGCCAGTCGAATTTTATGATAACTATGTCCCTGAATTGCACGCAAATAACGTTAAGATTCAGATGATTGGGGAGACAGACCGTCTGCCTAAGCCGACTTTTGAAGCTTTGAAAAAAGCAGAGGAGTTGACCAAGAACAATACGGGCTTGATTCTCAATTTTGCGCTTAACTACGGTGGTCGTGCTGAAATTACGCAGGCTCTTAAGGGCTTGGCTCAAGATGTTCTAGATGCTAAAATCAACCCTGGTGACATCACAGAAGATATGATTGGAGACTATCTTTTCACGCAACACCTGCCAAAGGATTTGCGGGATCCTGATTTGATTATCCGTACGAGTGGTGAGTTGCGTTTAAGTAATTTCTTACCATGGCAAGCAGCCTATAGCGAGCTTTATTTTACGGATACCTTGTGGCCTGATTTTGATGAAGCCGCCTTGCAGGAAGCTATTGCTGCTTTTAACCATCGCAATCGCCGTTTTGGAGGAGTTTAGGAGAAGATATGACCAAGGATTTACAAAAGAGAACATTGTTTGCGGTATTGGCCCTGGCAATTTTCCTTCCAGTCTTGTTTGCAGGAGGGCTCTTGTTGCAGATAGGGATTGGCTTGTTAGCGATGCTAGGCGTCCATGAACTTTTGCACATGAAGGGGCTAAAGACTATGACCATTGAGGGCGCTTTGACTCTTTTTGCGACCTTCGCTCTCACAGTTCCTTTAGAAAATTACCTAACATTTTTGCCTGTTGATGGGAATGTGGTTGCCTACAGTGTTTTGATTACCATAATGCTAGGGACGACCGTTTTCAGTAAAAACTATACGATTGAAGATGCCGCTTTTCCAATTGCTGTGAGTTTTTATGTTGGTTTTGGCTTCAATGCCTTACTAGATGCTCGGGTGGCAGGTTTTGACAAGGTACTTTTGGCCCTTTTTATCGTTTGGGCGACAGATAGCGCAGCCTACCTGACAGGGATGAATTTTGGTAGACATAAGTTGGCACCAAGAGTTTCTCCTAATAAGAGTATTGAGGGCTTTGTCGGTGGTATTCTAGGTGCGGTACTGATAACAGTGATTTTCATGTTAGTGGACAGCACAGTTGCTCTTCCTTATGGGATTTATAGAATGAGTCTCTTTGCAGCCTTCTTCAGTGTGGCAGGTCAGTTTGGTGACTTGATTGAGAGTGCCATGAAACGCCATTTCGGTGTCAAGGATTCTGGAAAATTTATCCCTGGACATGGCGGTGTGTTGGATCGCTTTGACAGCATGCTGATTGTGTTTCCAATGATGCACTTATTTGGCCTGTTTTAAAGAAAGGAATATTGAATGATTGGATTGCTAACCTTTATCCTCGTTTTTGGGATTATTGTGGTGGTGCATGAGTTTGGACATTTTTATTTTGCCAAGAAATCAGGCATTCTAGTTCGTGAATTTGCCATTGGTATGGGGCCCAAGATTTTTTCCCATATCGGTAAGGATGGCACTGCTTATACAATTCGTATCCTTCCTCTAGGAGGCTATGTTCGTATGGCAGGCTGGGGTGATGATGCGACAGAAATTAAGACAGGAACTCCGGTCAGTTTAACACTTGCTGACGATGGTAAGGTCAAACGGATCAACCTCTCAGGGAAGAAGTTGGATCAAACGGCTCTTCCTATGCAGGTAACCCAGTTTGACTTTGAAGACAAGCTCTTTATCAAGGGTTTGGTCCTGGAAGAAGAAAAGACTTTTACAGTCGATCATGATGCAACGGTTGTTGAAGAAGATGGAACCGAAGTACGCATTGCCCCTTTGGATGTACAGTATCAAAATGCTTCTATCTGGGGCAAGCTCATCACCAACTTTGCAGGTCCTATGAATAACTTTATCTTAGGTGTTGTTGTTTTTTGGATCTTGATCTTTTTGCAAGGCGGTGTTAGAGATACTCAGACCAATCTCTTTCATGTCATGCCAGAGGGAGCTTTGGCTAAGGTGGGCGTAGCTGAGACAGCTCAAATCACCAAGGTCGGCTCGCATGAGGTTAAGAATTGGCAAGACTTGACCCAGGCTGTGGAAGCAGATACCAAGGACAAGACAGCCCCGACCTTGGATGTGACCATTTCTGAAAATGGTAGCGAAAAACAAGTCACGGTGACTCCAGAAGAGAATCAAGGGCGTTACATTCTCGGGGTTCAACCGGGAGTCAAGTCAGACTTTCTATCCATGTTTGTTGGTGGATTTACAACTGCTGCTGACTCAGGACTTCGCATCCTTTCGGCTCTGAAAAACTTGATTTTCCATCCAGATTTGAACAAACTCGGTGGTCCCGTTGCTATTTTTAAGGCAAGTAGCGATGCTGCTAAAAATGGTCTTGAGAATGTCCTCTACTTCCTAGCTATGATTTCCATCAATATTGGAATTTTTAACTTGATTCCTATCCCGGCTTTGGATGGTGGAAAGATTGTGCTCAACATCCTAGAGGCTATCCGCCAGAAACCCCTTAAACAAGAAATTGAAACCTATGTCACCATGGCTGGTGTAGTTATCATGGTTGTCTTGATGCTAGCTGTGACCTGGAATGACATTATGCGACTCTTCTTTTAGATAATCGAGGAATATTATGAAACAAAGTAAAATGCTAATCCCAACGCTTCGCGAAATGCCAAGCGATGCTCAAGTTATCAGCCACGCCCTTATGTTGCGTGCTGGTTATGTCCGTCAAGTTTCTGCCGGTGTTTATTCTTACCTGCCACTCGCTAACCGTGTGATTGAAAGGCTAAGAATATCATGCGCCAAGAGTTTGATAAGATTGGTGCGGTGGAGATGTTGGCTCCTGCCCTTCTCAGTGCCGATCTTTGGCGTGAATCAGGTCGTTATGAAACTTATGGTGAAGACCTTTATAAACTGAAAAACCGTGAAAAGTCAGACTTTATTCTAGGTCCGACCCACGAAGAGACTTTTACAGCTATTGTCCGTGATTCTGTTAAGTCTTACAAGCAATTGCCACTCAACCTTTACCAAATCCAACCGAAATACCGTGATGAAACGTCCACGTAACGGGCTTCTCCGTACGCGTGAATTTATCATGAAAGACGGCTATAGTTTCCATGCTAATTACGATAGTTTGGATGTGACTTATGACGAGTACAAAGCGGCCTATGAACGTATCTTTACTCGTAGTGGCTTGGACTTTAAAGCCATCATCGGTGACGGTGGCGCTATGGGTGGTAAGGACAGCCAAGAATTTATGGCCATCACACCAGCTCGTACAGACCTCGACCGCTGGGTTGTCTTGGACAAGTCAGTTGCCTCATTTGATGAAATTCCTGCAGAAGTGCAAGAAGAAATCAAGGCAGAATTGCTCAAATGGATGGTTTCTGGTGAAGACACCATTGCCTACTCAAGTGAGTCTAGCTATGCAGCTAACTTAGAAATGGCAACAAACGAATACAAACCAAGCAACCGTGTCGTTGCGGAAGAAGAAGTAACTCGCGTGGAAACACCAGGTGTTAAATCCATCGATGAAGTCGCAGCCTTCCTAAATGTCCCAGAAGAACAAACAATCAAAACCCTCTTCTACATGGCAGATGGTGAGCTTGTTGCAGCCCTTCTAGTTGGAAATGACCAACTCAATGAAGTCAAGTTAAAGAACCACTTGAGTGCAGATTTCTTTGATGTTGCGAGCGAGGAAGAAGTAGCAAATGTTATCTCAGCTGGCTTTGGTTCGCTTGGCCCAGTTGGTTTGCCAGAAAATGTGAAAATCATTGCAGACCGTAAGGTGCAAGATGTTCGTAATGCTGTTGTGGGGGCTAACGAAGATGGCTACCACTTGACGGGTGTGAATCCAGGTCGTGACTTTACTGCAGAATATGTAGATATCCGCGAAGTTCGTGAGGGTGAAATTTCACCAGACGGACAAGGTGTTCTAAACTTCGCGCGTGGTATCGAGATTGGTCATATTTTCAAACTCGGAACTCGCTACTCAGCAAGTATGGGTGCAGATGTTTTGGATGAAAATGGTCGTGCTGTGCCAATCATCATGGGTTGTTACGGTATCGGTGTTAGTCGTCTCCTCTCAGCCGTTATAGAGCAACACGCTCGCCTCTTTGTTAACAAAACGCCAAAAGGTGAATACCGTTATGCTTGGGGAGTTAACTTCCCTAAAGAATTGGCACCATTTGATGTGCATTTGATTCCAGTTAATGTCAAGGATGAAGAAAGTCTTTCATTGACAAATCGTATCGAAGAAGCTTTGGTAAATAAAGGTTACGAAGTCTTGACGGATGACCGTAACGAACGGGTCGGAGTGAAGTTCAGTGATAGCGACTTGATTGGTCTTCCAATCCGTATCACTGTTGGGAAGAAAGCAGCTGATGGTATCGTAGAAGTTAAGATCAAGGCAACTGGTGACACCATCGAAGTTCACGCAGACAATTTGCTCGAAACCCTTGAAATTCTAAGCAAGAAATAAAAACTATAATCAGAAGAAAAACAAGGCAAAAATGTAACTAGTTTTTACCTTGTTTTTTCTATATAATGGGGAAAATGAGTAAATGAAGAGGTATAACAATGCTAAAATTTCCAAAGGATTTTGTTTGGGGTTCCTCCACTTCTGGACCACAGACAGAAGGACGAGCGATTGGTGATGGTAAAGGAGATAATCTCTGGGATTATTGGTATCAAGTAGAGCCAAACCGCTACTACAATGGAATTGGACCTGACAAAACATCGACTTTTTACGAAAACTGGGAAAAGGATATTGAGCTTCTAGTAGAAACAGGTCATACAGCCTTTCGGACTTCTATCCAGTGGTCACGTATTTTCCCGCAAGGTCGTGGAAAAGTCAATCCTCAAGGTGTGGCTTTCTACCGTCAGGTCTTTGAAGCCATTAAGGCCAAGGGGATTCGTCTCTTAGTCAATCTCTATCACTTCGACCTGCCATTTGCCCTCCAAGAAGACGGCGATGGTTGGGAAAATAAGGCGACCATTAAGGCCTATGAAGACTATGCTCGTTTTTGTTTTGAGACTTACGGTGACTTGGTGGACCAATGGATTACCTTCAATGAGCCGATTGTTCCTGTGGAGTTTGGCTATTTTTATGATGCCCACTATCCTCACAAGGTGGATGCCAAAGCGGCGGTTAAGGTTGCCTATCACACACAACTGGCTAGTAGTCTTGCGGTTAAGGCCTGTCATGAAGTTTTGCCTGATACCAAGATTGGGATTGTCCTCAACTTGACACCAGCCTATCCACGTAGCCAGCATCCCGCAGATGTCAAGGCTGCTCGCATTGCGGATCTCTTCCAAGCTCAATCTTTCCTAGATCCATCTGTCTTGGGAACTTATCCAGAAGAATTGGTGGAGATTTTAGCTGGGCATGATTTGCTGCCAGATTCTACAGCAGAAGAGTTGGACCTCATTCGTGAACATACAGTGGACTTTCTTGGAGTCAACTACTACCAACCTTTACGCGTCATGGCCCCACGTTTTGCTAAACATCCTGACAGTCCCCTCTTGCCAGAGCATTTCTATGAGCCTTATGTCATGCCAGGTCGCAAAATCAATCCTCACCGTGGTTGGGAAATCTACGAGCAAGGGATTTACCATATCTCTCAAAATATCAAGGAAAATTATGGCAATATCGAGTGGATGCTGACAGAGAATGGCATGGGTGTTGAAGGTGAAGATAAATTCCGAGAGAATGGAATGATTCAAGATGACTATCGTATTGACTTTGTCAAAGGACATCTGCGTGAACTCCACCGTGCCATTGAAGACGGTGCCAACTGTAAGGGCTACTTGATTTGGACCTTTATCGACTGCTGGTCATGGCTCAACAGTTATAAAAACCGCTACGGTCTGGTTGAGCTTGACTTGGAAACACAGGAACGTCGTCTAAAAAAATCAGGCCACTGGTTCAAGGAACTCAGCGATCATAATGGATTTTAAGAATAAAAAGAGTGGGATGGTATTCATCTCACTTTTTATTATAAGATCATCACCAAGGTCCCAATCGTAATCAGGATTCACTCACCGATTGTTTTAGTGCTCTGGATATCTCGTAGAAAAAATCCTAAAAAAAGACTAATGAGGAGACGGAATTTATGGACACAAGCTATCTCAGTCTTATTACCAATCCGCAAGGCCTTGTAGTAGCAGAGCTAGGAGGCGCCCATGGGGAAAATCAGACAAGATGGGAAGAGAAGATAAAAGTGCGAAGAAAAACCACATGGCAACCTCCTCCCTTACGACTATAAGTAAAGCATCTGCCTTGTCAGCTATTAGGTGAAATCTCAATTTCAGGAACTCTATAGAAACTATACCAATTTTTATCCTTGACAAGTGAGAAAAACAAGTATATACTGTTTTTGCTGATTCTGTAAAAGGGAAATCAGACTATACCAATTTAAGGAGAAAGCACAGCTAGTCTGTGTCGTATATACTATGTGTGGAATTGTTGGTGTTGTTGGAAACACAAATGCAACTGATATTTTAATTCAAGGGCTTGAAAAGCTCGAATACCGTGGTTATGATTCTGCGGGGATTTTTGTCCTAGGTGGTGCTGAAAATCATCTAGTCAAGGCTGTTGGTCGTATCGCAGAATTGTCTGCTAAGACAGCTGGTGTTGAGGGAACAACTGGTATCGGACATACGCGTTGGGCGACTCACGGGAAACCAACGGAAGACAATGCTCACCCACATCGCTCTGAGACTGAACGTTTTGTCTTGGTGCATAACGGGGTGATTGAGAACTACCTTGAAATCAAGGAAGAATACCTTACCGGTCACCACTTTAAGGGGCAAACAGATACGGAAATCGCTGTTCACCTGATTGGGAAATTTGCAGAGGAAGATGGTTTGTCAGTTCTTGAAGCCTTCAAAAAAGCCCTTCACATCATCCGTGGGTCTTATGCCTTTGCCTTGATTGACTCTGAAAATCCAGATGTCATCTATGTCGCTAAGAACAAATCGCCACTTTTGATTGGTCTTGGGGAAGGTTATAACATGGTTTGCTCAGACGCCATGGCTATGATTCGTGAGACCAACCAATACATGGAAATTCATGACCAAGAGTTGGTAATCGTCAAGGCTGATAGTGTCGAAGTTCAAGACTATGATGGCAATCGCCGTGAGCGCGCTAGCTACACTGCTGAGCTCGACTTGTCAGATATCGGTAAGGGGACTTACCCTTACTACATGCTCAAGGAAATTGATGAGCAACCAACGGTTATGCGTAAACTTATCCAAGCCTACACAGATGAGGCAGGTCAAGTAGTGGTTGACCCTGCTATCATCAAGGCTGTTCAAGATGCAGACCGCATTTACATCCTTGCAGCTGGAACATCGTACCACGCAGGATTTGCTTCTAAGAAGATGTTGGAAGAACTGACAGATACACCAGTTGAACTTGGAATTTCATCTGAGTGGGGCTATGGTATGCCACTTCTCAGCAAAAAACCACTCTTCATCTTTATCAGCCAGTCTGGTGAAACAGCTGACAGCCGTCAGGTTTTGGTTAAGGCTAATGAAATGGGCATTCCAAGCTTGACAGTGACAAACGTTCCAGGTTCAACCCTATCACGTGAAGCCAACCATACTATGCTTCTTCACGCGGGTCCTGAAATTGCCGTGGCATCAACCAAGGCTTATACTGCGCAAATCGCAGCTCTAGCTTTTCTTGCAAAAGCAGTCGGAGAAGCAAACGGCAATGCCAAAGCCCAAACCTTTGACCTGGTTCATGAGTTGTCAATCGTAGCTCAGTCTATCGAATCAACTCTTTCTGAGAAAGAAACCATTGATGCCAAGGTTCGTGAGCTTCTTGAAACAACTCGCAACGCCTTTTACATCGGACGTGGGCAAGACTACTATGTAGCCATGGAAGCAAGTCTTAAGCTCAAAGAGATTTCTTACATCCAATGTGAAGGTTTTGCGGCAGGAGAACTCAAGCATGGGACTATTGCCTTGATTGAAGAAGGAACACCTGTCTTGGCCCTCTTGTCAGATCCAGTTCTTGCCAACCATACTCGTGGAAATATCCAAGAGGTTGCAGCCCGTGGTGCTAAGGTTCTTACTATCGCAGAAGAAAATGTTGCTAAAGAGACAGACGATATCGTTCTGACGACCGTTCATCCTTACCTCTCACCAATCTCAATGGTCGTACCAACGCAATTAGTCGCTTACTTTGCAACACTTCACCGTGGCCTCGATGTGGACAAACCACGTAACCTTGCCAAGTCAGTAACAGTAGAATAAGCTAAGAAAGTCTAGTTCATCTAGACTTTTTTGCTCTCTCTTGGTATCCTTGAATGAGGAGGCATTGTATTAATGCCTAAGTTATTTATCCTGAAAAGAATTTAAATAGTTGGTCATTCCGTTTACGTCCCATTTTAGGTACTCTCCCTCTTGTTTTCTCAACATTGGAAGAGGAATTAAGATTTATCCCACAATCAGATGATTTAAGTTTTAAACATTCAAGAGTCAACGCAGTTCCTGTAAAATTAGCTTTTGTCTCTACAATGAGGAGAAAAAAAGAATACTACAATGCATTCTTAGGTTTTTCAAAATTACTTAAGGTGAAGCGTATTTAAATTATGGGAACTATATACCAGTTTACAACACCAACAACATATTGTATTTATGAGAATATCAAAAAAGACGATTTCCGTTTTGGAAGTCGCCTTTTCAATCTTAATAGTTGTTCCCTTTTGAAGAGTTGTGCTTTTTACATAATAGTTGGCAATTTTCAGGGACAGTTTTTCCACCTAAAGACCAGGGTGTAATATGGTCGCCTGCTAGTTCTTTAAGAGCATACTCCCTGTTGTTTCCTTCATCCACACAATAAACGCAGTGATGGCTCTGTTCTTCATATTTTTGCTTGATGGTTTTATCATCAAAGCTCTAAGTTGGAGATATTTGGAATCTCCGTAAATGATGTACTGATAAATCCCTTTCATTTTAGTTGTGACTTCATCATCATTTACCAACTCTGCAATTTTTTCGTTAATGACAGAAGCACTATTTTTGATGATATTGTTGTCTAACTGTCCTAATTGATACTCTTTGTAGATTGTTCCCCAATCCATCCCTTTTCAAACTGTTTTGATAGCTTATAAACTTTCCACGAACCCATTCAATTATGGCAGAAAAAAAATTTTTGCCATAATTCAGAAGCATCTGCATCTCCTTGATGCTTCAACATATAATCTTCGATTGTATTTGTACTATCGTCATTATCATTTTGTGAAGCCCATTTAATAGCAGTTTGTAGATACTCTTGTCTATTCCAATTACCATTTAATAGTGGTTCTGCTTTATCGTTATTCGGATTCTCGTCAGCAAGTACAACGCCACGTCCAGTCTTTGTTGAAAATCTTTGTTTAGCATCAGAAAGCCAAGTTCCTGTATAAGCAGAGTTTCTTAATTCTTGCTCATTTAATGGTTCGCCTGCTGTATTGATAACATGAAACCATTTCATTTTTTCGGAAGCAGTTCCTTCACAAACATATATGTCTAACTCATAATCAAGAATTTGTTCTGCTAAGTCAGTTAGGTTCATCTGAAGATTTGGGAAATCTTGTTGTGGAGCACTGGATGGAAATTTACTTGATTTTACAGAGTAATTCCCCATAACATAATTACAAATAGCTAGAATACGTTGTTGACCATCGAGAACTTCATATTGTCCGTTTCCTAAATCAACCCAGTACATAATACCTAAAGGACACTCATCTAAAACGGTTTGAATTACAGCTTGTCTCTTATCTTCGTTATATACGCTATTTCTCTGATAAGAAGGACGAATATTCAAGTTACCATTATATCCTTTTACAGCGTCAGTAGTAGCACCATCATCATTATTGGTATACCCACTAGCTAAATCTCTGATAGTAAATGGTCTATCAAGTATATCTCTTAATCTTCTTACTTTCATTATATCATCTCCTTTGTTAATAACCTTTGTCTTCCGCACGACTGATAGGATTTAAGTTTCTTATAAAAATACGTTTATAAACATTTTTGTCATTGAAACTAACATTGAAACTCTCTCCTTGTTTATGGTATGGTTCACCAGGATCTCCGTATGAATATGAACAACCTAATATTTCAAATTCTCTTGGATTGAACTTATCAATGAAAGTAATAGGAACGCCCATCATTCCTTCATAATCAATTGGTATATCTTTTACGTTATCTATATTTATTCCATTATAATTATCATATTTTGGGTATTTCTCTTCAAATCCTTTATAATATTTATGAGCTTTTGTTTGGTCAAACTTATCTCCAATATGCCATAAGCCATCATGACGCTTTTGTAAATCTAAGTTAGTGTACCAACAAGCCATAATATGCTTAACTCTTCTGCCATCTTCGTCTAATTTTTCATAACTTGCATCATCTGGAACATACAGCCAAAAATCAGAGTTCATTTTCCTAGCCCCAATCCATATTTGATTATTCTTGATTAAGGGGAATACTTCTTTGTAGGTAACTGCATTCTTATTACCAACAACTATAAATGACTTATTATAGTTGATTAGTTGACTAATGTACTCTTTAAATAGACTAAACGGAGGGTTAGTAATAACAATGTCCGCTTCTTTCAAATAGTTTATACTGTCCTCGCTTCGGAAATCTCCAGCGGTATACTCATCATCTCCATAAATAGTTTCAATACTTCCAGCTTCCATATTGAAGTCATCGCCACCTTCATAAATCAGAGCATACGAAGGTTCGCTATCTTCTTGAAAATGTGTTGCTATCAGTTTTTTAATACCCAAACTAGCAAAATTGTTATGAAAATAACGCCAAAAATTTGATTGTGTTGGGTCATCACAATTACAGTAGATAACCTTATCTCTAAAGTGTTCTCTATAATGCCCCATTTCTTCAGCAATATCTTTATAACGAGTATAAAACTCATCGTTTTTGACTTTTTTAGCGTTGTGGAGTGAGCCAGCCATTATGCCACCCCACTTTCGTAGGGAGCACAAAAGGCTTCCTCACAAAAATGTGAAAAAGCCTGTTTTAGAGCTTGACAAAAAACACGTCCGATTACATAATCAGCGTGAGCTGTGAGCTGTGAGCTGTGAGCTGTGAGCTGTGAGCTGTGAGCTGTGATTGCTTTCATACCAATCGTTCCTTTACTTTTTGATAGTTTTATTATATCAAAATTTCTAAATTTTGCATATTTGCTTTCCCTAACGGACAGTCATGTATAAACCATTTAGATAATATGATTTATGGCTACATATATATTATATGAGGCACATTTTGAATTGGAGAAGTCTGTCCTTTACTAAATGAAGTACATTTTGAATTGGAGAAGTCTGTCCTTATTAAAAGACGATTCCCGCTTGGAAATCGTCTTTTTTGATATTCTCACAAATACGATATCTTGTGGTTGGTGTAAACTGGTAGATAGTTCTCTTATTTTATTTATCAAAACCTTGTAAGTTTTTTTGGCGCTCTTCAGTTTGACCCTTGGCATCCAATTTATTACCATTGTAAACAGTGCTTTCCCATGATCCGTACATTGGGTTAGGGAAAATGATGAATTTCTCACCAAACTCTTTTTGTAATTCCTCTAATTTTTGGTCGCGCTCAGTTTCAGAGGTCTTTGAAAACTCTGCAAAGTCCACAAGATTATCTCCTAGTAGCATGACTAAGTTGGTTTTTTCTTGGACTGCTTGTCTACGACCTTCTTTAGATTTGACGCCTTTTTCTAAGAACATGAGATGATCGCGGCTTTGTACAGGAATTCCTTCATTTTCTAGGTTTTTTATCGTATCATCTACCTGATCTATTGTGCGGTCAGATACATAGTAAATTTGGACACCGTTTTGGTCTGCAAATTGGAGAAAGTCTTTAGCACCTGGTACAGCCTTGGCTGAGGCTTTTTTTACCCAGACATCCCAGTTTTCTGGGGTAAATGCTGTTCCGTCTTTGACATTTTGTGCTTGATAAGGGCTATTGTCTAATACGGTTTCGTCCAAGTCCAAAACGATAGAGTAGGGTTTATCTGTCTGTGTTTTTAGTAGTTCTTTCAAACGATTAGTAGCGACATTATAACCTTGTAGATAGAGTGCCTTGGTCTCAGCTGCTTTTTGATACCAAAGAGTTGACATAGTATTTTCTCTTGAACGCAACTGATCATAGGTCATGGTAACCTGATTGTCAGATGTACTACTTTGTGTTGTCTGTGAATTTGCCGAATTTGTGCCACAGCCAGTCAGTAAAATGACGGAAGTAAGTGTAGAAGCAATTGTAATGGTAACTTTGGATATTTTCATAATCCCATCCTCCTAATAATAGTCTATTAATATTGTAGCGTTTTCATGGGATTTGTGCAAGGAAATATCGAGAGAAAAGAAATTTTTCAGTAGTAATTTGGTATTAGGATAAAATTATGTACTTAATTTTGGAATGAAGATGGATATAAAAAAATTCAATCGGCTTGATAGAAAATCTATATCAGCTTCTTTTTGGAAAATAGATGAAAATAAAGTGAATCTTTGAAAGGCTAGTAACATCAAGCTTTTTAGGGATTTTTTTCTTTATAGATATAAAAATTTCCAATCGAGTTGATAGTCAATATATATTGGGAAAAGGGGAAAAGGAGTGGTAAGATGGTTTCAATCCAAATGGAAGGAGAAAGGTATGGCGAGTAAAAGAGAGCTAGTCTTTAGAGCGATTCGAGGCGATGAAGTGGAAAGAGTTCCTGTGGGATTTTGGTTTCATTTTGTAACACTCGAAGAAAAGGGGCAGGGATTAAATAATCCACGTATCTTTCAAAAAAGTGTTGATGGGCATCACAATTATGTGGAAAGGATTCGTCCTGATTTTGTCAAAATTATGAGCGACGGTTTTTTCCTTTATCCAAGTAATGTCTATCGTCCTAAGATTGCAAGCATTCAGGAGCTGACTTCTATTGAGTCGATTGGTGAGGAACACCCATGGATTCAGCAACAGGTGGAAGTAGTACAAGCGATTCGAGAGACCTTTACCGAAGAGATTGCTTCTTTCTACAATATCTTTTCACCTATCTCCTACCTCAAGCGCTGGTTCCGTACAGAAACTTCTCGAGGAGATAGGGAAGTGGCTGATCTATTGCTTGAAAATCCTGAGCAATTCAGAGCGATTCTAGATGTGATTGCAGGAGATATTGCTATCCTAACTCAGAAAATCATCCAGCAAGGCGGTGTTGACGGGATTTACCTCAGTACCCAGGAAATTCAAGATCAGCGCATCACACCAGCACTCTACCAAACCTATATCGAACCGAGCAATATAGCGATTTTGGAGGCAGCCAATCAGGTTGGTGGGACCAATATCCTCCATATCTGTGGTTTTGAAGGTGCGAGCAATGATGTGACGATATTTAAGGACTATCCAGCTCAAGTGGTCAACTGGGCGACTCATCATGAGGATGTTAGTTTGACACAAGGTCAAGAGTTGTTTCCAGGCAAGGCCGTTTTAGGTGGATTTGAAAATGGCAAAAAAAGTTTGCTTTATCAAGGTTCCAAGGCGGAATTGCAAGATGAAACAAGACGGTTGTTGGCTGAAGCTGGTAGTAAAGGCGTTCTTCTGGGAGCTGACTGTACTGTTCCAGATGACTTTGACTTAGAGAGGTTGGACTGGATTCGGCAGGCAGCTGTTCTCTAAAAGGAGGAGTTATGAAAAGTAAAAGATGGGGCATCTTCATTGCAGTTGTCGGTTTGCTGGCTTTGGTTGCCATAAGCGTCGTAAAAAATGGGCATTGTAAAAATGGAGAGAGATGTCGTGGAGTTCAGGATTTTTCCAAGTCCAGTCTTCCCTTTCTACGCTCGAATGATATCGCAAGCAGTTTATTAGTTGGAAAAGTAAGAAATGGAGAATAAGAATGTCAGAAAAAAGAGAATGGGTTTTAAAAGCATTTAGAGGTGAAAAGGTTGATCGTGTGCCAGTTGGCTTTTGGCACCATTTCACATCTGAAGACGAATGGCTACATGGATTCTCAAATCCAGCCATTATCGAGAAGAATATTGAGGGCCATAAGCGCTTTATCCGAGAAGTTCAGCCAGACTTTATCAAACTCATGAGTGATGGCTACTTTGCTTATCCAAATCCAGCGATTGCCAAAGGAAAATCACTTCAAGAATTGGCGACCATTCAACCACTCGGACCAGAGCACGCTTGGATAAAAGAGCAGGTTGACTTGGTTAAGAAAATCAAGCAAGAGTTTACAGAAGATATCGTTGCGATTTACAATATTTTTGCTCCTGTGACCTATCTCAAGTGGCTACTGGGGGAAGTATCTGGCGGGGATGACCTTATTGCGGACTTTCTGGTGGAAGATCCTGAAGCTCTGAAGAAGGTGTTGGATGTGATTGCAGAGGATATTGCTAGTCTCAGTCGAGCTATCATCGAAGAGGCTGGTGCTGATGGAATCTATCTCAGCGTGCAGAGTATCCAAGATCAACGAGTGTCGGCAGCAGAGTATCAAGCTGTCATTGCACCTAGCGAGATAACTGTTCTGGGAGCAGCTAGTGCTGTTGGTGGTGTTACTGTTCTTCATATCTGTGGCTACGAGGGAGCACGAAATGATATTCATCTTTTTGCAGACTACCCAGCCCAAGTCTTTAACTGGGCTGTAGGACCAGAGGGAATCACTCTCAAGGAAGGTCGTGAGATTTTCAAGGGACGTACGGTTCTTGGAGGATTCGAAAATGGCAAGACAGGCTTACTGTATACTGGTAGCAAGGATGCCATTCAGGCTGAGGCAAAGAAACTAGTTGCAGAAGCTGGGGGACAGGGCTTGGTACTTGGGGCAGATTGTACCATTCCAAGTGATATCGCAGTTGAACGTATCCAGTGGGTGAGAGAAGCGCTTGAAAACTAAAGGAGAAAAAGATGAGTAAAAAAGCATGGATTATCGGTGGTGTAGCAGTTGTTGCAGTAATTGGGGCGACGATTATCGGGAGAAGTTTAGCTGGCGCTCCAGCCAAGGAGGGAGAAACGGCTTCGTCTGCTGAAGTCATAACCTTGAAGGTTGCCCATACACAAAACTACGTACCTTATGACTTTGTCAATGAAAAAGGGGAATCAGATGGTTATGAAGTAGCTGTTTTGAAGGCTGTTGATGAGAAGTTGGCAAACTATCAATTTGAATATACAGGTACCAGTGATGATGACCTCTTGATTGGTCTGGAATCAGGCAAGTATGACATCGGAACCAAGGGAGCTTGGTACACAGATGAACGAGCTAAAAAGTTTGTCATTCCATCTGAACCAGTGGGAGCGAGCATCATCGGATTTACTGTCAGAAAAGAAGATGAACAGAAATACAAAACCATTGATGACTTTGCTAAGAATAAAGGGAAATTGGTTCCCATCTCGCCACAGAATGCCCAATGGAATGTTATCACCAGCTACAATGAAAAACATCAGGATGCACCGATTGAGCTAACAGCAGCTGAATCCTTTAAAGTGGCAGATGCCTATGCCTGGGTTTTAGAAGGACGTTATGACGCCTTCTTTGATATCAAACTGTCCTTTGAAAAAGCAGTTACCGCAGAAGATGGTCCTTACCACCAATATGCGGATAAACTCAGCTGGTTCCCATACAAGGGCATTCCAACTTATCCCTTGATTCACCGTGATGAAAAGGGTGAGAAATTCGCTAAAGAATATGAAAGCAATCAAAGAGTTGAAAGAAGATGGTACGCTTGCTAAGCTATCTCAGCAATACTTTAAAGAAGATGTCTTTAGTTATGTAGACAAAGACTAGGCCAGAAATTCCAAGACTAGAAAGGGTTTTGCATGGTTTCTTATGATTTTTCCAAGGTCTTTCAGTTTTTACCGACCTTATGGCAGGCACTTCCTATGACCTTGTCCATTCTCTTTTTTACCACTCTTCTTGGTTCCCTTTTTGGAGGTCTCTTGGCCTGGGCACAAGTAGGAGAAGACAAGAGTTTTGCAGCGATTTCCAAAAGCTATATCTTTACCCTTCGTTGTACACCGCCGATTGTCTTGCTTTTTCTAGTCTTTTATGGCTTGCCAGAATTTCTGAAATGGTGGCTTGGTTTGGATATCAACAACTGGTCTAAAACTATTTTTGTTCTCCTGACGATGATTCTCTTGTTTGCGGCTATTGTTGCCGAGGTTTTCAAGGCGGCCTATCAAGCTATTCCAAAGGGGCAGACAGAGGCCGGGCTTAGTATTGGTTTGACTCCAAGTCAGACTTTTTGGAGAATCATTTTTCCTCAAGCTTTTCAAGTTGCTCTTCCCAATATAACAACTGCTATTCTCAATCTCATGCGGGATGCTGCCTTGGCCTATACGATTGGTTTTGTTGATGTTATGGGGGCCGGGAATCTCTTGATCAGTCGCAATTTAGGGAACTACTCTCTGGAAACCTATACGGCAGTTGCGCTTCTTTACTGGGGGATTGCCCTGGTTATTTCTAGCTTGAGTCGTTTGCTTGAGAAGTCTTTGGAAACAAAAGGGAGGTAAGAAATGGATATAGACTATATTGTAAAGACCTTTCTGGAGACCTTGAAGGGTGTGCCAAGCACCTTGATTATCATGATTGTGGCTATGGTCTTAAGCTTTTTACCGGCTCTATTTTTAGCCTTGGGGCAGATTTACAAGGTTCGAGGTGTGAGGAGTTTTTCTCTGGTCTATCTGGCCTTTATCCGAGCGACTCCTCCGATTTTATTGATTCTCTTCTTTTATAGTTTGTTTCCAAGCCTGCTGAATCAATTTCTCAAAAGCATAGGAAGTGACTTTGATATTTTCAAGCTTGATCCTCTCTACTATGCTTTTATCATTTATAGTTTGATGACAGTCGGGAGTTTGTCGGAGATTTTGCGTTCAGCTATCTTGACGGTGGACAAGGGACAACTAGAGGCAGCGCATGCGATTGGCTTGACTACGACCCAGGCCTATCTAAGGATTGTTTTTCCTCAAGCCTTGCGCTCAGCCTTGCCTAACTTGGCCAATCTGGTGATCAATATCGTCAAAGGGACCTCCCTGGTCTTTGTTATGACTATCAAGGACATCACCGCTATTGCTCGTGTAGAAGCGTCCTACGGTTACCAGTATTTTGAGTCTTATTTTGTGATCTTTTTGCAGTATATTTTGATCTGTGGTTTGATTCAGTGGGGCTTCTCCCTACTGGAAAAAGGCTATGTGAAAAAAGAAGAGAGAGCAAAAGCATCTAGCGCGTGTTTTGTATAGGAGGACAGGATGTTACAAGTAGAACATATCGCAAAAACATTTGGAGAGAGGCAGGTCTTGGAGGATGTCAATCTTCAGGTTAACCAAGGGGATGTCGTCGTTATCTTAGGACCATCAGGTTCGGGGAAAACGACCTTTCTCCGTTGTCTCAACCACTTAGAAAAAGCTGACAGTGGCCGTTTGACCTTGGCAGGAAAAACTTATGACTTGGCCAAATTAAGCAAGAAAGACATTCTAGAAATTCGCCAAAAAACAGCCTTTGTTTTCCAACACTACAATCTTTTTGCAAATAAAACTGCTCTGGAAAATATTCTAGAAGGTCTAATCGTCGCTCGTAAAGTTCCCAAGGAAGAAGCGCTAAAACGTGCAGAATCTGCCTTGGAAAAAGTTGGTTTACTAGCCTACAAAGACTACTACCCTTCACAACTATCTGGAGGACAACAACAACGAATAGGAATTGCGCGTGCTATTGCCGTCAAGCCCGAGGTCATTTTGCTAGATGAACCAACATCGGCACTAGACCCTGAGTTGGTTGGAGATGTTTTGGATGTTCTGAAACAGTTGGCGGGAGAAGGTGTGACCATGGTGGTCGTCACGCATGAGATGGGATTTGCTAGAGATGCCGCTAACCACGTTATTTTCATGGATGGAGGCCATATCGTAGAGGAAAATAATCCCCACGATTTCTTTAGTCGTCCTCAGGAAGAACGAACCAAGCAGTTCTTGGCTCGTATCTTATCAGATGCTAGCTATAGTGTAGAATACATGATTTGATAGATAAGTGTATCATAAAAACAACACCCCATGACTAGAAGATTCTTCTGACTATGGGGTGTTTTCTCTATAGGAGGGCTAGGTTATACTCTTCGAAAATCTCTTTAAACCAGGTCAGCTTCGCCTTATCTACAAGCTCAAAGCTGTGCTTTGAGCAGCCTATGACTAGCTTCCTAGTTTACTCTTTGATTTTCATTGAGTGTTATTTCTTTTTCTTGTTTTTTATCAACCATCCAAGTCCGAGAAGGGCAAGGATGCTGAATCCAGCAAGGGCAAGGAGGGATTTGTTCTCAGTTCCTGTGTTTGGAAGGAGGTTCTGAGAGTGAGTCTCTGCAGCAGTTTCTTGAGTTTCAGGATTGGCTGCTAGGTTTTGAGCTTGACCTTGTTCTGGTTCAACTTCCAAGCTAGAAAGACCAAATTCTGGTTTTTCTTCCACAGCTGGGGCGACAATGGCACCACCTTGAGACAAGCGGAGAACAACGGCAGTGAGAGCGTTCAATTTCAAGCCTTTTTCAGTCCATTCGAGACCTTGAGGGTTAGCAATTCCTACTGGTCCTGCTTGGTTTTCATCTGCGAGAACTTCGGCCTTTCTCAAGTGAGCAAAGGCAGTCCCCAAGTTGAATTCGCGGGCCTTATCATCTGCATTGACAAAGACTGCGTAGACATCGCCGTTTGGAGCAGTGATTTGGTAGCCGATGGTCACATCTTCTTTTTCAACGCCATTTTGTCCTGAACAGTAATGAGTCGGACGCGCTCTTTGATGTCTTGCAGACTCTTGAGTCGGAAGGCATCTGTCGATTGACGAAGAGCAATCAATCCTTTCATGTAGTCACGGCTCTTGACATTTTCAGGGAAGGCTTTACCATCTGTTGCCTTGGTCCAATCAAACTTGTTGACAGCATCACTAGAGTCGTAAGAGTCATGGATAAAGTAAGGATAGACAAATGGCTTGCCGTCTTTGTCACGTAACAAGTGAGACTTGTTTGGAACCTTATCTTCAGGAACAGGAGTCTTATAGGCTGGATCAAGGAATTGTTTGGTACGTCCGTATTCTTGACCAGAGTGGATAAACGGAGTTCCTTGAGCAGTCAAGACCATGAGGTTTCCAAGTCGCAAACGGCGATGGATTTCAGCATAGTTCTCAGCCTTGCTTGGGTCTTTTTTGATAGATTGAGCAATAATGTCAAAGAGGGTCAAGTTATCATGGGCTGCGATATACTGGATAACATCTCCAGGACTGTCTGCTTCAAAGTTAGTTGGTTGAGCAATCAGATTTTTAAAGATGGTATTGATATCGCGTTTGCCACCTGTGATAAAGGCAGGTTGACCTTCGTTTGGATAGCCAGACTTGAGGTTGTTGCGGATGTCGTCTGAAAAGACAGCGACAGTATCTGTTTTCTTCATCCAATCTTGGTCAGCAGGTTGTACAGGCGTATTTTCATCACCAGTATAGGTTCTCCAGCCTTCACCTAGCATGATAAGATTTGGATTGAGGGCGCGTGCAGCCTTGTAAGCTTCTTCGATCGAAGCCGCATCATGGTCACCCATCATATCAAAGCGGAAACCATCTACTTTGTAGGTTTCAACCAGATACTTGATGGAGTCTACCAAGACACGTTTAGACATGTAGTGGGTAGTTCCCAAACGGCCGCCTCCGAAGCTAGTACGTGGAGTTCCGTCTGCATCCATAAAGTGATAGTAGTTTGGCTCAATATCTTCAAAAATGTCAACATTTGCAGTATGGTTGTAGACTACGTCCAGGATAGCCCCCATGCCACGTTTGTGGATTTCGTTGATGAGATTTTTGAATTCTGCGATACGTTTTTCTGGATCCTTAGGATCGCTTGAGTACATACCAGTCAAGGAGAAGTAGTTTTGAGGGTCATATCCCCAGTTATAGTTGCTGTTGCTTGAAGCGTAGGCAGACAAACGTTCTTGGTTCTTCAATTCATTGACAAAGTAGTAGGACAAGACTGGAAGGAGCTGGATGTGGGTCACACCCAAGTCTTTGAGATAGTCCAGTTTTTCGATAAAGGCTTCAAAGGTACCAAATGGCTTGGTCAAGTCTTTTGCGATGGCAGGATCCGAAGTGAAGTCACGTACATGAGCTTCATAGATAACGGCATCTTCACGTGATTTGAAGTTACGAATCTTTCCATAGGTCAAGTCTTGCGGACCTAACTTCGCTGGATCGACAAAGGCAGCTTTAGCGACCTTATGAGCGACATCTGTTTTTGCTAGGTCACTGTTCCAAGCCGCTAATGATTTGGCATAAGGGTCAAGAACGAGGACAGTTTTACCTTGGCGCTCGATTTGGTAGTGGTAGTAGTAGCCAGTGTAGTTGCTGATACCGAGACCAGAGTTTGCATCCAGAGTTTGTTTCCAGGTTCCTTTTTCTCCTTTTTCAAGGGCGACAGTTCCAACTACTTTTTCAGGGTCTTTCTTGTCATAGACAACAACGGAAACCTTATCAGCACTTGGAGACCAGAGGGTGAGGTCAACACGCTTGCCATCTTCTTTTAGAGTTGCGCCGAGTGGACCATCGTAACTGTAGGACTCATCCTTGAGGCGCCAGCTTGAACGTGTGGTAAAGCGGTCTGAATTGTAGCTGACAGTGTACGGGTGTTGGGTGTCAGAGAAGTCGCCGATGTAGGTCACTTTTTACCTGTCTCATCCACTTCCACGTCTGTGATAGCTACTTTATTCCCTTGGTAATCAGTGATGCTGGAGTGTTTGAGGATATCGTCTTTCTTAGCTCCAACGAGGGTAGAAAAACTGCTTTCGATACGAGATTTAGCCACGTGTTGGGCACCAGTCATACGGATATCGTGAACGTAGTAGGGGTTGGTGTAGATGGTTTCGTCATCATCTTTGAGGAAAATCTGACTGTGATTTTTTAGATCAGTGAATTTATAATCTTCTTTTCTGATTTTCACATCATCGCCTTTCTTGCTTTCGTCTAGTAATAAAAATCCAAATTCTCTTGCCGCTTCATTGAGTGGGATATCAATGTAGCGTCCATATTTTCCAGTTGCGGTAAAGTCAGTACCGTCAGGCCATTCTCCACTGCTTGGGTTTTTGACATCGCCCCAATACCAAAGAGATTTTTTGTCATAGTTGCCATCTGTGCGGTAATAGTTGACACGGACAGTTCCTGCTGGCTGAGGACGGTAGTTGTGTACCTTGTAGTTTTCATCTAGCCAAGCCTCATTCATTTTTGGAGAGAGGCGCTCTACAGAACGGTCCCCTGTCAGGTTAACCCCCTTGGTATTGTTGATAAGGAAGCTGACTTTCTTGGCTTGCTCATTTTTGAGTTTGACATCTAGGTAATAGCCGTAGTCATCTTGCTTGGCATCCTTGAAGGACTTGGCTCCATTGGGCCAGTTTTCAGACGGCTTTCAACATCGTCCCAAGTCCAAAGACCTTGAGAATCTTTGTTTTCTTCAGGGAGTTTTTTTACATGGATACGGAAGTGATTATCTGCGATGGGTTCTTCAGAAGATGTGTCAGCTTGTGGTTTTTGATCTGAAGTTGGCGTTGAAGTGCTAGCATCTACTTTCTCTTCCTTGCTGTTAGCCTGGCTTGTGCTAGCATCTTCTGTTTTAGGTGTTTCTAGTGCTGTAGTAGTTTCCGCAGCTGGAGCTTCCTTTTTAGAATCAAGGGAAGCGTTTGCATTCTTTTGTTCAGAAATAGGCGTTTCCTTTTGAGTTTGACTCGTTTCAGTCTCAGTAGGGGCCTTGGTCACAGCGCTGGTATTTTCCTGAGTTTGAGGCAGGTTTTCGTTAGCCGAAATAGTTGGCATTGCAGCAGAAAGCAGGATAATGCTGGCACCAATGAGGACAGAACCAGTTCCGTTCTTCAAGGAACGGATACCATAAATCATTTTTTTCTCAGTTTGAGATGGGATCTTTTTCATCACAATTCTCCTTGTGTAGTTGTTCCCTAACAGTATAGCACGAGGTAAACATTAGTGCAAGCGTTTTCCTAACTTTTAAGAGAAAATATAATGATTCATTTTCTTGAAATTTTAAAATAATATATAGGAAAAGATTGTTTAAAAAATAGTAAAAAAACCTTGAAAAATCTAGCTAAATAAGGTATAATATGAGTAATCATTTGTCGTAGGTTTTGTCTGAAATATTGTCCAGACAAGGCTCACAGCAGTTAAATCTTCTGGAAAAGTCAGATTTAGCTGCTCTTTTTGTGCTTTTTTTCAGGTTTTTGAGTGCTTGTAACAAAGATTTAAAGATTCTGAAAATTCATCAAAGGGACACGGTGATAGGGGTTTTTAAAACCATATGACGATTAGAAAAGCCTGATTGACAAGGCTTGGAATTTATTTACAAAGGAGAATCATCTTGGCAGGACATGACGTTCAATACGGGAAACATCGTACCCGTCGTAGTTTTTCAAGAATCAAAGAAGTTCTTGACTTACCAAATTTGATTGAAATTCAAACGGATTCATTCAAAGATTTCCTAGATCACGGTCTTAAGGAAGTATTTGAAGATGTATTGCCAATTTCAAACTTCACAGACACAATGGAGTTGGAATTTGTTGGCTATGAAATCAAGGAACCAAAATACACGCTCGAAGAAGCTCGTATCCACGATGCTAGCTACTCAGCACCCATTTTTGTGACCTTCCGTTTGATTAATAAAGAAACAGGCGAAATCAAGACCCAAGAAGTCTTCTTTGGTGATTTCCCAATCATGACCGAAATGGGTACTTTCATCATCAATGGTGGTGAACGTATTATCGTTTCTCAGTTGGTCCGCTCACCAGGTGTTTACTTTAATGACAAAGTAGACAAGAACGGTAAAGTGGGATATGGTTCTACTGTTATCCCTAACCGTGGAGCTTGGTTGGAACTTGAAAGCGACTCAAAAGACATCGCTTATACTCGTATCGACCGTACTCGTAAGATTCCATTTACAACCTTGGTTCGTGCGCTTGGTTTCTCAGGTGATGATGAAATCTTTGATATCTTTGGTGATAGCGAATTGGTTCGCAACACCGTTGAAAAAGATATCCACAAGAATCCAATGGACTCTCGTACAGACGAAGCTTTGAAAGAAATCTACGAACGCCTTCGTCCAGGTGAGCCTAAGACTGCTGAAAGCTCACGTAGCTTGCTTGTGGCACGTTTCTTTGACCCACGCCGCTACGATTTGGCAGCTGTTGGTCGTTACAAGATCAATAAAAAACTCAACGTTAAAACACGCTTGCTCAACCAAACTATCGCTGAGCCATTGGTAGATCCTGAAACTGGTGAAATCTTGGTAGAAGCTGACACAGTTATGACTCGTAGCGTGATCGAGAGTATCGAGCACCACTTGGATGGCGACTTGAACAAGATCGTTTATATTCCAAACGATGCAGCTGTTCTGACAGAACCAGTTGTCCTTCAAAAATTCAAGGTTGTTGCCCCAACGGACCCAGACCGTGTTGTAACCATCATCGGAAATGCCAATCCAGACGACAAGGTTCGTGTTGTAACTCCTGCGGATATCCTTGCAGAGATGAGCTACTTCCTTAACTTGGCAGAAGGTATCGGACGTGTGGATGATATCGACCACCTTGGAAACCGTCGTATCCGTGCAGTTGGTGAATTGCTTGCCAACCAAGTACGTCTTGGACTTTCTCGTATGGAACGTAATGTCCGTGAACGTATGTCTGTTCAGGACAATGAAGTTTTAACACCGCAACAAATCATCAATATCCGTCCTGTCACAGCTGCGGTTAAAGAATTCTTTGGTTCGTCACAGTTGTCACAGTTCATGGACCAACACAACCCGCTTTCTGAGTTGTCTCACAAACGTCGTTTGTCAGCCTTAGGACCTGGTGGTTTGACACGTGACCGTGCTGGATATGAAGTTCGTGACGTGCACTATACTCACTATGGTCGTATGTGCCCAATCGAGACACCTGAAGGACCTAACATCGGTTTGATCAATAACTTGTCATCATATGGTCACTTGAATAAGTATGGATTTGTTCAAACTCCATACCGTAAGGTTGACCGTGAAACAGGTGTTGTGACCAACGAAATCGTTTGGCTGACAGCCGATGAAGAAGATGAATTTACTGTAGCGCAGGCCAACTCTCGTCTTAACGAAGATGGAACTTTTGCTGAGAAAGTTGTCATGGGACGTCACCAAGGGGTCAACCAAGAGTATCCAGCAGAAGTCGTTGACTACATGGACGTGTCACCAAAACAGGTAGTTGCCGTTGCGACTGCATGTATTCCTTTCTTGGAAAACGATGACTCCAACCGTGCCCTCATGGGTGCCAACATGCAACGTCAGGCTGTGCCTTTGATTGATCCAAAAGCGCCTTACGTTGGTACTGGTATGGAATACCAAGCAGCTCATGACTCTGGTGCTGCTGTTATTGCTCAGTATGATGGTAAAGTTACATATGCAGATGCTGACAAGGTAGAAGTACGCCGTGAAGATGGTTCATTGGATGTCTACCACATCCAAAAATTCCGTCGTTCAAACTCAGGTACTGCCTACAACCAACGCACTCTCGTTAAAGTTGGCGATGTCGTTGAAAAAGGCGACTTTATCGCTGACGGACCTTCTATGGAAAAAGGGGAAATGGCGCTTGGACAAAACCCAATCGTTGCCTACATGACTTGGGAAGGTTACAACTTCGAGGATGCCGTTATCATGAGCGAACGCTTGGTCAAAGACGATGTCTATACATCTGTCCACCTCGAGGAATACGAATCAGAAACACGCGATACAAAGCTTGGGCCTGAAGAAATTACTCGTGAAATTCCAAACGTTGGTGAAGATGCTCTTAAAGACCTTGACGAGATGGGTATTATCCGTATCGGTGCTGAGGTTAAAGAAGGGGACATCCTTGTAGGTAAAGTCACACCTAAGGGTGAAAAAGACCTTTCAGCTGAAGAACGTCTTTGCATGCTATCTTCGGAGACAAGTCTCGTGAAGTGCGTGACACTTCTCTTCGTGTACCTCACGGTGCCGATGGTGTCGTTCGTGATGTTAAGATCTTTACACGTGCAAACGGTGATGAGTTGCAATCAGGTGTTAACATGCTGGTTCGTGTCTACATCGCTCAAAAACGTAAGATCAAGGTCGGAGATAAGATGGCCGGACGTCACGGAAACAAAGGGGTTGTCTCTCGTATCGTTCCTGTAGAAGACATGCCTTACCTTCCAGACGGAACTCCAGTCGATATCATGTTGAACCCACTTGGGGTGCCATCACGTATGAATATCGGTCAGGTTATGGAACTTCACCTTGGTATGGCAGCCCGTACTCTTGGTATCCACATCGCAACACCAGTCTTTGACGGAGCAAGTTCTGAAGATCTTTGGGACACTGTTAAAGAAGCAGGTATGGATAGCGATGCCAAAACAATCCTTTACGATGGACGTACAGGTGAGCCGTTTGACAACCGTGTATCAGTTGGTGTCATGTACATGATCAAACTCCACCACATGGTTGATGATAAATTGCACGCGCGTTCAGTCGGACCATACTCAACCGTTACCCAACAACCACTCGGAGGTAAAGCTCAGTTTGGTGGACAACGTTTCGGTGAGATGGAAGTTTGGGCTCTTGAAGCCTACGGTGCGTCAAATGTTCTCCAAGAAATCTTGACATACAAGTCTGACGATATCAACGGACGTTTGAAAGCTTATGAAGCCATTACAAAAGGAAAACCAATTCCAAAACCAGGTGTTCCAGAATCCTTCCGAGTTCTTGTAAAAGAATTGCAATCTCTTGGTCTTGACATGCGTGTCCTTGACGAAGATGACCAAGAAGTGGAACTTCGCGACTTGGATGAAGGAATGGACGAAGATGTCATCCACGTAGATGACCTTGAAAAAGCCCGCGAAAAAGCAGCCCAAGAGGCTAAAGCAGCCTTTGAAGCAGAAGAAGCTGAGAAAGCAACAAAAGCGGAAGCAACAGAAGAAGCTGCTGAAGAATAAGCAGTTCACTTAGAATAGAAAGGGAAGAAATAGTGGTTGATGTAAATCGTTTTAAAAGTATGCAAATCACCCTAGCTTCTCCAAGCAAAGTCCGTTCATGGTCTTATGGAGAAGTCAAAAAACCTGAAACAATCAATTACCGTACGTTAAAACCAGAACGTGAAGGACTCTTTGACGAAGTCATCTTTGGTCCTACAAAAGACTGGGAATGTGCTTGTGGGAAGTACAAACGCATTCGTTACAGAGGGATTGTTTGTGACCGCTGTGGGGTTGAAGTAACGCGTACGAAAGTTCGTCGTGAGCGTATGGGGCACATCGAGTTGAAAGCTCCTGTATCTCACATCTGGTACTTCAAGGGGATTCCAAGCCGTATGGGCTTGACCCTTGATATGAGCCCTCGTGCCCTCGAGGAAGTTATCTACTTTGCGGCTTACGTGGTGATTGATCCTAAGGATACACCACTTGAGCACAAGTCTATCATGACAGAGCGCGAATACCGTGAGCGCTTGCGTGAGTATGGTTATGGTTCATTCGTTGCCAAGATGGGTGCCGAAGCCATCCAAGACCTTTTGAAACAAGTAGATCTTGAAAAAGAAATTGCTGAACTCAAAGAAGAGTTGAAAACAGCTACTGGACAAAAACGTGTCAAAGCCATCCGTCGTTTGGATGTTTTGGATGCCTTTTACAAGTCTGGAAACAAACCTGAATGGATGATTCTCAACATCCTTCCGGTTATTCCACCAGATCTTCGTCCAATGTTGCAGTTGGATGGTGGCCGTTTTGCCTCATCTGACTTGAATGACCTTTACCGCCGTGTTATCAACCGTACTAACCGTTTGGCTCGTTTGCTTGAGTTGAATGCACCAGGTATCATTGTTCAAAATGAGAAGCGTATGCTTCAAGAAGCGGTTGACGCTTTGATTGACAACGGTCGTCGTGGTCGCCCGATCACAGGACCAGGTAGCCGTCCACTGAAATCATTGAGCCACATGCTTAAAGGGAAACAAGGGCGCTTCCGTCAAAACTTGCTCGGTAAACGTGTTGACTTCTCAGGACGTTCCGTTATCGCCGTTGGTCCAACTCTTAAGATGTACCAATGTGGTGTGCCACGTGAAATGGCGATTGAGCTCTTTAAACCATTCGTCATGCGTGAAATCGTTGCGCGCGACATCGTGCAGAACGTCAAAGCGGCTAAACGCTTGGTGGAACGTGGAGACGAACGTATCTGGGATATTCTTGAAGAAGTAATCAAAGAACACCCAGTACTTTTGAACCGCGCACCGACCCTTCACCGTTTGGGTATCCAAGCCTTCGAGCCAGTCTTGATTGACGGTAAAGCCCTTCGCTTGCACCCGCTTGTCTGTGAAGCCTACAATGCCGACTTTGACGGGGACCAAATGGCCATCCACGTACCGCTTTCAGAAGAAGCTCAAGCAGAAGCTCGTATCTTGATGTTGGCTGCTGAGCATATCTTGAACCCGAAAGATGGTAAACCAGTTGTTACTCCATCTCAGGACATGGTTTTGGGTAACTACTACTTGACCATGGAAGAAGCTGGTCGTGAAGGTGAAGGAATGGTCTTCAAAGACCGTGACGAAGCGGTTATGGCATACCGCAATGGTTATGTTCACCTCCACTCACGTGTTGGTATTGCAACAGACAGCCTTAACAAACCATGGACAGAAGAGCAAAAACACAAGGTCTTGCTGACAACGGTTGGTAAAATCCTCTTCAATGACATCATGCCAGAGGGTCTACCTTACTTGCAAGAACCAACAAATGCCAACTTAACAGAAGGTGTTCCAGCTAAATACTTCTTGCCACTAGGTGGAGATATCAAGGAAGCAATCAGCAATCTTGAACTCAACCCTCCATTCAAGAAGAAAAATCTTGGAAATATCATCGCTGAAATCTTCAAACGTTTCCGTACGACAGAAACATCTGCCCTACTTGACCGCATGAAGAACCTCGGATACCACCACTCAACTCTTGCAGGTTTGACAGTGGGTATTGCCGATATCCCAGTCGTTGAAGACAAGGCTGAAATCATCGAAGAATCACACAAACGTGTAGAACAAATCACCAAACAATTCCGTCGTGGTATGATCACAGACGACGAGCGCTACAACGCTGTTACAGCTGAATGGCGTGCAGCCCGTGAAATTGGAGAAACGTTTGGTTGCCAACCAAGATCCTAAGAACCCAATCGTTATGATGATGGACTCTGGAGCCCGTGGTAACATCTCAAACTTCTCACAGCTTGCCGGTATGCGTGGTCTGATGGCCGCTCCGAACGGACGTATCATGGAATTGCCAATCCTTTCAAACTTCCGCGAAGGTTTGTCAGTACTCGAAATGTTCTTCTCAACTCACGGTGCCCGTAAAGGTATGACCGATACGGCCCTTAAGACAGCCGACTCAGGTTACTTGACTCGTCGTTTGGTTGACGTTGCCCAAGACGTTATCATCCGTGAGGACGACTGTGGAACAGACCGTGGTCTCTTGATTCGTTCTATCGCAGAAGGAAAAGAGATGATCGAGTCTCTCGAAGAGCGTCTCAATGGTCGTTACACTAAGAAAACTGTTAAACATCCAGAAACTGGTGCAGTAATCATCGGTCCAAATGAGTTGATTACAGAAGACAAGGCGCGTGAAATTGTCAATGCTGGTGTGGAAGAAGTGACTATCCGTTCCGTATTTACATGTAACACTCGTCATGGTGTCTGCCGTCACTGTTACGGTATCAACTTGGCGACTGGTGATGCGGTTGAAGTTGGTGAAGCAGTTGGTACAATCGCTGCCCAATCTATCGGGGAACCTGGTACACAGCTTACAATGCGTACCTTCCACACGGGTGGGGTTGCCTCAAATACCGATATCACTCAGGGTCTTCCTCGTGTCCAAGAAATCTTTGAAGCCCGCAATCCTAAAGGGGAAGCGGTCATCACAGAGGTCAAAGGACAAGTTACAGCTATCGAAGAAGACGCGTCAACTCGTACCAAGAAAGTCTTTGTTAAGGGTGAAACTGGCGAAGGTGAGTACGTGGTTCCATTTACAGCACGTATGCGTGTCGAAGTTGGAGACCAAGTCTCTCGCGGTGCAGCATTGACAGAAGGTTCTATCCAACCAAAACGTCTCCTTGCTGTTCGTGATGTCTTGTCAGTTGAAACTTACCTTCTCGGTGAAGTACAAAAAGTTTACCGTAGCCAAGGGGTAGAAATCGGTGACAAACACATCGAGGTAATGGTTCGTCAAATGATCCGTAAAGTTCGTGTCATGGATCCAGGTGACACAGATCTTCTTATGGGTACTCTCATGGACATCAACGACTTTACAGATGCCAACAAGGATGTTCTTATCGCAGGTGGAGTTCCAGCGACTGGTCGCCCAGTTCTTATGGGGATCACCAAAGCCTCACTTGAAACAAATAGTTTCTTGTCAGCGGCTTCCTTCCAGGAAACAACCCGTGTCCTTACAGATGCGGCCATCCGTGGTAAGAAAGACCATCTCCTTGGACTCAAGGAAAATGTTATCATCGGTAAGATCATCCCAGCTGGTACTGGTATGGCTCGCTACCGTAACCTTGAACCACAAGCCATCAATGAAGCAGAATATCTGGCTCCAGAACAAGAAGAGGCAGAACTTGCTCCTGTAGAGGAAGTTGTGGAAATCCAAGTTGAAGAAACAGTAGAATAAAAGCAAACAAGAGAACCTTTGGGTTCTCTTTGTTTTGTTTCAGAAAATTTTCCCACTTTTTCATAAAGTATGGTAGAATAGAAGAACTAAAATGCCAAGGAGGTGTCCATATGGAACAAACATTCTTTATCATTAAGCCAGATGGTGTGAAAAGAGGGCTGGTTGGCGAAATTCTGCAAAGAATGGAACAACGAGGTTTCAAACTCGAAAAATTAGAGTTACGTTCAGCAGTTTCAGAAGTTTTGATTGACCAGCACTATCAAGACTTGGTTGAAAAAAGTTTTTATCCTCCTATCCGTCAGTTTATGACTTCAGGACCAGTAGTGGTGGGCATTCTATCAGGTCCGAAAGTGATTGAAACTTGGCGGACCATGATGGGGGCTACTCGTCCAGAAGAAGCTCTGCCAGGAACTATCCGAGGAGACTTTGCCAAGGCTGCAGGAGACAATCAAGCTATTCAAAATGTAGTTCACGGCTCCGATTCGGAAGCTTCTGCAAAACGTGAAATTGCTCTCTGGTTTAAGGATTAGACTGGTAAAAGAACAGTTCTGTGCACAACAGAGCTGTTTTTTGGTCAGTTGAGCACAAAAAAAGGACACTTGAGGCGGAAACAATCATTTCAAACTCCTCACAAGGTATAATCCCATATAGGGAGGGAAAAGAAATGGTAAAATCAATTCGCCTATTGTTACTGATTGCAGTCGTCCAGATTAGTTTTAGTAGTTGTCTATTATGGAAAGAATCCTTTTTATCTTTAAAACAGACCAATGCTTATTTTTTGATTTTGATAGTAGGATTTTCTGTTCTTTGTGCGGGGATAAATTATTTCCATACAGCAGACCAGTCTAGACATAGTATTTTACATGTTCAAAAGAAAGTGAGCCTTGTTTATTGCCTCCTTTTAGTAGTCAATCTTTTGGCAACCTGTCTGGTTCTCTCAGAAAGTATCCAAACTACTAGCAAATTGCAGCAGGAATTGGTTGACCTCTTTTTACCCTCCTTCTTTTTCTTGCTAGGAGTAGATCTATTGATTTTCTTACCTTTTGATAAAATTTTTCGCGATGTAGAAAATCACCTAAATAAAAAGAAAACAGTCGTCATTTCCGTTCTAGCTACGATGGTCTTCTTGAGGAATCCCTTAGTGATTTCCTCGATTCTCCTTTACATCAGTGTCGGTTTTCTATGCGCACGTTTCCTTTTTCCAAAATGTATTCAAAGGGAAATCTCCTTTTACGGACACCTGATTCGGGATATTCTGTTTGTTTTTTCAATAGTTGTATTCTTTTAAGTGGAGAAGAATTTTTCAAAATTGTTATAGTAAGTCCATAAAGAAAATTCACACAAAAGAAAACTTTTTGGTATAATAGTAGCATGCACACAAAAAATGAAGAAGAGCTTCTAGCTCTCGGAGAAAGATTAGGTCATTTGCTTCAAAAAGACGATGTTCTAATCTTGACTGGAGAGTTAGGTGCGGGTAAAACAACCTTTACAAAAGGCCTTGCCAAGGGCTTGGATATCTGTCAGATGATTAAAAGTCCAACCTATACCATTGTCAGAGAGTATGAAGGACGTTTGCCACTTTACCACTTGGATGTCTACCGTATCGAAGGTGATGCTGATTCTATTGACTTGGATGAGTTTCTCTTTGGTGGCGGTGTGACTGTTATTGAGTGGGGGCATCTTTTGGGTGAAGATTTACCAGATTCTTACTTGGAGTTGGAAATTTTGAAAGAAGCTGATGGTCGTTGTCTTCATTTTACGGCTCATGGCTCTCGGGCTGAACAACTCATCAAGGAGTTTCAAGATGGAGTATGAGTTGTGTATTCGTGAGGCAGAGATGTCAGATGCTACAGCCTTGATTGCATTTTTAGATTGTGTCGGTCAAGAGACAGACTTTACTAGCCTAGATGAAAATGGCATCATGATGACAGCTTCTGAAATGGCTCTTTTTATCGAAAAACAAGCTGCATCAGAGAATCAAATTACTCTCCTCGCCTTACTGAATGATGAGATTGCAGGAGTCTTAAATATCACAGCAGACCAACATTTAAGAGTTCGACATATCGGTGATGTTTTTCTAGCAGTTCGCAAGAAATTCTGGAACCAAGGCTTGGCGACTATACTTCTAGAAGAAGGCATCGAGTGGGCTAAATCCAGTGGTGTCTTGTGCCGTTTGCAACTCAGTGTACAAAAACGAAACGAGGCTGCGATCCACCTCTACTCAAAAATGGGATTTATCACAGAAGGCTTACAAGAAAGAGGAGCCTATTTAGCAGAAGGGATATTTTTAGATGTTTGTCTTATGGGCAAGCTGATAAATGAATAACGAGATGATTAAAAAATTAATTGGAATGGTGCTAGGTTTCCTAGCAGTAACAGTTTTAGGTGTAGCGGTTTATGGCTATACCATCTACCAACAGGGAACAGAAACCCTAAGTAAAAAGACTTACAAAAAAATCGGGGAAGAAACCAACGTTATCGAAGCGACGGAGCCTCTGACCATCCTCTTGATGGGGGTAGATACGGGAAATGTGGAACGTACAGACCCGTGGGCGGGAAATAGTGATTCCATGATTCTCCTGACGGTTAATCCCAAAACAAAGAAAACCACTATGATGAGTTTGGAACGGGATATTTTGACCAAGATTGAGACTGGAAACGGTCAAGTTCAGGAAGCCAAACTCAATGCGGCCTATGCTAATGGTGGTGCGGAACTTGCAATTTCTACTATTCAAAAGATGATGAATATCCACATTGACCGCTATGTGATGGTTAACATGCAGGGGCTTCAACAATTGGTGGATGCAGTTGGTGGGATCACCGTCAACAATACACTCGGTTTCCCAATTTCGATTGCTGACCAAGAAGAGTTCAATAAGATTTCCATCGGTGTTGGAGAACAAACCTTGAATGGGGAGGAAGCTCTGGTGTATTCACGGATGCGTTACCAAGACCCAGAAGGAGACTATGGTCGTCAAAAACGTCAACGGGAAGTTATTCAAAAAATCGTAGAGAAGGTTTTGAGTCTAAATAGTGTGAGCCACTATCAAGGCATTCTCAAAGCTTTGAGCAACAATATGCAGACCAACGTCGACCTTTCAGCCAAGAGCATTCCACAATTGCTCGGCTATCAAGATTCCTTCAAGAATATCGAAACGCATCAATTGCGTGGGGAAGATGCTGAGCTACAGGGAATTTCTTATCAAATCGTCACTTCAGAACATATGCTCGAGATGCAAAATCTCTTGCGTCGTTCACTAGGTAAAGAGCCAGTGACAGAATTGGAAACCAATGCGGTACTGTACGAAACAGCCTTTGGTCGGACAGCACCTTCAACCAGTACTAACGCTTCAAACGAAGAAGCAGAATAAGAAAAGAATCAAATCGTGGAAATTTCCTGCGATTTTTTTCAAAAAAATTCGAATAGATAAGTAGGAGGAAACATGAAAGCAGAAATTATTGCTGTCGGAACAGAAATTTTAACAGGGCAGATTGTCAATACCAATGCTCAGTTTTTTTATCAGAGAAACTAGCCGAAATCGGGGTAGATGTCTACTTCCAAACTGCTGTTGGAGATAATGAAGCTCGTCTTTTGTCCTTGCTTGAGATTGCGAGTCAACGTAGTAATCTTGTGATTTTTGACAGGGGGCTTGGGACCAACTGAGGATGATTTGACCAAACAAACCCTGGCAAAATTTTTTTAGGAAAAGATCTAGTGTTTGACCCTCAAGCGCAAGAGAAACTGGATATTTTCTTTGCTCATAGACCTGACTATGCTCGGACACCGAATAATGAGCGCCAAGCCCAAATTGTAGAAGGGGCGACTCCACTGCCAAATGAGACAGGTTTAGCAGTAGGAGGAGTATTGGAAGTGGATGGTGTAACCTACGTGGTCCTTCCAGGACCACCTAGTGAATTGAAACCTATGGTCTTAAATCAACTCTTACCCAAGTTAATGACTGGTACTAAGTTATACTCACGAGTGCTCCGTTTCTTTGGAATTGGGGAGAGTCAGTTGGTGACCATTTTGGCGGATTTAATTGACCATCAAACCGATCCGACTTTGGCGCCGTATGCTAAGACGGGAGAAGTGACCTTACGCTTGTCTACAAAAGCAGTCAATCAAGAAAAGGCTGATCAAGCACTGGACATCCTAGAAAATCAAATCTTGGATCGCCAGACTTTTGAGGGAATTTCTCTACGAGACATCTGTTACGGATATGGGGAAGAAACCAGCCTCGCAAGTGTCGTTGTAGAAGAGCTAAAGAAGAGACAGAAAAGCATTACTGCGGCAGAAAGCTTGACGGCAGGTCTATTTCAAGCGACATTAGCAGACTTTTCGGGCGTTTCAGCAATCTTTAATGGCGGTTTTGTCACTTACAGCCTAGAAGAAAAGTCCAAGATGTTGGATATTTACGAGCAAGAGCTAAAAGAACACGGGGTCGTTTCTGAGTTTACGGCTCGAAAAATGGCAGAGCAGGCACGGATCAAGACTCAGTCTGATTATGGTGTCAGTCTGACAGGTGTAGCTGGGCCAGATAGCCTAGAGGGTCATCCAGCTGGTACAGTTTTTATTGGACTGGCACATGCCAAAGGGACAGAGGTGATCAAGGCCAATATAGCAGGACGGAGTCGAGCAGATGTTCGACATATTGCGGTCATGCATGCCTTTAACCTAGTTCGCAAGGCTTTATTAAGTGACTAAATTTTGGTATAATGAAAGATAGGTCTAAGGACCAGTAGAATATAGGAGAACAAAATGGCGAAAAAACCAACAAAAAAATTAGATGAAATTGGGAAAAAATTTGGAGCTGACCGTGAAAAAGCATTGAACGATGCTCTTAAATTGATTGAGAAAGACTTTGGTAAGGTTCAATCATGCGCTTGGGTGAGCGCGCGGAGCAAAAGGTGCAAGTGATGAGCTCAGGCTCATTGGCTCTGGATATTGCTCTTGGTTCAGGTGGTTATCCTAAAGGACGTATCATCGAAATCTATGGACCAGAATCATCTGGTAAGACAACGGTTGCCCTTCACGCTGTTGCGCAAGCACAGAAAGAAGGCGGTATTGCAGCCTTTATCGATGCGGAACATGCTCTTGACCCAGCCTATGCTGCAGCCCTTGGTGTGAACATTGACGAATTGCTCTTGTCACAACCAGACTCAGGTGAACAAGGTCTTGAAATTGCTGGAAAATTGATTGACTCAGGTGCAGTTGACCTTGTCGTTATCGACTCAGTTGCGGCCCTTGTACCTCGTGCGGAAATTGATGGGGATATTGGAGACAGTCACGTTGGTTTGCAGGCTCGAATGATGAGCCAGGCCATGCGTAAACTCGGAGCTTCTATCAATAAAACCAAAACAATTGCCATCTTTATCAACCAATTGCGTGAAAAAGTTGGGGTCATGTTTGGAAATCCAGAAACAACACCTGGTGGACGTGCTTTGAAATTCTACGCTTCAGTCCGTTTGGATGTTCGTGGAAGCACACAAATCAAAGGAACTGGTGACCAAAAAGATACCAATGTCGGTAAGGAAACCAAGATCAAGGTCGTGAAAAACAAGGTAGCTCCACCATTTAAGGAAGCCTTTGTTGAAATCATGTACGGAGAAGGGATTTCTAAAACTGGTGAGCTCTTGAAGATCGCAAGTGATCTCGATATCATCCAAAAAGCGGGAGCATGGTACTCTTACAAGGGTGAAAAAATCGGACAAGGATCTGAAAATGCTAAGAAATACTTGGCGGATCACCCAGAGATTTTTGATGCTATTGACCATCAAGTTCGTGTTCAATATGGGTTGATTGAAGATGAAGAAGCTTCTGATCATAGTCCAGTAGCGGAGGCGACTTCTAATCAAGAAGTAACACTTGACCTTGGCGATGATCTTGGAATCGAAATTGAAGAATAAAAATAAAAGCGGAGAAGTCTTTCTCTGCTTTTTATGTTTAATTATTAACTCTCCATAAGCTTCAAAAGCGTAATAAAAGAGTATTTAATCAAAAAAATTAAATCATTCTATAAAAAGGAGACTACTATAATGGAAAAACGCCTTGTTCGTAACGTACAAGACAAAAAGATTGCTGGTGTTTGTGCAGGTATCGGTGACTACTTTAACATGGACCACACACTTGTTCGTGCACTTTGGATCATCTTCACCCTACTTGGTGGTTCTGGAATCTTAGCTTATGCTGTTCTCTACTTCCTTCTTCCAGAAGGCAATGCAGAAGCTTAAGCCATAGAGAGAATAAAAGTTTATTCTGATCAGTTGAAAATAAAAAATGCATGTAATCGTGGTTACATGCATTTTTATATGTAGCTTCTATCGAAAAAGAGATGTTCTTCACCAGATGGACAAGTCCTGTTTAATGGTCACTAAAACGACGATACTCTATATGAAAGTCAAAATAATGTTCATTCTGTAACTTTTGGAAGATATCGCGATAGGCTTCTTCGTCAAAATGGTCGCCACGGTAGAGAATTTCAAAACTCAAACCCTCGTACTCTAGAAAAGCGTTGGCTGTTCTGAAACCATTTTGGCGATAGAAATCCATGCGGGACTTTCTTTGCTCCAAGTTATCGCATTCTTCATCTAATCGCTCGACTTCAAGCAACATGGTTCGCTGGTAAAACTCAGTCAGCTTCTCGATAATTTCCTTTCCGTACCCGTGGCTTCTCAGGTGGGGCATGATGGCAAAAAAGCTGATATAGAAGGCCTTTGGGTTGGAGATGGCAAAAGCAAAGCCGACAAATTCTTCTTGGTTATAAAAAGCAAAAAAGTGGGCGTCTTCTCGGTCCTGATAGCGTAAAAACTCTGACAGAGGAACTCGTTCTTCCTCGGGGAATGCTTCCTTGTTTAGCTTCTCAACCTTATCCAGATCGGGAAATACATCGGTAATTAATTGACTGGTCAAACTCATAAATGACCTCCTTTTCTTGATTATAGCAAATTGTCTCTCTGTAAGCAATTGATTGCAAACTTAGTGATAGAGCCTTGTCGCTCCTTTAGAAAGCTGATATAATAGCTTTATGAATAAGAAACGATCCGTGGACTTGATACATGGTCCTATTCTTCCTGCGCTGTTAAGCTTTGCCTTTCCAATCTTGCTGTCAAATATTTTCCAACAGCTCTATAATACAGCTGACGTCTTGATTGTTGGACGATTTCTTGGTCAAGATTCCTTGGCAGCAGTAGGGGCGACAACTGCCATTTTTGACTTGATTATAGGCTTTACGCTTGGTGTTGGCAATGGCATGGGGATCGTCATTGCTCGCTATTACGGGGCTCGTAATTTCACCAAAATCAAGGAAGCAGTAGCAGCAACTTGGATTTTAGGTGCTCTTTTGAGCATTGTGGTCATGCTGATAGGCTTTGTCGGTCTGTATCCACTCTTGCAATATTTAGATACCCCTGCAGAAATCCTTCCCCAATCCTATCAATATATTTCCATGATTGTGACTTGTGTAGGCGTCAGTTTTGCTTATAATCTCTTTGCGGGTTTGTTGCGGTCCATTGGAGACAGTCTAGCAGCTCTTGGCTTCCTGATTTTTTCTGCTTTGGTTAATGTGGTCCTGGATTTGTATTTTATTACGCAACTGCATCTGGGAGTTCAATCTGCAGGCCTTGCTACCATCATTTCGCAAGGTTTGTCAGCGGTTCTCTGCTTTATTATATTCGTAAGAGTGTTCCAGAACTGCTCCCTCAACTCAAGAATTTCAAATGGGACAAGGCCTTGTATGCGGATCTCTTGGAGCAAGGTTTGGCTATGGGCTTGATGAGTTCGATTGTATCCATCGGTAGTGTGATTTTACAATCTTCTGTCAATACTTTTGGAGCCGTGATTATAAGTGCGCAAACAGCGGCTCGACGCATTATGGCCTTTGCTTTGCTTCCGATGACGGCTATTTCTTCTGCCATGACAACCTTTGCTTCTCAGAATCTCGGGGCTAAGCGATCAGACCGCATTGTTCAAGGTCTTCGAATCGGCAGTCGCCTGAGCATGTCCTGGGCAGGTTTTGTTTGTATTTCCCTCTTTTTTGCTAGTCCGACCTTGGTTTCCTTCTTGGCCAGTTCGACGGATGGTTACTTGGTTGAAAATGGTAGTCTCTACCTGCAAATCAGTTCAGTCTTTTATCCGATTTTGAGCCTTTTGCTGATTTATCGGAATTGCTTGCAGGGATTGGGGCAGAAAGTCCTTCCTCTAGTTTCCAGCTTTATAGAACTAATCGGGAAAATCGCTTTCGTGGTCTTGATTATCCCTTGGGCGGGCTATAGGGGAGTTATCCTTTGCGAACCCCTTATCTGGGTTGCCATGACCACCCAACTGTACTTTTCACTTTTCCGCCATCCCCTGATAAAAGAAGGCAAGGCAATCTTGGCTGCCAAAGGATAATCCTAGCTGGATTTGCTGAACAAAATCCATTTCCTCTAGTGAAAATCGAAAAAACTTGTGTTATAATAAGAAAGATTAAAATGTGAAAAAAGGAGATTCCTAATGGGACGTAAATGGGCCAATATCGTAGCCAAGAAAACGGCTAAAGATGGAGCTAACTCTAAAGTATATGCAAAATTTGGTGTAGAAATCTATGTAGCAGCTAAAAAAGGTGATCCAGACCCAGAATCAAACACTGCTTTGAAATTTGTTATCGACCGTGCGAAACAAGCCCAAGTGCCAAAACACGTTATCGATAAAGCGATTGATAAAGCAAAAGGAAACACAGACGAAACCTTTACAGAAGGACGTTACGAAGGATTTGGACCAAACGGTTCTATGTTAATCGTTGATACCTTGACTTCAAACGTTAACCGTACCGCAGCTAATGTCCGTGCTGCCTTTGGTAAAAATGGCGGAAACATGGGTGCTTCAGGTTCAGTTTCATACCTTTTTGATAACAAGGGTGTTATTGTATTTGCAGGTGAGGACGCTGATGCAGTCTTTGAGCAATTGCTAGAAGCAGATGTGGATGTGGACGATGTAGAAGCAGAAGAAGGGACAATCACGGTTTACACAGCTCCAACAGACCTTCACAAGGCTATTGTTGCCCTTCGTGAGTCTGGCATCGAAGAATTTCAAGTGACTGAACTGGAAATGATTCCTCAGTCTGAAGTGGAATTGTCAGGCGAAGACCTTGAAACCTTTGAAAAACTTTACAGTGTTCTTGAGGACGACGAAGACGTGCAAAAGATCTACACAAACGTAGATGGATTCTAATAGAAAAACGAACAGTTTTACTAGCTGTTCGTTTTTTTGATATTTGAACTTAGACTCTAGTTTCAGAATCGTTTTGTTGCTTGCTTTTTTCTAGACCTAGACCGACTGCATGTTTTTGGACGAGCAAGAGTTGCCCATTGTCATCTTTTGCAAAAGTTAGGGTAACAGTCTTAATCTTGTCTCCAATAGAGATATAGGAGACTTTTCTCGTATTGTAACCCCCAATAGTGGAGTCAAACTCGGAGTCTGGCAGTCCGTGTTTTTGATAATATCCTTGTAGTTGGTGCCACCTTTTCCTTTGTTGTCAAGGTCACCTTCGATTAAGGCGTCGAACTGTTCTTGGGTCCAGGTGAAGGTATCATCTTCTTCCTTCTCAGGGATGGAATAGGCGCTATCATCTGTCAAGTCGCTTTCTTCTTCGCGTTCCATTGATGCACTCGCCTCGCTGTAGGAACGGTTAAACTCCTTGACAAACTCTTTGTAGACATTAGCGTACAGTACCTGGGTCGTAAAGAAAAGTACAACAGAGGCAACTGCCAGGGATGTTCCGATAATAGCCATTGTTTTCCGCTTTTTGAGGTTGACGATAAGGCCGATAATCCCCAAGATAAATGCGACAATGGCGATGAAAAATGATAGATAGTTAATAAACGGGATCCAGGATCCTAAAAGTGCGATGGCTCCAAAAATGGTTGCTAAGATTCCTAAAACTCGTTGTTCTTCTGGTTTCATTTGAACGTTTTCTCCCTTCATCGAGTGAATGGATTTCTATCCACAGTAGTTAGTGCTTATTATAGAAAAAATATTGCCTAATGTCAATTTAAACCAAGATAGTTCTCATAGAAACTTTTTTCTTGACATCTTTTCTGAAAATGATAAAATAGTTCTCATGGAAACTTATATAGTTCTTGTGAGAACTATATTTATCGTAAGAAAGGAGCAATCATGGACAAGCCGATGTTAATGTTCAAACGTTTTGGACACCAGGTTCATCTGATGGTACAGAAAGAAGCCAAGCGATGTGGCATTGAATTTATGGGTGGACCGCAAGGGCAGGTTCTGCGTTTTTTAGATCATTGTGAACAAAAAGAGGAACTGGTCTTGATTAAGGATATCGAGCAGGAACTCAATATTAGCAAATCTGTGGCGAGTAATCTAGTCAAGCGCATGGTACAAAATGGTTTGGTCGAGTTAGAGGCGAGCCCGAGCGATAAGCGGGCAAAATTTGTTCGCCTGACGGAGAAATCGCGTTCGCAGATGCAAAAAGTTAAAGCTTTTTTTGATCGGATTGATCAAAGTCTGCTAGAGGGGGTTTCAAAGTCAGACTTGGCAATCTTTGAAAAGGTACTCGGGCAATTGCAAGAAAATGTTGAGAAGATAGGAGGAGAGAATGAAGAAACTCGCTAAACGTATTACAGGAAAAGAGTGGGGAATGATCGCCCTTACGATTCTTTTCACTTGTTTCTCGGTCTATCTCGAGTTAGAGGTGCCGACTTATATTTCGCAAATTACAGAATTACTGGGAACGTCTGGAACGCAATTGGGTGAACTCTGGTCACCAGCTGCGAAGATGATTGGTTTGTCTTTATTGGCTTTCTTTTCATCTGTTATGGTTGGTTTCTTTTGCCGCTCACGTTGCAGCAGATCCTATACAACCCATCTACGTAGAGACGTATTTCATCGCGTTTTGGATTTTTTTCACAGACAGAGATCAAACGTTTTTTTCAATCCCAAGTCTTTTTGACTCGGACGACCAATGATATTACCCAGGTACAGATGCTCTTTACCATGGGCTTGCAAGTGGTTACTCGTGGGCCAATTATGGCTATCTGGGCCATTGGAAAAAAATCCTTGGGAAATCGGAATACTGGCTCTGGGCAGTCGTTGTGGCTGTTATTGTCAACGTCTTGATGACCACCGTTCTCATGACTCTGGCCTTTCCAAAACAATCGGTCATCCAAAAATTGACAGATAAACTCAATAGTATCACTCGTGAAAGTTTGACGGGGATTCGAGTTGTTCGTGCATACAATGCGGAAGATTACCAAGATAAGAAATTTGAAGCAGCCAACGATGAGGTAACACGTCTTAATCTCTTTGTCAATCGATTGATGGCGATTATGAACCCGATCATGATGGCGATTTCCAGTGGATTAAGTTTAGCCATTTACTGGATTGGTGCCTATATCATCAACGATGCAAGTTTGACAGAACGTCTGCCACTCTTTAGTGATATGGTGGTCTTCATGTCCTATGCTATGCAGGTCGTGATGGGCTTCCTTCTCATGGGAGCACTCTTTATCGTTCTTCCTCGTACCTTGGTTTCGGCAGGACGTATCAATCAAGTATTGGATCTGCATTCTTCTATTGAAAATCCTAGTCATGCACAGACAGCGGATCCTTCAGTTCAAGGACAAGTGGAATTCCGTGATGTGACTTTCCGCTACTCTAAAAACTCTGAAGCAGTCGTGGAACATGTCACTTTCAAAGCAGAAGCGGGTCAAACCGTAGCCTTCATCGGATCGACTGGATCAGGTAAGTCCACCCTAGTCAACCTCTTGCCACGTTTTTACGATGTTTCAGATGGACAAATCCTAGTTGATGGTGTCAATGTACAGAATTATGATTTAGAAGACTTGCGTAATAAGGTCGGTTATATTCCACAAAAAGCTGTACTTTTTCTGGAGATGTCAAGGGGAACTTGGACTTTGGTAAGAGCAAAGAAACTCCTCTAAGCGAAGCTGCTATGTGGCAAGACTTGGAATTGGCCCAGTCTAAATGCTTCATCGAAGACAAGGAAGCAGGTCTTGCATCAGAAGTGGCTCAAGGCGGAACCAACTTCTCAGGTGGACAAAGACAGCGTCTGGCCATTGCGCGTGCCTTGGCTCGTAAACCAGAGGTTCTCATCTTTGATGACTCTTTCTCAGCCTTGGACTACAAGACAGATCGTGTCCTTCGCCAAGAGCTAGCTAAGAAAACAAAATCCATGACCAAGCTCATCGTAGCGCAACGGATTTCTACCATTATGGACGCCGACCTGATCTTGGTTTTGGATCAAGGTAAAGTCGTGGGACAAGGCACCCACAAGGAACTTCTTGCAACCAACGAAGTCTACCAAGAAATTGCCTACTCACAACTATCGAAGGAGGAATTGGAACATGGAAAATAAAAAAGTTTCGGTCTGGAAACAGTGCAAACCTTATATGGCGGGCCTCCAACTCCCTCTCCTAATAGCAGTTGTGGCTGCGGTCATTTCAAGCATCATTACCGTTTATGGTCCAACTAAGATTAAAGAAATTACTAACTTGATTTCAGATGGCTTGGCTACAGAAATCGACTTGGTAGCTGTGTCAAACATTGCTGGATTTTTGGTTGTTCTGTATGTATTTGGAGCTATCCTTAATTATACACAGGCCTATATCTTTTCAACGAGTATCCAACATTTTTCAAAACGCTTGCGGACGGCTATCGCTGAAAAGATTAATCGTTTGCCACTTGGCTATTTTGACCGTCATTCACAAGGAGATACCCTTTCGCGCGTGACCAATGATGTGGATACAGCAGCGCAATCTCTCAACCAAAGTCTAGGGACAGTTCTTTCAGCTAGTTTCTTGTTGATTGCTGTCTTGGTGACCATGTTTGGGATGAACTGGATTTTGGCATTGGTAACCGTTGTATCAACCCTTGTTGGTTTTGCGGCGGTTTCCGTAATCATGGCTAAGTCACAGGGTTATTTTAAAGCCCAACAAAATAATCTAGCGGCCGTCAATGGTTACGTAGAAGAAATGTACTCTGGCCATAATGTAGTGACCACCTACAACGCAGTAGACACCTCCAAAGCGAGATTTGCAGGTTTAAACCAAGACTTGCATGATAGTATCTGGAAATCTCAATTTATCTCTGGTATCATGATGCCAGCCATGTTCTTTGTTGGGAACTTTAGTTATGTCTTAGTCATCATCGTTGGTGCCGCGCTGGCGTTAGAAGGGCATATCACGATAGGGATTATCGTAGCCTTTATGGTTTACGTACGGACCTTCTCCCAACCTCTGTCACAGATTGCCCAAGGGATTACGAGCCTGCAACAAGCGAGTGCAGCCATGACTCGTGTATTAGAATTTCTAGCTGAAGCAGAGATGCAAGATGAATCTCGTAAGGAAAGACAATTGAGCAACATGAAAGGGGAAGTAGTCTTTGATCATGTGTCCTTTGGATATACACCAGAGCGCACCATTATCCATGACTTTTCTGCGACAGCTCATGCAGGTCAGAAGGTTGCTATTGTTGGACCGACTGGGGCTGGGAAGACAACCATTGTCAATCTTTTGATGAAGTTCTATGAGCTAGATAAGGGAAGTATCCGTATCGATGGTGTCGATACCAAGGACATGAAGCGTTCGGAAGTACACGATGCCTTTTCAATGGTCTTGCAGGATACTTGGCTCTTTGAAGGAACCATTCGAGAGAACCTGATCTATAATCAGACAGACATCAGTGATGAACGAATGATAGAAGCTAGCAAGGCAGTGGGAATCCACCACTTTATCATGACTTTGCCAGATGGCTACGATACTGTTTTGGATGACACCGTGACCTTGTCTGTTGGACAGAAACAGCTCTTGACCATTGCTCGTGCCCTTCTCAAAGATGCACCGCTCTTGATTTTGGATGAAGCGACATCTTCAGTCGACACACGTACAGAGGAGTTGATTCAAAAAGCTATGGACCGTTTGATGGAAGGACGCACATCCTTTGTCATCGCCCACCGCTTGTCAACTATTCGTAATGCCGATTTGATTCTTGTCATGAAAGATGGCAATATCATCGAGCAAGGCAATCATGAGGAACTAATGGCGCAAGGTGGCTTCTACGCTGACTTGTACAATAGTCAATTTACAGAAGACGAAGCAGAAGAATAAATCAAAAGAAGGCTTGACGGCCTTCTTTTTCTGCACTATACTAGAAGATAAACGTCTCACCTGTAGACGAAAACAAGGTAATGAATGAGAAATTTAATGAAAAATTATCAAGAATGGTATAGCAACCTTAGCTCCAAACTAACTAGCCATCCCACCCTTTTATTTCTATTGCTTAATTTCAATCGTTTGATGACAGTCGCCATGCCCTTGGTCTATCTGACTTTGCTAGTCATCACTTGCCTGCAACTAGGACTTGGTCAGCAGGTTGGGGTTTATGTGCTTATTCCTGCATCAGGCTTTGTGATCTTGTCCCTTTTTCGTAAGAAAATCAACCACCCGCGGCCTTATGAAACTTGGGATATCTGTCCCCTGCTTGAAAAAGATAGCTCGGGACAGTCGATGCCCAGTCGCCATGTTTTTTCGGCAACTATCATCTCCATGGCCTGTCTGCATGCTAGTCTACCTGTTGGCTTAGCATGCTTGCTCTTCTCAGCTTTGCTGGGCTTGGTGAGGGTTTTAGGGGGCGTTCATTATCCCAAGGATGTCTTGGTTGGCTATGCTTGTGGTCTCATGTGGGGGCTCCTTTTCTTCTTATTTTGACATGTAAGTTAAGCTAGTCCTACAACCACTTACTGCTTCAAATTGACCACTTGCTTTTTTGCCCTTGTATTCCTAATTTAGCTTTGATATAGTAGAGTCAGAAAGGAGATGCGATGAAGTTACGAATTGAGATTGACGGCAATTTAGAGGAGACTGAAATTGTCATCAAGACACCCGCTTTGACAGATGAAATTGCAGATTTGCAACGACTCTTGCAAGAGTCAAAGGCTCCGAGGTTGACTTTTTACAAGGGGACAGGTGAATATTATCTAGATCTGTCAGAAATTCTCTTCTTTGAAACAGAAGGGAGCAAGATCTACGCTCATAACCAGAAGGAAGCCTATGAAGTTCGTCTCAAACTTTATGAATTGGAGTCCATCTTGCCTCGCTATTTTAGTCGAGTTTCCAAGTCAACGATCGCAAACATCCGTCAGATTTACTCAGTGGACAAGTCCTTTTCAGGAACGGGCACCATTTCCTTTTATCATACGCACAAGGAGGTTCATGTCTCACGGCATTACCAATCCCTCCTAAAAGAAAATCTAAGAAACATGAGGTAAAAAAACATGAAAAAGAAAGCATTTGGTATTGTTTTATTGGTTTTAGCAGCTTGGATCTTGCTGCAAGGGAATTTTGGAATTCCTTCTTTGGATGGCAAGATATGGCCTTTGCTAGGTATTGTTTTCTTGGCTTATAAGTCCATTGAGTCCCTCCTTAGACGCCATCTCACTTCGGCAGTTTTTACAGGTTTACTGGCGCTCATCATTGCAAATTACGCTTATGACTTGTTGCCATTTACCAATCATTCTCTCATCTGGGCTAGCATCTTAGCGGTGCTAGGTGTTGGTTATCTGACGCATTCGAGTAAGTTCTGGAATGAAAAAAAATGGTGGTACAATGGAAAAAAAACAGTCGTTACGGATAAGGAAGTCGCTTTTGGTAGTGGAACCTTCTATAAGCAAGATCAAGATCTCGTAGATGACCAAGTGGAGGTCGCTTTTGGGGATGCTAAAATCTACTATGATAATGCAGAGATGCTAGGTGATTTTGCAACTTTAAATATTGAAGTGGCCTTCGGGAATGCAACCGTCTATGTTCCACAACACTGGCGTATCGATTTGAAAGTAGAAACCTCCTTTGGTGCAGCTAAGGCAGATGCTCCTGTAGCGCCAACAAACAAAACCTTGATTATCCGTGGGGAAGTCGCTTTTGGTAAACTTGGAGTTGTTTACGTTAAATAAAAAAATAGTTTAGGCCCTTGATAAATTCAAGAAAGTGTGATAACATAGTACGGTATGTGGTGCTAGCACATCCGCTATATTAGATCTAATAGGAGGAAAACACAATGGCTAAAGTATGTTACTTTACAGGTCGTAAGACTGTATCAGGAAACAACCGTTCACACGCGATGAACCAAACAAAACGTGCCGTAAAACCAAACCTTCAAAAAGTTACGGTTCTTATCGATGGTAAACCTAAAAAAGTTTGGGCTTCAGCTCGTGCTTTGAAATCAGGTAAAGTTGAACGCGTTTAATAAAAATGAAAAGACCGCTTAGGTCTTTTTCTTTTGCTCTAAGGATAAAATCATTTGAAAAATAGAGTAAATATCCGCCGATACAGCATTCTGCTTTTACACTTGGGCTGAAATATGATAAAATAGAGTATCAACTAGTTGAGGTAAAAAAAATGACTGTAAAAATTAATACAAAAGATGGTCAAATCGAACTGACAGATGAAGTGATTGCAACCGTAGTAGGTGGTGCCGCAACTGAGATTTTTGGTGTGGTCGGTATGGCTAGTAAAAATGCCCTCAAAGACAATTTCCAAGCCCTTCTTGGTAAGGAAAATTATTCTAAGGGTGTTGTTATAAAAGCAGCCGAAGATGGTAGCATTGCAGTTGATGTTTATACCGTATTGAGCTACGGAGTAAAGATAAGCGAAGTGTCAAAAAACATTCAAGAGCGTGTTCGTTTTAGTTTAGAAAATCAACTAGGAATTACTGCTCAGACTGTGAATGTCTACATTCAAAATATCAAAGTTGTAGGAGAATAATCGTGTCAAAAATTACTACCAGTTTATTCCAAGAGATGGTGCAGGCTGCATCAACTCGTTTGAATAAGCAAGCAGAATATGTCAATTCATTAAACGTCTTTCCAGTTCCAGATGGAGATACTGGGACAAACATGGGAATGACCATTGAGAATGGTGCGAAAGAAGTAGCAGACAAGCCTGCTTCTACAGTTGGAGAAGTAGCGAGCATTCTTGCCAAAGGGCTCTTGATGGGTGCGCGTGGGAACTCAGGGGTTATCACTTCTCAGCTCTTCCGTGGCTTCTCTCAGGCTATCAAGGAAAAAGATGAATTAACAGGTCAAGACTTGGCTCTTGCCTTCCAATCCGGTGTCGAAGTAGCTTATAAAGCGGTTATGAAACCAGTTGAAGGGACCATTTTGACTGTTTCTCGTGGAGCGGCTATTGGGGCTAAGAAAAAAGCCGAGGAGACAGATGATGCTGTTGAGGTCATGCGTGCAGCCTTGGAAGGTGCAAAAGCAGCTTTGGCTAAGACACCAGAAATGCTTCCAGTCCTTAAGGAAGTTGGTGTGGTAGACTCAGGTGGTCAAGGTTTGGTCTTCATCTACGAAGGATTCCTTTCAGCTCTTACTGGTGAATACAGTGCTTCTGAAGACTTTGTAGCGACTCCTGCCAACATGAGTGAAATGATTAATGCAGAGCACCACAAGTCTGTAGCAGGGCATGTGGCAACTGAAGACATTACCTTCGGTTACTGTACAGAGATCATGGTAGCCCTCAAACAAGGTCCAACTTATTCTAAGGACTTTGACTACGATGAATTCCGTAACTACTTGAATGACTTAGGCGACTCTCTACTTGTTGTCAATGATGATGAAATCGTCAAAGTTCACGTCCATACAGAAGATCCAGGTCTTGTCATGCAAGAAGGTCTCAAATATGGTAGCTTGATTAAGGTAAAAGTGGACAACATGCGTAACCAACACGAGGCGCAAGTTGAAAAAGAAGCAACTCAAGGAAACAAGCCTGCTGAAACAAAAGAGTATGCCCTTATCGCAGTAGTAGCTGGTCAAGGTTTAGCAGATATCTTCCGTGCCCAAGGTGTGGATTATGTTATCGAAGGCGGGCAGACGATGAACCCTTCAACAGAAGACTTTATCAAGGCTGTTGAACAGGTCAATGCTCGCAACATCATCTTCTTGCCAAACAACAAATATCTTTATGGCAGCTCAGTCTGCGGCTGAAGTGCTTGAACAACCTGCTGTTGTGGTAGAAGCACGTACAATTCCTCAAGGATTGACCAGTCTTCTTGCCTTTGACCCAAGCAAATCAATCGAAGAAAACCAAGAACGCATGACTGCAGCCCTTGGTGATGTCGTAAGCGGTAGTGTAACAACTGCTGTTCGTGATACAACTATCGATGGATTAGCAATTCATGAAAATGACAATCTTGGTATGGTTGATGGAAAAATTCTCGTGTCAAACCCTGACATGCACCAAACCTTGACTGAAACTTTGAAGCATATGTTGGACGAAGATAGTGAAATCGTGACTTTCTATGTCGGTGAAGACGGAAGCGAAGAACTTGCCAATGAAATTGCCCAAGAAATCGCAGAAGAATTTGAAGATGTTGAAGTAGAGATTCACCAAGGTCAACAACCCGTATATCCATATCTTTTCAGTGTGGAATAATCGTGAAAATGGAGTAAAAACAACAGAAGGAAGCTGGTTTTACAGCTTCCTTTTTCTATGCAAATGGAGTTATAAAGAAATTTCTGTAGAAATGAACATTCTATTGGAAATTCTATGTATGATAAGTTATAATGATAAAGCTGTTATGTTAGATTAAGTATGAATATAAAGGAGAAATGATGAAGAAAAAATTTTTTAATCAATCTTTTTCCCGCTTTTCAATTAGAAAGTTAAGTGTTGGGACCTGTTCGGTATTGCTAGGAACCTTTATGGTGATGGCTACTTCTCCAGTGCAAGCGGATGAAGCTCAAGTCAACAATAAGGAACAACAAACGCAGGCGGAAATTCAACAGAAGGAAAAAAGTGCTGAGAATGGACAGGAAGTCATTTCTGAGCCTCAAAAAGTGGTAACACAGAACGAAGCGGTTAAGGAGCTGGAGGATAAAGCTGAACCGTCCAAACAGAAGTATCTGCACCAGTCTCTCAGAGCCAACCAGTTTCTCAAGTTGACAATACGAAGGAAGCGAGTCAGCCTTCTTTAGATGAGGAGAAAAAGCAATCTCTAGAATCAACTCAAACTGAGCAGAAAAGCAAGGAAGAAAGTGGCTCTAGCGGGAAAACTTCTTCTAGGCGCAAGAGATCGCTAGATGAAGTCAATGCAGAATTTAAAACTCATTCGCCAATCAAAGATATCCATGCTGTAGATAGTGTTCGTGAGTCCTTGACTTTTAGTATTACTGGACACGAAGCAGATTATTCTGGTGGGTATATCAAGATTCATTTCCAAAATGGGAAGGCTATTAAATTGACCCCTTCTCCAGTTGGTGGTGTAAAGTTCAGCCAAGAAAAAACGAATGGGGACCTTGATTTAAAGATAGAACCTGCAAATCTGAGAGGTGGAGCAAACTATAACTTCGTCTATACTTTTCAGATAGATCCTTTGACTCAGAACTGGGGAGGTGCTGTCCAAGCCATTGGGCCAGACCATAAGGTGACCGCAACTGCTAAGCTCTATGACAAAAATGGCAATGTCCTCAAAGAACTTGGAAGCATTGAACACACATGGAAAGTCTTAGAAAACGGGGTGGGTGGCCTGACTCCAATGTCTGGCAATCAGGTCATTGGCTACGATCGAAATAACGATGGTATTGTCGACGATGATTCATCGGTCGTGTCCTACTATCTATTTAACGGTGCGAAAGATCCTAAGAATAATACGGTAAGAAATGATTACTTCAACTATGGAAATGGTGTCTTTGATGGTCGTATGATCAATGGTATGGGGATTAGTGATGTCGGAGGGCATATCATTGATCCTGTCACTTCTTATACCTATAATATAGAGTTAAAGAAGGTTATGAATTGACAGATGAAGCTAAAGCTCTAGGATGGACTGCCGATGCGACGGGTTACCATCTGACGATTAACAGAGCTAACAATCCGCTTCAAGATATTAATAACAATAAAAATAAGCTCATTCCAATTTCTTTCAAGTTAAAGAATGCCAAAGTAGCAGATATCAATAGAAAAGCGCAAAACTTTACTGTGACGGGTATCTATACAAAAGCAGATGGAACTAGCTATCAAAATACGGCCGTTCTGCCTTATGCTCTCTTTGTTCAAAAAACAGACCAGCCAGAGTCTTCTCTCTTTGAATATAGACACTATAATCAGTCTGACTCGGAGATAATTCGTTCCTATGGTGAAACAGAATACCGTTCTAATGTTCGACTTTCATCAGTCGCAGAGGTTGAAAAAGATTATCCTATCAATGACTACACTGTCACTCATAAAATACAGGATTCACGAGAGTCTTATCGAGAAGTCAATGCGATTGAGGATCGTTATTGGAATGAATTTTTCTCCTCACCGGATGCATCCGTAGAAGTATACAATAAAGCTACAGGTGAGTTGTTAGGGACTTTTAATAGTAACACCCGTAGTCTACGATTGACGGAAGAGCAAGATGTGAAGGAACTGGAGTACAAGTTTAAAAATATCAAGATGAGGAAGTCCTCGACAAATGATACTTCGGCATTTTTTTTCCAGACCAAAACACGTTTTAATAATTGGGAAAGTCTCTATAAAGATTCGACGATTAGTAAGTTGGATTCTAGAACGGATTTCACTTTAAGAATACTAGCAACACTGTTTCCTTCTCTCAAACGGCTTCAGCCGAATTGACGCGTGTTATCCAGCAAATTTCGATGGTTGGACGTCGTCGGACAGATGTTTTCAACCGACATACAGATGCTTCTGGTTTTAAGGAAGATTTTATCACAAGGACTGCGGGTAAAGACACCCCTACTCAGAACTTCGCAAACTTGACGGGAGTTTACCATCTGGCTTATTTGGCTGATCCACAATTAAACTTTAGTGGGAGTCCTAATTTTAAGGTTTATTATAATTACAAAGATACTGGGAAAACTCTCTACTATGCCCAAGTAAAGGGGACTCCAGACTCCCCTATGCCTGCAACACTTTTGAAGTTAGAAAACAAGACGATTCCAAATGGGACCTACACCTATAAAGCGATTGCTTTTTGGGACGAGGAACTTCCTGACGTTCAAGCTCAGAATGGCTACGACTTAGGGGAGCTTGATGGCATTACAGTTACCTCGAAAAATTCAGTTTCTTATGACTTCGATGTGATCGTACAGGCTTCTGAAGCGAGTGGTGTCTACTCTGAAGTGAAGAGAGCTACAAACCAACACTTTGCCTACAATACCCAAGAGCACTATCCTGGCGATGAGATTGATTTCAGAGTGACCTATAAAAACGCAGCGAAACAGCCTGTTTCAGATGTCTATGTTTTGTCATCCCTGCCGATGAAAGGTGATAAACAGCTAGAATCCAGAAATCGTGGTTCTGGATTTACAGTGAGTTTGACAAAAGCTTTAACACCACCTTCAGGCTGGGAAGTTCAATATAGTCGTACTGCAGGCACTGCTGCAGAAATTAGTGCTTCACAATGGCTCACAGCAGATCAAGTGTCGGATTGGTCAGAGATTCGTGCAGTTCGTTGGCATTCGACTGCTCCGGTTGCTGCTGGAAGCAGGGTTCAGTTTAACATTGATGGAGCAGTTATCGGGCAAGATACTGCCCCAGGTGCTACGGCTTATCTTTCTTCGGCATTGGCAAATGGCAGTTCCAAGTACACTGAGTCCAATAATGTTTCAATCCAAATGTCTACCAAACTGTCATCTGCAAGTTTTACCTTTGTGGATGTAAATGATCCATCTAAGGAAGTACAACTAGGACAGGTAGACACAGTTGTAGGCAAACCTAATGGACCAATTTCTTATGATCCTGCTCGTCGAATTAAGGAATTGGAAGATGCAGGATATGAACTGATCAGTAACGATTTTACAGATCATACATTTGGTGACTCGACTAGTCCAAAACAATTCAAGTTTCAGTTTAGACACAAGATTACAGAACTAACCGAAACTGTTCGTGGAACTCGCGAGATTGACTTTGAATATCTCAAAAAAACAAACCATTCTGATTTATCACTCCTTCCTCCAAAACATGTTGAGACTCATTCGTTTACTCGCACGAAGAGAATTGACCAAGTCTTGGCGAAACGGCAACCAAATGATGCGACAGCTGGTGTGACATACTCAGTCTGGTCTGCAGACCAAACTTGGTCTCAAGTGATTTCTCCTGAAATTCCTGGCTATTATCCAAGAGAGGATATTGACGCAAACACAATGTCGGGAGAAGGAGCTCTCTATGAATATTTAATGAACGCGGATGATCCTAGAGATGAAGAGTTGGAAAAAGAATTTACCTGGTATCGGGTGGTGTATTATATTCCACTTCCAGTTGTCCCTTCAGCAAGTGCAGCGAAATCTAAAGGCCTTCAAGGGCAGAAGCAGGCAGCGACGATTCAATTTGATGAGGATAGAGCAAGCGAGAGCGAGGTCCACTTTACAAAAGGGACAACAACCATTAATGGAGCAAAGAAATCCGTTGAACTAGTCCAAAGTAGTGTCTTTCTTTATGATGAGAATGGACAAAAGGTAACTTCGCTAACCATTGCTGACCAAGGGACGTACGATTTAGATCTTGTAAATAAAACAATTGTCTTTACTCCCCTGAAAACCTTCTATGGTCCGGTAACTCCAGTTCAAGTTGGAGTGGTGGATAAAAATGGGGAGTCGGCTGTAACGACCTATACCCCAGTTGTTGAGAAAGTAACTCCGACTGGTTCAGGTGATAAGACAGAAGGACTTCAAGGTCAAGTCCAAGAAGGTAAAGTGACCTTCACTCCAGGCCATGACTCAGTTCCATTCCCAGCTGATTCAACTCCACTATTTGACAATGGTACATCTGTGAAGGAAGTGCCAAATGTTGGTAAGTTTGAAGTGGACGCAGAAGGTAAGGTAACCTTCACCCCAGATAAACAGTTCAAGGGTGAAACACCAGAACTTGAATTGACTCGTGTTGATGCCAACGGAACTCCAGTTACTGTCAAGTACCAAGCGGTGGTGAAAGAAGTAACCCCAACCAGCACTAACGCAACCAGCACAGGTCCTCAGGGTGTTCCACAAACAGGCACTCCAAGCTTTCAAGGTGGTGACCCATTGGTTCCAATCTATGAAGCAGTTGAACCAACCTTCGCAGATGGAAGCAAGGAAAAAGTGATTTCAGGTCAAGGAACCTACACGATTGCACCAGACGGAACTGTAACTTTCACTCCAGACAAACAGTTTGTTGGAAACCCAACTCCAGTCACAGTGAAACGGGTGGATAAGAACGGTACCCCGGTGACTGCGACCTACAGTCCAGAGTTTACGAAAGTAACGCCAACTGGTACAGGTGATAAGACAGAGGGGTTTCAAGGTCAGGCCCAAGAAGGTAAAGTGACCTTCACGCCAGGCCATGACTCTGTTCCATTCCCAGCTGATTCAATTCCACTATTTGACACTGGGACAGCTGTGAAAGAAGTACCAAATGTTGGTAAGTTTGAAGTGGACGCAGAAGGCAAGGTAACCTTCACCCCAGACAAACAGTTCAAGGGGGAAACACCAGAACTTGAATTGACTCGTGTGGATGCCAATGGAACTCCTGTTACTGTCAAGTACCAAGCAGTAGTGAAAGAAGTAGTTCCAACTTCAACGGATGCCACTTCAAATGGTATCCAAGGTCAACCGCAAAAAGGTACCCCAACCTTCACAGAAGGTAATCCAGCTGTTCCACTGGATGATACGAAACCAATGACTTTCGAAGATGGACAGTCAACGAAAACAGTTCCGGGTGTAGGTGAATACAGCATCAATCCAGATGGCTCTATTACCTTTACACCAGAAAAACAATATGTTGGTACTCCAGCTCCAGTAACGGTTAAACGAGTCGATAAGAATGGCACCCTAGTTACTGCGACATATACCCCAACAGTGACCAAGGTAACACCAACAGGAACCGGCGCAACCAGCACAGGCCCTCAAGGACTTCTGCAAACAGGAACTCCAACGTTTAAAGGTGGTGACCCATTAGTTCCAATCGATGAAACAGTAGAGCCAACCTTCGCAGATGGAAGCAAAGAGAAATCTATTCCAGGCCAAGGAACCTACACGATTGCACCAGACGGAACTGTAACCTTCACTCCAGACAAGCAGTTTGTTGGAAACCCAGATCCAGTTACAGTGAAACGTGTGGATAAGAATGGCACCCCAGTTACTGCGACATACAGCCCAGAGTTTACTAAGGTAACTCCAACTGGAACCGGTGCAACAAGTACAGGTCCTCAAGGACTTCCACAAACTGGTACTCCAATCTTCCAAGGTGGTGATCCACTGGTTCCAATTGATGAAACAGTCGAGCCAACCTTCGAAGATGGAAGCAAAGAGAAGACCATTCCAGGTCAAGGAACCTATACGATTGCTCCAGACGGAACAGTAACCTTCACTCCAGACAAGCAGTTTGTAGGCAAACCAGATCCAGTCACAGTCAAACGCGTAGATAAGAATGGTACCCCAGTTACTGCGACTTATAGTCCAGAGTTTACGAAAGTAACGCCAACTGGTTCAGGTGATAAGACAGAAGGTCTGCAAGGTCAGGTACAAGAAGGTAAAGTGACCTTCACTCCAGGCCATGATTCTGTTCCATTCCCAGCTGATTCAACTCCACTATTTGACAATGGTGCAACTGTGAAAGAAGTGCCAAATGTTGGTAAGTTCGAAGTGGACGCAGATGGTAAGGTGACCTTCACTCCTGATAAACAGTTCAAGGGTGAAACACCAGAACTTGAATTGACTCGTGTGGATGCCAACGGAACTCCTGTTACTGTCAAGTACCAAGCGGTGGTGAAAGAAGTAACCCCAACCAGCACTAACGCAACCAGCACAGGTCCTCAGGGTGTTCCACAAACAGGCACTCCAAGCTTCCAAGGTGGCGATCCACTGGTTCCAATCGATGAAACAGTTGAGCCAACCTTCGAAGATGGAAGCAAAGAGAAGACTATTCCAGGTGAAGGAACTTACACGATTGCACCAGACGGCACAGTGACCTTCACCCCAGACAAACAGTTTGTCGGAAACCCAACTCCAGTTACAGTCAAACGTGTGGATAAGAACGGCACCCCAGTTACTGCAACTTATAGTCCAGAGTTTACGAAAGTAACACCAACAGGAACTAGCGCAACTAGCACGGGTCCTCAGGGTGTTCCACAAACCGGTACCCCAAGCTTCCAAGGTGGCGACCCACTGCTTCCAATTGATGAAACAGTTGAGCCAACCTTCGAAGATGGAAGCAAAGAGAAATCTATTCCAGGTCAAGGAACCTACACGATTGCGCCAGATGGTACAGTGACCTTCACCCCAGACAAGCAGTTTGTTGGGAACCCAGATCCAGTTACAGTGAAACGTGTGAATAAGAATGGCACCCCAGTTACTGCGACTTACAGCCCAGAGTTTACTAAGGTGACTCCAACTGGTAAAGATACTTCTTCAGTTAACATTAAGGGTCTTGTTCAAACAGGTACGCCAACATTTGAAGGTGGTAATCCGCTTGTTCCAATCGATGAAACTGTGGCGGCGACATTTGAAGATGGAACAACTGAAAAAGTGATTCCAGGTGAAGGAACTTATGCAATCTCACTAGATGGCATCGTCACCTTCACTCCAGAAGCTAATTTTGTAGGAAAAGGAACAGGCGTAACGATTGTCCGCAAGGATAAGAATGGTACTCCAGTTACTGCAAGCTATCGCCCAACAGTTGTAGATCCATCTACTGGTCATGACACGACTTCTACAGGAGCAAAAGGCCAACCACAAGTGGCAACACCAACGTTTGAAAGACATATCGATAGTACAGTTCCACCAACCTTTGAGGATGGCAGCACGACTATGGTTGTTCCGGGTGAAGGAAGCTATACAATTGATAAAGATGGTCAAATTACCTTTACTCCAGAACCAGACTTTGTTGGTACAGCTAAAGGATTGGTTGTGAAACGTCTGGATGTGTATGGAAATGTAGTTATTGCTCATTACACACCAACTGTCCTTGGACAAACACAAGTGAGTGATGCGACATCAGAAGGTCTTAAAGGTCAAACTCAGACTGGTAAACCAAACTTTACAGGTGATGTCGATCTGACAGTTCCGCCAACCTTTGAAGATGGAACAACTGAAAGTCGTTCCAGGCGAAGGAACTTATGTAATCTCACCAGATGGCACCGTCACCTTTACTCCTGAGGTAAACTTTGTAGGACAATCCAAAGGTGTGAAAGTGATCCGTAAAGACCGTAATGGAAATATCATTTCAGGATTCTATACTCCAACAGTAGTAGAACTTCCAGAGCAAGTGAAGCCGTCTGATAAAAAAGAACTTTCAGTACCTGATTCGAAACCAGATCAATTGACTCAAAACATCTCTGTAGAAAAAAATCAACTTCCAAATACAGGAAGTCAAGAAGATGGTTTGAAAAATCTAGGAATTCTAACAACCCTAGCAGGTGTCATGACACTTGGATTGCTAGGTAAAAAGAAACGAAACGATGAATCAGACTAATCATTTTTAAGAACCGAGAAATCGGTTCTTTTTTATGACATTTGTCATATTTCCTAGTGACAGAAGCATCTAGCTCCGTTTACTTCAAAGGACTATAATTGAAGTATGAAATGGAGGAAGAAGAAATGAAAAATAAAATGATTGTCGCAGTGAGTTTAGTAGCAGCAGGAGTTATGACCTATCTCATGTTTTCAGGATTGGACGAGGGTTTCTACCATTTTCCTTGGGAGCTCTTTGCTGGCTTTGGAATGATGTCTTGGCTTGTCAGAGAAGGTTTGAAATTGGTCAGAGATGTGAAAAAGGAGTTTGAGGAATGAAAAAAGCAATCATCTATTTCTTTATCAGCCTATCACTCTTGGTATGGTTAGTGGAAATGTTTACTGGTTGGTTTGACCAAACCGTGCTTCGGCAATTTATTCGTGGTGCTTGGGGTTTTGGGTTTATGATTTTCGTCGTTTTCCCTATGGGAATGAAGTGGTTGAAAGGAGAATCTCATGACTGTGATTAAAGTTGAGAAATTGAGTAAGAAATAAAAGACAAGGAGATCTTGCGGAACATCTCCTTTGAAATCAACGATGGTGAATGTGTCGCCTTGATCGGACCTAACGGAGCAGGTAAGACGACCTTGATTGATTGCCTCTTGGGCGACAAGTTCGTGAGCTCAGGTCAGATAGCTATTCAAGGCTTTGCACCAACAGATCCTCGATTAAAGCAGCTTATTTCTATCTTACCTCAAGAAAATACGGTGGTTCAAGACTTGAAAGTGAAAGAACTCTTATCCTTCTTTCAATCAATCTATCCAAACAGTCTCTCCAATCAAGAAATTGATGACTTGCTGAGATTTTCGGACAAACAGAAAAATCAGCTAGCGGGCAAGTTGTCTGGTGGGCAAAAACGTTTGTTCTCTTTCGTGTTGGCACTAATAGGTCGTCCGAAAATTCTATTTTTAGACGAGCCAACTGCTGCCATGGATACCTCGACACGTCAGCATTTTTGGGAAATTGTCAATCAGTTAAAGAAAAATGGTGTCACCATTGTCTACTCTTCTCACTATATCGAAGAGGTAGAACATACGGCTGACCGCATTTTGGTCCTCCACAAGGGTGAATTGATCCGGGATACGACACCTTATGCCATGCGTGGTGAAGAACAAGAAAAACATTTTACGGTACCACTAACTTATCAGGAAGTTATCAGCACTTTGGACCAGATTCAAGGGCTTGAAATCAAGCAAAATGCTCTTTCCTTCACAACCAAAGAAGCCAGCCAGGTATGGAAAGTCTTGCAAGAACAGGGCTGCACGATCGAAGAAATTGAAGTTCGCAATCGAACTCTCTTAGACAGTATCTTCGAAACGACTCAAGACTAAAGGAGATTGACGATGAAAAATATGACAAGTCTCATGAAAGTGGAAATCATTCTGATGAAACGGCAAGCAGTCTACTACTTGCTATCCATCGGACTTCCAAGTGTGTTTTACCTTATCTTTTCTGGTATGATGTCAGGGTCAGATATTCCAGAAATTGCTCTTCAAGCCTATCTTTTTGCCATGACGCTCTTTAGTATCATGTCAAGTGCTTTTTTCAGTATCCCAAGCACACTCGAGTCTGATAAGACAAACAACTGGCAAAAATTGATTCAACATTCTCCCGTATCTATGGTAGAATATTATGTATCAAAACTGTTCAGTACCCTACTGACTTTCTTGTTATCAATTACAGTTGTCTTTTCAGTTGGTCATTTTGTCCGTGGAGTGACTCTGCCTTGGCTTGACTGGATGGTAATTGGTGCTATTTTGCTGATCGGAAGCGTGGTCTTTATCAGCATGGGGGTCTTGGTGAGCTTGCTACCCAGTGCTCAACTGATGACGGTTGTTGGAAATATTGCCTATATTGCTTTGGCTGTTCTAGGTGGACTGTGGTTCCCCTTGGATTCCTTCCCAGAATGGCTCCAATCTATTGGAAAGCTGACTCCAACCTATCAACTGATGCAGGTCGTCTCTACTTATTTGGAGCACCACGAGTTTAACATTCTTGCTGCCTTGGTTGTGCTAGGCTATACAGTTTTCTTTGGTGTACTGGTAATCCAGCTGAAAAAAAGGATTGAGGTAAAATAAATCTATGTTGGAAAAATTTAAAAACATTCATTATATGTTTCATATTTCAATTGTGTTTATCATCTTTCCTATAGCGGGTGTCATCGTTGGAGATTACCCGCTTTTAACCTTGCTATGGACCCTACTATTTGTACTTGCCTTCTATTCGGTTTTAATCAGTCAGAATCGCACCGTGCAGTGGCTAGCATGGTGGTCCATGCTTGTCTACATTTTTTATACATCTGTTTGGCTAAGTTCAGGTTTCACATGGTTTATCTTTTATTTATCCAATCTCCTTATTTATGAGCTGGATGAGATTTCTTTCACTCTTGGCGTTTTGTCAGTTTTATTGTCCTGCAACCATTTATTCTGACCGGAATCTATATGGTCAATCATGTTAGTCCCTGGCAGCTACTCTTTTTCTTGGTGACCTTTATCTTTTCCGATGCAATGACCTTTGGTCTCTATCGAATTCGGATAACAGAAGAGCTAAAAGAAGAAAAGATGAAACAAAATGCCAAGCTCAATCTTTTCTTGGCTGAAAATGAACGCAATCGTATCGGTCAGGATCTCCATGACAGTCTAGGCCATACATTTGCTATGTTGAGTGTGAAGACGGATCTTGCCCTCCAACTTTTTCAGATGCAGGCTTATCCACAGGTGGAAAAGGAATTAAGAGAAATACAGCAAATTAGCAAAGAATCAATGCGTGAAGTTCGAACCATTGTGGAAAATCTTAAGTCTAGAACTTTGACATCAGAACTAGAGACTTTGAAAAAGATGTTAGAAATTGCTGGAATTGAGGTGGAAATAGCTAATCAACTAGATACAGCTAGCCTAACTCAGGAATTAGAATCAACGGCCTCCATGATTTTGCTTGAGTTAGTGACCAACATCATCAAACATGCCAAAGCATCGAAAGCTTACTTGAAATTAGAACGAACTGAGAAAGAACTCATCCTAACAGTGAGAGATGATGGCTGTGGCTTTGCTTCACTAAAAGGAGATGAACTCCATACCGTTCGAGACCGTGTCCTTCCTTTTTCAGGAGAAGTAAAGGTGATCATTCAGAAACATCCGACTGAAGTGCAGGTTCGGCTACCTTATAAGGAGAGAAATTAAGATGAAATTACTTGTTGCAGAAGATCAAAGTATGTTGCGAGATGCCATGTGCCAGTTGCTTACCTTTCAACCAGATGTAGAGTCTGTCCTACAAGCCAAGGATGGCCAAGAAGCAATCCAACTCTTAGAAAAGGAGTCTGTAGATATCGCCATTCTTGACGTAGAAATGCCTGTTAAGACAGGCCTCGAAGTCTTGGAGTGGATACGAGCAGAAAAGCTAGAAACAAAGGTGGTTGTGGTGACGACCTTCAAACGTCCCGGATATTTTGAACGTGCGGTCAAGGCTGGAGTGGATGCTTATGTCTTGAAAGAAAGAAGCATTGCAGACCTCATGCAAACCTTGCACACTGTTCTCGAAGGACGCAAGGAATATTCGCCTGAATTGATGGAAGTGGTGATGACGCATCCTAACCCGTTAACAGAGCAAGAAATCGCTGTTTTAAAGGGAATTGCTCAGGGCTTATCCAATCAAGAGATTGCAGACCAGCTTTATCTATCAAATGGAACCGTCCGAAACTATGTCACCAATATTCTTTCGAAACTAGATGCTGGTAATCGAACAGAGGCAGCCAACATTGCAAAAGAATCTGGTTGGCTTTGATAAGAAGGGTTAAAAAATTCCGAAACGATAACTTGAATCAAAGGAAATCCATACTAGAAAGGAGGAGGTAAATCGCCTCCTTTTCTGGTTTAGAAAAGCGGTGAAAGCTAGTGTCAAAGAGTTAAAAGATCAGAATAAAAATGAAAAATATCTTGACAATGAAGGAAAAATTGTGTTACAATAATAGACGGTACTTTTTACTTTTGGTCTCTCAAAAGTGTACAGGGACGTGCTGACAAATGTTGCAAAAGTACACACAGATGGTAGCTGTCACCAAGTGTATCATCACCAAAAATAAAAAAACACAGGAGAATGTAGATGCCTACAATTAACCAATTGGTTCGCAAACCGCGTAAATCAAAAGTAGAAAAATCTAAATCACCAGCTTTGAACGTTGGTTACAACAGTCATAAAAAAGTTCAAACAAACGTTTCTTCACCACAAAAACGTGGTGTTGCAACTCGTGTGGGAACAATGACACCTAAAAAACCTAACTCTGCCCTTCGTAAATTCGCTCGTGTACGTTTGAGCAACCTTATCGAAGTTACTGCCTACATCCCAGGTATCGGACACAACTTGCAAGAGCACAGCGTGGTGCTTCTTCGTGGTGGACGTGTAAAAGACCTTCCAGGGGTACGTTACCATATCGTCCGTGGTGCACTTGATACTGCAGGTGTTAACGATCGTAAACAAGGCCGTTCTAAATACGGTACTAAACGTCCAAAAGCATAAGGAAAGGGGATAAAGAGAAATGAGTCGTAAAAATAGAGCTCCAAAACGTGACGTATTGCCAGATCCGCTTTACAATTCACAACTAGTTACTCGTCTTATCAACCGCGTTATGCTTGATGGTAAACGTGGTACAGCTGCTTCAATCGTTTACGGTGCTTTTGAGCAAATCAAAGAAGCTACTGGTAACGATGCACTTTGAAGTATTTGAAACAGCTATGGAAAACATCATGCCTGTACTTGAAGTACGTGCACGTCGTGTTGGTGGATCTAACTATCAAGTCCCAGTTGAAGTTCGTCCAGAACGTCGTACAACACTTGGACTTCGTTGGTTGGTAACCATCGCTCGCCTTCGTGGTGAACACACAATGCAAGACCGTCTTGCAAAAGAAATCTTGGACGCTGCGAACAACACTGGTGCAGCAGTTAAGAAACGTGAAGACACTCACCGTATGGCTGAAGCTAACCGTGCCTTCGCACACTTCCGTTGGTAATAAAATGATACTAAGAGCGGCAAAGGCCCAAGGCAAAAATAGGAAACTGATGCAGTGTTCCGTGAACACAAAGCAGTTTATCTTTTTTGCACCGGGCCTCGCTCGGGTTCAAATCAGTTAACTTGAGCTTCTAGCCCGAGTTCAATTCAACTTGTCTACAAGTTGAAACCAACAAAAACAAGATAAACATTGAGAACGGGTAGGTCCTGCCTATCCGTTTTTATTAAAATCGTGTTATAATAGAATAGAAATTAAAATAAATAGGAGAAACAAACCTCATGGCACGCGAATTTTCACTTGAAAAAACTCGTAATATCGGTATCATGGCTCACGTCGATGCCGGTAAAACAACAACTACTGAGCGTATTCTTTACTACACTGGTAAAATCCACAAAATCGGTGAAACTCACGAAGGTGCGTCACAAATGGACTGGATGGAGCAAGAGCAAGAACGTGGTATCACTATCACATCTGCTGCGACAACAGCTCAATGGAACAACCACCGCGTAAACATCATCGACACACCAGGACACGTGGACTTCACTATCGAAGTACAACGTTCTCTTCGTGTATTGGACGGTGCGGTTACTGTTCTTGACTCACAATCAGGTGTTGAGCCTCAAACTGAAACAGTTTGGCGTCAAGCAACTGAGTACGGAGTTCCACGTATCGTATTTGCTAACAAAATGGACAAAATCGGTGCTGACTTCCTTTACTCAGTAAGCACACTTCACGACCGTCTTCAAGCAAACGCACACCCAATCCAATTGCCAATCGGTGCTGAAGATGACTTCCGCGGTATCATCGACTTGATCAAGATGAAAGCTGAAATCTATACTAATGACCTTGGTACAGATATCCTTGAAGAAGATATTCCAGCTGAATACCTTGACCAAGCTCAAGAATACCGTGAAAAATTGGTTGAAGCAGTCGCTGAAACTGATGAAGACTTGATGATGAAATACCTTGAAGGTGAAGAAATCACTAACGAAGAATTGAAAGCTGCTATCCGTAAAGCAACTATCAACGTTGAATTCTTCCCAGTATTGTGTGGTTCTGCCTTCAAGAACAAAGGTGTTCAATTGATGCTTGATGCGGTTATCGACTACCTTCCAAGCCCACTTGATATCCCAGCAATCAAAGGTATCAACCCAGATACAGATGAAGAAGAAACTCGTCCTGCATCTGACGAAGAGCCATTCGCAGCTCTTGCCTTCAAGATCATGACTGACCCATTCGTAGGTCGTTTGACATTCTTCCGTGTATACTCAGGTGTTCTTCAATCAGGTTCTTACGTGTTGAACACTTCTAAAGGTAAACGTGAACGTATCGGACGTATCCTTCAAATGCACGCTAACAGCCGTCAAGAAATTGACACTGTTTACTCAGGTGATATCGCTGCTGCTGTTGGTTTGAAAGATACAACAACTGGTGACTCATTGACAGATGAAAAAGCTAAAATCATCCTTGAGTCAATCAACGTTCCAGAACCAGTTATCCAATTGATGGTTGAGCCAAAATCTAAAGCTGACCAAGACAAGATGGGTATCGCCCTTCAAAAATTGGCTGAAGAAGATCCAACATTCCGCGTTGAAACAAACGTTGAAACTGGTGAAACAGTTATCTCTGGTATGGGTGAGCTTCACCTTGATGTCCTTGTTGACCGTATGCGTCGTGAATTCAAAGTTGAAGCGAACGTAGGTGCTCCTCAAGTATCTTACCGTGAAACATTCCGCGCTTCTACTCAAGCACGTGGATTCTTCAAACGTCAGTCTGGTGGTAAAGGTCAATTCGGTGATGTATGGATTGAATTTACTCCAAACGAAGAAGGTAAAGGATTCGAATTCGAAAACGCAATCGTCGGTGGTGTGGTTCCTCGTGAATTTATCCCAGCGGTTGAAAAAGGTTTGGTAGAATCTATGGCTAACGGTGTTCTTGCAGGTTACCCAATGGTTGACGTGAAAGCTAAGCTTTACGATGGTTCATACCACGATGTCGACTCATCTGAAACTGCCTTCAAGATCGCGGCTTCACTTGCCCTTAAAGAAGCTGCTAGTCAGCACAACCAGCTATCCTTGAGCCAATGATGCTTGTAACCATCACTGTTCCTGAAGAAAACCTTGGTGATGTTATGGGTCACGTAACTGCTCGTCGTGGACGTGTAGATGGTATGGAAGCTCACGGTAACAGCCAAATCGTTCGTGCTTACGTTCCACTTGCTGAAATGTTCGGTTACGCAACAGTTCTTCGTTCTGCATCTCAAGGACGTGGTACATTCATGATGGTATTTGACCACTACGAAGATGTACCTAAGTCAGTACAAGAAGAAATCATTAAGAAAAATAAAGGTGAAGACTAATCAGTCCTCACTCTAGAAGGAAGTCACTTAGTGGCTTCCTTTTTTTGTCTTTAACTATTCATTTTTGCTGAATATAGTATACGAATTTGATCGCTAAGTGAGAAAAATACTAATTCTAGACAGAAAGAAAATATTCTAATTTGATAAATTAAAGTAAATAAAGGTTCCTAATTCCGTAGAAAAGTTAATAAAAATGAGGAAAAGATTCATAAATACACTTTTAGATAGAAAATTCAGAAAATTGACTCTTTTGTCTTGAAAATTTTTGAAAAAATGGTATGATAGTAACAAGCTATTTTTTTAAGAGAAGAGAAAGGGGAACAATGGAGAAAATCAGTTTAGAATCTCCTAAGACGGGGTCGGACCTAGTTTTGGAAACACTTCGGGACTTAGGGATTGATACCATTTTTGGTTATCCTGGTGGTGCGGTCTTACCTTTGTATGATGCGATATACAATTTTAAAGGCATTCGCCACATCTTAGGACGCCATGAGCAAGGTTGTTTGCACGAAGCTGAAGGATATGCCAAATCAACTGGAAAGTTGGGCGTTGCCGTCGTCACGAGTGGGCCGGGAGCAACAAATGCCATTACAGGGATTGCAGATGCCATGAGCGATAGCGTTCCCCTTTTGGTCTTTACAGGTCAGGTTGCGCGAGCTGGAATTGGGAAAGATGCTTTTCAGGAGGCGGACATCGTGGGGATTACCATGCCCATTACCAAGTACAATTACCAAGTTCGTGAGACAGCAGATATTCCTCGTATCATTACGGAAGCTGTCCATATCGCAACGACAGGTCGTCCAGGTCCAGTTGTGATTGACTTGCCAAAGGATGTATCAGCTCTAGAGACAGATTTCATCTATTCGCCAGAAGTTAATTTACCAAGTTACCAACCGACGCTTGATCCGAATGACATGCAAATCAAGAAAATCTTGAAGCAATTATCAAAAGCCAAGAAACCTGTTTTGTTAGCAGGCGGCGGTATCAGCTATGCAGAAGCTTCTAAGGAGCTCAATGAATTTGCTGAACGTTACCAAATTCCAGTAGTCACTAGTCTTTTGGGGCAAGGAACCATTGCAACGAGTCATCCGCTCTTCCTAGGGATGGGAGGCATGCACGGTTCTTTCGCAGCCAACATTGCAATGACGGAAGCGGACTTTATGATTAGTATTGGTTGCCGTTTCGATGACCGCTTGACTGGGAACCCTAAGACCTTCGCGAAGAATGCTAAGGTTGCTCATATCGACATTGACCCAGCTGAGATTGGTAAGATTATCAGTGCAGATATTCCTGTAGTGGGGGATGCTAAGAAAGCCTTGCAGATGCTACTGGCAGAACCAACTGTTCATAACAATACTGAAAAGTGGATTGAAAAAGTCACCAAGGACAAGAATCGAGTTCGTTCTTATGATAAGAAAGAACGTGTGGTTCAACCTCAGGCCGTTATTGAACGCATCGGTGAGTTGACGCATGGTGATGCCATTGTCGTAACTGATGTAGGGCAGCACCAAATGTGGACAGCTCAGTATTATCCTTACCAAAATGAGCGTCAGTTAGTCACTTCAGGTGGTTTGGGTACCATGGGCTTCGGAGTTCCTGCAGCTATTGGAGCCAAGATTGCCAATCCAGAAAAAGAGGTCATCCTTTTTGTCGGTGATGGTGGTTTCCAAATGACCAACCAAGAGCTAGCAATCCTAAACATCTACAAGGTGCCGATTAAGGTTGTCATGTTGAATAACCACTCACTAGGAATGGTTCGTCAGTGGCAGGAATCCTTCTATGAGGGTAGAACTTCCGAGTCAGTCTTTGATACACTTCCTGACTTCCAGTTGATGGCACAGGCTTATGGCATCAAACTATAAATTTGATAATCCAGAGACGATAGAGAAGGATCTAGAAGTCATTCTGGAGGATGTGCCCATGTTTATCGAGGTGGATATTTCTCGTAAGGAACAGGTCTTACCGATGGTACCAGCTGGTAAGAGCAATCATGAGATGTTGGGGGTGAAGTTCCATGCGTAGAATGTTAACAGCTAGATTGCAAAACCGTTCAGGAGTTTTGAATCGTTTTACAGGTGTCCTTTCTCGTCGTCAAGTCAATATTGAGAGTATCTCAGTTGGTGCGACAGAGAACCCCAATGTATCTCGTATTACCATCATTATTGACGTAGCTTCTCATGATGAAGTAGAGCAAATCATTAAACAGCTCAATCGTCAAATTGATGTGATTCGCATTCGTGATATCACAGATAAACCACACTTGGAAAGAGAAGTTATCTTGGTAAAAGTATCTGCTCCTGCTGAGAAGCGTGCAGAAATCTTGGCCATTATCCAACCTTTCCGTGCAACGGTAGTAGATGTGGCTCCAAGCTCAATCACCATCCAGATGACGGGAAATGCTGAAAAGAGTGAAGCTTTATTGCGAGTGATTCGACCATATGGTATTAAAAATATCGCTCGTACGGGTGCAACTGGATTTACCCGCGACTAATACTCTTTGATTTTCAATGAGTATAAAATCCAGCATAAATTTGTTTAACCAGCCTATAAGGCAATAAAAATAGAAAAGAGAGAAAAACTATGGCAGTTCAAATGGAATACGAAAGATGTTAAAGTAGCAGCGCTTGACGGTAAAAAAATCGCCGTAATCGGTTATGGTTCACAAGGACATGCGCATGCGCAAAACTTGCGTGATTCAGGTCGTGATGTCATCATCGGTGTGCGTCCAGGTAAATCTTTTGACAAAGCAAAAGAAGATGGATTTGACACTTACACAGTAGCAGAAGCAACTAAATTGGCTGACGTTATCATGATCTTGGCACCAGACGAAATCCAACAAGAATTGTACGAAGCAGAAATCGCTCCAAACTTGGAAGCTGGAAATGCAGTTGGATTTGCTCATGGTTTCAATATCCACTTTGAATTTATCAAAGTTCCTGCAGATGTAGATGTCTTCATGTGTGCTCCTAAAGGACCAGGACACTTGGTACGTCGTACTTACGAAGAAGGATTTGGTGTGCCAGCTCTTTACGCAGTTTACCAAGACGCTACAGGAAATGCTAAAAACATTGCTATGGACTGGTGTAAAGGTGTTGGGGCAGCTCGTGTTGGTTTGCTTGAAACAACTTACAAAGAAGAAACTGAAGAAGATTTGTTTGGTGAACAAGCCGTACTTTGTGGTGGTTTGACTGCCCTTATCGAAGCAGGTTTTGAAGTCTTGACAGAAGCAGGCTATGCCCCAGAATTGGCTTACTTTGAAGTTCTTCATGAAATGAAATTGATCGTTGACTTGATCTATGAAGGTGGATTCAAGAAAATGCGTCAATCTATCTCAAACACTGCTGAATACGGTGACTATGTATCAGGTCCACGTGTGATTACTGAGCAAGTTAAAGAAAACATGAAAGCTGTTTTGACAGATATCCAAAATGGAAAATTTGCAAATGACTTTGTGAATGACTACAAGGCTGGTCGTCCAAAATTAACTGCTTACCGTGAACAAGCAGCTAACCTTGAAATTGAAAAAGTTGGTGCAGAATTGCGTAAAGCAATGCCTTTCGTTGGTAAAAACGACGACGACGCATTCAAAATCTACAATTAATTCTTGTAAAGAGAGACAGAAGGCGAGTTGGGGGTACCTAACTCGTTTTTTATCTTGAAAAGTACTTGAGGAGGAGACAATGCTAAGTGCAAAAGATGTGGTGAAAGCCCACAAAGTTTTGAGTGGTGTAGTAGTTGATACACCACTAGAATATGATCATTATTTATCAGAAAAATACCAAGCAAAGATTTATCTCAAAAAGGAGAATGCGCAACGAGTTCGCTCTTTTAAAATTCGTGGAGCCTATTATGCCATTTCTCAACTATCAAAGAAGAACGCGAGCGTGGTGTAGTCTGTGCCTCTGCGGGAAATCATGCCCAAGGTGTCGCCTATACTTGTAATGAGATGAAGATTCCTGCAACCATTTTTATGCCCATCACAACACCGCAACAAAAGATTGGGCAGGTTCGCTTTTTCGGTGGAGAGTTCGTGACAATCAAGTTGGTTGGGGATACCTTTGATGCTTCTGCTAAGGCAGCACAAGAATTTACATTGACAGAAAACCGCACCTTTATCGATCCTTTTGATGATGCGCATGTTCAGGCTGGTCAAGGGACGGTAGCCTATGAAATTCTTGAAGAAGCCCGTAAAGAGTCTATTGATTTTGATACAGTACTTGTACCAGTAGGTGGTGGCGGATTGATTGCCGGTGTTTCTACTTATATTAAGGAAACCAACCCGACTATCGAAGTGATTGGAGTAGAAGCCAATGGAGCTCGCTCTATGAAGGCTGCCTTTGAAGCTGGGGGACCAGTTAAACTCAAAGAAATTGATAAGTTTGCTGATGGGATAGCTGTGCAGAAGGTTGGACAATTAACCTATGAAGCGACCCGAAAAAATGTTGAAACGCTGATTGGGGTGGACGAGGGATTGATTTCTGAAACCTTGATTGATCTTTATTCCAAGCAAGGAATTGTAGCGGAACCAGCAGGGGCTGCTAGTGTTGCAGCCTTGGAAGTTTTATCAGACTATATCAAAGGCAAGACGATTTGTTGTATCATTTCTGGGGGGAATAACGATATCAACCGCATGCCAGAGATGGAAGAACGTGCCTTGATTTACGATGGAATCAAGCATTACTTTGTAGTGAATTTCCCACAACGTCCAGGAGCTCTACGAGAGTTTGTAAATGACATTTTGGGGCCAAATGATGATATCACTCGTTTTGAATATATCAAACGAGCAAGCAAGGGGACAGGCCCTGTATTGATTGGGGTAGCTCTTGCCAATAAGCATGACTATGCTGGATTGATTCATCGAATGGAAAAGTTTGACCCATCTTATATTAATTTGAATGGGAACGAAACGTTGTATAATATGCTAGTTTAAGCTAAAATAAAATTATTATCATATTATTTGCGTAATAATGATGATGGTGCTATAATGAGGGTGACGAAAGGGGGAGATTCCCATGGTTTTACAAATTTTACTTATTTTATTGTTTTTAGTGGTGATTGCATCAGTGATTATGGTTAGTTCTGTGTATGTGGTTCGACAACAATCTGTCGCTATCATAGAACGCTTTGGTAAATACCAAAAGTTGAGCAATAGTGGTATTCATTTACGAGCTCCTTTTGGGATTGATAGGATTGCAGCAAGAGTTCAACTACGCTTGTTGCAAAGTGAGATTGTTGTAGAGACAAAGACGCAAGATAATGTATTTGTAACGATGAATGTAGCAACTCAGTATCGAGTAAATGAAAACAATGTCACAGATGCATATTATAAATTGATGCGTCCAGAAGCCCAAATTAAATCCTATATTGAAGATGCTTTGCGTTCATCTGTACCAAAGCTAACCCTAGATGAGTTGTTTGAGAAGAAGGATGAAATCGCCTTAGAAGTTCAAAAACAAGTGGCTGAAGAAATGTCTACGTATGGGTATATCATTGTCAAAACGCTGATTACTAAGGTTGAACCTGATGCTGAAGTAAAACAATCAATGAATGAAATTAACGCGGCTCAACGTAAGAGAGTTGCGGCGCAAGAGCTTGCTGAAGCAGATAAGATTAAAATCGTGACCGCAGCAGAAGCTGAAGCAGAAAAAGATCGCCTACATGGTGTAGGGATTGCAGAGCAGCGTAAAGCAATTGTTGACGGACTAGCTGATTCTATCCAAGAGTTAAAGGGAGCCAATGTTGAGCTAACTGAAGAACAAATCATGTCTATCCTATTAACGAACCAGTATTTAGATACGTTGAATAATTTTGCAGATAAAGAGGGTAATAATACAATCTTCCTACCAGCAAATCCTAATGGAGTCGAGGACATAAGAACTCATATATTATCGGCTTTAAAAGCCAAATAAAAATATGCAGAATAATATAGTTGCAACGAATATATGTTTTTTTATTGACAAACGAAATAAAAACGTATACAATTAAGTATTGTAAAGAATAATTTAGGAGAAGAACATGGCTAAGTCGAACTTTGAAAAAGTAGAAGCAGTTGTTGGCTGGGTTCGTGATAAGAAAATCACAGGCTACCGTATCTCTAAAGAAACGAATGCGCGTGAAATGTCTATCATTGCTCTAGCACAAGGACGCGCAAAAGTTAAAAATATTTCATTTGAAACAGCTCTTGGTTTAATCGATTTCTATGAAAAAAATCATGAAAAATTTGAAGATTAAACTGTGGTCACAGGCAGATTCCTGAATCGAGTCTGCCTTTTCTTTACAATTACAAATTAAAAAGACTGCATTCTTTATGCAGTCTTTGTTTATTAGCTGAGATAGCGTTGAAGAAATTCTTTTGTCCGGTCTTCTTTAGGATTTGTAAAGAGTTCTTCAGGCCTGCCTTCTTCAGCAATGACACCCTTATCCATAAAGATGACACGGTGAGAGACATCGCGAGCGAATTCCATTTCGTGGGTTACGACGATCATGGTCAAGCCTTCTTGAGCCAAATCCTGCATAATTTTGAGGACTTCTCCAACCATTTCAGGGTCAAGAGCAGATGTTGGTTCGTCGAAGAGAATGGCATCAGGATTCATGGAGAGCGCGCGGGCGATAGCCACGCGTTGTTTCTGACCACCTGATAGTTGCTTCGGCTTGGCTTGCCAGTAACGTTCTCCCATGCCAACTTTTTCGAGATTCTCTTTGGCAATTTTTTCAGCTTCAGAGTGGTCGCGTTTGAGTACAGTCGTTTGGGCAACAATCGTATTTTCAAGGACATTCAGATTTTCAAAGAGATTGAAAGATTGGAAAACCATACCGAGTTTTTCACGATAATGGGTGAGGTTATAGCCTTTTTCTAAGACATTTTCTCCTCGATAGAGAATCTCTCCCTCTGTAGGTGTTTCGAGTAAATTAATTGAACGAAGGAAGGTTGATTTTCCGCTTCCAGAGCTCCCGATGATGGAAATAACCTCTCCTTTATGGACGGTGAGAGAAATGTCTTTTAGCACTTCGTTTTGCCCATAGGATTTTTTGAGGTGTTTGATTTCAAGGATTGCTTGTGTCATTTTTCAAATCCTCCGTTTGCATTTGGTTAGCACCTGTAGTGTAAGTATCCATGTCCATACGACGTTCGATGAAGCGTAGGATACGGGTCACAGTAAAGGTGAGGACAAAGTAAATCACGGCGATGATGGTAAAGGTCTGGAAGTATTGATAAGTTTGTGTTGCTACAGTATTTCCTGAGAAATAAAGCTCAACAACTGAAATAACGTTCAATACAGAGGTATCTTTGATATTGATGACAAACTCATTACCAGTAGCAGGTAGAATATTACGGACAACCTGAGGTAGGACAATCTTACGCATGGTTTGATTGTGGGTCATACCAAGAGCAGTTGCAGCTTCAAACTGTCCTTTGTCAACTGCTAGAATACCACCACGGACGATTTCAGTCATGTAGGCACCTGTGTTGATTGAGACGATGAAGATAGCGGCTAGTGTGCGGTCAAGATTGATACCGAAAGCTTGGGCAGTTCCATAGTAGATAACCATGGATTGAACAATCATTGGTGTACCACGGAAGATCTCGATATAGACATTGAGAATCCAACCGACTAGTTTCTGTAGGGTGTACATTGCCTTGTTCTCAGATAGTGGAGCGGTACGGAAGACCCCGATTGCAAGTCCGATAAGGAGACCTGTGATGGTTCCGATAATGGAGATTAGGAGTGTGATACCAGCACCACGCAAGAGTTGTTGCCAGTTTTCAGAAAGTATCTTAGCGACTTGGCTAAAGAAACTACTTTCTTCCTCTGTTGTTGTAGACTCCACAGGTTGCTCTTTGATCATACGATCCATGAGGGCTACTTGCTCATCCTTTGAGATGGTTTCGATGCTGGCATTGATTTGGCTGATGCGGCTGTCATCTTTACGAAGTCCAATGGCAATAGCTGTATCTTCTTCGCCAGTTTTGAAACCTGGTTGAGGTTGGATCATTTTGAACTTAGCGTTAGCAGACTCAGCGGTCATTGCTTCAGGTCGTTCAGAAACATAGGCATCAATAACACCGGCCTCCAGAGCTTGACGCATCTGAGCAAAGTCGCCCATAGCTGTTTCTTTTTTGGCACCTGGAATTTGGGAAATCAGGTCATAAAGATAAACACCTTGTTGAGACGTGATTTTTGCTCCGCTAAAGTCTTCCAAAGATTTGGCATTCGCATAGGCAGAGTCCTTTTTGACCAATAGAACCGGTTTGCTAGTATAGTAACTGCTTGAAAAAGCAATTTCTTGTTTGCGTTCAGCAGTTGGGCTCATACCGGCAATGATCATATCAATTTTGCCAGAAGTAAGGGCTGGAACAAGTCCTTCCCATTTGGTTTTTACAACCAAAGGTTCTTTGCCTAAGTCTTTGGCAATCTTTTTAGCGATTTGGACATCGTAGCCATTGGCATATTGGTTGGTACCGTCAATTTTGACAGCGCCGTTACTATCGTCGTCTTGAGTCCAGTTGAAGGGAGCGTAAGCTGCCTCCATCCCGATGCGTAAATATTCGTCGGCTTGGACTTGGCTAACTAGTCCTAAGGTAAGGGCTAGGCTAGCAAGGATAGATAAGCATAATTTTTTCATGTTTTCTCCTATTTCTAGTCTAAAAATGACTCTCTCTATTGTATCTAAAAATAGTGAGATTTTCAATACAAGTAAGCCTTTACTTATAAAAAATGATATAATGGTAAAAAGATTGAAAGGGAACCGATTATGAAAAAAAGATGGCTGTTGGCTTTGGTATTTACTTATTTATTATTTATACCGAGCCTGGTTTTTGCAGTAGACTTTGATATCTTATCCTATCAGGGGGATTTGAATATTCATGCAGATAATACTGCAATTTTTAAGGAAACAATTACCTACCGCTTTGGAGATGATTACAATGGTCAGTTAGTTGGGCTCGGAAAAGCTGGGAAAATGCCGGAAGGATTTGACATTGATCCCGACCCGACCGTTCAGGTCTCTAAAAATGGAAGAATTGTTCAAAATGTTTCCTTCTATACTATGGAGGAAGAGGACGGCTACAAGGTAAAAATTTACAATGCTGGATATGCCGGAGATACTGTTCGGGTAACGGTTACCTGGAAACTAACAAACCTTCTCTTCTTATATAAGGATATCGCAGAGCTAAATTGGCAACCCTTGACCGATAGTACTGGAGACATCAAAGAGATTGAGTTTAAGATTAGCTCTGATACCCCAGCAGAGAAACTCTATTTTCATGCAGGCCAACTCCTAAGGGACTCTAGTGTTGAAAAAGTAAATAATCTCTATCATGTCAAAATGAAAGACCTTCCTAGAAAGCGACAGATCGAATTACACGCATACTGGCCTAGAAGTGCTTTTGCAGGAGCTCCAGATCAAGGGTTAGAGGAAGAACGTTTAACCGATTTTAACCGGATTGAAAGCAATATAGCAACAGAAAAAGCGCAAAGTGAGATTTTGATGAAATGGGTATTCCCCGTCATTTTTATGAGTCTCTTACTTCTAGTTCCTATCTTCTATAGGATGTTTCGTCAGAGTACAAGCATTAAAAAGGTCTTTCCAAAAGATCATCGACTCTACGAACCACCGATGGATTTGCCTCCAATGGTTTTAGCAGAAGCAGTGTATTCAACGTCCTTAGAGGAAGTCAATCCCCTAAACAAATCAGGGTTTGGCAAATTTACTTTTGAACGTTTGATTCAGGCAACCTTGTTGGATTTAGTAGATCGAGGTCATTTATCTATTTTCCAAGGGGATGAAGAACCTTATGTGCGCATTATCAGTGAAAAGGGTTTGTCCAATTTTGAGAAGGAATGTCTGCGCATGACTTTGTCAAATAAGAAAGAATTGGCTATTTCAGAGCTCTTCCCTGATTACCAAGTTTCATCTTCCCTTTACCGTGGTGCCAAAGAGTCAGATGAAAAACATATCCGAGAAACAGGCTCGCGTCTCAAACGCTCCTTTGAAGGAAGACTTCAACGCATTCAGTCTTGTGTCAAGGATAAGGTCCATGTACTTCGTATCCCAAGCTACTATCGTCCCTTGACAAGTGAGGAACGCCGCCTTGCTCTCGGGATGCGGGTCTGTTCAGCCATAACAGCTCTAGGTGGACTGCTATTCTTTTACTATAGCTGGCAAACACATGGTTTCTTTTCGATCCCATTTCTACTCTTAGGATTGACAGGATTAGGGGCTAGTTTCTGGGTTTATCTTGCCACGCGAGGAGCCTATCGCGATGGAGTTCTAACTGAGGAAGGAGCAGAAATCTTCTATCTCTGGACGAGTTTTGAAAATATGCTTCGCGACATTGCTCATCTAGATCAGGCCGAGCTAGAGAGCATCGTCCTTTGGAACCGTCTACTGGTCTATGCGACTCTCTTTGGTTATGCCAAGAAGGTGAGTAAGTTAATGAAAGTTCGCCATATTCAGCTTGAAAATCCAGATTTGAATCTTTATGTAGCCTATGGTTGGCACTCACAGTTCTACTCCTCAACTGCACAAATCAAGCAATATACTGCTGTCGCAAATACAGCTAGCAATTACTCTGTATCTTCTGGAAGTGGTTCTTCAGGTGGAGGATTCTCAGGAGGCGGAGGCGGTGGTAGCATCGGTGCCTTCTAAAAAATCTATCGCAATATCCGAAATTATGCTATAATAGAGGACAGAAAAAGGAGTAATGTATGTATTTTATTGAAATTTTGAAGTCAATCTTTTTTGGGATTGTTGAAGGAATTACAGAATGGTTGCCCATTTCAAGTACTGGCCACTTGATCTTGGTTGAAGAATTTGTACAATACAAGGACCAGAATGAAGCCTTCATGTCCATGTTTAATGTTGTCATCCAGCTTGGTGCCATTTTAGCAGTTATGGTCATTTACTTTAACAAGCTTAATCCTTTCAAACCTGGTAAAACTAAGGTAGAAGTTCGTAGAACTTGGCAGTTGTGGTCAAAAGTCTTTGTTGCGACCTTGCCTTTGCTATTGGTTTTTAAACTAGATGATTGGTTTGATGCTAACTTCCATAACATGGTTTCAGTTGCGATTATGTTGATTATCTATGGTGTTGCCTTTATCTACCTTGAAAAACGAAATAAGGCGCAAGCCATTGAACCAACAGTAACAGAGCTAGACAAGTTACCTTATAAAACAGCCCTTTACATTGGGCTCTTCCAAGTCCTCGCCCTCTTTCCAGGAACGAGCCGTTCAGGTGCGACGATTGTTGGTGGTTTGTTGAATGGAACAAGCCGCTCAGTCGTAACAGAGTTTACCTTCTATCTCGGAATTCCTGTTATGTTCGGAGCCAGTGCTTTAAAGATTTTCAAATTTATTAAAGCAGGTCAACTCTTGAGTTTTGGACAACTGTTCTTGCTCTTGGTAGCTATGGGTGTTGCCTTTGCGGTCAGCATGGTTGCTATTCGTTTCTTGACCAGCTATGTGAAGAAACACGACTTTACACTCTTTGGTAAATATCGTATTGTACTCGGTAGTGTCTTGTTGCTCTATAGTTTTGTGCGTTTGTTTGTATAAGAAAAAAGCTTGAGGGAAGTTTCCTTCAAGCTTTTTAAAATCCTGTCACCGTAATTCCTAGTAAACGGATACCTTTTTCTTTTTCAGCTAGCTCTTCGTAGAGTTGAAGGGCGGTTTGAGAAATCTGACTAGCGTCCTGTGTAGCTTGTGGGAGGCTTTTTCGTCTAGTCAGAGTGGAGAAGTCAGCATATCGTATTTTTAGGATAATGATTTTTCCAGCTTTGTCCTGCTTGCTGAGATTGTGAGCTACCTTTTCGGAGAGAAGAGTCAGCTCTTTTTTGATATCTTCTTCATCCTGGAGAATCTTACTATAGGTTTTCTCCTTCCCGATTGATTTGCGGATGCGATTGGACTTGACTGGAGAATTGTGAATACCACGAGCCTTTCGATAAAGATCATAACCAAGTCTGCCAAAGCGATCGATTAAAGTAACTTCTGAGACATCCAATAAGTCTGCACCAGTATAAATGCCCATTTCATGAAGCTTTCTACTGTCTTCTTTCCTACACCATGAAATTTAGCAATGTCCATTTGTTTGAGAAAGTCTTGGGCTTTGTCAGGTAGAATCACTGTCAAACCATGTGGCTTCTGATAATCACTGGCCATTTTAGCTAGAAATTTATTGTAGGAAACGCCTGCAGAAGCGGTCAGGTGTAGTTCCTGCCAGATATCCTCTTGGATGAGGCGGGCTATTTTGACGGCTGACTTGATACCGAGTTTATTTTCCGTCACATCTAAGTATGCCTCGTCGATACTCATAGGTTCAATCAAATCAGTGTAGCGTTTAAAAATAGCTCGAATCTCAAGTCCCACAGTCTTATACTTTTCATAATTTCCAGAGATAAAGACAGCTTGGGGACAGCGCTCATAAGCTTCTTTAGAACTCATGGCTGAATGAACACCAAAAACTCGTGCCTCGTAGCTACAGGTAGAAACGACACCTCGACCACCTGTTTGTCTGGGATCACTTCCGATGATAACAGGTTTGCCCTTTAACTTGGGATTATCTCTGATTTCCACCGCAGCAAAAAAGGCATCCATGTCGATATGGATGATTTTTCTGGACAGATCATTTATCAATGGAAATATGAGCATTCCAATCCCTTTCTAGTGTCATTTTCTATTTATTATACCCTTTTTTCTGAAAAAATGGGAAAGTTCAACCTGACTTTCAAAAATATAATACAGATAAGAACAAAAAAGAGACTGTATTATAAAAGAAAGCGTCTAAAATGCCGATTTTCTCTTGTTGAAATCGGTTACTGTATGGTATACTTGTCTCAAGAATGTAACAGATGACTGTTACTAGAAAAAAGAGGACATTAACATGGTTGTTAAGACAGTTGTTGAAGCACAAGACATTTTTGATAAAGCTTGGGAAGGCTTCAAAGGCGTAGATTGGAAAGAAAAAGCAAGTATTTCTCGCTTTGTTCAAGCTAACTACACACCTTATGATGGAGATGAAAGTTTCCTTGCTGGACCAACAGAACGTTCACTCCACATCAAAAAAATCGTAGAAGAAACAAAAGCACACTACGAAGAAACTCGTTTCCCAATGGACACTCGTCCAACATCTATTGCTGATATTCCTGCTGGATTTATCGACAAAGAAAATGAAGTTATCTTCGGTATCCAAAACGATGAACTCTTCAAATTGAACTTCATGCCAAAAGGTGGTATCCGTATGGCTGAAACTACTTTGAAGGAAAATGGATATGAACCAGATCCAGCTGTTCACGAAATCTTCACTAAATACGTAACAACAGTTAACGACGGTATCTTCCGTGCCTACACTTCAAACATTCGTCGCGCTCGTCACGCTCACACTGTAACTGGTCTTCCAGATGCCTACTCACGTGGACGTATCATCGGTGTTTACGCACGTCTTGCTCTTTACGGTGCAGACTACTTGATGCAAGAAAAAAAGTAAACGACTGGAATGCGATCAAAGAAATTGATGAAGAAACAATCCGTCTTCGTGAAGAAGTAAACCTTCAATACCAAGCATTGCAACAAGTTGTTCGCTTGGGTGACCTTTACGGAGTTGATGTCCGCAAACCAGCGATGAACACGAAAGAAGCAATCCAATGGGTTAACATCGCCTTCATGGCTGTCTGCCGTGTTATTAACGGTGCTCGCTACATCTCTAGGACGTGTGCCAATCGTATTGGATATCTTTGCAGAACGTGACCTTGCTCGTGGTACATTTACTGAATCAGAAATCCAAGAGTTCGTTGATGATTTCGTTATGAAACTTCGTACAGTTAAATTTGCTCGTACAAAAGCTTATGACCAATTGTACTCAGGTGACCCAACCTTCATCACAACTTCTATGGCTGGTATGGGTAACGATGGTCGTCACCGTGTTACTAAGATGGACTACCGTTTCTTGAACACTCTTGACAACATCGGTAACTCTCCAGAGCCAAACTTGACAGTTCTTTGGACTGACAAATTGCCATACAACTTCCGTCGCTACTGTATGCACATGAGCCACAAACACTCTTCTATCCAATATGAAGGTGTAACAACAATGGCTAAAGACGGATACGGAGAAATGAGCTGTATCTCATGCTGTGTGTCACCACTTGACCCAGAAAACGAAGATCAACGTCACAACATCCAGTACTTCGGTGCTCGTGTAAACGTTCTTAAAGCCCTTCTTACTGGTTTGAACGGTGGTTACGACGATGTTCACAAAGACTACAAGGTATTTGACATCGATCCTATCCGTGACGAAGTTCTTGAATTCGAATCAGTTAAAGCCAACTTCGAAAAATCTCTTGACTGGTTGACTGACACTTACGTAGATGCTTTGAACATCATCCACTACATGACTGACAAGTACAACTACGAAGCTGTTCAAATGGCCTTCTTGCCAACTAAACAACGCGCTAACATGGGATTCGGTATCTGTGGATTTGCAAACACAGTTGATACATTGTCAGCTATCAAGTACGCTACAGTTAAACCAATCCGTGATGAAAATGGCTACATCTACGATTACGAAACAATCGGTGAATACCCACGTTGGGGTGAAGATGACCCACGTTCAAACGAATTGGCAGAATGGTTGATCGAAGCTTACACAACTCGTCTACGTAGCCACAAGCTTATAAAGACGCAGAAGCTACAGTATCTCTTTTGACAATCACATCTAACGTTGCTTACTCTAAACAAACTGGTAACTCACCAGTCCACAAAGGTGTATACCTCAACGAAGATGGTTCTGTGAACTTGTCTAAACTTGAATTCTTCTCACCAGGTGCGAACCCATCTAACAAAGCTAAAGGTGGATGGTTGCAAAACTTAAACTCACTTGCTAGCCTTGACTTTGGTTACGCAGCTGACGGTATTTCATTGACAACTCAAGTTTCACCTCGTGCTCTTGGTAAGACTCGTGACGAACAAGTGGATAACTTGGTAACAATCCTTGATGGTTACTTCGAAAACGGTGGACAACACGTTAACTTGAACGTTATGGACTTGAACGATGTTTACGAAAAGATCATGTCAGGTGAAGACGTTATCGTACGTATCTCTGGATACTGTGTAAACACTAAATACCTCACTCCAGAACAAAAAACTGAATTGACACAACGTGTCTTCCACGAAGTTCTTTCAATGGATGATGCATTGAGCTAAGATTCAATTAGAATAATAAGAAAGCCAGTCAAAATGACTGGCTTTTTACTATAATATCAAAGATTGACCTAATTACAGATGTAACATATATTAAGCTATTTATATTAGTTTACCGATATAAATAGCTCAAAATTGAATGGCTAGGTTATAGAATGATGCAAATACGTGTATTTTTAAGTTAATATACTTGAATAGATTGTATTGAGATGTTATAATATAATAGACAAGCTCTAGTTAGTGATAGAGGTTGTCAAAATGTTATGATGTAATCTCTTAGGGAGATTAGAAATAAAAATTTCATATAGAAAAGAGGAGAAGAAATGTCGAAAAGCAAAGCGTTAAAAATGCTTTCTAAATTTTCTGCGTTAGTTTTTGCTATTTTAGCTCTAGCATCTGTTTTAGTAGGCATTGTTAAAGCAGATAATCCAGTATCAAAAGAATTAACACAAGTAATTACAGACATTGATCTGTTAGATGCTTCAGATACTAAGCAAAATGTGAGTTCAGAAGGAGATTTCGAGCTTCGTACGAATTTAGCATATAAGCTTCGTGTGACTTTTGATCTCAAACAGTATAATGAACATCTGAATAATGGAGATTATTTTACCTTTGATATACCTGCTCCTATGGCAGTTTATGAGGGGAGTCAGGATTTAATTGATCCGACAACAAAAGTTACTATTGGAGAAGCTGAAGTGACTTCAAATGGTACTGATCAAGGTGGGAAAGCAAAAATCACCTTAAAAAACCTGGATAAATATTTAGAGAAAACTGGTGGAGATAAGGTAAAGGATGTGTCAGGGAATTTTTCTGTTTCTTTTAGATTCTTAAAAGATCAGAATAAGACCCGCATTAACTTTAATTCATCCTCATTGAAGCAAGAAGTGACTCACATTTATTCATCAAAAACAATCGATGGTCCCAAAGTTGGTACTGAAAATTACGCTAAAATTGGGGGTCGTCCTGCCCTTGAAAGTTGGAACTCTCCAAAACTGGCTGAGATTGGTTCGGTTAGCAAGGGAGATGCATGGTCTGTCTGGCGTGTACGTGTAAATACAGAGAAACAAGACTTAGGACAAAATATTGTATTACATGATACTATACCAAATGATGATACTAGTTACACTCCCGCACAGTATATTCCTGAGACTCTAAAAGTATATAAGGCAGATATCACTGTTGGGACTTCTGCTGTTCCAGATGATGCAGTATTGTTAACTGAGGGACAAGACTATACCGTTTCGTGGAACGAAAACTATACTTCATTCGATATCATTTTTAAAGATGGAACGACCTCTTATATAGTATCTTATAACACAACAACTCCTAATGATGGAAGTAAAGTAGGAAATAGGGTTGCTCTGTCGTTGGCTGACGGGACTAAATTAGCACAGAACACAAGTCGTCCGGGAGCACTTGATATGACAGCTGAGGCGACATCTTTGATTTCTGGTACGATTGTAGCATCTACTGCTTACCAAATTAAGATTCATAAGACTGATGCCTTCACTCTTGCTCCAGTTTCGAGTGCAGTATATACTGTGACAGCAGCAGATGATGCAAGTGAAACAACAGAAGTGACTACGAATGAAAAAGGAGTAGCGCTTACGAAAACTTATGATCAGAAATGGGAAGGTAAAACGTTTAAGATCAAAGAGAAGACTGCTCCATCAGGCTATAAACTAGATGAAAAAGAGTATACAGTTAAACTCGGTGCTGCGGGTTCTACTATTCATCTTAAAGATGAACCTGTTCCAGCTGTATTCAATGTGACGGCTAAGAAAGTAGTAGAAGGACGTACAGATAAACTTCCAAAAGCGGATGAGTTTACCTTTAACCTATTTTCTGCAGAGAACTTGAAGGACCCTGTAGCCACAGCAAAATCAAAAGCTGATGGAACGATTACCTTTGAGAATCTCCAAGTAAAAGGTGCGGGAACTTATCACTACATCATCAAAGAGAACACTTCAACAGCAGTTGCAGGCGTTACATTTGATACAGAAGCCAAGGAAGTTACTGTAGCAGCAACTTTCCAAAGTGGAGTTTTAACAGCAACTGTCACATCTGCAGAACCAACTTTCACTAACACTTATAAAGCAACTCCAGCTAAAGAAACTATCACAGCTAAGAAAGTCTTGAACGGTAAAGAACTTGAAGCTGATAAATACGAATTCGAACTTAAAAAAGGTGAAGAAGTCGTTGCGACAGCTAAAAACGCTGCAGACGGCACCGTTACTTTCAAAGAAATTGAGTTCGAAACAGCAGGTGATTACACTTACACTATCACTGAAAAAGCGGGTAGTGAAAAAGGTGTGACATACGATGAATCCACTCACACTGTAACAGTAAAAGTTACAGATAACGGTGCAGGCAAACTTGTTGCAACTGTTACAGGTAACAACCCAACCTTCACCAATACCTATAAAGCAGCTAAAACAAGTGAAACTATTAAGGCTACTAAAGTCTTGGATGGTAAAGCTCTTGAAGCTGATAAATACGAATTCGAACTTAAAGAAGGTGACAAAGTCGTTGCAACAGCTAAAAACGCTGCAGACGGTACTGTTACTTTCAAAGAAATCGAATACAATGAAGCAGGCAACCACACTTACACTATCACTGAAAGCAGGTAGCGAAAAAGGTGTGACATACGATACTGCTAAACACGAAGTTAAGGTAAACGTTACAGATAACGGCCAAGGTCAACTTGTTGCAACTGTTACAGGTAACAACCCAACCTTCACCAACACCTATAAAGCAACTCCAGCAAAAATTGCTATTGAAGCTAAAAAAGTTTTGAATGGTAAAGAGCTAGAGATAGATGAGTTTGAGTTTGAACTGAAAGAGGGTAACAAGGTTGTTGCGACAGCAAAGAATGTTGCTGGCGGATTGATTCGTTTTTCTGAAATTAGCTATTCAACAGCAGGAGTATATAACTATACTATTACAGAAAAGGTTGGCAATAAACTTGGTGTAACTTATGATAAAACAGAACATCCAGTAACTGTAGAAGTGAAAGATAATGGCTCAGGTCAACTTGTCGCGACAGTTACAAGTGAAACACCAGTTTTCGTTAATGACTATAAAGCGGAACCTGCGCAGGCTACAATCAAAGCTAAGAAAGTCTTGAAAGGAAAAGCGCTTGAAGCTGATGCTTATACTTTCGAACTGAAAGAAGGTTCAGACCTTGTAGCTACGGCTAAGAATACTGCCTCAGGAGAAGTTGCCTTCAACGTCACTTTCTCAGCAGCAGGCGATTACGTTTACACTATTACTGAAAAAGCTGGTGACGATAAAACAATCACTTATGATCAAAATGCCTATGAAGTGTTCGTCACTGTTGCGGATGATGGTAAAGGCCAATTGGTTGCGACTGTAGAAGATGCGGATACAGAACGGGTCTTCACAAATATTTATACAGCACCAGCTCCAACAGCTACATCAGCAACACTTGAGTTTACTAAAGAATTGACTGGTCGTACTTTGGTTGATGGTGAGTTCCAATTTGAATTGTACAAAGATGGACAAAAAATTGATACAAAAACAAACCAAGGTGGAAAAGTAACATTTAATGCAATCAACTATGATGCAGAAGGTGAGTATACTTATACTGTAAAAGAAGTGAATGCTGGAGCAACTGGTATTACTTACGATACAGAAAAGACTGCAAAGGTAACAGTAACCAAAGATGCAGCAACAAATGCCTTGAAGGCAACTGTTGAATATCCAGCAGGTAATGTCTTCAAGAATAGCTTCAAAGCACCAGCGGTAGAAGCTACGATTGAAGCAACTAAGAAACTTGAAGGTAAAGAACTTGCGGCTGACGCTTATACTTTCGAATTGAAAGAGAAAGGCGCAGTTGTAGCTACAGCTAAGAATACTGTCGAAGGTAAAGTAGCCTTTGTTCGTTCATTCGAAGAAGCAGGTACTTACACTTACACCTTGGTTGAAAAAGTTGGTACTGAAGAGGGTATTGAATACGATAAGACTGAGCATACCGTAACAGTCACTGTAGTTGCGGATGATCAAGGTCTCTTGACTGCAAAGGTTTCGTATGCCGATGGTAAAGAAGTTGTATTTACAAATAAATACACTGTTCCAACACCAACACCAGAACCAAATCCAAATCCAGCTCCAAATAATCCAGGAACAACGCCAGATCCAGCACCAACACCAGATCCAACGCCAAATAATCCAGGAACAGAACCAACTGATCCAGGACAAAAAGAGGATCCAAACCAACACCTCCAGCTACGGAGACTAAAGGTAAAGCTGAACTTCCAAACACAGGGGAAGCAACCTCTATCCTTTCTGCGATTGGATTTGTAGTATTGGCATTGAGTGGATTGGTATTCTTCGTAAAACGCAAAGCTTAAGCTTTTGTAGAAGAAACATGAAACTTGGTAAGTGAGAATATTTCTTCTCTCTTAAACTTGATAGAGAAAGTCTCTAGAAAATTCGTTTTCTAGGGGCTTTTTTTGTACTTCAAAAAATTTTTTTAAAAAATAGTCAAATTTGGTCAAAAAACTATTGACTTTTACTGACTAATGTGATATAGTAGGAACATAAGGAAAATGAATTCCTTAGAAAACTTCATTTTCAATGATTCTATTTATTGAAAATGTATGATAGATACCCTAGAAAGGGGTGGGGCCTATGTTAAATCTAACAGATTTTGAAAAGAAGATGATAAAAGGCTTATTTAAGAAAGAAAAACCAGAAATTATACGTAGGGTAGCTAGTTAGCTAGTCTAAAATTTTTAAAACAAAGGTCAAAGATAGTCAATATCGGAGATCGCATATAATAAAGAATAAACGAGGTAAAGAATATGAACAACAACTTTAATAACTTTAACAACATGGATGATTTATTTAACCAATTGATGGGTGGTATGCGAGGATATAGTTCTGAAAACCGTCGCTACTTGATTAATGGACGCGAAGTGACACCTGAGGAATTTGCTCAGTATCGTGCAACTGGGAAATTACCAGGAAATGCAGAATCTGATGCGCAAATGCAACAACACGCTTCAGGTATGAAACAAGACGGTGTCCTTGCTAAACTAGGTCGCAACTTGACAGCGGAAGCTCGTGAGGGCAAGCTGGATCCTGTAATCGGACGAAACAAGGAAATTCAAGAAACATCTGAAATCCTCTCACGTCGTACGAAAAATAATCCTGTTCTAGTCGGAGATGCAGGTGTTGGTAAGACAGCCGTTGTCGAAGGTCTAGCACAAGCGATTGTGAATGGAGATGTTCCGGCTGCCATTAAGAACAAGGAAATTATTTCTATTGATATCTCAGGTCTTGAGGCTGGTACTCAATACCGTGGTAGCTTTGAAGAAAACGTTCAAAATCTAGTCAATGAAGTAAAAGAAGCAGGGAATATTATCCTCTTCTTTGATGAAATTCACCAAATCCTTGGCGCTGGCTCAATCGGAGGAGACAGTGGTTCTAAAGGGCTTGCGGACATTCTCAAGCCAGCTCTCTCTCGTGGTGAATTGACCGTTATTGGGGCAACAACTCAAGACGAATACCGTAACACCATCTTGAAAAATGCAGCTCTTGCTCGTCGTTTCAACGAAGTCAAGGTCAATGCTCCTTCAGCAGAGGATACCTTTAAAATCCTTCAAGGGATTCGTGACCTCTATCAACAACACCACAATGTCATCTTGCCAGACGAAGTCTTGAAAGCAGCAGTGGATTATTCTATCCAATATATTCCTCAACGCAGCTTACCAGATAAGGCTATTGACCTTGTCGATGTAACGGCAGCTCACTTGGCAGCTCAACATCCTGTAACAGATGTGCATGCTGTTGAACGGGAGATTGAGGCAGAAAAAGACAAGCAAGAAAAAGCAGTTGAGGCAGAAGACTTTGAAGCAGCTCTCAATGCCAAAACACGTATTGCAGAATTAGAGAAAAAGTCGAAAACCACACAGAAGACATGAAAGTGACTGCAAGCATCAACGATGTGGCTGAGTCTGTAGAGCGAATGACAGGTATTCCAGTGTCACAAATGGGAGCGTCAGACATCGAACGTTTGAAAGATATGGCTCATCGCTTGGAACACAAGGTTATCGGTCAAGATAAGGCAGTAGAAGCAGTGGCTCGTGCTATCCGTCGTAACCGTGCTGGTTTTGATGAAGGCAATCGCCCAATCGGCAGCTTCCTCTTTGTAGGTCCAACTGGGGTTGGTAAGACGGAGCTTGCTAAGCAATTGGCGCTCGATATGTTTGGAACCAAGGACGCAATTATCCGTTTGGATATGTCTGAATACAGTGACCGCACAGCTGTTTCTAAGTTAATCGGTACAACAGCAGGTTATGTGGGGTATGATGACAATAGCAATACCTTGACAGAACGAGTTCGTCGTAATCCATACTCTATCATTCTCTTGGACGAAATTGAAAAGGCTGATCCTCAAGTAATCACCCTTCTCCTCCAAGTCTTGGATGATGGTCGTTTGACTGATGGTCAAGGAAATACAGTGAACTTCAAGAACACTGTCATTATCGCGACATCAAATGCTGGATTTGGCTATGAAGCCAATTTGACAGAAGATGCGGACAAACCAGAATTGATGGACCGCTTGAAACCGTTCTTCCGTCCAGAGTTCCTTAACCGCTTTAACGCAGTTATCGAGTTCTCACACTTAAATAAGGAAGATCTTTCTAAGATTGTGGACTTGATGTTGGCTGAAGTCAACCAAACCTTGGCTAAGAAAGACATTGATTTGGAAGTCAGTCAAGCAGCTAAGGACTTTATCACAGAAGAAGGCTATGACGAAGTCATGGGTGTTCGTCCTCTCCGTCGTGTAGTTGAACAACAAATCCGTGATAAGGTGACGGACTTCCACTTGGATCACCTAGATGCCAAACATCTGGAAGCAGATATGGAAGATGGTGTCTTGGTCATTCGAGAAAAAGCCTAACTCAAGATTTTGAGAATAAAAAAAAGAAGGAACTAGCTAAAAAGCTGGTTCCTTTGTTTTGTTTAGATGATATGGCGTTCAAAGGCATCATCTGAGATTCCTTGTTCCAGGATGAGTTTTGCCCATTCTTTAGCAGAAAAGAGGCTGTGGTCCTTGTAGTTTCCGCAAGATTCGATGGTTGTTCCAGGGACATCTTCCCAAGTGGTAGTCTCAGCAATTTCCTTGAGCGAATCCTTGATAACAGCAGCGATTTCAGCACTGGTATGGCGTCCCCACATAATCATGTGGAAGCCTGTACGGCAACCAAACGGCGAACAGTCAATCATACCGTCAATGCGGGTACGGATGAGTTTGGCCAAGAGGTGCTCAATGGTGTGAAGCCCAGCAGTAGGGATTGAGTCTTCGTTTGGTTGTACCAAGCGAATATCAAAGTTGGAGATGACATCTCCCTTTGGACCTGTTTCTTCTCCAATCAAGCGAACATAGGGTGCTTTAACAATGGTGTGGTCAAGTTCAAAACTTTCAACAATAACTTCTTTTGACATGGTAAATCCTTTCAGTTTTCTTCTTTCATTATATCATAAAGGGTGCTGTTGATGGGGTTTGATAAATGACTTTTTGGTACTAGAATGATAATAAAGTCTCTATACATAAACCTCAGAATTATAAAGAAAGAATGGAGAGAAGAATACCTTGTGAAAGAAAAGTTTAGTTTTTCTAGTGGAACTCAGGTGACTTTTGAAAAGTGGATCAACTTTTTCTGAAATTTCTGTTTAATCTCTGAACTAATTCTGAACTAGATTGGGTATACTGGAGAAAATAAAGATAAAGGAGTTCAGTATGGAACATATTGTAAAAATTGATCGTGTTTCTAAAAAATATGGAGACAAGCAAATTTTAAAGGATATTTCTTTTACAGCTAGGAGTGGTCGCATTACGGCTTTTCTAGGACATAATGGTGCAGGAAAAAGCTCGACCTTGAGGATTCTCTTGGGCTTAGATCGGGCGACAGCAGGAACTGCGACTTTTGATGGACAAACCTATCAGTCAATGATTTATCCTCTCAAAACAGTAGGTGCAGCTTTTGACGGTATTGGCGGTCTGCCAAATCGAAAGGTCTATGACCACTTGAGGATTATTGCGGCGAGTAATGCTATTCCCAAGTCTCGGATCGATGAGGTTTTAGAGATGACTGGGATTGCTCATAAGAGGAAGGACCTCTTGTCAAGCCTGTCTCTGGGGGAAGGTCAGCGGTTGGGTTTGGCAGCAGCTTTGCTGGGAGATCCTCAGTTTCTTATATTAGATGAGCCGACCAATGGACTGGATCCAAGTGGGATTAAGTGGTTTAGAAAGTTCATCCGTCAGCAGGCTGATTTAGGGAAAACGGTACTTCTATCTTCTCATATCCTATCAGAGGTGCAAATGGTGACAGATGATGTAGTCTTGATTCATCATGGGCAAATTATTGAGCAGGGACGATTGGAAGAGGTGCTGCAAGATTCAGACAGTCTAGAAGACCTCTTTTTTGACTTGACAGAGGAGGCTTAAGATGAAAGAAACGATGTCCTTATTGCATTCAGAATGGTTGAAAATTTGCTCAACTAAGGCTTTCAGAGTGAGTATGGCCTTCATGCTGCTCTTGGTGCCTGTCGTATCCTGGTTGGAGGGCCGACAGTATCTGTCTATCGGCTTGGATGCTACACCTGAGACGGTTCCTAATCTGATAAACGCCATTGATCCGCTGGAATATCTAGGTCTCAACGGGGCTTCTATGGCGGTCATGGTTTTGGTCATTTTAGCTGGAATTTTGGGAGCTATGGAATTTCAGTCTCATAGCTTGAGAACCAGTCTCTTGACCTGTAATAACCGCCTGAAGTTGCTTGTGGGGAAACTCATGACCTTTGCTTGCTTTTCTCTTGCCACTAGCTTTTTATCAATCTACTTTAGTTATATGGTCATGCATCTGGCTTTAGGAAAGGAAGGGCTTGATCCGATTTTGCTCAATCAGGCAGCTTGGAGTTTGATTTTGTGGAAAACCTTATCTCTAACCTTATTGGGAATCCTTTCGTTTTTGTTAGGTTTATTGGCTCGGACCATGCTAGTTCCTCTGCTTTTTCTCGTACCCCAAATCTATAATTTAGGAAACTACCTAGCTGCTCACACGAGTTGGGGAGCTTATCTGCCCCAGCCCGCAGGAGAGTTATTTGTTGCAACGCCGACTTCCCAATATGCCAACAATCCCTTGCAAGGACTCTTGATACTAAGCGTATGGTTGCTAGTTATCGGCGTCATGGCCTCTCTGCGCTTTTTGAAGACGGATTTAGGAGGACGCTACTGATGATAAAAGCTCTGCTTAAAAGTGAATGGATTAAGTTTCGTTCTTACTATCTCGTTCTTGGTGCCGCCTTTGTGGCTCTGGTAGTCGTTCCTTTTTTTCTGATGAATCTTGACTACAGTCAGACAGCAGTTGGCCAGACAAAGGCTCTGAGTGAAGCTTTGCATGCTCTCTATCTGGCGCAGCCTGTCATCGTCATCTTTACTTCCCTCTATTTTGCCCAGGAGTTTGTCAAGTCTGGGATGCGAACGAATTTTCTAACCGTATCAAATAGAAAGGCTTGGTTGGCTGGGAAATTCCTTTTTCTGGCCGTTCTGCTCTTGGTTCTCTACAGTGTCATGATAGGCAGCTGTTTCTTTGTTATGCTGGCTCGATTTGACCTAGACTTTAGCTGGCCCTTACTGGGGAAATTCCTCTATTACAGCTCTTTTGGTCTTCTCAGCAATCTTTTTCTGGCTCTTTTAGCTGCTGGTCTCGCTTTGCTCTTTCAATCTTGGGTTGTGCCGGTGTCGGTGCTATTTCCTCTCTTGATTGGTCTTAGCCGTTTATTGACAACTTTTATCAAAGAAGCAAAGTACCTGCCCGATCTGGCTACGCTAAATCTTTTTGAGTATGAAGGGCTTCAGCATTCAATAGATCTATCAGGGTTGGGAATACAGCTGTTCTGGCTAGCTTTGATTTGGAGCTCTGCTATATTCTTGACCTTGAAACGAGATGTTCGCTAGAGGTATGCTATAATGGAAATCATGAGACAGTATCGTATTTTGGTGGTTGATGACGACCGGAGCATTTTAAAGCTGGTGAAAAACGTCCTAGAGCTAGATGCTTATGACGTGACGACGCTTGATCGGATAGAAGAGCTCGAGCTGACGGATTTTGTAGGATATGATTTGATTCTGCTAGATGTGATGATGGAGCCTGTTAATGGTTTTGAGCTGTGTTCCTACATTCGTCCTCATCTTTCGTGTCCAATTATCTTTCTGACAGCTAAGGAGTTAGAGGCGGACAAGGTGGAAGGGCTCTTTCGCGGAGCAGATGACTATATTGTCAAGCCTTTTGGGACCAAAGAATTGCTGGCGCGTGTCAGAGCTCATCTTCGGCGGGAGGAAAGACGGGAGGAGCGATATTCTGAAATTGCTTCTTGTCAATTTTATCCAGAGCGCTATGAAGTTGCCTATTTTGGTAAAGTCTTGAAATTTTCAGAGCGAGAGTTTAAGTTGCTGCATTTACTAGCTAGCAATCCCAAGCAGACCTTTTCAGCTGAACGCCTGCATACCTTGCTTTACCCAGAAAGCTCAGAAACACAGCTTCGCTCCATCTCAGAATACGTATATCAGATTCGCCAAAAATGCAAACAAGAAGGGCTGCAAGCAATCGCAACAGTGAGAGGAGTAGGCTATAGATGGCAATTAGAACCCGAAATTTCAAAAGCCTAGTTTGGACAACCAGTTTAAAAATCGTCTTTTTCCATGTTTTGATTTTTGTGCTTATAGGCTATGAATTTACGCAAGGAAGTGATTACGTTCTTTTCACCTTGTTCTTCTGGGCAGGGAGCTTGCTGCTGATTACTTTTTATCATATTTTGAAATTGCTCCGAAAAATCGACAGGGAAATAAAAATGCTAAAGAGCGAGAAGCTTTTAGAAGAAAATCAAAGTCAGCTTTTTCGGATTGAGGAAATGCTAGAAGTTTATAGCGATTTACGGAGCAGCCACCAAGAAAATGCTCATCTTCTAGAAAGAGAGCAGCAGCATAATCAGGAGTTGATTTTACAGCTATCAGCGACATCGCACGATTTGAAGACGCCCCTAACTGTAATTAAGGGGAATGCTGAACTCTTGGAATTGGCGCAGTTAGGCCAGCCACAGGCAGACTATGCTTCTGAGATTTTGCAGGCCAGTCACAAGATGGAAGAGTATTGTGGCTCTTTGATTGATTACGCTAAGACTTTTCAGATTGATTCTAATCAGTTCATTCAGCTTTCCTTAGGGGATTTTTTGGCTTATCTACAGGATGATTGGGCACTGTTCAGCAAACAGGAAAGCTATCATTTTTATCTCCAAGAAGATTGTGATCTTAGCTTGAGATTGTCCATTCATTTGGACTATCTCAAGCGGGCTTTGCTCAATATCTTACTGAATGCGCTTGAACATGCTAATCAGGACCAAAAGGAAGTCAAGCTAACGGTATCAGTGCAGCAGGACCAGTTGGTTTTTGCTATCTGGAACAATGGCCCTGCATTTTCTGAGGAGATGCTGCTGGGAGCAGAACTGCTCTTTTACCAGAGTGACCAAAGCCGCAATTCAGCTAATCCCCATCATGGAATCGGCTTAGCCTTTTCTAAGCAAGTAGCTCTCTTGCACGGTGGTCGTCTGACCCTGCTCAATCTAGACCAAGTAGGAGCCTGTGTCGAGTTGACAATTTCATTGAAATAAATGAGAATGGAAAATCATAAAAACGCATAATACCAAGTGTCCAAAAGACTTGATATTATGCGTTTGATTTTTTTATTATGTAAGATTTACTGGATTTTTATCTCGAATTGAGTTTTTGTCCAGCCTTGTTTATTTATTTGCGATACAAGCGATCGTATTGGTAGAATGGGTCAAAGGTTACGTTGATACCCAATTTTCGTAGGACATTCTTGTCTTCATCGGTCAGGATGATGGTTGAATGAGCTTCGCTTCCTTTGAGATTCCCAAGTTCTTCCATGGCACGCGCAGCATCAGGATTTTCCATAGCTGTGATTGCAAGTGCAATCAAAATTTCATTTGAGTGGAGGCGAGGATTGCGGCTACCTAGATGATTGATTTTAAGACCTTGAATTGGTTTGACGACTTCAGGCTCGATTAATTTTACTTCCTTAGCGATGTTAGCTGATTTTTTGATGGCATTGATCAAGGCAGCAGCTGTAGGACCAAAGAGTTCAGAGTTTTTACCAGTCACGATTTCCCCATTTGGCAATTCAAGGGCTAGGGCAGGGCCACCAGTTTCTTCTGCTTTTTGGCGTGCAGCGACAGCAACCTTACGGTCTGCAGGTGTGATGCCGAGGTCGTTCATGAGAAGTTCAATCTTCTTGACAGCAGTTTCTCCGACTTTTTCAGCTTTAAAATCAAGAACAGTTTGATAGTAGCGACGGATGATTTCTTGTTTAGAAGCTTCGACAGCAGCTTCATCATCTGTAATAGCGAAACCAACCATGTTGACACCCATGTCTGTTGGTGAAGCGTATGGAGATTCACCTAGGATACGTTCCAACATACGTTTGAGCACTGGGAAAATTTCGATATCACGGTTGTAATTGACAGTGGTTTCTCCGTAGGTTTGGAGATGGAAAGGGTCAATCATATTGACATCATCAAGGTCTGCGGTTGCAGCCTCGTAGGCCAAGTTGACCGGATGATGAAGGGGAAGATTCCAAACTGGGAAGGTTTCAAACTTAGCGTAACCAGACTTGATGCCATTGAGTTGGTCATGGTACATATTGGACATACAAGTTGCCAATTTTCCAGAACCAGGTCCAGGAGCGGTTACGACAATCAAGTTGCGACTGGTTTTGATGTAGTCGTTTTTCCCCATACCTTCTGGAGAAATGATGTGATCCATATCCGTCGGGTATCCTTTGATTGGATAATGAAGATAGGAATCAATCCCGTTTTTATCTAACTGGTTGCGGAAGGCATCTGCAGCGGGTTGGCCAGCGTATTGTGTGATGACAACCGAACCAACAAAAATTCCCAGCTCATTGAATTTGTCAATCAAGCGAAGAACTTCTTGGTCATAAGAAATGCCTAGGTCGCCACGCGCTTTAGAATGCTCGATGTTGCTAGCATTAATGGCAATCACAACCTCAACTTGCTCTTTCAATTCTTGCAAGAGCTTGATTTTATTGTCAGGCTCATAACCAGGAAGGACACGAGCAGCGTGGAAATCTTCCAACATTTTGCCACCAAACTCCAAGTAGAGCTTGCCGTCAAATTGGTTGATGCGCTCCAAAATGTGGTCGCGCTGTAGATTCAAATATTGTTCAGAACTAAAAGCTTGTTTTTTCATTTTTTTACCTCTGACCTCTATTATAATAAAAAATTGGAAGATAGGAAACTACGGAGTCAAAAAAGAAATCAAAAAGATTAGGCAAACGCTTGCACTAAGTTTAAAAAAGCGCTATCATAGACTATAGATTATTAAAATAATGAGGTGAGAAGATGCAAGAAAAATGGTGGCACAATGCCGTAGTCTATCAAGTCTATCCCAAGAGTTTTATGGACAGCAACGGAGATGGAATTGGTGATTTGCCAGGAATTACGAGTAAGTTAGACTATCTAGCCAAGCTAGGGATTACAGCGATTTGGCTTTCTCCTGTTTATGATAGTCCGATGGATGATAATGGTTATGATATTGCTGATTATCAAGCGATTGCAGCTATTTTCGGAACCATGGAGGACATGGACCAACTCATCGCAGAAGCTAAGAAGCGTGATATTCGAATTATCATGGACTTGGTGGTCAATCATACCTCGGATGAACACGCATGGTTTGTCAATGCTTGTGAGAATCCTGATAGCCCTGAGCGTGACTACTATATCTGGCGAGATGAGCCCAATGATTTGGAGTCTATCTTTAGCGGTTCAGCTTGGGAATACGATGAAAAGTCGGGTCAATACTATCTCCACTTTTTCAGTAAGAAACAGCCTGATCTCAACTGGGAAAATGAAAAACTGCGCCAGAGAATTTACGAGATGATGAACTTCTGGATTGATAAGGGCATTGGCGGTTTCCGTATGGATGTTATTGACATGATTGGGAAAATTCCTGATGAGAAAGTAGTCAATAACGGTCCTATGCTCCATTCCTATCTCAAGGAGATGAACCAAGCCACCTTTGGTGACAAAGATCTCTTGACAGTAGGAGAGACCTGGGGGGCAACACCAGAGATTGCTAAGCTTTACTCGGATCCAAAGGGACAAGAATTGTCAATGGTCTTCCAGTTTGAACACATCTGTCTTCAATATCAGGAAGGGCAACCTAAGTGGCATTACCAAAGAGTTAAATGTAGGGAAGTTAAAAGAGATTTTTAACAAATGGCAGACAGAGTTAGGAGTTGAAGACGGCTGGAATTCCCTCTTCTGGAATAATCATGACCTCCCTCGCATCGTATCTATCTGGGGAAATGACCAAGAATACCGTGAAAAATCTGCCAAAGCCTTTGCAATCTTGCTTCATCTCATGAGAGGGACTCCTTATATCTACCAGGGTGAAGAGATTGGGATGACCAACTATCCGTTTGAAACACTGGATCAAGTAGAAGATATTGAATCTCTCAACTATGCGCGTGAGGCTCTTGAAAAAGGCGTTCCGATTGAAGAAATCATGGACAGCATCCGTGTCATTGGTCGCGACAATGCCCGTACTCCAATGCAATGGAATGAGAGCCAAAATGCTGGTTTCTCAACAGGTCAACCTTGGTTGGCAGTTAATCCAAACTATGAAGAAATCAACGTTCAGGAAGCATTGGCAAATCCAGAATCTATTTTCTATACTTATCAAAAACTCGTTCAAATCCGTAAGGAGAACAGCTGGCTGATTCGAGCTGATTTTGAATTGCTTGATACAGCTGATAAGGTCTTTGCCTATATCCGTAAGGACGGTGACCGTCGTTTCCTAGTTGTGGCCAACTTGTCCAATGAAAAACAAAACTTTTCAGTAGAAGGAAAAGTTAAATCTGTATTGATTGAAAACACTGTGACTCAAGAAACAGTTGAACAACAAACCTTGGCTCCATGGGATGCCTTCTGTGTGGAATTAACGGATTAAAATAAGTGAACAGCACCCCAAAAGTTAGATTTTTTCCGTCTAACTTTTGGGGTGCTGTTCATTGTGGATGTTTTTTAATTTTACAGATAGAAAAAGAGAAGACCAAATGGTCTTCTCAACGGGGGAACTGAAATAATGGAAAAGAATCAATCAAAGAGGGTTATTCGTCTTTGAAATTCTTTTGGAAGATGAGGAGAGACAAGATAGAAGTAATGGCTGCCAAGAAGAGGAAGGCAGTTGCTTCTTGTTCTCCAGTTGCAGGGAGTTCTCTTTCCTTGTCTTCTTTGACCGTAGCTGTAACAGGAGCTTTTTCATCTTTTGCTGATGAATTATCTGTTACGGCTGGAGTCGGTTTTTCAGTCTCTCTTGGTAGAACATACTCAGGAAGAGTCACAACTGGTGGCGCTTCTGTTCCAACAGAGCTTTGTTTGCTACCTACCTCAATCACTCGATCTTGAGCTGGAGTTGCTTCTGTTTGGAGAACCTTGCGATTGTCACCGTCCACTTCAACATACTCGACTAAGAGACCGTCTTTTCCTTCTGATAGAACTTGCACTTTTCCTTTGTCTAATTGTGGGGTTTCGCGACGAATCGTCTTGAACGGTACGACCTTATTGACGATTTCCAAGTTTGGAAGTGTAAAGACAAGGTCTTTAACCCCTTCCTCAGGACTTGAAGAAGTAATTGGTTTCTCAGGTTGCGCTGGAGTTTCCGGTTGAATTGGTTTTTCCGGTTGCGCTGGAGTTTCCGGTTGCTCTGGACTAGGTTCCTCTTGGCCTTTTTGATAGTTCTCATCCTTGGATAGGATATCTTGTAGGGCACTGACTGTCAACATGACATCCTGAACATCCACTGCATCAGCACTGAGTTGGTTTCTCAATTTTTCTAGATTTGCTTGGAAAGCTTGGCGTGCAGTAGCCGTATTCTTCAAGCCTGCTGGATCAAAGTTGGACAGATCGTCTTTCCATTTTGAGATAGACTGGATGATATCTGCCTTGCTGTAGAGTTCGCTACCTTCGCCACGAGTGATAAATTGGTCTACCTGAATACCAATATTTTGAGACAAATCGTTTCGATCAGGATCGAGTTGAAGGGTGACTGCGTGCAAGTTCTCGTCAAGACCTTTTAGGCTAACCAGAGTTTGATTGCCTTGGCGTTGGGCTGCATGGCCACTAAAGTATTTCTTGCCCTCAATAGTTGAAGCATTTCCCATGCCATCTTGGTAAGGAACTTCTTTACCATCTAGAAAGACTTTGTAGATACCATGATTTGGATCGACATAGCCCTTGATATCAAGACCAGTGCCGTAGAAGTAAGCTGTTACGGTTGTCTTTTTCTTTTGCTCATCAGTTAAGCGGCCAAAGGAAGCCCAAGATTCCGTCTTTTGGTACTTATCTGCTGAATTGGTTTCATGGTGCCAGCCAGGACTATAATCCAACTGACTAGCTTGGTCATCATAACTTGTTTGGTCCTTGACCAGCAATTCGGCTTTCATCACTTGGATGGTTGCATCTGTAGCAAAACCGAGCAGGGCACCATCAGTGACAGAAGTGAGCTTGGCTTTGAAGTCAAAGACAGAGTCGGCTTGTTCTGTAAAGTCAATCGTTGGGATGGTAACAGTCTTTTCTGTTTCTCCATCTTTAAAGGTCACATCTTGAGTTGTATCTTGGTAAACTTTACCGTGAACCCCAGTTCCAGGTTCTGTGATGAAGCGCACAGTAGCAGCCCCCTTGCTTCCACCAACACGTTTAATTTTAACAGTGACTGGTTTTCCTTTTTCGACTTCGTAGTTAGTGGACTCGAGTTCAAACATTCCCTTGCTATCATTGTTTAGGGTGTAGATTCCTTCTGTAGCAATCGGTTCACCTGTTTTATTAACGAGAGTAATGGTGTGTTGGCCTGGTGCTAAATCGCCTGTCTCAAAGACTTTTTGGCTGCGTTTACGGCTAGCATTCTTAGTTTGCACATCCGCAACTTTTTGGCCATCAACATAAACGGACATTTCTCCATGACCTGGATCGACTGTAGAGACGACATAGGCCTTGGTTCCTGTGAAGGTATAGCTTGCTTTGGCATCTTTTTGATTGGTCCACATAGAAGTGCCACGAACACCTTCAGATTCATTGTACCAAGTTGTACCAGCTGTATCTGCCGTTGTGTTTGAGTGGTATTCCAGTCCAAGAGGGTAGCCATCTGTCTTTTCAATGCTGCTTGGTGTCTTGTAGACTGAGAAGTTGGTTAAGATTGGGGTTGCTTGAGCACCGGTGATGGTTACACGGATTTTTTGTGCTTCAACAGGCTTGCCTTGAACCAAGCGACGGTAACCAACGGTCGAACCTTCGCCGTATGTCACCCAACGTCCGTTGATTTCGACTTCAATCTTGAAACCTGAGATACGTTGACCTTTGGCGATATCTTCCTTGAGTTCAACGACGTCAAAGCGTCTCTTTTGTCCTAAATCGACTGTGAAACTACCAGTTGTGGCATCATTTGAGAGCGCCCAGCTGGTGTCATCTTTACCGTCTGTGAGGTGGCTTTCCTTGTAGAGATGGTTTTGACGAGTCGAACTTGCTGTTACGGTGGCACCTTTGGCAAAGTCAGTCGCATACATTTGATCTAGGGTTGCTTTGAATTCCTTCAAGCGAGCCACATCCGCATCTGCAAATTTTCCTTCTTTATTTGGTGGAATATTGAGAAGGAGTGGGGTTCCACGACCAACAGACTTGAAGTAGATGTCCATCAATTCTTTGAGTGATTTCGGCTGTTGGTTGTCATGATAGAACCAGCCCGAACGGATCGAAACGTCAGCTTCCCCTACAGAGTACATATCACCATCAGGGTCACCATGGTTGAGGTATTCGTTTTTCACATCATCTGTGATGTTGGCTCTTTTGACTTTATGCCATACAGGGTCACCTGCAATCCCTCGTTCATTTCCGATCCAGCGAACGCTTGTCGGTTGAGCAGAGAAGATAGCAATATCTCCTTCGGCTTCTTTGATGTATTTGAACCATTCATCAAAAGTATAGGTTACTTTTTGGGCACCGCTACCACGCGCACCGTCCATCCAAACTTCGATAAATTTCCCTTTGTTACCGTATTTCGGATTACCAAGGATTTCTTTCAGTTGGTTGAGGTAGTATTGGTTGTATTCTTTTTCGGTTGCAACATGGTATTTAGGATGGTTGGCATCCCATGGTGATAGGTAAACACCCATATTCATGTCATACTTGCTAGCAGACTTGGAAACTTCTTCGAGAAGGTCACCCTTTCCATCTTTCCATGGACTAGCAGCTACGGTATGGTTGGTGTACTTAGATGGGTAAGCAACGAATCCGTCGTGGTGTTTAACAACCATAATGGTTCGTTTGAAGCCCGTTTCCTTCAGAGTGCGAATCCACTGGTCAGTATCCAAGTTGGTTGGATTGAAGTACCGGGGGTCTTCTTTCCCATTTCCCCATTCAGAATTGGTATAAGTGTTCATTCCATAGTGGATGAAGGCTGCCAATTCTTCCTTGTGGTAATCGAGTTGAGCCTTGCTTGGAAGAGGTCCATGATTGCCAATCTCGGTTTCTTTATCTTCTGGATGAGCGACTGGTGGAGTCGGTGTCGTTGGATTGGCTGTATCAGCGACTGGCTCGTATTCAAAGACGACCTCATTCACACCTTTATGCTGGATCCTTGCTTCCAGGCTGGTTTTGACTGGACGGTAGCCAGCAATGTCTTTTGCATGGAAGGTGTTGACAAAGGAAACGTCATACTCTTGACCTTCATTGTTATCAACTGTCGCTTCCGCTAGTTCAGTAGTGGTTCCTTTTTGACGGTAGTAAACTTTGAAGGAGCCTTTGTTAACTTTATAGACCACCTTGATGACACGTGTACCGGCAGGCGCTTTGCTGACAACATTGTAATCTTCAGTCCAAGTATCTTTTAGCTGTTTATTAACTGCTACGCCATCAATGGATACAATTTCGTATTTGTCTTTATTCTTCTGATAGAAGTCCGTCTTCTCAATTTCTTTTTTGAAATTATAGTCAAATGGCGAATCAACAGCTGTCTGTTCGATAAAGGTGTCATTATCTTTGACAGGATTTCCTTCTTCGTCTTCGTGTTGGATAACCACACGACTGTATTCAACTCCCTTGGTCAAGGTAGCGATCCCATCTTGGTTGAAGGAATATTCGTTGCTTCCGATAACAGCTGTTTCGTTCCGAAGCATACGCCCTTCATCAGTAAAGTAGTAACGATTTCCGTTGTCTCCCTGGTACCAGCCTTTCACACCATACTTGGCAATCATGTCCTTAACCCATTTCAGTTGTTCAGGTGAAAGGACGAGTCCGCCACCAAAGCGATCCTTTTCAGCGACACCATTGTCAACGGTTCCGTGTTGGTGAACACCCAGAACTTTTCCTTGGCTATCGACAATCCCGCCACCAGACAAACCAGATACAGAAGTGGTTTTGTAGGTGATACCAGTCGTTCCCTTATCATCATAGGACTCAACAGATCGGATGGTCCCATCTGCCTTGTAAAGCTGACCAGCTAGGATAGGTTGTTTCAGTTCTTTTGAGCTCGAGTCAGTTGGGTAGCCAATCGTACTGATGGCTTCTCCCGGCTGATGTGTCTTGTGCTCCGCTAAAGGCGCAAAGGTTGCTGCTTTGTTTGGACTAGCAATCGGAAGAGGAATAGGAGCTTCTACAAGAGCAAGGTCGTTCTTATAACCTTTTCCAAACTCTTTCTTGTTCCAGAAATGGATGTCCTTTTCTCTGAATAGAACCGTAGTTCCAGAAGATGGAAGTGAGTTTTTCTTTTCGCTGTTTGAACCGACGTTATAGTAGAACTGGGCAGATTTCCCACCACGAATGTGACCTTCGCCAGTTTCTTTATTGGCTTCTAGGAAGTTATGAGCAACGGTAAGGATCAGGTTAGGGGCTACGAAGATACCTGAGCCTGAAACGAGGTAGCGTTGTTCCCCTGCATTGTAAGTGCTGTAAACCATAGTGGCAGCAGTAGCAGGTTGTCCCTCGTAGTTGATGTGTTTGAGGTCTTGTCCACCGTTAATGATGGCACGGTTTCCGTTCTCAGTTTCTTTGGAGCTTCTTCCTTGTCCTTTAGAATGCTCTTAGTTTCTACTTTTGGACTAGCTTTCTGGTCAACGATAGTAGTCGTATCGAGTTCTTTGACAGGTGTGTCGGGATAGGCACGGTCCTGAATGTCTTCAGGGAGCAAGTCAGCACTGTTGGTATCTGCAGCAGGTGTTTCTTGTTTTTCAGCTTCTACACGACCTTCTTCTTTGACTGGTTCAGTCTTGGTCTCTTCTATATCTGCGACTTGTTTCATTTGCTGATCTAAATTGGATGTCGTGGCAGGAGACGTTTCGTCTGCACGCACGGTTCCAGAAGCAAAAAATGCCAGTCCCACGATAACAGACGCCACACCTACAGTCAACTTCCGAATGCTAAATGTTTGCCCTTTTTCAAAAAGGTATCGATTCATAATATACTCCTAGTTTTTAGAAAGGCAGTCAGCTACTGCCCAAGCCCAAGTCTGACTTGGTTACAACTTGATTTAATGAAAAACTCTCTGATAATTTGTAAGCCACCTTACCTCCTGTTTATAAAGCGCTTTCATTTTAAGATAAAAAAATTTAAAAGGTCATTTCTCCCTTAAAATGACTGAAAACTTTTAATATAACAAATATACTAAATTAATGAAAAGAATTGCAAGAGCAAAAAAAGCAAAAAAATAAATATAAATTAAAGAAAATCAGTTACTTTTTAAAGAAAAAACGCATCCTTTCAGGGCTCAAACTAAATGAAAGGATACGTTTTAAAAAGAAATTAAAGTATTTTTTGAAGAGACTCTTGGATGGTTTGGGGGTCTGTTTTAGAAGAGAAGCGCTCAAGGACTTGCCCATCTCGACCAATGAGAAACTTAGCAAAATTCCATTCGATTCGTTTTCCTAGCGGGCCAGATTTCTGGTCTTTTAGCCAAACATAAAGAGGATCTGCCTCCTTGCCGTTGACCTTGATCTTGGCAAAGCGAGGAAAAGTTGTCTGATAGTGTAGGCTACAGAAGCTATTGATTTCCTCTGCGCTGCCGGGTGCTTGTCCCATAAACTGATTGCAAGGGAAATCTAGGATTTCAAAGCCCTGATCTTGATAGCGTTCATAGAGTTCTTGAAGTCCCTGGTACTGGGGCGTTAAACCACATCCAGTAGCAGTGTTGACAATCAAGAGAACCTTGCCACGATAGCTCTCCAGGGGAGTTGCTTGGTTATTTTGGTTTAAAACGGAAAAATCATATATACTGGTCATGAGGGCCTCTTTTCTTTTGCTACATTGTAACAGTTTTTACTTTTTTCGTCGAGTTGGATGAGAGAAGTTGTTGAAAAAATACACAATTGTACATAAATCAGGACAAAATGATGCTCCTTTTATGAAACATGGTATAATAGGCCTATATAGCTAAATGGAGTGTACCTATCACTAGGGAATGAAAAAAAGGATAAAACAGCCATGTCAACAGTAAAAAGTGATATAAATCTTGCGCAAACATATGCGACCCAGCTTAAAAATGCTTGTCAATCGTTAACAGAGATCGCTGCGGCTAGTCAGGATGACTTAACGACCCTTCAAGGGAATAACAAGGCCCATCAATGTCTCACAAAGGATCAAAATCTAGCTAGTCAGATAACAGCCGCTGTCACCCTAACTTCCGAACGACTTCACTCTGTAGCGAGTGATTTTGAAGCGCTAGATAAGGCTGCAGCCAATGGTTTTGGGAGTCATACATGAGCAAGTTAGATGAGTTGAAGAAAAGAGAGCGGGAACTCTTGTACCAGCTAGAAGACAATGGAAAAGAGAACTACCGCACCAAAGCACTGATAGAAACCTTTGAAGGATATGATAGAGCTAGCCACCGTTATCAAAGTGATTTGTGGGAGGCAGCCTATCAGAGCCGATATGCAGGGCAGTTGGAAGAAACGCTCCTGCAAAGAAACCAACTTAAAAACCAAATCTTTGAGGACCTCAGCTATCACATGGATGATTTGAAAAAAGAAAAATTCCGGTTAGAGGGAGACTTAGATGAGGTTTACTATGAAAGACGTAAGGAACTAGAAAGAGAGGAGGAGAAACGACATGGGCATTGATATGTACCTGGAACAATCACAACTACAAAGTTCGAGTGTAGCAACCATGTGCCAATCTCAGGTGGAGGCTTATCAAGACTTGCAATCAGCCATTCAAAAGTTTTCAGAGGATACAGAGAGTCTAAAGGGCGACGCTTATGATTCGGCTAGAAGTTTTTTTGCAAGTGTCCTACTGCCCTTGAGTAAAGGGGGACAACTCTATGCCGAAACCTTCTCTCAAGCTATCAAGAAATTGCCAGAAGACTACCAAACGATGGTCGACAGCAAGAGTTGGCGGGAGGATGATCTGCTTGATAAGATCCGCCAGGAAGAGCAGATGATCGCCTATCTAGATGAAGTCAACCAATCTCTTTCTAGCTTGACCATGGATAGTGAAGAAAAGGGAAGATTGAGACGTAGCAATGTGGAACTTATGCGAGGACATCATGCGAATAAACGCGTCTATGAAACGATTTTGAAAGACCTGCGTGCCTATGATAGCTACTCAGGAGGGTTTTTCGATGAACTAGACAGTATCGATGTGCAGTTGAGTCGTGGACTAGCTCAGATTGAAACGAGCTGGGATGCAAAAACAGGGGTCTTTAAAGTCCCATCTGACCTGACTTGGGCCAACTACCTGACTGCATATTCTGACACAAAGGATATGAAACTCAGTCGTCAAGAGAAGGCCTTTGTCCAGACCATGATGGCAGAATACGGCTTTGATGCAGAGACAGCCAAGCAGCTCCTGACCATCAAGCAAGGGATAGACAAGAAGTTCCCAACCTCTAGTCAAGAGTTCCGTGACTATATCTTTTTGCGAGTCGTCGGTGCAGCGTCTTACAACGAATCAAAGTGGGATGAGACTGCAGGCTATTTAAAAAATTATTTTTATGATGAGGTTGTTAGTAGTCCATCTACAGTTGAAAAAATGAGAGTAGAAAAACCACTTTTTGAAATTTTTAAAGAATTGGGATTGAAAGAAGAAAAGGCCAAAGAACTGTATTATAACCTTAGATTGCAACATGAGATGGCGGGTGGGAAAATTGATAATATAGAAAAAATAAAAGAAAACGAAATTGATTATAATAATGCCAAGTTTAAATACGAAAAAGTTTATGGTACTTCAGGTAACTTTGACCAATTTTGGGACAGTAAGTTAAAGGCCTACTCTAACAATGGAGCTGGCCATGCAGACTTTACCCATCAATCCATTACTATGGCTACTCATCTAAATCCTAGCAGTTTTCAGTTATCTGATATCTATGGCGGTAGAGAGCATGTCAAGGATCTTTCGGGATGGGAGGGAGACACGACCTTTAACGCTAATGATATGAAGCCAAGCATCGGCGAAGATGACTACAAGGCAGACCTAGACTCGGTCAACCTTATCGGTCGGATACAGAAGGGGCAATCCTATGACCAAGCTATATCTTCTTACTATGCTGACCTTCAAAAAGACTCCTCTCATAGAGAGAAAGAATTTTTGAAAAATAAGGATTGGAAAGAGGTCAAAGGCACAATCTATGCAGGGGTAGCGCCTGGGTATATACTGAGAAAGGGTGAGGCATCTATTAAAGAGTATATTGAGGAAAAATACCCAGAAGTATCCACATTTTTAAATCGTTTAGAGGCTGTGGCAGATTAGGAGGATGATGATGAAAAAAATATTCAGTTTAGTAGCGGTAGTCGTACTAATTGTATTATCCTGTTTCTACTTTTTTATCCGTCAACCTAAAAACATTTTTGATGAGATTTACCAAGAAACTGAGAAAACCTATCGAACAAATAATATTTTAAGGCATATAGATGGCTTTGAAATTAGTCCAGGTTGGCCAAGTGATGGAGAGTATTCTAAATATTATCCGTTTGGAACCTATAATAAAGACCATACCCCAGAAGAGTATTTTGAAGTAGAAATTAGTTTTAATTTTGCTACAAAAACACAGTTAAGTTCAATCTCATTTGAAAAGCGAATCGGGCCAAACGTTAGAGTTCGCTTATGGAATAAATATATTCGTAAGGATCGTGTTTTGAAAAAATTTGTCAAAATAGGTTTGAAGAAAGCAGATACGGAAACTTATATCGAAGATGAGGCCCAAGTGAAATCCTACCTAGAGCAGTATGGTATCACTGCCAAGGATTTGGATTCTTACTACGACGAAATCGTAAATCAGAAAGTCCTGAAAGATTGGTGCTCCATTTATGACAGCAAGTATTCACCAAGCAACTATGGCGATGTCAAGATTGAAACCCAGTGGGAGAATTGGTGATAGCATGAAAAAAATCCTCGGTCTAGTAGTGTCTTTCGTACTAATTGTATTATCCTGTTTCTACTTTTTTACTAGACAACCTAAAAACATTTTTGATGAGATTTATCAGGAGACGGAGAAAACCTATCGGTCAAATAATATTTTAAGAAACATAGATGGCTTTGAAATTGATGATGTCTGGCCAAGTGATGGAGATTATTTTAAATATAGCCCTTTAGGGAAGTATAAGACTCTTCTGGAGGATTATCTTGAACTGAGAGTTGGATTTAATTTTGAGAAAGCGTATAGTAAACTGTTTGTTTCATTTGAGAGAAAAATAGCTGATGGTACGAAGCTATGGATGGTCAACAAATATAATCCAAATACTAAAACAATCACAAAGTCAATTCAGATTGTGATATCAGGAAATGAGGATAGTTATATCGAAGACGAAGCTCAGGTGAAATCCTACCTAGAGCAGTACGGTATCACTGCTAAGGATTTGGATTCTTACTACGACGAAATCGTCAATCAGAAAGTCTTGAAGGACTGGTGTACCATTTATGACAGTAAGTACTCGCCGAGCAACTATGGCGATGTCAAGGTTGAAACCCAGTGGGAGAATTGGTGATAACATGAAGAAAATCCTCGGTCTAGTAGCGTTATTCTTACTAATTGTATTATCCTGTTTCTACTTTTTTATCCATCAACCTAAAAACATTTTTGATGAGATTTACCAAGAAACAGCAAAAAATTATTTGGGCCATTATAACTTCAAAGACTTAAAAAATGTGACAGCAAAAAATCGAAAGCTTTATGATTCGAATATGAATGAAACGGATAAGTATGAATCAATAATAACATACGATGATTCTTCTCTTGGAAGCGATGTGAAGAATTTAGAACTACGGTTTAATTTTGATGGTAGTAGTAAAGGTGTAAATATTTGGTTTGAAAGATATGCTAACTCAGGAGAAAAAATTAACTTTGTTATTCATTACGAATTTAAGAAAAAAGTATTAGTTAAAAAAATTCTGATTTATGAAAATAGATCGGAAACTTATATCGAAGACGAGGCCCAAGTGAAATCCTATCTAGAGCAGTACGGTATCACTGCCAAGGATTTGGATTCTTATTACGACGAAATCGTTAACCAGAAAGTCTTGAAAGACTGGTGTACCATCTATGACAGCGAGTACTCGCCAAGCAACTATGGCGATGTCAAGGTTGAAACCCAGTGGGAGAATTGGTGACATGTCACGCAGACTTTACCCACCAGTCCATTACCATGGCTACTCATCTTAATCCTAATCAAGTTCAGTTAGCCGATGTCTATGGTGGTAGAGAGCGTGTCAAGGACCTTTCAGGCTGGGAGGGAGATACGACCTTTAATGCAAATGATATGAAGCCAAGCATTGGAGAAGATGACTACAAGGCAGACCTAGACTCGGTCAACCTTATCGGCCGGATGCAGAAGGGGCAATCCTATGACCAAGCTATATCTTCTTACTATACTGACCTTCAAAAAGACTCCTCTCAGAGAGAAAGAGAATTCCTAAAAAATAAGGATTGGGATACAGTCAGAGATACTATTTATGATAGTTTGCGACCAACGGATATTAAGCTAGATGGAGAAGATGCTCTTAAAACATATATTGAAAGAAAATATCCAGGAGTGTCCAAGTTTTTAAATCGTTTAGAAGCTGTGGCAGATTAGGAGAATGATGATGAAAAAAATATTAGCTTTAATAGTGTTGTTCGCACTAATTGTATTATCCTGTTTCTACTTTTTTATCCATCAACCTAAAAACATTTTTGATGAGATTTATCAGGAGACGGAGAAAACCTATCGGTCAAATAATATTTTAAGAAACATAGATGGGTTTAAAATCAGACCCGATTGGCCTAACGATGGAGAATATTTTGCATACACCCCTTCAGGGAAATATCAAACTCATCCTGAAGGTTATAAAGACATAAGTATTAGCTTTAATTTCGGAGAAGGTATTAAAGGAATGACGATACGTTTTGAAAAAAGGATTAATTCGGATATTACCCTATGGTATTCAGCACACTATAATATAAAAAAGAAAGTACTTCAAAAGGAGCTTGCGATTTTTGAAGAGCCAGGCAACCAGGTCAATATCTTGATGATGAAGAAAAAGTAAGAAACTATTTAAAAAAATATAACATAACCAAAGAAGAATTAGAGAAGGACTACGACGAAATCGTCAACCAGAAAGTCTTGAAAGACTGGTGTTCCATCTATGACAGTAAGTATTCACCAAGCAACTATGGCGATGTCAAGATTGAAACCCAGTGGGAGAATTGGTGATAGGTTGTACAGATTTTACTTATAGGTAAATTTCACTGTTGATAAGGAATTTATTGAAGAAACTAATTTTGAGCTATGGAAACAGTATGAATGTTATTATGATAACGAAATTGATGATTGGGTGGTTATATGTGAAATAAAATCACGTTGATATTAAAATAGAATGGAGAAATCTAAAACTGTAATTATTATGAAGATTAATAAAATATTTAAATATATCTCGTTACTTATAGCACTAATACTGCTGCCATTCTTTTGGAAAATTATGGTTAGTGAGGTTATTTCTATTAATTTGAAAGCTTCTCAGGGAAATTTATTTATATTAACTTTCATATTTTGGTTAGAAATACTTTTATTACTGGTAATATATGACCTAGTAATTTTTTTAACTTATATAGTATTATACGCTATTATTTGAGAGAACTGGGTGAATTGGCAGTAAGAACGAAAAAAGTAAGCTGTGCACTTTACATAATTAGATTGAACTATTATTTTCTAAGACTAAGCCGATTATTGCGATTAGGTTGGGTAACTTATGATAGTGACGAAAAAAGTTTGGTATGGATAGGAATATCTAAACTCACATTGACTAAACTAATGTTTAACATATTTAAGATTATAATAAGTATACCTATGCTGTTGGCATTTTTATCCGCTTGCTTTTCATTGAAAATATTGAGGGTAGATATTACCTATTATTTATCTAAGTTTCAAGAAATTTTGATAAGTATATTGCAAATAAAAGTAAATGTTAGTGATATCTTTTTGAGTTTGCCAGCTATTGTGGCTTTAGTGACAATATTACCGACAGTTTTCTTCTTCTATTTCTATAGTCAAAAACGTGATGTTAGAAAAGTGATTGATAAGGAAAATGGTCAATATTTTGAAGAAGTTATCTTACTGTTTGAAAAATTGTTGATTTGGGTCAATCATCATATTTACCAGATATCTAAAAAAATTTTTGATTATGTTATTAATTGTCAAGATTCGATTATTGAAATGTTTTTTTAGAAAAGAAAATTCCTAATTATATGTCTTTAACTGAGAAAAGATATTATAGACCAAAAGGAATTGAGGGATTTAGTTTTTTAGATATAGCTAATTTAAGTGAATTAGAAGAAATTGTTACTAAATTGACGAGTGATAGATTAATTAAATTTACACGTATATTCTCGGTTAATCGATTTGATATCTGGCAATTCTATTTGAGGGATTTTAATTCATTAAGCGAAGAAAAGGAAATCGAAAAATTATTCTACACCCAAAAAGGGATGGCTTCTAAATTAGCAAATTATTGCACGTGTCCAGATGATGTTACTAAAGATAAATTAGAACAGGAGAGAAAAAATGAGCGATTGTACTTATCTTGGTCTATTTATACTGATTTAGAGCTATTATATAGGTTAATGAGAATGAGAAACTCATTAAGATCATATCTTTATTCTTCAAGGATGGAGCGATTAATACTAAAAGTATTGAATAAAGATAAGTAGTTACGTTTCATAGTTTAATTACAGAGTTAATCTTTTGATTTTATATATTAGTGATAGAAGAAATACGTCAAGTGTGTATCTTTACTAGTGAAATCTTGGGTAAATAACTAAGCATTGGAGGGATGACTGCAAGGCAGACTTGGATTTTTATTACGACGAAATCGTAAATCAGAAAGTCCTGAAAGACTGGTGCTCTATTTATGACAGCAAGTACTCGCCAAGCAATTATGGCGATGTCAAGGTTGAAACCCAGTGGGAGAATTGGTGACGAAGGTCAGTAGATATTTTGGAAAATATCCTATGAATTGAAGTGGAAATCCCACCTAGAACGAACTAGGTGGGATTCTTTGCCTATAAAATGAGAAATTAGCGAATCTTGCTCTATTTTTTAACGTGTTCCGATAAAAAGGCATAGGTCATGGTTCCAAAGATGGCACCAATTCCCAAACCTAAGACTAGTAAAGGGAGCGTTTTATCGAACTGGGAGAGATTGCCCCAAAAGGTATTGAGGGGAAGATGCTGAACAAAGAGTTTGTGAAAGGCTGATAAGACAAACAAGCCAATTGGAATACTGATGAATACACCCCAACTACGAACTTTGATTTGACTTTTGCTGTAGCTTTTGTGATGGAGTTCGGACTGGTCATCCTTGTCCAAATGTAAGTCGCGAACTGCTAGTCTCGCCCTAGATGAGAGGACGAAGATAAGTCCAAAATAGAGGTAGGGCATGGCCTCTCGAACCAACTCTATGAAGCGTCCAAATAGGAGATAGAACAAGAAGAGTAGGAGGGAGGAGTAAACGATTTGGATCAAGGCACGGGCACAAGCCCTGTAGATTATCTCTTGACGGCATTCATCAAAAGTGCCTTGTATGTGAAAGAATAGTTTGAGTAAGCGAGTGGTGAAATCTTCTTTTTTCATGGGAGTAACCTCCTAAATGAGCGATTTTTGATTGACTTCTTTAAAGAGTTGATAGAAAGTATAGAAGTAAATCAAGCTAAAAATAATACAGATTGTTAGAAATACTAGGGAAAACTTGATTCGGGCCATCAAATCTGAGTTTCTAGTTTAATAAGCTAGAAATTTTACAGATAAAAGAGCATCTCGTATAAACGAAATGCTCTTTTCTAGTTGTTGGTTACAATTAGCTTATTTTTTTTGCATAGAACACTTGCAAGCGTCCTGTATTTTCAACATAGTTCCCAACACCATCGTATTTTTTTTGAGCTTCCTTGTTTATCATTTGAAAAGTATTCAATTCATCCAAGCTAATTTCCCTGATATTTTTAAGTTTCAGCCAGTGATAATCTTGATCGTCTGCAAACAAGCTTGGAGCATAAACGGCAGCATCCAAAGGAGCTGATTTTTTATTAAAATATTGGTAAAGTACCAAATCAGCAATATAAGTAAATTCTTTACTCACAAGCAATATTTTACTTACTTTCGTAAGTTTTTTAGGATCCATTCTGTTACTCGTGCTGAAGTATACAGAACCGACCTCGTTAGCTTTCTCTAAGTGCGCATCCAGAACTTCTTTTGCTGAGCAAATATCAATCCCGACTACCGGGAGAGCGACGCTATACGTAACAGCCATAAATTTGACCTCCAATAAATATTTATTTCAGATATGCTAGAAACATACCAAATCGTACTAGTATATCACTAGATAATATCTAGCGATATACTAGATATATATAGTCTAGCATATTACTGGATAAAAATCAAGTGATTTTAAAAAATTTTTTAGTTATTTTATTGTTTAACTCCAAAATTCAACATTTCAGGAATTTTCCTCCCTTCAAGAACTTTTCAAGGTATAATCTAAAGATACTGATAAAAACATGACTGATCAGTAGTCTAGCTAGTGATTTCATAAGGCACCTCCTAGTCGTCTTCTTGGTCTTTCTTGGCCTTTTGAATGCGAAGAGAGACGATAATTTGTATGGTCACTCCGAAGAAGAAAGTAGCTAGGATAGTTGATACAAAATGCCCTGTATTTAAAAGAGAACCAAGATAATCCTTGCTATCATCGGTTAGGACATTCAGAAGCGGTATTCCAAAGAACATACCCATGCCATAAATCAGACCGGCTTTTAGACCAGGAAAATGCAGTTGTTTACTTTCTTTCTTACTTAACATTTCGGGATCAATAGCTGTGATGCCCGTTTTCTTGGTTTGAGAGACCACATAGAGGGCAGCCATCATCGAAATGCCAAACACCACGAGAGGATAGCCGATAGCGACAATTTGTGGGTATTTATAGGCAAGAACGAGCGGGATAAGATTGCCAAATGTCATCAGATAAAAGAGGACAATAAAGACCTGATTCCCGATACGATCGGCCTCGCGCCGTTTGTGTTCGTCAAGGGGACCAGAAATGCCGTATATGCGTTTGATGAGTTTTTCAGTGAGAGTTTCTTTTTTCATTTGTTTGCTCCTTTTTTAAAAATCGTCTTCCCAAAAAAGACTGTTAAGGTCAGTTTGGAGGCTGCGGGCAAGATTGAGACAGAGTTCCAGAGTTGGATTGTACTTGTCATTTTCAATCATGTTGATGGTCTGTCTCGAGACACCGATATCTTTGGCGAGCTCGAGCTGAGAAATGCCCAGTTCCTTGCGGAATTCTTTCACACGATTCATAGGGTCTCCTTTCTGATGTGTCGCATATATTTGACTATATTATATTCTTTTGGTGATGAGGTGTCAAGTATATATGACATATTTTTGAGAATTTTTTTCGAAGAAACTTAGCCTTGTCTGACAAGTGCAAGCTGGTCAGATTTGTGGTAAAATAGATAAGATATGACAAAAGAATTTTATCATGTAACGGTCTTGCTTCATGAAACGATTGATATGCTTGACGTAAAACCTGACGGTATCTACGTTGATGCGACTTTGGGCGGAGCAGGCCATAGCGAATATTTATTAAGTAAATTGAGCGAAAAAGGGCATCTCTATGCCTTTGACCAGGACCAGAATGCCATTGACAATGCGCAAAAACGGTTGGCACCCTATATCGAAAAGGGGATGGTAACCTTTATCAAGGACAACTTCCGTCATTTGCAGGCACGTTTGCAGGAGGCTGGTGTCCAGGAAATTGATGGAATTTGTTATGACTTGGGAGTGTCCAGTCCTCAGCTGGATCAGCGTGAGCGTGGCTTTTCTTATAAAAAGGATGCGCCACTGGATATGCGGATGAATCAGGAAGCTAGTCTGACGGCCTATGAGGTGGTCAATCATTATGACTATCATGACCTGGTTCGGATCTTTTTCAAGTATGGTGAGGATAAGTTTTCTAAACAGATTGCCCGTAAGATTGAGCAAGCGCGTGAGGTGAAACCAATTGAGACAACGACAGAGTTGGCAGAGATTATCAAGTCAGCCAAGCCTGCCAAGGAACTCAAGAAAAAGGGACACCCTGCCAAGCAGATTTTTCAGGCTATCCGAATCGAAGTCAATGATGAGCTGGGCGCTGCAGATGAATCTATCCAGCAGGCTATGGACATGCTGGCTCTGGATGGGAGAATCTCGGTCATTACCTTCCATTCGCTGGAAGACCGCTTGACCAAGCAGTTGTTTAAGGAAGCTTCAACAGTGGAAGTTCCCAAAGGCTTGCCCTTCATTCCAGATGATCTTAAGCCTAAGATGGAATTGGTATCCCGTAAGCCAATCTTGCCAAGTGCCGAAGAGCTAGAAGCCAACAACCGTTCGCATTCAGCCAAGTTGCGCGTGGCCAGAAAAATTCACAAGTAAGAGGAAAAACATGGCAGAAAGAATCGAAAAAACAAGCCAGTTATTGCAAACGAAGTTTAAAGGTTTTTCACGTGTGGAAAAGGCCTTCTATGTTTCGATTGCTGCAACAATGATTATCCTGGCAATTAGCGTTGTGTTTATGCAAACCAAGCTATTACAAGTTCAGAATGAATTAACTAAGGTTAATGCTCAAATCGAAGAAAAGAAAACCGAGCTTGACGATGCCAAGCAAGAGGTCAATGAATTGATTCGTTCAGAACGTTTGAAAGAAATTGCAAACTCCAAGGATTTGCAGTTGAATAACGAAAATATCCGAGCGGCGGAGTAAGATATGAAACAGTGGAAAGAAAAAATTATCCGTTATGCCGTTCGTAATCGCAAATCTCCAGAAGAAAACCGCCGAAGAGTAGGAAAAAGCCTGAGTTTATTGGCAGTCATACTCTTCGCTGTCTTTTTGGTGAACTTTGCGGTCATTATCGGAACGGGTAGTAAATTTGGTAAGGATTTGGTTCAAGAGGCCAAAAAGGTTCACCAAACAACCAAGACGATTCCTGCAAAACGTGGAACCATTTATGATCGAAATGGAACACCTATTGCAGAGGATGCGACTTCTCTTATAATATATATGCCGTTATTGACAAGAACTACAAGTCAGCAACTGGTAAAATACTCTATGTAGAGGATTCTCAATTTAATAAGGTAGCTGAAATCTTCCATAAATACCTAGATATGGAGGAGTCTTATGTCAAAGAACAACTTTCTCAACCAGATCTGAAACAGGTATCTTTTGGAGCCAAGGGAAATGGGATCACCTATGCCAATATGATGGCCATTAAAAATGACCTCAAAACAGCTGGCGTTGAGGGAGTGGACTTTACAACTAGCCCCTAACCGTAGTTATCCCAATGGACAGTTTGCTTCTTCCTTTATCGGTTTAGCGCAACTCCATGAAAAATGAGGATGGCACCAAAAAGGTTGATTGGGACATCTGGATTGGAGAGTTCCTTAAATAGCATTCTGGCGGGTACAGATGGGATTATCACCTATGAGAAGGATCGTCTGGGAAATATTGTTCCGGGTACGGAGCAGGCTTCCCAACACATGGTAGACGGAAAGGATGTTTACACAACCCTTTCTAGTCCCTTGCAATCCTTTATGGAAACCCAGATGGATGCCTTTCAGGAAAAGGTAAAAGGCAAGTATATGACGGCTACCTTGGTCAGCGCTAAAACAGGGGAAATCCTCGCTACGACCCAACGTCCGACCTTCAATGCCGATACCAAGGATGGCATCACAAAAGACTTTGTCTGGCGAGATATTCTTTATCAAAGTAACTATGAACCAGGATCAGCCATGAAGGTTATGACGTTAGCCTCAGCTATTGATAACAATACCTTCCCAAGTGGAGAATACTTCAATAGCAGTGAATTAAAAATAGCGGATGCGACGATTCGAGATTGGGATGTTAATGATGGTTTGACTACTGGTGGGATGATGACTTTCTCACAAGGTTTCGCTCACTCCAGTAATGTTGGAATGAGTCTACTTGAACAAAAAATGGGAGATGCTACTTGGTTGGATTATCTAAACCGCTTTAAGTTTGGAGTGCCGACGCGTTTTGGTCTGACTGATGAGTACACAGGTCAATTGCCTGCAGATAATATTGTCAATATTGCCATGAGTGCATTTGGTCAGGGGATTTCTGTAACGCAGACCCAGATGCTACGTGCCTTTACAGCCATCGCCAATGATGGGGTTATGTTGGAGCCTAAATTTATCAGCGCCCTCTATGACCCGAATGACCAGTCTGTTCGTAAGTCTCAAAAGGAAATCGTCGGAAATCCTGTATCAAAAGCGGCAGCTTCCTCTACTCGGGATCACATGGTCATGGTCGGAACAGATCCTGTCTATGGTACCATGTACAACCACAGTACAGGAAAGCCTAATGTCAATGTTCCGGGACAGAATGTTGCCCTGAAATCCGGGACTGCTCAGATTGCCGATGAGAAGAATGGGGGCTACCTGACAGGTGAAACCAACTATATCTTCTCTGTTGTGTCGATGCATCCTGCAGAAAATCCTGATTTTATCCTCTATGTGACGGTGCAACAGCCAGAGCATTATTCAGGCGTTCAGCTGGGAGAGTTTGCCAACCCAATCCTTGAGCGAGCTTCTGCTATGAAAGAATCCCTCAATCTTCAGTCAACTGCCAAGAACTTGGATCAGGTCAGCAAGACGACAAGCTATGCTATGCCTGTCACCAAGGACTTTACCCCAGGTGACCTCGCAGAAGAATTGCGCCGAAACCTGGTCCAACCAATTGTTATCGGAACAGGAACCAAGATTAAGGATCTCTCTGTTTCTGAAGGAGATAATTTGGAAGCCAATCAGCAAATCTTGATCCTGTCAGATAAGGTCGAAGAAATGCCTGATATGTATGGCTGGACAGATGAAAATGTGCAAACATTTGCCAAATGGCTGAATATAGAAGTCGAGTGGGAAGGTAGTGGCAAAACGGTCAAGAAACAAAGTGTCCGTGCCAATACAGCCCTTAAAGACATTAAAAAAATGAAAATAACTTTAGGAGATTAAGATGATTAGTTCCATTAGTGCTGGAGTTCTAACCTTTCTATTGACCTTGATAGGTATTCCAGCCTTTATCCGATTTTATCGAAAAGCACAGATTACAGGTCAGCAGATGCACGAGGATGTCAAGCAACACCAAGCTAAAGCTGGGACTCCAACCATGGGAGGTCTTGTCTTCCTGATCGTTGCAGTTGTTGTGAGCTTTCTTGTCGCTCTCTTTACCCAACAATTGACCAACAATGTAGGCATGATTTTGTTTATCTTGGTTTTGTATGGTTTGGTAGGTTTTTTGGATGATTTCCTCAAGGTCTTTCGTAAAATCAACGAAGGCTTAAATCCCAAGCAAAAACTTGCTCTCCAGCTCCTTGGAGGAGTGATTTTCTACCTCTTTTATGAGCGTGGTGGCGACATGCTTTCAGTTTTTGGCTACCAAGTTCATCTGGGAATTTTCTATATTTTCTTTGCCCTTTTCTGGCTAGTTGGCTTTTCAAATGCAGTGAATCTGACTGACGGGATTGATGGCTTAGCGAGTATTTCCGTGGTGATTAGCTTATCGGCCTACGGTGTGATTGCTTATATGCAAAATCAATTGGATATTCTTCTTGTGATTCTTGCCATGATTGGTGGTTTGCTAGGTTTCTTCGTCTTTAACCACAAGCCTGCCAAGGTCTTCATGGGAGATGTGGGAAGTTTGGCTCTTGGTGGGATGCTGGCAGCAATCTCTATGGCCCTCCACCAAGAATGGACCCTTTTACTGATTGGGATTATCTATGTCTTTGAGACAAGCTCTGTTATGATGCAGGTTACCTACTTCAAACTTAGTGGTGGAAAACGTATTTTCCGTATGACACCTGTGCATCACCATTTCGAGCTTGGAGGATTCTCAGGCAAGGGCAATCCTTGGAGCGAGTGGAAGGTTGACTTCTTCTTTTGGGGAGTTGGGCTTCTAGCAAGTCTCTTGACCTTAGCCTTTTTATACCTACTGTAAAACTAACTTTTGATGACAAAATAAAACAGGATGAAGGTGATCTTCATCCTGTTTTTGTGTGTTTAAAGGTTAGTTGGAGTCATCCTTTCTTCCTTTTAACATAAATGTGGCTGTAAGGGCTAGGCTGAGTCCTGCTAAGAATAGGAGTGGGTTGGACGCTTCTCCTGTTGCTGGAAGTTGTTCTTTAGGAGAATGATTTCCAGCTTTAGCAAGGCTCGGACTAGCTGGAAATTGTTCAGCCTCGTGTGCCAAGGTTTCTGTATCTGAAGCACTTGGTTTTTCCTCTGTGTTAGAGCTTGTTCCAGTAGCTTGATAGACGACAGCATAGGTACTGAAATGATTAGTGATGAATTCTACCTTTCCGTCTCGAACGGTGAAATCAAGGGCTTGCAACTCCTTGGTCGGAGTGATGTAGTAGATATTTTCGACGCTAGCTGAAATAGGCAAGCGAACCAAGACAGAGTCTTTTGGCTGCAAGCTATGATCGGTTGGATTTTTAAGATGTAGGTCATAAGCGTCATAGGTCTTGCCAAAGAGTTCCTGAGCTAGGACACGTCGGCTAGAGATGTGAGAAATTCCTTCTAAGTCAGTAGCTCCACCGATGATTTCTACTCCAGTTTCCTTATCTTTTAAGACCCGAACTGGATAATCAGGAAGGCTAAGGGTTGGAGCAGCCTGATCCCCACTAGTTCCGATAGGGTCAGTGTACTCAGGTTTTTCAACAGTAGGGGCTTCCTCTTGACCTGCTGTTCCGATAGGTTTGGTATATTCAGGTTTTTCTACAGTAGGAGACTCTTCTTGCCCCGCCGTTCCGATAGGTTTGGTGTATTCAGGCTTTTCAACTGTGGGTGGCACTTCTTGCCCTGCAGTCCCGATAGGTTTAGTGTATTCCGGAATTTCAACAGTAGGAGCTGGTTCCTCTCCCTTGCTTGTAGTTGGTTGCTTCTCATCAACTTTCTTTTCATCCTTTTTAGTAAAGACGGCTACGATAGGGCTGCTTGTGGTATTTCCTTGAATGGTATAAGCTTCAATGGCATTTCCAGCTTTGCGATTGGTTTCGTCAGGGATTGGGATTTGAACTTGATTGTCTTGGATTGATAGGATAGTCTGATCTCCACTTGTAACCAGATGCGTTTCATCCACCTTACGCAAAACTAGAGGATCTTTGACACCTGGGAAGGTCACTGCGATGGCTTCCCAATCTCCAGCTGGTAGACTTAAGGAAATGGTTTTGTCATTTTCCTTAAGAGGTGCGATACTTGGGCTATCTAAACCAACAGCTGGAGCTTTGATGATATCAAAGGAGTCTAGAGAGATTTTCTTGCGGCCTTCTGGCGAAGCTGGGTCAATTTGTAATGTCAAGGTGTGCGAACCGTCAGTGAGATTTGTAAATTCGCCAATAAAAGCTCTCTTTTCAGTTGCACCTGAAGTGTAGAAGTCTAGACTTGGCATTTCTTTGCCATCTAGTGTAACACGTGCTCGTCCCAGGGCAAGGCTCTTCAAACCATAGATACGAATACCTGTCCCTGTAAAGGAAATAGTTGCCTGAGCTTCTGAAGCTGCACTAGAGTCGCTGTTGTTGATGTCAGCGTATTTTTCTGTACCTCCGTAGAGTTCAGGGTCAGACCAGTCCTTAAACTGGGCACCATACTGGATGCGCGAATCACGATCATCCATTTTTTCAATTGAATTGCCTGTTCCTGCTAGAATCTTGAAGTAGTCTAATGAAATTTTTGAGCGCTCACTACCACGTCCTTTGTGTTCACGTTTAACACTAAGAGTCAATGTATGAGGTCCGTCTGACAATCCTGCAAAGCGACCGATGAGGCTGCCTTTTTCAGTTGTCCCAGCAGTATGGAAATCAAGTTCGCCGACCTCTTTGCCATCAATTTTAGCAGTGGCAAGACCTAGTTCGGACGATTTTAGTCCATAGATTTCGATACCAACGCCAGTGAAAGGGATGGTGGCAGTGAGGTCTTCGTCTGTGTAGTTTCCTTTTGAAAGGTCAGCAAATTTCCGTTCCTCCAAATAATTCTGCGTCTGCCCAGTTTCCAAAGGCAGCTCCGTACTGGATACGACTATCTCGGTCGTCCATCAACTCGCTATAGGTTTCGACAGTGGCCTGTTCAGACACCTGTGTGGTAAGCTCGCCCAGCATAGCCTTGACAGTATAGGTGTAGGCGAGTTGAGGATTTAGTGATCGGTCGATAAAGTTAGTTTGATTGGTTACAAATTCTCTAGTTGCAGAAGTTTGGCCAGATGCGTCTTTCACTTGTCTTTGGATGACATAGTGGGTAGCGCCTTCTACTTGGTTAAAGGTAAGTTCGGCAGTGACTCCATTTTGTCGAACGGCTGTCAGACTGGTTATGCGACCAGGGAAGTGTTCAAAGGTAATGACGTCACCTTTTTGTGTTGCAAGCTGGATACGATTATCTTTAAGGATCGTTGCCTTGACTGCTTTGCCATTGACCTTGATTTGGCTGGCTTCGATATTTGGATAGTCTACAATTAGGTCTCCACCGACATTTGAAAGGAAGGACAAGCTTTGCAGGTTTTTATCTTTCCACTTCATGCTGACTTCAAAGTTACCACGGGCAATCAAGCCAGAAACCTGACCGTCTTTCCAAGCATCTGGAAGGGCTGGCAATGGAGCAATATAACCAGTATGAGATTGGAGGAGCATTTCTGCCATCCCACTGGTTGCTCCGAAGTTGCCATCGATTTGGAAAGGCGCGTGCGTATCCCAAAGATTTTCTAGAGTTGAGTACTTGAGCTGTTCAGCGAGCAAGCGATGGGCACGGTTACCATCTAGCAGACGAGCCCAGAGGTTGATTTTATTGGCCTTAGACCAACCTGTACCACCATCTCCACGGTGGTTGAGGGTAGCACGCGCAGCTTCTAGGTATTCAGCTTGGTCCTTGCTAAAGAGCGTACCTGGGAAGAGACCAACTAGATGGGAAACGTGGCGGTGGTGATTTTCAATCCCTTCATTGGTGAATTGGGGACTGTCCTCCTCGTACCATTCCTTGATGCGTCCCTCTTTGTTGATGTGAAGTGGTTTTAGTTTGTCAAATTTAGCCTTGACCTCTGTGACTAAGTCTTGGTCGACATTCAGATGGTTGGCGACTTCCATGTAGTCGTGGAATAACTGCCAGACTAGCGATTGGTCAAAGGTATTTCCGATGGTGATGGTCCCGTGTTCTGGCGAGTAGGATGGGGAAGACACCCAACGGTCGCTTTCTTTGTCGTAGTGCAAGAAGGAGTTCCAGAACTTAGCTGTTTCCTTCAACATTGGATAAATCTTTTCTTTGAGATAGGTTTCATCCTTGGTGAACTTGTAGTAATCATAGACGTTTTGCATCATCCAAGCGTTAGCAGCTGGAGACCAACCCCAATAGTAATTCCAGCCTGGAGTAGTCCAGCCAAATGGTGTCGCCTGGGTGTGGACCAGCCAACCATTTTCTTGTCCATCTTTGGATTCGATACCAGCGTATTCCTTGGCGGCGATACGACCATAGTAGCGCATGTCGTCAATGTAATTGATCATGGGCTTGGCTGTCTCAGCAAGGTTGCTCATATAGGCTGGCCAATAGTTCATTTGCAAATTGACATTGAGGTGGTAGTCAGCGTTCCAAGGTGGATTGTCTACAGCATTCCAGACTCCTTGTAGGTTGGCAGGAAGGGCATCTGTCCGATCACGAGACGAACTGATGAGTAGATATCGGCCATATTGGAAGAAGAGTTCTTCCAATTTTTGCCCTTTTTCTGGGTTATAGCCTTGAAGGGCCTCTTTCGTCGTTTGAGCAGTCTTGCTTCCACCTAGGTTTAGTTTAACGCGGTTAAAGAGACTTTGATAGTCCTTGATATGGGCCTTTTTCAGTGTCTCGTAGTCTTTGGCCTTAGCTGCTTCGACAATCCCTTTAACTGTTTTTTCGAGGTCAATGTCTTTTCGATAGTTGGTTTTTGGATTCTGAGCAAAGTTAGTCTTGGCACTGAGATAGAGGGTTGCATAACTTGCGCCTGAAACGGTCAAAGTTTCGTCCTGAACAGTCACCTTTCCGTCCGTTTTAATTCCTAGATAGGATGCAAACTTGAGGCCGTTATCTTTGACAGTTCCTTTTAGAAGGATTCCGTTTGCATCTGTAGTGACATGACCGTTCTTATAGTTGGAATATTCCCAAGAGTAGTTGCCATTAGCAAGCAAGTCTTCTGTCAAGCTGTTCCAAAGGGTAAAGTCAAGTGTCTTGTTTCCTTTTTTGGTCAGGTGGGTCACAGTGACATCATCAGGATAGCTGGAGAAGGTTTCGCGTTTGAAGGTCGTCCCATCTTGGGTGTAAGAAGTTGTTGTAGTGGCTTCTGTGATATCCAGATTACGGTGATAATCAGTTACAGTATCTAGTCCTTTCTTCTGGTTATTAAAGACCATAAAGATATCTCCAAAGGCTAGGTAACGTCCATACTGGGCGTTGTTTGGTCCAACTAGATTTTGTTCAGCGAGCTGTTTTGCTTTTTGGCGGTCGCCAACTTCGAGGGCTTTACGTATCTCTGCTAAGACCTTGTAGCGGTCCTTGTAGTTTCCTCCGTTATAGTCGGTGCTATCGGGTTGTGGTCCTCCTGACCAGAGGGTCTTTTCGTTGTACTGGATTCTCTTCCCCAATGAGTCCGAAAAACCTTGGTTCTATTTCTCCATTTCCGATAGGAAGAGCTTGCTTTTCCCATCCGTCATAGGAGGGAGCTGTTGGCTGATCGTAGTTGAGTTGATAGTTTTCTTGCTTTGTCACAGGCTGGTCTGCTTTTTCAGGTTCCTTATTTTCTTTAGCTTCTACAATGGCTTCTTCACTAGCTTGACTATTTGTCTTTTGAGTCTCGTTAGCTGGCTTGCTTTCGGAAACTACTGGACTTTCGGCTAGAGACGGATTTGTAGTTTCAGTCGCTTCAGCTGCTTTGGGTTCACTATCAGGCTTAGTGATAGCTTCGACAGAGGTTGGTTCAGTTTGCTTGACCTCAACACTGTCTGCAGCTACAGTGTGGTTGACTAGAAAAACAGCTCCCAGCAAAACAGAAGCAGTCCCAACCGTCAGCTTGCGGATGCTATAGCGACAGGATTTCTCCCAAAAGTGTTTTTTCATAAAACTCTCCTTTGTGTATTCGAAACCGCTTACATTTTATAAAGCGATTTCGTTTAATTTGTTTCTATTTATCTCCTCACCTCCCATTCTACTGGTCATCTAGCATTTGTCAATAGCTTTTTAGAAAGAGACATATTTGTTATTGTTTTTTCTTAAAATAGTAGAAGAAAGAGAGGAAAGGGTGGAATTATTCGTAATTTCATAGTTCAATCTGATTGTAAGACTAGCTTAGAATTGGCTTAACCCCCTTTTGAAAGCGTAAAACAAACTAGTCAGGAAAGTCACTTTGTGGTATAATATAGAAGACTCAAAAAGAAACAGGAGAAAAAGAATGGATTTACTTTTAGCAATTATCTTGATTGTGCTAGCTTTTTCTAGGAGGAGCTCTTGGAGGGATGTACTTGGTCTCGTAAGCAAATCGAAAAAAAGAATTTGCGGACAACCCACGTTTGAACGCTGAAGCAGTTCGTGCTCTCTTGAGTGCAAATGGTCAAAAACCAAGCGAAGCCAAGGTACAACAAGTTTATCACCAAATCATCCGCCAACAAAAAGCAGCCCTTGCTAACAATAAAAAGAAATAAATAGGAAAAGTCTGGGATGAAAGTTCCAGACTTCTCACTATGTTCAATAGTTCTCAAGGATAAGACTTTTTCCTTGCATTCTATTGATATTTGATTATGATTAAGAGAGAGGCAGTTGCCATTCTATCAAGCTGTCTATCCGTTCATTTAGGACGAGTAATCATGATGAACTATCAATCAGAAAAAAGACTAGAAAGAAGACTGTATGGATAATCGACCAATTGGTTTTTTGGATTCGGGTGTCGGTGGCTTAACCGTTGTTCGTGAGCTCATGCGCCAGCTTCCCCATGAAGAAATCGTCTATATTGGAGATTCGGCACGGGCGCCCTATGGTCCCCGTCCTGCTGAGCAAATCCGTGAATATACTTGGCAGTTGGTCAACTTTCTCTTGACCAAGGATGTCAAAATGATTGTCATTGCTTGTAATACTGCGACTGCGGTCGTCTGGGAAGAAATCAAGGCCCAACTAGATATTCCTGTCCTAGGTGTGATTTTGCCAGGAGCTTCGGCAGCTATCAAGTCCAGTCAAGGTGGGAAAATCGGGGTCATTGGAACGCCCATGACGGTCCAATCAGACATCTATCGTCAAAAAATCCATGATTTGGATCCAGACTTACAGGTGGAAAGTTTGGCCTGTCCCAAGTTTGCCCCCTTGGTGGAGTCTGGTGCCCTGTCAACCAGTGTTACCAAGAAAGTGGTTTATGAAACCCTGCGTCCCTTGGTCGGCAAGGTGGATAGCCTGATTTTGGGCTGTACCCATTACCCACTCCTTCGCCCTATCATCCAAAATGTCATGGGACCAAAGGTTCAGCTCATCGATAGTGGGGCAGAGTGTGTACGGGATATCTCGGTTTTGCTGAACTATTTTGAAATCAACCGTAGCCGAGATGCGGGACCTCTTCAACATCGTTTTTACACAACAGCCAATAGCCAAAGTTTTGCCCAGATTGGAGCAGAATGGCTGGAAAAAGAGATTCATGTGGAGCATGTAACTTTATGACAAACAAAATTTATGAATACAAGGATGACCAGGACTGGTATGTCGGTGTCTGGGATGTCTATGGAGGCATCTATAGCCTTATCAAAGATCCTCTCGAGCTTGATTTTATGGATTTAGCGCGGATTTTTCGGGACGAGGAAAATGGCTTTCCGATTACGATAACGGTGATGCGCTGGTCTTCTAACTTTCGTCTGCTCTCCTTTATCGTTGAGATTTTAAATGCTGAAGCAGGTCGCAATCTAGAAGTCATCCAACGTCAGGGAGCCCTGCTCTTGGTTGAAAATGGACAGCTTTTGCATGTCGAATTGCCTAAAGAAGGAGTCGATGTAGAAGCCTTCTTTGAAACTAACAAGGTCAGAGAAACTCTGCTCATTGCGACTCGTAACGAGGGCAAGACCAAGGAATTCCGAGCTATTTTTGACAAGTTAGGTTATGATGTGGAAAATCTCAATGACTATCCAGATCTACCTGAAGTAGCTGAAACAGGCATGACCTTTGAAGAAAATGCCCGCCTCAAGGCAGAAACCATTTCCCAATTAACAGGCAAGATGGTGCTAGCAGATGATTCAGGTCTCAAAGTCGATGTCCTCGGCGGTTTGCCAGGAGTCTGGTCAGCCCGTTTTGCAGGTGTGGGAGCAACTGATCGTGAAAACAATGCCAAACTCTTGCACGAATTGGCCATGGTCTTTGAACTCAAGGACCGCTCAGCCCAGTTCCATACAACCCTAGTCGTAGCTAGTCCAAACAAGGAAAGCTTGGTTGTCGAAGCTGACTGGCCAGGTTATATCAACTTTGAACCCAAGGGGGAAAATGGCTTTGGCTATGACCCGCTCTTCCTTGTGGGAGAGACAGGTAAGTCAGCAGCTGAATTAACCCTTGAAGAAAAAAATAGCCAATCCCACCGTGCCTTAGCCGTTAAGAAACTTTTGGAGGTATTTCCATCATGGCAAAGCAAACCATCATTGTAATGAGTGATTCCCATGGCGATAGCTTGATTGTGGAAGAAATTCGTGATCGTTATCTGGGGAAAGTTGATGCCATTTTTCACGATGGTGACTCAGAACTCCGTCCAGACTCTCCGCTCTGGGAAGGCATTCATGTCGTCAAAGGAAATATGGACTTTTATGCTGGCTACCCAGAACGGTTGGTGACTCAACTTGGTCCCACTAAGATCATCCAGACGCATGGACACTTGTTTGACATCAATTTCAACTTTCAAAAGTTGGACTACTGGGCTCAGGAAGAAGATGCCGATATCTGTCTCTATGGTCACTTGCATGTGCCAAATGCTTGGATGGAAGGCAAGACTCTTTTTCTAAATCCAGGCTCCATCAGCCAACCACGAGGGACTATCAGAGAATGTCTCTATGCTCGAGTGGAGATTGATGACAGCTATTTTAAAGTAGACTTTTTGACACGTGACCATGAGGTTTATCCAGGCTTGTCCAAGGAGTTTGCTCGATGATTGCCAAGGAATTTGAAGCATTTTTATTGGAGCAGGAAGAGACTTTTCTTACCCCTGCTGAGAATCTAGCAGCCTGATTGATACCCATAACGCTGACCATGCAATTTTGGTGCTGAGCCAAATCACCTATACCCGTATCCCTGTTGTGACCTTTGACAAACGCTTTGTTGGAACCATTGGTCTGAGGGACATTTTGGCTTATCAAATGGAGCAAGGTTTGACGGATGAGCAGATGGCAACGACAGACATCGTCAATATGACCAAGACAGATGTGGCAGTCGTCGCTCCAGACTATAACATCACAGAGGTCCTCCATAAACTGGTGGATGAACCCTTCTTGCCAGTGGTAGATGGTGAAGGAATTTTCCAAGGAATCATCACGCGCAAGTCCATCCTCAAGGCTGTCAATGCCCTTTTGCATGACTTTAGTAAGGAATATGAGATTCGATGCAAATGAGAGATAGGATTTCAGACTTTTTAGAGGAAAAACAGGGCTTGTCTGCCAATTCCAAGCAGTCCTATAAGTATGATCTGGAGCAATTTTTAGACATTGTGGGTGAGCGGATTTTTGAGACCAGTCTTAAGATTTACCAAGGCCAGCTAGCCAATCTAAAAATTAGCGCCCAGAAGCGAAAACTTTCGGCCTGCAACCAATTTCTCTACTTTCTCTATCGAAAAGGAGAAGTGGACAGTTTTTACCGTCTGGAATTAGCCAAACAAGCTGAAAAGAAGACTGAAAAGCCAGAGATTCTAGATCTAGACTCTTTTTGGCAGGAAAGTAATTATCCAGAAGGACGCTTGCTGGCGCTTCTTATCTTGGAAATAGGGCTCTTGCCAAGTGAGATTTTAGCCCTCAAGGTTGCAGATATCAATCTGGATTTTCAAGTGTTGAGAATCAGCAAGGCTTCCCAACAGAGGATTGTCACCATACCTACGACCTTGATTCCAGAGCTAGAACCCTTAATGGGGCAGACCTATCTCTTTGAAAGGGGAGGGAAAGCCTATTCTCGTCAGTGGGCCTTTCGTCAGCTGGAGTCCTTTGTCAAGGAGAAAGGTTTCCCAGAACTATCAGCCCAAGCCCTACGGGAACAGTTCATTCTAAGACAGATAGAAAACAAGGTCGATTTGTACGAAATTGCAAAAAAACTAGGATTAAAAACAGTTCTGACCTTAGAAAAATATAGATAATGGATATTAAATTAAAAGATTTTGAAGGGCCCCTGGACTTGCTCTTGCACTTGGTTTCCAAATATCAGATGGATATCTACGATGTGCCCATTACGGAAGTTATCGAACAGTATCTAGCCTATATCTCAACCCTGCAGGCCATGCGTCTGGAAGTGACGGGTGAGTACATGGTCATGGCTAGTCAGTTGATGCTGATCAAGAGTCGCAAGCTCTTGCCAAAGGTAGCAGAAGTGACAGACTTAGAGGATGACCTGGAGCAGGACCTTCTCTCCCAAATCGAAGAATACCGCAAGTTCAAACTCTTGGGTGAGCACTTGGAGGCCAAGCACCAAGATCGGGCCCAGTACTATTCCAAAGCGCCGACAGAGTTGATCTACGAAGATGCGGAGCTTGTGCATGATAGGACGACTATTGACCTCTTTTTGGCTTTTTCAAATATCCTAGCCAAGAAAAAGAGGAATTCGCACAGAATCACACGACCATCTTGCGGGATGAGTATAAGATTGAGGACATGATGGTCATCGTAAAAGAGTCCTTGACTGGACAAGACCAGTTGCGCTTACAGGATTTGTTCAAGGAAGCCCAGAATGTTCAAGAGGTTATTACCCTCTTTTTGGCAACCCTAGAGTTAATCAAAACTCAGGAATTGATCCTCGTGCAAGAGGAGAGTTTCGGAGATATCTATCTCATGGAAAAGAAGGAAGAAAGTCAAGAGGCACAAAGCTAGACTTGATAGAGAGGAAAGATGAGTACTTTAGCAGAAATAGAAGCGCTCTTATTTGTAGCAGGTGAAGATGGGATTCGGGTTCGTCAGTTGGCTGAACTCCTCTCACTTCCCCCGACAGGCATCCAACAGAGTTTAGAAAAATTAGCCCAGAAGTATGAAAAAGACCAAGATTCGAGCTTGTCCCTGATCGAGACAGGTGGTGCATACAGATTGGTCACCAAGCCTCAATTTGCAGCGATTTTGAAGGAATACTCCAAGGCACCCATCAACCAAAGTTTGTCTCGGGCTGCCCTTGAAACCTTGTCCATCATTGCCTACAAGCAGCCGGTTACCCGAATTGAGATTGATGCTATTCGTGGGGTCAACTCGAGTGGAGCCTTGGCAAAGTTGCAGGCTTTTGACTTGATTAAAGAAGACGGGAAAAAAGAAGTGTTGGGGCGCCCCAACCTCTATGTGACTACGGATTATTTCCTAGATTACATGGGAATTAACCATTTGGAAGAATTACCAGTGATTGATGAGCTTGAGATTCAAGCCCAAGAAAGCCAATTATTTGGTGAAAGGATAGAAGAAGATGAGAATCAATAAATATATTGCCCACGCAGGTGTGGCCAGTAGGAGAAAAGCAGAAGAGTTGATCAAGCAAGGTTTGGTGACAGTTAACGGTCAAGTGGTGCGTGAACTCGCAACGACCATCAAGTCTGGCGATAAGGTCGAAGTGGAAGGTCAGCCCATCTACAACGAAGAAAAGGTCTACTATTTGCTTAACAAACCACGCGGAGTGATTTCCAGTGTGACAGACGACAAGGGCCGCAAGACTGTTGTAGACCTCTTGCCCAATGTCAAAGAACGCATTTACCCTGTGGGACGTTTGGACTGGGATACATCAGGGGTTTTGATTTTGACCAATGATGGGGACTTTACAGACGAGATGATTCACCCCCGTAATGAGATTGACAAGGTCTATGTCGCGCGTGTTAAAGGTGTGGCTAATAAGGACAATCTCCGCCCCTTGACCCGCGGTCTTGAGATTGATGGCAAGAAAACCAAGCCAGCTGTTTATGAAATTCTCAAAGTGGATCCAGTCAAAAACCGCTCTGTGGTACAGTTGACTATCCATGAAGGGCGTAACCATCAGGTTAAAAAGATGTTTGAAGCCGTCGGTCTGCAAGTGGATAAACTGTCTCGGACACGTTTCGGACACCTAGACTTGACAGGTCTTCGTCCAGGAGAATCCCGTCGCCTTAATAAAAAAGAAATCAGCCAACTACACACTATGGCTGTAACCAAGAAATAATGAAACGCATCTTAATAGCGCCAGTACGCTTTTACCAACGTTTTATCTCACCGGCCTTTCCACCCTCTTGTCGCTTTGAGCCGACTTGTTCTAACTACATGATTCAGGCTATTGAAAAACATGGCTTCAAGGGTGTTCTGATGGGCTTGGCTCGAATTTTCCGATGCCATCCTTGGTCGCCAATAGGAAAAGATCCCGTCCCAGACCACTTTTCCCTCAGACGAAATCAAGAAAAAAAATAACCCAACATCAGGTGATGTTGGGTTTTCTTGCTTATTTCAAAGCTTTTTGAGCGTCTTCAATCATGAGTTTAGTTGATTCAAGACCGCCGCCACTTAGATACCAGAGGTCTGGTGTTAGTTGGATAATTTTACCATTTTTAGCGGCAGGAGTTTCAGCGATGAGGGCATTTTCTAGGACGCCATCGTTGCTAGAGTTGTCCCCACCAATGGCAAGGGTGCGGTTGATGACAAAGAGGATGTCAGGATTGATTTCTTTGACACTTTCAAAGCTGACTTCCTGGCCATGGCGAGAGTCTTCAAATTTGGTGTCAGTTGGCTTGAATTTCAAAGTTTGGTACAAGAAAGAGAAACGAGATTGGGCACCAAAGGCAGCCATTTTTCCTTCATTGAGGAGGATAGCAAGGGCTTTTTTGTCAGAACTTTCGTTTTTAGTAGCGACTTCTTGGATACTCTTATCCAGGTTTGCCAATTCTTCTTTGGCTTTCTGTGTACCAGTTTCACCAAAGGCGCTTGCTAGAGATTCGATATTAGACTTGGTAGAAGTCCAGTAGTCGTCCTTGCTCGCTTGGAAGAGTACGGTTGGAGCGATTTCTTTGAATTTGTCTACGAATTTTTGGGTACGTGGAGAAGCAATGATCAAATCCGGCTCAAGAGCAGCGATGGCTTCTAGGTCTGGCTCAACCATGGAACCCACATTGTTGACATTTCCCGCAAGATCTTTTAGGTAGGTCGGAACAGTTTTTGTAGGCATTCCGACGATATTTTTTTCAAATCCTAAAGCGCGAATAGTATCCGCAGCACCGAGATCAAAGGTCACAATCTTTTCAGGAACCTTTGAAAGTTTGACCTCGTCTAGTGAACTTTTAATAGTTATCTCTGTTGGAGCAGAGCTACTTGACTCTGTCTTACTAGCGCTTGAGTTTGTATTTGTACTACATGCACCAAGTAGGATCAAGAAGCTAGCCACTAGGGCAGTGAGATAAAGTTTAAGGGATGTTTTCATGATTTCTCCTTTTTAAAATATGATAACGATGTAGGGGGCTCTTAGATAGGCTTGTTAGCTAAGAGACAGAGGGTTCTCTAACATGAGTTCAGAATAGCTAGCTATAGATACAGATCTTTTTGCCATTGATATCAGCCAGCGTAATGGGAATCTCATAGAGTTGACTAAGCAGGTCAGCCTGCATGATTTGAGCAGTCGTTCCCTTGCAAAGACTTGACCGTCCTTAAAGGCAACAATTTCATCCGCATATTGGCTAGCCATGTTGATATCGTGGAGGACGATGATAATGGTTTTGCCAAGTTCCTCCACCAGTCGCCGAAGGATCTGCATCATGCTGACACTTTGCTTGATATCGAGATTGTTAAGCGGTTCGTCCAGCAAGATAAAGTCTGTATCCTGGGCTAGTACCATAGCGATAAAGACACGTTGGAGTTGTCCGCCAGACAGACTATCGATGTAGCGGTCTTTTAAGTTGGTCAGTTCCAGATAGTCAAGGGTTTCTCGAATTTTTTCCCAGTCTTCCGCCCTCAGTCGACCACGACTGTAGGGAAAACGTCCAAAGCTGACCAGTTCTTCTACAGTCAATTTGGCTTGGTAATTAATCTTCTGCTTTAGGATGGTGAGTTCTTTGGCCAGTTCTTGGGAATTCCAGCTTTCGATTTCCCGGCCTTTAATACTGAGAATCCCCTGATCTTTCTTGGTCAGTCTGCTCATGATGGAGAGAAGAGTTGATTTCCCGGCGCCGTTTGGACCAATGAAGGCTGTCAGTTTCTGAGGACTGACTTCAAGGGAAATGTCTTGCAAAATATCCTGTTTTTGAATGGATTTGTCAATGTTTTCCAGTTTCACTGACGTGCCCTCCTGTAAAGTAAGATAAAGAATAAGAGACCACCCACACTCTCAATGATCATACTGATGCGAATTTCCAGCGCAAAGACTCGTTCGATGAGGGCTTGCCCCAAGGTCAAACTAATAAATCCAATCAGAATGGCTACGATAAAGAGCAACTTGTGCCGATAATCTTTGACAATCAGGTAAGTGAGATTGGCTAGCATAAAGCCGAAGAAGGCCATAGGCCCTACCAAGGCAGTCGCTGTTGAGGTCAAGAGCACGATGCCCCAGAGGAGTTCTCTCTGTTCTTTTTCAACATCGAGTCCAAGTATCTGAGCCGTTTCTCTTTGCAGGTGCAAGACATCCAGAACGACTGCTTTTCGAAAGAAAGATTGTCAAGGCGAGGATGATCAGAGAACCGATGGCTAGGATGGAAGTGTTGAGATGCTGAAAGGAAGCAAAGAGACTGTTCTGCAGTTTATCGTATTCATTTGGATCCATCAGGACTTGGAGGAAGGTACTGATATTTCGAAAGAGACTTCCCAGGGCTAGGCAGATTAGCAGAATGAAAACCAGATTTTGCTTCATCAGCGTTTTCAAGTAGCCTTGTAAGGCGAGAAAAAAGAGGGATTGAAGCAGAAGCAAGACTAGAAATTCTAAGACAGGAGACTTTCCAAGCTGTAGAAATTTGCTTTCAAATATCAGTAGCAGGGTCTGTAGCAAGACATAGAAGGATTCGATTCCCAAAATACTTGGCGTCAGAAAGCGATTTTCCGTCAGGGTTTGAAAACTAATGGTCGAAATCCCTGTCGCGATGGCTACCAAGATATAAACGATGATTTTTTGGGAACGTAGCTTCCAGGCAAAGGCAGACAGGTTAGTGATGGGCCAAAAGTAGAGGAGACAAGCTCCGATGGCCAGAATAATGAGAAGGCAGAAGAGCTTGGTATGTTTGCTTTTAAACTGCATCCTTTTGTCCTCCTCTCCAGAGAAGTAGGATAAAGACGAGGCTACCGATGATTCCTAGTAGGAGACTGACAGACAGCTCATAGGGCCGAATCAAGACTCGAGAGAGGATGTCGCAGGCCAGAACCAGATTGGCGCCGACCAGAGCGACCATGAGTTTGGTTTGACTCAGATTATCTCCATAGCGCTTGCGGACAAGATTGGGAACGATGACCCCGAGAAATGGCAAGGCACCCACGGTAATCATGGTGACACTTGTCGTTAGCGCCACTAGAAAGAGGGCCAGCTTTTCAAGTAGGGAGTAGGAAATCCCTAAACTCTCACTGGTTTCCTTGCCCAGATTCATGATGGTGAAGGTTTGGGATAATTTCCAAACGGCTATCAGGATAATGAGGCCTAAGAAGAGCCACTCATACTGATGAGTCTGAATCATGGAGAAGGAGCCCTGGGTCCAAGCAGTCATACTCTGAACCAGATTGAAACGATAGGCGATAACTTCTGTGACAGAACCGATAATCCCACTATAGATGATCCCGATCAAGGGCAACATCCACCTTTCCTTTACAGAAAAAATAGTCATAAAGGCCAGGAAGAAGAGGGTAAATAAAATGGATGAGCCAAAAGCAAAGAGCATCTTTTGGGTCAGACTCGCAGACGGAAAGACAAAGAGGCTCAACACCATTCCCAGTTTGGCAGCTTCTGTCGTTCCGACTGTACTCGGAGCAGCAAACTGATTTTGAGTAATGGTCTGCATGAGAAGGCCTGCCATACTCATGCTAGATGCAGCCAGGAGAATGCTGATGGTTCTTGGAAGACGCGACTCTTGAAAGAGAAGCCAAGTCTGTTGGTCAAAAGCAAAGAATTTTTCCCAAGAAAAATCACTGGTTCCAATACTAATGGAGAGAAAGAGCAGGAGTAGAAGTAAGCCTGTTAAAATATGAGAGAGTTTCATGCTCCGTCCTTTCATGTAGATTTGGTATAAAAATAGCCTTGGAGATAATGTAACATGATTTTTTTAATCTGTCAATAAATTTTCTGACAATTTAATGTAAAAAGAAAGAAAAATTCCTGAAATAATATCTGCCCCTCTCTTTTATTGGAAAACTGAGTAAAAACCAATCCACCTTCCCACTATCCTTCTCCTATAAAAAGTGGTAAAATGGAGGACAGAAAGAAGGAACTGAAATGACAACATTATTTTCAAAAATCAAAGAAGTAACAGAGCTTGCTGCAATCTCTGGTCATGAAGCGCCTGTCCGTGCTTATCTTCGTGAGAAGTTAACACCGCATGTGGATGAAGTAGTGACAGATGGCTTGGGTGGTATTTTCGGGATTAAACATTCAGAAGTCGCGGATGCACCGCGTGTCTTGGTCGCTTCTCACATGGACGAAGTTGGTTTTATGGTCAGCGAGATTAAGTCAGATGGTACCTTCCGTGTCGTTGAAATCGGTGGCTGGAACCCTATGGTGGTCAGCAGCCAACGCTTTAAACTCTTTACTCGTGACGGTCGTGAAATTCCAGTGATCTCAGGATCTGTTCCTCCACATTTGACTCGTGGAAAGGGTGGACCAACCATACCAGCCATTGCCGATATCGTTTTTGATGGTGGTTTTGCGGACAAGGCTGAGGCAGAAAGCTTTGGTATCCGTCCGGGTGACACCATTGTACCTGATAGCTCCGCTATCTTGACAGCCAATGAAAAAAATATCATCTCCAAAGCTTGGGACAACCGCTACGGTGTCCTCATGGTAAGCGAGCTAGCTGAAGCTTTATCAGGTCAAAAACTCGGAAATGAACTCTACCTTGGCTCGAACGTCCAAGAAGAAGTTGGTCTTCGTGGCGCTCATACTTCTACAACTAAGTTTGATCCAGAAGTTTTCCTAGCTGTTGACTGTTCACCTGCTGGTGATGTTTATGGTGGCCAAGGCAAGATTGGGGACGGAACCTTGATTCGTTTCTATGATCCAGGTCACTTGCTTCTCCCAGGTATGAAGGATTTCCTTTTGACAACAGCTGAAGAAGCTGGTATCAAGTACCAATACTACTGTGGTAAAGGCGGAACAGACGCTGGCGCAGCTCATCTGAAAAATGGTGGTGTCCCATCTACAACTATCGGTGTCTGCGCTCGTTATATCCATTCTCACCAAACTCTCTACGCGATGGATGACTTCCTAGAAGCTCAAGCTTTTTTGCAAGCCTTGGTGAAAAAATTGGACCGTTCAACGGTTGATTTGATTAAACATTATTAAGCATAAGGGAGGTGGTCGGGATGGCAGAACCAAACCTAGAAAGCCTTATAAGAGATCTCTACAACCATGCTCGTCAGGGTTTGAGTGAAGATTTAGTTGCTGCTCTCCTAGAGACTGCTAAAAACTACCCACTACAAATGAGCAATTACTAGCAGTCCGTCTCTCAGGACTTGTCAATCGTGAATTGCTCATCAATCCCAAACACCCAGCACCTGAATTGATCAACTTGGCGCGCTTTATCAAAAGAGAAGAAGCCAAGTATAGAGGCACTGCAGTTTCTGCTATCATGTTTGGAGAACTCTTTAAAATGCTTTGATTCCATTGTGAATCAAAGCATTTTTTTATATGTCAGAAAAGAAAATCTTGATGAGGAGACGAAAAAAGCCATCCCATTCAGGATAGCTTTTTGTTTATTAGATTTGTTCAGCGATAACCTTTTCAGCTAGGTTCATAGCATGGTCAGACACACGAGTATAGTGGGAAATGATGTCGATAAAGTTGACTCCAGCTTGTGTAGAACACTCACCCTTGTTAAGGCGTTTGATATGGGTCTTTCTGAGAACACGTTCCATATTGTTGATTTCTTTATGGCGTTCAATCAGACTCTGAGCTTTTTCAATATCATTGTTTTCCACACTATCAAGGGCATCCTTGATGAATGTAGTTGTTGCTTGATAAATCTCAGCTAATTCCTCTAAAGCAGCATCAGAGAACTGAACATTCTTACGTTGAAGGTAGTCTGTTAGGTTGAGCAAGCCTTCTGCGTGGTCCCCAATCCGTTCCAAATCACGAGATGAATCTAGGATGTTGGTCAAGACTTCGCTTTCCTTTTGACTCAAGGATTCGCTTGAGAGTCTGATGAGGTAACGAGTGAGTTTTTTTCATCGATGGTATTGATGGCTTCCTCTGTCTTGTGCCCTTTTTTTCAGCTACCTTTTCATCCAAAACCGATGATATAGGTATAAGAAAGGTCAAAAAGCTTTGGCTGCATAGTTTCCTAAGTGCAAGAGTTCTTTTTTGGCATTTCCTAGAGCGATAGAAGGAGATTGCTGGATAAGTTGCTCGTCGAGATAGAGGGGCTCGTACTTGACAACCTCGTCTTCACCAGGGATGAGCTTGGTTACAAAGTAGGCCAAGGCTCCGATGAATGGAAATTGTACAATGGTGTTACTTACGTTAAAGGCACCGTGAGAGAAGGCGATGGTCATCTCAGGTGAGAGGTGAAGGAGTGCCTGGAAGTACTCGATCATAGCAGTAAAGGGGCCTAATAAGATTAAGCAAAGAATAGTTCCTAAAACGTTAAAGGTAACGTGGGTTGCCGCAACGCGCTTTGCAGAGACATTGGCTCCAGCTGCCGCAATGATAACTGTTAGGGTTGTCCCGATATTATCCCCGAAGAGAACTGGTAGTGAACCTTTAAGGTCGAGGAAGCCACCTGCATAGAGGCCTTGCAAAATCCCGATTGTAGCCGAAGAGGCCTGGATGAGGACGGTAATCACTGCACCAGCTACCACTCCTAAAATAGGATTTTGTCCCAAGGTTACCATATATTCCTTGAATTGTGGTAAATCTTTAAGTGGACTCATCCCGGCACTGATGAGGTTGAGAGCGTAGAAGATTCCCCCTACACCAAACAGGATGCGCCCGATATTGTTTGCTGTTCTGTTTTTTGTAAAGAAGAGGAACATGGTTCCAAGGAAAATCAAGGGTAAAGCATACTCGCCTAGTTTGAAACCGATGATAAAGGAAGTAACAGTGGTTCCGATGTTGGCTCCCATGATAATTCCGATAGCCTGTCTAAGAGTGAGAAGACTAGCGCTGACCAGTCCGACCGTGATAACTGTAACCCCCGTACTTGACTGAATGAGGGCAGTCACGACGATTCCGACTAGAACGCCTAAAAAGGGATTGCTAGTGTACTTGTCAATGTAAAAACGAAGGCGATCTCCAGCGACTTGTTGCAAACTGTCTCCCATGGTCTTGATACTGTATAAAAAAACAGTCCTAGACCTCCTAAAAAGTGAAATAAAAATTTCCTGCCAATTAATGGACATTTCTTTTTCCTCCGAAAAATAATAACGGAATTTCTCCTATTCTATTTTAAAGGATAAAAGTAAATCTCACAAGTGTTTAGCTGAAATTTTCATAAGAAACAAGAACTTTCTTTCAAAATGAGAGATAGATTCCCTTTAAGATAGATGATTTATAGGATTGTGTCCAAATTTTACTGATTATTATCCTAGTTATAGTTTTTATGTTAAATAGATTGACATCGCTTTCATATAGGATAAAATGGAGATGATCCTGTTCTGGTGGTGTGCACTGAGAACAGTTACTTTTTATCAAAAAGTAAAGCGCTTACTTTATATTTTATTAGGAGGATAAGATGAAAAATCTATTTTTTGAAAAACGTTGCCGTTACAGTATTCGTAAGCTGTCAATCGGGGCTTGTTCCTTGATGATTGGTTCAGCTCTATTTGCGAGCCCAGCTCTTGCCGAACAAGTCGCAGTCCCTGAAACAGCTGCAAATACGAGCGCCCAAGCTACAAGCGCTAGTGAAACAGCTAATCCAGATACTGCAGCTATCGAAAAACAATTATCGGAAACAGAGAACAAAGTAGCTGAGCAACCAATTTCAGAAAACACTCCAGCAATAACGGATCTGGTTAATGAAAAAGAAGAAGCAAAGCCTGCTCCGACAGATAAAGCTGAAAAATCTGCTCAACCAACTGATAAAGAAGAAGTCAAACCAGAGGAAGCTCCTCAAGTGGCTGAGAAGAAAGCCGACAAACCGACTCTAGCAGACGTTCCTAAAAATGAAGAAAAGAGTCTCCGACCAAAAGAAATCAAATTTGATACTTGGGAAGATTTGTTAAAATGGGAACCGGGTGCGCGTGAGGATGATTCCATCAACCGTTCCTCAGTTGAACTCGCCAAGCGCCACAGAGGGCAGTTGGTCAATGAAAAAGCAAGCAGAAGAGCCAAGGTCCAGGCGCTGGCAAATACCAACTCAAAGGCCAAAGACCACGCTTCTGTTGGTGGAGAAGAATTCAAGGCCTATGCTTTTGACTACTGGCAATACTTGGATTCAATGGTCTTCTGGGAAGGTCTAGTTCCAACTCCAGATGTCATTGATGCAGGCCACCGCAACGGAGTTCCCGTTTATGGAACACTCTTTTTCAACTGGTCAAATAGCATTGCCGACCAAGAGAAATTTGCCGCTGCCTTGAAACAAGATGCAGATGGTACCTTCCCGATCGCACGGAAACTTGTCGATCTTGCTAAGTACTATGGCTTTGATGGCTATTTCATTAATCAGGAAACAACGGGGGAATTGGTAGCACCTCTTGGTGAAAAAATGCGCCAATTCATGCTCTATACAAAAGAATATGCAGCCAAAGTCAACCACCCAATCAAGTATGCTTGGTACGATGCCATGACCTACAAATACGGTCGTTACCACGAAGATGGTCTAGGTGATTACAACTACCAGTTCATGCAAAAAGAAGGAGACAAGGTCCCTGCAGATCAATTCTTTGCCAATTTCAACTGGAACAAGGAAAAGAATGACCACTCCGTAGAGATGGCCAAATGGCTAGAACGTAGCCAATATGATGTCTTTGCAGGCTTGGAATTGCAACAAGGTGGTTCTTATAAGACCAAAGTCAAATGGGATGCCCTCTTAGATGAAAAAGGCAAGTTGCGTTTGTCACTTGGACTTTTTGCACCAGATACGATTACCAGTCTAGGAAAAACAGGCGAAGACTACCACAAGAACGAAGACATCTTCTTTACAGGTTACCAAGGAGATCCAACGGCTCAAAAACCAGCAGATAAAGAGTGGTATGGAATTGCCAATTTAGTTGCTGACCGTACACCAGCAGTAGGTCGAACCTTCACGACCTCTTTTAATACAGGTCATGGTAGAAAATGGTTTGTAGCCGGTAAAGTTTCTAAGGATTCTGAGTGGAACTACCGTTCGGTTTCAGGTGTCTTGCCAACATGGCGCTGGTGGCAGACTTCGACGGGGGAAAAACTTCGTGCAGAATATGACTTTACAGATGCCTATAATGGAGGAAACTCCCTTAAATTCTCAGGTGATGTAGCTGGTAAGACGGACCAGGATGTGAATTTGTATTCTACCAAACTAGAAGTAACAGAGAAAACCAAACTTCGTGTTGCCCACAAGGGAGGAAAAAGGCTCAAAAGTTTATATGGCCTTCTCTACGACTCCAGATTACAAATTTGAGGATGCAGACGCATGGAAAGAACTGACTCTTTCTGATAACTGGACAAATGAAGAATTTGACCTCAGCTCACTAGCTGGAAAAACCATCTATGCAGTCAAACTCTTCTTCGAACATGAAGGGGCTGTAAAAAGATTATCAGTTCAACCTAGGACAATTAACGATTACGGACAATCACCAAGCACCACAAGCACCGACAGGTCTCTCTGTTGTGAAGCAATCTCTTAAAAAAATGCCCAAGAAGCTGAAGCAGTGGTCCAGTTTGCGGGTAACCAAGATGCAGATTTCTATGAAGTCTACGAAAAAGATGGAGATAACTGGCGCTTATTGACAGGATCATCTGCTTCCACTATCTACTTGCCAAAAGTTAGCCGCTCTGCTAATGCGACTGGTACGACTCAGGAATTGAAAGTCGTTGCAGTTGGTAAAAAAATGGCCTTCGTTCTGAAGCGATGACGGCATTCTTTAACTGGGGGCATGACTGTTCAGGATACAACTCTCCCAAGACCTTTGGCTGAAAATATTGTTCCAGGTGCATCAGTTATTGATAGTACTTTCCCTAAGACAGAAGGTGGTGAAGGCATCGAAGGTATGTTGAACGGTACCATTACTAGCTTGTCAGATAAGTGGTCTTCAGCTCAGTTGAGTGGTAGTGTAGATATTCGTTTGACCCAACCACGTCGTGTTGTTAGATGGGTCATGGATCATGCGGGAGCTGGTGGAGAATCCGTAAACGACGGTTTGATGAACACCAAAGACTTTGACCTTTATTATAAAGATGCGGATGGTGAATGGAAGTTAGCTAAGGAAGTCCGTGGCAATAAAGCGCACGTGACAGATATCACTCTTGACAAACCAATTACTGCTCAAGACTGGCGTCTAAAAGTTATCACATCTGATAACGGAACACCATGGAAAGCCATTCGTATCTACAACTGGAAGATGTATGAAACCTTGGACACAGAAAGTCAAAATATTCCAATGTCTAAGGTAGCAGCTCGTTCACTTGGAAACCATCAAGTTCAACTTGGCTTCTCTGATGTTCCAGCAGGCGCAACCATCACCGTTTACGATAAGGCTGATTCACAAACACCAATTGCAACCTTGAAGACTGAAACTGGTGGGGACCTGGCAACAGCACCATTGGGCTTTGACAAGCAACCAACTCTCCTCTACTATCGTACCCAACTACTTGGCAAAGAAATCAGTAACACCTTGGCAGTAGCGATTCCGCAGGATGAAAGAAAAATTGCTGCGGTTAGCCTGGAAAAAGAACCTAAGAAGACAGTTTATAAAGAGGGAGAAAAACTTGATCTCAGAGGCGGAACACTCCGTGTTCAATACGAAGGGGGACAAGCTGACGAGTTGATTAACCTTACTCATTCAGGTGTGACTGTATCTGGCTACGACGCTCATCAAAAAGGGGAACAGAAGCTCACAGTCAGCTACCTTGGACTTCCAGTTACTGGTGACTTGAAGGTACAAGTGACTGGTCAAGATGAAGGGAAGCCGAAAGAAGTAGCAGGTTTGTACATTAATCAGAAACCGAAAACGGACTATCTAGTAGGAGAGCAACTGGATCTTGCAGAAGGTCGCTTCAGCGTTCTCTATGATGATGAGACAGAAGAAAGTCATGCCTTTACAGACCAAGGTGTTGAAATAACGGGCTACGATGCTCAAAAGACTGGACGTCAGACCTTGACCTTGCATTACAAGGGGCACACCGCTGAGTTCGATGTCTTGGTTTCTCCAAAGGCCGCAGTTAATGATGAATACCTCAAACAAGAAATCACTGCTGCCCAAGGTCGCCAGTCAACCCTTGCCTACACCTTCTCAAGCGAGAACAAACAAGCAGCACTAGTAGAGAAGCTCAATGCAGCGAAAGCTGTTGCAGAAAACCATGATGCCAGTCAAGAAGAGGTCAACAAAGCTTTGAATGAGTTGAAACAAGCAGGGACAGACCTGGATGGAAATCAACGTTATCAGACTGCTAGAGAAGAATTGGAAGGCTTGCTCGAATCCGTCCGTGAAAAAGATCCAAAAGCTGAGTTGATTGAACAAGCAGAAACTTTGTTGGCTTCAGAAATGCCAACTCCACAAGCTTTTGCGGAAATGAAAGAAAAGCTAAATAAGAAACTAGCTCCTGCAGAAGAAAGTCACCATGTTGGAAGTATGGATCCAAATGAAGTGGCTCCAACGGTCGAGGCCCTCCCTGAACTAGTTATTGAAACTGAAACAACAGCCTTTGAACGTCAGGAGAGACCAAACGCCGAACTTCTCAAAGGCCAACGGCAGCTAGTGCAAGCTGGAGTTGAAGGTCAAATTCGTCACTTTGTAGAAGTTGATGCTCAGGGCAAACGCACTCTTCGTTCGACTGAGGTAGTCAAGGAAGCAATCCCAGAAATCACCGAAGTTGGAACAAAAGTTCTATCAAGCAACCAACCAGCTGAGGGTGTGAAAGATTTAGTTCTAGAAACTCCGAAACTGGAAGTTGAAGAGGGAACAGTTTCCTTCGAACATCAGGAACGACCAAATGCAGCCCTTCTCAAAGGACAACGCCAGCTAGTTCAAGCAGGAGTTGAGGGCCAAGTTCGTCGCTTTGTAGAAGTTGATGATCAGGGCAAACGCACTCTTCATTCTACTGAGGTTCTCAAGGAAGCTCTTCCAGAAATTGTCGAAGTAGGAACGAAAGAAGAGCAAGTCTCACAAACAAGGGATCAAGCTCTTTCAGCAAAGCACCAGCAAAAAGTTGAAGAGGTAAGTAAAGAGCTTCCAAATACGGGAGCGACAAGAGATGCTAGTCTAGTAGCGCTGGGACTCCTCGGAGTAATGAGTGGCTACGGCTTGCTTGCTGGAAAGAAGAGAGAAGACTAATCAGATTTACGAATCTTGGATTTTCTTATAAAAATAAAAAACAAGGTTTGACTGTAGATTAGTCAGACCTTGTTTTTAGTTTTGAAATTGAAGAGTAAATTTGAAGCTAGATTTTTTTGTTATTCAATTCCTTGGATAAATTTTTTTGGAAACGATAGGTGTCGAAATAAATATTGGATGCAACTAATTTATCAAATTCATCGAATTTCAGAAATTCTGCGACATCCAGCTCTAGTTCTTTTCCTTGAGGAGAATGTAGACGGTATCGATTTAAAGCTGAGACTGTTCGACCATCAACAAGTAATTGCTTCACTTCAAGATGCTGGCTCAAAGCATAGAATTGGCCTGCGCCTTGCAAATAAACATCACGTCCTTGTCGAATTTCTATACTATCGCACATGCCATAATCAAAGTTTTCAGCTACGAAATCTTCCCAGCCTCCCTCATTTACTGCTGTAAAATAGCTTTCTGCAAGTGTTTTTGTATCCATTTGGAACCTCCTGTAAAATAATTGGGCTATGATGAACATCACGAAATATTTTGCCCACTTAAGAGTATACAAAAGGAAATATGACTACAGGTTGTCATATTGCTGAAGATTTTTTTTGAGAGTACTGACAAGTAGATTTTGTAAGTGACTTGGGGATACGACCTTTACTTGATAACCAAAACTTAATAGTAAATCAAAAAATGAAGGAGTTAAAGCTCTAAATGCCTGAACTTTTATTATTTCGTCCTCGACTCTGATTTCTTCTTCCGTGAAGTGATCGTAGATTTTTGGAAGTGCAAATCTTGTAAAAACTAGTTCGATTTCTTCTCTTTGCCCCTCCACTTTATGTTTTGGGGGATTTAAAAAAAGCTCTAACTTTTCTTGAGATAAACGTGGATAATCGAATGGTTTATCTTTTATCTCCACTGGTTCTAGTTCTCGAATTCGAGTTAATTTAAAAATACGAAAATCTAATTTCTCTAAGCAGTAACCGATAACATACCAAGCATTCAGTTTATAGATCAATCTGTATGGGATAATGGTTCGCTGACTCTTCTCTTGTTTTTTCGAATAGTAAGAAAGAAATCATCTGTTCAGTTTGTATCGCTTCCTCAATTTCTAGTAAATAATTTGTATTAAGAGTCCAGGAACTGAGATCAAAGTAAAAAGGACTGTTTGCTCTTGTAATTTCTTGAGAAGATAGCTTGTGTTCGATACTGTCAAGACTTGAATGACCAACGATTTTACTAACATTTTGGCTCATATTAATGATAAACTGTCTCTCTTCCTCAGTGAAAAAGTTTCTGTCTATCTTATAGTCACTTGGTATATAGAAACCTCCCTTATCTCCACGTTCCGAATAGATTGGGATCCCCGCTAAACTGAGTGTATCCATGTCTCTATATACAGTTCGAGTAGATATTTCAAACCTCTCTGCAATCTCTTTAGCTGTTATTCTCTTCTTGTTTAAAAAGAGACAGTAAAAATATAGATTAGTCTTTCTAATTTCATGGTAGCAATTCCCCTTCTTTTAATCTCAAATAGCACAAACTGAAGAAACTATTTTAGTTATATTGTATAATAAGAAACCCAGCAATTCAAAAAGAAGGACTGTAGAGTTTAGAATATTAAGGATTAAAATCTTAGAAAAAGGATAGTGTAGAAGTAATTAGGCAAATCAATCAAGAATTTGCCTAAATTATTCCAACCGAATTATGTGAAGATTACTATTTCCCGCACTGCAATCTTAGGTTTTTAGGTTAATAGATAGAAGAATGAACAAGAAAAGTTTAGGGTTTTGCTATCTCTTTTGCTGATTTTGTGATATAATTAACACGTATAAAAAAAGAAGGAGTCATATCTAATGGCAAAATTGACTGTTAAAGACGTTGAATTGAAAGGGAAAAAAGTTCTCGTTCGTGTTGACTTCAACGTACCTGTAAAAGATGGCGTGATTACCAACGACAACCGTATCACTGCAGCTCTTCCAACTATCAAGTACATCCTTGAACAAGGTGGACGTGCTATCCTCTTCTCTCACCTTGGCCGTGTAAAAGAAGAAGCAGACAAAGCTGGTAAATCACTTGCTCCTGTAGCTGCTGACTTGGCAGCTAAATTGGGTCAAGACGTTGCTTTCCTTCCAGGTGTCACTCGTGGTGCTGAATTGGAAGCTGCGATCAACGCTCTTGAAGATGGACAAGTTCTCTTGGTTGAAAACACTCGTTTCGAAGATGTTGACGGCAAGAAAGAATCTAAAAACGATCCTGAACTTGGTAAATACTGGGCATCTCTTGGAGATGGTATCTTCGTAAACGATGCATTCGGTACAGCTCACCGCGCACACGCATCTAACGTCGGTATCTCAGCAAACGTTGAAAAAGCTGTTGCTGGATTCCTTCTTGAAAATGAAATTGCCTACATCCAAGAAGCAGTTGAAGCTCCAGAACGTCCATTCGTAGCGATCCTTGGTGGTTCAAAAGTATCTGACAAGATCGGTGTTATCGAAAACTTGCTTGAAAAAGCTGATAAAGTGCTTATCGGTGGTGGGATGACTTACACATTCTACAAAGCACAAGGTATCGAAATTGGTAACTCACTTGTAGAAGAAGACAAATTGGATGTTGCGAAAGCTCTTCTTGAAAAAGCAAACGGCAAATTGATCTTGCCAGTTGACTCAAAAGAAGCAAACGCATTTGCTGACTACACTGAAGTGAAAGACACTGAAGGTGAAGCAGTAGACCCAGGTTTCCTTGGTTTGGATATCGGTCCAAAATCTATCGCTAAATTTGACGAAGCTTTGACTGGTGCCAAAACAGTTGTATGGAACGGACCTATGGGTGTATTTGAAAACCCTGACTTCCAAGCTGGTACAATCGGTGTCATGGACGCTATCGTGAAACAACCTGGTGTTAAATCAATCATCGGTGGTGGTGACTCAGCTGCTGCAGCCATCAACCTTGGCCGTGCAGACAAGTTCTCATGGATCTCTACTGGTGGTGGAGCATCAATGGAACTCCTTGAAGGTAAAGTATTGCCAGGACTTGCAGCTTTGACTGAAAAATAAATAGTTTAACTAAAGGAAGATGGTGTGACCATCTTCTTTTTAATTTAATTTATAAATAGGTGGAATTTTTCTATAAATAAAAAAAAAGAGTAAATATTTGCATCCTGCCTTGTAAAGTGCTAGTATAAAAAGTAACGACTAAATTTAGATAAGGAAAAGGATTATAATGAAAAATAAAAAAGAAGTCTATGGATTTCGTAAAAGCAAAGTTGCGAAAACGTTGTGTGGTGCTGTTTTAGGAACTGCTTTGATTGCTTTTGCAGACAAAGCAGTATTTGCTGATGAAGTTACAGAGACAACTAGTACAAGTACAGTTGAGGTAGCTACTACAGGGAACCCAGCCACAAATCTACCTGAAGCTCAGGGTGAAATGAGCCAAGTTGCCAAAGAAAGCCAAGCTAAGGCTGGTTCTAAAGACTCAGCTTTGCCAGTAGAAGTATCATCAGCTGATTTGGATAAAGCAGTTGCCGATGCAAAATCTGCAGGAGTTAAGGTAGTTCAAGATGAAACAAAAGACAAAGGAACAGCCACAACTGCTACAGAGAATGCTCAAAAACAAGATGAGATTAAAAGCGACTATGCTAAACAGGCTGAAGAAGTAAAGACAACAACTGAAGCATATAAAAAAGAAGTCGCAGCTCATCAGGCTGAAACAGATAAAATCAATGCTGAAAACAAAGCAGCGGATGACAAGTACCAAAAAGATCTAAAAAGTCATCAAGAAGAAGTTGAAAAAATCAACACTGCTAATGCAACAGCTAAAGCAGAATATGAGGCTAAGCTAGCACAATATCAAAAAGATTTAGCAACTGTCAAAAAAGCAAACGAAGATAGTCAACAGGATTATCAAAATAAACTTTCAGCTTACCAGACAGAATTAGCTCGAGTACAAAAAGCTAATGCTGAAGCTAAAGAGGCTTATGATAAAGCAGTAAAAGAAAACACAGCTAAAAACGAAGCGCTTAAAGCTGAAAATGAAGCTATTAAACAGCGTAATGAAACTGCAAAAGCGAATTATGAAGCAGCGATGAAGCAGTATGAAGCAGACCTTGCAGCTATTAAGAAAGCTAAAGAGGATAATGATGCTGATTATCAAGCTAAATTAGCAGCTTATCAAACAGAATTGGCACGTGTTCAAAAGGCTAATTCTGATGCAAAAGTAGCCTATGAAAAGGCTGTTGAAGAAAACACAGCTAAAAACAATGCTATCCAAGCTGAAAATGAAGCTATTAAACAACGAAATGAAACAGCCAAGGCAACTTATGAGGCTAAAATAGCACAATACGAAAAAGACTTGGCAGCAGTCAAACAAGCGAATGCAGCTAACGAAACAGACTACCAAACTAAGTTAGCGGCTTATCAGACGGAATTAGCTCGCGTTCAAAAAGCTAATGCTGATGCTAAAGCAGCTTATGAGAAGGCTGTTGAAGACAATAAGGCAAAAAATGCAGCGCTCCAAGCTGAAAACGAAGAAATCAAGCAACGGAATGCCGCGGCTAAAACTGACTATGAAGCAAAATTAGCTAAATATGAAGCTGATCTTGCCAAATATAAGAAAGAGTTGGCTGAGTATCCAGCTAAGTTGCAGGCTTATAAAGATGAGCAGGCTAAAATTAAGGCGGCCCTTGTAGAACTTGAAAATAATAAAGATCAAGATGGTTACTTGTCTAAGCCATCTGCTCAGAGCTTGGTTTACGATTTAGAACCGAATGCTCAACTTGATCTCAAAACGGAAGGAAAACTTCTCACTGCAGCAGCAGTTGATGAAGCTTTTAAGAAAGACACAGTCCAATATGGCAAGAAAAATCTTCAGTTAGACAATCTAAATGTCAAGAACTTGGAAAACGGTGCTACCGCTTCTTCGGTGGAATTGTATGGTAATATTGGAGACAAATCTGACTGGACCACCAATGTAGGGAATAAAACAGAAGTTAAATGGGGCTCTGTTCTTCTAGAACGTGGGCAAAGCGTAACTGCAACTTATACCAACCTTCAAAATTCATACTACAATGGTAAAAAGATTTCTAAGATTGTTTACAAATATACTGTAGATCCTTCTTCTCAATTTAAAAAAATCCTAGTGGAAAAAGTTTGGTTGGGAATCTTTAGTGACCCAACTTTGGGTGTCTTTTGCTTCTGCTTACACTGGTGATGTTGAAAAAAAGGGACTTCAATTTTCATTAAAAAAATGAATTTACCTTCTATGATGAAAAATGACCAACCAATTAATTTTTGACAATGCCCTTCTTTCAGTGGCATCTCTAAATAGAGAAAATAATTCTATTGAGATGGCCAAGGATTACACTGGTAACTTTATTAAAATTTCCGGTTCATCTGTTGGAGAAAAAGACGGAAAGATTTATGCCACAGAAACCTTGAACTTTAAAAAAGACCAAGGTGGATCTCGTTGGACTATGTATCCAAATGGTCAACCTGGTTCAGGTTGGGATTCATCAGATGCTCCAAACTCTTGGTATGGTGCAGGAGCAATCAGCATGTCTGGTTCAACTAACCGTGTTACTGTTGGTGCCATTTCTGCGACCCTAGTAGTTCCTTCTGATCCAGTTATGGCGGTTGATACAGGTAAAAGACCAAACATCTGGTACTCACTCAATGGTAAGATTCGTGCCGTCAACGTTCCGAAAATTACAAAAGAAAAACCAACTCCACCGGTAGAACCTACTGCACCGCAAGCACCGTCTTATGAGGTGGAAAAACCATTGGAACCAGCTCCAGTAGCACCAAGCTATGAAAACGAGCCAACACCACCGGTAAAAACTCCAGATCAACCAGAGCCATCAAAACCAGAAGAGCCAACATATGAGACAGAGAAACCATTGGAACCAGCTCCAGTAGCACCAAACTACGAAAATGAGCCAACTCCGCCGGTAAAAACTCCAGATCAACCGGAGCCATCAAAACCAGAAGAGCCAACATATGAGACAGAGAAACCATTGGAACCAGCTCCAGTAGCACCAAGCTATGAAAATGAGCCAACACCACCGGTAAAAACTCCAGATCAACCAGAGCCATCAAAACCAGAAGAACCAAATTATGATCCATTGCCAACACCACCGGTAGCACCAACTCCTAAGCAGTTGCCAACACCACCAGCGGTGCCAACAGTTCACTTCCATTACAATCGTCTTTTTGCACAACCTCAGATTAATAAAGAAATTAAAAATGAGGATGGAGTAGATATCGACCGTACTCTCGTTGCTAAGCAGTCTGTAGTGAAGTTTGAGCTGAAAACGGAAGCTTTAACTGCAGGGCGTCCAAAAACAACTTCGTTTGTATTGGTAGATCCACTTCCAACTGGCTATCAGTTTGATTTGGAAGCGACTAAGGCTGCAAGCAAAGGTTTTGAAACAAGCTATGACAAAGCTAGTCACACTGTAACCTTTAAGGCTACTGAGGAGACCTTGGCTGCTTTCAATGCAGATTTGACAAAATCCTTTGAGACTCTATATCCAACTGTTGTTGGTCGTGTCTTGAATGATGGGGCGACTTATACAAATAACTTTACCTTGACAGTCAACGATGCGTACGGTGTCAAGTCAAACATTGTTCGTGTAACGACTCCAGGTAAACCAAATGATCCTGACAATCCAAATAACAACTACATCAAGCCTTTGAAAGTTAACAAGAACAAGCAAGGTGTGAATATTGATGGCAAAGAAGTTCTAGCTGGTTCAACGAACTACTATGAACTCACATGGGATTTGGACCAATACAAGGGAGATAAATCTTCTAAAGAAGCAATTCAAAATGGTTTCTACTATGTGGATGATTATCCAGAAGAAGCCTTAACCCTTCAACCAGAATTGGTTAAGATTCATGATCTAGAGGGTAATCTTGTATCAGGTATCAGTGTTCAACAGTTTGATAGTTTAGAAGCTGCTCCTAAGAAAGTTCAGGACTTGTTGAAGAAAGCAAACATCACTGTTAAAGGTGCTTTCCAACTCTTCTCAGCTGATAATCCAGCCGAATTCTACAAGAACTATGTAGCAGCAGGAAAATCATTGCTCATCACAGATCCAATGACAGTTAAACCTGAATTTGGTCAAACGGGTGGTAAGTACGAAAACAAAGCCTACCAAATTGATTTTGGAAATGGCTATGCTACAGAAGTAGTTGTCAACAATGTACCGAAAATCACACCTAAAAAAGATGTGACAATCAGTATGGATCCAAGCAGTGACAATATTGATGGTCAAACCATTCCGTTGAACCAGTACTTCAATTATCGTTTAATTGGTGGTTTGATTCCACAAATCATTCTGAGGACTTGAATGACTATAGTTTTGTAGATGATTATGACCAAAAAGGTGATCAATACACTGGAAATTATAAAGTTCTTGCCAAGGTTGATATCCGATTGAAAGACGGTCGTGTCATCAAGGCAGGAACAGACTTAACGGCTGAAACACAGGTTGAACATGATCAAGATAAGGGAATGATTACCATTCGCTTCAAGGAGGAATTCCTTCAAGAGATTCAGTTGGATTCTCCATTCCAGGCTGAGACTTATATTCAAATGAAACGAATTGCTGTTGGAACCTTTGAAAATACCTACGTAAATACTGTGAATAAAGTTGCTTACGCTTCAAATACAGTTCGTACGACAACGCCAGAACCTAAGAAACCAGAGGAGCCAACAACTCCTAATCCTAATCCAAATCCAAAAGGCAACCCTACTCTACCTCAAACGGGTACAAATGATTCAAGCTACATGCCATATCTTGGTCTAGCAGCTTTAGTAGGAGTTTTAGGACTTGGTCAGTTGAAACGGAAAGAAGACGAAAGCAAGTAAGCTCTAAAAGTTAAATAGAAAAGAGGAACTCTGTTTCCTCTTTTTTATAGCCCTAAATTAAAAACGCTTCCTATTGATTTTCACTCATAAAATCAACTAATTTATGTTAAAATGGTAGTAGAAAGTTGAGATTATGAGTTATTTTAAAAAATATAAATTTGATAAGTCACAGTTCAAGCTTGGTATGCGAACCTTCAAAACAGGGATTGCCGTATTTATAGTTCTCTTGATTTTTGGTTTTTTTGGCTGGAAGGGGCTTCAAATCGGAGCATTGACAGCGGTCTTCAGTTTACGAGAGAGCTTTGATAAGAGTGTTCATTTTGGAACTTCGCGTATCTTAGGAAATAGCATTGGCGGTTTCTACGCCCTTGTCTTTTTCCTCTTAAACACTTTATTTCATGGAGCCTTTTGGGTAACCTTGCTAGTTGTTCCGATTTGCACCATGTTAACCATTATGACAAATGTTGCTATGAACAACAAGGCAGGAGTTATCGGTGGTGTAGCGGCTATGTTAATCATTACCCTATCAATACCAAGCGGAGAAACATTTTTGTACGTTTTTGCGCGCGTATTTGAAACATTTATGGGAGTTTTTGTCGCAATCCTTGTAAATTATGATATTGAGCAACTGAAACTCTTTTGGGAGAAAAAAAGAAATAATGTTATATTTTATGACATTATTCGTTGACGTATGTCTTTTTTTAGACTATAATAGACAGGAAGAAGGAAATTGTAAATGAAGGAAAGAGAATTTCGCCGAAATATGGCTGTTTTTCCTATCGGCAGTGTTATGAAATTGACCGATCTCTCGGCGCGTCAGATTCGTTATTATGAAGATCAAGAGTTGATCAAACCTGATCGAAACGAAGGGAACCGTCGCATGTATTCGTTGAATGACATGGATCGTCTACTTGAAATCAAAGATTATATCTCTGAAGGTCATAATATTGCTGCGATTAAGAAAAAATATGCTGAACGCGAGGCGAAGTCCAAGAAAGCCGTGAGTCAGACGGAAGTGCGTCGTGCACTTCACAATGAACTCCTCCAGCAGGGGCGCTTTGCTTCAGTACGGTCACCCTTTGGTCGCGGTTAGGCAATCGCAAGTAGTCATATATTAAGGAGAAAACCCATGCCAATCACAGCTGCAGATATTCGTCGTGAAGTCAAGGAAAAAAATGTTACCTTTATCCGTCTCATGTTTTCAGATATTCTGGGAACCATGAAAAACGTCGAAATTCCTGCTACAGATGAACAGTTAGACAAGGTCTTGTCAAACAAAGCCATGTTTGATGGATCTTCTATTGAAGGTTTTGTACGTATCAATGAGTCAGATATGTACTTGTACCCAGACTTGGATACATGGACAGTCTTCCCATGGGGAGATGAAAATGGAAGTGTTGCAGGTTTGATCTGTGATGTCTATACAACAGAAGGCGAACCATTTGCAGGTGACCCACGTGGCAACCTCAAACGCGCCCTTCGTCATATGGAAGAAGTAGGATTCAAATCTTTCAACCTTGGTCCAGAGCCAGAATTCTTCCTATTCAAGCTCGATGAAATGGGGATCCGACTCTTGAAGTAAATGACAAGGGTGGCTACTTCGACTTGGCGCCTACTGACCTTGCTGACAATACGCGTCGTGAGATTGTGAATGTCTTGACCAAAATGGGATTTGAAGTTGAAGCGAGTCACCACGAGGTTGCGGTTGGGCAACACGAGATTGACTTCAAGTATGATGAAGTCCTCCGTGCCTGTGATAAAATTCAAATCTTTAAACTCGTTGTTAAAACCATTGCTCGTAAACACGGTCTTTATGCAACCTTTATGGCAAAACCAAAATTTGGTATCGCTGGATCAGGTATGCACTGTAATATGTCTTTGTTTGATGCAGAAGGAAACAATGCCTTCTTTGATCCAAATGATCCCGAAGGAATGCAGTTGTCTGAAACAGCCTACCATTTCCTTGGTGGTTTGATCAAGCATGCTTACAACTATACTGCTATCATGAACCCAACAGTTAACTCATACAAACGTTTGGTTCCAGGTTATGAAGCACCTGTTTATATTGCTTGGGCTGGTCGTAACCGTTCGCCACTTGTGCGCGTACCAGCTTCACGTGGTATGGGAACTCGTCTTGAGTTGCGTTCAGTGGACCCAATGGCAAATCCATATATTGCTATGGCGGTTCTTTTGGAAGTTGGATTGCATGGTATTGAAAATAAAATAGAAGCACCAGCTCCTATCGAAGAAAATATCTACATCATGACAGCAGAAGAGCGTAAGGAAGCTGGAATCACTGATCTTCCATCAACTCTTCACAACGCCTTGAAAGCTTTGACTGAGGATGAAGTGGTCAAGGCAGCTCTAGGTGAACACATCTACACTAGCTTCCTTGAAGCGAAACGTATCGAGTGGGCTAGCTATGCGACCTTTGTTTCACAATGGGAAGTTGATAATTATCTTGATTTGTATTAAGAAAATAAAAAAGATTGTCTGATTGGACAATCTTTTTTATTTTTGCAAATTTTTAAATGGATTTTGTTGCTATTTTTAGTATAGTTATTATATAGAAAAAGAGGAAATAAGAAAAAGTTGATTATGCATTAAAAAGAAATAATATTCTGAAAATACTTAGAAAATAACATACGAGCATTTTCGTTATACCTATTTAATGCAGTAGTGTGGCGGGTTTAGCATGGGGAAGAAAAAAGTTTACAATTTGACAACATATTTCTTGAAATACGAATTAGTAAATGATAAAATGTTTTTTGGAATGGATGAGTTTCGGAGAGTTTATAAATTATTTACTATATTATTTACTCAAGTTCTACTCGCCATATTTCATTAAAAAGGAAAGGAGATTCTATGCAAAAAGATAAGTGGTGGCTTCCGTTTTTAGCAGTGGGAGTCATCATCGGATTGTTGGTGGGTTTGATTTATTATACTAGACCCGCTAAGGACGGAGAAGTAGGGACTTCATCAGTTTCGCAATCAACTTCAAGTGCTGAGAACAATACTGCCTTGAGTCTAAAAAGTCAACAACTTCCAGAATTTAAAATGACTTCTCAAGACGGTAAATTGGTTGCCAGTTCAGAGCTGTATGATAAACCTATGTTAATTGTCGAATGGGCTAGTTGGTGTCCTCATTGTCAGAAACAACTACCCATTGTTCAGCAGATGTATGAAAAGTATGGTGAACAGATCAATTTTGTTTTACTAAATATGAACGAACCTGGTAAAGAAACAAAGGAGAGTGCTGATCGATACATTAAGGAAAAAGGATACACTTTCCCTTATTACTATGACGAAGATCAATCAGCGGCAGATCTATTACAGGTTCAGACTATACCAAGTATGTATTTTGTAACCAAAAAGCAAGAAGTAAAAAATGTATTGGTTAATTATTCCGATGCGGAAAGCTTTTCTAAAGAGTTGCAAACACTACTCAACTAACATATATCTACTATAGAAAAGGGGGAAGAAGAAATCACAATAGGATTTCAGAAATAGCAATGAGAGATTTCATTAAAAAGGTCTCCATATTGTTTATCATTTTATTTTTATCTGTTCCATTAGCCTTAATGGGACAGCTGCTTGGTAGTGCTGCAGCAAATGAAGGCGGTAGTGCTATTGAAGTAGGTGGAAATACAAAGATAACACAAAATGGATGTTCCCGTAAAATTGAAAAAACAGAGAAGATTGCTTGGTCAGTTCCAAGACAGCCTATTGACCTTGTTATCTTGCAGGATGCGAGTGGATCGTTTAGTAAAACAATTCCAAATGTTAAGAATGCTTTGAAACGATTGACAACGTATGTCAATGCAGAAGACTATGATGAGAAAAATCCTCACTTGGTTAAAACGAACGAAGAAAAAACAACAGACCGAGTATTTGTTGCCTCATATCAGGGGTTGGATCAAGTTCGTTACTTTAACAGCGACGATTTTACAGGTCAGCCTAATGTATACACCGATCCGGATACAACAGGGAAACACTATACCTATGGGAATAGTGGTTTAACTAGCAATCAACAAACAATTCATGGCTTTATTGATAATATTGCTGTTGAAGGTGGTACACCAACTGTTCCTGCGATTGATGATACGATTGCAGCATACAACAGAGTTAAAGGGAATATGGAAACGGTCGTAAGACAGTCTTTCTTTTAATTACTGATGGTATTGCAAATGGTTATCGTCCTCAAGGAAGTAACAATGTCGTTATGGACAAGAGCTGGACTCGTAATTCAGCCCTCCAACGTGCTTGGGGAGTCGATAGCTATCCTGAAGCATCACAGGATATTGTGGGTCGTGCAAATGAACTTAAAGCGGGGGAGATAAACTGAAAGCGACTGTAGGAGATAAGGGCTCGGTTGTTATTGGTTTCTGGGAACGTGTAGAAGGATTTACTGAGAAGTATTACCAATACGGAGATGCCTATCTAAACGGATTTGGAAATGCACTAAATATTGGTGATAATCGTTCTGTCCAAACTATTTTCCATGAAGCTTTGCAATCAATGGCTTCTCCAGATAAGGAAGTGAATGGTAAGAATACTTCCTTCTATGTTAATGAACAAAGTGACATTACTAGATTTTCAAATCGAATTTTGGAATCTGTAATGGCGGCCTTAATCAAGGAAGATATCACTGGTGAGTTTGATATTACACCAGGTTACAAAGTTGATGCCATCCGTATCAATGGTAAGAAAATTGTGTCGGAAGTCAAAGACTCGACAAAAGAAGTTCGTGGTAAAATTACACAAAACGGAGATAAAGTTACTGTCTCTGTACCAGAGAGTGTCTTTAACCCAGGTGACAATAAATTTGACTACGATTTGAGCAAGGAAGCTCACGCTGAACAAGTTGATGAGGATGATGAACAAGATCCTCCTGCAGACTATCAGCCTGTTAAAGAGAAAGTTCCAGTTCCTGAATTGACTGGTAAGTTTAAAGTTGGTAACTTTGAAACCCAAACAATCGGTGGACACAAAGAAGAAGTAGAAGTTCAAAAGCTAGAATACTGTTACCCAAGTGCTACTAAGAAAATTGTAGACCAAGATCAAAGTAATGATACTGGTACCATTGAAGATCCACTTCAATTGACTAAAAAACCAGCCTATGCAGCTAACTTGTCTGCCAAAGACGAAACATTTACTTATACAGTAGATTACAACTTCAATAACGTTCCTTATGAGTTTAAGCAAAACGTTATGTTGACAGACCCTCTTGACTATCGTTTGGAGGTTGTGGGTCACCATGCGTCTGGTCCAGAAGGTACTATCCTGACACGTGTTGTGAAGCAAAAGGATGATCTTGGAAACGACCGAGAAGTTGTTGTTGCGGATGTTCCAAGCATTGCTGGTAACTACAATTACTTGGTGCTGAAGAAAGCTCAAATGACCATTACGGTTCGCTTGAAGGAGCAATATCGCAATAATCAAACGAGCAAAGAATTTATGGCTCTTCTTCAGGATAATGATGGCTTCGGCTTGCTGAACCAAGGTAATATCATGTGGAATGGTGAGGATAACACTCCAGACCAAAGCAAACATGCTAAAACCACTGATAAGCCAAGTACAATCCGTCGCTCAAATCCAGTCTATGTGAAACCACCAGTTGAAACAGAGATTGAAAAGAAAGTAAACGACAAGGAACATGAAGATCTTAAGACGGAAGACGAAGTCTTCAAGTATAAGGTATCTGTTCCATGGCCAGGTATTGCGGATAGCTTTAGCATTACCGATACAGTTGTTCCAGAATTGGAAGTTCAACCAAATTCTGTGAAGGTAACTATTGGTGGAAAAGATAATGCTGATTTGACAAAAGCGACAACAGTTTCAGGCCAAACTGTTTCAGTTTCATTGGATAAGACTGATCTTGAAAAAATTACACGTAAGGTAACGCGTCGTAAGACCAAAGACATCCAATATGTCGAACTGACATTTGATGCTAAAATTCGTCCAGGTGCTGACCTTTCTAAGTACAAGAAAGATGGTCAAGTAAAAGTACCAAATACGGCAGATGTTGCCTTGAATGACATCAAGAAAACTTCTAATGAAGTAACGGTTACCCCACCAAAACCAAAAGAACCGACTATTGATAAGAAAATCAATGAAAACTTGGATAGCTTCCAAACGTTTGATGGGCAACCATACAACTACAATATTACAACAGCAGTACCAAGTGATGTTGCAAATTACAAGAAATTTGTGATTCGTGATACACTAGATGCTAATTTGGAACTTGCAGGTGACGTAAGTATTAAAGGTTCTGCAGCGGCCCTCTTTGATGTCCGTACCAATGGCCAAGAGATTACGGCAACGGTGAAGGATGGTCAGTTTGGTGAACTTGCAAAATACTCAACTATTGAACTAGTCATTCCTGCAAAAGTTAAAAATGGTGTGACAGGTACAACCATTGAAAACAAGGCTTCTATTTCCTTTACAAATGAGAATAATGTAGAGAAAGAAGTTGAATCGAAACCTGTCACTGTAACGCCACCTCCTGTAACGAAGAAGATCAATGAAACTCTTGATCACTTAGATATCGCGACAGGTCAAGCGTATAACTACAACATTAAGACAAAACTTCCAACAGATATTACAGATTACAAGAAATTTGTGATTACAGATACACTTGAAGGAGATTTGTCAGTTATCAATGAAACTTCAAGCAAACCAGTTATCAAAGGAGCAGCTGCAGCCTTCTTCGATGTAATAGTTGAGGGTCAAACCGTGACTGCAACGATGAAGGACTTTGCGAACGCTACAGACCTTGCTGGTCAAGAAGTGGAATTGATTATTCCAGCTAAGATCAATGATGGAGTGACTCGTATCAACATTCCAAATACTGCGAAGTTCAGCTTCACAGATAAGAACGATCATAGCGGAGAAAAAGAAACGAAACCGGTAACCGTAACCCCTCCATCAGAACCAGGTGTTGATAAGAAAATCAACGAAACACTGACAGAGGCAACAATCGGTGCGGACACAGACTTTACTTATAATATCAAAGCGAAATTGCCAAATGATATTACAACGTACAAGTCCTTCGTTGTAACGGATACCTTGGATGAGAACTTGACTCCAGGTCAAGCTGAAATCAAGGGAGCTGCAGCGAAATTCTTCGATGTAACAGTTCAAGGTCAAACCGTGACTGCAACGATGAAAGATTTTGCGAATGCGGGTGACTACGGTAACCAAGAAGTAGAGCTCGTGATTCATGCCAAAGTGAAGAAAGGCTCAACTGTTCCATCTATTGAGAACAAAGCTAAGATTACTTACACCAACAAGAATGACCAACAAGGTGAGAAAGAAACCAAGCCGGTCACTGTTACACCACCACCAATCACGAAGAAGGTGAATGGTCAGGAACACGCAGATCTTGGTAAGTTATCAGAAATCTTTACTTATACGATTGACTCAACGGTTCCACATGTGGCAGATACCTTCACCATTTCAGATGATATCGTCAAAGAATTGGCATTTGAAGGAGAAGCAACGGTCACTGTTGATGGCCAAGCTGTTCAAGACCTCACTGTAACAACAGAAGGTCAACGTTTGACGGTCACATTTGGTAAAGAGCAAGTGAAACAATATGCTGGTAAAGCTGTACAAGTTTCATTTAAGGCTAAGGTGAAGGAAGGCATTACCTTTGATGCACTCTTAGCGGCTTATCCAAATGAATCAAAAGACAAGCCGGTAGTACCAAATACTGCTAGCTACATCATTAATGATAATCCTGATTCTAAGAAAGAATCAAAACCAGTTACCGTTACACCACCACCAACCACTACTCCAGAGCTTAAGAAGGAAGTAAACGGAGCAGAACGTTATGATCTTGCAAAACGTAATGAAGAGTTTACTTATACTTTGAAAACAACAATGCCTGCCAGCGCAACTGTGTTTGAGATGACAGACGAGTTGAAAGAAGTTCTAGAATTTGTTGGTGAGAATGCTTCAGCCACTGTTAAACTTGATGGTGAGGATGCAGGATCGAAGGCGACAGTGACACTTTCTGGTCAAGTCATCAAAGTTGCCTTTACAGAAGCTTCTGTAAAAGCAGATGCCGGTAAGACTATTGAAGTAAACTTCAAGGCTAAGATTAGAGATAATGCCAACTTATCAGCTTATGTGAATAAAGATGGTAAGACAGAGATTCCGAATAAGGCTTCTTATGATATTGATCATAATCCAAAATACCACAAGGACTCTAATGAAGTCCCAGTAACGCCACCAACACCAGGCGAGCCAGAGATCAAGAAAGATGTGAACGGTAAGGCAGAAGAAACCCTCGCAAAACGTGATGAAGTCTTCACCTATAATGTGAAAACAAGAGTAGCGCAAGATGCGACAGCCTTCAGCGTAACCGATAAGATCGAAGATGTTCTTGAGTTCGCAGGTAAATCAAGTGCAACCTTGAATGGTCAAGCTCTTGATGCTAGCCAAATCAAGGTAGAAGGACAAACCATTACCTTGACGCTTACAGAAGACCAAGTGAAAGCCAATGGCGGTCAAGCAGTTGAATTAACGTTCGACGCGAAGATCAAAGCCGGCGCGAACTTGTCCGCATATGTGAAGGAAGACGGCCGTACACAGATTCCGAATAAGGCTTCTTATGACGCAAGCTTCCCACACAAACCAGGTGTGCACAAGGACTCGAACGAAGTCCCAGTAACGCCACCAACACCAGACGAGCCAGAGATCAAGAAAGATGTAAACGGTAAGGCAGAAGAAACCCTCGCAAAACGTGATGAAGTCTTCACCTATAATGTGAAAACAACAGTAGCGCAAGATGCGACAGCCTTCAGCGTAACCGATAAGATCGAAGATGTTCTTGAGTTCGCAGGTAAATCAAGTGCAACCTTGAATGGTCAAGCCCTTGATGCCAGCCAAATCAAGGTAGAAGGACAAACGATTACCTTGACGCTTACAGAAGAACAAGTGAAAGCCAATGGTGGTCAAGCAGTTGAATTAACATTCGACGCGAAGATCAAAGCCGGCGCGAACTTGTCTGCGTATGTGAAGGAAGACGGTCGTACACAGATTCCGAATAAGGCTTCTTATGACGCAAGCTTCCCGCACAAACCAGGAGTGCACAAGGACTCTAACGAAGTCCCAGTAACGCCACCAACACCAGAAGTGCCAGAAATCAAGAAAGATGTGAACGGCAAAGAAGCTGAAACTCTTGACAAACGTGACCAAGTCTTCACTTACAACGTGAAAACAACAGTAGCGCAAGATGCGACAGCCTTCTCAGTCACAGATACACTAGTAGACGTTCTTGAATTCGCAGGAACTTCAAGTGCTAAATTGAATGGTCAAGCTCTTGAGGCTAGCCAAATCAAGGTAGACGGTCAAACCATTACCTTGACGCTTACAGAAGAACAAGTCAAAGCCAATGGTGGTCAAGCAGTTGAATTAACATTCGACGCGAAGATCAAAGCCGGCGCGAACTTGTCTGCTTACCTATCAGAAGATAAGACTGTGAAAGTTCCTAACAAGGCAGCTTACAAGGCAGATCTTCCAAACAAGCCAGGCTTTACGAAAGACTCTAATGAAGTCCCAGTAACGCCACCAACACCAGAAGTGCCAGAAATCAAGAAAGATGTGAACGGCAAAGAAGCTGAAACTCTTGACAAACGTGACCAAGTCTTCACTTACAACGTGAAAACAACAGTAGCGCAAGATGCGACAGTCTTCGCGGTAACGGATACACTAGTGGATGTTCTTGAGTTCGCAGGAACTTCAAGTGCTAAATTGAATGGTCAAGCGCTTGAGGCTAGCCAAATCAAGGTAGAAGGTCAAACCATTACCTTGACGCTTACAGAAGAACAAGCTAAAACAAGTGCTGGTCAAGCTGTTGAATTAACTTTCGACGCTAAGATCAAAGCGGGTGCTAACTTGTCTGATTATGTAACAGAAGATAAGTCAATCAAGGTTCCGAACAAGGCAGCTTACAAGGTAGATCTTCCAAACAAACCAGGCTTCACTAAGGATTCCAATGAAGTTCCAGTAACGCCACCGACTCCAGAAGAGCCAGAAATCAAGAAAGATGTCAACACGAAAGCTGAAGAAACACTCGCTGATCGTGATCAAGTCTTCACCTACAACGTGAAAACAAGTGTTCCAACAGATGCGACAGTCTTCAGTGTAAGTGATACACTTGAATCTGTTCTTGATTATGCAGGTTCAGCAAACGCGAGCTTGAATGGTCAAGCGCTTGACGCTAGCCAAATCAAGGTAGAAGGTCAAACCATTACCTTGACACTTACAAAAGAGCAAGTGAAAGCAAATGGTGGTCAAGCAGTTGAATTGAGCTTCACTGCGAAGATTAAAGCGGGAGCTGATTTGACTCCATATCTAACAGATCGTGGATTCACTGTTCCAAATACAGCTTCTTATGACGCGAAGTTCCCACACAAACCAGGGCTACACAAAGATTCGAATAAAGTTCCGGTAGTCGTTCCAAAAGAACCAGAACCAGAAATTTCTAAGAAGATTAATCGTACCTTGGACCACTTGGATGTGGAATACGACGCACCATACATGTATAATGTCAATACAACTTTGCCAAAAGATATTGATAAGTACAAAGAGTTCACAGTCACAGATACACTCGAACCGGTCTTGGCAATCGCTGATACGCCAGTAGCCTATGTGGATGGTCGTGATGCAAATGGTGCCCTTGAAACAAGTGTTAAGGGAAATACAGTCACTGTGAAAGTGAAAGATTTCGCTCGATTGAAAGGTTTCAAAGAAATCCAATTGTATATTCCAGCTAAACTCAAAGCGAATAGCGATTTGAAAGCTTATAAGGACCAATTGGTACCAAACAAAGCAACTGTCAACTTCAAGGATGCGAATGGTCAATCTGGTAACAAGGAAACAAAACCAGTAACGGTGAAACCGCGTGACCCAGAAAAACCAACAGATCCAACACCAGGTGAACCTGCTAAGACAGTTGGGCCAGAAGATGGATCTAAACCTGATAAAGACTACCACTTACCAAACGCTTTAGATACCTTCCGCTTCGATATCACTACACCGGTTCCAACAGATCCAGTAGATGAAAACGGAAATGCTAAGAAGGATCAATATGGTCGTCTTATCAAGACAGACTTGACTAGCTTTACGATCACTGATAAAATCGATTCAGTCTTGAAAGTCAACAAAGACCGTATCGCTCTTAAAGTTGAAAATGCTCAGTTTGACAAGATCAAAGCAACTCTTCAAGCTCAACTTGAACAGTCTGAGAAAGAACTCAAAGCTTTGACAGGCAAGTCAACAGAAGAGACTTCAACAGAGACTGGTAAGAAGGAAGAACTCAAGGCAGCGGAAGCTAAAGTAGCTGAATTGAAAGCGAAGTTGGAAGCAGCTAAGGCAGCGCAGCCAGCTAAACCAGCTGAAACTACAACACCAGCTACTCCAGCAACAGCTGCTGAAGAAACAACTCCAGCTACATCTGATTCTTCTGCATCAGAAGATAAGAAACCTGCAACTAGCGAGCCAAGTCAAGATCTTGCAAGCTTGGAAGCAGAGTTGAAAGCAGCTGAAGAAAACTTGGCTAAACTTCAAGCACCAGCTGAGAAAGAAGCAGAATTAGCACCAGCTGATAAGAAACAACAACAAGAGAAACTTGAAAATGAAATCAAGAAACTAAAAGAAGCTCAAACCAAGCTTCAAGCAGCTATTGATAAATTGTCTAAAGTTTCAAATGACCGCGGTGAATTAGTAGGTAAAGATTTAGAAGCAATTGCTACTGTTACTTACGATGAAACTAGCAATGTTGTGACTTTTGAAATCAGCGATAAGGATGTTCTTGAAGCCTTGAAGGGAAGTACCGTACGTCTTGTACTTTACACTAACTTCAAAGAAGGAACAGATTTTACAAAATTCACTGGTGGTGTACCAAATACAGCTGAAGTAAGCTTTAACCATAATCCAAAGCCAAAAACTACCAACAAAGTTGTGGTGTTCCCACCAACACCACCAACACCAGAAAAACCACAAACTCCGCCACCAGGTGGAACCGTTCCTCCAGCAGAACCTAAGAAAACATTGCCAAATACAGGTTCTGAAGGATCTTCAATCTTTGGGAGTACTTGCAGCCCTAGCTCTAGGACTTGCTGGACTTCTAGTTTGGAAGCGTAAAGCTGAACGTTAGTATCATATAGTAAGAGGAGAGTAGAAAATTTTACTCTTCTCCTTACTGTATATTGAAAGTGTTAAGGAAAGAATAATGAGTAGAAAAAAATTATTAAAGTTAGGAATTTCTATACTTGCTTTAAATGCACTTGGAGTAGCCACTTATCATGTAGCTCCCGACTTGTATCAAATTCCAACAGTGCATGCGGAAGAGACACCAGCGGAAGATGAAGAAATTCCAGATGGCCAAGAGCGAAGTATTGCAAATACGTTCAAAAGAATGCTTGATAGTATAGAATCTTCAATTAAGGATTTTACAAATAGTCCAGATGAGGATAATAAAGAACTCCTAGAGGGTGATGTAGAAGAAGCAAAGAATTTTTTTGAGACTGCAAAGAAGGCAATGAAGAGTCCAGAAGGTCAAAAAAGTTTTGCGGCGCTTGAAGCTCGCTACAATTCTTTAAAAGCTAAGGCTGAGGCACTTCTCACTGGGGGAGATTTAAAAGAAGAACATCAAGAAGTCACAACTACTGAGGAGATTCCTTACCCATCTCGGACAGAAAACAATGCAGACCTCGCTGAAGGTACTCGAAAGGTAAAACAAGCGGGAGAAAAAGGTCAGAAGAAAGTTGTTTGGGATGTTACTTTGGTAAATGGCGTTGAGAAAAAACGTGATAGAAAGAGCCAAACAGTAATTAAAGAACCAGTAGAAGAAATCATCGAAGTTGGAACTAAGAAAACAGGTGTAGAAACCAAAGAAACAGTGACTGTAGAGGAAAAAGTTGCTTTCAAAGAAGAAACGAAAGTAGACCCAGCACTGGATAAAGGTCAAACGCGTGTTGAAGAAGGTGAAGAAGGTGTCGATGAAGTCACTTATGAAGTGACAAAAGTGGATGGTGTTGAAAAATCTCGTAAAGAAGTTTCACGCAAGACTAAGAAAGCTGCAAAAAACAAGATTACCTATACCGGTGGGAAAGCTGTTGTAACCACTAAGGAAGTAACCAAAACTGAAGAAGTTGCCTTCCAGACTCGTGAGGTTGAAAATGCACTCTTAGCTGAAGGTGTTCGCCGAGTGAAAACAGCTGGGCAAAAAGGTGTTCGTACCATTGTTGAAACAGTGACTTACACAGACGGTGTTGAAACAGGTCGTGTTGAGAAATCAAACACAATCACCACTCCAGCAGTAGACGAAGTTGTCGAAATTGGAACTAAGAAAGTAACTCCTACAACAACCAACGGTGATAAGAATGATACTGCAACAACAGGGAACCAAGCTGAAAGCACTAAGAAAGAAGAAGCTGCAAGCCAAGAACAGAAAGTTCTACCAAGCACAGGTACAGCTTCTACCAGTCTTCTTTCAATGATTGGTTTATTTATCGCTGGTCTAGTAGGCTTTGTCGTTCGTAAGAAAGACTAAGGCTCCTCTAATTGTACAAAAGCATCTTTTGTACGAGAAATACTAAAAAGAACCCAGAATTTATTCTTGGGTTCTTTTTTATAAAAAATTAAATATATTAATGTTTATGTGTAGCTTGAGTACGTTATGAAACTCATGGAGTGATAATAGGTTCAACAATAAAACAGCTATTTACATAGTGTAAACGCCTGTTCTGAAATTTTGATATTTTAATTATTCTCACCGAAAATTGACAATCTGGAAATACAAAAAAGTAAATATTTTTTTATATCTGCTTTCAATTTCCCTTTCTTTGTGTTAGAATGAGATGAATATTTCTTTTGAAATGATCAAATAATCATTTTTAGTTTTGGAGGTACATTATGAAATGGAAATATCGCATGAGAATGCCTTTTTCTACTATTTTCAGTAGAAAAAAACAGGCTTTTCTCGGACTAGTCGTTTTACTTTTTTCTATTTTTCTTCTTCCGCTTCAATCTTATGCGGCTTTAGAAGAAATAAAAATGGAACGGATATCTCAACCTTGGATATTCGTAAGTTTAATTTGAACATCAACAATTTTAGTGTTTTATCTAAATCACAGGCTGTTGATCAGTTTCATTTATCGAATCCCCACTATGAATATCTCTGGGGTGGTGCCTATCCAGGCGAGATGGAGAACTTTACTCTTAAAGTAGATAAAAGTAAAAAGCAGGATCAAGTTTTTGAAAATCCTCTTTCTCTAAAATTCACAAATATTGGGACAGTTAATGGTAAGCAAGTAGATGCTTACTTAAAATTCAATAAGGTAACTCTTCACTATCTAAACACTGCTCAAGCAGAGTCTGAAATGAATAGTACTCAAAAATCTACTGTTGAATTTTTCTCAATTTCTGAATTATGGGAAAGTAGTGCTTTTGAAATTGGTAATGTTCCTTACGTAGATGCGAATCATGACTACATCATGAATAAAGCATTTTGGATTGATGCTGATGTAACAGCCGAGTTGAGTTATGCAGATGGTTCAGAGACAGATTTGAAGTTGGTCATGAAACCAACGGATATCGATGCAATGGATGCAAACAACTTGAAGGAAACCTTCTATATTAAAGGTTATCAAAATGATGTTAATCTTCGTCTGATGAACAATGCCAATGTTTTGAAACAGGAAGACCAAGGAGAACGAACTGCTTGGATTGCGACTCAGATTACAAGTGGTAGCTATTCTGAGAACAATATCTCTGGTTTCGCCCTTCGATCGAATAGTAATAGGATGAATTTTGCTTATTCATCAACAGAGGTTGCTTCGGCCGTCTTTGGTCTCTATGTTGAAAAACTTGATCCTAGCCCTGTTCTAGAAGTTGATCCTACAGAGATTCCAGCTAAAGAGGGGCAAAATATCACTTATAAAGCAAGGTTTAAAGTTCCGGTTCCTGGCAAAGATCTTTTAGCAGCGCCTTCATCTATCGAAATGGTTCAGAATTTTGATGAGCGCCTTGATTATCAAGAACTTAAAGTTGAATCAGGTGGAGTGACTCTGCAAGAAGGACGTGACTATACGATCGAGAAATCAGGTCAAACAGTTACTGTTAAAATGACACCTGAATACATAAAAGCAAATTCTTCTGCTGAAATTATTGTAACTTATAATACTACTACAAACAAAAAAGTGGAAGAAAAGGGACCTGAAAAAATTAACAACACTGTAACCTTGCATGTTGATAACTTATCAGCTCCTTCTAATCAGGTGAGCACTGCTCTTCTTTACGAAAAACACCATGAATTTGTCAGTGGAACTCCAGGTAAAGAGTTGCCACAAGAAGTGAAAGATTTGCTTCCAGCAACAGAAAAGAATTTACCTAATGGCAGTCAAGTAACGCCAACACAACCAAGTCAAACGGAAGTGAAGACAGCAGAAGGTACTTGGAGCTTCAAGTCCTATGACAAGGCATCAGAAACCATCAATGGAGCGGATGCCCACTTTGTCGGTACTTGGGAATTTACCCCAGCATCAACTTACAAGGCAACACATGAATTTGTCAGCGGAACGCCAGGAAAAGAACTTCCACAAGAAGTGAAAACCTTGCTTCCAGCAGACCAAACAGACTTGAAAGATGGTAGTCAAGCAACTCCAACGCAACCAAGCCAAACAGAAGTGAAGACGGCAGAAGGTACGTGGAGCTTCAAGTCCTATGACAAGGCATCAGAAACCATCAATGGAGCGGATGCTCACTTTGTCGGTACTTGGGAATTCACCCCAGCACCAACTTACAAGGCAACACATGAGTTTGTCAGCGGAACGCCAGGAAAAGAACTTCCACAAGAAGTGAAAACCTTGCTTCCAGCAGACCAAACAGACTTGAAAGATGGTAGTCAAGCAACTCCAACGCAACCAAGTCAAACAGAAGTGAAGACCGCAGAAGGTACATGGAGCTTCAAGTCCTATGACAAGGCATCAGAAACCATCAATGGAGCGGATGCTCACTTTGTCGGTACTTGGGAATTCACCCCAGCACCAACTTACAAGGCAACACATGAGTTTGTCAGCGGAACGCCAGGAAAAGAACTTCCACAAGAAGTGAAAACCTTGCTTCCAGCAGACCAAACAGACTTGAAAGACGGTAGTCAAGCGACTCCGACTCAACCAAGTCAAACAGAAGTGAAGACGGCAGAAGGTACGTGGAGCTTCAAGTCCTATGACAAGGCATCAGAAACCATCAATGGAGCGGATGCTCACTTTGTCGGTACTTGGGAATTCACCCCAGCACCAACTTACAAGGCAACACATGAGTTTGTCAGCGGAACGCCAGGAAAAGAACTTCCAAAAGAAGTGAAAACCTTGCTTCCAGCAGACCAAACAGACTTGAAAGATGGTAGTCAAGCAACTCCAACGCAACCAAGCCAAACAGAAGTGAAGACCGCAGAAGGTACATGGAGCTTCAAGTCCTATGACAAGGCATCAGAAACCATCAATGGAGCGGATGCTCACTTCGTCGGTACTTGGGAATTCACCCCAGCTCCAACTTACAAGGCGACTCACGAGTTTGTTAGCGGAACGCCAGGCAAAGAGCTTCCAAAAGAAGTAAAAGACTTGCTTCCAGCAGACCAAACAGACTTGAAAGACGGTAGTCAAGCGACACCAACGCAACCAAGCCAAACAGAAGTGAAGACGTCAGAAGGTACATGGAGCTTCAAGTCCTATGACAAGGCATCAGAAACCATCAATGGATCAGATGTTAAGTTTGTAGGCACATGGGAATTTACAGCAAGCCCGGTTCCAACAGTGACTCATAAAGCAGTTCACGAGTTTGTCAGCGGAACTCCAGGCAAAGAACTTCCACAAGAAGTGAAAACCTTGCTTCCAGCAGATCAAACAGACTTGAAGGACGGCAGCCAAGTAACTCCAACTCAACCAAGTCAAACGGAAGTGAAGACAACAGAAGGCACATGGAGCTTCAAGTCCTACGACAAGACATCGGAAACAATTAATGGATCAGATGTTAAGTTTGTAGGCACATGGGAATTTACAGCAAGCCCGGTTCCAACAGTGACTCATAAAGCAGTTCACGAGTTTGTCAGCGGAACTTCAGGCAAAGAACTTCCACAAGAAGTGAAAACCTTGCTTCCAGCAGACCAAACAGACTTGAAGGACGGCAGCCAAGTAACTCCAACTCAACCAAGTCAAACAGAAGTTAAGACAGCAGAAGGCACATGGAGCTTCAAGTCCTACGATAAAACATCGGAAACAATTAATGGATCAGATGTTAAGTTTATAGGTACATGGGAATTTACAGCAAGCCCGGTTCCAACAGTGACTCATAAAGCAGTTCACGAGTTTGTCAGCGGAACTCCAGGCAAAGAACTTCCACAAGAAGTGAAAACCTTGCTTCCAGCAGACCAAACAGACTTGAAGGACGGCAGCCAAGTAACTCCAACTCAACCAAGTCAAACAGAAGTTAAGACAGCAGAAGGCACATGGAGCTTCAAGTCTTATGACAAGACATCTGAAATCATCAATGGAGCAGACGCACACTTCGTAGGCACCTGGGAATTCACTCCGGCCCCAATTAAAGATTCTGGAAATAATAGTCAACCAGAAGAAGGAAGTAGTCAAAAGCAGAACTTGTTACCAAACACAGGCTCTGCAGTATCTGGTCTTCTTTCAATCATCGGTCTTGCCTTTGCAAGCCTAGCAGCTTTTATCCTTCGCAAGAAAGATTAAGCCACTCTTAGGAAATAACAAAATGACTTCTTAATTCCTGAGTCTAAGAAGAGAGAACGAGAAATCGTTCTCTCTTTTTCGTTTTATACGCTTGTTTAATTTCTTATCTAATCTACGGCTTTTTCAGACTTAAAAGGAAATACCAAGTAGATGAGAAGTAAGTTTCTAGGTCTGTAGACTGATTTTTAGCACTCTTAACAAAAGAGTGCTAATTTTTTGAGTTTTTGTCTTGACATTATCTTCTAAGGGTGTATAATAGAATCATGAGTTAGCACTTGGGTACATAGAGTGCTAACCGATCGGACAGAGAGGAGTGATGAGATGGTTACAGAGCGTCAGCAGGATATTTTAAATCTGATTATTGACATCTTTACCAAAACGCACGAACCTGTCGGATCCAAGGCGCTACAAGAGTCTATCAATTCTAGTAGTGCTACCATTCGTAATGACATGGCAGCTCTAGAGAAGCAGGGTTTGCTTGAGAAGGCTCATACCTCAAGCGGTCGGATGCCAAGTGTCGCAGGATTTCAGTACTATGTGAAACACTCGCTTGCTTTTGACAGACTGGCTGAAAATGAGGTATACGAGATTGTCAAAGCCTTTGATCAGGAGTTCTTCAAACTGGAGGATATTCTGCAAGAGGCTGCTAATCTACTGACAGACCTGAGTGGCTGTACGGTAGTGGCTCTGGATGTTGAGCCGAGCAGGCAACGGTTGACAGCCTTTGATATTGTTGTCTTGGGACAACATACAGCCTTGGCAGTATTTACCCTAGACGAGTCCCGGACAGTTACCAGTCAATTTCTGATTCCAAGGAACTTCTTGCAGGAAGATTTAAATCGCCTCAAGACCTTGATTCAAGAACGTTTCCTCGGTCACACCGTTCTGGATATTCACTACAAGATTCGGACAGAGATTCCGCAGATTATCCAGCGTTACTTTACGACAACGGACAATGTCATGGATCTCTTTGAACACATTTTTAAAGAAATGTTCAACGAAAACATTGTAGTGTCGGGTAAGGTCAATCTCTTGAATTTTGCCAATCTAGCAGCCTATCAGTTCTTTGACCAACCGCAAAAGGTGGCTCTGGAGATTCGTGAGGGTCTGCATGAAGATCAAATGCAAAATGTCCGTGTTGCGGACAGTCAGGAATCCTGTCTAGCTGACTTGGCGGTGATTAGTAGCAAGTTCCTTATTCCTTATCGTGGTTTTGGAATTCTAGCGATTATCGGTCCGGTCAATCTGGACTACCAGCAATTGGTCAATCAAGTCAATGTTGTCAATCGTGTTTTGACCATGAAGTTGACAGATTTTTACCGCTACCTCAGCAGTAATCATTACGAAGTACATTAAGATTGAAATCATTAAAGGAGGCGAAAATGGCCCAAGATAAAAAAAACGAAGAAATGAAAGAAGAGGAAGTTGTGGAAACAACTGAAGAAACAACTCCTGAGAAGTCTGAGTTGGACTTGGCAAATGAACGCGCGGATGAGTTCGAAAACAAATACCTTCGCGCTCATGCAGAAATGCAAAATATTCAACGCCGTGCCAATGAAGAACGTCAAAACTTGCAACGTTATCGTAGCCAAGACCTGGCAAAAGCAATCTTACCATCGCTTGACAACTTAGAACGTGCACTAGCAGTTGAAGGTTTGACAGACGATGTCAAAAAAGGATTGGAGATGGTGCAAGAGAGCTTGATTCACGCTTTGAAAGAAGAAGGAATCGAAGAAATTGCAGCTGACGGCGAATTTGACCATAACTATCACATGGCCATCCAAACTCTCCCAGCAGACGATGAACACCCAGCAGATACCATCGCCCAAGTCTTCCAAAAAGGCTACAAACTCCATGACCGCATCCTACGCCCAGCCATGGTAGTAGTATATAACTAGGCTAGAGAACTTAAAAACTTGTCCGAAACGACAATAAACTATGAAGAAAGATAAGAAATTGTTCAGCTTTGCAATAGTGAGCGAAGCAAACAAAAGACGATACTCTTCGCCGTGGCGCTATTTGCGCAAACTTTGAGACCTTAGGCTCAAAGTTTAGTCAAAGAGATTGACGAGTCAAGCTCTGACGGCGCCGCCACCTAAGAAGAGTATCAAAAAGAAAGAATATAAAATTTAAGGAGAAAAACACATGTCTAAAATTATCGGTATTGACTTAGGTACAACAAACTCAGCAGTAGCAGTTCTTGAAGGAACTGAATCAAAAATCATCGCAAACCCAGAAGGAAACCGTACAACTCCATCTGTAGTATCATTCAAAAATGGAGAAATCATCGTTGGTGATGCCGCAAAACGTCAAGCAGTTACAAACCCAGATACAGTTATCTCTATCAAATCTAAGATGGGAACTTCTGAAAAAGTTTCTGCTAACGGAAAAGAATATACTCCACAAGAAATCTCAGCTATGATTCTTCAATACTTGAAAGGCTACGCTGAAGAATACCTTGGTGAAAAAGTAACCAAAGCAGTTATCACAGTCCCAGCTTACTTCAACGATGCTCAACGTCAAGCAACAAAAGACGCTGGTAAAATCGCTGGTCTTGAAGTAGAACGTATCGTTAACGAGCCAACTGCAGCAGCACTCGCTTACGGTTTGGACAAGACTGACAAAGAAGAAAAAATCTTGGTATTCGACCTTGGTGGTGGTACATTCGACGTATCTATCCTTGAATTGGGTGACGGTGTCTTCGACGTATTGTCAACTGCAGGGGACAACAAACTTGGTGGTGACGACTTTGACCAAAAAATCATCGACCACTTGGTAGCAGAATTCAAGAAAGAAAACGGTATTGACTTGTCTACTGACAAGATGGCAATGCAACGTTTGAAAGATGCGGCTGAAAAAGCTAAGAAAGACCTTTCTGGTGTAACTTCAACTCAAATCAGCTTGCCATTTATCACTGCTGGTGAAGCTGGACCTCTTCACTTGGAAATGACTTTGACTCGTGCGAAATTTGACGATTTGACTCGTGATCTTGTTGAACGTACAAAAGTTCCAGTTCGTCAAGCCCTTTCAGATGCAGGTTTGAGCTTGTCAGAAATCGACGAAGTTATCCTTGTTGGTGGTTCAACTCGTATCCCAGCTGTTGTAGAAGCTGTTAAGGCTGAAACTGGTAAAGAGCCAAACAAATCAGTAAACCCTGACGAAGTTGTTGCTATGGGTGCTGCCATCCAAGGTGGTGTCATCACTGGTGATGTGAAAGACGTTGTCCTTCTTGATGTAACACCATTGTCACTTGGTATCGAAACAATGGGTGGCGTCTTCACAAAACTTATCGATCGCAACACTACAATCCCAACTTCTAAATCACAAGTCTTCTCAACAGCAGCAGACAACCAACCAGCCGTTGATATTCACGTTCTTCAAGGTGAACGCCCAATGGCAGCAGATAACAAGACTCTTGGACGTTTCCAATTGACAGATATCCCAGCTGCACCTCGTGGAATTCCTCAAATCGAAGTAACATTTGACATTGACAAGAACGGTATCGTATCTGTTAAGGCTAAAGATCTTGGAACTCAAAAAGAACAAACTATTGTGATCCAATCTAACTCAGGTTTGACAGACGAAGAAATCGACCGCATGATGAAAGATGCAGAAGCTAACGCTGAAGCAGATAAGAAACGTAAAGAAGAAGTAGACCTTCGTAACGAAGTAGACCAAGCAATCTTTGCGACTGAAAAGACAATCAAGGAAACTGAAGGAAAAGGCTTCGATGCAGAACGTGATGCTGCCCAAGCTGCCCTTGATGACCTTAAGAAAGCTCAAGAAGATAACAACTTGGACGAAATGAAAGCAAAACTTGAAGCATTGAATGAAAAAGCTCAAGGACTTGCTGTTAAACTCTACGAACAAGCTGCTGCAGCCCAACAAGCTCAAGCAGGAGCAGAAGGCGCACAAGCAACAGGAAACGCAGGCGATGACGTCGTAGACGGAGAGTTTACGGAGAAATAAAATAGTCCAGTGGACTATTTTATCCCGAGCTTGAAAATCGGAGAGCGAGGTCGTTAAGAATGAGGAATCACTAAAGTGATTGTCAATCTACTACAATCGCTATGATGACTTTTTGCGTTGTAAGTATAAGAAGAAATCCAGAGGTTGCAACCCAGCCTCTGTTTTTTTCGGTAAAAAGGGGCTAAACCCAATTTATTTGAGTTTTTTTATCATCAATATGAAAGAAAGGAATTGAACCCGAACTAGATTGAGGTTTCGTTCCGCAATATTAACAGAAAGGAATAAGGGTGTTCGTAATTGAACTCGAGCGGAAAGCTTGAAATTAGATAAACCTCCTAAGAAATCAGGATTTCTTGTCGGTTTCCTAAATTTCAGTCGCTTTCTGTTCGCTCTTAGTATCTTGTATGAACAATACTGAATTTTATGATCGTCTAGGGGTGTCAAAAAAACGCTTCGGCAGACGAGATCAAAAAAAGGCTTATCGTAAGCTTTCCAAAAAAATATCACCCAGATATCAACAAGGAGCCTGGCGCTGAGGAAAAAAATACAAGGAAGTTCAAGAAGCCTATGAGACTTTGAGTGACGACCAAAAACGTGCGGACCTACGACCAATATGGTGCTGCAGGTGCCAACGGTGGATTTGGTGGTGCCGGTGGTTTTGGCGGTTTTGACGGAGCAGATGGCTTCGGTGGTTTTGAAGATATCTTCTCAAGTTTTTTCGGCGGAGGCGGAGCTTCACGCAATCCAAACGCTCCTCGTCAAGGGGATGACCTCCAGTACCGTGTGAACTTGACCTTTGAAGAAGCTATTTTTGGAACAGAAAAAGAGGTTAAATACAATCGTGAAGCCAGCTGTCGTACCTGTAACGGATCTGGTGCTAAGCCAGGGACAAGTCCAGTCACTTGTGGACGCTGTCATGGTGCTGGTGTCATTAATGTCGATACGCAGACTCCTCTTGGTATGATGCGCCGTCAAGTAACCTGTGATGTCTGTCATGGTCGCGGAAAAGAAATTAAAGATCCATGTATAACTTGTCATGGAACAGGTCATGAAAAACAAGCTCATAGCGTACATGTAAAAATCCCTGCTGGTGTGGAAACAGGCCAACAAATCCGCCTCGCTGGTCAAGGTGAAGCAGGCTTTAACGGTGGGCCTTACGGAGACTTGTATGTAGTGGTTTCAGTAGAAACCAGCGATAAGTTTGAACGTGAAGGAACAACTATTTTCTACAAGTTAAATCTTAATATTGTCCAAGCTACTCTTGGAGATACTGTGGAAATTCCAACCGTGCATGGAGATGTTGAATTGGTTATCCCAGAAGGAACTCAGACTGGCAAGAAATTCCGTCTACGTGGCAAGGGAGCACCGAGCCTTCGTGGCGGTGCCGTTGGTGACCAATACGTTACTGTCAATGTCGTGACTCCGACAGGTTTGAACGACCGCCAAAAAGCAGCGCTTAAAGAATTCGCAGCTGCAGGTGACTTGAAAGTCAATCCAAAGAAAAAAGGCTTCTTTGACCATATAAAAGATGCCTTTGAAGGAGAATAAACTAAAAAGAGCCGATCGGCTCTTTTTAAAGCGTAAACAAGCTATATCCCATCAACTATACACCACAATTGAGACAACTCATTCACCATTTCATAACTAATACTCTTCGAAAATCTCTTCAAACCGCGTCAACGGCGCCTTGCCGTATATATGTGACTGACCTCGTCAGTCTTATCTACAACCTCAAAACAGTGTTTTGAGCAACCTGCGGCTAGTTTCCTAGTTTGCTCTTTGATTTTCATTGAGTATATATCAAATACTTTCCCAGACTTTTCGCCGTAATGAAAACACCTGAAACCGGTTGATTTAGGTGTTCGGAAACTTTGAGACCTAGGCTCAAAGTTTAGGTATGGAACTTCGAAGAAGGCCGCTACCGTCCGTCATTACTTAAGGAAAGTCTTAAAAAATTTATAAACTAAAAAGAGCCGTCGGGCTCTTTTTACTTATCCTCAAGCTCCTGTGTTTCTTTTATCACAGCTAGTCTGGTTTGGAAATCTTTTTCTAAAACTTTGAATTTGTAGGTCAAGTCTTTTTGGTATTCCTTGATAAGGGCTTTTTGTTGGTCGATGATTTGTAGGCTGTTTTGGATGATATCCAAATCATCCTTGATAGCTTGGACGCGGTCAGTTGTATCTAGCACTTCATCCTGAATGGCTTGGCGATTTTTCACGACAAAATAACTTCCGGCTGCAGCTCCTGCAAATAGCAATAGATTGGATAGTTTCATGGCAACTCCTTAAGCGTTTTTAATGGTTTCAGCGACTTGGGCAAGTTTGTCAAAGTCAGGTTCGTGGGCGATAAAGTCAATCTTGAGGTCATCTTCTGCACCGTAGCGAGGTACGAGATGCACGTGAGTATGAAAGACCGTTTGACCAGCAACTTCCTCACAGTTGGCGATGATGTTCATACCAATAGCTTTGGTGGCCTTCATAACTTTTTGAGCTACCAGTGGCACTTGGGCAAAGAGTTGGCTGGCACTTGGGGCATCCATCTCCAAAAGATTGCGATAGTGTTCTTTGGGTACGACTAAGGTGTGTCCAGGCGTTACTTGAGAGATATCAAGAAAGGCAAGAACCTGCTCATTCTCGTATACTTTTGAAGCAGGAATCTCCCCTGCGATAATCTTACAAAAAATGCAATCTGACATAAAATCCACCTCTACTGTATTGAATTTTGATATAATATAGCTACATTATACCAGATTCGGAGAAAATATGTTAGAAATTAAGAACCTGACAGGAGGCTATGTTCACGTCCCTGTTTTGAAAGATGTGTCCTTTACAGTTGAAAGTGGGCAGTTAGTTGGTTTGATTGGTCTTAACGGCGCGGGTAAATCAACGACAATCAATGAAATTATCGGTCTTTTGACACCTTATAGTGGGGAAATCAAGATTAATGGTCTAACCCTGCGAGAAGATGCGACCAATTACCGCAAGCAGATTGGCTACATCCCAGAAACGCCTAGCTTGTATGAGGAATTGACCCTCAGAGAGCATATCGAGACAGTTGCCATGGCCTATGGTATTGAGCAGAATATAGCTTTTGATCGTGTGGAACCTTTGTTAAAAATGTTTCGTTTGGATCAAAAATTAGACTGGTTCCCAGTGCATTTCTCCAAAGGGATGAAGCAGAAGGTCATGATTATCTGTGCTTTTGTGGTAGATCCGAGTCTTTTCATCGTTGATGAGCCTTTTCTTGGTCTCGATCCGCTTGCGATTGCTGACTTGATTCAGCTTCTAGAAGTAGAAAAGCAAAAAGGCAAATCCATCCTCATGAGTACCCATGTGCTGGACTCTGCGGAAAAGATGTGTGACGCCTTTGTTATTCTCCACAAGGGAGAGGTACGGGCACAGGGCAACCTCCAACAACTTCGTGAGGCCTTTAGCATGCCTGAAGCGAGTTTGAATGACATTTACTTGGCTCTAACCAAAGAGGGGGACCTATGAAAGACTTGTTTTTAAAGAGAAAGCAGGCTTTTCGTAAGGAGTGTGTCGGCTATCTGCGTTATGTTCTCAATGACCACTTTGTCTTGTTTCTGCTGGTTCTCCTCGGTTTTCTAGCCTACCAGTACAGTCAACTCTTGCAACATTTTCCTGAAAATCATTGGCCCATCCTCTTGTTTTTGGGAATTGTATCTGCCTTGCTTTTGGCTTGGGGAGGAATCGCAACCTACATGGAAGGGCCTGACAAGCTCTTTCTCTTAGTCAGTGAAGAGGAGGTTAAGTCCCACCTCAAAGGGCAGACAGTGCGCTCGCTAGTTTTTTGGCTCTTTGTCCAAACCCTTTTCTTGCTTTTGTTTGCACCCTTGTTTTTAGCCATGGGCTATGGTTTTCCAGTCTTTCTCATCTATGTGGTTTTATTGGAAGCTGGAAAATATCTCCTCTTTCGCCAAAAAGCCAGTAAATTTTATACTGAGACTGGCCTCAACTGGGACTATGTCATTGCCCAAGAAAGCAAGCGCAAGCAAGTTTGCTTCGTTTCTTTGCTCTCTTTACTCAGGTCAAGGGCGTTTCAAATAGTGTCAAACGTCGGACCTATCTGGATTTCATCCTAAATGCGGTTCAAAAGGTGCCAGGAAAGATCTGGCAAAACCTCTATCTTCGTTCTTATCTGCGAAATGGAGACCTCTTTGCCCTCAGTCTCCGCCTCTTGCTCCTATCCTTGTTAGCTGTGATCTTTATCGAGCAATCTTGGATTGCGACAGCAGTGGTTGTCCTGTTTAATTACCTCATGCTCTTCCAGTTGTTAGCTCTCTATCGTGCTTTTGACTACCAGTATTTGACCCAGCTCTTTCCTTTAGAAAAGGGTGAAAAAGAGAAGGGTTTGAAACAGATAGTGCTCGGTGTGGGAAGTGTCGTTCTTTTGTTGGAATTGCTAGTCGGAGCAGTCGTTTTTCAAGAAAAAATAGCCTTGTTGGCTCTTATAGGAGCAAGTCTTGTCCTACAATTGTTTTATTTACCTTACCAAGTGAAAAGATTGGTTGACGAATAGACAAAAAACTAGTAGAATAGTAAGGAAACTTTATACGGAGGAAAGAAATGGACTTGGGTGATAATGAGCTAACGCTGACTCCTATCCCTGGGAAGAGTGGCAAAGCTTATATGGGAAGCTACCCTGATGGGAAGCGCGTTTTTGTAAAAATGAACACCTCTCCAATCCTACCTGGCCTAGCCAGAGAACAAATCGCTCCTCAATTACTATGGACTCGTCGTTTGCCAGATGGCCGTGATATGTGTGCTCAGGAATGGCTGACGGGTAAAATCTTGACCCCCTACGATATGAATCGCAAGCAGATTATCAATATCTTGAACCGCCTTCACCGCTCGCGTCCTTTGATGAAGCAGTTGAGCCGTTTGGGATACACCATGGAAACACCAGTTGATTTGCTACGTTCTTGGCAGCAGGGAGTTCCAGAAATCTTGAAGCAGAACCACTATTTGAACAGTGTGATTGCTGAGCTAGGTAAGACGGTTCCAGGTTTTAGAGAAGACCATGCAACGATTGTGCATGGGGATCTTCGTCATAGTAATTGGATTGAGACAGAGAGTGGACTCGTTTATCTAGTGGATTGGGATTCGGTTCGTCTGACGGATCGTATGTTTGATGTAGCGCATTTGCTATGCCACTACATTCCAGATCATCAGTGGCGTCAATGGTTGAGAGACTACGGCTATAAGTACAATCAGACAGTGTTAGATAAATTGTATTGGTATGGTCAGTATTCTTACTTGAACCAGATTGCCAAATACTGTGAAAATCAAGATTTAGACAATGTAAACCGGGAGATTTATGCCTTGCGTGTCTTCCGTGACAAGTATGGAAAGAAGAGATGAGAGTTAGAAATCGTAAAGGGGCTACAGAATTACTAGAGGCCAATCCTCAGTATGTGGTTCTCAATCCCTTAGAAGCAAAAGGGAAATGGCGAGACTTGTTTGGAAATGATCATCCTATTCATGTTGAAGTTGGAAGTGGGAAAGGGGCCTTCGTATCAGGAATGGCCCAACAAAACCCTGACATCAACTACATCGGGATTGATATCCAAAAGTCGGTATTGAGTTATGCCTTGGACAAGGTTCTTGAAGTTGGAGTGCCCAACATCAAGTTGCTGTGGGTAGATGGTTCAGATCTGACCGACTACTTTGAAGACGGTGAGATTGATCGTCTCTACCTAAACTTTTCAGATCCCTGGCCTAAAAAACGCCATGAAAAACGTCGTTTGACCTACAAGAGTTTCTTGGACACCTTCAAGCGCATCTTGCCTGAGAATGGGGAAATCCATTTCAAGACAGACAATCGTGGCTTGTTTGAGTACAGCCTGGTGAGTTTTTCTCAGTATGGCATGAAACTGAACGGGGTTTGGTTGGACTTACATGCCAGTGATTTTGAAGGCAATGTCATGACGGAATATGAGCAAAAATTCTCCAATAAGGGTCAAGTGATCTACCGAGTTGAGGCAGAATTTTAAAAAATAGCTTGAAAACTAGTCGTTTGAGTGCTTATACTTTACATAAATTGACAAACGTGCTATACTGATAATAGGAATATAAGAAAGAGAGGCGGGGAAATATCTTCGCCTCTTGCTTATGAGGAGGTGGACGCAATCGCAACAATCGTAGAATTAGTCAGAGAAGTTGTAGAACCTGTCATCCAAGCACCTTTTGAACTCGTGGATATCGAGTATGGAAAGATTGGCAGTGACATGATTCTCAGTATTTTTGTAGATAAACCCGAAGGAATTACCTTGAACGACACGGCAGACCTGACAGAAATCATCAGTCCTGTCCTAGATACCATCAAGCCTGATCCCTTCCCAGAACAATATTTCCTAGAAATCACCAGTCCAGGCTTGGAACGTCCTTTGAAAACCAAGGATGCTGTCGCTGGAGCGGTTGGGAAATACATCCATGTCGGGCTCTACCAAGCCATTGATAAGCAAAAGGTCTTTGAAGGAACTTTGGTATCCTTTGAAGAGGACGAGTTGACCATGGAGTATATGGACAAAACACGTAAGAAAACAGTCCAAATTCCATACAGTTTAGTATCAAAAGCACGTTTAGCAGTAAAACTATAGAAAAGAAAGGATAGCTTTTGAGGATTCAAAAGTGAAAAGAACATGAGTAAAGAAATGCTAGAAGCCTTCCGCATTTTGGAAGAAGACAAGGGAATCAAAAAAGAAGACATCATCGACGCAGTAGTAGAGTCACTTCGTTCCGCTTATCGCAGACGTTATGGTCAGTCTGATAGCGTAGCCATCGACTTCAATGAAAAGACAGGCGACTTTACAGTTTATACTGTCCGTGAAGTTGTTGATGAAGTATTTGATAGCCGTTTGGAGATCAGCTTGAAAGATGCTCTTGCCATTAATTCAGCCTATGAACTTGGTGACAAAATCAAGTTTGAAGAAGCACCAGCTGAGTTTGGTCGTGTAGCAGCCCAATCTGCTAAACAAACCATCATGGAAAAAATGCGCAAGCAAACACGTGCCATCACTTACAATACTTACAAGGAACATGAACAAGAAATCATGTCTGGTACAGTAGAACGCTTTGACAACCGTTTCATCTATGTCAATCTTGGCAGCATCGAAGCTCAATTGTCAAAACAAGACCAAATCCCTGGAGAAGTTTTTGCTTCCCATGACCGTATCGAAGTCTATGTTTATAAGGTTGAAGACAACCCTCGTGGTGTCAACGTCTTTGTCAGTCGTAGCCATCCAGAAATGATCAAGCGCTTAATGGAGCAAGAAATTCCAGAAGTTTACGATGGAACTGTCGAAATCATGAGCGTAGCCCGTGAAGCTGGTGACCGTACGAAGGTTGCTGTTCGTAGCCACAATCCAAACGTGGACGCTATCGGGACAATCGTTGGACGTGGTGGTGCTAATATCAAGAAAATCACTAGCAAATTCCACCCAGTTCGCTACGATGCTAAGAGCGACCGTATGATTCCTGTAGAAGAAAACATTGATGTTATCGAGTGGGTAGCGGATCCAGCTGAGTTTATCTACAATGCTATCGCTCCTGCTGAGGTTGACCAAGTTATCTTTGATGAAAACGACAGCAAACGTGCCTTGGTCGTTGTACCTGATAACAAGCTCTCTCTTGCCATCGGTCGTCGTGGACAAAACGTTCGCTTGGCAGCTCACTTGACAGGTTACCGTATCGATATCAAGTCTGCTAGTGAGTTTGAAGCTATGGAAGAAGCAGGTCAAGTGGATTACGCAGCTGCGGACGAATTGACAGAAGAATAAAAGCTGCTAGAGGAGGGAAAGATGAAAACAAGAAAAATCCCTTTGCGCAAGTCTGTTGTATCCAACGAAGTGATTGATAAACGTGATTTACTCCGCATTGTCAAGAATAAAGAAGGACAGGTCTTTATCGATCCGACAGGCAAGGCCAATGGCCGTGGCGCTTATATCAAGCTAGACAATGCAGAAGCCCTAGAGGCAAAAAAGAAGAAAGTCTTTAACCGCAGCTTTAACATGGAAGTGGAAGAAAACTTTTATGACGAGTTGATCGCTTATGTGGATCACAAAGTGAAAAGAAGAGAGTTAGGACTTGAATAAGCAAAAGATAAGCAATCTCTTGGGACTGGCTCAACGAGCAGGCAGGATCATATCGGGTGAGGAATTGGTAGTCAAGGCTATTCAAGACCAGAAAGCCAAGCTAGTCTTTCTAGCCAATGATGCTGGTCCCAATCTAACCAAGAAGATTCAAGATAAAAGTGACTATTATCAAGTAGAAGTTATAACCGTGTTTTCAACACTGGAATTAAGCATAGCAGTCGGAAAATCGAGAAAGGTTTTGGCTGTGACAGATGCTGGATTTACAAAGAAAATGAGGTCTCTTATGGAATAGAAGAGGAGGACATGATTTGTCTAAGAAAAGATTGTACGAAATCGCAAAAGAACTTGGAAAAGAAAGTAAAGAAGTTGTAGCGCGTGCAAAAGAGTTGGGCTTGGATGTGAAAAGCCACTCATCGAGCGTGGAAGCTGCTGCTGCTGAACAAATCGCAGCTAGCTTTAAACCTGCACCTGCTCCTAAGGCAGAAGCAAAACCTGCAGCACCAAAAGCAAGTGTAGAAAAGAAAGCAGAAAAGCCTGTATCAGCTAAACCAGCTGCCGCTAAGGAAGAAAGCAAATCAGCTACACCTGCAGCTCCTAAGGAAGAAACAGTAGTGGCCGCAAGACCACAAAGTCGAAACTTCAAGGCGGAGCGTGAGGCGCGTGCCAAAGAGCAGGCAGAGCGACGCAAACAAAACAAGGGCAACAACCGTGACCAACAACAAAACGGCAACCGTCAGAAAAATGACGGCCGTAATGGTAGTAAACCTGGTCAAGGGAATCGCGACAATCGCCGATTTAATGACCAAGGGAAAAAACCACAAGGTCAAGGGAATCGTGGCAATGATCGCCGTCAGCAACAAGACTTCCAGCCAAAACAAGCTGGACCACGTGTTGACTTTAAAGCCCGTGCAGCAGCCCTAAAAGCAGAGCAAAATGCAGAGTACGCACGCTCAAGCGAGGAGCGCTTCAAACAATCTCAAGCTGCTAAAGAAGCTTTGGCTCAAGCTAACAAACGCAAGGAGCCTGAGGAAATCTTTGAGGAAGCTGCTAAGTTAGCTGAACAAGCGCAACAAGTTCAAGCAGTGGTTGAAACAGCTCCTGTGAGAAAAGAAGCTGCAGTGGATACACGTCGTAAGAAGCAAGCTCGACCAGACAAAGAACGTGACGATTATGATCACGAAGAAGATGGTCCTAGAAAACAACAAAAGAATCGAAGTAGTCAGAATCAAGTGAGAAATCAAAGAAATAGTAACTGGAATAACAATAAAAAGAATAAAAAAGGCAACAAGCAAAACAACCGCAATCAGGCACCAAAACCTGTCACAGAGCGTAAGTTCCATGAATTGCCAACAGAATTTGAATATACAGATGGTATGACTGTTGCGGAAATCGCAAAACGAATCAAACGTGAACCAGCTGAAATCGTTAAGAAACTCTTTATGATGGGTGTTATGGCTACACAAAACCAATCTTTGGATGGAGAAACCATTGAACTCCTATTGGTAGATTACGGTATCGAAGCCAAACAAAAGGTTGAAGTGGATAATGCCGACATCGAACGTTTCTTCGTCGAAGATGGTTATCTCAATGAAGATGAACTGGTTGAACGTCCACCAGTTGTGACCATCATGGGACACGTTGACCATGGGAAAACAACTCTCTTGGATACCCTTCGTAACTCTCGTGTTGCGACAGGTGAAGCGGGTGGTATCACTCAGCATATTGGTGCCTACCAAATCGTGGAAAATGGCAAAAAGATTACCTTCCTTGATACACCAGGACACGCGGCCTTTACATCTATGCGTGCGCGTGGTGCATCTGTTACCGATATTACCATCTTGGTCGTAGCGGCAGATGACGGGGTTATGCCTCAGACTATCGAGGCCATCAACCACTCAAAAGCAGCCAACGTTCCAATCATCGTAGCTATCAACAAGATTGATAAACCAGGTGCCAACCCAGAACGCGTTATCGGTGAATTGGCAGAGCATGGTGTTATGTCAACAGCTTGGGGTGGGGATTCTGAATTTGTTGAAATCTCAGCTAAATTCAACCAAAATATCGAAGAATTGTTGGAAACAGTCCTTCTTGTGGCTGAAATCCAAGAACTCAAGGCAGACCCAACAGTTCGTGCTATCGGTACGGTTATCGAAGCTCGTTTGGATAAAGGAAAAGGTGCGGTCGCAACCCTTCTTGTTCAGCAAGGTACCTTGAATGTCCAAGATCCTATCGTTGTCGGAAATACCTTCGGTCGTGTCCGTGCCATGACCAATGACCTTGGTCGTCGTGTCAAGGTCGCAGGTCCATCAACGCCGGTTTCTATCACAGGATTGAACGAAGCGCCAATGGCGGGTGACCACTTTGCTGTTTACGAGGATGAGAAATCTGCGCGTGCAGCAGGTGAAGAGCGTGCGAAACGTGCCCTCATGAAACAACGTCAAGCTACCCAACGTGTCAGCCTTGAAAACCTCTTTGATACGCTTAAAGCTGGTGAACTCAAATCAGTTAACGTTATCATCAAGGCCGACGTACAAGGTTCAGTTGAAGCCCTTTCTGCCTCACTTCAAAAAATTGATGTGGAAGGTGTGAAAGTTACTATCGTTCACTCAGCAGTCGGTGCTATCAATGAATCTGATGTGACGCTTGCGGAAGCTTCAAATGCCTTTATCGTTGGATTCAACGTACGCCCTACACCACAAGCGCGTCAACAAGCCGAAGCTGACGATGTAGAAATCCGTCTCCACAGCATTATTTACAAGGTTATCGAAGAGATGGAAGAAGCCATGAAAGGGATGCTTGACCCAGAATTTGAAGAAAAAGTTATCGGTGAAGCAGTTATCCGTGAAACCTTCAAGGTATCTAAAGTGGGAACCATCGGTGGATTTATGGTTACTAGCGGTAAGGTTACCCGTGACTCTAAAGTCCGTGTTATTCGTGACGGTGTCGTTATTTACGATGGTGAACTTGCAAGCTTGAAACACTATAAAGACGACGTGAAAGAAGTTACAAACGGTCGTGAAGGTGGTCTCATGATTGATGGCTACAATGATATCAAGACTGATGATGTGATTGAGGCTTATATCATGGAAGAAATCAAACGATAATAGAGAAACGATAGCCGATTTGACTCGTCGTCAACAGCGCCTTGATGAACCCTTAGTTCTATCTAAGGCTTGTTTCCTAGATTCAAATGGCTCTAGTTCCTCTATCTAATAAAAATAGCTAGGTCTGCTGGCCTAGCTTTTGGTTCAAAGTAGAGAAAGGAATATCATGGCAAATCATTTCCGTACGGATCGTGTGGGCATGGAAATCAAGCGCGAAGTCAATGAGATTTTGCAAAAGAAAGTCCGTGATCCGCGTGTCCAAGGTGTGACCATTACAGATGTTCAGATGCTGGGTGACTTGTCTGTTGCCAAGGTTTACTACACCATTTTGAGTAACCTTGCTTCGGATAACCAAAAAGCTCAAATCGGGCTTGAAAAAGCAACTGGTACCATCAAACGTGAACTTGGTCGCAATTTGAAATTGTACAAAATCCCAGATTTAACCTTCGTCAAAGACGAATCCATCGAATATGGAAACAAGATTGACGAGATGTTACGCAATCTGGATAAGAACTAAGAAAGAGGGGGAACCCTCTTTTTTGTTACTGGAGTGCCAGATATGACGAGGCAATAATCTGTAAAAAAGAAAGTTAAACAAATGATTTTTTTGAAAAGGCTTTATATTTTTCTTATAGTATGATATGATAAGATGTGAAAAAAAAAGAAATAAGGAGATTGAAATGGCTGAACAAGATCTAGCTATGCAAGTATTGGAACAAGTGGTGAAACTACCTGTTGTGAAAGTTGATCGTTCAAAATTTTTAGTGGACAAGTTTTCTAAAGAATTAGATCCGAAGGATATCTCAACATTATTGGAGCAGGGTCCTTCTAGCTTGCTATCTCAGGAAATCTTAGATAGAGTTGCTAATGCTTGTATTATGGATAATGTCTTGCTGGCCAGTGGGACCTCGGTTTTAGCAGGCCTACCTGGAGGTCTTGCCATGGCAATTACCATACCAGCAGATGTAGCTCAATTTTATGCTTTTTTCATTAAAATTAGCTCAAGAATTGGGGTATATTTACGGTTACGATGACCTTTGGGCTTCTCGTGATGAATTAAGTGAGGATGCTCAAAATACCCTCTTGCTATATCTTGGTGTCATGCTTGGGGTAAATGGTACAGCTGCCTTGCTTCGAGCAGGAGGTGTTGCTGTTGCTAAGCAAGTGATGAAAACTGTTCCTCAGAAAGCCTTGACAAAGACGCTCTGGTATCCAATTTTGAAAAAAGTTTTGAAAATTTTTGGTGTTAATCTGACAAAAGGAGGACTAGCCAAAGGAATGGGGAAATTCATTCCTATCCTAGGTGGCATTATTTCAGGTGGCTTAACCTTTGCGACCATGAAACCGATGGGGGAAAGCTTGCAACAGGAGTTATCTAAATTAGTTAACTATAATGAAGAACAATATCAAGAAGACATAGAAACTATCCGAAAAGAAGCTGAAATCATCGAAGGTGAGTAATATGGGATTCATTAAAATTCTGACCAAGACTTACGGGAATTACTTTTTCGTGATGCAAAGCATCAAAGTCCTGAAGAACATGAAAAAAGATGACAATGCTCTAGTAGGTTTCGGGAAAGTACTGCTTGCTGACAAGCTGATGGATGTAGCCCAGTGGCTCGCAAAACCAGATGATAAGGAATAACTTGAAATGAAAGAAACTAGCAGGAACTCCGCTGCTAGTTTTTTAATCTCTTTCCGTATGGTATAATATAAGCAGTAAAATCATTTTATACTCTTCGAAAATCTCTTCAAACCACGTCAGCTTCACCTTGCCGTAGGTATGGTTACTGACTTCGTCAGTTCTATCCACAACCTCAAAACACTGTTTTGAGCAACCTGCGGCTAGCTTCCTAGTTTGCTCTTTGATTTTCATTGAGTATTAGAACATACAATGGAGGTCGTCATGGACAATATCATCGATGTGTCAATACCCGTTGCAGAAGTGGTAGACAAGCACCCAGAAGTTTTGGAAATCCTAGTGGAGCTCGGTTTTAAACCACTTGCTAATCCCTTGATGCGCAATACAGTCGGTCGCAAAGTATCGCTTAAGCAGGGTTCTAAACTTGAAGGAACGCCTATGGACAAGATTGTCCGCACACTGGAAGCGAATGGTTACGAAGTGATTGGATTAGACTAATGGCAGATGAACGGATTCATATCCTACGGGATATTTTGTTAGAATTGCACAACGGCGCCTCTCCCGAGTCAGTTCAGGAGCGTTTTGATGCGACTTTTACGGGTGTTTCAGCCATTGAGATTTCCCTCATGGAGCACGAGCTGATGAACTCAGACTCAGGTGTCACCTTTGAAGATGTCATGGAACTCTGCGATGTCCATGCTAATCTTTTTAAAAATGCTGTTAAGGGCGTCGAAGTAGAGGATACTGAACACCCTGGCCACCCAGTTCGCGTCTTCAAGGATGAAAATCTGGCTCTCCGTGCAGCTTTGATTCGCATTCGGAGACTGTTGGATACCTATGAGTCTATGGAAGATGAGGAAATGCTGGCAGAGATGCGCAAGGGTTTGGTCCGTCAAATGGGACTTTTGGGGCAATTTGACATTCACTATCAGCGCAAGGAAGAGCTCTTTTTCCCTATCATGGAGCGTTATGGTCACGATTCACCCCCTAAAGTCATGTGGGGAGTGGATGATCAGATCAGAGAACTCTTTCAGACAGCTCTAGCGACGGCTAAGGCACTACCAGAAGTGTCGATTAACACTGTAAAAGAAGATTTCGAAGCTTTTGCGACAGAGTTTGAAAGTATGATTTTCAAGGAAGAGTCCATCCTCCTCATGATTCTCCTTGAGTCTTTCACCCAGAATGATTGGATTCAGATTGCGGAGGAGAGCGATGCCTACGGCTATGCCATTATCCGTCCGTCTGAAAAATGGGTGCCAGAGCGCCAGAGTTTCGTTGAGGAAAAGAGCGCAGAGGAGCCCGTGCAGCTAGACACGGCTGAAGGTCAAGTGCAGCAAGTTATCGATACACCAGAAGGACAGTTCACCATTACCTTTACCCCTAAGGAAAAGGAAGCGGTGCTGGACCGCCATAGCCAACAGCCTTTTGGCAATGGCTATCTCTCCGTCGAGCAGGCCAACCTCATCCTCAATCACCTTCCCATGGAGATTACCTTTGTCAATAAAGACGATATTTTCCAGTATTACAATGACAATACGCCAGCTGATGAGATGATTTTTAAACGGACGCCGTCCCAAGTCGGGCGCAATGTAGAACTCTGCCATCCGCCCAAGTACCTAGACAAGGTGAAGGCCGTTATGAAAGGTCTTCGTGAAGGGGTCAAGGACAAGTATGAGATGTGGTTCAAGTCAGAGTCGCGAGGCAAGTTTGTCCATATCACCTATGCTGCGGTACACGATGAAAACGGGGAATTCCAAGGCGTGTTGGAGTATGTTCAGGATATCCAGCCCTACCGAGAGATTGATACGGACTATTTCCGTGGATTAGAATAAGGAGAATCAATGAGTTACGAACAGGAATTTATGAAGGAATTTGAATCCTGGGTCAATACCCAGATTATGATCAACGACATGGCGCACAAGGAGAGCCAAAAGGTCTACGAAGAAGACCAAGACGAACGTGCCAAAGATGCCATGATTCGCTACGAAAGTCGCTTGGATGCCTACCAGTTCTTGCTTGGTAAGTTCGAAAATTTCAAGGCAGGCAAGAGATTCCATGATTTACCAGAAGGATTGTTTGGCGAGAGAAACTATTAAAATACAGATACTTTCTTGATTTTTTCCCAAAATCTTGATAGAATATCTTTATTAAATCCTTGTCAGAGCAGGGATTTTTTATTGAAAGGATTTTATCATGTCAAAGAAACTCCAACGTAAAAAACAATTGCGAAATAGCCTTCGTCGCTCAGGTGCCTTTTCAAGTACGGTGACCAAAGTTGTCGAAGAGACCAAGAAAGTTGTGAAACACGCAGAAAAATCTGCCAGCGAAGCAGGAAAAGTTGTCTCTAAAAAAGTGGAACAAGCAGTAGAAGCGACTAAGGAACAAGCTCAAAAAGTAGCCAATTCTGTAGAAGATTTCGCAGCTACTTTAGGTGGCCTCTCAGTAGATCGTGCTAAGACTTTCTATGATGAAGGTATCAAGTCAGCTGCTGACTTTAAAAACTGGACTGAAAAAGAACTCCTTGCCTTGAAGGGAATTGGTCCAGCTACCATCAAGAAATTAAAAGAGCACGGAATCAGCTTCAAGTAATCTTTCTTGAGCCTTGCATTTCCGAGAAAAACTTGCTACAATAGAGCCATTAGAGGTGTTTTGGATCCCACATTTTACAGAAAGTGGCGGTGCTGAGAAGTCCACAAATGTGTCAAAACTGGTTGCTGATGGATGAAAATGAAATAAAAGTGTCTTTGTATATCCTTCAAAGACAAGAGTTGCGGGCCTTGCCCGAAATTGGGTGGTACCGCGGATAAACACATTCGTCCCTGTCATGTAGATGGCAGGGGCGATTTTTTGTAGAAAGCGAGGTAGAAGGATGACAAGAGCAGAGTTACCAGAACGAATAGAGACCGAGCGTCTGGTCTTGCGAGTCCGTACCGTGGCTGATGTTGTGGATATCTTTGACTATGCCAGTAGGCCAGAAGTTTCCTATCCAGCAGGCTTTCACCCCGTCAAGAGTTTGGAAGATGAGATTTATTATCTGGAGCATATTCTGCCCGAGCGTAATGAAAAGAACAATCTCCCAGCGGGCTATGGAATTGTCGTTAAAGGAACCGATAAGGTCATCGGCTCTGTTGATTTCCCTCGTCGTCACGAGGATGATGTCTTGGAGATTGGCTATATCTTACATCCAGACTATTGGGGTCTAGGTTATGTTCCAGAGGCGGACGTGCCTTGATTGACCTAGCGTTTAAAGAACTTGATCTTCACAAGATTGAACTGACTTGCTTTTGGGTATAACCTTCAAAGTCAACGAGTTGCAGAGAAACTTGGCTTTACCCTCGAAGCCCGCATCCGGGACAGAACGGATGTTCAAGGAAACCGCTGTGACAGTCTGATATATGGCTTGCTGAGGAGTGAGTGGAAGAGTAGAAATTATTAATTGAACTGTTCGAAAAATTTGAACAGTTGGGATATATTGAAGTTGAAATAAGAGGTATTGAAAAATGGAAGTAGACCATCATATTATTACTCTACTTAGTGGAGCTGGCCTAGGTGCTATAATCAGTGCAATTCTTGTTTTCCTTAGTAATAGTAAAAAGAATCAACTTGATTATATTGTGAAAGAACGAACTGAGTGGAGGAAAAAAATTGAGGATATTATTGAGGATCTTCAAATTTTTTCTAAACGCAGAAGTGCTTTTATAAGATTAAAGAGTCATATTAATCCCTATGGCTATAATCTTGATATTAAAAAAATACAAGAGTTTATTTTATGAATGATGGGCATATCTGGGATAGTCTTGCTAAGGGGAATTATAAAAAAATACTATCTATTTTTTTAGAGCTTCTATTAAAAACATGACTGGGAAAAAAAGAAAGCAAGAAGCTAAGTTTCAATATTTAAATGCTTTTATCATGGATAGTTCAAATATTTTTTTGTGTTTTTTTACTATCTACTTGGTATATTTAGTAGATTCAGATTTAACAAAAGTCTGATTGGTCTCATGTAGCTCTAGGGGGTTAAGTTATTCATTTTTAGCTTTTTATGTTACAAGGATATATTGTTGGTTTTCTAAAAATAAATCCTTCTAAAAAAATCATCATGAGAAATTAATGGTCTTTTTAGCTTTTTTTGTTGCCCTTACTTAATTAACTGGGGTACGGCTATAGTTTATACTACCTTTCTAAAGCATTTTTTTCAATTGCTTTTTATCGCTTTATTAGGGATTTATATTTATGAATTCTATTATCTTCAATTGATATCAAATAGAGTAGATGAGGATTATGTAAAAGCAATAGAGCAATTTCAAAAAGAAATCTTCGACCATAAAAATCTTCAAAAAAATAGATGTTAAAGCTACTAAACTTAACAATGATCTAATACGTCTAGAATCTAAAGTTTATAGTTTTGAAAAACAGAAAAGTGGATTTAGAATTACTAGAAAAAGAAACGAAGAAGGTTAAGAAAAAAATTAATAAGAAAAAGAACAACCAAATATTTTTTTCGTCATCCAATACGATTTTATCGCTTTTTTTGAAGAACAAAAAAACGGGTTTCAAAAAAATAGTTTTAAGAATACTAAATTAAGGAGAACACACATGTCTAAAGAACTTTCACCTAAATACAATCCAGCCGAGGTTGAGGCTGGTCGTTACCAAAAATGGCTTGATGCCGATGTTTTCAAGCCTTCAGGCGATCAAAAGGCTAAGCCATATTCTATCGTCATTCCACCACCAAACGTAACTGGGAAACTTCACCTTGGTCACGCTTGGGATACGACCTTGCAGGATATCATCATCCGTCAAAAAAACGCATGCAAGGTTTTTGATACGCTTTGGCTTCCAGGGATGGACCACGCTGGGATTGCGACTCAGGCTAAGGTTGAGGAGCGCTTGCGTGGTGAAGGCATTTCCCGCTATGACCTTGGTCGTGAAAAATTCCTAGATAAAGTATGGGAATGGAAAGACGAATATGCGACGACTATCAAGGAACAATGGGGCAAGATGGGGCTCTCTGTAGACTACTCTCGCGAGCGTTTCACTCTTGACGAAGGTTTGTCAAAAGCCGTTCGCAAGGTCTTTGTGGACCTTTACAAGAAAGGCTGGATCTACCGTGGTGAGTTTATCATCAACTGGGATCCAGCAGCTCGCACAGCTCTTTCTGATATCGAGGTGATTCACAAGGACGTCGAAGGTGCCTTCTACCACATGAACTACATGCTGGAAGATGGCTCACGCGCCCTTGAAGTTGCAACCACTCGTCCTGAGACCATGTTTGGGGACGTTGCGGTTGCGGTCAATCCAGAAGACCCACGCTACAAGGACTTGATTGGTAAAAATGTCATCCTTCCAATCGCTAATAAATTGATTCCAATCGTTGGGGATGAACACGCTGATCCAGAGTTTGGTACTGGTGTCGTGAAAATTACACCTGCCCACGATCCAAACGACTTCTTGGTTGGTCAACGTCACAACTTGCCACAAGTCAACGTTATGAACGATGACGGAACTATGAATGACTTGGCTTTTGAATTTGCGGGGATGGACCGTTTTGAAGCTCGTAAGGCAGTCGTTGCCAAGTTGGAAGAAATCGGTGCCCTTGTTAAAATCGAAAAACGTATCCACAGTGTTGGTCACTCAGAGCGTACAGGTGTAGTAGTTGAACCACGCTTGTCTACGCAATGGTTCGTCAAAATGGACCAATTGGCCAAAAATGCTATTGCCAACCAAGACACAGAGGACAAGGTAGAATTCTACCCACCTCGTTTCAACGATACCTTCCTCCAATGGATGGAAAATGTCCACGACTGGGTAATCTCTCGTCAGCTCTGGTGGGGGCACCAAATCCCTGCTTGGTACAATGCTGAGGGTGAAATATATGTCGGCGAAGAAGCTCCAGAAGGTGACGGTTGGACTCAGGACGAAGACGTCTTGGATACGTGGTTCAGTTCTGCCCTTTGGCCATTCTCAACCATGGGCTGGCCGGATGTCGACTCAGAAGACTTTAAACGTTATTATCCAACATCAACTTTGGTGACTGGTTATGATATTATTCCGTTCTGGGTGTCTCGGATGATTTTCCAAGGTTTGGAATTTACTGGCAAGTCGCCATTCAAAAATGCCTTGATTCATGGTCTCATTCGTGATGAGCAAGGACGCAAGATGTCGAAATCTCTCGGTAACGGGATTGATCCAATGGATGTTATTGATAAGTACGGAACAGATAGCCTTCGTTGGTTCCTTTCAAACGGTTCTGCACCAGGGCAAGACGTTCGCTTCTCTTACGAGAAAATGGATGCTTCATGGAACTTCATTAACAAAATCTGGAACATCTCTCGCTACATCCTCATGAACAATGAAGGATTGACCCTTGAGCAAGCAACTGCCAATGTCGAAAAAGTTACCAACAAGGAAGCTGGAAACGTCACAGACCGCTGGATTCTCCACAACCTCAATGAAACGATCGGAAAGTCACTGAAAACTTTGATAAATTTGAGTTTGGGGTAGCTGGACACATCCTCTACAACTTCATCTGGGACGAGTTTGCGGACTGGTATGTTGAGTTGACTAAGGAAGTCCTTTATAGCGATAATGAAGAAGAGAAAGTCATCACACGTTCTGTTCTCCTTTACACCTTGGACAAGATCCTTCGTCTCCTTCACCCAATCATGCCATTCGTGACAGAGGAAATCTTTGGGCAAATCTCAGAAGGCTCTATCGTGACAGCGGAGTACCCAACTGTCAACCCAGCCTTTGAAGATCTTGCAGCCCACACTGGTGTAGAAAGCCTCAAAGACTTGATCCGTGCCGTTCGTAATGCGCGTGCGGAAGTAAACGTTGCACCAAGCAAGCCAATCACGATTCTTGTTAAGACAAGCGATAACGACTTAGAAGCCTTCTTTAACAGCAATGTCAACTACATCAAACGCTTCACAAATCCAGAACACTTGGAAATCGCATCAACTATCCCTGCACCTGAACTGGCTATGTCAAGCGTCATCACAGGAGCAGAAATCTACCTGCCACTGGCAGACCTCCTCAATGTCGAAGAAGAACTGGCTCGTCTCGACAAGGAACTCGCTAAATGGCAAAAAGAACTGGACATGGTCGGCAAGAAGCTCTCTAACGAACGCTTCGTAGCCAATGCCAAACCAGAAGTCGTCCAAAAAGAACGCGACAAACAAGCCGACTACCAAGCTAAATACGACGCGACCGTCGCACGTATCGATGAAATGAAGAAGTTGGTGAAATAAGTTATAAACCTCGGCAATTTGCTGGGGTTTTTGGTATAATTAAAACAACACTAAAAATGAGGTTCTAGTATGACTATAAAAGTATATTCCATTGATGAAGTTGTTGAGGAGCGGACACTCGATGAAGAAAAGATAAAAAATATTCAAAAGTTGTTTAAATTTTTGATAGGTGAGCAAAAGTCCCATCTGTCCGTAAAGTGTATTTTACCTCCTGAAAAACAAACAAACACTTCAGTATTGTTTGAATTTAAAAATCATAGACCTAAAGACAGTTTTGATTTTAAAAAATTCGCTAATAAATTATTGTTAGCAGAAACAAACGAGGATGGAAAACGAAATAATACGATTAGAACAGGCATTCTGTTTATTGAGCAAATTGGTAGTCATATAAAGTTAATAAAGCTAGAATCAACGAAAGCAATCGATCCTGAAACATTTGCTATTAGACAAGATTTAGGATTAGATAATAGTTACTACAAGATTTGTATCTTTGAGAATAATTTTAATGATATAACCATCATAGATAAAAGTAATACAGCTGCAAAATTTTGGTATAATAAGTTTTTGGATTTGAAACTTTTTAGAGATAGTGATACTAATACTGATACACTAATTAAATTTGTTAAAAAAATAACTCATTATTTTCCGAAAAAAAGTTATAAATCAAATTAACTATGAAGAAATTAAAGAGCTATCATTAGAGTATATTTTTTTGAGAATATCTCTTTTTGATAAGGTTGTATTAACTAATAAGTTGGTTCAAAAATAATTTACTAGATACAAATGATGAAAGTGAGATTTTTTTCTGAAAAAAATCATTGGATTTAGATTCAGAATTTGATATATCTAAGAAAAATGATTGTTAAACATTTTAAAAAAATCTTTACAAATATCTGATATAACAAGTATTTATACGGATAACATTATTGAGATGAAAGATAGGCAGGAAGTAGAATATAATAGAAACACAGGTAAGTTAGAGTTGGATATTCAGGAGAGGTATCGCTCTCAAGTTTTACAAAAATCTTGGTATAGATGAATGACTAATAGTATAGGAATAAAAATGGCAAAAATACAGTTGCGATTATAGATTTAAATTCTCCTTTACAACAAATTTTTTTAAATCAAATCAGATTGGTGTTAAAAAAAGAATGACGGGTACTATATCTATAATAAAGAAAAATATTTGGATTTTTGAAGAAGAATTTATAGATGAATCAAGTCATAATTTACAACAAATTTTTGATAAATTATGTCTTAAAAATTATGATAATATACAATGTTTTGATTTAGTAACTAGCGAATTTAAAGTAGTTACTGAATTTGATGCTGAAAAACTACTTAAAAAAATTATTAGTTTTAATACCATTAATGGTGTAGAATATGAAAAAAATTAAAAAAATTTCTTTAAAAACTTCTGTCTGGAGGAAAGTATAGTTCTAAAAAGTGACCGGGTACGCCATCTTATAAACATATATGTATTATTTCTTTTAGCTAATCGAACAAAGAGACAACAAAATAGACTTGAATTTACCTTTGAAGGAGATTTAGATTCTTGTGTCTTTATAACTGAATTTGGAAAAACAAAAATTTAACCGATGGATTATTAGAAATTGATGAATTATTAAAAAAAGTGATGGATTATTAGAGATTTATGAATGGATTGTTAATGAACAAGAATACAGTGAAGCTTATAAAGTAAAGTTGCAGATTGTTCGAAGTTTAATTATAAAAACAAAAAAACTTACTGAATTAGACTTAATTAAAAAAATCAAGCAGAATCTATTTTTTTAATAGAATCGTTAGTGGAAAAAAACAGACCATTATTTTGAACTTCAAAAATAATTTAAAAGATGACTTTATAAAAAAATTTCGACTATGATTAGTGAATCTAGTTCAAGTTTAAATACGAAATTATTTGGTTGGCTAACGGCTTTTTCTTTGATTATTTTTTTGATTTTATAAAAAAAGAGCGATGGTCAAAGTCTATTTGGAAGAATTGTTTGTTCAACTTCAGAAAAAAACTAATGTATTGTTATTACTTTTTGATCATGGCTTTGTTAATCATCATGATAATGTTTAATTTGGATATTAAAAAAATATTAGAAAACAATATCAATGTTTAGAAGATCTTTATGTGAATCAAATGTTTATTTCTAAGGAAGAATTTAACAAATTTATCAAGAAACCATTGTATCGAAACATGTATAACTTATTATTACTAAGCTTATTAATTGTACTTGTTTTAAGATTGTTAATTCCTATGAAATATTGTTGTTTCTAGCACAAATTAATATAGTGTTTCTGTTATGATATTTTTTAGAAAGCAGGTTACTACATGACAAATTCTGTAAGTTCGAACCGACCTGAGAAGTACAACATTGCAGCCTTCTTCTCAGGTGTTGGGGGAATTGAGTTGGGATTTGAACAGACCAACGAGTTCAGAGTGGTGTATGCCAATGAATTTGATAAGTATGCGCGCCAGACTTATCAGTTAAACCATCCAGATACCTATTTGGATGGTCGTGATATTCACGATGTTCAGCCAGAGGATATTCCAGCTGAGCGCGTGGATGTGATTATGGGAGGTTTCCCTTGTCAGGCCTTTAGTATTGCGGGTTATCGCAAGGGCTTTGATGATGATCGTGGGGATCTTTTCTTTGAGTTGCTTCGCATGATTGAGGGATGCAAACCTCGTGCTATTTTTATTGAAAACGTCAAGAATATGGTTGGTCATGACCATGGTAATACTTTCAAGGTTATTCGTGAAGCCTTGACCGAGAACAACTACTTTATCAAGTGGCAGGTTCTCAACGGAAAAGACTATGGAAATATTCCACAAAACCGTGAACGGATTTACATTGTTGGTTTTGATACCAAGGAAGCCTATGACTTGTTCGAGTTCCCAGAGGAAATCAAGCTGACTACTACTCTTCAGGATGTGATTAACTTTGGTGATAAGCTAGACGAGGTCTACTACTACCGTGAAGGCAAGCAGAATTTCTACGATCAGTTGAAGTTTGAAGTCACAAGCCAAGACACAGTTTACCAGTGGCGTCGTCAGTACGTCCGTGAAAATAAAAACGGAGTTGTCCCTACCCTAACAGCAAATATGGGAACAGGTGGACACAACGTTCCATTGATTTTGACAGACAGCGGTGAGATTCGTAAGCTGACACCGAAAGAAACTTTTAACGTTCAAGGATACCCTAAAACCTTTAAAATCCCAGAAGGAGTTTCTAACGGTCAACTATACAAGCAGGCTGGAAACAGTGTGGTTGTCCCCGTGATTAAACGCATTGCAGAGAATGTAGCCAAGGCTTTAAATGAAAGCCAAGGGAAATCTCAACTTAACCGTTCAGGAAAATTCGCCATTATCTACACCAAGATGAACGGCCAATTTGAAGGGCAGTCCTATGTCAAGGACTTTGTGGATAGCTATGACCAGGCTCTTGAAAAAATCAAGACTTATGACGATGGTTTAGCTGTTTTATCAGACGAAGAGTATTTGAGACTTGTAAAAAAACAAGGCAAACTCGAATTTTACAGTATTAATTAACATTAATTAACGAATATATAAGAGGATTAGTGAAAAAAACTAATCTTCTTTTTGATATACTGAAAATAGAAAAGAGGGCGCTTATGTGGGAACATCTAAAGTCTGAACAAAAAGACAAATACAAAACCTTAATTACAAATTTCGCTAGTTTGAGCCAAGCTTTCTCTCAAAAGGCAGAATCCGAAGACGAGGGACAAACAGAGAATTATGTGGCTCCGATTGTTAACTCCAAATTTCAGGAGACAGTTTTCCAGAAGGCTTTTAATGCCGTAGGGGAAGATATCGCCAATACTTCCTATGATGCTTCTGTTGTTGTAGATGAAAATCATAAATACTTAGTGGGTATCAAGTCTTTTGGGATTAATTCAGGAGACCAAAAAATCGCTCAGTTCAAGAAAGATTCTCAATCTTGGACAGATTTGTTGGGTGATATCAAGTTTCATGCAGATATTGCTGCTGACAAAGAGTCAGCAGACAAGGAAAACTATCAACGTTATGAAGAGTTGGCACGAAAGATTTCGACTTTGAGAAACCAGAGAATTGAGTCCTCTAAGGCCCAAATCAAGGGTTTCAGCTCGGATTCGGTCAATGTTGAAGCTGTTTATCATGTTTTGATGCCAACACCAAAGGGAGAAAATCCTAAGATTTTTGTCGGCGAAACGACTTATTTACCAGTCGATATTGATAATCTGGTCATTGAAGGTTCAACCACCAAAAACAACCCAACTAACTTTCGTTTTACAGATGGGGAACACCACTACAAGTACACAGCAGCTGACAGTCAGCTCCACATGACTTTTAACAATAAAGACATTGTGGTAGATACTTGGGACGTCCATTATATCGAAGATCCTTTTTCTCTCTTTGAAAATCTTCATTTGCTGACAGCTGAAAAGGAACAGTCCGATATCTTAGAAACAGTGTCTTGGGTTATTACAGACAAACATGGAAATGTAGAAGAAAATTCTGGTTTCAATGCCTTTAACGGTGGTTCAAAATTAGCCAAAAAAGACCGTAAGCCACGAATTTTAAAGATTCAGGATAAATTTAAGGACTGTCTGGCTCCAGAGGAACTAGCTTTTGTGACCTTCTCTCTGGAAGAAATCCTTTTGAAGAAATGGACCAGTAAGGAAGGAAAAGCTCAGATGAAGGCTATTCGTGAGGATTTGATTCACTTTGCTCACAATACTGGCAATGAAAAACTCATTAAAGAAATCGAACAACTCGTCTATCGTCCAGTAAGTGAAGTTTACATTCCTCTGCCTGACTCCAAAAATTTTCATGATGAAAGACCAGACTTCTTTGGTCCAGGTTTCGGGACCTTTGAACCTGGCACTAAAAAACTAGCTCTATCCAAAGAAGAAAGAACCTTTAAATTACGATTTTTGCCTTCTGGAGATGTCATCAATGCCTATATCAACCAAGAAGCTGGTAAGGCAATCCAGTCAACTGATAAGCAAGAAATCCTTGGGAATTGGATTTTGCGTGGTGTTTTCCAGTTGAAGGAACGAGAGGTCTTGACAGGCCAACGGCTCAATGAGCTGGAAATCAACGGCATTCGATTGACCAAGTTTAAAAATGGCGAAATCGGGATTGAATTCATCTGGATTGATACCGAAAACCCACCTAGCGATGCTATCGGCTGGGTAGCAAAGAAATAAAAAGTCCTGTCACTTTCCCCATTTAACCTTTGACTATTCCGCAAATTATCGTACAATAAAGAGTACATGATAAAATGAGGCCGGAGTCTGTTCGCTCTGGCGATAGTAGTAAAAATGAGGAGAAACGCTTTGGAATTAGAAGTATTTGCTGGGCAAGAAAAAAGTGAACTATCTATGATTGAGGTAGCGCGTGCTATCTTGGAACTTCGTGGTCGCGATCATGAGATGCATTTTAGCGATCTTGTAAATGAAATTCAAAACTACCTTGGAACATCAAACAGCGATATCCGTGAAGCTTTACCTTTGTTCTACACAGAGTTGAACTTTGACGGTAGCTTCATCTCACTTGGGGACAACAAATGGGGTCTTCGTTCATGGTATGGTGTAGACGAAATCGACGAAGAGATCATCGCTCTTGAAGAAAGTGACGACGATGAAGTAGCTCCAAAAGCTAAGAAAAAACGCGTCAATGCCTTTATGGATGGTGATTCAGATGCCATTGACTACAATGCAGATGATCCAGAAGACGAAGATGCATACGAAGCCGATCCAGCTCTTTCATATGATGATGAAAATCCAGATGATGAGAAAAATGAAGTGGAAGCTTACGATGCAGAAATTAACGAAATCGCTCCAGATGACTTGGGTGAAGACGTGGATCTCAACGAAGAAGACGACGAGTTTTCTGACGATGATGCTGAAACGAGTGAAGAAGAGTAAAAGACTTCACAGAGGAGATCGCTGGATCTCCTTTTTTGTTGCTTGAGCGTGTTGTCCGTTTGGATGCGGATTTTTAGTTGGTTTTCTGAAAACAATCTCCTTTTTTCATCTTTTACCAATTCGGGTTGACAAATGTTCTGCTTTAAGGTATCATATTGTTCGGGCACCTCTTTTAGAGGTCGGGGCTCCCTAGTTACTAGGGAGCTATTTTTGTTTTTCAGGAAGTTTTCTTGAAATGTTGTTATTCATAAGGGTCTTGTTTTCTATTTCCCCTCGTAGTTAACAAGACCTTGAGCATTTTAGAAAGAGGAATCTATGTCTACGAAATATATTTTTGTAACTGGTGGTGTGGTGTCGTCTATTGGGAAAGGGATTGTCGCAGCAAGTCTGGGCCGTCTCTTGAAAAATCGTGGTCTCAAAGTAACCATTCAAAAATTTGACCCTTATATCAATATCGATCCGGGAACCATGAGTCCTTACCAGCACGGAGAAGTCTTTGTGACAGATGATGGAGCTGAGACCGATTTGGACTTGGGTCACTATGAACGTTTCATTGATATCAATCTCAATAAATATTCCAACGTGACAACTGGGAAAATTTACAGTGAAGTTCTTCGTAAAGAACGCCGTGGCGAGTACCTTGGCGCAACTGTTCAAGTCATTCCTCATATCACAGATGCTTTGAAAGAAAAAATCAAGCGTGCCGCTGTAACGACTGACTCGGATGTCGTTATCACAGAGGTTGGTGGAACTGTTGGGGATATCGAGTCCTTGCCATTCCTAGAGGCTCTTCGTCAGATGAAGGCAGATGTGGGTGCAGATAATGTCATGTATATCCATACAACCTTGCTTCCTTACCTCAAGGCTGCTGGTGAGATGAAGACCAAACCAACTCAGCATTCTGTAAAAGAATTGCGTGGTTTGGGAATCCAGCCAAATATGTTGGTTATTCGTACAGAGAAACCAGCTGGTCAAGGAATTAAAAATAAACTAGCTCAGTTCTGTGACGTGGCACCAGAAGCTGTTATCGAGTCTTTGGATGTCGAACACCTTTACCAAATTCCATTGAATTTGCAGGCACAAGGTATGGACCAAATTGTCTGTGACCATTTGAAACTAGACGCACCAGCAGCGGATATGACAGAGTGGTCAGCCATGGTGGACAAGGTCATGAACCTGAAAAAACAAGTTAAAATTTCCCTTGTCGGTAAGTATGTGGAGTTGCAAGATGCCTACATCTCAGTGGTTGAAGCCTTGAAACACTCTGGTTATGCCAACGACGCAGAAGTGAAGATTAATTGGATCAATGCCAATGATGTGACAGCAGAGAATGTAGCAGAGCTCTTATCTGATGCGGACGGAATCATCGTACCAGGAGGTTTTGGCCAACGTGGTACGGAAGGGAAAATCCAAGCCATCCGTTATGCGCGTGAAAATGATGTTCCAATGTTGGGAGTCTGCTTGGGAATGCAGTTGACTTGTATCGAGTTTGCTCGTCACGTTTTGGGTCTTGAAGGTGCCAATTCTGCAGAGCTTGATTCTGATACAAAATACCCTATCATTGATATCATGCGTGACCAGGTTGATGTTGAAGATATGGGGGGAACCCTTCGATTGGGACTTTATCCATCTAAGTTGAAACGTGGTTCTAAGGCAGCAGCTGCTTATCACAATCAAGAAGTGGTGCAACGCCGTCACCGTCACCGTTATGAGTTTAACAACGCCTTTCGTGAACAGTTTGAGGTGGCAGGTTTTGTCTTCTCAGGAGTTTCTCCAGATAATCGTTTGGTCGAAATTGTGGAAATTCCTGAAAATAAATTCTTTGTGGCTTGTCAGTATCACCCTGAACTTTCCAGTCGTCCAAACCGTCCAGAAGAACTCTACACTGCCTTTGTTACTGCAGCAGTTAAGAACAGTAATTAGCACAATCAGAACCTTTGAGAAGAATCTCAGAGGTTTTTCTAGCATATTTAGGATAAGATTTGCAAAAAAAATAGATAGTGATATAATTAATATAACAATTCCTGAGGAGGATATACAATGAAAAAAATCACACTATTTTGTCTGTCTCTAGCAGGTTTAGCTTTACTGGCTTTCCCTCATTCAGGAAAAGCATTCGAATTGGAAGAAGAATGGGTTATTAAGGGTGGGGTTAAGTATCAAGATGGCAAAATTCTTCGATTTAATAATGGCCATGAAGTAGATATCAAAGTCTTGGATTTGCCAAAAACTGAGAAAATCGAGTGGATGGTCAGTCTCAATGGTCAAGATCAGACAGTCAATTTCCTAGGCCAAGAAAGGACAAGTCTATGGTCGGTACAGAGGGGCGTTATCTGAATTTCTACGTACCTTATGGCTATAGAGGAGATATCAAGGTCGAGGCCAAGAGTGGAAATGAAGTAAAGACCTGGTCCACTAAAGTGGTAGATGATGTATATAATGGTGAGAAAAGTGGCTACTACCGTATTGAAGAATCAAAAGACCATTACACCTACCTTGATACAAAATGGGACTATCAAACCAAGACCTACACTGCTACCTTACCAGAGACTATCAATGGTCAAAAAGTTTATGCTTGGAAAGACCATGACAATGGTGAGTTAAAACTTACAAAACCAGAATCGATTAGTCATTCCTACAAGGGGGGAGGAGCCTTCCGAGAACTATATCCGATTGTAAAAGCAGAAAGCTGGCTAAAATCAGACCAAAATTGGTACTATCAAAAACAAGGCCAACTAGTTCAAATGCTTGGGTTAAAGACAATGGAACTTGGTACTTTATGAATGATAAAGGGATTATGTTTAATCAAACTTGGCTCTATCAAGGTGGCAACTGGTATGCCTTTAAATCATCAGGAGCTATGATTGCTAATGATTGGCTTTACGACCAAGGCAAGTGGTACTATTTATCAACTTCAGGCTCTATGAAAGCAAGCACTTGGATTTTTGACAAGGGAGAATGGTATTATGTAAGTTCTTCTGGTGCCATGATTGCGAATGATTGGGTCAAAGACAATGGTAAGTGGTATTATCTAGCTTCATCAGGTAAGATGCTTCGTAATACCTACACACCAGATGGCTACTACGTTGGCAACTCAGGCGCTTGGCAATAAGGATAAGTTGTCCTCTTTCCTCATTGAGGGAAGGGGATTTTCCTTACCTATATGCTACTTCCCTATTTGTCCTAGAGCCCTTTTTGTGTTACAATGAATGGTATGAAAGCTAAGAAATTATGGATGACTGGCTTGACTGTGGCTGGTCTAAGTGCCCTTGCTTTAGGGGCTAAAAAAGCAGCAGATAATCACAAGCTCATGAAGACTCAAGAAGAGTTGACCGCTATCGTGCGCGAACTTTTCTCAGATATGGGTGAGATTGCGACTCTCTATGTTCAAGTCTACGAAAGTAGCCTAGAGCGACTGGTCGGAGGAGTCATTTTTGAGGATGGTCGTCACTATACCTTTGTCTATGAAAATGAAGATCTAGTCTATGAGGAGGAAGCCTTATGATTATTCCCAGTAATATAGAAGAGCTAGCAGGTTTTGTCGAGCAAGATGGCAAGAAGGTCTTCCTTTTTGTGGCGGACTGGTGTGGCGATTGTCGTTATATCTATCCTGCCTTGCCAGAGATTGAGGAGACAAATCCAGAGTTCACCTTTATTCGAGTGGACCGTGACCAGTACATGGATCTAGCCAAACTCTGGGATGTGTACGGCATTCCTAGCCTTGTTGTGCTAGAAAAGGACAAGGAAATCGGCCGATTTGTCAATCGCGACCGTAAAAGCAAGCAACAAATTAACGACTTTTTAGCAGAACTGAAATAGGAGAAAAGGAAAGAATGATTTTTACATATAATAAAGAGCATGTTGGCGATGTCCTTATGATCATCGTGAAAAACAGCGGAGATGCCAAACTAGACGTGGAGCGCAAAGGCAAAGTAGCCCGTGTTTTCCTCAAAGATAATGGGGAAACAGTAGCTTGGAATATTTTCGAAGTTTCAAGTTTGTTCGAAATTGCAGAGCGCGGTCAAGTCTTTTTGACAGATGAGCAAGTAGCACGTTTGAACCAAGAATTGCAGGCGGAAAGATTTACAGAAGAAATTGTCAATGACAAAGAACCTAAGTTTGTTGTTGGTGAGATTGTCGAGATGGTAGCCCATCCAGATAGTGACCACCTCAACATCTGCCAAGTTGCAGTCGCAAGTGATAAGACAGTGCAAATCGTTGCAGGGGCTCCCAATGCGCGTCTTGGCCTGAAAACCATTGTAGCTCTTCCTGGAGCTATGATGCCCAAAGGAAATCTCATTTTCCCAGGCGAACTTCGTGGTGAAAAGAGTTTTGGTATGATGTGCAGCCCTCGTGAACTTGCCTTGCCAAATGCTCCGCAAAAACGTGGGGTTATTGAATTATCAGAAGACCAAGTTGTTGGAACTCCATTTGACCCAGCTAAACACTGGACGGCCTAGGAAATTGTCGGTATTTGATACACCAGATAGAGAGGGATAAGATGGCGAAATGTAGTGATTACAGGAGCGACCTCAGGAATCGGTGAAGCGATTGCGCGTGCTTATCTGGAGCAGGGGGAGAATGTCGTTCTAACAGGGCGACGGACAGACAGACTAGAGGCCCTCAAGTCAGAGTTTGCAGAAACGTTTCCAAATCAAACAGTTTGGACTTTTCCTCTGGATGTGACGGATATGACCATGGTAAAGACTGTTTGTTCCGATATTCTAGAAACGATAGGGCAGATTGATATCTTGGTCAATAACGCTGGACTAGCTCTTGGCTTGGCTCCCTATCAAGACTATGAAGAGTTGGATATGCTGACCATGTTAGATACCAATGTCAAGGGGTTGATGGCAGTTACTCGCTGTTTCTTGCCAGAAATGGTAAAAGCCAATCAGGGACATATTATCAATATGGGATCGACCGCAGGAATCTATGCCTATGCGGGTGCAGCTGTTTACTCAGCCACCAAGGCAGCAGTTAAGACTTTTTCAGATGGCCTGCGAATTGATACCATCGCAACGGATATCAAGGTGACCACCATTCAGCCAGGGATTGTCGAAACAGATTTCTCTACAGTTCGTTTTCATGGTGACAAAGAGCGGGCTGCGACGGTTTATCAGGGGATCGAAGCCTTGCAGGCACAAGACATCGCAGACACTGTTGTCTATGTGACCAGTCAACCCCGTCGTGTGCAGATTACAGATATGACTATTATGGCCAATCAACAGGCGACAGGTTTCATGGTGCATAAAAAATAAAAAATTTCTTCGAAAAGTTACAAATTTCTGTAACTTTTTTTTGATTCCTTACGAATAGATAAGTAGGAGGAAGAAAAATATGTATAATAAAGTTATCATGATCGGGCGCTTGACGTCTACACCAGAATTGCACAAAAACAAACAATGACAAGTCAGTAGCGCGAGTAACTATCGCTGTGAACCGTCGTTACAAAAGACCAAAAACGGGGAACGTGAAGCTGACTTTGTCAATCTTGTTCTTTGGGGGAAATTGGCTGAAACCTTGGCAAGCTACGCAACTAAAGGTAGTCTTATCTCTGTGGATGGAGAACTTCGTACCCGTCGCTTTGAGAAAAATGGCCAGATGAACTATGTGACTGAAGTCCTTGCCACAGGATTCCAACTTTTGGAAAGCCGCGCCCAACGTGCTATGCGTGAAAATAATGCAGGACAGGATTTGGCAGATTTGGTCTTGGAAGAGGAGGAATTGCCATTTTAATACTCTTCGAAAATCTTTTCAAACCACGTCAACTTCACCTTGCCGTGGGTATAGGTAACTGACTTCGTCAATCTTATCTACAACCTCAAAGCAGTGCTTTGAGCAACCTGCGGCTAGCTTCCTAGTTTGATCTTTGATTTTCATTGAGTATAAACATTGAAAAGTCTGAGTTGGTCTCAGGCTTTTTATCTTGCCAAAGTCAGACTTTTTTCTTGACTATTTCTGACCAAGTGATACAATAGAACTATAAATTAGCACTCAGATATAAAGAGTGCTAATAATATGTAGTTTATCATGGAGGAAAACAGATGTTGAAACCATTAGGAGACCGTGTGGTCTTGAAAATCGAAGAAAAAGAACAAACTGTTGGAGGCTTTGTCCTTGCAGGCTCAGCCCAAGAAAAAACAAAAACAGCCCAAGTTGTAGCTACTGGACAAGGTGTTCGTACCTTGAATGGTGACTTGGTTGCTCCAAGCGTTAAGCCTGGAGACCGTGTCTTAGTTGAAGCCCATGCAGGTATTGATGTCAAAGATGGCGATGAAAAGTACATCATCGTTGGCGAAGCCAACATCTTGGCGATTATTGAAGAATAGAAGGAGAAAGTAAGTATGTCAAAAGAAATTAAATTTTCATCTGATGCTCGTTCAGCTATGGTCCGTGGTGTCGATATCCTTGCGGACACAGTTAAAGTAACCTTAGGACCAAAAGGTCGTAATGTCGTTCTTGAAAAATCATTTGGTTCACCATTAATTACCAATGACGGTGTTACTATTGCCAAAGAAATCGAATTGGAAGACCATTTTGAAAATATGGGTGCCAAATTGGTATCAGAAGTAGCTTCAAAAACCAATGATATCGCAGGTGACGGAACGACAACTGCAACTGTCTTGACCCAAGCTATCGTCCGTGAAGGAATCAAAAACGTCACTGCAGGTGCCAACCCAATCGGTATCCGTCGTGGGATTGAAGCAGCAGTTGCCGCAGCTGTAGAAGCCTTGAAAAACAATGCCATTCCTGTTGCCAACAAAGAAGCCATCGCTCAGGTTGCTGCCGTATCTTCCCGTTCTGAGAAAGTCGGCGAATACATCTCTGAAGCTATGGAAAAAGTTGGAAAAGATGGAGTCATCACTATTGAAGAATCACGTGGTATGGAAACAGAGCTTGAAGTCGTGGAAGGGATGCAGTTTGACCGCGGTTACCTATCACAGTACATGGTGACAGATAGCGAAAAAATGGTGGCTGACCTCGAAAATCCATACATTTTGATTACTGATAAGAAGATTTCAAATATCCAAGAAATCTTGCCACTCTTAGAAAGTATTCTTCAAAGCAATCGTCCACTCTTGATTATCGCGGATGATGTAGATGGCGAAGCTCTTCCGACTCTAGTATTGAATAAGATTCGTGGAACCTTCAACGTCGTAGCAGTTAAGGCACCTGGCTTTGGTGATCGTCGTAAAGCGATGCTTGAAGATATCGCTATCTTGACAGGTGGAACTGTTATCACAGAAGATCTTGGCCTTGAGTTGAAGGACGCTACTATTGAGGCGCTTGGTCAAGCAGCGAGAGTAACTGTGGACAAAGATAGCACTGTTATCGTAGAAGGTGCTGGAAATCCTGAAGCTATTTCTCACCGTGTTGCAGTTATCAAGTCACAAATCGAAACCACAACTTCTGAATTCGACCGTGAAAAACTCCAAGAACGATTGGCTAAATTGTCAGGTGGTGTCGCAGTCATCAAGGTCGGAGCTGCAACTGAAACTGAGTTGAAAGAAATGAAACTCCGCATCGAAGATGCCCTCAACGCTACTCGTGCAGCTGTTGAAGAAGGAATCGTTGCAGGTGGTGGAACTGCTCTTGCCAATGTCATTCCAGCCGTTGCTGATTTGGAATTGACAGGAGATGAAGCGACAGGACGCAATATTGTTCTCCGTGCCTTGGAAGAACCAGTTCGTCAAATCGCCCACAATGCAGGATTTGAAGGATCTATTGTCATCGATCGTTTGAAAAATGCTGAAGTTGGTACAGGCTTCAACGCAGCAACTGGCGAATGGGTCAACATGATTGAAGAAGGAATCATTGACCCAGTGAAAGTGAGCCGTTCAGCCCTTCAAAATGCAGCATCTGTAGCCAGCTTGATTTTGACAACAGAAGCAGTCGTAGCCAATAAACCGGAACCAGCAGCCCCAGCTCCAGCAATGGATCCAAGCATGATGGGCGGGATGATGTAAAAGTAACTTTAAAAAACACTAAAGGAGGGAACATGCATCCCTCCTTTTATGGTTTTCTCTTCTAAAATTGATTTGAGCTCTCCTAACTTATATGATAAAATAAAACTAGAAAAAGGAGAAGAACATGATCGATGTAGAAGAAATTCTGAGCAAGATGAACCCCAATCAGAAGATTAATTATGACCGTGTCATGCAGAAGATGGTACAAGTATGGGAGAAATGAGCAACGTCCCACTATTCTCATGCATGTTTGCTGTGCTCCTTGTAGTACCTACACCTTAGAATACCTGACAAAATACGCTGATGTGACTATCTATTTTGCCAATTCCAATATCCATCCCAAGGCAGAATACCACAAGCGAGCTTACGTCACCAAGAAATTTGTCAGTGATTTCAATGAGCGAACAGGCAATACAGTCCAGTACCTAGAAGCTCCCTATGAACCCAATGAATACCGGAAGTTAGTCAGAGGACTGGAAGAAGAACCTGAAGGTGGTGACCGTTGCAAGGTTTGTTTTGACTACCGTCTGGATAAAACAGCACAGGTAGCTATGGACTTGGGCTTTGACTACTTTGGTTCAGCTTTGACCATCAGTCCCCATAAGAATTCTCAAACCATCAACAGCATCGGAATTGATGTGCAAAAGATTTATACCACCCACTATCTTCCAAGTGATTTCAAGAAAAATCAAGGTTACAAACGTTCAGTGGAGATGTGCGAGGAGTATGATATCTATCGTCAATGCTATTGTGGATGCGTCTATGCAGCTCAAGCCCAGAACATTGATCTTGTTCAGGTTAAGAAGGATGCCACGGCTTTCCTGTTAGATAAGGATGTTGAAAAAGATTATTCCCATATCAAGTTTACTGTCACTAAATTAGATATATAGCAATTAACCCAGCTTCTAGGCTGGGTTTTTCAAATAAAAAACCAGGGCTCTCACCCCGGTTTGACAACTTTACCGATTCTTTAGTTCTATGTAGCGTTTGTACCAAATGTTGACATAGGCCTCTGAGAAAGGACCGCGTCCATTGTTGATCCAATCAACAAGGATTTTTAACATGCTCTTTTCAAAAATATAGTCTAAATCATCAGAATACTTCATTTTGCGTTTATGGCGCTCATACTCTTCAACGTCCAAGAGACGCTTTTCACCATCAGTGAAAACCTTGACATCCAAATCATAATCAATGTATTTCAGGGCTTCCTCATCTAGATAGTAGGGGCTGGCCATATTGCAATAGTAGGAAATCCCATTATCACGAATCATGGCAATGATATTAAACCAATATTTTTTGTGAAAGTAAACAATAGCCGGTTCTCGAGTCACCCAACGACGACCGTCACTTTCGGTAACAAGTGTGTGGTCGTTGACGCCAATAATAGCGTTCTCTGTTGTTTTTAGTACCATGGTGTCCCGCCAAGTACGGTGAAGACTCCCATCATGCTTATAACTTTGAATTGTAATAAAGTCGCCTTCTTTTGGAAGTTTCATAACTAACCAACTTTCTACAATTTATAAGTTTATCGTTTACTATTATATCATAAATCGGTCTAATTTTTTTGAATTTTACCTGAAAATGTTAAAGATATTCTCTGAGAGCGCTGGCTATATCCGAAAAATCATAGCCTTTTCGAGCTAAAACTTGGGTTAAACGCTGTTTTAGTTCGTAACTTTCATATTTGCGAGCGTATTTAGCATATTGTTTATCCAGTTCTTTAAAAATGAGCTCTTGAGTCGTTTCTTGGTCGACTTGACTATCCAAGTCATCAAAAGCATTTTTAGCATCAGAATAGGAGAAGCCTTTGTTCGTCAAGTTTTGAATGATCTTATCTTGCAAGGCACGAGCGGGAAGCTTTCCCGTGTATTTTTTAAGAAGTTTCTCCGCTACACGTTGAGCAACCTCTGAAAAATCAAAATCCTTTAAAACCTCTTCAATAGTTGATTTGTCAATTCCTTTTTGAGACAGTTTTTGAGCTAGCACATAAGGTCCCTTATCTCCAGAAAGTTGATTGGCATTGATGATAGAGTAGGCATACTGACGATCATTAATCCAGTTATCTTCTTTAAGATTAGCGATAACTTGACTAGTGATTTTTTCATCAAGATCATACTTTTTCAGATACTCGCGAACTTCCTTTTCGGTTCGAGCTTTAAATGATAGATGGTAGAGAGCGAGATTTTTACCATAAGAGAACTGGGCAAAGTCCTGAATCTCGGTAAGTTCCTCTTTACTAATGACCTTATCTCGAGATAGCATAAAACGGACAATGGTATCTTCCGTGATATAAGAGGTTTGCTGTCCATCTAACTCCATCAAGTAGAGACGTTTTTTCTTTTCAAGTTTTGTGATTTTCATAGTTCTATTATACCCTAAAATGTGATAAGATAGGGGTATGAATCTGAAAGTCAAACAAAAAATACCTTTAAAAATCAAGCGGATGGGCATCAATGGTGAGGGAATCGGTTTCTATCAGAAAACCCTCGTTTTTGTGCCAGGCGCCCTCAAAGGAGAAGACATCTATTGTCAAATTACTTCTATTAAACGTAACTTTGTTGAAGCCAAATTACTAAAGGTTAATAAGAAGTCTAAATTTCGAGTCGTGCCAGCTTGTACGATTTATAATGAATGTGGTGGTTGCCAAATCATGCACCTCCACTACGATAAACAGTTAGAGTTCAAAACGGATCTGCTCCATCAAGCCCTGAAAAAATTTGCTCCTGCAGGATATGAAAACTATGAAATCCGTCCAACTATCGGAATGCAGGAACCAAAGTACTACCGTGCTAAGCTTCAATTCCAGACTCGAAAATTTAAAAATCAGGTCAAGGCAGGTTTGTATGCGCAAAACTCTCATTACCTCGTAGAGTTAAAAGATTGCTTGGTACAAGATAAGGAAACCCAAGTAATAGCGAATTGCCTAGCTGAACTTCTTACTTACCACCAAATTCCAATTACAGATGAGAGAAAAACGTTAGGCGTTCGTACTATCATGGTACGTCGAGCAAGAAAAACGGGACAAGTCCAGATTATCATTGTCACAAATCGCCAGCTTAATTTAACCCAGCTAGTAAAAGACTTAGTTAAAGATTTTCCAGAAGTCGTCACAGTTGCAGTCAATACAAATACAGCGAAAACAAGTGAAATCTATGGTGAAAAGACGGAAATTATCTGGGGCCAAGAGAGTATTCAAGAAGGAGTACTCGACTATGAGTTTTCTCTCTCCCCTCGAGCTTTTTACCAGCTTAATCCTGAGCAGACAGAAATTCTCTATAGTGAAGCAGTTAAGGCTCTGGATGTCAGCAAAGAGGATCATCTGATCGATGCCTATTGCGGTGTTGGGACGATTGGATTTGCCTTCGCAAATAAGGTCAAGAGTCTCAGAGGAATGGATATTATTCCAGAAGCCATTGAAGATGCCAAGCGAAATGCTCAGAGAATGGGGTTTGACAATACCCATTACGAAGCGGGAACAGCAGAAGAGATTATTCCACGCTGGTATCAAGATGGCTACCGAGCAGATGCCTTGATAGTTGACCCTCCTCGTACAGGCTTAGATGATAAGCTACTGGATACCATTCTGACCTATGTTCCAGAAAAAATGGTCTATGTATCCTGCAATGTTTCAACTTTGGCACGAGATTTGGTTAAACTGGTAAAAGTTTATGATCTCCAGTATATCCAGTCAGTCGATATGTTTCCCCACACTGCACGGACAGAAGCAGTGGTTAAGTTAGTGAAGAAAAGAAAAAATTAAATTCACTGAAAAAAGTTCTTGACAAAGGAAAAAAAGTAGGTATAATAGAAAGAGTTGAAAAGCTCAGGTCCGTTGGTCAAGGGGTTAAGACACCGCCTTTTTCACGGCGGTAACACGGGTTCGAATCCCGTACGGACTATGGTGTATTGCGGTTAAAAAAACTTGAAAAAAAGTTTTAAAAAAATCTGTTGACAGAGACAGGTAGCTGTGATATACTAATATAGTTGTCGCTTGAGAGAGATTGAGTGACAAAGACCTTTGAAAACTGAACAAGACGAACCAATGTGCAGGGCACTATAACTAAGGTTATAGTACTGAACAATGAAAAAACAATAAATCTGTCAGTGACAGAAATGAGTGAGAACTCAAACTTTTAATGAGAGTTTGATCCTGGCTCAGGACGAACGCTGGCGGCGTGCCTAATACATGCAAGTAGAACGCTGAAGCTTGGTGCTTGCACCGAGCGGATGAGTTGCGAACGGGTGAGTAACGCGTAGGTAACCTGCCTGGTAGCGGGGGATAACTATTGGAAACGATAGCTAATACCGCATAAGAGTAGATGTTGCATGACATTTGCTTAAAAGGTGCAATTGCATCACTACCAGATGGACCTGCGTTGTATTAGCTAGTTGGTGAGGTAACGGCTCACCAAGGCAACGATACATAGCCGACCTGAGAGGGTGATCGGCCACACTGGGACTGAGACACGGCCCAGACTCCTACGGGAGGCAGCAGTAGGGAATCTTCGGCAATGGACGGAAGTCTGACCGAGCAACGCCGCGTGAGTGAAGAAGGTTTTCGGATCGTAAAGCTCTGTTGTAAGAGAAGAACGAGTGTGAGAGTGGAAAGTTCACACTGTGACGGTATCTTACCAGAAAGGGACGGCTAACTACGTGCCAGCAGCCGCGGTAATACGTAGGTCCCGAGCGTTGTCCGGATTTATTGGGCGTAAAGCGAGCGCAGGCGGTTAGATAAGTCTGAAGTTAAAGGCTGTGGCTTAACCATAGTACGCTTTGGAAACTGTTTAACTTGAGTGCAAGAGGGAGAGTGGAATTCCATGTGTAGCGGTGAAATGCGTAGATATATGGAGGAACACCGGTGGCGAAAGCGGCTCTCTGGCTTGTAACTGACGCTGAGGCTCGAAAGCGTGGGGAGCAAACAGGATTAGATACCCTGGTAGTCCACGCCGTAAACGATGAGTGCTAGGGTGTTAGACCCTTTCCGGGGTTTAGTGCCGCAGCTAACGCATTAAGCACTCCGCCTGGGGAGTACGACCGCAAGGTTGAAACTCAAAGGAATTGACGGGGGCCCGCACAAGCGGTGGAGCATGTGGTTTAATTCGAAGCAACGCGAAGAACCTTACCAGGTCTTGACATCCCTCTGACCGCTCTAGAGATAGAGCTTTCCTTCGGGACAGAGGTGACAGGTGGTGCATGGTTGTCGTCAGCTCGTGTCGTGAGATGTTGGGTTAAGTCCCGCAACGAGCGCAACCCCTATTGTTAGTTGCCATCATTCAGTTGGGCACTCTAGCGAGACTGCCGGTAATAAACCGGAGGAAGGTGGGGATGACGTCAAATCATCATGCCCCTTATGACCTGGGCTACACACGTGCTACAATGGCTGGTACAACGAGTCGCAAGCCGGTGACGGCAAGCTAATCTCTTAAAGCCAGTCTCAGTTCGGATTGTAGGCTGCAACTCGCCTACATGAAGTCGGAATCGCTAGTAATCGCGGATCAGCACGCCGCGGTGAATACGTTCCCGGGCCTTGTACACACCGCCCGTCACACCACGAGAGTTTGTAACACCCGAAGTCGGTGAGGTAACCTTTTAGGAGCCAGCCGCCTAAGGTGGGATAGATGATTGGGGTGAAGTCGTAACAAGGTAGCCGTATCGGAAGGTGCGGCTGGATCACCTCCTTTCTAAGGATAAGGAACTGCACATTGGTCTTGTTTAGTCTTGAGAGGTCTTGTGGGGCCTTAGCTCAGCTGGGAGAGCGCCTGCTTTGCACGCAGGAGGTCAGCGGTTCGATCCCGCTAGGCTCCATTGGTGAGAGATCACCAAGTAATGCACATTGAAAATTGAATATCTATATCAAATAGTAACAAGAAAATAAACCGAAAACGCTGTAGTATTAATAAGAGTTTATGACTGAAAGGTCAAAAAATAAGGTTAAGTTAATAAGGGCGCACGGTGGATGCCTTGGCACTAGGAGCCGAAGAAGGACGTGACAAACGACGATATGCCTTGGGTAGCTGTAAGTAAGCGATGATCCAGGGATTTCCGAATGGGGGAACCCAACAGGTACTACCTGTTACCCGCATCTGTTAAGGATGTGAGGAGGAAGACGCAGTGAACTGAAACATCTAAGTAGCTGCAGGAAGAGAAAGCAAAAGCGATTGCCTTAGTAGCGGCGAGCGAAACGGCAGGAGGGCAAACCGAAGAGTTTACTCTTCGGGGTTGTAGGACTGCAATGTGGACTCAAAGATTATAGAAGAATGATTTGGGAAGATCAGCCAAAGAGAGTAATAGCCTCGTATTTAAAAATAGTCTTTGTACCTAGCAGTATCCTGAGTACGGCGGGACACGTGAAATCCCTGTCGGAATCTGGGAGGACCATCTCCCAACCCTAAATACTCCCTAGTGACCGATAGTGAACCAGTACCGTGAGGGAAAAGGTGAAAAGCACCCCGGGAGGGAGTGAAATAGAACCTGAAACCGTGTGCCTACAACAAGTTCGAGCCCGTTAATGGGTGAGAGCGTGCCTTTGTAGAATGAACCGGCGAGTTACGATATGATGCGAGGTTAAGTTGAAGAGACGGAGCCGTAGGGAAACCGAGTCTGAATAGGGCGAATTAGTATCATGTCGTAGACCCGAAACCATGTGACCTACCCATGAGCAGGTTGAAGGTGCGGTAAGACGCACTGGAGGACCGAACCAGGGCACGTTGAAAAGTGCTTGGATGACTTGTGGGTAGCGGAGAAATTCCAAACGAACTTGGAGATAGCTGGTTCTCTCCGAAATAGCTTTAGGGCTAGCGTCGACATAAAGATTCTTGGAGGTAGAGCACTGTTTGGGTGAGGGGTCCATCCCGGATTACCAATCTCAGATAAACTCCGAATGCCAATGAATTATGGTCGGCAGTCAGACTGCGAGTGCTAAGATCCGTAGTCGAAAGGGAAACAGCCCAGACCACCAGCTAAGGTCCCAAAAATAATTGTTAAGTGGAAAAAGGATGTGGGGTTGCACAGACAACTAGGATGTTAGCTTAGAAGCGACTATTCATTCAAAGAGTGCGTAATAGCTCACTAGTCGAGTGACCCTGCGCCGAAAATGTACCGGGGCTAAAACAATTTACCGAAGCTGTGGATACCTTTATAGGTATGGTAGGAGAGCGTTCTATGTGTGAAGAAGGTATACCGTGAGGAGTGCTGGAACGCATAGAAGTGAGAATGCCGGTATGAGTAGCGAAAGACAGGTGAGAATCCTGTCCACCGTAAGACTAAGGTTTCCAGGGGAAGGCTCGTCCGCCCTGGGTTAGTCGGGACCCTAAGGAGAGACCGAAAGGTGTATCCGATGGACAACAGGTTGATATTCCTGTACTAGAGTATGTAGTGATGGAGGGACGCAGTAGGCTAACTAAAGCAGACGAATGGAAGTGTCTGTCTAAGCAGTGAGGTGTGATATGAGTCAAATGCTTATATCTATAACATTGAGCTGTGATGGGGAGCGAAGTTTAGTAGCGAAGTTAGTGACGTCACACTGCCAAGAAAAGCTTCTAGCGTTTAAACATACTCTACCCGTACCGCAAACCGACACAGGTAGTCGAGGCGAGTAGCCTCAGGTGAGCGAGAGAACTCTCGTTAAGGAACTCGGCAAAATGACCCCGTAACTTCGGGAGAAGGGGTGCTGACTTTAGGTCAGCCGCAGTGAATAGGCCCAAGCAACTGTTTATCAAAAACACAGCTCTCTGCTAAATCGTAAGATGATGTATAGGGGGTGACGCCTGCCCGGTGCTGGAAGGTTAAGAGGAGTGCTTAGGAGTAATCCGAAGGTATGAATTGAAGCCCCAGTAAACGGCGGCCGTAACTATAACGGTCCTAAGGTAGCGAAATTCCTTGTCGGGTAAGTTCCGACCCGCACGAAAGGCGTAATGATTTGGGCACTGTCTCAACGAGAGACTCGGTGAAATTTTAGTACCTGTGAAGATGCAGGTTACCCGCGACAGGACGGAAAGACCCCATGGAGCTTTACTGCAGTTTGATATTGAGTGTCTGTACCACATGTACAGGATAGGTAGGAGTCTAAGAGATCGGGACGCCAGTTTCGAAGGAGACGTTGTTGGGATACTACCCTTGTGTTATGGCCACTCTAACCCGGATAGGTTATCCCTATCGGAGACAGTGTCTGACGGGCAGTTTGACTGGGGCGGTCGCCTCCTAAAAGGTAACGGAGGCGCCCAAAGGTTCCCTCAGAATGGTTGGAAATCATTCGCAGAGTGTAAAGGTATAAGGGAGCTTGACTGCGAGAGCTACAACTCGAGCAGGGACGAAAGTCGGGCTTAGTGATCCGGTGGTTCCGTATGGAAGGGCCATCGCTCAACGGATAAAAGCTACCCTGGGGATAACAGGCTTATCTCCCCAAGAGTTCACATCGACGGGGAGGTTTGGCACCTCGATGTCGGCTCGTCGCATCCTGGGGCTGTAGTCGGTCCCAAGGGTTGGGCTGTTCGCCCATTAAAGCGGCACGCGAGCTGGGTTCAGAACGTCGTGAGACAGTTCGGTCCCTATCCGTCGCGGGCGTAGGAAATTTGAGAGGATCTGCTCCTAGTACGAGAGGACCAGAGTGGACTTACCGCTGGTGTACCAGTTGTCTTGCCAAAGGCATCGCTGGGTAGCTATGTAGGGAAGGGATAAACGCTGAAAGCATCTAAGTGTGAAACCCACCTCAAGATGAGATTTCCCATGATTTTTATATCAGTAAGAGCCCTGAGAGATGATCAGGTAGATAGGGTTAGAAGTGGAAGTGTGGCGACACATGTAGCGGACTAATACTAATAGCTCGAGGACTTATCCAAAGTAACTGAGAATACGAAAGTGTGAGGTTTTTCTTGTATTTGAATAGATATTCAATTTTGAGTAGGTATTACTCAGAGTTAAGTGACGATAGCCTAGGAGATACACCTGTACCCATGCCGAACACAGCAGTTAAGCCCTAGAACGCCGGAAGTAGTTGGGGGTTGCCCCTGTGAGATATGGAAGTCGCTTAGCTCGAGGGAGTTTAGCTTAGTTGTAATTGAGAGGAAATCGAAATTACAATCGGCGGATGAGAGAAACGAAGTTTCTTACCGTTGGCTGAGCTAGACTCCACCCTTTGGGAGTTTAGCTCAGCTGGGAGAGCATCTGCCTTACAAGCAGAGGGTCAGCGGTTCGATCCCGTTAACTCCCATAGGTCCCGTAGTGTAGCGGTTATCACGTCGCCCTGTCACGGCGAAGATCGCGGGTTCGATTCCCGTCGGGACCGTTTAAGATAACGGAAGTTATTTTAGACTCGTTAGCTCAGTTGGTAGAGCAATTGACTTTTAATCAATGGGTCACTGGTTCGAGCCCAGTACGGGTCATATTTGCGGGTTTGGCGGAATTGGCAGACGCACCAGATTTAGGATCTGGCGCTTAACGGCGTGGGGGTTCAAGTCCCTTAACCCGCATAATAGAAATCAGCCGGCTTAGCTCAGTTGGTAGAGCATCTGATTTGTAATCAGAGGGTCGCGTGTTCAAGTCATGTAGCCGGCATTTTTTTATATAGAATAAGAGGTCGATGCGAACGTAGTTCAGTGGTAGAACACCACCTTGCCAAGGTGGGGGTCGCGGGTTCGAATCCCGTCGTTCGCTTAGAGAGGCCGGGGTGGCGGAACTGGCAGACGCACAGGACTTAAAATCCTGCGATTGGTAACGATCGTACCGGTTCGATTCCGGTCCTCGGCATATAATGATGAGCACCCTTAGCTCAACTGGATAGAGTACCTGACTACGAATCAGGCGGTTAGAGGTTCGACTCCTCTAGGGTGCATTTTTTTATTTAACGCGGGAAGTAGCTCAGCTTGGTAGAGTACTTGGTTTGGGACCAAGGTGTCGCAGGTTCGAATCCTGTCTTCCCGATTCATGGCGGTGTAGCTCAGCTGGCTAGAGCGTCCGGTTCATACCCGGGAGGTCGGGGGTTCGATCCCCTTCGCCGCTATATTGATCTTGTTGGACCTTTAGCTCAGCTGGTTAGAGCTCTCGGCTCATAACCGAGTGGTCGTAGGTTCAAGTCCTACAAGGTCCATTGTAAATAATGGAGGATTACCCAAGTCCGGCTGAAGGGAACGGTCTTGAAAACCGTCAGGCGTGTAAAAGCGTGCGTGGGTTCGAATCCCACATCCTCCTTTTTATATTAACGCGGGATGGAGCAGCTCGGTAGCTCGTCGGGCTCATAACCCGAAGGTCGTAGGTTCAAATCCTGCTCCCGCAATTTGGCTCGGTAGCTCAGTTGGTAGAGCAATGGATTGAAGCTCCATGTGTCGGCGGTTCGATTCCGTCTCGCGCCATATTTTTAGTTTTATGTAAGCGGGTGTAGTTTAGTGGTAAAACCACAGCCTTCCAAGCTGTTGTCGCGAGTTCGATTCTCGTCACCCGCTTTGAACGAAAGTTCATACCAAGTTTTTGAACTTGGGCGCGTAGCTCAGGTGGTTAGAGCGCACGCCTGATAAGCGTGAGGTCGGTGGTTCGAGTCCACTCGTGCCCATTAATAGGAGAATTACTCAAGAGGCTGAAGAGGACGGTTTGCTAAATCGTTAGGGTCGGGTAACTGGCGCGAGGGGTTCGAATCCCCCTATTCTCCGTACGTTAAGAGAGCTGTTAGGCTCTTTTTTTAGTATGTAAATCCCCTTCTAAAATCATTAAAAGGGGGATTTGTTTATTACCAACTTGTTAGTGATATTTCTCCGCTATTTAGCCAGATAGTTTGTTTATCTTCAAGTTCAACTTGAAGTTTGACCAGATTTCTGAGATTTCTTTTGCAAGACCTTTTTTTTCAATTTTTTTCATCTAGCTGGAAAGGTAACTTCTTTTCCCAAGAACGATTGATCTTTCTTTATAGATATAAAAGTAGTTCATCTGAATCCGTATTGTAGAAACAATTCCATATTTCGCTGATGAGCTCATTTACGACTAATTGGTGCAGGTGGCATAAATAGACTAGCCTGCTTTTTTTCTTTTAGGTCTTCTGGGAAAGTCTGCTATAGAAAAAAAGTTTATACCAAGTCCGATAATGACGTCTGTGACTGAGCCTGTCTCAACTGATGTCATCGCTTCAGTGAGGATACCTGCTATTTTTTTATTGTTTTAAAGTAGATGTCATTTACCCATTTTGATATCTACTTCTATCATAGTTAGATTTCTTTAATGGCTTTGCAGACTAGCTACTGCTACAAGAAGAGTATAGGATGGGAGTTTTGTCATAGGGAAGGTTTGGTTTGAATATGCAGAGACATATAGATTCCCCCTGAGATGGGAGAATAGTAGGGGCGCTGAAAAGCGGCCACGACCCTGCTGTTTGACAGGTTGAAAGATAGAGTGTATTTCCTTTGTTTCCAGCTTCAATCCCTTCTTTTTGCATCTGTTTGTGTTGATTTTTGTCTCAGGGTTTGTAGCGAAATGGTTAAGTTGGTGTTCTCTTGAATCAATTCAGGCAATATCAAATCGCCTTGAATAAAGCTTGTAGCCTCTATTTTTGATACTATCAATTTCTAGGCCTTCTTGTTGAAGACGTTGGATTGCTTTCCATATAGATGTACGAGCTTAAATTCAGTTCTTCTCCGATTTTTTTCTCCGCTAATATAATCGATTTTTCTCTAGCTAATATTTGGTAGACTAGTTGGTGTGATTTCATTGATTTTTCCTTTCTAGCTAAGAGGGTGTGAGAGTATTCCTTTTCGAGTTTGACTAGGTGTTTTGATGAAAAAAACTGCTTGTAGGCTTTTTGAGAAAATGTAATGGATCTGAAAAAAACCCACAGAATACGCAATGACTTTAATCGTTTCATTTGTGTGTTCTAGTAACTGTTTGAGCACGCTTCATTCGAACGAAAAGTAAATACTCTTTTTGGAGAGAGTTGGTGAAATTCTTTAAACACACTAGTTAAGTAACTTCTATGAACCGATAGCTCTTTAGCTAAATCTTGAATGGTGAGCGATCGTGGATAGTGACTATCAATTAATTGTTTGCAGTCAAGATAGAGCTGGTGAGTTGATGAAATATTCTTTTTTTTTCTGATTGGGAGCAATCGTTCCCTAGATGAAACATTAGTTCATGGAGTTGTCCCATGATGTGGAGTTGAGCCAATTCATTTGATTTTTGTAATCTGAGCGAAAGCGGACAATATCTGCAGACAAGTTTTGCAGTTGATTTGTGTATGACAGTTATTTGACTGGGATGAGGTAGGATTGGTCAGAAATTTGAGATAGAACAAAAGTAGTCAGGTGCTCTCCTCCAGTGATCCCCTAACCAGTAGTAAGCCCAAGGATCCTCACTATCTGCTTGATAGAAAGGTTAATTCATCTGGTTTTAGTAGAAAAGAAATCTCCTGCCTTTTAAATCAACAATTTTTACCCCTTATAATGAAATTTGACCTTTGTCCTTTAGTAATGTAATGGAGTACATATGTATCTCGAATAGCTGGGACCAAAAAGAGTAGTTAGGCGTGCATTCTTCATAACCGTAGAAAGCTTAGAGAAAGATCAATTGTTCCAGTCTGGTATTCTGAAAAAAACGAGCATGTGCTCACCTCCTACCTAACATTTTACCATACTTTTGAGACATTTTTTTCTATTTTAGAAAGCGCTTTTCAGTTTGATAAAAATTTTGAGTCAGAAGTCGATGAGGTGAAGTAAATGGGAATTCGGATAGAGAATAATCTATTTTATGTTGAGAGTAAAAAGTCTAAGTTTGATTATTGAAAAATCGAGATGGGCTACTTACTTTATTTGAAAACATTTAGGAAAGACTATTAAGAACTATAGAGGGTTCCAATAGTGTTTATGAACGAGACCATGCCTTTTTCAGGAAATCCAACAGCTACTAATCGAACCTTTAGTTTGGATACGCAACGTCAGATTTTTTTGGACAACATGGTTTGGGAGACTTTTAGGAAATCAACTATACAGATTCAGCATGATGCAACTGAAGTAACAGACTTTTCGATTTGTAGAAGCAAAGATTTTTGAAAAAGGTCAGAAATGGTCCACAGGGCTTACCTTCTCCACATAGCATGGATGGTACAGAGACGCTTGTCTTAATGTTTAGAAGATTCTCAAGACTCAAACTTAGTCTGACTTTGTATTATACAGCTTTTGAAAATGATTCGACAATTGCTAGTTACAGCAAATTGGAGAATAATAGTAACCAGGAAGTTGTCATTCATAAAGATTTTTCTTTTATGGCTGATTTTCCTGCTGCAGCTTACGAAATCGTAACTCTACAGGGAGCTTATGCTCGCGAAAAGACTGTTCGACGTCAACAGGTAGAACAAGGAATCTTTTCGATTGGTTCGAACCGTGGTGCTTCTGGTCATGCTCAAACACCAGCTTTTCTATTATGTGATCATGGAATCACAGAAGATGATGGGAATGTGTTTGCTATTCAACTAATGTATAGTGGAAACTTTGAAGCTTTTGTTCAAAAGAATCAATTGAATGAAGTTCGGGTAGCGATTGGGATTAATCCGGAAAACTTTTCTTGGAAGTTAGACCCTGAGGAATACTTTGAAACACCGGTAGCTTTAGTGACCTATTCAGATAAGGGATTAACTGGTATTAGTCATGAAAGTCAGAATTTTGTACTGAAGCACATTCTGCCAAGTAAATTTTCTAAAAAAGAACGTCCAATTCTAATCAATAACTGGGAAGCTACCTACTTTGACTTTCATAGAGAAAAACTGTTAGAGTTAGCAGATGAAGCTAAGAAAGTTGGCATTGAACTTTTTGTATTAGATGATGGTTGGTTTGGTAATCGCTTTGATGATAATCGTGCTTTAGGTGATTGGGTTGTTAATGAGCAAAAACTGGGTGGCAGTCTAGAAAGTCTTATTTCAGATATCCATGAAAGAGGTCTACAGTTTGGACTTTGGTTCGAACCTGAGATGATTTCTGTTGATAGTGATTTGTATCGTAAACATCCTGACTGGGCTATTCAGGTTCCTGGTTATGACCATACCTATTCTAGGAATCAATTAGTACTTAATCTTGCCAATCCTCAGGTAGTAGAATACTTGAAAAATGTCTTAGATCAACTCTTATCTTATCATGCGATTGACTACATCAAATGGGATATGAATCGTAATATTACTAACCTAGGTAATGGTTCAAACTATCTAGAGACACAGATGCAATCTCATCAGTACATGCTAGGGCTTTATGAACTCGTTTCTTATCTGACGGAGAAGCATAGCCATATCCTCTTTGAGTCCTGCTCTGGTGGTGGTGGACGAAATGATCTTGGTATGATGCGCTATTTCTCACAAGTCTGGGCTAGTGATAACACTGATGCTATTGCACGTTTACCAATTCAATACGGTTCATCCTATCTCTATCCAACCATTTCTATGGGAGCTCATGTGTCAGCAGTACCGAATCATCAGATGGGGCGAACGACACCATTAGAAACACGTGGTCATGTAGCAATGATGGGAAATTTGGGATTTGAGCTTGATTTGACAAGTTTATCAGCTGAAGAGAAAGCTGAGATTGCTAATCAGGTGAACTTGTATAAAGAATTACGACCAGTAGTTCAGTTAGGACAACAGTATAGACTAATTAATCCTGATACTGCATCCAATGAAGCAGCTCTACAATTTAATTACAAAAATCAAACGATTGTAACCTACGTTCGCGTTTTGTCAGTTGTAGAGACCATGGAAACAACTTTAAAGTTAAAAGATTTGGATGAAGAGGGACTATATGAATTACAGGAAAATGGCGAAGTTTACTCAGGTGCAGAACTAATGTATGCGGGTTTAACTGTTATTTTATCCCAAGGAGATTTTTTGAGTAGACAGTATATTTTTAGAAGACTATAATAAAGGTGTATAAATTTATAAAGGAGGCTTTTCAATGAAATGGTATAAGAAAGCAGGTTTTCTTTTAGTCGCTGGGGCTAGTTTACTAGGCCTAGCAGCTTGTGGTCAGAATAATCAATCGACTGATGGAAAGGTAACGATTGAATTTTTTAACCAGAAGACCGAAATGGCGGATACTTTGCAAAAAATTGTAGATAATTTTGAAAAGGATCATCCTACTATTGATGTAAAACTGACGACTGTTCCGGCAGCTGGCATTGTTCTGAAGACTCGGATTTTATCAGGAGATGTTCCAGATATTGTTAATATCTATCCTCAAAATATGGATTTTCAGGAGTGGGCAAAAGCAGGTTACTTTGCAGATATGACAGGGAAATCTTATCTTGAGAATATTAAGAATGACTATGCAGAAAAGTATGCAATCAATAACAAGATTTATAGTGTACCTTTAACTGCTAACCTTTATGGAATCTATTACAATAAAACAAAGTTTAAAGAATTAGGACTTGAGGAACCCAAGACTTTTAAAGAGTTTCAAGAGATTGTTAAAAAGATAAAAGATGGTGGGAATTCTCCGTTTGCAGTTGCAGGCAATGAAGGATGGACATTAAACGGTTATCACCAACTTTCTCTCATTACCATTACAGGCAGTGGAGACGCAGCTAATAACTATCTTCGATTTTCAAAACCAAATGCTATTTCTGTAGATGATGCTATTTTAAAAGCAGATGCAGAACGACTAGATTTGTTGGCGAATAATGCTCAAGATGGATGGCGTGGTGCCTCTTATAATGATGCGGTGGTAGCATTCTCGAATGAAAAATCCTTGATGATGCCACAAGGGTCATGGGCATTAGCGGCAATTAATCAACAGGATCCAAAATTTGAGGTGGGGATGTTTGCCTTCCCAGGTGAAGAAGTAGGAAAAGAAGTCACTGTTGGTGCAGGGGACATGGCATTATCAACTTCAGCTACTACCAAACATCCTAAAGAAACCGAAGAATTTATCAGCTATATGACTAGTTCAAAAGCTATGCAAGCATATTATGATGTGGATGGATCACCAGTTGCTGTAAAAGGTGTACAGGAAAAAGAAGATTCAGCACTTGCAGAGATTTCTAAACTGGCATTTACAGATAAACATTATGTTTGGTTGGGCCAACACTGGAATTCTGAAGAAGATTTTTTCAATCTAAGTGCAGGTTACTTGATGGATAAAAATCTGAAAAATATGGCAAACAATCTCAATGCTTTCTTTAATCCAATGAAGGCAGATTTGGACTAGAATAGGAGTTAAGATGATATGGCTATTCGAAAATTTTTAAATAAATACTGGGGTTGGACTTTTTTGCTCATCCCACTTGCATTACAAGCTATCTTCTTTTACTTTCCGATGGTGCAAGGTGCTTTCTATAGTTTGACTAACTGGACTGGATTGACCTATAATTATAAATTTGTTGGTCTGAATAACTACAAATTGCTGATGATTGATGGGAAATTCTTCACAGCCATTGCTTTTACTTTGATTTTAACCCTAGCATTGATTATTGGAGAGATTACAATTGGGATGGTTGTGGCTCGAGCCTTAAATTCTAAGATGAAAGGGCAGACCTTCTTTAGAGCATGGTTCTTTTTCCCAGCGGTTTTGTCTGGTTTGACAGTTTCCTTGATTTTTAAACAATTCTTTAACTATGGTCTTCCAACGATTGGAAAAATTTTAGGGATTAGTTTTTTACAAGAAAGTCTATTAGGAACACCAATCGGAGCGGTAGTGGCAACTATTTTTGTTCTTCTATGGCAAGGAGTAGCAATGCCAATTATTCTCTTTCTTGCTGGTCTTCAGAGTATTCCATCTGATATTTTGGAGGCGGCATCAATTGATGGTGCAACAAGCAAACAAACTTTTTGGAAGATTGAATTACCATATTTGTTGCCAACGATTTCTATGGTTTTTATCCTAGCTCTTAAGTCCGGTTTGACTGCCTTTGACCAAATTTTTGCCTTGACGAGTGGTGGTCCTAATAATGCTACAACGTCTCTTGGTCTTTTAGTCTATAACTATGCCTTCAAGAGTAATCAATATGGATATGCGAATGCAATTGCCTTGATTTTATTCTTAATTATTGGAATTGTTTCTCTGATCCAAATCAAACTATCAAAGAAATTTGAAATCTAATAGGGGAGTCTGACACATGAAAAAAGAAGAAAAATTGAATCAGTTTTGGAAGTATGTCCTCTTGATAGTAGGTGGTATTCTCATACTTGTTCCTTTGTTGGTAACGGTTTTTAGTTCCTTCAAGACAACCAAGGATATCATGAATCATTTCTTTGGTTTGCCAAATCCTTTTACATTAAGGAATTATGAACGATTGGTTTCGGATGGGATTGGAGGCTATTTCTGGAATTCAGCTGTTATTACGGTGTTATCATTGATTGTAGTAGCTTTCTTTATACCAGCTGCAGCCTATTCCATTGCTCGAAATATGTCCAATAAAAAAGCCTTTGCAATTATGTATTCGCTCTTGATTTTAGGAATATTTGTTCCATTTCAGGTGATCATGATTCCTATCACCGTTATGATGAGTAAGCTTGGTCTAGCAAATATGTGGGGGTTGGTACTACTTTATCTAACTTATGCAATTCCACAGACTCTCTTCTTGTATGTTGGTTATATTAAAATCAGTGTACCAGATAGTTTAGATGAAGCTGCAGAAATTGATGGGGCTGATCGATTTACAACTTACCGTCGAATTATCTTTCCAATGCTGAAGCCCATGCATGCTACAACCTTGATTATCAATGCATTATGGTTATGGAATGACTTTATGTTGCCATTGCTAATTTTGAATAAGGATTCCAAGATGTGGACTTTGCCTCTCTTCCAGTACAACTATCAAGGTCAGTATTTTAATGACTATGGGCCAAGTTTTGCATCCTATATTGTGGGAATTATAACAATTACTGTCGTCTACCTCATCTTCCAAAAACATATCATTTCAGGAATGAGTAACGGAGCAGTGAAATAAGATACAAAGGGACGATTCAGCTTGCTGAAAATTTCTGTAGAAAAATAGGAAATTGACGTAGTGTGCTTGCACACAAGAAGATTTATCTTTATTTTCCCAAAGGAACGGTTCATCTGTGTGCAATTCTATGTATACAAAAGGGACGTATTTCAGCTTGCTTGCAGTTTTCATATCAGTCCGAGTTCGAAGCAATTCTAAAAATACATAAAACTTTCATTTACAAAGCCAGGTCTCATATGACTTGGCTTCAATTAGAAAAAGGAGAGTAATGATGCCAATTCAGAATAAAACCATGTTGATTACCTATTCAGATAGTCTGGGAAATAATTTTAAAGACTTATATAAGAATTTGGAAGAGCATTTTGGAGATGCTATTGGGGGAGTTCACCTTCTACCATTTTTCCCATCAACAGGTGATCGTGGATTTGCGCCAGTTGACTACGACGAAGTGGATTCAGCTTTTGGTGATTGGGAGGATGTTAAGCATTTAGGTGAGAAATATTATCTTATGTTTGATTTTATGATTAATCATATTTCTCGTCAATCCAAGTATTATAAGGACTATCAAGAAAAACATGAAGCCAGTGAATTTAAAGATCTCTTTTTAAACTGGGATAAGTTTTGGCCAGAAAAACGTCCGACACAGTCTGATGTAGATTTAATTTACAAGCGTAAGGATCGTGCACCAAAGCAAGAGATTGTTTTTGAAGATGGGTCAGTGGAACATTTGTGGAATACCTTTGGTGAGGAGCAGATTGATCTTGATGTGACCAAAGAAGTAACGATGGAATTTATCCGTAAGACCATTCAGCACTTGGCAAGTAATGGGTGTGATTTGATTCGTCTAGATGCCTTTGCCTATGCAGTGAAGAAATTGGATACCAATGATTTCTTTGTGGAACCAGATATTTGGGTTTATTGGACAAAGTTCGAGATATTGCTGCTGAATATGGGACAGAGCTCTTACCTGAGATTCATGAACACTATTCGATTCAGTTTAAAATAGCGGAGCATGATTACTATGTTTATGATTTTGCTCTTCCAATGGTGACACTCTATACTCTTTACAGTTCCAGAACAGAGCGTTTGGCTAAGTGGTTAAAGATGAGCCCGATGAAGCAATTTACGACACTAGATACCCATGATGGGATTGGAGTAGTAGATGTTAAGGATATCCTGACCGATGAGGAGATTGACTATGCTTCAAATGAACTCTATAAGGTTGGAGCTAATGTCAAACGTAAGTACTCTAGTGCCGAGTATAACAATTTAGATATCTACCAAATCAATTCAACCTACTATTCAGCGCTTGGAGATGATGATGGCAAGTATTTTCTCGCACGCTTAATTCAAGCTTTTGCCCCAGGTATTCCTCAGGTTTACTATGTGGGTCTATTAGCAGGTAAGAATGACTTGAAATTATTAGAAGAAACTAAAGAAGGTCGCAATATTAATCGTCATTACTATAGCAATGAGGAAATAGCAGAAGAAGTCCAACGTCCTGTGGTGAAGTCTCTTCTCAATCTATTTTCTTTCCGTAATCAATCAGAGGCCTTTGACCTAGAAGGGACTATTGACATTGAAACACCAACAGCTCACAGCATTGTAATCAAACGCCAAAAATAAAGACAAAGTCCGTAACAGCAGTAGCAGAAATTGATCTGCAAAGTCAGACCTATCAGGGTAATGTGAGAATGGAGTTGAAAGAAATTCAGTTCTGAAGCCTTGATATAGTTGATGAAGAGGGTTTTTTGTGAAAAAAACGTGTTCATTGTTTCTCAAATTGACGGAAGTGGTAGAATATAAAGATAGTTTAGCATTTATCTGAATCAGTTGAAATCTAGAACAGAAAGGATCATTTTGAAATCAATTGGATTATTGAAAAGCTGAAAGGGCTGTCTAGTAAAAGAGCTGATTTTGTATTTGGGAATGATCCTGAGTATCTTTTTACCCTTTTTATCTTTGTTCTTAGTCGTATTCTGCTTTATATATGATCAGGTTTAATTTGTTACTGGGAGACATGAAAGGAATTATCAGAAAGATTGGGGGAGCATCCGATGCTGCTTCTTTTTTTATTGCCTACAGTAGTATCATCTCTATCGTCGCTAAGAAATTGGATGGGAGTCGTAGCTTCAGTAGGAATGTTTTCTCTTTACTGATTTTTCTTTTTTTTGCACTATCAGTCGATTTTATCACATACATTTCTTTCGATTGATATTTGCAGCTCAGTCCTGTTTGGTAGTGTGCTCTGTCAGCTGCTTTTTGCTAGTTTAGAGCATTTCCAAATTGTGAAAGAAATTTCAACTATGCTTTTCTGTCGCCCAATATGCAGGTATGGCATCAGAATCGTGCAGAAGTGACCTTCTTTAATCCTAATTACTATGGAATTATTTGTTGCTTTCTGTATCATGATTGCTTTCTATCTGTTTACAACGACTAAGTTGAATTGGTTGAAAGTATTCTGTGTGATTGCAGGCTTTGTGAATCTCTTTGGTTTGAACTTTACTCAAAATCGAACTGCCTTTCCTGCTATTATCGCTGGAGCCATTATTTATCTCTTTACGACCATTAAAAAAACTGGAAGGCCTTTTGGCTTAGTATTGGGGTCTTTGCGATTGGCTTGAGCTTCCTCTTTTTCTAGTGATTTGGGAGTTCGGATGGGGAACTTTAGACTCTTCTATGGAAGAACGCATTTCTATCTGGGATGCTGGGATGGCCTTGTTTAAGCAAAATCCTTTTTGGGGTGAGGGGCCATTGACCTACATGCACTCTTATCCTCGGATAAATGCTCCTTATCATGAACATGCTCACAGTCTTTATATTGATACGATTCTGAGTTACGGAATTGTGGGGACTATTTTTACTAGCTTTTGTCTTCTGTTGCTCCTGTTCGCTTGATGATGGATATGAGTCAGGAGTCGGGGAAACGTCCGATTATCGGTCTTTATCTGTCTTTCCTTACAGTGGTTGCTGTACACGGAATCTTTGACTTGGCCCTCTTTCTGGATTCAGTCAGGCTTTCATTTTCTTGTTAGTTATGTGCAGTATTCCATTGGAGCATCGAACGTTTGGTATCGGACATGACGGATTAAGTTTATAAGATTAGAAATCTTCTACCTTGAGTAGGAGATTTTTTTACTATGAAAAAAATTATTTCTAAATCGAAATAGTTGACAGTTAGAATAATGAGTGTTATAATTACTTTTATTCATTTCGATATAGAAATAAATTGGAGGTGCCATGAAAGATAGTCATTTGCTAGCCCATCATATTCGTTTGTTGAATGGGACGGATTTTTTTCAAAAGTTACTGAGCCAAGATCCCTGAAGCTCTTTATCGGAGTGAACAGGGAAAGATTTTTAGCGGTTTTATGGAATAGTGAAACTGGCTGCGCAACTGCGACAGATATTGCTCTGGAAACTGGGCTTGCTAATAATACTCTGACGACGATGATTAAAAAACTAGAGGAACAAAATCTTGTAACTATTAGTCCATGTGGAGAAGATAAGCGTAAGAAGTATTTGGTTTTAACAGAGTTGGGGCAGTCTCAGAAAGAAGTGGGGCATCGTGTCAGTCAGAAATTGGATACGATCTTTTACAAAGGATTTTCAGAGGAAGAAATTCGTCAGTTTGAAGCCTTTCAAGAAAGAATTTTGGTTAATCTGAAAGAGGAGGAAAAATGAGGTTTAGAATGGGGTAAATTAGTTATTAAAAGTTTGGTAACTTGACCAACCGAGGAAATTTTAAAAGAGGAAAAACATGATTGAATACAAAAATGTAGCGCTACGCTATACAGAAAAAGATGTCTTGAGAGATGTCAATTTACAGATTGAGAATGGGGAGTTCATGGTTTTAGTTGGACCTTCTGGGTCCGGTAAAACGACCATGATCAAGATGATTAACCGTCTCTTGGAACCAACTGATGGAAATATTTATATGGATGGCAAGCGCATCAAAGACTATGATGAGCGTGAACTTCGTCTTTCTACTGGTTATGTTTTTACAGGCCATTGCTCTGTTTCCCAATCTAACAGTTGCGGAAAATATTTCCCTAATTCCTGAGATGAAGGGCTGGACTAAGGAAGAAATTGCTCAGAAAACAGAAGAGCTTTTGGCTAAAGTTGGCTTGCCAGTAGCTGAGTATGGGCATCGACTTCCAAGCGAATTATCTGGTGGAGAACAGCAACGGGTCGGCATTGTCCGTGCCATGATTGGTCAGCCTAAGATTTTTGCTTATGGATGAGCCCTTTTTCGGCTTTGGATGCTATTTCGAGAAAAACAGTTGCAGGTTCTGACGAAAGAATTGCATAAAGAGTTTGGGAATGACAACGATTTTTTTGTGACCCATGATACGGATGAAGCTTTGAAATTAGGTGATCGTATTGCTGTTTTGCAGGATGGCGAGATTCGTCAGGTAGCGAATCCCGAGACCATTTTAAAAGCTCCTGCCACGGACTTTGTAGCAGACTTGTTTGGAGGTAGCCTTCATGACTAATTTAATTGCAACTTTTCAGGATCGTTTTAGTGATTGGGTTGACAGCTCTATCTCAACATTTGCAGTTGTCACTTTTGACCTTGTTACTAGCTATTTTGTATGCGATTCCTTTGGCTGTTTATCTTCGCTATCATGAGAAGTTGGCGGATTGGGTCTTACAGATTGCAGGGATTTTCCAGACCATCCCGTCTCTGGCCTTGTTAGGGGCTCTTTATTCCTTTGATGGGAATTGGAACCTTGCCGGCCTTTGACAGCTCTAGTGATCTATGCGATCTTTCCGATTTTACAAAAATACCATCACTGGACTCAAGGGAATTGATCCGAGTCTGCAAGAGGCTGGGATTGCCTTTTGGGAATGACTAGGTGGGAGCGACTCAAGAAAGTTTGAAATTCCACTTGCTATGCCTGTTATGATGTCTGGAATTCGGACGGCAGCGGTCTTGATTATCGGTACGGCAACCTTGGCTGCCTTGATTGGGGCAGGGGGACTGGGTTCCTTTATCCTTTTGGGAATTGACCGTAATAATGCCAGTCTGATTTTTGATTGGGGCACTTTCTTCAGCAGTGCTGGCTATTGCCTTTAACTTCCTACTAAAAGTGATGGAAAAAAAGCAAAATTGCGGACGATTTTCTCTGGTTTTTGCCTTGGTGACTATATTGCTTGGTTTGTCTTATAGTCCAGCTCTTTTGGCTCAAAAAGAGAAAGAAAACTTGGTTATTGCTGGGAAATTGGGTCCAGAACCAGAAATTTTGGCCAATATGTATAAGTTGCTAATTGAAGAAAAATACCAGTATGACTGCTACTGTTAAACCTAATTTTTGGGAAAAACAAGCTTTCTTTATGAAGCTCTGAAAAAAAGGGCGATATTGACATTTATCCTGAATTTACTGGTACGGTGACTGAAAGTTTGCTTCAACCATCACCCAAGGTGAGTCATGAACCAGAGCAGGTTTATCAGGTGGCGCGTGATGGCATTGCCAAACAGGATCATCTAGCCTATCTCAAACCCATGTCTTATCAGAATACCTATGCTGTAGCTGTTCCGAAAAAGATTGCTCAAGAATATGGCTTGAAGACCATTTCGGACTTGAAAAAAGTGGAAGGTCAGTTGAAGGCAGGCTTTACACTTGAGTTTAATGACCGTGAAGATGGAAATAAGGGCTTGCAGTCAATGTATGGTCTCAATCTCAATGTGGCGACCATGGAACCAGCCCTTCGCTATCAGGCAATTCAGTCAGGTGATATTCAAATCACGGATGCCTATTCAACCGATGCGGAATTGGAGCGTTATGATTTACAGGTCTTGGAAGATGACAAACAACTCTTCCCGCCTTATCAGGGGGCACCACTTATGAAAGAAGCTCTTCTCAAGAAACATCCAGAGTTGGAAAGAGTTCTTAATAAATTGGCTGGTAAGATTACAGAAAGTCAGATGAGCCAACTTAACTATCAAGTGGGTGTCGAAGGCAAGTCAGCAGAACAAGTAGCCAAGGAATTTCTACAAGAACAAGGTTTGTTGAAGAAATAGTTTGAAAATGTCAAACTCAACTTTGTTAAACGACCATATAGAAAACTGCTCAGACAATGTTGTCTGGGCTTTTTTGGTGTCAGAATTAATGATTTTCATTTTTAAATGGAAAATAAGAGGAAATTTTCAGGATTTTCTAAAATTTTACTGTAAATACACTTGACTATTCACAAAATAGGTGTATAATGTGTTGTGAACTACTTAACAAATAAAGATTTCCAGCTCATGTCGACTAAGGATGGAAATCTTGTGTATAGACAGTTCAGTAGATATATTATAGAGCGTTGCGTCCGAAAGTCTATCCAGACACGGCTCTTTAAAAAAACAAAAAGGAGAAGATTATGAAAAACAGAACCGATTCATCGTACCAGTATGTGGAAATTTAAGTTAAGTGCTGCCACCATGACTTTGATTCCCGCTGCCGTGGGGATTAACTATGTTGCCAAAGCCTTGGCGGAGGTGTTAAAGTTGCCCGTTTGGCTGGGGTCTTTGGGAACCTTTCTTACCAGCATGTTGGCTGGGCCGGTTGCCGGTGCCATTAGTGGTTTCATCAACAACGTGATCTATGGGCTGACCTTATCGCCAATTTCAACCGTGTATGCGATTACCAGCATCGGAATTGGGATTGCTGTCGGAGTTTTGCACGCCAATGGGTGGTTCTCGTCAGCGCGACGAGTATTTGTTTCTGCTATTATTATTGCCATCGTTTCAGCTGTCATTTCAACGCCGCTCAACGTCATCTTTTGGGGTGGTCAGACCGGTATCGCTTGGGGTGACTCATTGTTTGCGGTAATGGTCGCCAATCATGTACCAGTGTGGCTGGCCTCATTTACCGATGAGTTTATCTTGGATATTTTGGATAAAGTCTGCGTGGCCTACCTGGCATTCTTCATCTATCGTCAGCTGCCGAAGCGGATGGTGCACTTCTTTAGCGATGATAAATGATGACTGATAAAACATTGATTTCTGGAGCGCCACGGGTCAAGCTCAAGTGGTACCAGGTGATCGATCCGATTACTAAGCTCTTGTTCATCTTGGACATGACGTTGTTGAGCTTTGCCAGTATGAATTTATTGCTTCAGGCCGGATTAATTCTTGTCGCAACACTGCTATTGTTATTTTCCAAATTGAGTTCTACCACCTTTAAGGCGCTGGGATTCAGCCTGTTTCTGATTTGCACCATGCTGATCATCCAAGGGTTATTTTACAGTCAGAATCAAACTGTGCTGTTTTCTGTGCTTGGGGTGTCGTTCTACAAAGAAGGCCTGATTTACGCCACCACTCTGGGTTGTCGAGTATTGGTGATTATTTTGACCAGTGGCTTTTTTATGGTGACCACGAGTATTTCAGAAAACGCGGCCTATTTGGAACTGTCCGGATTGTCTTATAAAACCGTCTACGTTCTGATGTCGGTGTGTTATATTTTGCCGGAAATGATGCGCAATATGCGGAAAATCCAGCAGGCACAAAAAGTTCGCGGAACCAATCCGCAAAAAACGTTGATTCAGAAATTAAAGTCAGTCCTGCCGGTTCTAATTCCATTGGTGATTAAGACCTTGGATCAATCGATGACGCGGTCGATTTCTCTCCAACTGAGAGGTTTTGATAATCTCAACCGGACTGTCAGAACCTCCCAGCGCGTGTATCGCCTGTCGCGGACGCTGCACATTGGTCTGACTGGATTGGCAATTTTATTGATTGGGTGGAAGATATGTACGAAGATAAACGGATTGTAATTGAAAATTTAACCACCCGTTATCCGGGAACTGAGCAACCACAACTGCGTCAAATTAACGCGGAGGTTCATACCGGCCAGGTGGTTGGGATTATCGGGAATAGCCACTCCGGCAAATCGACTTTGTGCCGTGTGCTGGCAGGGGTCATTCCAAAAATTGTGTCTGCTGAGATTGAGGGCGATTGGCACATGTTTGGCCAGCGAGTGTCCGACAATTGGCCCGTTTATAATGCCATGAATGGAGTTGTACTGCAAAATCCAGCTGGCCAACTAAGCGGGTTGGCAGACACGGTTGCCGATGAAATCGCCTTTGACTTGATTAATCAGGGAATGGCTGAAGGACTGATTCAAAAACGGGTTGAAGAAGTTGCAACGCAAATGGGGTTGATTGAACAGCTGAATTTGCGTCCCGAGAGCCTTTCCGGTGGTCAGATCCAGCGGTTGGCAATTGCCACGGCGATTGTGGCTAATCCGGTTGTTTTGATTATGGATGATCCGACCAGTGAGATGGATCCCCTTGGCCGCCGGCAATTTTTCCAATGGCTGGCCCAAGTCAAAGAGACGACTGTCTTCATTGTCACCAGTGAAATTGACGATTTGTGCGAAGTCGCCGACGTTGTGTGGGTGCTGCACGAGGGTCAAATGGTAGCCCAGGGCAGGCCGGGTGAGGTGTTTAATCATTTGGCAGCTGACTGGCAGATTCCAGCCCCGACAATCCAGCAACTTGCTCAAAAAATGGATTGGCACTTGGCTGATGGCCGGTATCCGGTGAATTACGCTGATCTGAAGGAGGTCCGTTATGTCCACAATTGAACTGAGCCACCTGACGTTCACTTATCCGGAACGGTCCTTTAGCTTGGATGTTGAAGACAAACACTTCGCCGATCCGATGGTGGCGATTGTCGGCCAAAATGGTGCCGGCAAATCAACGCTCTTCAAATTGTTGACGGGCTTGCTGACACCACAAACCGGTGTGATTAAGATCGATGGAGAAAATTTTAATGATCTTAAACCAGTCGAAAGTTACTGAAGGTTGGGATTACTTTTCAGAATCCTGACGATCAGCTTTTCAACCCGACCGTTCAACGAGAGGTGGAGTGGAATGTCGCGCAGGTCATGGATGACCACGACACGATTACGAGACGGGCTTTAGCGGCTCTAAAAAGAGTTGGCTTGGATGATAAAACAGCTGAAAGTCCATATGACCTGTCATTGTCGGAACGCAAGCTGTTGAGCGTTGCCACAGTTTTGGCAGTGGATCCGGCGATTTATTTATTTGATGAGCCGATGATGTCGCTTGATTGGGAAAGCCGGCGCAAGTTGACCGCAATTTTCCATCAGTTGGCTGATTCGGGCCACCAAGTTGTAACCATCACCCATGACATGGATTGGGTCGCCGCCGAGTTTGAGTCGGTGTATGTTATGGAACACGGGAAGTTTGGCTTCGCCGGCAGTCCACGGGAATTGTTCAGCAATCACGAACTTGTCCAGCGAGTGGGATTACTACCACCGCGGATTATGGACATAGCGGAGTCGCTGGGTGATTCACAGACATATTTATCGGTTAATGATTATTGCCAGAAAAATCGAGATGTATAGAAAAAGTCACCTCTGCGGGTTTTCCAGGTTGAAGGATTAACTTCAGCTTCTGGCAAGAACTCACATGGGTGACTTTTGTGTTTAATAACGTTTCATGATCATCGGGTGCTTCCTCCGATCACTCGGTTTGATTTTACTTTGTTTCATGGTTATAATCATATACCATTTCTTTTGGATTTTTTGTGTGACTAATACAAAATAGGTCTTCATAGGTCTTCGCATTTTTAGCGCCCATTAGGATCATCAGTATAATTTTCTGAATTAGGAGACTGTCCCATCACTATTCGAACTTCGTCTCCCAACTTACGCTGTTACATTCATCCGCGAATCCTTTAAATCACCAATTCTGGATGACTTGATGATTTTTAGAAGATGATCAACACCTCTTCCCACCTTATCAAGGAGCTCCACTCATGAAAGCTGAATTACTCGAAAAACATCCTGAGTTGGAAGATGTTCTTAATAAACTAGCTGGGAAAATCACCGAGAGCCAGATGAGTCAGATGAACTATCAGGTTGGTGTGGAAGGTAAATCAGCTGAAGAGGTTGCGCATGAGTTTCTCCTTCAAGAAGGAATACTTAAGCAATAATCAAAGGAGTATTAGTTTATGAGTATACAAAAAAGGATCAAAAAATCCTTTTTTTTATTGTACCAATGCTAACAAGATGGTAAGCACAAATGCAATTCCAATTCGAATCAGATGGTGGGCTGGATGGAAGTTTTCTTTTTGTTTGCCATTCCAATAGGCTCCGTAGCAAATTAATCCACAGCCAATCAGCCAAAGAGATAGTGCGATAATCGGCAAAAAGAAGTAGAGGAAGATAGATAAGGTCGCAAGGCTACTTCCGATGAGGAGAAGCCGATTTCCAAGAGTGTGATTCCCTTTTTTAACTTGAGAAAGGGAGACCAATAAGTGAAGAAGAGCAAAAGCAAGGGCAAAGAAAGCCGTAAAAAAGCCGAGAAGAATGGGGAAGAACATAGGGTTTCCTTTCTAAGATATGATTGCCTGAGTACTATTTTTTATGACTGATTTTATGAAGAATCATAAATGATACTACAAGATTTAAAATAATAACCAATAAGGTAAAAAGAGAGTAACCATAAAGTTTAATTGGAAATTCATTTTTGAGATTGCAAAGAGCAAACAAACTCGTTAAAATTCCCGTCAACAATCCAGGCACATATTTTCGAATAACGACTGTCTGAATCAGATGTCCTAAGACATGGTAGATATAAGCGATTATGATGCTTGCGTAAATGCTATAGTTGTTAAATTGGTAACTAAGATATAGCGACATCATTAGGATCAGAAATTGCTCTAAGACAATGGCATTGAAAGCAAAGGAGTGTAATAAGATAGGATTCGATTGTTTGGATACTGGATTGATATTTTTTTGACAAAGGATGGCATCCAAACGATTTCTTCCAGTTCGTGAAGCATGAAGAGTGATGGAAATAGAAAGTAAAATTGCACGCTGGTCATTGAAAATACTCCCTTCTAGTTCGAGCCCACTTTTAAAATCTCCAAATAAAATTGGATCACTTCTTGTTCCGTGTAGGACTTGCCTTTTTTCAACCACCAGCTGAGGGTTTCGATGAAATGGCTGACGACCAAGTGTTTGAGGTAAGAGTGAGGGAGAGTTGGATGGGACTTGATGAGTTCGTCGGCTACCATTGGGTAGACATCGTGTTCTAGTTCTTTTCGCAGTTGCCGGATAAAATAATCGTTTTTAGAGAGCAAGAGACTGGTCACATGGTCTTGATTTTTCTTGAAATGCTGAAAGATATGAGCCAGATAGTCTTGTGGTGAGAGGTGTTCAGCACGCTCAAAGAGATGGTGAAAGAGCTTTTGACAGAGTTCATCTAGCAATAATTCCTTACTCTCGTAATGGCTGTAAAAGGTCGAGCGCCCCACATCAGCAAGGTCTATGATTTCCTGAACGGTGATGGTCTCGTAGTCTTTTTGGTTGAGTAATTGTAAGAAAGCTTGATAGATAGCTTTTCGAGTTTTGGTGATGCGACGATCCTGTGCTGTCATATGGACACTTAGAACAAACTGTTCAGTAACGTACAAAGTAAACAGTTTGCCTCTATCCTTTCTATTGATAGTAGTGGATAATAGATAATGAACAAGATGTTCATGAATCTATTATAACAGAGGATTAAGGATTATGAGGACAAAACATGCAGTTTGGTTAGCTTTTTCTTGAATTTGAGTTATGCCATTATTGAGTTTATCGCAGGTGGAGTGTTTAGTTCCAGCGCTGTTCTTGCTGACTCTGTCCATGATTTGGGAGATGCCATCGCAATTGGGATATCAGCCTTTCTTGAAACTATCTCCAATCGTGAAGAAGACAGCCACTATACCTTGGGTTACAAACGGTTTAGCCTTCTAGGTGCCTTGGTAACGGCTGTGATTCTCATGACAGGCTCTGTTCTGGTTATCTTGGAAAATATAACGAAACTCTTTCATCCACAACCGGTCAACGATGAGGGAATCCTCTGGTTAGGAATCATAGCTGTCAGTATCAATGTATTGGCGAGTCTAGTAGTTCGTAAGGGAAAAACAAAAAACGAATCCATTCTTAGCCTGCATTTTCTGGAAGATACCTTGGGTTGGGTGGCTGTTATCCTAATGGCCATTGTTCTGCGATTTACCGACTGGTATATTCTGGATCCGCTCTTATCTCTTGTCATCTCTATCTTTATTCTGTCAAAAGCTATTCCACGTTTTTGGTCCACGCTTAAGATTTTCTTAGATGCTGTACCGGAAGGAGTAGATATCAAGCAAGTAAAAAGCGACTTGGAGCAGTTGGACCATGTTGCTAGCCTTAATCAGCTCAATCTCTGGACCATGGATGGTTTGGAGAAAAATGCCATTGTCCATGTTTGTCTAAAAGAAATTGAACAGATGGAGCTTTGCAAGGAATCGATTCGAAGCAAACTCAAAGATTGTGGTTTTCAAAATATCACCATTGAGATTGACGCAGACCTAGCAAGTCATCAAACTCATAAGCGAAATATGGAAGAGCTAGAAGCAGTCCAAAACCATGGACATGAACATCATCATTGATGAGGCGTAGTATAAGAGAGCGAAAGCTTCATAAAAAGTGTATACTTGAAGTAAGTTAGATACAGAGAGGTAAATGTTTATGAAATCAGCAGTCTATACCAAGGCAGGTCAGGTAGGTATTGAGGAAATCAAGCGTCCAAGCATTCAAGAGGCGGATGATGTTATTATCCGTGTGGTTCGTGCTTGTGTTTGTGGTTCGGACCTTTGGAGCTATCGTAATCCAGATATTAAAGCGGGTCACAAAAATAGCGGACACGAAGCAATTGGAATCGTTGAAGAAACTGGAGAGGCCATTACAACAGTCAAGCCCGGTGATTTTGTGATTGTACCATTTACTCATGGCTGTGGGGAATGCGACGCTTGTCGTGCTGGATTTGATGGTTCTTGTGACAATCATATTGGAAATAATCTAGGAGGAAATTTCCAAGCTGAATATCTCCGTTTCCACTACGCTAATTGGGCACTTGTGAAAATTCCTGGTCAACCTTCAGATTATAGCGAAGGCATGCTCAAGTCACTTTTGACACTTGCTGATGTCATGCCGACCGGTTACCATGCAGCGCGTGTGGCTAATGTGCAAAGGCGACAAAGTTGTCGTTATTGGGGATGGGGCTGTTGGTCAATGTGCTGTCATTGCAGCTAAGATGCGTGGCGCATCCCAAATTGTCCTTATGAGTCGCCACGAAGACCGTCAACAAATGGCCTTGGAGTCAGGCGCGACAGCAGTCGTAGCTGAGCGAGGAGAAGAAGGAATTGTCAAGGTACGTGAAATTCTTGGCGGTGGAGCAGATGCAGCACTTGAGTGTGTTGGTACTGAGGCTGCTGTTGAGCAAGCACTGGGTGTCCTTCATAATGGTGGTCGTATGGGAATTGTTGGTGTGCCTCACTATAATAACCGTGCCCTTGGTTCGACCTTTGCTCAGAATATTTCTGTTGCGGGTGGAGCAGCCTCTGCAACAACGTACGATAAGCAATTCTTGCTCAAGGCTGTTCTGGATGGTGATATCAATCCAGGTCGTGTTTTTACTTCAAGTTATAAACTGGAAGATATTGACCAAGCTTATAAGGCTATGGATGAACGCAAGACTATCAAGTCTATGATTGTGATGGATTAAAAAAAGAAAATCCTAATAGAGATTTGAGAATCTTTATTAGGATTTTTTATGTTCAACTATTGCACTTAATGCTAGGTACTTTCTCTTAAAGTTAGTTTGGTTCCCAGCATAGTAAGGCTTGGAATTTTACGGCCGTGAAGGACTTCTCTGTTCAAAATATCCATTCCTGTACGTCCCATTTCTTCGGTGTAGACTGAGATACTGGAAAGGGGTGGGAACACTTGCTTGGTTAGAATAGTATCATTAAAGGAAATAATGCTGACGCGCTCTGGTATGCTGATGCTGGCTTCTTGAAGGGCGCGAAGGGCACCGATTGCCAAACTATCACTAGCTGCAAAAAAGGCTTGTGGAAGTTTATCTCCTAATTTTTCGATTGCCTCTTTCATCAAGTCGTATCCAGATTGGGCAGTAAATAGTCCTTGGAAGACGAATTTCTCGTTATAAATTCCTTTTTCTTGTGTATAGGATTTAAAGTAATCTAAGCGTTTGTCTGCGATGACTTCTTCTTGGTCAGTAGTTGTTTCAAGACCGGATAAGATACCAATCTTCTTAATCCCGTGGTCTGTAAAGTAATCAATCACCTGTCTAACAGCATTATTAAAATCTGTAATGACACAGGTGTGGCCCAAGGCTATGGTATCACTATCTAGAAAAACTAGAGGTTTTTGATATTCTTCAAAAGATGCAATCTGTGCTTGACTAAATTTTCCAATACAAAGAATTCCAATGACTTCTTCGCTAAGCGTAAATGGTTGATCATTGAAATAGCGCAAGATTTCGTAATCTAATTCTTGTGCCCTATTTTCGATTCCTAGTCGAATCTGGTAGTAGTAGAGGTCTTCCAACTCACCTTGTTCGCTGACCCACTGGATAATGGCAATCTTTTGTTTCAGTTTGTGACTTTCGCCTGTTTTGAGATGTTTGGTATAACTAGCTCTTCAGCGACAGTTAAAATACGATGTCGGGTTTCTTCTGTGACAGATAGGCTCTGATCGCGATTGAGGACACGGGATACAGTTGCGATTGAAACAGAGGCTAGCTGAGCAATATCTTTGAGTGTAGCCATAATTCCCCTCCTTTTTAGGTTATTATAGCATATTTTTCTATCTTTTTACTCATAGTTTAGTAAAATATCGGTAAAATTGTTGACCAAAGCAAAACCCTTGGGTACAATAGAAGAAAACGATTACAAGGTAAACTTTTTTACCTAACAAATTGTCAAAGGAGAATTCATATGACACAACATCTTACTGCTGATGCACTTCGCAAGGATTTTCTTGCTGTTTTTGGTCAAGAAGCAGACCAAACCTTCTTCTCACCAGGGCGCATCAACTTGATCGGGGAACATACTGACTATAACGGTGGCCATGTTTTCCCAGCAGCTATCTCACTAGGAACTTATGGGGCCGCACGCAAGCGTGATGACCAAGTCTTGCGTTTCTACTCAGCAAACTTTGAGGATAAAGGAATTATCGAAGTTCCTCTAGCTGACCTTAAGTTCGAAAAAGAGCACAACTGGACCAACTATCCAAAAGGTGTCCTTCATTTCTTGCAAGAAGCTGGGCATGTGATTGACAAAGGTTTTGATTTCTATGTCTTTGGGAATATCCCAAATGGTGCGGGCTTGTCTTCTTCAGCATCCTTGGAACTTTTGACAGGTGTCGTAGCAGAATACCTCTTTGACCTAAAATTGGACCGTCTAGACTTAGTTAAAATCGGAAAACTAACAGAAAATAACTTTATCGGTGTTAACTCTGGGATTATGGACCAGTTTGCCATCGGTATGGGTGCAGACCAACGTGCTATTTACCTAGATACTAATACGTTAGAATACGACTTGGTTCCACTTGATTTGAAAGACAATGTTGTTGTTATCATGAATACAAACAAACGTCGTGAACTAGCAGATTCTAAATATAATGAACGCCGTGCTGAATGTGAAAAGGCAGTGGAAGAACTTCAAGTGGCCTTGGATATCCAGACTTTAGGCGAGTTAGATGAATGGGCTTTTGATGAATACAGCTACCTGATCAAAGACGAAAATCGTTTGAAACGTGCTCGCCACGCCGTTCTTGAAAACCAACGTACCCTTAAAGCACAAGCAGCTCTTCAAGCAGGAGATTTGGACAAGTTTGGTCGTTTGATGAATGCATCTCATGTTTCGCTTGAGCACGATTACGAAGTAACTGGCTTGGAATTAGATACCCTTGTTCATACAGCTTGGGCTCAAGAAGGTGTTCTAGGTGCTCGTATGACAGGAGCAGGCTTTGGTGGTTGTGCCATTGCCTTGGTTCAAAAAGATGCAGTTGAATCCTTCAAAGAAGCTGTTGGTAAGCACTATGAAGAAATCGTTGGTTACGCTCCAAGCTTCTATATCGCTGAAGTTGCAGGGGGAACTCGCGTCTTAGATTAGGAGAGAAGGATATGGAAGCTGTAATATTTGATTTAGATGGCTTATTAGCCGATACTGAAATCATTTCTCTAAAAGTTTATCAAGAATTGCTTAGAGATTTTGGAATTCCTTTCACAGAAGAAACTTATTCTAGAGACTACAGTGGACATAGGGAAGAGGAGAATGTTCAACGATTTTTGGATACCTATGATTTACCCTGGAACTTTGACCAAACCTTGGATAAAGTTTATGAACTGGAAGCTCAAATCTTAGCCAAAGGTGTAAATTTAAAAAAAGGTGCTAAAAATTTGCTTACTTATTTGCAAAGAGAAGGCGTTCCAATCGCTTTAGCAACATCGAGTGTTGAATCTCGAGCTAGAATGATATTGGATAGCAATGGTATACTATCACTATTTGACCATTTAGTTTTTGCAAAAGATGTAAAGCGAAGCAAACCATACCCAGATATATTTTTAAAGGCTTGTAGTGATTTGAACGTTTTACCAGAGAATTGCTTGGTACTAGAGGATAGTGAAGCAGGGATTGAAGCGGCATCTAGAGCTGGGATTCCAGTTATTTGTATTCCAGATTTAAAAATACCAGCACAGTCTTTCTTAAATAAAACAGAACAAGTTTTTCAGGATTTGGATGCTGTTAGAGACTATTTAGAAAGTAAGAAGGAGGTTTTCTAGTGACCTTAGTAGAAAAATTTGTTACCAAAGTCATTGCAGAAAGTACCTTTGAAGAGTTGGATCGGATTTATCTGACCAATCGTGTTTTAGCACTGGTGGGGGATGGGGTTCTTGAAGTCAAGACTGACCAAGATAACTTGATTGACCTTAAAGATCAGCTTGTTGAGGAAGCCGTTCGCTTGGAAACGATTGAAGATAGTCTGGCTGCGCGTGAAATTCTCGGTGCAGACCTCATGGACTTGGTAAACCCTTGTCCAAGTCAGGTCAATCGTGACTTTGGGCTACCTATGCCCAGTCACCAGAGCAGGCGATTGCGGACTTCTACCAACTCAGTCAGAAGAATGACTACATCAAACTAAAGGCCATCGCAAAGAATATTGCTTATCGTGTTCCGTCTGACTACGGTGAACTGGAGATTACCATCAATCTCTCTAAGCCTGAAAAGGATCCAAAGGAGATTGCGGCAGCTAAGTTGGTTAAATCCAGCAACTATCCTCAATGTCAGCTCTGTATGGAAAACGAAGGCTACCATGGTCGTGTCAACCATCCAGCTAGAAGCAATCACCGGATTATCCGTTTTGATATTTCTGGGCAGGAGTGGGGCTTCCAATATTCGCCTTATGCATACTTTAATGAGCACTGTATATTCCTTGATAGCCAACATCGTCCTATGTCTATTAGTCGTCAAAGTTTTGAACGTTTGTTAGCAATTGTGGAGCAGTTCCCAGGTTACTTTGCAGGCTCGAATGCTGATTTACCTATCGTGGGTGGGTCTATCCTGACACACGATCATTATCAAGGTGGGCGACATGTATTCCCAATGGAAGTGGCTCCTTTACAGAAAAGCTTTACCTTTGCAGGTTTTAAAACTGTTAAAGCAGGGATTGTTCAGTGGCCTATGTCTGTGATTCGACTAACTTCAGATTCTAAAGAAGATTTGACGGACCTTGCGGATAAAATCTTACTGGCTTGGCGTCAGTATTCTGACCCAAGTGTACAGGTCTTGGCAGAAAGCAATGGAACACTACATCACACCATCACACCGATAGCGCGTAAACGAGATGGGCAGTTTGAGTTGGATTTGGTCTTACGGGACAATCAAACATCTCCAGAGCATCCAGATGGTATCTATCATCCTCATAAGGATGTCCAACATATCAAGAAGGAAAATATCGGCTTGATAGAGGTTATGGGTTTAGCTATCTTGCCACCACGCTTGAAGGAAGAAGTGGAGCAAGTAGCAGCTTACCTAGTCGGAGAGGATGTTTCAGTTTCAGATTATCACCAAGAATGGGCGGATGAATTGAAAGAATCCCATCCTGGATTGACTGACAAAGACCAAGCTCTTGAAATCGTCCAAGAATCTGTCGGTAAAATCTTCGCTCGAGTTTTGGAAGATGCAGGAGTTTACAAGCAAACAGAAGAAGGACAAGCTACCTTTATGCGCTTTGTGGAGCAGGTGGGTATTTTGCCCGAATAAGTGCTTCTCTCTTGCGTAGAGTCTTGAAAAGTAGTATCATAGTGTCGTTTGAAATATCAGGAGGAAAGTATGAAAGATTTTCACTTTGACGCTATATCTGCCTTTGAAAACTACGAAATTGAAAAAATGAGAGATGGCCACGTTGTGGTGACGACAAAAGTAGTGGACTCCTCACTCAACTACTATGGAAATGCCCATGGAGGCTATCTATTTACCCTTTGTGACCAAATCAGTGGTCTTGTGGTGATTTCGCTAGGATTAGATGGGGTGACACTCCAGTCTTCCATCAACTATCTGAAAGCTGGAAATCTAGGGGACGTTCTCACTATCAAAGGAGAATGTGTCCATCAAGGACGTACCACTTGTGTTGTCGATGTTGACATCATCAACCAAGATGGCCGAAATGTCTGCAAGGCAACCTTCACCATGTTTGTCACAGGACAACGATCAGAAGATAGACAGGTGAGGATATAAATTAAAATGAGTAGATAGTTACGCCCTAAAAACCCAGAGTGTGTTCACTATCCGCAACTCTATAACTTTAAGGATATTTAAAAAGCGAGGTCTATTGACTTCGCTTTTATTTGATAGGGAAGAAAGTAAGTAAGAGCCAAGAAATCAGTAGAGTAATAGCGCCAACTCCAAGGCTAAATAGAATAGGAAGGATGATTCTTTGGTAGGGAGCTTTACCCCTTTCTTCGGCTTCTTCAATCTCGCTCAGACTGCGTCCTTGTTCATAGGCGACAATCTGGCGATAAGTACGAAGATTATGCTTTTTCTTGAATTTCTCAATGCGTAGGGCGTAGAATATAGCGACAGCAAGAATCAAGCAACTAATAGCGATGCCGTATCCATCCAAATAAAGAATGAGGGGAGTGCTGATGATAGGACTGCCAATTAGCAGTAAGCTAAAGACCACTTCATCTTTTTGATAGCGCATAAATTCTTGGTCGTGAATAATTTGTTTCATAGTTTCCAAATCTCCTTTTACTAGTTTGTCTAATGACACTTCAAAGACCTTGCTCAGCAAGAGTAGGTTTTGAATATCAGGGTAGGTCGCGCCACGCTCCCAGTTGGAAATGGATTGGCGACTGACAAAAATTATTTCAGCTAAATCATCTTGAGATAAATTTTTCTTTTTACGATAGTGCTGGATTTGTTTTCCGACTTGCATAAAATTTCCTCGCTTTCTGATTTTATTCTACTCAATTATACAAAAAACGGCTATCAAAGTTCTTTGACATGTTGATTTCATAGGCTTTAGCAAAGGTTTTGGTCACTGGATTTACAGGTCTGTCAATTCATGTTTACCTACTGAAAAAGGGGCCAGCGGCCTCCTTTTTCTTATTCACTAAATCTTAAAAAATAGCCATCTGGATCTAGAACTGCAAATTCATGAGGGTAGATATATTGTTCACCAACTCGAAATTCTCTTTTAGTCAAAGGACGATGAATAGGATAGTTAGACTCGATTACTTTTTGATAGAGTTTTGGGACATCCTTGATGCCAAAGGAGATATTGACACCACGACCAAATGGGTAGGTTAGTTCAGCTAATTCATCCTTTGTCCCCTCTTCTAGCATTAGCTGGCAATCCTCAAAAGAAAGGAAGAGGAATTTTTCTTCTGGGCGCTCGTATTCGATGGTAAAACCCAGTAAATCGCAGTAGAAGGAACGAGACTGTTCTAAATTTGATACCATAAATTCTGGAATAACTGCATTGTAGTCCATAAATAAAATCCTTACAATTCAATCTCCAAGACAATTGGTGTATGGTCTTGGCGTGCGCCTGAGTCAATCATATCTGACTTGGTAACCTTGTCTGCTACACGGTTACTTGTGAGCCAGTAGTCGATTCTCCAGCCTGTGTTGTTGATTTTTGAAGTCTTGCTACGTTGTGCCCACCAAGTATAGCGTTCTGGAACATCTCCATGGACATGGCGGAAGGTGTCGGTAAATCCTTTGGCCAAAAGGTTTGTAAATCCTTCACGTTCTTCGTCTGTGAATCCTGGTGAACGACGGTTGCTAGCCGGGTTAGCAAGGTCAATTTCCTTGTGGGCAACGTTGTAGTCTCCAGTTGCTAGGACAGGCTTTTGCTTGTCTAGTTCAGCCAAGTATTCCGCATATTTGACGTCCCAAACTTGACGTTCTTCTAAACGTTTGAGTCCATCACCTGCATTTGGTGTGTAGACCTGAGTCACGAAAAATGTATCAAATTCCAAAGTAATGATGCGTCCTTCCAAGTCCATGGTAGAAGGGGCGCCAATCTCTGGGAAGCTAACAGTTGGAGTGAGTTCTTTCTTATAGAGGAACATAGTTCCAGCATAGCCTTTACGGGCAGGCTCTTGAGAAGAGCGCCAAGTGTTTTCATATCCAGGGAAGAGTTCTTCCAGTACCTCAAGGTGTTTTTTTGTAGGGCCTTTAGCTGAAAGCTTGGTTTCCTGGATAGCAATGATATCAGCGTCTTCGGCTACCAAAGTTTGGAGAACGTCTTGAGACAATTTCGCACGCGCAGAGTCACTCGTCAACGCTGCATTGAGGGAATCAATATTCCATGAGATCAATTTCATAATGTTTACCTTTTCATTCAGATTATAGACAATATTATACCAGAAAAAGAAGGAATTCCCCAGCGTATGGTTTGAAAAATCCAGGTCATTCCTATATAATAAAGAATGATTTATGTAAAGGATTGAAAATAAATGAAATGTTACTCCTTTGAGTATCTTTATCGCTGAATATGACAAAGTTTAAGTTAGTGTCATCACCTATGAATAGGAAAAACCTGAGGTAGTCGCCTCAGGTTTCCATTTGTCATTAGAAAGGAATTTTATGTCCATCATCC